>Ga0268299_1000003_pt1 | contig 1017975 bp, 888 predicted proteins | sample NOBtaG_FD_193484 | JGI IMG/M metagenome (GOLD analysis project Ga0268299, IMG submission 193484) | Activated sludge microbial communities from bioreactor in Nijmegen, Gelderland, Netherland - NOB reactor | ecosystem: Engineered > Bioreactor > Aerobic > Activated sludge | place: Netherlands... | reverse complement strand
GCGATCGTACGCCGCCCGAACTGCCCCCTACTCCTGACGGAGCACCGATTCAGATAAATACGCAACAAGATGCGGGACAATGGGATTACTACGTTAATATCGCCTGGAGTACTTCCTGGTCGTCCCAGCAGGAAACTTTCTCAAATGAGAATGCCTGCACGCGCATGGTAAATATCTTAAGTGGAATTATAACCGCTGCGGTAGCGGAATTTGGTGGTCGAGGTAGTTTTCTTGGCGCTGACCATTCGCAACTCGACAATATTGTAAGAAATATCGACAACACATTTTCCGGAATTTACGTCGGCCTCCCACTAAATAGCCTCGCTAATGCAAAGGCACTTGGCCCAAGAAGCGTTGGTGGAGCGGGCCTGAAAATTGCGGATGAGCCGTACGGCGGACAAACCGGTTTCAAGATAGAATTTTGGGAGACTAATGAGCCGAATAACGATCAAACACATCACGCAGTTACTTATTTTAGCGGAGGAATAAACGGCATGGCGTTAGCTACTGGTCTTCATTACTCGAGAGATACAAGTGAGGCAGACAAGCTTCTCGGCGAAGTGTCTTTTGATATTGGCTCCGACCTCAGAAAAAGGACATCGACGATTTGGATGTCGCAACCCCTTATCCCTCCATACCCAATGTCAGTCGATGAAAACCCACGAAGCAGAGCACTAAGAATTCTCGGCGTTGCCAATCGGCTTCGAAATGCAGTTTGCAATTAGTCATTATGGAAAGCTGGATCAATTGGGTAACTTATTTTGCACAACGTACTTTGTCCCCAATGTACTGGTCAACGGATATTATCGTGGCAATGGCGTTTTCATTTGTCTTAGGCAGATTTGACCAAAGTATGGCTGATAGCGGAAAGGAAATGCCAAACGCGGTTGCTCTGTCAATATTCATCGCAATTGGCTCGTATGTTCTGGCGATCCTTCCTTTGTTTATTTGTCGCAATAGGACACGTGTTCTGCCAAGTTGGTTTTGGATCGGCGTCGTTGGATCTATGGTTTATAGCTTTAACAGAATGATTGTGTATTTCACAATCGTGAATTTGGACACGCCAGCATCTGACCCAAGTGTTGAACGTGCTTGGCATCTTATTATGAGGCAGATCGATGAATTTGTCGTTTCGTCACTTCTTTTGACCGTTATACTAGTTCCGCTCTTGTTTTGTTTCCGTTTTGCTCGATCATTGATTGACGATATTTCTATAAGTCCGAAATAACTTGTGCCTGCGGCGTTTGAAAAAAATGGTAAACCCATTCGACTAAATAAAGGAGGAGTCATAGCGGGCGGGACCGAGATCGCAAGGCAGGCTTATTCGGACGAGAGCGAACAGGTCGTCGGGTTCGTTCACCGCGACGCTTCGGGGCTTAGCGGACGCTCGACCAACGCCGGCACGGGCACCGCATCGAGCACGTATGCAAGCGTCGCCGAGGAGTTCGACGCCCTCGGCAACAACGTCGGGACACGCGGCCACCTCAGCCGCCCGCCCCACGAAGGCGGATCGATGCCCACCTCGAACGACACCATCACCTTCGACGACATGACTCTCGGCGATTGCACGATGGACGGCGTGTTCATCCCGTGCTCAATGGCGTTTCGATCTGCGGGCGCCGGCGCCGCTACGCTGCAATGGGTAGATCGGGAGTTTCAACGGTATCTCTACGCGGCCGGCGCCGGAGGCGGCACGTGGATCGAGAATGTTCCCCCTGACATTACGAGTGAAGATCCGGAGAATGGTACTGTCACGATCATCGCACAACCCGCTACCCTGGAATGGATCCCAGATGCCGACTGGGGTGTTTCGTTGCAAGCAAGCTGGACCATAAATCGAATTCGCAGTTCAGAGAACACGGAGATTGATTTTGCGAAGCTAAATGCGTGCCTCAGAAGCGTATTTGGCCAAATGCTCGAAGTTGAGTTGATTGGTTCACTCAACATAAGCAAGATGTCTTTCTCAGTAAATGGTGAGAAACGTGAATGGGTACGACCGAAAATCGAAAGTCTTGCGATTGATCTTAGCCTGTCTGCCAAACAAATCTCAGATCACCAACTCGAAGGACTTGTTGGTTACACTTCAGCTTATCTTACAACCAAGATTGTGAGTAGTGCGGTACATCGGCCAACCTTAATTCGCGACTTATCCTCCGCCTCGGATAGATGGATTGAGAAGTTGGAAGAGATCGAAGCATTTAAGAATGCGGAAAACGTCACGTTCTATTTCCCAAAAGACGACGTAAGATCTTTGGGAACGGAAAGGAGCGTCTTGAGCGGGCTTGCCACTGGTCTTGCACTAGCGATATACCAAAATCCACTTAGCATTACTCCTCAAGGAACAGTGGTCGATCAAGTACATATTGCCAAAGATAAATTATTGCGTTGTTATCAAGAATGATCGTCTCTAAAATAAGCCAATGGAAGTTCAGAGTGTCCATAATCAACACCGGACGATGTATTTTATGTGGAGAACAATTCAGAAAGTCACGAGAAACGCTTTTTTCATAGTGGTCACCGTATGTCTTATATTTGTTACCGCTATTGTTGCGCAAAATTCTGTCGATAGACCGCGATCGGTTAATAATATTCCGGATTGCCGGGAAAAATTGGCAAACGCAGAAGTGATAACTTATCTTCCGAGGCCCGATGGCCGCAAGAACAATCAACTCATTTGGACATTCTGCGATGGGACAGCGGTATTTGAGACCCGAAAGGACGTTGAGGAGCTTAATGATTTCGAAGACACTTTTCGTAAAGCAACGGTTGGGGCGGTGAAACAGTCGGTGAGAGAACTGGCAGATTTTCTCGGAGTCGGCTCAACAACTGAGTATATGTTCGTAAAGGAATCTAACGGGAGTACGATTTGGATAATGATCCTTCGTGGATCCAACAGAACATTTGTTTTCGAAAGCCCATCCCTTTTGCATATATTGTTTATGCGGTCTACCGTAGGACCGTGCTCGGATGATACGAGAAAATATCCGATGCCGACACTGCCGAAACCCTAAGTCAGGGCCAAAGGGCTGGATCGGTAAACTGCCTTTTCTTTGCAAAATGAACAGATGTTGTGAAGCGGCGGGACGCAGACCACCCTTCTATTGCTGCCGTACCGCCAGACGTATTCGTACAGCGCATTCGGGATGCTGACCGAACGCCAGTCGACGCTCTGGACGGAAGAAGGCTGGGGCTTTCAGGACACCTATGTAAACAACCGCCGGACGGAGGGCTGGACATATGACAACGACGGCAACACGACCTACGCCGCCCAGATAAACTACGAGTACGATTCGGCGGGCAAAATGATCAAGACCGACCGGAATGAGGCCTACGAGACGGAGATGTTCCGCGACGGTGCGGGCCGCGAGGCGAAGCGTTCGCAGCGGAAATGGGACGGGGAGGAAGAAGAGTGGGAGGCCTGGGAGACCAACTACTTCGTCTTTTCGAGCGTGATGGGCAGGACCTTGACCGAGGTCAGCCAGACGGGCTCGACCGGGAGGTGTAGATGGTTTGCGGCGATTCCGGCTGAAACTGGACTCGTCAACGAGAAATGAAAAAGCCGCCGGATCTGCGTGATCGGGCGGCTTTCGGGTTTTACACTTAGCGACGTTTTAGTCGTCATCCTCGTCGCCTTCGGATTTGAGTAGCGAAGCGCTGGTGACGCAATCGTCCTCGCCGCAGCGAATGAGCATCACACCCTGAGCCGAGCGTCCGGTTTCGCGGATCTTATCGACGCCGAGCCTGATCAGCTTTGCCTGCTGGGTGATGATCATTATCTCGCTGTCCTCTTCGACCGGAAACGCCGCAACCACTTTGCCGGTCTTGGCGGTCGTCTTCATATTTATCACGCCTTTGCCGCCGCGTTTCGTTAGTCGGTAGTTATCTACCTGCGTTTGCTTGCCGAATCCCTGCTCCGAGATCGAGAGGATCTTTTCGGTTCCGGCCTGCGATACCGCACAGACCGATACTACGAAATCTCCCTTTCGCAGATTGACCCCGCGAACGCCGCGGGCGACGCGGCCCATCGGGCGAACGTCTGTCTCGTTAAAGCGGACGGCCATGCCGTCACGCGTCGCGATAAAGATCTGTTGTTTGCCGTCGGTCCGGATCACGTCAAGCAATTCGTCGCCTTCGTCGATATTGATGGCATTGATACCCGTGACGCGGATGTTCTGATAATCGCCAAGCGACGATTTCTTGATCACGCCCTGTTTGGTGACCATTGTCAGATAGACCTCTTCGCCAAAATCGCGCACAGGCATCACGGCGACGAGCTTTCGCTCGCTCGATAGCTGGACGAGATTGACCACGGCCTTTCCGCGTGCGGCGGCGGCCGCCTCGGGTATCTCGTGCACCTTGATCTTGAAGACCTGGCCGTCGTCGGTAAAGATCATCAGATAAGCGTGAGTCGAAGCAATAAAAATGTGCTCGACGAAATCTTCGTTTTTGGCCGTCGCACCAAGCCTGCCTTTACCACCGCGTCCTTGACGCGAATAGGTCGATACGGGGGTTCGCTTTATGTAGCCGGCGTTGGTAACGGTTATCGCAACGTCTTCGTCTGCGATCAGGTCTTCGATAGTGAGTTCGACGCCAGCATCGATTATCGCGGTGCGGCGTGCATCGCCAAAATTCTTCCTTACCTCGTGGAGTTCGTCGACGATCACCTGTTTCAAAACGCTCTCGTTCTCGAGGATGTTCTCGAGTTCGGCAATGTGCCTTATGATCGCCTCGTACTCGTCGAGTATCTTTTGCCGCTCAAGAGCCGACAGCCGGCGAAGCTGGAGGTCGAGGATCGCCTGCGCCTGTATCTCGCTGAATTCGAGCGAGCGCATGACCTTGTTCAGGTCCTTGAGGAATTCGGCCTGCGTCTTGCCGCCCGAGATGCCCCGCCAGGTCTTGACCTCATCGATGGTCGCAAGATTTGCGATAAGCCACTGTCTGGCCTCATCGACGGAACGCGAACTGCGGATCAGCGGGATTATATAATCGAGAGCATCGATCGCTTTATTCAAGCCCTCCAAAATGTGTGCACGGGCCTGAGCCTTTCGCAGATCGAATTCGGTTCGCCTGCGGACGACCTCCTTTCGAAAATCTACGAAATTCTCAAGCATCGCCTTGAGAGTCAGCAATTTCGGCTGGCCATCGACGATCGCGATATTTATGATCCCGAATGACGATTGCAAAGGAGTCAACTTATAGAGCTTGTTGAGGATGACCTGAGGGATCGCATCGCGTTTCAGTTCGATGACGACCCTGATGCCCTCGCGGTTCGATTCGTCACGGATCTCCGATATGCCGTCGAGTTTCTTTTCATGAACGAGCTCGGCGATCTTTTCGATCAGACGGGCCTTATTGACCTGATACGGCAATTCGGTTATGACGACCGCATCGCGCTCTCGGTCGCCTCGGCCAATTCGGTCGATGCCCGCTTTCGCACGCATTTGGATGACGCCGCGGCCTTCCCGATAGGCGCGGTGTATCTCTTCCCGGCCGTAAATGAAACCGGCTGTCGGGAAATCGGGGCCGGGAACGATCTTTATGAGTTCGTCGATCGAAATTGCCGGGTCCTTGATGATCGCGATCGTGGCATCGAGGATCTCGGTGAGGTTATGCGGCGGGATCTTCGTCGCCATTCCAACTGCGATACCTTCTGATCCGTTGACGAGCAAAAGCGGTATCTTCGTCGGCAGCACCTTTGGTTCAGAGAGCGATTCGTCATAGTTCGGCTGGAAATCGACCGTCTCTTTCTCGATGTCGTCGAGCACCTCGTTGGTAAGCTTCTGAAGGCGAACCTCGGTGTAACGCATTGCTGCTGCGTTGTCGCCGTCGATCGAGCCGAAATTTCCCTGGCCGTCGACGAGCGGGTACCGCATCGAAAAATCCTGAGCCATTCGGACGATCGAATCGTAAATGGCCGAGTCGCCGTGAGGGTGATATTTACCCATCACGTCGCCTACCGCTCTCGCCGATTTTCGATACGCCTTGCCGGCAACGTTTCCCTGCTCGTACATTCCGAAAAGAATGCGGCGGTGGACGGGTTTGAGGCCGTCGCGGACGTCGGGCAATGCTCGGCCGATAATGACCGACATCGCATAATCGAGATACGACCGACGCATCTCGTCTTCAATGTTTATCTGGTTACGCTCTAGAGTTGAGTCCATTTATACTTCCGTGCCGTTATTGCTTATTTATCTGGGTTTATTGGCTCTTGTGATGCCCGGAGGCCATGAAAAAAAGCTGGAAAATTCTTTGTGTTGATGCTATTCTTGATTTTACAGGCGTTCGGCCTGTTTAGCAACTTGCAGGCCTACCTCAAGTCCTCGCTGAAATCCCTCAAGATCTGACGTTTACGTGCCGCCGGGATAGTGCAGAAACTCATCGCTGAACCATCAAATATGTCAACAACTTTGACCGATAAAGACCAACGCAGGATCCAAAGGTACGGCCTTGCCCTGCCGACCCGCGTCGAGGTCAAGGTCGACAACAAATTTACGTGGAACGAGGTCACCAGACTTGAGGATATCTCAGCGTTCGGGGCCGGTTTCAATCTCACACGGCCGGTAAAACGCGGCCGACTGCTTGTGATCAGCCTTCCGATGCCGCGTCAGTTGAGGTGTTACGATTATCTCGAACCACAGTACCGGATCTGGGGTCTTGTTAGACGCTGCATCCCGCTCGGCGAAAATGCGGAATCGCAGAGTTATGCGGTTGGTGTCGCATTCATAGGGAAACACGCTCCGGCAAGTTTTGTTGAAAATCCGTCGACACTTTACGAACTTTCTGAACGTGAGGATGGCGGCCTTTGGCAGATCTCGCCAGCGAGTGCGTCGCCGGACGAAAGCGATCTTCCGACCTATCTCAGACGTCACACGCGATTCGCCATACCGGAATCGCTATTACTGGAGATCCTCGACGAAAACGGCGACGTGATTGCAAGCGAGGTCACGGTGACCGAAAACATCAGCCTCGGCGGCGCAGCAGTATTCACTTCCTTCAGCGCCGAACTTGGTTCCTTCATTCGCGTTAGAAGCGAACGCCATGATCTGACCATAATTTCGATAGTTCGCGGCAAGCGTCTCGGAGGAGACGGGATTGTCCGACTTCACCTCGAATTCATCGACCATCTGTTCCCACTTCAGGGCATCGCATAGATGCGATCGCCTTACCTTCGAACTAGCCATTTGGCAAAGTCTGCATTAAATCGATAGAAAAAACTTGGAGCAAAAAATGTCAGTCTCAACTGAAGCCACAGACATCACAGACGAACGGATCTTTATCACGCGACCGCCACTTAACGCGGTCGTGAAAGGCAAGGACGAGAACGGAGAGAGTTGGAAGGAGGTCGCCGACGTGGTTACGTATTCGATCACCGGAGCCGCTTTTTACATGCCCCGTGAATGCAAGACCGGACAACTCGTCTCGTTGATGCTTCCGCTGCCCGAAGAACTCCGCTGCTACGATCATGAGAAGGAATTCTACCGAGTATGGGGATTGGTCCAGCACTCAAGAGCCTCGGTTGTCGATGATATCGAGTGTTTTCACGTCGGGATCGCATTTATCGGCAAAAACGCACCGACCAGCTATCATAACGACCCGTCGCGGAGCTATCGCGTTTCCGGGATGAATGAAGATGGACTTTGGCGCGTTGCTCCATTAAAGGGTGAGTTCAAGACCCGGCGGGACATCCGCTATTGGCAGGCGATCGATCTTTACCTCGCACTTGTCGATTCCGACAAACAGTCGCTTGCAGGCGCCCGATCGGTGACCGAAAATATCAGCCGGAGCGGAGCTGCTGTTATCTCGAAACTCGACGCCGATGTAGGTGACCGAGTCAAGTTCATCAGCGAGGAATACGACTTTTCGGGACTCGCAGTGGTCTGCAACCGACAAACCGGCGACGATCATCGAAGGCGGCTTCACCTTCAGTTCGTCGACGCAAAATTCCCTGTTGAAAAGCTGAAAAGGTTGGACCCGGCAAAGTAATCCGGGCCTTTCAGGTCAATTTTTCGCAAACCAATCCTCGGTCATATCGCACCAGATCGCCAGACCGCGCCACTCACCGAACTTCCGGTAGTGGCGCTCTATCTTTTTATCGTCGCATGTAATGCCGCGATTGTGCTTTTTATAGTATTGAGCACGCAGCCAGGAATCGAGAGCGAGGCCGTCATAGCGCCCTAGAAGTTTTAGAAGATTTTCGGCCGCGTAATCGCCGATGCCCTTGATCTGTTTCAACTCCTTTTTCAGATCAGCCGTCGGGAGTTCTGAGCAGAGCCAGCGTTCCGGATCAATGCGGCCCGTGGCCACTGACTCGGCGAGTTCGACAAAATACGGCGAGCGATAGCCCGCCCTGATCTCAGAGCGGTAGAATTCGGTATCCATTTCCGCCATTGCGGCGGCCGTCGGGAACGCCCTTCGTCCCGAAGGCGATTCTTCACCCAGACTGTCGACAAGATTCTTGACCATGTTCTTCGTCAGTCCCCAAGAGCAGTTCGTTGTACAGAGAGATTTGACGAGGTCCTCGAAGACGGTTGCCGACCGTAACATACGGCCTGCCCCCGACGCCGCAGCCCATTTCAACCCGGCGTCGGTTCCGGCGGCGGCATAAAATTCGCCATAGTCCTCTTCCATTCGAAGGATACGACACACCGAAGTCCGGACAAGTTCGCGGGAAACTCCGCGATCGAAGTCGACGACGATCGAGTCTTCCCGATCGGTCATTTTGATCTCGCTCACGGCGCCACGAGAATCGCGTAGAACGTAATTAAGAGTGCGTTCTTCCTCGTTAAGTTCGAATGGTGCAAGGTCGTACCAACCGTGACCCTTGACGGTGTGAACAAAGCTGAACTCCTTTGGTTTTTGGATCTTGGTTCTAGATCTCGCTTTCATTGCCGAAAATCGTCATTTTCTGATATTTTTACAATCATTATTCATAATTTAACGACCAATCGAAATCGTCGTGCGTCAAATGTTGCATATCGCGGCGATCGAAGCCAAAAAGAATTCTAAAATCCTTGATTCTTTGTCAGTTTGTTATTATAGTAGCTGTAAAACAGCGTCAAACAACGTTCAAATTTCCCTCGAACGTTCTGTTTTTCAAGAAAGTTGGCCCCACAATTCGTTTACATTAAGGTTTTCTCGACGGAGGTTGGTTAATGATTAGCATTAGATTCCGCAGTGTGACGCGAACGCTGGTTTCGTGTCTGCTAACCCTAGTTGTCGCCGGAATGGCATCCGGCCAGGTCGATCCGAATCCGAATTCACCGACGCCTATCGTGCTTACCGAGGAAACCTCGACTCGGGCGTTGACGGAACTCCCGACCCGCGGTCTAAGATCGGCGGGAAGGTCCGGTACGAAAGAATCTGCCTTTCAGCCGGGATCAAAGGTCAATATCTATGTGACCAACGTCGAACTCATGGACGGCGAAGGGGCAAACGCATTCAGGGTGTATGTCGAAGACTCGCGCGGGCGGCTTTATCGATTTCCGGTATTGGGCTTCTCGCCGGTGAACGGCGTCGATGGCCTTTATGTGCTGACAATGCTGCTCCGTGACGAGATCGGCTATTGGGAACAGCCAAATCCGGACGGCGATCTTCTTATCAGCGTCACTTGGCGCGGAATATCAAGCAACCGTGTCCGACTTGGTTTCGGCAAGACCGGCGGCGAATTCAAAGGCGATGCGGGCTCACAGCCAACACCTTTCTCAGCCCTGAAGGACCTTAAGAAAGCAGGCACCATCGAACCGGAAACCTCAGACCTCGTGGGATATCGCTGGTCGGGCGACCGTATGCGTTTCCTACAGCAGGCGACATTTGGGGCAACGCCGGAACTCGACCATCGAATTCGCCGGATCGGCCTCCGTACGTACCTTGCCGAGCAGTTCGAGGCTCCGTATCCATCGGCAAACAACCCTTATCCCGATTTCCCGCTGAAATCGACAGATTCCGGTAACACAACGATCGGGTGCGGAATGTTCGATACGTCGACCCTCGAATACCGAATGTGTATCCGCAATCATTATTCGATGTACCCGGTTCAGAACTGGTTCATGAAAGAGGCCTTTTACGGCGAACCGCAGCTTCGCCATCGTGTATCATGGGCGCTTTCGCAGATCTGGGTCATCTCGGGCGCAGGCGGCGTTACCCAGCAGTCAAGCTGGATGATCGCGTACCACAAGCTGCTTTCTCAGCATGCTTTTGGGAATTACCGCAACCTGATGAAGGACATTACTCTCAATCCGGGAATGGGTAATTACCTTGACATGGCCCGCAGTACGAGAAATAACCCGAACGAAAACTATCCGCGCGAGATCCTTCAGCTATTCACGATCGGGCTGTTCATGCTGAACCAGGACGGAACGCTGATGCTCGACGGCCAGGGCAATCCGATCCCGACCTATGATCAGGGTGACGTTGACGAATTCACAAAGGTATTTACCGGTTGGTCTTTCTGTAACACCACGTGCCCGAATTCCGCCCCTGGGATCGTCAATTACAAGGATCCGATGATCCTTAATCAGAACAACCACAACATCACTGCAAAAACCCTGTTGTCCTATCCGAACGCCGTAAATCAGAACATACCGGCAAATCTCAACGGCAACACTGAACTCGACATGGCGTTGGACAATATTTTCTACCATCCGAACGTCGGGCCTTTCGTTAGCAAGTTGATGATCCAGCATTTGGTCACCAGCGACCCGACACCGGCATACGTCGGCCGTGTTGCGGCGGTGTTCAACAACAATGGTCTAGGCGTACGCGGTGATATGAAATCCGTCGTTCGCGCCATACTTCTTGATCCCGAAGCAAGGGGAGACATCAAGACCGATCCGAATTACGGTAAGCTTCGCGAGCCCGTTCAGCTTGTTACGAATGTTCTCAAAACATTTGGCGTAAAATCGGCCGATCTGACACAGCAGAGCGACGGTGTGGTAACGAACTACACTAACCCGCTTGCTCAGAACCCGTTCAATTCGCCGACTGTTTTCAACTATTACTCACCGGATTACGTAATTCCGGGAACGTCGCTGCTGGGCCCGGAATTTGGCATCATGACGACAGGCACATCCGTTGCCAGAGCCAATTTTGTCAATACGGCAACGTTTAGCCGAATAAACGTCGGCGAGACATCTCCGCTGGGAACGTCGATCGACCTCACGGAATGGGAAGCGCTTGCGGCAGCCGATCCGACCGGAAACCGTTTGTTGGATGAGCTGAATCACCGCATGCTTCACGGTCGCATGTCGGCAGCAATGCGGGCCGCGATCCTCCCTGCGTTTACGGCTGTTTCGGCGACAACGCCCAGAGCTCGAGCACAGGCTGCAATCTACTTAGTCGCGACCTCGTCGCAATTCCAAATACAGAGGTAAGAAAAATGAAAGAATCAAGACGAGATTTTCTAAAAAAATCAACGTGTGCCTTGAGCATGACGGCGATCGCGACTCAGGTTCAGCATATGGGCCTAATGAGTGCTCTTGCCCAGAAAATGGACGAGAAGCCGGAAGAGACCAATGTCGGCGGCGGCTACAAAGCCCTTGTGCTCATTTATTGGTCAGGCGGAAATGACGGCAACAATATGGTCATTCCAAATCATAGTGATGTCACGCTCAGTAACTATGCTGCGTATGCAGCGACCAGGAGCACGCAGGGCCTTGCACTCGACCAGGGCAGCCTGCTTCCGATCGCGGTCCCGCGGATGGGTGGTCTTACCTATGGGCTTCACCCGGCACTTGGCCCCATTACCGGCGGCATCAACAACGGGATACATGAATTATGGGGTCAAGGCAAACTCGCTATCGTGACCAATTGCGGTACGCTTGTCCGCCCGATGACCAAGGCGCAGTATCAGAACAACTCAGTGCCTAAACCGTATCAGCTGTTCTCGCATTCAGATCAGGTCAATCAAAGCCAAACGAGCATTGCCAACACTGCTGCCTTTACGGGCTGGGGTGGCCGTATATCTGACCGGCTGACCCAAACGAGCAATCCGGGCGGATTGGTACCGATGATCACGTCGATCGCAGGTGCACAGCTTTTCACTGCCGGGCAATTAACACTTCCGCTTGCGATAAACGACTCGAATACTTCGCTCGCAAATGTGCTGAACCCGGCTGGTTTTCCGAACAATGCTGCCGGCAATGCGCGTAAGGCTGCATTCAATCAACTCAGGACGGTCGACCTCGAGTCGAATTACGTCGCAGCGGCAAGCAACGTCACCGAGCTGGCGATGCAGGCAAACGCGGCGTTGCAGACCTCTCAGGACGTGACCGTCACGTTTCCGAACACGAGTATCGGCCGGCAATTACGGCAGATCGCTCGTTTGATAAAGAAACGTACCGACCTGAGTGTTACCCGCCAGATCTTCTTCTGCCAGATCGGCGGCTTCGACACGCATCAGGGCCAGCTTCCCCAACATACGACCCTGTTCTCGCAGTACAGCCAGGCCGTCCGTGCGTTTTACGACGAAATGGGCGTTCAGGGCGTTCAGAACGATGTGACGACCTTTACGCTTTCGGACTTTAATCGAACGATGAATCCCGCCGGAACCGGGGCGAACGTTGGTACCGACCATGCCTGGGGGAACCACATGTTCGTTATTGGTGGTTCGGTGCTCGGCGGAGACTTTTACGGGATCAACACGACGAATGGAACTCCGTTTCCGACGCTGGTCATCGGCACAAGCGGCCCCGACGACACCAACAGCGGATCAGGCGCCCGTGGACGATGGATACCGACGACATCTGTCGAACAGTATGCCGCCACGCTCGCGCGTTGGTATGGACTGCCAGAAAACCAGATGGCAGAGGTCTTTCCGAACATCGGCAATTTCGCCAGTACGAACCTTGGGTTCATGCCGTAGCACCGGATAGATCATCAGAAAACGGAAGGGGCGGAGCCATCCGCCTCTTTTTTTGTTGGTCTTGAATTTCCGCTTCACAGGACATAAACTCTTTAGCGACCGTGAACCTGCCAAACTACTTAACCTTTGCACGGATCGTGATCGTCCCGCTGCTGGTCGTGGTATTGCTGACGCCGCTTGCCGAACGTTGGTTCGGAATAAGCGGCTACGCACTGGCCATTGTGATCTTTCTGATCGCATCTGCGACCGATATACTCGACGGACACCTTGCTCGACGGCGTAATCAGGTCTCGACGCTGGGAAAATTCCTCGATCCGATCGCAGACAAACTGCTTGTGTCAGCGGCCCTGATCGTCCTGGTCGAAAAGAACCTCGCACCATCATGGGCAGTAGTGATAATTCTCGGACGCGAGTTCATCGTTACAGGACTTCGGTCGGTCGCTGCGGCTGAGGGCATCATAATTCAGGCCCAGCTATCCGGAAAGATCAAGATGTGGGCGCAATCGATCGCGATCGTCGCCTTGCTCGTTGCGGCTGCAAATGGAAAACCGCCGGTCTCAAACTTCGGCTTGGAATATCCGGCGATCACCTTTTGGGAAGTTGCCGAAGTGCGGACGGCCTTTACGAATCTTAGCTCATTCGCATTGACTGCAAATGACTGGAAGGTGTTTGGATATTTGGTCGGAAGGGGTGCTTTGTGGGTTTCGGTCTTTATGGCAATTTGGTCAATGTATGCCTACTTCGCATTCTTCTTTCGTTCAAAGCAAGAAAACGAGAACGAAAATGAGGCTGACGATTAATGCGCCAGCCTCATCGGTTTTACCAGTTGTTTCGGCCCTATTGGATCTCGACCCAATCGCCGGTGTGGATCTCCTGAACCGTGCGGGTGATCACAACAGTTGCAGTTCTTTCTTTGACGTTGAGAATTACACCCTCACCTATGACCTTTCGTATATCTGACGGTCGCCCGTCTTTTGCATCCGGTGTCGTCACGACCTGCCCATTTGCATTATCGCCCTTTTTGCGTGCTGCCTGATTTGAGAATCGGCCGCCTCGGTATGTCAGGCTCTGAAAACCCTCGACACGTGCGCTGACGGATTCCGGCGGACCGTTGAGAATGTTTCCCTTCCCTAGCGGCCGGAATATGGTCAAGTAATCACCGATCTTCGCATTATCCTCGGATCCAAGATCGACAAATACGATCTGGTCACGAGTTATCATTTCCTGATTATCGCGTGCCATGAACAAACGGCCCATTGCCTTTCCGCTCGGATCTGCGTACCGGTCAAGCGACGGACGCTCAACAAATTTCGGACTCGTCCGCTGTTGCCACGGCTGAACGAGGTCACCCAACAGCATTACGTCGCACGAGTTTCGGACGCGTGCCACGGAAACCTCGGCTTTGACTCGAACGATCTCGACCGTTCCGATCTCCTGGACGTATTGGCCGAGCTCACCCTTATTGGTCCACCGGGTCTTCACCTGTCCTCTCGGCCGAACGACCGACATGATGTCGCCAACCTTGACGCCTCGGTTAGCACCGATATTGAGATATACGTCATTGCTCTGCGAATAAAGAAATCCGTCCTGTTCCTCCGTCGCACCGATAAGCCGCCTTTCTGTGTTCATCGGTGAGTTCTGAACGAATCCGGCACAGTAAAGATTGTTTCGTTCGGCAACGGTATCCGGGGTGTAAGCGACTGTCTGGGCCAAAGAGGTCGTCGAGAACACCGAAAGTGCGAAAACGAATCCGGCCGGGAGGCCTCGTTTGAAAAAGTTTTGAAAACTCACAATTTTCTCCTTTTTTGCTTAACTATGCTGACGTGATTTCCAGGGCTGAACCTAATTTGGAAATGAATCGGGCGAGTTAATTGAATGGCGTGGCCCTTTGGCCTACGCTTTATTGTATCGTTACTCCCAGCTATGCGTCAACAATTTTGTTTATTGTTGAACAATGACTGATCGCGAAAGTTCGACCCGCGGTGCGCTGCATCAAAGGCCAACATCACGATATGGCGTGGTACGATTCGAAATAATGAAAGAGCCGAGACTCCTTGCCATTCGAAGATCGACTTTGTTAGTATTTTCGCTTGCCTCGCTCCCGTTGGCCCGCAGCATCGCCGGTGTAGCTCAGTTGGTAGAGCAGTTGATTTGTAATCATCAGGTCGGGGGTTCAAGTCCCTTCACCGGCTCCAATTTATTCGATCGCTTGAGTGTGCATTGGCACTCCGTGAATTCGATCCAGTTGTTACTTCCCCTGACGTTGATCAACATCTGAAGGCTGGATTTAGTTCAAAGCGTCGCCTCGAAGTCAAATTTTAGCGCCCGATGCCCTTTTGCTTCCTGAGAACTAAGCAGTTTGATCTTCGAGTTCGCAGTAAGCCTTGATCACGCCCTTGCTATTCGACAGATGGTCGAAAAGTTTCTCGAATTCTTCGAGACCGTTCACTCTGTGCGTCAAAAGCCGGCTTAGCCAATCGCCGTATTCGAGGACCGCCGCTGAAAGGTCCTTTACGCCGATCTCGAAGTACTCACGATTTGCATTGACGGTGCCTACCATCACCTTGTTTCCCAACACGAAATCGAGGTTGATCCGGTCGACCGGAACTTCGACCTTTCGATCTCCGCCGGTCACGCTGGAAAGCACCAGCACGCCATTCTTTGCAAGTGCCTGCATCGCATCAAAGACGATGGGCGAAAAGCCGGTCGCCTCAAAAATGATATCGAATCCGCCGTTTTGTGCCGAATAGTCGTGAATAGCAACATCGTCTGTTGAAACGTACTTCGCTCCCAACTCTTCAATAAGGTCAGAATTCAGATATGGCTTCGGAGTGCGGCCAAATGTTACGACATCGATCCCACGTAAGCGAAATACCAACGTCGCAAGCAATCCTATTGTGCCCGCGCCCATCACGGCGGCTCGTTTCGGCTTCCAGACCCGCAAGCGTCTTTGGATCTCAAACGCCTGTGTAACGCCTTTCTGCACAACCGTCATTGGTTCCAGCAGGACGCCCACATCTTTAAGTCCACGCGGCACCTTAACGACAAATTCGGCGTCATCGACGTAATATTCGGACAGATACCCGTGACGCAGATTGATGCCGCGTTCGAAATACACGTCATCGGTGGTCATATCGTTTGTGCCGATGAGATCGTAAATACTCGACCCCGGGCGGCGAACAGTTGCCACCACATAGTCGCCCTTTTTTAGCTCGCGGACATTTGGGCCGACTTCTTCGACAACTCCAAAGCCCTCGTGTCCTATGACAAGAAAATTCTCTCCGATCGGTGCTGCGCCGTACTCTGCATTATTGATCTCCTTGTCGGTGCCATCGACACCGACGCGAAGGACCTTGACCAGCACGCCTCGGCCATTCGGAATTTCCGCAATGTCGGGCATCGGCATCTCAACTAAATGGGCAGAGTTCTTGATTCCAGGTTGTATTGCAATTGCTTTCATGATCAATGAATTCAGACAGGTTCCGTCTTTTCGCGACATCGGGCCAACGACCCTCATTCTTTTTCTAAGCGGCAAACGCCCGCGTCCACGCGGGTTTTGCCTCTAATCCTGTAAGTGTTCGCATCACTCGTTTTGGCTCGCCGAGATCGCACCAACCGACGTCTCCGACTCGCAGCACCAAGAGTTCACCTGTCGCTTTTTCCAAAACGTCCTGGGAGAAATTTACATCGGTGATCCGTTCGTAGATCGAGCTGATCATTGAAGACTCGCCAGCTGTACCTAACGCCGGTGCCGATGCGACAAACACACGATAGAGATCCGGAAGATGCGTTCGGAACATCTCGAGAAAACCTCTTGCTTTGCCGACCATCACGAAACTGTTCCACAGACACCTTTGATCCTTCAGTTTCCGCGCCGTCCGATAAGATGGTTTTTCCCAAAACCGTTTCACCTGGCTGACAGAACGCGAAAGGCCGCCGAAAAGCGATTCGACCGGCTCGATCCACCCGTACGACGTCTCCGCTTTCGTTGCCTCAAAACCAAGCAAAACTACTGAATGGGGGTTTATTTCGACGGCACGAAATGCGCTTTCCACCATTTCCATAAATTCTTCGTTGTCCGAGAAATAATGATCTGACGGAAAGAAGGCGACCGTTGCTTCAGGCGAATTATTTGCGATACGCAAAAGGCTATATAGTATCGCAGGAGCTGTGCCCTTGTTGATCGGCTGAACTATCCGGTTCGCTTCTGAAACATCCCAAAGAGAGTGTTTGTAAAACGGTTCATGTTTCTGAGTCAGGCTGAAGAATGTGTTCTCGGGCTTGATCCTTAATGCCACCCGATCGCGGGTCTCCTCCAACAACGTTCGATCGTTCAGAATCGGACAGAACTGTTTTGGACGCTCATCTCCGGCAATGGCACGCGTCAATGACTTCAAACGCGAACCGTCTCCGCCAGCGAGGATAACCGCATGTCGTTCGGTTATCGGCCGGCCGGGATCGTCATATCTTTTACGCTCTTCTGTTACAGTGTGATCCATAATTCTTCCATGCTTAAGATCGTACGCAACTGTTAGATCAATCGGGTAATGCGAATTATTCCATCAGTTTGTGGGAAGGTGGGCGGACCGAATATGGCCTTCCAAACCTCTCACCGGAAGATTCAGCTTCGATTCTGCTGGAGGAGCTTTGCGACGAGTCCGGTCCAACCGGTCTGATGGCTCGCACCAACGCCCGAACCGTCATCGCCATGAAAATACTCGTAGAACAGGACGTGATCGCGAAAATGCTCATCTGTTTGAAACCTCTCATTCTTGCCGAACACCGGGCGCGTATCGTCGCCGTTCCGCAAGAATATACTTGAAAGCCGCCGCGATAATTCCTGCGAAACCTCCCAAAGGTTCACAAAATTCCCAGAACCCGTCGGGCATTCAACTTTGAGGTCATCGCCGTAGTAGTGATGGAACTTCTGCAGCGATTCGATCAATAGATAATTGACCGGAAACCAGATCGGCCCACGCCAGTTGGAATTACCCCCAAACAGGCCGCTGGAAGATTCGCCCGGTTCATAGTCGACGCGATGTTCCTCCCCATTCACGTTCAGTATGTACGGATTGGATTTGTGGAACCTTGATACAGCCCGGACACCAAATGGCGAAAGAAACTCGGTTTCGTCGAGCATTACTCTTAGAACACTCTCAAGCCGCTCGCGATAAACAACGGCCAAAAGTCGGCGTTCGCCCATGCCGGGGGTTCTCATACAGGCAACGTTTGCGGTGAGATCGGGGCGATTGTCTATAAACCATTGCAACCGACGCCGGAAATTCGGCAATGCGTCGAGCGCTTCTGGCTCGATCGTGCTCACCGCAAAAAGCGGTATCAGCCCGACCATCGAACGGACCTTCAGCGGCTTATTGCCTTCGCCGTGCAGATGCAGCACATCGTAGTAAAACCCGTCATCGTCGTCCCAAAGCGAAATACCATCGGAGCCCAGATTATTCATCGCGTCTGAAATATGCAGGAAGTGTTCCCAGAACTTACTCGCGACATCCTCGTAGGTGTCATCTTCGACGGCAAGCTCCAGTGCGATCGCGAGCATATTAAGGCAGTACATCGCCATCCAGCTCGTCCCGTCAGACTGTGCCAGCTTTCCGCCGGTCGGCAACGGACGCGATCGGTCAAAGACGCCGATATTGTCGAGGCCGAGAAAACCGCCTTCGAAGACATTCATGCCCTCTGAATCCTTACGGTTCACCCACCAAGTGAAATTGAGCAGCAGCTTATGGAAAATTCTCGCGAGGAACTTGCGATCGCCGCGACCGGTGCGTTTCTTTTCGATCTGATAAACCCGCATCGCGGCCCATGCGTGAACCGGGGGATTCACATCGCCGTAAGCCCATTCATAAGCAGGAATCTGTCCATTCGGATGCATGTACCATTCGCGCAGCATAAGCAAAAGCTGTTCTTTTGCGAAGTTCGGATCGATCAGTGCGAGCGGGATGCAGTGAAACGCAAGATCCCAGGCCGCATACCACGGATATTCCCATTTGTCTGGCATCGAGATAATGTCTGCATTGTGCAGATGCCGCCATTCGCTGTTTCGCCCGCGAGAGCGTTCGGCCGGGGGAATCGCCTTGCTATTGTCGCCTTCGAGCCAGTCCTTCACCACGTAGTGGTAAAACTGTTTCGACCAGAGCATTCCCGCAAATGCCTGCCGCTGAACGTTCCTTGCATCTTCAGAGAGCTCCGGGGGAACGATCGATGCGTAATAATCATCAGCTTCGCGAATGCGTGCTGCAAAGCAATTATCAAAATCTGCAAAAGGGTCGTCGTCGCCAGCCCGAATCGATGCAGACATCGATCTGCTTTGGGTCAATTCTCTGATACCGGTCAGATCGATGTCTGAAAGTCGAAGCCGCACGCTGATCTGCGATTTCGCGGGAACATTGAGCTTGTAGTTCGCTGATGCCTTTGTACCAACGTCCGCTGGGTTTATGCGATCAGCACGGCCCCGAACTATATGATCGTTGATCCCGTCCTTAACGAACGTTGTGCGACTCTCACTGCCAAAAAGCCGTTCACTATTCGTTTCATTTTCCGTGAACAGCAACTCCGGCGCGCCTTCGCAATAGAGCCACCTTTTTCCGTACTCGGGACATTTCAGCTCTAAGACACCGACATCTGCCTTCCTTATTCCACAATTCGGATCTGAATCGTTCCAAGCCCACGTATTTCGGAACCAGATAGTTGGGAGCACGTTGATCTGCGCGGTTTCATCACCACGATTCGCAACAGTGATCTTGATCAGAATATCCTCGACGTCGGCCTTTGCGTATTCGACGAAAACATCGAAATACTTGTTGTCGTCAAAGATCCCGGTGTCGATCAGCTCGAATTCCCGTTCGCTTTTATCGCGATTTCGGTTCTCTTCGATCAATTTCACGTATGGAAATTCAGATTGCGGGTACTTATAAAGGAACTTCATATACGAGTGCGTCGGCGTAGAATCGAGATAGTAGTAGATCTCTTTGACGTCCTCTCCGTGGTTGCCCTCGCTGCCGGTAAGCCCGAATAAACGCTCCTTAAGAATCGGGTCTTTACCATTCCAAAGAGCGAGCGCGAAGCATATCTTCTGACGGCGGTCGGAGATCCCCGCAATGCCGTCTTCGTTCCATCGATATGCCCGCGAACGGGCATGATCGTGTGGGAAATAGTCCCAAGCCGATCCGTCCGGACTGTAGTCCTCGCGAACAGTTCCCCAAGCTCGTTCGCTTAAATATGGTCCCCAGCGTTTCCAGTGTTTCGTCCGTTCGTCTGACTGTCGGAGTCGTTCTTTTTCAGCATTCATGGTCAATTGATCCTCGACACTTAATTCCAATTGCGATCCAAGGTATTCCGGGCACTTAAGAATAAAAACGGCGACCGAAGTCCATCCTTCGCATCGCCGTATAGGTTTGATTGCCTGCGGGTTTAACCCTTGTGCTGCGGTTTCTTTACCTTGAACCCATTCCAGTTCTCCTCACCTTTCTTGATGTTCTGCTGCTGGTCTTTTTCCCACATCTCCTTAACTTCAAGGTTGTAGTTCAAGTAGAGTTTTCCATCAACGATCTTCCAGGCATTTGGGTCGCCGTCCGCCGTATAGCCCCGAGAGACCGCATATGAGCAGTATCCACCGAACTGAGGCGCATAGGCCTCGGGATTCTGTCTGAACTTTTGCAGATTCTCCTCGCTCGAAAAAAGCCACTTAGCCCCATTCCATACATATTCGTATTCAGGACGGCCCTTAACGGCATTCTCGACGGCGAAATACGCCACTGCGTCAAAACCCTTAAGTGCGGAACCCTCGACATCTTTATCGATTGCCGCAAAATCTGTCGCTTTCGCACAGGCCGCGAGCGATATTGCGATGCCAACAAATACTGCCAGATATAAAAACTTCCGATCACATAATTTCATTGTGTTTGCTCCTAATTTCTGGATTGAACTCACCGTTCGGTAAGCCGAACGGCGTGTCCGTCCGGGTCGCGGATCAAAGCCGCTTTGCGAAACCCAAGCTGACCTTTGCCGAAAAGCACCGATCCGCTCGATATGAACCCTGTACGATAGCCGGTTAGAAGGCTTTCGATGCCGCCGGCAGCAAAGCTGGTTTGCCAATGCCAGATATCATTGGACTTCGAATCCTTCGGGTACGGGCGCCCGTCCGCCGGGGCTATATATTCAAGAAACTCGACCGCGATGCCGTCTAGTTTTGTCTTCAAACCGGTGATATGAAGTTTTGCTCCGAACACATTGTTGAGATGCTCCTGTTCGTTGCCGTAATTGACGCTCGTTCCGGCTACCGCTAAACCGAGTCTTTCCTCATAGAATTTCAAGCTGGCGTCTGTATCGCCGACCACGATCGCGGTATGATCGATCCCAAGAAAGAGCCTTCCTGATTTTTCGAGATCATGCCATTTTTGCAGGCCCTTGCCCTGAGGAAATTGAAGAATTTCAAGCACGTGATCGTCAATATCTCTGAAATAAAATGCCTTGATCCCTGCCGCAGCCGTAATGTGAGCTGGCAACGTCTGAGGTGCGGTCGAAGCGTGACGAACCTTATTTGCCCGCAGCAATGCATAAGCTTTATCCATATCAGAAACAATGATCGCAATATGCTGGAACCAGCGATCGTTGCTTCTGGAATCGACGGGGATCGGGCGTCCCTGCGGCGTCAAATATTCGGTCAGTTCAAGTGTTTCACTACCGAGCCTCAGTCGAACGATTCGGACCCGTGCCCCGAACACGCCCGATAAACGTTCGAACTCGTGCCCCCAAACCTCTACCTCCGACACCTTTTCGAATGGCAGAATTCGAGTGTAAAAATCGAGCGCCTTGTCCATATCCGAGACGGTGAAACCGACAGATTCGACGTTCGAGACACTTTGACCGCGCGACGAGCCGAAAAGAGCCAGGATCGATAGAAGAGCGACCAAGAACCAGCCGAACTTTAAGGAATTTAGTGGTTTGCTTTCCGAGTTCATTTCTTAGTTCATCCTTTCAAGCAAATGTCTGCCAACCCGCAGTGCATTCGCCATGATCGTTAGTGCCGGATTTACCGCCGAGCTCGACGGAAAAAAACTGCCGTCGACGACATATAGATTGTCCAGGTCGTGGGCTTTGCAATTTGTGTCGAGAACGGAAGTTCTTGGATCATCTCCAAATCGGATCGTTCCATTCTGATGTGCAACGCCGGCGAGTGGGATCTGCTCGGCGAGATAGAGATTTCGCGAGAACAGCCCTTGGTGACATTCATTGCCGTGAATGTTGCACTTCCGCTGATTATTCATCAGTTCTTTGAGCTTTCCTTGCAGGCGTTTATGAGCTTCGATATTGTTTGGCTTGTAATTCAGAACGATGTCACCATTCCTGTTCAGCGTTACACGATTTTCGGGACGCGGCAGGTCTTCGGTCGTCAGCCAAAAATCGAGCGAGTGTTTGGCCATCTGATCGAGTGCGAAGCCCGGCGCAATTGCGGGTGCTCCGGCAGATAGTGTTACGCCATCCAGCTTTCCGACGAACGAAATGTGACCCATTGGAAACGGGAAATCTTCGGATCCGAAATAAAAATCATTGACCGCAAGCGTCTTTTGAAAAACCGTCGGGTTCGGGCATTTTGAAACGGCAAGCAGTACAGAATTTACGTGACCCATGTAGTTTCGACCGACCTGATCGGAACTGTTCGCGAGACCATTCGGATGCATGTGGTTCGCCGATCTCAAAAGCAGAGCCGCTGAGTTGATCGCACCGGCGGAAAGGACCACGAGATTCGCCGTGTAGCGTTCCTTTTCACCGTTGCGTTCGACGTTCACGGCCGTGACCGACCTGCCGGTAGAGCTGGTCTCGAGTTTTGTCACCAACGCATTCGTCAAGAGTGTGACGTTTGGATACTCAGTAGCATGGTCGACGCCGCACGTCTGCGAGTCCGCCTTCGCGTTCAAAAGGCACGGAAATCCATCGCAGGTTGCACACCGAACGCACAGACTTTTCCTACTGTCTTCTTTCAATTGGATCCCGAGCGGGACGTGAAATGGTTTAACACCCATTGCGGAGAAATCTTCGGCGAGTTGGTTAATACGCGTCTCATGGCTCACGGCCGGATGCGGATATGGCGCACTGGACGGCGGTTCGGTCGGGTCTTCGCCTCGCGTCCCGTGAACGTGATACATGGCCTCGGCCTGAGTGTAAAAGGGCTCGAGTTCCCCGTAATTGATCGGCCACGCAGGAGAAATGCCGTCATAGTGCTTTAGTTCGCCGAAATCACGTTCGCGCATCCGGAAAAGGGCAGCCCCGTAGAACTTCGTGTTACCGCCGACGTTGTAATTTGTATGGGGGTGCAGCGGTTTGCCTTGATTGTCATACCACACTTCGCGGGTGTTGTATTTCGCCTCGACATTCACCGCTCTGGAGTTCCAGTTATCAGGCTCGCGCTTTACATAATCGCCGCGCTCGAGAATAAGGATCTTCTTTCCCGACGGTGCGAGTTTGCGCGCGAGCGTGCCGCCGCCTGCACCCGTGCCGATAATGATCACATCGTAATTTCCTTTCATAATAGACTCCAGATCAAGACAGCCTGGCGACCGCGTCAACATCGTGGCGATCGCTGCTGACCTCGATATTCTCGGCTGCCTTTACCTCCCTGAATTCATTTCCACGTTGATATATCCCGATATCGTCGAATCGACAGTTGAAAATACAGCGAGACTTGCCGCTGTGATCAAATTTTGCGCAAAGTACGCCTTTAGAGCCTTTTGCACGAACGTACACTTCCGCCGCACCGAGCATTGCGATCGACGGTGCGATGAAATAGATCCAAACCGCGTTCCATGTATTGCCCGCAACCGCTGAACTGAAAGTACGTGCCGGATTCATGCTCATTCCGGAGATCGGTGATACGACTGGTATGTAGATCGCGACCAACAGCCCGGCAAAGATCGGTGTGTACTTATACAGGATCCGATGATTGCTCGTTACGAGCACTACCGACATCATTACGAACGCGATCATCAGCTCGCCTGCAAAAGCAGCCAAGACACCGTAAACACCGGGGACCGTGGCAACGAAATTCACCTCTCGGGCCTCGAGCCGCTCTTCAAGGATCAACCAAGATAGGAGGACTCCGGACATGCCGCCAACAAATTGAGCAGCAACGTAGATTACGGCATCCGGCCGACTGATCTTGCCAAGGCGAAGGAATGTCAGAGTAACGACGGGATTGATATGCGCTCCCGAGCGCCTTCCCCACGGTGATTTGAAGATCGCCATTGCGGTCATTCCCATCGCGACTCCCATAAGGACATTGCGAAAGATGACGCCATATCCTGCAAGATATGAATCCGGATGAAACAGAAGGACACCGAATACGCATGCTGACACCATGAATGTGCCGAGGCCCCACGCCTCGATCAGATATTCGGGCCAGTGATTTTTAAAGGCGTTAAGCATCTTGATCTCGCATCTTGAAATCAAAGTTCCTGACTTTTTTATTCCACCTTCGAGTTCGTATCGAGTATGCGCTGGGGCGTATTTTTAGTTGACGTCGAGAATCGAATGAAAACCTCCGAAGCCGTCCTCTTCCTTCATTCCATGAGTCGGGTCTTCGACCCAGCGATGGCCATCTATAAGGAATTTGTATCTGTATCGAGTTTTACGTTCGGCGGTTATCGTCGCGTACCAGAAGCCGTTCGATGACCTCTCTAGGGACACGCCTGAAGGATCCCAACCATTAAAGTCACCGACGAGTTTGACCGATCTGGCACTGTCGTCGTGGAATGAGACGCGAAGAAATGCTCCATTTCGCCGTGGCGGGTGGTGAACATTTGGATCAAAATGGTGCTTTTCGGCTTCAGCGAGGTCGACGGCTTTTTTTGCATTTATTACGCCGTAGCCCTGCCAGATCGCCGATGAGTTCTTTATCCGTTCGGCCGTTGTAATGAGAATATTCTTTACCGCGGCGGGTAACAGATCCGGGTTGGCCTCAAGCATCTGCGTGACGACCGATGCGGTGACTGGTGCGGCGAACGAAGTCCCATCTACGTGCTGATAGTGCGTCGCAACGACCTTTCGCCTTTGTAAGCCATAGCCCACGATCTTTCGCACGGCCTCATCGTCCATGTTCAAAACATCAGCATTGAGACCTGCTTCGATCCAATACTCTTGGACCAATGGCCGAAACGAATAATCAGGTGCTGCTGCAAGCATCGAGAGCATTTCCGCAACATGATAGTCATTAGTTCTCGGCAGTATTGGTGCAGCAACGTACATCGCAGGTGCGATGATCTCGGGCTTGACGATCCTGTCAGCGGTCGGGCCAAAGCTTGAGTGATAAAGATCGAACGCATTTGGATCAAACCGGTTTTGATCGGTGTAACCGCCAACGGTAATGACCGACGGCGCGTTTGCCGGCGGGATCGGATGTGTTTCCGCCGAATTGCCGGCAGCGACAGTGACAACGACACCCATTTCCACCAACTCTTCAGCTAGCCGATCGATCCGACTATCATTCGTCATGGCATCCATGTCGCCGCCAAGCGAAATATTAAGAATTCGTATTCCGTATTTTTCTCGATTGTCGATCACCCATTGAAGGCCTTTTTCGATCGAATCATCAGTTATGCGGCCTTGCTTTGTAACTTTCACCAAAACGAGATCGGCTTGATCTGCCAGACCACGGTAGATCCCGTCCGACAGCCGTCCGTCCCCCGCGCATGCAACGACCGTCTGGGTTCCATGCCATTGATGAGGTTGTGGCTCGGCGGCTGCGTCGCATCGATTTTCCTCGCCGTGAATGTCATGAAACGCGACAATACGATCAGCGATGTCGGGATGAGGGTAAAATCCGGAATCAAGGAATGCTATCGTTACGCCACGGCCCTTGTATTTCGGGCTGGCACCCAGTCTTTCAGCCGTCGGGATCACCGAAAATCGGTTTTGTGAATGCTGGTGATGATGAGTTTCAGTGAATGTAGAAGTTGCCATAATCAGTGATGCGCACGCGATGCGCACAACTATGGCAAATCCACTCTTGGGCGGGAATTATTCCATCTAACTACGAGGCAGTATTGGCAGAATCGAGGGCATCCTTCATCCGCTCACGTGCGGCGTGGCTAAGCGAAATGTGCTGGAGGGCATCATCCATTCCTTCGTCGCTGTGATCAAGCGCTGTTCGAATAAAGTTTATCTGTTTCAGAAAATTGACACACGGATCACATGAAAGCAGATGCAGCTTCATCAGTACCCATTCGCGCCACGAAAGTTTGGCATCCATCGACGCGGTGATGATCTTGACAATTTCCCGGCACGGCGGCAATTTCCGCCAGAGAAGGACGTTGAACCTGGTATGTTTTACTTTAGCTTCTTTCATTACATACTAGACCGGATGCTTGAACCATTTTATTTCGATACAGCGCCGGAGCTGCATGCGGGCTCTATGCATGATAACCCAAAAGTTACTTGGTGAGAGGCCCATTGCGCTGCAAATATCCTCGCTTGACATCCCGTCCATTTCACGCAGTGCAAAAACACTTGCCACACGATCAGGCAAGGCTGAAAGACACCGGTTCATCACTTCCCAAAACTCGCTTTTCTCTATCGCTTGATCAGGCGACTGTTCAGGATCGACCGGCCTTAGCGCGACCACCCAATGGCCATCCCATTTATCGGGCCGCGAAAAAAAACCATCCAGGTCGGAAAGATCCTCTTCATCGTCGGCCAGGTTTACTTCTTTACTGTTCTTCCTGTAATGATCGATAAGCTTGTGCTTCAATATCCCGATCAGCCAAGTCCTTTCCGATGAGTTACCGGCGTACCTCTCAAGCGATTGGATGGCCGACAAGAGCGTTTCCTGAACGAGATCTTCCGCCGCGGCTTCGTTGCGAAGCCTCACGAAGGCAAAACGAAAGAGAACGTCGCCATGTTCGTCGATCCAGCGAGAAGGATCGATGTTCGGACGCGTACGTTCGGCTTGCGGTGCCAATGCTTCGCCGGTCTCCATCTTCGTATTCTGAATCGTAAATGATACGGCTTCCGAGCCCATATTGTCATTCCCTGATCATGCTCAGTATGGAATCAACAAGTCGCTGAGGGGCCGAATCTCGGCCTATAGCCCGCTTCAATGCTCGCTTTAGACGCAAGCCGTCGCGCACCTCCGTCAACGACATTTGCTCCTTTCGTGAGAAAGGCTCTACATCGAAGATCCGGTTTCGCGAAGACATCTGCTTAAATCCTGACCCAACGCTCGAGTATTTTGTCATTGTTTCGCACTCCTCTACGCCCCTTCGGCTAATTTCATCTCTTTTATCAGACCAGCATGCGGTTTTATTCCAACGTTCCGTAACGGAATAAACTACGCCGCCGTCGCGATTGTTTTTGGAACGCTGCTCGAAGCGAGGTGTTCGTAGGCGACCATGAAACGGAAAACTAACATTCTCATCTTAGGAAGCGGATTTGGCGGCCTCTATACGGCGCTGAATCTCGAAAAAACACTTGCGCGTGATCCGGACATCGAGGTCACGCTGATAAATCGTGAGAACTTCTTTTTGTTTACGCCGATGCTTCACGAGGTCGCAGCAAGCGACCTGGACATCACTCATATCGTGAGCCCGGTCAGAAAGCTGTTGAAACGGGTAAAGATCTTCAACGGGAATGTCGAGAGTATCGACGTCGATTCCAGGATCGTACACGTTTCACACGGAAAGGAACATCACCATCACCAATTGCCTTACGACCATTTGGTGCTGTCGCTTGGTTCGATCACCAATTTTTACGGCAATAAAGGCCTCGAGGAAACCGCGCTGACGATGAAATCGCTCGGCGACGCGATCTATTTGAGAAACCACATGATCTCAAATCTCGAAGAGGCCGATTTCGAATGTTGCCCGAAGGTCCGTGAGCCACTGATCAACTTTGTCGTGGCCGGCGGCGGATTTGCCGGTGTCGAAACGATCGCCGGGGTCAATGATTTCCTTCACGAGGCACTGAAGTTTTACCCGAATTTGACCAAGGGTATGCTGCGCGTTGTGCTCGTACACGCTGGCGACACGATCCTGCCCGAGCTAAGCGATAAGCTCGGCAAATATGCCGCGAAGAAGCTCGCGGCGAGAGGCGTTGAGATCCACTTGAACACAAAGGTATCAGAGGTTGACGGTAACCTCGTAAAGCTAAGCGACGGCACGCGGATCGTAACGAACACGCTGATCTGGACGGCGGGAACGGCCCCAAACCCTTTGCTTGAAGCACTGCCGTGTGAAAAGGATCGGGGCAAGATATGTGCGGATGCTTTCATGGCTGTGCCCGGATATGAGGGCATCTGGGCCGTTGGCGATAGCGCCTCGATAGTCGATCCGAAAAACGGGCGACCCTACCCTCCGACCGCGCAGCACGCGATTCGCCAGGGCAAGGTGCTTGCCCACAACATTAAAGCCTCTATCCGCGGGGGAAAGATGAAGCCGTTCGTATTCGAAACGATCGGTCAACTCGCAGCACTCGGCCGCAGAACAGGAGTTGCGCAGATCTTAGGCGTGAACTTCTCGGGTTTTATCGCTTGGTGGCTATGGCGGACGATCTACCTGATGAAGCTGCCCCGATTTGAAAAGAAACTGCGCGTCGCGCTCGATTGGACGCTGGATCTGATCTTCACGAAAGATCCGGTGCAATTTCTCACGCTGCGAGCTCCGAGCGTATCTAGTGAAGAGCTGCCGCCTTCAGTCAGGACCTACACGGCAACCGCAAGGTAAACGGGCATTTGTCGCTCAAGCTAAAGGGATGAAACAGCGCAGTTTCATCCCTTTTTCTCATTTCAAAGAAAATCGAAAAAAACATGTAAGGATTTGCGAGCCCGCGCGACAAATGGTTGTGAGCGGCAATTTTTCATCAATCTTAGGAGCAACCATATGACCAAGATAGCGGCAGAAATTTTTGAAGCGGAAGCGATGCAGCATATCGACGACCTATACCGAACGGCAAAGCGGCTAACAAGAAGCGAAACTGAGGCTGACGACCTTGTTCAGGAAACCTATATGCAGGCATGGAAATCCTTTGCACATTATGAGCCCGGCACGAATTGCCGTGCGTGGCTCTACAAGATCCTGTTCAACAAGTACGATCACCATCGACGAAAGCAGTTCACGCAGGCAAAGTACTTTCAGGAAGCCGACGAACTCCTGTTTGAGTTCTCGACCGCAAGGCCCTCAGTCCCGGAGCATCTCACCGATGAAGAGGTTATTAACGCGCTTGACAAGCTATCAGACCATTATCGATCGGTCGTGTTGCTGGCTGACGTTCACGAATTTGATTACAAAGAGGTCGCGCAGATCCTGGATATACCGATCGGGACGGTCATGTCGCGTCTCAGTCGAGCCAGGACGCAATTGAAAAAGTCTCTTGCAGGGGTCGCCCGAGAATACGGCATCAGAACCCCAGGTCTCGCAGCAGTCGCGTAAACACGTTTCGTTCTTATATTATACTCCGAAATACTTGACGCCCGGTGCGATCATCCGGGCGTCATTTTTGGCTTTATCGATCGTTTGGCGATAACTGTCGTATCATGCAGTAGAGGGGTTACAAAATGTCACACAAGTTCTACGACCTTACGTTCACGCCGAGCGTAAAGCTCGCGCAGGAGCTTTATGGCTCGAGAAAGAAGCTCGAACGATTTGAAGGCGGTGAACCTGATTTTAACGGCCTATCGGATGCGGAAACTGATTTTATCGGATCGCGAGATGGTTTTTACATGGCGACCGTAAGCGAGAACGGCCAGCCTTATATTCAGTTTCGGGGCGGGCCGCCCGGATTTCTAAAAGTCCTGGATGAACGGACGCTCGGGTTCGCCGACTTTCGCGGGAACCTACAGTACATTAGTGTCGGAAACCTCGCTGCCAATGCGAAAGCGGCACTGTTCCTAATGGACTACGCAAATAAAGCTCGCCTTAAGATTCTCGTGCAAGCCGAGGTCAAGCCGGCGGCCGACGTTCCAGACCTCATCGCCGAGTTGGAAATGCCCGACTATAGAGCAAAGATCGAGCGTGCGGTCATTCTCCATGTCGAGGCGTTCGACTGGAATTGCCCGCAGCATATAACACCGCGATACACGATGGCCGAGGTTGAGCAGATGATACTGCCGCTTCGCGACCATATTGAAAAACTTGAGAAAGAGATTGCCGTCTTAAAGACCGGAGTCTTTAACTAGTTCGGGATCCCGTCTGAATATCGAGATCTCATTTGTGATCGATCTTTACGAATAAAAGCAACGCGGTGATCAAACGGGGTCAGATACTCAGAAGAGATAAGCCGCGGCCGTCGGGGCGAAACCGATCAGCCATCGCAGGCGATCGATATCAATTGCGGTAATAAACGTTAGGATTGCTGGGCGATCGGTTTCGTGATCGCCCAACAGAGAAGACAAGCTCCAAGAAAGAACTTCATTAACATCGATCAATCGTGGCTCGGCCCGGCTCCTTTGACATTCAACCGAATCTTATAAAGCCCATTTCGTGCACATAGATACAGCGTCTTCCCATCATCATCGCCCCACGCCATGTTATGAACATGCTGCGGTGCGATTATGGCGCCGAGGTGTTTGCCTTCGGGTGACACAATATGCAGCCCGCCAGGCGCAGAGACGTAAACGTTGCCGGCAACATCGACCTTGATGCCATCGATCGCGTCCTCACCCTTGATCGGCGTGAAGTCGAAAAACAGTTTCCCGTTCTTTACCGTGCCATCCGGCTGGAGCTCATACCGATAGACGACCTTGCGATTGTCGTCCCAATTTCCGACGTAAAGGAACTTCTCGTCGGGGCTGAGAGCAATGCCGTTTGGCCCGGTGAACTCTGTCGTGAGCAGTTGTAGCTTGCCTTTGTAGAGTGAGTAAACACCCGTATGCGGCAACTCTTTCTTCGGGTCATCGCCAAATTTGGGCAGCCCGAAGTTCGGATCAGTAAAGAAAAGCGTACCGTCCGAGCGATAGACTAGATCGTTAGGCGAGTTGAAACGCTTGCCTTCGAATTTATCCGCTAAAACGGTTTCCTTGCCGTCCTTTTCGAGACGGACAACGCGGCGGTTGCCATGCTGGTTGAAGACAATATTGCCCTGTGGATCGAGGGTGATCCCGTTTGACCCGGGCTGACGATATGCGTCGATGTCGCTGCCGCTGTAGCCGCTAGGCGAGCGAAAAACACTGAGCTTTCCGTCTTTCGAGTACATGTAGATGGTGTTAGCATTTGGGTCGCTAAATAGCAGGCCGTCCTTTGTCCACGCAGGCCCTTCGGTAAATTTGAAGCCCTCTGCTAACTTGAATACCTTTTGATTTGGTCCGACGATCTTGTTGATCTCGTTGTCGAGACGCACGACCTCGACATTTACCTCGCTCGGCGTGACCGCGGTCGGACCGGTGGTTTCACCCTTGTAAAATTCAAGTCTTGCTTCGCGTATCCAGATAAAATTGGTGGGCGGATTCGAGATCGGGCCGTTGATGCCAAAGATCGCAAGCTGGATCTTATCGCCCGGCTTTACGCCGCGGCCAATCACTAGTCGATTCGGGGCATTCCAACCGGCGACGACCGAACCACCGCGTTGGCCCAGGAAGCGTGAGAGTTCGCCGTTCACCCAGACCTCTGCATAGTCATCGAGAGCGGTCTGGAATACGACCGTAGAACCTGCGGTCGAGAATCCGTTCACACGCTCAGGAATGGTTACGTTGATGCGATACCAGTTGAATGACAAGCGGCCATTGCCGCGTCGCTTTGCCAGATCGTCCGGGGCGACGTTTTCCCATGCCGAATCGTCAAAATTCGCGACCCCCGCGTGCGGAGTGTAGTCGTACGTTTTCACAGAAGGCCCGCTCGGTTGGTTGTCCGCTCCGGCGGCGTTGAAAGTGGTCTCGACGATCTTCGTATCGCTGTATTTCCATTGACCCGCAACCAGCCTAACGCCCTCGGTCGTGGTCAGATCGATAGCCGCTTCCGGCTTACCCGATGGAACATCCTGAGCCTTAACAGCACCAAATACAAGAAATAGGATCGCAATAGTAAAAATGCTTTTCATATATCCTCACAAAGACGTGCCCGCGAAAAAACAGAAAGCAAAGGAAGTTTCATTTTTGCGTTCCTTGGAGTATTTCGCGGGCAGATTCTTACCTAACCTTGACGACGTAGTACAAAAATGTGCCGTCAACCTGTTTGAACCAATGAGGCGTTCCCTTCGGAACGATCAGCACATCTCCCTTCTTGAGTTGGCGTGTTTCCCCACCCTCGATGGAAGTACCGCGGTGCTCACCGGCCTCGATCGTTTTCGGATCGACTGAGCTTCCACCTGTAACGACCGTTGCGGTTCCGTCAAGGACGTAGATGACGTCCGTATCGAGATCATGCACCTCAGCGAGGCCCGCCTTCTCGCGGCGACTCGCGTGAACCATGTAGTTCTCGCCATTCGTACCGCCACTTAGAACCGCACCTTTTGCGAAAGCATCGTTTACAGTTTTGCTGTCAAGAAACGTTACGGGGGATGCCTTTTTGCCGCTGAGCATTGCCGCACCCGCCATCGCAAGTTCTTCATCCTGCTGGGCTGAGGCTGCACCTGAGACACCGACGCCGCCAATTATCTGTCCGTCGACCGTTATCGGCACACCACCCTGCAGAGGTGTAAAATCCGGCAGAGCGACCATCGATGTGCGGCCGTTCTTGATGATGTCTTCAAAAAATTTGGTCGGTCGTTTGAACATAACCGCGGTCTTTGCCTTGCCGACTGAAATGTTGGCTCCGGCTGTGAAGGTACCGTCGAGGCGCTCAAGGGCAACGAGGTTACCGCCGTCATCAACGACGGCGATCACACCTCCAGGTGCGTTAGCTGTCCTGGCGAATGCCTTGGCTCCGGATATGACCGTTCGAGCCCCTTCAAGCGTGATCGATTTCTTATCGAGGGTTTGAGCGGGTGTAACAACAGCACAGATCCCGAACGTGATCGCAAGTATTATCGTATTGATTTTCATTATTTTTCTTCGCTTTTCGATGACCCGACTGCGGGCAGATTGCTTTTGCAAGGTCTCCGCTGCAGCCGGGCTGTAATGAGATTGCATTTACTGCGCGGTAACGGTCACTCGCAGAACGTCAGATGTTTTTGGATATCTGAATCCGTCGTTGACAAGCTTTACAACACCTTTCTCAGCTTTGCCGGTGTTCGCCATTTTCTGACGCGGAGCCTGTTCATCGCCGATCCCGGGAGCCTGATTGACTTCGGTACCTGCATCCCACAGTAGGAGTTTTCCGGTGATGTCACCTTCCAGCGGATCGCCATTCTTGTCAAAAAGGTCTAAAGCTTCTTTCGGAGCATAGAAGAGATCGTTCGACTGGCCATACATCGCGATAATGTTGAACCTCATCCCCTCGGCACCCTCGAACGTAAATTCGTACGCGTTGCCGGGAAGAAGCGGGCCTGGCTTATCAGCACCCACCGGCGTGTTGAATATACCCATAAAAAGGGAGCCTACTTTCGTTTGGAGTCTCTTTGACAGAGTTTCTGGATTGCCGTCTTCGGCTTGTAATTCCAGAGCGGCGTCCGCTTTCTCACCTTCTTCAAAAAAATGCTGTCTTTTGTGATTTATGACAAAGAGGCCCGGCGAGAGTGCGAACGGATATTTATTGCCGCCGGCGGTCACGAGTCCATTAGGATCGGATATGTTCTCGACGCGAACCTTGAAGGTCGCCTGCTTTTTCCCGTTTTTGTTGAAGGCGAAGCCTGTCTGAATGCTCAACACCAGTGTCACGATGATCGCAACACTAGCCATAAATTTCTGGGTAGTCATATTATTTTCTCCGTAATCGGTAATTAGAATTTCTCGCGAAAATTACGTACCTCCGCTGAGTTTCAGTGTCATGAATCCCGGAAATCGCTCTTGGTATTCCAAAGCCGATCGGTGGAATAATTACTCCGATAAAAGGAATTCATTCTGCGACGGCCGGAATATTCAGTGCAATAAAGTAACGAATGAAAGACACACGCATTTCCTTACGATCAGACGATCTGCTTATTCGAAATGCCATCGCCGAGTTCGAACGCGGGCGCGAACTGATCGAACGACTCGATGATCTGACATATCGAACCTCTGCCAACGGTACTGGTAGTATCGGCGGGCATTTCCGCCACAATCTGGATTTCCTGAACAGTTTCTTAAAGGGAATTACTGAGAGGCGAATTGATTACAGCGCGCGAGAACGCGATCTACGCGTCGAAGTCGATCGCAGTTACGCAGCGAAAAGGCTGCAGCTCGCATTGCAACGGATCCATGGTGTTGACGATACGATCCTGAAACAGACCGTTTACGTCCGCTCAGAGATAGACCACGAGGCCTGGCTGCCGTCATGCATCGCACGCGAGCTTGAATTCCTTAATAGTCATACGGTGCATCATCATGCTCTGATCGCGGAGAAATTGGCCGGTTTCGGCATTGCCATATCTGGAACTTTCGGCGTTGCACCGTCGACACTTGATCATTGGAAAACGATGGCTGCGTAACTGCAACTGGATGCAGTCCAAGGGCATTTATTGCTGACCTCGATTTCTAATTGGCACTTAAGCAAATTTTCAACCGTTAATATTTGGAGAAAACAATGTCATCAAAGATAGTGATACTTAGCTGGGTTTGCCGCATTATCGTGGCGATCATTCTATTTCAGACCCTCTTCTTTAAATTCACAGGGGCAGAGGAATCGAAATATATCTTTACAACGCTAATGGGCGCAGAGCTGGAAGCCTACGGTCGTATAGGGTCAGGCATTATCGAACTTATTGCCGTGATTCTTTTGCTTATTCCAAGCACAGCTTGGCTGGGCGCATTCATCGCTCTCGGCACGATTTCGGGAGCGATCCTAAGCCATGCGACGATGCTCGGGATAGTTGTTAAGGACGATGGCGGCCTTTTATTTTTCCTGGCTGTAACGGTGTTTGTGCTGAGTGCGGTCATCCTGTTGATACACCGAAAGGAGTTGCCGATCCTCGGCAGTATGCTGGATGCTTGATCTTTCGCAGATCCTTCAGAATGGCTTTCCGGAGTTCTCGGCCGCCGGATTGTTTTTCCTGTTCTTCTTTGGCACCTTCTTGAGCGAAGATGGCGCGTGCCTATTGGCGGGAACAGCAGCGGCGACCGGGCGAATGAGCTTTGCGCTTGCGCTTTCAGCTTGCTTTCTGGGCATCTTCGTCGGCGATATTCTTCTGTATGGAGCAGGAAGGATGTTTGGAAGACGAACGTTTGAAAACAAACTGGTCAAGCGATTTGTACCGGATCGAACGATAACCAGTGCGTCCGAATGGCTGACGAAGCACGGCGCGGCAGCAGTGTTCCTTAGCCGCTTTGTTTCGGGACTCCGGCTGCCTACTTATTTGTTGGCCGGGGCTCTACGCACGGATTTCGGTAAGTTCGTTCTCTATTTTTTGTTGGCGTCGGCGATATGGACGCCGATCCTGGTTGGCTCAACCGCATTCTCGCAAGCATTTCTCTTCCCGGATAACACATTGCTCGGATTTATCGCGATCGTAATAGTGGTGCGGACGGCCATTAAATACAGTTCATGGAAAAATCGCCGCCTGCTGGTTGGCCGGATCAAACGAATGGCTCACTGGGAATTCTGGCCGCTTCAAGTTTTTTACGCACCGGTCGTCCTATATGTGTTTTGGCTGGCGATCAGGCACCGAAGCCTTACTGCTTTCACCGCTGTCAATCCCACGATCCCGGCCAGCGGATTTAAGGGAGAATCGAAAGATGACATTTACAAGCAACTAAAGAGCTCGGAAGACGCGACCGAATTCCTGCTTCGACACACGCTATTGAATGGCACGCTTTCACCGCCCGAAAAACTCCGTCAGGCATCGCAGTTCATTGACGAAAACGGATTGCAATTTCCGCTTGTGCTGAAACCCGACAGGGGAGAACGCGGAATGGGCGTACGGATCATCCGATCATCCGAAAGCCTCGAAGCGGAACTGTCAGCCTCTGACTCGGACCTGATACTGCAGGAGAACGCGGCCGGCCGCGAGATTAGCATCTTTTACTATCGTTATCCGCACGAAAAACGTGGGAGCATCTATTCGATCACCGAGAAACACTTGCCTTCGCTTATCGGTGACGGAAGATCGACTCTTGAAGAACTGATCCTAAGCCATCCGCGGGCCGTTTGCCTGGCTGCAAAATATTTCGAGCAAAATGAGGCTGCGCTCGCCAATGTTTACGGCACCGGCGAAGAGATCAAACTAACCGAGATCGGAACGCATTCGCGAGGGGCAATATTCCTCGATGGAGGTTGGCTCAAAACCAATGCACTCGAGAAAAAGATCGACGAGATCTGCCGCGGATTTGATGGTTTCTTTTTTGGCCGATTCGATATTCGCACGTCCTCGTTCGAAGAGCTGAAACGAGGTGAACGCTTTAAGATAATCGAGCTTAATGGTGTCACGAGTGAGTCAACTAATATCTATGATCCGCAATATACCCTGTTCGATGCATATCGAATTTTGTTCAGGCAATGGAGCATCGCGTTTGAGATCGGTGCCGCGAATTGCAGATTGGGGGTCAGACAAACATCAGTGCTGCGACTTGCTCGTCTCGCACTTGGAGCCCGCGCGGCCGAAACGACGTGCGTGTAATTCGTGTCAGCTGACAAAACAACGATGTGCGTAATATTTATTGCTTACGAACGGCATCCCGATCATCCACTCATTTTGCTTGCGAACCGAGACGAGTTTTACGACCGGCCTTCTGCACCGTCAGCCTATTGGGATGGTTCCGAAAACATTTTCGGAGGCCGTGACCTGAAAGGCGGCGGAACGTGGCTCGGCGTAACAAAAAGCGGACGATTTGCGGCCGTGACCAATTTTCGCGAACCAGGAACTCCGGCGGGATCACGATCACGAGGCGAGTTGGCCGCTACATTTCTCCGATCTGATCGGCCGGCTGAGGATTATCTGGCGGATGTCGAGAAGAAAGGACACCAATATTCGGGCTTCAACTTGCTTGTTGGCCAGATCGGCAGGAGAAAGGAACTGTTTTATTTTTCGAACCGGGTCAAAGGGTTTCGAGAATTGTCGCCCGGCATTTACGGTCTAAGTAATCACCTGCTCGATACGCCATGGCCGAAGGTCACAAAAGGAAGATCGCGATTGGCGAACCTGATCGGATCGCTCGGAACGTCGAACGATGAACTCTTCGATATTTTGTCGGATGAATCACAAGCCAGCGACGACGATTTGCCATCGACCGGGCTCCCATATGAAGCCGAAAAAGCGGTCTCGGCAATCTTCATAAGGTCCCCGAATTACGGTACACGCTGCTCGACTGTGTTGCGATTTGATCGAGACTCGGAATGGAGTTTTGAGGAACGCGTTTTTGTTTGAATTACCGGTCGATCATTTCGACCGCACATCAAGAAAACAGCCGGCGGTATTTCTCATTCATTTCCGTAACATCAAATACAACAAAGAAATCGATCGTCCCAAATTCGCGATCCACCATGGGCGGGCCGCATACCCGTGCGCCGATTCGAAGGTACATATCGAAGAGTGCCGGAAGCCTGACCACATTCGGGCCGCCGTCTTCTTCGACCAGGCTAAGACTGTTTCTGCACGGCGAAACTGAGAATGTTCTGTGGATGTGGCCAGCTCGGGCCAAGTGTCTGAACACTCTCCGTCCTATGCTGAGTTCGTCCGTGAAAATTGAACAACATCCGAAAAAATACCTCTTTCCGCTTTGTTCGAGATACGCAAGCAGGGCTTTCCAGAGAAGGAAGAGAACCTTGGTGTTCCGGTGTTCGCTGGCAATACACGCACGACCGATCTCGATCCCTTCGTTGAGCACTTCACACGGCAGATCTTCGATCGTGAATTCGTTCGAAGAATAGAAACCGTAGGTCGAATGGGCGGTCTCGATCGAATTCAGACGATAAGTACCAACGGTCTCTCCCGTCGCTTTTGAAACAACGATCAAGTGACGACATTTGAGATCGTAGGCATCAAATTCGAGACCCGCATCGTGTACCGATGTTCCCTTTCGACCAAGCTCCACGTTGAAAACGTCGTAACGCAATCGCAGCGCTGACTCGACGTCATTGCGATCCTCAGCGAGTCGCACCGTATAGCGCCCGTCCGAAACGCCGGTAAATCCGGGATTGAGGAACGGATCGCCTGATGACCCCGCAAGTGCCAAAAATCCAGGTGTTGATCTCATAGCTTTGACGGCGGCAAACACAATTAGAACGAATTTCGATAAACGGACGGTTAAAGAGATCTTAATAAATGATGAACTGCCGTCTGTCCGTAAATCACTTTAGATGGTCGATTTATTCCGATATTTCCGAGCTTCCGATCCTAGGCAGGTCTACCTTTTGTTTTCTGACACCGAATTCGGAGGTGATGCCGTTGCGAATGCGCGAACTTTCACACACCTGATTCGATCAACCCGCGTAATTTTTGTGTTCATTATCACAAGGCAGTGTGATAACTGCCCTTTTTTCGGGCCTCAGGATATCGGCCTTAACGGGCACGCCTTTTGCACTGTTGAATTCGTAAGCGGTACTAACATTCGTTTCATTTCCAGCACGAGAATGGCGACAAAGGACAAAACAAAAGCAAGCGTTGCTGTGATCGGTACGGGTCATGTCAGCGCAACAGATCTTTATGCCCTGCTTGCAGGTGTAGTGATGGACGAACTGATCCTGGTCGGATCCGCCCCAGATGCACGAGTGGGCGAATTAGCGGACCTACTGAAATTGGTTCCGCTCGGTAAGCTTCCGCGTATCGTGATCGGTCGCAACGATAAAGCGGCTGAAGCGAATGTTGCGATCTTGGCAAGTACCGATGATGTTTCGAACCCTGAAGCGTCGTTTGCGGCTATCGTCCGCGAACTTAAGGACAATGGATTTAGAGGCGTCATGATCGTCACTCACGAGCCTGTAGAACGTTTCGCGGCAATTGCTTTAGCGGAATCGAACCTACCTCGAGGAAAGGTGATAGGCTTATGGGCTGGATCGAACGTGAGTTCAGCTGAAAAACTTGCCGCACCGATGGTCAACCAGCTCACACGGTCAGAGAACGAACCGGGCAAGCACGGTATTTGGTGCACCGCGAGCGTTGCTGACGTCCGGTACATAGATAGCTGCACAGCAAATTGTCCCTATTTTGAGGACATTTTAGTAAGCCCGGGCATATGTGCTTCGGGAATGCCAGGATCTGAACGCTCGCCAGATGATCTCGCGGCCTGCGTCACACAGATCTGCCATGCGGTGTTAAACGACACCCGCTCTGCGTTGCCTGTATTTACATTTGTCTCGGATCATCCGGAAAATGCAACGCGGTTCGTCGACCGGCTCAGCATCATCGGCCACGATGGGGTCCTTCAGGTAGTGGATCATACTGTCAAAGAGCCGGAATCAGGGGAATTTGAGGCTGATACTTTAGAAAAAGCAGCAGCCTGAGGGGTATGGAAAATGCGAATAATCATTGCGATCGACGGCTCTGAATTCAGCGACGCTGCCGTTGCCAAATACTGCAGTGCTTTTGCTGGAAAGTACGACGAGGTCAAGATACTCACTGTCGTCGAACCGATGACACACATTGTCGGGGCGCCGTTCGGGGTTGTCGACGAGTATTATAATACGTATATTAAAGAGGCTCGAAATGAGGCTGCTGGCAATCTGGACAAAGCCAGGTCCATGCTTTCTGATTGCCTAAAGGGTGATCAGAACATTTCAACGGAACTTGCGGTCGGATCTCCGGCGCAAGCCGTGGTCGAAACGGCCGCAGAGTGGAATGCTGACCTGATCGTCATGGGTTCGCATGGCCGAGGATTTTGGCAGCGCGTGTATTTGGGTTCTGTTTCCAACTCAGTAGTCCACAATGCACCATGTTCGGTTCTGGTTGTGAGAGGCCAGGGCCTCGGCCCGACGACATTGGAGCAAAAGCAATGAGTCCGAATCACCTAAAGATCCAGAATAAATGCGTCGAATGCTGCCTGCCGACCGAGAGTTTTTACTGCGGATTAGAGCCGGATAGCCTACGAGCCTTCGAAGAAGTAAAAATAACCAACACATATGCTCCCGGGAGTATGCTCTTTATCGAAGGACAGCCCGCGAATGGCGTTTTCATGCTGTGTCAGGGACGCGTAAAACTCTTTACATGCTCAAGGGACGGAAAGGTAGTGATACTTCACATTGCGGCCGCCGGCGAATTGCTTGGGCTTAGCGCGATCGTCTCGGGCGGCAACTACGAGGTCTCTGCTGAGGTGATCGAGCCATGTCAGGTCAATTACGTCCGCCGATCTGATTTCATGCGGCTGATGCAGCGTTCAGACGTCGCGATGAATGCGGTGAAACATCTTTGCAGCCAGTATCACGATGCATATAACCAGATACGGTCGTTCGGTTTATCAAACTCGGTGTCCGACAAACTTGCACTGTTGATGCTCGAATGGAGCGGCAATGGTGAAGGCAATGGCAACGGCCGACCGCACGGACCTGTTCGGATCAAGATGCCATTCACCCACGAAGAGGTCGCTGAGATGATCGGCACGTCGCGTGAAACCGTGACTCGTCTGCTAAAAGACTTCCGTGAGCGCAACCTGATAACTCTTAAAGGTTCTGATCTGCACATTCACGACACAAAGGCTCTTGAGGCGATGATCGGCCGGCCAAGAGGATCTCGGGCAAAGTTGTGATGGCCGTCACAGCCGAATGTGACTCAAATCCTATCTCTAGGTCGCATCAGTGACATTCTTGGCCTGACCCGCGGAGTCAGTGGGGGTGAGGCCAATCTATCCAGAATACGTAATAAATCCAGCCGAAGTATCGGGCACCAGAATAAATGACGAAGGGTTGTTTCGCGACCTCTCGTCACGAACCCGGAAGGCCTTGCGGATGATCCGTTTAATTCGCGAGATCAAGGCAGGCGAACTGCTTGTCGAAAAAGGCCATATCCCATCATCGGTCAGCATTCTTTGCGAAGGAAGGGCAGTGCTGGTTTCCGACACACAAAAGAACGAAAACGTACTGGTACGCTACGCTGATCCGCATGAGGTTTTCGGTATTACCGAAATGTTCGCCGAAGTCGGTTATACCTACAGTGTTCGGGCCGTTTCGACCTGCCAGGTCGAACGGATCGAGCGAGACGACTTTGATAAATTCCTGCGAAACGAGGAAGTGCCACGCTCCCGGCTGATCCGTATTCTCGGTATCGGCCTCCAACTCCGCCAAAGACGGGCCCGAGATCAATAAAAAAGGTGCGATTTTCCGTGTTTCTGTGACACTTATCACAGTTGAGCAGTTCGACTGATGTTAACGTTCTCGCGGATCTCCGCATAGCAATTCCTTACGGCAGACCAAGTACTTGGGGAGGCAATTCATATGGCTTCAGCAAAAAACTTTAAACTCGTCTTACTGGTCGGCTTCGTTCTTTTCTTATTTGCATGGTTCGTCGTCGGATTGACCTCGCCGGTAGCCGGCACATCGGCTTCCGCCGTGAGTGAAACCCTACTCATCGAAGGGTATGGTAAAGACGACAATTACGTTGGCAGTGAAACCTGTAAGGCGTGTCATGAGTCTCAATTCAACGACGTTGCCCAAACAACTCATGGCAAACTCGGAGAACTTCCGGACTGGAAAAACAAAGTGGTCGGCTGCGAATCCTGTCACGGTCCTGGTAAGGAACACGTTGAGGCCGGCGGCGATAAGACAAAAATAAAGATCTTTAAAGAAATGGACGCCAAGGCCGTTTCCGAATCTTGCTTGGCCTGCCACGCGGGTAAGGAGAACCACAACAATTTCCGTAGAGGCGAACACTGGCGAAATAACGTCGGATGCACCGATTGCCATTCAGCACACGGCTCTAAGTTTGGCGATTTCAAAGCAGGGTCGATAACCAATATCGGTGATGCAGCCGCTCAACGGCCCAATCTTGCAAACCGAGCAATGCTAAAGTCCAACGAACCCCAGCTTTGCATTGGATGCCACACCGAAACAAAGGCTCAGTTCTCAAAACCATTCCATCACAAGGTCCTTGAAGGCCAGATGAGCTGCAGCGACTGTCATAACCCGCATGGTGGCTTCGAAAGTAAACAGACCCGCGCAACGTTTGGTGCGGACAATGCATGTGTTCGGTGTCACACGAACAAGCAGGGGCCGTTCGTATTCGAACATGCCCCGTTAACCCTCGAGGGTTGCTCGGCATGTCATACACCACATGGCGCCAGCAATCCGAAGATGCTCAAACGCAATTCTGTTCGCCAGCTTTGTCTCGAATGCCACAGCAGCATTACTGAGCAGTTGGCACCGGACACACCATCGTTCCACAACCAGGCAGTAGTCAGATATCAGAACTGCACTATCTGCCACGTTGCAATACACGGATCAAATACTAACAAAGATTTCTTCCGCTAGGGGGCAAAAGACAACGATCATGATCAACACAATTAGTCTATTCGCAACACGAGGGATTTGGATAAGATCGACGTTTGTTCTTGTTGCCGCCGCTTTGATGACCACTTCCGGTATCGGACAGAACTCACCGACCTCCGAAACGCCGGCGACGGATGAGAGATTTGAGATCTCTGTGAGCACAGAGATCGGTGCCCGGAACGTAAGCGTTGATGGTAATAGGGAAAAGTTTCGCAGCGATTTGAATTACCGAAACGGATTTCGAGTATTCGATTCGAGCATTGTCGTCGAAGACAAAGGTAAAGGTTACAAGGTTTTCGACTCAGCCCTCATTATCTCGTCGGGTTGGGGAGCCGACCCGTCGGGCTTCCTGCGTATCAATATGGAACGCACCGGCAAATATAGGCTCGATACAAATGTTCGCCGAGTGAGCTTTTACAACAACCTCAACAATCATGCACTAAGCCAGCACGATGCGGATTCTCGCCGGACACTCGGTGATATCGATCTGATCGTATTTCCGGAAAGCCCTGATTTTCGGATGCGGTTCGGATATTCGCTGAACACCGTCCGCGGTACTGGTGGTTACACGACTCGGGCGTATAGCGACGAATTCCCCGTTGTTTCATTTGTCAGTACCGAGGCTCACGATCTGAGGGCTGGTATAGACGGCAAGCTGCTTGGGTTCAATCTCACGGGTACATACGGTTATCGGAACTTTGACGACCATACGCGGTTCACTCAATTTGGTTTGAATCTAGGAAACAACCCAACAAACAACCCGCGGCTATTTACATTCGATCGGCAAAATCCGGTTCTCGGCGAAACCCATTTCGGTATCTTTACTGCTCAAAGAACCTTCGCTAAGAAGCTCGACATGACAGCGCGCATCTCATATTCAGATTCGCGCACCAATTTCACGCTTTTCGAAGCTCTTACGGGCCGCGACAACTCGAATAACCAAATTGACCTCGACCGTTTTGAGATCCGTGGAGATTCAAAACGACCGCAGACACGTGCCGATCTCGGGTTGACCTACATGGTAACGGACAAGTTCCGGATCTCGAACACGTTTACATTTGATCAGTTCAACATCACAGGCGGCAATCTTTTTGCTGAGGCAGTCTACTCAAGGACATCGGCAGGAGCTCCGCGGCCGACGACGTTCACGAATACGCTTTCACATCGTCTTACGAGTTACAAACGATATGTCAATACCGTAGAGGCCGACTATCAAGCCAATAGCATGTTCGGTTTCAACATCGGTTACCGGTATACGCATCGTCAGTCCGTCCTCGAATTGTTCGACCGCAATTTCGCCTCTGCTACCCCGACAACTGAGGTGGACGAGTTTTCGAATTCGACCCACACATTCCTTGCCGGGACGAAGATCAAACCGATGAAGAACTGGGCTATTTTCGCTGATGTCGAACGCGGTCGTTCCGACAACGTATTCACGCGGCTGGCGAACTATCGGTTCACGAACTTCCGAGTTCGGAGTAGGTGGAGTTTCAACAAGGTCGCTGCAAATCTTTCTGCGATCGTGAAGAACAACACCAATCCGGCGCAGTCCATCGAAGTTCCGCCAAGGGATTTTGGTGCAGATGTCAGGAACAGAACCTACTCTGGCAGCCTCGATTGGGATCCGATCCCTGAGTTTAGCCTCAGCGGTGGATACACATACACGTATATCAAGAGCGAGTCGGCGATCATTGTCCCGGTTAGCGGTCAGCGTCTACAAGGGATAAGCGAGTTTTATATGCGTGACCACTACGCATTCGTCGATGTAACAGCTCGGCCGATAAAAAGGATCACACTTTTTGGAAGCTATCGGTTCAGCAACGACCAAGGACAGAAAGATCTTGTCTCGACGCTCCCTCAGAACATAATCACTTCGTATCCGATGACATTCAAGATGCCGGAATTCCGAATGTCGGTAATGCTTTCGCGATACATCGACTGGAATATTGGATATCAGTATTTCGGTTATACCGAAAAGTTCCAAAACACCCAGGACTACAACGCCCACTTGCCCTATATGTCATTGAGGATCTATCTCGGACGTGGAGCCGACAGATAGCAATTAGAGTTTTTTCAGGTGGGAAAACAGTTCCGCGGCGAATCAGTCCAGACTGATCGCCGCGGTTTTTCTTTTCTTGGTCCAGCTAACGAGCAACCTTAAAGCTCTCGCCCTTGTGGCACTCCGCACATTGGAACCTCGATATATCACCAAGATTCAGCGGATGTTTGAATGAGCTGTCGCCTGTGTGACACGCCGCACACTGCCATGTGTTGCGGTCGCCGAGATCGACCGGATGTTTGAACATACCGTTAGGCGGGGTGAAGGTCTGGCCGGCAAACGTCTGATCGAGCGTCGTATGGCAAATAGCACAATCATTTCGAATGACCTTCCCTTCCTTGCTCTTGTGCTGCCCATCGTGACATCGAAAACACCCTTGCGCGTTAAAATGCCCGATATTGTCGATATGGCTTGACCAGTTGGTCTTCATTTCCGGGAAAAAGTAGGTCTGATAGATCCGTGCAATCTCTGCGATGGCACCGTCCACAACGCCTCTCCGTGACGCATAAACGTCCGGATGCGACGTTCGGTAATATTCCGCCAGATCGGCATTTATAGCTGCAACGGCTTCATCGTTTGTGTTGTACGCTTTCGAGAGAACCTCGACCGCTTTGGCCTTGATGAACGGCAGCGATTGATCGATCCGTGCGGCTGCAAGTGCCTGATCGACCGCTTTGTTCGGCGACAGGTAGATATGCGTCGGACGATTATGACAATCGATACAGTCCATTCGCTTTTTCGTTGCCTGTTCGATCTGCTGCGAAGTGAAGTCGGCGTTTTCGGCGAGGTATTCAACCACCTCGCCATTAGCGGTCTTCATCCTCACCCATGGAATATTCTGGCGCTTATCGTCGGTCGCGATATATGTGATCTCGTTGTCGAGATTCATGTGCCAATGGATGCCGCCGGTTGGACCGCGTTCGGCTGTACCGCCGCCGACCTTTATCATCATTCTGATCTGTCGGAGCGAATTTTTCTCATCGAACCCATAATGATTGAAGACCTTGAGCTGATCGCCGTAATACATTTCAGGTCGATGGCACTTTGCGCAGGTCTCCTCGGCCAAACGCATATTCTTGATAGGTGTATGGATCGGACGATCAAACGAATTGAAAGCAACGCCATAAAGTTGCCGCATACCGTTCAGCTTTGACCGCACATACGCTTCCGGCCCGCCGCCGACGTGGCAATCGACGCACTTTATACTCGAGTGCGGCGACGCCTGGAATGCGACGAATTCCGGTTTCATAACGGTATGACATTGCTGTCCGCAGAACGAAACTGATTCGGTATACTCGAACGCCCGGTAACTGCCGAACGCACTGATAAAAAGGAAGAAGAAGGTTCCGGCAATGAAAGCGAGCAGCGAGCGTCGTCGAGCCGGATCATTCAGGTCAATGATCGGGTATGGCGTAATATCCATACCTGGCGATCGCAGCCGCCTCCGTCTTTCCAACAAAGCCCCAATCCCGGCGACCGCTAAACCGAACAGCATCACGCTCGGTAATAGAATATAAGTCACCAAGACCGTGTATGGATTGTCTGACGTCCCCGAGATCTCGATAAGGAAGAGCAGGGCAATGCTCGTCAGCGCGGCAGTGACGATCGCAAACCCCGCAAAGCTGATAAAGTTCCTAAAAAGGCTGGGAACCGCCTTTTTTTCTGACGGCAATTCCTTGTTTTCAGTTAGTTCTTCTTCGCTCATAGTTTGCAATTGCTCCTCGTTCTTGAACAGAGAGTCCGGCACCACAAAGTCGACCGCACTGATCGATCGCTAAACGGAAACAAGTCAGCTCCGGCCGACAATGTTCCGAACTTTCATCCCGTAGATGAAATTCTCGTTACAATGACGCACCGGACACTGACCGGCATCACCGACAGCCCTCGATCAAGCACTTGATCTTAGTTCGCCGTATAGCGACTGAACCGTTCGTTTGACCCGCCTCCTCAACGCTTATTCAGCGGGTGGGGTCCTCAGCGACCGCATGTAGGCAACAAGCGCCTGTGCTTTTGCGGCATCGATGCCCTTGTCCTTGAACGCCGGCATGAATGGCGGCTTTTCGCCCTTTTGTCCTTCAAGGATCGCCTTGACGTGGTGTTCATCTGCCAAGGCGGCATCAAAGTGCTTTTCCGCCTTTGGACTATGGCACATTGCGCATTTCGCCTTATAGACCGCCGCCGAGTCGTCATCGGCAATCGGCATCGCATTCGTTACGACGCCGCTATACGATGCCGTGAAGATGATAGGTACAGCAAAAAGGGCTATTGTGAGGATCTTGAGTTTATAGTTGTTCATGAAAGTACTCCGAAAGTAATGTTTGTTGATCATTGCGATCGACGGGCATTTTCCCGCCGTCAACTATTCATCAAGCAAAGGACGTGCCAACTCATTAGTCAAGAAACAGCCCTGTTTAGGGCAATATTCGTGCTCCATCTGAGTCAAATGCCCCGAAATACCACATTACTGCCGTTCATGACCGCGAAAAACTTCGCGGCAATTAGTTTCAACCCTAAAACTTAAAAGAATCGCCCTGATGACATCGTTTGCAGCTGCTAAAATCTTCGCCGCCGAAAGCTCGCTTGCCATTGTGGCACGTTGCACAAGATTGACCTCGACCGGCCGCAAAGTGCATCGCAGTTTCTGGTGCCGAGACTTGTCGGTCGCGTCTCGCGCCGGCTTGGATCGTATGACAGCTATTGCACGAAAGTCGCTGCGGGCCGCCATGTTTTGCATGAGAAAATCCTCCTGCGTATTTCGCAAATCCACGTCCCGCCCCAGGAGTTCCTTGTTGGTGACAGGTCGCACAGGAATCGATATTGTTCCCTTTGGCGATCTCAGATTTTGCGATCGCAGCGTCTGCCCCGTGACATTGAAAACAAGTCGTGTGCGCGTTGGCCCTTGTCGGAACCGAAAAACCCGTGCCTCGCTGCGTTGGCGAATGACAGGTCGCACAATTAGCGTGCGGCGTGTGACGGGCGTGATCAAAACGTGCGTTGAACGACCGAAGTGGCGGAAAACTCTTCATGTTTCCCGATTCCGCATCGGTGTGACAGATCGAACAGAGGGCTACGTTCTTCTCTGCGAAGTGCTCTGTATGACAGCTTGAACACGGAATGTGACCGGTAAATTTCACCTTGGCGGCCTGACCGTCATTCGTGTGGCAAACCTGACATGGAAGGCGAACGTGCTGCTCGCTCTGGTGGTCAAACTTCCCGTAGTCCTTATCCGGGAACTCGAACTTTACAACGCTCGCGGTTGGTTCGGGCTTCGGGGCTTCAACATCCGAGGGATCGATCTTTGAAGCGTCACCTCGACAGGAGGAAATGCAGATCACCAGCAAAAGGAACCACGCTGCGACCCCAACCAATTTTGTGGGTGAGGCCGCTTTCGGCTCGCAGGGCGTTCTGACATTTTCACCGGTTTGGGTCATCTCAAAAAGCGGCTCAATTACCGGCCGCGGCAGTTATCGCCTTTAGGTGCGATTCGGGTATCGGCCCGGTACCAAATGAAAGGTGGCATTTCACGCACTGGAACGTTGGAGTCTTTTTCCGCTGATCGATCTCAAAATTGAGTATTCCGCCGTCGTCCGACGTCGCTGTTATGTGACAAGTGTTACATGACGAGATCGCCACCTTTCTGGTGTTTTGATCGGTCGTCACCATCGCCGAAACATTGTGGCAGGATGAGCAACTCATCTCGGCATGGCTCATCCACTCGTGCCGAAAGGTCCCTGAAGACGTGCGTGTTCGCCATGCATCGCGCATCAATCGCGCCGAAGCTCCCATTTTCTCGGCGTTGACGTCAATAAAATCTCCGGGAGGGAAGCTCTCTTTCAGTTTGTGGCAGGCCGCACAATCCGTCGGTAACGGGCTCATTCCAGAATCCGCCGAATGACAGGTGAAACATGTTGTGTGACCGATCGGCGACGATTTGAAAGTTCCCTTCTTCAACCAAAATGCCTCACCGATATCCGCAGGCGGTTTGACAAGGTATTCGTCCGAACTGTCACCCTGCGGCACGATGGTTTGATGACATACGTTGCAGCTTTCTTCGGCCCGCCGCCCCCTTGACCACGATGCATTGACGAATGCCGGTAAATTTGCCGTCGTCTTCGAAACGATCTCAACGTGAATGTCGTGCGTGAAATGGATCTGAAAATCAGAATCCGCCGTTTTGCCCTTTGGCGATTCGTCGAAGATCTCACGCGGATTCGGGAACGGGTGACGTTTACTGTTTCTCGGCGACGGGTTTGTATGGCAGATCGAACAGATCGCGGGGTTTGCTCCTCTGAAGAACTGCTGCTTGTGGCAATTGACGCACGAAGCATGTTTCGGATATTCCGTGATATCGGGGAATGCCTTATCTTCTGCTCGAACCGATTTCCAGTTCGACGACGGGAAGGCATGACACGAACTACATCCAACGCTATGGGCTTTTACGCTGTGCGAAAATTCTGAGTATTTCGGCTTTGCGGCGACCGATCGTATCCGTTTAGGTGTCGGGGTAGCTGTAGCCACAATAGCTCGGTTCGAACCGTTGACGGTCTTCGCTGGCCATGAGCCAAGCACGAACATCAGAGCGGCGACAAAAGAAGCTCCGCAACAAATCAGTTTGATGTTCGATCCCTTGTACATCTTACGAGCCGCGTCAGCCTCATAACCTCACTTTTCAATAGAATCAGCTGAGTTTATCAGATAGCGAGCAGGGCAACTGTGACTCACGTCACATTGCCCCAGTCGCGAAAGAAACTATGATGGAATGCGAATAATTCCGCAGTCACTCATTGTTTAGATCACGATCCGGTCGATTTGATCTGACGTAATTTCACAGAAATGAATGTGCGAATTCCCGTGATTGACCGCATCTTAACGCAGGCACCGATCGCCTTCGCCCGGACACGGCACGCTGATTGCTGGTCGTGATCTGCATTGATCATGCCGATCGCGCTCTCACGAGTGGTCGACGGCAACACGAATATGGCTGCATTTGAAAGAGTTGAGACGATCGCCGCTACTCAATTGCGAGTTCGCTCTGCGAGGCCAAAACCGTACTTCGAGATGGTTCTCAGATATGCGGGCTCCGTGCGGCTCGGTGTCGCGTTGCTCATATTGCTTGGCGTAGCATGCATGATCGGGATGCTCGTCATGCAGCAGAATGTTACCGGCTTCGGCAACTATTTCGCATCTTTGACCCCTGCCCAGCGTCTTGTCTACGGCAGACTAGGTTTCTTTGACATTTACCATTCTTGGTATTTTAACGCTCTGCTCTCAGCGCTCTCGCTGAATATAATACTCGCGACTTTGGAGCGATTTCCCAAGATCTGGCCGTTTGTCTCGAAACCGACCGTCACCGTTCCATTGAGGTGGCTTCGCGAACGATCTAACTGCGTTTCGATAATTACATCGGTCGATAAAAAAACTGCTTTGAGGAGCATCTCGCAGGCATTTCGAGAGCATGGACTCGGCTCGCCGGCGGTCGAAGTGAAGAATGGCAGAACGTTCGCGTTCGGCCAGTCCGGCGTGTGGAATCGCTTCATGTTCTGCGCCGTACACGTCGCGTTGCTGACGATCTTTCTCGGAGGTTTCCTGACGGCGCAGCTTGGGAACACAGGTAATTTACCGCTAGCCCCGGGGCAAAGCTCTGATCTGATCTTCGACACGGCGTTCGAGCTGGACAAAATGACCGAGGTCACAAAGCAGCTGCCATTCACGGTCGAATGCACGGATATTCGGCAAATACTGATCCGTAATGACGGATCGCTGGCCGCCAACAACACGATAGATTGGTTGACCTATTTCCGCATCACGGACGAAACCGGAACGCACGACGCGTTTGTCCAAATGAACCGCCCCTTCGACTATCGCGGATATCGTTTTTTTCAGGCAAGTTTTACACCCATCGGAAGGGCTCGCACCGTAACTATCGAAGCCACGCCTGTCAATGGCGGTGAAACGCAAACCGTCGAATTAGCCCGCAACGGAAATGTAAGTCTCGCTGACGGTACGAAGCTGATCTTGAAAGAATTTCGCGGCAACTTTCGGATCGGTCCCGAAGATCCGAATGAAGACACAAGCGGATATCAGAATCCGGCCGCGATCCTTGAAGTGCTGCCTCCAGGTGGAGTGCTTCAGTCGGCGACCGTATTTGGCCCGAAGGTGGGCGAGATCCCGATCGCGAAAAAACCGGTCGGCGGGTACACCTTCAAAATGAATAGTTTCGAAAAGGTTTCCGATCAACACGTGCTTTCCGTCCAGCACGATCCGGGCTCGAACATCGTTTATGTCGGTTTTGCGATGCTCTTCATCACGCTTGTCGGTGTTTTCATGTATTCACACAAACGGGTTTGGGCCGTTATCGATGAAATGCCTGACGGAAAGATCGAAATAACGTTGGCGGGGCACGCGAATCGGAATCAAAACGGATTCGACGAGAGATTTGAACGGATCGAAAAGGCGATCGTCGATGAAATGAAGGGACAAATTCCAAATGAGTGAAAGTATTTTGAAAACACCTGTCGTTGCCGGAGATACAGGCGGAGCGTTTGTTATTGCGGATGATGCGGCACAGACGTACATACCGTTTGCAATTTCGATCGCAGGTTCGCTGATCTTGGTCGCTGCTCGCATCTACTTCGGTAGTGCGGCCTTTATCTCTGACGGCGCTTTGATGATGCTTGCTCTCGCAGCATATTTGATCGCCGCGGTCTTTTACCTGACCAATTTCTACGCACCGTTCCGGTTTGCGGAAAGCCTCGGCCTTTGGGCCGCAACGCTCGGTGTTTTCTTTAATCTCTCGAGCTGGCTGGTCCGATGGGTTGCTGCTCATGATCGCGAACTGGAGATATTCAGAAGCCAAGGCAGAGATGCAGCCGAAATGCCCTGGTTGTTCCGTTACGTGCCATTTGCGAACCTTTACGACCTGAGTCTTGCATTTGCTTTCGGAGCGGGGATAACAACGCTTCTGGTGATGCGGCGAAGGGATTTCCGAATAATCGCGGGCGTTTCATTGCCGCTTGCCGCGATCATCCTTGTACTTGCCCGATTTATCGGTGACGATCTGCTCGATCTTCCGCCGGTTCTCGATTCTTACTGGCGTCCGATCCATGTCGGGATCGCGTCGCTCAGCTATGGAGTCGCGTTGGTCTGCTTTGCGGCGGCAGTGCTGTATCTCTTGAAAGACGGCCTGAAAGTCGAGAAAATGACGCTCTGGACCGGTATTTTTGCCCTTTCGGTATTTGCGACGATCAGCAAATTTAGCGTCTTTGCTCCGGCGTCTTTTGGCACATACACGGCGTCGACGTTTGTCGGTGACTCGCGTATGTCGCTCGCACTGCGGGCAGACATTCCGTATGTCGGATGGATATTGGTCGTCGCGGCCGTTTTGCTGATCGGAGCTATGTTCGCGTTCGGTGTATATTTGACCAAAGATGACAGGGCTTCCCGAAGGATCGGCCTTGGCATGCTTTTCGGATCTCTAATCGCACAGGCCGCGGCGATCGCGACACTCGTTTATCAGATCAAAACGATCCAGAATGTGCTCGTGCTCATAGATCCGATGCAATATGAACGGTTCGCGGTTTGGATGCTGCAGCAAGAGGACGTGCCGCAGCAGCAGATATCGCAGATCCCAGCAGACCAGCTGATCGGGATGTCTGCTAATTGGATCCAACAAAACGGCGATCGGCTGCATTTGAGCCTCAATGCGAACCCGGTCGAGCTTGCCGCATTGATCACTGCATTTTCGGGAACGCTTTTTGTTCTTCTTTTCAGTATTAAAACCGATAGGCTGCGGGAGTCGCTTCCGTCTGCTAAGACCCTTGACGGGTTGATGTACAAGCTTGGTGGCATAGCTTTCGCGGGCTTAGCGCTTCTTCTGATCACCGGTGCGGTTTGGGCAAATGAATCGTGGGGAAGATATTGGGGCTGGGATGCAAAGGAGACGGGTGCCTTGGTGGCTTGGCTTACCTATGCAGGATTCCTGCATTCCCGGATCGCTTATGGCTGGCGTGGACGGCGTTCGGCTTATTTCGCACTGGTCGCGTTCCTGTTTGTGATATTCACCTATCTTGGGGTAAGTTATCTCCTTCCGGGATTACACTCTTACGCATAAGAAAAATGATAAATAAAGAAAATGTATTGTTTTGCCTCGTCGGACTTTTTGCCGGCGCCATAATCGGGTTCATGTTTGCCAACTCGGTAAACCAAAGTGCTGCCTTGACGGCGATTAATCCGGCTGCCGTTTCTGCGAACATGCCGGCTGGCCATCCGCCAACAGGAACTCAAGGCGGTTCGATACCTGAGGTTCAGGCCGCGATCGAAAAGGCCCGAGCCGAGCCTAACAATTTTGAGGCGCAGATCAAAGCGGCCGAGATGTACTATCAGATCCAACGGTTTGAGGGAGCGGTCGAATTCCTCAAACAGGCTGCGAAGCTAAAACCGGACGATCTGGACACGATCGTAAACTTGGGTAACGCCTACTTTGATTCTGGTAAGTATGAAGACGCCGAGAAAAGCTATACAGCGGCATTGGCAAAGAAGCCTGATGACCTGAACGTTCGCACCGATCTCGGACTGACGTTCGTGTTCCGGCCGCAGCCGGACTATGACCGGGCGATAAAAGAGTTCAATACGGCGTTGGAGAAGGAGCCTAATCACGTTCAGGCTCTTCAAAATCTTACGATCGCCTTTACCAAGAAAGGCGACTCAGCTAAGGCAACTGCCGCTCTCCAAAGGCTTGAGGCTGTCGAGCCTTCGAATACGGCAATTGCAAAGCTAAGAGAAGAGATTGATAAGATCGTAGTGAAATAGACGATACCCTTTCGCTCGAACTCCCCTCCTAAAGACGAAAAAGATGCCGATCAGGTTTAACGGCATCTTTTTCTATTTCTTTGATCGAAGCAGTTATTTTTCGGTCCCGACGAAGGTCAGTAAGGCCTCGCGGTCACGAAAAAGTGTGAGTTTGTTTTCGATAATTTCGATTTGGTCTGCCGTTCGTAGTCCGTCGAGAAACGACCTCTCAATGCTCATTCGCTCGTCTTCGATACACGCCCGCATTGTTGAGATGCCTTGCGAAAACTCGAACTTGCCTTTGTCGATCGTGTAGTTTCCGCCAAAGACATTGCAGCTCGTATTCCCGCCAAGGCTTGATTTTGCCGGGTCGAAGATCATAAACGCTTGCGTGCCGAGGGGTCCCACAGCTTCCCCTTTTACGAAATCGAGAACCCATTTTTTGTCCGCAAGTGGGCTGATGTCGAATGGGGTCGAATCATCCGAACTGATCGTTCCAAAACGAAGTACCACCTTTCCGCCCGCAAACATCGATAGCGAATCGCCATCGAGGCGATATCTTGTTACGCTCCTCAAAGCGGAAATAAACTCGGCTTCGGCAGACATTTGGTCAGGACACACCATGCGCGTAGATCCGATCCCGGAAACTGTGATCGTCCTCCGTGCGATCGTCAAACCGGCAAAGATCCGATTGCATCCTGCGTTGCCGCTAAGTTTCGATGCCCCTTTGTCCACTTCGATAAATGCGCGCGAATTGCTTACTTTCTTCCCGTTCATTTCCGTCAGTCGCCATACGGTTCCCGACAGTCCGTTATCCTGTGCACTCACTGCAAATCCCCCAAACCCAATGATCGTTCCGATCAGACATGCAACTATTCTCATTTTCAAACTCTCCCTTTACTCGTTTGTCTACTGCATCCAGGATGTGGATTCGCGATACACCGTTCCTCATCGCAATTGGAACGGCTGGGCGCGGTGAACTTGCACGTCACCTGCGCCGCTTTCCGGCGCTAATTGCTAAGCTCTGCGTACAGATTGCTTGCAGTGCATAGTATAATGCGTTTCGAGAAGCGTCTGGCAGATTCCTTGCAACTGAAAAGGCGGCACCGACATCTTTTTTCCGGTCATTGAATGAACTTTGTAACCGGGTTCAGTGAGTCAAGCCGGAACATGGAAAAGATAGGCCTCTTTGGAGAATTAAAGCGATGCAAAAGATCGTTCGACAACTAAGTATATTGGTGCTGATCGGCGTCATGTTATCCACAGCATTCGCAGATACCATCCGGCTCAAGGACGGTAGCATTGTGAAGGGAAAGATCACGGGCTTCAGCGGCGGCAGGTTTACCGTGACGATCGGCGAGGGCCAACGTCGACGAACCCTGACTTTCGAGGCAGATGAAGTCGAATCGGTCGAGTTCGATGCGGTAAACACCAACGCGGAACGCTCTGTCGCAGGAAATGCGGGTTCGAATGCTCAGCCGGCCAGCTCGCGGCCAGCAAGCGTGCCTCGAGTGATAACGACAGATACAAGTACTGCATCCGTTCAAAAACCACCAGTGATCAAGTCCGAACCGAAAGTTGTTCGGTCCGACCCGCCAGCCGAGTATCCTACAGTTGCAAGCGAACGAGCGTCAGCGGTGAAGCCGATCGAACTCAATGTAAAAGTACTTGCAGACAACACTTCAAACGGTTGGACCAATTCGGGCTGGGTTGTAAAGAAGGGACAGCGCATCAAGATAATCGGTGACGGCGAAGCGTCGCTCGGGAATGGGCAGATGACCGGTCCGTCGGGCCGCTACGAGATCGACGACAAAGGCAAACTGATGCAGGCGGTACCGACGGGAGCCTTGATAGCTGTGATCGGTGACGATAACAACGATTTCATCTATATCGGGTCCGAGCGAGAGTTTACAGCCGAACGAGATGGTGCCCTGTTTCTCGGCATCAACGAAGGTAATCTGGAAGACAATACTGGTGCGTTCAGCGTAAAGGTCGAGATCCGCCCTGGCATTTGATCCGTAGCGTCAAAGCTGTTGATCATTGGCCACGAAACGAATAAGTAGATCATCTTCCGTGCGTAGCCGCGTTTCTGCAGCCTCGCGATCGCGCTTGATGTTGCAGGTCGCGTGATATCGAAAGTTTGACTGATATGCGTTAGGGCGTTAACCTGACAAGTGCCTCGGAAGCGGTCGCGCTTCGTCACTTTTTTATGGATGAGCTCTCAAGAATAATCGCGGAGTATGGCATTTACGCGGTTTTCGCTCTTTGTATGGTTGAGGGTGACATCACTTTGCTCATCTCGGGAGCAATGGCCCAGGGCGGTTTTTTCGGTGATTACAGCTTTGCCAAGGTAGTAATATTCGGAACCCTCGGCGGGATGGTTGGCGACCATATTGGCTACGGCATTGGTCGGATCTTCCACGAAAAGGCAAAACACTACCGCTTTTATAAAATGGCTCAGCCGCGTATCGACAAATTGATCGATAAATTCGGCGGTTTTGCGATCATCATTTCGAAATACATATACGGCATTCGTGCGGCAATGTGCGTCTTCTATGGTGTGGGCCGAATGCCGTTCGCGCGATTTGTTGTTCTTGACGCTATCAGCTGCTTCACATGGGTCCTGGTGCTGTCGGGAACCGGCTACTTCTTTAGCGGAGCGATAACGTCGATCATAGGCGATTTTCAGCAGATCGGCATCGCATTGTTCTTCGTCATTCTATTCGCCGTGATCATCCTTTATGCCGTTGAGCGATATTGGCTTTCGGAGAAGGTCGAGGAGGCCGATCCCGAAACGATACTCAAAATAGAAGAAAAACTCCATGCGGTCGAAGAGGTAGCTCAGGAAAAGCTACATGACCTGACCGAACGTCTTCACCTGACGCGTGAGCCAAACAGAGACGAGCTGGAGGGTCCGAATGGAAAACCGAAAGTAAGATCCGGTGCTGCCGCCAAAAAATGATGGTACGGCTATATCTTTCACACAAACCTGCTGTAATATAGCGCGTCATCCTATAGTCCATATTTCGAAAAACTCTCGAGGAAAGTAATCTGTGATAATCGAATCGTCCGCGCCGACCCGCGTCGATCTTGCCGGAGGAACAATTGATATTCCACCGCTTTTTCTGTTTCACGACGGAGCCGCGACCGTAAATTTTGCCGTCAGCCTGCTCGCCAAATGCCGCATCGAGACTCGCGACGATGACGTCATCTCCCTCGAATCGATCGACCGTGGTGTGGGTTTTGAGACCACGATCGACCGCATTCACGAACTTCGAAATGAACCTAGGCTCGAACTGCTTTCGAAGCTCGTTCATTTCTTCAAGCCCACGACCGGTTTTCACATGACAACAGAATCGGAGGCACCGGCAGGCGCCGGTCTTGCCGGTTCGTCGACTCTTAACATCGCGTGCATTGGCGCACTTAACGCCCTGGTTGGCGAACGTTACACCGCCGATCGATTCATACCGATCGCGGCAAATGTTGAGTGTCAGGTAATACGTGTCCCGACCGGATTCCAGGATTATTATTCCGCGCAATACGGCGGTGCGGCGTGCATACACTTTTCGCCGGAGGGTATAAAGCGCGAAGCACTCGATTTCGATCATTCTGAGCTTAAAGATCGGATCGTGGTATGTTACACGGGCGAGCCGCGGAATTCGGGTACGAACAACTGGGAGATCACCAAACGACATATAGACGGCGATCGGGAGCTGTTCGACATATTCGAAGGGATCCGTGATGGTTCGCTGCGTCTGCGCGAGGCGTTGCTCAGAAACGATTGGCAAGCGGTCGGTGAACTTCTCAACTCGGCCCATCCTCAAAGAAAACGGCTTTCGCCAAACATTACCACACCGCACATGGATGAGCTTATCGACAAAGCCACCAGAAATGGTGCGTTAGCAGCGAAAGTGTGCGGCGCGGGCGGCGGAGGATGCATCGCTTTCTTCTGCGAAGCTGACCGCAGGTCTGATGTCGAGTCAGCTCTAGGATCGGAAAATGGGGTTGAAGTACTTAATTGGGAGATGAACACGACCGGCCTAACGGTCGACATTCGATGATGCCCGTTGCGTCATACCCGATGCTGGCGCTAGAATTTCGCTCAAGTTCGTATTTGTCGCGGCTGATTTGATATTCCGGCTGTCATCCAAATCAGATTTAGGGGTTCCTTTATGAAACGAATGATATTTCCGGTCGTCTTTTCGATACTGGTCTTCAGTGTTTCGGTCATGGCTCAAGCCGAAAGAAAAGACGGAAGGGTCTATTGGCGAGGTTCCGTCGATGATAAAGTTCACCTCGTGATCAAGGGCCTCACGCTTGAAGTAAAGACAGTAACCGGTCGGGCGGCAGCACCCGGCAATCATAGTTTCACGGCTCGGCTGCCTAGAGTGCCTGTGACCGTTGTTGGTGCAAGGGTCGAAGGTCGGGGTAGAATTGCGGTAATTCAGCAGCCGACGGCCGAAAACGATTTTACGGCAATCGTTGAGATAACGGATGACCGCGGTGGTGCAGGAGAATATCTCCTCGATATTTCCTGGAGTTGACACACCTTCAAGTTTTTGTCACAAGTTCGATCCTCACGGTGTTTTGAATACAGAAAAGCATTTTTCATATTCAGAAAACCGGAGGATCTTCTTAATGATTACACCAAAGTTCAGTAGGTTTTTACTAGCTACGCTTCTTTTTGTTACTGGCGGCTTGATCGATGATGCATATTCACAGGAGACGAAGTCGAGATCACAGGGATCTCACGAATTCTGTTCCGCCCACAGTAATTACGGCGGCGATAAAGTTGGCCACCGCGAACTGCGTGAGTTTACTGTACCGGCGAGCGGGACTCTGCGAGTTGACGGCGAACGAAACGGCGGGATCTCAGTAAAAGGCGGAAACGTCGCTGAGATCCAGGTCCGGGCCTGTGTCAATGCCTGGGGAACAACCGAACAAAACGCTCGTGCGAACGCCGACAACATCAAGATCTCAGCGAGCGGTACGATCGTAGCAGAGAACAGATCTGATGATAGCAACTGGGGCGTCTCGTATCAGATCACGGTCCCACGTAATACCGATCTCGAGCTTACGGCCAAAAACGGCGGCATTTCGATCGCGGGCGTCGACGGCAACCTTGAATTTACTACGGTAAACGGCGGCATAAGCCTGAGAGACGTTTCGGGCAACGTACGCGGTCGCACTGCGAATGGTGGAATCAATATAAGCCTTACCGGGTCGAGCTGGAGAGGAAACGGCCTTGACGTTTCGACCACGAATGGCGGTGTAAAACTCAACTTGCCTGTTAACTACGCGGCGAATATTGAGGCCGGAACGGTGAATGGTGGATACAAAAGCGATATTCCGGCCTTGAACATTACAACCGAAGACGAGAAAGGCGAGTGGAACGGACGCCATCGCTCAAAGCAGATCAACACTTCGATCAACGGTGGCGGAGCACCGATACGGGTAAAAACCACGAACGGCGGAGTAAAGATCGAGACCACCGATGGCGACAAGAAGTACTGATGATCGAAGCAACATTAACGCAAAAAAGAGCCGCATCTCGCGGCTCTTTTTCACAAGTAGTGTTTGTTATTCGCTGATATTCTAATTCGCCGCGATCGCGTTGGTAAGCGAAAGGAATATGTCGCGGCCGTCGTTCGAGCCCAAGATCTCTTCACAAGCGCGTTCGGGATGCGGCATCATCCCTAGTACGTTTCGATCAAGATTGCAGATCCCGGCGATGTTCGAGCGGGCACCATTCGGATTTGCGGCTTCCGTTATCTCACCATCTTGTTCGCAATACCGGAAAACGATCTGGCCGTTTTCTTCGAGTGAATCAAATGTCTCGTCGTCGCACGCATAGTTGCCATCTGCATGGGCGATCGGGATCGACAAGACGCGGCCTGGTTCGATGACCTTGGTGAATGGCGTATTCTGATTCTCTACACGAACGTTGACGTGCCGGCAAACAAAATGAAGGCCGGCGTTTCGCATCAGGGCTCCGGGCAGCAACCCCGCCTCGCAAAGTATCTGAAACCCATTGCAGATCCCGAAAACGAACTTCCCTTCAGACGCAAACTCCCTTACCGCATTCATCACCGGAGAAAAACGAGCCAGTGCACCGGCACGAAGATAGTCGCCGTATGAAAATCCGCCGGGGATGATCAAAGCATCGAACCCACCCAGATCGGTCTCCTTATGCCAGACGAAATCAACAGGCTGTCCGACGTGTTTCGAGATCACATGATATGCATCATGATCACAGTTCGAACCTGGAAATACGATAACTCCGAATTTCATTGGTCAACTATCTCCACTCGATATTCTTCGATAACGGGATTTGCAAGCACGTCTCTGGCGATCTGCTCGACGGAACGTCGGGCATCGTCTTCAGTGAAAGCTCCATCGAGCATTATCTCAAAATACTTGCCCTGACGTATGTCCGAGATCCTGTCGAACCCGAGAGTCTGGACGGAATGATGAATGGCTTTGCCCTGAGGGTCGAGAACACTCGATTTGAGCGTAACGTATACTTTTGCTTTCATTTACCTCTCCGAAATAAATTGTAGATTGTTACGCAATTTGTTGTATTTATCAACATCTTGTGTTAACTTTCACGCTGTCATCACTGCAGTCGCTTTTATCTTTCAATACCTCAAAAGGAGAAATCAAAAAGAATATGCAAAACATGGGAGGCGGTAAGACCGCACTTGGATTGGACACCAATGTCGGTGCATTGCTTTGCTACTTGCCGGTGTGCCTCGTGAGCCTGGTTTACAGCATCATCGTTCTCGTATCGGATAAGGACAACAAGACAATGCGCTTCCACGCGTTTCAGTCGCTGCTTTTGACCGGGCTTTACATCGTGTTGGTTATCGCGATATCCGTGATCGGCGGGGTGATCGGCGCGGTAGTAAGCGGGACGCTTGGTTCACTCTTCAGCCTTCTGAGTTTCGTTGTGATCATCGCATTCTTGGGTGCAATGATATACGGATGCATCAAGGGCTATCAGGGCGAGAAATTCAAATTCCCAATTGTTGGTGATATGGCCGAAAAATGGGCCTAACCGAATACTCTTTTGAAAACGGCATCTACATTGCGTAGATAATGTTTCAGATCAAAGACGCGGGCAATTTCTTCGGGTGACAAATACGAAGAGATGTCCGCGTCTTTCATAACCAGGTCCTGATAGTCACCGCCTTCGTCCCAGACCCTCATCGCATTTCGCTGAGTAAAAATATATGCATCTTCACGCGAGACGCCTTTTTGCGTCAGAGCGAGCATCAACTGCCCGCTGAAGACCAACCCCTTCGATATCGAAAGGTTCTTTAGCATGTTATCGGGAAATACGACCAGAGTGTCTAGCAACGAAGTTGTTTTCGCAAGAATATAATCAAGTGTTGCCGAGGAATCGGGCAAGACTATCCGTTCAGCCGAAGAGTGTGAAATATCACGTTCGTGCCACAAAGCGACGTTCTCAAGCCCTACGATCGCATTTGCGCGAACTGTTCGAGCCATACCGCAGATCCGCTCGGACAGTATGGGGTTTCGTTTATGCGGCATGGCCGACGAGCCCTTTTGGCCTTTCTTGAAGGCCTCCTGAGCTTCGCGAACCTCTGTTCGCTGCCAATGGCGTACCTGGAGAGCGATCTTTTCAAGAGTCGAAGCGACTATCGCAAGAGTACATAGGTATTCAGCATAACGGTCCCGTTGGATGACCTGTGTTGAGACATCGGCAGCCGCAAGTCCGAGTTTCGCACAAACGCGCTCCTCGATATCAGGCCCTAAATGGGCAAAGGCTCCAACGGCACCGCTTATCTTGCCGACGGCAACGATACTTCGAGCCTGAGCAAGCCGCTGCCGGTTACGTTCCATCTCGGAAAACCACAACGCCCATGTCATCCCGAATGCAGTGGGTTCGGCATGAATGCCGTGCGTTCGCCCGATCTGCGGTGTATCTTTGAATTCGTATGCTCGTCGCTTCAGTACCGGCAGCATTGCGTCGATCCTCTGGATAAGCAAGTCACACGATTCCCGCAGAAGTATCGCGTTTGCGGTGTCGACAACGTCGCTCGATGTCAGGCCGTAATGAACGAAGCGAGATGCCGGGCCGATATTTTCGGCAAGATTGGTCGTAAACGCAATGACGTCATGATCGGTCGTCTTTTCGATCTCACTGATACGCTCAGGTGTGAATGCAGCTCTGACCTTTATTTCAGCGAGTGCGTCAGCAGGGATGGTTCCATCATCGGCATGAACCTCACAAACGGCGATCTCGACATCCAGCCATTTCTGGAATTTGTTCTGCTGCGACCAGATCGCGCCCATTTCGGGCAATGTGTAGCGTTCGATCATAGTTTTCAGGTTTCTTCTTCGGGGGTACCGCTATCAGCATTCACCGCGCTGCCATCGAAGTCCCCGCTGTCTCCCAGAACGTCCTGAACGTAAACCATTTGGACGACGACCATCATCATTGCGAGCAGCGGCGTTGCCAGAACCAGGCCGAGGCCGCCAAGTGTCACACCGAAAACGAGTTGAAAGATGATCGTTAGTGCAGGCGGTAATTCGACGGTTTCACGTTCGATTATCGGCGTCACCAGATTCGACTCGATCAGCTGAACCCCGACATAAAGTCCCAGTACGTATAAGGCTGTTATCGGGCTGTTTATAAATGCTAAGAGCAATGCGGGAAGCGCCGAAATTATCGGGCCAAAATTGGGGATAAATGACAGTAGGCCGGCGATAAGCCCGAGTGTGAGGGCAAGGGGTACGCCAATGATCGAAAGCCCGACCCAGGTCAATGCCCCTATAAAGACCATCGATCCGATCTTCCCGATCAGCCACCAGCTAAGCGTATCGCTGATCGTGTCCATCACCTCGCCTACTCGGGCCCTTGAACCGATCGGAAACAATCGCACGAATCCGTTCGAATACAAGCGCGGTTCGGCAGCCAAATAGACCGCGAGAAGAACCACCACAAAAAAATTTCCGAGTGCTCCTACGGTCGAAGAAAAGACGCCGCCGACACCAGATATCAATTGGCCAGTGTCGATCTTCTCCATTATCGCTTCTGTGCTCGGCATCTGGCGGATAAGCGCCTGGCCCCATCCAAACTGCCCGACGTAATCGCCAACCTGCTTAGCCGACTGCGGAAGCTTTACTCTAAGAAGTTGGACCTGTTCGGCAACGCTTGGGGCAAGCAATGCGACCGCCCCGGCGAGAACGACCAACAATACGGCGGAAATACCAAGCACCGCCAATCCCTCGGGAATCTTGAACCGCGACGCCAGCGGAACGGCTAAACCGCGTAAGAAGATCGCGATAAGGACACCAGAAAAGATCAATAACAGAATGTCGATCGTGTAGTAGAGCAATGCGATCAGCATTACGGTGAGAACGACAATGCCGATTACGATCAGCACCTTTTGGGCAAACGTTCTTTCAGAGGCTGAGATAGGTCCCATTTTCAGATAACGCCTTTGTCTATAAGCAGTTCTGCGTTGAGAATGGTCGAACCTGCCGCCCCGCGGACGGTGTTGTGGCTGAGCGATACGAAACGATAGTCAAAAACATTGTCTGGAAAAACGCGGCCGACAATTACGGTCATTCCATTACCTCGATCTCGATCGAGCCTAGGCTGTGGCCGCGATGGTTCGTCAAGAACGTCGATGAATCGATCGGGTGAAGAGTGAAGATCGAGCACCGGAAAACTCTTCATCGCATCAACCACGTCTTCAAGCGTGGCCGTGTTGCGAAGGTTGACCCTTATTGAGGCGGTGTGACCATCGATCACGTTCACTCTGAAACACTGTGCCGAAAGTGTAAAGTCCGCCTTGTGAATTGCACCGCCGACCATTTCCCCCAAGATCTTTTGGGATTCGGTCTCGACCTTCGGTTCTTCGCCTGCGATATACGGGATGACGTTATCAATGATATCCAGAGATGCGACGCCCGGATATCCAGCCCCCGAAATTGCCTGCAACGTTGTCACAACTGCCGATTCGACACCAAACCGACGGTGAAGTGCGGCAAGGGGCGGAGCAATACTGGTCACCGCGCAATTCGGATTTGTCACGATAAAACCTTTAGCAAATCCCCGCTTTTGCTGCTGAACCTCGATCAGGCCCAAATGATCTGCATTTATTTCAGGGATCAGCAGCGGCACATCCTCATCCATCCGATAGCATGAGGAATTACTTATCACCGGAAATCCTGCCCGTGCGAACGATTCCTCGGTTTCGCGTGCGACAGACGATGGAAGGCTCGAAAATACGATATCGCAATCCAGAGGCGGCTCGATCGGTTGAACAACGATCTCACGTACATTCTCAGGGATGTCGCCTGTCAATTTCCACGCGCAAGCTTCCGCGAACGATTTGCCCGCAGATCTGTCCGATGCGGCAAGCGCGGTTATTTCAAACTGCGGATGCCCTTGAAGCAACTGCACGAAGCGCTGCCCCACAGTTCCTGTTGCTCCCAATATTCCTACACGGTATTTTTTCACTTATTTCGGTTTACGAACGAATCTGCACGAATTTGTCTATCATGTCCGTAAATTAGGTCGTTACGAATTGGCGAGGTGCAAAATTTCGCCGGGGTATTACTTACATGTTCGTCAACAAGGCTTCTTTCATCCGCTTAACGCCTTCAACCATTTTTTCTTCAGTGTTGCAGAATGAAATGCGTAAGAAACCCTTCGCCTCAGACCCAAAAGCCGTTCCCGGAACGGTCACGACCCGGTTTTGAAGACATCTTTCCGCGACCTCCATATCATCGCCGACCGTACGGACATCAAGCATCGTATAAAAAGCACCTTCGGGCGATGTAGCATCGAGCTGCATTTCGGTCTTGAACAGGTTCACCAGAAACTCGCCGCGTTTCCGATAAACATCCCGCGAATGCTGCTTCCACTTTTCAGCCTCGGCGGTCCATCCGAGCAGCGAAGCTTTTTGGGTGATGGTCGAGGTGCAGACGGTCAGAAACCCGTGCAGCACGTGGATCGCTTTCATTACCTCGGGCCTGGAGCTTGCCGCCCAACCGAGCCGCCAGCCGGTCATGCTCAATGATTTCGAAAGGCCGCTGACGATCACCGTTCGGTCGTAAAATTCCGAGGCGGAACGTGGACGCTCGCCAAAGTAAAGATCACTGTAAATCTCGTCCGAGATCAAATATACCCCGGAACCGTCAAGCACCTCTGCGATCTGTCTGAGGTCGCTTTCGGTAAAGATCTTGCCCGTCGGATTTGATGGCGAGATCACGACGGCAGCTTTCGTCTTCGGGGTTATCGCACTCTTGAACTCTTCAATATCGAATGCAAACTCTTTGTTGGCCGGCAAACGGTAATAGACCGGATTTCCCTGTGAAATGCGGACACATGCGTCGTAGGCCGGAAAGCTAGGATTTGGCAAGAGTACGTCGTCTCCTATGTCGACGATCGAAAGAAATGCGGCCGTCATAGCTTCCTGCGAACCGCAAGTTACGACGACGTCGCTCAGCCCGAGTTCAAGGTGCGGGTACTGTTCAGCGATCTTGGCCCTGAGGGCTGGAATGCCCGGATGGGATGTATAACCATTTTGCTCGTGTAGCGTAACACGCGACGCCTCTTCCCTGAGAAACTCCGGGGTTGGAAGATCCGGCTCGCCGAGGCCGAAATTGATACTATCGGGTAACGCCCGCTCAAAGAACTGACGTATAAGCGTCGGCTGCAGACCGCGGAGCCTAGCCGGCAGTTCAAATTCCGGAATTTCGGTCTTTTCTACACTTGCTGTCATTCGCCGTCGGTGGTCGCCTTTCCAGGATCAGTTTCGGCATCGGGTTGAGAATCGCTGCTTTCGAGATCATCTTCGATCTCCCCGCGCAGTTCAGCCACTTCGAGATTAAACTCTCCTTCAGCGGCAGTGTTCGGATCAGCCGTAAGTATGCCGCCGATCATCTCGACCTCTCCGATTATTTTTTGTCCAAGAGCGGATATCGAATCTTTGATCGAGGTCGATTCCTTTACATTTCCCTCAGGAGCTTCGTTTTCTGTGACCATACACTCCGATTCTAACAGCGAATTCGATAAGCTCCAATCATCCTGTCGTTGCTGGGCTCCAGATTCCTCTATCTCAAATAGTCTTCTAGTCTTGTAGAAGTTTGGGTCTTCTCGTCACGGTATTTAACAATGATCGGGCAATAGATCGAAAGGCCATTATCTTTGCCAAAACCGGCCGAGACAGCACGAGCCCCTTGGACAACAACGGCTCCGGCGGGGATCTCCAGCGGCAAATTGTCGGTTGACTTGATCACTCGTTCGTTCGGCAGATCAAATACGGGTGTCGACCGGGTCAAGATCACCCCCGAAGCGAGAACCGCCTGTTCGCGAACGATCGTTCCTTCATATACGCCCGTGTTACCACCGACGAGTACGTCGTCCTCGATGATCACAGGCAATGCGCCGACCGGCTCGAGTACGCCACCGATCTGTGCGGCTGCCGAAAGGTGAACGCGCTTCCCGATCTGTGCGCAAGAGCCGACGAGGGCATGCGAATCGACCATCGTTCCCTCATCGACATACGCGCCGACATTGATATAAGCCGGCGGCACCACAACAACGCTCGGGGCGACATACGAACCGTCGCGAATAGCCGACCCGCCCATCACGATCCGCACGCCGTCGTCCAAAGTCATCGGCCGCAGCGGGAATGTGTCTTTGTCAAAGAACTGTAATGTCTCGGTCGGCTTAGACATCTCGACCATTTTTCCCATGCGGAATCCGAGCAAAATTCCCTGCTTTACCCAAGAATTCGCCCGCCAAACGCCGTCCGCACCTTTCTCCGCTGAACGTATCTCGCCGCGACGGAGCGCAGTTTTGAACGTTTCGTAGATTTCGCGGTCATCAGAGGAAAATTCCGACTCCTCAAATAACCTCTCTATTTCACTCTGTAGATTCACAAGCTCTCCGCATATTAAACTTCGTCCCGGTTTCCGATAACTGCCTTCGCGATCAATCCGATCCCGCCCGCGAACAAAACCAGCATGATTATCGTGTTAAATAGGCTCGTCGGTTGAAAATAGATCTGCAGATTCATCAAAATGCCCGCCGCGATGACGATCAAGCTTATCGCGATGAGTATCCAGCCGATGATCGACTTGCCGTTAAAGAAAACGAACGCGATCCCGAAGATCAGCGGCACGAGAGACAGCCCAAAAGTGTTGTAACCGCCCCAATTCCAAAACGCGCTGGTCACGATCACGCGGCTGATGAGCATATAACCGCCCGCGATGGTCATGATGAAACCGATCACGAACTCCGCCAAACCACCTGAAGTCCCGCCGGGCCTTTTTAGATCGTCAAATTCCATAAGAATTGTAAATTGGCAATTGTCGAATTGTTAATTGGGGGTAAGAAACATCCTCTTTCAATTGCCAATTAGGCAATTAACAATTGACAATTTAACTCATCCGACGAGTTTCAGTTCCTTAATTATCGACTTCAATTCTGCACGTGTTTCCGCAGTTACTGGAACCAACGGCAGGCGCAAATTCTCTTCCAGCAAGCCCATTTCCTTCATCACGAACTTGCACGGAGCGGGCGAAGATTCGATAAAATTCGCTTCCATCAACGGCAATATTTTGTAATGGATCTTGCGTGCGAAGTGAAATGACCCTTTCAGCGCATATTCGACCATTTTCGAGGTTTCCTTCGGGATCTCATTAGAGCAAACAGACACCAAACCGTCGCCGCCCAACGCTATCAGCGGCAATGCAGTAGCGTCGTCGCCAGAAAAAACCTTGAAATTCTTCGGACGCTCACGCAAGATCTCCATAACCTGAGGGAAATTCCCTGAGGCTTCTTTGGTCGCAATGATGTTTTCGAATTTATCTGCCAGTCGCAGCGTTGTTTCGGCCGAAATGTTCGAAGAAGTCCTCGACGGCACGTTATACAACATTATCGGGAAGCCTTTTACGCTTTTTGCGATCTCGCTAAAATGAGCGAACATGCCCGCCTGGGTCGGTTTGTTGTAATACGGGGCCACGAGCAATGCGGCATCAGCTCCGACCTCGCGAGCCTTTCGGGTAAATTCAATGGTCGCGGCAGTATTATTGCTCCCAGTTCCGGCAATGACTTTTGCCTTGTGCTTATGAGCCGCCTCAACCGTCGATCGAATCACGAGCAGCCGTTCCGATTCGCTCATCGTGACGCTTTCCCCTGTTGTGCCACAAGGAACAAGTAGACTTACACCGCTTTTTATCTGCCGCTCAACAAGCTCTTGAAGGCACTCGTCATCTATCGAGCCGTCCTTTCGAAACGGCGTCACCAGCGCGGTCGCACACCCCCGCATCCAGTCAACTTTCGTAGTCATACGGCAAAGATTATCATAGAATCAACGGCGGAAACACGACTGGTCGGGCGTGTGCCATGTCAGCATCAAACCGATACCGCGTCAAAAAACGCTTCTAGTTTTCGCAGATCCAGCTTTCCGTCTGTCCTAACGCCGGAGCAAAGATCGATCCCGAACGGCTGCACGGTTTCGATCGCATTTCGGACGTTGTCGGCATTCAGCCCGCCGGCAAGAAACACTGGCCTTCCACACGTTTCGACTATCTTTTTGCTGAGTCTCCAATCATGCCGACGCCCGGTTCCACCTAGTTCCTTGACCGCTAATTTAGGATTGCCGCTGTCCAGCAGGATCGCGTCAACATATTCGGCAAGCTCGGCCGCTTCGTCCACCGATTCTTCGCCGATGACATGAATTACCTGCACGAGCTTCACATTTGGCAACGCCGCCTTGATGTCGTGATATGCACGATCCGTCAGTTCATCGACGATCTGGATCGTGTTCGTCTTCGTGCGGCGATGATGATCAATAATTCCCTGCGAAGTTTGTTGGCTGGTTAACAAAAACGTAGCTATTGGCGGCGGAACAGTTTGGGCGATCCTGAATATTTCTCTATCTGATATGGGCCCCGGACCGGACGGCATATCTCCTACCAACCCGATAGCCGAAGCTCCGAACGCGATCGCATCGGCCGCCTCTTGAGCATCGGCGATACAGCAGACCTTAATTCGCGGTTTTTTTGCCAACTATCTCGTCCATCACTTCACTAAACTCGAAAAAACCCTTCTTTCCGACGACCCATTCGGCGGCCATCACGGCCCCTAATGCAAACCCCTCGCGCGAACGGGCGATGTGCTCAAGCAGGACCTGGTCCGCCGGCCCGTCAAATCCGACACGATGCGTGCCTGGAATGCTCCCCGCACGAGTTGAGGCGATATCTCCAGCATTGACGTAATGTGACAACAGATCTCTGAGCCTTAACGCCGTACCGCTCGGAGCGTCTTTCTTCCTGGAATGGTGCTGCTCTTCGATGAAGGCTTGGTACTCCGGGAACCTCGCGAAAAGCTCGGCGGCAAATTCGGCAATGCGATAGAACAGATTCACACCGATCGAGAAGTTCGCCCCGTAAACCATCGACCCGTTGCCATCAAGGACAATTTGTTCGATCTCAGTACGCGACGCGTTCCAACCCGTCGTGCCCTCGACCAACGGAACAACTGCAAGCACGCAAGCCTCGACATTCCGCCGAACGGCCTCTGCGGTCGTGAAATCTATCGCAACATCGCATCCGTGCAGTTTCCCCGCGATCTCAGCAGCCGTACGTTCGGCATCGGATTCATCAATTATGGCGGCGATCTCGTGTCCTTTCTCTAAGGCAAGACGTTCAATGAGTTTCCCCATCGCTCCGTAGCCTATAAGTGCGATGTTCATATGTTACTCAAAGTTCATTTTCCGCATCAGATCGATGAATCTTGGCTCGGATCGAAGATCGGCCCATTTTGGCTCAACTTTTAAGAAAGCCATCTTCGGGTCGCGTTGTTCAAAACCCTTCTCCAACCACTCGAGCGCCTTTTCACGCTCACCTAGACCGCTGTAGATAATGGCGATATGGCTTGCGGGCACGAAACGTTCAGTCGATAGTTTCAGCAGTTTGTCAAGATTTGACTGTGCGTTCACACGATCCCCCGATCTCGCCAGAGCGAAGCCTTCAAATGCGATCGAAACGGTCTGCGCCGGCGAAAGTTCCGTCGCTCGCCGGGCCGAAGCGATCGCTTCTGCGTACATACCTTTTTCAGTATATGCACTGGACGCGAAAAGGTGCGGCATCCAAAAGTTTGGCGCAAGTTCGATCGTTTTCTGTAACTGCACAAGCCCGGCGTCGGTTTGCCCGGCATGAACCAGAAATTGGCCCTCAAGTGCATTGCCAAATGGAAAGAGCGGGTCCAACTCGCGAGCCAATTTCATTTCCGCAGCTGATTCCTTGTGTCGCCCAAGGTTGGATAATAAGTGAGCATAGTACAGACGCGCCAGTGCATTATTAGGATTAAGTTCCAAGGCTCTCTTGTATTGCTCTTCTGCCGCGCGCCAATTCCAGTCTCCCCAAAATATTGTCATTCCGAGCGACGAATGGCCCTCGGAAAACGACTCGTCGAGTTCAATAGCTCTGCTCGCTGCAGCCTTCGAACGGCCCAGATACTCGATTGGCGGCATCTCAGTGCTAAGGGCCAGCGAGCGATACGCATCAGCAATCCCGGAATAGGCAGGCGCATAGTTTGGGTCCAGATCGATAGCCTGTTGGAAATATCCAATCCCTTTTTGCACTTCGGGCGGCGTCAAACGAAAAACATGGAACCGTCCACGCTGATAAAGCTGCCAGGCCTCGGGATTTTGTGTATCGCGCTTCGCCAAAAGCTGCGTGTCCGTAGGCGACAATTTGAGACGCAGATTCTGTGCAACAGCCTGAGCGATCTCATTTTGGGCCGCGATCAAATTGTTCGAACTCTTAACGTATTGATCTCCCCAGATCTGCCGTTCGTCACGCGCATCAATAAGCCGAACGTTGATGACAAAATCGGATCCCATCTGCCGAACATCTCCCGTAACTAGGGCGTCGACACCGAGTTGAGTGCCGATACTGCGAATGTCGACCTGATCGCCCCTGAAGCGAAAGGTGGAGTTCCTCGACATCACCTTGAGATTGGTGAGAAGCGAAAGGCCATTGATAACATTCTCCGCGATCCCATCCGAAAGATATTCCGTATCAGGAAGTTGACCAACATTCATAAAAGGCAGCACCGCGACCGACCTTATGGGCTGGTCTGTTGCAGAGCTCCTGAAATACGAAAAATACACCACAAGTACTGTGGCGATGCCCATAACTGCAATGGCCGCATAAATTACGAACGGCCGACCAGACCTTAGAGCATTTTCCGGCTGAGACGCATCGAGCACAGCTTCGCTAGTGCCCGATGAAATTACATCGCCATCGGTAGTCTGGGGCTTATCAGAAATTTCCGGTGCCGGTTCGGGTGTTTCAGCCCTAACCCGGCTAACAGTAGCGACAAATTTGTATCCCTTTCCGGGGACCGTGGAGATAAATTTGTGTTCGCCGGGCTTTTCACCAAAAACGCGCCTAAGCGACGAGATATTCTGCGTGAGATTGTTTTCTTCGACGATAGTATCCACCCAAATCGTAGCCAACAACGCATCCTTCGAAACGATCTTTCCCGCATTTTCAACAAGGACGACGAGCGTGTCGAACACTTTAGGCATTAGAGCGACTGTATTTCCGGCAGCGTCACTCAAAAGCCTTTTGCCGATGTCGAGCCTGAAACCTTCGAACTCCAAGATCTCATTTTGGCGAGTTTCCATCTGATCTTCAGAAATCTTCACAAACTTTCATTGCGATTCTAACGATTTTCATCATCGATTCAGGCAATTATTGCACGCATCGGCAACACAACGAAAGGTTTCGCCGAAATTCAGCAACGAAATCAGAAGGAGATTAACAATGAAAAACTATACCTCGACGATGGTGAAACTCATCGCATTTGCAACAGTCATTGCAGCGGTCGCATCGCTTTCGATCAGCGCTCAAATTACAACAAGGGAAGAACAAGGGGTCAACCGAATCGTCGGAGCATGGGAAACCATGGTGCAGCCGCGCGATTGTACCACCGGCGATCCGATCGGACAGCCGTTCCCGGGCGTGCTCACATTTAATGCTGGCGGAACCGTTGCAGAATACGGCGCCAACCCGGCGACACCGTTCCGTACGCCCGGCACCGGAGTATGGTCATCCGAAGGTCGCGGCATCTACACGTTGCGTTTCTCGTTTATGCCCTTAACAGCGGCAGGAGTCCCGATCGGGCGTCTTCGCGTGACCCAAGTCGGTGAACTGGCGCGGTTCTCCGACGAACAAACTTCCAGCGGTTCGTTTGTACTAACCAATTTTGCGGGCGTAGTGATCGGCTCCGGCTGTTCCAGTGCTACAGCCGTCCGTCTTGACTAAAACCAAAACAGGCAGCGGACGGCCGTCCGCTGCTCGCGAATTTTCACATCCGGCGACTTTAAGTGAGGGCAATCCAATAATGAACAACAGATCAATCCAGATGATGGCAATACTTGGGATCCTGCAGTTAGTGCTGTTAACGGCGCCATCAGTTGCTCAAACAACCGCCTTCTCGTACCAAGGTCAACTGAACAACGCGGGAACGCCGGCAAACGGTAACTTTGAGATGGAGTTCAAACTGTTTGATACGGTGACCGACGGTAATCAGATCGGCGATGTAGTGACAATCGGCAGCCTTCCGGTCATTAACGGCCACTTTACAGCTTCGCTGGATTTTGGTTCTTACTCTTTCGACGATGTGAACCCGCGGTTCCTAGAGATCTCGGTTCGTCCCGCAGGCAGTCAGGATCCGTTTGTCATATTGTTGCCGCGGCAGCCGGTCCGTTCTACACCGTTTGCGATCCAGGCCCGCAAAGCTGCGGTCGCCGATGTCGCGAACAACGCCCTTCAACTCGGGGGCATCGACGCCAGCGAGTACGTGACGACCACTTCAGCCGGAAACGCATTCATTAGAAACGGCACGACAATGCAAGACAACGCAGGTTTCCACGTCGTCGGAGACGGGATCATTCGCGGTAGAGCTGGTGTCGGAATCGTCCCAAATCCAGGTTACCAATTTGAGGTCCAGGGGAGGACGCGATTTCTTCTAAGTCAAGGCCTTATCGATTTTGGCTCACCAAACACAGAAAACGGAATCTCTTTATCAGATTTTGGAAATTCACGCTCTGATATCCGATTCAACGGCAGCCGACTTGGCCTATTTGCAGGAACCGGCACGGGCGTTCCGATCGGCGGATTGTCGATAGACACGGCCGGAACTGTCTCGACCACTGCTAATTTAGGAGTTGGCACCCCTTCGCCGCTCACACGTCTTTCCATCAATGGAGGGCCGCTGTGGACCAACGCCCAATGGAAGGCCTCGATGAACCTCGAAAATGGTGCAGCGATCGGGTGGACGCCAAATGCTTCGGGCCAGCGATACGGCATCGGCCAATCAAGCGGCGGGCTTTTCTTCTTCAGAACCAACAGCGACTTCGGCAGCATCGGAACGTCGGCGAACTACTCTCTGGCGATCACGGATTCCGGAAACGTTGTACAGGCTCGCGAGAATAGCGGACTTGTAAAAGCGATGATCTACGTAAATTCAGATGGCACGATCGCTCGCTGCTACAACGGTATTACGCACCAAAATACAGGCACTTGTGGATTTACGACACAACGAAATATCGGAAGCTGGTGGATCGACCTTGGTTTCCAGATTGATAACCGCTTTTGGTCGGTCACGCCCGGCATCGGAGTGTCGAATATCGCTGCTCAGGCACATTCCGTAGGGCCAAACATCTTAGCGGTAAAACTCTACCTCACCGATGTGCCGAACAATACGGGCGAGAACGTATTTCGGAATTTCATGCTGATCGTCTATTAGAAGGCGGCCGAGTTGCGGGCGTCGATGGCGATGACTTAGATCGGTGCCGACGGTACATGCAAGCGACCACTCTCGTGCGATTTCTGCAAATTGGAGAATTAATATGTTTACAAGGCGATTCACCGCACTCATCTTTGTTATTGGGTTTTCATTATTTTTCGGCGGAACTGCCCATTCCCAAACGACCGCCTTTTCTTATCAAGGCAGGTTGGCAGAACTTGGCACGCCGGTTTCCGGCCCGCGCATCTTTAGGTTCACGCTCTTCGATGAGAATGGCGTCGCGATTCCGGGGACGGCGATCGAGCAGACGCTCACAGTCACCGAGGGTGTATTCAATGCCAGTATCGATTTTGGTGCGGTGAACTTTCCGGGCGCCGAGCGATCGGTCGAGATCGCTGTCAGGCAATCGGCAGGCGATCCATTCATCGTCCTTGATCCGCGTCAGCTGATCCTTGCAGCCCCATATGCTATTCGAAGCCTTTCATCCGGCGACGCGTCAAGTTTGGGTGGCGTCGCTTACACAGGATTCGTTCAGCAAGACGCGGGCGGCAATGTGTCGATCGGCGGCAACCTGTCAGTAGCGGGAACGGCAAATTACAGCATTGTGAACGCCACGACCCAATACAATCTCGGCGGTCAGCGGGTCATGAGCGTGGCGGGCAACAACAATTTGTTTGCCGGGATCGCAGCGGGGCAGTTCAATTCGAGCGGCTACGACAACGCCTTTTTCGGCACCGCCGCAGGACAAGCCAATATCACGGGTTTCGAAAATTCGTTTTTCGGTAAAAGTGCGGGACTTCGAAACACGACAGGCTCTCGGAATTCATTCTTCGGCATCAACGCAGGTATCAATAACACGACTGGAGCTGACAACGTCTTTATCGGCGCGGCAGCCGGAACTGACAATCAAACGGGTAGTGAGAATACTTTTGTCGGAGTTTTTGCTGGCCAGAAGAATACGGCGGGCCGCAATTCGTTCTTCGGCGCGGGCAGCGGACAGGAAAACACGACCGGAATGAACAACTCATTTTTTGGTTATGTCGCAGGTATCTCCAATCAAACAGGTAGACAAAATTCATTTTTCGGAACCAATGCGGGTGCCTTCAACAATGCGGATTTTAATTCTTTCTTTGGCGCTGCAGCAGGGCAATCCAACACCACCGGCACGAACAATACTTTCGTTGGCAGCAATTCGGGCCTTTTCAACGCGACGGGCAGCGATAACTCATTTTTCGGTCGCGACGCCGGACGCAGCAACACGGCTAGCAGCAATTCGTTCTTCGGTTTTGAATCGGGCAAGTCGAACACAAGCGGCAACGCGAATACATTCTTCGGATATGGTTCGGGCGCGAATAACTCGACTGCGTGCTGCAATTCGTTTTTCGGAAACACGGTCGGGTTTAATAATACGACCGGCCGATCAAATGCCTTTTTCGGCAATCGTGCGGGACTCAACAATACTGACGGCAGCAACAACTCAATATTTGGCGATAACGCTGGCGTTTTTCTTGCCGCCGGAGCGAACAACACTTTCCTCGGATTCAATTCGGGTGGTGCGCTGACAGCCGGCAGTTTCAACGTCTTTCTGGGCAGCAAAGCCGACGGCTCGAACAATCTCATCAATGCGGTTGCCGTTGGTTCAAATGCTTTTGTATCGGCAAACAATTCCGTGGTTTTAGGAAGCATCAACGGCATCAACGGAGCGACTGCTGACACAAACGTCGGTATCGGCACGACAGCGCCGCAGACGAGACTGCAGATCAGAACTGCCTCCGGAAATTATGGATTCACGCAAACGGACGGCACCATAACAGTCGGCTCATATGTCGGTAGTAGCACGTCAGGCTCAACGGGCGGATGGCTGGGCACGCAGTCGAATCACAAATTATTTTTCTTTACTAACAACGGACAGCCGTCAATGACCGTTGACCCGACGGGCAACGTGGGCGTCGGAACGATTGCTCCCGGCTCAAAATTAACGGTTGCCGGATTGATCGAAACAACGGCCGGCGGCGTTAAGTTTCCCGACGGAACGATCCAAACCACTGCGAGTGCTGGCAGCGTAAATGCCATTCTTAATCAAACAACACCGCAGGCCGCGGCGAATTTCAACATCGCGGGCAACGGCACGATCGGCGGGACGATAACGGCAAACACGGCCCAGGTGACGGGTAACGGCTTTGTTCTCGGCAGTTTCGGCATTGGAACTAATGCGCCCAGGGCAAAGCTAGAGGTGACCGGCGGAAATATCCTGGTTGACTCGCCCGGCAACGGGATCATCCTCAAATCGCCCGACGCAAACAGCTGCAGACTGCTGACCATTGACAACGCGGGAGCGATCGCACTGACAGGAGTGGTTTGTCCTTAAATTCCTGCGATTTCGGGCGACTGGAGAAGTTTATGAGATCTCGAAAACTGTTAAACGACAAGTTCTCTCCGGGAATATTGATTGCAGTCCTTCTGTTCGCCCTGCCGGTCGTCGGCGGAGCGCAGGGAAAAATTGCTTTTACGTCTAGTTCGGAGATCTATTCGATAAACCCGGACGGAACGGGTCGAACGCTTTTGGGTGGCTCGTTTCTATTCTACCGATCAGAGCCCTCCTTCAGCCCGGACGCTAGTAAAATTGCGTTCACCGGCTTTCGCACCGGATCCTTTCGCAGCATCTATATCATGATTGCTGACGGCACAAACACCATCCGGCTCACAAACAGCGCCGGAAACGATGAACACCCGTCGATCTCTTCCACAGGCAAAATCGCGTTTAGTTCCACCCGCGACTTCAATTCTGAAATCTATGTAATGGACGCCGACGGAACGAACCAAGTTCGGTTAACTGCCAACCAGGCTGGCGATATCGAACCCACGTTCAGCCCTGACGGAACTAAGATCGCTTTTTCGACGTCACGGACCCGTCCTGATCAAACTACTTTTCAGGGAATATGTGTAATCAATGTCAACGGCACTAACGAGACCTGCTTAGATAATGGGACAAGGGATTTTGAACCTTCATTCGGACCGAATGGCAAACTTGCTTTTGTATCCCAGATCGTCCCCGGAAGTTCCGTCTTCAATATTTGTGTGATGAACGATACCGGATCGAACCGAACATGTCTGCCCAGTGACCACGATTACAATGCCCATCCCACGTTTAGCCCCGACGGCAGCAAGATCGCCTATCAGTCCCTTGCCAGCGGCGGCAGCAACGGCGGTCTATATGTAATGAACGCGGACGGCTCCAATCGGACGCAGATCAGCACCAGCACTGGCGACACTCAGCCATCGTGGGGCGGTCTGCCGCCGGTTATCATCGGACCGACCAAGTTAAAAGTAACGGGTGGTGACATTCTGGTCGGCTCTCCAGGTCAGGGGATCATTCTCAGGTCGTCGGGCGGCGCAACATGCAGGCAGCTTTCGATCAACAATGCCGGAGCGATGGTTTTGACGGCGGTGACTTGTCCGTAAGGATTCGGTTTCACCCGAGAGATCTGCAACAGGAAGAAGCGAGATATGCGAAACAGACTATTGGTTCTGACGATGTTTTCTACTTTGTTGTCCGTCGGCGTCTGCGGACAGACGGGCGGCGGCTTTACGATCACCCAGGCGACAGTTGCCGGAGGCGGTGGGTCCGCCTCAAACGGTTCGAGCTCCGTGGCAACGACCTCTGGACAATCAGCAGCAGGTCCCGCTATCAGCGGACCAGGCGTTGTAATAACGTCGGGTTTCTGGAAATATTCCACTTTAACGCCGACAGCAGCCATGGTCAGTATCAGCGGGCGGGTGAGAACGTCGAGCGGCCAAGGCATACCAAATGCCAGCCTGACGCTTTTTTTAACCGACGGCTCAGCTAGAACGATCAGGGCGAGCCCGTTCGGATTCTATCAGTTCGATGGAGTCACGGCAGGCGAGACCGTCGTTTTGGGCGTCTGGCGAAAAGGCGTCACGTTTTCACAGCCGATGATCGCCGTCACTGTTTTCGACGAGATCGCCGATCTCGATTTCATCGGCGTGATGGATTAACGCAGCGGTTCGCCGGGGTTAGATCAAACGCCGGACAAGGCCCTTGTAAAGTTCGACTGCTGTCTCAAGATCTTTCTTCAAAACAAATTCATCCTTCGTATGGGCGACGAGGATCGAACCGGGACCTAATAGCAGCGGTTTGCCCCAGTTGGGCATGTGCGGGATGTCGGTGGTGAAACGGACCACTTTCTGTGTAAAGCCCTCCACGGGAAATAGTTTTACCGGTTCGCTGCACGACAAAACCTCAATGTCGCCGCGGCCGCGGACGACGCTTTCGAGAGCCTGTTCGATGGGCTCTCTTTTTGTTGTTAGGCGTATGAGCAAGCCGGCCTCCGCTTTTGGCGGGATGATATTCAGTGCCAGGCCGCCTTCGATCGTCCCAATATTCACAGTCGTCTCACCAAAGAAATCGTCATGCGGGAAATGCGTGTGCCGAATGTCTTCAAGAATGTCCAGAAGTGTCTCGATCGCCGAATCGCCTTCTTCGGGATACGCTGAATGCGCGGCCTTCCCGCTTGTTTTGATCATCAGACGGAACGAGCCCTTAGAGCCGATCGCGAGGTCGTTATCGGTCGGCTCGCCGTTGATCATGTATTCGCATTTCGCCGCGAGCGGGTGCAGATTCGCCGCCTTCGCACCGGTGCTCGCACGCTCTTCCTCGACCGTGTAGAGCAAGCCGATGTCCGTAATTCCCTCTTTTCGTAACTGCTCAGCCGCAGTTATCTGGGCCGCAATTATTCCCTTCGCGTCACACGAGCCGCGCCCATAAATTTTCTCATCGTCCTCGGTCGGCGGAATAAACGGCGGCACCGTATCGATATGCGTCGAAAACCAAACCCGCGGCGTCTTGTTCAAATATGCGATAACGTTGTTCTGGTTCTCAGAAACCTTTTGCAGCTCGACCGTCCAGTCGAGCGATTCCAAATGATCCCGCAACCAGAACCCAACCGCTTCCTCCTCACCGGAAGTTGACGGGATGTTCATCAAAGATCTTGTGAGTTCGAATAAATTCATTCTTTATTTCGCCTTTGTTGCCCCAACCATTCGAAAAATCCCGGCTCGCTAAAGGACCTGCTAAAGATCATATGTCCTTCATTCTCATATTCGGTATACCGCGTTCCGCCGTTCCCGTGCCCCTTCAGGGCCTCGACTATCTTACGAGAGAACTCAACCGGGACGGCTTCGTCCTTTGCTCCATGAAAGACCCAAACCGGCGTTTGGCCGATCGCCGCCGCAACCGCTTTGTAAGGATCAGGCTCATCGAGCATCGTCTCGATCTGAGGAAGTACCATTTTGCGGTGCTCGGCCAATATCGGCTGTGCGCCGACGACCCCGCCCGCAACCGGGATCAGGGCCGCAAACTTGCCGTGATAGGCCGCCCCAAGATGGATGGTTCCGTATCCGCCGAGCGAAAAACCCGCTAAATAAAGCCGCTGCTCATCGCCGTTAAATTCCTTTACGGATTGATCTAGAGCCGCGATGGAATACTTAGCCATCTCCTTTGACGACCAGAAATTCTCGCTGCTGCATTGCGGCAGAACGACGATAAAATTTACCTTGTCCTTTACCGATTCGATCGCGGCGGCAAAGTTTAAAGCTGGCTCTCTGTTGTCGTCCCCACGCGAACCCGAACCGTGGAGATACAGCATTACGGGCGTTTTCTCGTTTGCGTTCTGTGACTTCGGAACAAAAACGCGAAACCGGTACGCCTTCCCGTCGACCGTGACATTCCTTTCAACGAACTCGGCCGGCACATTTACTGAACCCGAACAGCCGCAATATAAAAGGGCAGTTAAGAGTACGATCCTTTTCAACCACATTTACAAATCGCCTCCTAGAAGAAAGTCTTGTGAAGTTTCATGATCACATCCGCAGCCACATTTTCTTTGACAACGAACGTCAAATTCACTGCTGACGCCCCGTGTGAAACGAGGGCGATGTTTACGTCGTCAATGGTTGAAAAGATCTTGGATGCAAGGCCGGTCGAGGCTCGAAGGCCCTCGCCAACGACGCAGATGACGGCGTAACCGGGTACGACCTCGACATCGCCAAGCCTCGACAGCTCGTCAACGATCTTTTCTAAAGAAGCGGTATTGTCGAGCGTCAACGCGATCGAGACCTCGGAGGTTGAGATCACATCGATCACCGTTCGGTAGCGGTCGAAAACCTGAAAGACGGCACTCATAAAGCCGTAGCTTCCGAGCATTCGTGCCGAAGTGACTCGAAGGATCGTAATTCCCTTCTTGCTTGCAATGGATTTGATCTTGTTCGGAGCCTCGCCCGATTTGGCAACGACCATCGTGCCGACCGCTCCAGGCTCAAATGTGTTGCAAACGCGAACCGGGATGCCATGATCGACCGCCGGTTTGATCGTTTTCGGATGCAGTACTTTTGCACCGAAATAAGCAAGCTCCGCCGCCTCTTCGTAAGACAGTACAGGGATCGTGCGAGCGTTGCTGCAGATCCGCGGATCGCAGGTCATCACGCCCGTGACATCGGTCCATATCTGCAATTCACGGGCGTTCAGCGACGCAGCTACGATCGCCGCCGAATAATCGGAACCGCCTCGGCCGAGAGTCGTCGTTTCACCCGCCCGGTTGCCGGCAATGAAGCCGCCCATTACGGGCACTTCACCCTCGTCGATCGCGGGTTCAAGTTCGAGCCGGACAAGATCGGCCGTCTCCTCCATTATCGGCTGGGCCGCGCCGAATTCGTCGTCTGTCACGATAAGCCGCCGCGAATCGACATGCCTTGTGTTGACGCCTTTCACCTTCAATACCTCGGCCACGAGTCGCGAGGAAAGTTGCTCGCCGTAGGAAACGATCGCGTCTTTAAGCATCGAGAGCGGGAGCGAACGCCGTGCAGCACGCATCAAAAGATCAGAAAGTTCGTCGCGGGCAAATTGTAGCTCGGCGTCAAAGAGGTTCGGCGAGCCTTCGGGAATAAAATGTCTTGCGACGTCGATATGCCGTTCGTATTGCGGTTCGAGCGAAGATATCGCGCCGGCAAATTCTCCTTTCTTAGCGATCTCGAAAGCGGCAAGCAATGCGTCAGTTACTCTGGTCATCGCCGAGACTACAACGATCGGACGCCTTTCGGCCTGGGTCGAAACAACGTGAAGAACGCGTTCGAACGCGGCGACGTCGCCGACGGACGTGCCGCCAAACTTCATGACTGTCGGTGCCGAACTTGCGCTCACAATAACTGAGAAGTTCAACCGTTTCTTATAGCATTGTCAAGCTTAGCTGATTGATTGCGATCGCTCGTCTGCGTTTCGATCTAGGGAGTGACCCGTCCGATCGTTTGGTATCCAAAAAGTCGGACATCGGGCGAAAGATAGCCGTCTTTGATCGGTTCCTCACGAACAAGGTCTGTACTCAGATATTTCTTATTGTCATCACAAAGCACGGTGGCAACGACGGCCTCGGGGCCAAGTTTTTCGAGAGCGATCAGTGCTCCCAGAAAATTCGCTCCGGACGAGATACCGACCGCGAGCCCAAGCTCTTTTGCAAGCATTTGCGCCATCAGGATGGAATCGCCGTCCGAAACACTGATCACCTCGTCCAATTTCTTTAGATCGCAGATCGGCGGAATGAACTCGTCCGAGATGCCCTGGATACGGTGGCTGCCGACCTTGTGGCCCGTCGACAGCGTCGGCGATTCGGCCGGTTCAAGCGGATAGACCTTGATGTTGGGATCTTTCTCGCGAAAGTACGCCGCGCAGCCCATAATGGTCCCGCCTGTTCCAACCCCTGCCACAAAGGCATCCGGCTCAAAGCCGGCCTTAGCGAGTTGGGCCCATATCTCGGGCGCCGTCGTTTCGTAATGGGCCTCGGGGTTGGCGAGATTCGAGAATTGATGCGGCAGAAAAACCCTGCCATGTTCGTATCGGAATGCGTCGGCCATCTCGATACTACCAAGAAAGCCGCCCTCTTCATGCGACACGAGCGTTACTTCGGCCCCATAGCTCTTGATCAGCGATATGCGTTCCTGGCTCATCCATTCAGGCATGAATACATGAACCGGATTTCCGAATGCATGGCCGATAGCCGCGAACGAGATGCCGGTGTTGCCGCTGGTCGCCTCGGCGATGATGTCGCCCTTACGGATTGCACCGTCGCGGTATGCACATTGCAGGATATGGTACGCCATCCGATCTTTAATGCTCCCGGACAGATTCAAGTGTTCGGCCTTTGCGAAAACGGTTCGACGCGAGCCTTTAAAATGGCAGTGAATGGCTAGAAGCGGGGTATTGCCGATCAGGTTTTCGACGTAATTCCGACTGGCTGGAAGAGCGGCAAAGTGGCTCTGGAAATCGCTGAGGCTATTCGTGTTCATAAGCGATCAAGCCGACCGGGCCGGCTACTTATCGCTTATCACGCTGAAAGGTATCTCGCTGTGCGTTAGGTCACAATTCCGGCTTCTCACCCGCAGAGCACAGCGCCGCCGTTAACGTTCATGATCTCGCCGGTGATATGGCGTGCCCATGGCGAGAGGAGAAAACATATTGAAAGGGCAACGTCGTCGGTCGTGGCGACGCGGTTAAGCGGTATCGTCTTCAAAACGCTTTGATGATATTCCTTGTCTTCAAACACAGGCCGGACCATTGCCGTTTCTATCCAGCCCGGCGCGACGCAGTTAACTCGTATCTTTGGGCAAAGTTCTGATGCGAGTGCCTTTGTAAAACTGATCTGGCCGCCTTTTGACGCCGCGTAATTCGAATAATTCGCTTCGCCGCGTTGGCCGGCGGTTGAAGAGACCAGGACGATCGCACCGGATTCGCGTTTCTTCATCGCGGGAACGCATGCCTTCGACATCGCCCACGCCGCTTTCAGGTTTGTGTTAAGGACGCGGTTCCAGGTCTCCTCGGACATTTCCTCGATCGGAGCACCTTCCCAGATCCCGGCGTTCAGCACCAGCAGATCAATGCCGCCAAATTCCTCTACCGCGCGTCTCGCGATCTCGGTCGCTGCAACAATGCTGGAAACATCGCCCTGAACCGCGATCGCTTTCACGCCTTTTTCCTGGCAAAGCCGAACGGTTTCATCAGCCTCTGCATGCTGCTGTAGATAGTTCACAACAACATTCGCACCGCCCTCAGCGAGACGTACAGCTACCGCCCGCCCAACACCTCGCGACGCACCGGTAACGACCGCAGTTTTCCCAGCAAAAAGGTTATTTGGAAACGAGATCGTAGGTGTGTTGTCCGTCATGGTCCTCGTAGGCCTTTGCGGTCAGGAACTTTCATACCTTCACGCAACCGCATGAAGCTTGGATGATGCTCCCTAAAAATAGTTGGTGAAAATAAGATAGCCGCAAAGGCATTTAAAAATCAAAACGGCGGCATTGATAAACGCCGCCGCTCAAATGCTTTGCCGACGTCTAGTATTTATCTTTAAGCCACATTTGAACGAGCTTTGCAGCGATCAGCGCAACGGGAAATATATATATCGCCCAAGAGAAATAGGGGCTAAGGATTTCTGGCACCGGGAAGATCGATCTCACAGCCGAAACTGCGGCCGCGCATATGATAACCGTCGCCGGCACGGCCAGATTTTTAACCCTTCTGATATCTCCAGCACCCGCGTAAGTGATAAACGCGGTCATTGCGAGCATCAATAGGCCCGGAAGCGGAAGACCCAGCGTCGGATAAAAGAATATCAGCACGAGAGTAACCCAATACAGAGAAAGCGTTCCGGGGCCGAACAAAAGTAGTTCTCTTAATATCGTCGACCATTTCCCAAATTTTTCGGAAAAAGCAGGTTCATCCGAGGCCATCAGCTCATCATGAGCGCTATAATTCACCGCCAAAGAGCCGGGTTCGGGCTGCGTTTCGAAGAACGCATTCACTGCGTTTTCGATCCTATCGTCAAGTTTAATTTTGCTCATTTGGGTGGGTTGGACTGAGGCATTTCCATATCAATGATACGTTTTAAGGTCTTACCGAATCAACAAGTTTTTATGCTGTCGCTTTCGTGATATTTTTGAATGAAATCCGAGTCTTATGAACGATCAAAACCTCCTCGAAGATCAGCCCATCGCCTGGACGCCCACGCCCGACGTGATCGAACGCGCCCAATTGACGCGGTTTATGAAACAGGTTGGCGTCTCGACCTGGGGTGAGCTTTATGAATTCTCGATCCGGGATGTGGAGAAGTTTACCGAGGAAGTTCTGAAGTTTCTCGAGATCAAGTTCGACCCGCCGTACGAGAAGTTGATGGATGTCTCAGAAGGCGTCGAGTTTCCGAAGTGGTTCGAAAGGAGCGCGGACACTCCTGTCCGCATGAGCGTCGCCTCGACGCGAAAAGAAGAGGGAGATGCTGAGTCGTCAATTGGCAGCACGAGTCTCGCCGGAGGAACCGGCGATGCGGACAAGAGTGTCCGCGCTCCGTCCGCCGGACTCAATATCACAACGATGTGCCTCGACCGCTGGCAGACGGACGAGATGAAGGATCAGCCGGCGGTGATCTGGGAAGGTGAAGATGGAGAACGGACCGAGTTCTCATACGCCGGTCTTAAGGACGAGGTCGAGGAGATCAGTGCAGCCCTTCTGTCCCTAGGACTACGAGGCGGAGATGCAATTGGAATCCATCTGCCGATGATCCCACAAACCGTGGTGGCGCTATTGGCAATAAATCGGATTGGTGCCATCGCCGTTCCCGTGTTTTCGGGATACGGAGTTGATGCAATTGCAAGCAGAATGAATGCCGTTGGGGCGAAGGCTTTCTTCACCTGTGACGGTTTCTTCCGGCGAGGTCGGTTCTTCAATGCCGCTGATGTAGCCCGCGAAGCAGTTGCTGACTCCCCTACAATCAGCCATGTAATCATTGTTAGAAACCGAGCACAGGCTGACCTGGCAGCCCCAAAGGGTTTTACAGTTGGCGTTTCCGACTACGACCAAATTCAAGGCAGATTTTGGGAAGATCTGTCCAGCCGCTCAGCCCCGCCAGCGGAACCAACCTCGGCCGAAGATCCGCTGATAATCCTTTACACGTCGGGCACGACAGGAAAGCCGAAGGGGATCGCGCATACGCATGCAAGTTTTCCGATCAAGGCGGCGCAGGATATGGCGTTTGGGACGGATGTTGGCCGCGGCACGCGGATCTCGTGGTATACGGACATCGGCTGGATGATGGGCCCGTGGCTGATCTACGGAGCCCTCATCAACGGCGCGACGATCTGCATCTACGACGGTGCCCCTGATTACCCGAAGCCCGACCGCATGTGGGAATTCTGCGCGAAGCATAAGGTCGAGGTGCTTGGCATATCGCCGACATTGATTAGGGCACTGTCGAACAGCGGCGACGATTTGCCAAAGAAACACGATCTCAGTTCCCTGCGTGCATTCGCATCGACAGGAGAACCCTGGAATCCGGCGCCGTGGTGGTGGTTGTTTGAGAAAGTTGGGAATTCGAAACTGCCGATCATCAATTACTCCGGCGGAACGGAGATCGCCGGCGGCATCCTGATGGGCAATCCGCTTCTGCCGCAGAAACCGTGTTCATTTCCCGCTCCGTGTCCGGGAATGGACGTTGATATTCTGGATGAAGAAGGCGGTCAGGTCGGCCCCGGCGAGGTCGGCGAACTCGTCATCAAACAGCCCTGGATCGGGATGGCACGCGGATTTTGGCAGGAGAAAGAACGCTATCTCGACACCTATTGGCGGCGATTCAAAGACATCTGGGTTCACGGCGACTTCGCGATGCGCGATAAGGACGGCCACTGGTTCATCCTCGGCCGCAGCGACGACACTCTCAAAGTCGCCGGCAAACGCGTCGGGCCCGCCGAGGTCGAAAGTCTGCTCGTCGCCCATCCGCACGTCACCGAAGCGGCGGTGATAGGCGTCCCGGATGAAGTAAAAGGAACTGCGATGGTGGCGTTTGTAGTCTTGTCAGAACCGGGAGCGATATCGACCGGGCTGCAGGCAGAGCTAAAGGCCCTGGTTGCCAAAGACATGGGCAAGCCGCTTGCTCCTTCTAAGATCCATTTCGTCTCGGCATTGCCGAAAACCCGCAATGCCAAGGTGATGCGACGCGTCATACGTTCGGCCTATCTTGGCGACGATCCGGGCGATCTTTCGGCTCTCGAAAATCCGCAGGCCGTCGAGGAGATTCGCACATTAGGTTTTAAAGGCTGACGCTCCGAAATTCTGATAGACTGAAGAAACTGTGGCACAAGCGATCGAGATCAAAGCTCCCATTCGGGCTGCAGACCCGCAGGAATGGCTTGCCGCCGTGCTGCGCACTCGATTTAATGAGGTGATCTCGAATCGGGGTTCCGCATTGAACGAAAGCCAGGTCGAAGGCATTCACGACATGCGGGTATCCATCAGACGGCTTCGCAGCGTGATCCGCGATTTTGCCGATATTGCCGATAAATTCCCTCTTAAGACCCTCAGAAAGGACCTTGGGAAACTGGCCGACGCCCTCGGCAAGGTACGCGATCTTGATGTCGCAATTCAGGCACTCGAACGCCTCGCAGCAAAAACGCGCGACCCTGATATTTCCGCCGGCGTCCTCGACATCGTGCGGAAGTTTCGCAAGCGTCGTAGTGAGGAATTCGATGCGTTGCGGCCTCACCTTTTACCAGCGGCCGTCGAAAGACTCTCGCATCGTTTCGAAAAGGCATTAAATACTTCGCTTGGTCAACGAAGCCTTTTCGGGGCAGCGACACTCGAAGATGCCCAAGGTGAGATCTTGCAGAAACGCGTCGAAGATTTTCAAAAGCTTGCCGATTCTCTCTTTGACCCGCATCAGGTCCGGCGGCATCATAAGCTGCGAATTGCTGCAAAACATCTGCGTTATGCAGCGGAACTGTTCGCTCTCGGCGAAGAGACGGATCTTCTGGCAGCCGCAAAAGAGATCGCAACGATGCAGTCGTATCTGGGCGAAGTTCACGACTGCGATGTGTGGATCGTCGATCTGAAACGTGGGCTTACCAGCACGAAACGCAGATCACTTGGCAATTCCGAACGACACGCCGCCATTTGGTTGATGTCGCAGTTCGTTCGGCGTCGGAGCAAAGCGTTTCGCTCCGCACTGGAGCTTTACGATCAATGGCAGGTCAACGATTTCTTGCACCGGCTCGTTGGCGATGGCCAGCCGGCGATCGAAACAACCGGCGTTCCCGAACCGAATCGCATCGAAACGTGAGCGGAGCTGACATATATACGATCGGCCATGGCCGGCACGATTTCGGGTATTTTCTCGAGCTATTGAACGGTCACGGAGTGAAATTCGTTTGCGACGTTCGGAGCGTCGCTCGTTCTCGGTGGCCGCATTTCAACGGAATGGTCTTGCGAGAACTTCTGACGGAAAACGGTATCGGATATGAACATTTGCCCGAATGCGGCGGCAGAACGAAACCGAAACCTGACGATCTTGCCTGGGGGGTCGACCGGATCGTCGAGATATCGTCCGAGGTCGCGACCGTTTTAATGTGTTCGGAATCGCACCCGCTTTCGCGGCACAAGATACCAAGGGCGAATTGTCACCGTATCGGACTGCTCGCTCCTCTGATCAGAGCAAAAGGCATTGACCGGATCATTCATATACTACCCGATGGGCGATCGACCGAATTCGACGAATCTGCGGTTCCGTCGATCTGGTAGGCCTTGAGCCTCGGCACCCAACACTTTGTTGCGTTTTTGTAGTCTTCATACGGCGGGCCAAACCGTCGCATTAGATCGTCCTCTTCGAGCGGACGGAAGATAAGCTGCCAGATGGCCGAACCCATCAGCGCGTAAACTGCAACAAGCGGCGAGCCGAGAAACAATGCGACCGCGAGGCCCTGACCAATGCCTGACAGCGCCATCGGATTGCGTACGAATGAATACGGCCCCTGCACGACAAGCTCTCTGGCGTGGTCAAGAGGCAGCGGCGTCCCTCTTCCGATTCTCGACATTACGATAGCTGACCAAACGCCGGGGATACTTAGTAAAACGAACAACAGCGAAGCGATCGGCCCTTGTCCCGCAAATTCGAGGCGGACGATACCGATTTTGTCCTCGACGATAGTGATGAGATAAGGAAAGATGACCAGGATCACCGACCAGACCAAGACTATCTGCGTGAAAGTCTTGACAAGCACGTAGTTTGACGAGCTCGGCCGCGCCTCGCGAAACATATCGCTGCGGACGCTGAGCGCTGTGGCGAATACGCCCGACCAAAGCATTGCGGGCAGCATCAGCACGACCCCGAGCCATCCGGCGTCTGTCATCATCGCCATCGCGAGCGTATACAGCGTTGCATACGACACTGCACCGGTGACCATCCACGCCGCCGAGGACGCGAAGCGATTCCTAACAGTTATCAACAGCCCTGAGACGATCGAAAGCGGGCCGATAAGTAACAGATCGGGCAGCCAAAACGCCCAGAGCGTCGTTAAAGAATCGGCCTCAAGCTGAAAATAGCTGCGCGATCGCGGGACCGTTATAAGCACCACCCACCAGCCCGCAACAGCGAAACCCTGTGCCAAAAAGTAAACCGCAGCATTTCGTGTGACCTTTTCCATCTTGTTGATACAATCGTGTCGAGCAGAAATGTAACAGCGCATTCGAACGATGTCCATACAGCTAGATCTGAGTCAGTTAGTCGCGGCCTGCAGATCGCTTGCGGCCGATGAGCATATGTCTTTTATCATCGACCGGTACGGCACTCCGCCGCTTTGGGACAGGCCTCCTGGTTTTGCGACGCTATTGCAAATAATTCTCGAACAGCAAGTGTCGCTGGCCTCGGCAAAGGCTTGCTTCGACAAACTGTCGCAACAGATCGGCGAAGTGACGCCCAAAGGATTCGCGGAGCTCGATGACGTCGAACTTCGATCGATAGGTTTCAGCCGGCAGAAGGCAGCTTATGCAAGGCATTTGTCGGCAGCCATAATCGAAGAACACCTCGACCTTGGGCGGCTCCGGAATTTGCCGGACGCCGAGGTCAAGGCCGAACTTATGAAACTGAAGGGCGTCGGCGAATGGACCAGCGACATTTACCTACTAATGGCACTGCTCCGCCCGGACGTTATGCCGAAAGGCGATATTGCGCTTCACGCCGCGTGGCAACGCGTTTCAGGCGAGGTCAAGCCGAGCGCGAACGAGTTTTTGCAGATCTCCAATCGCTGGCGGCCATATCGGTCCGTAGCCGCCAGACTTCTCTGGCATTTTTACTTAAGCGAGAAGCGACGCCCTAACAAAATTTGAGCTCTAGTAAGCGTTGTCCGACGTCGTGGCTGTTGGTCGTATTTCTGTCTTCGGTGTGATAATTTTTGAATACAATGAAGATCTTGGACGTCGGCTGCGGTGCAAACAAATATCCAGGTGCGATCGGGCTCGATCACAATCCGCGGACAAATCCCGATGTTATCCACGACCTTGGCGAGATTCCATATCCGTTCGCCGACAACGAGTTTGACCTGATCGTTTCGAGCCATGTTGTCGAGCACGTACCGGATGTGATGGCATTCATCAGCGAACTGCACCGGATCGCAAAGCCCGGAGGCACGATCCGCCTCTTGACGCCACACTATACCAACGCCGACTGGGCCAACGACCCGACCCATCGTAACCATATAAACAGTTATACTTTCAATACTTTCCAGCCTGGCCGGCAGGTGTTTGACTTTTACACCGATGTTCAGCTGAAGCCAGTTTCGACATACGTATCACTTGCCGGGCTCTGGAGGTCCTTAGGTATCGAGTTCCTTGTTAATCTCGATCAACGGTCGCCATCAATGCGTTTTCTTCGAAAATTTTGGGAGCAGTATTTGAGTTTCCTGATGCGCGGAAAAGAGCTTCGTTTTGAATTCGAAGTCGTTAAATCCGAACTGCCGGATACAGCAGAATGAATTCGCAAATGTCTGGCTACTCGATCTTCTACTCGCCATACTACTACGCTGATATCGGCGAAGGGCACATTTTCCCGATCAGAAAGTTCGAACTCGTTCGCGATAGACTGTTGGCAGAAAGGACGATTTCGGCCGACGAACTCATCGAGCCGGCACCCGCAAAGATCGCAGACCTGCATCTGGTACATACAGAAGATTATATTTCACGGCTCGCTTCTGGCGAGTTGACCGTGAAGGAATTGCGAAAGCTCGGCCTGCCGTGGTCTCAGTCGTTGGTTCGCAGGTCTTTCCATGCGATTTCGGGCACTATAAACGCGGCCCGCATGGCGTTGGCCGATGGCATTTCGTCCAATCTCGCGGGCGGTACACACCACGCATATCCAGATCGTGGCGAGGGTTTCTGCGTTTTGAATGACGTCGCAGTTGCGATCAGGGTGTTGCAGCAGGAAAAACTCGCCGAGAGATTCTTGATCATCGACTGTGACGTTCATCAAGGCGACGGGACCGCGTTTATTTTCAGGGAGTCGCCCGAGGTTTTCACTTTTTCGATGCACGGAGCAAAGAACTATCCACTTTTCAAGCAGGCCTCATCGCTTGACATTGAGTTACCGGACGGCACCGGCGATCAAGAATACCTGGAGACGTTGGAGCACGCCCTTGACCGTATCAGACTTCATCAGCCCGATATCATTTTCTACCTTGCCGGAGCCGATCCTTACGAAAATGATAAACTTGGCCGATTGTCGGTCTCGATCGACGGCCTCAAACGAAGGGATCAAATGGTAATGGATTTCTCACGATCCCAGAGAGTTCCAATAGTGACGACCATGAGCGGCGGATATGCGACCAGCATTACGGATACGGTCGAGATACACTGCAACACGATACGCGCCGCAAAATCGGCCTTTTTTGACATATCGACCGCAAGTGTGTCAGGTTGATTTTTCATGCCGCCTGCCTCGAATGAACGAAATATCCGAATCGCACTGACCGGCTTTATGGGTGTCGGCAAATCGAGCGTCGCCCGCCATCTGGCACAGCTTCTTCGCTGCCGTCGGCTGGATCTGGACAGTTTGATCGAAAATACCGATGGAAGGCGGATCGCAGACATAATCGACAACGATGGCGAAGCGAACTACCGTACGATCGAGACGGCATGCCTGCGAACCGCCTTGGCCGATCCGGACTGCCGGATCCTTTCGCTCGGAGGCGGAACGTGGACGATCGAGACCAATCGCCTGTTGATCAAAGAGAGCGGCCTGACGAGCGTGTGGCTCGAATCGACCTTCGATCATTGCTGGCAGAATATTCGCAAGTCCCGAAAAGAAAGGCCGCTTGCCCGTAACCGCGAGACGGCCCAAAAGCTGTTCGAACAGCGACAAAAACTTTACTGTCTTGCAGATTGGCATTTTATTGTCCGGCCCGAATTCACGTCATTTGATATTGCAAAGCAGATCCGTGAGCAGGTTTTTTCCTGAACGATGATGTTCGTATTGAAAAATCGCTCAGGATGCACCAATATGGTGATACGACTTTACACCGGCATTTACGCGTAGTTTGCGGAAATCAGTTTGTGAAACGATCGTATGTATTCTTCGGATACTGCGTGCATAACTAATTATTGGATCTCAGAACGAACTTTCAGGAGGAAAAATGAAGATCAAATTTTTGACACTACTAGCTGTCGCAGCAGTCGCCTTTATGGCCGCATGTGGCAAAAGCGATGCTGACCTTGCGAAAGCGGTCAATGACAAACTTGCTGCCGATAAGGTCACCGGCATAACGGCTGCTGTAACTGGCGGCGTCGCCACACTTACTGGTGAAGTAACGGATATCACCGTGAAGAACAAGGCTGAGGCGTCAGCAAAAGCCGTCGAGGGCATAAAATCCGTAACGAACAATGTAACGGTCAAGGCTCCGCCGCCCCCGCCGCCGTCGCCGGATAAGATGATCGAGGGAACTGTAAACGAAGCGATCAAGAAACTCGGAATAACGGGCGTCACGGTGACAGTAACAGACGGTGTCGTAACGCTTAGCGGAGAGGTCACCGGGCGCGAAAACCTTGCGAAGGTAATGCAGGCGGCGAACGAAGCCAAACCCAAGAAAGTTGAGAACAAGTTGACCGTCAAGTAGGCGGATAAGGGAGGAAAAATGTCACTTCAAGAGAAATATCAAACACTTCTTGATCTTGCCAATCAAAATGGTACGGCTTACGAGCTTAACGAAAGCGACGATGTGCTTTACGTTACCGGCACGGCCCCCGACGATGCGGCAAAGAACGCTTTGTGGGACGAATACGAGCGTCTCGATCCGGAATTCCGGTCAGGCGATCTTGTTCTTAACATCACAACCGCAGCAGCTGCCGCCGGCGGTGGAATGCCGACATATACGGTTGTTTCGGGAGATAATTTGACCAAGATCGCGAACAAATACGGTATTCAATGGAAGGCGATCTGGGACCATAATCGCGATATACTCAACCATCCGGATAAGATCTATCCCGGACAGGAACTGAAGATACCGCAATAAACGTCTTGTTGTTCGATAAACGGGCCCGTTCGGAGATATCCGGCGGGCCTTATCTTTTTTCGATATCGTGCTTGAGTTTTGTAAGCAATTCGACCGAAGGCGAAGCGTATTGACTGATCCAGCGGTCGTAAATGTCGCGGATCGGCGTAACATCGAGAAAATTCCATCGAAACCTCCCCTTTTTTTGTACAAAGATCAGTCCGGCCGTTTCGAGCACTTTGAGGTGCTGCATAACGGTGCATCGATCTAACGCGTCGAAATGATCGCATAGATCCGAAGTTGTTCGTGGTCTGTCCTTGAGAAGGTCCAGGAGTTGGCGGCGTCGAGCGTCAGCGAGAGCTTTGAAAACCAGATCGTGAGATCTCTTCCTTGACATGTTATAAATCTATAACATCTGCTTCCTGCTCGAATCAAAATTCAGAGGTTAGAATATGGAGCTCAAATTTCAAGTTCAGACCAGGATCCAAAAGCCGGTCGCCGAGGTTTTCAACGCCGTATATGACCCAGTAAAGCTAAGCGGTTACTTTACAAATGGCGGTGCAAGCGCCCCGCTCGATGAGGGGACTACAGTAGAATGGGCATTCGCGGACAATCCCGGTGACCAAAAGCTGGTGTTTCCGGTGAGGGTCACAAGGGTCATCCCCGGCGAGCTTATCGTTCTGGGTTGGGAGGGCGCGAAGGACCTTCAAACCGTCGTCGAAATCGAGTTTGAGCCGATCGGTAACGACACCATCGTTCGCATTCGCGAGACAGGCTGGCGAGAAAATCAAGATGATCTTAACAGTTCATACTTGAATTGCTTCGGATGGGGGCAAATGCTCTGTTGCCTGAAGGCGTACACGGAATATGGAATCGATCTGAGGAAAGGAGCCTACGAAGGCCTATATAAAGCCGCTGACCATCACGGAACCGGAAACGGATGAACGCGACACATTAAACGGAATTTGCTACATTGCTTCTAATGGCACTGGAAACAGATTTTGTCGTCATTGGGAGCGGCGTAGCAGGTCTCAGGGCAGCTATCGCGCTTTCTGCGGCGGGTGCAAGGGTCACTGTGCTGACCAAGGACAAAGCGAGCGAGTCTAATACCGAATACGCGCAAGGCGGTGTTGCGGTTGTCCTCTCCGATGACGACAACGCCGAATTGCATGAGGGTGACACCCTTATTGCAGGCGCTGGGCTATGTGACGAACCGGCCGTTGAGATACTTGTCACCGAAGGCTCCCGATATATCAAAGAGTTGATCGATTGGGGCACCGAGTTCGATAAAGAGGCTGGGCGACTCGTTTTTACCCAAGAGGCAGCTCACTCCCGCAGACGGATCTTACATGCTCACGGCGATTCGACCGGTAAGGAGATCGTCCGTTCGCTGATCGCCAGGGCCGCGGCCGAAAGATCGATCAATTTGCTTCCGTTTGCAAATACCGAGCAGTTGCTACTTTCGAACGACCGCTGTATCGGAGTCCGGTTTCTTGATCCGATACTTCGCGCTTCTCGTGAGATCTTTGCAAGGGCTGTGATCCTATGCACAGGCGGTGCAGGCCAGCTCTACCTTCACACGACAAATCCCTCGGTTGCGACCGGCGACGGTATGGCAATGGCGTACTTTGCCGGCGCAGAAATCGCAGACATGGAGTTCATCCAATTTCACCCGACGGCGCTGAACATCGAAGGGGCACCGCGCTTCCTTCTTTCCGAAGCAATGCGTGGCGAGGGGGGAACACTCAGAAACATCGATGGCGAGAGGTTCATGGGGCGTTACGACGAGAGGCTCGAATTGGCACCTCGTGACATTGTATCGCGGTCAATAGTCGCGGAAATGCGTCGCACGGGCTCTCGACACGTGTATCTTGACATGACCGCGCTCGACGCGGGATTTCTTCGTCATCGATTTCCAAAGATCTACGACACATGCAAATATTACGGCCTTGACATCGCAAAAGATCAGTTGCCGGTCTCACCCGCTTCGCATTACTGTATGGGCGGCGTGCGAACCGACCTCTGGGGCCGAACGACGGTTCCGGGACTTTACGCTGCAGGCGAAGTAACATGCACAGGAGTACACGGCGCAAATCGTTTGGCATCCAACTCGCTATTGGAGGGTTTGGTTTTTGGCGCGCGTGCCGGCGAAGCAGCCGCGAGAGATACTTCGCCATTGCAGACTCATAAGGGCCAGCCCGACAACGACTCGAAAATCGTTGATGGCCGTTCAAGACCTGCTCTTACGACCGCGGTCCGAAAACGTGTCAAACGCGTAATGTGGGAACGCGTCGGAATCCTTCGTGACAGCGCGTCGCTAAAGCGAGCGATCCTCGAATTCGAGCAGATCTCTCGTGCCGATCTGACCACGGCCTCTAGAAATTTCGTCACACTTGCGAGACTTGTCGCAACTGCAGCACTCTGGCGTGAAGAATCCCGCGGCGGCCACTTTCGGACCGATTTTCCCGATCAGGTCGATCGATTTCGTGTACATTCTGTTCAACAGATCGATTCGGCAATAAGGCCCGAAATAACGATCGCCTTTGACCCTGCGGCTATGAAAATTGGCGTATAACCTTTATCATCGATAAAATCCCAAAAAATTAAATCGGAAAATCTATGGAATATAGCGCGACGACCCTCAACCTTGCGAGCCTCATCGAACATCACTCAAAACTTGCCCCTGAGAAAGAAGCGATCGTTTGGAATGACGTCCGTATGTCATACGGGCAGTTGAACGCAATGTCGAACAAAGTCGCCAATGCGCTCGTAGAGATGGGTGTTGGCCATGGCGATAAGGTTGCACTCAGCTGTCCGAATATCCCGTATTTTCCTATCGTCTACTACGGCATCATGAAAGTTGGGGCAGCCGTAGTTCCGTTGAGCGTGCTTTTTAAGCCGCGTGAGATCGCCTATCATCTTTCCGATTCCGACGCGAAAGCGGTTTTTGTCTTTGAGGGCACCGACGAACTTCCACTGGCGGCGGCGGTCAAAGCCGGATTTGACGAAGTCGAATCGTGCAAACAAATGATAGTGATGACCAAGGATCCTGCAGGACCTAGTCCGTATCCTGAACATCGGACACTTGGTCACCTTATCTTTCCGCAAAAGGACACGTTCTTGACCTACCCGACCGCCCCGGGCGATACATGCGCGATCCTTTACACCTCAGGCACGACCGGACAACCAAAAGGCGCCGAATTGACTCATCTAAACCTGTGGTCAAATGTGGTGACTACCTACAGCATCCATCTGCCGATGCTGGATTTTACGTCGGGCGAGCAGATGACGTGTTTAATTACGTTGCCGCTTTTTCACACGACGGGTCAGACTGTGCAGATGAACACGAACCTCTACGCTGGTAATCGGGTCGTCCTTCTGCCGCGATTCGATGCCCAAGCCACGCTCGAAACCATGGTGAAAGAGCGCGTGAATTTCTGGGTCGGCGTTCCGACAATGTACTGGGCACTTCTTAAGTTCGCCGAGGAAACCGGCTTTGACATTAGCCATATCAAGGACACGATGAAAGTGTGTACTTCGGGCGGAGCACCCATGCCGGTCGAAGTGATGAAGGCTTTCGAAGAAAGGTTTGGTGTCAGGGTCCTCGAAGGCTACGGCCTGTCCGAGACCTCACCGCTTGCCTGTTTTAACCATTTTGAAAAGCCGTCGCGACCTGGCACCGTAGGCCAATCCATCTTCGGTGTTCAAGTGAGATGTGTGGACGAAAGCGATAACGAAGTTCCTCGTGGAACCCGCGGCGAGATAGTGATACGCGGAACAAACGTGATGAAAGGCTATTACAAACGCCCTGAAGCGACGGCTGAGGCGTTCAAGAACGGCTGGTTTCACAGCGGTGATATCGGGATCATGGACGATGACGGATACATCGCGATCGTCGACCGCAAAAAGGATATGATCCTTCGCGGTGGATACAATATTTACCCGCGGGAACTTGAAGAGGTCATCATGACCCATCCGGCGGTTTCGCTATGTGCGGTCATCGGCGTTCCCGATGATCGGCTTGGCGAAGAGGTTAAGGCTTATCTTGTACTAAAGGACGGTGCTCAGCTTTCCGATGCGGCGTTCATCGATTGGTGCAAGGAACAGTTTGCTGCAAACAAGTACCCGCGTTACGTCGAGTTTCGTGACAGCTTGCCGATCGGAGCAACCGGCAAGATCTTCAAACGAGCACTTCGCGAGGAGGTTGCGGCAAAATAGATGCTCCGGTTCAAGGTCTTGCTTGTTTCGATCTTTGCAGCGATCGGCCTATCGGGCTGTTTTGGTTCCGCTTCGGGCGAATATGTCCTTGCGGAAAGCAAGGCATACGAGGCGACGCTGTTTCGTCAAAATTGTGCGATCTGCCATGGAACCGAAGGCAACGGCAAGACCCTCGACGACGGGACGGTCGTTCCAAGCCTCAGAAACGGCGAGTTCAAGGCGAAGACGGAGAATGAGATTTATAGGCAAATAGCCGATGGCGGTAACGGAATGCTCCCTTTTCGGCAACAGTTGACCGAGCGCGAACTTCGGCTGATGGTCGACCTTGTCAAACGAGACCTGCGGAGGCAGTAGAAAGATATGAAGGCATTGATAACGGGCGCTAGCGGTTTGATAGGGAAGGCCTTGCAGCCCGTATTGAAAGGATCGGGGTGGGAGCTTTTGCTCGCTTCGCGCAGTGAACCGAAAGACACCGATCACATTCGTTGGAATATCGACGAGGGGTTTGCGGATATCGATCTCTCTCGGCTCGAGGGACTCGACGCGGTCATTCATCTGGCCGGTGAAAACGTCGCGGGCCTGAGATGGAGCGACGAAAAGAAAAAGGCGATCCGTGACAGCCGCGTGTTCGGTACGCGGACCATCATCGAAGCCTTTGCAAAGATCGAAAAGAAGCCAACGGTGTTCATATCGGGCTCCGCGATCGGATTTTATGGCGACCGCGACGATGACGAAATGACCGAGACAAGCTCGGCCGGCGATACATTTCTGGCGGAAGTCTGTAAAGAATGGGAAGCCGAATCGCGACGGGCAGAGGACATGGGGATCAGGACAGTTCTATTGCGGACCGGTATAGTGCTCTCGAAGGATGGCGGAGCCCTGGCGACAATGTTGACGCCGTTCAAACTTGGCATTGGCGGTGTAGTCGGCAGCGGAAAACAATGGATGAGTTGGGTGTCGCTGGACGACGTTATCGGCATCATCGAGTATACGCTCGAGAACGAAAAGCTCCGCGGTGCGGTGAACGTCGTTTCACCGCATCCTGTAACCAATGAAGAGTTCACCAAAACCCTCGGCAGCGTCCTTTACCGCCCGACATTTCTGCCATTGCCAGAATTCGCAGTGAATATGGTATTTGGAGAAATGGGCGATGCATTGCTGCTCGATTCGACGAGAGTGATCCCTAAGCGGCTGATCGACGCGGGATACAAGTTCAAACACACCGAACTGAAAACTGCACTCGAACAAGCACTCAAATAGTCCATGATCGAGATCCGTAGAACCGATGCGAGCGACCAAGATTTCTTAAAGTTGATCAAGCTTCTTGATACCGAATTGGCTGATCGCGACGGAACCGAACACGCTTACTATTCCCAGTTCAATAAGATCGAGAATATCCGCCATGTTGTGATCGCTTGCGTCGGCGGCAGATCCGTATCATGCGGAGCGATAAAGCACTTTGGGTTGAAAACAATGGAAATAAAGCGGATGTTCACTATTCCGGACCATCGCGGAAAAGGCATTGCCGCAATGGTATTGGACGAGCTCGAAAAGTGGGCGCTCGAATTATCCTGCACCAGATGTGTGCTTGAAACAGGCAAAAAACAGCCGGAGGCGATCAGGCTCTACAGAAAATGCGGTTACTCTTTGATTCCGAACTACGGGCAGTATGCCGAGATGGAAAACAGCGTGTGCTTTGCGAAAGAAATTGTTAGTTGACCTGCAGCAGCATTGGACGACTTGGCGCACAATCGGAATCGAATGGGGCAATTTGAAGATTCAGAAGGTATTCTCCATCGGCGATCTCATCCGGAACGTAGATCAATTCTGTTATTGACGAATCTACCCTCGTCAATGCGTTACGCTCGAAGCTCCCTTCTTCTAAGTTCCAAAAGATTCGGTGGTTAACCAATTTTCCGTCATCGTACAGCCGGTCGATCGACGGTAGATCTGTAAGTAGGTGTCGGAACCGGCTTTCAACGATGAACCGGATCGCCTCAGCGGTGAAGTACGGAGGTATCCTGACAGCGTTTTGATCCGCGATGCCATATTTGCGGGTCAGTTTGCCGCGATCATTTGGCAAAGTGCGGACGATCAACGCATTCTCTGCCTGAAAAGGCATGCCGTCGCCTGAAAATGCGGATCGGTGTGTTAACGCGGTCCGCAGGTCGTCTTCAGTGATCAGCGGTTCGTCGTCTACAAACTTGGGTTCTACTGATATTAAGACCGCACCGGTAAATACATCCTTCAGGCAATCTCGGATCGAAATTCGTTCATGGGTTACATGGCCAACACACTCGGTATGAGTTCCGTTGCAATGTGGAATAAAAGTATATTGCTCAAAATTCACGCTCCCGCCGAGCCGCGTATCTCCGATCAGATCTCCTGCCCGAACGGGTTCCGAACGCGCCTCGCACACACCGTACGCGTTCGGCTGCGGGCCGCCAAACCTCATAGGAATTGAGAGATCAGCGACAATTTTCACGCCGTCAAAATTCATCCGGCCTCTCTTAACTGTGCCGCAATGCTTCCTAGATCTAGTTCGAGAGCATCATGAGTTTTCGAACAAATCTCCATAAGCAATCGATCTTGCGCGTTACCTTTCGATAGAGCGACCGAATACGGTATGTCTTCGCGAAAGGTGACCATCGAATATTTGGAAAAATAATCTGTGTAGTTTTGCTCGAGCAGGGTTTCCAATTCGCGCTTCCGTTGAAAGACGGGATCGGCCGTCGCATCACGCATCTCATAGAAATTCCCTACGGCGAGATCAGCTATCGCATCGGTGTTTATCTTTCTTAATGCTCCATATTCTTTATATATGGATTCCCAATCGGCACCGTGTTTCTCGATAAGCGAATCAAGCACACGGACATCTTCGAAAGCGCAATTCATTCCCTGCCCATAGAAAGGAACGATGGCATGAGCGGCATCGCCGAGCAAAAGCGATCTCCCGCCGACGTTCCAGGGCCAGCATTTGATCGTGCCAAGGCTACCGGTCGGGTTTGCAAAGAAATCTTCGAGAAGCGACGGCATCAGCCGAACCGCATCGGGAAACTCACGCTCAAAGAAGTTAAGAAGCGCGGCATCGTCAACGAGCTGGTCAAACCCAGCTTCGCCGTTTCCGTTATGTGACAGAAAAAGAGTGCAAGTAAAGCTGCCGTCAAAATTCGGCAGTGCGATCATCATGAACTTATGCCGCGGCCAGATATGCAGTGCATTCGGCTCGAGCAGGAAATTCCCGCTCCGTGGGCTCGCACCTTCCAGCATTTCCGGCAGGTCGGAAGCAGGCGGTATCACGAGTTCTTTATATCCGTGTTCCAGAAATTCTGATGAAAACTCGAATTCCGCGATCTGTCTCTGCATCGCCTGTCTCACCTGAGAGCCGGCTCCGTCGGTTGCGATCACCGTATCGGATCTAAGAGTGCGCCCGCCTTCGAACGTCACCTCACCGTATTTGCAGTCGAAATCTGTACATCGCTCGCCAAAGATAAACTGCACTCCCGGATACTTCTCTGCTTCATTCATCAAAGCGATGTTGAGTCCGGCCCTGGAAACCGAATTTATGTACTCACCTTCGCGACCACTGTATGGAAGGAGTTTTGTCGAGCCGTCGACATAGTGGATCATCCGTCCACGCATCGGTATCGCCTCGGCAAGCATGAATTCACCCATTCCGACCTGACGAAGGGCGGCGATTCCTCGATCGGACAACGCAAGGTTGATCGAGCGTCCTGCCGCCACCTGCTCCTTCCGCATGTCTCCGCGTGCTTCGAAAACATCGACCTGGATGCCGCGTTTCGCAAGAAAGATCGCCAGCAGTGATCCTGCCAACCCCGCACCGATGATGATCACCCTCTGATTGCTCATTTTGTTGAAGATCGCTGTACGGCAATTCGGATGAAAGCCGTTTAGGAATTATACCAAATAAAAGAGGTTTGAATCCCGACGGATTTAGGAATGGATCTTTTCGATACGTACACTCGTGACCTTGAATTCAGGTGCGTGAGTAAAGCGGTCGCGTACAGGTGATGTGATCCGGTTCAGAAATATCCTCGCGTCGTGAAACGTCGCAAAAAGCTGTCCGTTCTTGACCGCCGTCGTGATTTCGGCATGAAGCTCTGCCTGACCGTATGCGCTCACGAGCCGCACCGGGTCCCCGTCTTCGATCCCATATAATTCGGCATCGTCTGGGGATATCATCAACAGGTCGGTTGGCCGCAACTCTACATTTGGCGTTCGCATCGTCATTGTTCCCGCATTGAATTGATGCAACGTCCGCCCGGTCGTCAAAAGGAACGGAAACTGATCATTAACGGCCTCCTTTGTCGGACGGTACTTGATCCGACGCAAGGACGCGGTCTTTCCGATCGAGAACTCGTCGGCATGAAGGATTTCGGTCCCCGGATGTCCAATGTCAGGACATGGCCATTGAATTCCGGATCGATCGATCCGGTCGTAGGAAATGCCGCTGCCGCCCGGCCAGACGGCACGTATCTCATCCCAAACATCCTTCGAAGTGCCAAATGAAAAGTGCTCGCTGTAACCCATGGCACCGGCAAGTCCGCAAATTATCTCCAGATCTGAACGTGAGTCGCCCCGCGGTTCGATAGCTTTCCTGATCCGCTGTATCCTCCTTTCGGCGTTCATGAACGTGCCGTCCTTTTCGAAGGAGGATGCGGCCGGTAAAAAGACGTTAGCGAAACTCTTTGCCGTTTCGTTCAGGAAAAGGTCCTGCACGATCATGAAGTCGAGATTCCCGAGGCTTCGTTCCGTCTCGTGCGAGTTAGCGTTTGAGAGAAAAACGTCGTATCCGATCGTCCAGAGCGCTTTGAGTTTGCCGTCGCGTGCGGCGTCCATCATCTGCAATTGGTCGAGACCAGCGGTCATCGGAAGCTTTACGTTCCAAACAGACTCAAAGGCGGCGCGACCCGCTTCGACCGCGATCGAGCCGGTTAGTATTCCGGGGTCACAGCCCATGTGTGCCGAACCCTGTACGTTGTTTTGTCCTCGGAGAGGATTGACGCCGGAGCCCGGCTTGCCGATGTTGCCGGTGAGCAATGCCAGGTTCACGACCGCCATGACACCCTCAGTTCCCTGAATATGTTCGGTCATACCAAGGCCATGCATAGACATCGCCGGTTTGGCGGTTGCATACAGCCGCGCAGCCTGACGAATGAGTTCGGCTTCGACGCCGCAACGTTCGGCCACCGCATCTGCCGAGTAGTCAGCGACGAAATCACGATACTCCTCGAATTCGGTTACTCGCTCTTTCACAAATGCCTGGTCATACATTTCTTCGTCAATGATCGTATGTGCCAACGCATTGAAAAGGAGGATATTGGTACCAGGTCGAACCTGCAGGTGAACATCAGCAAATTTGGTCAGCTCCGTCTTGCGCGGATCGATCACAATAAGGTTCGCTCCCTTTAGAACCGCTTGCTTTATCCTAGCTCCGGGTATCGGATGATTCTCAGTCGGGTTCGCACCACAAAGAAGTATTGTCGAGGCTCGTTCGATGTCGTCGAACGAATTCGTGGCAGCACCAGTACCTAGCATCATTTTCATGGCTGCCGCAGACGGTGTATGGCAAACTCGGGCGCAACAATCGACGTTGTTTGTTCCAAATACGACGCGAGCAAATTTCTGTGCAAGGTAGTTTTCTTCGTTGGTCGCTCGCGCAGAACCAAGTACAGCGACGCTATCGGGTCCGTTCTCTTCGATGATCCGAATAAGGCGCTTTGCAGAGTACTCTAAGGCCTCTTCCCAGGTTGCATTGTGCCAATCACCGTTTTCTCGGATCATCGGTTGCGTGACTCGGTCGGCTGCGTCGACGAAGTCGAATGCGTATCGGCCTTTCACACACAGATGCCCGCGATTTACAGGTGCTTCGCCTGCCGGCCTGATCTGGACCATGCGGTCGTCTCTTGTTCCGGCGTACATCTCGCATCCGGTACCGCAATAAGGGCAGGTTGTCTTTGTCCAGACTGTCGGCTGTCCGCGTTCGATGAGAGATCGATCTTCCAAAGCTCCGGTGGGGCAAACGTCAACACACGCACCGCACGAAACGCAGCTGCTATCGCCAAACGCACCGAATGAATCGGGCACTATCTGAGAATCCTCGCCGCGTCCGACGACCTGCCAAACGTACTGTCCTTGCACCTCATCGCAGATCCGAACACACGAATAGCAATCGATGCATCGCGACATATCGACCTGAATATAAGTGTGCGAGTTGTCTTTACGATATCCATTCGTCTGAGCCGAAAAATCTTCGGAGGTCAAACCGTATTGACGAGCAAGTTTGTGAAAGGGTTTTTCGGGAAATCGCTCGAATGCCTCGGCCGGATAGTCCTTGGCGAGCATTTTCAGGTTCCAGCGGCGAGCTTCTTCGACCTTTGGATCATGGGTTTCGACGGCCATGCCGTCCGTGAGCATTGTTTTACACGATATCGTTTGGTGCTCCGAGCCATTGACCTTCACCAGACAGAGCCGACACGCACCAGCCGGCTTCAGACGCGCGTCATTGCAAAGCGTTGGAACAACAAACCCTGCTTTCCGCGCTGCATCAAGGACCGAAATACCGCTTTCGAATTCAAACAAACTTCCGTTGATCGACGCCCTGACCATGTGACCTCCCGGATAGAACGATATTCAAAAAATTTCGGGACCGGGCCTATTTGCAGGTTAAGCCAAAACGATATGACGACAGTCTAGCGCAATGCTGACCGCAAAATCTCGTAAAACCGGTAAACCTCGGAAAAAGAGTTATAAAGCGGCACTGGGGCAACCCTTATCACATCAGGCTCACGCCAATCGGCAATGACCCCGTTTTCGGTCAACGCTTCAAACAATTTCCTCCCAGTATCAGTTACGCGAATCGAGATCTGACACCCGCGTCCACTGACATCCGGCGGTGTTATCATCGAAATACGCTCGTCTTCGATCGTTCGAAGCAAAAAAGCAAGGTAACCCGTCAGCCGAGTTGACTTCTGCCGGAGTCGCGGCATACCGGCTTCGTCAAAGATCTCAAGCGAGGCCCGGAGTGCTGCAAGTTGCAATATCGGTGGGTTAGAAAGCTGCCATCCCTCGGCACCCGCAAGCGGCTTGAACTCCGGTCCCATCAAAAACCGTGTATCCTTGTCGTGTCCCCACCAGCCGGCAAAACGAGGAAGATCAAAAGAACTGGCATGCTTTTCGTGAACAAATACACCTGCGATTCCGCCCGGTCCGGCGTTCAAATACTTGTAAGAACACCAGGCGGCGAAGTCGACCTCCCAATCGTGAAGACGCAGTTCGAGATTTCCTGCAGCATGAGCGAGGTCGAAACCGACAACACATCCCTTTCGGTGACCTGCGTCGGTGATGGTCGGGATGTCGAACGCCTGACCCGTATAATAATTGACTCCGCCAAGCAGTATTAATGCGATCTTGTCGCCGTCGCGTTCGATGGTCTCAACTATGTCTTCGGTCAGCAGCGTCGTTTCGCCACTGCGGGGAGCAAGTTCGATCAGTGCCGCACTACCTAACCCATGAAAATTCAGCTGCGATATTACGGCGTATCGGTCTGACGGGAACGCTCCCTTTTCGATCACGATCTTAAAGCGCTCGCTGGTCGGCCGGTAAAAAGAGACCATCAGGAGATGAAGATTAACCGTAAGCGAGTTCATTACGACGGTCTCGATCGGCATCGCCCCGACGACCCGAGACATCTGATCCGTAACAAATTCGTGATAGGGAAGCCAAGGATGACGAGCGTGCAGGTGCCCATCTACGCCAAGTCGTGCCCAATCATCGAGTTCTTGATCAATGTACACGCGTGCGGTTTTTGGTTGGAGACCGAGCGAATTCCCCGTGAAGTAAATTGAGTCCGTGCCGTCTGACGCCTTTGGGATGTGGAAACGGTCTCTGAAAAGGCCTAGATCATCCTGACGATCTGCATCTGCTGCAAACTCGATATCATTTTCGAACAATTCACCGTTGGCCACCATAGGTTTTCGTGAACACTTTACCTTATGAGGAACAAAAGTCGAACCCGGGTCGTAATCCGACCTGCGACGCGGTAGTCGATCCATTTCTTAATTGATACGAAATGCTCCGCGAATTCGCGTTTACCGATGAAAGCGATTTCGCTTTCTTCAAATTACAAGACAGTACGGAGGCTATAATGAACCGATTCATACAGATAACATCTCTTTTCGCATTCGCTTTGATATTCACTTCGATCTCAGCGAGCGCGCAGTCGGTGACAAAACTAGACGCCGATATCGCTTTTGACTTCAGCGTCGGCGACAGGACCATTGAAGCCGGAAGATACGAGATCCGGGTCACGAAAAATTCCGCCGGCGGTGCCGCCGTTAGCATAGTTAACGAAAATGGACGGATAGTCCATTCGGTAATGGCAATGATCAACGGATCAACAGCTAAAGGTAAGGCCGAGCTCGTATTTGACCGAAGCGGTGAAAAACGCGTCCTTAGCGGAATTGCGATGAGCGATTCAGGAGTCACGCTTCCGACAAACGGCAAGGGTAAATGGTACGTCGAGGTGAACGCAAGCGAGTAATTACGTTTGCAGGACATCGATTCAAACTAGGGGCTGCGTTTAAACGCATGCCCTTTTTTCGTGTTTGAGTAGTCAAAGGCCAAAACGCGAGCCATCGATCCCGAGCCATTTAAGAGCAGTACCGTTTAATAGTTGCTCCTCTGTTTCTTTATCGAATCCCATTGATTCGATCATCGAACCTGGTTTTGACTCGCCAAGCGGGAACGGATAATCGGACCCGAGTGCGACACGGCCCGGCCCTGCAATGTTCAAAAGGTGGCGAAGCATCGCCTCGTCGTGAACCAGAGAATCAAAGAAGACCCGGTCGACATATTTCGCCGGGTCATTCGGATTATCTACCGCCACGAGATCCGGTCTAACATCGAATCCATGCCTGATCCGCCCCAAGGTCGCAGGAAACGAGCCGCCGCCGTGAGCAAAGCAGATCTTCAAACCAGGTAATTTTTCGAGTGTGCCTGAGAAAATAAGCGAACATATCGCCCTCGACGTCTCGGCAGGCATGCCGACGAGCCAAGGCAGCCAGTATTTTTGCATGTCTGCCTCACCCATCATTTCCCATGGATGAACGAAAACGGCCATCTCCATTTCATTACAAGCGGCAAAGAGTTCAAAAAACGACGGATCACCTAAATTGCGCTGGTTCACATTCGTGCCGATCTGCACACCAAGCAGGCCGATCTGCTTACAGCGCTCGAGTTCCTTGATCGACAATGCCGTGTCTTGCATTGGCAGCGTTCCGAGTCCAACGAACCGCAATGGAAATTCGCTAACGATCTCGGCCAAGTGGTCGTTAAGAAACCGCGAGACTTGCAGGCCGTCCTCGGCCTTTGCCCAATAGCTGAACATGACCGGAACTGTTGAAAGTACCTGAACGTCAACGTCGGTCTGATCCATTTCGCCGATCCGCATGGCAGGATCCCAGCAATTCGCCTCGATATCGCGAAATCTCTTGCCGTCGTCTCTCACCATCGTCGCACAGCACGGCTTGTAGTGGTCGAGCGTGATGAACCCGCCGTATCCAAAGGCACCCCTCCAATCTGGGATGTCCGCAGGAATTATATGCGTGTGGATGTCGATCTTGAACATCTTGGAATTCTTTGGGTTGTCGGCACCCGAACCTCGGCTTTGGCTGAGTTGCAGGTTTCATTCTCACATATGTCCGACAAAATTAGAACCGAATGACCGGCGGCCGCTAATTACTGCGATGTCGGGAATTAAAAAAAATTACTTTACCTTTTTAGCCAACTATTTCGTATATCGGAAACATCTGTTATCTTTGGTTGTCTGCTTTTTAGATCTTTTTGAGGTATTTACCATGCAAACCAGAGTATTTTCCTTTTTCGCCGCCATTCTCTTACTCTCCAATCTCGTACTAGTCTCAACCGCTAACCCCACCGTCCGAAGTGTAAAGCGGGCAAAGACCAACCAATTGGTTTCGATGCTTCCGGCGTCAGACGGCATCGTCACGCTCGATGTGAAGCGCTTTTTTGGCGAGGCTTTACCGATAGTACTCGCCGCAAAGCCAACGATGCTTAATGAGATACTCGCGAAGGTCGCCGCCATGCAGGAACGGACGGGGATAGACGTCAGACAGTTCGAGTTCATTGTAGCCGGCATCGCAGCGAATAAGGTCGGTGATAAGCATGATGTCGATCCTGTAATGATCGCCCGCGGGGGGGTCAATTCGGCCACGATCATTGCCGCAGCTAAGACTGCAGCTGACAACAAATTCAAAGAGGAATCTGTCAGCGGTAAGACGATGTACACTTTCGCAGCAAAGGAGATCGCAGCAAAGATCGCCGATAATGCCGGTAACCCAAAGAACGAAAAGGCAACAGACAAATTTTACGGAAAATTGTCGTCCGATCTCGCGATAGCCGCGATCGATGCTAACACCATAGTCTTCGGAGGTGCCACGCGCGTTCGCCAGACCCTTGAGGGTCGTTCAAAGCCTTCAGCCGAGATCACTACTTTACTGAACCGCAAGGAGTTCTCGGTCGTGAACTTTGCCGCTAAGATCCCCAGCGGGATGAGCGTCTTTTTGCCCCTCGAAAATGATGAGCTCGGAAAGAGTGTCGATTCTATTCAATACGCTTTCGGTAACATGGACATAGTCGCAGAGCAAGCTCTTTTCAGCATGACAGCGAAGACCGCCCAAAGCAGTCAGGCTCAGGCGTTACACGATACGCTGCAAGTTCTGCAAAGCCTGGGTAAAATGGCACTCGGCAGTTCAAAACGGCCTGATCAGCAGCTTTACGCGAGGCTGATCGAGAAAGTGAAGTTTGGGCGTTCAGGGTCTGAGGTCAGCCTCGACCTCGAAATCCCAAAGGCCGATATGGATATGCTCATGGGCATCTTGATAAAATAAACAGCAAAAAAACAGGATCCTAAGGCCGGACGCGATAATGTCCGGCCTTTCTTGTTGCTCTTATCGCCGACGCCGAAATCCACGGCTGCGTTCGCGAGAAAACTGCTCGATATCAGGATTGATGTTTCCGGTTTGTTCGAAAAGTGGATAAAGCTGAAGGTTACTCGAAAGATATGCCGCCCGAAGCTCGACCGGACGCGTTCCTGCCCTATTGATCACCCTGACTCTGGTTCCGCGCACTTGCTCGATCCAGCCCGCGAACTCTTCAGCCCGGCCAACTGTCGCCGATAGCAAGAGCAGTCTGATACGCGGTGGGGTCAGGATTATTGCCTCTTCCCAAACGTGACCGCGTTCATCATCCGATAGGTAATGGGCCTCATCGAGGATGCAAAGATCCGTTCGAACCTGGTCTCCCTGTCTCATCGCGTCAAAAAGTTGGTTTCGATAGATCTCGGTCGTGCCGACAATAAGCGGAGCATCATAATTCTCTTTCCGGTCACCTGTGAGGATACCGACATTCGCTGCCCCGAATTCGGCAGCGAACTCGGCGTACTTCGAGTTCGTCAGAGCTTTTAGCGGCGTCGTGTACCATGCCCGCTTACCCGACGCCAGTAGTCGCCGGATCTCTTCCCGAGCTATCCACGTTTTGCCGCTGCCGGTTGGGGCCGTAACTAAAACATCGTCACTCTCTATTGCGTTGAGTGCTTCGAGCTGAAAGTCATCCGGCTTGAACGGTAACGGGTCAGGGACGCCGATGCCTTTGAGAAGATGGTCGACCGCTTCAAGTTGCCGCAGGGTCTGGCGTGTTTCGGGACGAGCGGCGGAACTTTCTATTGCAAGTTCTCGTTTAAACGTTCGTTCCCTATTGTCCCTGGTTCGTGTTGTTTGGGGTCGCTTTTTTCTTGGTTTATTGTCACGTCGTCGGGGCATATTGGCAGAATATTAGTCTTTAGGAGAGCCAAAGTCTAATGTTTCCAAACAGGTATCGAAAATGGTAAAGTAGTGGATTACTCCGCAACGAAATTGCGGTGTTTCGCGTCTAATGTTGACGAAAAGCCATTTAGGCAGAATTTTGTTTCATTAATCTGGCATTATGTTTGAGCAGCATTTATACGAACAGGAGCTTCTTGCACCGGAACCTCAAACCGGCGATCTCTTTCAAAATTACGAGATCAAGAGCTGGGAATTTTCGCCCCGGATATATAAGATCCTTGCGTCGTCTGTGATAATTAACGTTGTTGCATTCGTGATCATTGGCCAAACCAATCTCTTGACCATGAAAGGGTGCGACAGTCCGTTCGTTGGCCGTGTTTGTCAGGTTTTGGACATGGCGTACATCGGTGCCGTGATGTTTGGCACCGAACGCGATTATGTTGATGCCGCTTACGAGCGGATCGATCTCGGTGAAGCTGACATTACGATGATCGATGTCAGCGGAGAGGCTCCGCCGTTATCCTATCCAGAGGGATATTTTCAGATCGCCAATCCGCAAGAATTCGCGATGCTTAAGGCTCAGTCAGAAAATCCGGGTTCGGGATACCTGGCGCCCGGGATTCCGGCCGGGCCTTCGAGCGGCCCGAACATGCTGAGCACGGTTCCAAAATTGCCGCGTGCTAACCCTAATGCGGTCAAGGGTGACGTTCCAAAATCACCGTTTTCTATCGAGGATGACGAAGGCGAGACGGTTGGTAAAGCTGGAAATCGCGGACGTCCCGGTAAACTGCCTGGTGATCCGACAAACGCAAATGCCAACGTCGACCAGCAAGTGGCCGATTCAAACACGAATTCGAACACTCCGACCGTGAATCCGACCGACCCGGTTTCGGGCGTCGAGATCAACAAACGGCCGATGGTCGATCTTGGCAACTTTGTCAACGAACTCCAAGCAAACAAAGAGGTCAACCTGCAGAGCGAATTTATCGTCAATGCTCAGGGAAAACTAGATAAGAATGGGAGGTTGGACCCCAAGACCTTTCGCTTTGTCGAAGCAAAAAGCGTTGACGAAAATATGATCGCTGTCGTGAAAGAATCGATCGAGGCGATCAACGTCGCGGGCTATCTGCAATACTTAAAGGACCTGAGCGGAAAGGATTTCAGGCTGCAGCTTCAGCAGGATGCCGAGAATATATCGGCGGTCGTACAATCCGAGATGGAGACCGACACCCGCGCCCGTTCGGTCAAAAGTGCGATAGATCTCGCTATCAGCATTGTTAAAACACGGAAGACCGCGGCCGACGCCGATCAGAACGACAAAGACGATCTTTTGCTTCTCGAAAACGCAAAGGTCGAGGTAGACGGCAAGAAGGTGATCATTCGCTTCGCCGTCCCTAAAGCGGTGGCCCATCCGATGATCCAGCGAAAACTCGCGGAACAGGCCGCCGAAGCAAAAAAACCGAGCGGCAACGCAATGATCAAGCCGAACGACAATACGGCTGCGAAATAAGACTTGACCAATAGGACTGATAAAAACTCGATCCTTTTCATCGCCACGCTGGGCGTGTACATTGGCCTGCTGATGGCCGGTGCGACGCCGGGTGTGATCGCCCAGCAAGCCGCAATGACGCGGAATTTTGAGCTGAGCGAAGAGATCGATGTAACTGATGATCTTGAGAAGAAACCAGCCGGTGATCTTGCTGCGCAATGCATTGATGCAGCGAGCCTTGATCATCTCGTCGAGGAATCCGTTGCTCGGTTTATCTGCTCGCTGCCATCGGCAACGTCAGACGGTTCAGTATTCCTATCCGGAGCAGCGTCAAATGAAATCGGCCCGACGTTACCGTCGGCGGATCATGCCCGTCCGGTTCCTTCGTTTGCCAGGGCTCAAATATTCACCGTTTCCCGCCTGCCTCGGGCCGGCCTCGACGCCCTGCTTGCCAGAGACGCAAAGTAGAGGCGAGCCGGAACTTCATTCCTTCACTTCTCGCCATAATCAATAATCATATATAGTTCGAGAGTTGCGCTTGAAAGTTCGTTCAGGCAATCTTTTAGATTTACCTGAACAACCGATTCGAACGTTTTAGGCGTAAGCTTTCCAATAGAGGAAAAATAATGGCAGTCAACAGTTTTGCAGACAAGATGGTAAAGAAGATATTCGGCTCGTCGAGCGATGTCTTCCTAAAAAAGGTCAAGCCGATCGTTGCCCAGATCAACGATCTCGAGCCGTCTATCGAAAAGCTCTCGGATAGCGAGTTGAAAGCGCAGACGGGCAAATTCAAGGAGATGATAGCCCGTCATCTCGACGGCATCGACGAGAGGGATGCGCGCCGCAAGGCCGAGCAGGAGATCCTACACGAGCTGCTACCCGAAGCATTCGCGACCGTCCGTGAGGCATCGCGCCGGGTTACAGGAATGCGGCATTTCGACGTCCAATTGATCGGTGGGATTGCGCTGCATCAGGGCCGCATCGCCGAGATGAGAACCGGAGAAGGCAAAACGCTCGTTGCTACCCTGCCTTCGTATCTCAACGGCCTTACCGGACGCGGCGTCAACGTTGTCACCGTCAACGACTACCTAGCCTCGCGCGACGCGGAATGGATGGGCAAGATCCATCAGTTCCTTGGGCTTACGGTCGGGTGCATACAGAACGACATGGATGACGTCGAACGCAAAGACGCCTACGCATGTGACATAACATACGGAACGAACAATGAATTCGGCTTCGACTATCTTCGCGACAACATGAAGTTCGACGTCGAGTCGCTGGTTCAGCGTGATCATTATTACGCTATCGTCGATGAAGTTGATTCGATCCTTATTGACGAGGCCCGGACACCGCTTATCATTTCAGGTGCGACCGACGAAGCGACCGACAAGTACTACACAGCGAATGAGGTTATCCCGCGTCTCGAAAAGGGCCACAAGGACGAAGAGACCAAAGTGACAACAGGCGATTACCTCGTCGATGAAAAGAACCATTCGGCTGTGCTTACCGAGCAGGGCGTATCTAGATCTGAGAAGCTCCTGGGTGTTGATAACCTCTACGATCCGGCGAATATGGACCTGCTGCACTGCGTTGAGCAGGCATTGAAGGCACATACGCTCTACAAGCGTGATCACCACTATGTCGTTCAAGATGGTGAGGTCATCATTGTTGACGACTTTACGGGCCGATTGATGCAGGGCCGTCGCTGGTCAGACGGGCTCCACCAGGCGGTCGAGGCGAAGGAAGGCGTTAAGATCGAACGCGAAAATCAAACCCTCGCAACGATTACGCTGCAAAATTATTTCCGAATGTACGAGAAACTCTCGGGCATGACCGGCACGGCAGAAACCGAAGCGGAAGAATTCGGCACAACCTATAACATCGATGTGGTCATGATCCCGACCCATCGTTCGATGATCCGAAAAGACAATCCCGATATGATCTATCGAACGCTGCCCGAGAAATGGGAAGCCGTAGTTGATGAGATCAAGGAACTGCATGCCGAAGGACGACCGGTGCTCGTGGGTACGGTTTCGGTCGAAAATTCAGAACTTCTCGCTGATCGGCTTAAAAAGATCGGTATTCCGCATAACGTGTTGAATGCTAAGTATCATGAACGCGAAGCTGAGATCGTGGCCCAAGCCGGACGCAAGGGTGCGGTCACGATCGCCACCAATATGGCGGGCCGCGGAACCGACATCTTGCTCGGCGGCAATCCCGAGTTTCTCGCGAACGAATACCTGAAGCGGATGGAGATAAATCCGGATGAGGCGACGCCGGAGCAATTTGAAGAGCAGCTCAAAAAGGCGAAAGCGGTGGTTGCGAAAGAACACGAAGAGGTCGTGGCGGTCGGCGGCCTTCACATTCTGGGCACCGAGCGACACGAATCGCGCCGCATCGATAATCAGCTCCGCGGACGCGCCGGGCGACAGGGCGACCCAGGCTCGTCACGTTTCGTCCTGTCTCTTGAGGACGATCTGATGCGTATCTTTGCCGGTGACAAGGTTCGTTCGATGATGGAATGGCTTGGCATGGAAAAAGGCGTAGCGATCGAATCCAAAACGGTCTCGAAACAGATCGAGCGGGCGCAGAAAGCGGTTGAAGCCCGCAACTTCGAAACACGTAAACACGTCCTCAAATACGACGATGTAATGAACAAACAGCGTGAGACGATCTACGGATTGCGTCGTCAGTTGATGTTCGAACCTGAGCACCGCGAATATTTGCTCGGTGAAAATGGTGTCGCACGCGATCTTTTGAGCGATCTTACCGCAAGTTTCCTTAGCCTCGAAGCGGGGCCGGATAAATGGGAGATCGATACGTATGCCGCTGAGATCGAGAGCATCTATGCGATCGATCCTGCCCGGGACGCGAATGTCGACTTTCGCCGGATGAATCCATCAGAGATCGAAGAAGCGATCTGGAAAAAGGCCTCAGCCAACTATGCCGCGAAGGAAAAGATCGCCGGCGAAGAATCGTTGCGTGCGTATGAACGCTACATCATGCTCAACATTATCGATTCGCAATGGAAGGACCATCTGGCATCGATCGATCAGGTCAAACAGGGCATTGGTTTGGTGGGCTACGGACAGAAAGATCCCCTCGTCGAATACAAGAAGCAGTCATTCGATATGTTTCAGGATATGCTCGACAGGATCGACACAAATACGACAAAAGCGCTTTTCCACCTTGAGGTTGTAACTCGCGACGAGCAGGATGAACGCGAACGCCTCGAGCGACTTGCTCAGCAACGGGCTCGGCGGCAGGCAGCCGGAATGGCGTTCACGGGCGCCATGGGCACGGCCGAAGCCGCCGGAGCCGAAGCCGCACGGCATACACCGTATGTCCGCGATACCCCCAAAATGAAACCGAACGATCCATGCTACTGCGGCTCCGGCAAAAAATTCAAGAAATGTCACGGAGCGGGCGCGTAGTCCAGGCCGAATCAAACAATGGGCAAGGGCGGGAACTTTCCGACCTTGCCCATTTCTCCTTTTTGGGGCTATGACTATGGGATGATGGTTCCCGCTGTCGCCCAGGCTTGCCAGCGTCCGTCGCGTCTTATCCATGTGTCGGTATATCGCGAACGGCGATCAAATGCCACGCCTTTTTCGTCCTTGCCCTTCGTCCGGAAAATGCCGGTAACGACCGCCATATCACGGTCGATCCGGATATTCATATCCGTCGTTTCGACGAGTTCCAGAGTTCCTTTATCGTTGACCGTATCCTCGATCTCAGCCGCCTTATCGGCAAGCTTTGCAGTAGTGCTGCTAACGCTGCTGAAATCGTCCGCAAAGTTCTTTTCGAACCATGCCCTGTCTCGCTTCAAGATCGCATTGTTCCAGTCTTGTTCGAGATACCAGACGATCGCATATTCATCAAGGTCATTGCCTGCATTGCTTACGACCTGCCATTTGCCGTTTCGCTTTTCAAAAAAATGGACGCTGCGGGAGTAAAAGGTCTCAGGCTTTCCACCTTCGCCTGTCGGCGTCCAAACGGTATTCCGGTGTGTGACGGTAGCGCTAGCGGCCGTGCATGCGATCATGTAGTGATCGTATGTCACTTTGTCGGCGCCGGCGGGATTAGCCCTGTTCCGTTCATATGTCCGCATTGTATTGTCGATCGTCGCTGCTTTGCCGATCATGCCCGGAAACCCGACGTAATCATCGGCATATATATTCATCAGAGCAGAACGATCGCCATTCAGACCGGCAATACTCCATGCGGCATCGAATGCTTTAAGGGCATTTTTGTCGGCTTCGCTACACTGTGCGTTGATCGAAATTGCGGTGGCAATGAAGATCGCCACCGTTGTCAAAACACTTTTCATTTGGTCCTCCCGAATGTCGCCACTACTATTTCTCGGGCGAGCTAAGGCGTAAAAAAGCGAGGGGCACATTGCCCCTCGATAATATTCAAAACTCGAATTACTTATTCGCCGTCGAATTCGACGATGTGTTTGCCGGTGCATCCGCTGCCGGTTTATCGTCAGGCTTTGCCGGAGCAGCGTCGGAGATAGTAGTGGCGTGTCCGCTTACCTGTCGCCAACCGTCTTTCATTTTACTCCAAACTTGGGTCACACGGATGGAACCGGATACCGCCCTACCCCTGTTCGTACCTTTAGCTGTCGCCCGAGCAATAACTACTGCACCGGTTCCTTCGGGGTTCGTTCGAACATTCACTTCATCGTAGACAAACGATTCAAACTTCGTATCGCCCGACTTGAACGAAGCAAGCCGATCAGCTTTGTTCTGCACCGAACCGTCAAGGTTCACAAGCATGTAATTGTCGCTGTAGGTCTTTTCGAGGGTACCTACGTCATTCTTTGCAAGCGCCGCAGCGGTGTCGTTGACCAGTTTCTTAATGTCGGCTTCGACAGCCGCGGTGTTTGCCGGGACGGCATTTGACGCATTGTTAGCTGTATTCGCTGGTTTGTTCGAAGTGTTGCCGCCTTGGTCGCCACATGATACAAAAAGCAGCAAAGCTCCGATCAGTATCGTTGATACAAAGTAGATCTTTAGCATAGTGTCTCCTCGCAATCGATGAAGATGCGTGACTAGAGCAACTCGGATCGCCGCCGCATCATTTTACGGGGATCACGCTCGTGAGCTCTGTGAGGATGGAGTTGTTGAAAGACAAGCGAGTTATACGCTCATGACGGGCGACTGTCAAGCGTGTCGAAATGAAGGCGATTCGACATTTGAGCCGGCTTTCACACGGCTGTCGTGAATCGGGATTTTTTGATGATGTACAATGTCCTTGGCCGAACTGCGAATGGGTCGCCGGCGGATCTTGCTTGCCCTGATCATATCGCTCTTAGATAGACCATGAGAACAGAAACTACACATACACGTTTGAAAATACTCTTCGCTCTAATGCTGTGCATCGGAGCGTCGTACAGCGGGACCCGTGCGAATGTGGCACCTGCTGATCCAGTTAGCCCCGACCGAATGAAGGGCATCCAATATGGCTTCGACCCTAAAACGGTGCCCAATTTCGATAAGCAGGCATTGTTCGTTGTTTTTTACGGGTTTGGCAAAAAGGGCTGGGATGATGCGACTGGAAAGAGGTACCCAATTGAACCCCGACGTATTTTCTCGCGGATATACCGGCTTGGCGATCTTCCCTACGGATACAATTGGAACTCACAATCGCTTGCCCCAAATCAGATGGCAAAGATCTTTTTTGACTACTTGATAAACTCCTACGATTTCAAACGCGGCCAACATGAGGTCATGTATTTGCGATCGCAATATTTGGACAAGATCGAAAGCGACATCGCCGAGATGCTGCGAGGAATGCCAAAAGAGGAGATCGTCATTCCGGACACGAAGTTTTCGTTCAGCTATCAGGATAAGAACTATGTAAGGCCGTATTCGTTTGAATATATTGCTCCGCAATAGCTCGCGATAAGCAAAATAATGGGCCCATGCATAATACGCAATGGGCCGCGACCAAACTCGACGATGCGGTGTTACTTTATCCTTTTCAGACTTCCCTGGCCGCTGATCTGTCGATTGCCGGCGACTCTTTCGGTTTGTTCCATCGCCCTCAGCATGTTTTCACCAAGCACCTTGAGAACTTCCTTCTCGGTATAGCCCCGACGCAGCATCTCATACGTGACCAAGACTAGGTCCTCAACGCCTTTCATCGGTGGCGGCAGAAACGGCACCCCGTCGAAATCTGAACCAAGGCCGACATGGTCGATGCCCGCTACCCTCTTTATATGGTCGATATGATCGACTATGCGTCTGTAATCTGCGATGTATATCGGATTTGCTGCCATCAACTCGTTCTCAGCTTTCACGAATCCGGCTTGATCGTCCTTAAATTTTTCTCGCAATGCAGCGATCTGGTCACGTAGTCGTGTCGAGCGTTCGTTCTCTTCACGATTGGTCCGTTCATCTAAGAAGGAAGGATAAAACACGACCATTATTACGCCTCCGTTCTGAGGCAAACGCCGAAGGATCGAATCCGGTACATTGCGGGTATGGTCGTTCACGCCACGGGCTCCCGAATGCGACGCGATCAGCGGTGCCTTTGTGATGTCGAGGACATCGCTCATCACTTTTTCGGAAACATGTGATATGTCGACGAGAATGCCGAGTCGGTTCATCTCGCGGACAACCTCTTTACCAAACTCGGTCAAGCCGTTGTGTTTGATATCTCGATGAGCATCCGCCCAATCGTGGGCAACGTTATGCGTAAGCGTCATGTAGCGAACGCCAAGACGGTAAAAGTTTCGCAATGCGTAAAGCGAATTTTCGATCGCGTATCCGCCCTCGATACCCATCAAAAGGCAAATTTTGTCTTGCTTCTTGGCCCGACGAATTTCGGCTGCGGTAGTGCATGTCAATAGATCATCGTGTCGTTCGGCTTCACGATACGTGGCGTCGATCAGATCCATCGCACGCCGCATCGAGCCGCCTGTCCGTAGAGTTGCCCCGGAAACGTAAATGGACATGAACTCGCCCGTCATACCACCTTTCTTTAGCCGCGCTAGATCTGTGTGCATTGGATCGCCGCCGAGCTGCAGACGTCCGGTCGAATCGTCGGCGAGGTTGAAATCCTGATCGACCATTGGTCCGGTGATATCGTTATGACCGTCGATAATGATCGCCTTTTTGTGTATTTTCAGCGCTTTCGCCCAGATCAACGGATCCGCGTCAGACGGCATCGTCTGCGCTCCGGTTACAAAGCAAAGTGCCGCGATCGCGAGCGTCGATGTTAGAAACTTCATAATATTAGTTGCAGGGAGAAATCTTATTTATATTATCTCACGTTTGAACCCGCGGGAAGCTCCGACAGCAATGGGAAAAACCGGCCTTCGATCTTGTCGCGCACGGGAACGGGCGGAACGCCGTCCAAAAGCGGAAGATCAGAGTCGGAAACCACACCGTCACGGATAAAATTGATCACTGCGGCTCGTCGCGGCCGTGGTGAGCGGTTTGCGAAAGAGCCATGTAGCATCAGCGGGTGATGGAAACTGGCATGCCCTGCCTTTGAAATCATCGGAACCGGTTTAAAGCTCTCGCGTTGTTCGTCAGAAAGCACAGAAAGCACCGCGTCCATATCATTCGCAAGGTCCGTTCTTGGAAGCAGATTCCATTTATGGCTTCCGGGAATGTAGTGAACGCAGCCGTTCTCTTCATTCGAATCATCTAGCCCGATCCAACAGGTCAGATGCGCCATTGGTTTTGTGCGTGTCCAATACGAATAATCCTGATGCCAGGCTACGACACCGCCGTCAAATTTGGGCTTTACGAAGACCTGGTCATGCCATAAACGTACAGGACCTCTTAATAACTGCGAAGCAGGCATCGACATTGCCGGGTGGAAGACGAGGTCGTGAAATGCGATTGAAAGCCGCCAAGCACCAAGGGCATGGAAAAGAATGCCATTGCCTGATGTTGCCTCGTTCTGATGATATTCGTAAAACCGAGGATCCTCGGCAAATTCCGGCTGCATTAATCTTTCAAGGTCGTCGCAGAGCGCAGCAACAAAACTATCATCGAGAATGCTAATGTCCGCTAAATATCCGTTATCGTCGAAAAACGCTACCTGCTCATCCGAGATCGCAAACAGATCGTTCTGCCGCTGATCGGGTAGACTAAATTCGATCGGTTGATGAATTGCCGAAAGATCGTCGTGCATAATCTTTCTAAGAATAGTCCAAAAGGCATCGAGAGCGAAATCACTAAACCCGACGCGATCGAATGGCATAGCGTTTGCGGACGTGACGGTGCTCACGTTAACCGGCGCATGAGCTAACTCAAAGATTTATTGGTGGTTACCCACTTATCCTACCTGCGTTTCGCCTACACAACGTTGCAGCCGGTAACAGATTTCGTCATTCCACGTGTGACAGATTGCGGCACTTTTTGTCCCGATCACCATAATATGACGCGAAAGCCATCGACCTCGAAACGCAAAAAAGAAGCCGCTTCCGAGAGTTCGCAAAGCCCGAAAAGCCTCAAGTCTGCGACGGCTGAGGGCCGCTCAAAACTCGATGAGACCAATTACCGCAGTTTCATTGAAAACCTGCCGGTGTTGTTCTATGTCGTCGATTCTGCTCCGCCCTATACACCACTTTACGTAAGCCCGGCATTCAAACGATTCGGATACCCGATGGAGGCGTGGCTTAACGACCCTGATATCTGGGTACGGGTGATCCATCCGGACGACCGGGAATGGGTATTTAAGCAAACCACAGCCTCGACCCTAAGCGGCAAGGAAGTCGACTACGAATATCGAATTTTCGACGCCGACGGCAATATGCTTTGGGTTCGGGACCGCGGCTGCCTGATCAAGGACGATCGCGGAAATGTGATCTGCCGCGAAGGCATAATGCTCGACATTACTGTGCGGAAGCAAACTGAAGAAGCTCTGAAGCAGAGTGAAGAGCGATTCCGCAATCTGTTCGAGAATGCCAACGACATCATTTATGTTCATGACCTGCAGGGTAACTACATATCGATGAACCTCGCAGCGGAGAGGATCTTCGGTTATACCCGCGAGGAAGCTCTTAAGCTCAACATGTCCGACATAGCTGTCCCCGAGCAGCTCGAACTTGTCCGGGAAAAACTTCGCGAGAAGATAAAAGGCAGCACGAAACAAACTGCGTATGAGCTCGATTGTGTAAAGAAGGATGGTACAACACTCACCCTCGAGGTCAACAGTACGATCATTACCAAGAACGGTGTACCGGTCGCTGTTCAGGGAATTGCTCGCGATGTTACCGAACGCAAACATTCTGAAGAGGCCTTGCGGGAAAGCGAGGTTCGTTACCGTGACTTGTTCGAGAATGCGAACGACCTGATCTATACCCATGATCTCCGTGGCAACTTTACGTCGTTGAATCGGGCGGGCGAGAGGATCACGGGCTATACACGTGACGAGGCTGTCACGATGAATATCGCTCAGGTAGTTGCCCCTGAATCGCTTCAGGCTGCGCGAGAAATGACGGCAAGAAAACTAGCTGAAGATAGACCGACTACCTACGAGATCAACATCATTGCAAAGGATGGCAAACGCGTTTCGCTCGAATTAAGCACAAGGCTCATCGTTCGAAAGGGAATTCCGGTCGGTGTCCAAGGCATTGGACGTGATATCACAGAAAGACGACGTGCCCAGGAAGAACTGAAGGCAAGCGAGCATAGATATCGTCAACTGGGTGAAGGGATATTTCATCAAGTGTGGACTGCAGAACCTGATGGCAAACTCGATTACGTAAATGCGCGTACGCTTGAGTATTTCAATAAAACAAGCGAAGAAATGATCGGTTTCGGCTGGCAGGATGTCGTCCACCCGGATGACCTCGGTGAATGCCTGAAACGATGGACACATTCGATCAGAACTGGGGATTTTTATGAAACCGAATTTCGACTCCGGCGTCACGACGGTGTCTATAGATGGCATAAAGCCCGTGCAAATGCTGGCCGGGATGTTGACGGCCGGATCATCAAATGGTTCGGTACAAACACCGACGTCGACGATCAGAAACAAAGCGAAGCGAAACTGAATTACTTCGCACGTCATGACCCATTGACCGACCTTCCGAACCGCGCAGAATTCATGGCTCATCTCAAAGCCGCGATCGATCGGGCCGAGCACAACCATTTGACGCGTTTCGCCGTTCTGTTCCTGGATCTCGATAGATTCAAAGTTATCAACGACAGCCTCGGGCATGTGGTAGGTGACCGTCTTTTACGCGCGATCGCCGACCGACTAAATTCGCAGGTTCGTCCCGGAGACGTCGTCGCGCGGCTCGGCGGCGATGAATTCACTATATTGCTGAATCGGACCGGCGGGCCTGAGGACGTTGCTCATATCGCCGAGCGAGTACAGCGCAACCTTGCACGTCCATTTCAGATCGACGGTTACGAGGTCTTCACGTCGGCGAGCATCGGGATAATAGTTTCAGACGAGATACTCAGGCAGCCAGAGGACTTTCTTCGCGACGCCGATTCGGCAATGTACCGCGCGAAAGAGGCAGGAAAGGCAAGATACGAGATATTCGACCGCGAGATGCACGTCCGAAATATGAACCAACTGCAGGTCGAGACCGATCTGCGCCATGCGGTCGATCGAGACGAATTTGAGGTCCTGTATCAACCGATCGTTTGTCTCGAATCCTGCGAAGTCAGTGAATTTGAGGCTCTTATCCGGTGGCGACATCCGAAGCTTGGTCTCATCTCACCTGATGAATTTGTCGGAGTAGCCGAGGAAACTGGGCTGATTATCCCGATCGGCCGTTGGATACTCGAAGAAGCATGTGAACAGATCTCGAAGTGGCAGAAGCGCACATCCAAACGTCTATCGATAAGCGTAAATCTATCTGCCAAACAGCTTATGCACCCGTCGCTTTCGGGCCAGATCCGGCAGATACTTCGTAAGACCTGTCTTGAACCAAGTCAGCTTAAGCTTGAGGTAACGGAAAGCACCGTTATGGAACACAGTGACAAATCTCTAAGCGTACTCAGCGAGCTGGACGAACTAGGCGTTTCACTTTCGACAGACGATTTCGGAACTGGATATTCTAGTCTTAGTTATCTGCAGCGATTCCCCTTTGATCGGCTCAAGATCGACAGGTCATTTATCGATAAAATGAACGACGACGAAAAAAGCGGAGCGATCGTCAAAACGATCCTGATGCTCGGTGAGAACCTTGGTATCGACGTCGTCGCCGAAGGTATCGAGACCGAAAGGCAACTCGAATCGCTGCGAACACTCGGCTGCAAACTCGGTCAGGGATATCTCTTCTCCCGTCCGGTCGACGCTTCGAAGGCCCGGAAGCTGCTCAAGAAACGACCATTGCATATAAAGCAACGTCATTCGCATCTCGACATCTCGACTCCGGTTCTGGAAGTAACAAATATCCAATAAAAAACGACCCGTCCCGAACTCGCATTTGTTCGGGCCCGGATCGTTCAGATCGAAATAGGACGTCTACCTTGAAGCGGTCTGAGAAGACCTGCGGGGAGACGCATTTTTAACATACTTATCGAACCAATTTATCTGTTCGAAAAGCGTGTGTTCTATTGACTCGCGTCCTGCGTAGCCGTGTGATTCAAGCGGAAGCATTACGAGGCGAGCAGTACCGCCATTTCCGCGGATCGCAGCAAACAAACGCTCAGACTGTATCGGAAACGTACCCTGATTGTTATCGGCTTCCCCATGGATCAACAACACCGGCTCATTGATCTTGTTAGCGTAGAAGAATGGCGAGACCTTCGCATACAGATCCGGAGCTTCCCAAAAGGTCCGACGTTCTGACTGAAAACCGAACGGCGTTAGTGTCCGATTGTAAGCCCCGCTTCGGGCGATACCCGCCCTGAATAGATCGGAATGAGCAAGCAGATTAGCGGTCATGAATGCTCCATAGCTATGGCCTCCGACGCCAACGCGCTCCGGATCGACCACACCCAACTCAACTCCTTTGTCTATAGCGGCCTTTGCCGAATCAACGATCTGCTTAACAAAAGTATCGTTGACTGTTTCAGGATCTCCCACGATAGGCATTGTCGCGTCATCGAGGACAGCATAGCCCTGGAGCAGAAAGAAGAGATGAGAATAACCGCCGATCTGGGTGAAACGATTGCGCGAACCAGAGACCTGGCCTGCAACACTGGGATCGGTGAATTCAAGCGGATATGCCCAGACGACCGTAGGCAAACGAGTTCCCTTTGTATAGCCGGGCGGAAGATAAAGCGTGAACGAAAGATCGACCCCGTCGGCGCGTTTGTACGTGACAAGTTGCTTTGTTATGCCCCGTAGCTGTGGTGACGGATCCTTAAAATCCGTGATCTGCCGGTAGGCGAGCGCAGTACAGACTTTATCGGGAGGACACACCTGTCTGATGAAGAGATTTGGCGGCTCAGAGATCGATTCTTTTCGGGTGATAAAGTTCATTCCCTCATCGTCCATCATTCCGACGAACGACTCGTACTCCTCGATCCCGGAACGAAATATCTCTCTAATTTCCAGCGTTTTGAGGTTCATCGTCCTGAAGAACGGACGGTCGCCTTCGGGCGATGCTCCACCTCCGGTCAAGAAGATCTGATCGCCGAATTGACGTATAACGTTGTTACCATTTGGAAGCGTTTTCGTGACAGGTGTCCCGATGTCGTTGTATCTATCGCTGACATTCAGGTCGGATATCAACTTCACTTCTGCGGGGTTCCGATGATCCGTCATGAAGATCCGCCTTTTACGTGTGTCGCGGTTGAAATCAAAAAACAATAACAGCCCGTCACGTTCGCCAAAAGCACGGCCCTGATAGCGCTGTTCCGTCTTAACGACTTCGACCGGAGCCCCGCTGAACGGTGCCGCTAGCTTGACGATCTTGTCTCGCGGAGTCACTCTTGTCCGCGGATCACCACCGTCCAAAGCCTCGACCCACATCAGCGACGCGGATTCGGTCGGGATCCATCCGTAACCGCGCGGCCCAGTCTGCACACCCTGAACCGGGAGCGCATCTTGAAGTGGAATGTTCGCCAGCGTATGAACAACCTTCGCATTTGTATCCCACACCTCGACGACCTTCGGGAAGCGCGAGAACGGGAATAGGTAGGAGAACGGACGGCTTATTCGCGAGACGAGGTAGTATTTTCCGTCTGGTGATGGCGAAAACGAATCGTAAATACCGGGCCTGCCGATCGTCCGAACACGACCGCTTGTGTCGACCGTTGCGAGCTGAGAGGTTGTATAGTACTCGAAAAGTCGTTCGTCATTCGGACTCTTAAGGAGGTCTTGAAATGTCGCGACAGCGCCGCTTCGCCCGCTCGTCTCCTGAATATTCGGTTCCATTGGAGCAACATCCTGATAGGCCGGAGCCGGACCGCGGTTTGAGGGAACGAGCGTTGCCATAAGGATCGACGCTCCTTCCCAGCCAAATCCGCCAAATGCGGTATTGACGTATATATTTGGTACCCGTGTCGCTCGTCCGGTTGCCGTTTCTATCAGCCACAACTCAACGCCCGAGCGAGTGATATTGCCAGCGGCGATGTACTTCCCATCCGGCGACCATTGTGGAGAAACGATCTTTGCACCGGCCGGCAGCTTCACAGCCGTCCTCTTACCGTCGGAAATATTCTGGAGCGTTACGCCAACTGAGTAGTTTTGTCTATGCTGTGCATTGTTCGTCGGATTGATCCGTAGACCGGCAAGACGAAGCATCGGTTCGGCAAGCTCCGCGATCGGCGGATACCGCTGTATCTCAAGGAGCGCGATTCGGTCGCGTGTTGGTGAGATCGATGTCGAGGGGATTGCAGGCGCGTTCAGCACGTCCAAGATCTCTTTCGGCGGCTTTTGATATGAACCTTGTGCAAAGGCTCCGATGCTGAGCAGCAAAAGTGTTGTAAGCGTATTTCTTAGATACTTCATTTCGTCCTATACCTCTCTCAGTTTGTCTATTATCCGACTGACGATCATTGGGATCACGTTTTTTTCATTGGCATGATTCTCGGTAAACACGGCGATCGCAAACCGCGATCCATCCGGTGTTTCAATGTATGCCGCATCGTGTCGAGTGCGGCTGGTCCAGCCCGCCTTCGACCAAAGCCTTGCACCGGTCAATTTTTTCTCCAACAGTGCCATTCCTGAGAAATCTGTCGCTTGGCTATTCGCGTCTTTTCCGGTTGCGAACGGATCGCGCTCTAAAAGCTGACGCATCATCTCGCTGCGTTCGGCACTCACTGACCGGCCTAAAGCGATCTCGGCGATCAGGCGAGCAGTCGCGTTGGTCGTAAGCATATTCCGGTTCTCACCTTTATAATTACGAAACTGCTGTTCGATTCCGTATGCATCCTCGCAATGGGTTTTCTGATTGACGTTGATATTTGTAAAACCCATTGACGCGAAATACCGGTTCATTCGGTTGCGGCGAAAGGCCCAAAGTTCGAATTCCTTCTGCGAAAGTTCGCTTCCGCTGGAGGTGTTCGTTAAGACATCGACTATGTACTGAGTCGCTTCGTTCGATGAATCAACGATCATATCCTTCAACCCACGCTCAAGCTCTTTGGTCATCGCGACCTTTCGGTCCTCTACCTGCTGATACAGGGCCGCCATGTAGAACATCTTGACGACGCTCGCCGGGTAGATCTTTGCTTCACCTCGATGGTCGGCGGTTCGAGGTTTGGCAGGATCGCTCAGATCGATCAGCGTAACGGCGAGTTCCTCGTTCTTGATTCCCTGCTGACGATACGAGTCGATCACCTCGCCGACTACCGAATCCAACGCCGACTTCAGCCGGTTGGAAGAGACCATCTCAAGCGGACGATAGTCCTTGGGTTTAACGATCTCGTTTTCTTTCGGCGCGATCTTTGCCGCCGCAGCGACGGTCAGAAACAAGGTCAGTGTGATCACTGCCGCTTTCGATCGGTTAATGACGGGCATCATTTTTATTTGCTGCTTTCTTTACGTGAGTTGATTTTCAGAGTATAAACGAAAATCATCTCCCGCAAAAGCTGGCCAAAAAGTGACGCACAATGAACGAACAGAAGCTGATCCGCGGCATCGGCCGTTGGGACCTTACCGCAATATTCATAAACACAATAATCGGAGCCGGCATATTCGGACTGCCAGCTAAGGTCCATGCGTTGATCGGCACGTGGAGCCTTGTCGCTTTCTTCGCGTGCGCGATGATCATCAGTTTTATTGTCGTTTGTTACGCAGAGGTCGCGAGTCGGTTTTCTGCCACCGGCGGACCGTATCTGTATGCTCGAGAAGCATTTGGACCCTTCGTGGGTTTTGAGGTCGGCTGGCTGTATTGGATCGTTCGCGTGACGACTTTTGCTGCAAACTGCAATCTCCTGATCACCTATTTCGGTTTTTTTGTCCCGCAAGCCAGCCAAGGAACATTTCGTGTCGCATCTATCAGCGTTGTGGTTCTGACGATCTTCGTTGTGAACCTGATCGGCGTAAAGCAATCGGCCATGATGACGAACATATTCACTGCCGGTAAATTGATACCTTTGTTCGTTTTCGTCGCTGTAGGCATCTTTTTTATTCAGCCGGATAACTTCACATTCGACAGTGTTCCTGAGTACGGAGCATTTTCAAGTGCCGTGCTTTTACTGATCTATGCATTTGTCGGTTTCGAGGTCGGGGTCGTGATGGGCGGTGAGACAAAGGATCCGCAGCGAAACACCCCATTTGCCCTCTTCGTCGCCCTTGGTGTTGTTGCCGTTCTATATATCTTGATCCAGGTTGTGAGCATTGGGACACTTCCGGGACTGGCTCAATCCGAGCGGCCGCTTGCTGACGCCGGAGCCATTTTCCTGGGGACGTACGGAGCAGCATTCATCACGGTTGGAGCACTTGTGTCTATCCTCGGGAACTTAAATGTCGGATTGCTTGGAAGTACGAGGCTGCTGTTTGCAATGTCTGAGAACGGCGACCTTCCGTCGACGCTGAGTCGTACCCATGAAAGCTTCAAGACTCCGTGGGTCTCGATACTTTTGACTTCGGTGGTCATACTTATTCTGACGATCTTCTCTACCTTTCTTACTGCACTTGCGATCGCAACTATTACCCGATTGCTCGTATACGCAACCACGTGTCTTGCTCTGCCCGTTTTTAGACGGCGCGGTGATGCGCCGGAAGCAAGGTTTTCCGCACCGTTCGGCGTTTTGGCAGCCATTCTATCTATCGGCTTGATCGTATGGCTATTGACGCGTGTTGATTTTGCGAAGGAAGGAATTCCGATACTGATCGCGATAGTTATCGGACTGATCATTTATTTCTTTTCGGGTTGGCTGAAAGGTAGACGCGAAGTCGCGAAAAATGACTGATCTCTCGTAGTCAAAGCTCGTGGTTCTTAAGATCTGTATTGTAGAGTAAGGATCGGCTTTGTGATGAGTACAAAGTCAATTTGGTCGGACGCGATCATTTCGGTCAAACGCACAATTTGACAGATCTCTTAACTAAAGACATCTGCTCCAAGAAAGTTCTTTCTTAGATAGGTGATCGTATCTTGAAGCGTTTCCTGCGTATCGCGAGGCACAAATCCCAGTTCTTCTTCGGCTTTCGCACTATTCAGGTACCAGAAGTATTCCGCCTGCTCGACCTCGCCCGGTTCGATCGGCGACGTCTTGTTCCAATTCCGAAATACCGAATCAATGATTCCGGCTCCAGCAACCGCGATCTTCTTCGGGACGCGCAGCATCGGTGGAGAAATGCCCGACAAGCGGGAAAGCCTGCCAAAAAAATCTGCAAATGTCATGTTGCCTGCCCCAAGAAGATACTTCTCTTTGTGGCGTCCTTTTTCGATCGAATTTATGAACGCTTTCGCAACATCGCGGTTGTCGACCACACTTAACCCGCCGCTTGGACAATATGGTATCTTGCGCCCGAGGAAATCGAGAACGACTTTGGTCGAACTTAACCTTTCGTCTCCAGGACCGAGCAAAAGTGTCGGATTGAGTATCACTAGCTTGCGTCCATCACCGTCAAAATTCTCAAGCGCAGTTCGCTCTTGATAATACTTCGATGAATAGTAGGCCCAGCGAGAGATCACATCAACGGGCTGAGGATAGGTCTCGTCGATCTCTTCGGGATCTTCGCTGACGGCAATCGTGCCGCTCGAAGACGCCAGAACAACGGTCTGAACTCCGGCTACCTTCGCTGCTTCGCAAAGCAGCCTGGTACCCTCGACATGGATTTTGTTCATTGCGGCCGCGTCGTCATTGTTACGCGAAACCTTCCCCGCGAGATGGAGCACAACCGAGACGTTCGCGACCGCTGCGGCAACGTTTTCGCGGCTTGTTACCGATCCAAGCATCGGCTCGACCCCTGATTCCTTCATCCAGTCGGGAACTCTCGATGCCATCACACGCAGATTTCGTGCTCCGGCATCGGTCAATCGACGGACGATCTCAGCACCAAGGAATCCGGTTCCACCCGTGATCAATATCTTCTTTTCCGTTTTGGCTATCGCCTTTTTCTTCGCCATCTTAAGCTCGCGATGCAGTTTAGAAACCGTCTTTCCGCAATCGGCGGCCGTCGGAGATCCGTCCCTTAGTTCTTTGACGAGATCACGATGGGCTCGCCGAATCCAAGTTCCTTCAATCTCGGTAACTGTGATTTCGCATCGCCAACCACAAGCCAATACATTCGGCCGCTATCGAGATACTTTCCGGAAAGTTCTCGAATTCGTTCGACCGTCATTTCCCGAACTATCTGCTCACGCTGTTTTACATAATCCGGTCGCCAACCGTACTTACTGATGTTCTCGAGCATGTTTAGCTTTGCTCCGGAGGTCTCGAATGCCCGAGCATTACTCTTGGTAAGAAAGCTCTTTGTAGTTGCTAGATCGTCAGTCGAAAAATCCTTAGCATAGTTGTCGACGATGAGCCTTATCAGCTGAACCGATTCGAGCGTCACGTTGCTTCGGACACCGCTGAAGATCGAGAAGAGTCCGGTATCACGAGTGCCCGAGAACGATGAATTGATCCCATAAGTATACCCCTTGGTTTCGCGGAGCTGCTGAGTCAGCCGCGAGGCAAATCCGCCGCCGCCAAGGATGTAGTTCATCACAACGGCGGGATATTGGTCGGGATCGTTCATACCCATCGACGGATAACCGATCCGTAAGACCGACTGAACTGCGCCTGGAACATCGTAAAAATAAACCTGCGAACGTTCCGGCCTGGACGGAGCTTTGAGCACCGGCAGCGTCACTGGCTTTGCCTTCCACCTGGAGGTCAGGCTCTTAAGCCCCCCGGCCACCTGCTTTTTGTCGATCGCACCAACGAGGTGCATACGGGCAACCGAAGGCGAGAGATTTCGGGCATAATACGCCTTCAAGTCGTCCATTGTGATCGAGTTCACCGACGCGATGGAACCGAGCGGGTTTTTCGAACGAATATCGCTCTCGCCGTATACCAGCTTGTTGAACTCGATCTGCGCGATCGAATTCGGCAGTGCCTCCTGCTGCCGGATCGATGCGATCGTTCGTTGTTTGATCAGATCGAATTCTTTCGCGTCCCATCTGGGTTCGAGCAACATCTCTTCTAACAATGCGAGCGTTGGCGCAAAATTTCTAGCGAGTGTATTGACGCGAAACCTGAAATCCTCAGTTCCGGCTCCAACATTGATGGTCGCACCAAGTTGCTGTATCGCCTCCTCGAGCTCGACCGGGGTGCGTTTCGCCGTGCCCTGCGTCATGAGTTGGCCAAGCAGCTGCGAAACGCCGACCTTGTTGATATCCTCCAAGAGCAACCCGCCGTCCATGACGATCTCAAACTGGACAAGCGGAACCTCAGCGTTTTCTATACCGTAGACACGCATTCCGTTGGAGAGCTTGCTTTCCCAAATGATCGGAAGCTTCACCTCTGGAGTGGGGCCGAAGGGTGGTTCGACCGTGCGGTCAAAACTTGACGGCGTTCGTTCGTATTTTGCCGCGATCGTTGGATCGACCTCTTGTTCTGCCCCTTGCACGATCTGCTCTTCGACCACAGCCGCGATCTTCGACCCCTCGAGGGCAAGCTCGATCTTCCCTTTCGGGACGAATGAGGTCGCGACATAATTCTTGTTTTTGATATATTTTTCGTAGACTCGGCGTACGTCCGCCGATGTCACGGCGAGAATGTTCGCGATGTCTTTTTCTACGAAACCCGGATCCCCCGCAAAAATATTGTATTGGGTAAGCTGCACGCCCTTTCCAAGAACACTCGATAACGAGTTGTAGAACTGTGTCTCCTGACCCGCTTTGATCCGATTCAGATCATTTTCCGAAATACCCTCTCTTTCGAACTTCGCGAATGCTTCGTCCACTCCAGCTGCCACCTCGTCAAGATCTTTCCCGGCGAATGCTCTGACAGACAACTCGAATTGACCGGCAAGCTCCGACGTGTCGTTCGAAGTCCTCAGGTTTGCAGCAAGTTTCCTGTTCTCGACCAGGACCTGGTAAAACGGAGCCTTTTTTCCTCGTGAAAGATATTGTGCAAGCACGCTAAGTGCATACGAATCCGGATGAAACTCCTCGACAGTCGGCCAAGCCATCGTTAGTTCGGGAAGCCGGGCAAAATTATCTTCATGATAGAACTTGACGGTTTCCTTGACGACACCCGGCCGCTTTTCGAGCGGTTTTATATCCTCTCCGCGCTTGATCTCACCGAAATACTTTTCGACCCACCGTTTCGCCTGCGCCTTGTCGAAATCTCCTGCAACGGTTAGCGTCACGTTGTTCGGTACGTACCATTTGCGGAAGAACTCCTTCACATCCTCAAGTTCGGCATTCTGAAGATCTTCAAGTGACCCGATCACCTGCCAGTTGTAGGGATGATCTTCCGGATAAAGAGCTTTATCAATGACGTAGGAAGTATGCCCGTACGGGTTATTGTCGACACCTTGACGCTTTTCGTTCTTAACGACCTGTTTTTCTTTCGCCAAGACGGCTTCGGTGACAGTGTTGATGAACCACCCGAGCTTGTCAGCCTCGGCCCAGAGCATCTTTTCGAGAGCATCTTTAGGAACCGTCTGCAAGTAGTTCGTACGGTCCCTGCTAGTGGAACCGTTAGCACCGGAACCGCCGATTCGCGCGGTCAATTTGTCAAGCCCGCCCTTACCCAGATTCTCCGATTCGAGAAACAGCAAATGCTCGAACATATGTGCAAATCCGGTACGACCCGCCTTTTCTCGGGCCGAACCGACATGGGCGGTCAACGAAACCGCCACGACCGGATCGGAACGGTCAATGTGAAAGATCACCTCAAGCCCGTTCGGCAAAGTGAACTTTTCAAAATCGATCTTGAACGCCGGTTTTCGCTGGCCAAGACCGATCGAAGAAACGAGTGTAACGATCATTGCGAGTGAAAATATCTTTCTCAACATATGTATTAGGCTCCGAACCGAACAAAGATCATTGATTGTACGCACCGGACGCCGGTGCGGTTTTTCACGTTAAGCTTAAAAATTGTCTATTCGATGATAGTTTTTTCCTGATCGCTACGCATTCTCTATCGGATGACGATAATGACATCCGAAATACTTAACAAAGGAGAACTAATTATGAAGAACACTACTAATCGACTCAAAGGCATCATGGGTTTCACACTCATCGAACTTCTTGTTGTTTCGGCATCAATACCGGTTTTGATCGGCCTGCTTCTTCCGGCGATCCAAAACGCTCGCTAGAGAGGTCCGTCGGGAGGTCTTAGGACCTCCCATTTTATTCATCTATCATTGGTTCCGGTTTCCGAACTTTACGACGCTCGGCCTTCCAAGCCTTTCTTACCGAAACGACATCGAACTTGTCTCGCCTGCCATCACGCATATTCTCGACCTCGTGTTGGACGCGGGCCGCTATGAGCCTGTAAGCCTCTGTGTTAGGCACACCTTTGGTCATATCGCGAAGCTCTTCGTACGAAAGGAATTTACCGATCCGAGCCCCGATCTTAGCTCCGATGCTCTGCTTGGCGGGTATCGTCATACCCTTTGGATATGCTTCGAATGTTCCCCAGAGCTGTATCGGAAGTATTCCTATCTTCTGATTGAGGGCAAGATAGCCGATCACCGGTTTGAATTCGGCGATCTCGCCCGTCAGCGAGCGGGTTCCTTCCGGAAATATCAGCGCGTTATAGCCTTCGTTCAGGATCCGCGTAACATGTCGCAGCGACTGCCTCAAACTTCCCGTTCGCTCGATAGGTACAAGCGTCGTAAAGTTGTTCATGTACGCCCGCTTGTATTTGGTATCGAACCAGTAGTCAGCAGCGGCGACCGCTACGGTCTGTTCTGCAACGGCCTTGCCGAGGGCGGTCTTGACCAGTCCGGTATCGATATGGGATGCGTGGTTCGGTGCAACGATGAAGTTTACATGTTGAGGCACGTTGCCCTGCCCTTCGATCGTCGTATCAAGGACGTTCTTGTAAAGACGTTCCTGAGCAAAATCGACTGCGGCGTTCCCTATTCTCCGGACCAGCGAAGGGATAAAAATGTCCTCGTCATCTTTTTTCTCTTCGATCTTTGGCTCATCTGCAAGACGTTTCGACCTATCTATTCGCTTGACCGCCGTCAACAATTCGCGGACCGTCTGAACCTCGTTCAACGCGTCTGGAGAAAGCACACGGCCTCCGGCATCTTCGACCGCCGCCTGGAGTTCGACGAACATCAGCGAATCAAAACCGAGATTCGCGAGTTTATCTTCTACGGCGATTTCCGATAATGGCCTGCTTGAAACGGTTGCGACGATCTTCCGGATCCACAATAGATTGTCGTCACTCTTTGACTCCGTCGCGGCTATCGTTTTGTTCTTTGAACGTTCTTCGAGTGACTGAAGCATCTCGACGACCTCTGGACGTTTAACTTTCCGGGTCGCAGTTCGCGGCAACTCGAACGGAGTTATGTGAAATACCTTGATCCGTTTGAAGAAGGGCAGCGAGGCCGCGATCTCACGAAAGTACTCTTCGATCCTTTTGTTGACGTCCGAGCGGGACAAAGCGATATCGTGTTCGTAATCAGGGACGACCAACGCCGCTATCTTTTCCCCGCCGTCGTCCTCGGGCAGACCGACCACGCTCAGTTCTTTTATGAACCCGGACTTGGAATATATCTCTTCGATCTCATCCGGATAAATATTCTTTCCGTTAGAATCGATGATAACGTCCTTTGAACGGCCGACGATGAAGAGATTTCCGTCTTCGTCGAGTCTGCCGAGGTCGCCCGTCCGCAGCCATCGATCCTGGAGGACTTCCTCGGTCGCTTCGTCATTGTTGTAATAGCCAAGCATGACGTTCTGACCGCGCGCCAACACCTCGCCGATACCGCTTTCGTCAGGATCATTGATCCGCACCTCGACCCCGGGAAGCGGTTTACCGACACTGCCTCTCAACAATTTGTTGCCGGGCCGGGCGACGGTCAAAACCGGTGAGGACTCCGTCAGGCCGTAGCCCTCGAGCACCGTGAATCCCAGACCATGCAGGTCTTTTTGAACTTTTTCGGATAACGCCGAACCGCCTGATATCAAATAGCGCATCTTCCCGCCCATTCCCTGATGGATCGGGAAAAAGACGATCGGCCCCAGATTGAATGGCGTATTATCGCGTATCCACGCGTTGAACTCGATGATATTGTCAGCCAGATCGGCGATCCAATCGCCGCGTTCACGAAGTCGGGTCTTTATCCGCCTGTGCAGCATTTCCCAAAGAGCTGGAACGCCCACCATGCCGGTAACATGGCCGTTTTCGATCGTACGTGAAAGATCTTCTGCGGTAAGTTCGTTTAGATATGTGATCTGCGTACCATTTGAGAACGGCGTGAGAAAACCTGCCGAAAATTCAAACGTGTGGTGCATCGGCAGGACGGAGAGCACGCCGTCAGTCAGATCCATATCAAGTACGGACGACAGCATCGAGATCATGTTCGTAAAGTTCTTGTGTGAGAGCATCACGGCCTTTGGCTTGCCCGTCGTGCCCGAGGTGAAGATCAGCGACGCGACCGCGTTGCCGAGCACTTTTGCAGGCAGCAGAGCTAGCCGCTTGGATTCCTCAAGCTCGTCAGGCAATTCGAAGACCTCATCGAACGTCCAAACCGAAACTCCACCTTTTTTCCGGCTGTCTATCGCCTCATCGAGCTTTGCTTTCAATTCCGGATTCTCAGCTGACAGCTTCGGCGAAACGACTATCGCTGAGACCTCACCCGCCTTTGCAAAATTGACGATCTCATCAACTGAACTCGCCGGGTCGATCGGGACCGCCGTCGCACCGGCCTTGAGGATCCCGAAATAGGTCATCCCCCATTCGGGCATATTGTTCGAGAACAAGATCACCCGATCGCCCGGTTTGATGCCCTTGTCTGCGAGAAAGCCGGCCGCGCGCATCGTCAGTTCGCGGACATCATCATATGTATATTGCTCACGTCGTCCGTTTCGCTCGATCCGCATTGCGACACGGGTCGGAAAACGCTTAACGGAGGTGTCGAAGAGGTCAAGCAGGTCCTTGTAGGTGTACGAACGCTTTTCGACCGCTTTCAGCTCTTCTTCAAGTGTCGGCAAAACCCACTTTCGCATTCCCGGAAAATGGACGTTCAACCAATAGTCATACCAATCGAGTTTTTCGGGATACCAAGGCAACAGATGCTTTTCCTTCTCCTTAATGACAGACATCAATGCCCGAACATTATCAGACCGATAAAGATATTCGTTATCGATCATGAACGGTTTGAACATCGCAAACGCGTCCATCGTGTCCTGGGTCGCCTGTTTGAAATCTTCGGTCGATCTTTTGAGGTCAGAGATGATATTGCCGATCCGCCCGCCGCCCCAACGCGGTGTTGCACGATCCATCAGATCATCTGCCCTTTTCGCTAACTTGTTCAGCATCGGAGCACTGGTCAGTTCGTAAGTACGCTGTTTCACCGGGACGGCCTCGACCATTCCGGCAAGCTTGTTGATGATCTTGTTACCTGTTTCCTTTTCGTCAAAATGCTGTCGCTTGTAAAGCCCGACAAGCCCGACGATGCGTTTCATATCGTTCGGATTCGAATCGCCCGATGATGCCTGGAAAACAAGTGGCGGATCGTCATCGACCAGTGCATTCATTGCCGCCGCGATTATCACGCCGGCTACCATGTCGACCGGGATAATGTCGAGGATCAGTTTTTCGTTGACCGGAATTATCGGCTGTCCGCGAAGTGCGATCAGGATCAGCGGTGCGGTCGTCGTAAATCCCTCGTTCCAGCCCGGGAACGGATACTGATTCGAAGATTCGACGATGGACGGCCGCACGAGCGTTTTCACAATATCGTCCTGGGAAGCGATGATCTGCTCGGCGAGCGACTTCGAATATGTATAAATATTCGTCCAGCCCCAGTATTCGGCACGCTCGGCTCCGAGTTCGGTCGTCCGTTCGCGGATCCACATCTTGCGTTCACGAAAGATCGCGGATTTCAGTTCGCTTTCATCGTCCGGATCGCGTCCTTCTTCGATAAATCGATTGCGAGCCTGTTCGCGAAACTTCGCGGCCTGGACCGCATCGTCGGCTTCCTGGCGTGCTTGTTCGCTCAGTCGTGCACAGTCTTCGACCTCTCGGTTTACGTCGAATGTCGTTCCGACCAGTTCGTTCTTTCGTGGAAAATATCCGACGACCGGCTCATTCTCCCAGATCGCCCCGCTGCGTTTGCCCGCGACAAAACACGTCGAGACATGCACCAACCGCGGCTTTTTCATCATCCGAGCCATCTTGATGATGTTGTTTGACCCGACAACGTTCGTTCGAAGAGCAGATTCGAGCGGAGGGTTAAACGTAACATTCCCGGCACCATTGATAATGATGTCGGTGTCACGCATTATCTTCTTCGCGGTCTTCTCATCAAGGCCCAGATACTCGTTACCGACATCGCCATTCACCGGCACGACCTTCGACTTTATAAAGGCTTCAAAACCGTCGCCGTATTTTACCCGCAGCGGATCGAATGTCGGCGAGGTAACGATGCTTGTCCAAAACCGCGTCATCGATTCATTCTCGTCCCGAGCGCGAACCGTCGCATAAACCTTCCCGATATCCGGAAAATTATGCAGCAGCATCGACAACGTGACCTTTCCCACAAAACCGGTCCCGCCGATAAAGAACATTTTCTTGCCTTTAAATATTTCTGTTGGTGATAGCTTCATAACGGAGCGCGGACACTCTTGTCCGCAACACCGCTCGCTTCGAGCGGTGCGAAATTGCGTTCAGTACTAGCCCCCCTGTAGACGGCGTTGATTTTCGCCCTTCGGGCTCATGCGGACAGAAGTGTCCGCGCTCCAACCCGTGCCGCCGATAAAGAAGATCTTTTTACCCTTAAATGTTTCTGTTGGTGAGAGTTTCATCAATTAAAGTATTCGATCTCACGCCTGATTCTAGAACGAAGATCCCAGTCCGCACCCGGAGCGTATTGAATCTCGGTAATTTGTTCGATCCAGTTTCCGAAATTATCGAGTCTATATGACATTCGAGATGTGTAAACTCTGTCACCTACCGGTTCGAGCATCTTCTTCAGTTTTCCTTCAGGATCATATTCAAAGGTCGTAACACTTCGCCCTCCATCGGTCTGCTGAACATTGATCGTCTCATTCCCAAAACTATCAAAAGTGCTTGATGAATCGATCGCGACAAAATCCGATAAGTCAAAGTAATCGTCGTTCAAAAGTGTGCCACTAAATTTTCGAGAACCGAGTTTTTTCTTGGTCGCATCCTCGAATGGCAATGAGGCGATCAATCCGTTCTCGTCGAACTCTCTTTTAGACTCGATCGTCCTAGTTGGCCCGTACCAAACATACCGAATATTGTTTCCAAAACGATCAAATTCACGGATTGATCTAATTCTCTCCTTACCAGTCCGCTCATCAACTTGACGTTCTTGCACCGTCTTAACCAGTCCTTTGAGTTTCCATTTGAGCCGGTCGTTAAAAGCACATGCCCCCGCTAAAATGATCGGATGATTAAACTTCTTTTCAAGCGTCAATAGCTGATCAATTGGAATTGCAAAGTTTAGGTTCTGACCACTTATCACACTTGATCTGACGATTCCAACCGCTTGCCCCGCAGAGTTAATCAACGGGCCCCCACTTGAGCCGGGAGATATTGCCGCATCAATTTGAAATAACGTTCGATCCGTTTCACCCGATTTATTTTTCACCCAGTTCAACAGTTCGTCGTCGCCCTTATCTTTTCGGTCCTTTTCCCGAACGCTACTAACGATTCCTTTCGTAAAGGACCCTTCCAAACCTTTGGGATTGCTTGCGACATAAACATCGTCTCCAGTTTTCACCGCAAATGAATCCCCGACGGATATTATCGGAAACTTGTCGTTAGCAATTCGCACTACACAAATGTCCTGTCGAGCGTTCATAGCGACGACTTCTATTGCTTTTGAGATTTCACCGGTTTTGACGTTTTTGACAATCGCATTGGTTGCGCGTTCGAAAACGTGAAGGTTGGACACAACTAATCCCGGCTTGTAGACAAATCCGCTTCCTTGACTTATTGGATTTCCGTTTTCGTCCTGGGCGATAATTAGGACTACCGACGGCATCACCTTCTGCGCAATCTCAGGAGATGTCAGCACCTTGGCTTTCGGTGCGCGACGCTTTTTCTGGGCTTCAGCCGACTCTGCGTGAAACAGAAGAACAGCTATCATTAACGACAGGAAAATTGTTTTCATACGTCTTCATTCTGCCTCCCACAGAAGTCCTTGCGGCCTAGAGCCGGTCGCGATTTGCAACGGGCTTTTTCGCTAATCCGTCACATTACACAACCCAATTATCGGCTGGTGGAGCATTGTGATCTCGGCGTTGCGGCCCATGTAACTGCGGCCCATGGCGATGGCTTCGGTTAGGTTGTCGGCGCGCTCCCAGCCTAGCATTTCTGGGACGTGAGCGTTTTCGGCACCGGCGACGATGACTTTGCCGACGTGCTGGCGGCCGTTTTCGCCCCAGTACCACATGAAGAATGCGTGTGCTCCGTGATAGGCGTTGCCGCGGCGGTACATCTCGATGTACGCCGGATTGGTCGCGAATTCACGTTCGTATTTTTCGCGAAGGTAGAATGCATCACGCGATTCCGGCAGCAGACGATGGAAAAACTCGATATACGACGGGTGAAACTTATGATCGAACTCATCAAAACATGGATGCGTAATGATCATCACACCGCCCTTTCTGAGCAGCGGCTTATTGCGATACATATTAAAGTGATACCCAAGAGCCATCACCTGAACCAGTATCGGATTGAGAGCCGAATAGACGTTATACGGCGAGATGTCGGGAATTCCTGAGATCAGAATGTCGCACTGGCCCTTTACCGGGATCTCGTACTGCTGGTAGTTTTTCTCGAGAATCTTCTCGTGCACTGGCTCGGTCTTGCCCGCGTAACACGCGATCAGTTCGTACTGGGCTGGGATCGCATGCAGCATCTTTCGTCGAGCTGCCCGTGGCATTTTTGAGAAGGTATTGGCCATCACTTCCCACTTCATACGGTCCGCAAAACTGAATTCGTCCTCGTTACGCGTCAGGATGTCGTAGCCCTCGGGGAACATTTTATTGTTGATCGCCGTCTCGATGTGAAAGACCTTGCATTGCTCATCGACAAGTTTCCCGAGGCGAATGACCTTGTGATTTAAGGCAGATTTCGGCGGGTCCATATACGAATCTGATTCACGGATCGTCTGCGGCTCGTGGTGAGCACGCAAGGATTCGTAATCGCATAACCCCACCGCCACGGACTTATGCCCGCCGTCCATCGGGACAAGGTTGATGTTCAGATAGATCAGCAGGTCGCTCTCGATCGCCCGCTTGTTCACACGAAGCGGTTCGTTGTGGCGCGTGTGGCCGAGCGTGACCAGATTGTCGTCGTCTTCGGCGTCGTGATTGTAATAGCGATCGGGGTAATATTCGTTATAGATCGCCGAACCGACCATCCTCTTCATTTCCCACGCCGTCATCTTGCGGTGCAGCGAGTTTGCGATGATGAGATGAATATCGTCGACGCCGTTCGCCCCGCACATATCCAGCACGACCTCGAGCATCGTCTGCCGCATATCCGGCGTCGCCATCGGCGGCAGCGGCAGCGAAATGTCGTCCATCGCGATCGTCACCCGCATCCCCGGTTCGAGCAGTGCATATAGCGGCTCCATCTCGATAGGGTGGTTTACGGCATACCGGATCGCCGCCTCGCGATTCGGCAAACCCTTGATCGGCGGATTCGGATAAATGACCCGTGTCCCGATCGGAATGTCCTCAAGGATAAAATCTTCGCCATTCGGCATGATCCGCGGTGCCGAGTCCTTGTCGATATACACGATCGATTCGTGCGTTTTGCGTCTAAGTGAAAGTGCCATAATTAGTTAATCATCGTGGCCGTGCCTGCACGGCAAGAGATGAATATACAAACCGTGTGTCGAGCCTTCCTTGAAAAAGACGCTTCCGGCACCGTCTGGATTAATGTTCCTAGCGTGTTCGTCACCATTGATATAAGCGAGAATATAATTCGCAAGAAACTCCAGCGATTTATGGTCGCCCTCAATCAACACTTCCGCATCTTCCAAAATCTCCACCTTAAGTCTTGCACCTGCATCAGCAAAATGCTCTAAAACCTCGTTAGCAGTGGCTTCAATATCGGCAGATCGGACAATTTTCATTTCGACGTTGCTCCGGCGCGATCAAACTCACGAATCGCCTCGATAATCGTCTCAACCGCCCTCACATAAAACTCCGGCTGGATATTCGCGAAATCGTCGGTTGGGCGGTGATAGTCCTTGTGGTCCTCGACGCCGAAATAGATGAAAGGGATCTTCGCTGCGTGAAAGGCGGCGTGGTCAGATTGGTTCGTCCAGTCGCCCATCCCAAGCTCGGGCCGGTCGTGTCCAAGCAGGAGTTTCACTTTCGCTTTTTTCTGTGCGGCTTCGAGCATTGGCTTGAACTGCGGATAATGATATGTCCCGGCCGCGTATAATTCGCCCTTATCGCTCCGCGAGATCATGTCCATATTTATGTTCAACAAGATATTTTCCTTCGCAACCGGCGGATTCGCGACGAATTCCGTTGCTCCGAGCAGTCCCATTTCTTCAGCATCAAAAGCTACGAAGATCAATGAGTGTTGTGGTGTTTCTTTCGCAAAGTACTCTGCGATCGCAAAAAGAGCAGCTGTCCCCGAGGCATTGTCGTCAGCCCCGTTATAGACCGAGCCGTTGCGAATCCCAAGGTGGTCGTAGTGAGCAGTGATCACAATATACTTGTCCGATCGCTTCTTGCCCTTGATCTGCCCGACAAAATTGACGCCCGCGACCTTTCTTTCGGTGCCGCGTTCTGTGATCTGAAAATCTTGTCGAAACGAATCGCGAATTGGCACAAGGCCGGACCTGCGAAACTGTGTTTCGACATACGCCCTAGTTTGTTCGATCGACGGCCGAAGCGGCGAGCGTCCCTCACGCTCGTCCGATGCAAGATACTCAACGTCATTCAGCAATTTGACGGCGTCGAAATATTTCGAACTTGGCTTTTTAGCGTCCTCGTTCCGTTTGCCGACCGCGAGCTGTCCGACGGCCATTGTGACCGCGATCAGAGCAATTACTATCAGCCATCCCCCGGTTCGTTTTAAGTCCTTCACTGCTTCTCCGTTGTCATTTCTTTCGATTGTTATTTCAAATCCAGTACTGCCCAGTCATGCTGGCGGGCAGTTTGCTTGAGACGAAAATCGGGGCAGACCGCGACCGGATGACCGACGATCGACAGCATTGGCAGATCTGAGATGCTGTCTGAATAAGCGTAAGATTCGCTGAGGTTGATATTGTTCTTTTCCGCGTATTCGCGTATCCACTTCGCCTTCGTCGCCGATGCCATTACCGGCGGCAGTACACGGCCGGTCGCGTATCCGTTCACAAATTCGAGCCGGTTCGCAACGTAATCATCAATGCCGAGATAATCCATCATCCTCTCGATCGTAAAATCAAGAGCCCCCGTCAGTACGACCTGATGCTGGCCGATCTTCTTGCCCTGAGCTATCAGTTCTGCGGTACCCGGAAAGATCGCCGGCTTCAGAACATCTTCGAACAGCTCCTCGGAAAAGTAACGAAGTCTATCCTGCGAAAAACCCGAGTAGCTGCGAAAGAACACTTCGTTAAAAACATTGCGCGAATAGAGATCCGTTACGCCAAAAAACGGCAACTTAGCCAGCGTTCCGACGCTTTTCTTGGCCGTCTGCCAAATGCCTTGCTGCCGCTTTGCATAGAAAGCGAGCGTGTGGACGAGGTTTGTGCTGACGAGCGTGCCTTCGAGATCGTAGAACGCCGCTGCATTTCCGTTTTTATTCATACGGGCTTTGTGCTATTTTAGTCGCAACTTTGATGTCCGCTGTATATGCGGAGAATATTAGCACGTTGGCGAGGAATTGCGACATGAATTCGTGCAAACTTTACGTTTTAATTACATTTGTAATTACATTGTGCCTACAGTCGTCATGTTCAATGCGTGCGGACGGCGAAACCTCGCCGGGCTCGCCGGGTGCTATCACGATCGGACCGGCAATTGAGACGGCTGAGAAGCTCTTTGCTGCCCGGGAGGATATCGAGAGTTTGAGAAAGGCGGTAAAAGTACTATCAGAGGCGCGCAATCCGGCCGAAAGAAACTATGAAGTTGAATGGAAGTTTGCAAAATTCAGCTATTTCCTTGGCAAACGTACCGAATCTGAAAACGAAGCGAATAAGATCTTCGAAACCGGGCGCGACGCAGGCCGCATTGCTTCGCGTGTTCAGCCATCGAGCCCGGAAGGACATTTTTGGTACGCGGCCAATCTCGGTGAGCTTTCGAGGCTCAGTCCGATCACGGTCGGGATCAAGTCCGTCGACGATATACGAGAGGCGATGTTAAAAGTGGTTGCGATCGATCCGAGCTATCAGGGTGCAAGTGCTTTTGATGCCCTGGGCCAGCTTGAAATGGAGACACGCAACCTGAAGGGCGGAAAGGCAGAGAAGGCGGTCGAATACTTGGAAAAAGGGCTCGGCATTAACAAAGACAACGCGAATATAAGGCTGCACCTGGCCGAAGCATATCTCGCTGTAAAGCGTGACGCGGATGCCCGCAAGCAGCTTGATGCGTTGTTTGACCTCAAACCAGACCCCGCATTCATCCCGGAACATAAGGAAGCAGTTGCAAAGGGAAAGAAGCTGTTAGCCATGAACTTTTGAGCATCCCGAACGCACGGACCAGAACGCGTTCTAATTATCCGATCCCTACAATTATGCGTCGTGCAATCTTCCCGGGCTCTTTCGATCCACTTACGAACGGACACCTGGATATCATCAAGCGCAGCCTTCCGCTATTCGACGAAATAATTATTGCAATCTTGAACAATCCGGAGAAGAATCCGATGTTTACGGTCGAAGAACGATGTGCGATGATCGCCGAAATATTGCCCTCGTTAAATGGGCACACCTGCCGATTGGTCGTAGACAGTTTTTCAGGCCTCACGGCTCATTTTGCAAAGGAAAAGAATGCAACTGCTATCGTTCGCGGCATACGCGCCGTAAGCGATTACGAATATGAACTTCGAATGGCGTTGATGAACCGCAAACTTGAACCCTCGATCGAAACGGTCTTTCTAATGGCGGGCGAGGAATATTCATACGTTTCGTCGACGCTGATGAAGCAGGTCTTCGAACTCGGAGGTCACGTCGATGGTTTAATTCCCGAGCTGGTCGAGGCCAAAATGCGTGAAAAATCAGGCAGGTAAGCGCGGCCCGCATACCGGCTGTTCATTGACTGGTTCGCTATAGGATAAGATACCTAAATGTCGAAATCATTTCCTGTTTCTGAAAGAGTCGCGGCGATGAAGGGCTCTTCAACGCTTCTAGCGGCTCAGGCAGCAGCGGATCTGCGTGAAAAAGGGCATAGCGTTATCGACCTGACGGTCGGCGAACCCGACTTTGAAACGCCGGCCTTTATCAAGGAATACGCTGTCGAAGGCCTGGCAAAGGGCCTTACGAAATATACACCAAGTTCCGGTCTCAAAGTATTTCAGGAATCGATCGCGTCCTTTTATGCCGAGCGGTTCGGGGCCGAACTTTCAGTGTCATCGATCGCGGCGTCGTGCGGAGGAAAGCAAGCCCTTTTTAACGCAGCGTGCACGATACTCAATCCCGGCGACGAATTGCTTATACCTAAACCATATTGGGTCACATTCCCCGAGATCGGTGCTTTTTGCGGGGCAAAGAACGTCTTTATCGAGACAGCAGAAACCGAGTTCGTGCTGACTGCCGAACAGGTAAAGGCGGCGATCACCGATAAGACCAAACTCCTGATCGTCAATTCGCCCAACAACCCGACCGGAAGGGTAATACCTCCGCGCGAAATGGTCAGGATAGTCGAGACGTGTGCGGAAAACGGCGTCTATGTCCTAACGGACGAATGCTATCTTTTCTTCGCATATCCGCCAGGTGAGGTCTTTTCGTCGGCGAGCCTTCCGCCGGAACTCCGCGAGTTCGTTTGCGTTGCGGGCAGCTTTTCAAAAACTTATGCTATGACCGGTTGGCGAGCGGGGTACACGATCGCCAGCCCGGAATGGACGAAGGCGATGGTAAAGCTCCAAAGCCATTCGGCGACACATCCAACGTCGTTCGTACAATACGCTTGTGCGATGGCGATGGCAGATCATGATGCCTCGATGAACGCTGTAAATGATATGCTCGTTGAATATCATCGTCGGCGTGATTGGTTGATCCCAGCATTGAACACGATCAAAGGTTTCAGATGTCCGATGCCCGAGGGAGCATTTTATGCTTTTGTTGATGTCGGCGAAATGCTCGGGGAGCAATTCGCTGATTCGGCGGACGTAGCTGAGGCAATGTTGAACGAAGCTTTTACGGTCGTGACTGACGGTGCTGGTTTTGGTGCCGACGGATTTCTTCGATTTTCGTATGCGACGTCAATCGAAAATCTGCATCAGGCCGTCGATAGGCTTGTTTCGATGTTTGGAGTGAAGGACGTCAGGGCAGCGTGATCACCCTTGTGAGAAAACTAGTTTGAATCCGTTACAGTCCCGTACTTCAAGTTCGACGCAATCGTAGACCCGACGAACGGGGCCAAGGATTATGTCCGCACCTGCGGCTGACAACTCCTTAGACAATTCCTCGATGTCCGATACCCATATATATGCGTCACTGCTGATCTGACGAAGTTCGAGGTTTGTCCGCTGCGGTTCGGCGTCCGCCTTTCCGAAATGAAATTCCGCGCCGCCTCGTCCTACCATTGCGAACACGGGCGGGTCGCCAAAATATCCAAGGATCTCAAACCCGAACACGTCGCGATAATACTCCGCTGTTCTGACAACGTCAGCGACAACAAAATTCGGCGCGACACTTTTGAACTCAACCATTTTCACAGGTTAGGACCGTTCCGGCTAACCTCCGGTCATCAGTAAACCTATGGACTCACTGGTCGTACTCGTCGGATCGACCTCGCCGACGATCTTCCCTTCGCGAATGACCATTAATCGATCGGCAAGTGCCGTCACTTCTTCGAGTTCTGCCGAGATCAACAGGACAGCCGTGCCGGCATCACGCATCTCGATCAATTTTCGATGGATAAACTCGATCGCCCCGATATCGACCCCACGGGTCGGTTGTGAAACAAGCAGCAATTTCGGCTGATGGCCAAATTCGCGCCCGATTATCAGTTTCTGCTGGTTGCCGCCAGACAGTGCTTTTGCAGTCAAGGACGGATTGGGCGGACGTACATCAAAATCTTCGATGATCTGTGCAACGCGCGATCTGACAACGCTGTTGTCAATAATGCCAAGGCCAAAAGTAACCGGTGGTCGATAATGAACGCCCAAGATCGCGTTTTCGGCAAGATCAGAATTAAGCAGGAGTCCTCGTTTTTGCCGGTCTTCCGGGATGTGCGCGATACCGAGTTCCTTCTTCTGCCTGGCATCAAGAGATGTCACGTCCCGTCCGTCAAACCAGATCGAACCACCCGAACAACGCACCAAACCAGCTAGGGCCTCAACAAGCTCGGTCTGGCCGTTACCCTCGATCCCGGCTATCCCGACGATCTCGCCGGCTCGGACCTCGAAAGAAATGTCGTCGACCGCCACATCGTGCTTTCCCCGAACCGACAGATTCCTTACTTCCAAAACGACATCGGTTGGCTTCGACTCCGGTTTATCGACCCGGAGAAGCACCTCACGGCCAACTATCATCCTCGCCAACTCTTTCGCGTTCGTTTCAGAGGTTCTCACGTTACCCACCGATCTGCCATCGCGCATGACGGTAACCTCATCGGAAATCGCGAGGACTTCCTCAAGTTTGTGGGTAATAATGATGATGGTCTTGCCCTGCGCCTTCATACGCCGCAGTATTTTGAAAAACTCTTCGACCTCCTGCGGTGTCAGCACCGCAGTCGGCTCATCCAGGATCAGCAGCCTGGCATCGCGGTATAGGGCTTTTAGCAATTCGACCCGCTGCTGAGCCCCGACCGAGAGGTCCTCGATCAACGCCGCTGGGTCAACATCGAGTTTCAGATCATCAGATAGCTTCTTGATATCAAGTTCGGCCTTATCGAGATCGAGGTTCACCGGCGAGCCGGTTTCTGCGCCGAGGACAATATTCTCCGCGACCGTCATCGTATCGACCAGCAAGAAATGCTGATGCACCATACCTATGCCGAGGGCGATAGCGTCGTGTGGATTTCGAATCGCAACCGGCTTTCCGTCCACCAAAATCTCGCCGGCGTCCGGGTTATAAAACCCATAAACCACGCGCATCACGGTAGATTTGCCTGCCCCGTTCTCGCCTACGATGGCATGAATCGTGCCATTTTCGACCTTTAGAGACACATCGTCGTTTGCGACACAATCTCCGAATACCTTCCTGACGTTTCGTACTTCGAGCATCGATCCCCTAATTCGCCATCGCGTCGGTCACCTTGATCTCTCCGGCAACTATTTTTGCTTTTGCTGCTTCTACACGTTCGATAACGTTCGCCGGGACCAGCGGTTCGTTGAATTCATCCATCGCATATGCAACGCCATCCTTGTCGAGTCCGAATACATGGAACCCGCCCTGAAACTTACCTTCGATCACCTCTTTGACGGCGTCATAGACAGCGTTGTCGACCCGTTTTACCATCGAGGTGAGAACAAATCCTGGTTTTACGCCGTTCTGATTGGAATCGACCCCGATCACGAATCGGTTCGCCTGGCCATCCATGTTCTGACCGTATTGCTCAACAGCATCGAAGGCACCAAGCCCGGAATTCCCGGCTGCGGTGAAGATTACGTCCGCACCTTTCTCGATCTGCGAAAGGGCGAGTTCTTTGCCCTTTCCCGGATTATTCCATGCATGGTCGGTCACGCCAACATAGTTTGTCACTATTTGGATCTTCGGGTTTACCGCCTTTGCTCCTTCTTCGTAGCCTTTGTTGAATCGATGAATAAGCGGAATGTCCATTCCGCCCAGAAAGCCCAGGACACCAGTCCGCGATTTCGCCGCGGCTATCATGCCCACAAGATATGAGCCTTCGTGCTCACGGAAAACAAGAGAAGCTACATTTTGTTTCGGTGTCTTCCCGTCCTTTTCAAAGATGACACCGTCCACGATCGCAAACTTCACTTCGGGATAGTCGATCGCGACTTTTTGCATGATCGGCCCTTGAGCGAAGCCCACCCCGACGACAAGGTCAAAGTTCTTCTCTGCAAAGGCGCGCATCGCAGGCTCGATCGAAGTCGGATTTCCCGGTTCAACGTCGTAGAGGCAGATATTCAATTCCTTTTCTGCACGCTTTACGCCTTCCCAGGCGGCCGCATTGAACGAACGATCATTTTTACCGCCAATGTCAAAAACTATCCCGACACGCGTGCTGCAGCCAACTCGCTTTGTCTCCGAACGCACTGCGCACGACGAAACAGTGAAAATGGCGATCATGCCGAGCATCGCCATTTTTATAATGTTGATGTTCATAGACTATTTGCTTACCAAAGGGTGGTCAGCCTCATTAGCTTACAAACATCTAAGGTTTTGGGCAAGGAAGTATCGAAGGCGAACCATCTATTCGATGCCGCGTCGAGCAAGTTGGTCGGCAAGTGCCGCTCGAACTGCGGAGTCGAACCCGCCCGAGCGGCCTGAACGCGCCCCCTCAGCCCGAAGAAATGCTTCTCGCTGTTTCGATAGTTCGAGGATCTCTTGCCGTATCTTCTTTCTTTCTGCGATCCGGGCATCCACTTGCCGCTGTCTCTCTGCCGGCGAGACCCTTTGCAGATCGTCCGGCAGATCTTCAGCCTTTACCTCGTCGAGTTTGATTCTTCCTCGCTCCATGTCCTGGATCAGATCGCCATTGTAAGCGTCTTTGTTCACCGCTTTATTCAGCGCCCGGTCGGCTCTCGCAGTATTGGACGCCGCATTCGCCATCTTCGATTCCGTCTCTGCAGCCGCCATAGAGAGATCGGCACGTCGTGTCGGTGCGCCGTAGGCAATGAAGGTTCCCCCGAGTTTTTGACCGAGCTCTGCAATTCGCGAATCGAACGGCGTGTCTAACTCTTCAACCCCGCCGTTCTGTGCGATCGCAAAGTATTTGCCTTGTCCTGCTTTTGCAACCTGTTGCCAGATCGACCGTGTTTCGTGGTCATCGCCGCATTGTATCGTGTTCACGACAATGTTCCGTCGAACAGCGACCGTCGTCGTTGCGAGAACATCAGGCTCGCCGCTGTAATTCTGCGGAGGAGCATCGCCGACAAGAAAGATGATCTTCGCTGCCCCGGACTTCGACCATCCTGCCTTTTCCACACCTTCAGCTAACGCCTTCCGAACGCTTTCAGGCGTGTCACCACCGCCGCCGGCTTCCAGGTCCATTAGTTTAGAATAGACCGCGTCGAGATCTGATGATATTGGCACGATCTGGGTGACATACTCATCATTCCGATCTCGATACGCAACGAAGCCGACGCGAACGTCTGGCTTTGACTGTTTTTGCATCACTTCATTAACGATGCTCCAGATCTTTTGTTTAGCTCCGTCGAGCAAGCCGCCCATTGACCCGGTCGTATCTAGGACAAATACCATTTCGAGGGTCTTGCCTTGAGTCGGCTCGTTTGTTTCAGGTCCGGCCTCGTGTATCTCTTCAACCTCGACCCGCGGGATCTCGCGGTTGATGTATGAAATGCCCGCAAATGCAACACCCACAACAAATGCGAGTAACAATATCGCGACTTTGAAGAATTTATGTTCCATTTCGTTCGCTCCTTAAATATGCTCAGATCGCCGCCCTTTGAGATCGTCTGCAGTTCGAACGTTCGGGAAGTGGAATACTTGCGAAGAAATTCAGTTGGAAATTGTCTTGTGGATCAGCGGCGGAGGAGTGATCTGCGTGTCAAGTATTTGGTAGGAACGTCTCAACTTTGCCGCAATTGAATCGGCCTGTTCCTCAGATCTGCAATATAGCTCGCCGATCGGTTGCCCCGTAATCACACGATCACCGATCCGTGAAATGCTCGCATAACCTATTGCATGATCTATCTTATCTTCGGCGCGGGTGCGGCCGCCGCCGATCTCGACGATCGCATTTCCTATTGCGAGCGTGTCGATCTCTGAAATGCAGCCTGAATTCTCGGCCTTGATCTCGACCCTGGTCAGGGTTGGATCGACAAGCTTTTCCGGATCGTCACAAACGGAAAGGTCGCCGCCCTGGAGTTCGAGATTGCGGCAAAAACGCTCGAATGCGTTCCCGCTATCTATCTTTGCTGTCGCCAACCGTCGTGCAGTACCGAGGTCCGCCGATACACCGGCTAGCACCAGCAAGCGCGAAGTCAGGTCGAGAGAAAGTTCAAATGTTGATTCGCTTCCCGGTAATGGCTCGCCTTTAAGTATCTTGATGCATTCATACGTCTCAAGCGCATTGCCGACAAATCTGCCGAGAGGCTGGCCCATATCCGAGATCACCGCTTCGGTCCTGACGCCAAAGTTGGTGCCGGTCATTACCATTGCCTCAGCGAGCTCTTGCGAGTCTTCGAACCTCTGCATGAATGCTCCCGACCCGGTCTTCACGTCCAGAACTAGTACATCGAGCCCTTCGGCGAGCTTCTTTGACATTATGGATGCAACGATCAGTGGGATGCATGGGACCGTTGCAGTCGCATCGCGGAGAGCGTAGAGCTTTCGATCCGCCGGAGCGATCTCAGCTGTCTGACCGGCCATCGCGTAACCGCAATCGTCGATGACAGAATGAAACTCCTGCTTCGAAAGGCGAACGTTAAATCCCGGTATCGCCTCGAGCTTATCCAAAGTTCCGCCGGTATGTCCGAGGCCGCGGCCTGATATCATCGGGACGGCCAGACCGCACGCTGCGGCAAGTGGTGCGATTATCAGGGACGTCTTATCCCCGACCCCGCCGGTCGAATGCTTGTCGACCTTGGGTTTGCCGATCTCTTCAAAACTGAGTACCTCGCCGGACCGAAGCATTGCATCAGTGATGGCGTCCTGTTCGGCAAGGTTCATCCCGCGAATGAACATCGCCATGACCATTGCAGTGATCTGGTAATCGGCCCAAGAACCATCGCAAACACCATCGATAAAAGCACCGATCTCTGAATGCGAAAGCTCTCCGCCGTCTCGTTTAATTGCGATGATCTCTTGTGGCCGCATTGAATATGGAAAACAAAAACTGCCCAAGTTTCGCACAAGGGCAGTCAGCAAGTCCATCTGTTGGAGGACGTTACATTCAATGTCGGACCATCAACTGCTGCTTATTTCTAACAGCACGACCGCGTCAGCCCTAACGGCTTGCCGACCACCGACAGCATCGACGCCCTCACTTGTTTTGGCCTTCACACTGATCTGGGTGGTTTCGATCTCGAGCGAAAGGGCGAGTCCCCTGCGAATATCCTCGATGTACGGGCGCAATTTTGGATACTCGAGATGAACGGTCGCATCCAGATTCGCAACCTTGTAGCCGCGTTCCCTGGCGAGTCCGACGGCGTATCTGAGAAACACCGAACTTTCGGCATTGAGCCAACGATCGTCGCTGTTCGGAAAATGCGAACCAATATCCCCGAGTGCCAGTGCTCCGAGAATTGCATCGGTTACTGCGTGTAGTAACACATCGGCATCCGAGTGCCCTTCAGCACCGAGCTCAGAATCTAACCGCACGCCCCCGATGATCAGCGGACGCCCGGCGACGAGCCTGTGAATGTCGTTTCCTTGTCCGATCCTGTACATCTGCTTTTCATCAAAAGTATGTGGAACGCCGGAATATCTTGACCGGTGGTTCACTTCATCAAAAGAGCTTCCGCGAATGCGAGATCCTCCGGATAGGTGATCTTAATATTGCGGGAGCTTCCGTCAACTATCGCAATGGGATGGCCCAGCCTTTCAACAAGAAAACACTCATCGGTCACTGATTCACCGAGATCGGTGTCGTCGAACGCCCGTCTCAATAGATCGGCCGAAAATACTTGTGGAGTAAATGCCCGTCGCAGTTTTGCTCTATCAAGAGTTGCCGATATTTGGCCACCCACGACCGTTTTTATCGTGTCCGTGACAGCTGCGACAAGACAAGCAGCACCGGTGTGCTTTGCTCTCTCGATCGTGCGCTCGATCTCTTCGACTGTTACCAACGGCCGAGCCCCATCGTGAACGGCAATGATCGATGTCTCGGTGTCGACTGCGTTTAGCCCGTTGAGAACCGATTGTGCACGGGTCGCCCCACCGCTGACAATTGAGTTGATCTTTGGTACACAGTGTCGGTCAAAACGTTCGATCTGATCACCGGCAAGAACAAGAACGATCTGGTCAACCGACGGCGAGGCTTGAAATCGCTCCAATGTGTGAACGATGACCGGCTTTCCACCGATCTCGAGAAATTGTTTGGGTTTATCGGAATTGAAACGTGAACCGGAACCGGCAGCAACGATGATCGCTGTAGTTTTCATCGTTTCGCGACGGGTTAATCGACTTCCTCGATGATCGTCGTTTGTCGCAGTTCGCGGGTTGCCTTTCGAAAGCCAAGAGAACGGGAATCGTGGATCGCAACATTCGAATGCTCGCCGTTGTCTTCTTTCTCTTCCCAGAGCCTGCCAAAGATCATCTTTCCTGCGGTCGTCTGCAGGACGCTGGTTACTGCGATATCGGCGGTCTTACCTATTAACCTGCGGGCGTTGTCGATCACGACCATTGTCCCATCGTCTAGATAAGCAACGCCTTGGTTGTATTCCTTGCCCTCTTTCAGCACGAAAACACGCATCGCCTCGCCGGGCAGCACCACCGGTTTCAGGGCATTTGCGAGTTCGTTGATGTTCAGTACAGAAACGCCACGGAGCTGCGAAACCTTGTTAAGGTTAAAGTCATTCGTAACGATCACGGCCTCGAGCTGTTTGCCGAGCTCGATCAATTTCAGATCGACCTCTTTTACTGCCGGAAAATCAGTTTCGACGATCTGGATATCGAGCTTACTATTGTTCCGAAGTCTTTGTAGCATGTCCAGACCGCGGCGGCCTCGTTGCCGCTTTGACGAATCTGCCGAATCGGCTACCTGCTGCAGTTCCGCGAGAATGAAATTCGGAATTATCAGTGTCCCGCTCAAAAAGCCCGTTTCGGCAACATCAGCGATTCGGCCGTCAATGATCACAGACGTATCAAGGATCTTATAGTCACGCGGTGTGTTTTTATCGCTGAAAATGCCGCCAAGAGCAGTGAGATCGAGATAATCGCCTTTCGCAGCACCGACCATTAGGCCAACGTATCCCATAAAGAACGCCAATGAGATCGTCAGGAAGGTCTTCATTTCAGCCGGAACTGCCTGAACTTCCTGGATCGAGATCAATACTCCGATCAAAAATGCCCCGGCGATCCCAAGTATCGAGCCAACAGCCGCACCGATCAATGTCTTCAGCGTTGCCCGTCTTACACGTAGCTCAAAACCGATGATCGCAATTGCGATCAAAACTCCAATGGCCGCCGAGACAAATCTACGCGTCGGTTCATCGATAGGATCAAGACGCGCGGTGTGAGCAAGCGGATTTAGCAAAAAGCCAATTCCTGCCAGTAACCCGACAAAGGCGATCCTGATTGTGAGTATGTCGAGCTTCATCTGAGAAATCTTAGCACGAATTAGCGTGTGTTGTTAATGGTTTACATTTTTTGGCCTGACTGAAACCTAACCAAGCCTCAAAACATTCCCGTTGACCGCAACCGCTTCCGGCGAAAGCAAGAACAATACTACGCGTGCGACGTCATCAGGCGAGACCGTGCCCTTCGGCCGCAAGAATTCCGGATGGTCCAAATAATCCGATTCATTTGCATCCTTTACGACTACCGCATTTACACGAAAGCTGTCGGGTAGGTTCCTCGAGAACCACTCCGTCGCATCAAGATCCGCCGAATATGAAGCTTCAGTCACTGCACTATCGTCACTTACCGAACTATCTTCACTTTCCGAGGTAGGTTCGGCAATGACGTTAACGATCTTTGGTTTCGGGCGGCTAGACATCAGGCTCGACGCTAGCTTTGTAACCAAATAGCTTGGCCGAACCCCCTCGGGAAAATAATCGAGGGCGTCATCCTTGCAATTGACCAGAAACGTCGATTCGCCCGCCGATTTCAGACAATTGACAAGAAGGTCAAGCCTTGCAAACTCGGTCTCGACCTTATCTAGCAGCGTTCTTGCACCGTCGGGCGTTTGGGCGTCGGCGTCGACCGCAAATGCAAGGGTGCCGAGCGCACGCAACGCTTCGATGGCCGGATCGCCTTTGCCTGACGGTGGGACCCCCACGATGACGAATGCACCCTGTAATGCGAGCTGCAACGCAACGGCCTTTCCGATCGGGGTGGTGCCATCAGTCACTAGGGCGACCTTTTCCGAAAATGCATGAATTGAAGTTACGTTCACGGCCTTAGGATAGCGAAAACGACCGAGCTTCACCACAAAGATCGTCTAGGTGTTTTTCAACCGGTCTTTCTGATACCATTTCACAGGATCGAAGTACACGCAGACAAGGGGGCGACATCGTGAAAAGGCAAATAACTAAATTCGTTGCGACAGCACTACTAATATTCCTTCCGGCCGGGTTGAATGCTCAGCGTTTGACCCTTGCTTCGGGGAGTATTTTCATCGGCGGAGACTCGTTTTCGCGTCCTGATTATCAAACCATATTGATCTTCGACGTCACCGGCAGTGCGCAGAATCCGGTAAGAACCTATCGATTTGGAGCGACCCAGTACTATAGCGTTTATCTCGATCATCCCATCAAACCAGACGGCCGTTATGATTATTCGTTGATCATGCCGTATGGGCCGCAATCGCTTTTTATCAATGGCCAGAATATTTATCCGGTTTGGTATGTTGAGAGTCGGTGGAATCTCAATGCGAGTGTGATAACGCCTATTGCAACGGTCGATTCACCGGTCATAGCAACTGTCGAGTCGCCGTTTTCGATGACCGGTACCACGTCGACGTACGGCCGTTATAACTTGAATCTTCGAACAAAAGGTTCAGGAACGGTTCGGATCCGTTTCGAGAAAATCGGTCTGAACTACTTTTTTCTGGACGGGACATACGTGTTTTCTGAGCCCGGTTCTGATCGCTAGTGCCTATGGCAAAACAACCCTCAACGATCTTCGTTTGCCAGAATTGCGGCGGGCAATCGCGTAAATGGCTCGGTCAATGTCCGGACTGCGAAGAATGGAATACGCTTGTCGAGGAAAGGTTTCGTCCGGCAGCGCAGGCAGTCGCCGCCGGGTTCGGGAAAACCCAGTGGACATCTGCCGCGAAGCCGGTCGCGTTTAGCCAAGTCGAATCACAGGACGATGCCCGTATTTCGTCGGGCATCCAGGAATTTGACCGCGTTCTCGGCGGCGGTATCGTCGCTGGCTCGCTTGTTCTTATTGGCGGCGCCCCTGGAATTGGGAAATCGACGATCGTGTTGCAGATAGCCCACAGGCTTGCCGTCAATGACTCGATCGTTTTGTACGTATCGGGAGAAGAATCCGAGAGACAGATCAAAATGCGCGGCGAGCGCATTGGCATCAACGCCGAGCGGCTTTTCCTGCTTCCCGAGACGAATCTCGGGTCGATCCTTGCGGAAACCGATAGTCTTCGGCCGGACTTTTTGATCGTCGACTCGATCCAGACGATCCATAGCGACAAGATTGAATCTGCCGCGGGAAGCGTCTCACAGGTTCGCGATGTCGCCGCGCAACTGATGCTCTTTGCAAAACAGACGGCAACACCTGTTTTCATCACCGGCCATGTTACGAAAGAAGGCTCGATCGCAGGTCCAAAAACTCTTGAGCACATTGTTGACACTGTGCTTTATTTCGAGGGCGACCGCCATCACAATCACCGTATAATCCGAGCCACGAAGAATCGGTTCGGTGCGGCGAATGAGATCGGTGTTTTCGAGATGACGAACGCGGGGCTAATCGCCGTTGGAAATCCTTCAGAACTTTTTTTGCAGGAACGCCCCGAAGGCGCAAGCGGCTCGGTCGTCACGGTCTGCATGGAAGGAACTCGTCCGATGCTGGTCGAGGTTCAGGCTCTTGTAAGCGGGACACGTTCGGCATCGGGCAGGCGAATGGCCCAGGGATTTGATTACAACCGTACGTCTATGCTGATCGCGGTCTTAGAAAAGCGGCTGGGAATGCAGCTTGCAGGCGACGACGTGTTTATCAACATCGCCGGAGGCGTGGAAGTGACCGAACCGGCCGCCGATCTCGGCGTTATCGCCGCTATCGCATCCAGCTTTCGTAATGTGTCCGTTGGTCCGGATGTTGCCGTTTTCGGTGAGATCGGACTAACTGGTGAGATCCGCGGCGTTTTGCAGGCTCAGTCCCGGGCTCGCGAAGCACAGTCGATGGGCTTCAAAAAGCTCATTCTACCCGAATCAAATCGCAAAGGATTAGAGAAACTGCTTGGTGTTCGTGTGGTCGGCGTTCGAAGCGTTGACGAGGCTCTTGGCGAACTATTCAACTAGAAGCGGCTATGTCGAAGACGGTCATAACTGAAGGCGATGAGGGCGTCAAGCTTATTGTTAAGCGGAGAAAAAAGGACACTCCCAATGTTCGTTTAGCGACGCGCATGCCGGTACATGTCGTTTACGGCGGCGCAGATCGATTTTCTGCATCGATAGCTTCGAAGCTTGGATCGATCGCATTGAAGACGCTCGAAACATATGCTCCAAATTTTGTCGAATTCGCGAACGCGTTTCGTCTGCCGGGCACCGAGTCATTGCCGAATTTCCCCGAGGCGGTCGTGAGGCTCGATCTTCAGATCGCTAAGGATCCGTCAACCGCAAGATCGAGCGACCATGCATCGTGGTTCGCCTGGACCGTTTATCAGAAGACCATCGAAAAACTGAAAACCGAACCTGTTGAGGATTTTCGGATCGATTTCGAGGATGGTTACGGATTCAGAGCGGATGACGAGGAAGACGCAGATGCATTTCGCACTGCAAAGGAACTTGCACAAACGTACATAAAGGGCACGAACACCTATTTCTCAGGCCTTCGAGTCAAGTCATTTGCACCGGAGACATATTCGCGATCAGTACGCACATTGAATATTTTCCTTTCGACACTGTTGGAATCGACGGCCGGACTGATCCCGCCCAATTTTGTCGTCACACTCCCTAAAGTCAGCTCCCATAAGGACGTGCGCGAACTTCACAGCCATCTGACAAAGGTCGAAAAGAAGGCGAACCTACCTCATGGGTCGATCAAGCTGGAATTGATGATCGAAACACCGGCCGCGATCATTGGGCCAAAAGGTAATTTCGCACTTCGCGACCTGGTGAATGCGGGCAAGGGGCGCGTCATTGCAGCTCATTTTGGGGCATACGACTATACGTCGTCCCTCGGCATAGCTGCCGAATTTCAGGGCCTCAGACACGAAGCCTGCGTTTTGGCCCGACAGTTGATGCTGCTAACGCTGTCGCCGATGGGAATTCGGCTTGCAGATTCGGTGACAACTCAAATTCCGACGACGGTTCACAATGGCGGACGGTTGAGTAAGTCGCAAACCGCTGATAACCGCCGTCGGATCTTCGAAGCTTGGCGAACTCATTTCGAGAACGTCACATATTCGATGAGCAATGGTTTTTACCAAAGCTGGGATCTTCATCCAAATCAACTGCCGGCGCGCTACGCCGCGGTGTACTCGTTCTTCCTCCGGACCTTCGATTCACAGACAGCTCGTCTACGCGGTTTTATTGATGGTGCATCAAGGGCCATGCTTTCGGGCAACACTTTTGACGATGCGGCATCGGCTCAGGGTGTATTGAATTTCTTACGTCGGGGTTCTGATTGCGGGGCATTCAATGATTCGGATGTCGCATCTGCCACTGGTCTGACCGAAGGAGAGTTCAGGGGACAAACGTTTCAACAGATCATCGAGGGGCGCCGGCAAGCCATTTGATCAGGCAATTTCTTCACCTGACATCGCCTTTTCGAGCATTTCCTCCCGTTCATGCCTGCGATTGGTTATCTTTGGGCTTTCGTCCTCTTCGATGTATTTCGAAGGCTGATTGAACGGGTCAGGAAATATTGGCAGGCCCTCGCGGATCATTCGCTCTGAAATGATCTTCGATATAAGTTCCTGTTCGAACTGCGATATCTCGTAAAACCGAACTCCGATCCCTGTGTCTTCAAAGCGGTAGATCGCCTTGCATTTAAGCGGAAGCCTGTTTTTGTTCGGAAGTTCGATCTCTAACCGAAACTCATCGCCGGCATAGATATTCTCTTCCCAATCTGTGAAACAGCCGCCGATGCTTATCTGCTGCAAAAGCGTTTCCTGGCGATCGCCAAATTTTGTGACGATCGTCGCAGGTATATCCAAAGAGAAGCGGGTATGTTTTCGTTGATTGATCGACATCTGAGTTGCGAGGAATGAACCGAAGGGATGTTGACTTGCCTCCTATATTTTACAGATTTCGGATCGCTTTAGGCAACAAAATATTTACGATCGCTCAAAACAACGAAAGAGGCGGCAATCTGCCGCCTCATTTCAATCTAACTGACTATATTTGTTCAGCTTACAGCTGCGTCCGATCTTCTGCAGTGCTTTTCAAAAGCCTCGGTAAGCGCGTCAGCGATCATCATCGGATGGCGGCCTTCGAGATCCTTTCGTTCGAACATTTGAACCAGTTCTCCGTTCTTGATCAATCCGATCGCCGGAGAAGAAGGCGGATAACCAGTAAAGAACTCGCGAGCGGTGTCAGTTGCGTCGATATCGGCACCGGCAAATACGGTGATCGCCCGATCGGGTTTCGCTTCGGAATTTTGCAGCGCCATTGCTATCCCGGGCCTTACGCCTCCTGCAGCACAGCCGCAAACTGAATTAACGACGACCATTAGTGTGCCGTCGGTGTTTTTCACCGCGTCTACCACCGCCTCGCTCGACTTCGTTTCTTCGATCCCGAGCCGCGCCAGTTCCGCCCGCATTCCGTGGATCATTATCTCTGGATATGGCATAAAATTACCTCATTTATCGTTTACACAAATCCGTCAGCGAATCCTGACCTTTTTTTCAAGTATTCATCACGGCGGAAGTTTCGTCAAGTCTGTATGTTGTTCGAGCGGCTGGTTTGCTACGTGTCGGCCAAACGCATAAACTCTCTCTGTTGCACTTCATATATAAGAAAATCAATGAACATCGAAACTGAGATCAAGTACCGGCTTAGCCCGAAACGACTCGACGAAATAACCAAGAAGATCGTCGATCTCGGCGCCGTATTTCACAAAGAAGTGTTCGAGGTCAACTATCAACATCGTGGCGGAGAAATGGATGAACGTGGAGCGACCCTCCGACTGCGAAAGATCGGTGACCACACGGTCCTTACTTACAAGGAGAAGATAAAGACCGATTCGGGTGCGAAAAGGAAGATCGAATACGAAACTTCGGTCGGCGATGTCGAATCGACGGAGAAGATCATCGAGCGCCTAGGTTATCGCCTTACGGCGGTCTACGAAAAGCGTCGTAAATACTGGCATCTGGATGATGTTGAGATCGTCCTGGATGAACTACCTTTCGGACTGTACATGGAGATCGAAGGAACGATCGATTCGATCGAAAAGGCTGAAAAGAAACTCGGTCTCGCAACGATCGAACGAGAGCCGAGAGGGTATCCGCGATTGACGATCAAGTACGGGACATTGAACGGTACAGTTGCCGAAGCACGATTTGAACGAAAAGCTACAGCCTAACCGGCAAGGTCCGCTCCGACGAATGACATCTGGGCATCAAAGGGTTTTGTATTGCCTGCGGCGATCTTCCTATATGTTCCGTCGGGCTTCAATGTCCGTGCATTGACGTTGTCCTTAAGGTAATTTTCGATCAGGGTCTCTTTTACGTATATTTTGATCTCGGGATCAAGTATTGGCACCACGACCTCTACGCGACGATCAAGATTTCGTTGCATTAAGTCGGCACTCCCAATATAAACCTCGTCGCTAGCCCCGCTTTCATTCGAAAAGTAAAATATCCGGCTGTGCTCTAAGAACCGCCCTACGATAGATCGAACACGGATGGTCTCGGAAAGGCCTTTCACGCCCGGTCTGAGAGAACAAATGCCGCGAACGATAAGATCGATATCGACGCCGGCAGACGATGCCTTGTACAGCTCCTCGATGACCTCGACATCGGTCAGACTATTGATCTTGATGATTATTCTCGCCGGTTTGCCGTTTGCTCTATTTGCGGCCTCACGCCGAATGAGTTCGATAAACCGTTCGCGAAGATTCAGAGGTGCGACCAACATCCGCATGTATTCATCCTGTTGCGAATAACCGGTCAGAAAATTGAAAAGATTGGTCGCATCAGCCCCGATCTCGTCGTCAGCTGTTAGCAGGCCTAGATCCGTGTAAAGTCGCGAAGTGGTCGGGTTGTAATTACCCGTTGCGATATGGACGTATCGGCAAAGTTTGTCTTTTTCGCGTCGAACTACTAGAAGTACTTTTGAATGCGTTTTAAGACTGTGAATTCCATATACGACATGAACGCCTTCATTCTCTAATCGGCGAGCCCATTCGATATTGTTCTCTTCGTCAAACCTGGCCTTGAGTTCGACGACCGCAGTCACCTGCTTGCCTAGGCGGCTAGCTCTGATCAGCGATCTGACAACCGGTGAATCTTTACCCGTCCGATAAAGACAGATCTTGATCGCCTGTACATCCGGATCTTCAGCAGCCTCGGCGATAAAGTCCGTAACGACAGAAAACGAATGGAACGGATGATGAAGCAAAACGTCTCGCTTTTTTAAGACGTCAAAAATACTCTTCTTGTCGCGGATCGCTGCCGGATGGATCGGATGGATCGGCCGTTCCTTCAACGCCGTTTGCTCAAGCGAATAGAGCTGCATCAGATCGGGGATATCGACAAAGCCTTCGATCCGGTAAACGTCCTGTTCGGTAAGCCCAATACCGTCGGTCAGCTGTTTCAGCATTTTTTCGGGCATGTTTGCCGAAACCTCGAGCCTAACAGGAAACCGGAACCGTCGACGCTGAAGCTCGCGTTCGAGAGTGCGCATAAGATCGCCGGCCTCGTCTTCGCGCAGTTCGATGTCGGCGTCTCGGGTAACACGAAAAAGAAATCCTTCGCCAGCCTTCATGTTCGGGAACAAGTCGGCGGCGTTTGCCGAGATCACTTCTTCGAGCAGTGCGAAACGGCCGCGCTTTTCGTTTATAGGTATCAAACGCGGTACGGTTGGCGGCAGCTTGATACGAGTAAAGCGCTTCTGCCTGAAAAGATGTTTAAGGCTCTTTTGAGTCAATTGCCGGTTGGGTTCAATAAAGAGTCCGAGATTGAGGCTAAGATTTGAAATGTACGGAAACGGATGGCTCGAATCGACCGACTGCGGTGTCAGAATCGGGAACAAATTGTCGCGAAAGTACTTATCGAGCTTCTTACGGTCTTTGATACCAAGTGACCGATATGGTTCGATCGTCAGGCCTGCGCGTTCTAGCTCCGGGAAAACATTGTCACGCAGGTAGGCGACCTGCTTCTTAAGCATCGGCCGCAATCGCTTTCCGATCTCGCGGAGCTGCTCGCCGGCCGTCAACCCATCTGGCGAGAGTTCGAGTACGCCCTCTTCGATCTGCTCCTTGAGGCCAGAAACACGGATCATGAAAAACTCATCGAGGTTGGTCGCAAAGATCGAAAGGAATTTCAGTCTTTCGAGCACCGGCTTGCTCTCGTCCATCGCCTCTTCGAGCACACGTCGGTCAAACTCGAGCCAACTCAACTCGCGATTAAATAAAGTCACGCCGTCAAATACAGGATCTGAACTGGTTTCGACTACCGATGGAGTGGATTTCTTCAATGTGGTGCTTTCGGCGTGAATCATAGGGGCTGAACAGAATTATAGTCCAGACCCATCGTGACCGATGTTAACTTAATGTTACGAAGTTGTTACGCAGCGAGCAAGATTAAAGTTACGGAAGGATAACGACCGGCGTTGAGACATCGACCGCATCGTACAATTCCCGGATATCGCCATCGCTCATAGCAATGCAGCCCTGGGTCCAATCATCGTGACTGCCACCGCCATGAATGTAGATCTCGCCGCCAAGGCGGGTTTTTTGCGGCGGCATTGAAAAATTTTCAATCGCTGCCATGATGGCATCAAATTCGGTCTTTTCGATCAAAGACGTGCCGAGGCCGCGTCTCGCATCTTCGGTGTTCGGATAACTGATCCCGAGCCCGAGAGAGTACTTGCTCTTCGGGTTCTTTCCAAAAATGTAGAAATCTCCTTCGGGTGTCTTGCCGTCTCCCTCGATCTCTTTATCACCGATAGGCTATCGCCCAAGACCAACATCGTAAACGCGGACCATCGCGGTGCCGTCCAGAAGCTCGAGCTTTCTCAAGCTTTTCTTTACTACGATCTTCGGCTCAACCAAATTTGGCAGCTTAGAATGTTCAATCATTTCGGTAAAAGATGAGAATAGGATCCGAAGGTCGGAAAATCATAAGTTACAGCCACGGTCATCAAGAAATGCCCCTGACGAAGGACGGAAGTTTCATTTGATTCCCCGTATAGCATTCGCCTTGTCGCGCATAAGCTTTTCCTCGTCCAACCAACCTTGTTTCTTCCAAAATTCTGCAAGCCTTTCGTATCGCTTGAGCGGTTCGTAATTCATCGCCCACGATAGTTTCGCCGTGCATTCCGGACAATTGTCGATCGGTCGCCGATCGGTTTCCAGGACGTGATTTGTGCCCGCCATAAGGCATTCATATTTCGTGCAATGCTTCATCGAGAACATGTGGCCAACTTCGTGTGTCGCCACCTTGATCGTTCGCGTCAAAAGTAGTTTTGGATCGTATTTTCTCGTGATCGGGTCAGCGAGCCGGTACAGCGACCAAACGCCGACACGATCCTTGAAAGTTGCTTGGCCAAACACGAAGGCCCATGTGTCGCCCGGGTAAAGATCATAATTAGTAAGGGCGATCAGTGCCGCCGCGTCATCTTCAAGAAGTTTCGGCAGCACGTCCTCGAGAAAATAAGCGGTGCGGATCTGCAGGTTGTTTTTGTATTCGATCTTTCGCATTTTGTCTCGCGGCACACTTCCAAGCGGCCTGTCAGCATTAAGCTCAACCGGAAGATCATAAAACGCCTTCATGTATTCGGCCGCGAGCTTTATCGCATTTCTTTGCTCGTGCGAGAAAGTCCCTATCGGTTGTATGTAGATCTTGCGTCGCTTCGGGGTTGGCAATGTCGGGTTTGATCGGACGTACTCTTCGAAGGTCTCGCCAAATTCCTTTTGCGTATCGAGCCAGTCGCCGTCTCGTACCTCCATGGGTTCGAAGAAAGGCTTTAATGAATCGCGAACACGTTCCAGTTTCTCGACCCGGGCATCCTTTCCAGGAGCGGCCGAGTTAGATGCGATTTCGCTGTTAGATCCGCATCCCGCGGCAAACAACGCTATCGCCATTATATAGAGGAATCGCATCTTGCTGAATTAGATACTGGACTTCGAACTTTGTTCCGACGCGGCGATCATGATCGATCTCGGTTCGTAGCCGTCGCCTTCGATGTTGATATTAAAGACCCGTGACGGGAATCGGAATGGCCCGAGCTTCTCTGCCCATTCGATGATCACTATTGCGTTCGGATCTTCCACGATCTCGCCCAGGCCAACTCCGAAGGCCGCGTCACTACCTGTATCGATCCTCCAAAGATCAATGTGGTAAACATGCAGATCGTTGGCTTTGTATAAATTCACAAGGGCAAAGCTCGGACTGGTCACCTCGTCGACGTCATAGCCGAGCGCGTCCATCATTCCCTTTGTTAGCAATGTCTTGCCGGCTCCAAGTCCGCCATGGAGCAGAACGGCGTCGCCGGCCCGCAATCGCTCGCCGATCGCCCGGCCAAGCTCGAACGTCTCGAACGGAGTGTTGCATTTTCGAAGTTCTTTCATTCCGTCGGCAATCCGATCTGCGAGAACCATGATAGCTTGTCCCAGTAACCGTGCTGCTCAATGATCTTTCCGTCGCGAAAGCGGAAGAAACCGCATCCGCGCATCTCGAAGGACTTCCCTGAAGGCGAATGGCCTGCAAATTCGCCCGTCCAGGTTCCGCCGCCTATCCATTCCCACGCCGCCCGATCGCCGTCGCCGATCAGGTTTTCAACCCGCGACCAGGCATCGGGGAACGCAGCGAAGAAGGCGTTATTGCCCGCTCGGATCGCTTCTTTACCGACGTCCGGCTCGCCGATCGCCACTTGAAGATTGACGGCATCGTCGGCATAGCATTCTGCCACCGCGTCCCGGTCGCACGCCTGAAATGCGTTGATCCAGTTTTGTAGAAGTTGTTTCGAATCCATATGTTCTTTCTTTCTACTCTATTGAATTTCGTGGATTGCCATTGCAGAGATTATCTCCGCGAATGAAAGGCAACGCACGGTATCGCAAAAATCACTCCACATCTTTTCCGATGGTCTCGAATGCCTCCGACAGGCATTCGCGGACGTCGGAGGCCGTCATCACGCGTTTGCCGTATTTATCTTCGGCGATGTCGCCGGCGAGTCCGGCGATATAAACAGCGGCGACGACGGTCTCAAAGATATTGATATTCAATGCGGTTGCCTGGGCACAGAATCCTGCAAGTATCCCAGTAAGCGTGTCGCCGTTGCCGGCCTTGCCGAGGCCCGAATTGCCGGTCGGATTGACGACGACGCGTCCGTCGGGGTGGCCGATCAGGACCCGCTCGCCTTTGAGCACGAGTATGACGTTGTTTTTCTGAGAGAACTCCCGTACGGCGGCAACGCGGTCTTTGATCGCTTGTTTGTCCTCGGTACCGAGCAGCCGCAGGAACTCGCCCTCGTGAGGGGTGAGGATCAGTGGAGCCTTAGATGTAGAAGCCCGCACGTCAGTAAGGGCCTGACTCTCAACTTGGGAGTTAAGCCCTTGCTCACGCTCGGGCCTCCGCATTGGTGCAAAGAACCATAAGGCCCCTGCATCGACGATGACAGGCGTTATGCGTTCTTCGACGATCTTCCGCACGAGCGACTCGACCTCGGGATCGGTCGCGGACAGTCCCGGCCCAACGGCGATGGCGTTGGCCTTGGGTGCGAGTTCATCGAACTCAGGTGAGCCAAGGGTTGCGAGAATCACTTCGGGCAGAATTCGGCTCGCGATCTCGGTCTTTGCCTCGGCCGGGCAAGCAAGCGTCACCAGCCCAACGCCCGAGCGGATCGCAGAGTTTCCGGCGAGTACGGCAGCGCCGGAATATGTTTCGGAGCCCGCAATGACTAATGCATGGCCGCGTTTGTTTTTGTAGGAGTCGTCGCTGAAGCGGGATCGATTCAGCCATTCGCGGGAGTCAGAATCTTCAGCCACAAAGAGGTTCGATGGCTGTTCATCGATCACTTCCCTAGGTGAACCGATGTCCACAACAACGAGTTCGCCGTTGTGCTTCGAAGATGGTGAAACGACATTCGCGGTTTTCGGAGCGGTAAAGGTCACGGTCACATCCGCTTCGAAATGGATCTCAGGAACTTCTGAGGAATCTGACGCAAGGCCTGACGGCATGTCGATAGAAACGAGAAGGTTCGGCCCCCGATAGTCCTTCGAACAGGCAATCGGAACATTGCTGTATAGAATGTCGAGCGGCCGCGAGAGGCCCGTACCGAACAGGGCATCCACGATTACATCAAATTTTTGAGTCTCGAATCCGGTCGTATGAACCCAGTAATCGATTAAAATTGACTCTTCGAAATACAAGTTTCCTTTTGCTTCGAAATCCGTTGAAGCGACGCTTTTTAGAGCGGCGAAATTTGTGAGCGCATCTCCCTTGAGTTCGTCGAATTTTCCGAAAAGGTAAACTTCTTGAATCGCACCTTCGCCGTGAAGTATTCTCGCCAGAGCTGCTCCATCGCCGCCGTTGTTGCCCGGACCGCAAAGGATCAGGATCGACCTACCCTTGACCGAGCCGCCGAGTTTTTCGGTGATTACGCGCGCGACAGCATGGGCGGCGTTTTCCATCAGGATGATGGAAGGGATGCCGTAGCGTTCGGTCGTGAGGCGATCGACCTCGCGCATTTGGGCGGCTGTCAGGACCTTTTGCATACCGCTTTAAGTTGCCACATTTTTGTACTCAGACAAAGCTACTTTTGGTCTGAATTCATACGCGGACGATCGAAAATGCGAAAACCGCACCCAATTGAAGGTGCGGTTCCTGCAAAACATAGAGATTATGAATAGACCTCGACGGCAGTCAGGGCGGTATTATTGCTTGCCACTGTGCTTGATTGACCGTTTACTTCCGTTCAATTATTACAAAAGCCTATTACGCAATGGATTCCAAAATTAGATATGGTGTTCCCGGCTGGATTCGAACCAGCGGCCTTTCACTTAGGAGGCGAACGCTCTATCCTGCTGAGCTACGGGAACCCGATCTACGAATCGTATCTTACCAAAGACCTTACTTCGTAACCATCGAACTTGTCGCGACCGTGAAGAAAATCGAGTTCCACTACGAAGTGCAGCCCGACGATCTTACCGTTCATTCCCTCGACCAGATCGACGACCGCCTTTGCCGTCCCGCCGGTTGCCAGAAGGTCGTCGACGATCAGCACTCTGTGCCCTTCGCCTATCGCATCGCGGTGGATCTCGAGCGTGTCCTGACCATATTCAAGCTCATAAGATACCGACACGGTATCTGACGGCAGCTTTTTTGGCTTCCTGACCGGAACGAATCCTGCACCAAGCTGGTATGCAAGCGGCGCCGCAAAAATGAACCCTCGAGACTCGACGCCGATCACTGTGTCGATGTCGAGGCCGCGGCATTGCTCGGTCAGCGCATCAATCGTCTGTTCGAGACCGGAGGGGTCCTTAAGAAGTGTGGTTATGTCGTAAAAATTGATGCCCGGTTTCGGGAAATCGGGCACTTCGCGAATCAGTTTTTTAAGTTCTTCCATTAAGTTGATTTTATGTGTTGCTTTGATCTCAACGCTCGATCCTGAAAGTTGAGTACATTCCATTCGGCTCGAGTACGATCTCTTCGATCACATCGACCCTTGAATAAGACGGTCCCACTGTCAGGTCGTGTTTGAAAGCTTCGACGGTTTTCTCGTTTCCCTGCGCAAAGGCCTCGACCCTGCCGTCGGGCATATTTCTGACATAACCGGTTACCTGATGCTTTGCCGCCGCCCGTTGAGCAAAATAGCGAAATCCTACCCCTTGAACGAGTCCGCTAACAAAAAACTTTCGGGCGATCGTCATTTGTCTTTATATCGAAGTCGAAAACATGTTCGAAAGACCGGTAAAATTGTCAGCCCAGAGCATCCAAACATTCAAGCAGCGGCCGCTTTCGACACGTATAGATCGGCATTCCGCGAAGAGTGAATTTGCTTGCCGGGGTTTGCCTAAGCTCTTCGGCCAATGCAAGAAAGTCCTTAGGCTCGTCGGTCTCGAACGAGATAATGTAATCTTGCTCACTAAAACCAAACGCATGTGTCAGATGGATCCTAATGTTCGGGAACTTCTTACCGACCATGAAATTCTCCTGGATCAACGCATCTCGCTCTTCGGCCGATTTTTCGTACCAGTCCTTATTCTTCGAACATGGATAAAGAAAATGGTAACCATGCAAGCCAGCCTTCACATGAGCTCGGTCTTCTATACCGTCCGTTACGAACATCATCGACTTTGTCACCGCTAAATAATTGTCGGCAGTCTCGAGGAAGCTGCCCAGCTGAGTCCGATAAAGCCTCGCGGTCATCTCCTGGATCTTATCCATCGAAGATCCGATCCGCCATAACATTAGATCGGCTTTCGAATCGAAACCGACGAGAGAATAACTAAAGAGAAGGAAATGCTCATCGAACGAATCGTATGCCGAGCGAAACTCTTCTTTCAGGTCGCGTTTTGTCGCCGGATCGAGCTTTCGCCAATCAGGATTCACCCGAAAAAACATGAAATTGACGAACTGTCGCTCGGCGGCCGGAGCAACGCTCCATCGCTTGCTGTCTTCAACGAGTCGCAGGCCTCCAGCGTCGATCGGCTCCTTCGGTTGATTCACGATTTCCATCAAAATTCTCTTGGATAGGCAGTATTACAATGCACTTGCTTAAAAAGCTTATCGGATCCCGCCGCTTTATTGTTACAAGAATCAAATCGTATGTCCAAATCGAAGGTTAGTATCTGAGATGCGGAACGAAGAAATTGATTGACTTGGTTAGAGGACAAGCATAACATCATTGGGATCTCAAAAAGTTTTTTTGTCGTTTCGACCTCAGTCATGCGGGCGAATCATGGAATATTGCATCGATACGGCTCGCAGAAGAAAAAAACGCTCGGTTCCGGATAGTTAACGAGTGTCTGTCAGCCAGGACCGACAATCAAATCATCAATTGTGGCGGCAAATAGAATATGAATCCAAAATACACGATCAGAACCTCGATCGCTATCGCGTTGCTCGCGTTCGCCTTCCCCCTTGCGGCTGTAGCGGAAACGTTTACGGCGAACCTGACCTCGGCTCAAGAGGTCCCTGTCAATGCTTCGAATGCCCGTGGCTTCGCTCGCATCTTTCTCAATGAAACCGCGGGCACGATAAGCTACACCATTACCTTCAGCGGCCTCGGAAGCAATCAGACAGCCTCACACATACACGGGCCGGCTGCCCGCGGCGTCAACGGACCTGTGATCATCGACACAGGAAACACCGGTTCAACTGGCGGGACACTAAGCGGTACCTCCCCGATCACTCCGACACAGATCGCACTAATGCGCTCGCAGCAGACGTACCTGAACGTACATTCGACCGGGTTTCCAGGCGGCGAGATCCGAGGGCAGATCGCGGTTTTGCGACCGGTCGATAACGACGGAGACGGCCGTTCTGATTTTAGTATTTTGAGATTTCCGAATGTCGCACCGCCGGGAGTAGCTCAGATAACCTATTGGAACCTTAACAGTACTGAAGGGGTTTCGACATTTCAATTCGGCGATGCCAACGCCGACTTTCCGGCGCCGGGAGACTTTGACGGTGACGGAAAAGGCGACTACACACTTTTCCGCCGCGGCGCGACCGTTTCCGACCCAAGTAGGTTCTTTATCCTCAGAAGCTCGGACAACACCGCGCAGGTGATCGGGTATGGTATCAACACCGATACAAATGTATGCCGCGATTTTGATGGCGACGGTAAAACCGATCTGGCTGTTTACAGACGCGGAGCAACCGCGACGGATCAGGCGACTTGGTGGATCAAACCGAGCGCTGGCACCGGCGACATCGTTGTTCCATTCGGAACGACGGGTAACGGATCCACGAGCTATGACGTTCCGGTTCCCGGCGATTATGATGGCGACGGCAAATTTGACATTGCCGTTTATCGCTTTGGGCTTACGCCTGCAAACACCTTCATCATCCTCAATAGCTCGAACGGATCAGTGACTTTTCAGCAATGGGGTAATTTCAATACCGATTACGTTGCGCCAGGTGATTATGACGGTGACGGCAGATATGATCTGGCCGTCGCCCGAACCGGAGGTACGGGCAACACACAAATGGTCTGGTGGATACGGCAAAGTTCGAACGGACAAACCCGCGTTCAACCATTCGGCATTTCCTCCGATGTCCCTACACAGGGTGATTATGACGGTGACGGCCGGACTGATATCGCAGTCCGTAGGTCTTCATCGAGCACATTTTGGGTCTTCAACAGTCTTAGCAATTCGATCTCGCCAATTCCTTGGGGGATAACCGGAGATTTCGCGGTAAATCAGTTCGACGCCCGTTAGTTTTGGGGATAATTGACCACGGGTTTGGTTAGCAGCGGCGAGTGATTAGGCAATATTGCCAAGGATCCGCCGCTGTTTTTCTGGATAATCTTTGGATGATGTGTAAGAATGTTCGCGATGAAGACATCGGCGGTTTTGATATTGATCCTGCTCGTTCTTGGCATTAGCACTAATGCCCAGCAACGGCCCTTGCTCACTGACGATATCGACATCGTTCCTCAAGGTGCGATCGAGATCGGCGTCGGTGTCGATTTTCTGCAGAACATGAAGTTTCCTCTTTCGGGCTTGAAGGGCGACCTTACACGCGTTGGTGATATACGGATCCGTCAGGGATTTGCATCCAACGTTGAACTCCAGATCGAGGGAACGGTCCAAAATTTTCTAGCGATAAACTCGCAAACGACCCCTCCGCCGATCCCTTTGAACATTTCAGGAAATTCGACCAACGATTTTGATGACTTCACGATATCAGCAAAAGTAAAACTGTTCAGCGAAACTAAGAATCTGCCGGCGATCGGTATGAAATTTGGCTACCAGATGCCGAATACCGACCAGGCAAGAGGTATCGGCACCAATCAGATCAACATCTTCAGCAAGATTATCGTTCAGAAGAAATTTGGTAAACGTGCTGGACGAGCCGCAAATGCGAACATATACGGAAACATCGGTCTAGGAATAATGAACGCTCCGCTGAACACGTTCACCCAAAACGATGTGCTTCTTTATGGGCTGGCGGGCATTTTCCGCCTCACGGATCATGTAAACCTGGTAAGTGAAGTGAACGGCCGGGTGAATACTCGAAACGCGGCGGCCCCATTGGGCACCGAAAGCATTGGGCAATTTCGCGTGGGAGCCCAGATACGCGCTTCGGGTTTGCGATTTGATACCGCTGCCGTATTCGGATTGACCCGTTTCAGCCCTCGAAGTGGGGTTACGTTCGGCGTCACATACGAAACGCCCGCATTTCTTCCGATCGCTAAATAGGTGAGATGTTGATGGGCGAATGCCCGTGACCGAGGTTCGGAGCGGTGCGGATCGCATTATTAACGAAGGCTTTTGCTGTCCTGACCGAATCTTCCAAACCATGGCCCAATGCAAGTCCAGCTGTGATCGCAGCTGCAAGTGTGCAGCCCGTTCCATGGGTCGCGGTAGTTTCGTAATACTCACCGGCAAGCACGATCAACTCACCGTCAAGAAAGAGAAAATCCCTTGCTCCGGCCATCTCCGGATCTTCGGCTAGAAAATGCCCGCCCTTGATCAGAACGTTTCTAGCACCCATCTCGCCGATCAACCTGGCCGAGGCGATAATGTCATCGATTTCTTCGATCGAGATACCGGTGATCCGTTCGGCTTCGGGAAGATTCGGCGTTACAAGAGCGGAGATCGGGAACAGCCGCTTGACCAATGCTCGCAGAGCGGCATTATCGATCAGATCAAAACCAGACGTTGAACGCACTACCGGATCGACAATGATGCGTTCGATTCCATACTCCGTTAGTATATCGGCAGCTGCCTCGATCAGTTCGAGCGTCGGCAACATGCCTGTCTTTGCAGCGTCGATCGGGAAATCCTCCAAGACCGGGCGTAATTGCCCAACAAGCGTTTCTTTATCGACATTGTCTGCTCCAAAGACACCGGTGGTATTTTGAAAGGTCAATGATGTGACAACTGCCGCTGGATAACAGCCGAATGCTGCGAAAGTCCGTACGTCAGCTAAAATGCCGGCTCCGCCTGAAGGATCGAGCCCGGCGATCGTGAGGCATATTTTCTGTTTACGAGAGTTTTCCAATGTCGCTATTGTCCTTTTTTCTTCACTTCCTCGAAGGCCGCGGCAAACGTTCGAATACTTGCCGGATCGCTTAATGCTCCTATCGCGGCTACTCCCGCCGCGCCGGCTCCAATAACCTGTTGAAAGTTCATTCTGTCAATGCCGCCTACTGCGATCACTGGGTGATCACCGACGCTTCTGCACACACGTTCAAGCTCCGCGATCCCTCTTGGCTCGGATTTGCCGGGACTGGCAAATACATTGCCGTAAATCACGTAGTCTGCGCCATCCCGAAATGCTCTAGCGGCCTCGTCTGCGGAATGCACCGAACGTCCGATCATCAGTGATTCTGAAAATGTACGGCGAACAACTTCGACCGGCAAACCGCTATCGGGCAAATGCACCCCGTCCGCCCGAGCTGCGATCGCGATATCCGGGCGCCCGTTTACCAAGAGCATGGTGGACGTCGTTTGCGTGATCTCAGCCGAACTTTTCACCAGTTCAAGCAGGAGTGTTGCAGGAAGCTGCTTTTCCCTTATCTGAACAAAATCGACACCTGCTTCGACCGCGGTCGCAATGATCCTCAGTGTGTCCGGTTTCGTTTTGTCGAAATTCTCTTTTGCTGACCGGCCACCGGTGATCAGATATAGCCAGGGGCTTGGAGAAAAGTGGATCACTTTTGGCTCTCTGACTGTTTACCCTGCAGCATCGCGACACTCTGTTTGAAATGAGCGGCCTCCCAGAACGCGATGACGAGATTCAAAACGCCAAGTCCCGTCACCGCTCCGCGAAACCAATTTGATGCGACCGTCCGCTGCACACCCGGAATGCCGGATTTATCGGCGGCAAATACCAAAAGGTAGTTTTCGCTCCAATTGCCGAAGATCGTATCCCACGGCGAAAGGATAAGATAGAAACCAAGCAGCAGGCACAATATAATAAAGAAAATGACGGTCAGTTTTTCAACCATACCGTCAAAGTATAACCTTACATTTAGCGAGCTAACAACCGTTTTCGTCGTCAGCTATCAGGCCGCAATGGTCATTCGCTTCAGGCGTTCTCCAACGTCGCGGAAATTGATATTTTCCGCGAAGACCATCTCAAAATATTTCGCCGCATTTTCTTGGTCGCCGTCAGCCTCGAACGCATTGGCAAGTTCGTACCAAAGTCCCTGTTTTTCTTCGTCGCTGAGTCCATTTGTGTCGAGCGTCCTTTGATACCACGTCAATGCCAAATGCGGTTTCCCGATCGACATAAAGCAATGTCCAAGAAGATTCGCGCATTGGAAAAATCGCCGGGTTCCATCGTTGTTCGAAACGGTAGAGACCGCATTTTGATATTCCTGAATGGCCTCTTGCAGCAATCCCATCTCTTGATATGCGATGCCCGTATGATAATGAGTATCGTAATCTGAGCCGGAATCCTGATTTGTGTCCTCAAGTCCCAGTTCGCTGCGAAGGTCGTTAATGTCGAAGATCTCGGGACGCTGAGTTTGTGATACGGAACTGCCATTTCCGTTTCCGTTCTTATGTTCTCCGTTAGCAGAGATCGTCTTTGAGGAATCTCGCCGACTTGCATCTAAAAACGCCCTCAATTCCTGAACATCCGGCCGCAGCCCGAAGTCACCGACCAACTCGGCGATAGCTTTTTCGGCAAGGTCGATGTATCCGCTCTCAACATAGAACTTGATACTATCGATCTCTTTCTTCATCCGATCTTCGTCATCCTCAGGTTCGACCGTAAAATGGTCGTCCAGCACTCTTGCCGATTCCACCTCGAAACCACTAAGTGTCGAGACTTCGAAGTCGGCTTCTGAGGTCTGCGGAATTCCTTTGACGCCATTGATCGGAGGCCCGTTAAGTACCGAACGGATCTCGAACGCCTCGGCGATCGGTTCGGCTACGAGCGGGGCTCCAACAACGCTCGGGACCGAATTACCGAAAAGTTTCTTGGCGAGCCCGCTGTTTGCCGGTGAAACAGACGATTCTTCATCGTCGAATCCGTGCTCCGCATTTATCTCGCTGAGTCGTTCCGTATACTCGGTTTCGTGAGGAAGGATCATTCGCAGTTGGATCAAAGCGAACCGCTCATCCTGAACCGCATTTGCATTTCGAGCGCTCGTGGAAAGCCGCTTTAGTGAGTCGAGCAAGGCGGTTTCGTCCCGTTGCCAGACACAGTAGTCGCAAAGAAGCCGAAGTCCTTCAATATTATCCGGATCTTTCTCGAGCAAAACAGTCACCGATCGCTGAAGCTCTTCGGATTGGCCGCCGGCAAGAAGATGTTCGGAAGACATCGAAAGTACTCGAGCGGCTGCAACCGTATCGTTTTTTTCTAACTGAAGCTGAGCCAACCTCGTGAACATCAGATAGTTTGATGGCTCGTATTCAACAAGCTTTATGATCGCCTTTTCGGCCTCTTCCGTGTTTCCGCACCTTAGATAGCATTCGATCGCCAGTCGGGAAAGGTCGCGATCCTGCGGTTCAGACGTTCGGAGTTCTTCGATCCTGGCTGCGGCCTCGGCGGCGCGGTCAGCGGCAAACATACATTCAAGGTATCCGTTCAGAGCTCTTTCGGACCTTCCCTCGATGGCCAGCGCTTTTTCGTAAGCAACGATGGCCTCATCGTTGCGGCCTAGTTTGACCAACCGCTCACCTAACAAAGAAAATGATTCGACCGCGTCTTCGTTCTGGCCTTCAGCGAGGAACGATTCGCCAAGTGTCTGGTAGATCTCGGTATTGTTGGCGTCAAGATGGGCTATCTGCTTCCAAATGGCAAGAGCCTCGATCTTGCGGCCTTTTGCCTCATAGCTTTTGGCGAGAGCGATATAATGTGACCGGGCGTCCTTTACAGAGCCTTTTTGCACATATAGTTCGGCGAGTTTTTTTGAGATCTCTGGTGAATCAGGGATGATCTTCGCGATCTTGTTATAGATCGCTATCGCTTTTGCAGCAAAGCCTTGGTTGCTGTAGTGTTCAGCCACGGCGGTATAGCAGGCGATGGCTTCCTTCGTCTCCATACTCTTGGCATAGAGATCGCCTAACATGTTCGTGGTCCCGAAATCCGTCGGATCATGCTTGACCACTTGTTTGTACTCGCCGATCGCCAATCGTATCTTGCCCTGTGACAGATATCTCTCGGCATTGCGCATTGCAATTGTTTTATCAAAGGCCATTGTTAATCAGCAGATCACGAAGAAGTTAAGGAGCGGGCAAACCTCAATACAAGCGGTAAATTTTACCTAAACCCGACGGCGAGGGCAGGCGAATGAATACAATACCTGCAACCGCTAAACTAACACAGCGTGCAAAAAAGTGTCAAACATTTTTTGACAATTTTTGTAATTGTTGGCGTTTTTCGGACTCTTTGATTTTGGCGACCTGATTGCGTACTATCTTTTTTCACAGAACGAGGAACGCTTTATTTTATGCAGGCACTGATCTTGGCTGGCGGCAAAGGAACGAGACTGCGGCCTCTTACTGTATACACTCCAAAACCCGTTGTACCTGTGATGAACCGGCCGTTTCTTCTTTATCAGCTGGACCTCCTGGCACGGGCCGGGATAACAAAGATCACACTCTCATTAAGCTATCAGCCCGGAAAGATCGAAGATGTCCTCGGCGACGGCTCGGAATACGGGGTAAATCTGCGGTTCATCACCGAACCCAATCCGATGGGGACTGGCGGCGCCTATAAGTACGCGGCCGACCGTGAAGGCGGAGCTACCATCGTGTTCAACGGCGATATTTTGACCGACGTCGATCTTGGTCGTCTCGTCGCTCGCCATCAGGAACGCAAGGCAGATGCGACGATCGTTTTGACCCGCGTTGACGATCCGTCGCGTTTCGGTCTTGTCGAATCCGACGACGACGGGCGGGTTTTGAGATTTCTTGAGAAGCCATCACCGGAACAGATCGCCGAATCAGGTATCGATACCATCAACGCGGGAATCTATATACTTGAACCATCTGTCCTTGATCTTATTCCGCGTAATGAGAATCGATCGTTCGAATACGATGTGTTTCCGAAGATCCTCGAATCGAATATGCATTTTGATTCGTACGTTCTCGATGGCAATTATTGGCGTGATATAGGCAACCCTGCGAGTTACCTTCAGGCCCATCGCGATTTTCTTAGCGGCATGATCAAGGGTTTCGAACTCCCTGGTAAAACTGGAGCCGACATCGCTACGGCAGCTATCGTCGACGAAGTTTCGATGATCGGAGAAGGCTCTGTTATAAAGCCGAATTGTCAGATCAAGAATTCGGTCATTGGCCCTGGCGTGCACGTGGAGGAAAAGGTGCTGATCGAAGATTCGGTGATCTGGGCTTACACACGCATTTCGACACTGGCTGAAATACGAGGTGCAATAATAGGTAAAAGCTGTCATATCGGACGCAACGTCAGCATTGGCGAAGAGACGGTATTGGGCGATAAGACCTCGTTGCCCGATTATTCCCGGGTTTGATCGTCCGGGTCAAAACTCAGGCGGTTTGACCGTAAGGTCATTCTCGACCCAGAAACTTCTCTATGCCCGAACTCCCTGAAGTCGAAGTCGTCGCTAATCATCTCGATATCCTCGTTCGCGGCAGGCGAATCGAACGGGCTGATCTTTTGCGAGAAAAGCTCGCGCCCGATATTTCACGCGAGGTCTTTGCTGACGAGCTTCGCGGTCGAATCATAAACCGGATCAGTCGTCGCGGAAAACACATTCTTTTCGAACTTGAGGGCGGAAAGACGCTCATCACGCACTTGCGGATGAGCGGTCGCTTTTCGCTGTTTCCGACCGAACTTGACGACCCAAAATTCACCCATGCCCGCTTCCACCTTGACGGCGATTCCAAACTCGTATTTCAGGATCAGCGACACTTCGGGTTAATGAAGGTAGTCGATACCGATAAGCTCACGAATACACGCGAGATAGCCAAACTTGCACCGGAACCATTTTCTGACGCTTTCTCGATAGACTACTTAACAACCAGGCTGAGATCCTCTAACGTTGCGATAAAACTTTTTCTTCTCGACCAAACAAAGGTGTGCGGACTCGGGAACATCTATTCGGCCGAGGCCCTGTTCCTTGCCGGCATCAGCCCGCTCAAGGCGGGCGCCAGACTGGGTCCAAAGCGAATTGGGCGCCTTCATCGGTCTATACGCGATGTACTTTCTGAATCGTTGGCGATCGGCGGAACCGTCGTTGTCGACCCGACTAACATCGGCGGCAATTTTTATGGAACCGAGACGGATGCCGAATGGCTCGTTTATGATCGTGAGGGTCTCCCTTGCCCACGATGCAGCAGTGCGATCGTCCGGATCAGGCAAAACGGCCGGTCGACGTATTATTGCCGTAAGTGCCAACGCTAGAGAGAGTAGGACAGAGGGGGCTTCTGCTTGACAGCAATTCAATAAAGTCGCATCATTCGTCTAAATGTTCGTGGTGAGTTATTGCGACTTGCGACCACGTTAAATAAACTGCTAAACAGCCGATCAAATGAATCCCCATTAACGGTCTCGCTGTTTGGCGAGGCTTTTTTATGAAGAATTTCCGCGAATTGTTGGCTTCCGATCAGGTGATCGTATTTGACGGCGCTATGGGTACCCGACTTTATGACAAGGGTATTTACATCAACCGAAGTTATGACGAACTTAACCTGACCAATCCTGAACTTGTAAGGGACGTCCACGAGGAGTACATCAAGGCCGGCGCTGATGTGATCGAGACCAATTCGTTCGGCGCTACACGAAACAAACTGCAGCCATACGGACTCGAGGGCAAACTCTCCGAGATCAATACCGCGGCTGCCAGGATCGCACGCGAAGCCGCAGGTGACAGGGTTTTCGTTGCCGGCGCGATCGGGCCGCTGGGGATTAGGATCGAACCCTTCGGGCCGACATCCTTTGACGAAGCGAGAGACCTGTTCAAAGAGCAAGCCAAAGGACTGCTCGAAGGCGGCGTAGATCTTTTCATCCTCGAGACCTTCTCGGAACTGCCGGTGATCGAACAGGCGATCCGCGCCATAAAGGAGATCTGCGATCTGCCGATCATCGCTCAAATGACGATCCAGGCGGACTTGAATACGACCTTCGGCACGACGCCTGAGACGTTCACTCAACGACTGGATGAACTCGGTGTGGATGTCATCGGTCTGAACTGCGGAATGGGCCCAACACATCTGCTGTCTGCGCTCGAAAGGATGCGGTCGGTCACCGACAAACCGTTGTCTGCACAGCCGAACGCGGGCTTGCCGAGAGACGTTCAGGGCCGTCAATTCTACATGGGCTCGCCGGAATACATGGCGACATTTGCAAAGAGATTTGTTCAGGCGGGAGCCCGTTTCGTTGGCGGCTGCTGCGGGACGACGCCAACACATGTCAAATTGATCGCAGATTCGATCCGCTCGATCAGTCCGCGGCAGACGAACGCATCTACAGGGGCACGCCCTGCTCCGGTCATCGAGCTAAAGCCGGACGACGTGCTGGTTGTCGATCCCGAAGATCGCTCTCGATGGTCACGGAAGATCGCAAGAGGCGAATTCGTCACATCGGTCGAAGTGCTTCCTCCGAAGGGTTGCGATGCCGAAGCCACGATGAATTCGATCCGCCTGCTGGAGAGTGCCGGTGTTGACGCTGTCAATATCCCCGACGGGCCGAGGGCTCAGACAAGAATGTCGGCGCAGGCAACCGCGGTCCTAGTCGAACGCGACATAGGAATTGAAGCTGTATTACATTATTGCTGCCGCGACCGAAATCTTTTGGGGATGATGTCCGACCTGCTCGGAGCCGCGGCGTTGGGCCTGCACAATCTGCTTATCATTACCGGTGATCCGCCAAAGATGGGACCGTATCCGGACGCAACTGCTGTTTTTGATATTGATTCGATCGGCCTCACCAATATGGCGAACAAGCTCAACCACGGGCTCGATATCGGAAATAACCCGATCGGAAAACCGACTGCGTTCTCGATCGGCGTCGGCGTCAATCCTGGGGCGGTCAATTTAGATGAGGAGATCAAGCGATTTGAATGGAAGGTCGAGGCAGGGGCCGAGTATGCGATCACTCAACCGGTTTTCGATACCACCCAGCTTCGTTCTTTCATCGAAAAGATCAACCATCTTAAGGTACCGATAATTGCCGGGATATGGCCATTGGTCAGCTACAGAAATGCCGAGTTCCTTCATAATGAGGTCCCCGGCGTAAATGTCACGCCCGAGATCCTGGAACGTATGCGGGCGGCATCCGAGAAAGGCAAGGAAGATGCGCGCGAAGAAGGCATTGCTATTGCCCGCGAATCGCTTCTTGAAGTGCGGGACATAATTGCAGGTGTGCAGGTGTCGGCGCCATTCGGCAACGTTAAATATGCTTTGCAGGTTTTCGATGTGCTCGAAGAGTTCCGCTCCTCAGGAAAAGATTCTAAGCTGTAAGTTTGATCAAAAGACCATTGGACCGTTTTCTTTCGTTTCACCATTTGGAAATCACACGTTTCCGTTGGACACGGCCCCAAAACCGACAGGAAAGGCTTCGTGGGCAGAGTTTAGAAGAAACCGTCCAGATCCAGACGGGACCCTTTTAAAGTGACAAGATTATCTTGCCGGCGGCCTTTTGTTCGATGACCGCGTGGTGGGCAAGAGGAGCCTCAGATAGTGAGAATGACTTTGAAACAGGCGGACGAAGGGTTCCCTTTTTCAAACCGTCAAAGATCGCGGTACGTGCCTGCTCCAAGTCACCGCGTTTGGCATTGAAAAGCGACATCCCGAAAATTGTGGCGTCCTTCGTCATCGCAAGGCGTGGCGTAAACTGGATACTTCCGCGGTTGCCGACCACGACGATCCGTCCAAACATAGCGAGAGCTTCAAAATCACGTTCGAGATTCTCGTTTGCGAGCATTTCAATGATGATATCGACGCCGTTCGCCGCTTCACGGATCTCAGACAAATGGTCTTCGTCCGTGTGGTCAAATACCATTTCGGCGCCGTTTTCCAGCGCAAGTGCTTTGCCCTCCTCAGAGCTTGCCGTCCCTATTACTCGTAGTCCCGCGCCTTTTGCCCACTGAACGGCCGCGATACCGACGCCGCCCGATGCCCCATGAACAAGTACGGTTTCTCCGGGTTTGGCCGCAGCTTTCTGGAACAACGCTCGAAACGATGTCGCATAGGGTGTCCAGACGCCCGCTCCGGCTTCAAAGCTGGTGTTTTCGGGCAGCTCGCCGAGATGCGACTCGTCGCATAGCGAGTATTCGGCATAGGTGCCAGAGATCGAACCCGCGGTATATACGCGGTCGCCCGGCTTGAATTTCTTAACGGCCCCGCCGACCCGTTCGACCGTTCCGGCACCGTCTTTGCCTGGTGTATACGGCAACTTCGGCGCATGTGCATGAATGCCGGTACGAAGATATGTATCAACCGGGTTGACCCCTGCCGCCGCGATCTTGACAGACACCTGAGTACCAGTCGGGTCAGGCAAGTCGACATCCTCGATCTGCATCACTTCGGGCGGCCCGAATTCTCTTACAACGATCGCCTTCATTTCTTTGGGATCCTTTTCAAAAAAGCCGCATCGTCCGTCGATCTATTCAACGGTGACCGATTTCGCCAGATTTCTTGGTTGATCGACATCGCATCCGCGGCGAACCGCAATGTGATACGAGAGCAGCTGTAGCGGAACTACCGAAAGTACCGGAGCCAGAAGATCGGAAGTCTCTGGCACCTCGATGATGTGGTCGGAAACCTTTGAACTCATACCGTCGCCAGCAGTAAGAACGCTGATAACGATGCCGTCTCGAGCCTTTACTTCGACGATGTTCGAATGCGTCTTTTCGTAGCGTAGCTCGCTTGCCGCATTGCCGCTCTCGCGCGTATTCACGACCACGACCGGCAGTTTCTCGTCGATCAGGGCATTTGGGCCATGTTTCATTTCGCCCGCCGGATAGCCCTCGGCGTGAATGTAGCTGATCTCCTTCAGTTTGAGCGCACCTTCAAGAGCGACCGGAAAATTGATGCCACGGCCGAGGTAAAGGAAGTCCTGAACCCGGAAAAATTCTTTGGAAAGTTCTTCGATCGAATCCGCGTCGTTCAGAAGCTGCTCGATCTTTAACGGCAGTTCGGCAAGATCTTGAGCAAGATCCTTTCCTTCACTCTCAGTAACTGCACCGCGAAGTTCGCCAAGATAGAGCGCGAACAGGTAGAGCGCGATCATTTGAGCCGTAAACGCTTTCGTCGAGGCAACGCCGATCTCGGGACCGGCGTGCGTCAAGATCGTCCCGTCAGCCTCGCGATGGATCATCGAGCCCTGGACGTTGCAGACGGCAAGCACCTTACAGCCTTGCTGCCTAGCTTCGCGCATTGCGGCGATGGTGTCGGCGGTCTCGCCCGACTGTGAGATCACGATCAAAAGGTCGGTCTCTTTCAGCACCGGGTCGCGGTAACGAAACTCGGACGCGTAATCGACCTCGACCGGTACGCGAGCAAGTTTTTCGAGCATGTACTTTCCGGCAAGGCCCGCATGCCACGAAGTTCCGCATGCGGCGATCTTGATCGACGTTATCGCTCTGAATTCTTCTGCCGAAATGTCCATTTCGTCAAGATAGACCTTGCCGGTATCCAAAGAAACCCGGCCCTGAACCGTATCGCGAACCGCACGCGGCTGTTCGTAGATCTCCTTCAGCATAAAGTGCTTGAAGCCGCCCTTTTCAGCCATTATCGGATCCCAGGTTATCCGTTGGAGTTGCGGTTCGACAACATTACCGTCGAAATCAGTGACCCGAACAGAGTCTTTTGTCAGGACCGCGATCTCGCGATCACCCAAGAAAAACACGTCACGCGTATGTTGAAGGATCGGTGGTATGTCCGACGCCACAAAGAATTCGCCGTCTCCAAGCCCGATGACCACTGGCGGACCCTCGCGAACGGCGATCACGGTGTCTGGTTCATCAACCGAGATGATAGACAAGGCGAAGATACCCCGAAGCTCTTTGACAGCCATTTGAACCGCCTTTTCAAGCGATAGGCCATTGTTGCTGATGTAAAAACCGATCAGATGAGCGACTACTTCAGTGTCTGTCTCGGTCTTAAATTCGCTTCCGAGGCCGGCAAGGCGTTCCTTAAGCGAAAGGTAGTTTTCAATGATGCCGTTATGCACTACAACGACCCTTCCCGATTGATCGCGGTGGGGATGTGCGTTCTCTTCGGTGGGGCGGCCGTGCGTCGCCCAACGGGTATGGCCGATGCCGTAATTCCCGTCAAGAGGATTTAGCCGTATCGCCTCCTCAAGGTTTCGGAGTTTGCCCTCGGCACGCCGAAGTGAGAGATTATGATCCTCATCCACGACCGCAATACCTGCCGAATCGTATCCGCGATACTCAAGCTTGCGAAGGCCCTCAATGATCAACGGCACGACCTGTTTATTCCCGACATATCCAACAATTCCGCACATAAGTGATTAATTCCGATCAGTTGATGTAGGTGTCCGGCGTCAGCCAAGCTTTCGAATCGATCTGGCTGGTGCACCTACGACCAAAGTGTTTTCGTCGACATCCTTGGTCACCACACTCCCCGCGCCGGTGACTGCACCGTCCCCGACTTTCACCGGTGCCACGAGCATCGTATCAGAGCCGATCTTGACGTTATCACCGATCTGGGTCTCGTGCTTCTTTTTTCCGTCATAATTACAGGTGATGGTGCCGGCTCCGATATTCGAATTCTCGCCGATCGATGCATCGCCGAGGTACGCAAGATGATTTGCTTTCGAACCCTGTCCGAGAACGGTCTTCTTCAGCTCAACAAAATTCCCGACCTTTGCTCCGTCCTTCATCACGGCTTTTCCGCGAAGATGAGCCATCGGCCCGACCTTGCAACCATTGCCGATCTCAGAGTCGGTAATGAGGCAATTGTCGAGTATCTCAACACCGTCACCGATCTTAGAATTCGAGACGCGTGTCCCTTGCCTGATCACGCATCCGTCGCCGATCTCGGACTCGCCCTCGATCGTTACATTCGGATAAATGACCGTATCGCGGCCAAATCTAGCCTGAGAGCTGACATGAGTATTTCTTGGGTCGATGAACGAAACGCCGTAATCGAGCATCAATCGCGAAATTGTCTGTTTGTTCAAGATCCTTTCAAGTTCGGCAAGTTGAACGCGATTGTTGATGCCCTCGATCTCGCGTGGTTCGGTGTGTTGAAATATGGCGACGTCCTCATTGTCCTCACGAAGAAGCGCCGGCACGTCGGTCAGATAATACTCTCCTTGTGCGTTGTCGTTCTTGACCCTTGAAAGGGCAGCAAAGAGTTTCCGCGATTCAAAGCAATAAATGCCGGCATTGATCTCGCGGATTTCTCTTTGCTGTTCGGTGGCGTCTTTCTGTTCGACGATCCGTTCGAACAAGCCGTCTGCATCGCGAATCACACGCCCATAACCACTCGGATCTTTCAGCACGACCGTTAAAACTGTACATGCAGCGCCGCGGCCACGATGTCCGCGATGCTGTTGGATCAGGGCGGCAAGCGTTTCGTGGCGGATCATCGGCACATCGCCCGAAAGAACAACCAGCGTTGAGTCTGTATCCGAAAGGAACTCTCGGGCAGCGTTAACTGCATCGCCCGTGCCAAGTTGTTTTTGCTGCCAGACAAACTCCGCCTGGTCTTCGTCGAGTTCCTTCAAGACAGCTTCCCTGACATCGTCACCCTGATGTCCGACGATCACAAATATCTTGTCGGGGGCCAATGCCGCAGCAGTTCGGCAGACATGGCTTATGAGCGGCCGGCCATCGAGATCGTGAAGCACTTTGGCGCGATCCGAGCGCATGCGCGTACCTAGGCCGGCCGCAAGCACAAGAACGTTCAGTTTCTTATTGATCTCTGTCGACACTTCCATTACCCAAATTTTGCCACAGAATCGGCGGGAGGCACGAACCCAACTCCCTGGTTACAATGTTAAAGTTCGAATACCGTGGTTTTGACACGATTTAGTTTCATTTTTTGTGCAGGCATTCAAGCAGCGCCCGCGCAAGTTTGTAGGGATTGTGCCTAACTTTCTCGCCGTCGTCGAGCAGATCGTCGTAGCGGGTTTCAGCAGTCCCGATCGCTGATAGTAATCCGTGTGTATCGATGCCGATCTGCTCCGCTCCGTCTTGCCGATATTTGAATGCCTGCTCTTCGGTAATGCGCTGCCTGTTGGCTATTACGATGTCAAATTTTAGAGCCGGCACGTATTCACTGACTATCTCGATGTGACGCGAAGCTGAGAGCCCATCGGTTTCGCCGGGCTGTGTCATCAGATTACAGATGAAAACCTTTACTGCAGGCGATCTGGTTATCGCTTCAGCGACTCCGTGGACAAGCAGCGGCGGGAGTAAGCTTGTATAGAGCGAGCCTGGACCAAGGGTAATGATGTCCGCGTCCCCGATCGCCCTAAGTGCGTCAGGCATTGGCATGCATTCTTCAGGGTCGAGATAGAGCCGTTTGATCGATCCGCCGACACGGCTGATGTTCGTTTCTCCACGAACGGTAGTCCCGTCGGTCAGCGTAGCCGCGATCCTTACGTCTGATACCGTTGCAGGGTAAATATGTCCTTTACTTGCAAGAATTTCCGATGAAAGCCGGACCGCCTCGGCAAAATCACCGGTGACCTCGGAAAGTGCTGCCAGAAACAAGTTGCCAAAGCTGTGTCCTCCGAGATCACCCTCGCCTCTGAACCTGTACTGAAACAGCTTCGAGAGCAGCATTGAATCTTCGGAAAGTGCGACCATACAGTTCCTGATGTCGCCGGGCGGGGGCATTTGAAATTCGTCACGAAGCCGGCCGGAACTTCCTCCGTCATCAGAAACCGCGACGATCGCAGATAAGTTGCGGATCGAAATGCCGGCGAGGCTTTCTGGCCCGACGAACGTCTTGAGGCCGGTAAGCAAAGTGCTCAGACCGGTGCCGCCGCCGATCGTTACGACATTCACCCTCTTTGGCCCGAACTGCCTGTACTCTGTCAGCATATCTAAGCCGAATCTAAATGATTAGCCCGTTCGGTTCAAGGTGATCTGATCGAAACGATGGACTAACGCGAATAACACGCCATTTTCCGCAAAAAAGTCTTGTTACCGCGATGCCTGATGTGCTAACTTTGTATCTGCGGCTCATTCCACGGGCCCCGCCAACGAATATTCACAACATTCCGACGCATCTTCATCTTACGACTAATTCTCGACCCCACTAGTTCATCAGATGGCACAGTCGCCTTTCATCTTACACGAACAACAGTTTCAAAAGCTCAAATCTGTGCTTGCGCGCCTTTGCGTTGAATGCGCCGGGCGTGTGGTCTTTCTTGTCGACCGCGATGGGCAAACGATCGCATTTCATGGCGATATCGGAGACATGGACACCACGAGCTTTTCTTCATTGGCTGCGGGCAATGTCGCCGCTACAAGCAGCATGGCAAAATTGATCGGCGAGGACGTTTTCCCTGCCGTTTTTCATGAAGGTGAAAAGGAGAGCATTTTTATCAGCGTAATCGGCCGGAGCCTCCTTGTGGTCGTTTTTGATGAACGGTCGACCTTGGGCCTCGTAAAGCTCCGCACAAAACGGGCAAGTCATGATGTCGCAGCGATCCTGGAGGAGGCTGTTCGTGAGTCGACCGCATACAATGTCGGTGCAAATTCCGTGTTTGCCGAGATCACTGACGAAGACATCGATAGCCTTTTCAGCTGATACACATTGTTATAGAATTCCCCAAGTAAAGCCATGACCTTCATCAATTACGCATCACGAGAGATAAACTGCAAAATAGTCTATTACGGTCCCGGACTGTGCGGTAAGACGACGAACCTGCAGTATATCTACGATTCGACGGCACCTCAGGCGAAAGGTAAGCTGATAAGCCTCGCGACCGAGACGGATCGGACACTGTTCTTCGACTTTATGCCGTTGGAACTCGGAACCGTCCGTGGATTCAAGACGCGATTTCACCTTTACACCGTCCCGGGACAGGTTTACTACGATGCTTCGCGTAAGCTAATTCTCAAAGGTGTTGATGGTGTCGTTTTTGTCGCCGACAGCCAGGAAGAGCGTATGGACGCTAACATCGAATCATTGTACAACCTTGAAGAGAACCTGCAGACACAGGGATACGACCTAAACCAGCTTCCATACGTTTTGCAGCTTAACAAGCGTGATCTGCCCAATGTCATACCAACCGAGGATCTCTCGTATGAATTGCGAAAGAAAGGAGAGCCGGTGTTCGAAGCAGTCGCAATGAACGGAACCGGAGTTTTTGACACGCTGAAAGCTGTTGCAAAGCAGGTTTTGACCGAACTGCGAAAGAGCTGATCCGGACACAGAAAAGAAAAAAGCCGCTTTGATCATTTGGATCCGAGCGGCTTTTTACCTTCCCTTGTTCGTAAGCTTGGAGCGTTAATAACAGTCGAAAGGGCCAAATTATGACGTCCGACGTGGCAGATCAGACGCGGCCGTTTTGACCGTACGATTGTTTTTTCGCGCTTGGCGATAGATCGGATTCAGCGAATGCAATTTTTTTTCTGTTTTTTTGTCAATCGAGAGGTGTGTACGAACCGGAAGTCATGATTTTTACGAAAAAAGCAGGAATGATTACAGACAGCTGAGGCCGTCGAGGCATTTCGCCTTGACGGCCTCAGCGAAGGAAAGCAGCTGGTTGCTGTTGATTCGTTCATTACTCTGCAAGGCCGACAACCACCGGTACGCCATTTGTTACGATGTCGAAAACAGGCGACCGTTGTTGGGCGATCTCTACTAGTTCGCGCAGTTGATCGTCCGACGCTTCGCCTTTGACCCTGAACGATACCCTTATATCTTTGTATCCGTTTCGGATATTCCCGTCGAGGCCGAGAAATCCGTGTAGATCAAGGTCGCCTTCGTATGTCGATTCAACTTCGTCGATCTTGATCCCTTTTGCCGCAGCATGATAAACCAGGCTAGTGGTCAGACAACCGGCGAGAGCTGCAAGTACGTATTCGACCGGGTTTGCTCCGGTGTCGGTTCCTAGCAGGACGGGCGGCTCGTCCTTTTGAACTACGAACGGTGTTTCACGGCTGAATGTCTGACATGCTCCGTCATAAGAATCGATCGTCGTCTGGTTCGATCCACCGTTGATCCATTTGTTTGTTGCCCGAAAGTTGAACCGGGCGATATCCGCGTTACCCTGAATCGCACCGATCGTATTGAAAAGCTCCGTCACGTTTACGCCATTTAAGGCCTTCTGTTGAATTACTGTTTGCTGCATATTGGTTTCTCCTTATTATGATCACGAATTGTGGGAACAAGCGGAGCGCCGGGAAAGCCCTTAACTCCGCACGAAAGTTAACAAAACACCGAACTGATCTCTTCAATTCTCTTACGCTCCGCGCGACCCAAACCGTCGAGCGTCTCGATGAACTTCGGATGGGTCATTCCGGTTCCCAAATAGGTCCATCGGTTGGCCTGATGCTGTTTTTCGATAAATTCCTCGCGTTCGGAAGTATTGAGCACGCGCTTGGTTGCCGATTCGAATGCCTCGAGATCGAATAGCGTTTGATTGCGCACCCCGGTGTCCAGAAATCCGCCGATGTCCAGATAGCCATCGACGGCGCTCCGCAGCTTGTCAGGCCCCATATCCGCCGAAAGCGATTCGACCATCATCGTGTCGAGTTTCGCGTGCTGAGCTTCCTCAAGCCAGTGGTGTTTGAGTAGGCTCTTGAATTGCGGATCGAGGTCGTTGTCGTCGCGAATGCTCTCGATGTAATGACGCTGGGTCATCCATTCTATATGTAGTATGGCAAGTGCGACCGAAAGCGGCTCATGGGCCAAAACCGCTTTAGCGATCTCAGACGGCGGTCCGATAACCTTACACTCCGAACCGAAACTCGCCTGAAATTCTTCGCTGAACTTCTTAAAAAGCTGGATATGCTTCGCCTCTTCACTTGCAAACTGTAGAAAGGCCCGAACCCGATAATCGTCCTGATCCAATGAAGGACGAACATGATCCAGAACAAATGGGAGGATGAATTCCTCAACGAGCCCGAATATGCAGAGATAGGCGTGAGCACGTATCTGATTGAGAATGCGCTTTTCATCATCGTTCAGAAACGCGAGCCCCTCGACTCTGGCGAGCGATTCGGGCATGAATCTTCGACTGAAGTCGAGCTTGTTTTCGCCGCCGATTATGTCTTCGATCGCCCAATTGACGCGCCTGGAAGCAACTATCGTTTCCCGATAATCGTATCGCGACATCACCCCTGTATTTCTATTTGAAACTATTGCGTCTAACATATATTTCTCCTTTTGATTGCGAATAAAATGACCACCTTTTTCGCTCGATCCCTGTCTTGACCTTGATCTCGCTCGAACCAGACACCGATCATCTCTGAGCATTTCGATACATCGGATACATCGGCGGCGAACTTCCCGCTTGGATCGTTCCAATGACCTCGAATCCGAATCGCTCGTACATGGGCACGTTGCGCGGATTTGACGACTCGAGGTACGCTGGCAGACCTTCTTCGTCACATACTGCGAGCGCGTGCTGCATCAATGAGGCACCGATCCCTCGTCCCTGCATATGTGTCTCAACACCGATCATCGGCAGATACCAATGTGGCTCTTCGGGATGGAACATTCCCATTTGTTCGAGGAACGGAAAAAGATCCTTTTGGATCTCCTCGGTCGTGGTCGACCAAATGAGATCGATCATTCGATCGTCGTCGGGACCTACGCCCGGAGGAAGCCATAGAGCGGCCCCGGACGCGCTTGGCGCAAGGTATGCCGTTCCGTTCTCGAATGAGCGTCCGGCAAACACGCGAATAAATGCTGGAAAATCCCGAAGGTAATCGTCGGCCTGCGGATAGACCCAGCGGGCGATCGGGTCCGTGCTGAACGCGACCGTGATTACCGCGGTCGCAAGTTCTGCGTGTGGGCCGGAATTCGATTGAACTGTCTCGATCCCGGCATAGCTCATGTCGATCTGCTCGACCGTGATTGCTTCACTCAACATCTTTTTCTCCTTTTCACTTGATATCTGTACTGTTGTTATTCAAGTTTGCTTCTATCGATTGCCCTGCGTCGTCCAGTCGATTACTCGAGCGACAGGCCGAGTGTTCCGATACCGGCAACCGATGGTTCCAGTTCGAGATCTAACGAACCGACACCGTCGCTTCCAATTGCGGCATTAAATGCCGGAAATCGAAGTCTGATGTCCCTGATGTAATTTGAGTTTTTCGAACCCTTGTAGAACCATGTCTCGAGTGCATAAATATTGAGCATAACCATCGTCCACATGCCTCGCCGTCCGAACGCTCGCTCGCCGATCGCCGGATCGATCCTTCCGTCAATCGCCACGCCTCCACCGGCGATGCTCCGGGCGTGCTTCTGAAATCTTCGAATAAACGACAGAGTGATGCGGTCAACAACTCCGTTCGGCTCCGGAAATGTTAGTTTGTTCCAGTGCGGACGCTCGGCCATCGCATATTTGAGAAGTGCTTGTACTGCAACGACGTCATCTTTCGAATTAACACCGTTCAATCCCACCGAGCCATCCACGTTTACCCGGACAATGCCCGAGATCTTCTCTAATTTCGCCATATAATTGCTCCTGTTCTGAATTCGACCATGAAATCGAGGGCTTAATGCGACCCCGATGAAAGAGACGCAACATGTTAAAAAACGCGGACACAGGCAGCCGCGGAAAGTTAAGGTCGGATCGTTTTCTATGCTAAAATGCCGGGCATTAAAGGAAGTGCTAAACCGTTGAGATCATCGGGTTGGGTGCAATGAGCAAAGAAGGATCGCCGCAAATAACAAAGCTTTTGCTTCAATGGCGCGAAGGCAAAGCAGAAGCTCTTGATGAACTCGTCCCACTTGTTCACGATGAACTGCGCCGTATCGCACGTAACTTCATGCGGCGGCAGAATCCGGGCCATACGCTGCAAACTACGGCTCTTGTGAACGAAGCATTCATACGGCTTGTTGATTCGAACCGAGTAAACTGGCAGGACAGGAATCATTTTTTTGCAATTTCAGCCCAGTTAATGAGGCGGGTTTTGGTTGATGTCGCCCGACGAAAGAACAGTCTTAAACGTGGAGGTGAGCGAGTTCAGGTAACGCTTGACGACAAGTTGAACGTGTCGGACGAGAAAGAGACCGATCTAATCGCCCTCGACGAGGCAATGTCGTTATTGGCAGAGCTGAACCCGCGTCAAAGCCAGATCGTCGAACTTCGTTATTTCGGCGGCCTGACCGAAGAACAGATCGCCGACACATTGGAGATATCGTCCAGAACGGTCAGGCGCGACTGGAATCTGGCCAGAGCCTGGCTGTTTCGCGAACTCAACCGAAAAGATCAGCAATGACCCCGGAACAATGGGAAAAGGTCGGCGAAATCTATCATAAGGCCGTTGAGCTTGAAGCTGAACCGAGAGAGGCCTTTTTGGATGAGGCCTGTGGTTCGGACGCAACTCTGAGAAATGAGGTCGAGTCTCTTCTCCGTGCCGACGAGGAAGCCGGCAACTTCATTGCCGAACCGATCGTTGGCAACAGCGCAACGACATCAGATTCCGAGGACAGCGAACCGAAACCGGGTGAATTAATAGGCCATTATCGTTTCGAGCGGTCGATAGGGTCTGGCGGAATGGGCGAAGTGTATCTGGCAACCGATACCCGGTTGGGCCGAAAGGTCGCGATAAAGAGACTTCCGGCTGAGATATCGGATGATCCGAGCTTCTTAAGACGTTTCCGAAACGAGGCCCTCGCGGCAGCGAACATCAATCATCCCAACGTTGCCACGATCTATTCCGTCGAAGAAGCCGGTTCCAAGCCGTTCATCACAATGGAGTACATCGACGGGCAAACGCTTGACCGCGCTATACCCTTCGATGGGCTTCCGCTAGAAACGTTTTCCGATTGGTTCGCTCAGCTCGCCGACGCCCTTGCATTTGCACATCATAAGGGCGTCATCCACCGTGACGTAAAGCCGGGAAATATAATGATCGTAAGCGGTCGGATCCCGAAGATCCTTGATTTTGGGCTTGCGCAGATCGATCGGCGGCGTTTCGAGCAGAGCGATGCCGATATACACATCACGACGCCAGGGCAAGTGATGGGGACGCCATCGTATATGTCGCCCGAACAGGCAGAAGGGAAGGCGGTCGATCACCGAAGCGACATTTTCAGTTTTGGCGTCGTGATGTACGAGGCTCTCACAGGGCGTCGGCCCTTCGCGGGCGACAGCCATGCCGAGATAGTGAGCAATCTGCTGAAATCCGATCCGGCGCCGCTAGAAAGCCTCCGCCCCGATGTCCCGGATCCATTTCGTCGAGTCGTTGAACGCTGCATCCGAAAGCCTAAGAGCGAGCGGTATCAATCAATGCGAGAGGTCGCCGATTCCCTCCTTGCACTTCGGTCTCTCGCAAGAAGCGGGCGTTCATTCGAAAGTTTACAGCGCCGCCTTTTTCGCGAAGCCCGATCACCTTCAGCGCGATGGATGCCGTTCGCCATAGTTCTTGTGGCGATCGTCGCGTTTGCAGGTTGGTATAATTTTTCCGGACAACGATCGTCGACGATCGCCTTGGAGGATCTGAATTTTCGACGGCTTTCACAGTCGAACAATGTTGCATTTGCTGCGATCTCGCCGGACGGACGATCCGTCGCATATGTGACCTACGAAGATAACGGCGACCGTGCACTCTGGCTCAGGCGCGTTACCGATCCGAATGCTATTCAGATCGTTCCACCGCAGCAATTGTTGTATTGGGATTGCCCGATCTTCAGCAACGACGGGGAACACATATACTTCATAACGGCAGAGCGGTCAGCTTTGCATGGAACAATGTACCGCGTCCCGTCGCTAGGCGGTCAGCCGAAAAAGATCGTTGAAAGAGTGAATCACCTCGGCAATCTCTCGCCTGATGGCCGCCGCGTGTTATTTGTTCGCTATGGCGGTCCCGATCCGAACAGATCTGTCAACACGACCGACGCGCGGTTGATGTCAGCCGGTTCAGTTGACGGAAGCGACGAACTCGAACACGCTGCCGTCGCCGGCGAATCGGTGATCCGTGAGCCGAGGTTCGCTTCCGACGGTAGATCCGTTTTCTTTGTAAAGAGAGAGTTGGATGGGGGCATCGAATTTTGGTCGATTTCGATGCTCGATACAGCAACCGGCAAGGAATCGTTGATCATCCGCCAGAAGGAACGTATCTGGGAGATGTCGGAGGTCCGAAGGACGAAGAGCCTCTTGATGACGGCGATCGATCCTGGTTCAAACCGTCGGCAGCTATTCCAGGTAACGGTTCCGGACGGAAAAACCACACGCCTGACGAATGACCTGAACAACTATATCGGTGTGAGTATCGATCGCGAAGGCCGCAATATTGTTACCGCCCAGCGCTCCGATGAAAGCCGTGTCTGGATAGGCAATGTGGACGATCCGGCCTCGATGTCGCCGATCACTCGTGAACCGCTGGCACACCAGGCCGTGGACTGGACACCTGACGGCCGCGTAGTTTATGACGTGTACGAGAACAATCGAAGGAGTATCTGGATCGCCGATTCCGATGGAAAGAACGCAATGCAGTTGACGCCGTCGGATTCGGACAACTCGGAACCGCGAGTTTCCGGAGATGGGCGGCAGATCGTATTCACGTCGCGCCGTGCTGGATATAATCAGATTTGGCGGATGAACATCGACGGCAGCAGTGCGGTTCTTCTAGCGGATGTGGAGGGCATCGCCCAGGCTCCTCGATTCGCCGCAGATGGCAAGACAGTAGTCTTCCGGTGGTTCAACGAGGGGTCGCCCCCAATGGGTCAGATCCCGATCGACGGCGGACCAGTGGCCGGGATCGACTATCTGCCGAAGACCCTTGCTTATTACTGGGCCATGTCTCCGGATGGTAAATACGTCGCTTACACATTGAGCGGTGAATCGGCTGAAAGTGTAATGGTAGCTGTCAGGCCGTTGAATTCTGACGCCGCAACCAAGTTGATCGATATATGGCCGTCTCGTATTTTTAAGTGGACGCCGGATGGAAGTTCGATCGTGTATCGGGAACGGCAGAGAGGTGAGAATTTGCCTGCGAAGGTCTTTCTGCTGAACCCGGAAAACCCGGAACCGAAGTTGTTTGTATCTGCCGAACCGGACGACGTTTTGGATCTTTCATTCTCACGCGACGGAAGCCGTTTTGCTATTGTGCGTATGAAAACGATCACCGATGCCGTCATGCTTTCGACGGTCGGACCAGCTCAAAACTAGACCCTGAAGATGCGGGGAAAACAAGAAAGCCATGACGCTTTGAAAGCATCATGGCTTTTTCCGATAAGTGGCGGGGCCGACGGGGCTCGAACCCGCGACCTCCAACGTGACAGGCTGGCGTTCTAACCAACTGAACTACGACCCCGCGTTTGGAATCTCTCGAAAGAAATTCAGGTAAATGGTGGGCACGAAGGGACTCGAACCCCTAACTTCCTCCTTGTAAGAGAGGCTGTCTACCAATTGACGTACATGCCCGAGAACCTTGATGAAACAACTTTGGCGGCACGTTTGCCCTATCCGATTTTCAAAAAAGCGTCGCTCCTGAGAGATCAGGAGCGAACTGAAATCCTACGAAAATTAGCTGCTATCTGTCAAGTTTGGCGCCTCATAAGATCGCTCTCTATCGTTCGTTCAGGGCTTGATGACCAAGCCTGAGCGGTCGAATCTTACTTTGTCCGGAGAGGTTTTCAACACCGTTTCGATCAATGCCCCGGCTATGACACGATACGCGTTTGTCGTTTGCTGATCGCCGCTGTTTCTTCCTTCCATATGGCCCGCCAGAACAAGACCGCTGAGAGCGATCAGCGTCTCGTAGATCTCCTGTTTCTCGCCGTCGGACATATTCTCGAGTTCGCCCGATTCATCGAGTACCGCATTGAGGCCGTCCCAAAGCTGGTCGATCGCCTCGTCCGAAGGTTCAGGATCGTTGTGGTAAACAGTCGTGGTCGCTGCGACAAAAAAAGTGAACGCCGCCGCCAGGTTGTTAGTTCGGCCTTTATTTGCTACTTCCGCTTCAAAGGCACTTTTCGTAGCAGAAAACAAGGCCCGAAGTGCGGCCTTCTCTTCCACGTTTCCACCGAGCGAATTTGCCAGATCGTTGAAGACATTTATCCGAACATCAGGCTTGAAAAATGTATCGTCATAGGCCTTTTCCGGAGCCGGGTCGACATTTCTTGTCGTCGTCTTCCGTGGTGCCGGGCTGGTCTTCAAGGTATTGGAACTTCCCGTTCGGGATCTTGCCCCGGCCGCTGCCGATCGGCTGCGTTCGACAGCTTTCTGAAGTGTCGATCCCATGCCAGCTCGCAACTTCTGCGTCGCCGCCGACTTTCCCGCTGATTCATAAGCTCTTCCGAGGCCGCCTGCCGCCGCGGCTTGGGCCTTGATGCAATTTCCGCCGCCGGCAGCAAAAATGAACACGCATGTAACGATCGCGAGAAAAACGGACCGCCAGGCGGTATCGCGCATTTTCGGTTCTCCTCCGATCGTGTTCAAAGGCCGAGTAGAATTGCACGTTCGTCTGTTCATATTAATGCTCCAAACAATAATAATAACGCGTTTCGCCGAGATCCATGCGATTTTCTGGAGGCGCATGCAAACGCTCGACCGGCTGACTTAATCATTAGCAACTACGATCGAGCAGGTATTCTGGTATTGCACGCAAAGCATGACCGCTATCAACACTTTCTGGCAAAAGCGATACAGCCTCCCGACACAATCCTGCGGCCAGCTTCCGCGAAGCTTCCAAGCCCATTAACGACGGATAGGTTGATTTCGCCGATGCAGCATCTTTCCCGGCCGTTTTTCCGAGCGTCTCAGTTGGCTGGGTAACGTCTAGGACATCATCCACCACCTGGAACAATAGCCCGATCGTTTCGCCGTAGTAAGTCACTGCCCGGATGTCATCGTCTGAGGCGTGTGCTATCAGCGCACCGGCACGAAGCGAGAATGAGATCAACGCCCCGGTTTTGTTCGAATGTATCACCTCAAGCTCCGAAAGCCCGATCGCCTTGCCTTCCGCCTCGAGATCAGAATGTTGGCCCGCAACCATACACGCTGCCGCCTTCCCGAGGCCCGAAATAAGGTCGAGCCGGACCGCAGGCGTCAAATGGTCGTCTTCAGCGATCGTTTGAAAGGCAAGAGCCTGCAGAGCGTCGCCCGCGAGTATCGCTGTTGCTTCGCCAAATTTCTTATGTGAGGTTTCGCGTCCTCGGCGAAGGTCGTCGTCGTCCATCGCAGGCAGGTCATCGTGGATCAGCGAATATGTGTGAAGCATTTCGACCGCTGCTGCCGTCTTCGCCAAAGACCGGTCATCGGCACCGAAAGCCCTTCCCGAAGCATATACAAGCGCCGGCCGAAGCCGTTTTCCACCGGCGAAAAGACTCCATCGCATTGCTTCGACCAGGTTGCTCGACGCACCGCTGCTCGACGGGACGAGCCGTTCCAGCACACGGTCCACTTCATTTGCAGCCTCACGAAAAAAATCGTCCAGAAGGGTCATTCAGCGTGAAATTATCGGTCATCGATTCGCCTTTATCAAACCTGACCGCAAATCTATTGCCCAAAGCCCAAAAAATTGCGTATTCCGTTCGATTATTGTAGATTCACTCTCATATATGCCGATCAGCCCCGACGATTTCCGTGCCGCCCTATCACGATTCGCAAGCGGCGTAACCGTTGTCACTACAAGAGATGCGGACGGTAGGCTTCATGGGATAACTGTATCAGCCTTCAGTTCGGTTTCGTTGGACCCTCCAATGGTGTTGATATGTATCGACCGCAATACAGCCAGCCATAAGGCGTTCGCCGAGACCGGTTTGTTTGCCGTGAACGTTCTGAACGCAAACCAGTCGGAGATCTCAGAGCGATTCGCATCCCCGATTGACGAAAAGTTCGAGGGCGTGGATTTTTCGCTGAACCAACATGGTCTCCCGGTACTTACCGATTCGTTGGCGAATATTTCTTGCCGGGTCAAAGAACAGATCAAGGGCGGCGACCATACGATCTTTGTCGGTGAGATCGAATCGAGCAACGTATCGGAAAATTTGCCGCTCGTTTACTTTCGGGGAACCTACACGTCGATCGGACAGACATAGAATGGCGTCGCCAAATTCTTATCCGACCATACAATGCAAGTCGTGGGAACGCCCGTGGCGGACCTATTGCGTCGACCGCAGTCTCGAGGACGAATGGCTCGAGAGGTTGAACGACCTGAGTTCGTTCGATCTGATAAGCATCTGCGAAGGCCATACCGAAAGCGGTGTGAATGAAAGACGGCGTCTGCCACATTTCAATCTCAGGCTGAAGGACGACGGGCTCGAACATCTGATCGAGAACTGGCTTGTTTATCGAGTGCCGATCGGTGCGTCACTAGATCGTTCCTTCGACAACAAATACACCAGGGCGGATCTCGAGGTGAGAAGCGGTTTCGTCAAAGAACGTGGAGTGCTTTCGCAAAAAGGCATCGTTTTGCTGAAGATCTCGGCATTTGTAGATGTGCTCGACTTCGACCCGGCGTATTACGAACAGCAATGGTTTGACAACAATGTTCGAGCTGCAGAGAATTTTGACCGCGATACATCAAAGATCCTCAAGTGCTTTGAACTATCGCCGAAACAGGAGGCCACTTAACAATGCGGCGCTTTATGGTCTTGATCACCCTGTCGTTTGTAGTGAGCGTAGCAGCTCTTTCGCAGACGGCGGCCCCTGAAAAGCAAAGATGGTTCAAAGGAAATACTCATACCCATACGCTGAATAGCGATGGCGATTCGACGCCTTATGATGTCGTTAAGTGGTATCGCGAGCACGGGTACAATTTCGTCTTCATTACCGATCACGAGTACATTACGAACGTTGGGGTCTTGAACGACCTGTTCGGCAAGGCCGGTTCGTTCGTCGTGATCAGCGGCCAGGAAGTCACCGACAGATTCGATAGCAAGCCGCTTCACATCAACGCCCTCGGGATCGACTCGGTCGTCATGCCCAACGCGCTCGCCGGTTCGGTTGCAACGCTTCAAAAGAACATCGATGATGTACGAGAAAAAGGTGGCGTACCACAACTGAACCATCCAAATTTCGGATGGGCATTGACGGCTGCTGAAATAAAACAGCTGAAGAATATCACTCTGGTCGAGATCTTTAACGGTCACCCGTTGGTCAATAATCTCGGCGGCGGCGGATCGCCGTCGGCAGAGCAGATTTGGGATGACGTTCTTAGCTCAGGCCGTGTTATGTACGGTATCGCAGACGACGATTCACACTACTTCAAGCGTCCTGGTGACAAGACCGCACCCCTTCCCGGACAGGCATGGGTTTACGTTCGTGCATCGGAACTAACGCCTACCGCCGTACTCTCGGCTCTTGACCGGGGGGATTTTTATGCATCTTCGGGGGTCGAGCTCGAAGAATACTCTGCGGATGGATCTGGGATCGCATTGAAGATAAAGGAACAACGCGGAAGCAAGTATCGAATAGAATTTATTGGAAGAGGCGGCCGCGTCTTTGCAGAGTCGGCACAAAGTCCGGCGACCTACCGATTCAAAGGAAATGAGCTTTACGTCCGGGCAAAGGTTTACGAATCAAACGGAAAACTCGCCTGGACCCAGCCGATCTTTGTTAACCGTTAGTATGCGGCAATGATCTGCCGAAGGTCGCTTTCATCAAGGCGGTAAGTTTCGTTGCAAAAGCCGCAGGTCATGACAGCACCTTTGTCGTCCGCAAGCATCGACCCAACTTCGCGTCTTCCAAGGGCCGCGATCATACTGATCGCCTTTTCCATCGAACAATTGCATGCGAATTCGACGGTGCGTTCATCGAGTATCTCGAAGTCGATGACGCCAAGCGTGATCTTCAATAGGTCTGCGGGCGTTGCTCCCGCTTTGATCGACGAGGTAATATGCGGAGCATTTCGTATCGTGTCCTCGATCATAGTAATTATGTGTTCGTTTGCACCGGGCATCATTTGGATCAGAACGCCGCCCGAAGCTGCTACAAAAGGCTCGACATTCTCAAGCAGAACGCCGAGCATCACTGCCGACGGTATCTGCTCGGACCTCGCCAGGTAAAACGCAAAATCTTCGGCGATCTCACCCGAAACGATAGGCACCGAACCAACGTACGGTTCACGATGTAGTCCAATATCGAAACCGGATTCGCGAATAACGTAAAACGTCCCTTCGCCTACAATCCCACTGACGTCGAACTTTCCGTTCGGCTTCGGCGGAAGTTCCGCGATCGAATTCTTTACGTAGCCTCGCACTTTGCCGTCGCTTGTCGCTTCGGCAACGATTCCGCCAACCGGCCCATTGCCTTCGATCTTTGCCGTCAGTCGATCAAAGTCTTTGAGGGTTGATCCGAGTAGGAGAGCTCCTGTAAGCATCCGCCCGAGGGCAGCTGAGACGGTAGGAGAAGTCTGATGACGCCGCACCGCCTCGGATGTGATGTTTGTCGTGATCGCGGCGACAACCCGGATCGTGTCGTCGGCGGCCGTACCATGGATAAGTTTGTCCATAATTCAGAGTGTGTGAAATGCGGTTTATGAAAGTCAAATCGCAGGACGCCGAGCCTATTGATGTCGGGGTCAAAATGGTCTCGAACACGCTGATCGCCCCAGTCGATAACACGATCACCTACGCTAATGCGTTACTTTAACTAAACATCGCAGATATTGCAGATAATGATCTTAACCCACAATATATAGCGTATAATTTCCTTGACAAACCCAGATTTCGCGGTTACGATTGGAGCCAGTAGGTCATCATTTTCCCGTTTTCCACCATCCGAAGATGTGACCGAATCCGATCGATCCAAGATTTCATATCGCTTGTCCGGGTGTTAACATATAGCTAACAGCAGACCTCTGTCTTTCTAACCGAAAAGGAGAAAAGAACGAAGATGAGCACCGTTTTTGAACCTGTCTCGCAAGGCGAACTAGCCCCAAAAACCACTGGAAACGGCACCGCAGCAGCCGTCGGCTTTGATATTGCCCCGCTTGGCCTTAATGCCCAAAAGGTCGTCGCCAAGCGATATTCGCTGAAAGACGAGAATGGTGAACCTCTCGAGGCTTGGGCCGACATTGTCCGCCGCGTCGTCAGCCACGTTTCGACCGCTGAGACCGATAAACAAAAGCGAGCATGGTTCTATTCGGAAATGACAGCCGTCATGCTCAATCGCGAGTTCATCCCGAACACGCCATGCCTGGTAAATGCCGGAAAGCCGAAGGGACAACTCGCGGCGTGTTTCGTTTTGGGTGTGCCTGATTCGATCGAGGGCATTATGGAGCACGCACAAAACGTCGCGATCATCCATCAGACCGGCGGCGGGACAGGTATGACCTACGAGTTTCTTCGCCCGGCTGGATCGATGGTCAATTCAACCCGTGGTGTCGCATCAGGCCCGGTCAGTTTCATGAACATCGTCAACCAGACGACCGAGGTCGTAAAGCAGGGTGGCGTCCGTCGCGGTGCCAATATGGGGATCCTGGCTGTTTCCCATCCAGACATTCTTCGCTTCATCCATGCCAAGAACGATCAGACAAGTCTGACGAATTTCAATATCTCGGTCACGGTCACCGATCTATTCATGGATGCGGTCGACAGCGGCGTGTGGTTTCAAACCGAATTCGATGGCGAACCGTGGCAGCAGCCGATCTTCGATCCGGCCACGGGTTCCGATTATGTCGTTTATCGCCGTCCTGATGGATCGACCGCGGTGTTTGCTGACCGGCTTGCGTTCGAAACGGCAGATCTGTCTGATTGCGCGATCGAGCAACCGCCGATGGCGGGAATGGTCTACGCTCCGGACATTTGGAAGCGGATCATCGCATCGGCCCATAAATATGCAGAACCGGGAATAATCTTTATCGACGAAGTCAACCGGCACAATCACATGATGGCGTCGATGGGCCCGATCCTCGCTTGTAATCCGTGCGGAGAGCAGATGCTGCACTTTAACAATTCGTGCAATCTGGGTTCGATCGACGTTGCAAAATTCTATGATCGCTTGTCCGGCGGCTCCGACCCCGAGACGAGTATTCAATGGGATCGACTGGCAAAGGTCGTCCACCTCAGCACGCGCTTTCTTGACAATGTGGTCGATGCCGGGCATTTCCCGCTGCCCGAGATAGATGATGTTGTAAAGAGGACTCGGCCGCTTGGGCTGGGGATAATGGGTTTCGCGGATCTTTGTCTCAGGCTCGGGATCACCTATGGCGAGGATTCGTCTCTCGACCTTATGGAAAAGGTGATGGGCTTTGTTCGCCGCGAAGCGTGGATCGCCTCGATGAAGCTCGGTGCTGAAAAAGGAACATTCCCGGAGCTCGAACCGAATCGCGATGCCTATGCCGCGTTCATTTACGATGAGATCGGCCTCCCACGCGATATGCCGCTGACGCCGCGAAATTACGAAGTAACGACGATCGCGCCAACCGGGACAATATCGCTTGTCGCCGAGACGTCCTCCGGTATCGAGCCTAACTTTTCGTGGGCATATGTCCGTCAGGATACGTTAGGAACAAGAACCTATGTTCAGTCGCTGGCCGCTGAAGCTCTTGGTATCGAGGTTGATCAGACTAACGAAGAATCGATAAAGTCTGCCGCGGAATATGTGGTCGAGCACGAATCCGAACTGCCGCCGCACTTCATTTCGGCTATGCAGATCAAGTCGCTTGAGCACGTCAAGGTCCTTGCCGCGGCACAAAAGCACGTCGACAATTCGATCTCGAAAACATGCAATGGAGCTAAAGACGACACGATCGAATCGGTTGACGAACTCTATCATCTTGCACGTCGGCTGGGCTGCAAGGCGGTCAGCTATTACCGCGACGGCAGCCGCGAGGGACAAGTGCTCAACGCGATGAAGGTTGAGGAAAAAGGACGGGCGGAAGACGTTACAGCCGCATTTGAACTCAACGATATCGGTCAGACCGCCAACGCTACGACTCAGCGTGTCGAGCGGCCCCGCGAATTGCAAGGCTCGACGTGGCGCATACCTTTCGACACGCAAAACCTATACGTTACCGTCAACCACGACGGTCAACGTATACTAGAAGTATTTGCCGCTGGCCCGATCAGCGAAGGCGTCGGATTGCTTGCATCGAAGATGCTCCGAGGTGGTTTTGGCGTTCACGAGGTCGCACGAAGCCTCAACAAGGTCACTGGTTCAAACGCGGTCTGGTTCAATGAGCGTTTATTGACGTCACCCGAACAAGCCGTCGCCGAGTGTCTTCTTCTAATCGACCGCCGCCTTAAGAATCTGCCGCAATCTCATCGACAGATCGGAAAGTCTGAGCAGACTGCACCGATCGAATCATTCGGCGAGATGTCGCTGCTTGTCGGTGAGTGCCCGGAATGCAGAGGCCAGCTTGAGCATGCATCGGGCTGCGATTTCTGCCGCGACTGTGGTTACTCAAAGTGCAAATGATCAAACAAAGCGTGTTTTGAATCGTTGAGATCAAAAAAGGCCGAACTTGAAGGTTCGGCCTTTTTAATTTTTTTGCGATATTGAATCTAGGGCAGGAACGCCGCCGGCAGCGGATAATCACCATCAACACCGTACGCGACGATCATTGATCCCTGTGTCGAACGGCTTGCATACCATGTTCCGTTCGATGGTCTGAAAACCGCAAAATCTGTCTTTCCGTCGCCATCGTAATCACCCGGAGCGGGAATGTCGCCCGTCACGCCGAAAGGAAGCGAAAAGTAACTGCCGTCCTCACTACGCAAGATGTACCAATATCCGTCTGTCGGACGCCAAAACGCGATATCGGTCTTACCGTCTCCGGTAAAATCAGATGCGATTGGCTTATCGGTCGCCACTCCAAACTGCGCCGCGACGACACCGCCGCTCGAACGATTGATCCACCATTCCCCGCCTCCCGGACCCGTCGGGCGATAGACCGCGATATCGGCCTTCCCGTCACCGTCATAGTCACCGACTTGCGGCTGGTCGCCTGCGGTTCCGAAGGTGATGATATCGACGCCGCCGGATGATCGCTTTATGTACCAGGTGGACGATGACGGCCGGTAAATGGCCGAGTCGGCTTGCCCGTCGTTGTCAAAATCCGCAGCGATCGGAACATCACCATCGTTACCGAACGGATAAGAATAGAAACTGTAATCCTCACTCCGCAAGATGAACCACTCACCTAGCGAAGGTCGCCAAATGGCAACATCTGTTTTGGCATCGCCTGTATAGTCGGCCGGCACGATGCGATCGAGCGAATCGCCGAATTGGAATGCGCGGTTTTCGCCCGACGAACTCTGCAAATACCACCATTGACCAACAGGCCGCCTGAAAATACCGATGTCGGTCTTTCCGTCACCATCGAAATCCATGTGTGCCGCATTTTGCGGAACTGATGCTTCGCCGAACACCGTAAAGGTGAACAATCGTGACACGGAAAACCCATTCGAAGCCGCGGGGTCGGTCACATACCATCTGCCGTAAAACGTCTGGCCAACAAGCGATGCCTCGTCAGGGATCGAGAGACTGACCGAGCCAAATCCGCCTCCCGTCAAAACGGCCGTTTGACGTGCAAAGGAACCGGTTGCCGGTATCGTCGCGCCAACGCCCGGATCGGCAGCATCGATGACCACGACCGCATTAGCGCCTGCATTCCCCGATGAGATAGCTACCGTGAAACTCGGATTTCCGACAAGCGGCGGTTCGATCGCGATCGCGTTCGGAACGATCCCGCCTGTCCCTGCACGGCCCACTCCGCTGATCTGCGGAACTCTATTCGATTCGGTAAACAACTGAGGTTTGTCGAACGGAGGAAGTTCATCCCGAACGCGAGGGTCGGTCAACGGCCGCTTCATAAAAGCGACCAAGCTCGCCTTTTCAGCTGGTGTAAGCCCCATTGGACGGATCACGCCGCGGTCGATATTCGGTGCATTGAAATCCCCTCCGCGATTGTAAAACTCGACCACTTCTTCCAGGGTCGAGAGACGGCCATTGTGCATAAATGGCCCGTGCAGTTCGACGTTTCTCAACGTTGGCGTTTTGAACTGGCCATCATTCTTCGGGTCGTTCGTGACAATGCCGCGGCCCCGATCATCGCTTTGCGGCCTTACACCGATATTATGAAAAAGATGGTCCGTAAATAACGGCCCGTCGTGACACTGTATGCATGTTGTCCCGCCGAACAATATGGCCCCGGCCTCTTCCTGCGGCGTAAGCGGTTCGATACCCGCCGCCCATTTATCGAATGGGGTTTGGTCGGAGAATAATTGGCGTTCGTGCGTTGCTATTGCCAATGCTATCCGCACCGGTGTCACCTCGGGCGTTCCGAACGCTTCCTCGAAGAGTTCGGGATACGAACGCCCGCCGATCCAATCCTGAAGTGAAGGTGGAATATTCGACGCAACAGCAAGCGGTTTGGATAAGGCTATTCTCTGGGCAACCTGCGTCCAATCGCGCCCGCCATGGCCCATTTCGACGCTCGAGACTGGCGGGCCGATTACCTGACTTTCGAGTGCTCCGCCTTCACCTAGAATTATCGTGTTAGTTATCGGATCACGAAAAACATCGCTCGCTCTGCCATCCCAGAACAGGCCGCTCGTAGAATAACCCGCATTGAGGTAGGACGGAGATTTGCGTCCCGTCACTTGCGGCCTGAAGCCAAAATACGGATCGACGTTATAGGTACCGTCCAAGTTGTTCCTTGGAACGCCCGGTGAGCCGAAAATGTCATCGAGGTCGCCTGTGGAACCGTTCGGCCCCGGATTGGTCGAGCGGATGTCGCCGAAAACCGTCCGCGGATCGGAACCGCCCTCGGCCGGGCGATGACACGTCCCGCAGGAAACCGTCTTTGTGGACGAAAGCTGTTCGTCCCAGAAAAGTGCTTTTCCCAGCGACGCCTTTGCCGCAGTTATTGGATTGCCGGCCGGTGCCGGCGGCGGCTCAAGCGGTGAGAACGGTCCGACCGGCGGCGTCCCGACGGCCCGGATTCCCTGATCTGGTGTGCTAAAAGAACTGACCACGGCTCCATTTTCGGCTCGCACCCAATAGAAGTATTGCTGCAGTGCGGTCGCGGTCGGGTCATAAAGATAATTCGCTGACGTTGTGCCGACATCAGTCGCAGTTCCGGGGTCGCTCGTCGTGCTGCGGAAGACGCGATACGTCGTTGCCCCGCGAACGGTCTCCCATCTGATACCTACCTTGTTCGTATAATTCCCGTCCGACGCTGTGACGCCTGTCGGAGCAGATATCGATCCGAATGAGCTCTGCCCGGCACTCACAACTGCCATAAATCGCTGGCCGACAAAAGCCGCTCCTGAAGCCAGAAAAACGAAAATGATCAAGATCTTGGCACGACGCATTTAGATAAACTCCCCCCTCGGTCCGTAAAGGATTAGGATAAATTGTGTTTGCAGGGAATGACTACGTGAACAAACTGAGATTGTATCATCGTGCTGACCGGTGCTCAAGGAACTCGATCGGAGGCCGCCTCGACCGTGCGAAGCTTTGTAAGCCGGCGTAATTAAAGTAAGATTTTGATAATGAAACCCGACTCAATCTCGAATAAAGCTGCCATGCATCTGACGATCTTGTGTGCGGTCCTTTTCGCGACGCTCGCCGTCTCTGGCCAAGGGTCGACGCGTGTTGAAAGCTCGTCACCTGCGAAACCCGTTCTTGCAACGCCAGCGGATTTGGCTGAATCGATCCGGCAGCGAATTCAGAAGCCCGAAGTAAGGCGCGGCCAGATCGGGATCAAGGTCGTGTCGCTCGCCTCGGGTAAGGTCATACTCGAGGAAAACGCTGACAAGTATTTCATGCCTGCGTCGAACATGAAGAGCTTTACAGTGGCAACAGCGATCGAAAAGCTGTCGCCGGATTTTCGGTTCGTCACTTCCGTTTTTGCCACGTCAATGCCTGACGCGGACGGTACCGTTCGAGGCCCCGTCCGCATCCTCGGTCGCGGAGATGTCTCGGTCTCATATACGTTCAACGAGGGCGATCATTTGAGAGGAATCGACAGACTGGCCAGTGCATTGGTCGCATCAGGAGTAAGAAAGATCGATGGCGACATCATTGGCGATGAGACGTACTTCACTGGTGATCCGCTCCCATCCGGTTGGGAATGGGACGACCTCCAGTTCTATTACGGAGCAGAGGTGTCAGCACTTCCGGTAAACGATAATGTCGTCGCTCTTCGGGTGACGCCCGGTCCGGTCAGCTTCCCTTGCGGTGCCAAGCTGACACCCGCATTTGTTCTGATGCGTGTTGTAAACTCCTGCGTGACAACCGCTTCAGGAACACGCCGCACGCTGCGAATTCACAAGCCGCTTGGGCAGAACGTTATTGAGATAAGCGGCGAATTGCCGCTTGGGAACCAGGGATTTGACGGGTTCGTAGCGGTTACAAGACCCGCGGAAATGTTCGTTGCGCTTTTGAAGCAAAGGCTTGTCGAAAAAGGTGTCGTAGTGACCGGACGAGCTGTCGCCGTGAACTCAAAGAGCTTGTTGCCGGCCGACACTAACGTCGAGATCGCAAAGATCGAATCGCCGCCGCTTGCCTTGATCGCTGCAAAAACGATGAAGCCGAGCCAGAATATGTATACCGAAACGCTGCTTTGGACTTTGGGCGAAGAGACCCGTCGGAAGCTCGAACCTGCAGCTGGTCCGAGCCGAGACAGTTCTCAGTTAGGGATCGATGCGGTTAAGGGGTTCATGGCTGAGGTCGGTGCCGGTGAGGAGTCGGTAATTCAATACGACGGAAGCGGGCTATCGCGCCACAATCTCATCACACCTGACGCCGTGGTTCGCCTATACACATACATGGCCACGAAAAGCCGTTATTCCCAAACCTGGCACGATAGCCTTACGATCGGTGGGGTCGACGGCACACTTAGGAATCGATTCATCGGAACCAAGGGCGCGTCGAATGTCCGCGGTAAGACAGGCACGATCAATCAGGTCTCCGCCCTTTCTGGATACGTAACGACCGCCGGAGGCGAGCGTCTTGTATTTTCCGTCCTTGTAAACGGTGTCGCCGAGACTCGGACTCGCGTCGCCTTGATCGATGAGATCGTTCTCGACCTTGCGAACTTTACGGGTAAGATCGACTAAGCGTCCAAACCGGAGAAACGAAAAAGGCAGAAAAGCCGTGATGGCTGATCTGCCTTTCGCTCGTTTTGCTCTATCGCTCGGCTCGCTACGATATTACCAACGGCCTCCGCCTCCGCCGCCGTAACCGCCTCCGCCGCCGTAACCACCGCCGCCGCCTCTGCGGCCGCCCCCACCGCCGCTTCCGCGGTCCTCACGCGGACGGGCTTCGTTCACAACCATATTCCGGCCGTCATATTCAGTACCATTAAACTGTGCTATCGCGCTGTTCGCGTCGTCCTCGCTTGCCATTTCGACGAAACCGAATCCTCGTGAGCGTCCGGTCTCCCGGTCAAAGACGACATTTGCGGATTCGACCGTTCCGGCTGTCGCAAAATGATCATGCAGGTCCTCGCTGGTCACGCGAAAAGACAGATTTCCGACGTATAGTTTATTACTCATTTTCCTCTATTTACTTTTTGTCCAAAAGAAGCAAAGAAGGCAGGTCAAGTGGAAAACGCTCTACCGAACTTTCCGATAACGCAGCGACGCGCCCTACTCTAAAAAATCAAAGTGCTTCGTGTCCCAAAACCAAACTCTCCATACCGAACCGAAAAAGCGTCGCTCAAAAATACCGGACGGGCGCATCTGTCGAGATACTGTCGAGAGCCAAAAAATCAAGAAAAAGTATGCACGTTTTGCCGAAATTAGGCAAGATGTTTTGTTGTGATCATTTTGGCGTTCCAACGGTGTGAATTCTATTGTCGGAAGCACTAACGAGAATCTGAAAATTTGATCATCGAAATTCGCGATCAAATTCGCGACCCCATGGTTTAGTGCACGATCGACCCCGCGGTTTTACCGCTGGGCACCGAGGTTCGAGATGCCTAACGACCGCGTCTGCTCCACGCGTTCGCTGCTGTCCGGTGAAACTCGAAAGACATTCTCACCGAGAAGTATTCAATGGAAATCTCAGCAACGAACCAAGGCTCTTATGCTGTGAAATATCGTCGCAGCGATCGAAGTCGCTTTCGTGTCTCAGCCCTGAGGACGAGCATCATCAAAGGATCGAGGACCGGTCTGAGGAATTGCGGTCGCGAAGTGAAGTTGAAATGATAGATCACGGTCGAGCCGCCGTGCTCGATATCAAAATGTCGGATGCTTGCGGCGAAGGTCTCAAAAAATAAAACTGGATCCAGCAGCCTGACGGCCGCGGTTCGACCCGGGCGAAAGCTAACGTATACCGTCCGCATTGCAATGCCGCCTACCATCCACCGGCCCTTGCATACCGTCACAACATCTTTGTCCGCCGCTTTGAATGGAGGTTCGATGTATGCTGCGCGAAGGAGCGTATCCCACTCCAATCTGCGTTCATAATCGTGAACAAGATCAAAAACGCGTTGTGCCGATGCCGGAATGATCTCTTCGACTTTACATGAAGGCATGTGATCAGGGTTGCTTCTTTTACAGACCGCAGAGAACTCGTTGTATACGGGTTTTTGACCGACTCATTTTTCAGTTTCCTGCTTCCGAGTCTAAGTTAAAAAGACTACGGCCGATCCTCCTCCAAATATTAATGCAAAAATGCAAAACACCCATAGAGCAGGCTGATAGGCATCGTACGTTTCAGTGTCCTGGATCCTAAAGCCGAAAACGTACCAAGCGAATAGGCGGACGACAGGAATGCACACCGCGGTTGCCGGAATTAACCACCAGCCGCCTGTATCAAATTCTCCTGCCCGGCCAACGACCAAAAATAATACGGTAAAGATGATCGTAATCAGATCGATCAACACGTAGGACGGATGCGTACTGCAGAATCTGAACTTCACCCGAAAAAATATACCCCAGATTTGGTCTTTGACCCTCGGCCGGAAAATATCGTAAAGGACCCATGTCACGAACAACGGCCCGACAAAGGCCATTATCCAGTCTTCGGTGCCCTGAAGTTCATACCGATCCGGAAAGAGTCCATGGCTTACCTGATTCGCTATCCCTGCAATGGTTATGGGAAAAAAGAAGACCGCTACCAACTCGATCATCAGTATCTTCAGCCCGCTCGGGATCTTGTGAAAACCGCCCATAGGCCTACCTGGACCGAATGCATAACCTTAAGCGCGAAGGACATCGAGTACCTTTTCATGGATCCCGCCGAAACCGCCGTTCGACATGATCGCCACGACATCACCTTCGCGGAGTTCGGGTTTCAGATGTTCGACGATCGAGTCGGCATCAGGATAGGAAAACGCCCTCTTGCCCTGAAGTTCGATGTCCTTGACGAGTTCACTGATATCGAGCACTTTGCCAAGTTCGCTTGCTTTCGAAGTGTTATAGACGCCAGAAATGATCACATGATCGGCATAAGAGAACGCTTTTGAATAAGGTTCCTGAAACACTGCAAGCCGCGACGACCATGAACGCGGTTCAAAAACCGCGATCAGCCGTCGGCCGTCATACTTCATGCGAAGGGCCTTCAACGTCTCCTCGACTGCCGTTGGATGATGGGCGAAATCGTCGATCACCGTCACCCCCGCGATCGTACCGCGCACCTCCATCCGCCGCTTTACTGATCTGAATGTGTCAAACGCCTTCTGGATCTTCTCTTTCGAGATACCCCAAGCATCCGCCGCTATGATAACGGCAAGAGAATTGCGGACGTTGAACTCGCCGATCAAATGCGTTTCGAATTCGCCCCAACTGCTGGCGTCTTTGAAAACGGTGAATCGCGTCAAGTCGCCGGTGAAATCGATGTATCGGGCCTGCCACTTCGCGTCATCCGAAAGGCCGAAGGTCTCGACCTGCGTGAAGAGTTTGCCCTGCATCTCGTTGAGCACTTCCCTCACAACGGGCGAATCGACGCCGCAGATAAGGCGTCCATTTCCTGGTACAAGGTTCATCAAGCGCGAGAATTGGAATTTGATCTCATAAAGATCGCGATAAATATCAGCGTGATCGAATTCGATGTTGTTGACGATCGCGATCTCGGGGAGGTAATGCATGAACTTCGGTTTTTTGTCGAAGTATGCAGTGTCATATTCGTCTCCCTCAATGACAAAGAACTCACTTTCTGTAACGCGAAAGCTTGCGCCGAAATTCTGAACAACGCCGCCGACAAGAAAGCCGGGATCCAGGCCGCCGACGTCACATACCCATGTAGCGATACTCGTAGTCGTTGTTTTTCCGTGAGTTCCGGCAACCACCAGCGAACGCTTACCGCGAATGAATAGCTCCTTAACGATCTCCGCCTGTGAGCGGTATACGATCTTGCGCTTCAGAACCTCTTCGAGTTCGGGGTTGCCTCGCGAAATCGCATTGCCGACAACGACGCAATCTGCTCCGATATCCGCATTTTCGGCTCTATATCCATTTAGGATCTCAATTCCGAGCGATTCGAGTTGCGTAGACATCGGCGGGTAGACGTTTTGATCCGAACCCGTAACGCGATGCCCGCTAGCCTGCAGCATCCCGGCAAGCGAAGCCATCGCCGTCCCGCAAATTCCAATGAGATGATAATGCATAGTGAAGAGAAAACTTATTGTCGATTAGCGCGTTGGAAATTGCAAAAACGCCGAGATTCGAACGACGTTTGATTAGAAACGAAGCATCATATAGTTTTATTTGGAAATGGTGAATGCAGGAACCGTCATCATCGGAGCTGGTGTTGTTGGCGCGAGCGTCGCCTATCATCTAACGGAACGCGGGGCAACGGACGTTTTGATCCTGGAACGCGAGACGGTACAGGGCCTCGGATCGACCGGTGCTGCCACCGGCGGAGTGCGCGCTCAGTTTGAGACTGAGATCAACATACTGATGTCGGTCTATTCGCTCAGCTTCTTTCGCCGGTGGCATCACGAATGCGGCTATCAGCCGAGAGGATACCTCTTTTTTGCGACGACTGACGATCAGCTCGAATACCTTCGACGCAATGTCGAAACACAACGATCGCTCGGAGTACGTGATATCGGTCTGGTCAATCGCGAAAGGATCCGCGAGCTCGTACCTGGGATGAACTGTGACGATATTCTCGGCGGCAGCTTCGGAGCTAACGATGGCTTCATCGATCCGCTTGCCGTAATGGAGGGATTCACCAAAGGAGCCCTGCGGAGCGGCTCTCAAATTCGCTTTGGCACACAGGTCACGAAGATAATTGTCAAAGACAACAAGATCATCGGCGTCGAGACTGACCAGGGCCGCATCACTTGCGAAAGAGCGGTCCTTTGTACCGGAGCCTGGGCAAAACTGCTTGCTGCGACGGCCGGCGTTGATCTTCCCGTCGAACCGATGCGCCGGCAAATAGTCTGGGCAAGGTCGGATCGGCCTTTTGCAAAGAAACTCCCAATGGTCATCGACCTCGGAACCGGATTTCATTTTCGCCCGGCGAGAGATTCGACGCATGAACTTATGTTCGCATATCCGGATCCCGATGAACCGCCATCCTTCAATCGTGATCTTGATGACCGATTCGTCGAGACGATCAGGGAAAAGGCGAGAGAACGAGCACCATGGCTGTACGAAACCAATGTCATTCGGGAAAAATGCCGTGTCGGACTGTATGAAACAACGCCGGATCACCACGCGATACTTGGTGGCTGCGACATCGAGGGCCTATATTTTGCCAACGGGTTTTCAGGCCATGGCGTAATGCATTCGCCCGCGACCGGCCGTGCCCTTGCCGAGATCATCCTTAACGGACGTGCCGAGTTTCTCGATGTCTCGATGCTTTCACTCGACCGGTTCGAAAAAGGCGAATTGCTTCACGAAACTGCATTTATTTGATCTTTCGATGATGGGTGCGATCCGTTAAATCCGGTTATTATCCGCGACCGCAGATCATCGTTAGCGGCAGTTATCCCATATCGGCCGCCGCCTGCATCGATGTGCTAAATTCATAATATGACCACGGCGATTGTTCACCATCCAATTTACGAAAAGCACGATACGGGCTACGGGCATCCAGAGACACCAGCACGTTACAAAGCGGTGATCGAATCATTGAAGGCAGACGTCGAACTGTGGAACAACATGCTGGAGATAATGCCCGATAGGGCATCACAGGGCTCGGTTCTAGCGGCACACAGCAAAGACAATTTTAAGCGTAGCGAAGGCGCGTTCGAGCACGGACTTGAGCGTCTCGATGCTGACACGACGATCTCAATGAGATCGTTCGATGCAGCACTTTATGCGGCGGGCGGTGCGATCGCTGCGGTCGATGCGGTCATGAGCGGAACTGTTTCAAATGCGTTTGTTGCAGCTCGGCCGCCCGGACATCACGCAACTGCCGAACATTCAATGGGCTTCTGTATATTCAACAATGTAGCTATCGCCGCGCGTTATGCGCAGAACAGATATAAGGAGATCGAACGTATCGCCGTGATCGATTGGGATGTGCATCACGGTAACGGAACACAGGGTATTTTTTACACTGACCCAAGCGTCTTCTTTTTCTCGATGCACCAGTATCCGTGGTATCCGGGCACAGGGTCACGGGGTGAAACAGGACATGCAAGAGGCCTCGGTTCGACTCTTAACCTGCCCGTCAAAGCATTTACTCAACCGGAAGATCAACTCTCCGCATTCGAGGCCGCGATCGGCGAGATATCCTCAAGATTCACTCCAGACATGATCTTTGTTTCAGCGGGGTTCGACGCTCATCGGTCAGATCCGCTCGGACAACTTCAGCTCGAAGATCCCGATTTCAGATCGATGACCCGAGTAGTTCTGGACTGGGCGGGCGAGGCATGTCAAGGCCGATTGGTCTCGTGCCTCGAGGGCGGCTACAATCTTGAGACGCTCGGCCAAACCGTTCACGAACACTTGATCGAACTGAATGCCGCAAACTAGTTCTTGTCCGCCCGGCGTTATGTGGTAACATTCGGAAAACGTCAAAAGGATAGTTTTCGAACAGGAGATACTGCAATGCCGGATATCGAGACCGTTTGCGTTCAGTGCAAAGAATCGTTTTTATTTACCGAAAAAGAGCAGGAGGTATTCTATCAGCGCAATATGATGCCGCCGCAGAGGTGCGCAAAATGCCGTTCTAAAAAGGCTGCTGTTGGCGAGGATGCTCCGGCCAAGTTCGAGATCGTATGTGACCATTGCGGGAAACACGATCAGGTGCCATTTCAGCCCAAGGTCGGCAGGACCATACTTTGTCGCGAATGTCACGAAGCCAGCCGTTCGCGAGCACGCTTTGCGTGAACCGTGACAAAAGAAACTCAATTCCCTTCTGATATGAATTTTGAAACTGTTGATTATCAACGATCGGACGCGGTCGCGACGATCACAATGAACCGCCCGGACGCCCTGAATGCCCTTTCGCTTCAATTGTCTCAGGATCTTAGCTCCGCGATCGAACTTGCGATTCGCGAAAATTCTCGTGCGATCATACTAACCGGAGCGGGACGCGCATTTTGTTCAGGCGGAGACCTTCGTGAAATGAAGGCCCTCGGCGAAAAAGAAGGTAAGATCGAGACATTTCTCGATACCCCGCTTAAGGCACTGCATGACGTCATTGCCCTGATCCGCGAAACGCCCATTCCGTTCATTGCTGCCGTAAACGGAGTTTGTGCAGGTGCCGGTACCAACTTTGCCCTTGCCTGCGACCTCGTGATAGCTGCAGAAGACGCGACCTTCAACGAAGCTTTTGTTCGAATCGGACTCTCCCCCGACTGTGGCGGGACTTTTTTTCTACCGCGTGCGATCGGTGAAAAGCTGGCCGCAGAACTCTTCATGACCGGTGGGTCGATCGATGCAAAACGCGCCGCGGCCATCGGCATGATCAACCGCGTCGTGGCTCCGTCGGAACTCGCATCAGAAACCTTCGCCCTCGCCGCTAGACTTGCATCAGGACCGACCGGCTCGATCGGCCGGATCAAACAATTGATGAACTCGACCTTCTCAAATAATCTACGGCAGCAAATGGATCTAGAAGCCGATCGACAGCTGGAATCCGGACGGTCATCTGATTTTGGCGAAGGTGTCGCAGCTTTTTTTGAAAAGCGTCCGCCGGTCTTCACGGGTAAATAGCATCAGACCGATCAAATTTGAGTCCAGTGCCGTTCGTTCGCGGGCGGCCTTTTTTGTTTACGCTGAAAATCTTTATTGCCGGCTTTGACACGCGATCGGTGTAACGATACTCTTATTGCATTTGAAAATCATTTTCAATAAGAAATCTATGAGCCTGCCGCACCGACCTTTCCGACTGGCCCGCCGAAATAGACTGGCTCGCCTGTTGACGATTGCCTTTCTTGTCATTTCGTTTGCCGGATCGCTTTTCGGTCAGCAAGAGATGTCCCGACTAAAGGGTAGCGTAATTGACACGTTTGGATCATCTATCCCCGGCGCCCGTGTAAGACTTTACTCTCCCGACGGTTCAACACGGCTCGAAACCGTAAGCGACCCAGACGGCCGGTTCGAATTCTCGGCCCCGCCAGGTGGTTATATACTATCGATCCGCGCCGAAGGCTTCGCACTCGTTGAACGCAAAATATACCTCGCTGGTACAGCATTAGAATTGACTACCGAGCTTTCTCCGACACCCATAGCGGCTCAGGTGATGATCGCGTCGAGCTATCTTGCGGGTACGGTAAGCAGCCTGGACGAGGTTCCGGGAGCGGTAGATCGGCTAGATCGCTTAACACTCGAAAATTCGCGGGTGTTCAATTTTTCTGAGGCTCTTCGTAAGATCAGCGGGCTGACGATTCGAGACGAAGAGGGATTCGGACTGCGCCCGAACATCGGTATCCGTGGAACGAATCCGACGCGTTCGACGAAAGTGCTGCTTCTCGAGGATGGGGTCCCGCTGGCGTATGCTCCATACGGCGACAATGCCTCGTATTATCATCCGCCGATCGAGCGATACACCGAGGTTGAGGTTCTAAAAGGCTCGAGCCAGATAGCATTCGGCCCGCAGACTATCGGCGGTGTCATCAATTACATCACCCCGAACCCGACCGATAAACCGTCGTTCGGAGTCCGGCTGACCGGCGGAAACCGGCGTTTTTTCAACGGTTCCCTTACCGGCAGCGGGACGATCGGCAGGACCGGAATTTTTGCCGGTTACAATCTAAAGCTCGGGCAGGGTTCACGGGTGAACATCGATTCCAAGTTGAACGACCTAATGACCAAGGTCGTTCAGCAATTGAATACTAGAAACGCGATCACACTCAAATTCAGCTATTTTGGCGAGGTTTCGAATGTCACCTATTCGGGATTGACCGAATCGGAGTTCGAAGCCAACCCGCGGCAAAATCCGTTCAGAAACGACTATTTTTATGGTGACCGCTTTGGCTTTTCGGTTGGCCATTCAGCTGTGATCTCACCGTCGATCACCATAATGACGAACGTTTATGCGAATCTTTTCGACAGAGATTGGTGGCGGCAGTCGTCAAATTCGGGCCAGCGCCCAAATCGGCTGAACGTTGACCCCGACTGTCTGAGTATGGCCGACCTGAATACCACCTGCGGCAACGAGGGGCGTTTAAGAAAATACGAGACATACGGTATCGACCCGCAGATAACCTATACCTATAACGCGTCTTCATCCATACGCGGTGAATTGCGCGGCGGTTTTCGCATCCACTGGGAATTTCAGGATCGTCGGCAGGAGAACGGCGATGTTCCGACGAGCAGAAGCGGGATCGCTTCGGAGATCAACGTCCGCCGCAATTTCGCGGCCTCCGGATTCGTTCAAAACAAGTTCGTCTTTGGCCGATTCTCCGTCACGCCCGGTCTTCGTATCGAACGTATCAAAATTGCTCGAACGAACTTGTTGACGTCGCCGATATCGGAAGGCGAGACGATCGTCTACGAGACGATCCCCGGAATCGGGGTCGCATGGGCCGGGTTGCCGCGAACGACGATCTTCGGTGGCGTACATCGCGGCTTTTCGCCCCCACGGGCCGAGGACATTATCACCAACGCCGGTGGTATCGTCGAACTGGATCCGGAGAGAAGCTGGAACTATGAAGCAGGTATTCGAAGTATTCCTCTTCGCGGCCTTCGATTTGAAGCGACATTTTTCCGGCTTGATTACCAGAATCAAATAGTACCCGCGAGTATTGCGGGCGGAGCAGGGGCAGTTCTTACTAACGGCGGGAGAACGCTTCACCAGGGGGTCGAATTTTCCGGACAAATCGATTCCGACAAGTATTTTAATTCTCGCCATAATGTATTTGTGCGAACCGCCATTACGCTTTTGCCCATCGCCGAATTCCGCGGAACGAGGCTCAGCACAACGACATCGTCTGCCTTGTTGAATCTCTATTGCCCGGCGCAGCGGCGGCTTACCGCGATACAATGTTCGATCAGCGGGAATCGTCTTCCATACGTACCCAAAACAACTGCAGTTACGAGTTTCGGGTACTCTCACGCGAAAGGACTCTCAGCATTCGTTGAGAATGTATTTACGTCGAACCAGTTCGGGGATGACCTGAATGCCGGATTCCCGACGGCCAATGGTCAGATCGGACCGATACGATCTCAGGTCTATTGGAATGCAACGGTCAATTACCGGATCGAAGCCTGGCGAACCACCTTGTTTGTCACAAGCAAGAACATCGCGGATCGGACGTTCATAGTCGATCGGGTCCGCGGACTGTTGCCGTCGAGTCCACGATTGATCCATGCGGGCTTCAGTTTGAATTTCTAGGCGCCCGGAGGAACGTAAAGTGACTAAAGCGAATCGTCCGGACCGAACCGGGTTTGAGATATGGAATTCTCTGGGATGCGGCGTCGTGCACCTAAAGGCCGGCGGCGTCCGGCTCGATCTTGAAACAGCGGAATTTGAGTCGATTACCCAAGCAGTGGCCAGCATCTATTGTGGTGATCGGCTCGCGAACGGACTGCAGGTCGATCGGTCAAAAACGCTAGGCATGGACAAATTTCTGGGCGGGCTTGCCTATGACGAGGCGCACTGACAGGATTAGAGTTCGGAAACCCGGAAATGCTAATTTTAATATCATTATGTTGAAAACACTTTCACTCTTCGTTGTTGTTGTGGCCGTGATCACGATCGGCTGCGGAGGCGGGCAAGCACCTTCAAATTCCGCGTCACCCGGCACACAAAAGGTGGTTGTTGCATTAAAACCGGACAAGAACCCAGATCAGATGCTTGCCGAACGTGATTCAGCCTCACGGTTCCTGACAGAAAAGCTTGGCCGCCCGGTTGAGGTCATCATCCCGCTTTCGGCTGCTGTGATCAACGAGGGCTTTTCGAACGGCACGATCGATATCGGCTATCTCAGTGCGAATGACCTCATAAATGCAAAGGATGCCGACGCCTTGCTTGTTGGCGAGATAAACGGAAAGACGACCTATAAGAGCTACTGGTTGGCGCTTAAGGACAAACCATACAATAGTGTCGAAGATCTGAGGGGAAAGCCGATCGCGTTTGCCAGCAGGACGAGCACATCCGGATTCATCATTCCGTTGTGGGATCTGCGCAAGCGTGGCCTTGTTTCAGAAAAAGCAGATCCGGAAGAGTTCTTTGGCAAAGGAAACGTCTTCTTCGGCACCGGATATGTTTCCGCCGTCGAACGTGTTCTTTCGGGTGAGGCCGAGGCTGCTGCGGTAAGCTATTATGTTCTGGATGAGAACAAACACCTCACCGAAGAGCAGCGAGGCAAATTGAAGAAGGTTGCTGAACAAGGCGACGTGCCTACCCACATAATCGCGGTTCGAAAGAACCTGACCGGGGCTGATAGAGACCGGCTTAAGACCGCATTGCTATCGATGAACGACGCGCCGAACACCGAACTTCGCGATAAATTGTTCACGTCGATGCTGGTCGAGACAGATCAGGAATCACACCTTAGGCCCTTGCGGGAAGCTCTGATCGTTGTTCCAAGATAAATGTTTGAGAACGGCCAGATCGCGACAACACCGGCCGTCCGAGTCGAAGGCCTGACCGTCGAGCGCGACGGTCGAAGGCTTTTCAGCGACATGTCGTGGGCGTTGGATCGCGGCCAGTTACTTGCAATAACCGGGCCTTCTGGCGTCGGTAAATCGAGCCTGCTTTCTGCTGTCACCGGAAGGCTGCCGGCGGCGGCGGGCAGGATATTCCGGCCGGCCGATCAGACGTCAGGGATCATCTTCCAAGACCTGAGGCTAACGAAGGAGCTGACGGTCCTTACAAATGTACTTTGCGGCGGTCTAGGACGGATGAATTGGTGGTCAACCCTTGCAGGCTTTTCAGCGCCCGAGCGTGAACGGGCTTTCGATGTACTCTCAAACCTCGAAATAGATCATTTGTGTCACAAACCGGTCCGGAAGGTCTCGGGCGGCGAGCAGCAGCGAACCGCGATCGCCCGGGTGCTTTTTCAACAGCCCGGCCTTATCCTTGCCGACGAACCGACGGCCAACCTTGATCTTTCGCTCTCCGAGCGGGTGATGAGGTCGATTCGCAACGAGTGCGATACGGCCGGGAGCGCGGTGATATGTGTGCTTCACGATACCGAGTTCGTCGACAGGTTTGCTGATGCAGAACTCCGACTCGGTATTCAGAACGAAATCGGATGGGAGATTCGCGAGACGGAACGTCCGAAATGACAACGAGCGCAATTCCAAGGCTGACATTTCGCGAACGATTCACGGCCTTCCGTGCGACGCTCGTACTTTTTGTGATCGCGATCGTCGTCTCGCTACCGGCTTTGACCGGATCAGAACGCGATCTCGATTACTTTGCGAATCTTCATCAATTCGCCGCAAAGTTCTTTCCGCCCGACCTTTCGATCGCGCAGCAGGTACTCACGGCGTTGTGGGAAACGATCCAGATCGCGGTAATGGCCACGTTTGTCGCCGCTTCCCTCGCGTTGCCGCTCGCGGCTGCCGGTTCGAACACGATAGCACCGAAATGGCTCAATTTCGCGATACGCATTGTTCTGAACTTTATTCGCACGCTGCCCAGTTTGATATGGGCTCTCGTCGCAGTCGCGGTCGTCGGCCCCAACCCGCTCGCCGGTGTGATCGGACTGACCTTTTATAGTATCGGTTATCTCGGAAAGTTCTTCTCCGATGCATTCGAATCTGTAGACACGTCGGTCTCGGATGGACTTCGCGAGATCGGAGCTCATCCCATCCAGGCGTTTCAATACGGAATGCTCCCGCAGTTGAAGCCGCTTGTCCTGAGTCATGTGCTATGGATGTTGGAATACAATATCCGGTCGGCGGCGATCATCGGATATGTTGGTGCCGGAGGCATCGGTCTGCTGCTTCATACGTATCAGGAGTTTGGCCAATGGTCTCGCTTTTCGACCGTGCTGCTATTCATCCTGATACTTGTGACGACACTCGATCTTTTTGGCGAATGGCTCCGGGCAAAGATCTTGCGACAGGATTAAGGTCGTTACAACGCCCGTGAACTTTGTCCGGTTACGATGCGTAAAAACGTCTTCCGTCCAGGAGTGAACCGACACAAATGCCTACGCTCACCTATGGCCAATTGATCCGCGGTAACCGAAATTTCCGCAATCTGCTTGCCGGCCAATTCATCTCAGAGCTCGGAAACTGGTTCAATTTTATTGCGGGCCTCGGCCTCGTCCGGCTGATCTCTGACGCCTCGCCGTCAGCAGCAGGGATCTTTTTTCTGTGCAGGGTGCTGCCTTTCGCTGTTGTCTCGCCGATCGCAGGTACGTTCGTGGACCGATTCTCGAGACGCCAAGTGATGATCTGGACCGATCTTGCCCGTGCGTTTGTCGCCTTGACATTCCTGCTTGTCACAAGCGCCGAAGATCTGTGGATCGCCTACATCGCAACGGTATTGTTATCAACATTTGGCTCCTTTTTCGATGGAGCAAAGAACGCCACCACACCGAACCTCACGGGACGCGACGGGCTGCTCGCGGGAACGGCATTGATGTTTTCAACGCGATTCCTCCTGATGGCTATTGGTTCAGGACTAGGCGGTTGGGCGGCGGCCATTTTTGGTTATGAAGCGGCCTTTGTAATAAATGCTGTGTCGTTTGTTGCTTCGGCGTACACGGTCTGGCTGATACCTGAAGAAGCAACTCGCGACGAGTTGACGGCCGAACGCATGGAACGTCGCGCGGTGCGGCCATCGTTTATCACCGAACTACGTGAGGGTCTGCATTATACGGTCGTGAACCACTTTGCCCTAACTATCCTCTTAATGAACGTGATGTGGGCAATCGGCGGTGGTGCCATAAACGTGGTGTTCGAGCGGGTCGGCGGCGTGTATTTTGCGGGGATCGAAGGTTGGAACCCTGACATGGCGGTCGGCATTCTCTGGTGGGCAGCAGGTCTGGGCCTGACCTTCGGAATGCTCATCGCACACCGGACATCTGCCTACCTTGATCGCGGGCTGCGTCATAGCTGGTTCATAGGCTGGTCGCTTATAGTACACGGGATACTCTTTGCATTTGCAGGCCTGATGCCTACACTCCTGCTTTTCGCCTTTTTTACATTCATTTCACGTGCGCTGATCGGTGTAGAGTACGCAGTTCAGGAAACGCTTTTTCAGCGCAGCTTGCCTGACCATATTCGTGGACGCATCTCGACGCTCGACCGTGGTGCGGAACTTACGGTGTTCGGAGTGTCTAGTTATCTTTCAGCCGAGTTGATGTACTTTATCTCACCGATGACCCTGACTGTGATCTCAGGAGTGCTTTCAGGGGCGGCCGGTATCCTATGGTTTTGGCGGCAAGGGGTGACGAATGAAAAGATCAGCGACGCCGGAAGTTGATTGGCAGGCATTTTTGATGGACACTCTCGACGTATGGCTATTGTCGATCTCGGTAAGACCGCGTTCGGGCTGCGTCAGATTTTTGCGGCGGCGGCGGTCTTGCTGGTCACTGCAGTATTTTTACCATTTCGCGATTCGGTAAATCAGACCGAGGTGGCTCTAACGCTTCTTCTTGCCGTGCTTTTTTCGTCGACCCTTTTTGGGAGCACATCGGGACTCGTTGCCTCGGTCGTTGGCATTCTCAGCTTTAATTTCTTCTTCCTTCCGCCATATCATACGTTCAATATATCTGGCCATGAGAACTGGATCGCGTTCGGTGTCTTCGTTGTAACGGCTTTCATAACGGGTCAGTTATCAGGATCTGCAAAGCGTCGGGCCGAAGAATCGGAAGCGAGACAGGCCGAAATAGAACGGCTTTATACCGAGCTTCAAAGCGCGTTTGAACAGGCGAGTCAGGCCGAGGCTCTCAGGCAAAGCGAAAGACTCAAATCATCGTTGCTCGACGCCGTAACACATGATCTAAGAACCCCGCTGACCTCGATCAAGGCCTCGGTTTCGACACTTCGAGCGGATAGCGGAAAGGACCTCCTCGACGACGAGACACGAAGCGAATTCCTCGAAGTGATCGAAGAAGAAACTGACAGGCTGAACAATTTCATTGAAGAAATGGTTGCGATCGCCAAGATCGAAGCTGAAGCGTCAAAACCGGATCGACGTTCCGCATCGGTCGATGAGATCGTCTCAAACGCGGTTGAACGAGCCAATCGCAGGATCAAGGGGCGTAAACTCGAGATCGACGTTGATCCGAACCTTCCGAATATTTACGCAGATGCAGCATCGATCTCTGAAGTCGTATTTACCTTGCTGGAAAACGCCGCAAAGTATTCATCGCCCGGAAGCCGGATCGCACTCGACGCCCGACCGGGCGCGGAAAGTACGGTCGTCATCGGCGTACAGGATCAGGGTCGAGGGATCGCTCCGGAATTACGTGAGAGGGTCTTCGATAAATTTTTCCGGGTTGAAGCGCAGGATGTGCATGTGACCGGAAGCGGTCTTGGCCTCGGGCTGGCGATCGCCCGCGGCATTTTAGAATCGCAAGGCGGCAGCATTAGGGTCGAGGACGCGGATGAGGGATTTAAGACCAAGTTTGTCATCTCGCTGCCCGTTTTGGAAGAAGCGATAGACACGAGGGCTGAGACAAACGTAATATCGACACACGATCATGCCGAAAAGAATCTTAGTGATCGATGATGAATATCAGATCACACGCGTATTGAAACGAAGTCTCGGTGCTCATCGATATGACGTCCGAACGGCAGCTGATGGCGAATCGGGCCTCGAGCTGTTTCGCGATTTTGATCCTGATCTTGTTATCACCGACCTCTCGATGCCCGAAATGAGCGGGATCGATGTTTGCCGCGCGATACGGAAACACTCAAGGACGCCAATAATCGTTCTTTCGGTCAAGGGCGAAGAACAGACCAAGGTCGCTGCGCTCGACGCCGGCGCAGACGATTACGTAACCAAGCCTTTCGGAATGGATGAACTGCTTGCCCGCGTTCGCGCATCGCTTCGACGTGTGCCTGAAGAAAGTGAACCAACCGCGATCGTCGAGGTCGGCGATCTAAAGTTGGACCATTCTCGAAGGATCGTCAGCGTTATGGGGAAGGATGTTCATTTGACACCGAAGGAATTTGAATTGATGGCCTATCTCATCGAAAATCATGACCGTGTAATAACTCATAGAAAGCTGCTGACGAAGATCTGGGGTGGAGACTACACCGAGCAGACGGAATATCTTCGGGTCTTCATCGGCAATCTCCGCAAAAAGATAGAACCGGCCCCGTCAAAGCCCCGTTACATCGTTACCGAGCCTTGGGTAGGTTATCGGTGTGTCCCCGCTCCTTAATCTTTACGAACTTTTTATTCGGTCTTTATCCATCTTTTACGCGAGCACTCGTAATCTCAAATTGTGCGGGCCATCCCGCCGGGAGTTTTTATGAGTGCAAATGTGATCAAAACAAAATTTGCTGGAACCTTGACTCGCGGCACGACAAAGCCGACGAACGGGAGATCGATATGGCCGACAGCTGCTACCGCAAGCCTCCTCGGCAGCGGGATCTTTTTCATCGTTGGAATTTTATTGTCGGCAGCGACGTCTGTTGGTTTGTTCGCGTCGTCACGCGCCGTGGCATCCGTTGATGTAGCCTTTCTCCTCATGGGATTTTTGCTCGCATTTCTTGGTGCTCATGCGATGGATCGAAGTGACGAGCTTCGCCGGGCGAAAGACCGCAAGACGTTCTACGTCCGGGACAGTCCGGTCGTCGATCTGACCGCTGCGAGGATCAGATTTTCGCGACGAAAGTAGTGTCTTGATCGTGAGATCCCTGTATCCGCCCGTTCCTTATTTTATAGACAGAGTTGCATGCATGAGGGAAAAACGAACCCGGGTCGTTATTGCAAGACAATGAAAAGATTTCTCATTTGCTTCTTCATTTTCAGTTTCATATTTTCGGTGCTCTTGGCCGTTCAGACGCGTGCACAGCAGACGATATTCAACGTACCGACATCCGACGTTCTAGAAAACGGGAAGGTGTATGTCGAACTTGATGCCGCGTTCAAACTCGACAAGACACAGGAATTCGGACGATTCTCGAGTTTTGTGCCGCGAGTCGTGATCGGAACGGGCGGCAATGTCGAGGTCGGCTTGAACGTTACCGGCAACATCCAGCCCGGTTCTGATTCAACAGCGATCGTTCCCACGGTCAAGTGGAAGTTCTATCAAAACGAAAAGAAAGACCTCGCGTTGTTTGCAGGAACCAATTTTTACATTCCTGTCCGTAACAGGGCGTACAATTTCGGAACATACAGCTATGCCGCGGTAGGTAAAACGCTCAACAAAACACGGCTTACAGCTGGCGGGTTCGTTGCCAGCAAGAACGTATTTGCAGCAAATGCAACTCGTGCCGGTGCCCAGTTAGGAATCGAACAAACGCTGGACAATAAAGTCACGATCGCTGCAGATTGGATCACCGGCAAACACTCTAGTGGGTATTTAACGCCAGGTTTGATATACAAACCACATCCGAAGGTTACGACGTATTGGAGCTATTCGATCGGGAATACCGGAGCCTCGAACGGCAACCATTTCTTCCTGTTCGAGTTTGGCTACAACTTTAATTAATGAGGCGAATGAAATGACCGATCTTGTCTTTATAACGGCGATTGCTTTGTTCTTTATGTTTGCTCTCGGCTACTTGAGCATTTGTTCGTTGCTTCGCAACGCGGAGCGTGAAAAATGACCGTTGAAACGATCGCAGCATTGACGTGTTTTGTTTTTCTCTTGGGCTATTTGGTCTTTGCTTTGCTGACACCTGAAAAGTTCTAGACCTTCGGGCGGTGCTTTTATGACATTATACGGACTCCTTCAGATCTTGCTATTTTTCATCCTGATCCTCTTGATCACCAAACCAATGGGCATCTATCTGAAGATGGTTTACAACGGTGAGCGTACCCTTCTCGACCGTTTTGTTGGTCCCATTGAGCGGCTTGTGTACAAAGCGATCCGTGTTGATTCGGAGTCACCCATGAACTGGAAGCAGTACGGCGTGGCAATGCTGCTCTTCAGCCTTGTTTCATCGGTTTCGCTGTATATCATTCAACGGCTTCAGTTCTTTCTGCCGCTAAACCCACAGAGTCTCTCTGCTCCTTCCGAGGCGTCGTCGTTCAACACGGCTGTTTCGTTCGTGACCAATACAAATTGGCAGGGCTACGGCGGCGAGACCACGATGTCTTATCTGACACAGATGGCAGGCCTGACGGTTCAAAACTTTGCCTCTGCTGCAGTAGGCATGGCTTTAGCGATTGCATTCATCCGGGGTATCTCGCGCTTCGAGACGGAAGATCTCGGCAACTTCTGGGTCGACCTGGTTCGAGGGACGCTGTACGTGTTACTGCCTTTGTCATTCATTGCAGCCATCTTTTTCGTATCACAGGGCGTTATTCAGAATTTCAATCAATATGATTCAGCGAGGCTGATAGATCCATTCACCGTTCAAATCGATAAGAAGGACTCGGATGGAAACACGATCACCGATCTGAATGGTGACGCCGTGACTGAAGCCACGTTGGTGGATACGCAATCGATAGCTCAAGGTCCCGTCGCCTCGCAGTTGGCGATAAAGATGCTCGGAACGAACGGAGGCGGCTTCTTCAATGCGAATTCAGCCCATCCGTTCGAGAATCCCACGCCGCTGTCGAACCTGATCCAGATGCTGCTTATCTTTTTGATCCCCGCGGGCTTCACTTACACATTAGGGCTCATGGTACGCTCACAGGGCCATGGGTGGGCGCTTTTTGGTGCGATGGCCGTGCTCTTTTTAGCCGGTGCGTTCGTCACATATATCGCAGAGGCCGCCGGAAATCCGCTTTTTCCAGCCACGGTCGATCAGGCGATCGTCGGCGGAAATATGGAAGGCAAGGAAGTGCGTTTTGGGGTAGCAGGATCATCACTTTTTGCAACGATAACGACCGCTGCGTCGTGCGGTGCGGTTATCGCCATGCACGACTCATTCACACCCATCGGCGGGATGATCCCGCTCGTAAACATTTTACTGGGTGAGGTGATCTTCGGCGGCGTAGGTGCCGGAATGTATGGAATGCTGATCTTCGTGATCCTCACCGTCTTTATTGCGGGCTTGATGGTCGGACGAACGCCGGAATACCTCGGCAACAAGATCGAACCCTATGACGTTCAGATGGCCATGCTTTACACGCTGATCTTCCCGGTCGTCATCCTTCTTCTGACCGCGGTTTCGGCGATGTCAGAAGATCTCGGCCTTTCTTCGTTGAACAACCAAGGTGCACACGGCCTGACCGAGATGCTTTATGCGTTCGCATCTGCCACCGGGAACAACGGCTCGGCTTTCGCCGGGCTCAACGCCAACACGCTCTGGTACAATTCGGCGCTCGGCGCGGCAATGCTTCTAGGGAGATTCTTGATGATAATTCCGATGCTGGCGATCGCTGGTAATCTCGCGCGAAAGAAACAGATTCCGGCAACCCTCGGCACATTCCCGGTAAACACACCATTGTTCGCCGCGCTTCTGGTTAGCGTGATCTTGATCGTCGGCGCACTTACGTTCTTTCCTGCTTTGAGCCTCTCGCCGGTTCTGGAACATTTTCAGATGAACGCAGGGCAGGTTTTCTGACAATATGAAAAAAGCAATTTCCATTTGGGACGTTACTATCATGCGGCAGGCACTCGTGGATTCGCTAAAAAAGCTTGATCCAAGGCGAATGATCAGGAATCCGGTGATGTTCGTCGTTGAATTGGGCGCTCTATTTTTGACGATCAAACTTGTGGCTGCGGGTTTGACTGAAAATGCCGGATTTGAACTGCAGATTACGCTTTGGTTGTGGTTCACGGTGCTGTTTGCAAACTTTGCAGAGGCAATGGCCGAAGGGCGAGGAAAGGCCCAGGCTGATACTCTGCGAAGATCAAAGACCGAAACGGTTGCCAAGCTGGTCACTCCTGACGGCGGGACCAGGTCGATTAACGCATCTGAGCTGCGAAAGAATGATATTGTCCTGGTAGAGGCGGGCACGTTCATCCCAGGCGACGGTGAGGTCGTTGACGGCGTCGCATCCGTCGATGAATCCGCGATCACAGGTGAATCGGCCCCTGTGATAAGAGAATCGGGCGGAGATCGTTCGGCAGTTACCGGCGGAACCAAGGTCCTTTCTGACTGGATCAAAGTGAGGATCACATCAAATCCCGGAGAGACCTTTCTTGATCGCATGATCGCTTTGGTCGAAGGAGCGGCGAGGCAGAAAACGCCGAACGAGATCGCGTTGAATATTCTGCTTGCCGGATTAACGATCATATTTTTGCTCGCGGTCGTAACACTTCAGCCGTTCGCGATCTACTCGGGAGCTGGTCAGACCGTGTTCGTCCTCATCTCACTCCTCGTTTGTCTGATCCCGACGACTATCGGCGGCCTGCTATCCGCGATCGGGATCGCTGGAATGGACCGGCTGATCCAGCACAATGTCCTCGCTATGTCGGGAAGGGCCGTCGAGGCTGCCGGCGACGTGAACACGCTGCTTTTGGACAAGACCGGGACTATCACGCTTGGAAATCGCCATGCTGCCGAATTCATTCCCCTTGCTGGCGTCTCTGCGGAACAGTTGGCTGACGCCGCACAACTCTCTTCGCTTGCGGACGAAACTCCCGAAGGGCGCTCGATCGTTATCCTCGCAAAAGAGAAATACGGCCTTCGCGGCCGAGAGATAGCGGAACTCGGCGCAGACGCGAACTTCATCGGTTTTTCCGCGCAGACCCGAATGTCAGGCGTCGATATAAACGGCCGTGAGATAAGAAAAGGTGCCGTCGATGCGGTCGCTAAGTACCTCGGCGAAAAAGTACATAGGGCTACCGATGAGCTTCAGGAGATCGTCGAGGCGGTCGCGAAGGCCGGCGGAACACCGCTGGTCGTTGCCGACGATCGGTCGCCGTTGGGTGTGATCTACTTGAAGGACATTGTGAAAGGCGGGATGCGAGAGCGATTTAACCAGCTGCGGCAGATGGGCATCAAGACGGTGATGATCACGGGCGATAATCCGCTAACAGCTGCTTCAATTGCCAATGAAGCGGGCGTGGACGACTTCCTTGCCGAAGCGACGCCCGAAGATAAAATGTCGCTTATCAAACGAGAGCAGTCTGCCGGTAAGCTTGTCGCCATGACCGGTGATGGCACGAACGATGCCCCCGCACTTGCTCAGGCGGATGTCGGTGTCGCGATGAACACGGGGACACAAGCTGCCAAAGAAGCAGGAAATATGGTCGATCTGGATAGCGACCCGACCAAACTAATTGAGATCGTTGAGATCGGCAAACAGTTGCTGATGACGCGCGGAGCGTTGACGACATTCTCGATAGCGAACGATGTGGCGAAGTATTTCGCTATTTTGCCCGCGATGTTTGTTGCGACGTTTCCCGTACTTGACGCTCTTAACATCATGAACCTCTCGACACCGCAGTCGGCGATCCTTTCGGCGGTGATCTTCAACGCCCTCGTTATAATTGCGTTGATCCCGCTGGCTCTAAAGGGCGTTGGGTATCGCGCAATGTCTGCTTCAAGCCTTTTGAGACGAAATTTGCTTCTTTATGGATTGGGAGGACTCCTGGCGCCATTTCTCGGTATCAAAGCGATCGATCTTTTGATCACAGCCGTCGGGCTTGCTTAAGGCAAAGGACAATTCAATGAAAGATCTAATGACATCGATTTTGACAATGCTCGTTTTGACGTTTGCTGTCGGTCTTATCTATCCGCTCGCTGTAACCGGTATCGCTCAGATCGTATTTCCTCGGCAAGCGAATGGCTCACTGATCGTAAAAGACGGAATCGTCGTTGGTTCGGAGCTGATCGGACAGCGATTTTCATCCGAGCGGTACTTTCACTCCCGGCCGTCGGCTGCAGGCAGTGGATACGACGCAGCGGCTTCCGGCGGTTCGAATCTTGGCCCAACGAGCAAGAAGTTGATCGATCGCGTCACCTCGGATGTTCAAGCCATCTCGGTCCATAGGCCCGGGTCGCTTATTCCGGCTGACCTTCTGACCACAAGTGCATCAGGCCTCGATCCGCATATTTCTCCTGCTGCGGCCGAATTTCAAATTGCGCGGGTTGCGAAGGCCCGTAATATCAGCGAGAAAGAAATAGGCAAATTGGTCGAGAGATCCACACATCGGAGAACACTCGGCTTGCTCGGTGAACCGCGAGTGAACGTCGTAATGCTGAACTTGGAACTCGATAAAATACCCCAATGATCGGAAATGTTCGTCGATACCGAAACAACTGATTCTCCAAACCGTAACAGTTCGCGGCCGACGCCCGATCAACTTCTTAGAATGGTCGATGAAAGCGAACGCGCGAAACTTCGAGTATATATAGGTGCGGCGGCGGGTGTCGGAAAGACGTACCGCATGCTTCAGGATGCTCATCAGCTTCGCGACCAAGGCATTGACGTTGTGATCGCCGTGGTAGAGACCCACGGCCGCTTTGGGACGGAAGAGCAGATAAAGGACCTCGAACAGATCCCACTGCGGCGGGTCGAATACAAGGGCTCTAAATTCGACGAGATGGATCTGGAGGCCGTAATTGAAAGGCGTCCGGCGGTCGCGATCGTGGACGAACTCGCTCACTCGAACATCCCGGGTTCGAAGCACGCCAAGCGTTATGAGGATGTGCTTGAATTAGTAGAAAACGGCATATCGGTCATAACGGCCGTTAACATTCAGCACATCGAATCGCTAAATGATGTAATTTCGCGAACCACCGGCGTAATGGTGCGCGAAACGATCCCTGATTCGTTCTTCAAACGAGCCGACGAGATCATCGATGTCGACGTATCGATCGACACACTCCGAACTCGGCTTCGCCAGGGTAAGGTGTATTCGATCGAAAAGATCGAACAGGCACTGAATAACTTCTTTCGGAAGGGCAACCTTGCCGCACTCCGTGAACTTGCGCTTCGTCAGGTCGCTCTGCATCAATCCGTTCAGGATCACGCCTACCGCGAACGCGAGGGATTGGAGCAATTTGTAGTTCCCGAAAAGGTAATGGTCTGCATGGCAAGCCGCGGCAGCGCAGCAAAACTTCTGAGAACCGGTGCCCGGATCGTCGGAAGACATGCCTACAAGGACTGGTACGCCGTATATGTCGAAACACCGGACGAAGAACCCGGCCGTATCGCACCTGCGACCTACGCGGTGCTTCAGGAGAACATAAAGCTTGCCAGCTCGCTCGGTGCCGAAGTTGTTCGGCTCAAAGGTACAAATGTCGCAGATGAGCTTTTACAATTTGCGCGCGAACATGAGGTGACCCACGTTATCTTTGGGCAATCGGCCAGGTCACGGTGGGAAATAATTTGGAAAGGTTCGGTCATAAATCGGTTCCTCAAAGAGGTACGAGACGCAGCTGTTCATGTAGTGCCGCTGGATGATAACGGCAATTAGGCAAGGAAATCTTTACGAAATCTTTATGAACTGTGTGTAATTCTGACTGCTTTGCTTGAGCAAAGCAGGACGGAAATATGCACGACCCATCCGCATCGGCCGACATTCATTCAACCTACGCAGATATACAAATACCGAAAGAGTCGCCGAAGGGCAGCTATTTGGCCGGCCTTTCGCTCGCGGCTCTCGGTGTTGTTTACGGCGACATCGGAACCTCGCCGCTTTATGCGATTCGCGAGTGTTTCCACGGCCCGCATGCGATAACACCAACCGGCGAAAACGTCTTGGGAGTCCTTTCTTTGATCTTCTGGTCGCTGATCATCGTCATCTCGGTCAAATACCTGGTCTTTGTGCTGAAAGCCGACAATCAAGGCGAGGGCGGAATACTCTCTCTTGCCGCACTCACGACGCCGATCACGCCGTCACGAAAATCGGAAAAGCGGCTGTTGATAGCCCTCGGCGTTTTCGGAGCCGCTTTGCTTTACGGTGATGGGATCCTGACCCCGGCCATATCAATACTTGGCGCGATGGAAGGGTTGACCGTCGCAACCCCAAGGCTAACACCATTGGTCGTGCCGATCACGATCGCAATTATCATCGCGCTTTTTGCGATCCAAAGCCGCGGAACAGCCGGCATCGGGCGGATCTTTGGCCCAGCCACTCTTGTTTGGTTTCTGACACTGGGAGTACTCGGCGGCGCTCAGGTCATTTCCTACCCAAAAGTACTCACGGCCGTGAATCCGCTGGAGGCGATCGACTTCTTTGCTCGAAACGGCTGGCACGGATTCGTCATTCTCGGTTCAGTATTTCTGGTCGTCACCGGCGGTGAAGCACTGTACGCGGACATGGGCCATTTCGGACGCCGCCCGATCCGGCTTGCGTGGTTCACGGTCGCACTTCCTGGATTGCTTCTTAACTACTTCGGACAAGGTGCTCTGCTTCTTGAAGATCCTGCACTCGCAGAGAATCCGTTCTATCTCCTCGCCCCGTCATGGGCGCTCTACCCGATGGTGTTCTTGGCCACGTGCGCGGCGATCATCGCGTCGCAAGCGATCATCTCAGGGGCATATTCCCTCACGATGCAGGCGATCCAATTGGGGCTGATTCCCCGCCTGCGGATCTTGCACACATCGAGCAAAGAGATCGGCCAGATCTATTTGCCGGCGGTCAATTGGGCGCTCATGATCGGCTGCATCGCGGTCGTGCTAGGCTTTCAGACATCGAGCAGGCTGGCTTCGGCATATGGCATCGCCGTAACGTCTACGATGGTGATAACGACTGTGCTCTTTTACTTCGTTGCCCGGGAACGCTGGGAATGGGGTTTTGCCCCGACCGCGGCATTATGCAGTTTGTTCCTTGTGATCGATCTTGCGTTTTTCGGTGCAAATATCATCAAGGTCCTTGACGGTGGTTGGTTCCCGCTGTTGCTCGCGGGTACAGTGTTCTTAGTGATGTTTACCTGGAAGAAAGGCCGGAGCCTTTTGCAGGCCCGGATCCAGGCCGAGACGCAGGAACTTGAAGAGTTTCTGAACGAGATCGAACGAAGACATGTTATGCGGGTTTCCGGTACAGCTGTCTTTATGAACGGAAACGCAACCCGCACCCCGCCGGCATTGCTGCATAATCTCGAACACAACAAGGTACTTCACGAACGCGTTATCTTTGTGACGGTGAAGACAAGGCCGATACCCTATGTTGATGCCGCCGAACGATCCCGTTTCGAAGCTCTGGGAAATGGCTTCAGTCGTATCCGCATCTACTTCGGCTATATGGAAAAACCGGATATCCCGTACGCCCTTGCCGCTGTCGATCAGCCGGGTTTTGTCTTTCGTCCAGAGGAAACGACCTATTTCCTCGGTCGCGAGACGATCATAGCTTCGGGCAAGATCGCTGGAATGGCAAGATGGCGCGAGAAGCTGTTCGCATTCCTTTCACGTAATGCTCGAAGTGCTACTTCGTATTTCAGGATTCCAGCCGATCGCGTGGTCGAGCTCGGGGAACAGGTCGAGATCTAGGCGGTGATTATCACGGCCTTCGTTCCGGTCAGCTCTGAAAAATCCTTGGTGTAAATTGCCTCGACCTTTCTGCCGATCACGTCAGAGATGTCCTGGGTCGAAACGAACCCGCTCTCGACATGAGCGATCGCCCATTTTCGGATGTGGCCCGCAGTCTTGAGAGAATCTTCGAGCAACTGCAAATACTGCGACTTGGTCTCGACCGGCATGCCGAGTTTGCCATCTCGGATCCGCTGCAGCTCGGGCCAGAACTCACTTCCGCCTCGAAGCCACTCTTCTTTCCAGACGACCCGCTCGGAGTAACCCGAACGAGTTCCCGAACGAGCTGCGGGAAGCCTCAGAAACAGAAGTTCACATCGGCTTTCAGCAAGAAATTCATTGATCGCTTTGTTTTGGCAATTGTTGTTCTGCCCGTTGTTGACCGGATCCGGAAGCATCGTCCATAGCCGGCGATAAACTGTGGAAAGCGGCTGTCGCAACTCGCGAGTATCTTCGCTGAACGAAAGCACATAATCGCCCACCGCCATCACGAGTTCCGCAGCGATCGCAAACGCGAAAGGCGACTGCAGACGATCGAGATTGCGGCGAACATTATCGAACCACCACGAATCGGTCTCACCGAAATATGCTCTCAGCGAAGGATTTTGCAGCTTGTGTCCCGGGACATAGGCGTCATCGAGGATAAGGTTGATATCATCTGCAGTAAGACGTTCGGCGTTGTTTTGGATGGTGGCCAATGCCCGTGTCCAGGCAGACTGTAGGAGGTCGTTCGAGAGAACCCGGATCCCAAATCGCTTCAAACTACAGCCAAGATGCGGCGTCGGAGTAAATGGCATCGCAACCGATGTGAACTTAATACGACGAAGCACATTGATCTCGAAAGCGAGCCAGCCGACCGGAGAGGCTTTGGTTTGTAGGAACATAAATCTATGACCAATTCAGAACTTTCGTGCGAGAGCCAAGCCCTTTTTTGCAGCAAAGTCGGTCGCTTGCAGCGAGCTGGAACGGCAGTGGCTATTTCGCAAAAACCGTAGAAAGATCGTTAAATCCCTTGAATTCCAAGGCATTTCCGCTTGGGTCAAGAAAGAACATCGTTGCCTGTTCACCGACCTCACCTGCGAATCTGATCTTTGGCTCAATAACGAACTCGACACCCTTCGCTCGCAGCTTTTCGGATAGCGCCTTCCAATCGTCCATTGGTAGGACGATGCCAAAATGAGGCACCGGAACGTGGTCGGCATCGACGTCATTGACGGCCCTGATCCCGACCGATTCCGGAGCCAAATGCGTCACGATCTGATGGCCGTATAGATCAAAATCGATCCAGCTATCCGAGCTTCGTCCTTCTTTACACTCGAGTATGCCTCCATAAAACCGACGGGCGGCATTAAGATCATGAACCGGAAAGGCGAGGTGAAACAAATTTTTCATACAGAGTGTTTATGAGCGGTTCTTGGCGAGCTGTCTTATCGCACCGAGGTGATACGCGGTATGGGCTATCATTGCGATCGCTTCGCCAACCCGGTCCTGTGTCCATTCCTCAACGCCGGCGATGCATCGAAGCAGATTCTCATACGAACGCCTGGTGCTGTCGCGAAGTGCGGCCCATTCAGTTTCGTTCACAGTCTCGATAAGCCAGCTATCTTCCCAGTTTACTTGTTCGGTTCGTCCGTTGATGAATTCGCACATTCGGTCGAGGTAGAACTTTGTATGTTCGGTCTGCGCGGCGATCGTCGTACCCGATCGATCCTTCGATGCCTCGTCGGCCGATAGTTCGTCGATCGTAATGAAAAGTCCTGCTCCACGGTCGAGAAATGCCGAAGGCATCCCCTCAGGCGGTCCTTCGAACGTTTCGCGCAGCAAATATGCGACCGACTCACGAAAATACAGCTTCGAGACGGTATTCTGATCGCTTTCCATATATGCTAACCTTGGCTCCGTGGCCGAAGACATTCAGAAATTCATCGACGAACTGACGAGCAGCCTTGCCTCGGGCGATTTTATTAAGCTTACACTCAGTAATTATAAGGGCACGAGTGACCAACTGCAAAAGATCCTCGCGCGAATGGTGGAGACGAAACGCGGGAAGCGCGTGTTGGTGCGGATCAAGTTCACAAATAAGGACGTCACGAAGAACTTTGAAACGGCAGAAGCGGTACCTGTCCTTATCGATCACCTGCGATCCGGGTGCCGGAGCGCCCACCTTTTCACCGCAAAGAAAGATATTCAATTGACCATCGGGAAACGAAATTCTCGAGTAAGGGTTGGGAGGCCGACATTACTTCCGTCTTCCTACCTGGTTCATGACCGTCCCAAAACCACGATCGTCAACCCCGATGCTTACTATCTCAAGGCTTTGGGCATCACCACCGACAGCGGTGAGGTCCGGGCGCTGAATCGAGACAAGTGGAAGCAGATAAATAAGTTCGTCGAGATCGTCGATGGGCTGTACGAACGCTCTAGCCTGCGCGGACGATCCGACTTTACGGTCGTCGATATGGGCTCAGGGAAGGGATATCTCACGTTTGCCCTCTATGATCATTTTCGCAACAGGAAAGGGGTAAGGCCCACCATCACCGGTATTGAGACGCGTCAAGATCTGACCGACCTTTGCAATGAGGTGGCAGAGGCAGGCGGCTACGACGGATTGAGTTTTGTTCAAGGAACGATCAACGATGTTTCGGTCAACAATGCCGATATCCTTATCGCCCTGCATGCCTGCGATACCGCTACTGACGATGCCTTGTTCAAAGCGATAACTATCGGCTCCGAGATCATCGTTGCCGCACCGTGCTGCCACCACGAAGTAAAACAGCAGATGAAGGCGCCGGCCCTTTTCAACGAGATGCTTAAACATGGCGTCTTACATGAAAGAACCGCTGAGACCGTTACAGACGGTGTTCGTTCGATGCTTTTGGAATCTCGCGGCTACAAAACTAAGCTGTTCGAGTTCGTCTCAAGCGAACACACACCGAAGAATAACCTGCTCGTTGCCGTAATTTCAGGGAGAACCAACGTCTACGAGAGCATTGAACGCCAGGTTGCGACGATCTTAGAAGAATTCGGTATCACACATCAGAGGCTCTTCGACCGGCTTCGATTTTCGGCTCAAGCTCAATAAAAAAAACCGGGCAGCCGTCGAAGCTAACCCGGTGATCTGCTGAGTTATGGTCTGGAAATTAGTGGGAATTCAGAGTGAAGCCAGTTACGCTTGCCGTTCCGATGTTGAACCCCTCAGTGAAGGCTGTGGTCTCAAAGACCGCATTTAATGCTCCCGCCGCCGCCGCACTTAGGGTAACGCCGACATTGTTTATCGTCACAAAGTTCCCGAACCGTCCGACCTCCGCATTGCTCAGGTCCAGGTCAAAAAGCGGGATCCGGTCGACCACACTGCCGTTCGCGGATGCCAAGCCGTTGATCGACGGCTCAACTCCGAGTGTTGTGATAGCAAATCCTTCGATCCGAACAGATGCCGATCCGCGTTGAAATATGAGTCCATTCGAATGAAGGATCTCACCTCGGAGATTAGAGGCGTCAAGTGTTCCCGAGGTGATCGGAAATGTTACGCGACCTCGACGTATCGGAATTCGCGAAAGCGGCGAGACATTGATGTTGAGGCTTCCGACCGCAAGGACGAACGCATTGCTCAGGCGGACATTGGTCGCACCGCCGAAAAAGTGTATCTGCGAATCAACTACCTCAGTCGTCGGTGCTTCTTTTACGATCGGCTCGTTGTTCTTCTGAGCAGCAACGGAGGCCACTGAAAGTGTGAGGATTGCAAGAACCAAAACTAGATTTCTCATGAAGGTCTCCTTGAATATGTTTTTTTTTCGACTGGATGGTTTTTCGCTTGACGGCAGGTTCCGGATTCACGAATTTCTCATAAATGCCTCGGACCGACCTCGATCCTGAAGTGCCCGAACGCGGCACGCAGGCCGGGTGGCGTGGCCAATGTTGACCAAATCCAAATATATTCGTACAATTGGGGATTGCCTTAAATCGGCGAGGTTATAGTTATGAAAGCTGAAATTCATCCGAACTATCAAGAGATCACCGTTGCATGTGCATGTGGCCATTCGTTCAAAACGCGGTCGACAATGGGCGAAGAGCTGCACATAGAAATTTGCTCGGAGTGCCATCCGTTCTTTACCGGCAAACAAAAGCTGGTTGATACGGCCGGACGCGTTGACCGTTTCAACAAGCGATACGCTCGGGGTGCTCAAGCAACAAAATAGTGTCGCTTAATCGTCATTAGCCTTGTAAAATCTGACGCCGTCGCTTTTAGCGCCGATCGCAGGAGTTGTGTCCGGATCAACCCTCGAAAGGCATGAGAAAGCCGGCGTCAATTGATTTTGCGGTCGTTCCATTTGTGCCGAAAGGCGAGTTTCGGCGCTCTTAGAGGCAGGTAATTCAAAATGAGATCGTCTCGGAAACTTCGATTTCTTCACACGGTTTTTGCGATGGAGCGCGACCTGATAGTCGGCGGGCAAGCGGTCATGGAAGGAGTGATGATGCGGACGCCCTCGGCTTATGCGATCGCGTGTCGAAAGTCAGATGGTTCGATCGTCACAACGGCCGAAAAGCTGCCGAAATGGAGCGATAAGTACAAGTGGCTGAACATACCTGTCATTCGAGGCGGAGCGACTTTGATCCAAACAATGGCATTGGGCATAAAGGCCCTGAACTTTTCTGCGAAGGTCTATGAAGACGATCAGAAAGCAAAGGAAGAAATCTCAAGAGACCGCACCGGCGAGCTTGAATCGGTACTGATCGATGGAACGCTCGACGAGTCTTTTTCGAAAGCCCCTGTAAAGGTGATAATGCCGACGGGCACCAAACCCGCGACCAGCGGACAATCGGCCAGCGCGATCGGATCGATAATTTTTGCTCTGGCGTTCAATATCTTGCTCTTCGTTGTCGCACCGTTGCTTCTAACCAACATTGCGTTCATCTGGCTAGGCTGGGCCGAAGCACCGATGTTAGCGGCCGATGCAAGTTGGTGGCGGAATGCTGCGGCCTATATTTGGGAGACCAAGCCGCATTCCTGGGTTGCATTCAATCTCATCGACGGCGTTATTCGAATGATCTTTTTTGTGATCATGATCTATTCGATGTCGTTCCTGAAAGACATTCGACGGGTTTTCGAATATCACGGTGCCGAGCACAAAACCGTGTTTACGTGGGAAAAAGGCCTTGCGCTGACCGTCGCCAACGCGAAACCGCAGAGGCGGCAGCATCCCCGGTGTGGCACTTCATTCCTTATGGTCGTGATGCTCGTCGCGATCGTCCTGTTTTCGGTGATCAAATTTGATGCCCTTTGGATGAATCTCGCGGTCAGGATCGCATTAATGCCCCTGGTTGCGGGACTTTCCTATGAAGTGATCAGATACGCGGCCAAGAAAGAATCGGGTGCGATCTTTAAGTTCATGACGCTGCCGGGCATTTGGCTCCAGAACATCACGACGCAGGAACCCGACGGCGAACAATTGGAAGTCGCGATCGAGGCTTTGAACGAATCGCTCAAACTCGAGCCCCATACCGTTTGACTCGCTTATATAAAGTGACAGTTATCAATGTTTGAAAAACTCGCTCAAATCGAAAAGAACTACGAAGAACTGACCGCTCAGATCTCATCTCCGGAGTTCATGAACGATATGTCAGCCTATGCGAAGTTGATGAAACAGCATCGCAGTTTGGGTGAGATCGTCGATAAATATCGTGAGGTCAAGAAGCTTCGAGAAGACCTTCAAGGTGCACGGGATCTGACCGAATCGGCCGAAGATGAGGAGATGAAAGAAATGGCGTGGGGTGAGGTTGCCGAGATCGAGGCAAAACTCCCTGATGCCGAGGAGGCTCTGAAAGTACTCCTGCTTCCAAAGGACCCGAATGACGAAAAGAACGTCATCCTTGAGATCCGGGCCGGCACAGGCGGTGATGAAGCGACATTGTTCGCTGCTGAAATACTCCGGATGTACGCCCGGTATGCTGAACGACAGGGCTGGAAAATGGAGATAATGGACGCTGCCGACACTGGCGTTGGCGGCATCAAAGAAGCATTTGCGATGATCGAAGGCGAAAACGTTTATTCGAAACTACGATTCGAATCGGGAGTTCATCGTGTCCAGCGTGTGCCGCAGACCGAAACGAGCGGCAGAATACATACGTCCGCCATCACTGTAGCTGTATTGCCCGAGGCCGAAGAGGTCGATATTCAGATAAATCAAAACGATCTTCGGGTCGATACTTTTTGTTCTTCGGGCCCGGGCGGCCAATCGGTGAATACGACATACTCGGCGGTTCGCTTGACCCATTTGCCTACTGGTTTGGTCGTATCGATGCAGGACGAGAAATCGCAGATCAAGAACCGTGAAAAAGCCATGCGCGTCCTGCGTGCCCGTTTGCAGGAGATCGAGGAACAGAAACAGCACGACGCTCAATCAGCTGAACGAAAATCGATGGTCGGCAGCGGTGACCGGTCCGAAAAGATACGAACATACAACTTCAAGGAAAATCGTGTCACCGATCACCGTATCGGTCTGACCGTCCATCAGCTTGATCTTGTAATGGAAGGCCAACTCGATGAGTTCATCGATGCTCTTCGTACGCACTTTCAAACTGAGAAGCTAAAGGCCGAAGGAACATCCGGCTGAAAGCAAGACAGATCTTATTCGCTTGTGAGAGCACGCTCATATCTGCTCCTGATCTATTAGAACTTTAACTGTTTGTGGCCGTAACCAGACTCTATCTAATCAGACACGGACAATCGGCCGGCAACGCCGAGGGGCGGTTTGGCGGACACGGCCCGACACCACTTTCCGATCTCGGCATACGCCAAGCAGAGTACACAGCAAAAGCGATCGCGAAGGAGGGCGTTTCGGCGATCTATTCGAGCGACCTTCAGCGAGCTGTGCAGACCGCAGAAAAACTTGCCGAGATCGCCGGATTGCCAATTATTGCGACCCCTGCCTTTCGCGAACGTCACGTTGGTGTGCTTGAGGGACTTACCTTTGACGAATCGAAGGAACATCACCCGGACGATTACTACGCGCTCGTAAACCGTAGTGTCCACCATGTGATCAAAGATGGCGAAAGCTATCGGCAGTTGCTGAGCCGCTCGACCGGCGAATTATGGAACATCCTCCGTCGGCACGAAGGCGGCCGGATCGCGGTTTTTTCTCATACTGGCGCAATTTGCTTTATGACGCTGCATTTAATGGGAGCGATCCGCCGCGATACAAAACAAACGCCATGGCTCGTGACGGCAAATTGCGGCGTCAACCGGTTCGAGATCCGCGGCAGACGCAACGTCCGGGTCCTCGCGTTGAACGACACGCGTCATCTTAACGAACTTACCGGCTACGACAGTTTTGCTGCCCGCTAGAGACCGAAACCGGCTATTGACTTGGCTCGGTATATGGTCTATCAATTGTTAAATCCAAAACTTTGAGGAATCGCTATGAATAAGATGTTTGCAGTACTGGGAATCTTGATCGTGATATTTATCGGCGCGGGCAACTTATCCGCGCAGGGCGACGTCAGGTCGGCGATCGGGCTGCCGATCCCGGTCGGTGCTTCGGTCATCTGGGGCCAGGTCGAGATCAAGGGTCTTAAGCCAAAAGAGAAACGGCCGATAGTGACCGTTCTCCTTTTGGCCGAAGGGGTCGAGATCGGGCGTTCGCAACTTAACGATCAGGGGTATTACTATTTTCTTGAGAAGGCCCGAGACGGTGCGTTTCTCGTAGTTACCGTCGGGGGAACCGAGGTCGGCCGCCAGCCGATCTATTCTTCGCGAGGCGACCGTTTTGACATGGTCATCAACTGGAGCGAAGGGCTCGGCGCCGATGGCGAACCCGGCGTCGTATCGGTGAAGGAGGCGTACGCGGGCCGGAGCGCCGAAAATAGTAAACGGTTTGACAAAGCATCGGCTGCGGCAAAAGACAAAAATACCGGCGAAGCGATCAAGATCTTCAATGAGATCGTTACCGCCGACCCGAATGACTTTGTAGCTTGGACAGAACTAGGAACACTTTATTTTGGGTCATCCAAGGCAAGCGACGCTGAAAAGGCCTATAAAAAAGCCCTGGAATTGAAACCTGACTTCGCGATCGCGTTGGTCAACCTCGGGAAATTGTATTTGAGCGAGAAAAAGATCGATCCGGCCGTCGAAACACTCACCAAGGCCGTTGCCGCCGAGCCGAACTCGCCCGAAGCTCATCATTATTTGGGCGAGGCTTATTTGCAGGCAAGAAAAGGATCGCTCGCCGTTGGTCATCTGAATAAAGCGATCGAGCTTGCACCCGTGGCAAAGGCTGAGGTTCATCTCCGTCTGGCAACGCTTTACAATGCGGCTGGAATGAAGGATCGGGCAGTTGCCGAATACAAAGCGTTCCTCGGAAAGGTGAAGGACTATCCTGAAGCCAAAAAGATCGAGGCGTATATAAAAGAGAACTCGCCGAAATAAAACAACTCGATCTAAACGAAAAAGCGGGACGTTCGTTATGAACGTCCCGCCTTTTTATGTTTCGGATGCGAATTAGAATTCGTATCTGAAAGCGAACTGCATGATCCTGGCCGATCCCTGCGTTGCGGTATAGTTTCCGAACGAAGGGCTTGGCGAGCCGATAAGATCCGGATCGAGACCGAATGTCGTGTCAGCATTGCCGGTAAACTGTACCGAGTTCGTGACGTTAAAGACATCCCAGCGGATCTTGATCTTATGCTTTTCGCTCCACGGCATGTCAAACGACTTCTGCAAACCGGCATCCAGAACCGCGTAGTTCGGATAGCGGGTTATGTTTCGGTCGCCTGATTCTCCCGGTCCCGGACTGCGGAAACCGCGATAAACAGAGAGCCTGTCCGTGAAAGCGTTCGGCCTGTTGTTGCCCGGACCGCCGAGTCTCGTCGGGGTCGGGACCAGTTGGCGAAGCTGGACGACCGCACTGCGGACGTTCCAGTTCGTCGGCCAGCCGGCGACGTCGACAAAGAACCCGTTCGGATAACCCGTGTTCCAGCGGTAGATGGTGCTTAGCTGCCAGCCGCCCAAAAAGGCGTCGGCGACCTTGTTCATTCCGCTAAAGAACGTGCGGCCACGGCCGATCGGGATGTCCCAGATCGCGTTGACGTTAACGATGTGACGAATATCGAAATCCGACACTGAATAGTTGTCTTGCGGCCTGAGAGCATTCAGGATGAACGCATTTCCGTAAACGCCGCTGGTCTGCAGACCCGAAACATCGTCCATTGACCTTGAGAACGTGTAGTTCATGTCCCACGTAAGGCCTTTGAAACGCTGACGGATCGACAAGGTACCACCGTGATAGTTCGAACTCGCGATCGTTCCATATGCTGAAAGAGCACCGTACTGGCGGTTGTAGTATAGTCTCGGACCGACGAATCGATCGAAAATATCCTGCAGATACGTCCAGTCGTTGCCGCTGTCGTAGCAGCCGAAGAGCGGCGGCCCGGCACAGCCAGGTGTTACTGACGTAACAGCCATAAAGCCGTACGCAGCACGGGTGTTCGAGAGTCCGGCACCGAACAGAACAGCATCGATACTGCCTGCGGCATACATATTTTCGAAGAACGGCTGGTTAGGCACGTTGTTGACCGGCGTTCGGTTACGGCGATGCCATTCCAAAACACCAGCTGCTTCGTTATATGTCTGACCCGATATCGGATCACGGATATCATTGGGCTGCATCACGTCACGTGCCGCCAACAGGTTATTGGCGATACGGCCGACATACGATGCTTCTGCATAAATACCCCAGCCGAACTTGCGTCCAAAGCTGACGTTCCAGGAATAGTTGATCGGCGAGACGAGGTTGTCGTCTAGCGAACCTTCGATCCTGCGCTGATCGTCGAGCGGCTGCTGCAGAGGGAAAGAAATGCCGGCCGGTATCGTGATTCCGGGCAGCGTACGGATCGCCATCGACGACCCCGTGTAAAGCGGAGCCGGGTTGGTCGTGATGTTGTAGGTATTGGCTGAGATCGTTTGGTTCGATGCGAAACCGAGACGGTTGTTGGCATCGAAGTTGACGGCCAAAGCCTGTCCGAAATAGTCATTCGTGATGGCGAAACCGCCGCGGATGACCGAATCGTTGTTGTTGCCAAAGATCTTGCCCAGTATTCCACCGTTGAAATTAGGCGACCATGCTGCCGAGATACGCGGCTGCCAGTTGTCCCAATCCATTGAATAGAATCCCGGTCGGTCATTTGCCGGGCCAGCCAGGACGATCTGTAGCGGTTCGGTGTAATTCTGACCCTGAGCTGCCGCTGCGACACGACGATCAAGGTATGTCTGAAGGGTTATGTTCGGCTTTGCCTGGAAGCCCTCCTGTTCATAGACCGGAGTACTGAGGCCGTAGCGCAATCCGAGATTCAATGTCAGGTTCGGGTTAATTTTCCACGAATCCTGAGCGTAGAAGTCATACTCTTCAGCAGCCCACTTACGAACAACCGGTACGCCACCGGTCAATGGCTGACCGTCGATGCCGAAGTTGAAGTTAGCTCCGTACTGAGAAAGCCGCCCGATCAAGTTCGCAAGGGCACGCTGCACAGCCAGAGTGAATGAAGGTCCGACGTCAAACCCCGCACCCAGGTTGTTAACTGCCTGAGTAAGCTGAGTTCCGGCTCCGAGATAGAACGAGGAATTCGCAACGCCGTTATCGAATGCCAGCCCGAAATCGGTGCGTTCGTTCCGGATTATGCGGAAATTAACGCCGAACTGGAACGTATGGTCGCCCTTGGTCCAGTTCACATCGTTGGTGATGTTCTGTACCGGGGTAACGCGGTTGAAGGTTCGGGCAAAAAGGCTCGGCGAGAATGCGTCACGGAAAGTGATCGTGTTCTCGTTCGAGTCGCCCTGGTTCGAGAAAGCATTACGCGTCAAACCATAGCTGAACCTGTTGATCAGGTTGCTCTTGATAAGCCACGTATAGGTGCCCGAAACACGAAGCGGATGACTCCACGTATTCGGACTCGGAGTATCAGGAAATTGAGGAGCATTAGCGAACAGATCCTGCTGATAGTTTCCAGCGACCTGAAGCGTATGCTTCTCGTCATTTGTGATCTTCCAGGTGAAATTGGCTGTGTGAGCGTTGAGATCGACCGGAAGCGGTGCATTGAACCGATAGCCGCCGGTGTTAAGACCGTCACCCAACGTCGTGTTGTTCGAAGGGTATCTGGAGGCCGCCGAGGCAAATACCGCGATCGCGGCCGGATTCATGTCAACGACCGGACCCGGAGCCGAACCGCCCGGAACGACAAGTCCGTTCAATTGGGCAAGTGAAAGCGTAACCAGGCTTCCTGCACCATTAAGGTACCGGAGCTGGCCCTGGCCCATGCTGGCGAGAGGAACCAAACGGTTGACAGTTGTTTCTTTCGCTTCACGCATGCCTTCGTAGTTGTAGAAAAAGAACAAGCGATCCTTCACGATCGGGCCGCCGATCGAACCGCCGAAGAGGTTCCTGATCAGTTTCGGCCGAGGGATGCCATCGGCATTGTTGAAGAAGTTGTTCGCCGTGGTGATCGTGTTACGGTGATATTCGAACAAGTTTCCGCGAAACTCATTGGTTCCGCTCTTGGTCAAGAAAGCGATCTGAGCGCCCGATGAACGGCCGCGGCTCGCATCCGGATTCGACGTGGTTACGCGAAACTCTTCGATCGAGTCGGGGGTAACACGGATGACCGGCGTAAAAGCAGTACCATTCTGCTGTTCGTTCACGTCGATACCGTCGAGGGTGATGTTAGCCTGATCGCTGCGTCCGCCTGCAACCGAACCGTCGGGCGTAACCGCAGCCTGAAGACTGAGAAGGTTACCAACGTTGCGGCCCTGAAGCGGCAATTGAACGATCTGTTCCGATACAAAGTTGTTACCAAGACTTGCGTCCTGAGTGTTGATAATGTTCTCGATGCCCGCGGTAGTCACCGTGACAGTTTCGGACACCTGCCCGACTTCGAGAGTGATCGGCAACTGGGTGGTCTTATCGACCAACGCCTGGAACTCAGATGTTGCAGCCTTTTTGAAACCGGTCGATTCAACTTCGATCCGGTACATGCCCGGCGCCACCAAGTTGAATGAATAGTTTCCCTGTGAATTGGTCACGGCCGTTCGACGAGTGTTTTGGCTCGTACTGATCAGCGTAACCGTAGCTCCGGGGACCACCTCGTTCTGCTCGTTAAAGATCGTTCCGCTGATATTTGCGGTACCGGCCTGAGCAAGAACGTTCAGTCCCAACAAAGCCACCAAAACGAGGCTCAACAATGCTGAGCTGATCCCGTTTCGAAGAGTCACTTTGTGATACATAGATTCCTCCTAGCAAGTGAATTGAGAAGTTAGCATTTACCGATAAAGGCATCGGTGATTTCGCTCTGTCGTTCGAAAAGAAGTGAATGCCGACAATGTGTAAGGCAGATATTGTGCCAACAAATAACGATATGCCCGATATTGCCCATCAAGCGGCAAAACTGGGGAAAACCCTGTCGGAACGCCTAAAAATCGGCCTGTTGTCTTCAAATTGTTCTTGGAATTGCGGACTACTTCAGTGCCGATTAAATCAGAAAACCGTCGATTATTCAAATTTTCGTAAAATATCCATATTTTTCTTTGAATTTGCGACGATCTGCTTTGCCGCCATTGCGGCCGTTCCCACAGCCGTAGCGATGGTCGGGGCGACCGGATTTGCAACGTCGCCGACGGCATAAACCCCTTCGACATTCGTGTTACAGTATCGGTCGGTGATGATGTAACCGCCGTCATCACGATCGATCGTTCCCGCGAAGATTTCCGAGTTTGGCTCGACGCCGATCCGGATGAGGATGGCATCGGCATCGACTGAAATAAAGTCGTTGGTCACCAGATCCCGACAAAGTATTTTTTCAAGTTCCTCACTACCGATCAATTCTTCGACTTTCGAGTTGAACAAGAATCTTATCTTCCGATCGATCAACGCCGGCTCCGCGTATTCTGTGCGGGCGCTCAGGCTGTTTCGCCGATGCACCACGGTTACGCTCTTTGCATTCTCGCGAAGGATCAGTGCATTTTCGACCGCTGCATCACCGCCGCCAACGATCAATACATTTTTTCCCTGCACTTCGTCCTTTGCCTTCACTCCTGACTCGATGACGCCCTTACCCCTAAATCGTTCGACGTCTTTAGCATCAAGAGAGCGTCGTCTAACTCCGGTCGAAATGATGATTGCACTTGCCTCGATCCGCTCACCGTCTGCAAGCACCACGTTCAGTGGATCCGTTTCGATCTTTCGAACTTCAGTCTTAGGTCGCTGCTCGAACTGAAATGAATCAGCTGTTCTGAGCATCGCTAGTCGAAGTTGCTCGCCATTCGCGGCATCGATTCCCGGATAGTTTGCGATCCGATTGTGGATCCGAAACAGCTGGCCGCCGAACTTGTCTTCGGAATCAAGCAGGATCGTCCTCAAACCCAGGTCGCAACACCAGATCGCCGATGCTATTCCCGCAGGTCCGCCGCCAACTATCACGACAGGTTTTTCAATCATCTTTAGATCCATTCGATCGGGTCTTGGCACTGAATACTGCGACTTTTTGTCAATCGCAAATGCCGATTTTTGTCACAATTCCAAGTCCGGAATTCGCGTTGAACTGGTTTTGATAGATGGCCCAAAACGCGATCGAGGCAGTATTTTAGGGCCGAATCCGTAATTCGACAACAAACAGGACACGGAAATTCTTATGGCATCAATTTTGCTTCCGGATTCAACTTGAAAGTGGGTACTGCGCTTTTGTGCCCGCGCTCCCTTCTAGTTCCGTTCGGAACCAAGCACTTCGACAACTCAACAAATTTTATGAGATTAGAAACCGAATCGACCCCGGCCGCACCGCCTTTCAACGAAATTGCGGAGATCGACAGTATCCAACATCGTAACAGTTCGGAAGCCCAAGAGCATCTATCGATGGGCATCAAGGCGGCTCAGCGGGGCGACCGCGCTCAGGCCCGAGTCGCTCTCCTTCGCAGCACGGAACTTGATCCTTCAAATGAGAACGCTTGGCTCTGGCTGGCGTCGATCAGCGAGTATCCGGAAGAATTGCTGGTGTTCTTGAATAATGTCCTTGACATCAATCCTGAAAATAGCCGGGCACTGGAATGGCGGGCGGCGACCAATTCGCTTTTAGCAAAAACGTTCGTCCAACGCGGGATCGATGCAGTGGACGAAAATCAGAAAGAACACGCCTCTGACTATTTCTCGAAGGCACTCGAATACGACCAGAACAACGCTTTGGCGTGGATGTGGATGGCATCGCTTTCAGAGTCTCACGACGGGCAACTGCTTTATCTTGAAAAAGCCCTCTCGATCGAACCTGAGAACGAAGCCGCACAGAATGCTTACAGGGCGGTCCGCCGGGAGATCACGTCGCGTCATCTTGCTGATGCGAAAGCCGCGGCCGTCGCCGGACGAACTGAGGATGCAAAGAATCTGGTCGAGGCCGTAATCGAAGAAATGCCTGACTCAGAAGATGCTTGGATGCTCCGATCACACTTCGCAGACAATTTTGCCGAGAAGATCCGATCGTTCGAACGCGTACTCGAGATAAATCCCCAGAACTTTCTTGCCTCTTCGAGCCTCGAATCACTACGATCGCTCGTTGGGCCGACCGTTGAAGCTCCGTCCAGCGAATCGGAAGCATCTGCATCGGTCGAGGAGCCAACAATATTCGAAGAGAATGACAGCTTCGCGTCCGCCGAAGCGAGCCGATTTGAAAGCCACAAGATCGAGATCGAAAAAAGCCCGACGCAGGACCTGGAAATGCCAGAGGGTGCTGCCGAGGCCTTCATCGAACAAAGCGAACCCGAAATGCAGGTCGCGGCTGCAGAAGATCTCGGTCAGCATCACTACGAGCCCGAGTACACCTATGACCAGGCTCAGGAAGAGGTGCACGAACCCGTGGAAGCCGCTCCCGAGACGCCGAGCTACGAGTCGGGTGCATCACCATTCGATCAGCCGGCGGTCGATCACACGCCTGTTTCCGAGTATTCAGCCGAAACTGAATACGCAACTTTTGACGACGCATCGATCGAAGAAACGAGGCCGAACGAAGAGCCGAAAGCCGCCGCTCATGACGACGAGCAGTCGGTGTTCCCGGCCGAAGTTCCGTTCGACCCGAGCATGACATTCTATTCGCCGACGCCGATAGTGTTCGAACCGGTAATGGAAGAATCCCAGGCTGAGGCCTCGGCGTTTGTGCAGGATGAAGACGATCCGCTGCCATTTGGCAATACTTTGATGTTCACGCTTCAGGCTGACGAACTCGACAACATCCCTGATGTAGCTGATGCCCGGGCGTCCGACGAGAACATCCCTATGCCAATGCCCGTGGCTGATGGCGACGACGCTGAAGCCATTGAGCCTGGTATTCCGATGCCGGCAGTCGAGTTTGATTCAACGCCCGTGATCGAAGCCCGCACAGGGTTTGAGACGACGATAGCTCCGCCGGCTCCGATCGAACCACAGGTCAAAGACTGTCCATTCTGTAATGGCACCAACGACGTGCATGCTATCTCTTGCCAGCGCTGTATGTCGGTTCTGACTCTCTCAGACCTTGAGATGCTGATCGCAAATCAGAATGCCGACAAGGGACTTGTTCGTCATGCGGTCGAGCAGATGGAATTCGAAAGAAATACCCGTGAGTTCGGCGAACAGGAGCTAACGACCCTTGGGATCGGACACTTGAATTTGCGAAACCTCGACACCGGGTTTTCTTACCTTCAGGAAGCTTCCCGTGCAAATCCGAACAACGTTATCCTTGCCGGTCAAGTCAATGCTCTTCACATCCGTCTCGAAGAGATCCGAAAACAAGTGACCCTGCACGACGGGATGGCGAAAGGAAAGAAGATACTGGTCGTTGATGATAGTCCGACGATCCGTAAGCTGATCACGGGCAAACTCGAAAAAAGCGGCCACGAGGTCTATTGCGCGTCGGACGGCGTTGATGCGATGGAACAGCTTCAGGCTTTGCAGCCCGATCTGATCCTCCTCGACATCACGATGCCAAGAATGGATGGCTATCAGGTCTGCAAGCTGATCCGCGGAAACGATGCGACCAAAGACGTCCCGGTCGTGATGATCTCTGGCAAGGACGGTTTCTTTGACAAAGTACGCGGACGGATGGCCGGCACGTCAGGATACATCACCAAACCCTTCGGACCCGAAACGCTGATGAAGGTCGTCGAAGGCTACCTTAATAACGGACACTGAGCCACTCCCAATGGAACTTTCGAATTTTGAATTAGAACTTGTTCCCCCGGGACAAACGCGTGGGCAGGCGACGTACGATGCCCCAGGAACCGCTCCCGAATCAACGTCACTTCACAAATTCGTTTCATTTGGCCTTGGATCCAAAACGTATTGCCTTCCCGCGGAACTTGTCGAAGAGGTGTCAAATCCCCTGCCGACGACGCGTCTTCCCGGAACGCCGCCGGGGGTTGCCGGTATTGCCCCGCTTCGAGGCGACATTGTTGCCGTGATCGACCTGAGAAGCCTACTGAATGAACGGAACCTCACGACGACCAACCGTTCTAAATTCATCATTTCGCGAACCGAAGGTACGGACATGCGGGTTGCATTTCCGGTCGATCGGGTTTTCGAGATGATCGAGATCGACCTGGATCATAACATCGTTCCCGCCAATGCGACCGACACCCTTCTTTTCGGGTCAGGTGCAGTAGGCGATACGGAGTTTAACCTGATCGACCCCGATAAACTGCGGCATGTTCTTGCACAAGAACATTCCGATTAGATCCGACCGGATCGATTTTCAATTAATGGAGTATAGACACGCCGATTCTGTATTGAGCTCATTGCGCTCCCGCGTATGGCTTGCCGTTTGCGTGCTCGCCGTGATCAACTGCGTCGCCGGACTGACCGCTTATCTGGCCTCTACTTACATCTTCTCTAACCCGATGATCCCGGTCGCGGCCGGATTTGCGATCTCGATGATCGTGACCATCGCTTACGGACGGTGGCTTGCCGACGAAGTGGTCAGGCCGGTAGAGAAGGTCAATCTTGCGGCAAAGAGCCTTGAACGAAGTTCCTCGGCATCCCTGCCGGCCACAACCGGTTCGACCGAGACTGACGAGATACTCGATAGCCTGCAAAGAAGCAGCCGTCAGATGAACAACCTTCTTTCGTTGATGGAGAATGTTGCTGCCGGCAATACGAATGTCGCGGTCGAGCCGCTTGGAGAATCAGATAGGCTTAGTGCAGCTTTTCAGAAACTCGTCCTTAAGGTCACCAACTCGATCGATTCAAAGGAAGAACTTGAGAATCTGACAAGATCTTTGAAAACGATCAACGAAGATATCAAAGCGATCCGTTCCGGCAGTCTCGAACTCGAGATACAGAGCGATTCACCTTTGACCGAAGAGATCGCCGCGGCTTTCAATATACTTTTCGCCCAGAGTAAAGCGATAGCGCGGTCGATCAGGATCGATCTTAACGAAGCGGGTCACGCAATTCCCGCTGCGATCGAGAAAATGCGTCTTGGAAGCGATGCTGCCGACGCCAGTGCCGCATCGATCAACAAAACGATCGGTATAGTAAAGGAATCGCAGGATCGAACAAAGCAATATGCGGCTGAATTGACTCCGTTTGTCTCTTCGGTCGATCGGTTCGACGCCCTTTTCGGATCGGGCCGAAACGGCACGATCGAGGTCTCGGAAAGCGTCAGTCTGCTTCGCCGGCACACCGTCGACCTCCAGCGCAAGTGGAAAAAACTTCGCGAAACGACTCAGGCTTTGCACGGAGTTGTTCGCCTCGCCGAAGACATCGCCCGGCGATCCAATCTGATCTCGCTGAATTCGTCGATCGGTGCGAACGGGCGATCCGGCGGCGATCTGGCCACGATAGCTGACGAATTCTCGGCTCTATCCGACCGTTCACTCAGGCTGCAGAAGGAGATCGTCGGCGTCAATAAATGTCTCGATCAGGACATCGAGGAGACCGATGCCTCGATCCGCGACATAGTCACATCGACGGTCGGCGTCGCCGACAACACATCGTCCGCCCTTGAATCGCTCTCGAAGATACAGCCAATGATCAGTCAGCTTTCCGATCTGCCGGGCAGGCTGGCACAAATAGCGGCCGACAATGAAAAGGACAAAGAGCACCTGCTTCGTTCTCTGACAAATTCATATTTCGAAATGGAGAGCAGTGTAGTTCTTCTACGAGAGTCTGAAGAGTCTATCCGTTTACTCGAACACTCGATTCGGTCGTCGCTTGTCGCGGCGGATGATCTCGGTTCGTTAAAGGCAGCCTCCCTTCCTTTCGGCCCGACGGACATTTCTGAAACACAAGATTACTACCCTAGCCTCGATACGGTCGGCGATCCGGAGATGCTCGAGTTGCCGGGTGAAAACTAATTAAGAAAAATGGAAAACGCGCTTTGGAATTTGATCTTGAAGATCTGCTCGGTGACGGGCGGTCTGCTCTTGATCCTTGGTGCGTTTTTGTTGTTTGGTACTGAACTGGGATTGATGTCTGACCGGTCAGGCGGATTGATGGCGATCGCAGCAGCCGTGATTCTGCTATCGTTCTCGATCGTGACCATGAACCTCGCGCTGGCGAAAGCGTCTCGTGAGCTCGCTGAAGTACGGGAGGTAGCCCATGGATTGGCGGTCGGGCAGCCCTTCGACGGCCAAGCCGACAGCGAAGCCGTCGAATCACTGCGACGGACATCCGCATACTTGAAGGATAAAGCAGAGCTGATCGACCGCATCGCCGCCGGAGACATTCGCATAACCAACGCATCGCGCTCCGAGAATGACATGCTCGGCCGATCGGTCGCACGCCTCATCGAGAGTATTCGTTCGACATCCCGAACGAATGAAGACCGCGCGGCGCTTCAGAGATCGATAGCACGGCTCACGGCAGAAGTGACCTCGATAGCAAAAGGTGACCTGACAACACAATCAGACACACCCCAGGATGACACCGGCGGACTCGCCGAAGCGATGAACGCGATGAGCCGTGCGCTCCGCTTACGCCTTAGGCAGCTGAAGGAATCGGCCGCGCGGATCGAGACCGCCGCACGAACCGTTGGTGAGACCAATACACACCTTGAGAAAGGAAGTATCGAGAACGCAGCAACCGCCGAGCGTGTAGCAACGGGTATCGCGAGCCTTGCTGTTCAGGTTTCTGAGGTCGCTCAAAACTCGTTCCTGGCTGAGCGGCTTTCGGGCGAAGCCACGCTCGCTGCGCAATCTGTTTTCAGCGGTTCGAAAGAAGTCCTCGACGTCGTTAACTCGATACGGCTTCAGATCCAGGAGACGGCAAAAAGGGCAAAGCGGCTTGGAGAACGTTCGCAGGAGATCAGTCAGATCGTTGCCCATATCGAAGATATTTCCGATCGGACCAGTGTTCTCGGACTGAACACTGCTCTGCAATCAGGTTCGGCCGATCGCCAAACCGGGAGTCTCTCACCATTCTCTTGCGAGATCGAACAGCTGGCAGAACGAGCATCAAAGCTCAGTCGTCAATTGTCCGGTTTGACGCAATCGATCATGCTCGAGACAAAAGAGCTTTCAGCAACCATGGATGAGACTATCCGCGAGGTGATCTCCGGATCGAAACTCACTGACAAGACCGGACGCGCAGCCGCCGAGACTGAGCGCAGTGTTGCGGAACTCGCCGTTGTTCTCAGGTCAATTACCGAATCGACCCGGTATCAGGCAAAGTCGTCCGAGGAACTCTCAGCTTTAATGTCCGGTGTTTGCGAGCTAGCAAACGATCTCCTTAGAACCGCGCGAAAAGCCGGGGAAACGGGACGCACTCTTGACCAACAGTCGAATGAGCTCAGAGATGTGCTCACGGGATTTCGACTTCCGTCTGAAACGCCGATGCCGAAACCGCCCGAAGCCGAACAGCCGAAATACCTACTCTAACAAATGGAACGCGAGCAACTGCAAAACTTCCTTGATGAGGCAGAGATCATGATAAGCGGCATCCGTCGCGGAATACTGGTCTATACACAGGGCGATGCCTCGATCGCGGTCCTCGACGTTCCGGTTCAACGGATCAAGGCTCTCCGATTGGCCGCTGCCGAGGTCGGGCTCCGCGAGATCGAATCGACTTCGGCCGCACTTGAAGGTGACCTCGCGTCGATACTTAGTTATCAACAGCCGGCCTCACCGGATCGGCTCCGCTCGCTCCTGGATGGCGTATCGACGATAGAATCGCAGATCGCGACAATTCGCATGAGTGAAGAGTCGTTCTCGGCAGGCCTAAACGAGCTTGTCGATCGTTCTTTCGGCGAACTTGATCGTTCGGCGTCTCTCGAAACCGATAGCCGCAGAAACGACATGGTGGCCGAAGCAGAGTTTGAGATCGATGCTGAATTGCTCGAAATATTTGCAGCCGAAGCCGATGAACTCATTGGAAACATCGAGGCCAATCTTGAAATCCTTTCAAAGACACCAGGTGACAAGGATGCTTTGTGGGAGATCCGCCGCAACGCTCACACATTCAAAGGATCCGCCGGCATTGTCGGGCTCAAACAACCGAGCCAGCTTGCTCACAGGATCGAAGATCTTCTCGACCAGATCCATGACACTGATCGGGTTTCGAACGATCGGATCTTCCCCGTACTTCGCGAGGCGACCGAATGCCTCAAGATGATGATCGGCGGAGATAATTCGAGCATCGTTGTCGCGGCAGTTTCCAAACTGAATGCCGATTTCGATCATCTTCTTGAGACCATCATCGAAGCCCCTGCACAACCCGAGCAGCTCACACGGCCTGTCACCGAGGCGGCACCCGAAGCCTCGTCACAGCCGGATGCTGAAATCACGAAAAAACCGGATTCACGCGCGATCGTTCGTGTTTCGCTTGATCGGTTGGACGATATGGTCAGCGTCATTCGTGATCTCGTCGTCAGCAGGTCGATGTTCGAACAGCGACTCAAGGAATTTGACCGTCAGGTGAACGAACTGCACAATGCCGCCCGCCGCCTTCAGTCGACGAACAGTCGCTTTGAGGTCGACCTGGGTGCATCAATGCTTGAGGCCGACCGAGCGCCCGGAAAGGGTTTCGGACGCCCTGCTTACCCAGCAGACGGACGGTCTGCCGCGGATGCAGATCATTTCGACCCGCTTGAGTTCGATCGGTATACCGAATTTCACGAAGCTGTCCTTGAATTGTCAGAGGCTTCGGGCGATACATTCGCGATCAATTCTGCGCTTGAGACCGTAAAGGACGACCTTCAATCGTTGTTCGATAAGCAAAAACGTCTTATCGACGGTATTCAGGAAAAGATCATGCGTATCAGGCTGGTAGCCTTTGGCACGCTCAAAACCCGGCTCGAACGAGCCGTCCGCGTTACTTGCGATGACGAAAGCAAAAAGGCCGATGTTTATCTTGAGAACGGTGAACTCGAGGTCGATACTCAGATCCTTGATTTCCTTATCGAACCGCTCATGCACCTATTGAAGAATGCGGTCGTTCATGGGATCGAGTACCCCGAAACTCGCCGACTGATCGGAAAGCCTGAGGTCGGCCGGATCGACGTACGGCTCGATAACGAGGAAACCCATATCGTACTTAGGGTATCGGACGACGGCGGCGGAATCGTCACGGCTGCCTTGAAGGAAAAAGCCATCGGAAATGGGGTGATCAGCGTTGAGCAGGGCGATCGAATGTCAGAACAGGAGATCCTCGACCTTATCTTCGTACCGGGCCTGACCACGGCCGAACGCCTCAATCTTAATGCTGGACGCGGCGTGGGAATGAACATCGTCAAAAAGACGATCGAATCGCGAAACGGGACGATCGCCATCGATTCGTCACCTCATCGCGGCACAACTTTTACCGTCAGAATGCCTCTTCAGCTTGGGCTTACAAAAGCGCTCTTGATCGGCACGGCGACCGACATATATGCGATCCCGATCAAGATGGTCAAACAGATAGTCGAGGTCGACCAGACGTACATTCAAACACATGGCTCAGATCACAAGGTCGCGATCGGCGAGGCGATCTACGAACTGCGTTTCATCGATGAATTTCTCGGTTTTGCCGACGAACCCGATCTCGGCACAGGCCCGATCACGGTCGTGCTGATCGAAACGGCCGACGGAATAAAGGCACTTTCGGTGCAAAAGGTCCTTAAGTCGGAAGAGATCGTGATCAAGCCTCTCGCAAAACCATTGTCCGAACTTCGTGGCGTGCTTGGCGCAGCCGTTGTGGGAAGCGGCGAATTGGCACCGATTCTCGATGTGCCATATTTCTTCGCTCGCGGGCGCCGCGAAAAACCGGTGACGGCTCTGCAGGACTCAAGATCGGAAACACTTACGATCATGGCGGTCGACGATAGTCCGAGCGTCCGTCATTTGACGTCAAAAGTGATAATGAACGCCGGATGGAATGCAATGGTCGCGAAAGACGGCATCGACGCACTTGAGTCGCTGAACAATTCGGCCAAGCTGCCTGACGTTATCCTTACTGATATCGAAATGCCGCGCATGGGCGGCTATGAATTCGTGGCCGAGTTGAAAAAAGACGAACGGTTGAGACCGATCCCGGTGATCGTCATTACGTCACGCGGCGGCGATAAGCATCGTGATAAGGCATTCGAGAATGGTGTGACGGACTACCTGGTAAAACCCTACAGCGACGCCGAACTGATCGAGAAGATCCAGACGTTGACTATGCTGGTCTGATAGTTCTTCAGACTTCGACAAAGGTCATTTTACAGGCGGACGGCTCGGACGGAGTTCGACCTTGCTAGGCAACGCCCGCTCGGGCATTGCAAGCAGGTCCATCACGACCTGTGCGATATCGGCCGGCTGAAGCTGCCACCTCTTTTCCTCGCTCGGCATATCTCCGCCGAATGCTGTATTGACACTGCCGGGGCAGATATAGCTAACCTTGATCTTATCCTGGCGGACCTCCTGCATCAGCGCTTCGCTGAAGCCGTTGAGGCCAAATTTCGACGCATTGTAAGCCGCCATCCGCGGATGGGCGTTCTGGCCGGCAAGCGAAGAGATATTGAAGATATAACCGCCTCCGCGGCTCTTGAGCATTGGTATAGCGTAATGACAGGCGTAAAACACGCCATAAAGATTCGTTTCGATGGTCTGCCGAAACTCCTCGCCCGAAAGCTCTTCGACCGTCTTCCCGAAATAGCCGATGCCGGCGTTATTGACCAGAATATCGAGCCCGCCGAAAACGCGTTCGCACTCGGCAAGCATCATCCGCACCTGTTCCTCGCTCCGAACGTCGCACACCTCGCCGGCCGCTTCGCCCTTCTGCGAAAGCCGTTCGAGCGCATGCTTAAGGTCGCCCTTGTCGCGGCCGCAGATGAAAACGCGTGCGCCGGCATCGAGCAAACCCTCGGCAACAGCGTAACCGATCCCTTTCGTCCCGCCGGTGACTAAGCAGACCTTGTTCTCAAGTTTCATTACTTGTCTTTAAGATAGAAAACCGGGCCCCTCTTTCGATGAAGTTCCTTCCAGACAAAAGTGAGATCCCCATTCTCATCGCGTTCGGCGATCTTGAATGTAAGCAAAAGATCCATCTCGCCGAGAGTAACTGAGATCCCGCGTCGGTAACCGTAAGCGACGATACGGAGCCCGTAAACCTTCCCGACCCGCGGCCACGTCGAGGTCGTGTAACGAAACCCGCCGTCGCTGATTCCGGGGGCCAACCTTTTGCCGATCTCGACCACCTCATCAGCCGATTTCGCCCGAACGAAACTCGCGAGGAAAGGCATTCCGGGCGTTTCTGCCGTAACAGAAGCAATGTCTTCAGTTTGGAGTTGAATAAAGATCAGGTGCGAGGTTGCCGCAGTGCCAATGATCTTCCCCTCAGTGTAGGAAATATCCGCAAGCCAGGTTCCCAGTGTTTTCTCGCGGAAAGAAAAAGTTGACGTTTGCCAAAATATCGCTTGCCTTTCTTCTTCTACAACGACCAATTCGTCGGCAAGCGGGTCTTTTTCTGGTCCATCGCCAAGAAGTTTAAAGACGCCGGTTTTGCGGGTTTTGAGGAACGCTGCGTAATCGCTCTCTACCTCAGGAGATATTTCCAGTCTCGCCTTTAACTCCTTTGGAATCGGAACCAGTGGCCGACTATACGAGTAACCAAGCCCTTCCCCCGTACGAAACGGCCCTTTGATTCGGCGCAGATAATCGCTCATCTGCCGTGCGATCTCGGCCCTATCAGCAATTTCCTGTCCCGGCCTGCGCTGCGGAGTCCCTTGGGCAGTGGCGAGCGTTGCTGAAACGAACGTCGCCCCAAAAGCCGTACCAATTGCTAAACAGGCGGTCCGAAAGGATCCCGAGCGAAGCCTATTGAGAGAAACTGACATTTACTCCTCCACGTTTGAAATCCCCATAGCGCTTTACCGGCGTTGCCCTATTATACCTGCCGTTGTCAAGACGGATCAGAGAGCCTTCTTCAGCAGCTCATTGACGACCTTTGGGTTTGCCTTTCCCTGCGACGCCTTCATCACTTGGCCGACAAAGAACCCGAAGAGCTTTTCGTTTCCTCCGCGGTATGCCGCGACCTGTGCCTCATTTGCGGCGATCACTTCTTCGACGATCTTCGCGATCGCACCCTCATCCGAGACCTGCTCGAATCCCTTCTCGTCAATAATGCCGACAGGAGGTTTTCCGCTCGCAAACATCTCGACCAATACCTCTTTTGCCTGATTATTATTGATCGAACCGGCTTCAACCGTTTTTATCAGCTCAGTCAGATCTTCTGCGGAAACGAGGCATTCGGCAACGCTTTTGCCCGAGTTGTTCAATTCGCGGGTAAACTCGCCCAACACCCAGTTCGCCGCAATTTTTGGACTTGAACTGAGCCTAGCAGTCGTCTCGAAAAATTCCGCAAGTTCCCGCTCGGCGACCAACTGCGAGGCGTCAGCGTAGCTCAATCCGTAGACCTCGATGAACCGGTCACGCATATTGTCAGGCAATTCCGGCATGGATCGACGGACGGCATCGACAAACTCCTGCGAGACCTTTAACGGCTGAAGGTCGGGTTCTGGAAAGTAGCGGTAATCGTGGGCGTCCTCTTTCGACCGCATTATCCTTGTCTCGTTTGCCTGTTCGTTCCAAAGCCGTGTTTCCTGCCGGACTCCCTCGCCCGATTCGTGCGCCGCGATCTGCCGTTCGATCTCAAACTCGATCGCCTTTTGCATAAAGCGGACGGAATTCAGATTCTTTAGTTCGACCTTGTTGTTGTAACCGGTTTCACCTACCTTTCGAACAGAAACGTTTGCCTCGCACCGCAGATTGCCTTTTTCCATATCGGCGTCGCTCGCACCGACCCATTGCAGCACGCGGCGTACATGATTGACATAATCGTACGCCTGCCAGGACGTTCGAAAATCGGGAGAGGTAACGATCTCGCCCAACGGCGTTCCGGCCCGATTGAGGTCGACGTACGAATACTTGTCGGTATCGGGCAATCCTTCGTGAACGTTCTTACCTGCGTCTTCCTCTAGGTGCATCCGCTCGATGTGGATCGTCATCGGTTTCCAGTCTTTCGCATGGCCATGATCGTCACGCTCTGCGGTCATAATTTTCAATTGGCCATTTGCCGAGAAGGGACGATCGTATTGCGATATCTGGTACCCCTTGGGCAGGTCCGGATAGAAGTAGTTCTTGCGGGCAAATATCGAGGTCTCTTGGATCTCGAGGCCCAAAGCCAATGCCGCGCGGGCACCGAGTTCGATCACACGGCGATTCAGCACCGGCAATGCACCCGGCAGTCCGAGGCAAACGGGGCACGTGTTCGTATTGGGCTCTCCGCCGACCTCCACCCTGCAGCCGCAAAAGATCTTTGTCTCCGTTGCCAGCTGCGTGTGGATCTCCATTCCTATTACTGCTTCCCAACCGTTCTTCATAGACATTTACTCGACTGTCCGAACAAAAAAAGTGCGGATTGACCTCAATCATAATCCGCACTGGGCTTAAATCAAAATTTCAGTTGTCCACTACCTTCGGAACCTGAATGCCGGCCGCGGCCTCGTGTTTCTCAGGCTCCAAACATAACTTGAACGGCCGCCGGGTTCATAGATAACCCCGCCCGGAGTTGCCCGATAAATCACTTGATTCCTATAATTTGGCCATCGTTGGTTGTTCCATCGATTGCCGTAATACGTATAGCCATAGATCGGCCTCGAACCATAATTCCCATCAACGACCAGATACTGCTGCTGGCTGGCTATTGAAAAGCCTGTAGCCTGCTTTCTCTCAAACTCTGCCTGTTCCCGCAACAAACGGTCATTTCTAAGCCTCGCCGACAGTTCTTGTGATTCCCGAGCGTCCTGATCTCTTTGACGTTCAAGTTCCTCAGGCGATGGCAATCCGAGTTTCAGGTAGTTTTCACGATAGTCCTGTTCGGCCTTTAGCCTGATGGAACGATATTTCTCAAGATCGGCATTGGTAACGGTCTTTGGCTGCCCAACACCGCCAATCGCGGCTAGCATCAAAACTCCGAATGCATACAACACAGCTTTCTTCATATATCGAAACCTCATTGGCCCTTCGATGTTATCACGCAGTCGACCATTGCAGATGAAAAATCAAATGGAAACATGCCTAGGATCTTCGTTGAAAAATATGGTCGGTTCTTTATCGTCACTTTAAAAACCAAAGCTCAGCCCGACACGCCCGTTTCGTCCGGCCGTACGAAAGCCGTTTTCGTAATAACCGTTGTCGAAAACGTTTTCGAGAGTTCCGAAAAGCCGAAGGTCATACTTATCATTTTTCAATTTGAACGTATATCCCGCTGTCAGGTCGCCGCGCCGATTGCCGTCAAACCGATAAACGTATGTTGAGAACGTCGAATTGCTGAATATCGGGGCGAGATACGACGACGAAACGAGCAGATCGAAATTGACCCAGAAACGTTCGAACCTTTGCGTCGCAACAAGCGTGAACTGATGCTCGGGAATGCCAAGCGTTTCAATGACGCCGCTTCCCGTCACTTGAGGCTGGCGTTGCAGACTTTTTGTCAGCGTGTACGAACCGAAAAGCTCGGTCGAGGCGGTCGGAGCGAACCGGCCGCTAAACTCGCCGCCGCGGGCAATACCGCCTTTCTGGTTGATGTAGCCGCCGAAGGGCCGCGTTGTCGTGCCGATGTCGGGCACTATGTTGCCGTAGCCGATCGTATTGGTAAGCTGGGTATAAAAATAGACCGCCGAGAGCCGAACGCGGTCGCCGGCGATGCTTTGCTCGATGCCGCCATCGTAGGCGATCGAACGCTCGGGCTTGAGTCCCGGATCGCCGAGAGCGACGAATCGAGGCGTGCCGAATGAACTAAAGAAAGTCCCAAAACGCTCGTAAAGCGACGGGACGCGATAGCCCGTGCCGGCGTGTGCCCGAAGCTTCGTCCCGCTCGACCGGAAAAAGTATGAGGCCGCTCCATCGAAAGTAACCGCGGCAGGAATGTCCGAAACCGCGATGCCCGAATATGGTGCGTTCGCAAGGCTGAACCGCGGCGTGCCGAGCCCGAAGAACTGCGCCCGAAAGCCGCCGGCGATCTGAAGCCGGTCGTCGAAAAGACTCACCAGGTCGCGGGCAAAGAGCGTACTGCTCTGCTGCGTGACGCGCGTGTCAAAGTTGCCCGAGCCGCTCGGCGTAAACCCTTCGTTGCCGAACTTCTCGTGCTCAAACTCATAGCCGAACTTGATGTCTTGATTGCTCGGCGTCCAATTGATCGCGGCGTTCGCCGTTTGGATAATGCCGTCAAAGACCGAGGTAGAGGCCGACTGGAATCCGACGCCAAGCAGGCCGTTCTCGTTCTTACGCGACGTGCGAAGCCCCGAGTAATTCGCCGTAAAGCTCATATCCGGCCGCAGGATCTGCGTCAGCGAAACGTGGCCGAGGAAGAACTGCGACTTCTGCACGGCGTCCGGGTCGTCGGCATCGGGTGCGAAGTTGACGCCCGCCGCGGCGTCGATGATTCCGCGGTTCGTGGCCGGCGGCGTGCCGAACGTGTCCGGGTTCGAGTTCAGCCGCACGTAAGCATCCGAAACAAAAAAGCGGCCGGAGATATTCGTATTTGCGGTCGGCTGAAAGAGCAGCCGGCTTTGAAAATTCGTGTTGAAGGCGTCGTCGTTGCCGTCAATGCCTTTGGTGTAGGCCGTACGGGCAAGGGCGATGTTGAAGCCGAACTTGCCGTCCCGCGTGCCGTCAGAAAAATTACCGCGAAAGCGTTGCAGCCCGAGTCCTCCGGCAGCGTAGGAAAGCTGTCCGTTCGGGCCGGCCTTCGGGTTAGGCGTAATGAAATTGACCGTTCCGCCGATGGCGTTCGTCCCGTAAAGCGAACTCCCCGAGCCGCGAAGCACCTCGACGCTCGAAATGCTCGTTAGCGTCAGGTCGCTCAAGAAAGGCGTCGCGTCGCCGGTGATCGCCGAGGCATCGCGGAGCCGCACGCCATCAATCAGCACGGCCGTGTCCTGATTGCGGAGACCGCGTGTCTTGATGTTCGCCGTCCGGCCAAATCCGCCGAGCTGCTGAATGCGAAAACCGGGGATCGAACGCAGCGACTCGACCAGCGAAAAATCCGCCCGCTCCCGCATCTCCTGCCCGCTGATGACGTTCACGGTCTTGGAAACTTCATCGATCGGCTGAAGTGAATCCGCTGCGATCTGTACGGACTCGCGTATTGAGAGCTGCGAACTGAAAACAGCATAGGTTTCCATCGACAAGGTTAGATCGAGCGGCGTCGTTGAGCCCGCGGTTACAATGGAACTCGGGACATAAGCGATACCCTTTCCCCGCTCTCCTTCGGCAGTGACCATGTAGCTTCCGGCCCGAAGCGTGTCAAACTTATAAAAGCCATTCTCATCGGTCACCGCCCTAAACGTAATGTTGCCCGCCGGATCGTGAATCGTCGCACGAACTTCAGCACCGACAACAGGCTTTCCTTCTTGACGAACGACCCCAGACATCCCTCCCGTATTCTGTGCGTAGGCACCCACGGAAGCAATACCCGTTAATAAACACGTTAAAATAAATCGCATTTTTTCCTCTTCTGCCCACACGCAGAATGGTTCATAAGCCTAGGCATCCGGGCAAAGTTCCAGACTCCGTCGATCTCGGATATGTGATATCGGATGGCGGGTCTCTGGCATCTGCACAGATCCGAACTCCGAATTCCCGTATCCAAAATCGACTCACTGTTGCGTGGGCAGTGCCGGATTTTCACCGGACTTCCATTGCAGCAGATGCCGAAAATCAAGGCACCGCCGTTCGGCGCCTATAAAAACCCTGTCGTCCGCGAACCTCAGACAATTGCCGCCGACCCTCAGACAACCGTCCGAGACCACCAGACAACCGTCTTCAAGGCCCGTATTTCAAAAAATCGGCGTAATTCGCACCTTTCCGGTTGCCGGATTTCGGTCGCGGAGCGAGCTGACGCCGAAAACCTCGGCGATATTCGCCTCGCTGAGCACCTCTTCCGCCGCTCCGGCCGCGAAAAGCCCGCCGCGATGCAGCAAAACAAGCTCGTCGGCAAACTCGGCGGCGAGATTCAGGTCGTGGGTTATCACGACCGCCGCAAATCCCTCGGCGTCGCACCGGCCGCGGACAAGCCGGAAGATCATCGCCTGATGAGCGAGATCGAGATTGGCCGTCGGCTCATCGAGCAAGAGAATTTTCGCCTCGGTCGCAAGCGCCCGGGCGAGCACGACCCGCTGCCGCTCGCCGCCCGAAAGCTGATTCATCAATCGCATGGCGTAATCCTGCAGGTCGCACTCGGCAAGCGCCCGCTCGGCGACCGCGACGTCCTCTGCGCGCTCCCAGCCAAACGCTCCACCGTGGGCGAATCGCCCCGAAAGCACAAAATCAAGCACCGTTACGGGAAACTTCGTCTCGTTTTCCTGCGCGACGACCGCGACCCGCCTTGCCGCCTCTTGCCGCGAAAGCTCCGAGAGCGGACGGCCATCGAGCAAGACGCTTCCCTTGTCCGCCGGCAGCGTTCCATTGAGTGCCTTGAGCAAAGTCGTCTTACCCGCGCCATTCGGCCCGAGCAACGCGAGCAGCCGACCCTCGCCAAGGCTCAGCGAAACCTCGCGAAGCACATCGCACGGGCCGTAACGAACTGAGATAGTGCGAGCTTCGAGCATTTTCAGAACCAACTCGTTAGTAATTGTCCAATTACTAATTACCGATCAAACGAAAAAAGGCGTCTCATGATCGCTTCAACAAAAAGATAAACAGCGGAGCGCCGATCAATGCCGTAATCGCTCCGACCGGAAGTTCCCGTGGGGCGATCGCCGTCCGGGCGACCGTATCGGCAAGCACCACGAAGATCGCACCGGCAAAGGCGGACATCGGCACCACGAGACGGTTGTCGGTCCCGACAACGAGCCGAACGATGTGCGGTACGATAAGCCCAACGTAGCCGACCGAACCGCTCGCCGCGACCGAGGTGCCGACCAGCACACTCGCCGCCCCGAAAACAATGATCCGAACGCGGCCGACCTCGACGCCATGGTCAAATGCGTCGCGTTCGCCGATCATCATCAGGTTCAGCGCACGAGCTTGCGATGCGAGAACTATCGTCCCGACCGTCGATGCCGCAAGGGTCAGATAAAATCCGTCGAATGTCGCCTGTGAAAGATCGCCTAATAGCCAAAACGTATAACCGCGAAGGCGGGCCGCATCGAGCAGACTCGTCAACAATACGATGATCGATGATAAAAATGTGGTAATAATGACGCCCGACAAAACAAGGCGTTCGACGTTCATTCCCGCACGACTTCGGGCCATTTGATAAACCGCAATGGTCGCAACCGCCGCGCCGCCAAAAGCCAGGAGCGGCCGGGCGAACCCGAGTCCATCAAGGAAAACGAATGCCAGGAGCGTTCCTAATGCGGCCCCATTGGAAACTCCGAGGAGGTACGGCTCGGCCAGCGGATTTCTCAGCAAAGCCTGAAGCGATGCGCCTGCCACGGCCAGGCTCGCTCCGACACACGCTCCGAGAAGAACTCGCGGTAGACGGATCTGGAAAAGTATCGCTCTGTGTTCATCGGATAGACTGAAAACCGAGAATCGCTCGGCGCCGATGGAGACAGCCAGCGCGAGTACAGACCCAAGCGAAGCAATTAGCAGTAACCAGGTTCCTATCCTGCGATTCAATCTTTTCTCTCCGTAACGTTTTTAGGCATTCCGTTGACGATCGGTCTATTCACGGCCCAGAGCCTCTGCGATTGTTTCCAGAGCATCGACTAGTCTCGGCCCCGGGCGCGAGATAACATCAGCGTTGATCCGATAAATGCGGCCGTTCTTGAACGCCGGCGAGTTTCTGAAAACCTCATTTGGCTGCAGATTATCCTCGCTTTCGGAGAGGATGATCGCTTCCGGGTCCAATGCTGCCGCAGACTCTTTACTCAACTTCGGATACGAACTCTCGACATCCTTTGTGACCGAGACGCCGCCCGCACGTTCAATTACCTCGGTCAGAAATGAGCCGCGTCCGATGGTGAATAGTGGTTCCTTTGAGATCTGAAGAAAAACGCGCGGCGCGACATTGGCCTTGCGCAAACCCGCAACCGCTTCAATTCGCCGTTCAAGTTCGGTCGCTGCTTTGTCGGCTGCGGTCTCGCTGCCAAATATCGAACCCAATTGACGAAGGCTTCGCGGAACCCCATCGAGACCGCGCACATCAAGCACAAAGACCGAAATGTTTTGCTGCTGTAAGATCGCGGTAAATGCCTCAAGCTGAGAATCCGTGGAAACCAGAACCACTTGCGGCTTCAGAGCGACAATATTCTCGATATTAGGCGTTTGGGTATCGCCGACCCTACGGATCGATGCCGCCTCCGCCGGGAAATTGCAGTAGGTCGTCACGCCGACAAGCCTGTCGCCGGCACCGGCAGCAAAAACCGATTCCGTTATGCTGGGCGCCAGCGAGACCGCACGTTCAACGGCTGGCGGCAGGTTTACGGCACGCCCAAGATCGTCTTCAACCACCCGAAAGACGGCGTGCTTCGTCACCTCGGTGGTCTTCGAGCAGCCGAACAGAACGGCCGCTAAGACCACAGCAAATGATGCTGTGACAGCGAACCGTTGTCTCGCATGATCCCGCTTCGTTATTCGTGATCTTTGCTCTCGGTCATCTTGTTTCATCTGTTTGTCGGACAAAAAGCAAATGCCCTGTTTTCATCATCCCAAACGATCGGGACGTGAAAACAGGGCACCATTGATACCGTGTTTGCCTCCGATGTTTTGACGCGAAACATCCTATCGGCAAAAACGCAGCAGGCAGGTATTCTGGCTCTATCGAAATGATCGATTTACAGTGACGCGATCGCGCGGGATTTGCACCCGACTTCCCTATTTTGCCGTTTCGTGAAAAAACGACACCTGAAACGCTTAAGAATGTAAAAGAACAAGTGAGCGATTATTACCCTCGGGCCGGTCGATGTCAAATTGGTATAAGTTGAAGCTAACGAATCATAGCCGTCGCTTTCACGTCCCTACGTTAAGGTTATTGAACGCAGTGTGTCGAAGAATCCGGGAAATGAAACGTCGACACATTCAGAATTCAAGATCTCCGTCTCACCTTCCGCAATAAGCGCGGCAACGGCAAAAGCCATCGCTATTCGGTGATCGCCAAACGAATCGACCACTGCACCTTTAAGCTCCGAGCGGAAAACGCGGAAGCCATCATCGAACTCATCGATCTTTGCCCCCATTTTCCTAAGATTCGCGACGATAGAAGCGATCCGGTCAGATTCTTTTATCCTTAGTTCGGCCGCATCCCGAACTTCGAGACCGCCTTCGATCTGAGTTCCAACGATCGCGAGGATCGGTATCTCATCAATTAGATTCCCAATGACCGGCCCAGCCAGAATGCATTCCCGCATTTCCTTGGGATCGAAGGGAACCACCGTAATATCACCGATCGGTTCATTGGAAGCGATTCGTTGGTTGCTGATCCTGATCTCGGCGCCCATTGAACTAAGGACGTCGACAAACGCCGTGCGTGTTGGGTTTAGGCCGACTCCGGAAAGGCGAAGCTCGGAACCGGGCAGACAAGATGCCGCCGCGACAAAAAACGCGGCAGATGAAATATCCGAAGGCACGATGATCTCACGGGACGTAAGCAGAGATGCACCATTTATTGATATCCGCCGTCCGCGGTCGGTCGAACTGCTGGAAATGCTTGCTCCAAAGAAATCAAGCATCCTTTCGGTGTGATCTCTTGTAGGCGTGGGTTCAAAGACCGTAGTGGTGCCGCTTGTATACAAGCCTGCAAAGAGAATACATGACTTCAATTGCGCCGACGCTACAGGCATTTCGTAGTCGATCGGCAAAAGCTCCCTCCTGCCTATGATCGTGAGCGGTGGCATCTCACCGCTGCTTTCGATCGCTGCACCCATTTGCTTGAGCGGATCGATTATCCGACGCATCGGGCGGCGGCTCAACGATTCGTCGCCGATCAAGACACTCTCAAGATCGTGCCCCGCGAGCAGACCGGCGAGCAAACGCATGGTCGTCCCGCTGTTGCCGCAATCGAGGGGCGTTTCAGATCCTAGATATCCGCCCTTGCCCTTGCCCCTGATCCTCACGTCATTTCCATCTCGTTCGATACCGACGCCTAACTGCATTAGGCATTTCAGCGTCGAAGCACAGTCAGCACTCTCGGCAAAACCCTTGATCTGCGTTTCGCCCTCAGCGATCGATGCCATCATGGCTGCCCGATGCGAGATCGATTTATCACCGGGCAGAACCGCCTCACCGCGTATCGATTTAGCTCGACCTAATCTCATCGCATTGATTGTAGAACTATTCACTCACCGTTGTCTTGACATAGATCGCAACAAACCTATACCTTACTTCTACAGTATTGTGACTGAGACCAAAGAACTTACATTGCCGAGCCGGATTGAGTCCGTCGATGAAGCCGCATTGAAGGCCGAGACGTTTGCGATCGAGATCGGCCTTGGCGACGAATATCTCTCTGCTATCGATCTCGCAGTTCGCGAATCGGTCGCAAATGCCGTTAAGCACGGCAATAAATTTGACGAGACCAAGACTGTCGAGGTCAAGTTCGAAAACACGGACGACGGATTTGAGGTTACGGTACGTGATTTTGGCCCCGGGTTCGATATCGACGAGATACCCGACCCTACTGATCCCGCAAATCTGCTAAAAGCCAACGGCAGAGGCATACTTTTTATGAAGTCCTTCATGGACGTTGTCGAATGGACGAACCACGAAGGTGGAGGGATGGTCGTAAGAATGATCAAGAAACATTGAAAAGTCATCGTTTCTTGGACAAATGCCAATGTGTTGGTCTAAAATCTGCTTTCAACGCAATTTCACATAAACTGAGGAGATAAAAATGTCTGATATCAATATTTCGGAACGCCAGGCCGGCGACGTCACGATCCTTGATCTTGACGGTAAGGTTACGATCGGTGAAGGAAGTGTCGCATTGCGAACGGCGATCCGCCGTCTTCTTGGAGAAGGCAAAAGCAAGATCCTTCTGAATCTCGGATCCGTCGGTTACATCGATTCGAGCGGTATCGGCGAACTTGTCTCGAGCTTCACCGCTGTCAACAAGGAAGGTGGGACGCTTAAGCTGCTGAATCTGACCCAAAAGATCCAGGATCTGCTGGCGATCACCAAACTCCTCACGGTATTCGATGTTTATGAGGCCGAGGCCGACGCGTTGGCGAGTTTTGAATAGCTGGAACACGGGCTTTTCGTATTTCGATTAAGGATAAAGGGACATTATCGTTCCTTTATCCTTTAATTGTTTGGGTTGCATACATCTCAGTCTGGACGATAATCATCTTATTTCCTTTGTACCGAGCCGGTTCCGTATCGTAAGCAGATGAAAAAGTCAGTTATTATTGCGGCACTTTTCGCGTTTTCCGGTATTATCTTCGGTCAAAACGTCCCCACTGGTTTCGATCTCACGAACCATGGTGTACGAATAGAGCCGGACAAACGGGTCATGATTGTTTTAGCTACACTTGATGCAGCAAGAACGACAAACGCAGCGGGCGAATCAGTCCCGGTCATCAACTCGCCTTTGTCGGCAGAGGGAAGCAGGTTCCGGGACCAGCTTAGAAGCGATCTTGCAGCTTTGAACCCCGAACTTCGAGACCGCATTTCGTCGTTCGTCCTTCGCTATAAGCGGAGCCGGCCAACTGCGACCGATTCCGAACTCGTCGCACCCTTTATCTCAATGGCTTACACATTGTCAGCCTACCCCGACCTCGCCGATCCGGTCGTAACCTCCGATCTTCCCGGGTCGTTGCTTGACGTTCTCGATTTCGCGCCGCTTGTAAGGGATTTTTATCGGCGGTCAAGTTTTTCGGGCAATTCGAACGATTATGCAAGATCTTATCTCGCGGTGGCAGACGGCCGGCTTCGAAGTTCGGCGCGGGAAATGGTCAGTGAACTTCTCACATATCTTCAAACAAAGCCGCAGTTATATTTTTCCGAGAAGATCAGGACCGAGACCCAGAAGTCTGGAAGCAAAGATGGGCGAATATCGAACATCGTAACCCGCGAGCGCGAGCGGCGGTTTTTTATTGTGCCGGAAATGCTTGCTCCTGCTGCTACGGTCAATTTTGTAAATATCAAGGACGACTATTACGTCATCTTACCGCCGGACACCGATATCGGATTCTCTGAGGTCAGGCGCGGCTACCTGCAGTTCATCATCGATCCGATAATACTCAGCAACTCAAAAGAGATCGGTACGATCCGCGAAGCCGTGAAAAAATTGCTTGATGAACGGCGAAAGACAAATCCATCGATCTCACCCGATATATACCTAACGATCTCAAGGTCTCTGGTTGCCGCTATCGATTCGAAACAGCTCGAACGTGAACGGATCGAGATCGCGACCGCACAGGCTCGCCAAAAGATCGCCCAGATGAAGACAGACGACGAACGTCGCGCTGTTTCACGAGAACTGGATGAACAAAAGCGTGGTTTTGTGGACGAAACTGCCCTTCGGCTGTCGGAAGATTACGAAAAGGGTGCGATCCTCGTTTTCTATTTTTCCGAACAACTGAAAGGTATCGAGGACTCGGGCTTCGATATTGCTGCGTCCATGCGAGAGATGCTGCTTTCCTTTGATCCGGCGAAAGAGACCGGCCGGCTGGAACAATATGCAGCGGCACGAAGCCGCGCTCTTGCAGCTCGCGAAGGCCGCAAAATCACCGGAACGACGGCCGTGATCGAAAACCCGATAACAAGCCGGCTGATTGAGATACAGGAAACGATAAACGCGAAGAATTACAAACAGGCAGAGACGGATCTTAAAGCGCTTCTCGAGAAGAACCCCGGTGAGGCTCGTATCTATTACAACATCGGTCGTGTCGCCAGCCTTTCAGCTGAAAACATCGCCGAAGATGATAAGCAAAAGGCGAAACTGCTTGAAGCAAAGGTAGCCTATGAGAACGTACTTAGGATCGCGACGGTACAGCGGATCGATTCGGCCCTGGTATCTCTTTCCTATGTGGCCCTGGGCAAGATCTACGAGTATTACAACGAGAACTCGTATGCACTTGGCATTTACGAAGCGGCAATAAAGATCGGTGACGTGCCGGGCGGAGCGTTCAATGAAGCGGTCGCTGCAAAAGGCCGGCTCATAAAGAACCAATGACCCGCGCTTCTCGGTGACCCTGACAAAAGAACCGCTTTAGGCTCTTACGTTTTCGGATGCGTTCTGATAACGTCTAACCGATGTCTCCAAAGAACTTTCGAAGCGGGCTCGTCGCGCTTATCGGCCGCCCGAACGCCGGCAAGTCCACACTGCTCAACCGCCTCGTCGGTGAAAAGATCGCCGCCGTTTCGAACAAGCCCCAGACGACCCGACACAAGATCAAAGGAATTGTTACAACAGACGAGGGGCAGATCGTCTTCGTAGATACGCCCGGCGTTCACAAGCCCGGATTTTTGCTGAATAGGCGAATGATGTCGGCGGTACATGACGCTATACTCTCTGTCGATCTTGTTGTTTTGATGCGTGACGCAAGTGTCTCTACAGGCAACGGCGATCGGTTTGTCCTCGATCTCATTAAGGCCGCAGCAAAGCCCGCCGTCCTCGTTCTGAATAAGATCGATAAGGTCAAAGATAAAGGCAAACTTCTTCCGCTCATAGAATCTTATTCACTAGAATTTGATTTCGCTGAGATCATCCCGGTTTCTGCGTTGAAAGGCCAGGCGGTCAGCGAACTGCTTGATAACATCATCAAGCATTTGCCGGAAGGCGAACCTCTATTTAATGAAGACGAGCTTACCGACCAGCCATTGCGAAACATCGTCGCTGAAATGGTGCGCGAAAAGATACTTCGGACAACGGGCGAGGAACTGCCTTACGTTACAGCGGTCATCACAGAACGATGGGACGAAAGCGACCCGGAACAGCTCAAGATATTTTGCGCGATCTACGTTGAACGCGTTTCACAGAAGGCGATCGTGATCGGCAAAGGAGCTTCGAAACTGAAACAGATCGGCATCGATGCCCGCCGTGATATCGAAACCCTCTTAGGGCGCCACGTCCACCTGCAGTTGTTCGTAAAGGTCGTCGACGACTGGCGAAATAAGGAAAGAGAACTTGACGAAATGGGGATCATGGAATGACTGCAACAACCATTTTATTGTTGGTTATCTCGAACGTCTTCATGACGTTGGCATGGTATGGCCATCTCAAATTCAAACAAAGCCCGCTATGGATGGCAGTGATATTGAGTTGAGGACTCGCGTTGTTCGAATACGCGTTTCAGGTGCCTGCGAATCGGATCGGGTCTGAAGTGATGAGCGTTACGCAATTAAAGATACTGCAGGAAGCGATCACGCTTGTGGTCTTTACGATCATCGCATTCCTGCTCTTCGGCGAGACCCTCAAATGGAACCATTTTGTCTCATACGCAATTCTGATCGGAGCTGTTTTCTTCGCGTTTATTCAATGACCAAGAGCGCTGAAAAATGGCATTCCATCGAGGTTTCAGTAAGTGCTGAAGCGGCCGAGGCGATCGAATTTGCGTTCAATTCGCTTGACGCTTCGGGTACGGCGATCAACCGACTGGGTAATGCGCACGCCGACACTGTAATTGTTGCTGGTTATTTTTCCGAGTTGCCCGAAAGCGACGTCATCGACGCTGAGGTTAGGTTTGCTCTGGAGGCCTACGGCTTTGGTGAAGACGTCGTGTCCGGTATTGCCAAGAGCGACGTCGAACAGACCGATTGGCTGCTTGAATGGAAAAAGCACTGGCGACCGACGAAAGTCGGCGGATTTATCATCGCACCTTCGTGGGAAACGGTCGATGACACGTCAAAGATCTTGATCCGCATCGAACCGAACATGGCCTTCGGAACCGGCACACACGAAACCACACAGCTTTGTTTGCGCGCGATCGAGGCCAATATCGATAAGCGGGACACATTCCTGGATGTCGGTACAGGCACCGGAATTCTTGCGATCGGAGTCGCTCTGCTGCAGCGACGTTCGAATGGCGGCGGTCGCATCGGAACAATTGTCGCGTGCGATACCGATGTCGATTCTATCGCGATCGCCCGCGAGAATTCGGCGCTTAATGGCGTCGGCGAGAATATAGACCTTTTTGTCGGCTCGATCTCAGATTCGACCCTTCCCGCCGACTTTGTGTGCGCAAATCTGACGCTGGACGTGATCGTGCCGCTGCTTGACCTGCTCATTGCTCGAGCAAAAAAGACCTTGTTTTTATCCGGTATACTCGTGACTCAAGAATCCGAGATCATCGGTGCTCTGTCCGAGCGGGGATTTTCAGCCGCGGAGGTCGGACGAGCAGGAGAGTGGATATCGGTACTGGTCCGGACCGCACGCCCAACTGCCGCATCATAAAAACCCTGAACTGATCAGAAACTAGTTGTTCTTCGTTTGAGGAACCGCGACGGGAATGTCGCCGTCATCGGTGATGGTGATCATCGGTTCACGGATTGTCGGTCGGCTCCGCGGTAACGATCGTAGCACGGGCGGGATTCGAGGTGACGCGATGTCAGCAGGAGACAGCTGCTCGGTTCGCTTTAATATCGAGCCTCCGCGGCCTGCGATCCAAACGTTCTGTCCGCCGCGGTAAACGACCGCCTGCATCACCTTGCCGGTAATATTCCGCTGGCTCTTCCATGAACGGCCGCCATCTTCCGTCAGAATGATCGTTCCCTGCTCACCGACCGCGATCGCCGAATCCTTGCCTAAAGCGGTCACTGCAAAGAGATTTGCTCGGATCGGTGTTTCATTGTCTGTCCACGTTACACCGCCGTCCGCGGTACTTAAGACAATACCGTTGGCTCCGACGGCAAATCCGATCCGATCATCGTTAAAGCTGGCCGAAAAGAGATCTTCAGCGACGTTCGTCCTCACGCTTGCCCATGTTTGGCCGCCGTTCAGGGTGCGAATTATCGTCCCCTTGTCGCCGACAGCAACAGCATGCTTATCATCAAGAAACTCTATGTCTTCGAGCCAGGATCGCGTTCCCGATTCAACACGTTCCCAGTACGCTCCCGCAGACGTCGTCTTCAGGATCAAACCGGCCGCACCGACAGCAAAACCGAGTCGGTCGGTGACAAAGTGAACTCCGAGAAGGTCTTCCGTCACTCCGGATATTCCCTGCCCCCAACTTGCCCCGCCGTTGATCGTACGCAGAACGACACCTCTGTCACCAACGATCCAACCCCTTTGACCGTCAAAGAAGTGAACCGCGTTAAGGTTTGAGGCCGTATTCGAAAACACAGGGAGCCACATCTTGCCGGCATCGTTCGTGATCCAGATCCGGCCATTCGACCCGACGGCGACACCGAGTTCGTTGTTTAAGAACGCAAGGTCGTTCACATCTTCACGGCCGCCCTGTGTTAGCCGCTGCCAGCTATATCCGCCGTCGTCGGTGCGGACGATAAGGCCATTTTCGCCGACCGCCCAACCGGTGAACTGATCGGCAAAATGTACGGAAACAAGTTTAGGATTCGTACGCACGTTAAATGGAAGCCAGGTGCGGCCGCCGTCACCTGTTATCCAGACAAGACCGTTCGAATCCGTCATCGACCCGTTTCGCCCATCAGAAAAACACATCGAAAGAAGGTCGCCGCGCGAGAATATCTCGATCCGGCTCCAGGTCGCTCCGCCATCCACCGTGCGGGCAACACATCCGGCTTGGCCCGCAATTACGATCTCACTTTCTGTAAGAAACTGGATCGCATTCACTGCGGCTACCCCGCACGGGGCCGAGCTTTTCCATGTTGCCCCGCCATTGCTTGTGAGAAGGAACGTCCCGGCTGAACCTCCGGCCGCCGCGTTCGCGGCATCAAACGCTGTGACCGATGCAAGGTCGTTTCGAGACCCGGTTTCTTGCAAGCTCCATGTCTCGCCGCCGTCTGTGGTCTTGATGACCCGTCCATAGGTGCCGACCGCCCACCCGACGGTGTTGTTTGGGCCGGCAAAGGCTACGTCGAGAAGATGATCCCGAGTTCCGGAATCGACTGGTTTCCAGTCCTTTCCCGAATTATCGGTGATGAGTACTGCACCGCGAACGCCAACGACGATCGCGTTCTTGCCGTTACGTACGAATACGCCGTTGTAATTCACTCCGCCCAAAACCGAATTCATCCGCCATTCAAATCCGCCGTTTTCTGTCGTTAGGATCGAATTGTCGGCACCGACGGCCAGACCGAACGTCCGGTCTTTTGAAAAGTGGATGGCAGATAATGGATTTCCCTGGGGTAAGGGGTTTTGCCAAACCCAACCGTTGGCACCGCGTTGTGCCAATACGAACGGCGATGTGAATGCAAAAAAGACAATGACCTGACAGATCACGTACAGGCGTCTCGACATTATTAGCAAAAGCGATGAACGCATGCAGAAATTTGTAATACGTGGAACAGAGTTCATCCAGCTGATCGAAGGCGGCAAAGCGAAGATGTCGCCGTCAAACTTCAAGTACACCGATCCTGAGGACGAGTTCGTCGAGGAGTTCGCGGTCGACCTTTCCGTCCTTCGCGATCTTTCTGGCCGCCGTGTCGGCAACCTCCTGGATCTCATGGCCGGAATGGCCCTTGACCCATTCCCATTCGATCGTATGTTTTGCGGCTGCCTTGTCGAGCCGAGACCACCATTCGTGATTGGTCTTGCGCTTCCAGGTTCCGCCCATTGTCTCAACTACATATTTCGAATCTGAGAGCAATTTCACCTTGCAAGGTTCTTTCAGATTCTCAAGACCGATCGCTGCAGCGGCGATCTCAGACTGTTGGTTCGTGGCACTCCCGAGATATTCGCCGACCGCTTTCCAATAGCCTTTGAAACCAAGTACAGCAACAGCCGCCGCACGCGGATTCCCCTTTCCGTTGCCAAGGCTCGAACCGTCGCAAACAATAGTGACTTGCTTCACTCGCCCACCCTTATTTCGTGATCCATATACCCTTCGAATGTGTCGTCATGCGAAATTACAAAAAGCTGGTCAAAAAATGTGATCTGCCCGATCTGCTGTGCCAGATTTTCGCGGCGTTCGGCGTCCATGTTCGTCGTCGGTTCGTCGAAGAAAGCGATGCGAATGTCCGAAAGCTGTTTCAGCAGTGCCAACCGGACCGACAATGCCGCCGCCATCTGCTCGCCGCCGGAAAGACTCTGAAACGGCCGCTCGTAGCCGCCTTCTTCCAAGACTATACCGTAATCGTCAGCCCATTTTAGCGTCCTTTCAGCACTCCCGGTGATCTCGCGAAACAACTGGTTCGCTTCATGCGAAACGTGGAATACATAGTTTCGAGCGACCAGCGGAGCGGCTTCTTTTAAGGTATCACGGATGAAAACGGTCAGGCCCAAAACGCCTTCAAGACGATCGCGTTCCTTCATAACGTCGCCAAGTTCGACCTTTATCTGTTCAAGCCGGTCCATTTCGGCCCTGATCTCGTTTTGACGTCGAACCGCATTCTCAAGACGCACACCGATCTCGGCCTGTGCAAGACGCATGGCCGCAAGCTGCTCTTTCGCGGCGCGATGGGTCTCCTTGTCGTATGATCCTTTCGCCGATTCTACGTCGGCTTCGATCGCTCGGATCCTTTCCATTATCGCATGGTGATCAGCATTCGCTTTGTCGAGGTTGGCCTTTCTCGCTTCTAGGTCCTTGGCCAGCGACTCGAAAACCAAAAAGGTTCGATGCGCTTCTGAGGTCGAGTCTCTTGTGATGATGGTGCCGGCCAGGTTTTTGTCCAGTTCTTTGAAATCGTCAAGCTGCTCTACCAATAATCGCCGATCGTTTTCGAGACGTTCGATGTTGCTTTCGATCTTGGTCACAGTTTCGCGAACTTCCGTTTCTTTACCAGCGTCACGCTCAAGAATCGATATCCGGCCGCGCGGATCGTCGAGGCTCTGAAGCCGCTCTTCGGCATCACGCAGCGTCGCGTCGAGAGCCGCGTTTTCATCACCTGCGATCGCGATCGCATCGAGCTCGCTTCTAAGGCGTTTTCCCTCGGCTTCGATCTCGACAGCTCGTTCTTCGAGTGACGAAACCCGAACTGCGACGCGTTCGGCATCGCGCGAAACCGTAAGTTCACGATCTAACTGCAAATGTTCGGTTTCGAGCACCTTGATCCTTTCACGAACATCTTCGAATTTCGTCTTAACAAACCCTTCAAGCGTCTGCCCTTCTTTCAAATTCAGACATTTTTCCGAAAGGATCGGGCACAACCCGTTCTTTATTTCGCTCTGGAATCGCTCATCGCGTTCAAGTCCGGCTCGCAGATTTGCAAGTTCGGTAACGATCAGGGCCTGCCTTCTCTGCTGTTCCGGAAGCATCGCGGCGGTCGCCTTCGCGGCCACTGCTTGTTCCAGGGCCGCCTTGTTTTGAGCAAAGGCTGAGCGAAGGGCCTTGAGCTTTTCTTCAAGTTCAGCGGCCTGATCCAACCGAAACCGGAGATTCGCTTGCTTGCTTCGCAACTCCGCTATCTCTTTTTCAGCCTGGGTCTGTTCATCGACAAGTGGCCGTAGTAAAACGATCTCTTTGTGCGAATTCTCGATCGCCGCCATTTGAAGCCGAATGTGGCGCTCCTCCGCCCGAACCGCAGCTTCTGCATTCTCTACCTTTAGCAATTCTGTCTTGAGGCGGTCTCTCTCAGCACGTTCGCGTTCCAACTCCTGCAAGCGGCCCAACGCCGCGATATGCCTGCCGGCATCATCTCGGACCATTTCGATCTTTGCCGCGGCGAGTTTCGACTCTTCAAACTCCGATCGCTTTTGCTCGACGGCGGCCTCGATCCGTAATTTCTCATTCGAAACGGCTTGGAGTTCCGATGCAAGTTCGGCGAGGGCAGCCTCACGTTCATCCATCGAAGCGACAGAACTCGCTTTCTCGGCAACCGCGGCCGCTATCGCCTCCTGTTCCGAGACAAATCTTGCAGCTTCATCAGAGGCCATCCGGCTCTCTTCCTTTACCGCATCGAGCCGGTTCAACTCGCCCTCTGAACGAGCGATCTTTTCCCGAACAAGAGAGATCTGGCTTTCAACGACGCGCTGTGTCTTAAGGAGTTCGTCGGCTCCGCGTCTGTATTCCTCGACTTTGAGAAGGGCGTCAAACGTGCGTTTGCGATCTGCTGCAGTAGCAAGAAATATCGCTGTCAACGTACCCTGCGGTACGCCAATAGCTTGTTTGAATAGCGACTGGAGATCGGTTCCGGGTTCGACGCCGAGGTGATTCCAGAGAAAACGCAGCACCTCCTCCTTCTTGTCGGCGATACGGATCTTCAATCCCGGATCGTAAACATAGTATCCGGTTCCCGTATCGCGATAGACCGTGTACTCACGCTCATCGAGGCCGCTTTCAAATCTAACCCGGGCGACGCCTTTCTTCGCTCCTCGACGAACAAAGTCATCCTTCTTGTAGTCGAGCAGGTCGAACAAGGTCCACGCGACCGCTTCGATAAGCGTGGTCTTTCCGGCACCGTTCGGGCCGGTTATCGCGGTCGAGCCGCGGGAAAACTCGAATTTAGAATCAACGTGAGACTTAATATTCTCAAGTTCGATCTTTGTTATATGCATTCTTTCGAAGCTGTTCGTGAAAACACTCTATGTCGGATACACTAGATTTTAGGACAATAGAGACGAAAGCTAAAGAATGGCCGCTGAATATGATCGAAGCTTGGGGCTTTGACATCGATCACGCAGTTCAATCAGCGATCATGGTCAAAAAATATGAAGATCGGCCCGGGCGAAAGTGTAATAATCGTGCTCCATACACCGCGCGAAAAATATCTCGCGATAGTCGATGAGATCAGCCCGGCCGGCGTGTTTGCCCGAACCATCGATCTCGGTTACTTCGACGACTGGTGCCGATCCATCACCGAAGGCGAACCATATCTGCCGATGGATGCGACCTTTCTTCCGATGTGGCGTATTGAACGCATTACGCTCGACGCGTCATCGCAAGGCCATCCTTCGATGGCCGAACAGTTTGAGAAACGAATAGGAAAGAGCCTAGGTGAGTTTTGATCGGCCCGTAGCGAGGGTCTATTGAGCCGGTTTAGCGATATTGATGCTGCCGCTGGTGGTGGTAAGTTTCAGATTGCACATCTCGCCTTTTCCGATCGTTGCATTAAGGTTCTTGCCGCCGGGCGAGACCGTTTCGTATGTGATCGTCATAGGCAACGCAGACTTAAAACTGCCAAAACCGTATGATGCGGTTATCGAACAGGAAGTCTCTGCCGGAAGCTGCAGACGAATGGAACCGTTCGAGGTTTTGAAGTTGTAGATCCCGCCGACGAGAAACTTCCCGTCGAATGCCACGGAACCGGTGATCGTATTCGCCTCGATCTGACGATGTTCGACACGCTGGATGGAGATAGCTCCGCTGTTCGTTTTTGCACGGAACAATTCGCCGATCTGACCGGGGGTGACATCGTAAGCAACGATGTTGCCCGTAGTGCTTTCAAGCGAAATAGCTCCGGCCGAGCTCTCGACCAAAAGGTCGCCCTGCAGCGCAACCGCGTTTATACCGCCGGATATATTGTTGAGCGAAATATTGCCCTCAACGATTTTTGCCCGAACTTTTTTTATAGAATCGATCGAGACATCGGTCGAACGCCCTTCGAGATCGACAGTAGCACCTCTCGGCACGTCGATCTCGATGCTGTCCCCAGACAGGCACGTTGCCGCCGGTGCCGGAGTAGCTCCATCGGCGAGTGCAGGTGCGATCCATACCCAATTCGCTTTTCCTGAAACCGAATCGCGTTCCAGTACGCGGATCGTAAACTTGCGGCCGGAGCGCACAAATACTCTTACCTCGCTCCTGTCCCAGCCATTGATCTTTAGATTACCTTCGGAAACGCAGAATTTGATGTTCACGTTCGGATCGGCGGCAACTCGCAGTTCACCATCGCCGCGTCCGGCGGTAGTGACCACTGGGGCTGCAGGCGGCTCGCGCCGAGTCGGTTCGACTCGTGTTCGCGGCGGTTCGGGAACTGTCGGCGTCTGTGCGGCAACGCGAGGCACCGAAGTCACCCCCAAAATTGCCAGGGCCGCTATTGCGAACGTAATTTTACAATTTGCTGAATTCATCCGATCCCCTAAACCGATCTATCTAAGGCTTGCCATCAACTCCTCGCGTTGACCAACGGAATTCAGGAGATCGATCTTGTCCTGATACGAAGCGTAAAGAACCTGCCTCGCAGTCTGATTTCGCGGGTTCTTGCGCACATATTCCCTCATACGTTTGATCGAATCGTCGACGACCGCAAGGTCGCGTTCAAAGGCCACGCGTGACGCAGGCGGCAAAACCCTATCTTTTTGTCCATCTACCGATGAGCTGAGCTGAGCAATGGTCCGGACGTAGCTTTCCTCGCCGGCAATATACTGCAGCGTCATTGGCCTCGCTTCGGGCTGCGGCTGTGCCTGACGTACGGAGCCGCTCGAGTAGTTGGCTGTGATAACTGCTGGACGCCGAACCTCGCGATCGACCACTGGCGGAAGTTCGTTTCTGACCAGATCGGGCTCGCTTAAAGTCGCAACAGAGATGTCAGGTCCGTTTGCGGAGCCAACGTCCGAGCTAGCCGGAACTGCTGCGTTCTCCACGATCGGAACCGCGGCGATCTCTGAGCCGCTATCAAGGCCCAACGGCCTGAGCGTCCAGACGCCGGCAGCCAATGCGAAAATAACAAGAACGCCCGCAGCCGCGGAGAGCGACGGATTCGCGAGATAAAAGGCAAGAACTCCGTAAGCTCTCTTCCATATCGAAGCGTTTTCCTTTTCATGGTCGATCGATTCGTTGATACGACTCCATAAACGCTGGGTCGGGACCAGCGAATTCAATTCATTTTCGAGAGCCGAAAAGACCAAGGCGTTCTCGTCTTCGGCCTGTGACAGCAAGAGTGCGCAGCTGTCGCAATCCGAAAAATGGCCTGCCATTTTCACCGCGACCTCAGGTGGCGTTTCACCGTCCAAAAATTCCTGGATCTTACCAATGTCAATACACTCTTTGCTCATAACGTCTCTCTCCCGACCTTTCCGTAAAATCTGAGGAACTCTTGCCTCGCACGTGCCACATAGGTGCCGATACTCGTCTCGTTGAGCGAAAGGCTTTCCGCGATCTCGCGGTAGGACAGGCCTTGCTGTTTCAAAACCAGACAACTTCTGAGCGGTTCCTTGACTTTGCTCAGTGCGCGATTCACTTCGTTAAGTTCGCTCTTTTGTTCATACTCCGATTCGACCGAGATCACACTGTTTTCTACTGTTTCTTTGACGTAATTCTCGTCTCTTGTGTTCGCCCTAATATTCCCGCGAACCGTGTTCTTGGCCAAGTTCAATGCAACCCTTATCAGCCACGGCCGAAGCATCTCCGGATCATTGATCGAATTCAAATTCTTGTAAAGCTTAACGAAAACCTCTTGTGTCACATCCTCGGCCAGAGCAGCGTCCCGCACCACCGACCGTGCGGCGCGAAATACGGTTCGATGGTGAAGCGAAAAAGCCTCTTCGAATTCGATCGTTTCTTTCGCCGCCGCGGCAGTTGCTTGTTCGGACATCGAGTCCACAAATGTTTCCGTCGCTTTGCTCATTTTCAGCATTGATCAATGCTTTTTCAATAAAGATACACCACAGAAGTGGCTTTTGTGACATAAATTACGTTCAAAAATGGACGACGGTCAAAGCATCTGCGATCTCCGGCGGAAAATCAGATGCCGGTGCGGCCGTAACGGCAAAAATGTGGCTGTTGGAGTCGTGACTTGCACGTCGAACCAGAGCTTCGAATCGAGCGGTTTCCGGTCCGATCAGATCCACATGCCTGGCATCGGCTACCGCAAGCCGCTTAAGACAGTCGTGGAGATGTCTCGTACCGATTCCCGGCTCACGCTCTTCATCGTCAATTATCAGGCAAATCTCTGCCTGTTCCTCGGTGAAGTGGGCGATAAGCGAGGCTGCCTTTCTGACGGCACGTTCGAAATCCTCCGATCGTTTGAGTTCTGCTCCGTCTTGCTCCGCGTCGATCTTCTGCCTTATTGTCAGCTTGGCCAGCGGATCGTCGGTCGTCCGACGGTCAAGGAATACGGTGATCTTCTTGTCATCCTCGGCGGCGAATTCACGCACGATCAAATGCCTTGACCTGGCAGTCGCCTTCCAATCTACGCGTCTGAGGTCGTCGTTCGGATGATAATCGCGCAGGGCAAGTAGATCCTGGCCAGACCCCTTGAGGTTCGTCATCACTTTTCCCGCATCCAGAGGTACGCTGTCGATCTCGTTATCAAGCGTATCGATCGGCGGAAATACTATTAGTTCTGTTTCTTTTGCCGGCAGTCGTCGACGATGTCTGAAAAAGGCGAATGGGAACTTTGTCGAGATCTCGAAGTCTTTTATCAAGAACCTTCCGCGGTTCGGGAAAACGTGAAACGTGCGGCTTTCGGTCATCTGGCTGCGAGGAACGTGGACAAAGTAGTCGAGCGTTCGACGAACGATCGGGGCACGGGAGAGCCGCTCAGCGATGCGTTTGGGCAAAATATCATGCAGATCTTCCGCTGCGATCGACCGTTCGCGTTCATTGCCTCGTACTTCGGCAACGACCGAAATGCTTGGAAGCACCTTTTTTCTGTTGTTAAGCGTGACCAGGATCGGCGTTTCTTCGCCTGCAAAAATGGTCTCGGGGAAACGCATTTTTACGTCGAGTTTTTTCAGCATTATCGCCCCCGCCATAAACCCGACCATCATCGCACCCGTCAAGAACGACAAAACCAAAAACAAGAGATTGTTTCCGGTGTTCCACGCAGAAAATGCGACTATGACGATAAGAGCGATCATGATCGCCCCGCCGATGGTGATCTCGAAGGGCAGGTTCAGCTGATTGGCTTCTTTGCTGGCATTGCGGGCAAGCGGAGGAACTACGAATATCAGTATCAGGATAACGAAAACGAGCGACACCGCAGCGGCGATGCCGGCGAGTTTCGGCTGCTCCGTACGATGGGCGTAAAGTGTCAATAAGGCGAGCCCGACACCGCCGACAATGACGAGGAACGCCAGTAAGCCGTTTCGCAGGTCGCGAAGGCTGAATAATTGCCGGAGTTTGCTGAATTTCACGAAAATGTCGCCGATGCCGAGATCGATCTTTTACACCGGAACTGCAACTTTTTGAAGGATGTCTTGAAGCGCTGCCTCGGCTTCGCGCGTTCGATTCTTGAGTCCCGAAGATCTCGAGTTTACGATCACCCGATGGGCGAAACAAGGAAGAACGAGCCGTTTGATATCGTCTGCAATACAGTAATTGCGCCCCTCGATAAGCGCCATGGCTTGCGCGGATCGGAAAAGTGCAAGGCTGCCACGCGGGCTGATCCCGAGTTCGAGTACCTCCGAATGCCGTGTTTCATCAACGATCTGCAAGAGATAGTCGACAAGTGCCTCGTCAAACCGAACGGACGTCACCATGTCCTGAAGTTCAATGATCTCGCCCTGGTCGAGCACCGGACGTATAAGGTCCAAGGGGTTGATACGCTCCCGGTCATGGAGGATCGATCTTTCATCCTCAAGGCTTGGATAACCCATGTGCAGTCGCAGCATGAAACGGTCGAGCTGCGATTCCGGCAATGGATAGGTCCCATGATGCTCCGACGGATTCTGTGTTGCAATGACCATGAAAGGCAGCGGAAGCCGCCGCGATATCCCTTCGACGGTAACCTGTTCTTCGGCCATTGCCTCAAGGAGCGCTGACTGCGTTTTCGGCGTAGCTCGATTGATCTCGTCCGCAACCACGACATTCGAAAAGATCGGGCCGGGCTTCCACTCGAATTCGCCGCTCTTCTGATCAAAGATCGAAAGTCCGATAACGTCAGACGGAAGCAGGTCAGAAGTGAACTGAATACGCTGGATCGAAAGGTCGAGCGCCCTGGCGAGGGCGTTTGAAAGTGTTGTTTTTCCAATTCCCGGCACATCCTCGATCAAAAGATGGCCTTTCGCAAGCAGTGTGACAAGGGCAAACTTGACCGTTTCCGACTTTCCGCGTATCACGCTCTCTATCGCCGCCTGCAATTCAGCGATCTTCGCGCCCGCGTCGAACTTTGTAACAATGGCCTCGGCGGAGGTAGCGGTATTGTCGGCGATCCAGTCTCTCATCCTTGTTTCAGACTTCATTTCGATGGTACACATCGCCCGAACCCGAGGGCAGCGGGCTTACAACTCTTATTCTACTAGATTATCGATGACTGCAGTAGCCTAAAGTTTGCGTGCAATATCCTCGCAGATCGGCCGAATCTAAAGAGGCTATTGGAAAGCGGGGCTAACGACCGGTGGCCGACTGTTTGCATAATGGCAACCCGTCGTTCTAAACTTTTGAAACAATTTGCTATCGATTTCGTGGAACGAAGCGGAGAGTTTTACGCGGGAAATCGAACGTATATGAGAAACAGAATCAGGGATCAACGTGGTTTTAACCTTATCGAGTTAATGATCGTTATTGCGATCATCGGACTGCTCATTGGCGTCGGGGCCGTCGCGTGGGGTGCGATGATCCGGTCCGGGAATGAAACCGCGGCAGCTCAAATGATCGACCGTATCAGGACCTATCAAGCACAATACGCTGCTCGAAACCGGGGCAAATTCGGAACATTCGATGATCTTATCCGCGTTTCGGGCCTGGATGAGAAATTCGCAGGTGAACGTCCTGTGGTGAATGGATATATCTTTACACTAACGCTTGAAGAGCCGTCGGACGCTCGACCGGGATTCTATTCGATCACCGCTGACCCGCAGGTCGGCGAGGGCGTGACGGCAACCGGTACAAGGCATTTTTATACCGATTCGTCGATCGGGACGATAAAAGGGACTGACGAGAACCGGCCGGCAAAAGCCGATGACCCGTCGATCTAACATCTCAAAAAGCCGACTTAGCTCAGTGGTAGAGCACTCGCTTCACACGCGATAGGTCAGAAGTTCAAATCTTCTAGTCGGCACCAACATCATCTCAAATTCAGATCAAGGGCCTGCGATAACATCGCGGCCCTTTTGTTCTCGGCAGGACATCGCCCTCGACATCCATCGTCTCGGTCACAATCCCATTTTTCTCATCAGCGCGCGAAATTCGGGCTCGTTCCTGACCGGATCCCACATTGGATCGACATTCACAAAAGGGGCCAGAAAAGCATGTTGGTCGATCGCAACGCCCAAGTTGTGATATACAGCTCTTTTATCGCCGAGTTTCATCGCTGCACTCGCGAGCGAAATATACTCGTTATTATTTCTACGTGCATTTTGCGAAGCGTTCTTTGCCAACCAGCGCCAATACGCAACTGCTTCAGGATTCCCGCTCGGATCGATGGATTCCGTCGGTTCGCTGTTCGCCGTTTCTGAGACTGCACCATTAGTTGGGGAATATCGGTTGAGTTCATTCGCAAAAAGCGTCTGTTCGGACAATGCTTCGCGGATCCTCCCGGTCTGAAGATAGATCGAAGCGAGATACGCACGTGCATAAATGAAATTCGGATAGATCTCAAGGGCCTTACGAGCCGATCGTTCCGCCTCGTCATATTTCCGGGCAAAAAATTGAGCTTGCGCAAGATCACCGTACAAGTTATAAGACCCCGGATCGATCAGTAGCGCTACTTTCAGTCGTGCCTCAGCCTCAAGTGGGCGGCCGCGGATCATCAGCAGCGTTGCGTACCACTGATGCGCCGTCGGATACCCTGGATTGAGTTCGATCGACCTGAGAAGATCTGCTTCCGCCGCTTCCCAATTCCAGTTATGGAACATCTCGATAAATCCACGGGTCGCGTACGCTTCGCCGAGATCTGGATCAAGTTCGATCGCCCGATTCACGGCGGTCAACGCCTCGCCTGCCTGTGGTGCGAATATCGAGGAATCTGCTATTCCAACATAAGCGAGTGCGAAGTCAGGGTCGGCTTTGACGGCGTTTCGGAACAACCGAAGGCCGTCGGTCAGCCCCTCGTTGTTCCGCTTGTTCCAATGATAACGTCCTTCCTGATAAAGCCTTACGGCATCTGCGTTTGGGGAAAACCGTCGAGAAACCGACGTACGTTCAACGTTGCCCAGCCCGCGGCCGAGCGCGCTGGCAATGGCCTGCGCTAGCTCCGACTGTAAACGCGATCGCTCGTTCAGCGATCCGCTGAACTGCCGCGACCAGATCGTCGCATTATCGTAAAGCCGTACAAGCCTTGCGGCGACCTGCATTCCGTCTGGCGATTCAATGATCGTACCTTCGATCACACTGTCGACCGATAGCTTTTCCTTTATTTCAGAAAGTTCCACGGGCGAGTTTTCAAATTGTAATACAGAACTCGTCGGCCGTACGTGGAGACCCGCGGTGCTGCTCAGACTCGAAATGATCGTATCGGCGAAGGCAACGCCCAAATGCCGATTCTGATCATTCGGCTCAACGACCCGGAACGGGATCACGGCGACAGATCGTATCTCAGATCCGGAACCTGCACCAAATGCACCATAACGATAAGCTGCAAATCCGGCCAATGCAGTGATGGCAACTGCCAAAAGTGCGGCGAACGCTGGGGTCTGAACGCGTTTGTACAACGAAGTCTTGCTGCTCAGCGTTTTCGAATCGACGATTGGCTCGGTCTGGGAATCACTTGAGTGGATCTCTTCGACAAGTGTCTGAGTCAACACGCGGCGTTCAATTATCAACTCGGGAGGCGGTTGTGTAATAACGTCGCGCACAAAACGGTATCCGCGCCGCGGAATCGTCTGGATCACAGCATCCTTCTCGCCGTACTTTTGAAATGTCCTTCGAAGCCGGTAAATATGTTGCGCAAGATTGCCTTCCTCAACAAACGAATCGGCCCAGACACGATCAAGAAGTTCACCCTTTGTGACGACGTTTCCTACGCTTTCGATCAAGACGCACAAGATCTCGATCTCTTTCAAGGGAATCTCGACCGGCTGATCGTTAGCCCACAGAACCTTCCTTTCGGCATCCAATCGAAACTGGCCGAAAGTCCTCAGGTTGCCGAATTCTGCTGCCATACCTGCCTCAAGAAATAATCCAGAAAAAATTGACAAAAGATTCAAGACCTTTCATGCGGCCCGAATCTAAACTCTCCAGATCAACACCAAAACGTTGACCGGCAACACGGGCGGAAGCGATCTCTTAAGTTGATGTTTTCCGTCTGTGAGCCGATTTTAGTGCATATGCCGATAAAAACAAAGAAGTTTTTGATCACCACTGAGACCTGCGAAACGATAAGGATCATTGCCGGAGACGACCATGATCTCGAAAAGATCTGCCCGGTCTGTTTGGCAAGGCTTCGAATGGTATCTGAGGAAGAACTTAGGTCGGAACCACATATACCTGAGATCGACTCGCTGGTTCAACGAAAAGAAAAATAGGGTAACAAGCGGTTGGTGGGATATTACGAGATCGCCATGCTGTCCGATCCGACGTAGCGAGTCAGAAGCCTTTTCAGGTAGTCAATGATGAACGCCGAAACTAATTCTGGCTGAGTTTGAATTTATATTCGCGTAGTTTCATACAAACCTTCGATAGGTGATCTCTATTGTTGTTTCAGGGTGAGGATTAGGCAGGAGAAATGTAAGTATGCACACAAGGGCGTTTTTTATTGGTCTGGTAATCGCGGTCGGGTCTTTTTTGCCGGCAAACGCACAGGATTTTTGCGGCACCACGGCAGCAATGGCAAATCTTTCGCCCGAACAACGTGAGGAGATACTAAGAAACTCCGTAACTTCGCTTGTTCCGGCGAACGAACTACTGCTTTACCTTCATTTTGGCCCGGCCACGATAAGGCCTGGAAACGCAGATTCCACTGGATTCAGATCGCCATTGGTAAACGCTAATCGAAATGTCCCAGCCCCAACCATGACCGCGCAGCAGATCTCGCAAGCCATCGACCTCGTAAAAGATGACTTTGCACCCTTCAATATTCGAATAACAACCAACTATAACGAGTTTCTAAGCTATCCCATTGCGAATAAGCATCTAAATATTATAACGACGCTGCCGAGCGTTCTTGGCATGTCGTCGGATACCGGTGGCGTTGCTCCGTGGGCCGGCATTGGAACACGGCTGTTTTCGAACCCTTCTTTTACATTTGCACAGGTTTGGGGCAACAACCCAATAGCGGTCGCCGATACGATCTCGCATGAGGTTGGGCACACGTTAGGTCTTGCCCATCAGGTGCATTTCACGGCGAATTGCGGGTTTATTTTTGAGTATCACCCCACAATCGGTACCGGCCCCTTGGGTTTCGGACAGATCATGGGATTCGGCCTTCAGGATAATCTGTATCAAGGCATATCAAATTGGTGGTCGCAAGAATGCCCGCATCCACAATACGGTGGGCCGCTCCATGATTTCGAGCTGTTAAGTGATCAGGTCGTGCTACTGCCCGACGATTTTCCGAATTCAGCCAGCCTTGCATCGCCAGAAGGAACCACGACTTTACCCGTGACCGGAATTCTCGGCGAATCCGGTGACGTGGATTTCATACGCGTCGATCTGACCACTGGAACTACGCTGGCCGCTACGAGTGGAAACATCGACATCGAAGCGTCGGTCTTTGAAACTGATGGGACACCGATCGCTACATTCAACGATCCCCTCAGCCCAAGCGTGAATTTTTTGGTTCCAAGCGGCCCGAAAGACATTCGCATTCGGGCAGCGAGCAACGCGAACATGGACGCTCAGTTCATGACCGGCCAATATACGTTGACCGATCTTGGGCAGACATGTGCATCACTTCCCCCAGATATCGACGGCTGGTGGAAGAGTGACGGTAATGCAAACGACATATTGGGAATAAACAATGGAACTCCGATCGGTTCACCATTGTTTATTAAAGGGCAAGTCGGCCAGGCCGTCAGATTCGATCCGTCGAATGGCACCGATGGTGTACAGTTACCATCCCCAGGCATTTTCAAAGGACAGTCCGGCGGGACCATCGAAGCATGGGTCCGCACGGTCGGACCGCACTCGAATGAAAATGGCTACGGCGGACAGGTGTTTTTGGAGAACACATCGACTCTCAGCTTTACACGATTCGGTTTAAATGTTCTCAACGATGGAACCGTACTTGCGCGAGGAAGGGCGAGCGAAGCAGGCGATCCTACGGAACTCTTCTCGACGCAGACGATCCCGTTGGATACATGGTCGCACATCGCGGCTACATGGGACGCCGTTGACGGCTTACGCCTTTACATAAACGGCAGCCAGACAGGGTCGCTTGCCGGACCCGTTGGAACATTTACCAATTCCGACAGCACGTTTATGTCTATCGGTGTCGGGGGACTTCCTTCAATTCTCGTAAATGCGTTCAACGGAGATATCGACGAGACGACGGTTTACACTCGCGCGTTATCGGCCTCAGAGATACAAGCCATTTTTAATGCTGGAAGCGTCGGAAAATGCGGAGGAAGCGAACCCTTGACGATCACACCGCAAAACTTGACAGTTGCGGTCACCCAAACGCAGCAGTTCTTAACGAGCGGCGGTATCGGATCAAAGACATTCAGCATCATTCAGAACAACAGTGGCGGAGCCATCGACAGCATTACAGGGCTTTACACAGCCGGAACAGCCGGCGGGACCGACACCTTCCGTGTAACTGACGGATTTATGAATTCGGCAGACGCTGTCGTGAATGTGACCAACAACATCTCGTGCCCCGGTAGCCAGAAAGTATGGGATGGCGGCGGAACGACGAACAATTGGTCGGAAGCCGCAAATTGGTGCAACGACACCGTACCGATATCTGATGATGCTGTGATCTTTAATGGAACGAGCACCAAAGACGCCACCATCGACTCGTTGACAACCATCGCTTCACTGACCACAAATGCCGGTTACTCCGGAACGATCACGCAAAGCGGAGGCCTAACGGTGGGCACATCAGGATTTACACACAATTCAGGTGCTTTCATTGGTGGCGGCATGCTGCAGTTGCGGGGCAATCTTACGGTCGGGGCATCTGCGACGTTCAATGCGGGCAGCGGCACGCTTGTCTTTGACGGCCCCGGCAACCAGGGACTGGTAACTTCAGGAACCCTTACATTCAACAACCTGACGGTGAACAAACCGACCGGAACGGTGCTCTTCTTCGCCAGCCAAGCGACTAATCTGATCATCGCGGGAACGCTGACGCTTACGGACGGGGGGCTGCAGGATAATACCGGCGTCTCTACGTTCAACGCTCAGGGGCCGGTCTTGTTCGCCCCGACGTTTGATGGGGGTAACGGTCCGTTGCTCATTTCCGGAGACTCAATACGAACTGTCACGCTTCCTGTAGGAGCAGGTATTCCGAGGACAACGGTCAATGCCGCGAACGTCACTCTGGACACGAGCGGTGCCGGTACGATCACTTTTGCTCAGGCGTTCGCCGTGACTAACTGTGCCAGTTTTACGAACGGTCCGGTGAACTTCGTCTTTACGCAGGCATTCACCTATACCGCCGGCACTAACTTTACGTTGGGCAGCGGCGATGTGAGCTTCGGCTCGACCTACACTCAAACGGGCGGTACTTTCAGTCCCGGCACGGGAGCCCTTAGTTTCAGCGACAATGTTACGGTCAACGGTGGCACGTTCAATGCACCGAACGGGATATTGCAGTTGCGAACGAATCTTACGGTCGGGGCATCTGCGACGTTCAATGCGGGCAGCGGCACGCTTGTCTTTGACGGCACCGGCAACCAGGGATTGGTCACTTCAGGCACTCTCACATTCAACAATCTGACTGTGAACAAACCGACCGGATCGGTGCTGTTTTTCGCGGGCGGTGCAACGAACCTGATCATTGCCGGAACGCTGACGCTTACCGATGGTGGGCTGCAGGATAATACTTTTCTCTCCACCTTCAACGCCCAGGGACCGGTTTCGATAGCTTCGACATTTGACGGGGGCGGCGGTCCGCTGCTGATATCGGGCGATGCGGCTCGAACGATCACGCTGCCTGCGGGAGCGGGTATTCCGAGGACAACGGTCAATGCCGCGAACGTCACTCTGGACACGAGCGGTGCCGGTACGATCACTTTTGCTCAGGCGTTCGCCGTGACTAACTGTGCCAGTTTTACGAACGGTCCGGTGAACTTCGTCTTTACGCAGGCATTCACCTATACCGCCGGCACTAACTTTACGTTGGGCAGCGGCGATGTGAGCTTCGGCTCGACCTACACTCAAACGGGCGGTACTTTCAGTCCCGGCACGGGAGCCCTTAGTTTCAGCGACAATGTTACGGTCAACGGTGGCACGTTCAATGCACCGAACGGGATATTGCAGTTGCGAACGAATCTTACGGTCGGGGCATCTGCGACGTTCAATGCGGGCAGCGGCACGCTTGTCTTTGACGGCACCGGCAACCAGGGATTGGTCACTTCAGGCACTCTCACATTCAACAATCTGACTGTGAACAAACCGACCGGATCGGTGCTGTTTTTCGCGGGCGGTGCAACGAACCTGATCATTGCCGGAACGCTGACGCTGACGGACGGAGGGCTTCAGGACAACACTAGCCTCTCAACTTTCAATGCCCAGGGACCGGTTTCGATAGCTTCGACATTTGACGGGGGAATTGCGGGACTGACATTCTCGGGTTCCGCCAACCAGACGTATACAAATGCCGGCGGCGTAAATCCGCGTGGCATTTGGACTGTGAACAAGCCATCCGGAACGCTCACTGCAGCTTCAGATTTACTCCTTGAGACGACGCAGGCTCTAAACATAACGTCCGGCACACTTTATCTAACGGACAGCAGCGACCTGACGGTTGGCCCGATCACGGTAGGACCGGCGGGCCGCCTCATAAATGATTCATCGACGACCATTACTCTGGGCGGCAATGTCGCAAACGCGGGAAATATCTTTCTGCTTGGCCCCGGTGCCGCGTGTCCTCAGGCCGATACGGTTTTGATCCGTTCAAGCGTTGCAGGAACTCAGCGAAACTGGAGCGGCGTAGGCAACTTTGCCATCGCCGATGCCGACATACGCGACATGGCCGGCACCGCACCCATCATCGCCTACAGCAGCACAGACAGTGGAAACAATGGTACGAACTGGACGTTCGACTCCGGATGCCCGCCGGCCGTTTTTATCAGCCCACAGGTTTTGAGCATTTATCGAAATCAAAACCAGACGTTTACGACGGGTGGAGGCTTCGGAAACAAGACGTTCAGCATTCCGGTTAACAATTCGGGCGGGACCATAAACCCCACCACGGGCCTTTACACACCGGGAAACACGATCAACGTGGCCGACACAGTTCGCGTGACCGACGCATTCGGCCAGTTTGCTGATGCTCAGGTCTCTGTGATTCCAGGCCCGCCGACGAAACTGGCCATGTCCGTTCAGCCGCCGTCGGTTGTACAAGCCGGCATTCAAATGTCGCAGATCCGGGTTGCGCTTCAGGATAACGACGGTAACACGATCCCTAACGCGACAAACGCCGTGACAATCTCGCTCGCAGGCAATCCCGGCAACTCAACACTCTCAGGCACGCTGACCCGAAATGCTGAAAACGGCATCGCGATTTTCAATGACATCAGTCTCAACCGGCCGGGCGTCGGTTATTCGTTTGCATTCTCGTCCGGCAGCCTTGTCGGTACGAACAGTGCGGACTTCAACGTCGTCCCAGGCCCGCCAACGGCACTTGGGTTCTTGGTCCAACCGAGTGATACCGAAGCGCTAACAGTGATCGCTCCACCGATCAGTGTGGCGATCATGGACGCGGCGGGCAATACAGTGACGAGCGCGACGAATCAGGTCACAATAACGATCGGCAATAATCCATCGGGCGGCCTACTCATCGGTACGACAGTAAGAAACGCTGTCGGCGGCGTTGCAACCTTCAACAATCTGCAGATCAACAACGCTGGAGATGGATATACGCTGCAAGCCTCCGCGGCAGGGTTCACTGGAGCGACAAGCGCGTCGTTCAATCTACTTTCGCCTTTCGTTGTTCGAAATACTAACGACGCCGGTCCAGGCTCTTTCAGAAATGCGATAACAAAGTCGAACCAAACGACTGGCGCGCAGACGATCAGTTTTAACCTCCCGGGCGCAGGACCACATAGAATTGAGCCCATAACCGCGTTTCCGGCCGTTTCCGATCCGCTGACCATTGATGCCACGACCCAGCCTGGCTTTTCCGGAACGCCGATAATCGAGCTAACTGGGAACAATCGGGTGGGAGTTCCCGTCGGACTTGATTTACGTTCAGGAAACAACACGATCAAAGGCCTTTCGATCAATCGATTCTACGGTGCAGCCATCGTAATATCGTCGGCGATGACGGGCGGAAACACGATTCAGGCAAACTATATCGGTACAAATACCGCCGGCGACACGGCTCTGCCGAATGGAACCGGAATCGTGATCGGAACCCCGAACAACTTGATCGGCGGGTCAACCGCCTCTGAACGAAACCTCATTTCAGGGAATCAGGGCAGCGGAATACAGATCGGCTTGGTGCCAAATGCAGGGGCAGCCACCGGAAACGTGGTTGTTGGCAATCTGATCGGCACCGATGCAGCAGGCACTGCACCGCTTCCGAATAATTCGGGAATCATCATCGTCTCCAGCCAAACGACAATCGGAGGGCTATCGGCGGGTCAGGCAAATCTGATCGCGTTTAATTCGCAACAAGGTGTGAGAGTCAGTGACGGATCAAGCAATCGAATACGTGGAAATGTCGTTCATTCGAACAGTGGGCTTGGAATCGATCTTTTTCCCATCGGATCGACACTCAATGATCCCGGAGATCCAGATTCCGGACCGAATTTCTTGAAGAATTATCCGGTGCTTGATTTCGTGACGGGCGGCGGCGGCACATCGATCGAAGGAACGCTGAACAGTTCGCCTGCTTTTGTACACACGATCGATTTTTACAGTAGTCCGGAGTGTGACCCGTCGGGATATGGCGAGGGTCGAACGTACATTGGCTCGACAAATGTCACAACTAATGCAAGCAATTTGGCGGCATTCGATGTTTCGTTCCCGACGAATACACCGATCGGCCACTTCGTAACGGCAACATCAACCGACTCTCAGGGAAATACATCGGAATTCTCGCAGTGCCGCGTCGTAACACCATCAAAGGTCTCGATATCCGGTACGGCGACAAATGGTGTTGGCACTGCGCTCGAAAAAGTGACGATTAAACTTTCTGGTGGAGCAAAGACCGAAACCTTAACGAGGAAAAATGGAAGTTATGTTCTAGACAGGATCGCGAGCACGGGCAACTACACGGTGAGGCCCTCGCTGACCAACTACGACTTTTCACCACCCTCTCGAAATTATTCGAACATCCCCTCGAACCAGACAGATCAGAATTTTGTTGGAACAAAGACACGTTCCTCGATCACAGGAAACTTGATCGGATTAGCGGGACTAATACCGCTTTCGCTAAACGGTGTTACCGTGACATTAAGCGGTACTGCAAGCCGCTCGACAACCGCCAATGGCTCATATGCGTTCCACGATCTGCCGCCAGGCCCATACACCGTGACCGCGATCAAGGATGGCTGGACATTCAGCCCACTATCGATCGATGTGAACTTGACGCTAGCCGACGCTTCGCTTACCCATGTCGCTGCGCAGACCTCAGCTTTAGAGGGTCGAATCTTCCATTCGAATGCGACCGCGAATCCGACCGGCGCGAGTGGCGGAAATCTAGGGGTGATGAACGCAAATGGAACGGCGTTCATTCCGCAACTCACCAGGTGGTTCACCTATACTTCGGCCGATGCCTCGCCTGACGGCAGCAAAATAGCCTATGCGATAGGCCCGCAGGATCCAAGACAACTCTTTTATGCTAATTCAGACGGAACCGGTGAGACACTGGTCGATAGCGGGAATTATATTCTCTATCCCAAATGGTCGCCTGATGGAACCCGGATCGCCTATTTGTATTTCCCCGCCAGCGGTGAGCCCCGTAAGATCCGTGTGCGAAGCATAGTGAACGGAGCCATCGTCGACATTTCAACAGGTCTCAGCCAAACAAGCTCCGTTGGCTGGCTCAGTTCCGAGCGGATCGTCTTCTCGGCGAACGACGAAAGCGATAGCGAGATCTACGCCGTGAATACTGACGGATCAGGTCTGTTGAAACTCACCGACAACACCACCGATGATCGTCTTCCGACCACATCCTATGATGGATCGCGAATCGCCTATATATCGTCGCAGGGAGGTGGCCTTCAAAATCAGCTCTCAACAATGAATGCCGACGGTTCTAACAAGATCGTATTGCGCAACGATGTTGCGTCCCAGAATGCAGCCTGGTCTCCGGACGGGACGATGCTTGCAGCTAACAGGTTCATAGCCGGCACGGGCTTCCGCGGAGTTGCGATAGACGCCGCAACCGGCAGCCAGGTGGCCGTAATTCATAATGAATTTCTTAGCACTCCTGACTGGGCCCCAGATCTCGACATCGCGACCCAAACCGGAGCAAACGTTCCGGTCGAGGCCGGCGGAGTTGATATCACATTTTCAGGCGTGTCGACTGCGGGCACCACAACGGTGACACAGATCCCGCCTTCTTCCGCCGGCACCGCACCGAACGGCTTTGTTCTTGGCGGTCTGGCTTATGAGATAACGACAACCGCCGCATACACAGCGCCGGTGACCATCTGTTTTAACGTACCGATGTCGATCGCGTCCACGCAAACAGCCTTCAACGCACTAAACCTGATGCATAATGAAGGTGGATTGCTGATCAATCGTACCACCAGCCGAGATTTTCCAACGAGAACGATCTGCGGCAGCGTAACGACTCTTTCGCCATTCGTGATCGCCGAACAGATCGATCCGGTGCTGCCATCGATCACGGGATACGTTGAGGACTCGAATGGCGAACCAATGGCTGAAGTTTCGATCCAGTTGACCGGTGCCGAGAACCGTTCGACGCAAACTGATATCAACGGCTTCTTTACCTTCGTCAACCTTATCGAGGGCGAAAGCTACACGGTTCAGCCAAAATCGCTCGGCTATCTATTTAATGAATACAGTTCCGACTTTATTGCGGTCACCGCCGAGAACTCTGTGGTCTTCACCGGAACCCAATCGAATTTCGATATTTCGGGTCGAGTCACCGATAACAATGGCAACGGGATCGCTGGAGTTGAGGTTGGCCTTGAAGGCTCGGTGACATCCACGACGGTTACCGATGTAAGTGGTCTTTTTGTCTTTACAAGCCTCCCTGCTGACGGATCATATTCGGTTTCGCCGTTCCAGCCGGGATATGTTTTTCTCCCGCCCAGCCAGTCGATAGATGCTCTGACAGGCAATATGAGCGGGCTGGACTTCACGCAGTTTGGCCCGACGGCGGCCGCGGTCTCGCTAAGCGGGCGCGTCTTGACAGTTGATGGAAGGGGTATCAATAACGCCCGGGTCGTGGTCACCGATGCATTCGGAAACATGTTAACTGCCCGCTCGAATTCATTCGGCTACTACATGGTCAACGGCCTCGAGGCGAGCCGCGCATATACAGTTTCGGCAGCCCAAAAAGGCTATCAGTTTACCGATCAGTTCATCGTTCCGAACGACAATGTTACAGGATTTGACCTGATCGCTTCACAGGACAAACTGAGATCGCCATGACCTTGCCGGCCGCTCGACGAGACCGCAACCGAAAAAAATGGTCAGCCCTTTTTTAAGGGCTGACCATTTCATTTTTGATTTTCGCTTATGCGATTTCAGTTTCGATCCTTTTCGCCGCCAAATAAAGGGCAAAGTTCGGCTTCTTCGGCTTGTCGCCGCCTTTTGGCTGATCCTTCGGAGGTTTATCCTTCGGGGTCACGACCGGGCGATCCGGATCCTTTGGCGGCGGTTTTTTTTGATCGTCCCTCTGTGCGGAAACGGCGAGCGAAAGCCCGACCACCGCAACTAGTGTGAAGATTGTCTTTTTTAGTGTATTCATCGCTCTACAACTCTCTCTTCCATTTACTAACGCAACAGGGGAAGAGGGAAAGTGCGTCCGCTTGTCTCTAAGGCAATCGCAGTGCCATTGACCATCTTATGACGCAAACCGCACCATTTTAGTTGGAAACGTTCATTTAGCCACTGACCGGGCATTTACAAAACTTTACGTTTTCGGCGATTCTCATACGAAAACGTGAATATTTCAAGTGATCCGAGCTGCTTTATTGTTACAATTTCATCATTATGACCGAAACTGCGACAGGTACCGAACGCCTTCGTGCGATCCTCGTGCTGGCGGCGACGATCGGCACGATTATCTTTAATTGGCTCGCCGCGATGGGATATGTTGGCGGCGTAACGCCTGCAGAAATTTCCGAAAAGTACCAGACTCTGGTCACACCGGCCGGCTACGCCTTTGCCATCTGGAGCCTGATCTACCTTGGAATAATCGTTTTCAGCATTTACCAACTGCTGCCGGCTAATCTGGTCCGATTTCGCAGTATACGCTCACTCTATATCATTTCGTGCGTTCTCAATTGCTCATGGATCTATATGTGGCATTCCGACCAGATCGTTGTTTGTTTCGGCCTTATCGCAGCGCTGCTTGCTTCACTTTTCCTGATCAACTGGCAGCTTCGCAGCACCGAAGCAGCTGTCGGGGAGTATTGGCTGGCAAAGGCGCCTTTTGGAATATACTTCGGGTGGGTCACCGCGGCAACGCTTGTGAATTTTTCGATAATGTTGGCCTACCTGAAGGTCGAATTGTCGGCGACGGCAAATACCGTCATAGCTGTCGTTCTGATCCTGATCGCCGGGGCGTTTGGCATTATCGTTAGGTTCCGAATGGCGAACTACATCTATCCATTAGCTATTGCGTGGGCTTTGACTGCGATCGCCGTGAAGCAAAGCGGAAAGACGGCGATTGTCGTTGCAGCTGCGATCGCCGTCATAGCTTGTCTTATTGCAACGCTCAGCTTCGTCGTCAACCTTCCGTCGTCCGACCGGCCGCGAAACGCCGAATAGCCGTCTGATCGGCCGCAAATCATCGTGAACCAAGGCAAGATCTGCATTTCAATCTGCGCTGAGACCGCGACCGAGCTTTTCGAAAAGATCAGGCTCGCCGAACAACTGGCAGATGTGATCGAAGTACGCTTTGATTGTCTCGAACCGATGCAGATCGGAATTGTCCTCGACGGGTTGCCCCAGACCGCAAAGCAATTCCTCTTGACATTTCGTCCGGCGAGCCAGGGAGGTCGGCGAGAGATCGATCCGGTCGAGCGAACCGCATTCTGGAATACAGCAGTCGAACGGTTCAAGGAACAGAACATCATCTTCGACCAGGAATTCAGCTGGCGGTGGCCCGAGAACCGGCCTGATGAAATGACGGTCGTTTCACTTCATGATTTCGGCACGCCTCGCTCCGATCTCGAAATATTTTATGCCGAGCTGTCAAAATTAGATTGCCTCGCATTGAAGCTTGCGCAAACGGCAGACGATGCGATCGACGCGATCCCGGTGTGGAAGCTGCTGGAACGTGCCGTAGCCGAGAGCCGGAACCTCATCCCGATCGCGATGGGTGAAGCCGGCAAATGGACACGGATACTCGGGCTTGCTCACGGAGCATATATGACCTATGCGGCTCTCGATGAAGGCTCCGAGACGGCTCCTGGCCAGATAACTGCCAAGGACATGAACGAGGTTTTCGGCGTCAAGGACCTAAACCGCAATACTGAGGTTTACGGCATTATTGCCGGTGATACGAGTTATTCGATGTCGCCGTTTATTCACAATCCGGCATTCAGAGCGGCAGGAATGAACCGCGTTTTCGTCCCTCTGCAGGTCAAAGATGTCGCCGAGTTCATACGTCGGATGGTGAGGCTTCAAACACGCGAGTTTGATCTGAATTTTCGTGGGTTTTCAGTCACGAATCCCCACAAGCAGGCGATCATCACGTATCTCGATGAGATCGACGATATGGCAACTGCGATCGGCGCGGTCAATACCGTTAGGATAGATGGCCAAAAACTGGTCGGATTCAACACCGACGCGCCCGGGTTCATTCTGCCTCTGACTCAGAAGTTCGGAGATATCAAAGGCGCACGGGTCGCACTATTTGGTGCGGGCGGAGCTGCACGCGCCTGCATTTACGCCATGAAAGAAGCCGGTGCGGAGGTTACGGTTTTTGCACGAGATGAAACAAAGGCTAAAAAGCTTGCTGAAGCATTCGGCTGCAGATCAAGCAGTCTTCCGGCAGTGCGGCAGAGTTTGCAGGCTGACATCCTGGTCAACGCGACGCCCGTCGGGACAAAAGGCCGCTTCGAAAGCGAGGCGATCGTAAAAGGTGATCAAATGAAGGGTGTCAAACTCGTTTACGACCTGATCTATAATCCTGAAGAGACGCTGCTCATTAGAGAAGCTCGAGCGTCGGGATGCGAAACGCTCGGCGGCCTTGATATGCTGATCGGTCAGGCGGTGCGCCAGTTCGAGATATGGACCGGCTATACACCGTCGCTTGATGTGATGCTTTCTGCGGCCCGAAAGCGCATATCCAAATGAACGAACCACAAAAGCCCGAGGCACTTAATTGCCCAAATTGCGGCGGTGCCGTTATGAGTGACCGCACACAGTGTGAATTTTGCCGCTCGCGATTGAAAACGGTCGGATGTCCATCCTGTCTCGGATCGATGTTTCTTGGGAGCAAGTACTGTACACACTGCGGCACCAAGGCGAGCGAGGTGACGGTTGTCGATGATAAGGAAACAGGAGTATGTCCAAGATGCAGGATAGGGTTGCAATCACTGAAGATCGACAATGTCTATATCCGTGATTGCGGGAAGTGCGGCGGATTTTGGTCCGGCATCGATACATTTGAAAGTATTTGTGCGGACCGCGAAAGTCAGGCGTCCGTTCTCGGGTTCGTTAAAAGTGATGCTCACCCTGATTCGCATCCGGCAACGATTAGCTATGTGCCCTGCCCGGATTGTGATCAACTGATGAACCGAAGCAATTTCGCTCGATCCTCAGGTGTGATCATCGACATCTGCAAGCAGCACGGCGTTTGGTTCGACGCCGACGAATTGCCGAAAATTATTGCGTTCATCCGCCAAGGCGGAATGGCACGTGCCCGCGAGAAAGAAAAGATCGCGATCGAGGATGAACGAATGAAACTAAAAGATGATAAAAGACGCCTCGATTTGATCGAGCGGCGCGCCGGTATCGCCAAATATGACGATGTTGCCGAAAGTTCGAGGCTTGGCAAGTTTATTGAACTGCTTTTCGATTAATAAATGAACGAGCGATACAGCCGCCAGACATTGTTTCCCCCGATCGGCCGTGATGGGCAGGCAAGGCTGCTCAACGCCCGCGTTTTGATCGTCGGCTGTGGGGCGCTCGGAGCCTCGCATGCTGAAATGCTCTCGCGCGCGGGCGTCGGGAATATCCGGTTGGTCGATCGGGATTTTGTCGAGTTCACCAATCTGCAGCGGCAGACACTCTTCAAAGAAGCTGACGCGTTCGAGCGGCTTCCCAAAGCGGTCGCCGCCAAGCATCGCATCGCTGAGATAAATTCGGAGATCGAGATCGAGGCGGTCGTAGCCGACGTCAATAATTCGAACATCGAATCGTTGATCGGTGACTGCGATCTGGTTTTGGACGGCACCGACAATTTCCAGGTCCGATATCTGCTCAACGACGCATGCGTAAAGCACGGGACGACATGGATCTACGGCGCCGCCGTATCTAGTTACGGTACGACGATGACCATCATTCCGGGCATAACGCCATGCCTGCGGTGCATATTTGAGGAAATGCCCGACGCCGGAAGTTCACCAACATGCGACACGGCCGGCGTGATAATGCCGATCATTGCAAGCATCTCAGCCGTACAGGTAGCTGAGGCGATCAAGCTGCTCGTCGGCGACAACGCTTCGCTCCATCGATCGCTTTTGCAGATCGACGTTTGGGCGAACGACTGGCGCAAGATAAGACTTGCGGGCCCGACGCCCGATTGCCCCAGCTGCCGGCAGAGACGGTTTGAATTTCTCGACGCCGAATCGCATGAGTTTTCTGCCGTTCTGTGCGGCCGCAACGCAGTCCAGATCGCACCGCCGCAGCCGACAAAATTCGACCTTGATGGGTTAGCTTTGCGTCTCGGCCCTCTGGGCGAAGTAAAACAGAACGAATATTTGGTCCGATTCATCACGGGCGGAACGGAGATCACGATCTTTGGCGATGGACGCGCGATCATCAAGGGCACTGATGATGTGTCAGAGGCAAGGTCGCTTTATTCACGATTTATCGGAACCTGATGCCGGTGGATTTGACCTAATCTCTTGTCGGTTTTCGCGTTGGATAATATGGGGACAAAGCCAAAAGTGATCATCATCGGCGGCGGATTTGGGGGCCTTTGGGCAGCCAAGGCTCTGGCAAATCGGCCCGTCGACGTAATTTTGATCGACCGAAAGAACCATCACGTATTTCAGCCGCTTCTATATCAGGTAGCAACCGCAGTTCTGTCGCCTGGCGAGATCGCATATCCCATCCGACGGATCTTAAACAAAGCCGACAATATCGAGGTCATTCTTGGTGAGGTCACGGGATTCAGTATTGCTGAAAGATCGGTGACTCTCGATGACGGCACGACGGTCGGCTTCGATTACCTCATTGTCGCTGCCGGAGCCCGGCACGCTTATTTCGGGCACGACGATTGGGAAACACTTGCACCGGGATTGAAGACGATCGAAGATGCTGTCGAGATAAGGCGGCGGATCTTCCTTGCCTTCGAACTCGCCGAGCGAAAGGCCGCGCTAACCGGCGAACACGACCCGCTCAATTTCGTCGTCGTAGGCGGCGGCCCAACGGGCGTAGAACTCGCCGGTGCGATTGCGGATATCGCCCGCCAGGCTCTTAAGAATGACTTTAAAGCAATTGATACGACGAAAGCGCGAGTGATGCTTTTCGAAGGGTCCGACCGCGTGCTCGGCAGCTTTGCGAGCGAACTTTCCGAAAGCGCCAAGACTCAGCTTGAGGACCTTGGCGTCGAGGTAAACTTGAACAGTTTCGTCACCCATATCGAGCCTGGTCGCGTTAAGGTCGGCGAGAAATGCATCGACTGCGAGGTAGTTCTGTGGGCGACCGGTGTTGCCGCTTCGCCGCTCGGCAAACAGCTCGGCGTCGAAACAGACAAGGCAGGTCGGGTGAAGATCGAAAATGACCTTAGCCTCGGATCCGCAAAGTACATCTTCGTGATCGGCGACATGGCTTCGCTTATGCAGCGGAGCGGGGAGCCCGTTCCCGGGGTCAGCCCGGCGGCGATGCAGATGGGGACGCACGCCGCTAAGAACATCCTTGCTGATATCGATGAAAGGCCCCGTACCGATTTCGAATACGTCGATAAAGGAACAATGGCGACGATCGGCCGCAGCAAAGCGATCGCCGATGTTGCGGGCATCAAAACGACCGGCCTTGTCGCGTGGCTCTTCTGGCTTTTCCTTCACGTCTTCTTTTTGATCGGTTTTCGTAATCGGTTGGTGGTACTGGCATCGTGGTTCTGGGCGTATCTCACACGTGAACGAAGCGCTCGGCTGATAACCGGTGACGCTCACGAACTCCGAGACGCACTTCTCTTCCTGGAGGGCCCCGAAGCTGTCAAGGTGATCGATCGTTTCAGCCATCGAACCCGATCCGGCGGATCAGATCGCCAAACCTCGGATCATGGCGGATCGGCTCCAGAAAAGGCTCAAAACGCGCGTAAATGATGCCTCGGTCGCGTTGTTGGTAAGCTCGTTCAAGATGGGCGAATGATGAGTCGGCGTCGCCGAGTCGCGCCGGCACAAGTGATTTTAGGTAGGCAGGATAGTCCCTCAAATGTGGCCTGGTCTCATATTGCTCGAGCCTCATGGCCCACAAGCCGTCCATGCCGTTTCGCTTGAACGCATCAAGCAGTTCGTCAGCGCATTCCTGGGGTTCGCCGAACTTTACAGCAGCTTTAACGAAATTATCGACCGCTTTTTTGTATTGACCTTTTAACTCGTAGCCAAAACCCAAGTAGAAATAACCGTAAGCGTGATCCGGGTCTGCTGCGACTATCGAACGCGCCTGTTTTACGAGCATGTCCGCGTCACCGCGGAGGTAAAACAAGACCGCTTTGATGGTCATTAGCTCCGGTGAGTCCGGCCTGATCTCGGCCGCACGGTCGAGCACCGCCAGAGCCTCCTCGAACCGGCCCATCACGCATAGATACTCGCCGTACCATTGGAGGGCCGAAATGTTATTCGGGTCAACCTCGAGGGCTTTTTTGAAAGACACGTCAGCTGCTCCCCAGTCCCAGTCGTAAAACGCCTGTGCATATCCGAGCGACGCATGGGCATCGGCGAGTTGGGAATCTATCTCGCTGCGTCGGTCTCGGCCCCGGACTTTTTTTGGCACGATCGACGAATAATATTCGGATAACAGTTGGTAAGATTCGGCCAGGCCCTCGTACGCATCTGCAAATCCCGGATCATTCTCGATCGCCTGTTCAAAATGCTCGACCGCTTTCTTCAACCCAACGCTTGTGCGCTTGTTCCAGAAAAAGCGTCCTTGGACGTATGCCCTGTAAGCCTCATCGTTTATGGTTCCGCGTCGTTCGACACGGTGGCGATGTTGGACGTCGACGATCTCCGATCGGTCAAGTTCCCGCACCGGAGCAATGAACCGATAACCCCGCTTCGGATAGGTAAGTACAAATCGCGGATCTGATCGGCTCTCGCCAAGAGCTTTTCTCAGCACAAACACGGTCTGCGGCAAATTTGCATCCTCGACGGCTGCTCCGCGCCAAAGCGATTCGAGCAGTTCCTCCTTTGAGATCACGCGAGAGTTATTGCGCACCAAATAGACGAGCAATTCGATGGCTTTCGGATAAAGTTCGACGGGGCCGCCGTCGGCGCGGCTGTAAAGCCGGTGGTTGACCGTGTCGAGCCTAAACTCCTCAAACTCGTAGATCCCGGTAGCGCTATTTGCAGGCATCCGTTGATGTTACATCAATTTTGATAATTTTTGATATGAATTTTGAGGATTTTTGAGATGTGTTGAGCCTAATCTCGACCAACAAGTTGATCGGCTTGAATCCTAAAATTTGAGGTGCAAGGTAATGGAGAAAAACAGCAGGTTTTTGACGCTTCCCTTACTTCTGGTGATTGCGCTGAGCGGGTCCTATTTCTTCCGGGGTACCACGTCGCACGCTACTGAAGTCCGTTCTGTTCCGACTGCTAGTTGGAGCGACAATATTCACATTTTCGCGTCGCAACGCGGAAACCCATGGATAAACCTTGGCGATGGCAAAGAGATCAAGGTCGCCATTGACGGACCGCGGGAACTGATCGCAGGGATCGATAGCGGCAACGCTCGGTCGCTGTCGGCAGCCACCGCTGATTTTGATGAAGACGGAATGCCCGACCTGGTGACGGGCAGCAAGATCGGCTCGATCGGTGCCATTTCGCTACTTCGGGGAAATGTCGATTCGGTCTTTCCGAACACCGCCGAAGCACAAGATCGTCTTGCGAAGGGCGTATTCACCAGTGCGTCCTTCCTCGGACCGGCACGGGTCTTTTCGACGAATAGCCTCGTGCCGGACTTTATCGCTGCGGGCGACTTTGACGCTGACGGTCATTTCGACATTGCGGTTGCCGCACGGGACAGTAGTTCCGTTCGCTTTCTTCGAGGCAATGGCAAAGGCGATTTTGTCCTCGTCAAAACTCTTGAGCTGAATGGAAATGTGACGGCGTTCCTGGCGGACGACTTTAATCGTCGCGACGGAACGAACGATCTGATCGTCGGCATTCGAACCGGGCGAGGATCGCAGTTGTTGGCCTTTGAAGATCCCTGCGGCGCGATGAAGGCGAAGCCGGAAGTTTACGATTTCAACGCACCCATAACTTCGCTGGCGATCGGTTCGATCGAAGGCGATGCGCATTATGATCTGGTCGTGGCGGCGGGCAGCGAACTCGCCGTTCTGCAAGGACGCGATAGAAAATTGTTGTTCGACGGCACCGGAAATTCGGCAGAGGCCGTAACTCTGTCCCGCCGGACCTTCGATTTTCGGATCGAAGCAGTCGCAGTCGGCGAATTCATCAAGAGCGAATCATTTCGACACGAGATCGCTCTTCTTTCGAACGACGGAAAAGTTCATCTCTTAGATAAGCGCGGGACAGCGTTGTCCGAATGGGACGTACAATCGTCGGTTTCCCTGCCAGAATACTTTTCGGGCACAGAAACGCCAAGGTTAAGGTCTGCACGCGTTTCGGCCCGCTCGGTCGACACCCTGGTGATTGGTGTAGAAAAATCGATCCATCTTCTGACGAGCGACATTACGCCGCCGAAAAGTGAAACGGAGGCCGTAAATTATGCCGGGCAAGACTTCGATCTGCAAACCTCGCTCGATTCGACGGGAAAGATCACGGCGATCCTGCCGATGCGTCTCAACATCGACGCCCTCAGCGATCTGGTCGTGATGAAGGATAACTCGGTTGCACCGACTGTCGTGCAGACCGCGCCGATGGCGAGTCTCATAGTGGATAGTACTTCCCTTGCCTCTGACGAAGATCTTTCAAACAATGTCTGCTGCACGGTTCCGCTGAACATGGGAGCCTGTCCGGTTGGAGCCTGCAGTCTGCGGGCGGCAGTCGAACAAGGGAATTTTTCGGGGGGCGCGCAGCAGATCAATTTCAATATTCAGATCGCCGGCGTTCCGACGATACCCGGCGGCACATACAGTCTATCTCCTCCAACTGTAATTAACGGAGCATCTCAGCCCGGAGGTTTGGTCCAGATCACCGGTACGAATGATCAGCCTGCAAACATTTTTACCGGCTCGCAGACCGACAATTGCGTCTTTCGCGGATTGGTGATCAACGGCGTCGGCGGTAATTACTACATGAATCCGCAGGGAATAAACAATATCATTGAAGGCAATCGGGTCGGAACGAATGCGGCGGGAACGGCCGCTGCGGGAAGTCCGGTCAACAACACCGGCGGCATCGCCGTCGGCGGTGCAAATCTAATCGGCGGCACGACCGCCGCCGCCCGCAACATAATTTCGACCGGCACCGGTGAAGGTGTAGGTGTCAATGGATTGGCTAACGGAAATCCCCTTCTCGTGCAGGGCAATTTTATCGGAACGGACGTAACCGGCACGGTTGCACTGGGAAATCTCGGCAGCGGAGTGAGGATCCAGGGCTTCAATCTGTCAGTCGGCGGAACGACCGCAGGTGCGGGCAATGTTATTTCTGGAACTACGGGCGATAGCATTTTCGGAGCAAACGGGATAACCGGACAAGGCGGCGACGGCGGCGGCATCGGAAAATTGATACAGGGCAACCGGATCGGGACGAATGCCGCCGGAACAGCCGCGCTTCCCAACGCACGATCCGGCATTAACGGAAGCACCGGGACGCCGTTTGACACGATAGGAGGCGCAAATCCGGCGGCGCGAAACATAATCTCTGGCAACGGCATCGACGGAATCTACTCATCTACCACGGGCGGAAGCGCGCTAGTGCCGTCAATTGTCGGAAATTTCATCGGAACGAACGCGTTGGGCAGCGGGGCAATTCCAAACGGGGGCTTCGGAATTAACTTCGGCGGCTCGATCGCGATACCGATCACTTCAAACGTTATCTCCGGCAACACGGGCGGCGGCATCCTGTTTTGCAATAGCATTTTCGGCACCAATAACGTTATAACGCAGAACCTGATCGGAACGGACGCTGGCGGCAACAACCCGCTCGGCAACACGGGCGTTGGTTTGTCCACCAGTTGTGGCGGGGCTAATGGAAACGGCACCATCACAAACAACACGATCTCCGCCAATGGCAGTCACGGCGTTCTGGTTGATGGCGGATTTAATCTGAATTTTCAGGACAATTTCATCGGCACAAATCCGAGTGGAAGCCTTAATTTGGGCAATGGCGGCGACGGGATTCGATTTGTCAACGCTTTCGGTCAGAACGATGTTACTTTCAATCGAATTACGCGTAACGCAGGAAACGGGGTGAATCTTGCGACCAGCGATATCTTCTCGTTGGAGAACTTCGTTGCAAATAATCGGATCTGGGACAATAACGGGTTGGGGATCGATCTGGGCGGCGATGGCGTGACGCCGAATGACGCCTGCGATCCGGAAAACGGCACGAATCACCTACAGAACTACCCGGTCATAGCCTCTGCCATCAGGCGGGGAAATAACATTCGAGTTACAGGCACGTTCAACAGCGCGGTCGGTCCGGATTATCGTTTACGATTCTACGGAAACGAAACGGCTGACCCTTCCCGTTTCGGCGAAGGCGAAAGAAGCCTCGGAGAGATCAATGTAGCCGTTCCCGTCGGCTGTCAGATGAACTTCACCGCAACCGTGCCTATCATTCCTTCATCGGCGCGGTGCGTTTCGGCAACCGCGACGGATACGGACGGCAACACGTCGGAGTTCTCAAGATGCGTCCGTATCAGAAGCGTGGCGAACAGTTTCGACAACGACGGCCAGGCTGACGTTTCGATCTTTCGCCCGTCGAGCGGAGAATGGTGGTTCATGCGGAGTGTCGACGGAGTTGTCAATGCCGCAAGTTTTGGCACGTCCACCGACCGGATCACACCCGGCGACTACACCGGCGACGGTGTGAGCGACCTTGCATTCTGGCGACCCGGGAACGGGATATGGTTCATACTTCGCTCAGAAGACTCAACATTCTATTCATTCCCCTTCGGAGCGAACGGCGACATTCCTGCACCCGGTGATTTTGACGGCGACGGCAAGTTCGATTCGGCGGTATTTCGTCCTTCGATCGGGACATGGTTCATTCTTCGTTCGGGCGACCTGCAAACGGCGATAGTCCCATTCGGAATAACCCAGGACAAGCCCGTGGTCGCCGATTATGACGGCGACGGACTCGATGACGTCGCGATTTTCCGCCCGAACCTCGCTGAATGGTGGCATCGCCGAAGTTCTGACGGTCAAGTTCTGGCGGCGCAATTCGGATCATCGACCGATTCTCCGGTGCAGGGCGATTATACAGGCGATGGTAAAGCCGACATTGCTTTCTGGCGTCCTTCCACCGGTTTTTGGTTTGTGCTTCGCTCCGAGGACGGCTCGTTTTTCGCGTTCCCCTGGGGATCGAATGGCGACATTCCAGCTCCTTCCGATTACGATGGCGACGCAGTTGTGGATCCTGCCGTATTTCGGCCCTCGACAGCGACATGGTTCATCAATCGATCAACCGATGGAGTAGCGATCTTGAATTTCGGTACGGCCGGCGATAAGCCTGTTCCGAGTGCTTATATTCCGTAAACGGTCGCGAGAAAGAGGCTGCCTGGAAAAGTGTTTCAACTTTTTCAGACAGCCTCGGACTTGCACGTTGTCGACCGGTTCCTTCGAAAGCTTGACAGGTGTTAGGCATTAAGCCAGACTTCTAGCAACGAGGACGTCGCATCGTCGCCGAACCGTATCAAACATCCTCTGCTGTGTCTTTTTACAAGATAATATTCTAATATCTAGAGCAATTAAGTTTCCCTAAATTGCTCATGAAAAATCTTTTTACCCTCTTTGCAGTTCTTGTCCTTACAACAATATCGACAGTCCAAGGCCAAACGTCGATCTGGTCAATAGATTCGCGGGCCGAGGTTTTGAAAGGCGATTCGCAGGGCGTCTCGATCGAATCGAACGGGACGATCTCGATAGCGCCGAGACTCTCAAGGATGTTCGAGACCGGACAGCCTTTCGTATGGTCAGGCGTTATCGACGCCGGCGGAAATGCGTACCTCGGAACGGGTGGAGAAGGCAGGGTCTTTAAGATAACTCCGGCAGGCACCGGCTCGCTTTTCACCGATCTGGCGGAATTGAACGTCTCGGCCCTGGCAATTGGGCGAAATGGCGAACTTTACGCCGCGACCTCGCCCGATGGCAAGGTTTACCGGATCGATGCCGGAGGAAAGGCCGACGTCTATTTCGAGCCGAAAGAAAAATACATCTGGTCGCTCGCGGTCATGGCCGATGGAAGCCTTGCAGTAGGAACTGGTGAGAGCGGAAAGATATATCGGGTGCGGGCCGCCGGTGCTCTGCCGGCAGCAGCATTGATGTTCGACACGAGTGAGACACACATTATCTCGCTGGCAGCCGATCAGAAGGGGAATCTGTTTGCAGGGACCGATCCGAATGGCCTGGTGATACGATTCGGCCAGGATGGAAAGCCATTCGCCCTTATCGACTCCCCGCTGCGGGAGATACACGAGGTCTCGGTCGGTCCGGACGGCTCGATTTATGCACTCGCCATTGCCGAATCGGTCGCCAATGCACCGACGCCATCAGCAACACCTGCCGGAAACTCGGTTTCTGTCGACAAACCAAATCCTGCTCAGGCCGAAGCACCTCCGAAAAGCCGTTATGACCTTTCGGCTGCCAAATCCGCTGTTTATCGGATCTACGCCGACGGCGCGAACGACGTCATCTGGTCGTCACCAACGGTCACCGGCTTTTCGATATACGCGCACCAGACCGGAAATGGTGTGCTTATCGGTACATCTGAAAAGGGTCGGATATACAGTGTTAGAAATGATGGCAGTGAGACTTTGGTCTCGCAGTCAGATGCGGGTCAGGTTTCAACGATATTCAGTTCAGGAAGCAACCTGTACGCAGCCTCGAGCAATCAAGGCATTCTATTCAAAATTGGACCTGAACCAGTTGCCGAGGGCCGCTACGAGTCGCCGATTCTGGACGCAAGATCCACCGCTTCCTGGGGCCGCATTTGGTGGCGATCGGCAGGCAGTGTTGTGCTCGAAACCCGTAGCGGCAACACCGAACTTCCGAATGAGACGTGGAGCAGCTGGGAAACCGTACGAACCGAAGGCTCGAGCAGCCGCGTACCAAGCCCCATATCCCGTTTCCTTCAGTGGCGGGCAACACTCAAAGGAGCCACGTCGCGTTCAACGCTGAACGAAGTCAACGTTGCGTTTCTTGGCCGCAATATCGCCCCCGAGGTCCTCTCGATAACGATGCTTCCGCCAAATGTCGGCTTGATAGCCAATCCGCCGATGCAGATCGACCCGAATATCGAACTGTCGGGGATCGATCCTGCCGTGTTCGGGATCCCTGTACAACAGGTGCCGCCACGTCGCGCCTATCAACGCGGTGCAGCCGCCTTTCAATGGCTTGCTGAAGATCGGAACGGCGATAAACTTGTTTACGATATATATTTCAAAGAGGCCGCTGACCGCGATTACAAACTGCTAAAAGCGAATATCGCCGATAATTTTTATTCGCTCGATGGCCAGAGCCTTGCGGACGGACGATACACCATCAAGATCGTTGCTCGAGATTCGGTAACAAATCCGGCGAGTTTGGCTCTATCCGGTGAACGGGTAAGCGATGCATTTACTATCGATAACACGCAACCGAGTGTTTTGGTTTCCGGACAACCGCAGATCGCCGGTGATCTTGCGCGGATCGTATTTCTTGCTTCTGATCGGGCCAGTTACGTTTCACGGGCCGAGTACAGCATCGACGGCGGCACGTGGTTGACCGTTTTCCCGGATGACGGGATCGCTGACGGTCCCGACGAACGCTTCACAGTGGAAGTCCCAATTCGGCCCGGCAATGAGAGTGCCGTCACGCTGCGCGTCTATGACTCGAACGGAAACGCCGGAAGTGCTCGGGCGACGGTTAGAAAGCCGTGATTCTTGGAGAAAAAAATATGCTCACATTGAAAGAAGGCGACTCGGCAACCTGCGGCATATGCGGCAAAGAGACGACCGTCACTATCGTCACCGAAAGAAACGGCATTCAGGCATTTGACCTGAAGTGCTGGCATCGGAACGCCGAGTGCCCGTTGTGCGGAAAATTGGTTCGCGACGCGAGTGAGGTCGTCCAGGAGGTCGTGCCGCATTGCGATGACTGCAACGGCCCGTTTCACGATGACGACGAATGAGCGGAAGATAGCAGTCGTAACGGGTGCGGCGTCGGGTATCGGTCGGGCCCTCGCGATCAGATTCGGACGCGCCGGTTACGGTGGCGTTGCGATCACCGACGTAAACGAACTCGGACTAAGTGAAACGGCCGATGAGATCGAGAGGCTTGGGGTTGCCGTCCTTGCGCAGAAAGCCGACGTCAGCGATCGAGTTCAGGTTGACGAGCTTCGTGATCGCACTCTCGAACGATTCGGCCGTGTCTCGCATTTGGTGAATAATGCCGGTGTCGGATTGATCGGCCGATTCGATCAGCTCTCGATCGACGATTTTGAATGGTTGATGGGCATTAATTTTTGGGGTGTCGTGAATGGCTGCAAGGCCTTTTTGCCAACGCTGTTGGATCAGCCTGAATCTGCGATCGTGAACATCTCAAGCGTTTTCGGCCTGATCGCCCCCGAGGAGCAGAGCGCTTATTCAGCGTCAAAATTTGCCGTTCGCGGTTTCACTGAGAGCCTCAGGCACGAGTTAGAGGGCACAAGTGTCTTCGTCACATGCGTCCATCCCGGCGGCATCAGGACCAACATCGTCAGAAACTCGCGGGTCGGCAAAGACGCTCCCGATGAATGGAAGCAGCAGGGCACGAAACTATTCGAGAAGGTCGCGAAGACGAGTAGTGAAGAAGCGGCGAATGTAATTTTCGAAGGAATAGCGAAACGCGATACGAGAATATTGATAGGGAAAGACGCTCGATCAATAAGCCATATTTCCAGGATGTTCCCGAAACGGTATCTACGGATAATTGAGAGACTCAACGGCCACAAGATGAGCCTTCGGAAAAAGTGAAGGCCTATTTTTTGGGCAATGTCATCGTTTGGCCCTCAGTGTCGAGTTCGAGAAGTTTTGTCGTACTGTCTGTGACGCTTGGCGGCACCAGGTCGCCCGTCTTATATCGGGATTCCGGCGCGACAAAGTTGGTCATCGCCGGCGGCAGCGATTCCGATGCCTGTGGGTCTCCGATCGTGTTTAGATGAACTGTTGATGAAAGCGCCCTCGACGATGCCATTCGTTTCGCCTTTACGAGATCCGAGATCCCCTTCGCCAGAAACGAGAAAGCCGGAAACAGCATTGCCCACCACCATGCATGACCACCCGCAACGCCCGTTGTAAACAACGCGATCGATACGATCAGAAAGCCGACGCCGCTGATTATCGCCTTTACACCATCTCCATAGACCTCATCCGGATCGTTTCGGCGCCGCTTTTCGGCGAAATCGTCGCTTGCCAAACCTAATCCAAGATCTTGATCGAGGTCGCCAAGCATCGATGGCTTTTTGCCCGCCAATGCCGCCGAAACATTCCCTAGATCGACTCCGCAGCTTCGGCAATACTTGCCGTCGTCAGGGTTCTTAGTTCCACATTTTGGACAAAACATAATTGTCTCGAATTCAATTGAAGAATACCATCGAACTACTCATGAACGAGATCGTATACGAATTCACTCGAGCGCGTGCTCGGCCTTCGCGGCTCTCTGTCGTCGTGCCTCGAACAATATTACGCCGGCTGCCACAGATACGTTCAAGGAATCTATTCTTCCATACATCGGGATCCTGACCAAGACGTCGCAGTTTTCGGCAACCAGGCGATGGAGCCCGCTTCCCTCATTCCCGAGAACGAGTGCAGAATTCTGGCTCCAGTCCCAATCTGTGTAATCGAGCGAAGCATCGCCGCTGGTCCCGACGACCCATACGTTTCGGGTTTTCAGTTCTTCGATCAGTCGGTTCACATTTGGGACCTTCGCAACCTTAACGTATTCCGTCGCACCCGCAGACGATTTTGCCGCCGTTTCGGTCAAACCGACCGCTCGCCGTTCCGGTATGAAAACGCCGTCAGCTCCGGCGCACTCGACCGTACGAAGTATCGCTCCAAAGTTCCTCGGGTCTTCGATCCCGTCCAGAATCACAAACAATGCTCCGTCGCCGGCGCTTTCCAACAGTTCGGTCTCCGACGTATATTCGGCCGCCGAAGCGGCGGCGACGACACCCTGATGGTTCGCTTCAGCCGGAACCATTGACGACATGTTATCGCGCGAGATCAGGTTAACCGCGATGCCGTTCTTTCTTGCAAGTTCGCTTATTTCGCGAAGACGGTGCTCCCTTGCCCCGTCGGCGACATAGACCTTGTCGATCCGACGAGCGTTTCCCCGCAGCGCTTCCAGAACCGGTAAAACTCCGTAGATCAAATGAGCGGATGCGGCTGCCCGCTCGAACTTCGGCCGAGGCAGATCTCGCTTGGCCCGACCAGTATCATCCCGCAGCTTATCATTTTGACGTGGCCCTGATCTTTTCATTTCAAATGTCGGAGCATCCGCGAATATCTTGTGAATTGCTCCAAATTATTCGTCGTATCGACGTGAGCAAGATCCTTTCGGCCGAACCCCGAACGCTGAAATCCTGCAGAGTGACGTGTTCGCTCGGGTTCCCAAACAAGGTCGAGCAGCGATCGGTTTTCCCGATACGATCGATCGATCAAAGCATTGGGACATCTCACCTCGATCAAACGCACGAGCTTTTCGAGATTGTCTGCGGCAAGCAACCCTTTCTCATTTCCAAGACAGGAAAAATCAAAACCGGTTGTCGGAATACGAAAGCCGGGATCATGGCCGGATGGGTAGATGTCGACCACCAATTGGTGAGACGACGTTGCCGATTCTTCGAGCGTCTTTACCTCGCCATTCTTCTTTCTTGTCGTAGCCTCGGTTTGGGATTCTACGATCATCCCCAAAACCGCGAACTCGATCTCACCGGTATCGTGGACAAATTTATTGTCGCCATTAAAGGCCGTAAATTCGATCTGACCGTCGAGAAATCTTATCGATCGAAGTCGAACCGGCAAAATATCAGATGAAAGTTCACTGTCGCCGACCACGATCGCATCGATCCCGGCCTCGGCAAGAATGCCGACGACGATATCGGATTCTCGAACTGATTCTACACGCACGAACGGCAAGGCCGAACCTGACGCGAGGATCCGGGACAGTAATGCGGCATCAAGACCGACCGAATTGCAAAATCTCTCGGTAGCCGGTTCGATCGTCCTCCGATCATTTCGGTTTATGATGACGTTGAGGCCTCGTTCCCATTTCTCGAGCATGCGGAGATTCAACCTGACTGCGACCGTCGAACCGACCGGCAACTCCAGTTCAGATGCACAATAAAAGCACTTCAGCCTGTTCGGCGGGTTCGCTTTGCCGCAGCGGCCGCACGACACCATTTCGTCGGCCGTAAAGCCTATCGCCCGCGGAAGCACATCGTCGTTCGGCGAAACAGGCCTATTCTCGTTTTCAACTATGTCATCGCTCATCTTCGCTGGGGCGATTTTATCATCAAGTCACGAGAAATGCTTGACCGATGGAGATTGTCGATGCAAACTAAGAGACAGTCTATTTTGAGGGTGCATTTGCAGCTCGTTGGGATGGTCAGATGTTTGTTAAGGTAAGCTGATAGTTTGAAAATAATTTTCGATACGCTTTTTGACGAAGTCGATACTTTTGCAGTTCGTTATTTTGTTTAGCCCCAGCCTTTCCTGCCGCTTGTCCGCTCAAAATAGTCAAGTAAATTGAATATTTGAGGTCAAGATCATGCAGTTCGATACCTCTACGGGATCTTCGTGGAAATTCGGTCACCGCGGACGTGTAGCCGTTTTCATCGACGGCAACAACCTTTTTCACGCTGCTCGTTTTCACACGATCGACATCGATTACAACAAGCTTCTTCGAATACTTTTGGGCGATGGCAGGCTTCTGCGTGCCTTCTTCTACACCGGCGTGGACGCCGGCGCCGAACGCCAGCAGGGTTTCCTGCTGTGGATGCGGCGGAATGGATTTCGGGTCGTACAGAAGGAATTAAAGACGTTCTACGATGGAACGCGAAAGGCAAACCTCGATGTCGAGATCGCCGTCGATATGCTCAGCCTGGCGGGCCGCTACGATACGGCCGTACTTGTCTCGGGCGATGAGGACTTCGTTTACGCCGTAAATGCGGTCGCGTATAAAGGCTGCCGTGTCGAAGTTGCCGGGTTCCGGTCGAACACTGCTCCTCGATTGATCGACGTTGCCGACTTTTTTATCGATCTAGGCGAGATTGCGGAGCTGATCCGAAAGGACGGCAGTCTGCAGGAAGATTACGAAGTAGGTTCGTTCATCTCCAGCCAGGATATGCCAGTTCCCGACATCATTCGCGGACAATCGCGAGAGCCGTTGGTTCGCGGTGTGAGAACTCCGCCGATCGATTCAGTATTCTCAGACGACGACCGTGACGATATCACGGGCTTTCGCCATCCGAATGGTGATCGATGAAGCTCTTTACAGTCCAAGAAGCAAATCTGTTGATACCGCGTGTCAGATTAAAGCTCGAAATGATCAAGCGGCTTTATGAAAACGTGGCACGGTATCGTGAGCCGGCGCGAGCGGCGGCCGGTGCGTCAGAATTTGGCGGCGGAATGATCGGCGGTTCGAAGTACGTCCGATCGCTTTACGACATCGGAAAACTGACCACGGAGATCGGCGAGACAGGCATTCAGATCAAGGACTACACGCGCGGACTGATCGATTTTCCATCAATGAGGGACGATCGAGTCGTCCTCCTTTGCTGGCAACTAGGCGAACCCGATGAGATCGGTTGGTGGCACGAGATCGATGCGGGTTTTGCGGGCCGTCAGCCATTGTGAACGGTTTTGTAACATATTTGTAAATCTATTGTTTAAACGAGTTAGCGCGCTTTGCTGGCAGGAAAGCCGAAAGTGTATCTATTTGTGCGCTTTACTGTTGACGAGTTAAAGTAACTTCTGATACTATTTCCGTGTTTTGCCCCGTTCGCGCTCGAAATCACGAAAAATTGTAGTTTGCCACGCCTATGATGTGCCCCGTTTGTAAACGCGACCTTGCACCAACTCTATCCATTTGTCTGACGTGCGGCGCGATGATGAACGATACCGTTCGCGAAGAGCTGGAGTCGAAGATCGGCAGGATCTCGGGACCATTGGCAGGTGCGGCTGAGCCAAAGCCGCAATTGCCGCGTGAAGCTGTAACGAAATCCGAACCGCGACCGATCGCCCCGCCACCTCCGGTAAGAACGTTTACCGGTGAGTTTGCGTCAAAGAAAACAAGCCCGACACTGGTCGAATTTCAGTCTCGCAATGCGACGCTTCCCGACTGGCGCCTTCAGCTGCAAAACACGGTTCGTCAGCGCACCGGAGGAGCCAGACAAGAAGCTCAGACGGCCGAAGTCGCACCTGTTCAGAAACCGCAGTTTGCTACGCATGGTGCCGCAGCACTAAAGACCGAAACCTCACCTTCACCTGAGTCCGCGGCGCATTCGAATGCTCGCGTCGCCAATGCATTGAAGCGTATCGAGGCCTCGCGACGGACGTTTTTGCCCGAAGCACCATCGGCTCCGGTCGACAAAAGGCCTGCCGCAAATCGAAATCACCCGTTCAATATCGTTTCGCGGACACAGCCGTCGATCGCAGCTCCAGCCGCAGCGCGGCCGGCCGTCGAAGTTCCTCGTAAGCCAAAGCTCGTTTCGTCGCTGCGGATCGAAAAGAAAGGGTTTGACACAAACAAGTTGCCGCCGCTTCCGAAGCCTGCATCGCTATCGTCGAGTTTTGATTCACAAGACGAACCGCTTCCGATCGAGGAATTTGCAATTCCAAGGTCGGGACCGGTCGAAAATTCAGCCGGCCTCGCTGACGAACGGCATGCTGTCGCTAACGGCCCGCTTGAGACGGACGAGATCGACGATCTGGCTCCTTTCTCGATGCGTTTTGGTTCAGGGGTATTTGATTTCATTCTTTCCGGGATCGCGACAATGGTGATTTTGTCGCCCTTTATGGTAAGCGGCGGAACGTGGTTCTCGTTTTCGGGTGTTCTAACGTTCGTAGCGACTTTGTCGATATTCCTGTTCTTTTATCTGACGGCCTCGATCAGTTTTTGGGGCAGGACATTTGGAATGCGGCTATTCTCGCTCGAGCTGATAGACGCCGAACAGAACGCTTATCCGTCTGTCCATCAGGCGGCAGTCAGCTCGGCAGTTTTTCTGCTTTCTATCGCGTTCGGCGGTTTAGGGTTTCTCACCGTTCTGTTTAATGAGGAGCGACGCGCAATTCACGATATCGTATCGGGAACACTCCTCATTCGCGAAGTTTGATCCGTCTCGTCGGTTTGCTCAGCGTCCAAAGTTGTCAACGAACAACTTTGGACGTTTTCATTTGACCGATTAGACTCTCAATGATGGACCGATTGGCATTTGATGAGATCGGACGAGAGATCGCTCCGGCATTGGCCGGACGGCGTTACGGTCGTGCGTTTCAACTCTCACGTTTTGAATTTATTTTCGATCTCCGGCTATCCGGTTCAAGATATTTGTTGATAAACATCGACCCCGCCGAACCTCGCACCTATCTCGCCCGCAGAAAGCTTCGCGAGATCGAGAAAGCGAGCGTGAAACCCAGCCCTTTCGTCCAGAATATCAACGCGCGATTGTTCGATACCGCAGTACTCACGGTCACGATTCTCGCAGACAGCGATGTGATCCTGATCGATTTCGAGCCGGCTGAGACAACAGACACTGTCGGCGGCAATTCATTGGCGGTGACGATGACAGGCCGTTCGGCCAATATCCTGCTGCTCGACAACGAATCGAACGTTGTGATGGTCGCCCGCGAGTCGGGTAATGAAGGCCAATGCGTTGGGGATAGATTCGCACCGCCAAAGCGAAAAGAGCCTGACGAACCGTCTTCACCGCCTAGTGACCCCGGCGATCTTCTTACAGGCGACACAGCCGCATCGCTATCAGAGAGGCTAGATGGTCACTATCAGAAAAGAGCCGCGGTCGCCAAGTTTAACAAACTGGGTGCTCTCGCCTCGAGCAAGATCGAGAAGGAGATCAAAAAGAAGCGTAAGCTCTTAGAAAACCTCGATCAGGATCTGCGTGACCACGGTGATGCTGAGACCTGGAAACGCTTCGGTGAACTGCTCCTGGCCAACGTCAGAAACGCTGTCCGCGAATCGAATGCATTTGTCGTCACCGATCTGTTTGATCCGGGTCAACCGTTGATCCGAATAGAAGCAGTCAATGACGACTCGATAACCGAAACGGCCGAAAAATACTTTCGCAAATACGCGAAGTCGCGAAACGCAGCGATAGAGATCTCAAAAAGACGCGCGGCCGTTTTGTCGGACGTTGCACGGCTCGAATCGACCAAAGCGACTATCGGAAAGGCGATCGAGGAATCGGACGAAGAAACGCTTGAGAGATATGTGAATCCGGCAAAACGGGAGCCGGCAATAGCGAGCAAAGGCAAGGCGGCCGGAACGAACAGCGGGGTACGCAAATTCATTTCGTCGGATGGGTTTGAGATACTGGTCGGCAAAAAGGCGAAGGATAACGATCAGCTAACGTTTCGGATCGCCAAGTCGCTCGACACCTGGATGCACGCTGCTGATTATCCAGGTTCGCACGTCGTGATCCGCAACCCAGGACGCAGCATTATCCCACCAACGACGCTTCTCGAGGCCGCTCAGATCGCAGCCTTTTACAGTCAGGGAAATAAACAACCAAAGGCGGCTGTTCATTACACACAAAAGAAATTTGTAAATAAACCGAAAGGAGCAGCGCCCGGGCTTGTCAGCTTGGCGAGTTTCAAGACCATCTTGGTCGAGCCGAAGATCTCGCTTAAGTTGGAAGTACCTACTCGCTGACGATCCTTGCAACGGTATTTTCCATCTTCTTTATCTCAGCCGGATTTGCTCCGCGAAACACGCCGCGAAGCCTGCCGTCGCGATCGACAAGAAAGCTCTGCGGGATCCCTTCAAATTTGCTAACACGGATCAGCGTCGACTGCATCTCCGTGCTTGCCCAAACCAATGGATAATTGACGTTCAACCTCGCTGCAAAATCGTCGATCATTTCCTTCGTGTCTCCATCATCGGTGTTAAGGCCGATTATCTCGAAACCCCGATCGCGATATTTTTCCTGCAGCTTCACCAACGCCGGCACTTCGGCCAAACAAGGTTTACACCAGGTAGCCCATAAATTGAGGAGCACGACGCGTCCCTTGCGGTCTGCGACGCGTGACGTCGAACCATCAAGATGCCTCATCTCGGCCTGGGCGGCTTTTTCGGCAAGCGGCGGAAAACCGGATGATCCGGGCGCTGAACCCGTCGATGTTTTGTCAGTTCCATTAGAGTCGGATCTCGTGGTGTCGGAAGACGGCAGCGAGGCACAACCCGAAAAACTTGATAAGACAACCGACAGGACGGCAAATAGTGAGACTTGAAGAACTACTTTCTTGAACATCTAGTAAGAAGACCGATCCTTTAACCTTAATACGATCACCGAAAGGATCGTCATTATTCCAAACATTAGCATTAAGACAACCTGATTCAAAACTTCATTCATCCACGGATGCAGATAAGAGATGTAAGTACTGAGGTCGTCGGGGACCTTTTTCATTTCGGGCACTTCAAGGCGGTCGGACAACGGATTCGGTTCCTGAGAGGTGTCAGCCTGATAGTTTGGCCCGGCGATGCGCTTGAAATCCTCCAGGTCCCGCTTTGCGTTCGAAATTATCTTTTCGTTCTCGGTCTCGACGAACTTGTACAGTCCCATGCCCTTGGTCTTTCCCCTGGGGTTCGCACCTTCCGGTTCGAGTGTATCGAGCGTCGAAAATCGTTTCATGGTGTCGAACGACCAGGCTGACGGCATTGTCAGTCCGACGACCTTGTTCAATCCGGTCGGGACCCCGACCAATCCTGAGAACAAGATCTGCGGTATCAGTAAAAGCGGGACGAGGCTCGTGGCCATCTCAGACGTTTTTACGAACGCCGAAACTAGCAACCCGAGCGCGACGCCGACGCTCGAGGTCAGGAGCATCGCCCAGAATTGTGGAATGCCCCCGAATTCGCCGGGCATTGGCATCAGACCGGAAAGATCAAGTAACTTCAGCGGCACGAACAGAAGAAAACACTGGACCGAGACGATCAAACCGAGCACGAAGATCTTTGATCCCAGATACGGCAGGATGCCGAGGTTGAACATCCGCTCACGTTTATAGATCGGGCGTTCCCTAATGATCTCTCGTGCCGCGACCGACGTGCCAAACCAAAGCGCGACCAAGGAAACAACAAAATAAACGAAATCACGCGGCTGCTCGGCCCCCATTATCAAATAGGTCATTGCAGCAATTATTGGGGCCTGCGCCAGCAGAATAAAGAGATTCGATCGATCCTTCAATAGAACCTCGATATAACGCCGCGACAACGTGAGCCATTGCCTGATAGAGCCAAAGACGCCGAGCCGACGACGTTTAGCGGTGCCCGAGGCATGCCCGGCAGACAGCTCTTTCAGCGGTTCCTCGATCAACTCTTTGAACTGCGGGGTGGCCTTATACTTTCTTTTCAACTCATCGGCCGATCGTTCGATCGCACTGACCCGATCTATCGAATCACGCGAATCGGTGCCGGTCCCGCTCGGGTCATCCAGTCTGCGATACAATTCGTCAAAGTTCTTCACGCCGAGATGCTTCAACGCATCGTCGGGCGTTCCGTAAAAGACCAGCCGGCCGCGAACCAGTACGACGATCTTGTCGAAGAGCTTCACGTTGCCCATCGCATGGGTGGTCATCACCACTGTTCGGCCCGAGTCGGCGATCTGTTTGAAAAGCCGCATTATCTTTCCCTCGGTCGCCGGGTCAAGGCCGGACGTCGGCTCATCGAGGAATATGACCGATGGTTTCGTCACGAGTTCAACGGCGATCGAAACGCGTTTACGCTGCCCGCCGGAAAGCTGTCGTACCGGCGTATCGCGCCGTTCGGCAAGGCCTGTCACGTCGAGGACCTCATCGATCATCTTTGCGATCTCATTCGAGGTCACGTCGCGAGAAAGCCGAAGCTTTGCTACGTAATAAAGCGTTCGGTATACGGTCAGCTCACGGTGGATGATGTCGTCTTGCGGCACGTATCCGATCGCCTGCTTAAGCGAATCGAAGTGCCGATACAGGTCCAATTTGTTTATCAGCACCGAACCGGATGTCGCCGGTCTGACGCCGTTCAGAGCTTCGATCAAGGTCGATTTACCGGCACCCGAAGGCCCGATAAGGCCTATGAATTCATTAGGCTTGATCGATAGCGACACCTCGTCGAGCAACCTCACCTTTCCGCCGCGCGATCTGTCTTTCACTTCGGTCATGACGCCGATAACGTCGATACGGGTCTTTGAGCGGGTGTCGTAGACCAATACCTGATGACCCTGATCGACCCGGATCACGAACGATCCGATCTGGATCGAATCGCTGAATGAAACCTCGCTTCGGGTTACCCGCGACCCGTTGATGAATACGCCGTTTGTGGAACCGAGGTCCTCAACCCCAATGCCCGCCGATGTCCGAATCAGTTTCGCGTGTCTTTTTGAGATCTGGAGGCCGTCGAGCCTGATATCGTTCGATTCGTCGCGTCCAATGATAAGCGTTCCAGTTTGCGGAAATGAGACCGTCATCAACAATTGCGGTTCATTGAACTCCTTCCCTCTTGCACTGCCAGCGACACTCTGCAGGCTGACGACCATGGTTTTCGACGAGATCGGATCGGTCGGGGCATTCAGCTGTGTCGGCGGGGCGATGGCATGCTGAACGCGTGCCGCGACCTCAGGCGTTGGCCGTGCCGCTGAAACCACGCAGAGTCGCGGGCCGCCCATTCCGAGCTGGATCGTGTCTCCATCGGAAAGCATCGTCCGAGCCGATATCCGATGTCCATTTACTAGAGTCCCGTTAAAGCTGTTATTATCGACGACCGAAAGCTGATCATGACCTGCGATTATTTCTGCATGCTTCCGCGAGACCGTTGCCGAAGAAGCATCAAATACAACATTGCACGTCGGATCGCGGCCGAGCCAAAGGCTTCCGTCCGATACCGATAGCGGCGGCCGTTGTGACTCGTCGACAAATTCCAGTCTATAAACAGCACGACGCGCTTCCGCAGGCGGAGACGGATCGTGTATTACTTTGGGTGAAGCCGCCGCGATCTCCAGATCGGCATTGCTTTGAAAAAGTTCGAACCAAACGACACGCAGGATCGGGCCGTCCTGGCCAAACTGAATCGACGAGCCGACATCAAGGATCGCGCTCCCCGAGATCCGAACGCCATTCACAAATGTCCCGTAACTCGAGTTAAGATCGATGATCGCCCATTGACCGCCGGCCCATCGAAGTTCGGCGTGTTTTCGCGAGACCATCGGATATTGCGCGTTGTCGAAAGCAATGTCGCACTCAAACGCGTCTCGCCCGACGAGTATGACGTCCTGACCAAAAGACCGTTCGGCGTTTTGTTGTCCGGCGCTCTCTTCGGCAAGGATGATGTTCATTGCGTGCTCTTTTTATCCGATGCCGAAAAGACGGCAATTTACGTAGTATGAAAAAACAAAAAGCGTATGAGATGCCTCTCTACGCTTACGAACAAGACCCGATCCGATCTGATCATTGAGATCGGACAAGCCGGAAACCAAGGCCGGGACTCTTGGTCGAAGCGGGGACCTCCTGGCGGAATGTCGCGGTTATCCCATCGGGCCCGGACGACTTGTATATCGCACCGCCGCCACGGACCATGAAATGCGGTTCAGCGAGTTTCGCGATCTCTCCGGAGCTTCCCGGATATAACGAAATTTCCGTACTGGTCCATTCAAAGACGTTCCCGATCAGATCTCGGACGCCCCAGTCGTTCGGACAGCCGGCATTACCGACCGCCTTTGGTTCGTTATTTGGCTGATCCAGGACCGCGCACTTCGGGTCGTAAGTATCACCCCAAGGATACAGATTGTTCTTTGAACCATTGCGGGCGGCGTATTCCCATTCGATCTCGGTCGGAAGCCTGTACGTGGCGTTGTCACGTTTCGAGCGCCACGCGGCGAAGGCCTTTGCATCGTCGAGACTGACCAGGCGGACGGGCATCTCATAGTGCTCGGGCAAAGGTTTATCGTTCACCCAATGCCCAGGAACCGGTCGATAACCTGTTTCCTGTACAAAAGCCAGATACTCCGAGTTGGTTACCTCTGTCTTATCCATCAAAAACGCCTGCACGTCGCGTTTATGAGCTGGTTTTTCGTTCTCGCGCCCGTCATTGCGCCCCATCATGAATGAGCCTGCCGGGATCTGCACTAATTCGGCCTTCTTGACGAGAACAGGTGTTTCCGTTGGCGTTGGTGTCGTACTGTTGGCGACATTCGCAGGCGGTTTGGGCTTTGATTCAAAGAATCCGAGCATATAGGCTCCGCCAATTCCGCCAACGGCAATTACAAGAAACGCCAGGGCACCAGCAGCAGTCAGTACCAGCGGCGAAAGCAGAGATCTCTTTTGCGGCCGCGATCCGACATCGACGGTCTGCCGGCCAGTATCCCACGCCTGAACCGAGGTCTTGAGCATGTCTGGCGAGTTGTCCTGCGTTGTCGAAAAATTCTGAGGCGTATTCGGCGATATCGCTCCGCTGTATGCGATCGTCGCTGCAGGCGGCCTTGGTATCGCATCGGCCGCCGATCTCAACTCAGCAACGACCTGTTTGGGGTTGCCGTCACAGTTCACGTCGCCGATCCAGTCCTCATACCCCTCTTTGCTTATTCGCAAATTATGGCTGCCGGTCTGCAGGCCATTCAGGGTTATCCAGCCATCATCGCGGCTTTGCCCGACCGGGACGTTATCCACAAAGACCATCGAGTGCGGCGGATCGGTCTTGATATTGACGGCCGGCACTTTTGGGATGCCGCCTGAGGTCGTGTGAATACCGATCGATGCCGGGAAGATAGCTTCCTTCAATTCGCTGATCAGCACCTCGACCGACGGGGTCCGCTTCTCTTTGTCTTTTTGAAGAGTATGCAGTACCGCGGCCTCGACCTCTGGCGAAACACTTACGCCCATTTCGGCGAACCGCGGAGCCGGATCGCTGATGTGCTTCTTCATGATCGCCGGAATGGACGACCCCTTGAAAGGCACATCACCCGCGAGCATTTGATAAAGCATCACGCCGAGACTGTAAATATCCGACCGCGAATCGGGCTCGTCATCAGCCCATTGCTCCGGGGCCATGTAATATGGCGAGCCCATTAATCCGGTCGTTTGCGCCTGTATGAACGATCCGAGCAATTCACCGGACTTTATCTTCGCCAAGCCGAAATCAAGGATCTTTACTGCCTGTGAGATATGCGGCTTATCGCTGCATATCATGATATTCAACGGCTTGAGGTCGCGGTGAACGATACCTTGATGATGGGCGGCACCGACGCCTGAGCAGATCGCCGACATCAATTCCAACGCCCTTTCAGGCGACAATCGCTTTTCTCGGGTCAATAGGTCGTGAAGCGATTCGCCTTCGACGTACTCCATCACCAGGAAAGGGATAGAACCGCCGATCACGCCGTAATCGGTAACGGCAACAACATTCTGATGGCGGATCGCCGCTGCCGCCAGGGCTTCTTGCCTGAATCGCGTTACCAACTGAGGGTCGTTACCGACCAGATCCGGGAGAATTATCTTAATCGCAAGCTGTGTCTTGAGGTAAGCGTGCCGTGCTTTGTAAACGACCCCCATTCCGCCTTGCCCGAGTCGGCATTCGATATGGTACTTGCCCTCTAAGATCGGTTCACCGGCGATCGTGTGCATCGTCGGCATTCCGTCTTTGGGGCAAGTTCCGACATCGTCGGAATAGCAATTTTTACAAAGCTGGCATTCTTTCATTTCACGCTGACACGCTCACAACAACTTGCTTCGGGTGAGGTTCCGAATACTACAACGACTTGATCTGGTGTAAGCTTTTGCTCCGTTCGCGCCTCTTGATTCTAGTTTTTTTACAGACTTCAAGCAAGGTATAAACACAATGGTCCTTAGATTGCAGTAATTTGCAAAAATCGAGCAGTTTTGTGATCGATTATCGAACGACGATATTTACCAGTCGATTAGGAACCACGATGACCTTCAACATCTGCTTCCCTCCGGTATATTCGCGGACCTTTTCGTCTTCCATGGCCATCGATCTCAGCACTTCATCCTCGGTATCCGGCGGGGCAAATATCCTCGCCCGCAATTTGCCGTTCACCTGAACAGCTATCTCGATCTCATCCGCCCGCGCGATTTCTTCGTCATACGCGGGGAACCTTGCTTCGTTGCCGATGATCCCGTTCTCGTTGCCGATAATGATCGAATAAAGTTCCTCAGCCGTGTGGGGTGCAAACGGAACCATCATCAAGACAAGACTCGTAACTGCTTCCCTTACGGCCTCGACATCCTGACTGGCGGCCGTTTCCGGTTCTCCTTTGAACTCGTAAAGTGCGTTCGAAAGCTCCATCAAAGCTGCGACCGGCGTGTTGAACTGCAAAGTAACGAGGCTCTGATCGATGCGCTTGATCGTTTGATGGGTCTTTTGGCGGAGCTTGCGGGCCTCTGCAGAATCGTCGGATTGACGCTCTTCGCCGGTTTCGTCCGCTAAGGCCGAATGCCATTTATATACGAACCGCCAAACCCGCTGCAGAAATCGCAGAGCGCCCTCGATGCCGGCTTCGTTCCAGACAAGCTCGTTCTCGACCGGCGCAGCGAAAAGCACAAATAGTCTCGAGGCATCAGCTCCATATATGTCGACCATTTCGTCAGGATCGACTCCGTTGCCTTTCGATTTCGACATCCGTTCGATGGCAAACTTCAGCTTTTTACCCGCAGCATCACGGGCCTCGGTGATTCGGCCCTTTTCGTCGCGATCGATACTGACGTTCGCTGGGACTTCGTATATCCGTTTACCTGTCGAATCATCGAAGAATGTCTCACCCACGACCATTCCCTGGGTCAGTAGACGGGTCACCGGCTCGTCGAATTTGACCAAGCCGATATCGCGCATCACTTTGGTCCAAAAACGCGTGTATATCAGATGCATCACAGCGTGATCGTCGCCGCCGATATACTGGTCGACCGGGGTCCAATACTCTGCAACGTCGGGTGAAAATGGCATCACTTCATTGGTCGGGTCGGTGTATCGAAAGAAATACCACGATGAGTCGATGAAAGTATCCATCGTATCCGTCTCGCGCTTTGCGGCGGAGCCGCACTGCGGACACGTTGTTTCGTAGAACTCGGGAGCCTTTGCTAAAGGCGATTCGCCGGTTCCGGTGATCGGTGCATTTTCAGGTAATTCGACCGGTAGATTCTCGAATCTCTCGGGCACGACCCCACACTTCCCGCAGTAAACGATCGGTATCGGCGCTCCCCAAAATCGCTGTCGTGAAATGCCCCAATCGCGCAGACGAAACGTCGTTGCTGCCTCGCCAAAACCGTGGACATGGGCGTATGCGGTCATCTCTTTTGTCGCCTCATCACTGGTTTTGCCGTTCCAATAGTCGGAATGAACAAGAACGCCGCTCTCAGTGAACGGCACCTCCAACGCCAATGCCTGCATCGTGTGATGTTCATGAACCAGGTGCGGTTCCGAGATCACCTGACGGATCGGGAGGCCGAACTTCCGGGCAAACTCGAAATCGCGCTCGTCGTGAGCCGGAACGCTCATCACCGCGCCGGTCCCGTACTCCATCATCACGTAATTGCCGACCCAGACGGGCAGCGGTTCGCTACTGAATGGGTTGATCACTTTGAGGCCGGTATCGATGCCGTCTTTCTCGCCCTCTCCTTCGCGATCTTTCGGTTTGGCCGAGTCAAGGACGATCTCGTCGATCTTGGCTCGAACATCCGGCGCAAACGATTCCCTATAAGCAGAAATGACCGGGTGGCCCGCGGCAACCACAACGGCGTTCGCCCCGTAGATCGTGTCGATCCTGGTCGTGAAAACGCGGATCGAAACTGGTGCGTCGATCGACGAACGATGTAGTGCTCCGGTAGCGATCCGTATCGTGAAATCGACATATGCGCCTTCCGATCGGCCGATCCAGTCACGCTGACGCTTCAGAACGTTTTGCGGCCAACCAGCCTCTATCTGATCAAGGCCGTCCAACAGTTCGTCAGCGTACGCCGTAGTTTTCAGAAACCACTGTTCAAGGTCTTTTTTTGTGACCGGATTCCCGCACCGCCAGCAAAGCCCGCCGCTGGCCTGTTCGTTCGAGAGCGTGGCCTTATCGGTCTCGCACCAATTGACCTGCGTCATTCGTTTATACGCAAGGCCCATCTCATACATTTTCAGGAAGAACCACTGGTCAAACTTGTAGTAATCCGGCCGATGGGCAAACATCTGGCGCGACCAATCGTAACTTAACCCGAGACGCTGCAGTTGGCCCTGCATGACGGTTATGTTCTCCTCGGTCCAGCTGCGCGGGTTTACACCGCGCTTCACCGCAGCATCTTCTGCCGGCTGCCCGAAGGAATCCCAGCCGATCGGGTGCAAAACGTTGAATCCCTTAAGACGTTTGTACCAGGCTACCGCATCGCCGACCGAATAATTCCGGACGTGGCCCATGTGGAGATTGCCCGATGGGTAGGGGAGCATTTCCAACTGGTAGAATTTCGGCTTGTCATTGCGGATCTGGGTCTCGAAGGTTCGGTTTTCGGCCCATTTTGCTTGCCATTTGGCCTCGATCTTCTTTGCAAAATATTTTTCGTCCATAAAAACGCCTCGGAAAACGGAATTTTATCGGATAACCACCCGGCTATCCAATGCACCACGTAATTATCTTGTTGAAATTATTGCGTTTGAGGTGACGCCACGTCGCGAGGTATGTCGCGAGTGGCTAGGTAAGGGCGAGTAGTTTTCGGCACGGGTCCATAACGTGGATTCTAGACCATTGGTCCATCGATGTCCATTTTTCTTGTCCGGAATCTACCTTTTGTGATATCATTTTCGAACCTCAAAAGGTAGGAGTAGTTTCAAACGATCGTATTGATGATTAACAATATACCAGCGCAGACGGCTCCGGCTTGACCTCGAAAGTTGCGGTTTGACCGTCTGCCCCGAAATGGAGGCAAGAAGATGGTCAAACAATCCGTAAACAAACCTGTTGGCAAATTGCAGAACTCACGCCCTCCTGCTTCCGAATTCGCGCCCTTGAACCGCACTTCCAAGTTGACCAAGAATTCAGTGGATGACGTCATCGTCTCGCTTTCAGATTCGTATGAGAACCAACGTGCGCGTCAGGTCGTCGAATGGGTTCGCAGCCAGAGCGTTCGGCGTGCATCGTAATGATTTCTGCCATTCAGCCCCTTTTGGTCTCAGGAGTGTGCTGCTTACTCATGTTCCGACGAATACCGATCCTTGGAGCGCTTATTCATCTATCGCTTCTGATCGCGATAAACGGACAGGTCATACCTGATCAAGTAAATCCCGAGAGGCTTTTCATTGAAGATCGTCTCAGACGCGAGATCGCGAGCGGGACCACCGAACAAAAGCGAAACGCTCTGTTCGAGATACGTAATTTCCGTTCAGAGCGGACATCCGCGATCGCCATTCCAGCTTTACGAGACCGCGACGAAACTGTCCGTGCAACTGCTGCGTCATCGGTTGTGTTTATGCGTCCGCGAGAAGCCGTGACCGCGCTGCGGCCTCTTTTGTCGGACAAAATGCCATTCGTTCGAAAGGAAGCGGCCTACGCCCTCGGGAAGGTCGGCGACCCACTTGCGGCGGTCGAATTGATCCGATCAATGCAGCGCGACAAAGATCGAGAAGTTCGGGCAGCGGCGGCATTTGCCCTCGGCACGACGGGAAGCATTGACGCTGTCGGGCCATTAACAGCGGCGCTTGAGAAAAAACCTACAGAAAACGACGAATTCATCCGCCGATCTGCTGCGAGGTCGATCGGGCAGCTTGCTGAAAACGTCCGTGGCCTTAACGAAAGCAGCCAGACACCCGAGAGCTTTCTTCCCGAGCGTTATAAAACCGCGGCGATGCTGGATATAACGGATGTTGCCGAGAGTTTCCCGGTATTCCGGTCATCCGAAGAAGTTCTTAAGAGGGTCCTTCTTGATCGGTCAGAAACGGACGACACGAGACGAGAGGCGGCTTTTGCCCTTGGTGCGATCGGGAACCCATCATCAGTGGCCGTCCTCCGAGCGCAGAAAGGCGGCCCAGATCCGTATCTTGCCGAGATCTGCCGCGAAGCACTGATCCGGATGAACATTCCGGAGTAACTATGCTGACCTCAGGCCTCATCCTTATGGAATTTCTTTGATTCCCCGCCCTTTTTTGTTCTAATAGTCGAATGCAGGCAGTTCATTCTTTTGGTTCGCACACTGAGTCGCTTATCGACCGCTACCTGCGTATTCGCAAATATACCGAGGATCTTTGTGAACCGCTGGAGATCGAGGATTATATTCCCCAACCGATCGTCGACGTTTCGCCGCCTAAATGGAATATTGCGCACACGACCTGGTTCTTTGAGGAAATGATCCTCAAGAAATTCGCTTCGAATTACCGCGTCTTCGACCCGAGCTTCGGCTTTCTTTTCAACAGCTACTACAACACCCTCGGCAACCGTACAGCGCGCGACCACCGCGGCGATCTCTCAAGACCGACGGTGAATCAGATATTTTCATATCGAGCTTACGTCGACGAAGCGATGACCGGATTGCTTGGAAGCCTGGGTCGCTCGGTAGTTGCTGAGGGCTTATCGTCGGTGCCTGACGGGCCGGAGGTGCCTGGTGACTTGGCCGAGCTCGTGGCCTTGGGTCTTAACCACGAGCAGCAGCATCAGGAACTCTTAATTTCAGATCTTAAATACACGTTCAGCGTAAACCCTCTTTTTCCGGTTTACCGCGAAAACCACTTTCCCGAAGAGACCCGAGATTCAGGCTCCGAGGGCTACACCGACATTTCCGGCGGCATCTGCGAGATCGGTTACAACGGTGTCGAATTCTGCTTCGACAACGAACGCTCCCGCCACAAGGTCTGGATCGACGACTTCTCGATCTCGAACCGCCTCGTCACGAATGGCGAGTTCCTCGAATTCATCAACGAAGGTGGATACACGGATCATCGGCTGTGGCATTCCGAAGGGTGGGATTGGGTAAATCGTGAATCTGTCGCCTCGCCGCTTTACTGGCACGACCGAGACGGCGAATGGCAACACTTTACGCTCGGCGGGCTTCGACCAATTCGGATGGACGCGCCTGTCTGCCACATCTCGCTTTATGAAGCCGCGGCCTTCGCAGAATGGAAAGGGATGCGGCTGCCGACCGAGTTCGAATGGGAATCCGCGAATGAGAAATTCGTTTGGGGTTTGCGTTGGGAATGGACCAACTCCGCATACCTGCCGTATCCGGGCTTCTCGAAACCGGATGGGGCCGTAGGCGAATACAACGGCAAGTTCATGATGAACCAAATGGTGCTTCGCGGAGCTTCAGTAGCAACACCGGAAGGCCACAGCCGCCCCACGTACCGCAACTTTTTCCACCCTCACCTGCGTTGGCAGTTCACGGGTATCAGGTTGGCTCGTTAGAAGATCATATGGAATCCTGCACTTCTCCGGAACTAACGAAATTTGCTGAAGACGTCCTTGCGGGGCTGACATCTACACCAAAACAGCTTTCATCGCGTTACTTTTACGACGACGAAGGTTCGCGCCTGTTCATGGAGATCATGAAATTGCCCGAATATTATCCGACTCGTGCTGAATTCAAGATCTTCGAAGAGCAAACTGATGAGATCTGCCGGGCATTCACTGACGGTGCGATCGGGATCGACCTTATCGAGCTAGGCGCCGGTGACGGTGCCAAGACAGCGGTGCTGATCCATCATTTCCTGAACGAGGGCATCGATTTTACCTATTCCCCGATCGATATCTCACAAGAAGCGAACGACGCTCTTTCGACACGTTTCAGAACGATGTTCCCTGACCTCAAGATCAGCCCTCTTACCGGTGATTATTTCAAGGTTCTCGGATCGCTAAAGAATGGCAGCGGTCGACGCAAGGTTCTTCTCTTCCTGGGTTCGAATATCGGCAATTTTCAACAGGACAAAGCACTCGGATTCTTTCGCGAACTCCGCGCCGTGATGAACACGAACGACCGACTATTCATCGGTTTCGACATGCAGAAAGACCCGCGCGTCATTGTCGCGGCATACGACGATCCTGAAGGCGTTACGGCGGCTTTCAATCTCAATCTACTTTCGCGGATAAATCGCGAACTCGGGGCTGATTTCGACCTCTCAAAGTTCTCACATTATGCTCAGTACCGGCCGGTCGAATGTGCCGCGCGCTCGTTCCTCATCAGCCGCGAGAAGCAGACAGTGACGATCAAGGCTCTAAACCGCTCGTTCGACTTCGATCAATGGGAACCGATCTTTATGGAGATCTCGCAGAAATACACGCGCGCAATGATCGAAGAACTTTCTTCAGATAGTGGGTTTGAGATCGAACAGGAGTTTTACAACCCCGACGACTTCTACATCGATTCCCTATGGAGGCCGATGTAGTTCGGCTGTCCATGCACCAATGAAGATAACGACCCTCAGCTTCGACACGATCGACTCGACCAACACCGAGGCCCTGAAACAGGCCCGGCTTGGTGCGGAGGAAGGCCTGTGCGTCGTCGCCCGGCAGCAGACCGCCGGTCGCGGGCGGCAGGGACGGGTTTGGTTCTCGGAGAACGACGCAGGCTTATATTTCAGCATGCTCCTTCGGCCGAAGATCGAGCCGCAGTTTCTATCGCTGATCACTTTGATGGCCGGGGTCGCAGTTCATGACACTATCAGGGAATTCGGCCTGCTGCCCGACATCAAATGGGTGAACGACGTTCTCGTGAACGAGAAGAAGATCAGCGGCATTCTCGCCGAAACGACCGAAACGGAGAAGGGCTTAGCAGTCGTTCTGGGCATCGGGATCAATATCCGCTCATCAAGTTTTCCGCCGGAGATCGCCGATACTGCGACATCGATCGAAGATGCATCGATCCAAATCAGTAACGGATCACGGACGGTTCCGTCCCCTGAGCAGCTTGCACATGTACTGACAAATTTCCTTGTGCATTTTTACGAGTCGCTCGCCGGCCCCGATGGCGCGCATAAGATCGTCGATGAATGGCGAAAGCGGTCAACCTATTTCTCAGGCAAGAAGGTACGCGTCTCCCTCGAGAATGGTATGCTTGAGGGCATGACCGAGGGCCTGGAGGAAAACGGAGCTCTTCGGCTCAGGCTTTCGGACGGTGAAGTCGAGCTGATCCAGTCCGGCGACGTCGAACGTATCCGCGTTCAATGAAATGAGAAGACGACTTTCTGAAATTCACCCGATCGTTTACAAAACCCGGATCCGGCAGAAACGCCTTTTCCGGCGGCTGGACGACATCACCAGGCGAACCACCTTCGCCGCGGAGAAGAGCGCGGCCGAGCTGCCGTTTACGTGCCACCGGCACCAGTCGCTGCTGCGTCGAAAATTAGGCGACAGTGATCCGCAACTACAGGAAAACAAGGTGGTTAATCTAAGCATCGCGTGCCCGACCATCGATGGCCTGATGATCCGGCCTGGCGAAACGTTTTCGTTCTGGAGGCAGGTCGGACAAACGACGGCCGATAAAGGTTATCTAGAGGGAATGCAGCTCTCTCAAGGCAGGGTCGTCCGCGGCGTAGGCGGCGGGCTATGTCAGCTTGCAAATCTGCTTTATTGGATGGCGCTACACACATCACTCGCGGTGATCGAACGGCACCATCACAGTTTCGATCCTTTTCCGGACGACAATCGCGTGCTTCCGTTCGGGAGCGGAGCCGGGGTCTTTTACAATTACATCGACCTCAGATTTTTCAATCCGACGCGATCGACCTTTCAGATCAAGCTCTGGATAACCGACGATCACCTGAAAGGATCGATCCTCTCAGACATCGAACCCATATATAGCTATCATATATTCGAGAAAGGCCATCGTTTTCTCGTCAAGAACGGAAAGAACTTTCGCGAAAACGAGATCTGGCGGAATGTGGTCGACCGCCGTTCCGGAGAAACCGAGCGCGAGGAACTCATTGTCGCGAATTTTTCCGAAGTGCTTTACGATCCGCCTAACGTTCCCGCCGCATAAGATTGAATTTTGATCCGTATCGGTGTAACTTCAAGGATGTATTATCAATCAGTCTTATGAGCAGTGAGTTTGATCCTAATCCGGATTTTGACCTTGAACGTGAGTTCTATGACGAGCTTGCGGATTTCGAGGATTTCGATATCGAGAACGACGATGTAGTTTTGCGAACTGCGGTTCTGCAAAAGGAAAACATGGTTGCGCTGCTCTGTATCAAAAGCGCTCCTGTTGGGGCGGCGATCTGCCGCGTCGACCCGCGTGAGAATCTGCCTGCAGTCCAGCTTTATGATGATCCGACCGCAGCCCTGCATTGGTTTTCACGAAGCCTTCGAACCAGCAAAGCTAACGGTTGGAACATCGTCTACGATGGTCTGCCGCTACAGGGCTAATCGGTCTCAACTTACAAACCTCCATCTGCGGAATTCACTGCCATTCGGAACAGGGATTCGATAAACGATGCTTCTGGCCATCGACATAGGCAATTCAACGATCAAGTTTGGAATTTTCAGTGGTTCCGAACTAGTCCACAAATTTTCGATTCCGACGGTGCTTGACTATGATCCGGACGAACTTATGTTCGAACGGTTTCGCTACGTCAAAGAGCGGTTCATTAGGATCGATACCGTAGTCGCTTCATCTGTTGTTCCCTCGATCGAACCGGTCCTGACCGGGGCTTGCAAGGAATTCCTAAATGTCACTCCGGTCTTTGTTACCAATGCTGTCGACCTTGGTCTTACGATCAAATATGATCCGCCTGAATCGCTCGGTACCGACCGATTGGTAAGCGGATTCTCAGCAGCTGAAACTCACGGCAAACCGGTCGTCGTCTGCAGTTTTGGGACAGCGACGACCATCGACGCGATCAGCTCAAATGGAGAATTTCTTGGCGGTGTGATCTTTCCCGGTGTCGGGACGATGTCACATTCACTGCAGTTGAAGACCTCGAAACTCCCGCTCGTGCAGATCTCGAAACCCGATCGTGTTGTCGGGACCTCGACCGAATCTTCGATCCGGTCGGGCATCTTCCACGGTCACATCGGAGCAGCGAAATACCTGATCAAGGCGATTGCGGCCGAGATGAAAGATGAGCCGAAGATCGTCGCAACCGGCGGTTATGCAAAAATGATGGCTTCGGAATTGGCGGTGATCGAAATTGTCGATGAAAATCTTTTGTTGAACGGCCTTCGCATGATCCACGAACGGATCGTGTAAATCGTGCCCAGTTATTTTGCTGTCTCGATGAATCGCGGTTTTCTTCTCGCCTTCGCCGATCGCTCGAACGAGTAAGCGATGGAAATAAGCAACGCCTCGCTCCACGCTCGTCCGAAAAACGATATGCCGATCGGCAGCTCGCGCACAAATCCGGCCGGGACCGTTATGCTCGGGTAACCTGAGACCGCTGCGAGTGACGAGCTAGAGACATAGTTGCTGCCGCAATCGCCGTTAACAGTATCGATCATCCAGGTCGGCGCATTTGAAGGTGCCACGATCGCATCGAGCTTGAATTTATCCATCACAGCATCGATTCCCTTTTTGCGGGACAGCAGCTGGCATTTCTTCAATGCTTGAAGGTATGCGCGGTCCGTAAGCGGCCCCTTCTTGGCCGACATTTCGAATATTTCCTGTTTGAAAAACGGCATCTCGCGGGCGGCATTGTCTATATTGAATTGAATGAGTTCGGCAAATGTTCGGTATTCTGCTTTGCGTTCGTTCAGGTACTTTTCGAGGTCGGTCTTAAATTCGAAAAGCAGCACCTCAAATTCGGCTTCGCCAAATTCGCTAAGCGTCGGAAACTTTACGTCGACCAATGCGGCACCGCCGGCTTTGATCGTTTCAAGAGCTGTATTTGTCACTGCGTCGACCTCTGGCCTTTTGCCCCAGAAGTCCCTTGCGACGCCGATGCGTTTTCCTTTCAGACCATCGGCGGTCAGAAAGCTCTCGTAGTCACGTCTTGCGTTTCGCACATTCTGCGCAGTTGCTGAATCACGCGTATCGACACCGGTCATCGCTGATAGCAGCATTGCGGCGTCGGCAACCGTGCGCGTCATCGGTCCTGCTGTATCTTGCGAATGTGCGATCGGTATGATGCCGCTCCGCGACAACAATCCGACAGTCGGTTTAATACCAACGATCCCGCATATCGATGCGGGGCAAACTATCGAGCCGTCGGTCTCGGTTCCGATGCCTGCCGCGGCCAGGTTCGATGCGATCGCCGCCCCGGTCCCCGATGACGAACCACACGGATTTCTGTCAAGGATGTAGGGGTTCCTTGTCTGCCCGCCGCGGCCGGACCAGCCGCTGATCGAACTCGTCGATCGAAAATTCGCCCATTCACTCAGATTCGTTTTTGCGAGGATTACGGCACCTGCATTTCTCAACTGTTCTACGATCGAGGCGTCTCGCTCAGGTGCAGGAGAATTCAGCAATGCGAGGCTTCCGGCAGTAGTTTTCATCTTGTCCGCCGTGTCGATATTGTCCTTGAGAACGATCGGTATCCCATGCAGCGGGCCGCGGATCTTGCCCGCTTTCCGCTCTCGGTCGAGGGCGTCAGCGATCTCTTCGGCCTCTGGATTCACCTCGATGATGGCGTTGATCGTTTTATCCAACGTCTCGATGTTGCGCAAATATCCTTGAACAATATCGACCGAGGTCACCTCGCCGGTTTCCATCATTCGTTTTAGATCGGCGATCGTTGCTTCCTCAAAGCTGGCGACTGGAACTTCCGTAATGCACGCCGAGTTACCCTTGCTCGTAGAAACGAGTCCGATGCCGGCCGCCGAAACAGCTCCGATAAACTCACGACGATCTACCATATTTGTTCTCCTCAAATTGCCGGTATCACGGTCTCCGAATCACCCTTGCATTGGTTCATTTCACGGCTGAGCGGTCGATCTCGATCGGTTCGAAGATCTTGAGCACGCGTATCTTATCACGCAGCAAGTCTCTTTCGGCCTGCTGTAAAAGTTCACGAAGCGGTGCTCCCGGAGGCTCATCTGAGAGATCGAACGTTCCATAATGCATCGGTACGAGCGTTTTCGCTCCAATATCGCGGAACGCTTTCAACGCATCGCTCGGATCTGTGTGCACCGGTTCCATGAACCAGCGGGGTTCATAGGCGCCGACTGCAACAAGAAAATAATCGATGTTCGGAAATACCTCGCCGGTTTCGCGGTAATGACGGCCATACCCGCTGTCACCGCCGTGATAGATCTTGGTCGTTCCACTTTCAATTACGAACCCGCCCCATAATCTTTGATTCGTGTCGAATAGGCCCCGGCGCGACCAATGGCGGACCGGCACGAAATAAACTCTTATGTCAGGGTCGTTCAATTCGAACTCCTGAAACCATCCGGTCGTCGCGATCGTGTTCGACGCTTTCGACCATTCCCGCAAAATATCTTCCGAGTTCAGACCCGCAATGAACTTGGCATTTGGGAACTTGGCCGCGATCTGCCTGAGCGTCGTTTCATCCGTGTGATCTCGATGATCGTGAGTATTGAGGACATAATCGACTCGTTGTATTTTATCGAGCGGCGACGGCACCTCGGTATATCGTGTTACGAAAGGCGGCGTCCCAAAGACCGGATCGATCAATATGCCTTTACCCGCCAGCCGAACGAAGAAAGATGCGTGACCGAGCCAGAGTATTCCGTCCTGATCGCCCGCAAGGAAAGCCGAAGGATCAAGAACGTCAGGCCGATACGTGTCGGCCTCCTTTTCAGCCTTGAACCGATTTGCGCTCGTCTGCCATTTCAGCAGCGAAGCCGTTCTCGGCAAATACGGAAATTCATCATTCATGAATCGTCCGCGTTGATCGACCGGGTTTCCTTTCCATCCGGGCTTTAGCGTGGGCTTTTGTTCATTGCGTACATAGGTCTTCAAAATGGCCTCATCGGAATCGCTCCAGAATGCCGCGCCGATCAGAACAACGAACAGTATCAAGAGTACACCGCCTATCTTCAACAACACTTTCAACATCTTTCCAACTATAAGAATACTGAACCTATCAGACAACCGCTACGCAGCGGCCGGGCATTCCAGCAATTGTGCGATAATGTGCGAATGAACGGACGCCCGCCCGAGATCCCGCCGCACAAGCTCATTTCCGCTCTCCGCGGATACGATCTCTTGCCAGCGATCGTCTTTCTTCCGACGCGACGCAAATGCGACGAAGCTGCCGCGGAGGTCGCCGCAGACAAACGCCAGACCGGTGACCCCGAGAAATTTCGACTGCGCAAAGAATTATTCGAAAAACTGGCATCCGAGACCCCCGAGATAATTTCGCACAAGCATTCAAAAATCCTCGTCAACTCAGGCGTCGCTTCACATCATGCCGGCCACATCCCTTCATGGAAGCTTGTGATCGAGAAGATGATGTCAGCAGGGCTGTTAAATGCGATATTTGCTACCTCGACCGTTGCTGCAGGTGTCGATTTCCCGGCCAGAACCGTCGTTATCAGTAATGCCGACACGCGCGGCAACGACGGATGGCGTCCATTAAAGGCAAGCGAGCTTCAGCAGATGACCGGACGTGCCGGCCGGCGCGGTAAAGACAATGTCGGCTTTGCGATACTTGCACCCGGACAGTTCCAGGATCCGAAAAAGATAGCTGAACTGCTGAAAGCCAAGCCGGATCCGCTCGAATCGAAATTCCGTGCAACGTATACGTCGCTCTTGAACCTTTTGGATGCGTTCGGCAACTTTGACCAGCTTCGCGAAATAGCCGAAAAGAGCTTTGCGTTTCAAGACACCGCAAACAGGATCGACGGTCTTCGTCGTCAGCGAGCCGAACTTCAGAACAAACTGATAGACGCGGCTTCAGCAAGATCGGCGGATATCGATCTCGAACAATTTCGCGGTTTTGAGAGGCTTACGAGTGCCCGGCGGCGGTTGGACGAGCGATCGCCGTCAACGCGAGCCGACCTTCGAAGGCGTTGGCTGACCGAGAATGTGATCCCTGGCCGGATCGTGACACAGGGCCGCAGTTCCAAGCGTTTCTTCATGGTCGTCAGTGTTCGCTCTGATTCGGTCAGCGCAATGCGTGACGACTGCGCTGGCCGAACGTTTCCGCTCGACCGCGTAAATCGTGTATTTGAACGAACATACACATTGAACGAGGCGGCCATCGAGAATGCGTTCATGGAAACACTCGAAGAGAAAAATCCGCCGATAATGGAACCAAAACTCTCGTCCGAGAGGGCTTCGGATGCAGCGACCGTGCTACTCGACGGTTTGATCGCGGATTTCGGGCCGGCCTCGGATTTTTTGTGGGAAAGTGCTCGTGACGCGTCGACGCTCGAGAAGATCGACCGAGATATTCAGCACCTTCGCGATAACATTTGGAAACCGTTCGAGAACCGCGCAAGGGTGCTCGACCATTTCGGCTATATCGATTTCGCCTCTGAGACCGTAGAGCCAAGCGGCGAATGGCTGGCCGATGTTCGTGTCGACAGGCCGCTGCTTGTCGGTGAGGCGATAAAGAACGGTATCTTTGACGATATCCAACCGAAGGCCGTTGCCGGTTTGATGGCTTCGCTGGCCGCCGATCCTGACCGCAACTACGGCGACCTTTATCTGTCGAATGAACTTCTTGATATTATTGCCGGATTTGAGGACATCATTTACGAGGTCTCACGCGTAGAATGGCGTTTCGGCACGGAACCCGTCGAAGAGATCAACCTCTCAGCCGCCGCTGCCGCCGAGCGATGGGCCGGCGGAATGGAATGGGACGTACTCGTGCAGCGAACCAAAGCCGAAGAAGGCGACCTCGTTCGGCTGCTTTCGCGGACCGGCGAAGCATTGATGCAGATCGCAAATTTAAAGGATTCGAACCCTCGTGTGGCCGCAGCCGCCAGACTTACCGCCGAAACGATCCTTAGGGAGCCGATACGCTGAGAAATTTGTCCTCGTTAACGTACATTCGTGAATGTTTCGCGAATCGGACCGCAGAAGCATTTCAATTGCCGAAGCCTTTTGTTAGAATATGAGTGTATTCGGCTGGTTAGAATCCGCGAAGCGGGGCCAGCCGAAAACAGAATTATGCGAGTACTTTTGGCAGATGAATACGGATTTTGCTTCGGAGTCGAGCGGGCGGTCGAGATGGTCGAAGAATCGGTCAGTGCCGGCGAGACCGTTCGCACACTCGGGCCTTTGATCCACAACGAACAGGAAATGAAACGGCTAGGTTCCCACGGTGTCGTTACTGTCAGCGAACCCGTCCAGATCGGCCGGTCGGAAACGGCGGTGATACGTGCCCATGGCGTAACTCCGCAGGTCGAACAGGAATTAAAGGAAAAAGCCGGAAAGGTGGTTGATGCGACATGCCCCTTCGTCACGCGTGTGCAGCGTCTCGCGTCGCGTGCCGCCGCTCAGGATCGTCACGTTATCATCGTCGGCAGTGCTGATCACCCGGAAATGATAGGCGTTAGGGGTTATGCTCCCGATCATTCGTTCATAATCAAGGACGAGACCGAAGTTGCCGCGCTTCCGCGATTGAAAAATCCGCTGGTCGTATCGCAAACGACCATCAAGGCAAAGACATTCTTCGACACTGCGGAGGCTATCAAGACAAAAACGGACGATGAGGTCGAGATAGTGAACACGATCTGCTCGGCAACCCGGGATCGGCAGGAGGCCGCACGAGCGCTTGCCGGCATGGTTGATGCGTTTTATATAATCGGGGCGACCCATTCTTCCAACAGCGTCAAACTTCACGCGGTATGCAAAGAGCAGTGTCAAAAGAGTTTCTTGATAGAGACCGAAGACGACATTGATCCTGCGGATCTGTTCGGAGCACAGACGGTCGGCGTCACGGCTGGTGCGTCAACTCCGGAATGGCTGATCAAAAAGGTCGTCAAGCACCTCGAATCTATCGATCCTAACGGGACCAAAGACATGGCCCTCGCGTAGAAAAGAAGCATTCAGAAATAGAAAGGCCGGGCATTCAGTCCCGGCCTTCGTCGATTTGCCGCGATCATCGATCACGGAATGATCAGTGTTTGGCCAACGGTCACGGCGTTAGGGCTTGCGAGGGAGTCCCGATTAGCGTTGTAAATATCCATGTAACGCGCCGACGTCCCGTAGAACTTCCGACTGATGCTGCCGAGAGTGTCTCCGGGCTGTACGACGTACGTCCGCCCCTCACCGGTGGGAACCTCGGCCGGCGATTCTGCTTCTGCAAACTTAGGCAGCGAGATCCCCTGATTCAAATATACGCCGAATTCAGTTCCCGACCTCACTTCGGCCTCTTCGCCTTTTGTAAGCCTTTCGCCAAGCAATCCTGCACCGGCACCGATGATGCCTCCGATCAAGGCGCCCTTTCCACCGCCGATGGCTCCCCCTAAGATCGCACCGCCTGCTCCGCCGCCACCGATGAAGATGACCTTACGGTATTTGGTCTTGTCGCCCTTGGCTGTACCTTCGGCATCGCTTTTCGCATCGTCGCTCACCAGCTCGGTCAACGAACCGTTGATCGTCCGCTTTGTGCCATTCGGCAGGACGAGTTGGATGAAACTAACGTCGATCTCTCCGACCTTTCCGCCCTTGACGGCGGGTTTGACCGAATCGACCCTGCCGATCACCTCGCTCCCTATCGGAACTACGATCGCACCATTCGAGGCGTAAACCGGTTCCCGCACCGTCACCGTGAATCTGTCGCCTGCCTTCGCCGTTTTCGAACTAAGTGTTTCGTTCATGCGAACGCGCATCCGGGTACCGCTCGGCACCGTGAAAAGCGACTGAGTCGCCGGACGCTTCGTCGCAGTTCGAAGTGCGGGCCGTTTTGTTTGCCCGACAATTTCCATCGAGATACCTGTCAATAAAACCGCTGCGATCGCCGTAAGAAAAGTCGCTCTAATATAAGCCTTCATAACGTTCCTCCTAACCTGATCCGACCCATAGGCGCTATCATACCGGCCGTTTCGGTCCGTGCCTACGATGGCGGTTCGTGCCCATTGGGTGTCCGGAAAATTCAATTCACTGATTCAGGATTCTGATTATACCATTTCCGAAACCGACTGAGCTTGTCTTGATCTGCGGAAAATACTTTTGAAATATTCTGCTATTGGAAATATAATTCACCAGACAATCACATTTCGATTCACGACCAGTTGGCTCCGCCCCCGGGGTTAGATCTCGGGGGTAACGCTTTTCGACGGGCCCGTTGAACACGGCTCACCGCCGGTCTTGGGACTATGCATCTCTTTCGCGAAACGCTACTTCTATTCGCCCTTAACTTGCTCGACGCATTGTTGACGCTAGTTTGGGTCCGAAGCGGCGTAGCCGGTGAAGCGAATTTATTGATGGCGAAATTGCTCGAGGTTGGCGACTACGCGTTCATCGGAGCAAAGATCGGCGTTGGGATCATCGCCGCCGTCGTTTTTCTTATGTGGGGTGATCGCCAGATCGCCCGATACGGTATCACGCTGGCAATACTCGTTTATACCGGAGTGATGATCATCCACCTCTTCACTGGGGTATATGCCGCTGGATTTTATTTCGAATCAATGGCTTTTGGTCTCGAATCGATCGCTGTTCACGCCCGTTCTATCCTCGCCTGACGCGACTACATAAATGATCAAGCGGACCGAATTCGGTAAGCTATTGTTATAGACCCTTGTCTGTAAGAACTTTCGGACGCATGGCAACGTAATGAACAGCACAACATTTTGCCGTTGTTTTGCATCAAAAGTGCAAGATTGAAGATCGAAGGAAAGAAAAATCATGAACAGTAAACCCGTGTATCAGTTATCAGCACGCCAGATATTACTGCTTGCATTTGCCACAGCTCTCATCGCAGTCGGAGTGACCGCACTTTTATACAAACTCAACGATCTCTGGATGAGCAGCGAAGGTCCCGGCCGGACACTTGCCGAAACGGCTCCGGCCGCAATTACCGATCCGTCGCAGGTCTCTGATGAACAGAACAATATCGAGGTTTACCGATCGATTTCGCCCGGCGTCGCATTTATCAACACGACGTCCTATTCGCAAAATTGGTGGGGTGACGTTCAGGAGGGCCGCGGCAACGGAAGCGGTTCGGTGATCGATAACGAGGGCCATATACTTACTAACTATCACGTCATCGAAGGAGCTCAACAGGTTACCGTGAATTTCGGGGGCGAACGCGTTTATCCCGCTAAGGTCGTCGGCGGCGATCCAGACACCGACCTCGCGGTGATCAAGGTCGATGCCCCGGCGGGTGCGCTGACCGTTGTGCCCTTTGGCGATTCCGACAAACTCACCGTAGGTCAAAAGGTGCTCGCTATCGGAAACCCGTTCGGCCTTGATCGGACGCTTACGACCGGTGTGATCTCAGGCTTGCAGCGACCGATAAGGGCGCGAAACAACCGGCCGATCGATGCCGCCATCCAGACCGATGCCTCGATCAACCCGGGAAATTCCGGCGGACCGCTCCTCGACAAATATGGCCGGATGATCGGTATCAATTCGCAGATTCTTTCACCGGCGGGCGGTTCGGTCGGCGTCGGTTTCGCCGTTCCCGTTAATACCGCGAAGCGCGTCATCCCGCAGCTGCTGCAGTTCGGCGAGGTTCGCCGTCCGAAGCTCGGTGCCGACCTAAGGCCGGTCGAGGACATTGCGGCTCAGGGTTACCGGCTTCCGGTGCGCGAAGGACTGCTGGTTGCCGCTGTCATGCCCGGCGGTGCGGCCGCAAATGCCAATATTCGCGGCCTTTCTCGTGATTCTGACGGCTCGATGCTGCTCGGCGATATTATCGTATCGGTCGACGGTGAAAAGATGAACTCGACCGATGATCTTTACCGACTCCTCGACAAAAAGCAGTTTGGGCAAACGATCCAGGTCGAGATCTACCGTGCTGGTTCGACCACGACGGTGCCCGTCCGTTTGACCGCTCCGCCGTCTCAATCGCGAACTACAAGACGGCTGCAGTAGTGACCTTGTTTGGCAGCCGGCTTTGTTGCTTGGCTGCCAAAACGATATGCCTCAGTTGAACGACTTTCGTAACGATGGTTTTGGTTGGTACTGCCGTCATTGCGACATCGAGCTTGCCAAAGTTGGTGCTGCCGAACACGGTTCGTCGCGTGTATTTCGTGAAGGCGAAGCGGAATCAAAGATCCCCCAATTGGCCAATCAGGCTTTGGCCCGTTGGGCCGATCCTGCCCGACGCACGCTTGTTTGTCCGAGGTGCGGCATCACCGAGCCGGTCGATGTGGCCTGAACTCCTGCCTGATGTGATAAATTCGAATTGATGTACGAAAAAGAACTTGATTCAGCGATCAGGGCGGCCCGGATTGCCGGCGATGCGATCCTCGCGCACTACGAAGGCGACGTGATCGTTGAAAGCAAGATCGGACCTGACAGCTTCGCCGAGCCGGTGACAGTTGCCGATCGTGAAGCAAGCGCGATCGTGATCGACACGCTGACTGCCGATTTTCCGAACGATGGAATTTTGTCCGAAGAAGAGACTGATGACGTTGACCGGAGGCTCGCCGCCGAAAGGGTCTGGATTATCGATCCCATCGACGGGACCTCGGGATTTATCAAGCAAGACGGCGACTTCGCTGTCCAGATCGGTCTTGCCGAAAGCGGAACGCCGGTACTTGGCGTTGTATTTTTGCCTTTCCACGATGTAGTTTATCTCGCCGTGAAGGGCGGAGGTGCATTTGCAGAACGCGGGTCGGCCGTGCGGGAACGTATCGCGGTCTCGATCAAATCCGATGCGTCGGAAATGGATCTCGCTGTCTCAAGAAATCATCGCAGCCCGAAGATATCAAAGATCGTCGATGAGTTCGGATTTCGCCGAGAGGTTCAACGCGGTTCCGTCGGCTTAAAGATCGGCCTGATCGCCGATAGGATATGTGACATTTATATTCATCTGAGTCCGCGAACCAAGCTCTGGGATACTTGCGCACCGCAGATAATACTGGAGGAAGCCGGCGGAAGGTTAACGGATCTTTGGGGACGAAGCTACCGCTATGATGTTGCGGATGTTCAGAACTGGGGCGGCATCGTCGCAACGAACGGGCTGTTCCATCGCGAAACGATCGAACGGCTGGCTCCGCTATTGAACGACTTCGGCCGGCTCAAAACATTGAATGGCCGGCCGAAGATCTCTTAGTACTTTTATTTCGTTATTGAACTACAGGAACATTACTTGATTCGAGGCGTTTCCGCTTCTTGAATGCCCGGTAAGTCGAAAATCCTTCCCGCGTAAGGCTCAATATCGACTTACGATTATCGAAAAGCAGTTTGATCCATGCTCGTTTGCTCATCTGAGGAAAATAGATCCCCCGGAAGAATAGCCGAGCAACGATGTGTCCGATCCTGACGTCGATCGGCGAATGACGGATCGATTCTATCGCTTCCCAATTTCGCTCCGGACTATAAGACCTCGACCAGGCATCAAAGGTCTCTTGTTTTGCTTCCTCGATCGTCATCTTTAATGGATCGTGAGCCATTACGAACGGTGCGAAGTCGAGCCAGTGTTTCTTTCTTCTCAAACGGCCCGCTTTTTCGAGACGCTCGTAGAGCGGTGTCGCCGGGAATGGGGTCAGCTGACCGAATACCGGCAGACCGGGCGCCCAGCTTTCGATCTGGTCCACGGTTCGGTTCGCGACTCCCGGAGTATCGTTATCCATCCCGAAAATGAACGAAGTGATCGCGTAGATATTTCGGCGTGCGAGGCCGTCGAGCACCGCCTTGTAGTCTGAAGGCTTCGAAAATTGTTTATTGACATCCGCCATGTTCGCAGGGTCGATCGACTCCATCCCGATAAATATCCATTTCCCGCCAGCATCAGCGATCAGATCGACAAGTTCTTCGTCACCCAGCAGATTCGCACTTATCTGAGCGACCCAAGGCAAAGTAGCCCCGGCGGCGATCATGTCGCGCAAAAGTCCCTTGAGTCTTTTCTTATTTATTGCAAGATTGTCATCGATAAAGAAAACGGCGATCTGGCCCTTTTCTCTTTTCGCCCTGGCCTTGAGCCGAAGAAGTTCTTCGATAACACTTTCATTGCTGCGAAACCTTATCGAATCGCCAAAAAATCCAGTGACAGTGCAGAATTCACAACCGTAGGGACATCCGCGTCCGGTCTCGATCGGAACAACGAAGAACTTGCCCCAACCGGCGCCCATTTTCGACATGATCGGACGGAGAAATTTCGGCACGAGCGAAAACTGTTCAAGGTCCAATGTTTCCCACGGAATATGCGGGTATGGCTGAAGGCTCGGTTTGATATCGTTCCCTTTAGCGTCCAGCTGCGGAGTATAGACCTCTTTCAATTCACCGCGTGCGGCATCGGCCACGATCAAGGGCCATGTCTCGTCAGCCTCGCCCAACGCGACTGCATCGGCGTGCCGCGGCCCGCCGTCACGCCCAAGAGCCTCATCGGGACATTCGGTAACGTGCGGCCCTCCCATTACTACTTTGAACCCCGCTTCGCGTAATGCGTCCGCGACCAGATAAGCGCGAGCCACCATTCGCGTCATCGCGCCGATCCCAACGAGTCCGATGTTCTCGTCTTTACAAAACTGAACGAGCTCAGGACGGGTCATCGCTTTGGCGTTCCCGTCGATCAGTATCACTTCGTGCCCATCGGGCGTAAGTGACTGAAGAAGGAACATCCAAAGGTGCGGCATGAAATTCCGCGTGATCCCGTTATCCGGGTTGTAAAGTAAGATTTTCATTCAATAAATCAGGCGTTAACGGAAGCGTGGACATTTGTTCCGATACAACGCAGAATCGAGCGGAGAGAACAGCTGCAATAAATTAGATGAAATTATCGCATTAACGCCGGAAATTTGCTACTTCACGATCACTTTTCTGATCAGTGCAAAGAAGAGAGGATCCGGAAGTAGTTTGCGCATTGGTAGAATACCTTTCGTATTTACACCGTACCGCAACCGCTTTGTACCGTCGGTGACCGCATCATAAATGGTTTCGGCCACGACTCTTCCGTCTGGTGCCGTTTGGCCCGCCTCGCCCATGTTCTTCAGTACCCGATCAACAAATTGGTCGTAATCGGAGAGGCCTTCTCTGCGGGAAACATCCATAGATCGGCCGTAGAAATCGGTTTTGATCGGCCCCGGCTCAATGATCTTGACACGAATGTTAAATTGCTCGAGTTCGTAATGAAGCGACTCCGAGAATCCCTCGACTGCCCATTTCGTCGAGTTGTAAAGGCTTGACACCGGAAAGGTCATCCGTCCTCCGACCGACGAGATGTTGACTATCATACCCCGCTTCTGTTCGCGAAAGTACGGCAGTATCTCGCGGCAGACATTCATTAAACCGAATACATTTGTTTCGTACTGCCGCCTGATCTGTTCGTCAGATGCGGTTTCGAAAGCACCGAGCAAGCCGTAACCGGCGTTGTTCACAACCACATCGATCCGGCCAAATTTCTCCAGCGTATCTGCGATCGCGGAGCGGATCGAATCCGGATCGGTCACATCGAGTTTGAAACATTCTATATCGACGATCTTCTGCAGATCGAGCGCATTTTCCGGCAACCGCATTGTCGCCGCGACTTTCCAATTCTTTGCCTGAAACAATTTCGCTGTTTCCTCACCTATCCCGCTTGACGCCCCAGTGATCAGAATTACTTTTTCCATTGGGTCTAATTTAACCAAAAATCACGATGGAACAAAAGAAAATAACCGGCTCGGATAAGCAAGTTCTCTCTGAATCGCCTATAATCGAAGTATGAGGTTCTTGCATATTGCGGACGTGCATCTTGGATGTACACGGTACCAGTTGCCGGAGAGTCCGCGCGATTTTTTCGACGCGTGGATCGATGTCCTGCAGCGATATGCGATCGGTGAGAATGTCGATTTTGTCTTGATGTGCGGCGATTTTTTCCATAAACGGAGCGTTCCGCCGGAAACTATGAATTATGCCGTTGCCGGGCTTCAATTGATGAAGGACAGCAACATACCGGTAATAACGATCGAGGGAAATCACGATCAAAAACATACGGACAGTGATTACAGCTGGCTTCGTTCGCTCGCCAATTGGAATCTTGTCCATCTGCTTGAACCCTCGAATAGCGACGGGCGGATCATCTACCAACCGTGGAACGAGGACGATGGCAAGGGCGGATTCATTGACATCGGACGTGCCCGCATCTTCGGTTCGCACTGGTACGGAGCTTCAGCGAATTGGGCGATCCCGATGCTGACCGAAGCTATCAGGGACAATCACCGCGAGGACGCGTTTCATATCCTGATGCTTCACACCGACGTCGAGGGACATCAGACGCATCCGATCCCGGCCCTCTCACTTTCGGCCCTGAAAGAGCTCAGATCGGTTACCGATTATGTCGGCCTCGGGCATACGCACATGCACTATGAGATCGATAACTGGGCATTCAATCCCGGCTCGATCGAGGTCACTAATATCGCTGAGTACCGCGAAACGCGAGGAGCGTTTCTTGTCGAGGTCGACAACGAGAACAACGTTGACGCGAAACACGTCACAGATTACGTGCACCGTCCGTTTCAACGCATAACGTTCGAAGTTACGGGCATTGCCGAACCGAAAGATGTGACGCCGGCAGTCATCGACAAGGTGCGAAACGATTTCAAAACCGTTGACGTTGGAGGTCGGGCACCGATACTCGAGATCACGCTTCGCGGTCAACTTGGATTTCCAAATTCGTTACTTGAGATGCAGAAGATCCGCGATTCGGCAAAAACCGAAACGAATGCCATGCACGTGCGTGTCAGGAATCATTCTGTGCCGATCGAGTATGCGGCCGCCGTGGATACGGCCGAAGATGTTGGCCGCGAGGTGCTCGAACGAAGGGTCGTCGAAGACCTGATCGCGCGCGATAAGAGATTTTCCACAAAACGTGGTTCGATCTCAGAAGCGGTGATAGGTGCCAAAAGGCTGGCTTTGAGCGATGAAGAACCGGAGAAGATCGCCGAGTTCATTTCGTTCAAGGCTGCCGAAATGGCCGATTCCGGCAAGTGATCAGAAAAAAAACAGGTCAACTGCTCTTTAACAAAGGCCGATCAAATTCTGGAAATTATGACTGAAGCGTCAGAAAAGGTACGCGGTATCGAATATCTTCCGATCTTCCCGCTCCCGCTTGTCCTTTTACCAAATGAATTATTGCCCTTGCACATCTTTGAACCGCGATACCGCCAGATGCTCGACGACGTCCAGGAGAAAAAGAGCTTTTTCGGCATCTCGTTCTTTGATGCTGAAGAGGGTTTCGAAACCAGGCCCGAGATCGGCTCGATCGGCTGCGTCGCTGAGGTCCGCGAGGTTCAGACAATGCCTGATCAACGGTCAAACATCCTTACGGTCGGGCTGATCCGCTACCGGCTGGTGGATTATATCGATCTGGGAACACCTTATTTGACCGCTGAGGTCGAGTTTTTTGAGGACGAGATCGAAAGTGAAAAGGGATTGACTGAAGTTGCGGACGAGGTGTTTTCGCTATTTGAGCGGATCGCTCAGGCCGCCTTCAAGCTAAGCGGTAACCGGGGCCGCTTTCCCGAGATCCAGCGAGCCGAACCCGAACCGCTCTCATTTTTGGTGACAGCGGCCTTTAATCTGGACAATGAGGCGAAATACGGATTGCTTAAAATGACCTCGACCTCTGAAAGGCTGAAGAAACTACGCGGATTTTTGAACCAGGCCGTAGGTCAAATGGAATCGAGCGCCGAAATTCAAAAGATCTCGCAGACCAACGGTCACAGCAAAAAGAAACTGGACATTTGATTCAAAGAGCCTCAGTACTCTCTTCAAGGCATCGTCAACGCCTGCTTCATATAATCGATAACTCGTTGGTCATAAGCCTCGGATTGCGTTATCGAAGCGCTGATCATTCCCATTCCGGAAGGGCTTAGATCCGTTTTAGTATCGACGGCCGTGTTGACCGGAAAACACTTTGAAAGCTTTGAGGTCGAATCCTGGAATTCCGGAGCGTCGATGCCGCCGAGCAGCAAGAATCTTCGGTCAGAAAGCGATCTGGCGATCTCGCATGACGACTGGCGTTTATAGCAGCCCTGATAATAGAACGGATATGTTCCTAAGGATGCAAATCTCGCCGTCACGAAGCTTGCGAACGGGTAACGCTTCCCGATCACTGACGACATCAGTCCGTCCGCGTCCGTCGGTACCGAGTCAAGTACAAGTGCTTTGATCGACTTGTCGGCGGAGGCTGCATTCAAAGCGGCAAGCGCACCCATTTCGATCCCATATACGCCGATATCTTTGCCGACAAGCGGAACCTGCTCTGGCGATTTCAGACCACGGAGATAATCGATCGAGGCCAGAACGTCGTCACTTTCACATCCGCCGAATGACGAATGCTCGACCGGCGGATTCTCGCCGTGGCCGCGCTGATCGGGCATCAAAATGGTGAAGTTCGTCGCCTCGTTGAGCTTTACGCCGAGGTTCAAAAGGTGTGACCGGTCAGCTCCGTAGCGGTGAAGAAGCACGACGGCAGGCGCATTCGGGATGCCGCGCAGCAGCCATCCCCTCGCGGGTTTACCATCGCGATTGGCCCAGGTTTCATTCGTCACCTGTGCGCCGCGTGAGCTCAACTGGCCATATTTCTCGGGAGTGACCAGATAGACGGTCGTCATTGGCCTTGACGCCTCATAAACGAGCCAAACGGAAGCGACCGCGATGGAGATGAACGAAAGGATCACCGGCGGAGACAGTAACCGATAAAAACTCTTAATTAAACGCTTTGTTCCTGCCATAATTCAGGTTGGGATTGAGAACATTGATGCAACGCGGAAGAGCTGGAAGGAGTCCTACGAAGAGCCCGGAAAAAGGCTGCAGATATGCCACTTTTAATGCTACCATAGCTGTGGCATCGAAAGGAAGTATTTTTTAACAATGATCAACATTCGCCTCGCTTTTCTACTTTCAACAGTCGTTTTAAACATTTTGCCAACCAGCGCCCAAAGCACGGCCTCAACGACGGCTGCATCGTCAACCGTTAAAGTAGGCAAGCAAAGGTTTTTGCCGCTTTCCGAGGTTCGCGAAGGTATGAAGGGCACTGCGAGGACAGTGTTCAAGGGGAGCACTCCGGAGGACTTCAGTGTCGAGATCCTCGGCGTTCTTCCCGGCGGGATCGGCCCAAAACAAGATCTGATCGTTGGGCGCATCAGCGGCGGGTCGGCTGACCGGACTTCCGTGTTTGCGGGAATGTCAGGATCGCCGGTTTACATCGATGGTCGCCTCGTCGGGGCGATCTCGTACAGCTTCCCGTTCTCAAAAGAACCGATATGCGGCATCACCCCGATCGAGCAAATGATATCGATCTTTGAACAACGCGCGGATACGAATAGTACGGCGCGGGAGCCGCGTCCAATTTCATTCACCGAACTGGCGTCAACCCAATGGCAGCCGGAATTGCCGCGTGCGGCTTTCTCAGGAGGCTCGCTTGTATCAGGCGTTTCACCCAATTCGCTGCTTATGGCGGTCGCAGGCCAGACATTCCGGCCAATAGGTACGCCGCTGACGTTCACGGGGATCCGCCAGGAGGCTCTTGATCTGTTTGCTCCGGAACTGTTGAAAGCCGGGATGATCCCGGTTTCGGCAGTCGGCGGTGCCGCTTCCATCGGGCCGCTAAAGCCCGCCGACGAAAACACGCTTCAGGGCGGCGCATCGGTTTCGATGCAGCTCACTCGAGGCGACTACAGCCTGGCGGCTGCCGGAACCGTAACTTTGCGCGATGGCGACAAGATCTATGCTTTCGGACATCCGTTCCTGAGTCTCGGAACGTCGGACCTCCCGATGGCCGAATCGAGCGTCGTTACCGTGATCCCGAACATAAATAATTCGTTCAAGCTAGCCGTTCCGCATGCAATGGTCGGGGCAATGACTCAAGATCGTGCGACTGGCGTCTTTGGCAAACTTGGGGTTGCCCCGAAAATGATCCCCGTGAAGATCAGGTCGGTCTCGAGCCGTGGGCAAACCGAAACTCTGAATTTCGAAGTCGCGAAGGACGACTTCCTGACACCTTTGCTGCTCAATATCGCGATCTACAACACTTTGATCGCGCAGGAGCGGACGATCGGCGACACAACGGTTTTGATCGACGGCGAGATCTCGATCGGGGGTAACAGGGCCGTCAAGCTTCAAAGGCGCTTCACCGGCGGACAAGCAACAATGATGGCAGCTGGTTCGGTCGCACTTCCCGTAAACACGTTGCTTAAGAGCAGATTTGCAGATCTTGATATCAGCGGTATTGAACTTGATCTGCGGACAGTTGACGGCAGTAACTCGGCTACGCTGGAACGTATCTCGGTCGACCGTACTGAAGTGCGGGCTGGCGACTCGCTAGATCTTCAACTTTTCGCCAGGACGAGTGCCGGCCGGATCTTTGTTCAGAAGGTCAGGCTAACGATCCCTGTAGACACACCGAGCGGCCCTATCACGGTGATCATCGGCGACGGCACATCGATTCAGAAAAATGACGCGATCCAGCAATTCGTCCCGAGCGATCTAACAGATCTTGTCGGAACAATGAATCGCCTAAAAATGCCCGATCGGCTCTACGCCCGAATTTTCAGCAAATCGGCCGGCGTCATTATCGGTTCGAACGAAATGCCGAACCTCCCGCCATCGATGCTTGCAACGATAAACAACGACAGAATGTCCGGAGGCGTAAAACCAGCGGTTCAGTCTGTTTTGAACGAGATAGCCATTCCGCCTGCAGATTTTGTTGTAACGGGAGAGCAGACCCTGAACATAATTGTCGTTCGTTGAGCTTTTTTAGGACTCAAGATCCGGCCAAATACACGATGCTTTTGGCCCTTACTTTTTCCACGGTTCAAGGGAATTTTCGTGACAAACGCCGCGACATTGCTTCTTGCAGCAAGATTCGCTGCGAACCGCCACCGTGGTCAGCACCGAAAGGGTGACCTTTCGCACCCATATATCGAGCACCTGCTTGAAGTAGCATCCCTCCTTGCGGATACTGGCGGCATCGGCGATCCGGAGATCCTGGCCGCGGCCGTCCTCCACGACACACTTGAAGATACCGAGACGACGTCGGCCGAACTACGCGAACTATTCGGTGAACGGATCGCTTCGCTGGTGTTGGAGGTGACCGATGACGATGGTCTACCGGAAAACGTCCGTAGACAACGACAGATCGAGCATGCTCCGCGGCTTTCATATAACGCGAAGCTGATCAAACTCGCCGACAAGATCAGCAACGTGATGGATGTGACCGATCACCCGCCGTCCGATTGGCCGCAGGAGCGGCTTTTGGAATACATCGATTGGGCCGAGCGGGTCGTTGCGGGACTCCGCGGCGTGAACCCCGATCTCGAAAAGCACTTCGATGAAGTGGCCGCACAAGCTAGGGCAAAGTTCGGTTAGCTCTTCTTTCTGAGCAGCCCTTTGGCCCGGAGGTCAAAGCGTATTTGAAGCGGAGTTTTGTCGCGCCATGCACCGATATGAATGTGCGGCGAGCGGCTAAAGCCGTTGTTGCCGACCTTCGCGATGGGCTGTCCGGCGGTGACCTTGTCCCCTTCCTTGACCGCGACATCGGCAACGTGGGCGACCAGTACCATTAGGCCGTCGTCATGTTTGAAGACGACAAAGCTCGCAGGCGGCTTGCCCATCTCGCCCGGCTTATTGATAACAGGGTTGATATGGATGCGAGCTGCGGTCCCCGTGATCGGGGCAAGGACTGTCTCCTGCCAGCCAAACCAATCTTCGTTTTTCTTTCCGTCGGTCTTATAGAACTTTGAAAACCCCGAATTCTCATCTGACGAGAGACCGCCGGTGGCGATGCAATCTGCGCCGAGATCGTCGCCGGGATACTTCAGTTGCCCCTCGAAATGCTCGCTGCACATATAGTCAGCATCAAAGAGCGGGTGGACGAGAGCAAAGCCGATCGCGTCCGCTTTGCCGGGCGGCGGCGAGGCCGGCTCCGGCGACTGGGCAACCGATGAAACGGCCAGCGAAAGTATTGCAACGAAAATAAGAGATCGCATCGAAGGTCCTCCGTTGGTCCTAACGCGAAAAATGCGGATAAATAGTATCAGGAGGAAGCTTCCGAATCGCCTTCGGACCAGGCTTCGCCGTCGGCGTAAACTTCTTTTTTCCAGATCGGGACGGTGCGCTTGAGTTCCTTGATCAGCCATTCGCAGGCGGCGAATGCGGCCTTTCTGTGCGGCGCGGCAACTGATATAACAACGCTCGTTTCGCCGATCTCAAGCCGCCCGAGCCGGTGCACCATGCCGATGGCCGAGACCTCAAACTCTGCCTTCGCTTGGCTTGCGAGCTTCGCCATCTCCTTCAAAGCCATCGGTTCGTAGGCCTCGTAAACCAGATACTCGGTCTCCCGCGTCTCGCCCGTCGCCTTGTCTTTCGTAAACCTCCGCGCATACCCATCCAAAGTAACCGTCGCACCGCATTCCGGCGGCACCAAGCGTCGGGCGACAGAGGTGATGTCTATCGGATCGGTTGTAAGCTCGTAAAAGTATCTGTCCGACATTTTTCCAAACCGGATTCACAGAATGTACAAGATATCAAACGATTCGATCTATCTAGTCCGTCTGGTAAAACCTGTTAGCTTTAATTTCTACTGCCCGGGCCTTTCTATCTCGGTCTTGAGTTCCGCCGTCAAGAGCTCCCAAATACTTGGATGAGCCTCGACGAGCCGGGCGATGTCCGCAAGGTCTTTCAGCCGTTTACTCTGTCTTCGTTTCGGATCGCTCCAAGCACGGATCTTCCCGGTGAGAGTGTCTTCGAGTGAAGCTACCCGCATCAAGATACCGTGTACATCGGCAGCAACACCTCGCTCCGCAAAGTCACGATAACCTTCTTCGGTCGTCAATTGAATACTCACCTTCGAGCGGCCCTTGAAGTTTATCGACCACTCATGATGCTCCGATGTAAAGCCCGCTTCGATGAGTACCGCTTCTGCCCTCTCGATCGATTCGGCCGCGACGACAAAATCAACATCCAAAGTCACCATCTGTTCGGACGCCCAGTGGTTTACCGCGATTCCGCCGATGGTACACCACAAAATATCGGCCGCCTCGAGAGCGTTAACGAACCGCATCACATCATTGGTGCCGCCTTCAGTCTGCCATTGATAGAACTGCTTCTCGGTCATATCTACTGCCGATATCTTACCTCAAAACAGTCTGACGACTGCACTTATATTTTGCCGATACTTACTTCTTGAAGCGTGACGGTCTGGCAATAGCCCGACCGCAGTGCGGCACGGAAAATTTGAAACTATCCACCTGAGACAGGTGTGAAGATTGCTACTTCAGAGCCGGGTTCGAGGGGCGTTGAGGCGGCAACGTATTCTTGATCTACGGCAATTAAGAGTTTCTGCCCGGCGAGTCCGGGGTGTTTAGCTTTGAGGCTTTCGACCAATTCACCCGCGGTCAAGCCCTTCGCGACCTCGACCTCAGCTTTACGGATGCCGGCAGAATCGGCAGCGGCTCCGAAGAATACGACTCTTACTGTCATATGGCTGATTTGAACCAAACAACACGTGATCGGCTACCTTTCTGGAAGCGAGTTATCCAATTTGTATTCTTCCCACCACGAACTCCAAGCCTCGTGCGTATTACCAACGTCCGCTCCAGTGATTTTCTTTAATGCGGCCAACGCGTGAGCAGTCGTACAAACCATTGCTCCGTTGTTGAATGGGGGATGTTTCTCAAGAACCACAAGCAACGCAGGAACGGAGTTACCGTCACCGACGTGACCCAAAGCAATTGCACCATCATGCAGATACTCACCACGAAGCATCTTTGTCTCAACATCCTTGCGGCGGGCGATTTCATCTTCAGAAAACACTCGAGTAGGGCTTTCGGGGGACGGTGCGACATCTGCAATAGTAACTGGAGGCTCCTGAACTTCGGTCGAGTTCTTTGAGCACGCAATAATGTCACAGCACAACAGTAGGATTACTAACGTTGGGCTGAATCTTAACATAAGGCAACTACTTGATCGCTCCTGCTATCGGGCTTGAGGCTGAGGCGTAGAGGCGTTTTGGCATTCGGCCGGCGAGGTAGCCCAGGCGGCCGGCCTCGACGGCGAGCTTCATTGCGGTCGCCATTTGGGCCGCGTCGCCGGCTTCGGCGATGGCGGTGTTCATCAGGATAGCGTCGGCACCGAGCTCCATCGCGATCGCCGCGTCCGAGGGCACGCCGACCCCGGCATCGACGATGATCGTCGCGTCCGGCAGCTGCTCACGCATTATGCGAAGGTTCGATGGGTTCTGCACGCCCATTCCCGACCCGATCGGAGCGGCGAGCGGCATCACCGCCGGGCAGCCCGCATCGAGCAATTTCTTCGCCATTATCAGGTCGTCCGAGAAATACGGCAGCACAATGAAGCCTTCCTTTACCAAAACGCGTGCGGCCTCGAGCGTCTGCTCGTTGTCCGGCAAAAGCGTTACTGGATCGCCAATGACTTCGAGCTTGATCCATTCGGTATCGAGCGCCTCGCGTGCGAGCCGTGCTGTGCGGATCGCGTGATCGGCGTCGTAGCATCCGGCAGTGTTCGGCAGGATCTGCATCGTGGGGTCGAGGTGGTCGAGAAACGACTCCGTTTTTCGGTCAAGCGGGACGCGGTTGACCGCGACGGTCACCATCTCCGCCCCGGAAGCCCGATGCGCCGCCTTCATCTCGTCAAACGACCGATACTTCCCCGTTCCTATGATCAGTCGCGAGGTGAATTCTTTACCTGATAAAACAAATTTGTCTGACATTAATAAGGAAATTACCACAGAGGGCACAGAGAACACAGAGTTATGAAATGCATTCGCAAAATTCTCCGTTATCTCTTTGCGCTCGGTGGCGAAAATCTTAGCCGCCGCCGACGAAGTGGATGACCTCTATCAGGTCCGAGTCCTTCAGCTTGGTGGTTTCCCACTGCTCCCTGCGAACGACCTGTTTGTTCAATTCTATCGCCACGCGCTGTCGCGGCAATGAAAAAAGATCGAGCAGCCGGTCAAGCGTGACCTCGGCCTCGATCTTCTTTTGCTCGCCGTTCAAAACTATCGTAACCATCGCTACGATAATTTTCGCTTATTCCTGCCGTAATTCAAACTGCCGTCACCCATGAGCGATCGGCCGACGGAGCTCGATCTCTTCGCCGCTGCTCATTGCCCTTACAAGAAACGCGGCTCGCCCTGATTTGAACTTCGGTAATTGCAGGTTTACACGGGCAATGCCATTCGCATCGGTAGAGGCGTGAAAGATGAGCGGCCTGAAACTCGAACCAATGATCTTGATCATTATCTGAGCGTTCTCGATCACCTTGCGTTCGCTTCCGCGGCATACCATTACGCCCACGGTCTTTCTGTCGCCGCCTTTGAAACTCACCTCGCCAAGCAGTTCGATGCTCAACTTATCATTTTTCGGACGGTCACGGCCCGCCATGTCACTAACGATCTCTACGGCGTTGTCGGGGACCACAACGACCTCTTCGATTATGCTAACGGCCTCGACGACGGGAATCGGGTTTGCCATCGCATCATCAAGGTCGATCTCGCCGTCGATGTCCGGCCTCGGGATGGGCATCGCTTGATCGTCAGTATCCGGCATCCGTATCGGAGCCGTCTCGTATATCGACGATTCGACCTCGATCAGACCGGCCAACTGTTCGGCCTCTCCGGCATCGGAGGCCAGAGCGACGGCTGATACTGGTGCGCGTTTGTTTAGCTTCTTTAGTTCATCGATCCGGCCTGCTCGGATAGCGGCACATATGAGCTTGTGCTGCCGGTGGAGCCTTTCCTCTAGTTTGCGCTCATCAAAGTCACCCTTCAAAAGGTCGTCGTAGGGCAGCCGTTTACTGGCCAATATCGTCCCGCGGTCATAGACCAGCGATAATATTATCGGCTTTGCGAGTCCTTTGTCTTCGGTCTGCACGTGATAGGTCACGCCGCCGAATTCGATGTCTGTATTGAAGCCTGTGATCACGTGCTGTGAGCGAGTATTGGTGCGAGTTTGCGAGGTGAGACTGCGGCGGTTTTGCCACCATTAAAGTTAACACAGTGCTTCATCGACGGTCAATGAAATTATGACCGCGGGCTTTATCATTAGCCGCCAATACTCAGTACATAAGGCCGGGTAATAGGTCGGGTTTTGAACGGTTGCCGACTGCCTTGACACTAATGGCTGCTTAACTTAGGATTGAATTTGCGCCGAAATTCTCAAGCTTTTAGAGGAAAACCGCTGCACATCTTCATTCGTGCAGTGTTCGCTCGAGCACCTTTCAGAGGAGATCAATGTCTAGCTTCAGCCTGATGGATTATGCCCCAATAGGGCTAATGTTCGTTGTTGCGATCGGCTTCGCCGCCAGCCAATTGATCGTCACTCAGTTGATCGGGCCGCGGAAGCGAACTGCCACCAAGCTGATGCCCTATGAATGCGGCAAGGATCCGGTCGGCGGCGCACGAAGCAGGTTCTCTATAAAGTTTTACAGCGTTGCCGTTATCTTTCTTTTGTTCGATATCGAAGTCCTTTTCATCATTCCATTTGCGGTAGCGTTCAAATACCTGCTCGGCCAGGAGCAGATCTCTGGTATCGCATTTGGCACGATCGCCTTCCTCGAGATCATGTTCTTCCTCGGGACGCTCGTAGTTGCATACATTTTTGTCTGGAAAAAGGGCGTTTTCGATTGGGGCGAACAGGCGCGAGCCGAAGCTCGTGCTGAGGCTAAAGAGATGTCGCGGCAAAGACGTTCGTCAGTAGAAACAGAGAAAAGGGCCGCCTAGAATGCCATGGGTTTAGAAAACAAGATCTTCGAATCATTGCCTGACGTTGTGACCGTCAAGCTCGATGCCGTCGTCAACTGGGCACGAAAGAGCAGCCTTTGGCCGGCGACATTTGGCCTTGCATGCTGCGCGATCGAGATGATGAATACGGTTTCGGCTCGCAATGACCTCTCGCGGTTTGGGGCTGAGACCTTTAGGGCTTCGCCGCGGCAGGCCGATGTGATGATCGTATCGGGCCGAGTGTCGCGAAAGATGGCTCCCGTCCTGCGTCGTATCTACGATCAAATGCCTGAGCCTAAATGGGTTATTTCGATGGGAGCGTGTGCCACCTCGGGCGGTGTCTTTGATAATTACGCGATCGTACAAGGTGTCGACAAGATCGTTCCGGTAGATATTTATGTTCCGGGGTGTCCACCCCGACCTGAAATGCTTGTCCATGCGATCACGATGCTCCAGGAAAAAATAATGAAGGAGTCGGTGCTGGATCGCCCTGACACCTTTGAGGCCGAATCCCGTGAATCGATCGTTCCGGGAACACTTCCCGTCACCGAGGGAACGGCTCTCGAACGTGAAATGGAGATCGAAGTCGCCCAAAATCAGGTTTCTCGGCCGTATTCGATCCCGTCGCGTCATGAACGTCGGCGGTCGTCCTAGATTCTCTTGCAGGCTCACGCTACATATAGCAAGCGTTTGAGCTGTTAGAAAAGGACATTTTCGTGTGCGGATACAAGTTTTTGTGTTATGACTGAAAAGCTCATCGCAATCGTAGAAAAGCTCAAGGAAAGGGACCCATCGTACGTCGAAAGCGTTGTCGAAGCATTTGGCGAGGTCACAGTTTTCGTTCCGCGCGAGAGCGTTAGAGAGGCATGTTATTTCCTTCGCGACGAACACGATTTCGATATGCTCGCCGACCTTTGCGGCTGTGATCGAGGACCCGAGGAAGATCCGCGGTTCGAGGTGAACTATCATTTGTTCTCAACAAGGCATTATGGCCGCCTGCGGCTAAAGGTATTGCTTTCCGAGGACGACCCAACGGTCGCGAGTGTGACCGGTGTCTGGCGGACTGCAGATTGGCACGAGCGTGAGACGTTCGACCTCGTCGGTATAAAGTTTGAGGGACATCCCGATCTGCGTCGGATCCTGCTTCCGTCGGATTTTGACGGACACGCATTGAGGAAAGATTATCCGCTCCGCGGCTACGAGCCGTACAGCATGAATTGATCGATAGTGAAACGCATGCATTGAATCGGCGATGTACCATCGACCCGGATTTTAGGGGATCGCGATTCTGACTTCACTGACTATGACCATAGCAGCAGAGAATATCCAAGCTGATTACGAAGCGCTCGACCAACCGCTTGAGTCGCAGATGACTCTGTCGATGGGCCCGCAGCACCCTTCGACCCATGGTGTGCTTCGGCTTGATCTCAGACTCGATGGCGAACTTGTCATAAAGTCCATCCCTGATATTGGTTATCTCCATACCGGAATGGAGAAGCTCTTCGAATATAAGAAATATCAGCAGGGCATTGTCATCACCGACCGGATGGATTACCTGAATCCGCTCGGGAACAACCTTGCATATGTGATGGCGGCCGAAAAGCTTCTCGGGCTTGAGATACCTGAGCGGGCTCAGGTCATTCGCGTCCTGATGTGCGAGCTTCAGAGGATCGCGTCGCACATGGTTTGGTTCGGGACGTCGTGTCTCGACATGGGAGCGATGACGCCGTTCTGGTTCACGTTCAAGGAACGCGAAAAGATACTTAATATCATCGAATCGGCTTCGGGTGGACGCATGACGCCGAGCTATTTCCGCATAGGCGGTTTGATGATGGATCTGCCCGCCGGTTTTGAGAATCGTGTAACGCAGTTCCTCGAGAATTTCCCTGATGCCCTGAACACGTTCGATACGCTCATAACCGGAAACACCATCTGGCAGAACCGGACAAAAGGTATCGGCATCATTTCAAAAGAGGATGCCATCGATTGGGGACTCACCGGGCCGTGCCTTCGCGGTTCGGGCGTCGAACTTGACCTTCGGCGGCACAATCCGTACACGGGCTACGAAACGTACGATTTCGAGATCCCGACCGAGCCCGACGGTGATGTCTGGTCGCGGTTCAAGGTCAGGATGCGTGAATTGGTCGAATCTTACAAGATAGTCCGGCAGGCGCTTGAAAGGCTAAAACCCGGGCCGATCAAGGCCGATGCCCCGAAAGTGGTTCTTCCCGATCGAGACGATATGCGAAAGCATATGGATTCGCTAATTCACCATTTCCTGATCGTAGCCGAAGGATTCAACGTTCCGCCCGGCGAGGTTTACCACGCAATTGAGGCCTCAAAAGGAGAACTTGGTGTTTATATGAAATCGAATGGCGGGCCGAAACCCGAACGCGTTCACTTCCGCGGGCCTAGCTTCGTGAACCTTTCGGCACTTCCCGTTATGAGCGAGGGCGAGATGGTCGCGGACGTTGTGGCTATCATTGGTAGTTTGGATATTGTGTTGGGGGAGATTGATCGATAGAGATGCGTATTTTCATTCTTTTGTGTTTGGTGCTGGCGGCTGTCTTTGCTGCACAAGGTGTTTACGGCCAGGAGCGGCCGGTGTTGGAGACATCTCCGCCTCCGGCGGCAGATCCACGAACGCCATTAAAGCAGTTCGGAAAGGCGAGTGCCTCCTATGTGCCGTCAAGGGATGAGACGGTTGCGAACAGCGGGCCGATAGATTTATTTTTTAAGGATTCTAATGGGCGGGGCTGGATGTCCGCGTCGTTTGTATCGAAAGGAAAGTTGGTTGCAGAGCCGTCAGCTATTGCCTTATCGGTGTTTACGGCCGCACCGGACCGGAAGTTCGTGGACGACCTAACATTTCGAATTGAAGCGGATAAAGTTGTCGTTTTCAGTGGCAAATCGGACCTCGCCGACGGTCGCACGAATGGACGCGAGATTTATTCGTCGCTAAAGGTAACTTTGCCGCGCAAAGACTTCGAAAAGCTGGCGAAAGCTAAGGTGATTATGTTGCACGTCGGCCCTTCCGTCTTTGAAGTGAATATGTCCGACAAGTCCAATTTTCAGGATTTACTTAAGCTCGTCGAATGAGCTTCGTAACGTATGGCAGCAGCAACACCGACAAGTTACACCGATAAGATCACTGTTTCGAGCGAGGTGGCCGAGTTTTCGCCCGAGGTCGTCGAAGAAATGCGTTCACACCTCGAGAAATACCCGGCGGACCGCAGCCGTTCGGCACTTATTCCGCTGCTGTTCGTCATTCAGCGAGAGCGCGGCTATGTCGATAACGCAGGTGTGAATTTTCTTGCTAAGTTCCTGAACCTGGAGGTGACCGACGTTTGGGAAACGGCGACCTTTTATTCGATGTTCAACCTTCGGAAGGTCGGCCGCAACCACATACAGATCTGCAAGACGCTTTCGTGCAAGATAATGGGCGAGCCCGACATCACCGGCCATATCTGCTCGAAGCTCGGGATTCACCCCGGCGAAACGACCGAGGACGGCAAGTTCACCGTCTCGCTCGTCGAATGCCTCGGCAGCTGCGGCACGGCTCCGATGATGCAGATCGGCTTCGATTATCACGAGGATCTCACAATCGATAAGGTGGACAAGATTTTGGAGGAGTGTCAATAGCCCGCACGTAAGTAAGGGCTCAACGTTTAGCTATGACGAACGCTGAGATTATTCACGGGCTTTACGTCGCATTCGCCAAAGGCGACGTCCCTGCAGTTGTGGGAGCGTTCGACGAGAACATTTCGTGGACCGAGGCCGAAGGCTTTATGTATGGCGGAACATACAACGGCCCGAATGCCGTTCTCGAGAACGTCTTTATGAAGCTCGGCACCGAATGGGAAGGATTTTCTGCCGTTCCAAGCAAGATCGTTGACGGCGGCGATGGCAATGTCGCCGCGTTCGGCACATATTCGGGCAAATATCTGGCTACGGGCAAGAGCATAAGCGTTCCATTCGCACATGAATGGGAACTGGGTGACGGAAAGGTAGTAAAATTTCGCCAACATACCGACACCTCCGTTATCGAAAGGGATCTCGGTCTCTAACTTGTCCTGATAACGTCATACACGATGCTGTCTCTCATCCAGGCAGAAATTGTCGGAGAAGCCATCGGCGACGGTATCTTGCAGTTGGTGGTCAAGGTTCTGATAGGCATGGCCGTGATCGGAGGAATCGCATTGTTCCTCTGGTTGGTGAGAAAAGTAGATAAAAGGATAAATAAATAGCCGCATGGAGATCAAAGCAATCGGCTGCGAACCTTTACAGCTAAAGCGTGTCCATACAGAAAATGGCCACACGCTCAAAGTGTATCGCGAGACGGGCGGTTATAAGTCGCTCGAAAAGGCTTTCGGGATGACGCAGGACGCGATCATACAGGAGGTCAAAGACTCGTCGCTGCGAGGCCGTGGTGGAGCCGGCTTCCCGACCGGGATGAAGTGGTCGTTCGTTCCGCGCGATTCGCCAAAGCCCAAATACGTCGTCTGCAATGCCGACGAATCCGAGCCGGGCTCGTTCAAGGATCGCTATCTGCTCGAGCGCGACCCGCACGCCCTGATCGAAGGGATGATCATCGCGGGTTACACCCTCGGAGCCTCGACCGGTTATATCTATTACCGCGGCGAATACAATTACCTTATCCGTGTAATGGACGAGGCCCTGAAAGAGGCCCGCGAAGCCGGCCTGCTCGGAGAGAACATTCTCGGCTCTGGTTTCGCTATGAATATTCACACGCACACCGGTGCGGGTGCGTATATCTGCGGCGAGGAGACGGCACTGCTCAGTTCGCTTGAAGGCTATCGCGGCCATCCGCGGATGAAGCCGCCATTTCCCGCGGTCGAAGGCCTATATGCGTGTCCGACCGTCGTTAACAACGTCGAGACGTTCACCTCCGTTCCGCAGATCATCGAAATGGGCGGCAAAACCTGGCGGGACCTCGGTACCGAAAAAAGCGGCGGCACCAAGCTCTGGTCCGTCAGCGGCCACGTAAAGAAGCCTGGCGTATATGAACTTCCGATGGGCTACGCTGATATGGAAAAGTTCATTATGGAAGATTGCGGCGGAATGCTCCGGAGCGATAAAAAGCTTAAAGCGGTCATCCCAGGCGGCTCCAGCGTTTACATAATGAACGCCGGCCAGATCCTCGGCAAGAATGTCACGCTCGATTACGAAGGATTGGTCGCAGCCGGTTCGATGCTCGGGACCGGCGGGATGATGGTGATGGACGAGACCGTCGACATAATGGAATCGACGAAGAACTTAACCGAGTTCTATAAGCACGAATCCTGCGGTTGGTGCACGCCTTGCCGCGAGGGGACTGACTGGCTTGTCAAGATATTCGATCGTATCGCGGCGGGCGGCGGCAAGCCTTCGGATGCGCAACTGCTGCTTGATATTTGCGACAATATCGAGGGCAAAAGCTTTTGCCCGCTCGGCGATGCGGCCGCGTGGCCGATCCAGAGCGCCGTAAAGCAATTTCCGGACGATTTCAAAAAATGGCTCTTGAACAAGACCAATGGCAGCGGCGATCAGGCCGGACACTAGGTTTTTGAGGTAACGAGTAATTATGGGAAAAGGCGATAAACGAAGCAGAAGAGGCAAGATATTTGCCGGAAGTTTTGGCAAGACACGGCCGAAGAGCAAGAAAAAGTCAGTTGCGGTCAAACCGGCTGTCGAGTCGAAACCGGCCAAGAAAAAGGGTAAATAGGCTCACCAGCGGCCGTTGCGGCCCGAGATATTAGATGTCGACAGAACTGATAAAAGTCACGATCAACGGCAAAGAGCTCGAAGTCGAAAAGGGCTCTGTGCTCATCGATGTATGCCGCGAGAACGAGAATAACATTCCGTCGTTCTGCTATTACAAAGATCTTGAGCCGCAGGCGTCTTGCCGGATGTGTCTGGTTCGCATCGACAAGATGCCGAAGCTCCAGACCTCATGCACGATCAAATGCACCGACGGCATGGTCGTAACGACCGCAAGCCCCGAGATCGAAAAGGCCCAGCGTGCAATGGGCGAATTTCTTCTTGCCAACCATCCGCTCGATTGCCCGGTATGCGACCGCGGCGGCGAATGCGAACTGCAGGAAGTGATCTTCGATTGGGGCGATGTCGAAGAACGATTTACCGAAAGAAAGAACGTCCAACCCGAAAAGTATCTTTCGCCGATCGTGGCCAATGACCCGCAGAGGTGCATTCTTTGCAAACGCTGCACCCGTGTCTGCGACGAATGGATGGGCGAAGATGCCATCGAGGCGGGCAATCGCGGCGTGAATACCGTGATCGGCACCTATGGCGGCTGGCTCAATTGCTCGCAATGTGGCAATTGTATCGAGGTTTGTCCGACCGGAACGCTCCTTGACGGCGTTTACCGCCATGCGACGCGTCCCTGGGAGCTGGATCAGACGATAACGACCGACGTGTACGGTTCAGACGGAATGCAGTTTTCGATCGGTTCGCGCGGAGGCGAGGTGCACCGGATCGTTGCCCGCGACCGGTATGTGAACGGCCTTAATGGTGAGTTCTTAGACGTAAAGGCCCGGTTCGCACACGAGTTCATCAATCATTCCGATCGTATCAAAACACCCTTGATACGGTATACAAAGGGCGGCAAACTGATACCGGCGACGTGGGATGCCGCAATAAAGTTGATCGCCGAGAAGTTCGCTGCAAAAGGAGCAAAGGTCGGTGTGATCGCAAGTCCGCGGCTGACCAACGAGTCGATCTACACCCTCAGACGCTTTGCGAACGATGCTGTAAAGGGGCCGATCGCAATCGACGACCGCGCCGATATGTCGGCATTTTTTGCGAATTTGAGTGCTCCGCTTGCCACTCATCGTGATATTCGATATGCCAAGACGATCGTGATCGTCGGTGGCGAACCCGAAGAAGAACAAACATTTACGGCAAAACAGGCGCGTCAGGCAGTAAAGAACGGCGGTGCTAAGCTGCTGATCGTGAACGAGCGGCCGATCAATCTCGTTCGAACGGCATCACAGTTCGTGCATGTCAACGCTGGTACCATCGACGCCTTCGCACTGGCTGCGACCGGCGCCTCGAATGACTCACTGGCCGCAGACAAAATGGGAATTGACGCGGGCGAACTCGAAGCGCTGCGCAAAACCCTCAACGATACCCAGGGTGATATCGTTATCATGTGCGGCTCCGATCTTTCGCCTTATGCCCAAGCGGTCATTGCCGGTACGGCCGGCAGTCTTGCGGGCGAAGGACGCCGGGTCCTGCTTCATCCGCTGCCGCTTTATAACAATTCGGTCGGCGCGATAGACATGCTGCCCGCCGCCAGTTCGACCAAAGAAGTTGCCCTTGACTGCGGCTACTTGCTGATCGCCGGAAGCCTGCAGCAGCCCGACCTGCTTCAAAACAAAGAATTTGTCGTCGTCCAGGAATTGTTCGAAACAGAAACAACGGCCTACGCCGACGTAGTTCTGCCGGCCGGGTCATTCGCCGAGGTCGACGGAACATTCACGAACAATGCCGGTAACGTCCAGCGTGTAAGAAAGGCGATCGATCCGGTGCACCAGTCAAAGCCTGATTGGATGATCACAAGCCTGATCGCGGCCGAGATGGGGATCGATTTCGGTTTCGGCACATCGGCAACAGCGGTCTTCAAAGCCCTGGCTGACGATATATCGCATTATCAGGGCCTGAGGTATCCAGCCTTGAAGGACGAATCGGCTCCGGTTCAGGTAAGCCATCCGGTGTCCAACGACCGTGACGTCAGCGCTAATATCGCTGCCTTGCGGGAAATGGTAGGGTCGATGGCCCCAACAGTTGAGAAGATCATGGAGACCCCCGCCGTCGGACACAAGCTTCACCGGATAACCACCTTGACCGGCAAGACGCCGCAGTTTCATCTTCTGGCCCACGGCAATCCGAAGCCGGAGAACCTGCTCGTTTCGCCGCTCGTCCAATTTGAGCTTGACGGTACGAAAAAAGAGGCTGGGCTTAGTGAGGCTGCGGCTGTCGGGGTCGGCGATCGTTCAAACGTCAGCTCGAAGAACTAGTTTTTATGGAACAGGCCATCAAAACAGCTTTTCCGTTCATTGTTTACAGCGTAGCTATTTTGCTCGCATTCCAGGGCGTGCTGATGATCGTCGCTTATACCGTCCTTGCTGAACGCAAAGTTCTAGGGTGGATGCAGGGACGCGTTGGGCCGAATCGTGTCGGGCCCTGGGGTGTACTTCAGCCGTTCGCAGATCTGTTGAAGTTCATTCTCAAAGAAGACCTCGTCCCGGATAAGTCGACGAAGTTCGTCTATTTCCTTGCGCCGCTTGTCGCGATCACCTGTGCTCTTCTGCCGATGATCGTTTATCCGTTCGGGCCGCCAATAAATGTCGACCTCAGCTTTTTGCCTTACGGCCTCGGCGACACGATAAAGCAGGTGCCGCTGACGATTGCCCGGCTCGACGTCGGCGTACTCTACGTACTGGCGATCACATCGGTCGGCGTCTATGGCATCGCGCTTGCCGGTTGGTCGTCCAACAGCAAGTATTCGCTCATGGGTGGTTTGCGTTCATCGGCTCAGATGATCTCGTATGAACTTGCGATGGGAGCCTCGATCATCGGCGTTGTGATTCTCGCGGGGTCGCTAGACCTTCATGAGATCATTTGGGCACAGGGACAATCGACATTCAAGTGGTTCATCATTCCGCAGTTCATCGGGTTTGTAGTATTTCTGATCGCAGCTTTCGCCGAGACGAACAGGGTTCCATTTGACCTGCCGGAAGCCGAGACGGAGCTAGTTGCAGGGTTTCATACCGAATACAGCGCTCTGAAATTCGCCCTGTTCTTTATGGCTGAATACGTGAACATGTTCACGGTTTCGGTGATGATCGTCGTGCTTTTCCTTGGCGGATGGTATATCCCTGGTTTGACGCACGTTTTCGATTATGGCTCGATACCATATGCGATCGTCAGCCACGTCGGGTTTTTGCTAAAGATATTTTTCTTTTTGTTCTTGTATATCTGGATCCGCGGAACATTACCGCGATTCCGTTTTGACCAACTGATGAATTTCGGGTGGAAGTTTTTGCTGCCCGTAGCGATCGCGAATGTCATAGGCACGATCATTGTTGTTTATTTTCTCAATCGGTGATCATTGGCTAGGTTGATATCACATGTGACGTTGTCCGTTCTTGATCGAGTTCAGCATCTTGGGGTTTCCGGATTTTAGCGGAAGATCTTTATGGTAGGGAGCGTTTTGTTTTTTCTGTTTGCGGGATTCGCGATCGCGTGTGCGATCTCGATGGTTTACCACCGCAATCCGCTTTACAGTGCGATTTCGCTGATCGGCGTGTTCATTGCATTGTCGTGTCTGTATCTGACCCTGGCGGCACCGTTCATTGCGATAACGCAGATCCTCGTTTATGCCGGGGCGATCATGGTCCTTGTCGTTTTCGTGATAATGCTCCTCAATTTGGACGAAGAGAAACCGCTCGACCGGCTCAGGTATCTTTACGTCATCGGCGGCGGCCTTGGTGTTGCGTTGCTCGCCCAGACTTTCTTTATTTTCTATGCCGTATTGAGAGCTCCGAAAGTCGAGATCGATGCAAATACAACGGTCGGCACTACGATTAATATCGGTACGGCGATGTACACGGAATATCTTTTGCCGGTCGAGATCGTGGGCGTGATGTTATTGATGGCGGTGGTCGGAGCTGTAAATTTGGTACGCAAAGCAAATCAGCCGCGGCTCGAACTTGTGGCGGATAACGACGATAAGAAACCGGTGTAGGAGCGTGGACGATCGCCGAAGGCCTTTTTCAAATGGAACCAAGTTTAGAAAATTATCTCGCACTTTCCGGGATCCTGTTTGCGATCGGTGCCGTGGGTGTCGTTTATAAACGCAACGCGATCGGCATGTTCATGTGCATCGAGTTGATGCTCAATGCCGTCAACCTTACGTTTGTTGCGTTCTCGCGTTATTACGCGGATACGACCGCTCAGCTTTTTGTTTTTATGGTGATGGCGGTCGCAGCATGCGAGGCCGCGGTCGGCCTGGGCATTATGATCGCCTTCTTCCGCAATCGGATATCGATCGATGTGGACGATGCGAGTATTTTGAAGAATTGAGTTGTCCCCATGGACAAATATTGGCTTTTGTTGTTTTTTCTCTCGGGTTTAATGTCGCAAGTGTGTCTGACACAGACATTGCCTCGATCGTTGAAGGCATATCTTGACCGAAACTATCGAGGCTGGGAGTTGGCCGGCGAATGTTATGAGAAGCCAGACGAGAACAAGAGAATCCTTGTCGGTGACTTCGACGGCAATGGGAAACGGGACTACGCGGTTAAATTTGTTCGCGGTTCGAAGGGGTTCATGATGGCGTTTTTGTCAAAAGGAGTCGGTTGGAAACCATTCTTTCTGCACATATACGATGCCGAGGATGCGAAGTTTTCCGACCTTCTGCTTTTCGATAAAGGTGAAAAATACGACGCTAGCTACCCCTGGAAGTTGAAGACCGATGCACCTGCAGATTTTAGGTGCGAGTCAGATGTTGGTGGTATTCATGTTTACCGCAAAGGTAAGTTCATCGGGTACTAGAGCGCAATGGTTGAGAATAACCTTCTAAGCATAATCATCTTCGCTCCGCTAGTCGGAGCCGTCATCAACTGGCTCGTCGGCGGACGTCTCAAGAACGAGATGTTCAGTGGCGTCGTCGCATGCGGGGCGATCGCGGTTTCCTGCGTTGTCGCGTTCTACATGGCATTTGTTGCCAATGGCGGCGCGATGTTCATCGACAAGCCGATCCTTGACCATATCTGGACATGGATAAATGTTGGCGGCTTTCGAGGCGACTTTGCTCTTGGGATGGACCGGCTCTCTGCGGTCTATGCTTGTTTTGTTACGTTCGTTGGCCTTCTGATCCACATTTTCGCCACCGGCTATATGCATGGCGATAAGGGCTTCTACCGCTTTTTCGCGTACCTGAACCTGTTCATGTTCGCGATGCTTACGCTGGTGCTCGCGGACAACTACCTTCTGATGTTCGTAGGCTGGGAAGGCGTAGGGCTTTGTTCATATCTTCTGATCGGTTACTACATCAAGAAAGACGAAGCACGCGAAGCCGCGAAGAAAGCGTTCGTTATGAACCGGATCGGCGACTGGGGCGTACTGATGGGAATTTTCCTCATCTTCACGCTGACCGGATCGATCTCATTTTTTGACAAGAACGTTGAGGGCGTCGAGGTTCAGAGCGTTTTCAGTTATGTGCTTGCCTTCATGTCAGCCGATCCGTTCACGTGGGGAGCGGTCCTAGCCGGCGGCCTGACCTCGGTTGGGGTTTTGTTGTTCATCGGTGCTACTGGTAAATCCGCGCAGATACCGCTATTGACGTGGCTGCCCGACGCGATGGCCGGCCCGACCCCGGTGTCTGCCCTGATCCATGCCGCAACTATGGTCACCGCGGGCGTTTACCTCGTTGTCCGCTCAAACGCGATCTATCAATTTGCGCCGACGGCGATGTGGATCATCGCTGTGATAGGTGCCGCAACGGCGATCTTTGCTGCGACGATCGCGATTGCCCAGAACGATATTAAAAAGGTGCTTGCATATTCCACCGTCTCGCAGCTCGGCTTTATGTTCCTTGCCGCGGGTGTCGGTGCTTTTGTCGTCGCGATATTCCATGTGATGACCCACGCTTTCTTCAAAGCATTGCTCTTCCTTGGTTCGGGCTCGGTAATTCATGGAATGCATCACGAGCAGGACATGCGGAAGATGGGAAATCTTCGGAAATACATGCCGATCACCTTCATAACGATGGCGACCGGTTGGCTTGCGATCGCCGGCATACCGATCTTTTCGGGCTTTTTCTCAAAGGACGAGATCCTTTACAAGACCTTTGCAGCGGACAAATATTTTCAGAACGGCTATTTTCCGGGCAACGAATATCTTTGGGTCGTCGCTGTGATCACTGCGATACTTACCGCCGTCTATATGACGCGGATGATGATAATGACATTCTGGGGCGAAGAGCGGTTTCATGATGCTCTCCCCGGCGAAGAACATCACGATCTGCCGGATCACGACGCCGGTTCACACGCAGCTCATGCTGACGATGACGACGAACATCATCACGCACTACCGCATGATTTCAAACCGCATGAATCGCCGTGGTCGATGACCGTTCCGCTGATCGTACTGGCAGTACTTTCGACCTTTGGCGGCCTGGTCGGCATCCCTTATGCAATGAGTTCTTTGGTCGGCATCAAGGACGCAAATGCATTTGAGCACGTTCTCGAACCGGTCGTTGCTGATGTTGCGACGCCGGCTGCGGAAAAGGCACGCGAAAACGCAAAAGCACATTCGCCCGAGGCCGTAAGCACCGAACGCTGGCTCGCCTTGCTCTCGACCGTGCTCGCGATCGTCGGCATCGGCATCGGATTTGCTCTGTTTCGCAACAATCCGCTCCGGCAAATGCCCAAGATTCTTGAACAGAAGTGGCGGCTCGACGAATTTTACAACGGCTATATCGTTGATCCGCTAACCGATCTTTCTCGGAATGTTCTTTGGAAAGGATTCGATCTCGGATTTATTGACGGTATCGTTAACGGAATCGGCAGCTTTGTTGCAGAAGTCGGCTCGGCGATCCGACAGATACAGGTGGGATTCATCCGGTCGTATGCGGCGATGATCATTTTTGGCGCTCTCGTGGTTTTGGGTTATTTCATTTACTACGGGATCAGGCTGGTCAGTTGATCGAATGCACTCGGCATTATCTTTTTTCTGTTTGATAGTTTTTTGGCTTGGCGGCGCGGTTTGCTCGGTTGAGGCTCAGGCTGCGGTCGTCTCCGGCGATTACGACGGACTCATGATCGGGGTCGACTCAAAAGGCCGGCTGACCGGTTATTTCGACCAGGGAACCGGAGATGATGGTAAAGGAAATCCCCGCTTTACGTGCAGGTTCGTCATTTTCGGCATGCCCTCGGGCGAAGGCCGATACGAGATAAGAACGTGGCATCCGGCATTCGCAGACGACCTTATCGACGGTGAGTTGACGGCCACCGAGATCTCGGGAAAGCGTGGCATAAACATCAGGCTCTTTGGCGAGCACGGCGGCTGTTGGAATGTCGCTCCTGTTCTGAAGGGCGAGGAAGGGCTCGACCTTGAACTCACTGAACCCGGTGACTGGGAAAGCGTCAGAATGATCGCGTCGGCCAAAGCGTTCTTTCATACTGCGGCGGACGCAAAGACGAAGCAAAAGGCGTTCGTCGTCAAGAACGATGTTGTCAAGTTATTGAACGTTAAGGGCGACTGGGCAGAAGTGGCCTATACATCGAAAACCGGCCGCTCGACGTCCGGTTGGATCCTGGCCGCATCGTTGTATGCTGCCGAACCCAAATGACCAGAAGCGGTCTTTAAGAATAGACATGGATTTTATTATCGAAAATATACTGACCATCCTGATACTGCTGCCAGTGTTGGGTGCGGTCGGGCTGCTCGGGCATCAGATGTTCTGGAAACAGGAATCGCATCTGAAATGGGTGACCTTTGCGATAACTCTTGTCGTATTCCTGATCTCTCTGATGTTGCTAGCCGATCAGGGCGCAGCGTCGGCAAGCGGTTTTTATTTTGAAAAGAACGTACCTTGGATCAAGGCGATCAACACCAACTATCATGTCGGGGTCGACGGACTGAGCCTCTGGCTTGTCATTCTGACGACCTTTATCATGCCGATCGCTGTGCTTTCCACCTGGAACGCGGTCGAAAAGCGCCCGACGGCCTTTTACATATTCCTCCTTCTTCTCGAAAGTGCGATGATCGGCGTTTTTGTATCGCTCGATCTGCTTGTGTTTTATTTGTTTTTCGAGGCCTCGCTTGTTCCGATGTTCTTCCTTATCGGTATATGGGGCGGCGACAACCGCATATATGCGGCGATCAAATTTTTCATCTTCACCGCCTTTGGCAGTCTGTTGATGCTGGTGGCGATCATCAGTCTCTATTATCTGCATTTGACCGCGACAGGAAGCGGGACGTTCGACTTCGTAACGCTGCTCGAGTCACTCCGCTCCGGTGAGCTGGTCTTCACGCCACAGGTCGGAATGCTCCTGTTCCTCGCGTTCGCACTAGCGTTCGCTATCAAGGTGCCGTTATTCCCGTTCCATACGTGGCTGCCGGATGCTCATACCGAAGCACCTACGGCCGGTTCGGTGATCCTCGCGGCGGTGCTTCTCAAAATGGGAACTTACGGATTGATGCGTTTCAACTTTCCTTTGTTCCCCGAGGCCAGCCGCGAACTCGCATGGGTCTTTATCGTCCTGGCGATAATCGGGATAATCTACGGTGCGCTTGTCGCAATGGTCCAACCCGACGTAAAACGCCTCGTAGCCTATTCTTCGGTCGCTCACATGGGCTTCGTCATTCTCGGGATGTTCTCGTTCACCGAATGGGGAATGCAGGGGGCGCTTTATCAAATGCTCAACCACGGCGTTTCGACCGGTGCACTGTTCCTTCTGGTCGGGTTCATTTACGAACGCAGACATACACGGGCGATCAGCGAATTTGGCGGGCTCGCCAATGTGATGCCGGTCTACTCGACGATTTTCGTCATCACTTCGATGTCCTCTGTCGGACTTCCGTTTCTAAACGGGTTCGTCGGCGAGTTTCTGATAATGGTCGGCATGTGGAAATCGTCGATCCTTGGCGTTACCGCCACGGTGAACTGGAATTATGTTGCAACGATGCTGGCCGGAACCGGGGTCATCTTCGCCGCAGTATATCTGCTCTGGATGATCCAACGCGTCTTTTTCGGAAAGGTCACGAACGATAAGAATCGAGGTCTGAAAGATCTCGATTGGCGCGAGATCGGGCTCATCGCCCCGCTTCTGTTTTTGATGGTTTTCATGGGTGTATATCCCAAACCGTTCCTCGACCGGTCGCGCGAAGCTGTGGTCGCGATCCAGGAGCGCGTGATGAATCAAGCCGGCGGCTCGGTCGAAAAGGCACGTAAAGACGGTTTATGATCTGCCGCAGGTTTGTCTTGACCGAAAATTTGATCTGACAGCGGCAACGTCCGGCTGTTCGTTGGTTTTGCTATGCAATTGGTCGACCCTAACGTAAATATCTCAATCATCCTCCCTGAGATGATCGTCGCCGTTACGGGCATCATCGTGATGCTCTACGACAGTTTTTTTCCCCGGCATCGCGGGGTGACCGGCACGATCTCGCTTCTCGGTCTCGCTGCATCGGCGGTCTTTCTCTCGATGATCTGGTCCGCGGACAGCGGCGTTCCCGCGATGGCGTGGAGCGGGATGATCATTCACGATAATCTTCGTCTTAGCTTTTCATTCGTCTTCCTTCTCGTCTCGGCCCTTACGATACTTATCTCGACCGTTTGGGTCGATCGCGAAGACATTGCAGCAGGCGAATATCATGCGTTGTTGATGTTTGCGACGTTTGGGATGATGCTGATGGCCTCGGGTAATGACTTCGTGGTCATTTTCCTTGGTCTCGAAACGCTTTCGATCGCTACCTATGTGATGGCCGGATTGCGAAAGGGCGACCTCAAATCCAACGAATCTGCAATGAAATACTTCATTCTGGGTTCGCTTGCCTCCGCGTTTTTGCTTTACGGCATGGCTCTCATCTATGGCGCGGTCGGTTCGACAAACATCAGCGTCATCGCGGCCAATCTCGCTGACGCGAATTTCCCCGCCCTCTTGCTCGTCGGCGGGGCAATGATGTTGGTCGGCTTCGGCTTTAAGATCGCCGCTGCTCCGTTCCATGTTTGGACCCCGGACGTCTACGAGGGTGCCCCTTCGCCGATAACGGGCTTCATGGCCGCCGGGCCAAAGGCGGCCGCCTTTGCGTCATTCCTTCGCGTTTTTGTTATCGGATTGCCTCTCGTTGCCGGTGCGCAAGCTGCAGGATATTTGCATGATTCGTGGATATCGGCGCTTGCGATCATGGCGATGATCACAATGACGGTCGGCAACGTTGCGGCGATAATGCAGAACAACATTAAGCGGATGCTCGCTTATTCGTCGATATCGCACGCAGGCTATGCCCTGGTCGGATTCGTCGGAGCCGGAATGGCGACCACGATCACCGGCCGCGATTCGGCCATTGCGGCGGTGGCTTTCTACATGCTGACGTATGCGGTCGCCAATCTCGGTGCGTTTGCCGTGATCACACTGATCGGCCAAAAGAACGATCGACGGACCGAATTCGAAGACTATAACGGCATCGGTTTCAAAGCTCCGGTACTCTCATTCACCCTTTCGCTTTTCATGCTCAGCCTTTTCGGCTTGCCGCTCACGGCAGGTTTTGTCGGCAAAGTGCTTGTGTTCCGGCCCGCATTGGAAGCTGGAAGTGCTCTGCTGACCGTGTTGGTCGTCGTAGCCGTCATAAACACTGCCATTTCGGCATACTATTACCTTCGGTTAATTGTCGTGATGTTCTTCAAAGAGCGTACGACCGATTGGCTCGCCCCTCAGATCCCTACAGCGCTTGCCGCGGTCATCCTGATCACTGTCCTGGGCGTCTTTTATTTCGGCATCTTCGGCGACAGGGTGATCGAGAAATTCTCGGAAAAGATCGGGCCGGCAGTAGTGAATATCCGTTAGCCGCGATGTTTAGCCGTATTGACCTCGAAACCTGGCCGCGAAGAGATACTTATTTTTTTTTCAAAGACTTCGCCGACCCTTTCTTCAATATCTGCGCCAATGTCGATGTGACCCGTGTTCGCAGTCTCTGTCGTCAAAACAAACTCTCATTTTCATTGGCATGTTTGTTTTGTTCGCAACGTGCGGCAAACTCGGTTGCCGAGTTCAGGCACAGAATGCTCGGCGGCGACGTCGTCGAATTTGACGAGATACACGCCACCCAAACGATCCTCAACGACGACCAGACATTTTCATTTTGCTATTTTGAGAATGCGGCGGATGTCTTTGAATATGACAAAGCCGGAAGCGCGTCGCGCGAACGGTATAAACAACTGCGGACATTCGATGTCGAATCGGACCGGATCGACCTTATTTACTATTCTGTTATTCCCTGGGTCTCGTTCACCGCGTTCAAACATGCATCCAGAATGGACAATCGTCAGACGGTACCGCGGATCGTGTTTGGCAAGACGTTCACTGATGGCAGTATGGTAAAGATGCCGGTTTCGGTCGAAGGGCATCATGCGGTGATGGATGGTATTCACGTCGGGCGATATTTCCAGGCTCTTCAGCACGAAATGTCGAACCTCGGCAAGTGACCATTCAACTGCAGGAACTTCATTAGGCTTATGACTTCCGCCGCGGAATTTAGAAACTCGCTGGGTGATAGTTGGATCCCGACGATCTACGAAGACCGGATACGCAAACTGCGTACCCGTTCGTTCGAGCTCGACATTCCGGAACGCGAGAACGACCCGACCATCGAGATGACCTTGCTGGGGGTCGAGCTTCGCGTCGGACGAAAACGCATTGCATGCCCCGATATCGAAACCGCACGTTATCTCGCGGTCTTTGCGATCCTCGGGTGCGCAAAGGTTGCGGTTCCGTATGACATTACACAGATCGGGCCGCTTGCTGCCGTACTCGAGGACGCATGGCGTGAAATGGACCGGAAATTTGCTGAGTCCGATCGCGATGCTTCGCCCCAGACCATCGGCAAAAGACGAGCTGCGATCCTTCGAACCATCCGGACCGAGATCGCCCGGATCGGTGCGGGCGAGATGATGCCATTATTCAACAGATCGACCAGACAAAGGCAAAACTGATATAATCATCAAAGTAAGTGGAAATCGATGTTTCGATTTCCGAAACTTTTCGCATATTATTTAGTTTTATGTTCGACGCGGCCGTCAAAAATCCAATTTTCGAGGAATTGCCGTTTCCGTACAACAAGCGGGCCTATTGCCTTTACGAGCCTATCGAAAAGACCGTGTCGCACGCTCGGGTCCTGATCGTTAACAGTCTTCTGCGTTACGGATCGGACGTGTCGCCGCTCGCGTTGGCTGAATGGGGTGAAACACTCGAATCGAAGCTAAAGTTCGAACGCAAGGTATCGTCGCTGGCCTGCAATAACATCGCTCAGAACGTCATTCGTCTGGTCAAAAATCCTAAGACACTTACCGTGCATCTCTCCGAGATCGCCGCGGCCGCCGCTGATTTCGCACCCGATGCTATTGTGATCAGCGGGACGTATAGCGACTTCGACTACTACAATTCCGATCAACTTGCATCGTTCGCCGAGTTCATCCGCGCGACCAAGATACCCGTGCTCGCGATCTGCGGATCGCATCAGTTGGTCGGCGTTTCTTTCGGGGCGGGGTTAAAAACGCTGGACGGGCGTGAGTTGAGTGAAAAGCGATCGGATCGGATCGTCGAATATCAGTATCGGTTCGTAAAGATCGTCGACACTTCGGACCCGATCTTCGACGGCGTCGACGACCAAACTTCGGGAATTTGGCAGGATTACACCAAAGAGGATGACATCCTCAGGGTCTGGCAGAATCATGGCGTGCAGGTAGATGGTGTACCTGAAGGGTTCCGACTGCTCGCGACGTCGTATCTATGCCGCAATCAGATGATGGTCAAACGGTCTGACGGGCAAATGATCTACTGCGTTCAGTTCCACCTCGAAAAATCATTCGAAGACTGGTCAAAGAACCCGACGCGGTGGGAGCATCCGAATGAATCGCGCGACGGCCGGATACTTTTTGAGAATTTTCTAAAGCTGTCGCTGGCCCATAGTTAGTTTTCTTGCGTTCGATGATAGGCAAAAGATTTGCCCGCCTCTGCATAGCTTGCAGGTGCGGGCAAATTCTTGCCTATACGATGCGGTCAGAGCGGCCGCTTTCTTTCGCAGTTCGCTAATCGGTCGAACGCTGGAATCCGGTCGTTTGCACGTACTGGAAGTACGGCGTTCCGGGCGGAAGGCGTGCGGGATCGAGGAACGTGCTGTCGAACACCCAGTCACGGATCGGCGGATCGTAAACCGTGTTGCAGCATTTGAACGAACCGTTGTTGTTTCGCGAGTAGAACAGGTTGATGAGTGAACCAGAATAGTTCAGACGATTCCCCGTCCATCGCTCGAGGAACCGTTTGAAGTTGTGAACACCACCGTTCATTCGCGGGCCGATACCACCCTGATTTGGTGTGACCTCGCGAGTAGCGATCGTGTCGCCGGCGATCATCGCAAAACGCATCTGCGTATCTGACGCGAGCCGATTGCCCTCGTCATACGGCGAACTGAAGCTCCGGCCGTCTACCCACGCATTCGAAAGTATCGTGACCGCATCGGCAACGATCGAAGCGGGTATATGCGTCGGAGTGTTGAACGGCCGGTAATTGTCGAACGTCGTATTGCCGGTCGTCGGGATGTTAACAACATGCGTCGCGTTGTAGTTGCCTTTGACGTAGACGCCGTTTTCTGTGGCTACCGTAAAGCCCATTGTATTTGCCGCAACCACCGAGTCATATATACCCGGAACTACGACGCCGTTGATCAGCCTTACGCCGCGTCGGAAGTATTTGTGGTCGGTCACAGCAGCCAGATCGGGCGGAACCGTGTTGTCGCGATAACGTTCGGCCTCGGTTCCGAACAGCGTATTCAGTACGCCATTGCCGGGGGCACCGACCTGCTGCAGGTCTTCACCCTTCTGCAGGATGCCGTCATTGCCGCCCGTCGCCGAACTGCCGTAGATATCCTCCATGTCAAATTCGCCGTCGAAATCCTCGTCGCCGCGGCGGTCGGAAACGTAAAGGACCCATCCGCCTCGGTTCGGAATGTCGGCGTTGGTCAAACTCGATCCGCCATTCGCGAGTGCAAACGGTGTATCGGTCGGGAAGCACCCGTTGAAATCGCCGCGGAGGAGCCTTCTGAGATTGGCGATATCGATGTCCACCATGCTCATGATGCCGTTGCGCGAGATCCGCGCAAAGTTGGTGCCGGTTAACGCACCATAGTTGGCCGCGGGATAATAGGTCGTGTTTCGCTCGTCGTAATAGAGCCCTTCCCGGGTGTCGAACATCTTAATCGGGAACGGGACGATCGCCTTGTCTGTGCCGCCCGTGCCGACGAATGCCCGCTTGAGGTGACCGTAATTCTCCATACTGGAATTCGGATCGTTATTTTGTGCGGTGCAGCCGAACAAACAGGCTCCGGCGATCTCAAGGTCGTCGACGCTGTTATAGCGAATGACGGTCGAGTAATTCGAGAACGTGCTCAGATAGTTTCCGCCGCTCGAAAGCGGTGCCGGGCCCGGTATCGCAAACCGCTGAAGTTTGATTATCGAACGGCTGTCCGTTCCGGCCGATGGCGTTTGTGGCGATGTCTGCAAAAGGTTACGTCCGGCCGTGTCGGTTCGGTTGTCTGCCGGCGTCTCATCGTAGCTCACGATATCGATACCGCTGGCTCCGGTGGGCGGCTGTTCGGTCACGCCGAGGCTGAGGAATTCTTCTGTGATGTCCATCGTTTCGATGGCATTGGTTGCTGAGTTGGTCGCGACTGTTTCGACCTTGATCCATATCTCGCGTCCAGGCGTGTGAAAGCGTTCGCCGTTCAAACGTGTAGGAACGTAGGTGAACGATCCAGCTGATGTCAGCTTCATCGCTTTCGGCTGATAGCCGCGTGACCGGTCCGCAAGTACGGCAGCTGCCGTATCTCGATCGAGGCCGAGTCCGTCCCTGCGGCCATCTAGCCTGACGCCGCATCTTCCTGCCACCGGGACGTTTCCGGTTCCCGATGCACACCCGGGCAATTTCGCCTTGCTGTCTGCGATCGAAACACGGATACCGGTCTTGTTTGCAAACCGCTCCGCTGTAACGATCATCGAGTCTGCCGTGGTCGCGTCGACCGGCGTCGTGCTGTCAAGCATATCGCCGACCTGTTTGCCGCGTTTGACCATCTCTACCAGATCGGCCTTCGATCCAACGTTGAGCGGAAGCCGCAATGGCCTCACCTCGCTCTGCAGATTGCCGTCAAACTTTGCGCTCTGTGTCGTCCAGTTCGGATTGCGTCGGCTCTGCGGCAGGTCGGGGTCGGTAAAGATATTCGGTGTTCCGTTCAATACACTGCCTTCGCCGGGAAGCAATTGCCTGAAAACCCCTGACGCATTCTTGATCCAGGTCTGATTATTGGCGCTGTCACCGGTGTACCAGTTTCGCCACGACTGCGTCACGACGTGGCCGGCGGCAGTTACACGCGAGTCGAAATAGACACCTTCGGCTCCCGGCGACACAAAAAAGTGACGATTAGAATGAACCCGGCCGCCAAAGCTAAAACGCGGCGGACGATACAGTTCCAGGTCGTCGTCATAGAAAATGCCAAACTGAAAGATCGGTATACGATTGTTGAGTATGTTGCGCGTCAGCCGGATCTGAGTTCCCGTATCGTCGGTCGCAGTGGTTCGCAGCCGCCAATTGTCCTGGATCGCATATAACCCAGAGAATGGCCCGCCGTTCAGAACCTTGGTCGTACTGTTCGAGATCTGATCGACCTCCTGACCGAAAGTGTACGTTCCGGTGAGTCCGGGAACCGTCCCGTTTCTCACGGCATCGATATCGGCGTTCGAGGGGTTAAGCTTTATATCAAAGACCTTGTTAAAGTTTCTGGTCATCGTTTCCAGGCTTCCCTGCGCTGCATAAAAAGTTCGGCCTTCGGCAGCTTCGTTACCGACGGCCGCAGCTTCAGTGGCGGTCCGTGACAGAGCAAGAGCCACAAAAACTCCTATTAATGCCAATACGAAAAGCGCTATGACGAGAGCCGAGCCTTTCTGTCCGTTCTCGATCATTTCCGTATTCGAATTGTCCGGTCTGAAAACTGTCTTTTTCATAACTGTCTGCCTCACCAATACTTCAGTTTGCCTCGTATCCTAAATTCCTTGTGCTGAAGGTCGACGTCATCGAAGCCCGATACGGTTGACCGGCAGCATTTAGCTCGTTGCTGCGAACGCTTATCGTAAACCGCACCTGACGGATCGCGGCCAGGTTCGCCTGAACGTCGTCGGGTGTTCCCGGAATTCCATCCGGTCCTGCGCTCGGGTTATCAGAAACTGTCCCATCGTCCATCAGATATTGGATCTGAAAATCCTCGACTCCGTAAACAAGAGGTTCGTCAACCCATGGCGTTGCCGGTGCCGCCGGCGGGACGTTCGCATATTCGCGCCGCATCAGGGTTCCGTCCGCCGTTACGTGATACGTGACCATAAGCACTCGCATCATGCTTGCCGGGGTGGTTATACCGCGAAGCGGGCCTGTTGCTCCGGTTTGATTGAAGCCCAGTACGTCACCGTTTGCGAACTGCACTTTGTCAGTTCCACTAAGACCGGTCGCGAGTCCCAACGTCGAACCCGTATTGCCCGAGACCAAATAAATGTCGTTGATGCGGCAAGCTGAGTTGCTCCCCGAGATCGGAACGATCTCGTCGATGCCGCTCGTCGTGGTGGCCGCGTTTATATTGAGAGACTGAGATACTTCGCTCCCCGGAGCTCCGACGAGATTGAATGTCGTATCCTTGAAAAGAAACGTAACCTGGTCAGTTCGTACGCCTGCCGTTGTATTGAACGTGTTAACGGTCACATTGTTGCCGACAATGATCGGCGGGATCGTATCGCGAGTTGTGTCAAAATCGTTCGGAATGCCCAACAGTCCCGATATCCGGTTGTCAGGCAAGACCACCGTTGTCCGCAGCGGATATCCGTATCCCGCGTTGTAGGTGTCGCGCCCAAGCAGATTTAGTCCGAACCGAACGCTCTTGGTCAGCTGCACATTCTCACTGACCGCATTTCGGCTCCGTTGAGCGATCTGCAAAACGCCCCAGATCGATCCGGTGACGATCATGAATATCACCATCGAGACGATGAGTTCGATGATCGAAAATCCATGCTCGTTCTTTTTCGATCCGGCATTCTCAACTGCTGTGTGTAACGTCATGTCTGTCATAGATCGTCCTCTACTCGGTTACCGAATAGTCGGTCAACACGGTTGTTAGAACCTCGCTTCGCTCGGTCAGCCCCACCTGGAAAAATACCCGCACTTCGACGACCCTTACTCTCACCGGCGCAGTGCCTGGGGGAGCGCAGTTCGGTGACGGCCGTTCCGGATCGCACTGATCGGTAATAATGATCTCGCGTTCAAATCCATCTATTGCCGGCCCGGTATCGTCAGCGGTCCCGACGACCTCGTCAGGCCCTGAGTTGCTGAGAACCGGCTGACGGCCAACAACAAATATCCCCAGCGGGTTCCCGTTGACGTCCGGATTGCTTCCGACATTCCCGACAGCGTACCAGCCCAGCCGGTTCGGATCGGTCTCCTTGACCGACATGATAGATTCCATCGCGGAAGCAGCGATGTGACGGGCTGTCAGCTGTTGCTCCTGTCCGCGCGACTGAAGCACCGCGCCCGAAATACCCGACAGCATCGCAAGGATGCCGACGAGCAGAATGACAACAGCTATCAAGACTTCGACGTACGAAAAGCCTGCATCTGATCTGTGGTTCATAACGCCTTTCCTTCTAATGTTCTATTGATACGGCTTAAAGGTCGTGCCGTCATATTTCCAATACCGAACGGCTCCGCTGCCGCCAAACATCGTTATTGCCCTGATCTCTTTATTGTTTCTGGCGGTCGTTGCTCCGTATGCCGCGGGCGGCCATGAGTAGATGGTTACGCTTATCGGCGTATTCGCGGCATTAACGACCGAACCGTCGCTTCGAAACCGAGCCTGCCACACATTGTGGCCGGTGACCGAGGTGCCGCCGTTGTCGTGTCCGATATTGTCGCTCGCGTAAGCGACGTCGTTGTAATTGGGCGGTGTCGGCCGCGTGACGCCGCTCGGAGCGATATCGAGTCGAACGTCACCCGTTGATTCGAGCGGAACGGTCTTGATGCGTGTGTCCGGGCCGGCCCCGTTTTCGTCGATCAAAAGAACGGCATTTTCGGTCAGATCGAGTTCGAGCCTGACGGTGCGCCGCTTTGTCAGCGCCAGTTGCCCTGCTTCACGCATTAGATCCATCACCCTTAAAGCCTGGTCTTCTGATTTGTAGAGCTTTTGGTAGTTGTAGATATAAGGAAGCGAGATGGCGCTAAGCACCAAAAGCACGACCACGACCGTCAGAAGCTCAACAAGTGAGAATCCGCGCGAGTCGCTGAGTTTACCGGGTCGCAAGCAGCCTGTTTTTTGATTTCGAGCCGAAACTATCATAGAGATTTGTCCCGCATTGTGGTCTTATTGCAGAGGGTGTGAGCCGCAAGGCTCAAGATCAGTAGGGATGGATCGATTCGTAGAAAACGGCCCCGCGGTGCCTTTCGACCCGTTCCAGTTGTAACATATCGTGCACAAAGGCGTCAATGTTTGTTTTGCCTCGCAAGTCAAAATACGACAATGTCGAACAACGTTAAACACATTGGGTATAAACTTACATTGCCGGAACGATTCCAGTATTTGATCAAGGCGGGTTATGGGTCTCGGAATTAGGTCAGATCAGTCAAAACAGTTTTCGGGCACATTTTCCATGGTGTTGGCAACCAACATGTCCACAACGGCGTTGAAGTCGTTGCCGGATTCTTCGTAGACTCGCAATTGTTCATCGGCTGACGTCCCGCGGTCGAGGATCGTATGAATATGTTCGATCTCCTTTCTTGAATCGAGTTCGTCAACAACGTCGTCGACAAATTCAAGAAGTTCGCGAATGAGATCCTTTACCGGAACTTCTTTCTGCTTGCCAAGGTCGAGCAGCATCCCATCAAGCCCGTACCTTACGGCCCGCCATTTATTCTCTTGTATCAACCGTCGATGATACAGACGGAAGCCCAGGTTCTTGTCAATCAATACGTTCAATTTAGCAACGATAGCCTGGAATAGAGCGGCAACTGCGATAGTATCGTCGACCCTCGTCGGGATGTCGCAAATCCGGAATTCGAGCGTCGGAAACTTGCAGTGCGGCCTTACGTCCCACCAGATCTTCGTACCGTCCTGGATGCAGTTCATCTTTACCAACAGATCAAGATAGCTTTGGTATTGCTGAAACGATTCAAAATGATCCGGAATGTCCGTACGCGGAAACTTCTTGAAAACCTCCGACCGGTAAGATTTCAGGCCGGTATTGAAGCCGAGCCAGAAAGGCGAAGAGGTCGTCATTGCCAGCACGTGGGGCAAAAAGTACCGGGCGGCATTCATTATATGTATGCGGCGGTCGAGATCCTCGATCCCAACATGAACATGAACGCCGAAAATCAGCAGCGATCGAGCGACCATCTGAAGTTCATCGACAAGAAGCTTGTACCGGTCGTGCTCGTAAATGGTCTGTTCCGACCATTTTGAGAACGGATGGGTCGAAGCGGCCGCGATGACCATACCTTTCTTTCGTGCGAGGCCCGAAATGATGCAACGCAGTTTGGTGATATCTTCGCGGGCTTCCTGAATGTTCGCGCAAACCCCGGTGCCGACCTCGATCATCGATTGGATCATTTCGGGTTTGATCTTCTCGCCGAGCAGCAGCTTACCTTCCTCGAGTATTTCGGAAACATGAGATTTTAGCTCGCGCGTTATCGGATCGACGATCTGAAATTCTTCCTCAATACCGAGCGTGAATTGTTTGAACATATGGCTCCTTGCAGGTTGCGGATCCATGCCGCGTAGAAAGTTTATTGTTCGGGTTCGGGTTTGACCCCGCTATTCTAACCTAACCACATCGCGATAAAAAAACAGCTAGAAATAAACGATCTAGGTCTTTGCTCGACGCGTGATAGTTCCTCCGGCCATTTCTCGGGCAACCTCTAGAAAAGCTGCGGCCGCGTGCGAAAGCACCGAGTTCTTTCGATATACGATATTCAGCTTTCGCTCGAGCTTCATTTCGGTTACCGAGAGTCCGGCCAGTCGTCCGTCGGCGATCTCGGCCTGAGCTGTCAGCCTTGGCACCAGTGCGATGCCGATGCCGCTCTCAACAAGGTTCTTGATCGCCTCGAGCGACGGCAGTTCGACCGATATCCTTAGCGGCGTGCCGTTCGACTCGAAAGTCTCGATCACCTTCTCGCGGTAAGGCGATTTCGCATTGTGAGCAATGAACGATTCGTCGCCAAGGTCCTTGACCGAGACGGTCTTGCGTTTTGCGAGTCGATGCCCCGGAGCGACGATCAAAACGAGTTCGTCGGTCATTACAGAGACGGAACGCAGTGCATTGTCAGGGGGTTTGAAAGAAAGGACGCCCAACTCTACTTCTCTGGAAGTGATCTCCTTCGGAATGCGGCTCGCCACGCCGCGCTTTACCTCGACCTTTATTGACGGAAACCGAGCGTGAAATTCGCGAATGACCGGCAACAGGTAAAATACAGTATGTTCGTTGGCGCTTATTGTGACCTTTCCCCGCTGCAGGTCTACGAGTTCCTTTACCGCTGTCTGAGCGCTTCGCCGAAGGTTCAACATCTGCTTGGCGTAATCGACCAGTATCTCGCCCGCGAACGTCAAGGTACCGTCTTTCGATGATCGGTCAAACAACTTTTCGCCGACATCTGCTTCGAGACGGCTGATAGCCTGGCTGACTGCCGGCTGAGTGCGATCCAATACCTCAGCAGCACGCGAAAAACTCCGCTCCCGCGCAACTACAACTAGAACCTCGAGCTGATTGATATCCATATTCCGGTCTGGAATTAAGATCCGTGTGGTCATCATTCTACTAAATCTTTCAGCAAGAGCGAATTGCTGACAAGGCCGGCGCTCCAGAAAAGCCGCTGAAACGTTCAGATCGTACTTATCGCGTCATCATTCTTTCTTATGTATTTTGTAAATACATAAGCTTGACTTTGTTCTTTTCGTCACGATAACATCTCGGCATTCGGTCTTTGTGCCCTTTTCGAACGGCTCGTTTATTCACAAAGGAGTATTGATGCAAACAAAGAGAATTTCTATTTTCGATACGACGCTTCGCGACGGCGAGCAATCGCCCGGTTGTTCGATGTACCTGAACGAGAAGATCGATCTCGCATTACAGCTCGAGAACCTCGGAGTTGATGTCATAGAAGCAGGTTTCCCGATCGCGTCGGATGGCGATTTTCGCTCCGTCAAGGCTGTTTCCGACGAATGCGGCCGGGCGACGGTCGCGGCACTCTGCCGGACGGTTGAGGACGATGTCCTCCGCGCCGCCGAAGCGCTGCGTTCCGCACGGCATCCACGGATACACACCTTTGTCGCTACATCGGATATTCATTTGGAATTCAAGTTGAAGAAGACCCGTTCAGAGGTGATCGCAATGACGCGCGACGCCGTGAGGCTCGCCAGCGGACTCGCGGCAGAGGTCGAATTTTCGGCCGAGGACGCAACGCGAAGCGATATCGGATTTCTCTGCGAGGTTTTTAGTGCGGCTGTCGATGAAGGCGCGACGATCCTTAACGTCCCCGACACGGTCGGCTACACGCTTCCGACCGAATTTGGGGAGCTTGTCAAAACGGTGCGCGAAAACGTCGTTGGCGATCGCAGTATAACGATCAGCGTTCATTGCCATAACGATCTTGGCCTCGCGGTCGCAAACAGCATTGCCGCGATCGGGGCGGGCGCGTCGCAGATCGAATGCACGATCAACGGGATCGGCGAACGTGCCGGCAATGCCTCGCTCGAAGAAGTGATCATGGCATGTGCCGTCCGGTCGGACAAACTTCCGGTCACGACCGGTATTGACACGACCCAGCTTTACCCGACGAGCCAGCTGCTCTCATCGATAATCAGCTTTGGCGTTCAGCCAAATAAAGCGATCGTCGGGCGCAACGCATTTGCACACGAAGCCGGTATACACCAGCATGGCGTGCTCAGCAATCCTCTTTGTTACGAGATAATGACCCCCGAATCGGTCGGCGTACCCAAGAACAGTATAGTTTTGGGTAAACACTCCGGCCGCCATGCTTTGGTCGCACGCTATGCCGAACTCGGATTTGCGTTCGATGCCGATGAGATAAATGAGATCTATTCGCGATTTGTTTCTCTCGCCGACCGCAAGAAGAATATCTACGATCAGGATCTGCTCTCGATCGTTCCTGACCGTATGCCGACGGCGATCGCCGCATAGCACAACACATCGTTATGAAGATCACAATATTGCCCGGAGACGGCGTTGGGAACGAGGTTACCGCCGAGGCCGTAAAGGTAATCGAGCAGGTTGGGCCGGCCTTCGGGACCTCGACGGAATTTGAATATGCCCTTATCGGCGCTGCTGCGATCAAAGCCGCCGGTTCGCCGCTTCCCGACGAGACTGCCGAGGCTTGTCTGCGTTCAGATGCCGTATTGCTTGGTGCAGTCGGTTCGCCCGAGTTTGATCATTTGCTGCCCGAGGCGCGGCCCGAGATCGGGCTGCTGCGACTAAGGCAGCTCCTTGGCGGATTTGCGAACCTGCGGCCTGCGGCGGCGATTCCGGCACTGGTTTCTGCCTCGCCGCTGCGGCCGGAGATCTTTGCCGGGACCGACCTTTTGATCGTTCGCGAGCTCTTAGGAGGACTCTACTTTGGCGAACCCCGCGGATTTAACGACGATCGAAGTGAGGCCTTCAATACGATGCGTTACGATATGTCGGAGGTCGAACGGGTCGCTCGTGTTGCTTTCGAGGCCGCACGTCAACGCAAGAAAAAGGTCACATCCGTTGACAAGGCGAACGTCCTCGAAACATCGCGTCTCTGGCGCGAGACCGTCGATCGTGTGGGCGCGTCATATCCTGACATCGAGTTGGAACATCTTTTTGTCGACGCTTGCGCGATGCACCTCGTTACCGAACCGACGCGTTTCGATGTGATCTTGACAGAAAACCTCTTCGGCGACATTCTCTCGGACGAAGCCGCCGTACTCACAGGTTCGCTCGGCATGCTGGCGTCGGCGACGATCGGCGGCGAAGTCGGCCTTTACGAACCGGTGCACGGTTCGGCCCCGGATATTGCCGGGCGCGGCATCGCAAATCCGCTCGGTGCGATCGCCTCGGCAGCGATGATGCTGCGATATTCGGGCAATAACGAAACGGCGGCAAGGGCGATCGAAAATGCGATCCGAGCTGCGCTCGATGCCGGCTATCGAACCGCCGATATTGCCGGAGCCGGTGGGTCGCGGGTCATTTCGACATCCGAAATGGGCGACGCAGTTTTGCATTTTGCGATCGAAAGCGTTGAGATCGCACACGCTTATCACGCGGTCTAACGTCAAATGAGAACGCTTTACGACAAGATCTGGGATCATCACGTTGTCTGCCAGGGGCCAGGCCAGCCCGCGGTCCTTTATGTCGACCTGCATCTCATCCACGAGGTCACGTCACCGCAGGCATTTGAAGGGCTCCGCCTGGCGGGCCGACGCGTGCGCAGGCCCGACCTCACGTTCGCGACCGTTGATCACGCGATCCCGACAAGGAACCGGAATTTGCCGTTCAAAGATCGCATTGCATGGAAGCAGGTCGAAACGCTTCGAGCAAATTGTCGTGACAACCAGATCGCTCTTTTCGACCTCGACCGTCCGGAACAAGGCATTGTTCACGTATTCGGGCCGGAACAAGGATTGACGATGCCCGGTATGACCATCGTCTGCGGTGACTCGCATACATCAACGCACGGCGCCTTCGGTGCCCTTGCTTTCGGCATCGGAACGAGCGAAGTAGAACACGTACTCGCAACCCAGACCCTTCAGCAGACCAAGGCATCGAATTTTCTGATCGAGATCAACGGCGATCTGATGCCCTGGGTGACCGCAAAGGACGTTATTCTTGCCGTGATCAACCGTATCGGTACCGGCGGTGCGACGGGCCATGTCATCGAGTATGCCGGCACAACGATTCGCGAGCTTTCTATCGAGGGTCGAATGACCGTCTGTAATATGTCGATCGAAGCGGGAGCAAAGGCCGGCCTGATAGCCCCGGACGAAAAGACATTCGATTATCTTGATGGCCGCCCGTTCGCACCCAAGGGTCAAGATTGGGATCGCGCCGTCGATCATTGGCGTTCACTCCCGACCGATGCGGGTTCTGCCTTCGACCGAGCGATCTCGATCGACGCCGAAGAGATCGCTCCATTCGTTACTTGGGGAACGTCGCCGGAAATGTCTGCGATGATCACCGATTCGGTTCCCGATCCGGCAGCATCGACAGACGTTGAAAGGCGACGCTCGCAAACGCGTGCATTGGAATATATGGGTCTCGAGCCGTCGCAGCCGATCGAAGAGATATCGATCGACCGTGCATTCATCGGGTCATGTACGAACTCGCGGATCGAAGATCTGCGACAAGCTGCAAAGATCGCGAAGGGTTACAAGGTCGCAAACGGTGTGAACGCGATGGTCGTTCCCGGATCGATGCAGGTGAAGAAACAGGCTGAAGACGAGGGGCTCGCATCTATCTTCATCGAATCCGGTTTCGAGTGGCGCGACGCGGGATGCTCGATGTGCCTTGCGATGAACGAGGACGTCCTAAGCAGCGGCGAGCGTTGTGCTTCGACGAGCAATCGGAACTTTGAAGGCAGGCAGGGACGCGGCGGCCGGACACACCTGGTAAGTCCGCCAATGGCGGCGGCGGCGGCGATCGCCGGCCATTTTGTCGATGTCCGCAACTGGGAAGTGCGAAATTGATCAGTCTATGAGAGCTTTCACCGTACATTCCGGGACGACCGCAGCGATCGATATGGCGAATATCGACACAGACCAGATAATTCCCAAGCAATTCCTTACTCGCATTGAGCGAACGGGCTATGGCGAATTCCTCTTCCACGATTGGCGCTATCGCCCCGACGGCTCAAAGATCGAGACCTTCATCCTGAATGACCCGGAGCGAAGCGGTGCAACCATCTTGATCACCGGCGACAATTTTGGCTGCGGATCGTCTCGCGAACACGCCCCTTGGAGCTTGCTTGATCACGGTTTCAGGGTTGTGATAGCTCCGGGTTTTGCCGATATTTTTTATAATAATAGCCTGAAGAACGGCATTCTACCGGTAGCCCTGCCACCCGATATCGTTCGGATAATGATCGGCCGCTCGATCGCGTCAGCAGCTTACGAGGTCACAGTGAACCTTATCGATATGACCGTTACGGACGACACTGGAATTGCCGCCGGATTTGACGTCGACCAGTTTCGCCGCCATTGTCTGATCAATGGGCTGGACGATATCGGGCTCACGCTGCAGCACGAAAAAAGCATCGCGGAATATGAACTTCGAGAGCGGCGGGAACGCGGTTTTTTGACTCGCTCGATGCACAACTCCGCACGCTAAATCCTCAATTCCCTACTGTTTGCATTTTTCAATTCCTCAAGTTACCATTAAAGGTCGCTAAATCTGTGGTTTTGGTTACAAAATCCTCGCGGTACCGGCGATCGTTGCATTCAAACATTTTCACCACATCGCTTCGTTTCTATGGGCTTTTCGACAATCGCAATCCACGCTGGCAACGAGCCCGATATCGCAACCGGCGCGGTCAGCGTACCTATATATCAGACGTCGACCTACGCCCAGGAAGGATTGGGCAAGCATAAAGGCTTTGAGTATGCACGTACGCAGAATCCGACACGCCTCGCTCTAGAGAAAAATATCGCCGCGCTCGAAGATGCGAAATACGGTTATGCTTTTGCTTCCGGAATGTCTGCGATCGATGCCGTTTTGAAGCTCGTCAAAGGCGGCGATCACGTGATTCTCGGAGACAATACCTACGGGGGCACCTATCGGCTCTTTAGCCGAATACTTGTCGATTACGGGATCGAGTTCGATCTTGCCGATACGTCAAATGTCGCCGAACTTGAGACAGCGTTCAAGCCGAACACCAAAATGGTGTTTGTCGAGACCCCGACGAATCCGGTAATGACGGTCACGGACCTTGCGGCCGTTGCCGACCTTGCACACGCGAACGGTGCAAAGGTGGTCTGTGACAACACGTTCATGTCGCCATATTTTCAGCAGCCGATCAAGCTTGGTGTCGATATCGTTGTTCATTCCACGACCAAATATCTCAACGGCCACTCTGACAGCGTCGGCGGCTTCGTTGCTCTTAATGACGTGGCGGATGCCGAGTGGATAAAGTTCGTTCAGAATGGTATCGGAGCGATCCTCTCGCCTTTTGATTCGTTCCTCGTTCTGCGAGGAACCAAGACACTTGCCGTGCGAATGGAAGCACACGATAAGAACGGCCGCGTCGTTGCGAACTTTCTGGCAGAGCATCCCAAGGTGACGACGGTCTATTATCCGGGCCTTGTTTCGCATCCGCAGCATGAGCTTGCAAAAAGGCAGCAGACCGGATTTGGCGGTATGGTAGCATTTGAAACGGGATCGCTCGAAAATGCAAAAAAGGTATTGGAAAGCGTCAAGCTTTGTACTCTCGGCGAGAGTCTCGGCGGGGTCGAAACGCTGATCTCTCATCCAGCGACCATGACCCACGCATCGGTGCCGGCCGAGACCCGCGAACGTCTTGGCATAACTGACGGATTGGTTAGAATATCCGTGGGAATCGAGGATGTAGAAGACATTTTGGAGGATCTGGATCAAGCCTTAGGATAGATCTGAGCCGGCGTTGTTCGGTCTCATCGCTTCGAAGAGCCGCCTTCTGTCGCAGCGTTGCGTTGGGGACCGAGATTACTTATGTTAACTGTCGAGATTCATGCAACTTCTCACGTTGGCCGCGTTCGTAAAGGGAACGAGGACAATTACCTTTTGTTGCACATCACAAATTCGCGCTCTTGGACGAGCGATCAGAATGATGGCGAGTTCATCATCGAAAGCCAGAAGTTCGATATTGACGACAACGGCGTGGTGGTTGCCGTTTCGGACGGCATGGGCGGCGCAATGGCCGGCGAAGTAGCCAGCAAAATGGCCGTCGAGTGCGTCTGCAAAAAACTGCTCGAAGAAGACCTGGAAGCCACCTTGACCCCTGAGGCGTACGATTATCATCTCATCGCAAAGCTCTACAACGCGACGCTCTACGCAAATCACCTGGTACATCAGCAGGGCCGCTCGGACCCGCAGTTTCAGGGAATGGGTGCCACATTTACGGGCGTGGGCGTGACCCCGCGCGGAGTTGATCTGATCCAGGTCGGCGACAGCCGTGCGTATCTTGTAAGAAACGGCAAGATCTATCAGGTGACCAAGGATCAATCACTCGTTCAGCAACTGATCGATGCTCAGCAGATCTCGCCCGAAGAAGCGGAAACACATACGCTTAAGAATGTGATATTGCAGGCACTCGGAGCTCAGAACGAGATCTATCCTGTTTCAGCAAGGCTGGCTCCCCGACAGGGCGATGTCGTCATGCTCTGCAGCGACGGGCTTTCGAATAAGGTCAGCCCGGCAAGCATACAGCGAATAATTGTTGATAATTATGATTCGCTCGAGCTTGCGTGTGCTGAACTCGTCACTGAGGCAAACGCGAATGGTGGAGAGGACAATATCACCGTGGTGATCGCGAAGCTGACCGGCGACGGGCTCGAAGAACCGACCGGCGAGGACGTCCAGCTCGAGCTCGTCGATCTTGGTAACATACACGACACGGCTGACCAGGATACGGCCGAGATAATCGATTAGCTCGGCGAACGGCTTCTATTCCTGTTTCCATCCGGGAAGTTCGCTGCGAACCTTGCGAACGTAGATCGACGAACCTTTCACACTCACTACCTCGACCTTTTCGCCCTCTGCCAGCGAAGTTTCTCCGTCGATCGGAAACGCCGTCCAAACTGAACCGTATACACGCACCGCGCCCTCGTTCAATGCACCATTGCTGCCGATCGTTACCGTTCCGACCTGTCCGGGCAGCGAATCAATTCCCATCTTTACCTCGTCGCCGCCTTTGCCCCAAAGGTGAGACGAAAAGATCGATCGGGAAAGCACTGTCAGGATCGTTGAAACTATCGCGAAGGCAGCAAATTGCCACACAAACCCAAAACCCATCAGGCCGACGAGCGCGGCGGCGATCGCACCGATGCCGAACCAAAACAACACAAATCCAAGTGTGAAGATCTCAGCAACTATCAGGCCGACACCTAGCAATAACCACAAGATCCAGGAAAGCTGTTCCATTCGTATATACCACCTGTCAGGTGAGCCAATCTTACCATAGGTATTCGTACGGGCATTAGCCGAGATCGTCAGCTCTCGCACCAAGAGCGAGCGTCTTTGAAGAAGTTTTGCATTGTGCTAATCTCGAAGGCGCGCTGGGGTGGCGGAATTGGTAGACGCCCAGGACTTAAAATCCTGTGAACTAAGGTTCGTGCGGGTTCGACTCCCGCCCTCAGTACCAACATAAACCATTTATTTACAATCACTTATGGGCTGGCCTAGAAATAGGACGGTCCCTATTTTTGTCCAAAAGTTGCCTCGGGGGGGAATTTGGGGGGGAATTTCCGGGTCAGTATGTATACGTCGGTGGCTTGAACTGAGACCTTTTGACCCCTAGCGTCCGGTCTGTGAACTGCTCCACAAATGTTCTTAATTCGAGTGGAGAAGAACCTTTTCAATCGATGCTGCAAAGCAATGTCGGCCCGCTATGCTCTCGGGCTAAGATGTCGCAGCTTCCTATGGTGAACTAGGAGCAGACTCGCCGGCTTGGATCCTAAAGGTCGACCAGACAAAGGGCTTGATGGAATGGCAGTTCGTCCTTTTCAGGGACCGGGTGGGATTGCTCCTCTACACGAGTGAGCGCGGTGGATGCCTTCCGTGCCGTTGAAAGCAGTCGAAGCAGTGTCCAGCATCTCGTCCATACGTCACCACGCAGTTTGTCAGGCGAGTTCAGGCTGAGAATCGGAAGCCTTCGTGCCCGAGATGAACGAAAAATAATTGACGGCGAGACACGCCAACGAGAACGCGGAGAGCAGTGCGAAGCCAAGCGTATACGTCCCCGTGGCGTCTTTGACAAGTCCGAGTTCGATCGGCGGGAAAAAGCCACCGAGTCCCCCGAACGCTCCAACGAGCCCGGTGACGGTACCGGTTTCCTTTGGAAAGTATTGCGGGACGAGTTTGAAAACGGCGCCGTTACCGAGACCCAATGCGGCAGCGCATCCGAGAGCTCCGATCGTAAATAAGACGATGGTGGTAAAGCTCAGCAGAAGGGATAGGGCGGCGATCGCCGCAAAAACGAAGAGTAGCACGCGGGCTCCGCCGAACTTGTCGGCGAGGATGCCGCCGACTGGGCGCATCAGTGTTGCGAGCACGACGAACCCGGCAGTGCGTGCTCCGGCATCGGTCGCCGTGAGGTCAAAGATCTCGCGGAGGAACGTCGGCATGTAGAGCGCGAGGGCAACAAATCCGCCGAAGGTGAGGAAATAAAATAGTGAAAGCACCCAGGCTATCTTCGATGTCTTCAACGGAGCGAGCATCTCCGCGACGGACTTGGGACGGGCTGTCGCGGAGTCGCTAACCGCGGTAGCGTAGAAGACGATGCCCCAGATAAATGTGATCGCCGCAAAGATGTAGAAAACGGTTCGCCAGTCACCGAGAGTGAGTGCGAGCACGGGGGCAAAGAATACCGCGATCGATTGGCCGATGTTGCCCATGCCGTAAACGCCGAGAGCAGTTCCTTGTTTTTCAGGAGCGAACCATCGCGACGTAAAACCGACGCCGACCGGGAACGTCGTGCCCGCGATTCCGAGGAGCAATCCGAAAGCAAGAAGCTGGTAGTAGCTCGTGGAAAGCGCAATCGCGATCGCCGGGAGGGCCGAGAAAATGAGGAGCCCAGCCATCACATAGCGTCCACCGAACCGGTCTGCGAGCATGCCGGCGAAAATGCGTCCGACGGAGCCGAGAAGAACCGGGGCTGCGATCATTACGCTGCGCTGGGTGGCGGTCAGGTTATACAGTTGAGTGAAGGTTGGGGCGAGAGCTGCGATAAGCCCCCAGACGGCAAAAGAAACTCCAAATGATGTGGTAGAAAGAAAGAGAGCTTGCACCGCTCCAGGTCGGAATGTGTCACTCATAGGTGTTTAGAATCGGGAAACCTCGCGCGGAAGTCATGGTTATATACCTTTTTAGCCATGGCCGTCGATGGTCGACTTCATTTGCTAAAGGAGCCACCGCGTGTTTGACCTCGCCTCGGGACCGGCTTCCACCAGAGGAAGATGGTCAACGCGATCGACCAGCATACAAAAGAAGCTATGATGAGCGGCCAGAGCTTGTCGAAGTGGCGCGCTAGCGCGGCCTCGATAGCCGCGGACAAGATCCAAAGCTGTGCGAGATTGATCATCACGAACATTACAAGACGTGCTTGCCAGATCGCCGTGCGTCCGCGGTCCTCGTGACGCCTTGGCGTTCCGGGGCTATTGAAATCGACTGCGCCGTCCTTTGTCTCAGAATCAAATTTCATGACTGCCGCCTCCGCTCGGCTCACGTCCGATGGCCCAAACCTCGCTCCCGCGAACCTCGATCAGCACCTTATCCAGGGGACGCGGCGGCGGACCGTAGAGTACCGCGCCTGTGCGAGCATCGAACCCGCCTTCGTGACAAGGACATTCGAGCCGGTCCTTCGACTTTTCGTAATAGACCGGGCAGGTGAGGTGCGTACATTTCTGGCCAAATGCGTGATAGGAACCGTCGCGAGAGCGGACGAGGATCGCCGAATCGTGCTCGCCGGGATAGAAAAAATTCAGGGCTGTTCCCGGCTGCATCACCTCTGCCCTTTCAATTCGATAAGGAGCATATGCCGGTTCCTTGCTCGCGTCATAGACCGATTTCGCGGCGAAGCCCGCGGTTCCTGCTAGCAGCGTCGACGAGGTCAAAAACAGGAAATTGCAGAACTCGCGGCGAGTTACCTGAGCCTCGTCACTGCGGTCATAGGGAAACTCTTCGTCAAATGATTTCGTCGCTTTTCGAACGTCCCGTTCGTCTCTTTTGTTTCCGTCCATATTAAACCTCGATAAAATGGGTCTAAAACTCGTTCCGCTTATCAGAGTCCTCAACCTGGGTATCGATCCACGACTCGTCCCCCGCAGCATCAGAAGGAACCCGTCCTTCAAATACGCCGCATCCATCAACGTTCACTTCATCCGCGTCGGTGGGTAGCATCATATAAACCTTCGTCTCGACCTTTTGATTACCGAACACGTGTTCGTTTACCGGTTTTGTCCGCCGCAACGGGACGATCTGTTCGTAAGTGCCGAACGAGATCGCGCCCGTCGGGCATACACTCGCGCACATTGGCTTGAGACCTTCGCTCGTACGGTCGTAGCACATATCGCACTTCATCTGCAGATGCATCTGCGAGTTGTACTTAGGTACGCCGAACGGACACGCGTTAACGCAGTTTCGGCAATCGAGGCATCGCGGTTTGAGCGCAGACATGACGACGCCGTCTTCGTTCGTCTTGATCGCGTCAGCCGGACAAACGAGAGCGCAGGTCGGTTCAGAGCAGTGCATGCAGACTGTCGGCATCGTCGCCGTAGTTTCCGAGCGGTCGATGTAGTCAACAAAGATCATCGAGTATCCTTTATGTGTCGAGCATTCTCGACAGGCCGCAACGCATGCACGGCACCCTATGCACCGCTGCGGATCGATGAACATTGTCTCTTTCATTTAGCTGGCCTCCTTTTGCTGTCTGCCCTTTATCGCCTCGCTCAAGCTAATTCCTTTGCGAACCTTTCCCAGTATCGGCAATTCGCGTGAGTGGATCTTTTCAAGTCTTGCAGCGCAGGCCTTGAATTCAGGGATCTTCGACGTCGGATCGAGAGCGGCGATAGTGATCTGGTTTGCGGCCAATTCTTCTCCCCAATGGTATGGAACGAAGATCGTATCCGGTCGGATCGTCTTTACAACCAGAGCCGGAAAGATACCTTCTCCGCGGCGGGATACGACCTTGACGCGCTCGCCGTCATTGATCTTGTACTTCGCCGCAGTTTCGGGATGAACCTCGACGAACGGCTCCGGGCACTGCTGAACCAGAAAACCGATGCGACGGGTCTGGTTCCCCGACAGATACTGATGGACGATACGACCGCTCGTGAAGATCAGCGGATATTCATCATCTGGCTGTTCAGCTGCCCCTTTATATTCGATCGGATGAAACTTCGCCTTTCCATCAGGATGGGCGAACTTCTCTTCGAAAAGTCGCGGAGTGCCCTCGCTCTCGTCACTCGGGCAGGGCCAGAAAACGCCGTCCTGCTTATCGATCTTTTCGTACGTGATCCCCGAATAATCAGCCTTTCCACCTTTGGACGCGATCCGCAGCTCGTCGAAGATCGCTCTTGGCGACTCGAATTGAAAATACTGCCCGCGGCCCATGCGGTGAGCGATCTCCTGCAAGATTTCCCAATCTCGTCGCGCTTCTCCCGGCGGATCGATGGCCTTATTGATCTTTATGACCCGCCCCTCGCCGCTCGTCGTAGTCCCTTCATCCTCGGACCAGGTGGTCCCGGGCAGCACGACGTCAGCATAACGGGCTGACTCGGACAAAAAGAAATCGATGCAGACATTGAACTCAAGCCCTTCAAGCGATTTGCGAACTTCATTCGTATCGGGCAGCGAAACCATCATATTGCTGCAGATGGAGAGAAGCCCGCGAATCTCGCCCTCGCGCATTTTCGCGAACACTTCGACTGCAGAAACGCCCGCCTGCGGAAGCTCAGATTCATCGATGCCCCAGACATCCGAAACATACTTTCGATGGTCCGGGTCGTTGATGGACCGATAGCCCGGAAGCTGGTCAGCTTTCTGCCCATGCTCGCGGCCGCCCTGCCCGTTACCCTGACCCGTTATCGTTCCATATCCTCGCCCCTTGCTGCCGATCTTTCCGGTGGCGAGAACGATGTTGATATAGCTCAGAACGTTCTCGGTTCCGTTCGAATGATGCTCGATACCGCGTGCGTGCATTATCATTCCCGTCTTCGCACGGCCGTAGGCCCGAGCAGCCTGAACGATCTTTTCCGCCGAAACGCCTGAGATCTCAGATGCGACCTGCGGCGTATACTTCATCGCCGTCTCCCGCGTCTCATCCCAGCCGTTCGTCCGCGAATCAATAAACGCCTGATCGATCAGGTTCTCGCTGATGAGAACGTTAAGGATGCCGTTCGCGACGGCGGCGTCGGTGCCGGGCTTGAGTTGCAAGTGAATGTCGCCCTGCCGCGCGGTCGCTGTTTCGCGAGGATCAATTACGATCCACATGCCCCCGTTGTCGCGCTGGTTCCATAGGAAGCCATTGATTATCGGAAACGTTTCAGCGCAGTTAGCACCAGCGATGATCAGTACTTCAGCGTGCGGAATGTCACTCCACGGATTCGCCGCGCGGTCAATGCCGAACGCCTTGTTGTTCCCGGCGGCCGCTGATGCCATGCAGAGCCTACCGTTGTAATCGATATATCGCGTCCCAAGTCCTAGCCGAGCGAACTTGCCGACGAGATAGGTCTTCTCCGTCGTCAACGACGAACCCGAATAGACCGCGATCGTGTTCTTTCCGTGCTTCTCTTGAAGGTCTTTGAACTTCGAAACGATGAGATCAAACGCTTCCTCCCAGGAAGCTCGCTCGAAGCTGCCGTTGCGTTTAATAAGCGGATATTCGAGCCGGTCCGGGTGATGCGTTTGGAGGTAAGCGGTGACTCCTTTCGGACAGAGACGTCCTTCGTTAACGGGAAAGTCATATCGTGGCTCAACACCGACGACGTGATTCTTTTCGACGAGCAGTTTCATTCCGCACTGCATGCCGCAATAGGGGCAGTGCGTATCTACAACCTTGTCGATCACGCGATCTGCGAGCCAGCCGTCGATCGGGGCGTCGTGAAGATGGGGCCCGAATTGTTCGATGATCTTTTCTAGATTCTCTACCTTCGACATAAGCGTCCTATTCGGTATCGCCCGCCTTAGCCCGCGCACCCTCGAAAACAGACTCATTCTTGTTCGGCAAACTCGCATATGCTAGTCCGCGCATGATCCGCTTGCAGCGAGGACAGTAATCCTGCAGCGTGTGGCCGTTCGGCAGCGTGTAATCGAACCCAAGCTGACCGACAACTTTTTTTAGATCATCGATCCAGATCTTCCCCATGAACATCGTGCCGCATCGAGGACAACTGGCCTGCTCCATCTCCTGGGCCCGCTGCTGATATAGCTCAACGCCGATCGACGCGGGCCGCTGGACGATATGAAACAGTTTTCCGAACGGTAGATAGAACAAGGTCATGATCACTGTAGCTTGGTGCATCAGCGCGATGAAAGAATACATGTAGCCTGCAAACCAGAGACTCGAAACCGTCAACATCAGCCCGGAAACAGAGATCGCGATCAGCATCAGATGGGGCGTGAAATCGAGAAGAAAAGACTGATATGCGATCGCTCCGCGATCTTTAAGCCGGCGGTGGATAGCGATTGCACAGCCGGCCAAGACCATTATCGCGGTGAAGTCCAGGGCGTGAAACTGAACCCACGCCGCCGCGCTCCGCCCGTCGAGGATCTGACCGGGAAAACCGAAGATGTAGGCGCGGTAACCGAGATCCCCCTCAAGCTTGAAGTGTACCCAACCGAAAGCCAGCGGGAATGTGATTAACGCCGCGAGAATGCAGCCCCACATGATCAGGAAGTGCATCAACCAACGGCTGAACCCCCGTTTGAAGATGAAGTGCTGTGCGACCAGATTCTTTCCGATCGTCGTTGCCGCCGTTGCCGTATTCTTGGCCAGTTTTTCTCTATCTCGAAAGAGTTTCCATCCTCGAAGCCAATAGGCTCGCGTGGCCGGCCGCTGCAGCCAGATCGCGTATCGGTAGACGATCGCGCCCAAGGCGACGATACTGGCGATGGTGTAGCCGAAGAGCGCCGAATCAAAGTGCTCGAGACTTCGTGACCCAATGATAACGAGTAAAGTGAGGAGGGCAGACGCGAGAATTCCTAGTATCGCAGGACGTTTTCGATCGACACCGATGAGGTCTGGTCTCAACAGTTCGCTTGCCATAATTTTCTGTTCTCAAGTCGCAACCAGCGTAACCCAGTTCGCTAACCCAAATCAAACCTTCTCCGCGAGACCGCCATTGGTTCTCTGGGTACATTCTTAGCCTAAAAAAGCTGTTTTCTTTTCCATTGTTGAGAGCGTTTCGTTTCATGCTCTACGGCGATTCGGAAGTCTTCCGGGGTGTTTACATTCAAAAAGTAATTATCTGATCCTTCAAGATCCTCATAGGCAGAGAATTCTAGAATGTGCGTGTTCAACCGCCTGACCAGGTCCTGCAGGCGCCAATTGTCCGACGACAACATTTCTTTCACGTGCGGAATACAAGTTTGGGCCTTGTAAAGGCCGCAAAGGGGTTGTATGCGTCCGTCAGGTTGCCGTGGAAGGATCGCGTCGATGGTTTCGTTCAAGCCATCATGCTTTTCCCTACAGAACGAGACCATTATTGTGAACAATTCAGAACCCACTAGCGGAAGGTCGCACGCGAGAATCGCCGCCCACTCGGACTTTGCATTAAGCAGTGCAGTATAGAGGCCAACGACAGAGCCTCTCCTGCCCGCCCCAACGGACGCGTCCTCAATAATAATTAGATTCGATCTGTAGTCGCTTGGCGAATGCCCCACGATCGACACAGGTTCCGCGTTCCTTGCCAAAACGTTTGCGGCCCGCTCCACAAGTGTGAGACCTCCAAGTTTCAATTGGCCTTTGTTCGAACCCATTCGCCGGCTTTGTCCTCCGGCTAAAACAAACCCTTCGATCGCTGTCATTGTTTTACGATATCAAAATGAATAAGTCGCCCCGAGGTTTAGGTGAGTTGCGTACCTTGGGCCGGAAAAGAAGTAGTCAGTTCTAAAGCTGCGAAATTCCGCGCCCACTGCGAACTGAGGAGTAAATCTGTATAGAGCATTTGCGGCGATAACGAAGTTCCGGGATCTCCAATCGCGGGATGAGAGGCTGACGAGATCCGAATTAACAGGGTCGTCGATACCAACGGAACCGTAGATCCCAAGCTGGTTGTTCAGGACGGGAGGTGTATAACCGATTTGTATCCACCCGCCGCGCGTCCCGATCGACCGGACACCCCCCGGCGTAAGCCTGACGCCATCTGAATATGCGAACTCGGTGTTGTAGCTTTGAAAAACTCCGCCCTGGAAGCCGCCGAGATTTCGGCCCGCGAAGGCCTCTCCGGCGACGGTGACACGTTCGGCTACGGAAAAATTCCAGTCTACCGCGACCCCGACGGACTCGATGTCGTTACTAATATTTGTCGTACCGGTGAAAACCCGCGACCTTCCGAAGTGGCCTGAGACGCCGATGCTGCCCGACTTTTTGGTGCCGAGCCAGTTTGCATTCGAATAGGCGAGGCGGCTCTGTAGGAAAGGGACTCGGGACGCCTGTCCGCTGGTCGGCTGCACAACGAATGCGGCGTTAGTCGCGAAATCGCCGGTCTGAGATTCGAGCGCGGCAGCCTGCACGGTTAGGTTGCTGCTCAATTTCCGATCCACGCGGACCTGCGGCAAACGCGCCCAAAGATTGCCGCCCGCTCCCATCTGCGGATTACCGGCCGCGGCGATCGAAGCTGGGTTGGTGGGTGCGAACACCATCCAATCCTGGCCGACCGTCACAGACGTCCGCTCCCAGTCGAGCCGCGCGTAGGCGAGTCGAAGCCGAACGACGCCAAAGTTTTCGCCGATACCGACGGAAGGAAATCCGCCGAAGAAATCGCCTTCGATGACGGCTCCAAGTCGGGCGTTCCCGAGTCGTGCGCCTTCGAGTCTGAGACCAAGTCGCGTTTGCCGAGCACTAGCACTGACGTTGCCGCCGCCGAAAAGTGTCGCGAAAAGAGGAACGTCAGCGTTGTTAGTTCCGCCGCTGTTGCCATATGCGTTAAAGAAGAGCGTTCCGTATGGGATCAGCCGGATGCCCTTTCCGATATCGACGCCGAGCTTCGGCTGCGTCTCAGCGGTGTCGGCCGGTTTCGTTTCGGTCGGCTTTACTGCCGCCGCGGTCGGAGCCGGCGATTCCGATTTAAGTTTCTGAAGTTCTACCAGGATCGCCTGAACCTGCGTCTCAAGCTGCTTAATACGAGTCTCGCGGTCGGCGGGCGGTTCTTGCGTGGAAATAGGGAACGACAGTAAGAGTACTGAGGCAATTGCGAATATCGATCTGCTCATAACCATCCCTACGTTGTTCGGCATATCAAATACAACGATAAAAGGTCCCTTTGGAGCGAAATATGATCTGAGTCATGTCACGCGCCTGAATGGACAATCAAAAGCAAAACGAACAAAATTGTGTTTTCAAATGGAAGACCTTCTAAAAGATCTCGGCGACGAACTGGCGGACGCGATCATGCGGTCGGGTACCGCGAAGACGTTCGCGCCCAATCAGTCGATCTTTTTCGAAGGTGACACCTCTACGTTTCTGCCGATCGTCTTGTCTGGTAAAGTCAAGCTCGTCAGATTTCCCGAGCCCGGGAAAGAAGTCATTCTCGGGCTGTTTCACTCGGGTGAAGCTTTTGCGATACCGCCGGCGATGGATGGTAAGCAATTCCCCGCCACGGCGGTTGCCATCGAGAAGAGCGATCTGCTGCTGATCCCACGCAAAGACTTTCTGGAGTTAATGAGATCATCTCAAGAGTTTTCAGCGGCGATCATGACCCGGATGTGCGGGATACTCCGCGATCGCGTCGATACCGTTCAGATCCTCGCGACATCCTCCGCCGAGCAGCGGGTAGTGAACGTTTTACTTCGGCTAGCCGGCGACATCGGCGCGGATGAAGTGAAGGAGATCAGTTACCGCCGCCAGGACATTGCCGAGATGGCCGGGCTCTCGCTCGAGACGACCATCCGAGCGATCCGAAAACTGGCTGACAAGGGCTGTCTGAAAATCGTAGGCGGGCGCATATATCTCGAGACGACAAATGAGCTTCGCGAATTGGTGCGGTGATCGAAAAGATGATCTGAGTCATATTTGCCCGCGAGCCTTTTCGGCTATCATTCTGCCTAGAGAATATTTACGTGCGAGTAGGCCATGAAACTCAGAATACTTGGTAATTCCATTCGCTTTCGGCTTGGCCGGTCTGAGGTCGACTCCTTCGGCCAATCAGGTTTGATCGAGGAGCGTGTGAGGTTTGGCAGTTCGAATGAAAACGATCTCCGATACGCACTTAAGATCACTGATGGACCCGAGTTCACCGGAAGCTTTGCCGAGGGATCTCTCACAGTAAGCGTTCCTCGGTCGATCGCCGATGATTGGGTCGGCAGCGAAGAAGTAAGCATTTCCGGCAGCCAGAAGCTAGACCACGAAACTTTCCTGAAGTTCTTGATCGAAAAGGATTTCGTCTGCCTCAGCGCCCACAACGACGAAGACCAGTCCGACCGCTATCCACACCCGAACGGCCCCGAGGCTTGTTGAGCAACAAAATTGCGCAACATGACCGAGATCATATTTCCGTCCCTCCGATCTCGCGATAATTATCCCCGACAACAGATCTGGAGGTTCTAACTATGCTCAATGTACAAGGAAAGACGGTTCGGGAAATTGCACTTGAAATGCCGCTCACGACTCGCGTGTTCGAGGAATACAAGATCGATTACTGCTGCCACGGTGACACGCTTTTTGACGAAGCATGCCGGAAGGCCGGAGCTCTACCGGACGTTGTAAACCAGAAGATCGACCTGATCGTAGACGCCGCGACCGAGACCGCGGGCGAAACCCTTTCCGAGATGTCTCTGAACGATCTCATCGATCATATTCTGGACAAACATCACGTATACACAAAAGACGAGATGGCTCATTTGACTCCGTTAATGGCCAAGGTCGCGAGCCGTCACGGAGATCATTATGAATATTTGCTGGAGTTGAAGGACCTTTTCGCGGCGGTCTGCGACGACCTCGATCCGCATATGATGAAAGAGGAAATGGTGCTGTTCCCATACATTCGGGACCTGGAATACCGCCTATCAAACAACCTGACGGCAGCGTTTCCGGCCTTTGGCACTGTTCGACATCCGATCAGTATGATGAACGTCGAACATGAGGAGGTCGGTGAATTGTTGTCGAAAATGCGTGCGACAACCAACGACTACGCTTTGCCGGACGGCGCGTGTCCGAGTTTTACGGCTCTGTACCACCGGCTTGAGGCTTTCGAGCGCGACATTCACCAACACATCCATTTAGAGAACAATTTGCTGTTTCCCCGATCGGTCGAACTCGAGCGTAGTGCATTCAATTGAAGGCCAGATGTCGAACACCGCTTCGCTAACAACACCCGCACCGGCAATCGGCCGGGTGAGGACGTTTAAGATAAGGCAGATCGCCATTCCGGTCGAACATGGCGGTTGGAGCTTTTTGCTCGAACCGCTGATCGCCGGCGTGGCGGTTGCTTTTTCGGTCGGAGGGTTGTGGATAGTCTTGATGACAATCGGAGCATTTCTCTGCCGACAACCTTTGAAGGTCCTGATCGCCGACCGCATGGGGATGAAGGATGCGAGTCGCGCAAAAGCCGCACTGGTCTTCTTGATGGCGTATGCGTCAATCTTCGCGATCGGAATTCTCGGGACGTTGGTCGCTTCCGGCTCGCGGCCGCTTTTGCCTTTCGCGTTGGTGCTGCCGCTCGTCGGATATCAGATCTTTAACGACGTATCGCGTCGGGGCAGGCAGCTCGCCCCCGAACTATGCGGCGCCGTCTCGCTTTCGGCATCTGTTGCGGCGATCGCTATCGCAGGCGGCCAGACCTGGGCCATTGCTGCCTCGCTGTGGACGGTATTTGTCCTCCGTTCGATCCCGTCGATCCTTTACGTCCGAAATCGATTGCTCTTGGAAAAGGGAAAGGATTACTCAAGGACGATCCCAACCCTTTCTCATGTTGTTGGGCTCGCCGCAACCTGCATCCTTGTCTACTTTGGGACGAGCCCGATCTTGACGATCTTTGCGATGCTAATCCTATTGGGCCGCTCGGTCACCGGACTTGCTCCCGGACGGAAAAAGCTGCGGGCGATGCAGATCGGCCTTCTTGAGATCGCGTACGGAGCGATGACAGTGGTGTCAGTCGTTGCAGGTCACTTCCTGGCATTGTAGGTCGCCGCCTTGCTCCTGTGGCTGCTACATCTGAAGCGATTTTGTCCCGTTATGCACAACGTTGATATTGACTTGGTCGAGATGTCACTCGACGTGATCAAGTACGCCATCGGTCGCATTTCGGATGCCGATCCGGTGCTCGGTTTTCCAAAAACTGCGGCCGAGTTAAAAAGGCTCGTGGGTGAGACGATCACGCCCCAAGGGATCGGCGGTGAAACGGCGTTCGCTCTGTTCAGGGATGTTCTGGTCAAGTCAAGCGTGTCTATCGATCATCCTCGCCATTTGGCTTTCGTGCCGGCGTCCCCCACACGGGCCGCAGTCTTGTTCGACTTGGTCACCTCGGCAACCGGTGTCCACGGTGCCTTTTGGCTCGAAGGTGCTGGTTGTATTTTTGCGGAGAATCAGGCGATGGAATGGCTCGTCTCGCTGACCGGAATGCCGGCCGGCGCGTTTGGTGTTTTCACCAGCGGCGGTACGGCCGCGAACCTATCGGCAATGGTCACCGCAAGAGAAGACTGGCGGCGGCGGAACCGCAGCCATGCAAGAGTTCGCGGGATCGTGATTACGTCGGAGTGCGCACATTCATCCGTCAAGGCGATGGCGAAGATGATGGATTTGGACGTTATAGTGATCGGCACCGAGTGCCGGCTAGAGGGCGGGATGCTGGCCGACCGAATAAGGCAGTTGACGCGCGACGAACGAAACAGATTCTTCGGGGTCGTCGCCACAGCCGGGACGACGAACGCGGGCATCATTGACGACCTTTCGGGTATCGGCAGTATCTGCAGGTCCGAGGGCGTCTGGTTTCATGTTGACGCCGCTTACGGCGGCGCAGCTCTCGCCGCCCGATCGGCCCGGCAATTGTTCAACGGCATTGAGATGGCCGATAGCATCACGATCGATCCGCACAAATGGCTTTTTTCCCCTTATGATTGCGGCGCCGTGATCTATCGCAACCCGGAACTCGCAAAGAATGCTCACGCTCAGGAGGGCTCGTATCTGGATATTTTCAGTGACGATGGTGCTCACGGGTTCAACCCGTCGGACTACCAAATACAACTGACACGGCGCGTTCGCGGACTTCCGCTGTGGTTCTCACTGGCTATGCACGGCACCCTTCGATATGAACAAGCGATCGAACGCGGGATCGAACTGGCAAAGATCGCAGGAAGACTGATTTCTGAAACACCCTTTACAGAACTCGTTCGTGAGCCAAGCCTGTCATGTGTGTTATTCCGGCGATTAGGCTGGTCACCAGACGATTACCGGAATTGGACATATCGAAATCACAAATCCGGCTTCGCATTCGTCGCGCCGACCAAGGTAAGGCACGAAAAGGAATTCGAAACCGTGGCAAGGTTTTGCTTCATAAATCCCGACACCTCTGACCAGGACATTACCGATATTTTGGGAACGATGGCTTAATCAATCCCCCGAATTCGTTAAAATATGATCAGTCAGCAAAACTAATTTCGCAGGCAAAGGGATCGCCATCGTTCTCAAACTTTGTCGCGGGTACTTTTGCACACTGTATCTCGGTCACCTTTCTAAAGTGATAACCCATCGCCGCGAGGGCGATCCCGTTTCCGAGACTTCGCGGGTAAAGCCTGACGACGCGGACAAAATACTTCCAGAATTGAAGGCGTTCCCGGTCGCTCACTCCGAGCCTCACGACTATCTTGATGAAAGACCCGAGAACGCCGATGACGCTGACTCGCTGCAAAGCTGCCGCATCGTTTCTTACACGCGATAGGCACTCAAGTGCGCGCTGATAAAATTCCTCCGAACTGTAAATGGTTCTTAAAATGTCTTTATAGCCTTCGACCAGGCGCTCGCGATCCATTTTGGGAACAAAGTTTAACGAACAATCGGTGTTGTTTCCACTGCTTTCGTGAACGAGTCTGCCTTCACGCTCCAGACGCTTCCAAAGCTGGGTGTCGGGAAGAGCGGTCAAGAGCCCGACCATCGCAAGGGGTATCGCACTTTCGCGGATAAAGTTGATCTGCCGCTCAAAAATATCCTCACGGTCGTTATCGAATCCAACAATAAAACCCGCCATAACCTCGATGCCAAAGCTTTGGATCTTTCGCACAGACTCAAGCAGATCGCGTTTTGTATTCTGAGATTTGTTGGCTTCCTTAAGGCTTTCGGGCGCTGGGGTTTCGATACCGAGAAAGACGCGGTGAAAACCGGCGGCTTGCATCATACCAAGCAGTGCATCGTCTTCGGCGAGATTTACACTTGCTTCAGTCAAAAAGGAAAATGGATGATTATGTCGCCCGGACCATTCAATAAGGTCCGGCAGAAATTTTCTGACCTCGCGTTTGTTGCCGATAAAATTGTCATCTACGATGAATACCGTACCGCGCCACCCAGCGACACGCATCGCCTCCATTTCAGCCAGCATTTGCTCGCTTGATTTTGTACGCGGCGAGCGCCCGTAGATCTCGATGATGTCGCAAAACTCACATGAAAACGGGCAGCCCCGGGAAAATTGCACATTCATCGAGGAGTACTGGTTTATATCGATCAGACCGAAATCGGGTACGGGAGTGGACAGAAGCGAGGGCCGCTCGGCTGCTTGATAAATGCGTTTTGGCGAGCCGCACTTCAAATCATTGATAAACTCCGGCAAGGTGGTTTCCGCTTCACCTACGAAGACGAAATCCGCTTCCGGTACGAGGTCCGAGCTCGTCGAGACAAACGGGCCGCCGACTGCGACTCGCTTGCCGAGTTCTTTGCATAATTTTACGACCTTGTTGAGCGATTCCCTCTGGACGATCATCGCGCTGAGAAAGACGATGTCCGCCCCTTCAATATCGCTCGTCTTCAACGGCTCGACATTCATATCGACGAGACGCCGCTGCCAGGTTTCGGGCAGCATGGCGGAAACGGTCAACAGCCCAAGCGGCGGAAACGCGGCCTTCTTGCCGACAAACGACAGTGCGTGGCGAAAGCTCCAGTAAGTCTCCGGGAAAACAGGGTAAATAAGTAACACTTTCACGATTGATCGGGCCTCCCACGGAAAGCTGAATCCTGATTTAGGTACCGCTCTTTTGATTTGAAAACGTCGGGCTTTCCGTTAAGCGTTTTCTCTCCGTAATTCGCATGTTATCAGCTATTTGAGGGGACAGATGTCAGAGTTGTGTAATACGCACGGAAGGGCAAAAAGACAAACGAGCGCTACGAAAGACCCGTCCGAAAGCCTTCCTTAACCCGATCAAACTGAGCGAAATAAAGGTTACCGATCGGCGTAGAAAGATGCGGCGCCGCATTCATAAATGGACTCGTTCTCCTCTTCCAGTACCGGCAGGTAGGTTTGCTTGCCCTTATCCTTGTCCGGACCAACGTGTTTGAAGAGGGCTCTTCCCGCCAGTTCGAGATATTCGATCTGTGAGGCAGCGAGCAGCTTCGCAATTTTCTCGGCGTACTTGGAAAGATGATCGTCCAGAAAGGTCTTAGATGCTTCGGCGGTTATTTCAGCATTTTCCTTGTCGCCGCACTCAAGTGCGTACAATTCCTTCAGGCGAAGATACGCAATGAAGCCTGTCTCGACGGCAATGTGATCCGGAACCTCATGCGTTCTTGGCTCATAGGAAAATGCGTTGTAGAACGTGGACAGTTCTGAGAGCAGATATCCCGGCTGAACCCATCCGCGGTAACTCACCTCGCGGCCAGGTGCCGGCCCGCCCGGCCCGAAGATAGAATGAAACAGGCCTTCGCTCGCTTCTTTCTGTGCGGACCGTGCGGCTCGTCGCAATTGCTTATCGGTCACCTGCTCGCCAAGAGCTTTGACATCGTCGAACCAAGTGCCGGTCGGGCATTCAAAAAGCATGCTGATAAGCCGCCACTCGGCCGCCTCCACGAGAAGTTGGTTTTCTACGATTTCGGTTTTCATTTCTTTCTCTACCTCCCTCGGCCTATCGCGTCCGCGGCTCCAGCAATCGAGGCGCGATGTGAGTCGAGATCGATCTGCGACATTATCGAGCGTTTCTCATCCTCGGAAAGGAGCTGCTCGAGGATCGGATAGAGAAAATCGGTTTCTCGTTTGTCATGATGGCTGCAGAGCCGGAGATAAAACGCCTCGCGATCCAGAAGCTGAAGCAATGCCCTATCGACGTCCGGCTCGCCCTGCAATGCGGAAGTCTTCTGCTTGAACACCTCGACATACGAACGCATCTTCGCGTGATCATCGAAGAATAGTTTTGGCGAGCCGGCCCCGGAAACCACCGCCCGCTCGGCATACACAGGGAGGAGCGTCAATTCTTCATCCTGCATATGGCGGAGGAGAATTGCTTCATACGTTTCTAGCAGCATTAGGGCTTTGACGAACTCAAAGTGAAGCAGTGCCTTCTGATGATCGAAAAACATCTCGTCGATCAGGTCGTGAACTCGCTTTAGGTCTTTTATGTACGTCATAGCAGTCTGCCACATCACTTGAGGATCAGCGGCACCCAACCGGTCCTCATCTTGCGTGCTCCGACTTCCGTATGAGCTCCTTCCCATACGGCAAACGCGATCTGCGAAGGCATCGCATTTGAAAACTCACCCGGCATCGGCCTGGTGATAACAACTGCCCAACCCTTTGAAGTCTTCACGCCTTTGCCCTTCGAGATGGCATTCGGCGCCGGTGAAAGTGTTCCGGGTCCCTCAGCGATTAGATCCTCGACCGGCTGCGTGCGGGGCCCCGAACGGCGATTACCCAACCCACGTGCGGGGGCATAACGTGCTGCGGCATCAGCCTGAGCTTGAGGATCGTTCTCCAGCGGTTTCGCTTCCGAAGGGTAGTGATCGACAGTCGCGTTTGGATAAAGAGCCTTGATATCGTCCGAGCGGCCATCGACGACAGCCTGCCAATCGGCACGCCAGTAAGATATCTCAACCGTTTTTCCAACTTCACCCATTTGCGGGGCGGGAACATTTGCCTCGATCTTTGAGGGTAACTGAACGGCACAGCCGTCGATGAAATGCCTTGGCCCGGGCAGATCACTTTGCGTATCATCAACCCATTCGAGGCGGAATGCTATCTCGGTACCGTTGGTCATCGCCTTAACATTCACTTCCTGGGTTGACGGCTCCATTAATCGCGGTTCGACCAGATCCTGCAGGATCATTTTCGATGTATGAAGCGAAACAGCATCCCATGCAGGATCGTTAGGGTCGAGCGATAACTCCGTGACCGGAACGACGTTCACTTCAGCAGTCGGAACCTGCGTTCTCGAGCAGGATGCGATTATCATAAGACTGGAAATTATTGCGATCGTAAGATATCGCATATCAATGTCCTCCTCACGGGCAATTGGTGCGCGTGATCTGATAAAGCTTGTCGTACGCTGGGCGGATATGGATCGGTTCACGGAACGGAACGTTAACAAGCTCTTTTCCGTTCTCGTCCATCCCGATCGCTTTGTCGCCTACCCGTTTCCACTTGCGCATTATTTTTTCGCTCGAACCGAACAAACCGAGAAGGCTCGTCAGGTCCTGATCGTTGGGAGCGTTTCGATAGACCTCGACGGCCTTGTCGACGCCCGGTCCGAACATCTGTTTAGTGAACGCCGTCGGAACATGGATCGGCGGAATGTAATATACGTTCGGTTCGAGGCCGAACTGTGGGAAGAGCGGTAATGCAACTTTCCTGATATGGACCAGGTAATCGAGCGGATTATCGGCCTCGGCTTTGTCCGGCGTATTCAGAAAGCCGGCCATTCGGATCTTGCCGATACAGTTTTCGAAACATTGAGGTGCAAGCCCCTGTTCGATCTTCGGGTAGCAAGCGATGCACTTCTCCGAAGTCGACGTCATCGGATTGAAGAAAACTTTCTTATATGGGCACCCGCGCACACATTCCTGATAGCCGCGGCAGCGGCCTTGATCGACAAGCACGATACCGTCTTCGGGGCGTTTGTAGATCGAGCCGCGTGGGCACGATGCCAAGCACGCGGGGTATGTGCAGTGATTGCAGATGCGGGCAAGATAATAGAACCACGCCATTTCATGCATGCCCTCAAGACTTGCGCCTTTGTCTACACCGCCGGCGCAATCGTCTTCGCCGACATTCGGATAGGCATAATCCTCATCGCTGGGACGCCAGCCGAGAACGCGTTCGCCGGCGGGAGCGTTCTCGAATATCGTACTGCCGTTGTAGACATGCTGCCCGTTGTTCTCGGTCCACTGCTGGCCATCCAGCATCTCGAGAAGATTCAGATCCCATGCGAGGGGATAGAAGCCGTAAGGTTTCGTTTCAACGTTGTTCCACAACATGTACTCCTGGCCCTTTCCGGACGTCCAGGTTGTCTTACACGCGAGCGTACAAGTCTGGCACGCGATGCATTTGTTCGTGTCGAAGACGGCGGCAAATTGTTTTTGCGGACGGCTTTCCGGATACCAATAGGACATCTCCCGTCCAAGCTGCCAATTATTTACGCGTGCCATAGTTTATTCTCCGTATCGATCGAACTTAATGAAATTGAACGCTCCGTCGGAACTGCGACGGCCCATTTAATGTGTCGGCCCCTAAATATCGTGGTCATCAGCAAGACCGAGGAGGCGATTGCCACCAGGAGGAGCGTGACGTAAAAGCCGCTGCCCCGATCTTGGCCTTTTCGGGTTCGGGCGAGTCCGATGAGAGAAAGGATTCCCGTGATTACGGTTGCGGCGAAGGCCGTTGTCGCAAAATGTTTGTGGCCGGTCAACGCAGCCATTCGCGAGCTGCTATCCGCGAGGTATGCCCAACTCGCCACCTCGCCTGCGAAAGCCACGCAGAAAGTGAGAATTGCCAACGCGACAAACAGCTTCATCGCGAAACGCTTTGCGCCCACGTTACGGAGCCACATGCCGGCGGTGAGCACGAGTGTGGCGAAAGTGAACCCGATCGCGGGATAGTAATTGAACAAGATATGTAGTTTGAGCGCGTCCATTTTCGTTATTACTTCTTGCTGGTGAAACCACCCTCGAGGTATTTCTTCATCGCATCGGATTCGTTGCGTGGACGGATACCGAGTTTCACGGGCCGCCACAACTTCTCTTCTCCGATACCGCCGGGCTCGGCCTTGGTGATCTTCACAAAGGATTCGCGAGGTGCTCCGGTCGGGCAGTGGATGTCGGCCGCGAAGCCCTTTCCCATTCCCTGTCCGAACATTCCTTTGCGAACGAGCGAATCGGTCATCCAGGTTGGCTTCAGCCAACCTCGCGTCGCGGATTGGTGTGACCCGGAGCGAAACATTGCCTGATAGTTGGTCCGGGGGTTCTTCGCCAACCCGTCCTTTCGCTCCGCCTGTCCCTGCTGCGATCCGGGCGTAGCGCCGTACATGTTGAACCACATTCGCGTGACTCCTCGCGGTGTTCCCGGGTAATACCTAGCCCTGCAGAGCAGCCGGGCCAGATCGTAGTTCTTCTTGTCCTTTTGCCACCCGCGAAACGGCCGGTCCTCCGGATCGGCATCGATCCAAACATAGTCGCCATCGTTCACGCCGAGTTCCTGCGCATCGGACGGGTTGATATCCACGTAACCCTCGGTAACGAACGGTGATCGTTTGTCGTGGCGATAGATGTCGCCAAACGGGCCGAACAGCATCGCGTTCATATCCGTGTCGATCGGCGTGGTATGCGAACCATGGCGATACTTTGGCGTATGGAAAATGAACTTGAAATCATCCTTTATCAGTGGGTGCGGCTTGGTCTTAGCTTCGGCCCACGTGTACACGACATTGCGGCCGCAGCGGGTTTCGCACGACAGATCGTCTCGCCTTACGCCGTAATCTTCGGGCTGGGCCGGACGCAATGCCTCGTGCGGTGCTGAGATAATGATGTTCGGTTCGTAGAATGTAGAGTCGACCGGTTCGCGGTGCACGGGCAGATTCTCCCCCGCTTCGATGAATTCGTCTTCTTCTCGATATGACTCAAGCCGGCCCGACTTCGTATACCAAGGCGACGAATCGACGACCTGATCGTAGCCAACATTCTTGGGTGTTGTCCGGCTGTTGATCACCGCCGGAACGCCGTCGAGTGCCTTGTCGTGCAGATCTTTGAACGAATACCCTTTGGTATTCGTCGAATGGTCGAGAATGCGTTGAAGATAAACATCCGTCCGATCTTCTCTCACAAATTTCCAGTAATCATTGAACCGCTGGTCGCCGGTCAGCTCGGCCAGTTTCGAGGCAACGAGCGCATATACCTCAATATCACCCATCGTGTTGAAAATGCGCGGGATCGGCGTTTTCGGGAAGACGAGCAGAAACGGATTCGTGACCGACGCGGTCATATCCGGATGCTTCAGCTCGGCCCAGGAATCGACGCCAAAGACAACATCCGCGTATTCGCAGGACGTCGACCACCACCACTCATTCACCGCGATCAACTCGATCTTCGGTATCGCGTTGACCACCATGTTGTAGTGCCATTTCACGTTTCCCAGAATCGAATTCGCATTAGCAAACCACAGCGATTTTGTCGGGCAAGGCATGTGGGTCTTTCCGGTTAGCAGCCTGTTTCCGACTCGGAGCGGATGATCTTCGTGGTTGTAGTAGTGAGCCGACTCCGCCCGCCAATACTGCTTTGGACGCGCGGGCTTCGTGGGATCTAACTCAATGTCGAACGGGTTCTCATTGATATACTGCGGGGCTCCGTTGAACAACGCGGTCCGATAGTTTCCCGCGTACGAACCGACGTTACCGCCGATCTTTCCGACATTTCCGGTGAGAGCCGCGAGCAGAAAAACGTCGCGATCCTTGTTGTCACTGTTGAAGAATTGGTTCGGACCCATGCCGAGAGCGAATAGCGTTGTGCCGGGCTGGGCTGCAAAGTGGCGGGCGAGCTTTTGAACAGCCGCGGCAGGTGCCCACGTGAGCTCCTCGACCGTCTCAGGCGTAAAGTGTGATGCGTATTCCTTGACCAAGTCGAACACAGGTCGGCATTTCACCTTGCTGCCATCTACCAGGGTGACTTCGATCGAGCCTTCCAGCAACGCTTCGCCGATCTTCGAGAACTTGCCGACCTCATCGCGCGTGACCGTTTGGGGTGTGTTCGTCTTCGTATCCCACCAAACGAAGTCGCCCCACTCCGCCCGAAGCTTTTCGGGGACCACATTTTGTGTCGTCTGCTGGATCGGTGGAGGTTCTTTCCCACCTTCCTTAACAATGAAAGTTTGTTTGAGAACCGAAGGGTCACCGCCAAAGACTTCGGAGGCCTTTAGATACTTCAGCGAGTCCATACGAACCAGCAACGGCATGTCGGTCCATTGCCGAACGTATTCTTTGTCGTAGAGATTCTCCTGAAGGATCACATTCGCGAACCCGAGCGCCAATGCCGGCGTCGTGCCGGGCCGTACGACCACGACCTCGTCCGCTTTCGTCGCTGTTGCCGAATATTCACAGGCGATGACTACGACTCTGGTGCCCTTCATCCGCGCCTCGGTCAGCCAGTGTGCGTCGGGCATCTTAGTGGTGATCCAGTTCATTCCCCAAACGACGACGGTCTTTGCCTGCTCGACGGAGTTAAGGTCGAACTCTACCGTTTGCTGACCCGTAACCATTGTGTGTCCGGGCGGCAGATCTGTGTGCCAGGAATAGTTGTCAAAGCCCTTCGGCCCCATTGCCTGATCGGGCCCGACTCCGCGGATGTGCGAATCAAGCAACGCGATCGAGTTCGCCATTCTATACATTCCGAACACGCGCGTCATTCCGAGCAATGGCATTCCGCCGCGGAACTTCATCACCTGAGTGCCCACTCCCTGAGTCGCTTCGATCGTCGCCTCGTCGTAGTGCTGTTCTTTTAGGCGCCGAATGCCTTCGTCGCCGGTGTAGGTCTCGGCGATGTTTTTGAGGGCGGCAGCGACGATCACGGCGGCTTCGTCGTGCGACATCCGGATCCATTCGTCGCGGGCACGGTTGAAGTAGGACTCGTCAGGCCGGCCGTCCTTGCCGCGAGGGAACCCTTCGTCATACCAGCGTTTATAACCGGCCCGAACCATTGTTCCGTTAACACGGCGGTCGCCGTAGAAACGCCTCGTCAATGCAAGGCCCTTCTGGCAGACGCGCGGATCCCAGCGGTGAGATGTCGCGTTCCCAAACAGGTCGGTCGCCTGCCCGTATTTCATTGTCGGGCCGATGCGGGTGATGACGCCCTGCCGCACGTGAGCGTTAAGCAGGCAGTTGTGCGTGTCGTTCGGCGCGCAGGTAAACGTGTATCTCGAGTCGTACCTCCACAGGTCGCGATACGCATTCTCCCAATCGCGGTTCGGATAGACCGCAAGCGGATTTGTGATCGCTTCAAGTCCCCACGCATTGGTCGTCGATGCAACGAGAGCACCAAAGCCGGCTGCGGAGATCCTTGCCAGGAATTCGCGTCTAGAAATCTCTTTTTTCATAACATGCCTCACGCTCGGACCGAATTATTTCGGATTCAATGAACGCAAATAACCCACGATCGCCTCGATCTCCGCCTGCGTCAGCACGGGCCGGATAGGGGAAGGATTTGTGAACCCCTGCATTACTGTTCCTCGACGTCCCCGGCTGATCGTGCCGACGAGGAACGTATCGGAAACGCTGGATAGGAAAGCTTTGTTGCCGAGTGCCGGACCGTCACCGCCGATACCTTTCGCCCCGTGACAGCCGGCACAGTTTGCGGTGAAAAGTCTCTCGCCGAGAGCGGCATTGCCTCTTGCCCATAACTGCGGCGACGAATCCGGTATCTGTTGGACGCCTCCGCCCAATTCACGTATGTAAGCGACAAGAGCACGGATCTCCTGTTCGTTCAGGCCGTTCTCCCGATCGCCCCACGGAAGCATCGGACGTCCCGGCCGGCCGCCTCTTATGGTTTGGTAAAGAAACTCGTCCGAGGCGAGTGCCAGGAAATCGGGATTAGTTATCGACGGATTTGGCACGAGGCCCGGGAAACGCGAACCCTGTCCGTTCGCTCCGTGACAACTTGAACAGATTGCCGTGTAGGTCGTCTCTCCATCACTTGCGAACTCCCTTGCCCCGAAACGCATAGCCTTCACTCGGTCCTTGGGCAGGTACGTATCAGGCAGCGTGCGGCGGCGGAGCGAGAGTGTGTAAAGCGTAAGCAGATCGATCTGCGGTTCGGTCAGCCCCAGCGCCGGCATCTGCGATCCTGCAACCGTCGAAGCGGGAGAGCGAAAGTGCTGGACCACCCAGTTCGACAACGTACGATCACCCGGGACTTTGGAGAAGTTCAACTGATTCGGATCTTTGAATCCGGACATCGAAAGATTAACTCCGGCGTCGCCCCCAAAATTTCCGACCGTGTGACAGCCTGCACATCCGACCGTGTTGAACTGGGCTTTTGCCTCGATGAGCTTCGGCGCGCCCATCTGGGTATCCAGGAAGATCTTCAACCCCGCTCGGTCGGCTTCATTGATCTCTCTGAACGAGACTCTCCAGACGCCCCCAGCCGCCTGCTGTGACTTCTGCAAGTGCGATACGTACCACTCCGCGTTGTATCCCTTGAGGCCGACGGACGATAGATCAGGCCCTTCCATTCCGGTTACATTGCCGCCGGGGCGAAGCGTTCCGCCGCGGCCGTCAATACGGTGGCACGCGTAGCAGTCGAGTCGTTCGAACGTCCTGCGCGCGTTTTCAAGCGTGGGAAGGTTCGGCACGTTCAGCGGCGTGTGACAGGTTCCGCAGCTTGCGTACGCATACTTTGCTGGCAGCATCGGTTCGGTCCAAAAATGTACATTGCCGTGGGCGTCGTCTTTCTCAGTCGCTTGTCCTTGCCCTCCATGACACGTTGTACAGCCGATCTCAGTCGGCGAATGCACGACCGGCTTGTGGGCCGCACCAACTTTTAGGTCAGTAGAGATTTCCTCTCCGGAGGCCATGCCAACGTGACAGGTGACACATCGGTCGGTGACTTTGAGGCCAGGATTCACGATCTGGCGAAGCCGCGTGTCGATCGGTCCCTCGGTAGTTTTTGCGCTGTTTTGGATGCCGTGCCATTCCTTCAGGAAGTTTTCGGACACTGCCGCGATCGCGAGCAGAACGAACACACCTAAGCTTGAGACCATTAACAAATATTTGTTCTTGTTCATGGCATCAATGGCCTCCCCAATCCGCCGGCGACCAGAAAAAGTCCCAGTTCGGCCCACGGAAATATGTGCCGATAACGGTCAGTACGATGAAACCGCACAAGAAGCAGGTGAAGAGCGCGAGTGCTCCGGCCCGCGTCGAGTTGTAACGCTTGACGGCCCAGATCGAGAAGGCCGCGTAGATCGTAGTAAGTACCGTTCCGGGGTTGATGAACGTGATGAATAGCTGAGGAATATCCGGGAACCATTCGCGCAGCCAGCCAAACCGGATCGCGAATGCTTCCACTGCTATCGACGAAACAAGACCGACGACGATCGACCATTTGACCAGCTTCCATCCACCCGGCCCGCCAAACCATTCACCGGTTCCTTCCGTTTCGCGGTCGAGGAAGGGAATTAGGCCCAGGCCGATAACGCACACCATCGGGATCCCAATGCCGCCCATGAATGCCGAGAACGAGACGATCTCCTGAAGGCCGAGAAAGTACCACGGTGCCTTTGCCGGATTCTCGGGGACGAGCGGGTTCGCGAGCTCTTTGAGCGGAGCATCCGAGATGAAGGCAAGCGCGACGCAAATTAGCGTCGTCAGCATCAGCACGCCGAGTTCCGCATAAAAGAGATGCGGCATCGACGGAACCGTGTGCTCGGGGCCACTGTTGACCGCCGGGGTCTTGCCTTTCACCACGGTCGCGAGATGGTACGTTTTCGCTGGGGCATCTGTGAAGACCGGATAGAACGCTTTTGCTTCCTCTGCAACTCGCTCATCCGCATCTATCGGCTTCGCAAGCCCGCCGTCTTTGCGGATGCGCCAGAAATGCACTGCCATTAGTGCGGCAAGTGTCAACGGCAGGATCATCACGTGCAGCAGGTAAAAGCGGATCAGAGCTTCTTCGCCGACCTTGTCGGAGCCGAGCAGGATCTCTCGTTGCAGTCCGCCGATGTCGAAGAATTCCGTGATACCCAGGGCATCGGTGATCTCGCGGGGCGATTGAGCGATGTTGGCCCCGATCGTGATCGCCCAGTAAGCTAGCTGATCCCACGGAAGCAAATATCCTGTGAAAGACAGGCCGAGCGTGGTGACAAGCAGGCCCCATCCGATAAACCAATTGAACTCACGCGGCTTTCGATAGGCAGCGGTATAGAACGCCCGCGCCATATGCAGGATCACCGCTACGACCATTACATTCGCCGCCCAGCGGTGTATGTTTCGCATGAAGCGTCCGGTCGGCACGATGAAGTGAATGTCCTTTATCGACTGATACGCAACGTCCGGATACGGCTTGTAATAGAACATCAGCAGAATGCCGGTGACCAACGTGATAAAGAATGCTGCAGTGGTGATAATGCCGAGTCCCGCGGTCGTCGACCACCGGAGCGACCAAAGGTGTGTTCGAACCGAGTGGAGATGCAGAAAGACGTTCCCGAAGATAAAGGTCGAACGCGTCCGGTCGGTCTTCGGCGGCCCGCCGCGGAACATCGCGCGATAAACGTGATCCGGGATCGCCTTTAGATTTATCCAAAACTCGTGCAATGCAGAGTAGTTGTCGGCTTTCATAACCTACACCTTTGTTCCGCTCTTAACTTTCGTATCTTCGTCAACGGTCAGGGTCCCGCCGGCTACCGAGACCTTGAGCCATGGAAGCGGCGTCGGGGCCGGTCCCTTTCTAACTGTTCCGTCCTTGGTAAAACCCGATCCATGACAGGGGCAGTCGAAACCGTTCGCACTCGTTTTCACGATGCAGCCGAGATGCGTGCAGACAGTCGAGATCGCGAAGACGCCTTCCCTGTCGCGAAACACCGCTACGTTTCTGCCCGGCGGAATGAATGCCTCGCCTTCGGGCAAAGTAGCCGGAAGCGCCACATTGAACTTTTTCGCGGGCGAGGCGGATACGGCCGCCTTCGGTAGCTTGAGCATCCCGAGGATCGAAAGCCCGAAAGCTGCCGCCATCGAAGCGAGTGCTGCCAGTCCGAGAAAATCGCGCCGCGGCATCGGCTCGGGATCGAAGCGGGATTTCTTTTCGTTTGGATGGGTCGTCATACAGAACTCCAATTTGTCGTGAACGTGACTCGTTCCATCGAGATCGCATCTACCGGACAGCGAATAGCGCAAAGTGCGCAGCGAATGCATCTGTCTTCGTCCTTTAAGATCGCGGAATTCTCGCCGAGGGCTTCCGGATCTTCGAGGGACCGTGCGATCAGATCGGTCACGTCAGTGTCGAAATCCAGAGCGTCGAGCGAGATGAGCTTCAAACATTCGGTCGGACAAACGTCCGCGCAGCCGCCGCAGAGCACGCATCGGCTACCGTCGAAGACGGGAGTAACACCGCAATCAAGACACCGCGAAGCTTCGCGAATCGCCTGCTCGCGGGTATATCCGATCTCGACGACGTTCTCCGGATGTTCGAGACGTTCTGCCGGTTCGATAGTCGGCACTTCAACACGTCGGATCGACTCGTAGCCACGCTCGCGTCGATATCGATCCAGGACGACGTGGGTCTTGATCAGCTCGTGCTCGAGTTTGTTTCCGGTGAGATATTGATATACGGAACGCGCCGCAGCTTTGCCCGACGCAACGGCGTCGATCAGCAGCCGCGTGCCGTGTGCGAGATCGCCGGCGACAAATACTCCGTCGGCAGTAGTCTGAAGCGTGCCGGGATCGACCTTAAGCCAATCGCCGCGCATGCGTTCAACGTCCTCTCCGCCGTCTTCCAGAAACGAAAGCGCGGGCGCTTGGCCGACGGCGAGAAGGACCGTGTCGCAGGGGATCACTTTGGTGTCGTTGTCGTCGTAGATAGGGGAAAACTTCCGGTCTTCGTCATAAACGCGCAGGCACCGTCGAAATGCGACGCCCGTTACCCGGCCGTTGCCCTCACGCAATATTTCAGTCGGGCCCCACCCATTGGTTCGCGCGATCCCTTCCTCGTCACCTTCGACGATCTCGACCGTGTCCGCCGGCATTTGTTCCGCGCTTTCGAGTGATACAAGGTGAACGTTGGCGGTTTCGGAAAGTCTTGCGGCGGTCCTTGCCGTATCGAACGCGATCTGTCGGACTACGGACCTTGCCACGTCGTAGGCGACGTTTCCGCCGCCGATGACGACGATCTCGCGGCCGATATCGATCCCTTCGCTGAGCGAGACCGCTCTCAAAAGATCGACGCCGCCGATGACATCAGGGCCGCTTTCGCCGGGCAGTCCGAGCCCGCGTGATGATTTTGCTCCGACGGCAATGATGACCGCCGCAAAGTCCTCGCGGAGTTCGGAAAAAGAAATGTCTCGGCCGACCTGGATGCCGCAGCGGATCTCTACGCCAAGAGCCTCGATGACGGCGACTTCCTTTGCGATCAGGTCGCGGGGCAGTCGATACGCCGGAACGCCGACGGCCAGCATTCCGGCCGCGACCGGTTCGATCTCGAATACCACCGGCTTGAAGCCCATCAACGCCAGATCGTGTCCGGCCGCCAAGCCTGCCGGTCCTGCGCCAATTATCGCGATACGCCTGCCATCGCCTTTTTGGACGGAGTGTTCCGAGCCTGACCGAAGGAGGGCAGCCATCTCTTCCGCATCGGCCGCGATCGGCGGTACGAAGTCTCTTATCGAATCCAGAACCTCATCTAGAGGACGGACTTCCGGCCCGAACGCGTCACAGGCGAATCGCTTCAGCGCACGGATCGCGATCGGGCGATCCTGCCCGACGAACATTCCGTCGTCGTTTACTTTTGGGATCTTTCCGCGACGGCAGGCGATCTCACAGGGTGCTCCGCAGATACGGCCGCAGATAGATGCGAATGGATTCGGCCCGCGTGCGATCAGGTAAGCTTCGTCGACCCTGCCTGCGGCGATCGCGCGAACATAACCGCGAGCGTCGGTGTGGACCGGGCAGGCCACTTGGCATGAGATCAGGTTTTGATGGTAGTTCGCGTCCGGGACGTGAACATTTAGCCGCAACATACCATTCGCCGTCACAAAAAGCGTGAATCTACTCGAATCCTATGCCGCCTGAAAGTCATGAAGTATGACTTGAGTCATACATCGGAAGAATAGTCGGAAATTTTTTCAGCCGCCGATAGCGCTCATCGAGCGTGAGGAATATTTGAAAATAGGAGAATTGATAGTGTGGCCGGATTCTTTTCTTGCGACGGCAAACCGAATAAGATCGACGATCTCGTTTCGGGACGCGCCGCTTCTAAGTAAGCTCCTAAGGTCGTATTCCTTCGTCGAGAACAAACACGTTCGGATCTGCCCGTCGGCCGTCAGGCGAATCCGCGAACAAGCGCCGCAAAAGGCATTAGTCACGGACGCAATAAGACCTATCTCGCCGCCCGCTCCGTCAGCAAACCGATACCTCCACGCCGTTTCAGCTCCGCGGGACGGATTCATCAGAATGATCGGAAAGGCCTGATTTATGGTTTCGCGAATTTCCGCTGCGGGGACGAGCTGCGTGCGGTCCCAAGTGCGCCCTCCATCAAGCGGCATAAACTCGATGAACCTGACGTTCAGATCATTCGTTCTTGCAAATCGGGCAAGCTCGACGATCTCGTCATCGTTTCGACCTCGAACGACAACCGCATTGACCTTTATCTGGCGATATCCGGTAGATCGCGCGGCGTCGATCGCATTCAGAACGTCGTAGAGTTTGTCGGAGCCGGTTATTGAACGGAAGTTCGCGGGTTTCAGACTGTCGAGCGAGAATGTCACACGGTCCAACCCACTCGATCTCAGCAAGACGGCTTTCTTCGCAAAACTGCTGCCATTCGTGATCATGGCGAGTTCGCGAAGGCCCCCGCGTTTAAGTCGCTCGAGTTTGGCAACAAGCAACTCCAGATCCTTCCGAACCAACGGCTCGCCGCCAGTCAGCCGAATTTTCTCGATGCCCAGGGAAACAAAGATCGCGCACAGGAAATCGATCTCCCGGAACGTCAGGAGGTCATAATTATTCGAAGTACAACCCACAGGATTCGGATCGCAATAAAAACATCGAAAATTACAGCGGTCTGTAACCGAAACCCGAAGGTCTCTGATCCTTCGATTGTATGAATCACAAAGCATCTCTAAACCCTTGGTAAGACGCCTCCGTTAACGACTCGATGAGCCGATTCCATTTCCTTTCACCGGTACTGCGATCAGCTAGCAAACTCAGAGCATGTTTCTAATGCTCTACATCGCCACTTGATAGTAATCAAGTGTGCCGCAGGCAGTGCTCCGGATATATGATCCGAGTCATGTTTGATTCCAGAGGTAGACCGGCCAGCGATTGTCGAGGATATGAGGAACTTGCAGGAGGGCTGAGACTAAAGTTGATCGTACGGTGTAATGCGACATGTTACGTCGTCAAATGTCACTTTCCACCGCATTCTTTTGCATTGAAATTCAGCAACTCTTGCTGGGCCCACCATCGGTATGCGCCAAGATGTTTTCTAGACTTGTGACAGTGAGGGGAACGTCCTTACGCGTGAAGACACTTGATTTATCTTCACCTGGAGGTCGAAACTCGATAAAAAAGGGGATATTCGGATCGCCTACGCGAAGTTGGCTAAAAGCGACGATTGGCAGACTCTAGGCCGCGTGCCACCACAACCCTTGCCGAACAAGTTTCCGGACACTTGTTCTGGATTACTCCATGACCATAAACGCAAGAGACGTTCAGGCTTCCTCGGGGGGGTAGAATGTCCCACCCTATTCTGGTCGTGAGACGATAGACTAAATGACTTTAGCGATATTTATTTTTCGCAGTTGTGAGGGGAGAATTTCGGGGGGGGGATTTCGGGGGGAATTTCGGGGAATTTCCGCGAAGTGTCGGAGTATTTATCTGTCCTTGTCTGGCTGATCGTGTCTAAAACTGTCTGAAAGTGTCCACCTTTGGACTTAAAATCCTGTGAACTAAGGTTCGTGCGGGTTCGACTCCCGCCCTCAGTACCAAGCTAACTCATTTGTTTTTAGAGACTTAGGGACGAGCCCGAAAATTGGCTGGTCCCTTTTTTTGTCGGAAATGTCCTTCGGGGGGGAATTTGGGGGGGAATTTTCGGCGAGAACTCCTTCCATATGTGACTGAAAGTGACCGATTCCGACCGCAGGTGACCCGGCTTTTGCTCTCGGGATTATTCAGTAGTTTTTTCGGCATAACTTTTGCCATCGATGGTCTAGAAAGTTGGAGGACGATACCCGGATGAACAATGAAATACTTGATAACCAGCAGCTCGCAGAAAGATGGCACCTCACGGGATCCGTCGATGCTATTGCGAAGAGGTTCCAGCGCCTTCGAGCCTTGCCAAAGTCGAACCCTCGCCATCTAAGAGCGATCAGGATTGGCAATCAAATTCGCTACAGAATCGTCGACATACTGGAATATGAAGACCGGATCGCCGGAAAGCGGCGCACTTATGTAGGAGTTGCTGCATGACCTGCCCTCTCTCGAATGGCTGCGCAGCTGACGAGTGAAGTGATCGGTCACTGTTTAACCTCGTGCCGTCTCTCCAAGAATGGTTTCTTTTCTAACCTATCGGTTGATTTTCGAGCCAGCCAAGTGCCGCGGTTGAGCTTCGATCAATCCACGCGGGTTCAAATCTGAGCGATAAAGAGGGCACATTCTTGCCGGCGTATCCCGAATCTGTCCAAGTTTGAAATGAAAACTGGGTCCGCCTCGAAAGACGAACCCAGCTTGAATCGCCGCTGTGTAACGGCGGCTAATTTTTCTTCGTTTTATCGAGGATCTGTTTCAAGTCTTCGGCGATCGGCATCGGTCGGAAAAACCAGACATTCGAACCACCTGTGTTACCCGTTGGATAAATGCCAAAGGCCGTTTTGGTGGCAGCTCCGACGATGCGAACTAACTGCCCAAATATCTCCCGCGCGTCTTTCCTTTTCCAACCAATTTTCAACATCCGCCAATGAATACGGGTGTGTTGATAAGTTATGGACTGTCCCAGTACATGCGCCCGTTCGAGATGTTCGAATGCAGGGGCGATATCGCCGTTCTCAAGGGATCTGTCAGCACAAATAATCTCTGCATCAATATGTTCGCTAAGCTTGTCCATACCCAATGATTGTAAACCTCGCCTCGGGCCTCGTCCCACGAAGCTCATTTTGCCTACCGCTTCGTTTTTCGCTGTGAACGCCTCCAAAGGGAAACTCCAATTAGCGCTAGAAGAGACATCATCAAAAACGCGCCGATAAGGAATAGCACAAACGGATGTTCCGACAATAGATGAGACAGACTCCTTTCCGTTTCCATATTCTTTTACGCTACGCGATACGCTTCTAGTTTATTGCCGAGCGAACATCCTGCAATGCTCAAATCCCAATCTACAAATGCGTTTCGTGGCAACCGAACCCTTCACGTTCGGTTTGGGCGGTAACGTGACTGATCTTAAATTCCGAAGTGCAGCATTTATGAACTCGTTCGAGAACCTCGTCGTGCTCTGAGCCCCCGGCAAGTACGGCGTGAACGCTCAATGCATTTACACCGGACGTCAATGACCAGACGTGAAGATCATGAATATCGGCGACGCCCTCAAGTTTGGAAAGCTTATCGCGCAAGGTCGCGATGTTTACGTCTGACGGCGTGCCCTCGAGCAGAACTCCGACCGCATCCTTTAGCAGGGCCCAGGTGCGAGGCAAAATGAATAAGCCGATGCCTGCAGAGATCATCGGGTCAGCATAATACCACCCAGTAGTCAGCATAATAATGCCGGCGATGATCACACCTACGGACGTAAGCATATCCGAAAGAACCTCGAAATACGCTCCCTTCATATTCAGGCTTTCTTTTGAACCCGCTCGCAGAATAAATACTCCGACGAGATTTATTACCAGGCCGATCGAGGCGACGGCGAGCATTCCACCGCTCTCGACTTCCGGTGGATTCTTGAAACGCTCGTAGGCTTCGTAAAGAATGTACAGCGAGATAAAGATCAGTACTATCGCGTTCGTCAGCGCCGCGAGAATCTCAACCCGGTAGTACCCGTAGGTTCTCTCAGGCGAGGCAGGCTTTTCAGCAAACCAAATAGCCAGGAGAGCGAGGCCCACGCCGGCGACATCGGTTAGCATGTGCCCCGCATCGGCAAGCAACGCCAGACTTCCCGTCCACAATCCGCCGATCACCTCGACGATCAGATAGGTCAGCGTTAAAAAGAAAACTATCGTAAGGGGTTTCTTGTTCTTGGCGGAAGCAGATACTTGATGCGTATGTCCTTGTCCCATATATCTGGTGAACTCTTGCTTGGTACAGATTCTTTTACAGTCAGCGGCGGCGCTTATGGATCCTATGTTTCGTCTAAATGCCGCCCGCCACTCACGCCTCTGCTGATGGTTGAGCCCCGCCGCTTTTAGATCGGCCGTTTTGAATATGTTCCGCTTCAACCCGAACTTGGCAATCAAGAGAATAATCACAGTCAAAGAGACCGCAACCATGGCCCCTAACCAAAACAAGTTGGACGAAAATGAAAAAGCTAAACTCATGTCCAGCGTCTGTCAGATCAGCACAGCCTTATCGAGAGGAATCACGAGAATGATCCCGTCACCCTTCTTGCCGGTGTGTGCGTTCTCCCGGATCGCCGCAACAATGCGGTCAACCATCTCGTCATCTGCCCCGATCTCGATCCGTTTGTTCGGTTTGAAAGGATCGAGAGCGTCGTAAGTCGTCGTCAACAATCTTTGCCCAAATCCTTCTGAGTCGCTCAGCGTCATTCCGGGAAAGCCTTCGATCTGTTCGAACGTCGTTACGATCTTTTCCACCGTGAACGGCCGCACAATCGCGATAATTAGTTTCATTTTCTAATCCTCCGTGAATTCGCCTTCCACGTCTTTTTCGAACCACGCGTAGAGCGTCGGCAATATCAGGAGCGTGAGCAGGGTCGACGTTATAAGCCCGCCGATGACGACGGTGGCCAGCGGTCGTTGCACTTCGGCCCCGGCGCTTGTGGCAAGGGCCATCGGGATGAAGCCGAGACTGGCGACGAGGGCGGTCATCAGAACGGGACGCAGGCGTGTCATCGCGCCTTCGTTCACCGCATCCACCACCGACTTGCCTTCTTCCCGGAGATGGTTGATGAAGCTGACCATTACGACGCCGTTCAATACCGCGACGCCAAATAGAGCGATAAAACCGACACCCGCGGATATTGAGAACGGCATTCCGCGTAAAGCCAGCGCCACAACGCCGCCGACGATCGCGAAGGGGATTCCGGTATAGATCATCAACGCCTGCTTTGCGGACCCGAAGGTGGAGAACAGCATCACAAAGATCAGGAATAGCGCGATCGGTACGACGATCAACAGTCGATTGGTCGCGCGCTCCAGATTTTCAAAGGCCCCGCCCCATTGCAAATAATATCCGGGCGGCAAGGTCACTTCCGTTCCGATTTTATTCTTCGCTTCGGCTACGAAACTCGCGATGTCGCGGTCACGGATGTTGGTCGATACTACAATTCTTCGACGCGTAGCCTCGCGGGAGATCTGTGCGGCTCCCTCGACCAGGGAAATATCCGCTACCTGTGCGAGCGGCACACGCTGGCCGTTTGGCGCGGTGAGCATCAAGTCGCGGACCGCTTCCACTGACTTGCTGGCGTTCTCGTCCAAACGCAGAACTATATCGAAACGCTGTTCGCCCTCGAAAACCTCGCCCGCTTTCTGGCCGGCAAAGATCGCCTCGACGAGCTCATTCACGTCCTCGACGTTCAAACCGTAGCGGGCCATCGCCGCACGGTCCGGCTTGATCTGCAACTGCGGCAAGCCCGTCGTGACCTCGACCTTTGTCTCCTCAGCACCGTTGACCTTCGCGAGAGCTCTTTCGATCTCTTCTCCTTTTTCCGCTAGGACCTCCAAGTCGTCGCCAAAAAGCTTTACCGCAAGATCGCCCCGCGTTCCCGCGATCAGTTCGTTGACGCGCATTTCGATCGGCTGTATGTATTCAAACGAAGCTGCGACGGGAACTTCCGATTCCAGTTTTTTCGAAATTTCTTCGATCAGCTTTTCTTTAGACCAACCAGACTTCCAATTTTCGATCGGATGGAGCATCACGAAAATATCGCATTGATTAAGGCTCATCGAATCCGTCGCAACCGCGGGCGCCCCGCATTTAGAGACGACAATCTTAACTTCGGGAAACGCCTTAAGAGACTTTTCCACCTCAGTGGTCGCAACCATCGATTGTTCGAGAGACACGCTGGGCAAAAGCTGCATTCCGACCAGAATGTCGCCTTCATCAAGACGCGGAATAAATTCGCCGCCGAGATATGGGAAAGCTATGCCTGAAATGAGTACCGCAGCGACAGCGATCGCAAGAACTTGTGCCCGGAACTTCATCACAAACGCGAGCGAGGGCCGGTAGATCTGCTTCGCCCAACGGATCAAAAAGCTTTCTTTCTCCGAAACATTGCCACGCAGGATCAAAGCGAGCATTGCCGGAACGTAGGTTAGCGACAGAAGTAAGGAACCAAGAAGTGCGAAGATGACCGTCAACGCCATCGGTACGAACATCTTGCCCTCGATGCCTCGCAGACTAAGGATGGGCAAATATACGATACCGATAATTGCCACTGCGAAAACTACGGGACGGGCAACTTCAAGACAAGCTTCGAGAATTGTGCGTTCAGTCGGTTCGCGTGATTTTTCGTGTTGTGCCTCCGCACGGCGGCGCACAACGTTCTCGACCATTACAACGGCGCCGTCAACTATCAACCCGAAGTCGAGAGCTCCGAGGCTCATCAGGTTTCCCGAGACATTGAAAAATCTCATCAGGATGGCCGCAAAAAGCATCGAAAGCGGGATGATCGTTGCAACAAGGAGGGCTCCACGCCAATTTCCGAGAAGGATTAAGAGAACCAAGATCACGAGTGCTGCGCCTTCGAGCAGATTAGTTTCCACCGTCGCGATCGCTCGTTGGACGAGAGCCGTCCGGTCATAAAAGGGCTCTATCGTCACCCCTTGAGGCAGCGTTTTGCGTATTTCGTCAATTCTTTCTTTGATTCGTTCGGAAACTACGCGAGAATTTTCGCCTTTCAACATGATCGCAGTGCCGGAAACGATCTCGCCTTCACCGTTGGCCGAGGCTGCTCCTTGTCTGATACTTTGCCCCTCGACAATTTCGCCCAGATCGCGGACAAAGATCGGTACACCTTCTTTGCCGGTTTTGACGACGACGTTGGTGATGTCGTCCATCTTTTCGATAAGACCGACGCCCCGCAACAAATATTGCTCCGCGCCTTTCTGGATATAACCGCCGCCGACCGTGCCGTTATTTGCGGTCACCGCCTCGTGGACATCATGAAGGGTTAACCCATACGACTGCAGCTTTTCAGGTGAGAGACGGACTTCGTACTGTTTGCCATAACCTCCGTGGGAATTAACTTCGGTCACGCCGGGAACGCCCATCAACTGACGCCGAATATTCCAGTCGTGGATCGTTCTGAGATCGGTCGCGGTGTAGTTGCTTCCCGGTTCTGCACGAACTTCGTATTGATAGATCTCGCCCAAACCCGTCGCGATCGGCCCCATCTCCGGCGCACCTATACCGGGCGGGATGTTTTCCCGAGCGGTCGCCATACGTTCGAGAATGAGTTGGCGTGCGAAATAGATATCGGTTGATTCTTCGAAAACGATTGTGACGTTTGAAATGCCGAATTTCGACACCGAGCGTATTTCTTCGACGCCCGGAATCCCGGACATTGCCACTTCGACGGGGAACGTGATCTGCCGTTCGATCTCGAGCGGCGCGAGGCTCGGAGCACTCGTCAGAACCTGAACTTGAACGTTGGTTACATCAGGCACTGCGTCAATTGGTAGATTTATCAGGCTGTACGCACCCGCCGACGCCATAATTGCGACGAGCAGGAGCACTACCAGTTTTTGTGCTATGGAGAAGCGTATAAGTGCGTTAATCATTAATTTATGTCTTTCTGAGCCAAAGTTCCGACGCCGATGATGAGGTCGTTCAAGAGCCAGAATTGTCTATTGTCCCCGACCACTATTCCCTTTTTTCCAAGCTCAGTAACAAAGGCATCCCCGCTAAATCGGTTCTCGTTCGGGTGCTTTAGGAAGGTTCGGTAAAACCAGCCCTAAGCGATGTCGGTCATTATTGGATAAAGCTCAAACACATGAACCTCATCGGCTCGGAAACGTTCAAGATTATCTCCGTGCCGACTCTGCGACCGGCGCCGATCTCAAGCGCCTTCTTGCCCTCACTTCATGGTGCCCGTGAACGAAAGCATCGACCGGATTGTTCATCAGTGCTTTTTCGATACGAATTAGTTTCATCTTCCTAGTCGTAGAATCTTAATTGCCCCGCGTATAACCACAACGAACACGACTGTCCCGATAATCAAGTCGGGCTTGTTTGAACCGATCAGATTGACCAAAATGCCCGCCGTGATGACGCCCAAATTGATGATCACGTCGTTCGAAGTAAAGATCGTGCTCGCCTGCATGTGGGCATCCTTGCTTTTCGACTTTTGAAGCAAATAGAGACAAAAGCCATTTGCCGCCAGTGCCAACGTTGAGACTATTATCATCGTGAGAAAGTCCGGAAGTTCCTCAACCCCTATGAACCTTCGTACAACCTCAATAAAGCCAACGACGGCTAGAGTGATCTGGAAATATCCGGCAAGCCTTGCAACATTCCGCTTTCTCGCGAGAGTTCCACCGACTGCGAACAGACTAATGGCATATACGAATGCATCGGCGAGCATGTCGAGGCTATCGGCGATTAGTCCCATCGAGCCGGAAATAAACCCGGTAGTCATTTCAATCGCAAAGAAGCCAAAGTTGATCGCCAGCACGATCCATAACAATTTCCGCTGGCTTCGTCGGTCCTCGTCAAATGGGATATCGTCGACTTCCTCGGTCTTCATTGTTTTGCTATCAAGATCAAGCTCGCCTATCCGCAACTCGATCTGATCAAGCTGTCCGTCATGAAAAACCGTCAGCTGACGATTAGGAATGTCGAAATCGAGATGTCTGATCCCCGCCACGCCATCGAGCTTCACGCGCACCAAATTCTCCTCCGAGGGACAATCCATCTTGTTTATCTGAAAGACCGTTTTCTTCATACCTCGATTGCTGTTTTCAGTTCGCGAGCGGCACTTGTAAATACACGAATCGCAGAACGAAGAAAAAGCCCAACCAAACAGAGAGCGATAACGATGTCCGGCCAGCCCGACTGAGTGAACCACACAGCACCAGCGGCGAGAAAGACAGAAATGTTCGATGCAATATCGTTACGCGAGCACTCCCAAACGGAACTCATGTTTACGTCGTCTTCGCGATGGCGGGTCAGAAGAAACAGACACACGGAATTGGCGGCGAGTGAAAACAAACTGACAACGCCCATGATCTCGAAAATCGGTACGGTCGGGACGATCAGCTTATAGATGACCTGACCGAGAACGATCAGGGCCGCGAGTAATATCAATCCACCCTTGAAAAACGCCACCTGAGCCTTGGCTCGAGACGCCTTGTAAACGACGTAGAGACTAAGCCCGTACGTCATAGCGTCGCCTAGGTTATCAAGAGAGTCGGACAGAAGAGCGCTGGACCCTGCATAGATACCGGCTCCGATTCCCGCCACAAACATTGAAATATTGATCGCGAGAACGATCTTAAGAGTCGAGCTCTGCCGTTCCCGTAACGCATCGATCGCATCATCTTTTTCACAACAATCGCCCATATCTTTCCCTCTTAATGGTCATCGCCCATCGCACCCTTTTCGAGTTGCGTCTTTAGCGTAAAGCTGCCCTTCGTCACGACCTTTTCGCCCAATTCTAATCCCTCGATCACCTTTGTGTAACCGTTGATGTCAGCCCCTGCTTCGATCTCCCGGACCTCAAAAGCCCCGGGCTCATCTTCGCGTGGAACAAAGACAATCGTCTTGTCGCCGGAGCGTTGGATCGCCGTCGATGGAACGACCAACTCCTCACCCGTCGTCTCGTTCGTTCCGGTGTAAAAGCCGACCTCGGCGAACATACCGGCGCGGAGTTTACCTTGAGCGTTCGGCACCTCAAGACGTACCCGCCCGGTGCGTGTCGTCTCGTCCAATTTGGGATCGATATAAGACACTCGACCGCTGACCGTTCCGATAGCGGGCGAATTGATCTCTGCGATGGACCCGATACGCAACCTTGCCATGTTTACTTCCGGTACATTTGCGATGACATAGACCGTGCCGAGATTCGAGATGGAAAAAACCGGAACTCCCGCCTCGATCCCGGCTCCCGCGTTGAATTTACGCTCGGTAATAGCACCTGACAGCGGAGCTCTCAGTGTAACGAGCGACGAATCCTCGCGATGGTCATCGGGTTTTCCCGATTCGACCGGAACGCCCAGAGCCCGCAGTTCGTCCTCGATGTGCCGCAGATCCACCCGTGCGGTTTCGACCTCGGCTCTGGCTTCCTGAAGTTCCTTGTTAAGGGCAATGTTCGATTGGAAATCGTGATCAGCCTTTGCCGTTTTGTAAGCCGTCTCCGCGGCTATAAGGTCCTTGCCTGCCCCCGCACCGAGCTCTATAAGCCGTCTCGTCCGTTTCAAAGTGGCGTCGGCTTCGTCAAGTTTTGCTTTTGCCTGAAGCACCGCGACCCGGTTTTCAGTTCGCTGAACACGGGTGAGGTTCCTCTCGGCCAGTTCGTACTTCGTCTTGGCCTCATGCATTTTTCCGTGCATCTGCGCCAGTTGGGGACTGGAAATGACGGCGAGAACGGCCCCTTTGGTTACGCTGTCACCGACACCGTAGAAAACCCTCTCTATCCGCCCTCCGACCAATGGTGTCGCCATCTCCGTCGTCTCCGGATTCAATTCGACCGCACCCGTCACCACGAGCCTAGCGATCGCCGGCCTTTGCGTGACGGCTTCCGTCACAATACCGGCGGACTCGAGCGTTTCGGGATCGAGTTTCACTTCTTTACCCTTCTCGTCGTCAGAATGCCCCGCCTCTTCTTTGTGCTCTTCGGCGGTCGGCTTTTCATCGCCCGTTGCCCCTCTGCTTACGATCCATACAATTCCGATCAGCGCGATGAGACCTACGACCACCACTGTTACTATCCACGGCAGGGCTGCATTGGACTTGTGGGTCGTGGATACATGCTCGGTCGATTCCTGGCTGTCCGGATTCGAGTCGAGACGAAAGGGTTCTGCCTCGTCAATGCGGCGGTGTTCAACTTGGTCTGTGAGTTTGTTGTCAGACATTCTTCTTTTCCTTAGTTATCAAATGTAACTCCGAGTGCGATAAATAGATCGGCCTGCGCGCGATATCGCTCCGTGAGTGTTTCGGTTAGGTCCCGGCTCGCCTCCAGGAGTTTGCGCTGCTCCGAGATCAGGTCGGTGATCTTTAATTCGCCGATCTCGTATACGCGGCGAATGGTCGCGATATTCTCCCGTGCACGCGGCAGTACCGCAGAATCCAATATCGTGATCGCTCGCGTTGCGGCCTCGATACGTTGGAACGCCGTGACGATCTCGCTCTTGACGACCTGCTCGGCGAATGTCCGACGTTCCTGGGCCTGCCGGATCGCTATCTCCGCCTCGGCCTTTGCACCTTGCTTTCGGTCGAAGATCGGCAGTCCGATCGAGACGCCAAAGGCAAGTCTCCGGTCATTCTGGAAAAAAGGGCCGCGGGGATCGTCGATGCCGGCACGCCCCTGCGTGTAGCGCGAGTAAGCTGTAAGATCTGGTTTGCTTTGAGAGCGGATCAGCCGCAAGCCCGCGCTTGCCAACTGCTCCTCCAGTTCGGCCAGGCGAATCTCCGGACGATTTCGCAGTCCTACAGAGACACTCGTTTCAAGCGTCGCCGGGAGCAGCGGCAACGATGCCGCGGAAAGCTCTTCACGGAGTCTGAACGGCTGATCGAATGGCACACCGGCATAGAACTTTAGCTGCGATATCGCCGCCTGCAGCCTGCCTTCGACGAGAAGCCGACGAGCTCTGAGCCGCTCGACCTCGGTTTGGAGAAGATTCAGCTCCAGCGGAGACGACTCGCCTTCGTTAACCCGAATTTGTACGAAGAGAACCGCTTCGGTGTCCAGGCCGAGCAGCTCTTCGACTATTGAGAGTTCTTTCAGGGCAGCAAGAGCCTCGGCGTAGTTAACAAAGATCTGACTCGCTAATTCTCTTTGTCTGGCCGCAACTTCCGCCTCTCTCAGTGTTATCTCCGCTTGGGCCAGATCGATGCGACGTCGGCGCTGTCCATACACATCCAACGGGACTGATACGCCCACGCTCAGCTCGCGTTCGCCCGACGAGCCGACCAGACTCCCGGTTGACTGTTCTACCTCAAGAGTCGGATTCGGCCGCACCCCCGCTTGCCGTAGCCTCGCGCGAGCCTTGTCCACTTCCAGGCGGGCGATCTTTATGTCACCGTTGTTTCCGAACGCGCGCTTTACGATCTCCGCAAGCGGGAAGCCGTCATCCTGGCTGTAGTAATTTCCGACAACCGAAACTACAAGCGGTTTAGGTTCGCTTGCCGTAGCCCGACTTCCATTCGGGCCAGTGTCGGCGGACGCAATCGCGCCCTGCGCGTGGACTGCGGCCGCGCCGAGGCCGACTAAGCTCAATGCGCAAAAGAAGCGCATCGGATACTTCAAATTCATTTGTATATTTCCTGATCAAATAACGCCTGAGGCGCCCGCTTCAGCTTCTGTAGAAGCACAAACAGCGGAATCCGCAGACCAATCGACAGATCCGGCTTCAGACACGTTGCCCGAAACCAGATCTATCTAAAAGCCAGATCGATCAGGAAAATTTTGGAGGCAGGTAAGGAGGGGGGAGCGAACTAGAAAAAGCGTTCGCATAACCGATGGTCATCGCATCCGCACGGATAGCTGAGGGCTCCGTGCCTGTTACTACGCAAGGAATCGCGGCTGCATGACAAAGACACTCATCGTTGCAATAAGCAGATCCGTCGTCTGTACGACCGGCCGACGGTTCAATAGAAGCCACTTCTGGGTCAGATGATGCCCGGAATTCAGAAACGACCGCCGTTTCAGTGGAGCGTAGATTTGCTGCAACGGCCGCAGGTTCATCACAGAAAACGGGGCATAAAAGTTCAATCGCGACAAGGCAGATCCAAAAAGCGACAAATCGCTTTTTCACTACTCGTCTGCGGAGCGATCGAAAAATCCCGTTCATAAGTTCGTCAGTTCGAAAGAGGAATCTTAGATTCCAATCTTAAACGGTAATCTTTCGGCTCTCTCGTTGTCAATTTCTTTCTGGCGGAACAGAGGAGACGATTGCGAAAAGATTCCAACGTCCCGTGGCTTCTACAAAAAAATATAAAACTTTTGCCGTACGACGATTTTGCATTTAATTTTCCTGAATCAGGACGAATCAATGCGAAACCGCTGGCGGAAGTCTGGCAGGTTATTCGGATCTAGTCCTTTGCGGTCGCTGTTAAATGGCGGCCCGAGGAGTGAGTTCAAAAACGTTAAGTTTATTCTGAGATTGATGTTCGTACTAAGGGTACGGTTATTCGCGTCTTTCTAAACTACCCCTTGCTTGTCTCTGGTTTATATTTATTGGTATATTCGTACTATGAGTACCGATACTCCGACTAAGATAAACCAGCTTCTCCGGTCACAACCGCCCGGCGTGGTGTTTCAGTCCCGCTGGCTAACAACGCAAGGCTACAGCCTCGACCTCCAACGAAAATATCGAACGGGAAGGTGGCTAGAGTCGATAGGTAGCGGTGCGATGATCCGGGCCGGTGATAGCGTTGGCTATGAAGGCGCCATCTACGCTCTACAAAAACAGACAAATATGTCAGTGCATCCGGGTGGGCGAACTGCTCTTGCCTTACTAGGAAAGGCCCACTATCTAGACCTCGAAACCCAACGAATAATAATATTTGGAACACAGGGCGAAGGTCTGCCGGCATGGTTTCGACATCATGACTGGGGCGCAAAAGTGGAATACTATCCGACGACGTTCCTGCCGCCTGAGTTGGGTCTGACCGGAATCGAACTAAAAACTTTCTCGATCAAAGTTTCGAGCGCAGCGCGCGCGCTCATGGAATGTCTTTATCTTGCGCCGGAAAAACAGGATCTGATGGAATGCTACGAGCTGATGGAGGGACTAAACAGTTTAAGGCCTGATCAAGTGCAGTCTCTGCTTGAGAAAAGCACATCAATAAAGGTTAACCGGCTGTTTCTCTACCTTGCCGATAAAGCCGGACACCGCTGGTTCAATCAATTGAAACCGGAGCTTGTGAACCTGGGAAGTGGCAAGCGAAGCATAGTTAAAAGTGGTATCTATATCGACAAGTACCAGATAACAGTACCGAAAGAATTGGGAAATGGAACAAGCATATAGACGACAAGTTTCACTTCTTTTAAGCGTACTACCAGAGGTTGCCAAGGAGGAAAGCCTGGCCCTGCACGGAGGCACCGCGATCAATCTTTTTGTGCGGGAGATGCCGAGGCTATCCGTGGATATCGATCTAACTTACATTCCAATTGAAGATCGACAAACATCGCTCGCAAACATTAAGGCCGCACTGCTGCGGATCAAAGGGAGCGTGGAACGAGTCGTAAAAAATGCAAGAGTAACCGATCGAACCGGATTCGGGAAGCTTTTGATCTCTTCGCAAGGCGTCATCATCAAGCTGGAAGTGAATCTTGTTAATCGCGGCTCAATTGTGCGCCCGGAACCCATTGTTTTATGCTCAAGGGCACAAGAGGAATTCGACTCATTTTGCGAGATCTCAGTAATGCCGATCGGACAGCTTTATGGCGGTAAACTTTGTGCTGCTCTCGATCGCCAGCATCCTCGAGATCTATTCGACGTGAAATATTTGCTCGAAAATGAAGGATTTTCCGACGATGTGAAAACGGGGCTTCTTCTCGCAATACTTTCCAGCGATAGGCCAATTCACGAGGTACTCAACCCAACGAAGCTAGATCAGAGAAATACGTTCGAAAATCACTTTGTTGGAATGGCAGTCGAAGAGTTCACATACGACGAATTTGAAGAGACTCGCAATACACTAATCGAAACGGTCGATAAAGATCTCACGGATGAAGATCGCGAATTCATCCTTAGCGTAAAGAGATTAGCCCCTAGATGGGATATTTACGACTTCGAATCATTCCCGTCCGTGCAATGGAAAATGCAGAACTTGCGAAGACTCCACGAAACCAACTACGCAAAATACAACGAGCAGTTAGAGAAGCTTGAGAAGGTGCTAGGAAAGGGACAATAGAAGGTGCCTTCTACCAGGCTTGGGGGTCGAGTCGCCCGAAAAACGCCCATCTAGTGTTTACTCAATCGCCCGGGATCAAAGATGAGCCTTTGATTCCGTGACCCGCGATACTCACTCGCCCGATCGGACACGCTTGCAACGAACGGCCCGTCAATGAGCAAGTCGATATGCGTCAATATGTAGTCAATACTAGGCGTCTTCCGCTGCATCAGTACTTCCATCGTATACCCGGAATAGACCGTTATGTGGAAACCCAGAAGGTTCAGTCTCGATACAAGTTCGGCGACCTGTTCCGATTGGTCGAACGGCTCGCCGCCCAATATTGTCACGCCGTCATGTTTAGCGCGATTCGCCACTACCTCGTCAACTATCGTGGAAATCGAAATCAACGTTCCGTTCTCCCGTTCATGTGTTTGCGGAACGAAACATCCCTTACAACGAATTGAACATCCACTGACCTGAACCACACTTCTTCTTCCCGGACCATCAACTGTCGAATGATGATAAAGACGGTAAAGCCAAATTGAGAATTCGTCTGATTCGGTTTGCTTGGATGAAGTGCGTTGACGAGACAGAACGGGCAAGGTTCTTCGCGAGTTTTCCGCAGGCTTAGCGCAGTTAAGGCTCACTCGCGTCCCGAGGTCAGCGGCAAGACCGTCAACGGCTTGTTTCGAGGCCTGCGAAATCTCAACCGTAACGCGTCCTAAGTCCGGTTCGAGCAAAAAGACGAGCTCCTCATTCATTTGATCCTACCCGCAGCTTTGTTCGAGGTCTGATATGGAATTCGGCAGTTTTAAGATCGGTTGCGGGAGAGCCCAGTATCTGTTTTAGCTGCTGGGCATTCCTCTCGCACGCTGGCCCCTTAATACCGTTTATCTGGGTTTCGCATTTCCCGCTTTCGGTGTCGATGGTGAATTCGATTTCAGGCATATTCTCTCCTTAATGTCAGAATTTCACTCTGATCTTGATTGTCTTTCCGACTCGCTCTTTAATGAGGGTGCCGCCAAGTTTCTTGGCCATCTTCCGGGCCGCAGCTTCGTGATAGCTGTTTTGCAGTCTGATGACAAAGTCTTTTCCAAGACGATGTGCAAGATCCAAATCATCGATAATGGCTACATACCCATTAGCAGTTTTCTGGAAACCGATATCCCCTAAGAGCGATCGCCCAGCCACCTCACGTCGGCGGATCACGACGTCGGCTGTTTTGGGATCTCGTTTATCCCATCCTTCGAGAGGAATATCGGTTCCCACAGTGGGAGATGCGAACCCACACTCGGCCAAAGCTTCGAGGAGCAACTCGCGATTCGGGAACGACTGGGATTCAAAGGTCATGTATTTGCTCATTGAGATTCTCCGTTCTTAGAGTTCATAGATTCGATCGGTCCGGCTTCCGGCGAGGCCGGTATTCTCTGTCCGGGAACCAACGCCTTTGATATTGTTCCGGGCCCATTTGCGGATCTCTTCGATCTTCTCGCTCATCATCTGAGCCGTTGGTGTAATGTTCTCGGCGGCTTTAATGATGTCGCGGGTTTCGGCCTGCCGGTCGCCGTCGATGAAGGCTTCGAGGACTCCGTCCTTTACGGCACCTTCTATTTCGGCACCTGAAAAGTCCTTGCTCTTTTCTACAAGTTTCTCAAGATCGAAGTGTTCGGCATTGAGTGCTCTTTTGGTGAGATGAACCCGGAATATCTCCTTGCGGTCCTCGGTCTCGGGAAGATCGACAAAATGTATGTAGGAGAATCTGCCGATCCTGAACTGCTCGGATTCGAGTTCACGGACGTCGTTGGCGGTAGCGAAGACAAGTACATCCTGGTTGTCCTGCATCCAGTTGAGGAGGTACGAGATCGTTCTCGCCGTTTCTCCTCCGTCCGTCTTGTTGGAAGATTTCATTCCTGAGACGGCCTTTTCGAACTCACTTATTCCAAGAATTCCTTTGATCGTCCCGGCGATCGACAACGCCCGCTTTATCGACATCGCCGACGAACCGATTACTCCGCCGCCCTCACCCATGATCGAGCCGAAGTCCAGATCCAGCAGAGCCCTATTCGTAATGCTTGAAGCGACACGTTTACAGAGATCCTTTCCGCATCCCGGAAGACCGACAAGCAGTATGCCTTTACACGGTTCGACGTGTCGGGCCTTTGCTCGAGGACTGAACGTATAAGCTGCACGTTCGAGGATGGCTCGAAGCGATCGATAACCACCCAGATTGCTCGCCGGTTCGGGATGCACATACGTAAGTGAACCGCTGCCTCGAATTACGTTTTTCTTCTCCTCAAGGATGACATTGATCGAGTCCTGATTCAGGCCATTACAGCTGATAACTGCTTTAGCTACCACATTGCTGATCTCGACGGCGGTGAGCCCGAGAAGTGACTGCTGCAACGCATCCTGGGTTTCTTTAGTAAGGCTGATATCGAGACCATTGGAACGAAGGTTCTCGAACTGAAGTTCTATCGAGTCTTCGATCTCGGATTCCTTCGGAAGATCAAGATCTATCTGCGTGACTTCTTTTTCAAGCGTCTTTAGTTCAGGAAAGTTTGGTCCTACAAACAGAATGGTGGCCTTCGTCGACTTAAGCTTCCATGCGATCTCACGAAGTCGTCGAACCAGTAAAGGATCTTCCTGCCCATAGGGTGAGATATACGGAGCATAGTCACACAACAGGAAAATACCCGTCTTCTGCTCACTAATAAAACCAAGAAGACTTTCGGGATCTTCCGTATCGCCGATCGTTTGGGGCGAACTCAGAAGTCCCTCTTTCGGATCAACCACCTTCTGAAGGCCGCTTGGACGGCTCCAGAAATAGAGAGGCTTTTCCTTGTGCCTATCCTGAAAGACGAGATCGATCAACGCCTCTCTTACGCGGTCTTCTTCGAAGGTATTGATAGCGATAAGCGGGTATCGGGCTCTGATCCTAATATCGAGCTCATGCAGGAACTTCCGGATGCTGTCAGCACCGGCTTCTATTTCAGACATTATTTATTTACTGGAAAGTGTTTTAAGAAACGGATTGTGTGACAAGACGACCGTTGTGGCCATTTCGTCCGTTGTTAGTGGTCGGCTTAGGTGCCTCGGTCATTCTTTCGACCTTCTGCATCTCTTCTCTTGATGCGATTCCGTTATCGATCTTGAACCCAAGATTTGCTAAAGCCCTACCGACAGCACTTGTTTCACCGTTTTCGATAAACGATGTGGTATTTACATATCCCTGGCCGCGGATCTCGAACGCGTGTCCGGTAGAACTTGGTTCCACGTCATCTCGGTTCCGATACGCTCCAGCCTTTATACACACAAAGCCGCTGTCTTCGTTAAGCCTTATGATCTCAGTAACGATGCGGCCGTCAGGATACTTCTCATAGAATTCAGCTATGCGTGTATGAACCGGAATGTATTTGCTCAGGTCGAAGTTTGCCATTTTTAAGACCTCGTCTTCGTTGATCTAGAGTTCGAGAGCGGTTAGCCGATCTTCATCGAGCAGCTTCTTTGAATGAACGGATGTCATTCTCAAAAGATCGCTCAAGGCTGTTCGCATCTCTTCTGGCGAACGCTGCTTCGCTTCCCGGCCGGCAGCAGTCTGCAACTGTTCAAGTACGTTTTCAAGAGATGTATCGCCCGTGAAGTTCATCAGCTGATACCATTCGCACATCTGCCGTGCACGCTTGGCCAATGAGCCTGACACAAACTCCGCGTCCTTCATTCGTTCTGCCATTTCCGAGGCGGAGTCGAAGATCTTCGCGGTTATCTGTGCAAAGCCTTCCTTGATCGGAGACACAGCTTCTTCAGCCTCTCGCCTTGCGGCTTCGATCTTCATCTCACGGATCCGTTCCTTCACCTCGCGTTCTCGCCGGGTTTCAGCAGTTACCTCATCGACCTTTATTTCTTCGATACGACGTTTAGCGTCGATCTCCAGATTGATCTTCGTCTGCTCTGAATCGATACGAGTCGTTTCGAGTGCGAGCGTTTTTGCGAGGTTTCGTTCGGCGATCATTTCCGATCCCAGGATGATCACTTTTGGCTTCATTGTTATCACGAGGCCATCGCGTATCATCTCGCGTGTCGGAACCATTCCGATGGCTTGTGCCGCAACCGCGTTAACAAACTCTTCTCTATCGAAAGGCTCATCGCTGGTCGCCTCGAACCTGTCGGCAGAATCTCTAGCAAGTTGATAGAAACTGTCCTGAAGGATGGCGAGGATCTCGTCGTATTTGAAAAGGACTTCACTCTTTGCAGCGGCGAGCGTTTCGCAGGCTTGAAGGTATGTTTTTTCGAAAGATTCAAACGCCGTCCACGGAATCCACTTGTATTCGCTTGTTCCCCAGACAGTCTCGCAAAGCGTGAACCTAAAGCCGAATTTGTTGAGAGCGTTGTGGGCCTGGGCCGCTCCTCGCATCAGGCGATTCCGATAGACATCAGGCAGTAAGCCTGCTCGCGGCGGGCTCACTCTGACGGCCGCGTTCTCAGGTAGCTGAACGCCGAGAGTTTTCCATTCAAGTTGCCGAACAAGACTTCCAAACCCTCGACAATCGATGTTCATGAAGATGCCTTCGCTCTCCAATGTCGATAGATCGAATGGAAGAGATTCAACCTCTTCAGCACCTATACCCAACTCCGTCGCAGCTCGGTCCTTTCTGGTCTCAAGCCGAGTTAGCACTTCCCGGGCGATTCCAGTTGGCCCTTCAACATTCGAAGCACCGGAAAGTTGGTGCGAGGATGCGTCCTCCGGCCGTGTGCTGCCAAAGACGTTTCGAAGCACCGAAGATGTTAACGATGGCAACACCTGCGTGCCCGTGATTTCGGTAGATGTTCGAGTTTCCATTCGCCTCCTATCCGCCGCTCAATTTTCAGAAAAGCCGTATTGTTTTAGACACTCCGATAATGGCCTCGGGACGTGATCTACGTCACGTCGGACCCTGAGCCCGTTGATGTCAACGGTTTCCAATTCACTGAGACAAAAATATCCCCATTCGCGCTCAAGCCCGACGACATAGCCAAAGAAGCAAAAATCGTCTTCATATGCATCGCCTTCTGTCACGAACCAAATCCATCCGCTCAGTGGAAATTGAAACACCGCATATACGGTCGGATTCTTGTCCCCTTCTTGATTACTGATCCGTGGCAGAGCACTTTCAATTTCTTTTGGTAATAGTTCCGACATTATTTTTGACCTACAAGATGCGCTGAACGCTAGATACGGCTGCCGAAGTGCAATAGGCGGATCTTGTAGTACCGCTCTCAAGATCAAAATAGACCGCAAATCGCTTGAGGGTACGTGTCAAAAGCAGTGACGAAAGAATCTCTGCCATTTCGACCGCCACTCGCTGATTCACGTTAAGACCCTGCTCACCGAGACGAACGCGCTCAGGACACGATGCATCGCTCTTGCCTTCAATTTTTTCTGATTGAAGGAGATCGGGATGTTGAAGTGACGGTGCTGGTAGTGCTCGGCAGATACTAGTTCCCGCGAAGTATTGCTCCACCTTAAGACGCTTTGTCGTCGAACCGAGCAGCACTTGGCCTGATATCTTCCCGTTCCCGCCGTCTATCCACCAGACCCGCGAAGCATCACCGTAACTGCGATACTCATCAAGTGCTCGATGCATCTCTCGTCGAGCGAGATGATTATCGACACAACCGACGATGATCGTCAGACTCCGATAGTCACTAGTCGAGCTTTTAAGATGTTTCTCGGCATCGAACCTTTCACACGAGAAACTTGTTTCTATTCCCCAGGCCGTAGAAACTCGCTCTGCAAGCGTCTGTGCCTTATATCGTCCGACTTCAGCAAAGCAGAAATTGCTCCGCGGAATATTTCCATTTTCCACCACGTCCGGGTCAACGATCAGCATTTCCGCGGATCTGTTTTGCTGCTGCTTTAGTTCGTAGATAAGCCGGGCAATTGCAGGAACTGCAAAAGAGCCAGTGCCGCCAGCACCGACAACGATGAACCGGAGGATGCTGTATTCAACAGGCATTACAACCGCGGCCTGCGAGAAGCTAAGATCGATTTCCATCACAACATCATCTGAAGCAGAGCTTCGACCTCATTCAGATCGACAACACTTCTTGGAAGGTTTCCGATCCACGAAAATGGAATCGGGATTAGGTGATCGTATATCCCGCATCGGAATCTTAATTTGGGCTTATCATGGACATCCACAATGATCCCGAAGATACGGAACTTGCCTGATTCATCCCGGTCATCAGCCCTACTGAACTGATAAGCGCCGAGCGGGTGCGTGTGAACCTCGATACACGCTTCGGAATATTCCGGCCCGCTGTCATCTGCAATTGTTGATGCCCACGTCCGCTCCCGGCCCGAAGTGCACCACATCCAAGAGTAGCTCCCTTTGTCCCAATAGATCAGATAGAGTTCTTCATTGAAGTTGTCTTTTGAGTTGTGGACTTTCGCGTGCAGGCATATTTCGTCCCAGATGCGGGCGGGCACTCTCGGCTTGTGCCATTTGATCCCGACGAAGGCTTCCGGCAGTCCTTTAATTTCTCTGTAGACAAGCGGCACTGAAACCGTGAATTCATCTCGATGAGCCTTTAGAACCACACCATTTCCGGCTAAGACATATTCATAGAGGATCGCTTCAACCGGTTCGGACCGTTCCTGTGCGATGCGATGTCCGATGAAAGGTGTTGACGACGCGAACTGAATTTCCTCTGAGCCTGACGTTAGATCTTGCATACAATTTAGAAACGCGAATCGTATCTCCGCTGTTCAACGATCGTTTCCCAGCCGTCTTCGACCGTAGTGGTTGATAGGATCAGTTCCGACTTCGGAAACTTTTTCACTTTGTCAGCCGCCAGTTTCCAAAGTAGATCGCGAATGTCTTGCGGCTCGGAATGGCACCGCTCGCCCGTATGGTCTGCGTTGAACGGAGTGTCGAAGATCAGTTTCCAAACATCAGACAGAGTAGACGGGTGGGTCTCAGGAACTTCATTTTTCCCGAAGCATATCTTGCCCGAACCAATATTTGGCAACGGTGCAACAGCGAGGTTGGTATTCGCTGTTATCTGCGTCGATGCTGCGGCCCAGAGGTGATATTCGTTCCCCTTTCCAAGGAGAATCAGCGCCGGCATCGGGACCGTCATTTCGACCAAGCCTTTGTCTGTAAAGACGACGGATAACTTCCGGATCGCGGCCGGTTCATAAGAGAGGATCGCGTTGCCTTCCGGAGCCTCTCTGTATCGCAATACTCGCTTGCCCAACCATCCCGTATCTGTGTGAACCTTTCGAAACGCTCTCGCAACCTGGTCACTCGAAAGAGCTTTCAGAGAGACCGACGATTCCTTGAGATCGGCAAACAGATATTGTCCAGGAAGAAAATAGAGGGCAGCCGATGCATCCGGAGGCACCTGAGAGAAGTTGTTCATAGCGGGCCTGCTCTAGGTATCGATCTTTCCTGTATTCCAGAACGAGATAAGCTCAGAAAGGAACTTCTGAGCATCCTGTTCGATCCGTTCATCCAGGTTTTCGAGATTCTGAAAAGACTGATTTGCCGCCTTAAATGTCTCGGTCAGCCAATCGATGGTCTCTTTGTTCCATTCGAAGAACTCGGGATATTGACAATGGGTTACGTCGAGCCAAGGGTTTCCGGTAGAGTGATCGACCAGCCTTATCAAATCGCTGTAGGGCTTCGTTTTGGCACTTTGCTTTTCTCGCCATACGTTGGCGTGTGGGGAGGCTTTGACCGAAGGCAGCGTCTCTTTTTCGACACCGTACTTCTCCGAAAAGAAGGTCCAGATCTCATCGTCTTCAACGAAATAGAAGATTAGACCGGCAAGATAACTGACTCTTAGCCCCGCGAAATCCACTTCCTCGCAACATAGGTCGAAGTTCATTGGTGGGATCGCGAAACTGTCGAGTTCAAGATCCGGATCATCATGCCAGTACTCCAGCAGCGGAAAGCACTGATCGTTCACCAACTGAAAGAACTCATTGGTCCGTTCGCTGTAAGCCTTGAAATGTCCAGCTTTATATAGGCTCCTTGTCGATCGTTTCCATTCCTTCGGAAACAAGTCCTTGTAAAGACGGTATTTGTACTGCTCCGATACAACCCTTGAGACGGTCTCACAGGCGAAAGCGGCGTTATGACTTCGAGCCTTGAATCGCAGATATTCGAGTGAGCGAATCAACCGATCACCGAAGTACTGCCTCTGTTGTCGATTTTGCCCTGCGACCGCAAGTCCCGTCATAAATCCTCGATTTCTCAGAACCCGATCGGAACGTAATCTACCGCTGACGCCGGAGTCTTCAGGAATGCCTTGCGGTGGAATTCGATAGCTTCGATCTCTTGAGTGCCGATGGCTAGGGCTGTCTCCGCCTCAGAAACTTCTTCGACGGTCAGGAGTCTTTCGGCATCTCTCTGCATTAACCTGTCTGCCAAAATGATCGCTGGATTGACCTGCTCGCTTTCAGCCCGTAAAAGATCCAACGGCGAATCATCGCCCTGCATAGCCTTTGTGCTGCGCTCGCTTGACGATGGTGACGCTCAGCTTTCCATCCTTTACCTCCCGCGTGATGTTCGCATTCTCTATCGAAGCGAAATGCGGCTGAAGGACGACCTTTAGCGTCTTATCTTCTTGCGCGAGCGACGCATCCAGCTCAAACGTTTGGCCTTCGATCTTAATGGTCGCCTTAGGATCGGTTACGGGGAGCTCCGCACCGGAAGCTTCCGTCGAAGCCGCATCGGCGCTATTCGTTGTGCCCGCCTCATTCTCGGCAGGGGGAGTATTTGTTTCGTTTGCCATGATTTTTAAGAAGCGAACAGATTCCGCTGATCTTTCGGTTGTTCTTGACCTGCCGGGCTTGGAGTTGGGGTGCTGTCGATGCTCGTAGCCTTTGTCACCTCACTGGCAATCGTGTTCTTATCGGTTGGCTTGGAGGCCCGCTTCTTTGTTGGGGGTTTTTCCTTCTTCAGTTTCTCCGCTGCTAGTCCGGGAAGAGCATTTCTGTATTGATCAAGAGCGTCCAATAGCTGGGCGGACAAATTCGGTCGACTATTGACATCAGGGATATTGGAAAAGAGTATTTGCGGAGCGAAGTTGTGCGAGCGGACGCTTAGAACGCAGTCGCGGACTCCGTTGGCTTCTGGCAACAACTGGATGACGGCCGTGACAGTACAGGAATCGAAGTTAAATGGTTCCTGTTCCGATAGGATGACCGGCTTTACCGGCTGCTCTCCAAAAATAGGTTCTACTTCTCCTTGAGGACCGGAACTCGCTTCGGAAGGCTGGATCGGCTTCTCGTCCTCGACAACCGAATCAACATCGATTTCACCGTAATCAGCTTTCACTTCGGAGTCAGTCTCAGCAACCGATTCTCCGACCTCGCCCCTTTCTTCCATTGGCGTGCGATAGTTCCGTTCAATGCTCTGCTCACCGTCCGAATCTACGACATTACTTGTACCGGCTGAACTTAATATTGACGCGATCTCATCTTCGCATTCGGGAATACATTCGTTAGCGTAAGACGGCCGTTCCTCGCCTCCGTCTTCGGAATCGACTATGCCAAGAAACTCATCTTGCTGTGCTGGTAGTTCGTTCGATTCGACCTCAGTCTTAGGTACCGACGATACTGCTGTATCGGGAGTACTGAGCTTTTCCTCCGATCGCATCGTTATAGCATTGGTAACGGATGGTAGTTTGGAAGGCTCACGTTCGATCTCTCGCAGCCTTTCCAAGAACTTGCTCAGAAAGATATTACGGACCGTGACCTCTTCGTGGGAACGAGTCATATATTGAGCTCCATTCCAAAGCTCTAGTCCGATCTGCTGATTTGATTGCCCGCTGCTCTGGAATCCGTCGTTCCGTGACACTTCCTCAGCAAGCGCACGAGCCGTAAAGATAAGTTGCTCGATCCTTTCCCGATTATCAAGAGGAATGAACGAACCGCTATTTAGAATTTCCATGTCACTATCTCCACAGTCCTATCGACCGCCTGTTTCTTCCGGCTTGCATAACTGGACCAAAAGAAAAAGGGTTCGCGACGAATCGCGAACCCAAAAACTCGAGTATTGGTTGTATCAGGCTGCTGCCGCAAAAGTAGCGGGTGGATCTGGGGGAGCCACAAACCGTTCTTGGTTCTTTTTAAGAATCCGGGAGATCGTTGAATGAGTTGTATTGATCGATCGCGCCGCACGTCGTAGATTTCCGTTTGAACGCTTCAGAGCGTGTTCGACGAAAGTTGCAGCAGCTTTGACATAGACGCTATCAAGATCATCGGTCTCCGGATCAAGTATTACAGTAAGACATTTGTGGCCTTCTTCAGCCGCTGGCAACGGCTCGACAAAACATTTGGCCTCATTACTAATTAGTTGGTTGACGAGCTGAAGAGTGATCGCCCGTTCGTCTATAGATTCCACGGCAAGTCGCGTTGCGAAATTCCGAAGCTCACGATAGTTACCTTTCCATTCGAGGTCCTCAATTGCAGCAAGTGCGGCCTTTTCGACCTGAAACGGAAGCTCAAGACCGATCGTTCCTCTTTCAGTTTCCAACTGATCAAGAAACGTCTCTACGATCCGTTCTTTCTGATAGCGAAGAGGCAGAGTTTCGAGTTGTAGAATGTTCAAACGGTCAAAGAGATCCGCTCGAAAGGTACCATTGCGCACCATCAACTGCAGATCCTTTGAAGTAGCAGCGATTATTCTAACGTCTATGTCCCGCTCCCGATTGCCGCCGACGCGACGGATGCGTTTTTCCTCGACGGCCTTTAGGAGTTTCGCCTGGAGGCTCAAGGACAACTCGCCGATCTCATCCAAAAAGAGTGTTCCGCCGTCCGCCGTTTCGAATAGCCCCGATTTCACAGCATTCGCTCCCGTGAACGCCCCTTTCTCGTATCCGAAAAGTTCCGATTCGAGAAGTTCCGCTGTAAAGCTCGCGCAGTTTATGCTGACAAACTCCCTCCGAGATCGTGAACTCATTTCATGAAGTCGCTTGGCGAGAGTTGTCTTTCCAGTGCCCCTCTCACCCATTATGAGTACATAGTGCGGAACTCTTGCGTATAGAACTACTTTTTCGTCCAAGATCGACGTTGCCTTGAAAGGTCTACCATCCGTGTATTTGTCGGCCATAAGGTCTTTTCTCCGTACATTCTTGGATTTGCAGTGCTGTTCGATAGCTTTAGCGGGTTTTCCGTGGACGAAAAACCCGATTCACAAATTCGATATTTCAGCCTGCATAAGTAAAAACCCGCAAAAACCGGAGAGGTTACGTTTTGATAGCAATTATTTTTATGACTGCGAACCGTTATGGCGCGAACAATCCGTTTACCAAAGGATCTCCGTTCTGACCTGGCGGAGATTTTTCGCTGGAGCCGGCGAGGCAGCCAGTCGATTCGAGATCAGGTTCAATGAGCCATTCCGGCAGAGTGACAGGTTCTTGTTTAGTAAGTTCTTCAGAACCGATATTGAGTTCCGGGAGAAAGGAAATGCTTGTCGATTCGGGTGGATACAAGGACAACACCCGTTCCAAAGCGAGCCACGGTGACTCCTCCGGCAAAAAAAATCTTTGCCGGCCATGCTGCACGATATTAACGAGTCCCATTCCTCGAAGCTCTCTGATCTGCTCGAAAGTGGACGGACATACCTCGGTGAGCAACTGTCCTTGAAACCGCGACGATCGCACCGTGACATCTCCGATCAGGTTGACGCTGTTCTTCTCGAAATCAACGACTCTAAGTACTTCATTGGCCGTTGTTGGAATACTGGCGCGAAGGCCAAAGTGCTGTCGAATATCTTTGAGCCATTCCTCCGATATCCGAACGCCGACAACCCTTGTTCCGTCATCGGTCGTGGTTCGAACGATATTCAGAGCATCGTGACTTAGAGTTTTGAGATATTTCCAAATCGGAAGCAATGCACCGCTAAGGATATGTACGGTCCTGTTCTCAAATGCGGGTATTTTGTTCTCCTCTCTGACCCACCAGTCTTCTGCTTTGGTCTTGGGGACTATGCGATATCGCTGATTTAACTCACCCTCCCGCATATAGCCGATGTTGCGTCCGACAGGCTTTGTGATCGAGAACATCTGGTATCGTTCACCCGTCTCCGGATCGGTGTGGGATAAAGTTCTTCTCACTGCGATGAACGAACCGTCTCGTCGGTCCTGAAAGAACTGGTGGATCTCACTAGCCGCCATGTCCCGATACCGGGCCGGTGTCGTTGCGACTTTAAGTTCGAGCTTGTAATAGACAGTCTTTGCTCCAGTCAGAGGATCTGAGTTTAGAACCTGCGGCGATCCCGAGATGCCGACCGACATCGCTTTCAGGTCTTCCATCCCGTCATCGAGTTTTCCTTTTTGTTTGAGGTATTCGATGGTCTCTAGGAATGTGGCGTAGAAGTGATCAAATAGTGCGTTCTGCCGGTCAACCTCTAACGAGAGAAGTCTATTCAGGAATCGCGGGATATTTGTCTTCTCGCTATCCGGAACTTCTTCAGCCCCGTCGATGGTCTTCACAAGCCCCATGTCTCTTAGAGCTTGCTTTGGATCGTCGATCCCTTCGATCTCGCGTCCTCGCATGATGCCGGTCAGTACGACACTTAACGCCGAACGCCCTTCTCTGGATTCAAGATTATATTTATCGAGGTTTCCGGCCTTTTCGGCACGCCGGTCGCCTTTCGTGAGGGCTCCCATATTACCAAGCCTTCTGGCGATAGTTGAGGAGAACCTTTTCTCGCCTCCGAGTTCCGTGAAGACGAGCAGATAGACTGGTGGTGCCACCTGACCCGTCCGATGTGTGCGCCCGAAGTCCTGGATCTGCTTATCGGCTGACCATTTTAGCTCCGCAGCAATATGGAGACGTCTCTGCTGATTCCCAACGGTATTGCCCGCATGAAGGCTGTCTCCGGTCGATGCCACCTCAGACATGACTGCGATCCGCTTATCACCATTCTGAAAGGCGTTCTTTTCATGGAGGTTGATAAGCTTTGAAGGGACACCAGCAAGTTGACGCGGTCGATACTCCAGTGTGCCATTCGCTGTCCGGATCAGGCGTTTCTTCCTGCCGGTCATCTCTGCAATGTTCTCTACCCCGAAGTAGTTCACGAGTTGATCGAGCGGATGCTCCGGGACTTCCAGAATGGACAGCTTGTCCAATAGCTCTGCCCTCAGTTGCAAAGCCGCACGGCTCTCAACCTGATCGCCGTTAGGGTGAATGAGCGGAATGTACTCGACAGTTCCGCTATATGGATTGGTTCTTTCCTGAAAACATGCGGTCGGAAAACAATTCGCTACTAGTCGAGTAAGCGTTTCTCTCGGACTGAAATCGAGGCTGTCGATCGCTTCCTCCTGGTCGGCCGCCCTTTCTATCTGCTTCTTGGTCTGGCTCTCGCCCGTGCCCGTTATCGAAACAACGACCGATTCTTTTCTGCTGAGAGCATCTTCGATCTCGCGGATGAGTGTCGGGACCTTGAAGGCAGTTATGAGATTGCGAAAACATCTCTGATGCTCGGCCCAGAACTGATTGACGGCGCTGCTTCGGGTGGCTTTGCCGGAGTTCGTTAGTTCAAGTGCACGATGGATATTCCGAAACACTTCCTGCCAGCCCTGGGCCATATTGTCGTACATCCTCCGCTGAACAGGAGTGAGTATATGTATGACTTCGCGAAACTCTACCGACAAGCCGGATTCAGGATCAGTTCCCATACTCAAGTTGCCGCATAGGTATCGTCCCATCGCCTTAAGATCCCGGCATACCATCTCCAAAGCACCGACTCCTCCGGACTCGATCTCTTCAGCGAATTGCTCGAATCCTATCGGAAAGTTGGTTCCTTCTCCCCATAAACCAAGCCGTGACATATAAGCGAGGTGTCTCACCTCACCCGCAGAAGTTGCCGAGGAGTACACTACTCTCACATCCGGAAACTTCTCGGGATTCTGGACCTCAAGTACCGCAGCGCCGGTCTGGGTCGAGTTGCCGCGGTCGTCAGCAAAGGCGTATTTCGCTTTATGACCTTCATCAAAGATCACGACTCCGTCAGGACCGAGCCAACGGGTTATCTGATCGATCCTTTTGTTTCCCTTCTTCGACCTGGCTATTAACGATCGATACGTGCAGAAGATTATGCCGTCTTCGATGTCGATTTCCTGATCGGTTGGAAAGTCATTTATCAGTTTGATAGGAGGCACTAGCCCAATCCTTTTGAACTCGTCTGAGACTGCTTCGATCAGATCGGCCTTTACCGAGAACCATACCGCTCGTCTTCGTCCCTGAAACCAGTTATCCAGAATTATCCCAGCTAATGTCGAAGTCTTACCCGTTCCGGTGCCGTCGCCGATGCTGATGCCCGCCCGTGCTCCGTCCGCCAGTCTCTGTTCGTGCGCCTGGCCAGCGTAGATGATCCGCTCCAATTGCATTGCGGAGAGTTTTCCCGTGTCGGAGAGATACTTTGGCAGTCGCGGGCGATAACGGATCGGCGGGGGTTCGACGTTTGCGAGTCCCGGCGGTTCCACGATCACGCCAGGGTGTGGTGAACCACCAAAGACATATCTTGGAGAATAGATCTGAATGTCCGGATCACTTGTTGTTTGTTCAACCGTCGAAATCGGTTGACCCAAAGCGATCGTGGGCGCAGGAAATTCTTCCGAACCCTGTTCTTGGATTGAGTACATTTATTTTGTCTTTGGATCAGAAACGATATCCAGTGCCGATGATTGTTCAAAAGCGTGCTCGACCGATCGAGCGGCGATATGAGGAACGCGTTCGATCTTTGCGGATGCATTCTGAGGTGCAATCGGTTTCGTTCCAACAATGAGCGTCGTCTTAACGCTTGTGCCGTTGCAGTAGAACTCACGGCCAGGCAGTTCGATCGAGGCTTTTAATAGGGTCTCGGGATGGAGATAGTCCCAGAATCGGCAACCATTGCGGGATCTCGGTGAGCCATTCTCGCCAAGTATAATAGCGAACCTTCCGCCTTTTTTAAGTCTTCGCAAGGCAGAGTCAACATGGTGGAAACCGTATTCGATGCTATTTCTCTGGACTCGTCCTCCGCTTGAGGAGAATGGTGGATTGGCGATAACCACATCGGGAATCAAATGCTCCGGCAACAGATCATCGATGAATTCTCCATCAAAGCCATACGGTTCGAATCCCAGGGTTTGAGCTAATAGCCGCCGTCTCGAGTCGATCTCGTTTGCTATTACACTTGCTCCGGCCGCCTCCGCCCATACAGCGAGACTGCCAGTTCCGCAGGACGGTTCAAGAACGGCCTCACCGGGCTGAATATTGAGAAGATATGAGGCGAGGTATGCGATCGCGGCAGGAGTGGAAAACTGCTGATACGTTATCTGGGTTTCACTTCGCCATGTCTGCGTTGGCAGTCGTCTCTGTAGCGGTCTAAGGATTGTTGAAGCTGCTTCGGCTGGATCAGTTCTTACTAGCAGCTCATTTCCATATTTCTTCTGAATAAGTGTGTTGAGTGCGGTCTCGGCTATCTCATGGAAGATATGTGAATCGACAGTAGCCTCAAATCCATATTCCTTGCAGAGTTTGATCAGTTCCCTATTCGAGATCGGCAGGTCACCGTCTGCGATTTTGGCGATTCGTTCAATGAGGCTTGTAAGTGAGTTTTTAGAAACAGTTGGCTCGCACATGACGCGAACTGCCAGCCGCCTATTTTTGCAAATAGATTCCGGCGAGTTGATGGCTTGCCGCTTCAAAGCAATCAGGCGTCAGCGATCTCAACCATTCACAAACATATAGATTCTTAATTGGTGCCCCCGCGATCAATGCGTCGTCGATACCTTTGAAGCGTTTGTCCCAGGCAAGGATTCGGGTGGGGTGATCGTAGGACAAGAACTGCTGCTCTCGACTTCGAAGGGAGATAAGTGACGCAATGGCTCTCGCAACGTGCGGATTCGTAAAGCCATCCGCGTCGAAGGCAATTTCCAAAGTCTTCTTCCGAGCCGTCTTGATGATTTCCGGGTGAGAGGTGGCTACACCGCTGTTTCCCACAACGTATCGATCATTTAGAAAAGTTTGCACGGTAGCGGCCTTCAACGCGCCTTCCGTAACCAAAACTTTCTCGATCGTTTTAGCTTTAAGACCCACAGCACCTTCGTGATGGAGGGGGGTTCCAGGGCCGCATCCATCCCGCTGTCGGATGGATGAAAGCCAGATATACCGTCTCGACCTTTCTGGGGTTTCGCCCATGAACTTGATCTGGCAAGCCTGAATCAAACTATCTCGACCATGGAAAGGAATGATAAGCAGATCATCAACCGAGTCGAAATCACCCCCGAGTCGAACGCTTCCGTCGGCCCCTCGCCAGAATCCGGGAACACCTATCAATACAGGCAAGGAGATCTCCTCTTTTGCGAATGATTGGAGAAGTGACCGAACTAGTCGCTGGCGCTCGATAACTGCTCCCGGAAATAGACCGTAGCGACTCGGATCTCGAATTTGGGCCCTGGCCATCCTCGTTGCAAAACGCGAATCATTGTATTTGGATAATGGCGAAAGGCGAATAAGTTTTTGATAGATCTTATTTCTGAGTTCAATCGGAGCTATTGGAGGTTGTTTTACCTGACCGATATTTCTCGCTGAAACAATATACCTGGAACCGCGGGGGGCTGTATTGTTGCGATAGTAGATCCCCCAGCCGTTAGTACTAAGTCTATCCGCGTTTGTGCAAGATCGGGCGCAGAAAGAAATACTATGGTCTATCGTAGTGCTGCACCAATCCGGTTTGCCGCATATCCGGCATGGACTCTTTCTTGATACTCTTCGGTAGCTGATAACCATCTCTTTCCTTTCCTGCTACTGTTCACGCTCTTTTTCCACCGCTTTTTTGCATTCTGAAAGGAATAAAATCGATTGGTGTAAGGTGACATTGTCGCTTGACAACATGTCACAGATATCCCGACTCGAAGCCGCAAAGGATCTCGTGCGTCTCAGCCGGGGGAATCTACCTTCATCCACGTGCCGATCTGATAGTGATTTAGGACTTCAGAATCGGTTCGAAAGCTGTCGGTAGCCGTATGAGAAGGCGAGGTCCGGGGTCTCGGTTTGTTCCATTAAAGGCCATTTGCCGGGTCGCTTAGGGTCAGCTTGAAACGAGCCCCTCGCTCGGCGTTCGCGGCGGTCAGTTCCCCTCTGTGTTGGGCGACGATCCTATGCGCGACTGAGAGGCCGAGCCCCGATCCTTTCTCTTTGGTCGTGAAGAACGGATCGAAGATGCGGTCCAGGTCGTCGGCGGCAATTCCGTCCCCCGTATCATCGACTTCGATCGCCACTGCGCCTTCAGATTTATACGTCCGGAAGACGACTGTGCCGCCGTTAGGCATCGCGTCGAGGGCGTTGATCGCGAGGTTCAGTAGCACCTGCACGATTTGCTCTGTGTCGATTTCGATCGGTGGCAGTTCCGAGCTCAACTCCCTTTTTATTGCAACGCCGCCCGCCGCCGCTCGCTGGTCTACAAGCGATATGACCGATTCCACAAGTTCGTTGACGTTCGACGGCGCTGTGGAGAGTTTCGGCGGTCGGGCGAATCTGAGGAATTCACCTACAAGCTTGTCGATCCGGCCCACCTCGACCTTCGCGATACGCGCAAATTCACGTCGCGGGCTGTCCTCGGGGATTTCGTCCTCGAGAATCTCAATTGCGCCCTTGATCGCGCCCAACGGATTGCGGACTTCGTGAACCACCCCGGATGCGATCTCCGCAACTGAGGAAAGCCGTTCTGCCCGCAACAGCTGCCCGACGGTCTGTCGGAGATCCGCATACGCGGTTTGAAGCTCGGCGTTGATCCGCTCGGCACGTTCGTGTTCTCGCCGTTTCTGATCCCCAAGCCACCCAGTCACCGCCCCGATCACGAAGAACAACGCGATCTCTGCGTATTGGTTCAAGGCGTACTCGTAATTTTGGTGTTGCCAATGAAGTAAAATATGCGGGAGGTATGAGATTGCGGCGAACGCGGCCGCTCCGATTCCGCCACGCAGCCCGTACCAGAATGCGGCCAGGATGATCGGGATGTAATAGATCCTCTGGTAGATTTGATGGAGGACGATGCTGTCAACCGGGGTGACGTAATGGAGCACCGCGACGAGCACGATCGTCCCGGCGAGCACTATCACGGCGGTCAACGAGCTCCTATTATTCATCAAGTCCGAACTTCTGCATTCGGTAGATCAACGCGCTTCTCGTGATGTTGAGATAGCGGGCCGCCTGCGACTGATTTCCATCGTGAAGGTTCAGGGCGTGCGCGATGATCTCGCGTTCCAAACTTTCGAAGGATATTCCATCCGGCGGTAGCTCGATCTTCGCACCGCCGAAACTTGTCGCCGGCTCCCGGATGTATTCGGGAATGTCGGCGACGCCGAGGCTGTTTTCATCCGAAAGTACCACCATCCGCTCGATCACGTTTTCGAGCTCCCGGACGTTCCCCGGAAACGAATATCCGGAGAGCGATTTGACCAACTCCGGTTTCATCTTCAAATTCTCGAAATTATGCTTCTGCTTCGCCCGGCGGAAAAAGTGATTGGCGAGCAGCGGAATGTCATCCCGCCGCGATCGCAAGGGCGGTAGTTTTATCGGCACCACCGCGAGACGGAAATACAAGTCCTCTCGGAAATTTCCGGACGCGACCATTTCCTTAGGGTCTTGGTTGGTGGCGGCGATCACCCGCACGTCGAATTTTCGAGGATCATTTTCACCCAGCCGGACGACCTCGCGCTCCTGCAACACGCGGAGCAGTTTGGGCTGCAAGGGCAGCGGCATCTGGCCGATCTCATCCAAGAAAAGCGTTCCGCCGTCAGCCGCTTCGAACTTTCCTTTCGTGTCGCTGGTCGCGCCCGTGAAGCTCCCGCGTTTGTAGCCGAAGAGTTCCGCCTCGATCAGCGTTTCGGGGATCGAACCGCAGTTTACTGGGATGAACGGTTTGCGCTTCCGGCGTCCTGAAAAGTGAATGCCCTTAGCGATGAGTTCTTTCCCGGTGCCCGATTCGCCCGAAATCAGCACCGTCACGTCCGACCGCGAAACCCGCTCAACCATCTTCATCACGCTCGCCATCGCGGCCGACTCGCCGATGACGTTGTCGAGCCGGAACTCGCGTTCGACCAACTCCCGAAGCTGCTGGTTCTCATTCCTTGTTTCGCTAAAGCTCAAGGCTCGCTCGATGGTCAAAAGTATTTCGTCCCGATTGAACGGCTTGTTGACGTAATCGAATGCCCCCAGCTTCATCGCGCTGACGGCGGTCTCCACCTCGCCGAACGCGGTCGTGACGACCACCGGGACATCACCGTTGGTAGCTTTAATTTTCTCCAAAAGCTCGAGTCCGGATAGTCTCGGCATTCGAAGATCCGTGATGACGCAATCTACCTCGTTCTGCTCGAAGATCGTTAGCGCTTCTTGTCCGTCGGCCGCTGAAATGACTTTGTAACCCGCTTCGCCTAGTTGAAATTCTATAACCCGACGGAGGTTTTCGTCGTCATCGGCGAGAAGAACTGTATGGCTGTAGTTTTTTTTCACTATTTGGTGTCGGCTTTCCTTTCAACAAGCCATACCTCGATCTTCCGGAGCGTCTCGATCGCTCGGGCCGTTTCACCTTCCTGCACGAGTCTCCCGAATTCGAGATATTTTTTTGCCAGTTCGTCCAATAGGGCGGCGTCCGCCCCGATCTCGGCCGCGAGGCGGTTGGCCGTTTCGTCGAGCCGAACCGAGTTGCGGTTTTGGAGTGTGCGTGCGGTCGCCACGATCCGGAGTGCCGGTGCGTCGAGTTGACGCTGGAAGGCAACGACCGCTTCCTCAAGGGCCCTCAGTTGCCGTTCACGCCAGTTCGCCCGCCAGAGGAACACGCCGAACGCGACGGCGACGACGAAATAGAAAACACGGAAAATGAAGGCAGTGGGATGAGGCGCGAAGATCTCGGACCATAACCCACCCGCGTGTACATCCGCACCGAGTTCGACGTGCATGACAGCATCGATCACCCAGGCGAATGCCCCCAAGCCGATCCCGAACCAGATTTCCTTGTAGCATCTAAGAAACTTCATGTTCCCCGCGTCACGTGTGTCACCTGACCTCGAACGTTAAGGTGGCCCACTTGGATTCGTAGTTGAGCTTCGGATCGTCGAGTCGGGCCATGTTGATGAACCGCACGTACCATTTTCCAGCCCCGTCAAGCTTAAACTTCGCGATACCCTTCTTATCGGTGCGGACATCCTGGCCTGTCAAAACCTTTCCGTCCGCCTCGCGCCCGGACTGAACAAATTGATTCGAGAGCGGCTTCCCATCCTTAAGGCAGAGTATCTCGATCGAATCGCCGGACTTCAACGTGTACGGGTTCTGCTGCGGGACGAGCTCGACCGGGTAACCAAGCACCGTCTTGAAATTGTCCGTTCGGGCGTCACCGGCCTGAAAGATCGCCTTCACGTGCTTCGAATACCTTTCACGCACCTTCTTGTCGAGCTCCTTCCTCTCCTTCCTTTCGGCGAGCGTGTCCGGGATCCCGTCATGAGACAGATAGTCGTTGAAATCTTTCCCTTCCAGATCGATCTCGCGTTCCATCGTGGACATACCCGCAACATATGTTCCGGCGTCCTTGACGTCCACGCTCAGAAAAGAGGTCGTCTCGTTCTTGGTGAAATTCGCCTCGACCGGTTTCGTCCGAGCTCCGTCCGGGGCTACGATGCTCACATCCCGCAGGCGAGCGAAATTGACCGCCCCTTCGCTTGCCATGAACGTTCCGTTCAGGATATTTATCGTCACCTTGGAATTCGCCGCGACGAAAAAGCTGTCGAGTTTGAGAAAAAGATCGTGACCGAAAACCTGCACGGTTAAAAGAACCAATGCAAGTGCCGCAATGAATAAAGCTTTTCTCTTCATAATCGTTCCTTCTATTTTATCTCGAACGTCAACGTCGCCCATTTCGATTCGTAATTCACCTTGGGGTCGTCCACCTTGACCATGTTGATGAACTTCGCGTACCACCGGCCGACGCTTTCGAGCCTGATCTTGATCATCCCTTTCGCGTCGCTCCTGACGGATTTTTCAGCGGCCAGCTTGCCGCCGGATTCATACCCGACCAGAACGGTCTGACCGACAAGCGGTTTGCCGTCTTTCAAGCATAGTACATCAAGGCTATCGCCCCGCTTTGATCGATACGGGTTTTGCTGCGGGATCATCTCCACCGCGTAGCCCAGAACGGCCTTGTAATCGTCCGTCTGCAGCTCGCCGGCCTGCAAAATCGTCTTAACATATTTGGAGTAGCGATACCGCGCGTCCTTATCGAGTTCTTTGTCCCGCTTGCGGCTGTCCAGGACATCCGGGATGCCTTCGAGCGTAAGATATTCGTTGAACTCCTTCGCGGCGAGAGCGTTCTCACGCCAGTTCGTCGAAAGCCCGACTACGTAGTTTCCGGTCTCCGAGGTCGCGACGGTCAGGAACGCGGTCGTCTCGTTCTTGGTGAAGTCGGCTTGTTTAGGGTGCAAGCGCTTCCCGCCCGGGGACACAACGCTAACATCCGTAAGCCTGTCGAACGGGACCGCGGCTTCGCTGCTCATGAACGTGCCGTTCATCACGCTCAACCGCACCGACCCGCCGGGTTTAATGAAAAAGCTCTCCGGCTTCAGGAACAGATCGTGCCCGAACGCCGGCAAAACAAGTAGCGCCGCGATCAGCATAAAGCTAACGATTTTTTGTTTCATTTATCCTCCGTCGAATTATGTTTGTTTGACCGCTTTTAAGAGCCGGATAGTGCCGAACAAGCCGTTGAAGAAATCAATCTCCTCGACCTCGACGAAACCTTCCTGCACGACCATATGCGGCAGCCGCCCCTCGAAATTGTCTTTAGTCGTTTCCGAACCATCGAGCACTTGGATGAACCGCGAACCCAGCTTCATAAGCAGATTCGCAGGCGTGCCCCAATCCGCAATGTGCAGTTCGCCATCCGATTTCAAGACCCGTCTTGCTTCGGCCAAGGAGCGTCTCTTGTTCTCCTCGGACACGTGATGAAAGAACAGGCTGGAAACGACGCGATCGAACGACTCGCCCGGGTACGGCAGGTCGAAAGACATCCCGTGAACGTAGTGAACCGTAACGTCCCGATCGCGAGCTTTCTTCCTCGCTAAGCGGAGAATGTTCGGATCGCCGTCGATACCGAAAACCTCCGCTCGTGGCTCTTGCTCATGTATGAGTAATGCGAGCGTGCCGGTGCCGCATCCCAAGTCCAAAACGCGATGACCGGCCGTTATCCTCGCCTGCTTTACCAGCGCATCCTTGAATAGCCGCTCGCGGGTCGTCCATCCCACGACCGTATCGTAGAGAGGCGTCAACGCATGATAGGACAGGGCAGGAACATACCGGTCATTATTCATCAGCTCGTCGGATCAGAGGTCGTAAGCGGGACTAGTCAGGTAGACCGCCGACGATTAGCCGTGCAAATTACGTTCCGCGGAATTCCTAGGGTAACGCGGCGGTTATCCGTGCACGCAGCGCGCAGATGCGCGTTTGCGGACATGGGTGTCTGCTAACGCACACGTATCGGCAGATACCCTACGCCCTAACGCATTAGGCGAGCATTGATATGGCGGCCTCGTAGAGGGGCGGAGCCGCTCATGAGCGAGAATACCGGGTAGAGGCGGGTTCAGGCTACGAACACTTCCGTAAGATCATCGTTCATGACGGGGAAGGACCCATCTGGTCCGCCGTATCCATCAATTTTTCGATTGTCCTATGCGAGGTCCGATTCTGGCGTTTCAGCCGGTTCATCTCGTCCAGTTTGGCGGACCGGGCCGAGCTGACGTTACGGACCTTTACTCTTCACCCCAGTGTAGTCGCCTTTGGGGCTCCTCGCATACCATGCGGAATCGCCATGGTGCTTCTTGAACTCGTCGGGGGGGGGCGCCGGACCGAATCCCTCCCGATAGCAAACTGCGTCTGGGCATGTCCTCCGGCGACATTTTCATCATCGAGCACGCGCGGTAGTCCGCTTACCCCTGACGATCATTAACTCGGCCATAGGCTGCCCGGCGAAACGCTCGCTTCGGAGCTTTTGCATCTCCGCGAATGTCCGTTCTGCTACCCGTCGGTCATTTTCTCCGCAAGTGCCCACATACCTGCGTTTTGGGATTTGTTTTCCCCCACCTTTGACATCTTCACGCCCGCCGTCGGAGTGGTGCATCCTTGATCATGTACAGGACTGGAGATCCGCTTGATTTGTTCGCGTTCCGGCTTTATGCATTGCCTAAACCGATCAAGATCCGTGCTGCTGGTGATCGCCACTGCCGAGTTTTGTCTTGAGCCACTCAGCTCGGAGCATAAAGCTTCCGTTGGTCACAACGCGATCGCCGACATTAACACCTTCCAGTACGGGAAATCGCCCGTTCACCTCGCTCCCCAATCTGACCATTCTCATTTCAAAGATGTTCGGGTCCGATGTTGCGATGAAAATTACCTGGCGGCTCTCGATGTTCTGAACAGCGGACGCAGGTACGACGGGAACGGTCCGCTCGCTCTGGCCCAATGAGCCGAACGCGACGTTCACGTACATCCCAAGTTTTAACGTGCGGTCGGGGTTTACCAACTCGACCCTTACTTTCGCAGTTCGCGTCGCCTGATCAATCGCGGGATCGATGTACGTTACGTGGCCGCGGAAAAGCCGATTCGGGTAGGCACCTGTCGTGATGCTCGCACCGCTCCCGACCCGCAGCCGGGGCAAATCCTGTTCGAAAACCTGGGCGATCACCCACACGTTCGACAGGTCGGTTACGCGAAGCAGCTCCTTGTTCGCCTCCACGACCTCGCCGGCGTTGACCGTTCGGCTTGTTACCGTACCGCTGATCGGTGCAGGGATTGCGAGTTCGGAAGTGACCTGCGATGCGTTCCTGAGCGAATTCACCCGGTCCGGCGGCATGCCGTAAAGGATCAACCTCTGCCGCGTCGTCGCCAATTCGCTTTCCGACGAGCGGAGTTTGTTCAGGGCCTCCTCGTTCAGGGCTCGGGTTTCGGGATTGATCTCCACAAGCCGGCCCGCCCTTTCGTGACGCAGACGGGCCTCCGTCATTTCGGCTTCGGCGGTTCGGAGCTTGGTAGTGTCCTGTTCGAGTTCCTCGCGGCTTGCTGCACCTATCTTCATGAGACGGGTGGTCCGCTGATATCGGTTCTGCATCTCCGCGAGCGCAGCTTCCGCGGCTTTCAATTGTTTCGCCGCCTGGTCCAGTTCTGTTCGCCCAGGCTGGTTTATCCCGACCAAACGTTGCGTGCGTTCGTAGTTCCGCCGGTTATTTTCCGTTTCCGTCCGAAGAGCAATGTAGCGGGACTGAGCTTCCGCGAATTCATTACTGAATACCACCGCGACTATCTCCCCTCTGTCCACAGTTTCCCCGAGTTCCGGCGATATTGAGCGAATCACGCCGCCCAGGAGTGTCAGGGCCGGTGTGTTGCGGTAAGCGTTGGCTTCGATCACGCCCGTCGACGCTGTAAGGCCGACCTCGGCAGCGAGCTGTTCGCCGACGGCCTCGATCGAGATGCCGGAGGTGGCGAGCTGTTCGGGCGTGATCGTCAGTGTTTGCCCCATCAAGGGCTCCCCCGCCGGCAGATCGTCCATAGCGGTGGAACGCGGGGCAGGTACCGGCTGCCCGGCCCTACTGTCCCGGATGGCAAAATACCAAACGAGCAGGAGGATCAGCCCCGCGGCCGATATGGCGGCGGCGGCGATCACTCCAGGGTGAACGCGCTTTGATTCGGGCTCGTCGGTGGTAATTTGCTCCGTGTGCGAGACGACGGTTCCGTCACCGTGGAGCACGGTGTTCTCCGTTTCCGTCAAGGGGCGGTCCGGCTCAGGGGTGTAGTTCTCGTCTTTTTCGTTCATTTGCTTATCAGTTCCGATGCGTTCACGACGCGGAGGATCTCCACGCGTGCCAAGTAAGATTCAAGCTGCGAATCGATAAATCCGCTTTCGGTCTCGATGAACCGGTGATGCTCCGCAATGAAGTCCAGCAGCGTTTTAGAACCAAGCTCGTAAGTTTCCCGCACCACCGAAAGATTCTGTGCTGCCTGGCCGCGCACTCCGACACGGTATATCTCCATCGCGCGGGTCGACCGGTTGTAACGGACGTAGGCGGTTGCTACCTCCCTGCGGATCGTCAATTCGCCGAACTCCCGACGTTTCCTGGCAGCTTCTTCCTCGAGGATCGCGGCCTCGATCGAACCCTGATTCCGGTTCCTGACGGGGAGGTTCAGCCGCACACCGAACGTGAAGAAATTCGATCTCATTTCGATCGGCTGCAGCCCGCCGGCCTCGTCGATCCCCGAGAGCGGGAACCCCGACCTCATACGTTGGTATCCGGCCATCACGTCCGCATCGATCCGCCCCTCCGTCCGCGCTTGTTCGATCCGTGCCGCGGCGAGTCGCTCGACCGCCCGCGCGCCCGCGAGGTCCGTGCGCCGGTCCAGAGCCTGCCGCGTCGCCTCGTCCTGCGGGGGGAGCTGGTCGATCAAACCGTCGAAATCGCCACGTATCCGAAGCGGCTCCTCCGGCGGCATGCCGATCAGATTCCTTAGCTCCAGCATGCGCATCTCGACAGCGCCTTCGCTCATTTCCCGGGTCGCACGAATGCGGTTGAGCTCGACCGTTTCCATGCTCCGCTCGAGCGGCGGCGTCCTGCCTTCTTCCACCCTCGCGGCGACCAAGCTGAAATTCTCCAGCGCCTTGGCAAGCATTTCTTCCGTGAACCTTAGCTTGAGTGCGGCGGCCAATGTTTCACCAAACTTCGCTCGCACCTCGGCGGCGACCTGCCGCTCCCGTTCGGCGACCGCAAGCTCGCGAATGTCGAACTCACGCTCAGCAACGCGGACGCGAGCACCGCGCCTGCCACCCAGTTCGAGCGGCAATCCGCCCTCTATCATCAGGCTGTGGTCGGACCCGCCGATCATGCGTGTGCCGCTCACCTCGACGCTGGGGTTCGGCCGCAGCCGGGCCTGTCGGATCAGGGCTTGGCCGGCATCGGCTTCTTTGCGCATCGCCGCGATCTCGGGATTGTTGGCGATCGCGAGTTTCACAAGATCGTCCGCCGTTCGGCCGCCCGTTTGATCCAGATATTTCAGGTGCGAGGGCGAATTCGGGCCCGCCGTCCGCAGTTGCGGAAGTGTTGGCACCTGCGAGCGGGCCGTGATGCAGGCATGGGGGATCATCAGCACAACGATCAACGCTGACAGCGCTCTTTTTGATAATCCTATCGAGAAATGTTCCATCTTTATGCTACACCCAGTCGCCTTTAGAGTTATCATCCGGCACTCCACTTCCCACTTCTCGCTTCAGTTCCCATAGCCGCATCCAGTAGAAGATCACCGGCGTCACGATCAGGACATGCACGAGGCTCGACACCATACCGCCGAAAACTGGAGTCGCAAGCGGTTTCATCAGTTCCGATCCGGCGCCTGTGCTCAACATGATCGGGAGTAATCCGGCGACGATCGTCGTCACCGTCATCACCTTTGGACGGAGCCGAAGGAGCGCTCCCTCGGTGACGGCCTCGAGAAGAGTTTCCCTGTCGAGCCGACCCAGTTCCTCCTTTTTCCGCTTAACAGCCTCTTCCAGGTAAACAACCATGACAATCCCGGTCTGCACCGCAGCGCCGAACAAGGCAATAAAGCCGACCCACACCGCTACTGAGAAGTTGTACTGCAGCAGCCACAGCAAATAAAAACCGCCCGTCAACGCGAACGGGACGGCAAGCAAAACGTGAGCGGCTTCCAGGAATGAGTGGTAGGTCATGTACAGCGTCCCGAAAATGATCAGGATCACGATCGGGACCACGATCGTCAATCGTTTCCGTGCACGCTCTTGGTTCTCGTACTGCCCGCTCCAGGCAACGTAGTAGCCTTCCGGGAGCTGTATCTTCTTGGCAATCGCTTGCTTGGCCTCATCAACGAAACCGCCAATGTCGCGCCCGCGCACATTAAGTAGAACCGTGCCGCGCAGGAGTCCGTTCTCGCTTTGGATCATGGAAGGCCCCTCGACCGTGCGGATTTCCGCGAGCTGCGAAAGCGGAATGGATTCCCCCATCGGGGACGTCACCGGGATGCGCCCGATCGCCTCGGGTGACGAGCGGAACTCCTCACCGTAGCGCACCCGAATCGGAAAACGGCGCCGGCCCTCTATAGTTATTGTTAAATTCGTTTCCCCTATGCCCTTCTCGATGACGTCCTGTATCATCGGGACCTCGATCCCGTACCGTGCCGCGGCCGTGCGATTGATGACTATGTCGATATACGGGGCCCCGCCGATCTGTTCGGGGTAAACGTCCGCGGCACCGGGAACGTCCTTCGCGACCGCCGCGATGTGTTGGGCAGTTTCCTCGAGAGTGTCGAGGTCGTTCCCGAATATCTTGATCCCCACCTGCGAACGTATACCTGTCGCGAGCATCTCGATGCGGTTAATGATCGGCTGCGTCCATATATTCGTCACGCCCGGCATCCTCAATGCGGCGTCCATCTCGCTGACGAGTTTCTCCCGCGTCATCCCATCGCGCCACTGATTCTCCGGCTTCAGGTGGATGATGGTTTCGTTCATGTTTATTGGAGACGGATCAGTTGACGTTTCTGCCCGTCCCGCCTTCCCGACCGCCCACTCGACCTCCGGGAACCCCTTAAGTATCTCGTCCTGCCTGCTCATGATCCGTAGCGCTTCATCGATCGAGATGGCCGGATCGGTTACCGGCATGTACAGCAGGTCGCCCTCGTTCAAAGGCGGCATGAATTCGCTCCCGATCTTGGTGGCGACGAACATCGCACCTGCGAAGAACGTCAGCGCAATGAGAACCGCGGCGGGGCGGTGCCTCAAGGCGGTCACAAGAACCGGCTTGTAAACCCGCCGCAGAAATCGCATTATCGGGTTCCATTCCTCCGGCCGCAGTTTGCCGCCGAGCAGGTACCCGCACAGCACCGGAACCAGCATGACCGCCATGAACGCCGCGGCGATCATCGCGAAGGTCTTGGTGTACGCAAGCGGGTGGAAAAGTTTTCCTTCCTGGCCGGTCAGCGCGAAGACGGGGATGAAAGCGATGACGATGATCGCCATCGACGAAAAGATCGGCCGACCGACCATCTTCGTCGCCTCCAGCACGATCTCCCAGACTCGCTTCTTGTCGGTCATGCTGACGCCTTCTTTCTCGATCGCCCGGTAGGCGTTCTCGGTCACGACGATCCCCGCATCGACCAGGTCGGACACCGCGATCGCTATCCCCGCCAGCGACATGATGTTCGACGTGATCCCGAAGAAATACATGAACAGGAACGACGCGAGAGCGGCCAGCGGCAGCGGGACCGTCACGATCAGGATCGAGCGGAAATGGGCGAGGAAAAGCAGGTTTACAAGGGTCACGAGGATCAACTCCTCGATCAGGGCTTCCTTGAGCGTGTCGGCGGTGCGGTTGATGAGGTCGGTCCGGTCGTAGAATGGTACGATTTCGACACCGGGGGGCAGGCCGGGCTTGATCTCCTCGATCTTTTGCTTTACGTTCTCGATCGCCTCCAGAGCACTCACGCCGTAGCGCATTATGACAACGCCGCCGACGCTCTCCTTGCCGTTCTTGTCGAGAGCCCCGGTACGGAACGCGTTGCCGAGTTCCACTTCGCCGAGGTTGCGGACATAGATAGGCGTGCCGTTCTGCGAGCCGACCACGATGTTCTCGACGTCGGCGACCGACTCGACCAGCCCGATCCCGCGAACAACCGCCCATTCACCCGCCTGCTCGACGACGTTCCCGCCGACGTTGTTGTTCGACCTTGAGACAACCTCAACGACTGTGGACAACGGTAGGTTGTAGGCACGCAGACGGTTCGGATCGATGTTGACCTGATATTGCTGAATGTAGCCGCCGACGCTCGCAACCTCGGCGATCCCCGTCGTCGAGTTCAACTGGTACCTCACGAACCAGTCCTGCAGCGTGCGCAGGTCGCGCAGGTTCATAGTTTCTGATTCGAGAGTGTACCAGTAGACCTGCCCTAATCCTGTGGCATCGGGACCAAGCGTAGGAGTCACCCCTTCGGGGAGCTGCTTCGATACCAAGTTGAGCCGTTCGAGGACGCGCGTGCGGGCCCAGTAGAGGTCGACGTTGTCCTCGAAGATGACGTTGACCATGGAGAAACTGAACGCGGAGCTCGCCCGCACGGTACGAACGCCGGGCAAGCCCTGCAGGTTCGTCACGAGTGGGTACGTGACCTGGTCCTCGACTTCCTTCGGCGAGCGGCCCGCCCAATCCGTAAAGACGATCACCTGGTTATCGGACAGATCGGGTATCGCATCGATGGGGGTGTTCACAAGGGCGTAGTACCCCGCGATCGCCAACCCGATATAAACAGCGATCACGATCACGCGATTCTTTAGCGACCATTCGATAAGCCAGTCGATCATGAGTTTTTATCCCCGATAAAACAAGGTTTCTGTGAATTACTGAGCCGTCACGGGCAAGTTAGCTTTACCTTTTCCGGCGGGCCCCTCATACGAGATCTGAGCCTGCCACTCTCCCGCCATATCGAGATCGACACTTGCGCGATACACGCCCGGCGTTGCCGTCGTGGACAGCGTTGCGGCGTTGTTCATCGCAGCCATCGTGCCCATGGCCGGCATGAAAAAATTGAGCGAAGCCGCACCTACATCGACGGGTTTGCCTGCGGCGTCTGCGAACGTGAGCGTCAGTTCTTGCATTCCGTCCCGGAGCACCCCGTCCGCGTTCGCAATTGAAACGGTCAGGTTGTTGCCAGCCGGGCCGCTCTTGATCACCTTGCCGCTGACGGCCGAGCCGTCCGTGTTGGATCCGCACGCGGCCAAAACGAATGCGGCGGCCAAAAATATCAAACCGATAGTTATTCTTTTCATGAAAATCTCCTCTCCTGAAAATTAAATGGACCCCTAGGACGTCCGCCGGCTGCGCCTGGATGAGCGCGTATCGCTCGATCGCCGAAGCCTCTGACGCGGAATCGCGAAGTTCAGGCGCAATGCGCCCCCGTAGCTAAATCAGGAATGAGTGGTGTCGAAGGAACAGGGGCAGGTGCTTCTTGACAGAAATGCGAAGCTCGTGTGGGAATGACGTCAGGCTCCAGATCCGTCTCGCCTGCGGAAGCGTTGCGATCTGCTCAGTGATGGAACCCTTTGGCTTCAGAACAACCGGGGACGGTCCGCTCGGCCCCGACGGTGTGCTTGCGGGATCCGTGCAGTTCGTCGCACAGCATAAACGAGCCGCTTTCGCAGCCGAAGATTGCTCCCCGCTCTTCGCTCTTTTGCAGCAGCTCGACATCTTGCCGTGGTTTTCCGAATGGAGCGGCATCCCAGCCGCGACGCCGCCGGCGATCGCGAGAAGTAGGAGAATGGATGTAACCCGTTTTTTCACGTTTGAGCCCAAACCACGCCGATTACTAATCCATTTGTCGCGCAATCGGCAACTGCACCTTTGGATCAATCACCTCGCAACCTGCATGCCAAGCAACCCCCCCCGGCGGCGCGAAAACCCGATCAACGATTGCGGACGCGGATCTTGTACATCCCCCAGCCGTGAACGGTTAATCCGGCGAGTGTAATCAATACCCCGAACGGCTGAAAATATTCCGCAAGCAACACGCCCAGTCCGAATCCTGCAATTCCCGCCCCGAGGGCAGAAGCCCGGAATTCCGACGCTTTCGCCCTCTGAAGTTTCCCCTCGCTCATACGACCCCCGCAAGCCGGAGCACCAGGTAAATGATCACGCCGGCGATAATGGCCCAGCAGAGCCGGTAAAGCCAGCCGTCCGTTTCGGTCCCACTACGTCGTGCTTTCGTTTTCATCCCGGGTGCGTCCTTAATGGCACGGAATTTTCAGTAATCTACGCTGCAACTTAGATGCCATTCGCGCATTAATCAGGGAACCCGTGGATGTGCCGCATCCCGGCCGGGTTCGACCGCTCCGGCCTAGGCGTTGGGCGGAAGGGCGATTGTTCGATTTCATGCAGTACAGTCTGTTGTCAGACAATCCGGGCGTCTTCGAGAGTATATGCAACGAAGCATCCTGAGTGAACACGGGCTTCATTTGTTGGGCGGAATTGCGGTCCTGGCCTTCCTGTTCATAGGCCTGCTCCAGCTGATGATCCATTTCCACGGTCGGGCAGCGAGGCCGTCCGCGCGCACTACCCGCCGGGCAAAACGCGCCCAGGGACGCTCCGCAACGAGCGGGAGGAAAAAGGCTCGCTCCGCGAAACGGGCCCGACGGTCTGGCGCACTGAAGTCGGGCGAAGGGCAGCGGAAATCGTGAAAATGTCCGCAGCGGGCGCGAACCTTTCCCAAATAAGCGTCAGGGCACTCAGCAGCCGGGTCGGAATAAAGGAAGGGCCGCTCCGGAGGCGGCATAATTTCATGCGATTTCCGGAATTCATTAGGCGACCCAACCATTCTTGGCCTGATTGATCGGGAGAACATTTAAGAGAACTTGACGGGGCAGCAAACGCTTTAGAACGTAACAAGATTTTATGAATGTCATAAAAGCCAATGGTGAGGAAGTTGCCTTCGAGGCCGATAAGATTCGCCGATCCCTCCGCCGTGTAAACGCGGATCCGGACGTGATCGAGATCGTGCTCGAGCATGTCGTCGAGAGAATGTACGACCGAATCACGACATCGGACCTCTACTCGATCGTTTTCGGAGAGCTCAAAACTCTGCAAAGGCGTTCGGCCGGGAAATACAACTTGAAAAGGGCGATCATGCAGATGGGGCCGACGGGCTACCCGTTCGAAAAGTTGATCGCCGCGCTGTTTGATGCGGACGGGTACACCGCGTCGACGGGCCAATTTATCAAGGGCCGCTGCGTCATCCACGAAATCGACGTCGTCGCGGCGAAAGGCGATCTTCTCTACCATGCCGAATGCAAGTTCCACAGTTTCCTCGGCAGAGTCTGCAACATAAAACATGCCCTCTACGCGCACGCCCGTTTCGTTGATGTCGAAAAGGGGTTTGCATCGGAGGCTCCCCGCAATGGCCGGATCTACAAGGGAATGCTGGTGACCAACACGCGCATGTCTGGCGACGCGATCGCGTATGGCACATGTGCCGGTCTCGGGCTGTTGAGCTGGGACTACCCGCAAGAAAAAAGCCTTCGGAAGTGGATCGATTCCACCGGACTGCACCCGGTCACCAGCCTCACGTCCCTTTCGGTCAAGTCGAAACGGCAGTTGCTCGAAAGGGGTGTCGTGCTGTGCCGCGAGCTGAAGGGGTCGCCCGGGATCCTCGCAGAAATTGGCCTTTCGAAGCAAACCATCGACGATGTCATTGAAGAAGCGTACGCGATCTGCGAAACGGCTGCGGCGGATTAACGATTATGGAGCAGCACGAATCGAACATCACAAATACGTTGCGGTTGAGAGACCTGGGCATCGACTCGAGGAACGAGTATCTCGTCTTTATGCGTCGGGATTGCCCCGTGTGCTTTGCTGAAGGCTTCAACGCGCTAAGCCGCGTGCGGGTCGCATCGCCGACGAAGAGCCTGGTTGCGTCGCTGATCGTTGTCGATGGGCTAGGCCTGCTTCAGCAAGATGAACTAGCCCTTTCGGCCGGGGCGGTCCGGCTTCTCAACGCCGCAGAAGGCGATTTGCTGACGCTTTCCCATCTCGGCGATCTCGCTTCGATGAGCGATATCAGACGTAAGATCTTCGGCGGAACACTCGACCAGGATTCGTTCCGGCGAATCGTTGCGGACGTGACCAACCTTAATCTCTCGAACGTCCAACTATCAGCCTTCGTAACGGCGTGTGCGGCGGACCGCATGAGCACGGACGAGATCGTCTTCCTGACCCGCTCGATGATCGGGGCCGGGGACCGCCTGCATTGGGACAGACCCGCTGTCTTCGACAAGCACAGCGTGGGCGGGCTGCCGGGGAACCGCACGACCCCGATCGTCGTCGCGATCGCCGCCGCCGCGGGCCTGACGATCCCGAAAACATCCTCGCGCGCGATCACATCTCCCGCCGGAACGGCCGACACGATGGAGACGCTCACCAATGTCGATCTCGGCGTCGACGAGATCAGGAAGGTTGTGGAACTTGAAGGCGGCTGCCTAGCCTGGGGCGGCGCCGTAAAACTAAGCCCGGCGGACGACATCCTGGTGCGGGTGCAGCGGGCGCTCGATATCGACAGCGAGGGGCAGATGATCGCGTCGGTGCTCTCAAAAAAAGCGGCGGCAGGGTCGACCTCCGTCGTGATCGACATCCCGGTCGGGGCCACCGCTAAAGTGAGAAGCGTGGAAGCAGGGGAAAGCCTGGCGGAAGTCATGGGTGCTGTTGGACGGGAGGTCGGCTTGCACTTAGATGTGGTCATAACGGACGGCTCGCAGCCGGTCGGACGCGGGATCGGACCGGCGCTCGAAGCACGTGACGTGCTCGCCGTGCTGACGAACGAAGCCGATGCCCCCGCGGACCTGGCCGAGAAGTCGCTCGTGCTTGCGGGCAGGTTGATCGGAATGGCGCGGAATGGCGACCGAGGATCCGGCTACGCGGCCGCCCGCGGGATACTCGAGTCGGGCGCGGCGTGGGAGAAGTTCGTGAGAATCTGCAAGGCGCAGGGTGGACTCAAAGAGCCGCCAACGGCCCGCCTCCGCTTCGAGGTGAAGGCGGAGGGGAGCGGCACCGTCGTTTCTATAAACAACCGGAAGCTCTCGAGAACCGCGAAGCTATCGGGGGCACCGGGATCTCCTGCGGCGGGGATATTGCTGAATACCAAGCTGAACGATCCGGTCCGCGCTGGGGATACCCTGTTCGAGGTCCACGCGGAAGCGGAAGGCGAGCTTGCCTATTCGCTGGAATATCTGAAGGAGAACACGGACGTGGTGGAGATAAAGTAATGACAATATCCAATAAGCCCGTATTATTCGGAATGCCGGGTAATGATGAGTTCGCTGGGCTTCTAGCGAGTCGCCTCGGCGCGGATCCGGGCGAGATGGATATGCGCCAGTTCCCCGACGGGGAGACGTACCTGCGGGTTCGCTCGGACGTCGAGGATAGATTAGTAGTGGTCGTGAGCACCCTGGTGCAGCCGGACCAAAAATTGGTGCCCTTGTATTTCCTGGGGAATAACCTCAAATCATTGGGGGCCGCTCATGTGTGCCTCGCCGCGCCGTATCTCGCATACATGAGGCAGGATAAGGCATTTCGGTCCGGAGAGGCGGTGACGTCCGAGTACTTCGCCGGCTTGATATGCTCATTCGCGGATAGTATCGCGACAATCGACACGCACCTACACCGTCGTGAATCACTTTCGGAGATTTACTCGATACCGAACATTAACGCGGCAGCCGCAGGCGAAATCTCGGACTGGGTGGTAAAAAACGTCCGCGACCCCGTACTCGTCGGGCCGGACTCGGAAAGCGAACAGTGGGTGTCGGAAGTTGCCCAAATGGCTGGGGCTCCATTTGTGGTGCTCGAAAAAACTCGCCGCGGCGACCGCGACGTGAGCGTCTCGGCCGTCGAGATTGACGTCCTGCACCGCGACCGCACGCCCGTGCTGGTGGACGACATCATCTCCACCGCCCGGACGATGATCGAAACCGTCCGGCGCCTAGGGGAGCTCGATATGGCCGCCCCTATTTGCATGGGCGTTCACGCCGTCTTTGCGGGCGACGCTTACGAGGAGTTGATGGAAGCCGGGGCAGCCCGCGTCGTGACGTGCAACACGATCCCCCACTCGTCGAACGAGATCGACGTGTCCGGGTTGTTCGTGGAGTTCATAACCGGACATATTTGATCGCCGCAAGACCCCAACCGAGGTTTCAGCACAGAAGAGCGCAGGACAACAAGACTATGGACCACCAACACGCACATCACGCAGGGAAAAACCAGCAGAATCGTTCGGAGCCGTCGCCGCATGACGCCGGCCACGTCGGCAACCCCCCGATGGGGCAAGCCGAGCACGACCACCACAGGATGATGATCGAGGATTTCAAGCGCCGTTTCGGGGTGTCGATCCTTTTGACCGCACCGATCCTTCTGCTGTCTCCCATGATCCAGATGTGGCTGGGTTTCGAGCTCCGTTTCCGTGGGGACAGCCTGCTGCTCTTCGCTATCTCGTCCGTGGTTTTCCTCTACGGCGGCTGGCCGTTCCTGAAAGGCGCCCTCGGCGAATTCAGGACCCTCTCGTTTGGGATGATGACGCTGATCGCCCTTGCGATCACGGTGGCATACGTTTTCAGCAGCGCGGTGGTATTCGGGTTCCCAGGCGAGGACTTTTTCTGGGAGCTGGCGACGCTGATCGACATCATGCTGCTCGGACACTGGATGGAGATGAAATCGGTCTTGGGTGCATCTAAGGCCCTTCAGCTGCTCGTTAGCATGATGCCCGCTGAGGCCCACCGGGTCGTCAATGGAAAGGTTGAAGAGATCAGTCTGGAGGACCTTCATAAGGGGGACATCATCCTCGTCCGACCCGGGGAGAAGGTCCCCGCCGACGGAGTGGTGACGGACGGGGAGAGCTACCTGAACGAGAGCATGCTCACGGGTGAGAGTAAGCCGGTGAAGAAGGAAAAGTTCTCCGAGGTGATCGGTGGGTCGGTGAACGGAAACGGTTCGATCCACGTGAAGGTGGAGCACACCGGAAAGGACAGCTACCTGAGCAAGGTGATCAAGCTCGTCGAGGAGGCCCAGAAGACGAAGTCGAAGACGCAGCATCTTGCCGATCGAGCGGCCAAGATCCTGACCGTCGTCGCGGTGGTCGTCGGGGTCGGCACCCTGGTCGCGTGGCTGCTCCTCGGGGCGAGTTTCAACTTCGCCGTAGAGCGAATGGTTACGGTGATGGTGATCTCCTGCCCGCACGCTCTCGGCCTTGCCGTGCCGCTGGTGGTGGCGATCTCGACCGCGATCTCGGCCCAGCACGGCCTCCTGATCCGGAACCGGACGGCGTTCGAGAACGCAAGGCTGATAACGGCGATGATCTTCGACAAGACGGGCACGCTGACGAAGGGCGAGTTCGGCGTAACGCGCATCGAAACGCTCGATCCGGCGGTGAACGAGGACACTCTCCTCCGCACCGCCGCCGCTCTAGAGCAGAACTCGGAGCACCCCATCGCGGTCGGGGTAACCCGGAAGGCAAAGGAGCACATGCTCGAGATCCCCCGCGCCGACGATTTCCAGGCGATCACGGGGAAGGGCGTCGAGGCGACGGTGGAGGGCCGCGATGTGAAGGTGGTTAGTCCGGGCTTCCTGCGCGACGCCTCGATCGGGATACCTGAGAACGCCTATTCCGATGCCGCCGAAACCGTCGTCTTTGTCCTCCTGGACGATCGTCTCGCGGGCTTTATAGCTCTGGCCGACGAGGTGCGAGAAGAATCCGCCGGAGCTATGAGGGCATTTAAAGACTTGGGAGTAAAAGTGTTGATGGCGACCGGCGACAACGAGAAGGTCGCGAAGGCGGTATCCGACAAGATGGGGCTCGATGGTTACTATGCGGAAGTGTTACCTCACCAGAAGGTCGACCTCGTCAAGGAACTTCAGGGGAAAGGCGAGTTTGTTTCAATGACCGGTGACGGCGTCAACGACGCTCCGGCTCTTGCCCAAGCGGACATCGGTATCGCGGTCGGCTCGGGGACGGACATCGCGGCGGAGACCGCGGACATCATTCTGGTCAACTCGAACCCCAAGGATATCCTGAACCTTATCAATTTCGGGCGGGCGACTTATAAGAAAATGATCCAGAACCTCCTTTGGGCTACGGGTTACAACGTCGTTGCGATCCCGCTCGCGGCCGGGGTTCTCTACCCCTGGGGGTTCGTGCTGAACCCCGCGATCGGTGCGGTGTTTATGAGCCTCAGCACGATCATCGTTGCGCTCAACGCGCAGCTTCTTAAAAGGCAGATTTAATATCCGCCCATCGATGAGGAACTGAACACATCAACGAAATGAAGAAGCGGCTGTTCATCTTGCTTGTTTGTCTGTTTGTCGTAAATATCGGCTTCGGAATCACATTGCCGGTACTGCCATTTTATGCGGAAAGATTAGCTCTGGCAGAGGGAGCTTCGCAGAACACTGTAGGGTTACATGTCGGGCTTCTGACTGGCATTTATGCATTAATGCAGCTGCTTTTCGCCCCGGCCTGGGGAAGATGGTCCGACAGCGTAGGGCGTAAACCGCTCCTTTTGCTTGGAATCGCAGGGTACGGGGTAGCACAAGTATTGTTCGCTATTGCGTCCGATCTCTGGCTGCTCTACGCCGCGCGGATCGTTGGCGGAGCCCTTTCTTCGGCGGCACTTCCGGCAGCGTCAGCTTACGTTGCTGACGAGACGACTGCAGAGAACCGCAACCGCGGTATGGCCTGGATGGGAACAGCGGCGAGCCTTGGAGTTGTCGTGGGGCCTGCGGTCGGCGGCACGTTGGCACGCCGCGAGTGGCACTTTTCCGCTAGCTCCGGACATTTTGTTGTTGATAGCTTCTCGGTTCCGTTTTTTGCGGCCGCTGTTCTCGCTTTTCTCATATTGTTTGTGGCAGCAAAGTGGCTTCCGGAATCGCGCGGCGAAAAAACAATTTCTAATGTGGAGCCGCCGAGACCTGGCTGGAGAGAACTCGAGGTCAGGTTGCTCCCGCTGCTCGTTTTAGCGTTCATCGGTCAGTTCGGATTAGCACTTTTCGAGGCCATCTTCGCGCTCTTTGCAGGTGCGAGATTTAATTACGGACCGGCCGAGGTCGGAGCAATCTTCATCGTGTGCGGGCTGGTGATGGCAATCTTTCAATCGCTTTTGATGACCGGTTTTTTCACCGAACATATTTCTGAGATTCTCCGAATCGCAATCGGGTTCGTTTTGATGGGGATCAGCTTAGCGTTCTTAGGTATAGCCAAGAATTTCACGATCGTCGTCACTCTAGTTGGCGCGCTGGCCTTCGGGATGGCCATGATCGCGCCGAACCTTTCGGCCCTGATATCAAAACGTGTTGATTCGGCGAATACGGGCACGGCACTTGGTGTGCAAAGCGTGGCGAACAACCTGGGGCAGTTCGTTGGTCCCGTGCTGGGCGGCGTGCTATTCGCATGGAACGTTGGCATACCATTTTTCCTCACGGGTGCACTGCTCGTCGTAACCGGCTTGGTGGTGGTTTGGGCCAGCGGATTAGCCCCTTTTTCGCCTACCCTCGATCGGCCCGTAACAAAATAAGACGCAGGATCATCGACAAATATCACATAGTTGGGAACACAAACAATGCACAAAATTAAGGTAAGCGTAAATGGCTACGGAGTGATCGGAAAACGGGTGGCGGACGCGGTCGTGCTGCAGGACGATATGGAATTGGCCGGCGTGTGCGATGTGTCCGCTGACTGGCGGATAAGGGTCGCGGTCGAAAAGGGTTACCCCGTTTTCACGGTCGATGACCCCTCGAAACAAACGATGGCCGATGCTGGCATCGCGACCGCTGGGACGCTCGGGGCGATGCTCGACGAGAGCGACATAGTGGTGGATTGCACTCCGAAGAAGATAGCCGCGCAGAACATCGAGCACTACAGATCACGGAAGCTGAAATTCATCGTTCAGGGGGGTGAGAAGCACGAGACGACCGGACACTCATTCAGTGCGGAAAACAACTATCGTTCCGCGCTGGGGCTCGACAGCACCCGCGTCGTCTCCTGCAACACCACCTCGATCGTGAGGACCCTGACCGCCCTGAAATCGGCCGGGTTGCTGGCAAAAGCCAGGGGCACGCTGCTGCGTCGCGCGACGGACCCATGGGAGAGCCACCTCGGCGGGATAATGAACACGCTCGTCCCGGAAAAGGAGATCCCGAGCCACCAGGGGCCCGACGCCCGGACAGTCGATCCGGAGCTCGACGTGATCACGGCGGCCGTGAAGGTCCCCGAGACGCTCAGCCACCTCCATTACTGGAACGTGCAGCTGACCCGAACGGCCACCGCCGACGAAGTGCTCGAAGCGTTCGCGACGTCCAGCCGCACGGCGTTCATAAAGTACGACGATGGCTTGCCGGCGAACAACACGGTGAAAGAGCTCATGCTCGGCCTCGGTCGCCCATACGGCGACATGTATGAGGTGGCCCTGTGGGAGGACATGGTCAAAGTGGTTGGGGACGAGCTGTTTTACGCGTACCTGGTCGACAACCAGGCGATCGTGATCCCTGAAACTATCGACGCCATCCGGGCACTCACGGGGATCGAGGATTCCGCCGAGCGATCGATCGAGAAGACCAACGCAAGTCTCGGAATCAAGCGACGCTTCCTGAGAGGGTGAGTTCGATCGGGTTCTACGGGGTGCATGAGGTTGGCACTCGCGAACGACGTGCCCGAACCTTCCCGACCTTTATGTTGCGCGTCAATTCTTCGTCGCGGAGTGTCTATCACCGAAACGGTGCCGTCGACCGTTGGGGGCGACGAAGGCTCCGATTCCGTCGTCGCGCACGGCTACCCCGTGAGTTCCTCGACCCGTTGCGACGGTGGCGAGGATCTAGTTTGTTGCCGTGTCGATCACCGAGACATTGTTGCGGGATTCTCCCGAGTGCCTGCCTTCGTCGTCGTAGATTTGGCGGCCGTGGAGCTCGGCGAACAGGGGAATCGGTCTATGGCCCGCCGGGACGCCGGCGTTCGGCTTCCGCGATGCCGATGAGGAACATAGCCGTGCCGCCCGTCAGGCATGAAAGCGACCGGGATCGGTGCTCCGCCCTCGCTGACCCCTCCAACAGCTCAAAGCGCAGTTTACCCGCGGCAGATCCCGTACCATTCGCACAACCACGTGCGCATCTGCTCTATTTCGGCTGCCTGCGTGACGATGATGTTCTCGCACAGGTCGTGGAGTTCCCCGTGGAAGACGCGGTCGACGCACTTCGACGCTTCACGGATCGCCTTCATGTGGTGCTTGATCATCATCTGCATGAACTCGATCTCGAACTCGGCCCCGGAGAGAGCGGCTAGTTTCTCCATCATCCTCATATCACCGGGCTTCATTTGCGGCGAGTAGGTGATCCCGTACCATTGTTGCAGCCACGACTGCATCTGCTGGATCTCCTGCGTCTGCGTCGCGATGATGTTCCGGCAAAGCGATCTCAATTCCTCGTGGATCGCCTTCTCGACGCACATCTCCGCCATTTCGACCGCCATCGCGTGGTGGTCGATCATGCCAGTCATAAAGTCGACCTCGTACCTCGCGGTCGACCTGTCGGGTGCGGGGCCACTCTCCTGAGTCTGCGCCGATACCGCGCCCACGCTCCAGGCGAAAACCACCGCCAGCACGAAACTGAAAACCGCTTTACAAGATCCTTTCTTCATACTGATACTTTCCTCCCTTGTAGTTACCTCGTTTCGCAATTTGAAACACCTATGTTCGTAATCGTTAACCCTGGTAGGTCAGGGAATCGGTCTTCGTCCCCGGCCGGGTTCTTGACTCGATCACATTGATGCCGACGCCCCAGCCCCGGAAGACATCCCGCGGCAGCTTTCCGCGCACTTGCGGCAGGCATCGGCGCATCTCTGCATAAAGTCGGCGCCGTCCGCCATGCTTTCGCAGTCCGCGGCACACGCCTCGCAGACGTCCGCGCAGATCCCGCAGGTTTGCGGGTGGTACTCGCTCATGCGCAACATAAAATCCGCGCTCGTCATGCAGATCTGAGCGCAGTCCTGCAACAGTTTAATGTGGTCCGGGCTGGCGTGTTCGCCGCCCATCGCCAAACAGTGTCCGATCGTCTCCAAACAGATCGCGTGGCAGTTCAAACAATTCTGGATGCACTCCTGCATCTCCCGACTCATTTCTTGATGTGGCACTTTCCACCTCCCTCCTCTTCGACGCCAAACCCGTCGACGGTTGATTGGAAAAAGCTCTCACGGCAAACCCGCTCCTGCCGTGAGAGCGTCTATTGTTCAGTGTATCTTTCCGGGCTTTCGTCGAACTTTTGCTTGCACGCGGGTGAGCAAAAATAGTAGGTCTTCCCGTGATGTTCCGACGTCCCAGTCGCGTCGGACTCGTCGATCTGCATCCCGCAAACCGGGTCTTTTTGTTTAGCCATTTGGATTTCCTCCCGCAATCGCCGGAGCCTTCTGGCGGACCAAAGCGTCCGCCTTCCCGCGACCGCGTGTATCGAGTTTACGAAGAAACGCGCACGCGAAAATGTCTGCTGGGGAACATACCCCCTGGGGAGTATAAGCGTCTCGGGGAATAGGCCTTTGCGGCGAGAGTGCACGGGCGGGTTTTTGAGGCGGACGATGGGTAGTGTTATCGTTCGAGTAGCGGAGGCGTTGGCGACGCCCCCCGCTACTCGTTCACCGGAGTGTGTCAGCCGATAACTGAAAACACTCCGCATCATCGCCGCACCCCTTTGTGACAGGAGGCAGCGAAACTTGAATCGGAAATCGATAAACCCTCCAAATATAGCCGGAGGGGTGAACCACCGCGAACAACTGCCCCGTCTCCGACGGATCGAGGGCCAGGTACGCGGCGGCCTGCACCAGATGATCAAGAACGAGCGTGGGCGCCTCGACGTCAAGCACCAGATCTCGGCTACCATCAACGCTCTGCGCCGCGTGCAGGTCGACATGCTGCAGAAGCACCTGGTAGCCCTTGGGGAAAAGGCAGTAGCAGGAGATTCATAGCCGAGCGAACGTCAAGCGGTTGCCGACGAAATATCCGCCCATCTTGGCAAGTTGACGTAGTAAGCGAATGAAAATATTAACCCCTCGGGCGCAACCGGGGGCCGCTTCCCATCAAGCGGTGACGCTACTTACGTTCCAATATCCGGTTCATCTGATCGATCTCCCGCTTCTGGCTCTCGATGATTTCCCTACAGAGCTGGAGAATCTCCGGATCTTCCAGTCGCGGGTTCTCGCACATCAGGATCGCTCCCGAATGATGCGGAATCATCGAACGCAGGAAACCATGGTCACCGATCGCCGTCTGATACCGAGTAAACGCCACAGTCAAGACGAGCAGTACCGCGCTCACGCCGATCAGAATATTCCGCAGCTTGGCGTTCTTGTACATCACGCTCATCACGATCAGCTCTATGATCACCATCGCCGCAGTCATGCTGCCGGCCATGTACGCCATGTTGAGGTTCTGATAAAAATCGGCCCCCGAATCGATCATCGTGAACATCAGCAAATACATCGCGACGAACCCGATGACCGTCATTATCGCGAGGCGCAGCCACATTGAATGTTGCATATCTCCCTCCATGTGAACTTCCAAACCCTCTTTGAAAATTTTATGGTCCTATTCTTCTTTCCACTCCGGCATCCGGGCTCCGAACGGGGGCACATCGGCGTCGCCGAGCGCATTCTCCCCGCGGCCCTCGCGTTCGGCGATCACGCGCATCGCGGTGGGCTTGCCGAATTTATAGAAAACCGCGGGCGTGACGAGCTGGTCGAGCAGCGTCGAGGTTAGGATGCCGCCTAGCACGACGACCGCGAGCGGGTGAAGGATCTCCTTCCCGGGGGCGTCCGCGGCCAAAATGAAAGGGACTAGCGAGAGCCCCGCGGTCAGGGCCGTCATCATGACCGGCACGAGCCGTTCGAGCGAGCCCCGGATGATCATCTCCTCGGTGAAGTTCTCTCCCTCCTCGCGCATCAGGTGCAGGTAATGCGAGATCATCATGATCCCGTTGCGCGACGTGATCCCGACGAGCGAGATGAACCCAACGAGCGTGGCGACCGAGAAGACGCCGCCGCTCAAAAGAAGCGCTATGACCGCCCCGATAAGAGCGAGCGGGATGTTGATCATCACTTGAAGGGCGGAACGCCAGTCGCCGAGCGCTTTGATCAAAAGGAAGAAGATCGCGATGAGGGAAAAGATGGTAAGAAGCGACAGCGTCCGCGTCGCTTCCTGCGAGGCCTGGAACTGCCCTCCGAACTCTAGGAAGTACCCTGGCGGAAGATCGACCTGAGCAGCGATGCGGTTCTCCATGTCGCGGACGACGGAGCCGAGATCGCGATCAGCCGTGTTGGACGAGATCACGATCCGGCGCTGAGTGTTCTCGCGCAAGATCTGATTCGGCCCCGGAAGGTTCTCGATCGTCGCGATGGCGGACACCGGGATCTGCGTGCCCTGCGGCGTATCGACGGTCGCGTTTCGCAGCGCGTCGAGGCTGTTGCGCGATGCGTCGTCGAACCTGACGACCACGTCATATCTCCGCGCTCCCTCGATCGCCTGCGAAACGGTTCGGCCGTTCAATGCGGTCTCAAGCGTTTCGGTGATCTCGCCCGGCTGAAGTCCGTACTGTGCGGCCCGGGCTCGGTCTACGTTGAATCGGATCTGCGGGATCAAAACCTGCTTTTCGATCTGAACGTCCGTCGCCCCCTCGACCGTCTGCATCACGTTGCGGATCTCCTCCGCTTTCGAACGCAAGACCGACAGGTCGTCGCCGAACAGCTTCACGGCGATCTGGGCCCGCACGCCCGACTGAAGATGGTCGAGCCGGTGCGAGATCGGCTGCCCGACGCTCACGGAAACCCCCGGGACGACCGAAAGCCGTTCCCGAATGTGCGCCAAGATCTCGTCGCGCGACCGATCGGACTCTTTGAGGTCCACATCGATCTCCGAGTAATGCACGCCCTCGGCGTGCTCATCTAGCTCGGCGCGCCCCGTTCGCCGCCCGGTCGAAATGACCTCGGGGACCTCCAAAACGAGCTTTTCTGATATCGCGCCGATCCGGTTCGATTCGGCCAGCGACGTGCCCGGCTGTGCGAGCACGTTGATCGTCAACGTCCCTTCGTTGAACTCGGGGAGAAAGGAAGTCCCAACGAACGGCAGCGTCGCCATCGTCATCAGGAACAGCGCGGCCGCCCCTATCATCACCTTGTACGGGTGGCGGAGGGTCCAATGAAGAAGCCGCTCGTCCCATTTTTTCAACCGCCGGACGACGAAGCTGTCCTCCTCCGAATGGCCGCCGCCCTCCGCATCTTCGCCGTCCTCATACGCCGGAGATTCATTTGTGGTCTCGCCTCTGGAGAATCTCGCCTTCAAGGCCCCGAACCAGCCGGCCAGAACCCCACGTCCCGTCCGCCCTTTGAAAAGCTGCGGAATCAGGTACGACGCCAGAACCGGCGTGATCGTGAGGCTGACGAAAAGCGAAGCGACCAGGGATGTGATGTACGCGAGACCCAGCGGGGCAAGCAGCCTCCCCTCGACCCCGGTCAGCATGAAGAGCGGGAGAAAGACCAACGCGACGATGATGGTGGCGTAAATGATCGAGGACCGTACCTCGAGCGACGCGTGATAGATAACCTCGAGCGATGGACGCGGATCGGGCAGCGCGTAGTTTTCGCGCAGGCGCCGATAGATGTTCTCGATATCGACGATCGCGTCGTCCACCAGTTCGCCGATGGCGACGGCCAGCCCGCCGAGCGTCATCGTATTGATCGAGATCCCGAACGCCCAGAGAACCAAAAATGTCACCACGAACGAAAGCGGGATCGCGGTGAGCGTGATCGCGGTCGTTCGGAAGTTGAGCAGGAACAGGAAGAGGACGATCGCCACGAGGATCGCCCCGTCTCTAAGCGCTTCGACGACGTTCCCGATGGAAGCCTCGATGAAATTCGACTGGCGGAAAAGGTTCGTGTTGATTACGATATCGGGCGGCAGGGTTGTTTGCAGTTCCTTTATCGCGGTCTCGACCTTTTCGGTCAGCTCGATCGTCGATGCTCCGGGCTGCTTCTGCACCGACATGATCACGGCCGGCTGCCCGTTCGAGCCGGCCTCGCCGCGTTTGATTCGCGGGCCGAACTCCACCGCCGCGACATCGCCGAGCCGAATCGGGGTGTTGTTGCGATAAGCGACAACGGTGTTCTTAAGTTCCTCGATTGAATAGAACCGGCCGAGGTTCCGGACCAGGTACTCTTGCGACTGCGCATCGACGAACCCGCCGGTCGAGTTCGAGTTCGATTTTTCGAGAGCCGTCGTTACGTCCTCGATCGTCACGCCGAACTGGGCGAGCTTCTGGGGCGACACGAGCGCCTGATATTGCTTGACCCCGCCGCCGATCGGGATCACCTGCGAGACGCCGGCGATCGTTAAAAGCCGCGGGCGGATGGTCCAATCCGCCAAAGTTCGCACGTCGAGGGGGTTGGTTTTCCCCGCATCCGAGGTGACCGAGATCAGCATGATCTCCCCCATGATCGACGAGATCGGCGCGAGGAATGGCGAAACGCCTTCGGGCAGTTGCTCACGCGCCTCGGTCAGTTTTTCCGCGACGAGCTGGCGGTTGCGATAGATGTCGGTGCCCCAATCGAACTCCACGTAGACGATCGAAAGCCCGATCCCGCTTTGCGACCGGACGCGCGTGACGCCCGGCACGCCGTTCATCACCGTCTCGATCGGGTATGAGACCTGCGTCTCGACCTCCTCGGGCGCGAGGCCCTCCGCCTCGGTCAGGATCGTGATGGTGGGTTTGTTGAGATCGGGGAAGACATCCACCGGCAGGTTGAACGCTACGTAGCCGCCCCACACGAGCAGCAACGCGGCGATCGCGACCACGATCAGCCGGTTCTGCAGTGCCCATTTAATGATTGCGTTCATTAGCTACTTTCAAAGAACTACTTTGACAACGTTCCCTTCCAATCGGCCATCTGTGCGATTTCCTTCTCCTGCTCGCGGATGATGGTTTGCGCAAGCGTTTTGATTTCCGAGTGTTCGCCCTTCGTCAACGCTTCCTTCGCCATGGTCACCGCGCCGGCGTGATGCGGGGTCATCATATCGAGAAAATGAAGGTCGAAATCCGTGCCGACCGCGGCTTCCATTTTCTTCATCTCGTCGCCCGCCATCATTTTCATCGAATCCATCATCCCGGGCATTTCCATGTTCACCGCCTCGGGATTTCCCGGGTACCATTTGTCGCGCCATTCTTTCATCTGCGCGATCTCTTTTTTCTGGTCGTCGATGATCTTTCGCGCGAAAGTTTTCAGCTCGGAGTTGCTAGATTTCTGAAGTGCCATCTCCGCCATTTCGATCGCGCCCTGATGGTGACCCGTCATCGTGTCGATGAACTGCAGATCGTACGGCTGGCTGGCGGCATTCGGCGAGGACTGCATCGAACCGTGGTTCATCCCTGACATGTTCGAATTCATCGCCATCGAGTTGTGGTTCGTCGAATTCGACGCTGCGTGATTCATTCCACCGTGATTCGCCGCCGAATTGCCGTTGGAAGCGGTTTGGTTACAAGCGGCGAAAGCGATAGAGGCGACGGTCAAAACGACTGTCAAAACTGTAGTTTTCATTTCTTCCCCTTTTTCCGTTTTCAATGTTCGGCCGCGACTATGCTGCCCTTGTACATCCCCATCCCGCATGTGAAGCTGATCGTCCCCTCTTGTCGTGGCGTAAACTTTACGGTGACGGCCTTGCCGACCGGAAGGTTTTTCGTTATCCCGAGCGACGGGAATACGACTTTGTCTCCGCACCCCTCCTTTGACCGCCGCGTGAAGATCAGCGTCAACGGCGACCCGACCTCGGCGTTTATGGACGTGGTGCTGAAGCCTTTCTTCGTCACGCTGATGCGGACGGTTTTCGGGTGTGCCTCGACGACCGAGACGGCGAACGCAACGGCGAGCAGGCAGGCCGCCGCAAGTTTAGCGATTTTCATTTCCAGTTGGATCTCCTATTGATTCTTTACTGCACAATAACTTTCCCCTCGTACATCCCCATCCCGCACGCGAAGGCGATCTCGCCGGTCGTTTCGGGCGTGAATTCCACCAGGACGGGCTTTCCGACCGGCAGCTTCTTCTTGATCTTTCGCGAGGCGAACACCACCTCACCGCCGCAGTTATCCGCATCGGCCCTGTAAAAAGCGAGCTTAACGGGCTCCCCTCGGTTGACCGATATTGATGCCGGCTCGTACCCGCTCTTGGAAAGCGTGACCAATGTCGCGCCGGCCGGAATATCTGCAGGATTCAGTTCGGCACGCCGTTGCCCGGGGGCGACTTCGACGACAAAAGGCACCGTAATTACCTGGCCGCTGCGTTGGAACTGCGCCCACACCTTGTACAAACCGGAGCGCGGGAAACCCGTGTGCGCGGCGACCTCCGAGGCACTCGGCTTAACGGTCGTGCCCTCCATCGTCGAATGCTGGTGCCCGTCGGCATCGTGGTCGCCGCCCGCTTCTTTCTTGCCCATATCGTCGTGCTCGCCCTTCGACATCGGGTGCGCGTGGACGAAGTCCTTCATGTCCTCGCTGATGATGACGAAATGCGCCAACTCCCCAAGGTAGTTCTGCAGGTCGGTGGCTGGTTTGCCGCTCGACGCGTCGAACACCTGAAAATTCAACATCACCTCCGACCCAGCTTCCAATTTGCCATCGGGTTTCATCACGACCTTCAAGCCGCTCTCGGTTTTCGTGTAACTTGCGTCCGCCACGAGCGGCGCTTTAGGGCGCTCCTGCCCGCCAACCTTGACGTCGACCCGCTCCACCACCTGCACCGCATCCTTGGGTGTGAAATCGGCGTAAAGCTTGTAATCCCCGCCGTTGGGGAACGTGTGCTGCACGCGGTACGAGCCGTCCGCCGAGGGCTCCGGGTGGACGTGGTAGAACTCCGCCAAATCTTTCGACACGATCAAAAGGTGCATCGGCTTCTCGTGCACGATCTGCAAGTCCTTTACGGTCGCGCCCCGCTTGTCCTTAACGGTGAATACAAGCGTAGCGGGCGTTCCCGCCTGAATCTCTCCCGGTTCGCTGAGGAAATCAAGGGTGAAATCCCGATCGACGTCGGTGGTCGTGCCGTTGTGCGTGGACATGTCGTGCCCGACCGCGGTATTCGAGTTCGCGTCCGTTCGCGATGTGGTGATATTGCCGCAAGCCGTAAGCAAAACGGCAGAAATCGAAAAACAAAAAATTGCCAAAAAGATCTTCATATGCATCAATTCTCAATAAACAAATTAGTGGCCGCCCCGAGTCACGAGGTGCACCATCAGAAACAGCAGCAAAAAGCTGATCAGCCCGAGCAGAGCAAAGCGCACACAGCGCTTTGCGATCCAGGGACCGCCGGTCGAAACATCTACGTCAGCTTGCTTGTCGCGTCCGAACGGAATTCTGCCCCACGGCTTATAGACCGAAAGCGTGGTGTTGACGAGCAGGATGATCAAACCGCCGGCCGAATGAGCAACCGCCGACTGGTTCAACACCGCAACGGAACCGTTCGCATCCGTCGCCAAAACGCCGATGTGGCCGAGCGTCTGAGTGAACCCGAACAGGATCAGCGTGGAGATCGCCGTCAGCAGAAATTTAACCGTCACCCAGTAATGCCGGAACAGACCCCATTTGGTGCCGAGCGACATCACCAACCCGGTGAGCAACGATGCGAGACACAACGGCACCACGACATACCACCCCGTCAACCAGATCGCGAGATACAGACCACGCAGAAGCTGCGGGTCGTAACCGGCCTGCACCGCGAGCGCGAGGGTGAGGAAACCGGCGACGGCTCCGAGCCAACCGACCGAAGCGGTAACGTGGGCCGTGAGAGCGAACTTGCGGATGGCGGGCGACATCATCATAAATTTCCTCCCCCCCCTTACGCCGACGGCTGCGTCGAACGGAGCTGGTAAATCCCCTCCGTGACGACCCGCTCGCCCTCCTCGAGACCGGAATTCACCTCGAAATAGTCCGCGCCCTCGGCACCGAGAGCGACGGCACGTTTTCGGAAAGTTTCGCCCCCGTCGAAGACGAACACGAACGTCTGGCCCTGTTCGTTCACCACGGCGGACTTCGGCACGGCGAGCACCTGCCGCTCGCCGCTCGTGTCGATCGTGATCTGGACGAACATCCCGTCCTTCAGCCGATTCAGCGGATTCTTCACCTCGTAGATGACGGGCACCGTGCGCGTCTGCTCGTTGACGGTTTGGCCGATCGAAACCAGACGACCCTCCCCATCCGGCGTGCCTACCGTATAAACCTCTTCCCCCAGAGACGCGCTAGTGAAACTCGCCCGGGTGGATTCGCGGACCGCGTGAAGATCCCGCTCGAAAACCTGGGCCTCGATCAGAACGGTCGAAAGATTGACCACCGTCATCAACTCCGCCCCCGTCTCCACGACCTGCCCGCTAGTCGCCTTGATATCGTTGATGATGCCCGTCACGGGGGAAGTTAGAGGAAAGGATCTCGATGGCGCGTTCATCCGCGGCGACTGAAAAATAGCCTCCCCGGCCCGGGTCTGCCTGATCTGCGATTCGAGCGAGCGGACCTGTTGGTCGGCGGCCGAAACTTCCTGCTCCGCGACGCTGACGGCGGTGCGGGCCTCTTCGAGACGTTTCACCGGAACCGCTCCGACCTCGACCAAATTCGCGGCCCTGCGTAGCTCACGCTGAGCCTGAGCCAGCTGTGTGCGCGACTGCTGGGCCTTTGCGTGCTGCTCCGCCTGCCGCCCCTGCAATTGCAAAACCGAGTTCCGGATCTCGAGCCTTCGGGCTTCCACCTCTCGCTGCTGCGCGGCGACCTCGAGACGCTGCGACTCCAGCTCGGTCTGGCCGGAAACATCCAGCACCTGCTCGACGTAACCGATCTGCTCCCCGCGACCTACGGCGGAACCGAGCGTGAGCCCCTCCCGAAGGATGACCCGCCCGGCGACAGGAGGCACGACCACGGCACGGGCGTCGGGGCGAGAGCGCACATTTCCGGTCGCCTTCAAGCCGCTCGTGATCCGCCGGGTGGAGACCGGTTCGGTCTTTATCCCGAAAAGAAGTTGGGATTCTTTCGGGATGGTCAAAACGGACATCGTTCCGGTGTCGGCCGTGCTCGTCGCGGCCTCCCCGGTCGGAACAAAATTTCCCATCGCCCGCGTTTCGCGGGGAGGAAAAAGATAAACCAACGCGACGACGCCGAAAGCGAAAAACAGGGTAGCAAGCGCCGTGACCGGCGCGAGCCGTCTCGTCTTCGCGGCCCGGTCGTCCACGTTCCGGATCGATTGATATACGGCACCAACCGTCCCGAAGCTGAGCAGACCCAGAACCAGTAGGCCAAGCCAGAAGCTCCAACGGACGGGGGCGTTCGCCACGCTGACCGGAAAATCCGTCGAAAACGTCCGATTGTCTTTGGTGGCGATGTTGGTCACGATCTTAAAATCCCCGTCGGCGGCGAAGGAATGGTCCGCCCGGTAGAATCCCTTTTCGAAAATCGCGGGGATGTTCGCGGCGACGCTTCCACCGTCCGCCCTCGTCACGGTGATGGAAACGGCGGCGTCCTCGATCGCGATCGGTTCGTTGGCGCCGAAGCCGCCCTCCACTTTCTCCAGCACCCGCACGGCCATCTGAACGAGTTCGCCTTCCCGCGGATCGGCCGGGTACCGCTCGATGCGCACGAGGAATTTCCCGGAGTCGGTATCGATGTTCCGCTCGGCCCGCGCAACGGGGATCGATCCACCCGTGGCGGCCGACGAAGCGGAAGCCGGCGAGCCGTGGTCGTCGTCGCCGTTCGCAAGCACGACCCCCAAAAGCGACGCCACGATGACCACCGCCGTCAATGGCAGCCGGAAATATCTAGATCGGTAGAGCGCAAAATTCATTGTTTTCTAAACACCTTCGAGCGGTATGCAAAGGGCATATACGTCCTTCGATTCGTTTTCAATTCGGTTTAGTGGGTGTGTGCCTTGCCGTAAAGTGCCTGCATCGTCAGCACATCGACCCTGACCGCCGTCGTGATGGCCTTAGCCGCAGCCTCGTCCACCCCGTTCGCCTTGATTTCGGTGCCGAAGGCGAGCTTGTCGTCGTGGCCCTTCCCGGCGAACTGCGCGAGAAAAGGTGCTGGAACCCCGTCCGCCTTCACTACCTTGATGTACGGCGATCCGTCCTTGTTTTCATACACGATCACGAAATCTTTCCCGTCCGCCTTCACGAGCGTTGCCGCCGCGATCTGCTTGCGCGTGCCTCCGGCGGTGGAAAACGCTAGATACGAATGGTGGTCCGTGCCGGGCACTTTCCCGCCGGTATCCTTCTCGATGTCCGCGACGGCGCCTTGCGGAACGTCCTTGTGCTGCGTTGTGAAGCTCTGGGCGTCGGGCAATGCGCTTCTCACCTGCGCCGGGGTTTCGTCGCCGGGCTGCGCGTTTGCCGAGTTCGCCGCGGTGGAATTCGCGTTGACGGCCGGGCGCGTTGCACCCGGCGCGGTGTTATTCGCCACGGGTCCGGTCGAGCATCCAGCCGCGAGAGCCGACAGTGCGGCGACCCCCGTGATCGTCATCAAAGTGATCCTAGTCATTCTCTTTCTCCTGTTTCGTGGATAGTGTTTGCTGACTCTTCAGCAGTTCGAAGTCCTTTTTGGGCGCCGCATCCCGAATTGATCTTAGAAACCTCGCCCGATCCTCCGGTGAGAGGTTCAAACGTTCTTCCGGCAGAACGGAACTGCTTGGGGCGAACCCCGAAGCGGGCAACTCGCGGCCGATCGCGGTTTCGAGTTCCGTCAGGGCGTTGTAGTAATCCCGCGTCACCTGGTTGAGGGTGGTCACGCTTTCCGTCAATCGTCGCTGCTCGTTGACCACCTCGAAAATCGAAAACTCCCCGGCCCCGTACGCCGCCCGAACCGTTTGCAGGTTCGCCTCCGACCGCGGAATGATCTGCGTGGTGCTGAGGACGAGCGCCTCCGCTGCAGCCCTGTACTTGCGGAACGCTACGGCCACGTCGCGCTTGATCGTTGTTTCGAGAAACTCCCGCTGGCGCGTCGCCTGAAGCCGTTCGCCCGTCGCGGAGGCGATCTCCCCCTGGTTGCGGTTGAAGACGGGGATGTCGATCGACACCCCGAAAGTAAGCTCATTGTCGAGATCGGTTGCGAAATCGCTGCCGTTGACCGGTCCCGGCAGATCGACTATCCCCCTAGTGCGCGAGTACCTGATCCCCGCGGAAACGTTCGGGACCGCGTTCGCCTTTGCCAGATCTATTCGGGCCGTGCCGAGCTCCTCGCTGATCCGTGCGGCCCGTAGATCCGCCCGTTCGCGCAGGGCGATCTCGGTCAGTTCGCTCAAGCCCGTATCGAAACGCGGCGGCCGGTCGGGCTGCGGCGCGATGCGCAGCGGTTCCGCGATGTCCGCCCCGATGAGCGTTCGCAGCTGCAAAAGCTGGGTGTCGAGTTCCCCGCGCGCCTGGATCGCCTGCACCTTGAGCCGGTCGTTTTCGACCCGCACCAAATTGAGATCGAGGGGGGCAACGTCGCCTTCACTCAACCTCGCCTCGGTCGCCCGCACCAGTTCCTCGTTACCGGCCATCAGCCTCTCCAGCAGGTCTAGCTGCCGAGCGGAGGCGATCGCGGCGATGTACGCAGAGCGGATCCCGATCGCCAACTCGCGCTCCAGCGCGGCGACTTCCGCGCGAATCTGATTGAGCTCGAGCCCCGCGACCGCCGTGCGGCGGCTGCGTTTCCCACCGAGCTCGAAAACCTGTGTGAGTCCGACCGAAAAATCGCTTTCCGCCTCGCCGCCCAAGAATCGTGGTGACCCATATTCGGCGTCCAAAGTCGGATTGGGGCGAAGTCGAGCTTGCTGCAGTCGACCCGCCGCGATGGCGAGTCTCTGCCGCGCAGCCAAGAGATCCGCACGGCGGCTCGCGCCGAGCGATATCAATTGTTCGACGGGAATGCCGTCTTGAGCGACCAGCTCGGCGGAACTGAGCTTAACTGCCGGCTGCGTGGGCGCGAGGACGGGCTGCTGTGCGACGACCGGGAGCGTGAGTAAGAGAAATGCCGCTGCCAACATCGGAACCCGAGCCGATGCGGTTATCCCACAGAGCCTCCCTCGGCGAACGGGGTCACCTATAGATTTTAGGAAACGAAATTCGCTCACGCGGAAAGGGTCTCCTCCCCGAGCGGCCGGCGCCCCGCAACCCTCACCGACAGGTACACCAGAGCTGCGAAAAGGCCGATCCCCACGATAAGGAACATCGCGGCCAACAGGAATCCCGACCAGGACGTAGCAGCACCGGCCGCGGGCGCATCATTCCGCACCTCCACGCCCGAAAAAATCGTGGTGCTCGTCTTGCCGCCGGCCGTTAACGTTACCCGGAGCGTGTATTCCCCATCAGTCAGGGCGGGCATATCAAGCGTGTAAGTTCCAGCCGTCGCGGATTTCTCCACGGCGACATCGGAAATCGAGCCGCCGGCCCCCTCGAAGACCACCTGAACGGTACCCGCGTCGACGGGTTCGTTCGTGTCATACCTGGTCACGAATAAACTTCCGTGAGCGATCGTGCCCGGTTCCAGAGGCGAATGTTTCACCGTGACCTCGAAATCCCCCAGTCGGGTCGTCCTGAGAACCGCTCCCTTTGCGGTCGTCTCGGTTTTCGGTTTCTGATCGCCATGGTCCTCTCCGCCGTGGGCGGAGATCCGCGTTACCCCCCCCGACGTACCGATCGCCAAAAGGCAGAACACCGCCGCGAGCCGGGCCTTCAACTTATTGCCAAAATTTCTCTTCACGCAATCCTCCAAAACGACCAGGTTGTTGATTCGACGGGTAGTGCAATAGCCGTGCCTCCGGTGGGTAAACGTCCGCGGTGGGTCCCGGTCGCCGACAAACCCAGGAAAAATAGCACATTCGACACCTCAGCGATCAAGCATCGAAACTAGCAATGCGCCCGCTATCGAACACACCTGTCTGTTATCAAGCAGGGCACTTAATCCAAGATTCTTCGATCTACTGCACGATCAATTTCCCGCGGAGCATGTTCATCCCGCAAGCGAACGTGAACTCCCCTGTTTCTTCCGGGGTGAACTCGATCGGGGTCGTCTTGAACGCCGGGAGGTCACGAGCGATGCCGAAATCGCCGAAGACCACCTGCTCGCTGCACGACGAGGTTTCGTCGCGGTAAAAATTCAGACGCACAGGCACATCCTTCTTGACCACGATCACGTCCGGGGCGTATCCGCCCTTGACGGTCACCTTGATCTCCTGCACGCCCGTCTCGTTCGTTTCGGCGGCGACCTTCTCGCGCTCGCCGAAGAAATACCACAGCGTCAAACCGATCAGGGCGACGCCCCCCATGATCACGACAATTTCCATTGTGTCCATATAAAACCTCCTCGTGGTTAGCCCACCACCGGCGCACCGAATTTGCGCAAGCGCAAGCTGTTCGCCACAACCGACACCGACGAAAACGACATTGCCGCCGAAGCGATGATCGGCGAGAGCAGCCAACCCGTGAGCGGGTAAAGCAGGCCCGCCGCGATCGGGATCCCGATCACGTTGTAAATGAAAGCCCAGAACAGGTTCTGCTTGACCGATCGGATCGTCGCCTTCGACAACCCGATCGCGGTGACCACCCCGCGCAGATCCCCCTTGATCAGCGTGATGTCGCTGGCCTCGATCGCGACATCCGTTCCGGTGCCGATCGCGATCCCTACGTCCGCTTGGGCGAGCGCGGGGGCGTCGTTGATGCCGTCCCCCACCATCCCGACCAGTTTCTTCTCCCTTTGCAGCCGTTTGATCTCCCCGGACTTACCCTCCGGCAGAACCTCCGCGAGCACGCGCTTGATCCCGACCTTGCTCGCCACCGCCTCCGCCGTCCGGCGGTTGTCGCCGGTCATCATAACGACCTCCAGCCCCAGCTTTTGCAGCGAGGCGATCGCCTCCGCGGATTCCGGCTTGATCGTGTCGGCGACCGCGACCACCCCGGCGAACTTGCCGCCGATAGCCGCGAACATCGGCGTTTTGCCCTCGGTGGAGAGTTTCGCCGCCGTCGCCTCCGCGCTTCCCAATTCGATTTTCCGCTCGTTCATCAGCCGCAAGTTCCCGAGCAGAAGATCTATACCCGCGACCCTTGATTCGATCCCACGGCCCTCGAGGGCGTTGAAGCTTTCCGGCTTGGCGAACTCCAAGCCTCTTTCTTGAGCGCCGCGCACGATCGCGGCCGCCAGCGGATGCTCGCTCTGCCTTTCGGCCGACGCGACGATTCTCAGAAACTCGTTCTCCGCGAATCCATCCGCCGCGACGATATCGGTTAGAGCGGGTTCGCCCCTGGTGATCGTTCCGGTCTTGTCGAGGACGATCGTATCGAGCTTGTGCGCCGTTTCCAAGCTGTCGCCTCCCTTGATCAGTATGCCATTCTCCGCGCCGCGGCCCGTCCCGACCATGATCGCCGTCGGGGTTGCGAGCCCGAGCGCGCACGGGCAGGCGATGATCAGCACCGAGACGAAATTCACCAATGCCATTGTGAACCGAACCTCAGGCGAAGCGGCGACGAACCACACCACGAACGTCGCGATCGCGACGGAGATCACGATCGGGGTGAATATGCCGCTGATCGTATCGGCGAGCTTCGCTATCGGCGGCTTCGATCCTTGCGCATCCTGCACCAGCCTGACGATCTGCTGCAAGGCGGTGTCCTTGCCCACGTTCGTCGCCCGGAACGAGAAGGCTCCCGTCTTGTTGATCGTCGCGCCGAAAACCTCGTCGCCGATCTTCTTCTCGACCGGGATCGACTCGCCGGTGAGCATCGACTCGTCGACCGCCGACGAGCCTTCCGTCAGCACACCGTCGACGGGGATCTTGTCGCCCGGGCGCACCAGGACGATGTCGTCCGGCACCACCTCCTCGGTCTCGATCTCGATCTCGCGCCCGTCGCGGATCACGCGGGCCGTTTTCGCTTGCAGGCCGACGAGCTTCTTGATCGCCTCACCGGTGCGGCCCTTCGCCCTCGCTTCGAGCATCCTGCCGAGAAGGATCAGCGCGATGATCACGCTGGCCGCCTCAAAGTACACCGGCACCGTCATCGCCCCCGCCATCCCGCCCGCACTCCCCATTCCGTCGTGCGTCGCGGCCATGAAGAACGACGGGAACGCGGTCGCAAGGACCGAATATATGAACGCCGCTCCGGTGCCGACGGCGATCAAGGTGTTCATGTCCGCCGCCCGGTGCCGGAACGCGGCCCAGGCTCCGGTGTAAAACTGACGACCCGCGTAGAATACAACGGGCACGGTCAAGGCCAGTTGCAGCCAGTTTACGCCGGGGAAATCGAGAAACTCGATCGTCCCGTGCGACATCGCGATCACCAAAACGGGCAGCGAGAGCACGGCCGCGATCCAGAATTTCCTATTCAGTTCCCGGTACTCCTCCGCGTGGGCGTGCTCTAACGAATCCTCCGCCGAAGCGGAATTCCCCGAAACCTCGTTCACTTTGTAACCGAAATCCTCGATGGCGGAGCGGATGTGTTTCACATCGACGGAATTGGGCAGGTAGTCGACCGCGACCGTCGCGGTCGCCAGGTTGAAACTCGCCTTCACGACGCCGCTTTTGGCCATCAAATGGCTTTCGAGCGGCCTGCCCGAGCCGGATGGACGTGCAGAGTCGTCGACCGCGAACTCCGCCCGCGCCGTTCCCGCCGTGTCGTAGCCAGTGTCCTTGACGGTCTGCACCAGAGCGGCGACGTTCGTTTTGCCGGGGTCGTAACTGACGGTCGCTTTCGCGGTGGCGAAATTGACCGAGCAAGCGTCCACCCCGGGCTGCTTTTTCAGCTGCTTTTCGATACGGTTGGCACACGCGGCGCAGGTCATCCCCGTGATGGGCAGATCGACCCGCTCGCCCAACCCTTCCGGAAGCGAATGGTCGTTATGCGTTCCGTCTGTGGCTTGTTTAGTAGTCAATCCATTGCTGGCTCCTCTGTTTCCGCCTCCGCTCTGGGGCGCTTTCGAACCCGCAAATTCTTCCGGAGCCGCGTCGAATTTCTCTTTGCATGCGGGGGAGCAAAAGTGGTAGGTTTCGCCACTATACTCGCTCCGCCCCGCCGCGGCTGCCGGATCGATTTCCATCCCGCACACCGGATCGATCGTTTTCGTCGTGATCATTTATCCCTCCTGTTCGCCCGCAGATCCACCAGCACCGCGATCAAGTACGCTCACTCCGCCGAGTAACCGGCGCGGTCGAGCACCTCCACGATTTTTTCACGTGAGGTTTCCTGGTCGTGGTGCACCGTTACCCTTTTCGTCGGAATATCCACCTCGACCGCATACACGCCCTCGACGCCCGCGAACGCTTTCGTGATCGAACCCGCACAACCGCCGCACACGATTTCCGGTGCCGTCACCGTCGTGACACTATTATCATTCCCTTGGTTCGCGTTCGTTGTCTCATTCGTTGTTTCATTTGCTACTTGCATCTTTTTGAATCTCCGTTGTCTCGACGCTATTTCGGGGAAAATGCCCCGATAGATAAAGTCTATTTGCTGTAGTCGAGTACAGTGTCAAGCCTTTTCTTTTGAAAATCGAAAAAAGATTTACTCCCCTCATTTTCTCTGCTTTTTCTGCACCACGCGTCCGGCGATCGGTGGCGGATTCTGCATCTCCGCCGACTCGATCAAGCCGCAGATATTGCCCGGCGCCCGCCCGACCTCGTCCCATTCCTCGAGGGTGCGGGTTAGCTCGCGGTGGTGTCGCTGCATCTCCCTGATCCGCTCCGACACGTCTGAGAGGCGACGCCGTACGATCTCGCGCACGTTGTCGCACGGGCTAGCGCCCTTCTCGGCGTCGCTGATGATGTGCCGGATCTCGTCAAGGGAGAAACCAAGGAATTGCGCCTTCCTGATGAACGCGAGGCGCTCCAGCACTCCTTCGTCGTAAAGCCGGTAGCCGCTTTGCGAACGTGCGGGCGTCCCCAGGAGCCCGCTGCGTTCGTAAAATCTCAGGGCCTCGACCCCGACCCCCGATTCCTGCGATACCTCGCCGATCTTCATCGAAGTCCGGGGAGAAAACCGGCCAATGTGCCGGGCCGTTGCTGTCGAAGCGTTGTTCCTATTCCTCATGATCTGTATCCTCCTGCAACACCAATTCTGAACGTATAATCATGGTAACTACTTTAATGCTAAACCCTGTACTCGCATACGGAGTCAAGCCTTTTCATTGTTCTTGTACTGAATTTTTCAGGCGCAATTTCGCCTTCGTCCCAATATCGGCACAAATAGAGAAGGGGCCGCCTACGCCCCCTTGTCAATCGCTCAAAAAGTAATGTCTAAATGCCCGGAGAGGATGCAAATGAGCCGCTTCCACCGCCTCTGTTAAATGATGGATACCCGCCAAGAACCCAAAAATAAAAAACTATGGATGTTCACACTGGCCCAAGGAAAAGCGGCGTCAGTCAGCAAGACATCTCCCGGCTAGTCGCCGCTAATGAGCTTGTAGGCCTAAGCCGCGGAGTATACCTTCATCTACTTGCGTCACGGGACAGAGATGTAGGATTTCAGATCGCATATTTGAAATTTGGGCTGGAGTCTGCCATCGGCGGTTTCCGCTCTCTTTCATTCCAACCTTGCTGAGCGGGTGCCGGGAGAAATATGGTTAATTGTACCCGCCGGACCAAGGTAAAGGCTATAGGCCCAGGCGAACAAAAACCAGACTCGACAAAGAGATCATCGATGAGAAGTGCTTCCGCACAGTCACTGTCGGAAGAGCGGTTCGAGAAGCTCTCAAATTCATGACAAACATAGGCGAAAGAACAGCTATCAAAGTCGCTCGAGAATCTCTTGCTAACGGAAACTACCGAAGCAACACTCGCACGAGCGGCAAGAGATCTGGGCCTAAAGGCGGTACTGGCTGAGCGCCTGCAGGTCATAATCCCTTGACCGCACGAGCAAAAGGCACTTCAGTCGGTCAAAAGCGCATCAATATTTCTTTGCTTTTTTTCGTTCATTCCAAGCGCGAGAGGCGATCACGAGGTCTCGGTCAGAACAAAATTTCGAATTTTCGTTTCGATCTCATTTCGGATGTTTCGCGTTTGCTCGAGTTTCTGTTCGTCAGAACCACGAAAGGTCGCGGGATCGCGGAAAGTCCAATCTAAACGCCTATTGACACCCGGGAAAATAGGACATTTCTCCATGGTGGTGTTATCACAGACCCCAATTATGTACTGGAACATTTTTCCGGAACGGTAAAGTTCGAAAACCATTTTCGTTTCGTTACCGCTAATATCGATGCCGATCTCCTTCATGACCTCGATGGCAAGCGGGTTTACGACGCCGGGATCGATCCCGGCGCTCATTGCTTCGAAACGCTCCCCAGCGATGTGGTTCAACAATGCCTCGGCCATCTGGCTGCGTGCCGAATTGTGAGTGCAAACGAAAAGAACCTTTGACTTTGCGCTCATCCCACCTGCTCCCTGGTGCTCTGGATAAATTCCTGCAAACGCTTACGAATCTCGTCACGGACCCGAGTAAATACGGCAAGAACCTCCTCGTCGCTGCCCTCAGCCTCGGCCGGGTCCTCGAAGCTCCAATGTATCCGATGCGTTTTACTGGGAAACACGGGGCAGCTTTCTTTCGCGTTGTCGCACACCGTTATGACGTAGTCGAACTCCTGACCCGCGAACTCGTCAACCGATTTGGAGCGGTGGCCTGTAAGATCTATGCCGATCTCATCCATCGCAGCGATCGCGAGACCGCATAAGAATGCCCTTGACCAAGAAGCGTCATGCAGGGCGATCAAAAAGGCGAGATTCGATGCCCGCACGAGACTAAAGGAGTTGATGAATAAATGAATCAAAATCACTTATCAGCTGCTGAGGTCGCGATGTTTCGGGAGGAATCTCTTTCTTCGAGATCGATCGAGATAGGTCGTCATCTTCTGATCTGCAAGGAGTGTCGGGCAAAGCTGCTTTCGGTCACGACGCAGGAGTTCCGTAACTGCGTTCTCGATAGCGAAGTCGTAATCAACGGCAAGGTAAAACTCACATCAAAGCTTTTTCCTAACGTCCGGCTTCCACGTTTGTCAGTTGCAAGAGCAGCAGTCTTTGCCGGATTTGCAGCCTTGCTAATAACCGGACTTTATATGGCCAGGCTTCGGAGCGGCTTGATGGAATCAGAGCCGATCATAGCGAAAAACGAGACGACTTCAGTTCAGTTGGAACCCGTTCACCCAGCATCAGGAACCATCACAGATCCGCCGTACGCCGCATCGCAACAACCGATCTCGAATGACCCGGAGAAGAAAGATGAATATTCTGAACGCCGGCAAGCACCGAAACGGACCGGTCTAAATCCGAGCCGAAAACCGGTATCCAGAGCGCCCGTAGTACAAACGGCAGAAACGCGGGGAGATGAAAATCCTTGCTCCGGTGGAGCTACGGTCAGCCTCGAGTCGAACACCAATGGAAAAGAGATATTTCTGAAATGGAACCCGGTGAAAGGTGCGGCATCTTACGACATATACATATCAGACCTCGACGAGAATCTGATCGATCATTTCGAATCGGATTCGCAGACTCAATACCGCTCTACTGTGGAACTTGAACCCGAGAGAACCTATCGGTGGAAATTAATAATCACCCTAAGCAATGGAAACAAGATCGTTGGACCTCCGCAAACTCTTAGGCCGGGCGGCGTTCTGAATCGCCATCAAAAAAAGGGGGCCCCGGATAAACAGCGCGGAACGTTTGCGATTCGGTGTGTTGCAGCGAAATGAAGAAACCTTTCGAACATGGCGTGATTGCGAAGGAAGGACTTATTGGCTTGTTTTGAAGGTTAAACGTTGAAGGGCGACAGGATGGCCAGTCGCAAAATTTCAGGGGAATTTAAGGGTCGGCGCAGTCGAAATAGTCGGACTCGCACGAACGAACCCCCTCGGCGGGAATTATAGAGGTTAAGAAATGAAACGAATCGCTCTTATCAGGTTAGTGGGCAGGTATTTATCGGCTTTTTCGACAAGGCATTGTCTGATTTTCGCGTTTCTATTCCTGGCCACTTTCTCTACGCACGCCCAGTCCAAAGATGAGTTTCCCGTTCCGCCTTCATTCTCGGTCGAGGGTGTCCCTGCAATAAAGAACTCCGATGTGGGACATCTGTTCTTCGATCCCTCGCAGGTTAAGAGCAACCTGATTTGGGATGTCGACCGAAAGAATCGATCAATCCTGATAACGGATGAAAGGTCATACATTTATCGCCTCGAATCGCCAATGGCGAAACCGCAACTCCTGATCGATGAACGTTCTCCGAATATGGTTCGCGTGAATCCCAAAGGTGGCGTTTTCGCTTTCATCGATGACAAGGAGGACCGTGACAATTTTCAACTTTACTTAAGGGACGATACAGGACAAATACGCAAACTTTCGTCATTCGTTGGCAAGGATGAATCAGTCGAGTCTCTGGAATGGGACGAAAAGGGTAGATCTATTTTTTATGGGCAAGTTGACTACGAAAAGAAAATAACTCGCCTTTGCCGACACGATCTCATCTCAGGCTCCTGTTTCGACGTCGATCTGAAGGGCATATGGAACGTGATCGATTCTCAACATGGCAAGGTCCTTCTCAAATACTGGAAGTCATCGAGTAATCAGAGCCTCTACATATACGACATCGACACGAAGAAACTCAGCACCGTCGAAGACCGGGGAAACTCCACCAAAGGCTTCTTCGGGAACGGACGTGCCTTCTGGCTTTCCGAGGGAACCTCTGAATGTGTAGAGACGTGCTTGATGTCCGTCGATCTGAAGACAGGCACTAGAACAAAGATAAGATTGCCCACCGGCATCTCAAATCTCCAAGATGTCAAGGTCTCTCCCGATAAGAAGGCGTTCCTGATCCAGGAGATGAAGGACGGGATCGACAACTTGCGAGTCGGGAAACTTAAGAATGATGCGATCGTCGAAACAGTATCAGCTTTGGTGCGCGGCAACTTTGTCATCTGGAATACGCGGTGGCTATCAGATAAGGAGTTCGCCTATACGACAGAGAACATCTCAAAACCGGCGTCGATCGAGGTCTTTGATATATCGGCCAAAACAAGTACCTCTTGGACGAAAGAGAAGATACCCGCACAGTTCGAGAACAAGGTAGCTCCTCCTGAAGTAGTCAGGTGGAGGTCGTTCGATGGGAAGCAAATTTCCGGCTACATGATAAAGCCTCAAAAAATCACGAAGAAATCGCCGGTTCTAGTCTTCGTCCATGGTGGTCCGCAGGTCATTGATCGGCCGGTCTTCAATTCGCAAGCCCTACGATTCGCAGCGCATCTGGGCATCACAGTTATCCACACCAATATTCGCGGTTCGAAAGGGTTTGGACTTGAATTCATGGATGCCGACAACGGGTCAAAACGCGGTGATGCAATTAGGGACATAAGCGCCCTCATCGACTGGGTGGAAAAACAGCCAGAACTCGACCCCGACAAGGTCTTTGTCCGGGGGGAAAGCTACGGTGGATTTGTCGCTCTTGCAACGGCTTTGCGGGAACCCAAGCGGGTTAAGGCAGTGATGGCTGAATATCCAATGGTCTCGATAAGAGGCCTGCTCAGCCAGAGTTGGGTCGATGAGTTTTTGATCGCCGAGTATGGTGACCCAAAGAATGACGATCTTATGAAACAGCTAGACGAGTTGTCCCCCCTCAACAACCCTGAACGGTGGAACGGGGCTCCATTATTTTTGACAAGGGGCAAACTCGACACAAGGAGTCCCGAAAGGGATGTACTCAACCTCAAATCTCAACTCAAGGATCGAGGCAACGAGGTGTGGTTCATATACGCCAACGAGGCCGGTCACGGCGTGGCAGGTCGGTACGTAACCGCGGCGATGTATGAGTTTTTGAGAAAACAACTAAAACAATAGGAGAAGAATAAAATGAAGAAAATAAGAATATTTGGTCTGATGTTGGTCCTTTCACTATCTCTCGCCGGAAACATCTTCGCGATCGGCCCCGTGACCACGGTAGTCCCGAGCTTACTGTCGCTTGTTGTCGAACAGGCTGTCTCTATGTTCGGAGGCGGTGACAGCTGCCCGTTGCGAACTTGTCAGAATTGTCGTCCTAACAATGAGGCGGATGGCGATGGAAACGGGGACTGTCGGCCAGGGTCGAATTAGGAGTTTCATGCAAATTTATCCGAACGTGTGGGCTAGAGTGAAACGGTCAATTTCGGTCGTTATCATTCTAGTTCTCATGTCGGTCGCATCTCTAAGCCAAAACGAACAACAGAGAATATCTACGCTATATTCGAAAGGCTACTTTGACCAGATTAGTTCTATCGGTCCAGGAGAAATCACAAAGCAGTTAAAGGCTGGACATATCGTAGAGGCTTCCAAAGTAGCAAGTTATACATGCAGGACATTTATCCAAGAGGGGAGATATGACGACGCGACACAATTGGTAGAGTCAGTGGCAAACGACCCCAAGCTGAGATCCCAATCTCCTGAAACCTTCGCCTCACTTCTGTTCTGTAAGGCGTCCGTGCTTCGAGCTAAACGTAATTTTCCGGCAACGTACGAAGTATTGCGCCAAGGGCTCGCGGGCGCGCCCAATGATTCAGCAACGGGGGCGGGTTTTAAGTTAGAAGTGGGGCGCACGTTATACGCAGCGGGACACGATTTTGCGGCGATCGTTTGGCTCGAACAGGCCGAGAAGGAAGCTTCCTCAAATGGGCACACGGCGATCTATTACGACGCACTTCGATTTCTAAGTCTGGCGTGGACAGCAAAGTTTTATTATGCCAATGCAATAAGCAACGCTGAGAAGCTCGTAGAAAAATCATCTCGGGGAGAATTCGAACAGAGAAACAGAATTGCCCATCTCGAGTTAGGCGGCTTGCTTGATCTCACGGGTCAACAACAAGCAGCGAAGGCTATGTATATAAGAGGTCTCGGTCTTTCCATCAGGGCCAAGGTCAATTATCACAGCGGCCAATTCCTTTCCGCTCTATTTCTTAAAGCAATTTTCGAAAATAATCTTGAAACTGCAGAAAAATATCTCAGGCAATTGGAGTCAATAGACTCTGCGAAGCAATTCACTTTCGAAACCCTTCTCGGGAATGCACTGGTCGCAAATTACAAGGGCGACCGACAACTCTCTGATCATTATTTTTCCAAGCTTGCCCGCGAAGACGCTACGAGCGAATTTATCGTCCCTTATTGGAGAAGCAGAATTGCAGAGAGAGACCAAGATTGGAAGAATCTCTTCCACCATTCTGAGTCGCTCCGCAAAATGACGGAAGAGAGCAGTTTCCAAGATGACCTACCGGGAATTTATTACAAACTTGCATTGGGTTCCTGGCGTCTTGGTGATGTGAAGTCCGCACGGGAATACACCAAACAGGCACTTTCGTTGTTCGAGCCTTTTCGAAACACAACCTCTACCAATCTCTCGATCGCTACGATGGAAGTCCATCACTCGATCTACCGGTTACTCTCTGAAATTGAGGTTGAGGAGAATCCCGAGAAAGCCTTTGAATATTCTGAACTGTTGAAGGCGAGTTTACTAAGGGACAGAATCGAAGGATCAACTCTTAAACAGCTCCCCGATCTTTCCGGCCTAGTTCGGGACCGGCTTCTAACCGCTTCTAAGAATTACATTGAAGGAAAAGAAAATGTTGAGACGCTAATCAGCCTGGAAAAAAGCATCATTAGCGACCGGCAGATTGAAACGCAGCCAACTCTCGATTTCTCGGAACAAGGTCTCAGACTTCCTGCTGCAACAGCGGTAGTTTCATATCAAATCACCTCGTCGGGACAACTTCTTGCATATGTCGTTGAATCAGCGAGACCATTGCGGGTTGTAAAGCTTACCGTTACCGATGAACAAGTCTCGAGACTCGCTTCCGAAACGCAGACGAAGATAAAGGATCGTATATTCTTCAAGAACGACGGGAAAAAACTTTTCGATCAATTGCTAAAGCCATTGGAGTTGAGGTCACGCCAACTCGTTATCATCCCAGACAAGACATTGTGGCGAATACCCTTTCATGCACTGAGCCCGGATGGGCAGAAATACCTTATTGAAACCAATACGATTTCCTATTCCCCTTCCGTTCAATTACTGAAGCAGCTTTTATCGGCCCCACCTCCCCGCAGGAGAACGATCGGAATATTTGCCAACGAGATCTTCAACAATCAGAAACTTGCCTACGTCAACGCCGAGGCATCCAGCATCGGAAGACTATTCGGTGTAGCACCGCGTCTGAGTGCGACTAAGGCCGACTTCATGAAAGGGGCCGAGAGTTCCGACATCTTGCATTTTTCAATGCATGCTCAACTCGACAGTGACAACCCGCTTTCCTCGTTCCTCGCTTTTCAACAAAATGCATCAGAATCCGGCCGGTTGACAGTAGCCGATCTCCTTTCGATCCGACTCAAACCAAACAGCCTAGCTTTTCTTGCTTCGTGTGATACCAGCAAGGTATTTAACGGCGAAGGCGTAGTAAGCATTCCATGGGCACTGTTGGGCTCGGGAAGTTCTTCAGTGATTTCATCCCATTGGGAGGCAAGCGATCGATCGACGCAGAAATTTAGCTTAAGTTTCTATAAGGAATTTCTAAAAGGATCAACTATATCCTCGGCTCTTCAAGCAGCAGCGATCGAAATGATTCAGGACAAGTCATCCGGATTTCACGAACCCTACTTCTGGGCCGCTTTCTCACTAATGGGCGACTACCGCTAACCTACAACGCCGTCCATTCTGTTTACTCACTTGCAAATCATCGAAATCTCTAACCGAAAAAGAAGATGCGAAATACTTTGAAGGTGGCAGGGGACGAAAAAAGTTCAGATTCAGCCTTTCTAACTATATCGGCTACAAAATCAATGTCTTGCCTGAACAGATCCAATTTTCGGTTCCGAACTGCACATGTACGAGTTAGTTAAGATGCGGATTTCACAATGAGCATGGAACGTAGATTTATTGATAGTCCTCTATCTGTTCACGATATCCTTCCAGCCTTCATAGACCATGACCATAGCGAGCGTGTCAAGCTCACAGTACCGAAGGAGTCCATTCCTGATCTCGTTGCGCTCTTCGTCGGTCATGTCTTCGAACTGCAGCCGAGCATAAGCCATCATTGCGGCACCACCGTCTTTCACCTCGTCATCCTCGCTAAGCAGATCAATGAACTCAGCTCCAAAAAGCCTGGGCAGCAGCGAGTAGGGATCCTTCACGCTGTCGCCATCGTACTCGACCCATACTTTGCCCTCAGGAAAGTTCAGGCTCCTGATTTCGGTACCGTAGACAGGTTTAGAGTACTTATCCTTAAGAAACTCGGAGCTATTCAAGATCGCAGGCAGGACATGCTTAATCGAGTTCGATCCCCTTGTCCGAGGATCGTAGTAATAACGCACGACCAGATTCTTCAGATCGACCATATTTCGCCCGCCAGCCCGCTTTTCCTTAGCCGATTGGGTGATGAGATTTATAAATCCCAGTAGTTCTTCGTGATCAGGCACATTACCCCGATCTGCGACGATCTGCCGCCCGATCATATTAAGAATAGAATTCTCATGCTCGGCGTAACGAAAGATGGTTCCCGGCGACGTGTCTAATTCATTACGCAGCGCCCGGACGAAATCGTAGTTCGGAAATGTACTTATGCGGTCATCCAGGTGCTGCCCGACGTGCGCAACCTTACCTTCTTGGGTAACGACGTGATGCGAGAACTGAAAGGCAATTCCTTCGTACGGACGCCGTCCGCGATTGAATGGGATCGCGGGCGTGGCTGTCTCAAAATCTATGAAATGGAGGGGATATTTCCAGCCATCTATTTCCTTGCGGAGCTCTTCGACATTGACAAAGGGAGTCCGATCGTTTGTCGCCGCTTTCTCAACCTGGATCCACTGCCGCTGCTTTCGGGAAAGCCCCGTTTGCGAGTACTCGTCTTCAGGCCCGATATCGTCCTTCATGAGGTCCGAGAGTTTTACCTTCCCCGCCGAGAGGAACTTGTCCTTCGCTAGATTCCAAACCTCGAGCACTGTGGGCGAATCGAAATCCGCTTCGCCCCAACCGAGATTCGATCTCCAACACTGCCGATATCCGTCGAGCTTTCCATCTGCCCTGTCCTCAGCCGTCGTGCGAAATTCGCACGCCTTGCACACCTTAGAGATCGCGGTCACAATCTGCTCGTCGCGAACATAATGATCGGCATATTCGCGTGCCCGAACTGCGAACGGCCTTCCGGTCGGTACTTTTTGATCCGTATCGTCAAAGATCAGCTCGCAAACATCATCGACTGAGATTTTTCGCAGGATCGGATTGTCCCGCTCCTCCACCGTTAACTCACCGCGGATCTCGACATAATTCCGGCCGCCCTCATTCGTCTTAACCCGAAACTTCTGGTTTAAGCCGTCAGTGGGACAAACCGTATCCTTGTTGGTGAGCATGAGGAACGCTGAAACAGCCGCATCCGGGAACGCTCCCTGCACGACGAATTTCTGAAATGCCACGTCGTAAAGGTATGGCTTCCAGTCAGACATCACGCCGTCTCTGCCGACAAACTTATCCTCGGCGTCCGACCACGATTTTGCCTTGACTTCGATCAGATCAAGAAGGTCCCCACGCTTCACGAGCACATCCACGCGGATGAAGAAATCTTCGAACCGCACCGCCGCTTCAAATATCGTCACGTTCTCTTCCGCAAGTAAATCGTTCGTACGATTCACCGCATCCTCGAGATCGAGTTCTTCTACTTCAATACCGCCCGGAAAATAACACTTCGCGAGCGTTCCGATCTGAAACCCTCCCCGTGCTAGGGCTTCCAGGAACGCATCATCGATCTTTTGGTTCGGGTATTCCTCTTTTCCGGTGTAAAAAAGTTTTGCTGGGCATTCGATCGCCAATGCGAATCGAGATTTGTCTAGATATCTCGACATCAAGTTCTCCCTAAGAATTAGTCTGTCTGCCTTTCAACGCACGGATTCCGACAATGAAATCGTCACACCCTATCTACAATGAGTCTGAAACAACGATCTATACCATACTCTCGAGACGGGACTGTCAGAATAGCTCATCTTCAAAGCCGGAGAATGTTTCTCCCAGCTCATTACAGCGTGCCAGGCTCCGGCGAACATTCTTCTAGTCCGGCAAATTGGCTGCTCCGACCCACCGGCAGTCGCTGAGAAAGCGTTCGGTTTCCGGTAGATCATACTGACGTTCTTTAATAAGCGCTACTTGCAGGTCGAGCGGCAGGTATCTGCTGTATTTCGAGAATTCCTGACGAAAAGGCTTTTCCGATAAGTATTCGAGAAGAAACGCGTCGACATCGTCGTCGGAGAGGTTTCTTTCACTTAGAAACGCGGTGAGATCTTTTGAATCCATCGCCGCCTCGAACGAAACCGGGCTATCCCATCGGATATCTTCAACGCCCGCGATCTGCAGCAACAGCCAAAGGGTACTCTTGACCTTCGAACCCCGAAAAACATAGCTTACGGTCCCGCTATTTTTAATGACAAAGGGCCGGTCCCGATTTGGCTCCTCGACCGGATAGATCGAGAACTTTTTTCTTAGGGTCGCGAGCGCTTCATTCGACTTTTCATCCAATTCGCTAAAGCCTTCACTCGAATAAAGTAGCTCTATCATTCGCTGCGGGATCATGCAGCCCAGTTCGCCCGATCCGGAATCGAATCGTGGAGCCCTGCCTTCGGGAGCGCGGACGACTTCGATCACAGAGCCATCGAGATCGACATCTACAATCTTCCAGACCTTAGCTGCGAGCAAGATCTTCTCGCCAACGATGATCTGCGGTGACAACGGAATCTGCCCGATCGGACGACCCGAACTTACAACTTTGAGAAGCGGTTCCGTCTCGAACACGCTGTAAAAGTCGCGGCTATTTGCGATCTTCTCGCCTGCGAGACCGATAAAAACTTCGCCCTGAGCCTTTTCGATAAGGTCGGTAAAGATCATGTGTCCGACGATCTTCTCGATCTCGGATCGCTCAATGGCCTCGAACGTCTCGATGCTGACTAGCCGATCGATGAGAGAACCGACAGAAATGCTCTGTTCGCCTTTAACGATAGAAAGTGCCTGATGGAGCAGAATGTCGTAAGGCTTTAGAATCTTGGCCGGCGGCTCTATCATATTGTCACGATAGAGCGACCAACAGGCGAGTGATTGCAAAAGCTCCCATTCATCAGTTGCATACAGCAGGAGTTTTCCTTTCGCTCCTTCCTTTCGTCCGCTACGGCCGACGCGCTGAATGAGCGACGAGACACTGTTCGTCGCCTCGACCTGTACGACCTTATCGACTGAACCGATATCGATCCCAAGCTCAAGCGTTGAAGTACACGCGATCGCGAAATTCTCTCGCCGGCTCGACTTTGCGAAGAACTCGACATATTCGCGAACGTCCTTGTGAACCGAAGAGTGGTGTGAAAAGTAGTTCGTGTGTCCGCGTACGCGATCGGCGATCTTCTTCAGCTTTACGGCGATCTCCTCAGTGCGTCCGCGAGCGTTAGGGAAGATAAGCACTTTGCTCTCCGAAACTTCACGGTACATGTCTTTGAGAAGTAGGAGCGGAAGCTCGTTTGTCTCGGCTTCGAAATAGCGGAAGTCGCCCTCGATCTCTCTGGCAGCATTGTCGCGAAGTATCTTCGCCTCGGCTGGGTTGTCCGAATACTTTTTTGCCTCGTCATAGTCTCCGACAGTTGCCGAGAGCCCGACAATTCGGAATCGATTCGGGAGCAGCTTCCGAACCCGCGAAAGGATAGACCTGAGATGCAGGCCGCGATCCGAACCAATGAACGAATGGATCTCGTCTATGACCACGAACTTTAGATTCGAGAAGAGATGCGGAATGTTGAATGGTCTGTTGGCCAACATCGCTTCGAGCGATTCGGGCGTGATCAGGACTATCCCGTGGGGATTGTTTATCAGCTTCTCTTTGAGTGACCGATTCGCCTCACCATGCCACTTCGTCACGGTAACATCCAGATGCCGACAAAGGTCTTCGATCCGATAAAACTGGTCGTTGATCAAGGCCTTCAGCGGCGAGATGTAGATGACCTGAACTCCTGGCTCAGCAAAATCCATGCGGGAGAGTATTGGAAGGAAGGCCGCCTCGGTTTTACCTGATGCCGTCCGAGAAGCAAGGATGAAGTCTGTATCGGTCGTTAGGATCCGCTGAATAGCAGCGGCTTGTATCGGGCGCAGTTCTTCCCAACGCTGATCGCGTATGTATCGGCGAATTGGTTCCGAGAGAAGGTTATACGACATCTACAGTTCCTCGATGTCGTCCAGGGCGGATTCGTCAGGACGTTCGTCTGAGATATCGATCTCGCCGAAAAGACTAGCCTTTTCGACCCCGGGATTCTGCCGAAGCAAGTTGAGGACATTGAGAAAATCGCGAATCACTTCTCGCGGAGTTAGAAACTCAGACGCGCCGGGCTTGTTGAACATCTCCTCCATGAACGTATGTATATCATCGTCGGAGAAATCTATCTGGGTTTTGTAGTTAAGATCGAAGATCCCTTTTAGTTTCTGCAGCAGAACGAAAATCTCGTTGTGGTCGAGTGGAAACAAACGGATTACTGGCTGAGCAAAATCACGGATCTCAGCCGTTTCAAATTTGTTCGATTCGAGCCGCGTCTTCAGCGCGTCGTAGCTGAACAATCCGCGGCGAGGATTCTCGAGCGTCTCTCGAGTGCCCGCGATGTTGAAAAATAAGTGAGCTACCTTACCTTGAAGACAGTCGTTATAGATCGAGAGGATCTTCTCATAATTCTTTTCGCGCATTGACGAAGTTGAGATCTTATAAAGATTGATCGCCTCGTCGAGATTCACCATGAATCCGCTGTAGCCAATGCTCACGAACAACCGCGTAAAGTTTTTAAGCATGTCATAAAAATTCAGATCGTTGATTATCTCGCGGACGCCAAGATCCGTGCGAGCTTCGGTTTTGGTCCGATACTCGCCTTTAAGCCATTTCAGCGCACTTCGTTGGAGCTTCTCGTCCTCGCGAATGAAGCCTTCGTAATACCGCATGACAACCCTGCCGAAGTCGAACGCTCCGACGTCGGATAGTTCGTTTATTGTCTCGGCGATGTTTGCTTGAACCAGAGGAATATTCTTCTCGTCGCGAATATCGATCGGAGAAATCCCCTCATCAGCCGCGGTCTTTTCTATCACCTTCGCAATCCACTTCTCAAGAAGCGTTGCGAGGGCTCCGCCTTCCGGCTTAGTTTGAATTGCAAGATTGTCGATGATAGCAGAGTAAAGCGCCACTGCTTTTCCGTCGTTTGAATATAGTCGATTGTCCGGCGTGAAGTCTGCGTTCGCGACGACAAACTTCTGCTTCATCGCAATAACATTTAGCAGGTGAAGCATGAAGGATTTCCCCGATCCGAAATCACCGACCCAGAATTTCATCAGGCTGTGTCCGTTCCTAACATCTTCAAGCGCGCTGACAACCGCCGCAATCTCATTTGTTCGGCCAACGGTAATATGCTGAACACCAGCCTTTGGCACCACTCCGCCAACGAGCGAGTTAATTATCGCCGTAGCTTCCCTCGGTTTTACGTTATCTACCATCTACAAAGATCTTCCTCAAGTAATCAGGATCCACAACGAGTTCATCTAGCTCCTCTATGATTAATACATCGTCAAGTATTTCGAAGCATGCATCGTTGATGCTTTCAATCAGTTGTCCTCTGAAAAAACCGTTCTCGCGGGCGAACCGCTCAACCTCGGAATTGTCCATCGAATATCCACCATGCTCGAACAGTTCGAGAAGAGCTAGTTGCTGAGAATTCAATCCGACGCTAACGGCACGCAATGGTTCTTCTACCGCATTCTTTGCCGATATCTCAAGTGTCAATTCGTCCTCGGTTTCTGAACGCATGTGGATGGTCGTATGCTCGTCTTCGAAATTATCCTGCAGATATTCATTCAGCAGTTCGACAGTCCCATGATGTTTCTCGCGGACTTCCGTTATCGCCCTCCGATCCAGCCGAATGCGTTTTCGCTTCTCGGCAAATATCTCGGAAACAGAAACGAGAGCCTTAGAGAGATCCTTCGAGTGGATCAGGCCTGCGATTACCTTCTCAAATGCCTGCAACTGCTCGGCATTCTGAAATAGGCATTTCTGGATCGTTTTGGTCAACGCCTTATTGTCGAACCGTTCCGATCGAAGGTCGGCATGAACATAACGGATATACAGCTCCAAACTTCGCTGTCGATCACGTCGAGCTAAAGTTTTGGACGCCTCGAAGTAAATGTTCTCTCTTGACGGGTTCCTTTCATTGAGGCTTGCCAGGGTCATCACAGCATCCAGGAACTGCTCCGCGCTCAGGGTTTCGGCCTTGTTCTTTAGTTCCTCAAATTGGCCCTTCCATCTAGTTGTGTTTTGCCGGTTCAGCTCAAGTTCAAAGGCATGATCGGGGCGTCGGACATTGCTAACCTCCTCCGAGACAATCGGTCTTAGATGCGAGATCAACCTCTCTTCGAGGGCTGCCTTTGCCTCGCCGGTGTAGTTGCCGTCGATCGCCAGCTTTCGCTTGTGCCCAACAACCTCCCGATAGGCATTCTCACAGTAGCGAAACACCGTATCGTAGAGTTCTTCTCTCGCCATTGCCAGATACGAGTTGTAGTTCGTGCTTCCTTTTCGGTACCGATGTTGCTTTCTGGCGACAACGTCGTATACTTCCTCGATCGTTCGATCGATACCGCCCTGTGATTCTAGTTCCGCTTCAAGCCGTCGAACAACTCTCAAGAAAAAGCGCACCGTTTCTTCCAAACAGTACTCAATATCAAGAAAATTATTTGCCTGTCCTGGCAATCGGTTGAGCAACTTGATCTCATCCGCCGTAAGCTTGAACCGCGATTTCAGCCGATTCCCGAATTTCCAGCTGTCCGGATCGTAGCTGTACGCATATGGGGACGAAGTTTCGACCGGCTTGTACCTAGCGGCCCCGACCGCGTCCCCAATCTCCTGCATCCGCCTATATAGTGATCGTCGAACATAGAGCTTCGTCTTCGGATAAGAATCGCCCAACCGCTCCAACTGTCGCTCAATGACAGGAAGCTGCTGGATATGCTCGTAGCTTTCAATCAGTTCGAAAAAGAGGATGAAGTAATAATTCGAGTTCCCTTCAACGTCGTAACACGTACCGCTCAGGAACGCGGTCCGAAACTGAGAATAGAAAGCCCGCTGTTCCGGCGTCGCATAATTGACCTCGTCGGCGGAAAAAACGTATTGATGCTTCCAGTACGGAACGCCAGCCGCGTATTTCACCAATCCGTCCGTTCGCTCGGATATCGGCGGGATGGTCGAGGATCGGCCCGTGACATCGACAATGTTGTCGGTAGGTGGCCTTTGTTGTATGTATGCGGAATTCGGAGGAATCTCGAGTATCTGCTTCGGTGGATCTGCCTGTTGCGATACCGGAGTCGCCGACATTTTTAGTTCTTGAACGACAGACGGCGCGTGATCGGTCGGCGGATTGCTCGCCTTTTCCATTTTTACCGGAACCCGTGGCGGCTCTGATTTGGCAGCACATAGTGCCTCCTCTTTCACCGAAGGCGGATGCTGGATCGGCGAGGCGTCGGATCCCTGCGACGTCACCAATACCGGCGACGATTTTCTTACAATCCTTTCAGTCGAGAACTGTGGTTGCACGGGCGGTGGCCGTTTCGGCAACCTGACCTCGCTCGAGCTAGTGGCCGGGTTGGGTGTAGCAGGACTAAGTCGTTGCGAAATTTGTTGAGCAGCATCTCCTTCTTCACTTGCAGACTTCTGCACAACCTTTTCTCGCCGAATGGCCTCGATATTCTTGGTAATTATCTGGGACGATGCCGACGGCACATGATTGTTCCCCTGCAGCGTTGAGATTCGATTGTTGATTCGCCGCTGCTCCATATCGGCTAGAGCCAGCATTCGATAATCGTGATGAGACTGAAGCTGCTGACGCCGTCGGTTTCGGACAGACGCGAACACACCAATACCAACCATGGCCACGGTCAAGACAATGGCAACCACGAATACTGAAGCTGGGAGCGAAGCAAACATGTGATACGAAAAGGTATTAGAGATAGTAACTCACGAACTGTTGCAGGCGTGAATTGAAAAGGCATCCAAACAGATGATTGACGGGATACCTGCAAGCTATCGCCAATCGCGAAAGAATGGTAATCGGCCGATGCGGCGCAAATGATTGCAGCGTTGCTCTAATTCGAATGCTTTAGGGCATGCAGGCTCTTACCGTTCTCAACAGAGACGCGGTGAACGGGGCTGCTGGCCTACTGCAAGAATAACTAGGTATTAGGGCGTTACAAATCGATAATAACAGCGAACCGAATTTGTTCTTACGTTCCTTCGTGGCTTTTCGTTGATGAGCTCTGTATCCCTTATTTGAATTCGTATATAGTTAGCCTACTAACTTCTTCGATTTTCGAAAGCGAGTGAGAACTGCCAGTCAGATCTCCACAAGAGGTCGTTCAAAGAGGGCAGTAAAAATTTGAGCCGGCGGCGTTTCGCGGCCTCCGCGTCAAAGGCGACAAGCTGATCGGTGCTCTTTCATGGGCAAACCCGCGCCCAGGCTGACGAGATCGTATTCGCGCGGGGACGGAGGATCGAGGCGTTTTTGGACGAGGTCTGCCGGTTACCGCACGCGCCGCACGATTGAGCAAATACGCCGTCAGCCTTGCTGTAAGTAAGACGGATTTTAGGAAGAGAGAGGTTTATGCGTTTTGATTGAATCGAAGTGATATTGAAATGAAGAGTCTCTTATGGAGAACCAGGTTTCTATGTTATAAATCGATCAAACCGGCCACCAAACTAAGATGAGCAATCTCCCTCTTGATCTTCTTCTCTGCCTTCCCGTCGGGACGCGCTCATCCTGGTCTTTGCGTATCTTTCAATCTCGTTTCGGCATATGGCTTCTAGCTAGTGAACTACCCGGGATTGTCCTGGTATCTTGTCAACGTATTCGAATGACGAATTCTGATTTCCGAGGTATAGACGAACATGACGATAGAATCTGGTATTGAAGAGCGCCGAGCTGGCGATAAGAGGGTTGAAACTCGACAGTGGTTTCAGCGCTTAATCCAAAAAGAAGAATGCGTCGGAGACCTTTACTCAATCAACTACGAAACCGCTCGGGTAATGATCCACGACAGCCTGCGCAACAAGGTCGGCGGTATTCCTAGTCTTTCCTTCTTGGTCGCTACACGTGTCGACCCGGCAAACTGTTCCAACCTCGATTTCCGGACGGAGGACGCGTCATTCATCTTGTTGCGCGTCATGGATAGCGCTCCGTTGCCACAGGACAAGGAGGCCGAACGAATAAGGGTGGAGACTGCTCAACGCGTGAGCGGCGAAACGGAAACGCATTGGGACAGTGACGGGGCTATGGACCCAAAAACGCGCGTGCTGCTTGGATATGCTGGTGTTCAATGTCGCATCATCGGAACATTTTTCTTGGAAGAAAACCGATTCAACCCGGAGGCTCCTTTGGTTTTGAAATTCGGAAGCGACATATCGAACTATTATCCGAATCGCGGACTTAAAATCTATAAGCCCAACGCTGATGCACTGGCTTCGGTTGTTAACTACTGTGATCCCGCGAACATAGAAGAACATATCGCGAAATATGGAAATACGGAACGCGTTAAGCTGGGTTTTGTTCGCTATGCCTCAACGAATCGCAAGTATCAGCAGATAGACGACGTTCCGGTTTTTATATACCCCGCAGATTTGCTGAGTCAGAAGACCGCTTTGTTTGGGATGACACGGACGGGAAAGTCGAACACAACAAAGATCATTGCAAAGTCGGTTTTCGAGCTTCGAGCCCCCGGAATTGCCGGCGAGCAGTCCCTGAGGATTGGACAGCTGGTGTTTGATCCAAATGGAGAGTATGCGAACGAAAACTCGCAAGATCGGGATGGCAACAATAATCCCAACGCATTAAAGAATATTTGGGAAATCATTCCGGGAAGAACAAAATCGGAGGAGGTCGTCACGTATGGCATTACGTCACACCCGAGCGATCCCGACCGAAGGCTCATGATGCTGAATTTCTATCTCACGGAGAACCTTCAGATTGGTAAAGAAATTATCGATAACCTCCTGTCCGATGACATTGCCATTCACATCAAGACGTTTTTGCAGGTTGGGTTCGATCCGCCCGATCCGAATGATAGAAGTGCTACCACGCGACACAACCGGCGTGTGCTGGCATATCGGGCGATGCTGGCGCGCGCAGGCTTTCAGGTACCGCAGAACCTTATCGCAGACACATCAAGGTTGTTCAATCAGGATTTGCTTTCGGCGATGAACACTAGCACCAGCAACAATTCCGCTGAGTTTCAATCGGCTGCGCGAATATTTTCTGAGCGGAATCCCGCATGGGGGCAACTTGCGAATGCGTTTGAGTCGCTCGATAAGTTCATTCGAGAACGCGATAGCGGATATCAAGCTTTCGAATCAGCATATGTCTCACGACCGACAGGTTCTGGCGATCGTTGGGCCGACGAAGATTTGAAGAAGATAATTGGTATTTTCCAGTATCCGAATGGTACTAGAAAGATCGGAAAGGCAGCCGCCCAGCACAGTGCGAGTACCACTCAGGACTATGCCGATGAAATTTACAGTGATCTAGTGAACGGAAAACTAGTGATCGTTGATCAGTCGAGCGGGGAACCTGATCTTAACAGGTCATCAGCCACCCGGATTATGACGAAAATATTTAGGTCAAACCAGGCTCAATTCATCCGTGGGGCGACCGACATTCCGGAAATTCTGGTCTACATTGAGGAAGCTCACAATATTCTGCCCGCGGGCAGCGATCAAAACCTGTCTGATATCTGGGTTCGTACAGCTAAAGAGGGGGCTAAGTACAGAATTGGGATGGTGTATGCGACTCAGGAAGTAAGTAGCATTCAGGGGAACATTCTTAGAAACACGTCGAACTGGTTCATCGCGCATCTGAACAACACGGATGAAACTAAGGAACTGACAAAATATTACGATTTTGCCGATTTCGAACCGTCAATCCGGAGAGCACAGGACAAGGGTTTCTTACGCGTCAAAACTCTCAGCAATCCATTTGTCATTCCCGTTCAGATCGATAAGTTTGAGGTTAACCGCTAATGAGCTTTGAAGGCGAATTTGCTAGCTACGAACCCCTCCGTCGTTTGCGCGAAAGTTCAAAGGTACAGGCCTTTGAGAAAAGCCTCGTTATTCGGGATTCCAAAACAGAACAGAACTTCGTCAAGGACAGCCTGCTTGATGTGACCTCATTAGAGCGAAGTGCCACACAACCTGACCTAATACTTGCATTTGACGGTGGAGAGTTACTCGTAAAAGCGGAAAACGGCTTTCCCGGAGCCGAAATCGGCTATCTGACCGTAGCGAGCGTCTTGATTGATCTGAAGAAAGTCAACGAACTGAAGAGCCATCCGTTTATTGAACCCCGAGAGTTTAGAGAAACGGAAAAGGTCGAGTCAATCGAGACGGTTTTCCCGGGCTGTAACGTTGTTTCTCAGGGAGAGAAGAATGCTCAAACCTCTCTACGCCGACGTCTACACGATGAGTTCAAAGATATAAAGGTATCGTTCAGCGACGAGACACTTCTCGACACGTATGAACACATGTTTACCTTGGCTCAGAAAGACCTCAACCGACCACCACAGAGTCCGATCGACGGCGTTGACGCTCCAATGACCTACGGACTTGGGGAGTATTCCTGTCCTGTCAGTGGCGAGGCTTTGTTCTCCACGGACGCCCTTCGAGTCCATGAACTGTTGAACGATGGCGGTTCAAGCGGTGAGATGTTTGGGCAAATTCGGTCCGCAATGGAAAAGTTATGGCTTGTTCATGTGCTGAGGGCATTTGAAAGCAAGGGCTGGTTTTCAACCTTGAAACGAGTCGCCTTCATCGTTGACGGACCGCTGGCGGTATTTAGCACCTCGGCATGGTTGACGAAGCCGATTGCCTCGGAGATTAAGCGCATCAATGAGGTCCAGAGAACAATCTCGGGAAAGGATCTTCTCATTATCGGTATCGAGAAGTCGGGAACCTTCTTCAATCACTTCGTTGACCTCGACACGGCTAGGGACGGGGTAAAAGATTTTTTTCCGAGGCAGTCTGCACTTCTTCTAGGTGACGACTACATCAAGAAGAATATTCGATTTTCCGATAGCCAAAAGCCATATGGCATCGACACCTATTTTGGTCGCAAAATCTTCTACAAAACCAAATCGGGTCAGATATTAGTCCCGAACTTGGCACATCTTCAGATTCTCCGTGATGACGAAGCGGGTATGGCATTCCTAAGATCAACTGACCCAAAACATTTCCCGCGTCTCTCCGATGCTACGGACCTTCTCGATAATCTCGTGTCTAATAGGTATCCGAACTCCGTTGCGCCGTTGGTGTCCGCTCATGCGGAGGCGGCAATACCATTGAATCTTGGTAAACGAATTTTTGAAGATATTGCACGCGAGATACGTGAGCGAAATCGAACATGACTACACTTGTCGAAATTGGGAATGTTAATGGTAGTAGCACTGCGGCCGCTCGTTGGGCGACTTTTGGCCCATACTTTGCGATGTTTCCGATAAACTTCGCGTTTCAAATCGTCAACGAATACTCGAAAGAAGGTGATTACTTGATTGACCCGTTTGCGGGGAGATTCTCGGCGGTATTTGCTGGAGCATTGTTGGGCCGAAACAGTGTGGGGATAGAGATCAATCCTGTGGGATGGTTATACGGTCGTTCGAAGTCAAACCCCGCTGCCGAGAGTGACGTGTTAGCCCGATTAGCAGCCATTCATCAGCTTCGCCACAAGTACAGCGATGAGGTTTCGAATCAAGAAGAGTTTTTTCGATATTGCTTCTGTGATGAGGTCCTCAAATTTCTTCTTGCAGCTCGCGACCATTTAGATTGGAAGAACCGAAAAACGGATGCGACATTGATGTCCTTAATTCTGGTCAATCTCCACGGAAAGCTTGGTGAAGGACTTTCGAACCAAATGCGACAGACGAAGGCCATGGCTCCGAATTATTCGATTCAGTGGTGGAAATCAAACGGCTTCTCCAGTCCCCCAGAAATCGACCCCCAAGAGTTTTTGAGTAATAAGATTCGATGGAGGTACAAGAAAGGCACCCCAACCCTAAGTGCTCAGTGCCGGGTTCTTCTTGGCGACAGCACATCTAGGATGTTGGAGATTGTTCGCGACGCCGGTCGCCGAGAACTTAAGTACTCCTTGTTGTTTACCTCGCCGCCGTACCAGTCAGTTGTTGATTATCACTCGGACCAATGGCTAAGAATTTGGATGTTGGGATTGACGAAGCCTAGGGAAAAGTACACGCGCCGATTTGATTCCAAGGTGGATTATGAACGATTGCTCGATAAGGTTTTTGGCCAAGCTGCTCAAATCATGGCCGAGAAGAGCACTATCTATGTTCGGACCGACGTACGACCATTTACGCTCGAAACGACATCGAGAATTCTAAAGAAGCATTTTCCAAAGCATAGTTTCGATACCTTCGACAGCGTCGTTAGTGGAAGAAGTCAGACGGAACTTTTCAACAACGTTTCGTTGAGAAAGGAAATTGACATCGTTTTGACTCGATAGTTGATCGAGCTCGGTGAAGGAGAACTCATCTGATGGGAAAAGTTCAAAGGCAACACGCTATCGAAAAATGGGGAGCTCGCAGGTCGGAAGCTCCGGTGATCAGGAATAACGATGTTCGCAACGTCTATGAACGTGACCGAGCACGCGTAATTCACTCTTCCTCTTTTCGCCGGCTTCAAGGGAAAACACAGGTGCTCGGAATCTCTGAAGGCGATTTCCACCGAACGCGACTAACCCATTCAATGGAAGTCGCACAAATCGGAAGGGGGATTGTTCAATTCCTAAAATACACGGATCGCAGTGTTATTAATCCAGAGATCGAAAAATACCTAGAGACTTCCGCCCTGATCGAAACCGTCTGTTTCTGTCATGATCTCGGTCATCCGCCATTTGGTCATTCAGGTGAGAAAGCTCTCAACTACATGATGCGCGATCACGGAGGCTTCGAAGGCAATGGTCAGTCGCTTCGAATTCTTGCTCGCTTGGAGTCCTATCAGCCGTCCTTTGGGCTAAATCTTACACGTAGAACCCTTCTCGGAATCCTCAAGTATCCCGCATCTTATTCGGCGGTCCATAAGAAGAATAGAATCACCGCGGCGGATTTTGAGAGTATTAACAAGGATGATGTGAAGCCGCCAAAGTGTTACATGGCCAGTGAGGAAGACGTTGTTCAGTGGATCCTTGAACCTTTTCCGGCGAATGAACGCGACCTCTTTCAATCGTTTATTCCAGACCCTAGCGAGGACGAGAAACATTCCAAAACTCTTTTTAAGTCTTTCGATACATCAATTATGAACTTGGCCGACGACATCGCCTACGGAGTTCACGATTTTGAGGACGGAATCGCTTTAAAGCTGATTCGACGGGAACATTGGAACCAGCTCGAGCCAGCATTTGGAAAGACGTGGGCGAGAGTTAAGCAGCTCGCCTCCTTCGATAAACTTGGGGACGAACTATTTAGCCAGGAGGGTTATCGGCGGAAGCGAGCAATCGGATCTCTCGTGAACGCCTTCATTACTTCTGCGCGTCTAAAAACACTTGAGCAGTTTAAATCACCGCTTCTCCGGTACAACGTGACTTTTGAACCTGCGGCCGAGAAATTTCTCGATGCCCTTATGGGTGCCGCGGTTGAACATATTATCAAGATTCAGTCTGTCCAATCCCTAGAGTATCGGGGGCGGCTAATGATAATGAAAATGTTCGAAGCCTTGGAATCTGATCCTTTGAGCCTTTTAACCGAGTCCTCGGCTCGAGACTATGAAGAAGCTGACGATTTAGACAAGAAGCGCGTCATATGTGATTACATCGCTGGTATGACAGACGCCTATGCTTCAAAGTTCTATCAACGTCTGTTCGTGCCAGGCTTTGGAACAGTGTTTGAAAGACTTTAGTTAGCGACGCTGACGGCCAACCTTCGAAGAACCCCTACGGCCTTTTGCAAAAACCATAGGAACAACCGAACGAACACCCAACGAAGTTTCGCCTCGGCAATTCCATCTCTGCATTGTCCGCCCGGCCACGCATATGACCAACGATCTAGAATTAGCGATACGGAATTTTCGGACCACGGCGGCGCGGTATGAGCGGTATGATAGGTACTACGCCGGACGGCATGATCTGAGCTTTGCGACGGAGAAGTTTCAGTCGGCGTTCGGGTCGATGTTCAGGGAGTTTGCAATGAACCTGTGTCCGCCGATAGTGGATGCTCGTTAGCCCGCCGGATCCGTTCTAATCTAACATTGAATAAAGATGCGGCGTCAATGATTTGCTGGTCTTCGAAATGAATGTAGTGCTTCGACGTCACGCCAGATCCCTTTCTGTGTCCTACTTCCTGCTGGATCGTTTCTAATTGTTGACCGCTTGCAGCCTTATCAGTGGCTGAAGTTGCCCTCAAAGTATGAAATGTACCTTGCGGGTTTACTTTAGCCTCTTCTTTAATCGCGTCGAAAGGTTTCCGATAAGCCTTTGTCCACATGAACAATCGTTCGTCGGCAGCCTTGTTGAAAACTCCTGCCGCCTCCATCTCATCAAATAGCCAGGTTGTTATTGGCATCTTTTTTGTGTGGATCTTGTTCCGGCTATCGGGCATGGTCAGCTCAATCAGCCCGACCCGCTTTTCTCCCTCAAGATATTTAATATGGGCGCCAGTAATGTGAAAGAGTTCATCTACGCGGCAACCCAGCGTGTAAGCGGCGATGAGCACCAGACGCCAGCGTTTTCGGTTTTCCGGTTTACGCGGGAAAAGGCGGTCGCAGGCCGCGAGCATCCGCTGGAATTCGTCGAATGTGAATTTAATGCCCTTTGGTTTTTCGTCGGATTTCTTGATCAGGTCACGAAATGGCGGGACGCGGGTTCCGAGAGTATCAGCGGCGTATCGAAGTAAGTGCTTCAGCCGTGCGAGGTAACGGTGTGAGGTCGTCTTGGAAAGAAAGAACTCTTGCCCGCCCTTTTTTCGCGTATATGGTCGGTTTAAGAGCCACTTCTTAAATTCCTTCACGCGGAGCAGATCGATGTCTTCGATCCGGTCGTTGCCGAAAAACTCGACAAGCACATCGAGCTTTTGAAATTCTTGTTTGGCACCTTTCAATTGCCGGTCGTTCTCCAGGTAGTCTCGGTAATGCTTCTCAACGAATGCAGCGAAGTTGGTTCGTCCTTTCACCGACGCGATCGTCGCTGTTTGTCCTTTTTCGCTAAAGTCTGCGTATTCTTCCTCGGCCCAGCTTTTCGCGTCTCTTTTTGCCGTAAACCCTCTCTGACTTTTGAAATGCCACTTTTCGGACTTCTCGTCATAGACTGCAAATATGCCGCGATATCTTTGTATCGCGCCTTTTTTTCCATCCTTCTGCGCGGTGATAAAATAACCTTTCTCTTTATGGCTTTCGGCGATGTACAACTTCATATCGTTTCGGGGGGGAATTCGGGGGGGAATTTCCTGTATTCGGGGGGGAATTTAGCGTCTTCAGCCGTCCGGATGCGTCTGGTGGTGTCCGAATGTGTCCTCCGTAACTCCTTTATTTATAGTATGTTACAGAGCCCCAACGTGTCAAGCTGGGGTGGCGGAATTGGTAGACGCCCAGGACTTAAAATCCTGTGTCCTTAGGGACGTACGGGTTCGATTCCCGTCCCCAGTACCACATCTTTGACTTTGATTGCCGCATTCCATTTGCGGCATTCTGCATTGTGGCCCCGATCTTGCTGTTTATGTCGCGGGATTCGAGCGAACGGAGGGTAATTTTATGACTTTCAGGATCAGAGCTTTCAAGATCGTTTTCTTTGCAACTCTGGTATTAACGCTTCAGGCCGCGGGCGCAAATGCACAGAATCGGGCGGTGCTCGCCGAGGCCGAACGGGTGACAGGTGACCAATTCAAGGTCGCTGTCCGGACTCCGCGTGGCGCATACGTTTATTCGACCTCGAGGCCGAGCGCGGCGATGTTGGCGGCGATCGACAGGGGCCTGACCGATCTTTTCGCGGTTTCACGAAAGAACCGTTATAACAGGCGATTGAACTACTCTGACTATTCGATCTTCATAGGCAAGGCCGACCGGATAAAAGATAGTGCGGGAAACTATTCACCGGACATCGCGGTAGGTGCGGCACAGTATGCGGGAACCGAGTATGACAAAGGCGGATATATATACGCGTCGGGGATGGTCATCGCCAACAACCCGATGGCATTTGTGATCGCAGAGCATACAAAGGAATTTGGCCGCGTCTCGGACCTTGTTCGGTTCGAAGGCGAACATCTGGTGCTCTATCACAACGATCGCCGGCGATACGCTCAGACCGCCGACCACAGTCAGGGCGGAGGGCATCCGATCCTGCGATAGTCCCGCGGTCCGCATCGCCCGAAATGGTGCAGTCGGCAGACGATATTGTTTAGCTTGTGCAGGACCAACTGATCGCTGGAGTGGTGAGATAGCGTAATTATCGGCAATCTTGGATCGCCCCGACCCGCAAAGGCTTTGGCACACACGTTGCTTTATTAGATATCGACAAAAGACTTGGCCGCTAGGAAACTTACGGCCAGATCGAGAAAGTCCGGTGTGAAGGGGAGAGCACACCGGACTTTTTCTGTTCGATCGAACGTACACGTGTTTTTATTCTTGCCAGGCGATCATTTTGTTTCTCTTTTCGTAGTTGCAACGATATCGCGCACCTCGGCGGCGAGAGTCGGTGCGTGATACGGAATGCCGTCCTTTAATGTCCATTCGATGCCGCCCGTCTTGAAGATCTTCCCGTCCCGAATTTCCTCGATCCCTGTCGGATACAATACCTTGAAATTCTCGAGCGGATTTCCGTTCACCACAATGAGGTCAGCCTTGAAACCGACGCGGATTCGCCCGATCGTCGCCTCCCGACCCAATATCTTTGCGTTGTTGCTCGTTGCATGCTGTGCCACCTTGAGAGGATGAAAACCGGCTTCCTGATGGAGTTCAAGTTCGCGGATCAAACCAAAGCCGTACAGCTGGTAAATGAACCCGGCGTCTTCACCGGCTCCGATGACGCCGCCTCGCCGCTCAAATTCGTAAAGTGCCTTCATCCAGATCCGGTAATTCTCCTTCCAAAACGCCTCGTCGGTCGAACTCCAGCCGATAAAGTAAGAGCCGTGATTTGCAGGATTTGGCCGGAAATATTCTTCAAGGACAGGGTGAAGGTAGTCCTTAAAGGCCGGATTCGTTTGAGCCCTCTGCAGGTCTCGCGATGCCTCGTAGATCACAAGTGTCGGGTTCCAGGCGACACCGGCCTCTGCCATGCCATCCAACACTTGCATTAATTTATCCCAGTTTGCCTCGCGCCAGAGCCGGCCAGCATACCGAAACCGGTCAACTTCGTTGTTGTAGTTGTAGCTCGACGGAAAATTCTGTCGGCCGCTTTCGATCGCAGCATCCGGTACGCCGTACCAATGCTCGATGCTGGCCGTGCCCAATTTGATGTCGTCCCACGCGTTCGTCTCCTCGACCCCGACGTGATGCATCACACGCATGCCCTGCTTTTTCGCCTCGTCCATCATTGCCGTCATCAGATCGCGGTCGATGGTGTAGAGCTTTATGCCTTCATATCCCGCGGCTTTGAGGTCGCGAACGCGCTGTCGTACTTGTTCAGCAGTATGAAGGTTGGGCGCCGGAAAGCCGCCATATGCATATATCCGCGGTCCGACGAGTGTTCCGGCAGCGATCCGATCACGATAACCAAGTATCTTCTGCGTTGCCCACGCATCGCGGACCGTCGTGATGCCGCAGGCGAGCCAGAGTTTCGTTACATATTCGACCGGCATTGGCTTGCCGCCCCGCTCATCATGGGTGTGGCCGTGAAGGTTGATCAGTCCAGGCAAAACATATTTTCCGGTTGCATCAATATCTAGTTCGCCCGCAGCCGGGCGCCGTGCGGTGCCGTCTTTGACCGCGACCGGATCAAGGCCGACGATCTGCGTGATCAGATCGTTCTCAACGACGATGTCAAATGGGCCAGCCGCGGGCTTTCCGCTTCCGTCGACGACCATTGCATTGCGAACAACGATCCGCTTGAGCCGTTTGCCGCTTTGCGACAAAGGTCCTGATTGTCCGAATGCCGAATTGCAGGTCAGGAGTGAGGCAAGGGCAATTGCTCCGGCCCATTGCATGAACGTTCGTCTCATATTTTTCCGGTTGTTTTGCTTAGATCATGCGGCATCCCGCCAAAAACCCGGGTCGCTGACCGCCGATCGTCAACGTTTTTGATGTTTCGCCCTAACTATGCCAAAATTAGGTCTTTATCACAACCGAATATTACTTAACAGGAAGGTTTAAAAATGGCTGGAAGACATAAAGTTACGGTCGTCGGCGCCGGAAACGTCGGTGCGACCGCCGCACATTGGATCGCAAGTAAGGAACTCGCGGATGTCGTATTGGTCGACATCGTCGAAGGAACGCCTCAGGGCAAGTCGCTTGACCTGGCTCAGGCCGCACCGATCGACGGTTTTGACGTCAAGCTCGTTGGGTCGAACACGTATGAGGCGACCGCCGATTCTGATGTCGTCATCATCACGGCCGGACTTCCCCGTAAACCGGGAATGAGCCGCGACGACCTGTTGAAGACGAACTCGGATATCGTCGGGCAGGTAACCGATCAGGTCGCAAAGTATTCGCCAAATGCATTTATCATCGTCGTTTCAAACCCCCTCGACGCGATGACCCAGGTGGCGTTCCGCCGCTCGGGCTTCCCGAAGAATCGCGTTATGGGAATGGCGGGCGTCCTGGATGCCGCACGAATGCGGTGTTTCCTCGCCGAAGCCTTGAACGTTTCCGTCGAGAATGTAACGGCCTTCGTACTCGGCGGCCATGGCGACACAATGGTACCGCTGCCGCGCTATTCGACCTGTGCGGGCATCCCGGTAACCGAATTGCTTCCGAAAGAAACGATCGACGCGATCGTTACGCGTACCGCGAATGGCGGCGCTGAGATCGTCGGTTTGCTCAAGACCGGTTCGGCCTACTACGCACCGTCGCTCGGTGCTGTCGAAATGTGCGAAGCGATCCTTAAAGATAAGAAAAAGATCCTTCCTTGTGCGGTCTTCCTCGAGGGCGAATACGGCGTCAGCAACCTCTTCGTCGGCGTACCGGTCAAGCTCGGCAAGAACGGTGTCGAGCAGATCATCGAGATCAGCCTGACGAATGAAGAACGAGCTGCTCTGCACAAGAGCGCGGCTGCGGTTCAGGAGTTGGTCGACATCCTCGAGATCTGATCAACGCCCCGATCTCATTATCGAAAAAGGAAAGCTGCCGTCAGCTTTCCTTTTTCATTTCCATTCGGTCAATTTGACCGGAACTTCCGTTCAACCTGCATCAACCCGGCCTTGCCCCTGACCGTCCGCAAAATGCTAACCCTAGTATTTGTCGCATTTATAATGATGGCACGCTCCTTGATATAGAAAACGCGATGGCGTATGTCGCCACGTTGGTGATTCGAAACAGGAGCTTAACCATGAGATTGTCAGCAAATCATCTTTCCAAGATCAGAGAGACGATTTCCCTCACCTTGATCGTCGCGTTCTTTATGTCGAACGTGATCTTCGCTAATGCGATCGTCCGTCATAACGACCCCGTAGCCGCCCCCACCGCGGCCGACGTTAACCACACCATCGATCTTACCCAGCTTGGCCGTGAAGGAAGACTGCGGGAAGACCTAAGCTTCGAGGGCGATACCAATCGCCTTATGAAGGCTTTAGCCGGTAATGGTTCGCGTCAACCGGTGATCGTCGACGAAAAAGGCGAGTATCAGGAACGGATCGTCGAGCAGCTTGCACTTCGCATCGCCAAAGGCGTTTCGAGCAGCGAGCTTGCCGGTTTTTCGATCAAGAAGCTCGAGATAGATACGATCTATGCGACAGCCAAAAGCCAGTCCGAGATCGCAGATCGGATAGCAGAAGCTCTTGAGGCAGCTGCCGCGAGCAGCGAGCGTTCGATCCTATTTGTTGACGAGCTTCCTTATGTACTTTCACTTGAAAAGGCATCCGCGGCGCTCATCGGATCCATCGCAAAACAGGATATCCGCATTATCGGCGGCAGTTCAAGATCAGACTATGCACAGAAGATCGAAGCTGACAAAGAGCTGAATAGCATCTTCGAAGCCATCGAGATCCTCGGCGGGCAGTCGGCGGCAAACGATGCCGAGCCGACGGGTGGCAATGATGCAGAAAGCTACCGCGGCGATAACATCTCGAGCGACATCCGCGCCATGATCGATGCCGGTTCAGATGGGAACCAGCGGATCGGTGCAGTCCTGCAAGCTAAGAATGCTGATAACCCGGCGTTCCGCGCAATGCTTGCGGCGAGCGATGTCCGCATCACCGATCGCATCGGGACGAGCAATACGCTCGTTATTGATTTGCCGCTGCGCTCCGTTGCTTCGCTTTCGCAGAGCGGGATGATCAATTACCTCTCGCCCGACCGCAAAACGCAGACCACTGGCCATATCGAAGATACGATCGGCGCGACCCTGGTACGGTCACAGCCGGCAAACGGTTCGCGTTCGGCCTACACGCTCGATGGCAATGGGATCGGTATCGCGGTACTCGATTCGGGTATCTACACCGATCACAAAGGATTCAAGAACGGCTCAACGTCGCGGATCGCGGCGAATGTCAATTTCACGTCGTCGAACATTTCGGCAACGTCGGACAACTACGGACATGGAACGCACGTCGCCGGTATCGCAGCCGGCAGCTCGTCTGAAAACAGCGGTGCATATCGCGGTATCGCTCCCTCAGCCAAGATCATCAGCGTAAAGGTCCTGAACGACAGCGGCGAAGGCCAGACCTCCTGGCTGTTGAACGGACTCAATTGGGTTCTCCAGAATCGTACCGCCCATAACATCAAGGTGGTCAACCTCAGCCTTGGGACCGAGGCTCTCGATACCTACACGAACGATCCGGTTTGCGTCAAGGTCAAGGAGCTCGTGAACGCAGGGATCGTTGTGATTGCGGCAGCCGGCAACCTCGGAAAGACCACCACGGGTCAACAAGCTTACGGCCGCATAAAGTCGCCCGGCAACAGTCCGTATGTGATAACTGTCGGCGCAAGCAACAGCTACGGCACGGCATCGCCTGCTGATGATTCGATCGCTTCGTTCAGTTCGCGCGGCCCGACCCGCAGTTCGTATATCAACTCGAACGGAACGCGTGTTTTTGACAACCTGCTTAAGCCCGATCTCGTGGCTCCGGGCAACAAGATCGTTTCGCACAAATCCAACGGGAATCTGATGTCGGTCCTAAATCCGACCCTGAATCTCGCAAACGATCTTCTGACGCCGTCGTCAGAGAGAATGATGTACATGAGCGGCACTTCAATGTCTGCTCCGGTCGTCTCCGGTGCATCAGCACTCTTGATGCATGTGAATCCAAAACTGACGCCCGGTATGGTCAAGATGATCCTTCAGTACACGGCCAGGCCGCTCGCCGGTGCCGATATGTATCAGCAGGGTGCAGGCCAGCTCAATATCGAGGGAGCGGTCAGGCTCGCACGTTCGCTCCGAGCTGATGTCGATTTTCAGACATTAGCGAAAGGCTCATCGATGGTCCCGTCCGGTTGGACCGCTCCGACCCCGACGACCACGATCGCGGGAAATACGTTCAGTTGGTCGCAGATAATGTTTGCGAATCATGCATTCATCTCGGGACAAAACCTGATCTCACAGTTCCAGACGGTTTACAAACGTGAGAATATCGCGAGCCTTGGCCTGACGGTCAGCGGTTCCTCTTTGGTCTTTAATACGAATACGTACTACACGTCGGGTCTTTCGCTTAGCCAGACCGTCATGCTGAGCAACGGCGGTGCGGTCGGTTCGGGTACCCCGGTTCTTTCATACGGCGTTCTTGTCGGCGACGGCGTCCTCGTTGGTGACGGCGTGCTGGTCGGCGACGGCGTGCTGGTCGGCGACGGCGTTCTTGTCGGTGACGGTGTGCTGGTCGGCGACGGTGTGCTTATCGGCGACGGCGTGCTCATCGGCGACGGCGTGCTTATCGGTGATGGTGTGTTGATAGGTGACAGCATCTTATTGGGCGACGACACTCCGGGAATGGAGTAGTCAAAGTCTTACTTCTCGATCCAAGAGGAAGGAGAGAAAAAATGCTTACACTAGATACACGAACAGTACCAGGCTCGAGCTACGCCCAATACGTGCCGATGCCGCACCATACCGACATGTCGCGGCTGGTCAGGCTGACGGACAGCGATACCGACGATGTTCTTGCATTTCTCAATCGTCGTCCGGTGCATACGGTCGTGATGACGAGCATGATCATCGACAACGGCATCGAAAGCCGGCTCAATCGCGGCGAGTTTTACGGCTATTGCGGCGTCAACGGCGAGATCGAAGGCATTGCCTTGATCGGACATTCAACTCTTGTCGAAGCACGCTCCGACGCAGCATTACGGGCATTGGCACATCAAGCACGCAGGTCTTCAACGCCGATCCACTTGATAATGTCGGCCGACGACGACGCGGCGGCATTCTTCCACCACTATGGCAAAGGAACACTGCTGCCCCGGTTGTCTTGCACCGAACTTCTGTTCCAGATCGGGTTTCCCTTTCCGGTCCAGGACTGCGAATGGGACGTCAGAAACGCCCGGCCAGAAGAAGTAGAACAGATCGCTCGGGCGCACGCAGAGGTCGCTTTCCTCGAATCCGGCATCGACCCGATGGCTCGCGACCGCGAGGGCTTTATCCAACGCGTCCTCCGAAGGATCGAACAGGGCAGGACTTTCGTCGTATTTGAGGATGGCGAGTTGGTTTTCAAGGCGGATATCATTGCTGAAGCTGCAGATGTGATCTATCTGGAAGGTGTATACGTCGGCCGCGAGTTCCGGGGCATGGGTGTCGGTTCAAGCTGTCTCGCCAAGCTCTGTCTTGATCTGCTCGGCCGGGCGTCGAATGTCTGCCTATTGAGCAACGTCGATTTTACCCACGCTCATCGGACTTTTCAGAAGGCCGGAATGGAAAGTGCAGGTTCCTGTACGACCATATTCCTTTGAAAAAGTTCTTTACTTGCAACGCAATAGGTTGGATAATAGGGTTTGGTCTCGACTCCCGCGAGCTGAACCCTTTTTGTTTTCCTTCATCCCGCGTCTTCGATCGCCTTTGCGAACTTCGCGATCTCAACTCACAAACACTCTACAATGCAGTCGCTTCTGAAAGGCAAGATCGATTCCGCTAAAGCTATGCATACATATGTGATAGCGGTCATCACGGCGGGAGCCGTGGTCTTCGGCGCGGCTCTCTTTCAGCTGCCTTTTAGGAACCTCGATGTCAGTTTCCTGATCCTCGCGGCATGTACCGTCGGATTGGGTTCGCGGATCACGCTGCCGATCCCGCGTTTCAAGTCGCACATTTCCGTTTCCGACACTTTCATATTTTTGACCTTGCTCCTCTACGGCGGCGAGGCCGCGATCATTCTCGCGGCGATCGAAGCGTTCGTTTCGTCAAAGCGATTCTGCACAAAGTACTCGACCATTTTCTTTAATTCCGCCACGCTGGCGATCTCGACCGCAACGGTGGTCCTCGTACTTCGCATAATCGGCATCACTTCCGAAGGTCAACTTCACGGCCATGCCGAACAGATGCGCGATTTCGTGATCGCTCTTTCGCTGATCGCTTTGACGCAGTTTTTGATGAACACATCGATCGCCGCGATTTTCGATTCCCTCAAGCAGGGCATTCCGCTCTGGACGACGTGGAAGGAAAAGTACATCTGGACATTTTTTTCGTATTTTGTCGGTGCGGCGGCGGCGGGCCTTCTGATCCAGCTTGTCGATTATACGGGTTTTGGCGTCGTCTTTGCCGCGTTTCCTGTAATGCTGTTCGTTTTCCTAACGTACCGGATGTATCTGCAAAACGTCGAGATGTCGATCAAGCAGGCCGAGCAGGCCGAGCAGTATGCCAGCGTCTTAGAGCAGCGAACCCTGGCATTGCGTGAGTCGGAGGAAAGGTTCAGAAGTGCGTTCAATTACGCACCTATCGGGATCGCGCTTGTGTCACCTTCAGGTAAATGGCTCAAAGTGAATCGTGCGCTTTGCGGCATTCTGGGATACACGGCCGCCGAGTTCAAAGAACTCAAATTCGAATCGGTGATCTTTGCCGAGGATCTTGGACAGACCCTGTTGAAGATCGGTGAGCTCCTTTCAGGCCAGATACAGAGCTACCAGAACGAGCAGCGATTCATTCACAAATCAGGCCGGACGGTCTGGACCTATTGGAGCGTTTCGGCGGCCAGCGAGGCTTCGTCAGAGAACTCCGATATGATCTTTCAGATCCAGGACATCACTGATCGTAAGATCGCCGAGGAGAAGTTGCTTTACGAGGCCAGCCACGATTCACTTACCGGCCTTCCCAACCGTGCGATGTTCATGACGCGTCTTACCGAGGCGCTGCAGAACACAAGATCGAACAGCGGCCATCAAGTGAGCGTACTTTTTATCGACCTCGACCGTTTCAAGTATGTCAACGACAGCCTCGGCCACGTTATCGGCGATGAACTGCTCGAATCTATCTCGAAGCGTCTTCGCGAATGCATGCGGCCAAGCGATATCGTCGCCAGGCTCGGCGGTGATGAATTCACCATCCTCGTCGAAGGCGATTACGATCATGTCGAAGTTACGCGAATTGCCGAGCGGATACAGCAGAAATTCAGCATTCCTTTCAATATTCGCGGCCATGTTATCTACAGCTCGGCGAGTATCGGAATATTGCACGCCTCGGAACGCCATTCGACCTCAGAAGAGATGATGCGAGATGCCGATACGGCAATGTATCAGGCGAAACGGGCAGGCAAGGCCCGACATGAGGTCTTTAATGACGACATGCATGCGGCGGCAAAAGAGACGCTGCAGCTCGAGACCGACCTGCGACACGCGGTGGCCAACAAAGAGTATTCGGTCGTCTATCAGCCGATCTTCGCCCTCGGATCGAACGAGATCATGGGCGTCGAGGCGTTGGCGCGATGGGATCATCCGGTGTATGGCCACATCCCGCCGTCCAAATTCATCCCGCTCGCCGAGGAGATCGGCTGGATCGATACGCTTGGCGAACAAATATTCCGTACAGCATGCACTGATATCGCCGAGATCCACGATGAGCTTCCGGCCACAACTCCGATAAAGCTCAGTGTCAATTTGTCGTGCCGTCAGTTTGGCGCCGCCGAGATAGTTTCAAATCTGAAGAACATACTGACCGAAACCGGGTTCCCGGCAATGCGGTTAAAGCTCGAGATCACCGAGTCGATCTTCTTCGAATATCAGGAGCGTGCCGTCGCGATGCTTGGCCAGCTACGCGAACTTGGCATTGACATCGACATCGACGATTTCGGCACCGGGTATTCGAATCTGAGCTATCTGGTCCGACTACCGATCTCGACGCTCAAGATCGACAGGTCATTTGTCAGTCCGATAAACGACGATGGCGCGAACACCGAAATAGTCCGAACGATCATCGCTCTGTCAAAGAATCTTGGCCTTGCTGTCGTCGCCGAGGGTATCGAGACCAACGCACAGCTTCAGGCACTGAAAAGCCTCGGCTGCGAAGGCGGCCAAGGCTATTTGCTGGCAAAGCCAATGAACCAGAACGAGCTGTACAAGTATTTGATTGGTGCCGAGCGGCCGATCATACCTTCCTCGCATCCCGATTCTATTCCCCAGATCTCAGCCATACAATAGCCCGCGAAACACCGCTTCGAAATACTGTTTTCGATATCAAAGACCCTGAAACGAGATGCCCGTCGAACCATGCGGTATGACGGGCATCACTTTGTAAGACAACTGCTTTACGCAAAACGCGTTGCGGCGTTCTATTTCTTCAGCCAACCGAAAAGAGCGTTCACCGTAATGTCACGATTCGTTTCGTAGATGGCCTTGGTCAGCGGCAGCGACATCGGGCAAACCTGAACGCAGTTCTGGGCGTTTCCGCAATTCGTAATGCCGTCGTCACCCATTAGTCCGTTGAGCCGTTCGTCGATATCCATTTTCCCGATCGGATGCATGTTGAATAGCCGAGCCTGAGCGATAGCCTGTGGACCGATATATTTGTCATCCCCGTACTGCGGGCACGCTTCCAGGCAGCAGCCGCAGGTCATGCACCGTGAAAGCGCGTAACGTTCTTGCGCCACGTCGTTCGGCACATGCGGTCCCGGCCCGAGGTTGTGGCTGCCGTCAAGTTCGACCCATGCATGCACCTGCTTGAGATGTTCGAACATTTTCGATCGGTCAACTTTCAGATCGCGGACATTCGGAAATTTCGACATAGGCTCGAGCGTCACCGTGTCCGAACCCGATGCGAGCATCAGATCGTCGATCAGCGCTGAGCAAGATTGCCTCACACGGCCATCGATCACCATCGTGCAAATGCCGCAGACCTGCTCGAGACACGACATATCCCAAACAGGCGGTGTTGTTGTCCTGCCTTCTGCTGTGACCGGATTCTTACGAATTTCCATCAACGCCGAGATGACATTGAGGTTGCGGCGGTACGGCAGTTCGAATGTTTCCCATGTTGCCGGCGCACCCTCTTTTTCACGCCTCTGGATCTTCAGCTTGAATTTCGGCGGCGGATTATCAAGCCGTTTTTTCTCGATGTGTCCGTTCTGTGTCATAAATGGTCAGAGCAAAAACTACGGTTTTTCTCTTAAACGCACGCCAAAGCGTGGACTTCAAACTAATTTCCTTTCGCCTTCTTTGTCGAATAATCACGCTTCCTCGGTTCGACTAACGAGACGTCGATAGCCTCGTAGCTCAGTACCGGGGCCTCGGCCGAATATTCAGCGATCGTTGTTTTCATGAAATTCTCGTCGTCGCGTTCGGGGAATTCCGGCTTGTAATGTGCTCCGCGGGATTCGTTGCGGTTCAATGCACCGAGTGTGATGACACGGGCGAGTTCAAGCATATTCCCGAGCTGCCGAGCATGCGGGATCGCCTGCGTCGCCCAAAGGTTCGAATCGTTGATCGATATCCGCTTGAGCCGGTCCTGAAGTTCAAGCAGCTTCTCATCCGTTGCTTTGAGCTTGTCGTTATAGCGGACGACCGTCACGTTGTCGGTCATCCACTTGCCCATTTCTTCGTGGAGTTTGTATTGGTTCTCGCCGCCCTCGCTCTTGATTATCGAATCGTTTATCTCTTGTTGTTTTTTCAATTCGGCGTCATACAAACCGTTGGTCTCGGTCTCGCCCCTTTCGACATTCTTGGCAAATTCAATCGCCGCCGGGGCAGCGACGAATCCCCCGTAAACGCAGGAAACAAGCGAATTTGCACCAAGCCTGTTCGCACCGTGGATCGAATAATCACATTCACCTGCCGCGAGAAGGCCGGGAATGTTGGTCCTCTGGTCGAAGTCGACCCAAAGGCCTCCCATCGAATAGTGGACGCCCGGAAAAATGCGCATCGGGACGTGACGCGGATCGTCGCCGACGAACATCTCATAGATCTCGAGGATCGCGCCCAGCTTTCGTGTCAGCGTCTCTGCCGGGATGTGGGTCAGGTCGAGGTATACCTGATTCTCACCGCCCACCCCGTGACCGTCGATGCAGACCTGAAAGATCTCGCGGGTCGCGATATCGCGCGGAACAAGATTTCCATAAGCCGGATATTTCTCTTCGAGGAAATACCAGCGTTCTGCATCGGGAATGTCCTTCGGATTTCGCTTGTCGCCGTCATTTCTCGGCACCCAAACGCGGCCGCCCTCACCGCGAGCGGATTCGGACATCAGGCGAAGCTTGTCCTCGCCCGGGATCGATGTCGGGTGGACCTGAATGAACTCGCCATTGGCGTACCGGGCACCCTGCTGGTAGCACGCCGAAACCGCCGACCCTGTGCAGGTCATTGAATTCGTCGATTTTCCAAAGATCAGGCCCGGTCCGCCGGTCGCCATGATAACGGCGTCGGCCTTAAATGCTTTTAGTTCGAGCGTCTGCAGGTTCATTGCGATGAGTCCGCGGCAAACCTGATGGTCGTCCAGAACCAGCGAGAGCATTTCCCAGCCTTCGTACTTTTTGACCGAGCCGCCAACCTCGAACTTGCGGACCTGCTCATCGAGAGCATACAAGAGCTGCTGGCCGGTCGATGCTCCCGCGAATGCCGTCCTGTGGTGCAGCGTGCCGCCGAATCGGCGAAAATCAAGCAAGCCTTCCTTGGTTCTGGAGAATGGCACACCCATCCGATCAAATAAGTAGATGATCTCGGGTGCCATGTCCGTCATCCTTTTGACCGGCGGTTGGTTGGCAAGGAAATCGCCGCCATAAACCGTATCGTCCAAATGCTTTGCCGGCGAATCGCCCTCACCTTTGGTGTTCACCGCACCGTTGATACCGCCTTGCGCACAGACCGAGTGCGAACGCTTTACCGGAACGACCGAGATGAGGTCGACATCGTGGCCCGCCTCAGCGATCTTCATCGCTGCCGCGAGCCCCGCGAGGCCGCCGCCGACGATCGCAATTTTTATCCCACTTGAAGCCATATTGATAATTTTCAAAAACGTCCCGCTGACGAATTTCCGCGTGTCGGCCTAGTGCATGATGCTGCCCAGTTTCAAACCTTTTTGGGTGTCGGCAACACAGATCTCGCCGGTTGTTCGCAAAGTGCCGAAGGCAGCAGGCCGCACGGCCGAACGAACGCGAATGCAGCATTGACCCCGACGCCGAACAGTCCGAACGCGAGAGCTGCACAGCCGTAAAGTGCATATTTTTGCGCCTTTTCGCCGATGACGATCCCCCAATCGACCGCAAATAACCAGAAACCGTATGCAAGATGCCATGCCGTAGCGGCGATCCCAAGTATGTAGACCACGAGCACCCACGGGATCGAGAACTCGCGGGCAACGATGTCAAAGGCAAGATCGGCATTCCCCGCGACAGGCGTCAGATTAAGTCCCGGAACGAGGCCGAACCTCAGATTCAAAACGTGAAAAAGTATGAAAACGAAAAGGAATATGCCGGTCGCCCGCTGCAGAAAATAGAACCAGTTCCTGCCGTAATTGTACCCGAGCACATTTGGCCGGGCTTCTGCCGAAATGATCACACCGTAGATCGAATGGAACAAAAGCGGCAGAAATATGCCGAAGATTTCGATGAAGAGAAGGTACGGAATGTCATGCAGGTCCTGTACCGCCTTTTCGAACTGAGCCTCACCATTCACGGCCTTTGAGTTCGTGAACATATGAGCGAAAAAGAAAAGGCCCAACGGAACGATGCCCGTCAGTTGATGGAGCTTTCTCAACAAGAAAGTGCTGCTATATTTGATAGCCATTCGTTTGATCCGATCGTTCGCAACAGATTGGGTTTGACCAACAAATTCTAATTCCTATTGTGGTTTTCGGCAATCGCGATCGCGTGGATTTAATATTAGAAACATTTTCTTATAAGATAAAATGAATTCGGTTGCGTCGATTATTCAGCACCGCTAATATTGTAGATATGCACATCGAAACGCTGAAAGTCTTTTGTGATCTGGTCGAACTTCAAAGCTTTTCGCTCGCCGCCGAGCGGAACTTCATAACCCAATCGGCCGTCAGCCAGCAGATCAAGACCCTTGAAGATAAATTCAAGCGCCGGATGCTTGAACGCGTCCGCGGCCGACGCGAGGTCAAACTTACCGCTACTGGTGAGGTCTTTTATCGCGAGTCAAAAAATGTGCTTGCCGCGTACGATCAGCTGCAGGAGAATCTTCGCGGTGTCGTCGGGAAGATCGGCGGAACCGTAAAGGTCGCTACGGTTTACAGCGTCGGCCTTCACGAATTGCCGATGATCGTAGGCGACTTTATGTCGAAATTTCCGGCCGCAAGGATCGATCTCGAATATTCCAGAACAACAAAGGTCGTCCGTGACGTTCTGAACGGTTCGGTCGAATTGGGCGTCATAGCATTTCCGGAACCGCGGCGCGGCCTCAGCATCGTTCAAATGCCGCCGAACAAACTTGTTCTTGTTTGCCCGCCCGATCACAAGTTTGCCGCGCGATCGAAGCTCCGGACAAGTGATCTGAACGGACAGGATTTCGTTCTGTTCGAACGCGATACGCCGACGCGAAAGGCAACCGACAAGATCCTGAAAACAAAGGGTGTCGAGGTCAAAAAGATCGCGGAATTCGACAACATAGAGACCATCAAACGCGCGGTGGAGGTCGGCTTTGGACTTGCGATAGTGCCGCTTCCGGCTGTTGCCGACGAACAGCGGACCGGACGTTTGGCAGTTGTCGAACTCGCCGAAAAGGAATGGAGCCGTCCGGTCGGGGTAATTTATCGGAGCGACCGCGACCTTTCGCTTGCCGCCAAAAAATTCATTCAACTTCTGAAGAGCGATTAGAAAGCTCTTCGGGATCAAAAGCGGTCGCGTCGATCAACGATGCCGGAAACAAGTAAACGATATTTGTTCCGGCGTCTTTTTATGTTCCCAACTTTGCCATTTTTGGTTATAGTGTCCCAACACTCTATTTCGGTTCGTCACGCGGCTGTTTGATACTTCGGCTTCCCTCAAAGTTATGAAACGAACGATCTTTTTATTGATAACGATATTTGCGGTCGGCTTGTCAATTTCGCTGGTAAGGCCATCGCGATCGGCGATATCTGCAAAGTCGGACGGCGGCGGATCTTCGTTCGAAAACTATGACATCCGTTTGGACACGAGCGTGCAGGCCCGCGGCCTGCTTGATGAGCTCAGCGCTCCCGATGATGGATCGGCACACTCGGATCTGGCCGACGCTGCCGCCGAGGCTGAGCGGATGAAGCAAGAAGCTCCGGGTTCGGCGATCGAATGGAGCTCTCGATCAGGTTTTCCGGAGATCATTTCGATCGGAATTGCGGGCAAAACGAGTGCACTTTTGACATCGCCGCGAGGTGGAAGTCCGACCGAAGCTCTTCGTTCATTCATCAGAACCCGAAACGAGTTGTTCGGGATCGACGCTGCCGACGCCGCTAACCTCGAATTGCTGTCAGAACAGGTGGACGTCCGTGGGCTTACGTTTGTACGGCTTGGTCAAAAGATCGACGGCATTGCGGTCTTTCAGGGCGAACTTACGGCCGGATTGAACAGGCAGAACCAGATCTTTCGCGTGATCAGCGATCTGGCACCTCTGCGATCGGCCTCCGTGTTCTCTAAGGATTTTGGCGACGCCCCGACCGCCCTGCGAAACGCCGCGTTACACGTTGGCATCTCGATCGGTAATGCCTCGATCGGTTCCGATTCTGACGAATCGGGCCGGATCCACCTCAGAACAGAAAACAACGGGTTCGATGCCGATCCTATTGCGGAAAGGTTCTACTTTCCTCTTCCCGGTTCGACCCTCCGCCCGACGTGGCGATTCCTGATCTCGACGAAGGGCGTCGCATATTACGTAGTGGTCGACGCCGTCTCCGGCGACCTAATGTGGCGAAAGCGTTTGACCGAGTATCAGTCGCAGCCGGCCTCATTGAATGTCTATGGCAACAGTTCGGGATTCACCAGGACGGCCGACAGCCCAACCCCGGGCACGCCCGGATGTTCGGCACCAGGTTGCCCACAACCCGCGATGATCGAACGCCAGACCTTCACGCTTATCGGAAACGAACCGCCTTATACATTCAATAACCTCGGCTGGATCCCGGATGGCGAAAATCGGACGATCGGGAATAATGCTGAGGCTGGTATCGACCGCGACGGGACACAGGGCATCGATCCCAATGGCTGGGCTTACGGCAGCCCCGACCGCAGTTTCGTTTACGCTTATAATCCCTCGCCGGGTTTACCGCCGCCCGGCGAAGCACCGGTGCCGACCACGCAGACCTATCCGCCGTCGCAGTTTCAGCAAGGTTCGGTCACGCATGCATTCTACGCCGTAAATCGCTGGCATGACGAGACATACCGGCTTGGATTTACCGAAGCATCGCGAAACTTCCAGGTTGACAATTTTGGCCGCGGCGGAGCAGGTAACGATTCGATATCTGTCGAGGTTCAGGACGGATCGGGAACGAACGGTGCAAATTTTTCGACCCCGGCCGATGGCTCGCGGCCGCGTTTGCAATTGTTTGTCTGGACGGGAACCAACCCGGCGCGCGATGGAGCACTCGATAGTCAGATCGTCATACACGAATTGACCCACGGTCTATCGAATCGCCTGATCGGAAACGCGGCCGGACTTTCATCAAACATGTCGCGAAGTCTGGGCGAGGGATGGTCCGACTTTTTCGCTCTTGCAATGCTTGCCGAGCCCGCCGACGATAAATGCGGCAACTATCCGATCGGAACCTATTCGATACAGAATGTCATCGCCGGATCCGAGGTCCTCCAATATTACGGACTGCGGCGTTTTCCATACGCCCGCCGCGCGTGTACGGGTCCAAATGGTCGGCCGCACAACCCGCTGACGTTTCGATACATAAATTCCGGATGCGGCTTGCTGATCGGCACACAGACGTCCAACCCGAACAGCGCATACCCTCGCGGCCCGTTGGGTACGGGCAACTGCGATCAGGTATTGAATGCGGGCGAGATCTGGGCAAGTGCTTTGTGGGAGGTACGCGGACAGCTGATCGATATACGTGGTGACGAGGACGGAAATCGCCGCTCACTGCAATACGTTACCGATGGAATGAAGTTGTCGCCGCTGAACCCGACGATGCTGCAGGGCCGGGACGCGATGATCGTCGCTGCACAAGCGGCCGCTCCGGAGGACGTTTGCCCGATATGGCGCGGTTTTGCGATCCGCGGATTTGGCTTCTCGGCGTCGATCCAAAATGCGGGTTCGGGTTCGAACAATACTGTCGTGACCGAAGCGTTTGATGTGCCTGTCGCTTGCAGGGCATCGGCCCGGGCAGATTTCGATGGTGATGGCCGATCAGACATTTCGGTGTACCGGCCTTCGGAAGGCATCTGGTATTTCGACCGTTCAACCTCCGGTTTCGGGGCGGTCCGATGGGGGCTTGCCGGCGACGTACCCGTTCCCGGCGATTTCGACGGTGACAATAAGACCGATGTTGCGATATTCAGGCCAAATGATGATGGCGGATCGCCCGATCTGTATATCCTCAGGAGCTCAGACTCGACCTTCGGATTTATTCCGTGGGGTTCGACAGGCGACATTCCGGTCGTCGCCGATCATGACGGTGACGGGCGTTCCGATGCCGCTATTTTCCGCCCCTCGACAGGCGTTTTTTGGGTCCTGCGGAGCATCGATGGGGCTCCGTTCACATCGCGGCCGTTTCCGGGAACAATTCCGGTGACCGGTGACTTTGACGGCGACGGCCGGTCAGAATTCGGCGTTTTTTCGAACGGGCAATGGTTCCTCTCTCTATCGTCTTCCGCTCATTCTTCCGGCTTGATCGAGAATTGGGGAATAAATGCAGATCTGCCGGTTCCGGCGGATTATGACGGGGATGGTCGGCTCGATCTCGCCGTCTTTCGGCCATCAGACGGAACCTGGTATGTCCGTCAAAGTTCCGGCGGTAATGGATATATTAGGTTCGGCGTCGCCGGCGATGTGCCCGTCCCCGGTGATTTCGATGGCGATGGAAGGGTTGATACTGCTGTTTACAGAGAAGGTATCTGGTACATCAACCGGTCGACTGCCGGCATATCGATACAGCAATTCGGCCTCGCAAGCGATCTTGCCGTCCCGAACTATTACCTGCCTCGGTAAAAGGTCAATTCTGGCTCATAAGCACGATCGGCGAACTGGGAGTCATTCCGCTAAGTGCCGTGCGTAGCATCGTGGATAGGCCTTCGGCCTCCATGTATTCACGGCCAAGAAGCTTTCTGAAACTCTTTTCTTTCGATTCGCCGGCAAGTTCTTTGAGTAACCCGCGAAAGAGCGCAGTGACGATCTCAGGCGCAAACTGCTTCCCGGCATTCCTTTGAAGATCTTCGAAAACTTCGTTGACCGGCCTTCGCCTTTTGTATGGACGATCGGTCGTCATCGCGTCAAAGGCATCTGCAAGATTGACGATCTTGGCTATATAAGGGATCTCGCGATCGTAAAGACCGTCCGGATAGCCGCGTCCGTCCAACCGTTCGTGATGATATTTCGCCGCCAAAGGAACATCTGCGTATGGATGATGTATCGGCTGCAAGATCTCAAACCCGACGCCCGGATGTTTGTTAAGCTCGGACGACTCCTTGGCGTTGATGCGGTACGGAGCATTTATGATCTTGCGTTCGACCGTAATTTTGCCGACGTCGTGAAGATATCCTGCAACGGCCGCACCTTCGACCTCTTCGTCTGACCAGCCAAGCTCGGCGCTGATTATCTCGGAATACTTGCCGACCCGAACTGAATGCCCCTCTGTATATTTATCTTTTCGGTCTATTGCCGCTGCAAATGCCTTCACAGTGTCTTTGTATGTCATCCGCAACCCGTCGTAAAGCTTTCTGTTCTCTTCCGCGCGACGCTCGAGTTCGGCAAGCATGTTACGCTGCGAAATGGCCACGGCTATGTGACGGGCCATCGCACAAATGACGTCTTTGTCGTAGCTGGAATAGCGCTGTCCGCTTGCTTTTTCGCCGAGAAAGACCGCACCCAGCAACTCGTCACGGACGACCAACGGCAGCACAAGCTCGATACGCCCGCGTTCAAAGCTCTGGTCATATATCTGAAAGAACGGGAGAACCTTCGCCTGAGCATTTTCGATCGGGTAGAGGCCGCTTGCCAGAAATTGCCGCTCGTCTTCATGACAAAGCGAAAGGGCGAGCGGAAATTCGTCCCCGAGCCCGCGTGCAGCGACCATGTTGAATTCATGTCCGAATCTTGAATATCGAGCCACGCCGCCGCGCATTATCGCAAGCGAACCGAGCAGCAGGTGGAGGGACGTCCGAACCGTTTCGTGGAAATTCTGCTTATTCGAGACTTCCTGGCCAAGCTCGGCGAGCGCACCGAAGGTGTGAACAAGTTTCGTTCGTTCTTCGGCGAGCCGGTTGAAGTTTGATGTCTTAAAGTCCTGTATCTTCACTATTTAGAGATCACGATTCGCGAATGTCGACATGACGCGTCACGCCCAAAAGATCGAAAAGTTCTGCAGTATCCGGCTTTACGTCAGAGAAAACGACTCTCGCACCGCTGTTGGCGGCCGCATCGATCACGCCGAGTAGGATCGAAACGCCGATCGAGTTCACGATCTCGGTCTGCGAAAAATTGACGATTATCTCGCGGCATCCCTCGTCGAGCCGTTTGCGGCATTCGCGTTCGATCGTCTCGCCGGTGAGCTTATTAAGGTAATCGCCCGCAAAAACCGTAGCTGTTCCGCCGTCAGCCCGGACTGATCCCGCAATTTGCGATTCGGTCATCGTTTAACTTGTTGTCCTTGTTTTACTTAAAGTACGTGCGCAGAGCAATTACTTAAATGTTTAACACAACCGTAAAGATAAGACAACAGAAATATTCGTTCGGTTCAAGAGACGGCGGGCTGCAAATATTTGGTCATTGTAATGCTGGTTCCATCGTCTACGTGATCGATGGTCACTTCGTCCATTAGTTTACGCATCAGATCGAGTCCCCAACCGCGTCGGCCCTCGCCGGCAGGCGAACCGTCGGCCGGCCGGTCAACGAGGCGAACGCCGCGGTTTATGACGGTTATTCTTATACGCTCGGGCGAAACCGCAAATTTCTGATGTATCCGCTGATCGGGGCTAAGGCTGTGTTCGGCGGCGTTGATGCACGCTTCGACCAACGCCGTCTTGATCTGATTGATATCGCGCGAGCCGATGTTATGACGGCGGGCGATCTCTTCGAGCGTTCTGGCCGAGACCATTTCGGCCTCGTCGGTCATCGGGATCACGATCTCGTAGGTCTCAGATCCGGTGAGATCTTCTTTCGGTCTTTCGGAGGTGAGGTATCGCGACAACAACCGGGCTTGATGGCGGCTCGATCCAAACCCGCCGCGGTCGGCGATCACCTCGAGTGCCTCGTCCGTAAATCCCTCAGGCGAGACCAGCCATATGCGGTAGCGATTGAAGCCGCACATGATGGCCGCCATTTCGAGTCGGTCGCACCAGAATTCGGCAGTGTCTCGAGCGGCCTCGAGTTTCGAATCGACCTCGGCGGCGATCCAGGCGATCCGCCGTTCGCTGCCGGGCTCCTGATCTTCAAAACCGATCGCCACTGCCGAACGCTCAGCTTCGGTCAAAAGGCCGATCGCTTTGTAGAACGCTTCGGTCGGCGCCGAGAAGACTATCTGCGGCAATACATAGGTTTCCTTGGCGGATCTTACCTGTTCGATCACCTCGTCCTCCGAAACGCCCTTGTACTCGTATTTGAATCGCCCGTAGTCGAGCAGCGTGATCGGGACCGTTTTGCCGTCAAAATGTTCCATCATCTCGCGCAGCCCGACAGCCGAATGCCTACGATAGCTTTCAGCCATTGCATGCGGGGCACGATCGAGGAGTTCGGTCAACGCGTCGGCGTAGACCGAAGTTCGATTTTCGGCCTTTACCTCAAGGCGGAACCTGGCGTGAATGTAATCGGTGAGCAATCGATTTCCGGACATCGATTCGATCCGGTTCGACGTCGAGCGGACAAATTCGGCAATGTCCAGGTGCTCGATGAGGCGCTGAAGTTCGGATCCGCTGACGCCTAGCCGTTTTTCCCAGGTCTCGATCGAAACCTGCCGAGCGGCATCGTTTGCAAGATCATTTAGAAGGCTCACCAGTTGTCTTTCAACATCGGCCGACCCTGCAGCGGCCTCAAGCTCGCGGTCAAAGACCTCGGCGATCGCTCCGCCAAAATATACATCTGTGTAGATCCTGGCAAAACCACGGTAGTCGTCAAGAGATCGGCCGCTTTCGGCCGCGTGCGAAAGCAGCGAATGAACCGCCGCCAGATCACCGCCGCAATGCAGGGCCATCAGGTCGCGCGTCGCGTCCGAAATATCGACTGGTATGCTTTTGGCAGTCGCTTCGATCATCTTTTCGAGGTCCGAACCCTGAAGTGTTTCGAGAACGATACGGCCCAGGCCGTCGGTGCCCGAACCGAAACGCCGGCGAGCCGCAAGAAGATACGGAAAACCGGCGCGCGAATAACTCGAGACCAGGTCGGCGACAAACGTCGTTCCGCCTTCCATAAACGCCGTCGCGTCGACAGAATCAAAGATCACGAACGGCCGCAGCCCGCGAAATGCCGCGCGGACCGGTGCGCTGAAAAGGCGGCTCCGCAATTCCGATGCGTCGAATTCGCTTGTGCCGCCCAACAGGTCCGAAACGATCTCGTCGAAGGCCTGCGAATCGGCCGGCGGAACCAGCTTGGCGAGTTCAGCGATCGACGGCGACATAAAGATGATCCGCGGATCTCGCCGGCGAAACGCAGCGAACTGGGTCAAAAACTCGCGGAGAAACCGTTTGCCGGCCGCTTCGATCCCTGTATCGCGGCCATCGAAGCAGAAGTAGACCGGAAAGATATCGGTCTGTCCGCTAAAAATGCGGTCATAGGTTTGAAGCAACAGTTCGGTAGCTCCGGTCCGCGGCGCATGAAGAAGCAGCCGACCCCCTGACGATCCCGTCCCGTTCGCATGAGCGATAAGGCTTTCGATCGTTCCGGAGCGGCCGATAAAGACCGCCGGGTCGCGACGCCCTAATATTCTGTTGTCTTGCAAGGCTGTCATCTAATGGATCTTCTCTCTGAACGAACGGCCAAGATTCTCATATAGCTGGACGTTATTGCGGCCGAGTTCTTTTGCTTCATATAGCGCCATGTCGGCGGCCGTGATCCAGTCTTTTGGCTCGGTGAATTCGCTCGAATAGCTGGCAACGCCGATGCTGATCGTCACCTGGCGTTTGGGAAACTCGGTCCGTTCGACACGCTGGCGAAGCCTTTCGGCAATAGCCGAGGCTTCTTCGATCGGCGTCTGCGGCAAAAGCACCGCAAATTCTTCGCCGCCATATCGGGCGGCAACGTCAGCCGCACGAAGCGTTTCTTTCAGCGCGTTGGCAACGCGACGCAGTGCGATGTCGCCAGCCGGATGTCCGAAGCTGTCGTTATACGTTTTGAAATGATCTACGTCGATCATCAGCAAGCTCATCGGAAAACGATGGCGGCTTGCCCGATTCATTTCTTCGATCAAGCGTTCCTCGATGTAACCGCGATTCATCAAGCCGGTCAACGAATCGGTAATCGAACGCTTCTCGAGTTCGCCCGCCCTGAGCTTCAGCTTTCCCCGGTCGATCGCCACCGCGATCTGCGGCGCAATGGTCTCGAGCAGCTCAACGTCGCTCTCGCCGAACACGCCGCCTTCGGCGCGGTCCGTAAAATTCATGATCGCAAGCCTACGGTCACCGATCATGATCGGAAAACTGATGAACGACGACGTTCGATATCGCCAGTCGGCCGGTGCCGGTGTCAATTTTGCCGCGTCCAGGTCGGTGACCAGCAGCGTCGATCCGCTCTCGAGCGTTCTTGCCGCAACTCTGTCGCCGATCTCTGGGGTCGTCGCAAGGTCTACCGCCGAACCGATCGATGCCTTCGGAAGCAACTGGCCCGACCCTTCGTCACGAAGCAGGAGAGAAACGCGCTCGGCCCGGAGCAATTCCGCCGTCGCCCGCGTCATTTGTGTCCAAAAATCGTCGTTGTCTATCTGGCTCAAACTCTCGCTGAACCGCCGGACACCGCGTGCCAGCCAGTCTCGCGATGTCGCTTCATGTCTGAGCCTGAGGATCTCGATCTGCGGTCCTATCGTTCCCGCGAACCGCGAAATATCTTTCAATTCAATAGCACTGTCCGCAGGCACTTCGATCCCGATCGCAGCACGGATATCAGGGCCGACACGTACCGGAAAGATCAGCAGCTTTCGGCAATCGGCCGCGGGCTTTGCAGAGGAACGCTCGCGAAGCTCCAACGGAAATTGATCGGCGACCGCATCGAGCAGGCGTTGGTTATCGGCCCGCAGGTTGATATGTACCGATTTGCCTTTGAGCGCCCCGAGCGAAGCGACCGATGCGAACGATCCGTTTCTCTGTTCGAGCCAGATCAAAGAATCGACCTTATACCGGACCGCGAGGAATGCGAGCACCGCATCGCACGCTCTCGGGTAGGGCAGGGTCATAAGTGAACCCATGTGCGACCGCCACGCAGCGATCGCATCCTGCACCGGCGGCACCTCAGCGGTCGGCCGTGCCGAGCGTCCGGCGATCGATCCGCCTGCTCGTTCGAACTTGTCCGGTCGCGGCTCATCGTCATGCTCTCGACGCGGCTCCGCCGGTCCGGCAACACGGTTGCGTTCCTGGTTAAACTTCTCGATCAGCCGGCTTATCGATTCGCTTTCGGCCCGTTTCGGCAGCGCCCTTGCTTCTGTCTTATCAACCGGTTTTTCGGCCGGACCTTTGACCGGAGCCTCTAACTCAAGCACATTCTCGGGTTCGGCAGCCGCGAACTTTGCCAGCTTTTCACTGACACTTTCGATGTTTGAGGTCGAACCCGATATCAGGACATTGTCAAAGAACGCGCTCGGCGGCAAAGAGTTCCATTCGCCTGAGATCGCCTTTTCAGTTGTCGTTCGGTAATTTGCGGCCTTGACGAAGGTCCGCCCAATGATCGCAACAAATGGTTTGCCGGCGTCCTGCACCGGAAGTGCCCTGCATTGAAGCCCGGCATGACATTCGTAATCGAATGCCTTTCTTTCTTTGAACGCATTTTCAAAGGCCCGACCGCATTCCGCGGCACATGCCGGCGAAAATTCTGGCGAGGCATTTAACGAAACGCAGATCGAGTTGTTATTCGATTCTGAAACGATCGCTGACCGTTCATCGAGCACAACTATCGCTACGCCGCTTTCGTTTGCGATGCGGTCAAGAAATTTAGCCTTTTTTTCAGGGTTCTCGGCCATCTGGTTCGAAACAAACCTGTCCGCAGCAGTCCGCTATGACCGGTCTGCGAGCACGCGAGACGTTTTACATGCTTGCTAAATACAGCCAATGGACTGGCGTTTTCAGCAAAATATACCGGCAGCGTCAAAGGTTTTTCTTATTATCGCATAACGTTCGCACCTCGACACGCAGACATGCAGGCTCGGTCAGCGTGGCTTGGCGATCTGAACCGTAGGGCATCGATGCGCATTGCTCGCCCGGAATGCATCATCTTCGGTCGATCGAAAGCTTCGAACCTGCTTTTTTGCGGGTTTCTCGAGTGGCACGCAAGTTGAATTGTTGAAATTACGGCCTCACAACCAGATCAGACGATATCGGGGCCGTGAAGAGGTAATTATTATGAACAATGAAAAACTGAACATGTCCGAGGGAAAGATGCCGGTGGGCGAACAGCCGGCGGCACAGCCGACGAACGACGAAGTGATCGCGACCATCAATGGGCTGATCGAAACGTGTCGCGATGGACAGCAGGGCTTCGCACAAGCGGCCGACGGCGTCGATCGTTCAGATCTCAAATCGCTATTTTATGAATTCTCGCAGCAGCGGGCGACCTTCGTCGGCGAACTGCAGGATATCGTCCGCACTCTTGGCGGCGATCCTGAGAACACGGGCAGCCTTGCCGGCTCGCTCCACCGAGGTTGGATCGACATCAAATCTGTGGTAACCGGCCGCGACGAAACGGCTATCCTGAATGAATGCGAGCGTGGGGAAGACTCGGCAAAGAAGCAATACGAAACGGCTCTCGAAACGGCGCTCCCGGCTTACATTCTGCAAACCGTTCAATCGCAATATACATCGGTCAAAGACGCTCATGACCGGGTGAAAGCACTTCGCGACAATTCACCCGGCAAGAATGCTTCAACAGCTCGGACGGGCTTCTAATTTTATATTCATACGAATGCTCGTCCTTTACAAAGGCCCGCACTTAGCGGGCCTTCATTTTGCTTATGGCTTTCGATCTGTGGCGTCGAACGAGAATGTCACGCGCCGATCGCCCCTAGGCCTGCATCTGCATTCGCATCGATATCCGGAGCTTCCGGGCTGATCCGGATGCACGCTGCCTGATGACCTGGTTTGATATCTACCAGCTTCGGCACTTGCTGCCGGCAGGCATCGATCGCATAAGAACAGCGTGTGTGAAAATGACATCCGTTCGGCGGATTGATCGGCGACGGCACGTCGCCCTTAAGGATGATCCGTTCGCGGGTCGCCTCGATCTCAGGGTCGGGCAGCGGAACCGCAGAGATCAATGCCTTTGTGTATGGCATCAGCGGATCAGCGTGTATATCCTTGCCTGATGCGAGCTCAACGATCTTGCCGAGGTACATCACGGCTACACGATCAGAGAGATGACGGACGGCACGCAGGTCGTGCGAGATGAACAGATATGTGAGGTTTTTCTCGGCTTGCAGCTTCTCCATCAGGTTCATTATCTGAGCCTGGATCGAGACATCGAGAGCCGATATCGGCTCGTCGGCGACGATGAATTCCGGATCGACCGCAAGCGCCCTGGCGATGCCGATACGCTGGCGCTGGCCGCCCGAGAACTCGTGCGGGTACCGCTTGATGAAACGGCGACTGAGACCGACCGTTTCCATAAGTTCCTGAACGCGCACATCGGCTGAGGATCCGGAAAAAAGGCCGAATGTACGCAGCGGTTCGCCGATGATCTGACCTACGGTCATCCGCGGGTTAAGCGAGGCATACGGATCCTGAAATATCATCTGCAGATGCTTGCGCTGTTCGCGCATCGCCGAATGCGGCAGATGTGCCAGATCCTTTCCATTGTAAAAGACCTTGCCGCCGGTCGGCTCGGTCAACCGCAGGATCGCCTTCCCCAAGGTCGATTTGCCGCAGCCCGATTCCCCTACGAGGCCAAGCGTCTCGCCCTTTCTTATCCCGAACGATACGCCGTCAACGGCTTTTACGATCTTTTGCGTACCAAAAAGCCCGCCTCCGATCTTGTAATGTACCTTGAGGTCTACCAGATCGATCAATCCCGCTTCCTGTTTAGCCCCTTCCCGAGTCGCTTGCATCTCAAGCCTGGGCGTATCGTCAGAGGCCGTCAGCATCGACGCGGCACCGCAATGCCCGCATTCGACGATCTCTGCCGTCTCGTCAATGTCGAGCGTTGCGTTGCATTTTGGGCAGTTTAGTGCGATCAGCATAGGGTGTCTGACAAAGCCTTACTTCGGAGCTTCGATCGTTATCTTCGTCGTGTAGTCGTAAGCGATCTCCATCGTCTTGAGATCGCCGGTCTCGTAGTTTGCGATGATCTTCAGCGGAAGTCCGCTGGTCTTCGAGACCCAGGTTTTTGATGTATATGCTGAGCCGCCCTTCATTGCCGCTCCGCTGTATTTGTAAAGATAGGCCGGTGTCCCGTCAACCTGATCCTCACCCGCATATTCGATCTCCTTGAATCGATTGATCTCGTCGCGAGTGAACGTTTCGCGGAAGTTCGGTATCTGCGACCCGACATCGATCGGGACCTTTTGCCAGTTCCCGTTCGCATTCATATAGGTGTCTTTCCCGATGATCCGCATCTCCATCGATTTGCCGTTAGGCAGATCGGACCGGATCTGAAACTTGTCCGGCGCGATGAAATCGACGACCGAATTGAATGGGTTCTTGCCAGTCCCTTTCATCGTCGAACGGAACGAACTCAATGCCATAAAACGGTCGGCGATCTTTTCGAGATCGTCTTTTGCGTTCGAACCGGGCGTGAATAGTGATGTTGGTCCATCGGTCACGGCGGTGTTGGCCGTCGTTGTGTTTGCCGAAGCGGTGTTTGAGTTCGGGGCCGCAGGCCCGTCCTGCTTGAGCATCGAGCATCCCATGACCATGACGCCCAGGATCAATGCCGCGATGATAAACTGTTCCCTGTTCTTCATACCTTTTGCTCCCGGCCATTTCGTGATGCTTCTTTTTCACCAAGCGACTCGCGGTAAACGTCCTGCGCGAAATGGCATAATGAATGGTGACCCGCATTCAGCTCGACGAATGGCGGAAACTCATTGCGGCAAATGTCCTCGGCCCGATCGCAGCGTTCGGCAAATGGGCAGCCCGGCGGCAGATGTGCCACATCAGGCGGCAATCCCGGAATCTGATAGAGTTCCTTGCCCTGTTCGTGTGCCGGGTCGGGCACGCTCTTCAGCAAGCCCTTCGTATACGGATTGGCCGGAGCGGCAAAAAGCTCGCGGGTCGGAGCCTGCTCGAAGACCTTTCCTGCGTACATCACAATTATCTTGTCCGTCATGCCCGCGACGACGCCGAGGTCGTGCGAGATTAGGATGACGCTCGTGCCCATTCTGGCCTTGAGGTCCTTGATAAGCTCGAGGATCTGGGCCTGTATCGTTACATCGAGCGCGGTCGTCGGCTCGTCGGCGATCAGCAATTCCGGATCGCAGCTCAATGCCATCGCTATCATCACACGCTGGCGCATGCCACCCGAAAATTCGTGAGGATAGCTCTCCATCCTTTCTTCGGCATCCGATAGCCCGACGGTCTTCAGCATTTTGACGGCATGCTCCCTGGCCTGCTGTTTTGAATGGCCAAGGTGAAGCTGCGTCACCTCCATCAATTGCGTGGAGATCTTGAGGAACGGGTTAAGCGACGTCATCGGATCTTGAAAGATCATAGCGATCCGCCGCCCTCTGATCTTTCGTACCTCGTCGATCGGCTGCCCGAGCACGTCGATGCCGTCAAAAATGACGCTGCCGCCCGCGATCTCGCCCGGGGGTTCAGGAATGAGCCGCATCACCGATAGATTCGTCACCGATTTCCCGGAGCCCGATTCACCGACAATGCCGAGCGTTTCGCCCTTGCTCAGCTCGAAAGAAATACCGTCAACCGCTTTGACCACGCCGTCGTCGGTGTGGAAATAGGTCTTCAGATCATTGACGGAGAGAATTGCGCCGTTATTGGTCATTTGTTCTCGTGCCGAACTTTGAATCGCATTGCCGCAGGCCGTCTCGCTCGATAATGTCGATCTCGCTGACAACGTATGCCGCCGATCTAGAGCCATCCGGCATTTTTCGAACGGTGTTCTTGAACCTGAATCCTATCCCTTCAAGTTCGATGTCATTACCATCTTCGGGATCGTTGGTCGGCTCGTTATCGATGTCGTCTGCTTTCGGATCGTCGTTCTCCACGTTTCGGTATTCCCGCAGCACATCGGACCACGTACTTTCACCGATCCGGATACCCTTTGTCGTCGCCCCGTTGAACGGCTTTTTCAGCTCGATCACGAAGATCTCTTTTCGCGGGTCGGCTTGGCAATAGTAAAAACTCATACCGAGCTTTGGGTAGATCATCTGGGTCGAATATGTTTTGTGCGATTCGGTCTTTGGCGGTTTGCCGAACCGCGCTATGACGTCTTCTTCAGTCGATGTGCCGACCGAAATTCCGGCAATACCGTCGCCCTCGATGATCACATCATCCGCGGCCGTCACGGCAATGCCGGCCATCAGCATCGCAGCCAGGATGACCGTTAACCACATTCGGATAGCGCCGGTTCGCGTCATATTACTCATTAAAACTTCCTTGTCTGCGGGTCGAGCGCGTCACGCAGCCCGTCGCCTACGAAATTGAGCGAGAATAGGGTCAACGCCATGGTAATCCGGCCTTCGGAACCTAAGAACGCGTTTTGTTCGCTCACTAAATAAGGTCTGTCGCTATTCGTCATTCGTTTATGGGGGCGGAACAAACACAAATGTGAGGAGTCCCTTGATTGGAATGGCCTTCCCGTTCTTTATCGTTGGACTGAATTTGGCGTTCTTTGCTGCGTTCTCCGACGCTCCACCTAGATCCCGATCACTGCACAAGGCAAGCGCATCTGTGACTTTCCCATCGGCATCGATACTCACACTAACATAAACCGTGCCGCCTACACGCCTAGTTCGCGCGGCGAGCGGATAGGATGGTCTTGGGAGCCTGACCGCCTTTCCGTGCACGATGTTTTTTGTTTCAGCCTCGTTTTCGTCTAGCTCTTTACGTATTTTCGTATACTCATCGCTGCGTTTTCTGTTATCAGAATTACGCGCGTACAAACATGTTCGATAGATTAGCAGGTCATAACGTTCCTTTGAATCCACCTCGAAGTGCTTGTAAGCGAGCCGCAGTGCTTTGAGATAATATCTGTGAGCCGCTTCATAATCACTGTCATTCGCCAAGGCATTCGCGGCACCAAGAGCGATATAAAATGTCTCCTTCACGTCACCCGTCGCGTTCGATTCGGCTATTTCGGCTGCGGTTAAATAGATCTCCCTCGCAGCTTTCTTGAGACCGGAACGCTCATTAGATATCGCTAACAACCGCATTATTTCTAGGCGCGTTGACAATTTTGAATCACGCAAACTGGTCAGAAGATCGAGAGCTTTCCGCAGGTTTGCAATCGATCTTTCGTACTGACCAAGACTTTGCTGGATAACGCCTAAATCGGTATACGCGGCAACTTTCTGTTCGTTTGGATCAGCGTAGACTTCGTTTAGCCGAACAATTAGGCGCTCAGCGATGATTGCTGCCTGTTCCAACCGTTGTGACTGAACTTCAACTAGCAGTTCCTTTCTAAGATCGGTAATGTCGCCAGACTGTGCCGCAACCGATTGATATAGAGTCAAAAACAGAGCCACACAAAGAATTAAGTACGGTAGCGCCCAATACTGAGATTCAGACGATCTGACTATTCCTGCTGTATACAAGGGTCTATTACTCATCTCGAGCACGATTCCATCCCATGGTACTCGGCAATTGAATATCCGTTGGTTCTCTGTCTATGGGGCAAGGACCCACGATTGCTTCACATAAGGCAATCCAAATGATCGATAAATAGTTCGCTTTCAAAAACCTGTTAAAACTTCCTCGTCTGCGGGTCTAGCGCATCGCGAAGCCCGTCGCCCACAAAATTGAGCGAGAATAGGGTCAACGCCATGGTCACGCCCGGAAATATCAATTGCCACGGAAATATCGCCAGATTCTTGATCCCCTCAGCTGCAAGGCTGCCCCATGAAGCGTAAGGCGGCTGAACGCCGATACCCAGAAAAGATAGAAAGGCTTCGCTCAACATGACACTCGGAACGGTCAGCGTCGCATAAACGATGACGGGGCCGAGGGCGTTCGGAACAAGATGTCGGAAGATGATCCCAAAAGTCGAGACGCCCGAGGCCTTTGCCGCAAGAACGAACTCCTCGTTCTTGAGGCTTAATATTTGTCCGCGGACGACCCTCGCCATCGTCAGCCAGGAGACAAGCCCGAGAGCGAAAAAAAGAAGAAATATTTGATTCAGGCCCTGATTTCCGGCACCGCCGAAAAGGGTCGAGATCTTTTGTATCCAGCCCGGCGTGTTCGGCCCGCCGAACACCGAAAGGAGCACGATGACGATCAGGATGTACGGGATCGCATAGATGATATCGACGATCCGCATCATCACATTGTCGATCCGGCCGCCGAGGTAACCCGCGATCGCACCGTACGATACGCCGACTACGAGCGAGACGATCGTCGAGATGATGCCGACCATCAGCGAGATGCGTCCGCCCTGCAGCACTCGCGCGAACAGGTCGCGGCCCGAATCGTCGGTTCCCATCGGATGCCGGAGTGATGGCGGAAACGACCGAAGCAGTTCGCCCTCGGCAGGCATCGTGTCGTATTCGAGACCGGTCAGGGCCTTGATGATCGCCGGGCCGATCACGACGGCAACGACCATTAAGCCCAGCACCGCCATCCCTACCACGGCAAGTTTGTTTTTGACCAGCCTTTTCCACGCGTCTTTCCAGAGCGAAGTGCCGGCTGCTAACTCAACGTTTTCCGTCATATCAGATCATTCGTAACGAATACGCGGATCGAGAAATCCATACGAGATGTCGACGATCAGATTAAAGAGCATGATCAGGATCGAGATAAAAGCAACTATACCGAGCGTCAAGGGTTCATCGCGGTTAAAGACCGATTGAATGAAGATGTTCCCGAGCCCCGGTATCGCAAATACCTTTTCGACGACGACCGTTCCCGCGAGCAAGGCCGCCAATGCGGGTCCCGTGAACGACACCACCGGAATGATCCCGCCGCGTATCGCATGCCTGAAAAGTATCGTCCGTTCGTCGAGGCCTTTAGCACGAGCGGTGCGGATATAATCGGACCGCATAACCTCGAGCATTCCGGCCCGCGTCAGCCGGGCGATGTAGGCGGTATAAATTGCGGCAAGCGTAACGACCGGCAAGACGAGCGCCCAATAGCTGCCTAAACGCGCAGGCGGAAACCAGTAAAGCCAAAACGAGAAGACCAGGACGAGGATCGGTGCAAGAACGAAGTTAGGCACCGAAAGCCCAAGCATCGCAAACGACATCGAGATGTAATCGAACGAGGAATTCTGGCGCAATGCGGCAGTCGTGCCCGCGACCAAACCGACCGAGAGCGCGAGAAAATATGCAAAAACGCCGATGATCGCCGAATATGGCAAATGGCGTGCGATTATCTCGTTCACCGATTGGCCTTGATACTTTACCGATTCGCCAAAATCGCCGGTAGCCACGTTCGAGATCATCGTCCAGTACTGCTTGTACCACGGCTGGTCGAGCCCATACTTTTTCTTGATGTTCTCGCGAACCGCCGCCGGAATGTTCCGTTCGTTATCGTAAAAATTTCCGGGCGCGATACGGACGAGCGCCCACGTCAGCGTGACGACGAGCAAAGCCATCGGGATGATGATTATCAATCTGCGCAGGATGAAGCTAAGCATATGATCGGTCACTTTGCCGCGGCGGCCGGTTTTTCGAGCGTGCTTGAAAGGGCTTTCAACTCAGCCTCGACCTGCGGGTCGGCGACTTCCATTATGTTCTCGACGTCGGTGTCCCATTTCGTCCGGTCGCGCTCGATATAAACGAACTTCCACGGATGCAGCGTGCCCGGATTCGGATAAAGGCCTTTGATATAGGGTTTTTTCATCCAGTTGGTCGCGTTTATCGTCAGCGGGATCACCGGAAGTTGCTCCATGACATAAAACTCGGCGCGCGCTAGCAGCTCGTATCGCTTTTGTTCATCCAGTTCGCTGTTGGCGTCGTCCAGCATCTGGTCATATTTAGGATCCGCAAATCCGGCTCCGCCGTCGTTCTGTTTTCCGTAGTGAAGGCTCAGGAAAGTGTAGGGATCCATGTAGTCGCCCGACCATAGGCTCTGGGCAAACCCATCGTATTCGAGCGAGTTTCGCAACGGAAGAAATGTCTTGAATTCCATGTTCTTCAACGGGATCGTGATGCCGAGGTGCTTCTTCCATTGCGCCTGGACGAATTCGGCGATCTGCCGGTTCGATTCGTTGGTGTTGAACAGCAGCGATACCTTGTCGGTAGGGAATGTCGGGCAAGCGTAGTCGTCGCCGTTCCGGACGACCGGGAATCCGGCCTCGGTCAACAGCTTGCGGGCACGCTCCGGATTGAGTTTGTTTCGGGTCGCCCATTCTTCCTGCGACACGCCCTTTGCTGTCCGCATCTCCTCGCTGACCTTTGCCCTCGCCTTATCGTAGTCCGGAAATATGCCCGACGGCGTCAGGTCATACAGCGGCTTTGTTACCTTTCGAAGTTCGCTGAGCGCGACGCGGTCGACTGCGTTGTTGAAAGCCTGCCTCACCCTCGGATCGTTAAACGGCGGCTTTTGCAGGTTCATGCTGTAGTACGCCGTCGCATTTTCGGGCAGGTTCATCCATTCGTCTTTATACTGTTTTATCTCGTCGATCCAAGGCGAAGGAACGGTGTGATTGAGAAATGCGTCGATCGCACCGGCCTTGTAAAGATTCATCTGCGTCGATTTCTCTTCGATCGGCAAGAACTCGATCGCGTCGAGATGGACGTTTGCGGCGTCCCAATTGTTCTTGTCCCTTTCAACGATAAGGATGTCATATGGCCGATAGGTCTTGATCTTGAACGGGCCGCAGGTGACGATATTCTCGGGACGCGTCCAATTGGCTCCATGTTTTTCGATCGTATGTTGAGGAACGAGACGAAAGAACTGGTGTGCGAGGAGACCGAGAAAATATGGAGCAGATTGCTTGAGCGTAATGCGAAATGTGTAGTCATCGACCGCCTCGACGCCGATATCATTTGCCGTGACCGGCACAAGCTCCGCACCGTCGAGAGCCGCCTTTAGTTTCGGGTTTGCTTCGGCGGCCTTGGTCCTGGCCTTTTCATCTTCATCGACGGTCAGCCGTTCGGGCGACGAGATGAATTCGTGAAACGCGGTCTTAGGCCCGATCACCGAGCCCTCGGGCGAATTCACGGTCTTCGTCTCCACCACGTCTCGCTTCAATACGAACTCGCCGTTCTTTTTGACAAAAACCTGATGCGAATTGTAAGCCTCGGCATATTTTATTACGTACCCGAGACTCGACGTCCTCGAAAGCGTTTCGGGAGCGAAGCCGCGGCGAAAGCTATATACAAAATCGCGGGCCGTTATCGGAGTACCGTCGCTCCACTTAGCATTGTCGCGAAGTTCGAAAAGAAATTCGTCGACGTTCGGGCTTATCCGCCAATTCTTTGCGATCGACGGGATCGGGAGCATCGTCTTTGGGTGGTAATCGACGAGCCCTTCATACAGGGCGGAGTATATTCGTGCCTCGGGTTGTCCCGATGAGATGTGCGGATCGAGCGATTCAGGTTCAGAACCCGAAATATAGCGAAAGACGTTGTCGGAAGGAACTTCGGTCCTGCCAAAATACCTGTTTGACGACTGTGTCACACATCCGGTCAGATTGCATACCAATAAGGCCGTCAAAATGCCTGCGATCATTCGGCCAGGGCCGGTCTTTGGGAACATCGATCCTCCAGCGTAGATTGTAAAACGGTTGATCCGGAGCCTTATGAGAGTCGACCATCAAGATCGAATGCCCTTAAGTTAACATGAGTTAACAGTTACGGGCAATGCTTTGATGATCTCGCGCGGTATTGCCGCTCATCGGACGGTCTGCCGCTGACTTACGGCTTCCACGTTTCGTCGATCGAAACGTTGAGTAAATACGGGGCATCGAGGCTGTTGGTTTCAAAACCGAGGACGTAAGGCCTGACGAGCGAGTAGGACATCGGGAAGTAGAGCGGTATCGCACGAAGTTCGTACAAAGCTGTGTCGTGAGAATCGATCGGGAAAGGACCGTTATTGACGCCGTCGGGAAATATCGCACCTGTATTAGAGTTCGAATTGCGCTGTGTGCTGCGATTCGCAGCTTCTCCGTTTTCGGTGGTGTTCTCGTCGCCCCTGGCTGTCGCCGGGTTAGCGGGATAGGCAGTCAGGCTGGCTCCGAATATCGCAGACAGACTTTCTTTTTCATCGATCGTCGGAAGCACAACGCCGCGACGCAGCAGATCGAAATCGCGGTCGTTTCTTATCTTGTCCATTTCGGACGCTTCCTTTATCACGATCTCAGAATCGATATTGAGCACCTGCTTCCACATCGTCGCCACCGAACGCGCGATCCGCTGCTGAGTATCGTTTCGGTTAACGACCAGTTTCAACGTGGGAAAGTCCCTTCCGTTCGGAAAGCCTGCATCTTCCAACAGGTCACGAGCCCGTTCTTTGTCCTGCACAAGCCTCCGGCTGGTTGCCGACCCGAATGGTGTGAAAGTGAGAGCAGGCTGCGTCGTCCCTTCAAGTTCGCCATCCGTCAGACGTTCGCGCTCGATCGCGATAGCCAAGGCCTCGCGCACACGCCGGTCATTCAAATGCGGCCGGTCGACATTCACTTCATAAAAGTTGATGGCTGCAAAGGTCGTCTTTCGAAAATCGTCATACGGCGTCAGCAGCTTTAGCACGAGCGGCGAGAAATCGGCATTCGTCACCGCATCGATCGCACCCGTCCGATATGCTTCCAGCGCCTTTTCGGCAGATTCGGCGGGAATGAATTTGACGCGTTCGAGTTTGACCGCGTTTCTGTTCCAATACGTATCCGATCTTTCGATCCCGATGCCGTCCGAATTGAAACTGACGATACGAAACGGCCCGTTCGTCACTGTTGACAATCCCTTCGTTGACCGTGCCAGGTCGTCCTGATGAACGGGACGAAAGATCGGATGTGCGGTAAGCTTCGGAAAATCGGGGTCGGGTGAGATGAGTTTAACGACAAGCGTCCGTTCATCGGTAGCCGTGATTCCGACCTTGCCCTCAATGTCGTTTGCCGGCGCTATGCCGGACGGCTCAGGCGTCCCGACCGTGTTAGTTTCCGTTGGTGCATCAGGGTCATTTCGGGGCGGATCGGCCGGATCGGTTTGCGGCGTCGCCGCACCAGTCGGGCCAAACCGGACGCTATTGAGCATCCTCGAAGTTCGGGCGTCGATCGGTAACGCCTCGACCTCTTCAGGGGCAGAGAGGCCGGCGATGTTGCGGAAAAGCGTAGAATGCGGAGCCGATCTGCCAAGCTTTGCCGCACGTATCCACGACCGGCGAAAGTCCTCGGCCGTCAGCGGCGAACCATCAGACCATCGTGCGTTTTCCCGGATAATGAATGTCCATGTCAGCAGATCGGCGGCGGCGGTCCACGATTCGGCGGCGGCCGGTGTTTCGCGAAGTGTTCTACCGTCGAGTTCGACCAGACCCTCGTATACTGCGCGGACAAGATCGGTCTCGGGCGATGCCGCGGCAAACGCAGGATCGGATGTGCTGGGGAGTTTGCCGTTGCTCCATCGAAACTCCTGCTTGAGCGGACGAGCAGTACTTGCGAAATAGGGCTCGGGTGTCGCCTGTTTGATCTCGTTGCACCCAACGGAGACCACCGAAACGCCAGCCAGACAATATACGATCGCCCGACGCGTTAGTCGGATCGCAAACGAATGATTGTTCGTAAAACGCGTCACCGGTTCTTCATCTCAGCCGCAGCAGAAGTTCATGGGCCGACTCTACCTGTTTTCTAGTCTCGTCTGCGGTGCCCGAAGTATCGATCAGAATGTCGGCATACTTTTTCTTTTCGTTCTGCGGCATTTGGGCTTCTATCCGGTTCAAGGCTTCGGCCTCGGTCAAGCCGTCCCGCTTCATCAATCGGCCGAGCTGAATCTCTGGCCGGCACCAAACTACGATCAGCTTATCAAACCTGCGGTAGCCGCCTGATTCGATCATCAGAGCAGCGTCAACTATCGCTATCGCGTTTGGCACGCTCGATTCGAGTTCGGCCAGCCATCTATCCTGCTCTGACCTCACTAACGGATGAACGATCGCATTGAGCCTTTGACGCAACTCGCCATTATCGAAAACTATCGCCCCAAGCCTTTTTCTGTCGAGCTCGCCGTTCGGACTAAGTACGTCAGGACCGAATTCTTCGACGATCGCCCGAAGGCCGGCGGTTCCAGGTCGTACGACATCACGAGCCACCTGATCAGCATCGAGAATATGGTAGCCGAGCTCGCGAAAGATGCCGCAGACAAAGGTCTTGCCGACCGCGATCGAACCTGTCAGTCCTACTTTTAGCATTAACGGTCAGCGGCCATGACGCTTTGCCAGTTTGTTGACGTTGAACGCCGCGATCTCCGCAAGCGTCAGGCCAAGCTCGTCCGCACAGGCTGATATATACCAAAGCACATCGCCGAGCTCGTCTTTGAGCTTTAAGCGAATGTCGTCATTAACGACCCCGCCATGGTCACGCTGTATCTTCTTGACGATGTTTGCCACCTCGCCCGCTTCGCCGGCAAGCCCGAGCGTCGGATATTCCAGATTTTCGAGCCGCCTTGGATACAAGGCGGTATTGCTCGCCGCCGACTGATATTCGTCAAAGTTCATAAATATTGATTCGCACAAAGTTTACAAATAAAAACACGGGGTTCTGAGGCGGATCAGCGGTCCGATCCACGTCTTTTCGAGAATTGGTCAAGAACGTCTTCGCATTTTGGCAGCGTCGACGGTATTTTTCATGAGCATCGCCACGGTGAGCAGCCCGACGCCGCCCGGAACTGGCGTGAACGCTCCCGCTCTTTCATTTGCCTCTTTCGGGTTGACGTCGCCGACCAGCGTGGCTCCGCGGTTCTCGATCGCGGCAAGACGCTTCGGCAGGTCGGTCTCCGAGAAAAGCTCAGCGGCCGCTGCCGGGTCGCTGACGCTGTTGATACCAACATCGACGACGGTCGCACCCTCGCCGATATGCTCGCCGCGAATGAATCCGGGACGCCCGATCGCCGCAACGATGATGTCCGCCTGACGTGTTATTGATGCAAGATCGCGCGTTCGCGAATGACAGATCGTGACCGTCGCATTCTCCTGCAAAAGCAGCATCGCCATCGGCTTTCCGACGATGTTGCTTCGCCCGACGATAACGGCATGCTGACCTGCGATCGGTATATCTGAGCGTTTCAGGATCTCGATCACGCCCGCGGGCGTGCACGGAACCAGAGCCTCGCGTCCCTGCGACAGACGTCCGACGTTCATCGGATGAAATCCGTCGACATCCTTTGCCGGATCGATCGCTTCGAGTATCTCGCGGTCATCGATATGTCCCGGCAGCGGAAGCTGTACGAGAATGCCGTCGATTTCGTTGCGGCAGTTCAGGCCTTTGACGATCGCGAGAAGTTCGTCGTGCGAGGTCTCAGCCGAGAGGTGAATATGCTCCGAATACATCCCGAGGTCCTCTGTCGTCTTTACCTTGCTCGCGACATAGACCGCTGAGGCCGGATCTTCTCCGACGCGAACAACGGCAAGTCCCGGCCTGAAACCGAGTTTCTTGACCTCGGCCGAGACTTCGTCCTTGATAGCGTCGGCTATCGGTTTTCCGCTCAATGCTCGCGCTGCCATATCGTTGATTTTACAGGATACTGCTCGACTTGTCAGTCAGGCGGACGGCCGCGATGCATTCGTCGAATTCGTATGCCGTTCGATCGTCGGGCTTTTTTCGGGAATATCTGCCGATTCCGTGTTTCGTATGGCAGAAACGTTGGATGAACCGCAAAAGAGCCGGACGTAGATCGTCTCGTGATAGACGAAGAACTTACGAACCGAGCCGATTTACGAGAGGCTTGTAAATGTCACTTATCATTAAATCTACGGCAACTGCCCTTTTGATCTGCATCGCCGCTGCGGCTGTTTCGGCCGCCGGCATCGAGGGCGAGCCGACCGAACCGATCGATCTGGAAGTGTTCCGGCCGTCGACAGGTGTTTGGTATTCGCGTTCGCAGGATGAGACCGGCTCGTTCTCGGCCGTAAATTGGGGCCTTGAGTCAGACGTTCTGGTTCCGGCCGATTACGATGGTGACGGAGACATCGATGTTGCGGTCTGGCGGCCCGAAACGGGGGTGTGGCATATACAGCTGAGCAGCACCGGGGCGTCGATTTACCATTATTGGGGTAAAACGACCTATTACCCCACCGGTGCATTGCCGGACGTGCCTGTGCCGGCGGATTTCGATGGCGACGGACTTGCTGACATAGCCGTGTGGCGTCCGGACACAGGCGTTTGGTACGTATTATTCTCGACCGAAGATCATAATGTTGCTAAAGCTCGATATTACTATTGGGGCACGCTCGGTGATATTCCCGTCCCGGCCGATTACGACGGCGACGGACGGACCGATGTTGCTGTGTTCCGCTCATGGGAAAGCAACTGGTACATCCTCGAAAGCCTGACGCAAAACGTTGACATCCGAAACTTCGGCATTGCCGGTTATGACCGCCTGGTGCCCGCGGATTACACCGGCGACGGGCGAACCGATCCGGCCGTTTTTCGAAATGGCATCTGGTACACGCTCGACCGTACGACCGGCGAGATCGATTCATTTCATTTCGGCTTTCCGGACAGCATCGCGATACCCGACGATTATGATGCCGACGGTACGGCCGATCACGCAGTTTTTCGCCAGGGAACGTGGTATGTATTTCAAAGCTCGACGGCGAGCATCGTGAGTCACACCTTCGGACTCGCGACCGATATTCCGCTAGCTTCACTAAAAACGAAGCCGAGCATTGTAGGAGTGCCCTAATGATCCCCCAACTCGCGGTTTCCGCCTGGGAGTGGCCCTTCGGGGTTGCTCCCTTTTTTTCGATTGACCGATAATTGGTTAGAATCAGAGCATGCGGCTTCTTTGCATCGCGGCCATCCTCACCTTTAACCTCCAGATATCAGCCTCACCCGCCGAAGATACCCATCGATCTATCCGCGAAGCATATGTAAGCAATGATCTTGCCGCGGTCACGCGTCAACTCACCCAACTTCGGGATGCGGATCCTCGATCGTTCGTCGCAAATAATTACGACTATCTTTTGGCACGAACCGCCGAACGAACGGGCGACTTTGCGGCGGCGATGGCGAGCTATCAATCGGTCGCTGACCGCGGTTCGATACTTAAGGAATACGCTTTGTATCGGATGGCGATGATCGCCGGAGCCTCGGGCAACCACATCCTTGAACGACTGTTTCTGATGCAGTTGGTCGCCAACTTTCCCGAGAGCCTTCTCGCTCGTGCCGCTGATGCGAGGTTCGCCCGCAGCTATACCGAGAGCGGTAACTACCGGTTCGTCGTTGATGGCGGCAGATTACCGGCAATATCAGCCGATCCCGGAAACTTCTTTCCGTCCGTAACGGCGAAGTCGCTTATTCGCAAAGAGCTTGCGATCAGGGCTAAGGCTCATCTTCAGCTTGGCGACACTGAGCGTGCGCGGTCGGCGTTCGCGGAACTGACAGAAGGCACGGACGACCCCAGCCAGCCGGACGATCTGGCGCTCGAAGGAGTTCGCGGACTCGACGTCATCGATCGTACGGTCGGCGGCGAAGGTCTGAAGACGCCGAGGCTTGCCGCGTCAGAGCATTTGCGCCGAGCGGCGGTTTATCAGTTCAACCGCCAATTCGTCGAAGCCCGTGGCCATTACCTCGCCATCGTCAATGATCATTCAAGCGATCAGAGCATTCCCGACGCGATGTATATGATCGGCCGCGGCCACGCTCAACGGTCCGAATTCGCCGATGCGATCGTGTGGTTCGAGCGGCTGCTCGAACGTTTTCCCGATCACCCGTCGGCAAAAGATGCCCTGCTGCACGCCGCTTCAGCGTATGCCCGAAATGGAAAATATCGTGAATCGATCGCACGCTATCAGCGGTATATCGAAAGATACCCCGATGATGCGAGCGTTGATCGGGCATATCTCAACCCGGTCGATATCTTGCGCGATCAGCGTCAGGATACCGAAGCTTTGCGCCGAGCAGCAGAGACGCAGGCGAGGTTTCGCGGAAAGGTCGGCGAGGCTCAGGCTCTGTTTGCCGAAGCTCGGATCTATCTCGCTCGCGAAGACTGGGAAAAGGCCATCGACACGCTTCAGCGATCGATGCCGCTTGCCGATCTTGGCGAAGCGCGTGTCCCGGGGGGAACGAACCGTGCCGAAGTGCGCTTTCTGATCGCCTTTTCGCTCGAAAGGGTCGGACGTGTCTCAGAGGCCATATCGCAGTACCTTGCGATAGCCGATGGCCGCAGGGAGTATTACGGTTGGCGGGCGACCGAACGCCTTCGCGAACTTGCGGTAAACGAATCGACGCGTCCGGCGGTCACCGCCGCATTGGCGGCTCTTTCGGCAGACCTCAACTCGAAGGATGCTGATACTCGCCGCAGAGCGATCCAATCAGCTATCCGAATGACGATCGATGAGGGTGCCCGCGAGCGGCTGCTGAATTCACTCCGAGAGGTGTATGCAGAACTGCCCGCATACTCAAAACTCCCGCGATTCACTTTTGTGGATAGGTCGCGCAAGGAGCCGGCCGAAAAGCCCAAACGGCAGACGGGCGCCGCACGACATAGACGCATTGCCGAAGAGTTGCTTTTTCTTGGGTTATACGATGAGGCCGCACCCGAACTCGAAGCAGGCAGGCTGCCGGCCTCGCCCGACGATCGGTACACGCTGGCAGTAGTTTATACTCGTGGCGGAAAGGCATATCGCGGGTTCGATCTGATCGAACCGCTATGGCGAAATGTGCCGGCCGATTTTCAGATCGAACTCATTCCTGCCGATGCCGTCGAATTATTGTTTCCCGTACCGTACGCCGATCATATTCTTGCGAGCGCGCTGCCGCAGAGCCTCGATCCGCGTTTCATCACCGCTATCATGCGTCAGGAATCGGGCTTCCGGCCCGACGCAAGATCCAACGCTGCCGCCCGCGGTCTGATGCAGTTCATTTCGAGCACGGCCGAAAGGATCGCCGGTGAGCTCGGCCGAAAGAATTTCGATCAGGACGACCTTTACGATCCGGCCACAGCGATCCTCTTTGGCTCGCAATATGCGGGCGGCCTTCTCCGATTGTTTCCGAACCAGTATCAGGCGGCGGCCGCAAGTTATAACGGCGGCGAAGAGAATATGAAACGATGGATAGGCCGGGCAAGCTCGGACCTGCCCGACCGCTACGTTCCAGAGATCGCCTATTCGCAGACGAAGGACTACGTCTATAAGGTGATGGCAAATTACCGGGTTTACCGTACTCTGTATGACGATAAGCTCAAGCTCAGATGACCCGCTTCATCACTTGGCAAACTAACTTCCGTCGATTGCGTGTCTGTATCAGCTAGGCCAAAATAAGAGGTATCGTGGTTCCTTTAACGATCGAGTGAACACGGATTTTTTGAACTCAGATCGATCCTTTATGCGAAATATTTCAATACTTGTGATGATGGCCTTGGCCATTGCGGCGTGCTCGACGGCACCGGCCGACGAACCGAAGGCTAACGCAAAACGATATGACCTCAAAGGCAAGGTGATCTCGGTCGATAAGGCCGGAAAACGAGCCAAGATCGAGCACGAAGAGATCCCCGGCTTCATGGAAAAAATGACCATGGATTTCCCGATCAAAGAAGATTGGGTTTGGGAAGAGCTTGCTCCGGGAGCCGAGATCCGTGCCGAGCTGGTGGTCGACAGTTCCGCAAAAGATCCGTATTGGCTTGAAAAGATCGGAATAGTCGCCGCACCGAACCCCGACGCACCTCCGCCGCCAACCAAAGAGGCTGACCAGGTTGGCAAAGACGTACCGAATGTATCGCTCACAGATCAGGACGGACGCAAGTTTACATTGGCCGGCTACCGCGGCAAGGCTCTCGCGGTCACATTCATCTATCGCGAGTGTCCGCTGCCGGATTACTGCATCAGGATGTCTCAGAATTTCAGCAATGCCGCGATCCAACTCAACGACAATGCCGAGTTCAAGGACAAGATGCGGCTGCTGACGATCTCGTTCGACCCAGCCCGCGATACGCCGGCGAAATTAAAGGAATACGGCATCGGCTATCTGGGCAACCCCGCGAAACCTGACTTTACCGTTTGGCAACTCGCCGTCGGCGACGACAAAAACGTTAGGACTTTGGCCGATTTCTTTGGGCTGAAGTACGAGGTCAACGCTGAGAACAAGGCCGAGATCAACCACAATCTCGTTACTGCCGTGATCGCGCCGGACGGCAAGGTGGCAAAGATGCTGCCTGGAAACCGTTGGACGACAGATGACCTTTTGCGGGAATTGAAGAACGTGTCGGATTTGGCAAAGTAGATCGCGGGTCAACTGTTGAAAGGATAGACCGCCTCACCTGCGACAAATGTCATCATGACGTCGCGGGCGTTCGACGAAAAGACCAACGCGGCCTCGATGTCGCTGACAGGTTGCTGGGCGATGTTTTCGAGCGATACAACGGCAATGTCAGCCTGCTTTCCGGATCGGAGAGTGCCGACAATGTCTTCCATGCCCAGAGCCTGAGCACCGCCGAAGGTCGCAGCCCGCAACACTTCCCTCGCACCTACGAACCGTTTGCTGTCGGGACGATTGCGGGCTGAAAGGGCCGCAAAGCGGGCTTCTTCGAGCATGTCGCACACGTTGTTGCTCGCCACCGAATCGCTGCCGAGCCCGACCGCGATGCCGGCATCCGCAAATTTCTCGAACGGTGCGTAGCCGTGGCCGAATTTTGCGTTCGATTTCGGGCAATGCGCTATCTTTGCTCCGTTGGCGGCGATGCGGCTTATGTCGCGATCCGAAACCTCGACGCAATGTGCCAGCAACGGCCGAGCCGAGAGTACGCCCAACCGTTCGAGATATTCGATCGTCGTGCAGTGAGGGCTTTGCCACTCAACGTCAAATTTCTCGTAGACCTCTGTGAAAAAGCCCGTGCCGTGCATCATCAGTTCCGTTTCGTTCGCAGATTCGGCCGCGTGGATGGTTATCGGAATGCGGTCGATGATCGACATCTGAGCGATCATCTCGAATAGCCTCGACCCTACCGTATATGGTGAGTGCGGCGACAGCCCGACCCTTACAAGTTCGGTCTCGTCCGCCCGAAGCAGTTCGAACTTTTTGACCAGATCAGAAAGATCGCGCTCAGCGGTCCGGTTATCCGGCGAGAACTCGGTCTCTTGAAAGACGATCCCCCGGAGACCGGCCCGTTTCAGTCCGTTGAGGCCGGCCCGGCCGTTTCGCCCGATGTCGCCGAAGCAGGTGACGCCGGCTCGTGCTCCTTCTCTCGCGCCGCGAAATGCCGCTTCCTCGATCGCATCGTCAGACATGGCCGCCCGAAGGTCATTCAGCTTCAAGAGCCATGACCGAAAGTCGTGCTCGACGCCGTCCAAAGCCCCACGCATTGCGGTCACCTCGAGATGCGAGTGGCAGTTCACAAAGCCCGGCAAGATCGCAGCCTCGCCAAACGCATTTACTTCAGCCTCCGGAAACCGTTCGAGCATCGCGACGTCTGGCCCGACATCAATGATGGTCGAGCCTTCGATGATGACCGCACCGTCGCGGATCGGTTCCGATGCGATCGGCAAAACATAGTCGGCTGTGAGGATCTTCATTTGGGTTTGCTGGTCGAATTGGCGCGGTACCTGACGAGGATCGAACTTACGTATGATCTGGTCGTAGCTATCCCGATCCGTTCGATAAAATCAGCTTCGGCGAGGTTGGCCGCGTCGGTGTCACGCGTCCATTCCTCGACGCGGCTCGGACCGGCGTTGTATGCGGCGAGAGTCATCGCGGTCTCAGCCAGTCGTCCGCGATATTTTTCGCGGAGCCTTTCGTAATACCAGCAGCCGATCTGTATGTTGCGGCGGGCATCGCCCAGAAGTTCGCCGACATTCTCATTCGATTGCCGCTCGAATTCGCTCAACCCGGTCTCTTTCGCCCATTCGCGGGCTACCAGCGGCGTTACCTGCATCAGGCCTATCTCGCCGGCATCGCCGCGGGCCGCTGAGCGGAAATAGGTCTCTTCGTAGATCAGGCTCCAAACGAGCTTTTCGTCGATGCGGTAGATCCTTGCTTCCTGAGCGATCAGATCGTCAAAACGGTGTTCCCAATAATCCCGAAAAAAAAACGCGCCCGATGCCGCGATCACGGCCGTTACTATCAGGCACGAAATGAGATATCGAAACATTTTGCTAAAGGGTGAGACTGCGATCGGACGAGATCGTCGATTTCGATTCCGATGGCGATATTAGACCAATTCCATCAACTGCCCGCAACCGGCGCGACCGTGAAACGGTATCGGCATCACTCGTCTTGGGTTCGCCGACGCTCTCGTCCCTTTCCTTTTCCGTTCTCGGGCGCCTCTATCAGGGCATAGCTTTTCTTTGACGCAGGCTTTCGCCCTGTCCGAACCATTTCGGAGTAAAGGTCTACGTCGTAATCGGCTTCGCGTGCCATATCCTGACGGATGGCAAGCAGTATCTCGAGGAATTTTGAGCGTCTGTAAATGATCTCGTTCCTTCGCGCCGCCGCGGTATCAGATCCGTTCTATTTTGCCAGCAGTTCGGCGACGAGCGGCTCTGCCGAATAGATCTTTCGCAATGCTTCAATGATGCCCGCCGAATGTACGCCGACCGCACGCGAACCTTCCGCCTCATCGATATACCAATACCGGTTCGAAAGTTTCTGCAGGTTACTGTCGAAATTCAGCCCGACGAGTTCGCCGTTGCGATTGATGACCGGTGATCCCGAACTGCCGCCGATCGTATCCGCTGTGTAGACAAAATTCAGCGGCGTAGCCAGGTCTATTTTCGAACGTGCGTTCCTGATACTTGCCGGAAGATCGTGGGGTGGCATCTCGTTGAAGCTCAATGCCCGGTCGTAAAGGCCGAAATATGTGGTCTTGTAAGGCACGAGCGTCGTATCTTCGTCGTATCCTTTTACAACGCCGAACTGCAGACGAAGCTGACCATTGGCGTCGGGCGGTTTTGTCTTGCCATAGGCCGCAAACCGGGCTTGGGCGATCTTGGTTCCGTTCGCCGTCTCGACGCTGCTAATGTTCTTTTCATTCCATGACCGTAATTCCCTGACGACCGGATCTACTCTCCGGGCAAGCATCACCATCGGATCGGTCGATGCTTCGATCGCAGATGCCGGGCCTTCAAGCAGTGCCTTTCGCGATGCCGGATCGGTCAGTTTGGTCTCACGGACCGCCCGCCGGACGACCTCGCTCGGTTCGGCGTCGCCAATGGCTGCCCTGATGAACGGATCGCCCGGCCCCAAAACCTTTAGTGCGTCCTCGAGCCAGGCCGTAAGGGCCGCTTCTTCCAATTCGACATAAACCGGAGCCGGCGAAAGCAATCCGGTACGAAACGCATCGAGACGCGAATCGCGATATTCTGCGTAACGCTGAGCGTTCGGCTTTACGATCTCGGCGTGATAGGCGACAAGCTGCGAAGCGATGGTCGCCAGCCGCGATGCCGCGAGATTCGAGAATGCCAGCCGGTTTGCCATTGCCGGAAGCTCCTTATAGGCATTGGCGATATTCTCCCAGGCAGGTGCGTAAAGCTTGTTGAGCTCGGCATTTTCCGCAAGCTTGTCGCGAAGTTCCTTTTCTTCCGTCACTTTGCGGGCAAAATTGCGGGGATTCAGCAGGCCTTCCTGTTGGCCGTCCAAACGCTTGAGCGAGTTTGCGAACGAACGCATTCCGGGCGAGGCCTGACGCATCTGTTCGGCACCGAGCTTTGAGTATTTTACCAAAGCATTTCTGCGAAGTTCCCAGACCTTCTTCTGAAGCGGATTGCCTACATCACGCTGATAAGCGAGCTGAGCGACGGTCAGCAAGCGAGCGGTCGATCCCGGATATCCGGAAACGACGATGAATTCGCCGTCCTTCGGGCCGGTCGGCGACCATTTCAGGAAATTTGGCGTCTTTGCGGGCTGTCCGTTCTCGTAAGCACGCAGGAACGTGAAATCGAGGTCGTGACGCGGATAGGTGAAATTGTCGTAATCGCCGCCGAAGTATGCCGCCTGCTCTTCGGGAGCCATCACGAGCCGGATGTCCGTGTATCGCTTGTTGCGGTAGAGCCAGTATTCACCGCCGCTGTAAAGCGAGATGACGATACAGTTGAGCCCGGTCGACGTGCCGCATTCCTTTTCGATGTTGGCTATCTCTGCCGAGCGTTTCGTTCCTGCTTCGGCATCGGTGGCCGCCGACTTTGCTGCGCCATGAACGCGGTCGGTTACGTTCTCATACGACATCAGCACAACGATCTCGGTGTCCTGCGCCTTCAATTCCTCAGCCTGCGTCCGGGCATAGAAACCCGTCTTCATCAGGTCGCGCTCTTTGGTCGAGAGCTTTGCGATGATCGATGACGCGACGTGATGGTTAGTAGCGATCAAACCGTTCGGAGAGACAAAAGCACCTGACGCACCCGGGAATTTCGGCGACGCGAGCCGCACCTTGTCGAGCCAGTCTTTTGAGGGTTCGAAACCGTATTTCTCTTTCCATTGTTTGAGCGGCGGATTGTCGAACGTCCACATCCCGTCATCAGCGCGGTTTAACGGGACACTGATCAACAGACCCAAAATCAGAAATAACCCGAGAATTCGTTTCATAATTATCACCTTCTTATTTGAGCGCGTTTCTCAATTTCTCCATCGCTCCCTCGAGTATCGTATCTTCGCGTGCGATGCAGATCCGCACATGAGCGTCCCACGTATCCGTGTCGGCAAAGGCCGAACCCGGCGTCATCCCGACGCCCGCGTCACGCATGAGCATTTCGTTAAAGGCGATAGCGTCGTTGTATTGCTGCGGGATCCGCGCCCAAATATAGAATGCCGAGCCTGAGTTGTAGATATCGAAACCAAGCTCGGTCAAACCCTCTGAGAACGCACGGCGTTTCGCGTCGAATTTGTCACGAAGACCGGTGTAATACTCGCCGTCCGCCATGAGCACTTTGCTGAGGGCCGCCTGAAGCGGTGTGGCCGGACAGACATAAATGACGTTCGCGGCGTTATTGATCGGTGCGATCAATTCGCCCTTCCCGAATGCGTAACCAAGACGCCAGCCCGAGATGTTCCACGACTTTGAAAACGAGTTTACGGTGATGGTGCGTTCGCGCATGTCCGGCAGCGATGCGATCGGAGTGTTCGGATTCTCGCCCACCACATAATGCTCATAAACCTCGTCCGAGATGACGAGAAGGTCAAGCTCCTTTGCTACATCGGCGATCGCCTCAAGCTCCGCTTGCGACATTACTTTGCCGCTCGGGTTCGCAGGCGAACACACTATTATCGCCTTGAGGGGAAACTCGTTCCGCCCAACCAGTTCCTTACAGCGGGCAAGCAGGGCGTCGCGTTCAAAACCGAGGTTCGCATCAAGTTCGAAGGTCTCGTTCTTCGCGCCGAATTCTTCCAGGATCCGTCGGTGATAGGGGTAGTATGGCTCGAAGACCAGCGCCGACCTTCCGCGAAGATAGGCCTGAGCGATCCCGATCAGCGCTCCGGTCCCGCCGTTCGTTATCATCAATTCGAAAGGCCTCGCGTCCGCATCGACGTCGATCGCGTTATAACGTGCGATCTTTTCTGCGACCGCTTTTCGCAGGTTGGCGTCGCCTTCGCTGCCGCCATAATGATTCTGGCTGGCTGCGATCACCGCCGCCGCTTCGGCCGCTAATTGCGGATGGATGGGTAATTCTGATTGGCCTTGCACCAAATTGCCGCTTGGCGGAACGAGTCGGGTTATAGCGCGGATATCCGGCTTGACTTTTTTTACTCCGGGTTCTGACATAAGCTTAAAAATAACAGCTTTTCGGTAAGAATTCTAAATGCAGGTCAAGAAAAACATGTTCGCCGACGCCTCGCATCCGCCTTCGCTGCCTTCGGGCCTGATCGGCGGTCATATCCGGCAATTTTGGCGCGACCGTACGGGTTTCCTGACCCGGCAGGCAGCGCTCGGCGACGTCTCGTTTTTCAGAATGGGCGGTCAGCCGGTCTATCTTGTGAACCATCCCGAGTTGATCCGCGACCTGCTCGTGGTCAGCGCCGACAAATTCATAAAGGGGCGTGCGCTTCAAAGGGCAAAGGTGCTGCTCGGTGACGGATTGCTGACGAGCGAGAGCGAGTTTCACCTTCGCCAGCGGCGAATGATACAGCCTGCATTTCACCGCGCACGCATCGCCGATTATTCGCGTTCGATGGTCGAATATGCCGAGCGGATGACCGCCGGCTGGACGAGCGGCGAGGTTCGCGACATCGATCGCGAGATGATGCACCTGACGCTTCAGATCGTTGCCCGGACGCTGTTCAGCTCGAACGTGGATGACGACGCGGACGAGATCGGCGAAGCGCTTACCGCTCTGGTCGAATTGTTCAATTTTTTGATGCTGCCTTTCTCAGAGTGGCTCGAGAGGCTCCCGCTGCCACACTCGCGGCGCTTTAGGAGCGCCCGCGATACGCTTGACCGGATAATGTACTCGATCATCGACGAACGCCGCCGGTCAGGCGTCGACAAAGGCGACCTGCTCTCGATGCTCCTTTCCGCGCAGGACGAAGCCGACGGGACGGCGATGACCGACAAACAGGTTCGCGACGAGGTGCTGACGCTATTCCTCGCCGGACACGAGACGACCGCGAATGCGTTGACCTGGACCTGGTATCTTTTGTCGCAGCATCCGGATGCCGCATCTCGGTTACACGCCGAATTGGACTCGGTGCTGGATGGCCGCCCGCCTTCGATCGGCGACCTTCCGGATCTGAAAGTCACCGAGGCGGTGTTGGCAGAATCGATGCGGCTCTATCCGCCGGCGTGGACCTTAGGCAGGCTCGCGATCGCCGAACATGAGATCGGCGGTTACAAGGTCCCGGTAGGTTCGATGGTCATGGCGAGCCAATGGGTGATGCACCGGGACAAGAGGTTTTGGGAAGAGGTTGACCGGTTCAAACCCGAACGATGGGAATCGCAGAGCGTCAAAGAGGCCGGACAGCGAAATATCTACTTCCCGTTCGGCGGCGGTTCGCGACGATGCATCGGTGAGGGTTTCGCATGGGCCGAAGGTATTTTGCTTATTGCCTCGATCGCCCGCGATTGGAGATTCATTCTCGATCCGAACCAACAGATCGACGTCAGGCCGATGATCACGCTGCGGCCGCGATACGGCATGAGAATGACGATCGAGCGGCGCGATCAGGCCGACGCACCAATATCTTCGGGATAATATATCAGTTCGACGATCTGGCCGCCGACGCCTTTCGTGTAGAACGACGAAGTGCCGTCGCGATGCGGCTTGATCGGCCTGCCTTCTTTCGCAGCAGCCGCTTCGAGTTCTGCCATCGTTTCGACGCGCATCCCGATATGCGGCGGGTGCTTGGAACCCGGCGGCAGCAGAGCCACGCCGAATCCACGCGCGTCGCGTACCATCGCCCAGTCTTCATAGATAGTTTCGACCGTGAAGCCGAGCCGTTTATACTCCTCGACGTCACGTTCCAGATCGTCGCATTTGACGGCGATGTGATCGACGCTGCCGGTAAACCGTAGGTCTTCCATTTATATTCACCTCGACAGGCAATTTTAGCAGACCGGCGAACATCAAAGCCATTGACGATCTACACCTTACTTTGAAATTTGCTAATATCTATCTGCCAATATCGATGCAGCGAAGTTTTATTCTTATAGCCCTGGCGTCCGCAATTTTCTGCGTCTCGCAGACGGCCGCCCAAAAACCCAACGACGTCCTGGCAACGGCCACCGGCGTTACTATCACGCCCGCAAGCCTTTCGGCCGAAGCGAAGCGCTCATACGATGGTATCGCGTCGGCGATCGCAGCCTCGCGTTCGCGGGCATTGTCGTCATATCTCGCCGATCTGCTTTTCGAAACAGAGGCGGCCTCACGCAAGCTGACGGTCGAAGCGCTCGAATCCGAGGTCAAGGCTTCCGTGCCCGAGCCTTCGGCCGAGGCCATTCGGTCTGTTTATGATGCTAATCGGTCGGCTTTAGGTGACCGTCCGCTCGCCGAGGTGCGCGGTCGGATCGTCGCGTTCCTTCGAAATGAACCTGAGCAAAAGGCCTTGCAGGATAAGGTCGGGTCGCTTCAGCAAAAGTATTTGCTTTCGATGGGCAAGGACGTAAACTCGCCCGATCTCAAACCGGCTGACATTGTCGCTAAAATTGGTGCCAGGGCGATCACGGCGGGCGAGTTCGAAAAGGAAAAGCGATTTGAACTCAGTGATGCAAAGGCGCATATTTACGAAGATGCCCGAACTGAGATCGAGCTCGCTCTGCTTTCGGTATTGCTTGAGATCGAGGCAAAGGAGCGGAAGACCGATGCGAGCGGCGTGATCGCCGCCGAGGTGACGGATCGGATGCGCGAATTTTCGGACGAAGAACGGATCGATCTCGAATATGGGCTCGAGAAAAAGCTCTTTGCAAAGTACAACGCAAAGGTCCTGCTTGCCGAGCCTCCTCCGTTGGTCGTAAAGGTCTCGGCCGATGACGATCCGTCGTTTGGCCCGGCCGATGCACCGGTGACGATAGTGATGTTCAGCGATTTTCAGTGTCCGGCATGCGCCGCGGCGCACCCGGCCCTCAAGCGTGTGATCGGCGTATACCCCGGAAAAATACGGCTCGTCGTCCGCGATTATCCGCTCGAATCTATCCACGAAAATGCATTCGGGGCGGCGCTGGCAGCAAATGCCGCGAACGCGCAGGGAAAATTCTGGGATTATATCGAATTGTTGTATCGCGATCAGGATTCGCTCGATGCTCGGTCGCTTCGCGGATTTGCCGAACGAACGGGGCTTGATCTCAAGAAGTTTGACGCGTATATCGCCGATCCGGCCGCTTCCGCCGAGATCCGCAAGGACAGGTCCGACGGCGATTCGTACGGCGTCGCCGGTACGCCGACCATTTTTATGAACGGAGTGAAGGTCCACCGCCTATCCGCTCCGAGTTTTCGCCGCGCCATCGAGCGTGCCCTTGGGAAATAGAATTATGCGATCATTTATGCTTATGATCACTGCATTGCTAGCATTCGGCTGCGGTACAACAAGCAATACGCCGGAACCGAACCGCAATGTCAGCAACGCCGCCGTAAAGACCGCCGCCGTCGTTCCGGCTTTTACATACGATATTGTGAACACATACCCGCATGACCCAGCGGCATTCACGCAAGGCCTGATCTTTCACGAGGGGTTCCTTTATGAAGGCACCGGCGGACAACAGACCGAGAGTAAAAAGGACGATTTCTTTTCTTCGCTTCGCAAGGTCGAGATCACCACCGGCAAGGTCCTCGAACGCCATAGTCTCGCACCGCAGTATTTCGGTGAGGGCATCGCATTGCTCAACGGAAAGATCTATCAGCTGACCTGGCGCGAAGGAACGGCATTCGTTTACGACATCAAAGGCTTCAAACCCATTCAGGAATTTCGATATTCTGGTGAAGGCTGGGGGCTGACCGAAGACGGCACCGACCTTTATATGTCCGACGGAACCCATGTGATCCGGGTCATCGACCCTGAGACGTTCAAGACCAAACGCACGATCGTCGTCAACGACGAACGCGGACGGCCGCTGATGCAGTTGAACGAACTCGAATGGGTGAAAGGCGAGATATGGGCCAACGTCTGGCAGAGTGACGAGATAATGCGTATCGATCCGGCGAACGGTAAACTGCTGGGCAGGATCGACCTCCGAGACATCGTCGAGAGCGAGACCAAAGAGAATAGGCGTGCCGACGTCCTTAACGGCATCGCCTATGACGAGGCCGGAGATCGCCTGTTCGTGACCGGGAAGATGTGGCGAAGGCTCTTCGAGATCAAGATCAAGCCGAAACAATAAATGACAGCGTTCGACGAGAGGTTCATGAAGCGGGCGATCGAGCTTGCCCGCCGCGGAATGGAGGCCGATCAGGGCGGCCCGTTCGGCTCGGTGATCGTCAGGAACGGCGAGATAATCGGCGAAGGAAACAACCGCGTCACGTCATCAAACGACCCGACGGCCCACGCCGAGATCGTAGCTATCCGCGAGGCCTGCAGGTCGCTGAACGACTTTCAGCTCGAAGGCTGTATCGTCTATGCCTCGTGCGAGCCCTGCCCGATGTGCCTTGCCGCGATCTACTGGTCGCGTGCCGACCGGATCTATATCGCATGCGACCGTCACGATGCCGCCCGTGCCGGTTTTGACGATGCTTATATCTATGACGAGCTTGCCGCGAACCCCGATGTCCGCCGGGTACCGATAGAGCAAAGGCTTCGCGAAGCGGGCGTTGCGGTATTTGACGAATGGATCGCTAAACCCAACAAAGTGGAGTACTGATCAAAATTGTCGAATCAATATATTCTTATCGCGATCGCCTTGCTTGTCGGTGCAGTTTTGCCGCTTCAGGTAGGTGTGAATTCAAAGCTGGCTGATTCGGTCGGCAGTCCGCTCCTTTCGGCGCTTTTGTCTTTTTGCGTCGGGACGCTTGCCTTGCTTACCTATATCATCATCGCTGGTGTCCCGCTGGCGAACGCGGCGGAGGCGCGAAACGCTCCGCCGGTCGCCTGGGTCGGCGGTTTGCTCGGGGCGTTCTTTGTGGCCGTTTCGATAATCCTCTTACCAAAGCTCGGCGTCGCGATGACCGTCAGCCTTATCATCGCGGGCCAGATGCTGATGAGCGTTGTAATGGATCACTTTGGGCTGTTGGGCGTGCCGGTCCGCGAGGTGACCTTTGCTCGATTTGGGGGAATTTTGTTGATCACGGCAGGTGTGATCCTTGTCAGGAAGTACTGACAGCGGCTGTCGGGAATATCAGTTCTTCGCGTCCAGAAATGTCCCGATGATCTCGTTCACTTTCCGATGCGTCTCTTCAAGCGAGCCGTTGGCATCGATCACCTTAAAGCGTTTTGGTTCCTTCTCGGCGATCCGCAGGTAAGCTTTGCGGACCTCAGTATAGAATTCGGCCGTTTCGAGATCCATGCGATTGCGTGGACCGCCGTTGCCGTCCCGCGAATTTGTCCGCTGGATCGCCCTTTCGACCGCTATATCAAAGAAAAGAGTAAGATCAGGTTTTAATCCGCCCGTCGCAAGCTTTATCACGCTGCTGACCGTTTTCTCATCAAAGCCGCGACCCGCTCCCTGATATGCGAACGTAGCATCAGCGTATCGATCGGATATAACTATCCGGCCCTGTTCCAATGCCGGCTTTACCAATAATTCGACGTGCTGGGCGCGGTCAGCCGCAAAAAGCAGCAACTCGGCGATCGGAGCGACATTTTCTTCGGTCTCGAGAAACGCTTCGCGCAGACGTCGTCCAAGCGGGGTCCCGCCCGGTTCCATCGTGGTGATCACGTCGAGTCCTCGGGCGCGCAGGTCACCCGTGAGCATACGAAGCTGAGTGGACTTGCCGCTTCCGTCAATTCCCTCGAAAGTGATGAATTTACCTTGCAATACCTTACTGTGCTGCTTCTGCCTTTCGCTCCTGTGCGATCGAAGATATGCCGTGCTTGAAGACCAGATAATCCTGGCCGCCGACATCCATCAGCACCGAAAACTTGTCGAAACTCTTTATCCTGCCCGTGAGAGCCGCTCCGTGAAGCAGATTTATGACAACCGTGGAACGCTCTCGCCTGGCCGAATTGAGAAACGCATCCTGTATATTCTGGGCAGCTGGTTTATCCATAAAACCTGGTCTTGATCCTCTTGGTATCAGGGCTAACGGCGATGATTATAACAGATGTGGACTGAAATGATACGTCTCACTCAAAAAAAACCGTAACTTATTCAATTTCGTGCATTTATCGCCGCAAAAAGCGACGCGGCGACCTCCGGATCGTCACCAAACCCCTTGAGCCATACGACGTCCGTTTCGCGTCGAAACCACGTCAATTGCCTCTTTGCATAATTTCGAACGTCCTGTTTCGATCTTTCGATCGCCGATTCGAGTGTCCGTTCGCCACGCAGATACTCGCAAACCCTCCGGTAGCTGTGCGAGCCAAGTGCATTACTATCATCTTTTACGCCCGCCGTTCTGATTTGTTTCACTTCGGTGATGAGGCCGGCTTGATAGTGCCCCTCGGTCCTCCGATCGATCTTTCCGTAAAGTTGTTCACGCGGCGGATCGAGTACAAATAGCCGTATCCGCAAAGCAAATTCGGGCGGTTCGGCGCGTTCCGGCTGTTTTTCCGATATTCGCTGGCCGGTCTGAAAATAGACCTCGAGAGCGCGCATCACGCGTACATAATCGCGCGGAAAAAGCGAGGCCGCAGCCTTCGGATCGACGCGGGCGAGCATCCGGTGCAAATACTCGGCCCCTCGGCGCTCTCTTGCCGATCTCAGTCGTTCTCGGATCTTGATGTCGGTTGGCGGGCTCTCGAAAAGCGGCTGGCGGAGCGTCCGGAGATAAAAGCCCGTGCCGCCTACAAGGATCGGAATTCGCTTCCGCGTTTCGATATCCCCGATCACGGCCGCCGCGTCTCGCGCCCAATCGGCCGCGGTGTAGTTGATGTTCGGATCGACGTAACCGATCAAATGGTGCGGAATGCCCTGCATTTCTTCTTCTGAGGGCTTTGCCGTAGCGATCTCGATGCCTTTATATATCTGGACCGAATCGAAGTTTATTACCTCGCCGCCGACCGCCCTTGCCAGCCGGACACCAAGAGCGGTCTTGCCCGATGCCGTCGGGCCCGAAATAGCATAGATCGGCTTTTTATCAGGTAGAGATTCCACGATCTGACCAGACCACCATTAGACCCGAGACGGTTGCGGGCAATGATCTTGCGATGAAATAGACTTCGTTCCCCGCCGGTCAGTACAGAAACCTGACCAATGCCGCAACCGCGATCAAACACAAAAAGATGATCGCTCCGATCAATTGCTGCCTCGAAAACCTCATTTGGCTTCGAAAAAAAGTGCCGGGTTCAGCTTGAATTGCAGCATCTTCGCAGTTTCGCGACCTCCATCGCCGCCTTTTCGCTGCATTGTTATGCGGCCTATTCTCAGATTGCCGCTGCGGGTTATCTCGACATTCCCGCCACCAAAGAACCCGATCGCTTCGCTGACCGGTCGCAGGATCCACTGCGTCTTATTCTGCCCCTTCATCGCGACCATGAACCACTCGGCTTTGTTCTCACCGTCGCCCTCGATCAGGTCCGCAATGATCGCCGACCTGTTGGCCTCAAAGAACCCGACCACCTGTGCCTGCGTATCCTTGTCGAATTCGTTTAGGAACATTCGGTCCGGGCGGCGCGACCTCCCGACCGGCCTCTCCTCGCCAGAAAATAACCGTAGCGCTTTGACGACAATCGCGGGCATTCCCCACATTGCCGCATACTGCCTGAGCCATCGCTTATCTACCTGGTTAAATCCGGTCGGGCTGCTCACGAGCTTTATGGAGATGCCTTGCTTCGATTCGCCTTTGTTCGTCCGGACGTTGACGATCACATCGGCCTTGTCGCCGTGCGGTTTCTCGGCAGACACGCCCAAGATCGAACCGGCGGCGAACCCCATTGTCTTGAGCCAGGCTCGCGCGTCGGCGTCCGCACGCCAATTATTGAATTTGTCGCGGATCTCGTCCTCATTCCTGAATCCGCCCTTGGCCGTCATCGATCCGCGAACCTCGGCTACTGCCCCCGTCTGAGCCGCGGCATCGCCGGGAAAGAGATGGGCGAAAAGGAGAAAAAAGAGGACGACTTTGCGCATTTTTGAGATCGACCCAAGCGAACTTGGCAAGCTAACCATTGGTCTTCGCCACAAATTCACCGATGCCGTTGAGGAGCATCTGTACTGCGACCGTTATCAAAAGCATACCCATCAGTCGCTCGATCGCAACCAGACCCTTCTCACCGAGAAATCTTGCAAAATAACTCGAAAAATAGATGATCACCGCCGAAGCGAGCCAGGCAATGAAAACCGCCAATAGCCACTCAGGCCATCGGCCCGGCTCGCGGCTCATGAGCAAAAGGGCGGTCGCCATCGCCGACGGCCCTGCAACATACGGGATCGCGAGCGGCACGATGAAAGGTTCGCCCTCGACATCTTCCTGGAGCGAAGCGTCGCGTCTCGGAAAGATCATCTTTAGCGCGATGATCATTAGAATGATGCCGCCCGCAGTCGTCAAAGCCGTCTCTGAAAGGTGCAGCAGTTGAAGGAGATATTGACCCAGGAACAGAAACGCAACGAGCACCCCGAACGCGATCATCAATTCGCGGACGACCACGAACCGCTGCCGTCCGGCCTCGACCTTTTTCAGCGTGGTCATGAACAGCGGGATATTTCCGAGCGGATCCATCACCAAAAACAAAAGCAGTGCGGCTGAAAGCGTCGTCATTCCGACGATTGTAGCCGAATTTTGATCCGGCGACCATCACGACCCTCTCGTCGCTGACGGCTCAGCGATGCCGGCGGCATTTCACGTCTCAAAGATCTCTTGATCAAGAACGACGGCATTTATCGGGGTGCCGGAGAAATGGTCGTTAACATAGATCCGGTTTCGGCCATTCTTTTTCGCGCAATACAATGCCCGGTCGGCCGCCTTGATCAGGTCGGTCTCTGACGAATCGAGTTTCGGCATCATCGTCGCGATACCGGCGCTCACCGTCAGCGTCGACCCGGTCTCTGAACCGTCGTGCGGAATGTTCAGCTGCTTTATGTTGTCGATTCCCTGCTCGGTTATCGTTAACGCTCCTGCCGCATCAGTTCCGCCGAGAATGATCGCAAACTCTTCGCCGCCAAATCGCGCCACAAGGTCGGTCGGGCGTTTGATCGTCTCGGCAAGGCTTTCGGCGACCTTTTGCAGACATTCGTCGCCTGCCTGATGGCCATACGTGTCGTTGTACTGCTTGAAATGATCGATGTCGATAAGGACCAGTGAGATCTCTGTCCTGAAACGCACGGCGCGGTGCCATTCGTCGGAAAGGAAGCTCTCAAAACGGCGGCGGTTCCCGATCTTTGTCAGCCCGTCCGAATTCGCAAGTGTCTTTAAGGCCTCATTGGCTTCGGCGAGTTCCGAGGTCCGCTCGGCTACGAGCCGCTCGAGTTTGCGCTCTCGTGCCTCAAGCTGATGCACGCTTGTCTTCCATACGATCAGCAAAATGATCGCCGCGGCAAAAATGCATGAGAAAAAGAACAGCCGGGTCTGATAGAAGTGCGGCTGAAGCTCGATCGCCATTCCGGCTCCCTGTTCGCTCCATACGCCGTCGCTGTTCGCCGCCATGACGCGAAAATTGTAGGTGCCCGGCGGAAGGTACGAGTAATGTGCGGTTCGCCGTGTCCCCGCATCCTTCCAGTCTGCATCGTGGCCCTCGAGCTTGTATTTGAACTTGATCTGGTCGGACTTGATCAGGCTGATGCCCGTAAAGCGTATCTCGATGTCCTTGCTGCCGGGTTCGACGGTCGCACCTGCACGGAACGGCCGACTTTCGCGTTCGATCAGAAGATCTTCGATAACGACCGAAGGCGGGAGCGGATTTGGCCGCTCGACACGCGGATCGACGATCGCCACGCCGTCCTGCGTCGGGAACCAGAATCGGCCCTCGTGATCACGAAGGCTTGCGGGCTGGCGTCCGCCGTTGCATTCGGTCGATAGCATTCCGTCCTCTTTCCCGTAGCCGACGCTGTTGATCTTGGCCGCCCGGCCTTCGGCGAATGCATTGAGCTCATCCTTGCTCACGCGGTAGATCCCGCGATTCGAACTTATCCAAAAATAACCCGCATCGTCCTCTTCGATCGCAAAGACACCGCTGTTGAACAGGCCGTTCTCCTCGCGAAAGTTCACGAACCGTCCGTCTTTGAAACGGCTCATTCCCTCGTCGTAAGTTCCGATCCAGAGCGTACCGTCGGAATCCTCGTAAATGGTCCTGACGTAGTTTCCGGTCAGTCCGTTGCGGGTCGTGTAATTGACGAATGTCCCGTTCTCGAACTTGCTCAGCCCTCCGTAGCCGCCGAACCAAAGTCCCCCTTTCGAATCCTCGAAAATGAACGTCATGAATTCGTTCGGCAACCCTTCGCCGGTCGCATAGCGAGCAGTTATTTGATAGTTGTTAAATCGCAGCAGCCCTTTGTTCGTCGCCGCCCAAACGTTGCCTGAACGGTCGCCCCTTATCGCGAACACGTGCGATCCGTCAAGGAGTATTTCTGCCTTCCCGTTTTCGATGGTGAATATTCCGCCGTTGAGGCCGGCCCAGATCTTTCCCTTCGGATCCTGCCAAAGTGATTGGACCGACATTTCGCCCGCGCGCCACGTCCGATTCACCGGCGTTCCGGGTTCAGGCGGCTGCATCTCGACAGGCTCCAATTTGCCGTTTCGCCAGATGCTCAGACCCTTGGTCGATCCGATCCAGATATTTCCGTCGCGATCGCGCATCATCGGATATATCTCTGAATGATCGATGCCATCTTTTGTCGAGAAGCCTTGAATGATCTGCTTTCTCCGCCGGCTCAGGCCCTTGTCGGTCGCAAGCCAGACGTTGCCCTCGCGGTCACGAAAGATGCTGTGAACCGATGTGCTCGCGAGCCCATGTTCGGTTCCCCAGACATATGTCCTTTCGTCGCGTATCTGGACGAGGCCAACGCCCGGATTAGATGAACCACCGCTCATCGCCCAGATGCTGCCGTCGGCCTCTTCCCAAAATTTGTGATAGACCACGTTCGCCGGCAGGCCGTCAGCCTCGCTAAAGGTTCGGATGCCTTCTCTGGTTATCCGGTGTATTCGGTTCTCGCCGACCCACAATGCGCCTGTCGAATCGACGAACGTACTGACGCTGCCCATTTTGTCAGCAAGATCCATCGCGATCGACGATTCGGATCCGTCGCTGGTCCGCGTAATGCCTTCGGCGTTCAATTTCCAGACCGTTCCGTCGGGCCCCGTGGCCGTTCGCGTCGGCTCAGCCTTTACCTGCTTTTCGATAAAACGAAACTGGCCTTCAGCCAACTCGTACCAGCTCTTTGAAGTGCGGTCGTCGTCCTCTACGAGGAACCGAAGCTTTCCGTCGGAGTCCTTTTCGATCCGGTCAATGTAATGACCGGGGATCTGATCGGACGTGTAGGACGAGAAAACGCCTTCTCGGACGATGGTCAATATCCCATCTTCCATCGTCGTCGCATAAAGCGTTCCGTCCGTGTCGCTGAAGACGTGGGTAAATCGATTGTTGATTATCCCTTTTGTATTGCTTTTGTTGAACGTGGTGAACTGCACTCCGTCAAATCGTACCAGCCCGTCAAAGGTCGTAAACCAGAGGTAGCCGTCCGGAGTCTGTGTGATCCGGCGCACGCCATTCTGCGGCAGGCCGTTATCGGTCGACCATGTGTCAAACCGGTAGTGTTCGCGCGCCCTGGCTGAATCTGCCAAAACGAAAAGCAGACAAACACTGATCAAGATGAGCTTGGGGAAATTCATCAGTGAGGATTCGGGAAGGTAGGTAACCCCAACGGGTCTAATCAATTAAACAATGTTTGTGGTGTTGGCGTCAATAGCAAACTGTTGATTTCGACGTCGGTCAATACGCCTTCGTCACCTCGACACCGGTGTAATAGTGGCGAATGATGTCGTCGAATTTAACGCCCATTTTTGCCAAGCCGAATGCTCCGTATTGACACATCCCGACGCCGTGGCCCCAACCGCGCCCGGTAAAGGTGTAGCTCGTCACCTGATCGCCCGAATAACGCTTGTTGATCACGAACAATTGTTCGCGAAGCCGCAATGCCGAGCGGATCTTGCCTCCTTTCAGGGTCTTTACGCCGTTCGACCCGACGATCTCTATTTCGGTCGCCCGACGCGAGTAACCCGTCGACTTTATGTTCACGTCGTAAAGCGTGCCGATACCCCGAACGTAACGCGACAGACGCTGCTGGACCGCTCCGGCCGAGAGCGATTGCGACCAGTTGGTGAAGGGCGACATATTTTCGGCAACTGTCGGCATCGCTGTCGGGACTATCTCGAGGAACGAGACCGAGCCGGCCGCGTCCGTTTGGTAACGCACTTCTTCGCCGCCGACAAGGGCTGCTTCTTTTACCTGATACATCCCGCCGCCGAATTGCCTGAAAAGGAACACATCGGGCCGGACCGTTAACGGACGATCGGTCTTGCCTGCGCGAACCACCAGCTTGCCGTCGACCGACGGCCTCGCAGCCGCGATCTGGAGCTGCGGCATCCATTTTTTCTTTTCGTAGATCTGCCTTATCAATCGCAGCATGGCTGCGCGCGAGAACGGACGGTTCGGCTGAAGTGTGAGATCAGGCCGGAGGGTAAAGTAACCGTCGCGGAGCAGCATTGCCAATTCGGCACGCCGGTTCATCGGTATCTGCGATGCATCGTCAAAAGCAAGATGGTAATTTATGTCAGAATCGCTCAGCAGCGTGTCGGGCGCACCCGGCACATAGATAAAACTTGCCAGCAGGGCTGCCAGCTCGATCGGCTTTGCCGTTTCGCGCGTGACATTCGGAAACGTTTTTCCGAATTTGCCGGCAAGATTGTTCAACCAATTCGAAAGCTCCGGAGCCGTCGGAGCGTCCTCGAGCCACTCGTCGCTGATCTGGTCGGTGGCCAGGGCAAACCCATTCACCGAAAGCATCGAGACCAGTCTCACGAGTTCGAGATTTGCTTCGTCACGAAGCTTTGCCGGCGTCCGAACCGTCTTCACGATGAACGGATCGAAATGCCTGCGGCCTTCGAGCGAGCATTCGACACCGCGGAGATACGGCTCGGCGTGATCGAAGATATTCTCAGAGTTTTCGGTCCGACCGCCGCACGTCGAAGTAAAGTAGGCCATTATCGGCTTGCCGTGGTGGGTCGCGATCATTCCGGCGGTCTCACGAACGGCCCGTGTCCCCATCTGCGTCTCGATCGCGACACCTTTGTAGACCTGCGACCAGACGTCGGGCCGCATATCGAATCCCTGAGTCGCAAACCCGTTGATGTTCGCTACCGCATACGTCCGGGCGGCGACGGCCTGCGCCTTTTGCGCCTCGAGGCTCGGCAGCGAGAGTTCGGCCGGCACCACGCCCAACAGATAATCTTCGAGCGGAACGACATTTACCACCGTCAGTGCTCCTTTTGCATTGACGAAGACCTCGATCTTCCCGCGATACGCTTTGCCGTTCAGCCTGACCGGATTTGCCCGCTCGTCGAACGAACCGAAGGAGACCGATTTCAACGAAGTATATTTTGCGGCTTCGCTCGGGCCGTTGACTATCACTTCACGGAGTCCGGGAACGACGATGTCGGTGCCGGCCGCCGGCTGCGTCGAACCCGTCGAGCGGATAAGGCTTCGGACCTGCGATCGGCCCGCCGTCCTGACCTGCTGAGAAAGTGCGACCGCGTCGGGTGAATGTACCGTCTTCTTTTCTATCGTTACAACAACGTCCTCAAAACCACGTTCGGCAAGTGCGGCTTTGAATGCATCTGCTTCTTCCTTTGATTCCTTCGGCTCGCCGATCCAGACCTTCCAGGTGTTCGTCTTTGCGTCGATGCTTGCAAGCGCGCTTTGGCCGGTTGCCTCGCGAACCTCGGCGGCGATCTCATTCGCTTCGGCGGACGTAGCTATGTCCTTGATCTCGAAAATGTACTGATCCACGACGTCGGGCCTGTAAGCACGGGCCGAAACCGTCACACGGTTTGTTGCCAAAAGCCGTGCGGGTTCTTCGGGTGATCGCGCGACAAGCTGAGAATCGGGCGTGGTGATGGTTACGGACGATGTGTTCGTCAGCAAGCCGATACGTATTACCGGTTCGGCCGGGAGCAGCGGAATCAGAGGTAAACCGGCGTCCGTCGGGAGCGAAATAATTAGAGCAAAAAGAAAGGCGGTGAAAAATGGTCGAACTCGCACAAAGATGATAATAACAGATTTTGGAGCGATGGCTTCGCGAAAGTGGGTCGGTGCCTTATGTCGCCTGGCGAAACCACACAAGCATAAGCGTCGAACACGAGTTTACACGGTTCTGCTGCTATGATCACATCTTACGCATCACCTCACCGGGCATCTCAGAGCGAGTCACTATTCCCGACCGATCTTGCGTCGATAATTCAGCGTGTCGATGAGATCGATCCGATCGGCTATGGCCGCTCACGCAATTTCATCGACGGAGCCGTCACGCGGCTCTCGCCTTACATTTCCCGGGGTGTCATTTCGACAAGATCCGTCCTTGACCGGACCCTCGCACGCGGTTTCGAACCATATCAGATCGAGAAGTTCATTAAGGAACTCGCCTGGCGCGATTATTATCAGCGGGTCTGGCAAGCTAAGGGTGATGCCATCAACGCCGATCTCCGCCATCCACAGGCGAATGTCGCGAATCACCGAATGCCCGGGTCAGTGATCGCCGCCGAGACCGGTATCGATGCCGTTGACGCGGCGATTCGCTCGCTCTACTCGACCGGCTATATGCACAATCACATTCGCATGTATACGGCATCTATCACCTGCAATATCGGCCGCAGCCATTGGCTGACGCCCGCCCGCTGGATGTATTACCACCTGCTCGACGGCGATTGGGCCAGCAACGCGATCAGCTGGCAATGGGTCGCGGGCGCGGCCAGCAATAAAAAGTATTTCGCCGATCAGGCAAACGTCGACCGCCACTGCTATACATCGCAGTCCGGAACCTTTCTCGACGCTGCCTATGACGAGTTTGGATCGCTGCCCGTTCCGGCCGTCCTGCAGCAAACGACCACCCCCTCGCTGACGACCGTCCTTCCCGAACGCGCCGATGTTACGCTCGACCCATTGCTGCCGACCCTGATCTACAATTCGTACAACCTCGACCCGACGTGGAAGACCGAGACCGGATACAATCGGGTCCTGCTGCTCGAACCCTCGCACTTTGCCGCGTATCCGATCGCCGCCAACGTGCTCGAATTCATTCTCGCTCTCGGGAGGTACATTTCGGGTCTGCAAATATTTGTCGGCGAATTTTCCGAGCTGAAGGAAATTCTCGGAGGCGGGGAGATCTATTATAAGGAGCATCCGTTGAACCGACATTACACCGGCTCCGAGGAAAGCCGCGATTGGATGTTCTCGGTGTCGGGTTATTACCCATCTTTCTTTGGCTTTTGGAAAAAGTGTGAGAGCGAGCTGAAAGGCTCACAGCTCAGTCTCGATCTTTAGATCATATGCGAATCGACCAAAACGAACTCCGACAGCTCGACCGGATCTACCGGCTCAACATCATCAACTCGGTTTCGGGCATAAAGCCTGCTAACCTGATCGCCACCCGCTCGACGGACGGCATTTCGAACGTCGCGATCTTCAGCTCGGTCGTTCATCTCGGAAGCGACCCGGCGTTACTCGGCTTCATCGTCCGTCCGGCCGGCAAATTACCCCGAAACACGTATGAGAACATCCTCGAGACCGGCGAATATACCATCAACCATGTTCACCCCGAAATGGTCGAACGCGCGCATTACTCGTCGGCAAAGTTTCCAAGGGATACGAGCGAATTCTCGATGTGCGGCCTGACCGAGGAATACATCAGCGGTTTTGCCGCGCCTTTCGTGCAGGAGAGCACCGTAAAACTCGGAATGAGATTTGAGGAAGAGATCCCGATCGCCCGCAACGGCACGACGCTGATCATCGGTTCGGTCCGGCTTGCGATCATACCCGACGAGGCCGACTCCGGCGATGGCCATCTTGATCTCGAAACGACCGAGGCAGTCGGCATATCGGGCCTGAACAGTTACTATCGCGTTACCAAATTTGCGCAGTTCCCCTATGCACGGCCGGAGGATCTTCCCGACTTCAAGTGATCATTTCTCAAGCGCATTGAAGATGAACGGGAACGTCGCCCACGTCTGTCCGCGATGCTGCGGCCGAAAGGCGAAGAGTACGATCGTGCCGTCGCCGTACGCCGCCTCGGCGATGGCGGCCTTGCCGTTGATCAGCTTTTCACCCAGCATCCAGCCCGACATCAACGCGTCCGTCTCGGCATATCGGGCGATGGTCCCGACCTTCGAAGCATCCGCGACCTCGAATGCCGAGCTGTTGGTGAAATATGCCGGCATCTCGTCGAGCGTGTTTCGCGCGAGCCTGTGACGCGTATCGACCGCGAGCTTTACGATCGAGCCTGGATTGTAAAATTCCTTGCGGCCGACGCCGGCGAGCACGTTCTTGATCGGCAGCCCGAATTCCTTTATCACCGTTCCGCACGAGGCATCGAAACACACCAGCCGCCCGCCGTCATCGACGAACTTTTTCAGGTTAGCAATGCCTTCGGTCCCGATACCGCCGGTCAGTTCCTGCGGATATCTGTCTGCCGAAAGCCCGCGAAGCAGGCCGTTCTCATTGACCGAAGGCAAGACGATCACGTCGTATCGGCCGAGGCCGCCGCTCCGCATCTCCTTGTCGCTGACCGATGAATATTTGATCTGATGGTTGTCGAGAACGAGCCGCGTCCAGCCCTCGTCCATCGAGCCCATCGATCCCTGGTAAAGCCCGATCCGGGCCGGTTTACGCAGCGGGTTCGGCAATTTCGCAAAGGCCGCGGCCGCGGGCCGAAGGTTCATTACGGCACGCGCCTGATCGACGTTCCTGACGGGCTTGAGCGTATCTCGAAATCGGTCGAGATCACGGATGTCCCAGATCGTATCCGATTGGATGCCCATCTGCAGCGGCAGTGTCCAACCGGCAACATCATATGGCGGGTCGGGCGTGCCGTCGGCGCCGATGCGGTTCGGATAGACCTGCCGTTCAAAAAGGCTGAGCACGTTGGCCTTCGCCGGCTGATTCACAAATATCAGAAAGCTGCCCAGCGGCATCTCGTGGTATTCTACCTTGTCTGAGAAATGGTTCAGCCATAGCTCGTGCGTCAACTCGTGGACCTCGATGCCCTGCCACAAAAGGATCTCGATGAATCGTGCGATCGCCTCCGAGTTCGGCTGTCCGGCCGTCATCACGAAAGCCTGCGGCTCGGTCGTGTCGCGGACGAGCGTCGCCCGGTTCAACGCTAGAAAATTGCGCAGATATCGCTCGCGGTACTTCGCCGCCATCTGCAGCAGCGACCGGCTTGCGATCATCTCGACCTTCGCGATATCGCCGGGGCCCCATTTACCGCCCTGCCATGGCTCGGGGTTGTTTATCGCCGGTTCGAGCGGCGAGTTGAGCCCGCGAACCGGACGCGTCTCTTTCAGTTTCTCGCGGGTGATCGTGACGGGCGTCATCAGGTCGGCGCTCGCCGCCTCAGAGAGTATGCCGATCGAATTTCGAAAGTACGGAGCCGTTCTAAAGCCGCCGTGCCACCACATATCGAACGTCGTATTTGTGGCAACGCCCTTGACGCCGGCGGCCTGCAGGTCGGCCGACATCTTGTACCCGATCAGCCCGACCTCACGCACGATCGAGGGCGGAATTCGCGGATTTGGCGGATCGTGAAATGGCGGGATCACAAAACGCGGGCCGTTCTGGCCCATCTGGTGAACGTCATAAACGAACTGCGGAAACCACTCCTGCCAATACAGCCTGGTTATCGCACGCGTTTCGGCGAGATTGAGCATGAACCAATCGCGGTTGTTGTCGTGGCCTGCGTAATGATGATAAAGCTGCGGCGGCGATGTTCCCTCGCTCTTTGTCCCGAGCGTTTTGCGGTACCATTCCGCGACCATGTCGATGCCGTCCGGATTCGACGAAGGTATCAGCAGCAGGATGGTGTTGTTGAGGATCTCGGCCGTGCCTTCGTCGGTTCCCGTGGCAAGCTCGTACGCCAGGTTCATCGACATCTGTGACGCGACGATCTCATTCGAATGGATCGAACACGATATAGAAACGATCGTCTTGCCCGTCGTCAGATAGAGCGATTCTTCGTCGATGATGCCGTCCTTTGCGATCGTTCGCGGATCGGCAAGTTTCTGGCTTATCAACTTGTAGCGTTCGAGGTCGCGGATGTTCGCCTCTGACGAGACGTATGCGACGATCATCGGCTTGCCGAGGGTCGTTCTGCCAAACTCTTCGACCTTTACTTTCGGGCTTGCCGCATCGAGTTTCGTAAAATAACCGCGGATCTGCCCCCAATCGGCGATCGTCCGGTCATCGGTCGGGTGAAACCCGAGAACCGACTTCGGCGTCGGCACCTGTGCGACAATCGCCAAAGAAAGAAGTAGAATTAGACCGCTGAGACGCAGTAACGAACCGAAACGCGCGCCGCCCCGCTGGCGGCCGAAATATTTATGTCTGATCATGAGCAGCAAGATATCGCCTTGGCGATCCGAGAGAATCAAAAGCTTGTTTTTCCTGTTCACGAGTCTAACAAATCCCGTTTGTCGGGCAAACTGCGATATTGGTGGAGCTGGTTCGTCGCCGGCTTTTTGCTTCTAATCCTTGGCGTCCCGTCGCTGATCGTTCTCGGCATCATCAACAAAAAGATGTGGCTTTACCCGATCGCCCGCTGGGGAGCCGGGATGTGGCTGAAAGCTTGCGGCGCGAAGGTCGCCGTGAAGGGCAGCGAAAACGTCGCGGACGACGAATCGTACGTCTTTGTCTCTAATCACCGGTCTTATCTCGATACGGCAACGCTCTTTTTTTTCACCGGCCACAAGATGGGCCTCGTCGCAAAAAAGGAGCTGCTAAAGGTGCCGGTGCTCGGCCAGGGGATGCATTACGTCAAGATATTTGCCATTGACCGCTCAAACCCCGAGAGCGCGAGGCGATCGATGGAAAAGGCACGCAAGGTGATGGAAGAGGGCTTTTCCTTTGGCGTGTTCGCCGAAGGCACGCGGGCAATGCCCGGCGAGCTTCTGCCGTTCAAAAAAGGTGCGTTCCATCTCGCGCTTCAGACCGAGGCCCGCATCATCCCGGTCGCGATCACGCAGACCGATTGGATGATGGGCAAGCGCACCGGCGTCGCTTATGCCGGCACGATCGAGATGTCGCTGCTCCCGCCGGTCGAGACAAAGGACCGCGAGCTGATGGATATCCTCAACGAAACGCGGGCCGCCATCGCACGCGAAATGGCCGGGCAGGCAAAATAAAAAGCCGGGCCGAAGCCCGACTCTTAACGTGTGACCTGCCGCAAATTATCACGGTTTCTTTGGCGTCGGCGAAGGCGTCGGCTCGGCCGGAACGTCCTCATCCTCAACTATCCTCACGTCGCTGCGGCCGATACGATAGTTCTCGTATTTGACCTTCATTCTCATCTTTACCGAGTAGCCCTTGTCGAATACAAGCTCGTCATCGGCGAGCGAGATCGACGGGAACCAATATTTTCCGTCAACGTTCTCGCGCCATGTCTCGACCACCGGATATTTATTGTTCTTATCCTCAGGCAAGCCCTTGCCCTTTGATTTGACGATCATCAGGTCGCGGTCATCGACCCAGACGCGTCCGGTAAAGAAGCGCTGCTTGGTCTTTTTCGCATCCGGCATCACCTTTGGCGAAACGTCGAAAACGTAAAGCTCGAGGTCATCGATCTTCTCTTTCCCGACATATGTAAAGTTGTAGAGCGAGATGAACTGCGGCTCAAGAGCGAACGGGTTGACGCCGCCAAGGTCTTCGATATCGGCCGGCGTGATGGTCAGTTCTCTGATCGTCGGGACGGGAAAATAGGTGATCCGCTCGAACCGCGCTCCCTCGCTGTTGAACGTCATGAACGAATCGCGGCGATATACGCCGGTCACCTGTCCGCCCATTCCTATCGTGTGTACGGTCGCGCTTCGGTCAAAGGCGTAGATCTTCAATGCCTCGCGAAACTCGCCCTCGTTCGCCGTAAACGCCTTGACGATCCGGTCGACCTCGGCCTGGCTCAGGTCGGTCTTTACCACGCCCGTCTGCTGGCCGAACGCCGCCGAAACAGCCGTCAAAACGACAAAAGCCAATGCACCCAAAAACCCGATATGTTTCTTCATCATCCAGCTCCCGATTCTAAGTCCTGGAAGATAGATGCACAAACCGCGGTTTCGGTTGACACATTTCAAGCATTATCTGACGAACGCATTCGGGATGGGGCGGTCGGTGGCGGCACCGAACGGGATGATCTGCGTGCCCGATGTCGAGCCGAGCATGAACCACGTCGCCGATGACGGCCTGAAGACCGCAGCGTCCGTCCTGCCGTCGCCGTCATAGTCGCCGGGAACCGGTGTGTCGCCCGCTCCGCCGAACGGGAACGAGTAGAACGAGCCGTCTTCGCTTCTTAAAATGAACCATTCACCCGTGGTCGGACGGAAGAACGCCGCGTCTGCCTTGCCGTCGCCGGTGTAGTCGCCGACCACCGTCCGGTCGGTCGATGTCCCGAACTGGAACGCACGGTTGCCTCCGTCAGACGACCGCAGATACCACCATTCGCCAGGGCCCGGACGGAAGATGCCGATGTCCGACTTGCCGTCGCCGTCATAGTCGGCCGTCACCGGCAGGTCGCCCGAGGCTCCAAAGGTGATGATCGAGACCCCGAGGTCGGACGAACGCTGGACGTACCATGTGTTGTTGGTCGAACGGAAGACCGCCACATCGCCCTTGCCGTCGCCGTCGTAGTCCGCCGGGACGGGTGTGTCGCCCGCTCCGCCGAACGGGAACGAATAGAACGAGCCGTCCTCAGATCTCAGGATGAACCACTCACCCGTGGTCGGACGGAAGAACGCCACATCCGACTTTCCGTCGCCGGTGTAATCGACCGGTGCGATCGCGTCCGCAGAGGTGCCGAACTGAAGTGCCGGAACCTGTCCGTCAGAGCTTCTCCGATACCACCACTCAGCCGGCCCCGGACGAAAGATACCAACATCCGTCTTCCCGTCTCCGTCAAAATCGAACGGCGTAGAGCCTTGTGAATATCGAATCAGGGTGACGGCATTATTGTTGGCTCGTCCGACCACTAGGTATTTTGCGGTGGTATTGTAATCAAAAACAAGATTAGTTCCTTGCCCGGACACTGTTCCTCGTACGCTGTTCTCGGCGGAGATTTCGCCTATGACTGGTCTATTCGGACGGCCGAGCGTAACGGCACCTGCGTCCGTTACCGGGCCGTTATCCCAGTTTGCGCTCAGAAACGCAAAGCTGCTGTCGGAGTAGACTCGGACAGAATTGTTGTTGCCGAACGTACCAACGCGATCATCATTCGTGCTGCCAACAACGCTGTTACCGGACGTAACGATTCCGAAAACGCCCGCAGTTCCGTTGCCAAACGTAACGGCCCCTTTGTTTTGCCAAGCGATCGAACCTACGACATAGTTTCCGTTGGGCAGAGCCTTGATACCTGCGTTACCAACGCGATCCTGCAAATTGCTACCCACCAAACTGTTCAACTGCGAAACCGCGCCCATCACACCGACCGAGCCGTTCCCAAATGTGACTGCGCCCGCTTCCGTTGTAGTTCCATTGTCCCAAAGATCACTTCGCACGACATAGTTTCCATTCGAAAGCGCAATTGCGCCGCCCCAGCCAACCTGATCAAACGGCTTTGTTCCGACGAGGCTATTAGATGGCGTGACCGTGCCAAAAATGGGGCCACTTCCATCGCACCAGGTGGAGGCACCAGCGTTCTGAATACCGCTATTGTCCCAATACGGACTATTCACAACATAATTTCCGTTCGGCAAGGGCACCACCCCGCCAAAGCCGAGCCTATCATCGAAATCTGTGCCAACCATGCTGTTTGCGGCGGAGATCTCGCCGGTGATGCCCGTCTGACCGTTGCCCCACGTTATGGCACCAAAACCGGATGTGGAGGCAACAACATAGTTCCCGTTAGTCAACGGAATCACGTTGTTGGCTCCGCGATATAAGCTATTAGAAACTGAGATGGGCCCGGTGATGCCGCTGATGCCGCTTCCCCAAACAGCCGCCCCAAGGAATCCGGTCCCCGGCAAGATCGCGTTTGGAAGGCTTACGACGTAATTTCCATTGGAGAGGGCTGCTACTGAAGATTGCGAGAAGCTGCCGGCCCCTGCGCCGATCAAGCTGTTTGCGGGAGATACCACACCTATAACTCCACCACCGGATTGGCCGAAGGTTGCTGCCCCTCGTCGGGTCACGGAGGCGTCCTGCCAGATCTCGCTTAAGGCAACATAACCGCTATTGGACAGCACCGTAACGCCCCTGCTGCCGACAAAGTCCCTTGCTGTGCCGCCGACGAGACTATTAGCCGCAGAAACTTGTCCGGAAAGCCCCAACGTCCCGCTGACCCATGTCACCGCGCCACGTTCGCCGTTCCACCCGCGATTGACAAGAACATAGTTCCCATCAGGAAGAGGATACACGCCATCGAAATCAACTCCGACGCCAGGCGAACCGATGAGGCTATTTGTTTCCGACATTGGACCCACACACGGTTCGGACAATACGCACAGTCTTGCCGCCGGCTGTCCATTTGCAAGACGCCGTGTTGAGATCACATAATTGCCATTCGTTAGAATCTTGACGTTGCCAACGAAATCGCCCGGTGAGACACCGACATTGCTGTTTACTTCAGAAACGACGCCACCGCCGATCGTCGTACCGCTTAGCTTCGAGATCAGACCGCGATCTCCGTTCCAGAATATGGAGCCCGCGAGGTAATCTCCGTTGGGAAGTGGAACCACATTACCGATGCGATCATTTGTATTCCCTCCGATGAAACTGTTTGAAACGGAGACGCTGCCGGTTATTCCCGTGCTGCCGAGGCCCAACGTAACTGCGCCTGTATCCGATAATACATCTGTCGGTCCGCTGATACAGTTTCGCCGCGTTGCTGCCCCCACCATCGGACGGTCAACATTCGGGCTGCCCACCGTGAAATTCCCCGATTCCAAAATCGTGATTCCGCCCGATCCCAAATTGTCGTTTTGACAGAATCCGGTGATAGTGCTTAACAGTTGGCCATTCCTGTCGTATAAGTACACCGCCCCCGCATCCTCTACAAAATTCGGTGACTGCACATCGAACGTGGGGTCGGTCACGACAAAATTACCGTTCGGAAGCGTCTTAACATGCGTCCCGAATGAGCCGCTCCCCGCTGGGGCGATTACTTCTATTGAAGTGGCTGCACGTGAAAAGAGGATGCAAGACGAGATCAACAAAAAAATGGCTACGACTTGTCGGGCGTACTTCAACATTCTATAACTACTCCAAACACCAACCTTAAACTGAAACTGAGTTCTAGCTTATCGGAAGGAGCGTAATTACGAGGCAATTGTTGTCAATCTACGAACTCGATATCCACTTCATGCGGGATGATGCCGGCGGCGACGCCTTCCTGCAGGAGGCGGCGGACGCCCTCTTTGCCGCGCGTCCCGTAGTCGAGCGTGAGGTCATTGACCCACATCGCGACGAAACGGTCGGCGAGCTCGGGCGACATATCGCGTGCGAACTGCATCGCGTAGGCGAGCGCGTCCTCGCGGTTTTCCATCGAGTACATGATGCTGCGGTGGAGGTGTTTTGAGACCTGTTTCATCAGGTCGGGGCCGAGGTCGCGGCGGATCGCATTGCCGCCCATCGGCAGCGGAAGACCCGTTTTTTCGAACCACCATTCGCCGAGGTCGAGCACCTTGTCGAGCCCCATCTGTTTATAGAAAAGCTGGCCCTCGTGGATCAGCAATCCGGCATCAACGTCGCCTTTCTGCACAGCGTCGATTATCTCGTCAAAAGGAACGACGACGTGTTCGAAATCGCGGTCATACAGCCGCAGGGCGAGATAAGCGCTCGTCAGTTCGCCCGGAACGGCGATCTTCATTCGCCCGATCTCGCTTGCGTCGCGCGGCTCTTTTGAAACGACGATCGGGCCATATTTGTCGCCGATGCTCGCACCGTGGGGAAGCAAAGCGTATTTATCCGAAATATAGGCGTAAGCGTGGAACGAGATCGCCGTTACGTCAAAAACGCCGTTCATCGCATCTTCGTTCAGCGTCTGGATGTCCTTCAGCGTGTGTTCGAACTTGAGGCCCTCGGTCTCGAGTTTATTGGTCGCGAGGCCGTAAAACATAAATGCGTCGTCAGAATCAGGCGAATGTGCGACGGTGATGGTTCTTACTTCAGGGGATGTTTCGGGTTTCGACGTCATATATTACAACTGACAGACAAAGACATTGGTGTCGTAGAAAACTTTTATTCTACCGCTTTCGGCGTGTTTGGCAAACAGGGCTTCGAGCTCTTTGATCATCGGCCCAAAAACCGGGTCATTCTCGTCCGGCATGTACGATGAAGAGAGCATCCGACCCTTTAGGCCGTCAAAGTCGAACACCTGCTGATTTGCAAAGGTCTGACGCTGAAAATCGGTAAGGAAAAATGCCGCAAGCACCTCTTCGTTCACCTGTTCGTGCCTCACCTCGGCGTAATCGCGGCCGTATTTGAGAAGCAGCTGGTCGTATTCGCGGAGAAAGGCGGTCGTCGTTGTCTGCCGTTCGTTCCATATCAGGGCGACCCGGCCGCCGGGCTTTAAGATCCGCTTGAATTCGCGGCGTGTCGATTCCGGTTCGAACCAATGGAACGCCTGCGCGGCAACGATCAGATCACACGAAGCATCGGGCAGCGTGGTTGCGGCCGACGTGCCGTCGATGCTATTGAAATTGGTCAACCCGGCCAGAAATTCTTCCGCCGCCGCCCGCATCGCTGCGTTCGGCTCGACGCCATAGACAGTGCATCCGGCCTCGAGGAAAGGCCGCGTCGAAAGGCCGGTCCCCGAGCCGATGTCCGCCACGACCGAAGCCGCGGTCAACCCGAGCCGGTCGCGAAAATACGCCATCATCTCGGCCGGATAGCCGGGGCGATATTTTACATAGTTCGCAACGCGGTTCGAAAACCGTTCGACCGTATTCATCCGTCAATCGCCCGCAACGAAAAAGACCATCTTCCAGACGCCGCCTTTTTTCTCAAACCCGGCGCGGTAATCGATCGAACTGCGGACGTATTCCGCCTTTACCCATCCCGTCTTTCCGCCGAGCGTCCGCACCTTGTGCCATTCGGCCTTCTCGCCCTTCAACACGGATTCGGTCACCTTGACGACGTTGTACGACAGGCGCCCGAGCACCTTGCCGTCGGTCGAGGCCTTGTCGCGAAGGTTGACGTTGCTGCCGATTATCGCCGCGTGTTCAAATGCGTCGATCTGATCGGGCCACTTGCTGAACGTATACGGCGCCATGAACATACGTCCGGTCACACCCGCCGGCGGCGAGAACGAACCGCCGTTCTTTACCACCGGGATGAACTCGGCCCAGAATGCGTCGGCGTCCTTCCAAAATTCGCGAAAATCCTCGACGCCCTTGGTGTCGCCAAAGCTGAACTTGATGTCCTTGTCCATTATGCTGACGACGAAGTTCAGGTCTTTCCGCTCGGCCGCGGCGATCAGCTTGTTGCGAAACGCCAGGAACGATTTGTCCTTCGCCGCTTCATCCACCGGCCGCACGAACCGCTCCTGTCCGGCCGCCGCCAAAAATGACGCAGCCGTCAAAACGACCACCGCGATAATGCTTATCTTCTTATTCATCACTCACCTCTTCGCCGGTCCACGCCGAACGCTTCGAATGCGGGATGTTGAACTGGTCCAATATCCTGAAACATAGGTGCACGACGAGGTCTTCGATGCTTTTCGGCCGGTGATAAAAACCCGGGCTTGCCGGCAGGATCTGCGCACCCGCACGCGAGAGCCTGAGCATATTCTCAAGATGAATGGCGTTGTAAGGCGTCTCACGCGGGACGATGACGAGCTTGCGGCCTTCTTTCAGGCAGACGTCGGCCGCACGATGGATCAGGTTCGTCCCGGCACCCGATGCGATCGCACCCAGCGTTCCCATCGAACACGGCACGACGATCATTCCTTCCTGCTTGTTCGAACCTGACGAAGGCTTCGCCGCCAGATTGTCCAGCCGCCAATACCTTATCAGCTTCGACGCGGCGTCGAGCCCGAGCCATTCGTTGATGCGGGCGGGCGTCGGGTCCTTGAGGTTTACGCCCATCTCTACCTGTGCGACGGTGGCGGCCGTGCCCGACATTATCAGGTTAATTGTCTCGACCGCGCCGCTCGCTGCCAGCAGCTGCAGCGTGCGGTGAGCGTAGATGGTGCCCGATGCACCGGTGATGCCAACTGTGATCTCCATATCGATATCAAGATATTAGCCCCTGGACCGCCGAACGCAAAGACCGCACCGCCGCGGCCCGCCTGCCTTTTGTGATACGAATCGGGCGGCGGCTTCGCGTTAATGGTCGGAGCGTGAGAACACCGGCGGGAATAAACGCCGCCGATCACGCGATCAAAGCAGTGTGAAGGTGAGAAATGAACGAGTTGTCATGCAGAACCTGTATATTCCTGCTCGATCTTGTCAGTAATGACCTGGTCGCGGCGGTCATCATAAGGCTGACGTCCGTATACAAATACGCCGGCATGCTCGTTTAAAGATCTTTCATTTTCCTCCTAAGTCCTCTTCTCGGCGGGAACGGTTTCCCGCCTTTTTTCCTTTCGCCAACGAGGCGCTTCCCGCTTCGCTCGTCACTCGCCGCTCAAACCTGCTAATCTATCGGTTCGATGAACATCCGGGACCTGGAAAACATCCTCGCCGCCTTCAAAGCGGGCGAGCTGAACGAGACGGACGCGGCCGAACGCATCAAGCATCTTTCATTCGAAGATATCGGCTATGCCCGCGTCGATCACGGACGGGCGTCGCGGCAGGGTTTTCCCGAGGTCATTTTCGGCCTCGGCAAACGGCCCGAGCAGGTAGCAGGCATCTTTGAGAAGATCGTCGAGCGTTCGCCGAACGTCCTCATCACGCGGACGACCGCCGAGGTCTACGGCCTGATCCGCAACATCCACACCGACGCCGAATGGCACGAAGAGGCGCGCGTCATCCGCGTCTTCCGCGACCGCACCGAGCTCGGCACCGGCGAGATCACCATCTGCACCGCCGGCACCAGCGACATCCCGGTTGCCGAAGAGGCCGCGCTCACCGCCGAGACAATGGGCAATCGCGTCCAGCGCATCTGGGATGCCGGCGTCGCCGGAGTTCACCGCATACTTGCCGAACGCGAGCGGCTCCAGGCCTCGCGCGTCGTCATCGTCTGCGCCGGAATGGAAGGCGCACTGCCCTCGGTCGTCGGCGGGCTCGTCAGCGTTCCGGTCATCGCGGTCCCGACCTCCGTCGGCTACGGAGCATCGTTCGGCGGCGTCGCCGCACTCCTGGGCATGCTCAACTCGTGCGCCTCGAACGTCACCGTCGTAAATATCGACAACGGCTTCGGCGCCGCCTTCACCGCCAGCCTCATTAATAGAAGCCCCAATGCAGAGGCCCGCGCGTAAGCAAGGGCGTAACCGAATGATGAATGATGAACGATGAATCTGGAATCTCGAATCTGGAATTCACCATTCACCATTCACCATTCCCCATTCCCCATTCACCATTCACCATTCACCATTCACAATTCACCATTCCCATTTGCTACTCATTGTCTGTTGATCGCTGCATACAATGCGTATACCTTGAAGCTCGCCTCCTTGTTTAGGAGGGGTGGCACCGCTTCGGTGACGGGGTGGTAGATCTTAGGGCTTGGTCCCAATTGTCCACTCTCCACTATCCACTATCCATTATCAGAAATGCCTGACCGCGAATTCCTACTCACGTTCGGCCGCCGCATCCGCTTTCTCCGCACCGCCCGCGGCCTCACCCAGGAAAAACTCGCCGAACTTACCGGCTTCCACCGCACCTACATCGGCATGATCGAACACTGCTATAATGGCGGTGAATGACAAAGCTTCAATTCATAACTCGCCAGCTTGATAGAGCCCAAAGGAAAAGATACGAACATTATGTGGTCCAGAGGATTTGGCACAAGCTGGGCGACGACAGGATAAAGTTCATTACGCAACAATTTGTCTCGCGTCCAGACGGTCGAGCGATGACGGACTTGTATCTTCCCCAGTTCGGGTTGCACGTAGAGATCGACGAGCCACAGCACATAATGAACGCAACTGCTGATCGCGTCCGGGAGGCAGATGTTATCAATGCGACTAACCACGAGTTCTTGCGTATACCTGTGAATTTCGAAGAGGATCTTGCGGAGTTTGATTCGAAGATCGATGCGGTCATCCGAGATATACAGCAGCGGATCCAAACTCGCGATTTCATTCCGTGGGACCCTTCAAGCGAGATGAATCCGGAGACCTATATCGAGAAAGGATACGTTGATGTTGATGAAGACGTAGCGTTTCGAACAATGGCGGACGCCGCAAGTTGTTTCGGTCGCAAATACACGATTCTACAGCGGGCGTTTATTCCACACCCATCCGAACCGAACAAATACCTTTGGTTCCCGAAGCTCTACGAAAATGCGGATTGGTTCAATTCTATTTCAGCGGACGAAGAAATAATCACCGAAATTACCAAGAAGCCGGGTCGCCGCGAGGCTCAGGTTAAGTTGCATATTTCGAACTTCGGTCGAAACGGACGCCGACTTGTCTTTGCAAGGGTGCGCAGTCCGCTAGGGGACCTTATGTACAGATTCAAGGGAGAATATTTACTCGAGATCGAAAGGTCGCGGCAAGAGAATCAATCAGTATTCTCAAGAGTCAGCAAACGTGCAACGACTTATCGGGCGAAAACTAAAATTTAGCTGCCTTTTGCACCGGTCCGGAGAATTGCGAGTTGGTCTGCGAGCTGGGACAGATTCGATGCTGCCGGTCCCACATTCAATTTCTAGTTTGCGATCAGATCATACTCAACCCGAGGCTTTCTAGATACGCGAATGTCCCGTCGTAGTATTCACGTTTTCTCGTGTGGTCTTGCACATCCCCCTCGGGGACTACAATTACCATCCCCTGTCTAGCTCTGGTCAACAGCACCCGGTAAGCATTCTTCAGGTACTGCTTTCGTTCGTCCTTCTTTATGTTGTGCCATTTGTCTCCGACAAATGAAAACGGCAACCACTTTTCAATCGCGAATCTGAAATCTGCGTCCCAAGTTACGCAAGCCCAGTCGAGTTCTAGTCCTTGAACATGAAATTCGGTAGCCACATCCTCTAGATAATATGAAGAGCGAACGTCCTGCTTTCCTTCGAGAAACCAATTCACTGGATCCATCGGAGATTTAACATCTATCGCCATTGGCTTGAGTCTTTGGGCGCTTGATGAAACGACTATGCCATATCGCTCGCTACCACGAGCCCTGTCGCGCAGCCATTGTTTTGCTTTGTTGAGATCTCGTGTTAAGACAATCGGATATCTGTGGCGGAATGTTGCGAGATCTTCTCTAGCTGCTTCGACTTCAAGATCAAGTACGTTCTTAACAAACGACGAGACGCGCTCTGCGCGATAGGACCGCATCGAAACGGCCAAGTGCAGATCATTGTTTCGATGAACGTTTTCCTTTCGCGTAAATGACTCGATAGAATGCACAGCATCGTATTCCGAATCAGTGAGGCGGTCCGAGAGGTACACCTTCCAGTCTGGAAATGAACGACCAATTGACTCTATCCACTCACCGATTCCGGCTTCGCCGGAATTTATTTCTTGCCCGCCTCCCACGAGACAGACGATAACGGCCCAATCTTTATGTCGGTCCAAGCAGGAAATTAGAAACTCAGGTTCAGAATGCGAAAAATCCGGTACCTTCTTCTTCCGCTTCATGAAATCTGCCGTCTTTTTGTGATTCCAAGCACGTTGAGCTTCGTCAAATATCGCGACGTGATCGTAGGGAGCACCTTTGTCTCGTAAATATTCATCGCGATAGTGGTGAACGTTCTGAATGAACGCCTTTATCTGACTTCTCGCGTCGGCTTTCTTGAGCTTTTGTTTTTGTTTCTTTGCGGTCGCGACCGCGTCGCGCGCCAAAACTTCCGTCAGAATCTTGACCAATGGTCCATTACCCGATAGAAACACACTGCGGTTGCCGTGCGACGCTTTAAGGTGTTTCGTCGCGATGTCCAAACCTACGAGCGTCTTGCCCGCTCCCGGTACGCCCGTGACGAAGCAAATTGCCTTTTCTTTATGCTCCTTGGAGTCGGCAATAATCCGTGAAACGGCGGAGCTGGTAATCCTTAGGTTCTTGGCGGAAGCATCCTTCCGCGAGATCTCTTCTACTGAGTGTTTGCGGTAAAGAGCGGTCGCTGCTTCGATGATTGTTGGCGTTGGGGAATATCTTCCAACGGCCCATGCCTCATGATCAACGGCGTCGCCATTCGTTGATTCAAGCAACCTACGATAAACGTGTCCAAAATCGCCAAGATTCGTCTTTATCGGTACAAAAATCGCATCCACGCCCGGCACGAACAGCGCGGGTTGTGTAACTGATCTCGCAGAAGTCGCGATTAATATAGGTGCGATTACATGTGAATGACTTGTTTCGTGAAAGTTCTTTAGATCGAGGGCATAATCCCAAACCTGATCAACATCGGCTCCGAGAAACTCTTTTTGGCCTACCTTGAATTCAATGACGAAGATTACATTGTGATCGACGATTACCGTATCAATCCGCTTACCCATTCGAGGAATCGCGTATTCAAAGTAGATATGTCCGCTTCGGTCAAAAAGGGAAGTCTTAAGAAATTCGATTTGCGAGAGCCATGCGTCGCGTTGTGCTGGTTCGGTCGGGAACTCGTTATTGATGACTAAATCGCCAAGTATTGAATTCTCGTCGGTATTGAGAAACCTCTGTATGGAATCCGAATAGTAACAACGTTTCATTTATGGGGTTGCTGCTCGTTCATAGTTCTTTGTCATCGTGGAAAGAACTGGAACTTGATCAAGCATTTTCATCGAGAATTTTATCTCGAAGAGCGTCGTCTGCCAGTTTGAAATAATGGGTCGGGACGAAATAAAAGATAAGTTCATCAACCCACTGAGCTTGGTCGGAAGTGTAGTCGCTATTGTCGTCCCAAAGCAAGGCAAGCAATTGTGCCGACCCGAGGAAGTAAATTCCCCACTCCGGACCGAAGTCGATTAGGCGGAGGGCGTACAGTCGCCCGTTAAACTCAACATAGTCTTTGTGCATACGGAGAACGTATATCCGGGCGAGCCTGAAGTCCAAAATCGAATATTGGCGAGATGAGCCCTTACTTACGTGCGGGCTACTGACACGCGACGGCCGTGGACGAAGATGGCGATCTTCTTGCTGACGTAGTTGCTCCGGTCGTTATCGGTCGAGGTTTTGAGAAGCGGTCGTCAGGGCGCGGGGACGGCGGCGGATCTTGAAATACTCGATGTCTTTGAGGTCGAGGATAAGGACGCCTTCGGCATCGATCTCGACCCGCGGAAAGCGGACGGTGCCTTCGATCTTGATCCCGTGCCGGCGGCAGAACCGGTAGGCGCGGATGCGTCGGCCGCCGTAGCTGCCGCGGATGCGTGCGGGAAACCCGTCGGTTTGGGTGACGCGTGCGGGCATGAGCCCGATGACGTGCGTTTCGCTGTCGTACATCACGAGGACGCTTTCGGGCGAGCCCAACGCTTCGTGTGTGAACCGGCTGATCATGATGTCGCCGTCGCGGTTGAGCGTCGCGTAAAGCTTGCACCAGCGGCCGAGCCGGTCGTCATTCGGAAAGATCTCCCATTTTCGACGGATGTGCTTTTTTGTTGTTGTTATCATACGTTCGTAGTATCATATAAAACGGATGATGTGTCAAGAGCGAAATTTAGTCTCGCCTGAGATTTCCGCTGGTTGCCGATTACTGGCTGTTCGTATGCTGTTCGTCGTTCGGCTCGTCGCCCTGCGAGTTAAAATGTTCGTTTCATTGGCTCGTGTACTTGCATTGTCGCCGTTCGGGCCGTCACGATCGCCGTCTCGCTGGTTTGGCCGCAACATCAGCGTCGAGCGATGCTGCCATCCGCCTCGCTATCATCCGCCGTCGGCCAGTGCCCGCTGCGACCGCCCGAATACGCCCGACCATAGTTTCCGACACACCGACCATGCCTGACGACGTGCCGACCATCGGAGACAAACCGTAAAATTCCCTTATTTTGTGGGGGTTACAGGCCGTCAACGGCCTATGGATGGATCAGTACGTATAGCCTGTCGGCCCATTCTGAACGTGCATTCTTGAGTATCTCGTACTGCACTAGTGCGAGGTCTTTGTTGCCTTGTTTGATGTACGCTCGTCCGAGGTTGAACCGCGCTCCGTCATGGTCGGGATCGTACCCCACGGCGGTCGTAAACGCAGCGAGACCTTCGTCGGGCTTGCCGAGCTCAAGGTAAGCCTCGCCTAGCGCATTGTACGTTTTGGCGTCCGGTTTATAGGTCTTTAGCTGCTCAAATGCGGCGACGGCATCGGCCCATTTCTTCAGCTTCAAATAAGCCTCACCAAGCTTTTCCATCGCATTGGCGTGATCGGGCTTCAAGGCGATCGCCCGCCGATATGCAAGTGCCTCTTCATCGGTGCGGTTGAGCTTGTTCAGACCAAGCCCGAGGGCATATTGGGTCTCGGCACTATCGTCGTCGAGCCTTATCGCCTGCCGGTATGCATCGACCGATTCTTTATACTGCCCGAGGGCATAGCTCGACGCGCCGATATTCACATGCGTCGCCGACCAATCGGGCCGCAGTTTCGCCGCTTGTTTCGACGCTTTCAAGGCTTCGGCGTGACGGCCGAGCACACCGTAGCAAAATCCTGCCTGATACCACGCTTCGGTGTAGTTCGGATCTAGTTCGGCGGCACGCTCAAAATAGGGTAAAGCCCTTTCGAAATCGTCAAGGGAAAGTTGTGCAACTCCTTGTGAATACGCACGTTCGGCCGCCGCACGCTTGTTCTTCAGCGATTCGGCCGATAGGTTCGATACCGTCTGCAATGCACCGATGCGCATCTGCATGATCCGTTCCGCCGGAACCGCGAAATTTAGGCTCTGGCCCTCGGCGGCCTGAAGTGTCGCAACGCCAATGACTTGGCCGTACATGTTAACCACCGGCGAACCGCTTGACCCCGGCGATATCGGCGCGGTTATCTGAATGACCTTGCCGTAACCGGGGATCTCGCGAACGGCAGAGACGATGCCGTTCGAGATCGATGCCTCGAGACCGAAGGGGTTGCCGACGACGACGATCGATTCGCCTTCGCGCGGAACCGTCCGCTCGATCGGCAGCGGGACCGCAACTCCCCGCGGCACTTCGACTTGCAGGAGCGCGAGATCGCCTTCGCCGTCGATCGCAAGCACACCGCGAACCACAAACCTCTTTCCGTCCTGCAGATGCACCTCGACACGCGCCGATCTCTCGATGACATGGCGATTTGTTACGATGCGTTCCGACCCAATGAAAAAGCCGCTCCCGCGTGATATCAGATTGCCGCGAGCGTCAAAACTCTCGATCGCGACCGATGAAGGTTTGATCCGGCGAACCAGGTCAGGCAAGGTGTCTTGCGCTAAAGCCGCGGACGCCGCTGAGAAAATGGCGAAAAGGAAAAGCAGTGCTCTTGGCTTAGAAAAGCGCATACGGTCGATCGCGTTGAACAACCGAATTATATGCTCTTTAATGTGCCGTAACAAACTAATTCGTGCGGCCTAGTCCTCACGCGGACTATTGAACAACACCGTTGCCGTCAAGGGCCGTGTACACATCGGTCGAATAAAGGCCCAGCCATCTATCGGAGCTAGGCGTCTTGAAGATCTCGCCATAGACCCTGTCACTGAATTGCTCAAGGTCGCGAACCTCGCTTCTGTTCAGCAATGAGTAGATCTGTGTCCGATACAGAAAATCATTCCGCGTAGTATCGAGCGCGATAAATCGGTCCAGCTTCTCAAATAAACCCGCAAACTCGCCTTCGGTCCTGCCTGAGTTTCGGTTCTGTCGACGTATGAATGCCTTGCTTGCTGCATCTAGCCCGTTCTCCTTGATGTAGATCGCCGAGACCCTTTGCCAATCCGAGAGATCTATCTGCGGCTCGAAGCGGGCAAAATTATCGTAAACACGGAGCAGCGAGATCTCGTCGACGACCACCATTTTGGTCGCTGCTATCGGTGCAGCGCTTAACGCATCGGTTCCGCCGCCTGTTTCCTTCACTGAGATCTCGGCGAGCTTCAACGCGTTGTCGCGCCGCTCCTTTATCTTGTCAAAGCTCAGCTTTCGATATCGCAATAGTGCCCGATGCCGGTCAGCCGCTGGGTGTCCGTCGATAGATCTGTTTACGGCAGCGGCCTGTTTCAAGTAGATCAGGAACGCGTTCGGACCATAAAGTCCTGGCAGTGCATCGATGATCATTCCGTGTTCATCGAGAACGTAATGGATCGAATTACCGGTGATCGTTCGTTCGATCTTGCGTCCATCACCAAAATCGATCGTGATCCGCGGTGCGGGCCGGACCGACCGCCAATGGAGAACGTAGTTTTCGCGAAGGTACGCTGCCAGTTCCTTGTTTGCATAAAGGATCGAGCGAAAAAGACGGCTGTTCGCGCAAGAATACTCTTCGTTGAGGTTGCCAAGCAGCCGCAGCGAGAGGATCGGACGGTTTCGATCGTCAGCGACATTCTTCGCCTCTTCTAGGTCTGTGTACCAATAAAGTCCTGATGCATAGGCGTCCTTTTGCATCGCTACGCTGTCGATCGCTGAGGCTAAACGCTGCCACTTGCCGCTCCTATCTCCAGTCGCCGAAAAACGCTCAATGTCCAATGAATGCACTGCAATAATCGCGTCCAGGCCCTTCTGACCCATCCCTCGCAGTTCGGCGATCGCAGTCCGCGAGGCTTCAGCATCGTCAGAGACGGCTGCCCGCGCCAGTTCCTCTTTCGTGACTCCGTTTGCCATCGTGTGAGCCGCATAAATAGCAAGCATGACCGCGGCTCCGATAAATCGTTTTAATAACATAAGCTCACTCCAGCATCTGCGATCTCAAAACGTTATTCGTTTGACAACTCGCAGAGGTGAATGGTTGCTTTGCGAGCGGGCGTTAGTTAGTGCTATAACGATTTCATCATGACAAGAAAGATCGCGCTCGCCGCAGACCATGCCGGATTCGAAGAGAAGGAACGAATCAAACACACGCTCGACAAGCTCGGTATCGCTTTCGACGACATGGGTACTGATTCACCTGAATCTGTCGATTATCCCGATTATGCGCGCCGCGTCGCTGAGGCCGTTGGTGACGGCAGATATGATCAGGGGCTGTTGTTTTGCGGATCGGGCACAGGAATGGCGATTTCTGCAAATAAGGTCAAAGGTGTTCGAGCCGCTGTCGCGTGGAATCCGGAGATCGCACGACTTGCTCGCGAACACAACAACGCAAACGTGCTTGCCCTGCCTGCAAGATTCACTACGGAAGAAGAAGCGGCCGAGATCGTTACAGCATGGTTCGAGGCCGAATTTGAGGGCGGCCGTCACAAACGACGTGTCGAGAAGATCAAGGATATCGAGCATTCTTCGGGTCAAAATGCCAAAGCATGATCTATAGGATTTACATTCCGGCCTTTCCGTTAAATCAGTTCGTAGACGCATTCGTTTATTTCGAGCGCGTGGAACATGAACATGCCGTCGACCGATTTCTTCCGAACGGTGATACCGAGATCCTGATCGATTTTCACGATACGCCGCAGTTCATATACGACAACGATACGTTGAAAGAGATACAGGCCTGCAATCATGTTTGGACTTCAGGGTTGCGTACCGAACCAATAACCATACCGTCGGGCAATGGTGCCGCCATGATGGTCATCGCGTTCAAGAAAGGTATGGCTGCTCCATTTTTTCCATTCCCAATGCAGGAGATCACCGATAGCGTCGTTGACGCGGATCTTGTCTGGGGGAACGATTTTGTCCATCTTCGCGAGGGCTTGCTTGAAACGGACGACATCGATCGGAGATTTCGAATGGTCGAAGAATTCCTGCTTCTGAGCTATGGCTCGCGGTTGGAGATAGATCCGTGCGTCGCATTCGCCGTACGCGAGATCGTCAACCGCCCGGATGCGACAAACATTCGGAAGATGAACGATCAGATCGGTTATTCACACAAACACTTTATCGAGCTTTTTCGCCGATCGATCGGAGTAACCCCAAAGGCATATCTCAAGATCATGCGCTTTCAAAAAGCGATCCGGACGATCGACGCGGCCGTTTCGATGGACTGGAGCCAGATCGCCCAGGAATGCGGGTTTTATGACCAGGCGCATTTCATAAACGACTTCAAACATTTTTCGGGCTTTACGCCAGAACAGTATTCTGCGATCCATTCAAACTACCAGAATTACATTCCCGTCGGTTAGGTAAATTTTTTCCAATACGATCTTTGGGTATGGCATTATTCTCATTTTCCTATGGAGAATATTCAGATCAATCACATCGCCGTATTTGTTTGTGCAGTGATGAGCCTCGTCATCGGCGCCGTTTGGTGGTCGCCGCTTCTATTTGCAAAATCGTGGCAAGAGGAGAACGGACTTTCTGACGAACAGCTTGCTAAGGCAAATCCGGTCAAGAACTTCGGCCTCTCGTTCGTGCTCGCCTGGATAATGTCGTACAACCTTGCGTTTTTTCTGGGTACGCCTGATACGACCTGGCAGTGGGGTTTGGCCGCAGGCCTGCTTACAGGAGTCGGGTGGGTGGCGGCGATGTTTATCGTGATCGCGTTGTTTGAAATGCGTTCGGTCAAGTACATCGCGATAAACGTCGGTTATATCATCGTCTACTTTGCGCTCATCGGTCTTATTTTAGGTATTTGGAGATAAAATATGGCTCAAAAAACTTCGGGCGAATTTGAGAAAGAATTCATCGACGGCCTGGCCAAAACGACCGGGCGGGATCTTGATTCCTGGTTAAAGACGTTAGATTCATTCGCCAGCAAAAAGCGAAACGAGGTCATCGCGTGGCTAAAGACAGAGCATGGCTTTGGCCATATGAACGCCTCGCTTCTCGCCGGGGTTCACGCAAACGGCGGAAAGCCCGTGTATGCCAGCACCGACGACCTTCTCGAGAATCAGTTTGTGAAAGCGGCGGATATGCGGGAGTTGTACGATGACTTTGTTGTGTTTATCAAGCGGAATTTTCCTGACGCGAGTATCCTGCCGAAAAAAACATACGTTTCGATCCTGGTAAATCGAGAGTTCGCAGCGGTAAACATAAAGCCAAAAGAACTCAGGGTCGGGCTGGATCTTGGTGACCGCCCGTTCGATCAAAAGATCGAGAAAGCAAAGCTCTCGGGGCCGATGCCACGGATTTCGCACATGTTCGTGCTAACCGATGTAAAACAGCTGGATTCGGAAATCGTTGAATTGTTGAAAACATCGCACGATAGATGCCACTAAGCGACGGCCTTGCGAAGAAATTCAACCAATGGAGCCGCTGTTTCGAAGCTTGAAGCGAGCTTTTTAGGATAATCGGGAGCGACGGCATCTTTCTCAGTAAAATTCTCACTTACTGTGAAGGACTTTAGTTTGAGAAATTCGATCGCGGGGTGATTTGCGTCAAAGCCCTTAGGTGGCCGCGAGAGTCGTTCCCCGTCGAGTTCACCGAAACGTTTGCTAAACGCCTTTCCGCTAACGATCCGGTTAAACTCGTCACCGTTCGCCGCAATGTAAGAGCGGATCCTTTGCAGTTCAGCTCCGTCTGGCATGTGTTTGCCGGCTGCAGCAAAGAACATCCCGGGCTGAATATGGAAGTAATATCCGGGCAGCATGTTCTTTTTGCCGCCGGGTGTGATGAATGCTCCGAGGTTAGTTTTATATGGGCTCTTGTCGGTTGAGAACCTGACATCGCGGTAGATCCGAAAAACGCAAGATTTCGGATCGATACCGGCAACACTTGAGTCGAACTTCGATATCCGGTCGATCAGTTCGCCGGTAATAGCGATAATGTTGTCGTTTGCCCGGACAAACATATCTTTGTGTTCATTGAACCATTGGCGCTCGTTATTCTTCTCGAGCATTTTGAGAAATTTGATCGTTTCTTTCGACAACATAATCTGCGTATATTAGCACAGCAGGATTTAAGGCGATCATGACAAATTTGACAATTTCTAGAGACTTTTTCGCAGTTTTTTTCGTACTGGTCGTTGCTCTGGCAGCGAACACCATCGATGCGCAGGCACAGCCGGGTTCGGAGATCGAATATCGGTCTTATCTGGCGCATATCGCGGCAGCATCGAACGCGCTTCGCGTCAACGAAACTGGGGAGGCCAAACGCTGGATCGATGGCGCACCAGTCAGATATCGCGGTTGGGAATGGTCATATTTAAGTTCGCTGGCAAATCAGCACACAATGTCGAGGACCATTCACGATGCGCCGGTAACTGCTATAGCGGTCAGTCAAGACGGAAAGTTCCTGGCTTCCGCATCCGCAGATCGAACGGTGAAAGTAACGAACGTAGAAAGCGGTGACGAGATATTCAAGTTCAGCGACCCTAAACTGATTCCCCAGTCGGTCTCCTTTAGCTCTGACGGTCGAAGGTTTCTCGCAGCATTTGCGCGCCATACTGTCATTGTCTGGGACCTCGCAACAAAGAGCGAAGTGAGCCGACTCCAGGGCCAGGGCAAAGGGATCACGGCCGCTGTGTTCAGTCCGAATGACGAGCTGATCGCTTCGTGTTCATGGAATGTGTCGCAGCAACGCGGTGTCTGGGGCATCGTTGAGATCTGGAACGCCGCGACAGGCGAACCGACCAAGCAACTCGAATACGGCATCAAGCCGCTTGTTGGTATTGCCTTTAGTCCGGATGGTAAGCAGTTAGCGGTCGCTTCATGGGAAGTAGATAAGATCGCGGCCGTTTGGGATACATCGGACTGGTCGGGCCCACGCGTAATGGAGACAGAGGGAGACGAAGTTTACAAGGCCGGACAAAGTATAGCTTTCAGCCCCGATAGCAGGACGCTCGCCGTTGGGGGAAAGGACAATGCAATCCGCATCTGGGACTCAGCAAACGGCAAAATGATCAAAAAGCTTGGCGGGCCTGGACGCGGTCACACAAAGTGGGTCAACGGTGTGGCATTCACGCCCGACGGACGCGATCTTGTTTCAGCCTCAACAGATCAGACTTTGAAGGTTTGGGACGTCGCTTCCGGCACAGAGCTTATGTCATTTCGCGGCCACATAAAGGGTATCAACGCAGTCGCTGTAAGCCCTGATGGACGAAACCTGTTTAGCGCATCCGGTGACACGACGATAAAGGCTTGGACGTTCTCTCCAACCGATGTAAACGCTCGGCTGTGGAAGCACGACGGTTCGGTATACGGCTTTGCGGTCAGTCCGGACGGAAAAACAGCTGCTACGGCCGCATGGCAAGGAAAACTTAGGCTTTGGGATATCGCATCCGGTAGCGAGATCGCCGTCTGGCAAGCTCACGGCCAATCAGCAAATGCCGTGGCGTTCAGTCCTGACGGAAAAAGACTTGCTAGCGTTGGAAATGACAACAGGATCAAACTTTGGGATATCGCTTCCAGAAAGGAATTACGCACATTTGAAGAAGCAAAAGGCAATCAGTTGATCTCGGTCGGCTTTAGCCGCGATGGCAAAAATGTCCTCGCGACGTCATCGATGGAGAGTGCAAAGATCTGGGATACTGATACCGGTAAACTTGTTCGCAACATTGACCACAAGAATGGAGTGACCTTCATTGCTCTGTCAGCCGACGGAAGAACGATCGCAACCGGAGGCACCGATGGCAAAATAGAGCTTTGGGAAATGAATTCGGGTAGAAATGTTGGAACGATCCATTCCGGCACAAGCCGCGTCCTTGCTATCGCTTTCAGCTTGGATGGTAAGCTATTAGCCGCAGCCAGCGGTCGAACTGTCGGAATATATGACGTAAATACACAGAAGGCGATCTTTAAGGTAGGCCATGATGAAGGTGTGTACGGTGTCTCATTCAGCCCGGATGGCCGCCGGCTCGCATCAGCTTCGTCCGATCAGACCGTGAAATTATGGGATACAGTAACCGGAGAAGCCGTTCTGACGATGCCGTTTGACGAATCGATCTACGGCGTTCACTTTAGCCCGGACGGGAAGCGTGTATTCGTCCTGCCGATCGGGAACGACGTTCGCGTATTCGGATCACGGGATGGACAAAAATAACGCTCGCATTAGCCGTAAATTGCAGCCGCCCTGGCGTTCATTTCCTCCGGCGATACGTCTTCGACACGTGTCGCGAAAGCCCATATGTGTCCGAACGGGTCGCGAAATTGTCCCGACCGATCGCCGTAAAACTGGTTCTCGATCGGACGAAGCACCTCCAACCCCTCAGCAACAGCCCTTTCCGCAAATCTGTCGACGTCCTCTAAGTAGATCATAAGTTGTACCGGCGTCCCCCCGATTGTTTGCGGACTTAGTGCATTCATGTCAGGAAACTCATCCGCCATCATGACGACCGCATTACCGATCTTCAACTCCGCGTGGCCGACCATTCCTGGTTGACCGATACGAAACAATTCAACCGCTCCGAACGCCCGTTTGTAGAATTCGATCGCTGCCTCGGCGTTCCTGCAAATTAGATATGGAGTGACGCCTTCATAACCCTGTGGGATCGGACTAATGGTGCTTGTCATGTTTTTCCCTCCTCAAGATCGGAATTGCACAAATCTATTCCCCATCAATTCGATTGTCAATCGGTTTCGAGGCAGTTTGAAATGGCCCTGTCGGAAGCGTAGTATTCAAGGATCGAGTAATTATTGCGGCATCGGCATTTTGAACGCTGCTATTTAATAATATGAGTTCTTTCCCGGAAATACCTCTTGAAGCATGGCGTCCGACCAAAAACACGATCCATTTGTATTTTCAGATCGTCGGCAAGATACGGCTTGCAATGCATCCCAGAATGAATCATTGGTGGCACGTTCCGTTGTATGTCACACCCCGAGGGATCTCGACAAGAACGATTCCATACAATGATGGTAATTTTGAGATCGAGTTCGATCTTATTGATCACAGAATTTTGATAAGTACATCAGGCGGCGGTCGTGAGGACTTTTCACTTTTCGATGGTCTTACGGTCGCTGATTTCTACAGCAGTATTTTCGCGAATCTGAAGAAGCTCGGCATCGACGTGTCGATAAAGCCCTTACCATATGAAGCGCCGTCGACGACCCCGTTTCCGGACGATACTGAAAATAGATCCTATGACAAGGAGTATGTTGGGCGGTTTCACAAAACAATGGTCGCGGTCGACCAGGTCCTAAATGAGTTCCGAGGAAGGTTTCTCGGTAAGTCAACTCCGGTGCACATGTTTTGGCATAGCTTCGACCTGGCTCTAACGCGATTTTCCGGCAAACGAGTTGCGGTGCGCCAGGGTGCGAATCGGGTCGAACGCGAAGCTTATTCGCATGAGGTCATTAGCTTCGGCTTCTGGTTTGGCGATGATAAAGTTCCGGCACCTGCGTTTTATTCGTACACCGCGCCCGAGCCGGAGGGTTTGGCCGATGAACCGTTGTCCCCGTCCGAGGCCCGATGGAATGAATCGAACGGCGCCCATCTTGCGTTGTTGATGTACGAAGACGTTCGGTCGGTCGCTGATCCGAACACGGCCATTCTCGGGTTCCTCGAGTCTGCGTATCAAGCTGGTGCTAAACGCGCCGGATGGGACACTGAACACTTCATGCTCGCTCCACTCTAAACATGATAGACCTGCGAAGCGATACGGTCACTCGGCCAACCGCGGCGATGCGTGCAGCAATGGCATCTGCCGAGGTCGGTGACGACGTTTATGGTGAGGATCCGACAGTTAACAGACTGCAGGACCGCGCGGCCGAGATGTTCGAGAAGGAATCCGCCCTGTTCGTGCCAACAGGTTCGATGGGTAACCAGATCGCCGTAAAACTTCACACGCAGCCAGGGCAGGAGGTGATAATCGAGGAACGCGGCCACATCTTCAATTATGAGATGGGCACTCCCGCGCTCGCATCCGGTGTGACGATCCGCCCGGTAAAAAGCTCTGACGGTACAGGGCATCTCACATGGGACGAAATAGCCGCCGTCCTACACATCGATCAGCCGTATTATGCCTGCCCAACCGGGCTTATCTGTCTCGAAAACACCCACAATTTCGCCGGTGGAAGTGTGATGACGGGTGAGCATTGCGCCGATATCTGCGAACGTGCCCATGAGGTCGGGCTGCCGGTTCATATGGATGGCGCGCGTATTTTCAATGCGGCTGTAGCCGCCGAGACTCGCGTCGCAGATTTGACACGGCATTGTGATTCGGTGCAGTTTTGTTTGTCCAAGGGCCTTGGGGCCCCAGTTGGATCAATCCTCGTCGGTTCGAAGGAGTTTATTACCGAAGCGCGTGTTTGGCGCAAAAGATTCGGTGGTGGGATGCGCCAAGCTGGAATTCTGGCTGCGGCTGGGTTAATAGCTCTCGAGGAATCTCCCGAGCGGCTTTATGAGGATCACGCGAACGCGAAGCGCCTTGCCTCAGCATTAGGCGGATTTCCCGGAGTCGAGATCGATGAGGGGCGAGTTGTCACAAATATCGTCATCTTCAGCATCAGAGAATCTGGAATGACATCGGCCGAGGTGTGCTCGGAGTTGAGATCGCACGGAGTTTTGGCCATCGGATTCGGGTCTGATATCCGAATGGTCACTCATGTGGACATTTCCGCTTCGGACATAGAAAAAACTATACGAGCGCTTTCCGCCATTTTCGGGTAAAATCGGATTTGTTAGTTTTTTTAATTGACCAACTATGGATATCGAGACACTCCGCGAAATCTGTCTCTCCTTTCCTCATGCCACCGAGGACGTAAAGTGGGGCAAGGATCTTTGTTTCTGTATTGGTCAGAAGCTCTTTTGTGTCTGCGGGTTGGACGCCGGCGATGGATGGCAGTTTTCATTCAAGTGCACGCCTGAGAAATTTGCCGAACTTGTCGAGATCGAGGGGATCATTCCGGCACCTTATGTTGCCCGATATCATTGGGTCGCGGTTCAGGACCCCAACGTCCTCGACAGCGACGATATTGAGGACTTGATCACAAAATCATACATGCTGGTCCTGGAAAATCTTCCTCAAGAAACCCGAAACTCACTTGGGAAATGACTGGGCCTTTTGTCCGGCGACTTAACATCAAATTCAAATGGGCCGATCATAAAAGGTTCTTCACTTCAAGAATTGAAAAGAACTATCGATATGCGATTCATCTGTCTGATGGTCTGCCTTTCCATTTTTGCCGCATGGACTTTCCCGCAGAACCGCTCATCGTTTACCATTGAGGGCCATCGCGGTGCACGCGGTTATTTGCCGGAAAATACGATCCCGTCCTTTATTCTGGCCATCGATCAAGGAGCGGACACGCTTGAGTTGGATGTCGTCGTTACCAGAGACAATAAGCTGTTGGTCTCACACGAGCCTTGGTTCTCATCTGTGATCTCGCTTGATCCGAATGGCCAGAGGATCCCTAAGGAAAAAGAGCGGGAGCATAACATCTTCAAGATGACCTATTCCGAAACAACGAGATATGACGTGGGCCGAATTGGCAATGCCGGTTTTCCTGAGCAGAGACCAATGAAGATCGCAAAGCCGCTGCTAACGGATGTTTTTAAGTCTGTCGAGAAATACACGAGTTCAAAGAAGCTTCCGGTGGTGAGGTACAAGATTGAAATAAAGTCTCACTCCCAAGGCGACGATTCGTTCCATCCGGTGCCATCGGTATTTGCAAAACTATTGCTAGAAGATGTTTCGAAATTCAAACTGCAAGACCGGGTCATTATCCAGTCGTTTGACGTTCGGCCGCTCCAGGAAATAAAACGCACGAACGGCAATATTCCGCTCGCTCTGCTGGTCAACAACCCTGAAGGTGTCGGCGCAAATCTTGCGAAGCTCGGATTTATTCCAGACACATACAGTCCACACTTCTCGCTCGTGGACGCGGCTCTCGTAAAGTATTGCCGAGAGAATGGAATGAAGATCGTGCCATGGACAGTAAATGATGTGGCGGATCTCGAAAGAATGAGGACCCTTGATCTGGACGGCATCATTACGGATTACCCTGACCGAGCCGTCAAGGTATTTCGGAAATAGCTCGCATACAATGACATTCGGCTTTTTTTCGGTAGAATTATCTCGATGATAATTGCTATCGATGGGCCGTCGGGCGCCGGAAAATCAACGCTGGGTAAAATGCTCGCAAATGAACTTGGCCTGCTTTACCTCGACACCGGTGCAATGTATCGGGCTGTTGCATTCGCCGCGACGCGGCAGAATGTCGATCTTAACGACGTTGCTCGATTAGCGGATATCGCTGAAGCGTCGAAGATCGAACTTGTCGGCAGTCCCGACGCAATGCGCGTTTTCCTTGACGGACAAGACGTGACATCCGAGATCCGAACCCTTCAAGCCGCTCAAGCCGCCTCGGTCGTTTCGACGGTATCCGAAGTGCGACGGGTAATGGTCGAACATCAGCGCGAGATCGGGCGGTCTGCTCAAAACGGCTGTGTGCTTGAGGGCCGCGATATTGGCAGTGTCGTGTTTCCTAACGCCGACCTTAAGTTCTTTCTTACCGCAAAGCCCGACGCCCGCGCAATGCGGCGATTCGAAGAGGATCGGGCAAAAGGCGGATCTTCAACATTCGACCAAACCCTTAACGAGATCAACCAACGCGACGAACGCGACGTTTCGCGCGACGATTCGCCGCTGACCATCGCTGTTGATGCCATTGTGATCGACACAAGCGAATTGGATCTGACCGAAGTTTTTGAACAAATGATGGGCAAGATCCGTGAAACCATGAGTGCGAAGGCTTAGGTACACTTTCAGACGCGAGGCCAACCTCTTGGCGGCGATTCATTTCGGGATGATCGCTGTTGGTATTCTATTTGCGATAACCTATACCGTTCTCGAATTGTTTGACTAAGCTTTCGTCAATCGGTAACATTTCGTTTTGCTGTTTGTTATGCTCCCGTAGCTCAGTCGGATAGAGCAACAGCCTTCTAAGCTGTGGGTCGCACGTTCGAGTCGTGCCGGGGGCAAGATCGATCGCCATTCAAATTGTGTGGGTCCCGACGTCATTTGCAGCCTCTCGTGTCATCTTTCACGTCGGTTATGGCGGCTATAGTTCAGGGGTTAGAACGCCAGATTGTGGTTCTGGATGTCGTGGGTTCGATTCCCACTAGCCGCCCCATTTCATTTTCTTGCCGGCAGATCACAAAAAGGTCTTGGCTTACGTCAAAGGGCTTCCCTATAATCTAAGGGAGGCCCTTGATCTTTTGTCATACTTTGGGCGCTCTTCCGTTGCAAACGTTTATGAAAATCCCAACCGGCCTTTTTCTTATCGGCGTATTTTTGACTTTGTTGCCGAACGCGTTTGGGCAAAAGGATCAGGAACGGTTCGTTAAGAACGAGCTCTTGGTCAAATTTGAGTCTGGAAGCTCGCTTGCTGCGGCCGAGGCGTTGCATGCCCGTCTCGGGTCGCGTGTGGTCGAACAGCTCGGCGAAAGCGGTTGGCAGCGTGTAACAATTCGCGACGGTCTCGATCTGATGGAAGCGATCGCCCGATATCAGCGTTCAGACCCGTCTGTCCAGGTTCAACCAAACTTTTATTATCGGCTTCTTGCTACACCGAACGACCCACAGTATTCAAATCCGGGACTTTACGGGCTCTCGCGGATATCTGCGCCGTCTGCATGGGATATTGCAACAGGCAGTTCATCTGTGGTCGTTGCCAACATCGATACAGGAATGCGGCTGACGCACGAGGACCTCGTTTCGAACTTATGGACGAATCCCGACGAGATCGCCGGTAATGGTGTCGACGATGATAACAACGGATTTGTTGACGATATGAACGGTTGGGACTTTCGGTTTAACGACAACGATCCGTCCGATCAGCACGGACATGGAACGCATACCGGCGGGACGATCGGAGCGGCGGGCAACAATGGCGTCGGTATCGTCGGCGTGAATTGGAACGTCCGTTTGATGGTCATCAAGATATACAATGCTGCCGGAAATGATACGACGTCCGCTATGCTGATCAACGCTTACAATTACGTGCGAATGATGAAGCTTCGCGGTGTCAATATCCGTGTCTCGAACAATTCTTACGGCGGATGCCAAGAGGCCTGCGGGTACGACCAGGCGACCAAAGACGCCATTGATGCATTAGGCGACGCCGGCGTGCTTAATGTCTTTGCCGCAGGAAATTCCGGCCAGAACACCGAAACGACGCCTTTCTTTCCCGGCAGCTACAATTCGCCCAGTATCTTGAATGTCGCCTCGTCGACTTCCGACGACACTCGTTCGGGTTTCTCGAATTACGGGACGGTGAGTGTCGATCTTGCCGCCCCCGGTTCCGGTGTTTACAGTACGACATTCGGGTCAAACTCCGGCTACGGCAACATGAGTGGAACATCGATGGCGGCACCTCATGTTTCGGGAGCGGCCGCATTACTGGCGGCGCACAATCCGTCGCTTTCAAGCGCTTCGATAAAAGCGACGCTCATGAATACGGTCGATCAGCTGCCCGCGTGGCATTCGATAGTGAAGTCCGGCGGACGTTTGAATATAGCAAACGCTTTGCAGAACCCAACGGTTTGCAGCTATCAGCTTTCATCAAGTTCGGTAACGCTTCCGACAAAAGGCGGCGCCGTAGATATCACCGTCTCTGCACCGCAGAATTGCGATTTCTCGGTCAAAAGCGATTCGAAGTGGATAAGCGTGTTAACGCCGGCGGTAATGAGCGGCAACGCGGTGATCAGCCTCTGGGTGACGGTTAATCCTGGTATAACGCGATCAGGGACCGTCAGGGTCAATGGGTCGCTGATCACGGTTACTCAGTCCAGAACCGGAATTTTTTGAAATTTTCTGTGATTTCCAACTATTCCTTTAATAGGTGCGTCTAACAACGCATACTGTTTGCAAACCGAGCTTTTTGGCAATTTCTCGCCGCCAGGTAGCTTTTTGCAGTAATTTCTTGCACTGTTAAATGCGAAAGTAGTATATTTAAGGTTCCGCCCTCCGTTGAAGCTTCAGCGGATCAAAATCGAGATATTTAATAGGAAACACAAGATGAGAAAATTTGTAACCGTCGGCAAGTTTGGCGTCGCCGCCGCAATAGCCCTTCTACTCAGCATTCCCTCGTTCGCACAACTGTCATTGCGTAAGGCGATCGACACCGACAATGACGGAAAGGCTGATTTTTCGGTATTCCGGCCGACAAACAACACTTGGTACACGTTCAAGTCAGCAGGCGGTGTCTCTATCCAGACCTTTGGTTTGGCGAATGAGGACTTTATGACGCCAGGCGATTTTGACGGTGACGGCAAGGGCGATGTCGCTGTTTGGCGTGACACGACCGGAGCTTGGTATTGGCTAAATAGTTCTGACAGCACCTTCAACGGCATTTTATTCGGTCTTACCGGGGACGAACCCGTCGCTCGAGATTACGATGGTGACGGCAAAACTGACCCTGCAGTCGCTCGTCGTTCCAATGGAGCAATGATCTGGTATGTTCTCCGAAGCTCTGACGGTGGATTCGTGGCCCAACAGTTTGGGCTTTCGACCGACTTTACGGCACCGGGCGATTACGACGGCGACAATAAGTTCGATTTTGCGATCCAGCGTCCGGGTGCGACCTCGACGTCGCAGGCGACTTTCTACGTTCAACGCAGCACAGGCGGTTTCGACATCATTCCGTGGGGCTGGGGCAATGATCTTGTGGTCCCGGGCGATTACGACGGCGACGGCAAGACTGACATCGCGGTTGTACGTGAGGGTTCGACACCTTCGTCCAACCTCGCGTGGTTCATACGCCGGAGCACTGATGGCGGCCTTATTGCTTTGACCTTCGGCATCACGAGCTCGGACTTGAATGTCCAGAACGATTACGATGGTGACGGTAAGACCGACGTTGCGATTTGGCGCAATACCGACGGCCAGTTCTACGTTCTTCGCAGCCTTGACGGCGTGCTTGCAGTCGTTCAATGGGGATTGCCGAACGACTTCCCGGTCGCAGCGTACGATTCTCACTAGGGCTTAGATCCATCTTTGCATCGAAGGTTGGGGGCCAAGGCTCCCAACCTTTTTGTTTATTGCGAAGAACTATTGTAATTTCTCATTAACGACATGAGTTTGCTTGCTGACAAGGTCAAGAGTCATTTTCCCGGTCGAAATGTTGTCATTATTGGCGATATGGTCGCCGACCAGTTCCTTAACGGCACGATAAGCCGTGTTTCTCGGGAGGCTCCGGTTTTCATTCTCCGACATGACGCCACCGAGACACGCCCCGGCGGTGCAGCGAATACCGCTGCAAACGTCGCCTCGCTGGGCGGCACTCCGATCCTGATCGGCCTTATAGGCGATGATGCTGCGGGCCGACTCTTGGTCGATAGTCTTGAGACCGGCGGAGTAAGATGCGACAAGATCGTAGTGGGAAATAGACATACGACCACGACTAAGGTCCGTGTTTTGGCGGGACAGCATTATGCCGCCCGTCAGCAGGTTATCAGAATCGATTATGAGGACCAGATTTCGGCTGACCAGTCGATCAAAGACAGCCTGAATGGGTCGCTGCTTGTCGCCGGCGAAACCGCCGACGCTATTATTTTGTCAGATTACGGCTATGGAGTTGCGTCAGGTCCGATATTCAACACGGCCCTCGAGATCGCTCTACGCCGGCGTATACCGCTTGTTGTCGATTCTCGATTCTCGCTGCGGAGTTTTCCAGGAGCGACGACAGCAACCCCAAATCAAGACGAGGTCGAACAGATCCTCGGCAGTGATTTTTCGGAAGCAGATTGCGACCGACTTCGCGAAGAGATCGGCTACGAAGCGCTGCTTGTAACTTGCGGAAATCGAGGTATGCAGCTTTTCGAGCGGAACAAACCGGTGGTGCGGATCGATGCTGTCGGATCGAGTGAACCCGTTGACGTGACCGGTGCCGGTGACACCGTGATCGCTGCATATTCTCTTGGGCTTGCTTCGAACTTGAACCATCTCGATGCCGCCCGCATCGCCAATCACGCCGGTGCGATCGTGGTTATGAAAAAAGGTACTGCGACGGCATCCTCATCAGAAGTTGTCGCTTCCCTGAATGAATTTGCACTTGGCCGGCCAGTAGAATCCACAGCATGAACGAAACTTCGACATCGGCACCGATCTATGATCGGCAACATTTGATCTCGGCGGTCGCCGCGGCTCGGTCCTCCGGTTCCAAGATCACACTCGCGAACGGTTGTTTTGACCTTATACATGTCGGACATGTTCGTTATCTCGAAGGGGCAAAGGCCCTTGGCGGATTTCTCGTCGTCGGTATTAATTCCGATCATCATGTGAGACAACTCAAGGGTGAGGGCCGTCCGTTCATGCCTGAGAACGAACGAGCCGAGATCGTTGCGGCGTTTCGATATCCCGACGCGGTAACGATCTTTAATGAACCGACCGTCGAGCAATTGATACTCGACATCCGCCCTGATTTCCACGCAAAAGGAACCGACTACACCGAGGACTCAGTTCCCGAGCGACATACGATCGCAAGCGTTGGCGGGAAGGTCGCGATCGTCGGCGATCCAAAGGATCATTCGTCGTCGGAAATATTGCGACAGATCGTCACCGGATGAATTGGTCTGTCACTCGTCGTATGTTCGATGCAACTACCAAGACCGATCTGATCATCGAGGTTTGGGAAAAGCTGGATTGTGAGAGCGTTGGAGCTGCCGAACTGATAGCGATCGAAACAGCATTGACCGAGAGATTTGGCTCGGCTGCTGTTGATTCGCCAATGAAGATCGCTCGTTTGCTCGCCGATGAGGGCGCGGAACTCAGACATTCCGAGATAATGCAGATGTTCGTCGAACGGAATGCCTTCCTTCCGTACGAGGCACCGCTTCGTAATATCCTTGACCTTAGAGACCTTACGTCTGCTCGAAGCTCGATTCGCAGAATGGAAAATCTTCGGCATCGCTTTACCGAAGACGGGGACAAAGAAGGACTTAGGTTGCTTCGAGAGAAAGCCATCGCCGCCAAGAAACGTCTCAGTCAGCAAAGTACCAAGATCGATCCGGCCTTGGCTGCGGAGATCGCCGAATGGTTGACGATCTGGCTTCAGTCTCCGGAGGTCTTTGAACATTGGATAAGCCTAAGGCAGAGATCGGATGACTATCTTCGACGATTTGGCCCAGGCGTCTCAAATTAAATGACCATTCGACGGTTTTACGCTAGGCCCGAGAATATCGGCCAATTAGTTATCCTCCTGGACGAAAGCGAGACGCGACACCTCCGCGACGTATTGAGGCTGTCCGCCGGTGATCGAGTTCATGCTTTCGATGGACTCGGCGTTGAATACGCATGCCGCGTTGAAAGGATCGCTAAACGATTTGCCGAATTGCACGTTGAATCCGAGGTTCCGCCGACGGCACCGGAATCTACCCTTGAGCTTTGTATCGCCGCAGCAATAACGCCGGGTGAGAAATTTGATCTGGTCGTTCAGAAAGCCGTCGAATTGGGCGTCCGCCGTCTCACCCCGATCACGACGGTGAGATGCGAGGTTCGAGCAAAGGATGCTTTGCGACGCGTCGAACGCTGGCGAAAGATCGCGTTCGAGGCCTCAAAACAGTGCGGTCGCGCATTTCTGATGGAAGTCGGGAATATTGGGGAGTTCAAAGAGGTCTTCGAAACTGGTGACGGGGATGACCCGAGCGCAAGCCTTTTCCTCTTTAGCGAGCGGGACGGCCAGGAACTGAAGGCCGATCAAAACGCAAGAGCTATCACAGCTATTTACGGTCCAAAGGGGGGATGGGACGACGCAGAGCTCTCGTATGCACGCGAGGCCGGAGCGAAAACGATCACGCTGGGCGGACGGATCTTGCGGGCAGAAACTGCGGCCATCGCGATCACTGCGATACTTCAGCACCGTTTTGGCGACCTCCGATGATACATCGGGGCAATTCAACTCGAGCGGATCGCTTTTGAGAACAGAATCTTAGATCTCGGTCCGTGAGGAACGCGGTCGGTAATATGCATCGCCGCGTTGCTTGAGTTTTGCTTTTTCGCCAAGTGTTTGGATGACCGAATCGAGGAGTTCGCGGTTATCGAGCTTGAAATTGACGACGCCTTTGATCTCAAAATCCGGATCGTCGAAATGCAGTACCAAATACTGACGTTTCTCTTTGATGAACCCGCCAAGTATCGCTCCTGGCAATGGAATATTGCGAACAACGTTCCCTGTCGTTGATGTCACGGATTTCGATTGGGGATAGATCACCTGCATCGCATCGTATGCAAATGAGAACTTTTCTTTTTGATCCTTGCCGAAAAACACGAGCCGCTTGTTCTCTTCGTCAAATTTCAGTGTCCCGACCTCGCGCTCATTGAACCCAAACATGCCGCCCTCGTACTTTGCCGCGAATGAGGACGGTGCGGCCGGCTTTCTTGACGATGCCGCGTCGCTCTCGACCGGACGAACCTGCGAGTAGCCATTAATTGCCACAACGACGCCTGCCACCATGACCATCAGTGCTTTATACATTTCTTTTCTCATCCCCAACATCAGCTTCTTGATTGCTTTCGGTGATATAGACGCTCTTCCGCAGCATTTGGTTGTCATCCGGGGACGGTTTGTCCCAGTTTGCCTGTATACGATCGCAAACGTTCCATCGCGATCCGCACATATTCTTCCGAAATCTCAGATCCGACCCAGTCGCGATCGAGCATGACCGCTGCCTTCGCGGTCGTACCGCTTCCCATGAAACAGTCGTAAACCAGGTCGCCTTTGTTCGTCCAGGTGCTTATCTGATCCTCCGCCAACTGTTCCGGAAATATGGCCGGATGCTCGAATGCGATCTTGTCTTTCGAGCTCGATGTGCCTACGTTATAAAAAAATATGTTGTTGACCTTTCGTTCTTTTGGGGCGATGTGATCGTGAGCAAGGTCGTTGCGTCCGACCTTGGTGATCCGGAACGACTTGAATGCTTTTTCTTGTTTGATCGGCTGCATGATCGGATTGAAGGTCTGAGGCTGACCCTTTGAAAAACAGAACATATATTCGAAACACTGGCGATATCTTTTGCCGCAATCGCTTGGGATCGGATTGTTCTTAGCGTAGATCATCGTATCGTGTACACGGAACCCTGCTTCCTTGAATGCAAATGCATGTCGGAAGCTCGAGAGTGTCTCGTCGCCGTTCAATGTACGGTCACCGACCACCCAAATCACCACGCCTCCGGGCTTCGTTTTCGCGAATAGCCTTCCCGCGATCTCGTCGACCGGAAAATGATACCCGTTGTAATCGCGTAGGTCATCGTACGGCGGACTCGTGATCGTCATATCTATAACGTCGTCGGGCATCCGGCGAAGCGTATCGATACAGTTTTCCTGATAGATCTTTCGTGTTTCGATCATTTCATTTCATAGCTTTACGCTGGCGAAGGTGCTAGGCCATTTCAGCGAATCGCGCAGTACTTCGAGCTTCGCCTGCTCTGATGCAGAAAAGCTTGATCTTAGCCGATCAATGATCGTTTCGAGCAACGGCACACCGAGACTGCCAGAATGCGCAAGCACCTGAGAAAAATATCGTATCTGTACACCACCATTCTGGTCAGTGTGAAACGAATTAACCGCATCGCTGTCCAGCAGATGTACATCAAGACCTGCCGGGATCGAATACCGCGGAATACCATGAATAGGATCGCCAACCGCCGAAAATGTGCCCAACAGCGCGATGCTGATCAGAACTCCCTGTTCGTTTAGGTAGTCCGGTGAGAATATTTCGGCCGCTGGCTTTGGGTTCAATCGCGGCCCGAAGTTTGAATATTCCGGATTGATAAGCCTCGAGTTGTAAATTACCCCGACGGCTCTCTCGCCTTCGAGTTCCATCGAGACAAACTGCCCAAATCCGTGGTCTCCGGGATCAGGCGGTATTTCAACGTCCAAACTGTCGATCACACGCGCGAAATAGTCGATATGCGAATTAGATCCTGCTATTTTTGCGATGATCATAAAATGTACGTCAATCGGAACGGATTTAACCCTTTCATGTGCGGGCGATCACCGGGTCGTCAAGGCCTGTCCTGGCTTACGGCCGTTGAGTTCATCGTCGTCGGCTCTTGCTACCGTCTTTCCGCGATACCTCGAAACCTAGTTTTTCACGGTTCGCGAAATCCTGTAAAGCAGCAAAAAAGATCTCGCGGTCGCGGGTCGAGATAACGGCCGTCTGATCGGCAGTTTCGAGCGCGTACGGATAACCCACACCTATTACACACTCTGCCCTGACCACATCGACAACTTCCTCGATGTGGCCGCTTTCGTAAACCCACGCTGGGATATCAAGTCTGACCGGCGTACCTGTTGAAGCCATCCGTAGATAAACAAATCCGACCTTCGATTGCCCAGTTGAGCGATCAAGGAATCGTGAGAGTCCGCGGCGTTTTGAAAAACAGAAGCATGTACGCGAACCCCATTTTTCGATCAGGCTGGCTACCAGTGAGGCATCGTAGATCGTTGACCTAGTATGAAGGTTAATGTCGGCAAAATTATCGAGCATTGTGAGAACGTCACGCGCAAAACTCCGATCGACGTACCCGATGACGGGAACCATCGTCTCGGCCGAAAGCTCGACGAGTCTGACGGTTGCCTCAACAAAACTATTTTGCAGTCCTTTCTGGGAAAACGGCACAAGCAACGGATTGTCAAAAAAAGCGGCCGGCATTCGCTCGCCGCGTTCGAGCCATCCCTTTTTTGCCCTAAGGAACTCCTCGATCTTTTCGACCTCGCCAAGAAAGCGTCTTTCTTCCACGCGAACGTCGGGATTCATCGGCTCGTCATTCTCGCAAAAGAGGTCCGTTGGGGTCAGAACCTCGAATGATGCGTTCTTTTCATACGGAACTTTAGAATTGTGCGGATTCTCGAACCAGCCGATCTGAACTGCCGCCACCGGAGCGAACGTCTCTTTGCCCGCGTAGATCTGGCTGCCATCAGCCGCAAAGGTCGTTCTTCCTTCGAGAACCGTTTTGGCCCATTCTCGTGATTGCTCGTGGTTTGTCCACGAACGGTCAAAATCGACTGCAAAGCCGCTTTCACGTGTTATTTCTGCCGAAGGAACCGCTCCCGGATTCTCATGCAAAGCGAACATTCGATCGAGAGTTTCGCCATCCGTCCGACAGAGCTTATCCAGGGCAGTCAGATAGTGTGCGATCTCGGCTCGCTGATCTTCAGCAACGATCCTGAAATCGTGAGCTTTGCAATTGAGCTCGATCTGCAGTTGGGTTCGAAACAACATTGTCGGAGGAGTCTAAATTTCCCACATTTCAAGGAACTTCGCGATGTGTTCGCGGTCGGCTTTTTCCGACTCGGTCTCGAGAAACGATCGAAATTGCTCGATCTCGTCAACATATTCGTCCTCGGCCAACTTTCCCGCGAAATATGCGGTTCGCAGCCAGATCAAATATGTGTTCAATGTGTCGGTTTGATTGTATTCTACGATCCGTTTTAGATCGCCCGCCAGCCATAGATCGACCACCTGATCGCCAGCAACGTCGATCTTTCCCGGAAACCCGCATAAGATCGCAAGTTCGTTGAGTTTGGGCGTCATTGCAAACCTCGAAAAACGCTGCAAGAGGTCTAGGTGCCACTCACTGTTTTTCGAGTCGAAATAATCACGGCCTTCCCACGGCTTGGCTGGCCTGCGGCAAAACGCCGGGGCTGTGATCTCGTTAACGATCCCACGCTGCACCAGTACTTGAAGATCGGATTCAAGCGAATTGAAACCGACAAGCTGTGGTTCGCGTTCGCCCACCCAATGAAGAAATCGATCTATAATGTAGGCTTCGTCAGTCTCTGACGGGTCAATCGGAATTCTTGGGAGAGAATGGATCGCGAAATCGATCGCGCGTTCACCATCTCGATACACCGAATTACGAGACAGAAATGCGATCGAGACGACTCGCGAGAAAAGATACTTTACAAACGGCCTTGGATTACTTGCCGGATCAAAATCCTTGGTTTCACTCCATAGCTTTTCGATCGCTTCTTTTTCGGTCGTCCCTTCGGGCAGTCCGTAGAGCTTTATACTTCCGGCAGCGTCCGGCACCCATTCCAGATCAAAAAACCATGTGCGTTCATGTATCTCTTGTTTTAGCATCTGACCGCGATTATACAGAACTCATCAGCTTACTTCACGCGGCTGGTTCGCCGCTTCAGAAAATCCATTAATACGAACTGTGTGAGGTTATTCGGATTTGCAAAGTATGCCTTGCCGCGGGTCATTGACGTCATTTGTTTGACGAAATCGACCAGGTAGTGGTCGCTAGCCAGCATGAATGTATTGATCATTATCCCGGACTTGCGGCAGGCCTGTACTTCCTTGTACGTCTGGGCCAGGACGAATGGATCGTTGCCCATCGAATTCTTGTAGAGCAGCCGCTGATCGCCCGGGACCGCATCCGAATACCGCCGATATTCAAAATACGCACTATTTGAAGGCTCGATAAAGGCGGCGGTCGGTTTCCCGTCGGTGACCATGACGATCTGCTTCATGTCTTTTCGCTGGGCATTGAGGATGCGGCGTGCAAGCTTGAGCCCCTCAGCTGTGTTGGTGTGATATAGGCCGACCTGGGTGGTCGCTAGCCGAGCGATCGGCAACTCTTCCGCGCCGTCATGAAACAAAACGATCTTTAGCGAATCGCCGGGGTACTGTGTGCGTATCAAATGAGCAAGCGCCAGCGTGACCTTTTTTGCCGGTGTGAAGCGATCCTCACCATAAAGTATCATCGAATGCGAACAGTCGAGCATGACGACCGTTGCACAAGATGACCGGTAATCCTGCTGATGCACATGCAGGTCACGATATTCGAGATTTAGCGGGACCGAAAGACCTTCGCGGGTGATCGCCGAAAGCAGCGTTGCATTGACGTCGAGGTTGATCGTGTCGCCGAATTCGTAAGGCTTGGAGCCCAATGCTGCTTCGACACCTGTATCGAGATGCGGTGTCTCATGACGCCCGATCGACGATCTTCCGACCGAGCCCAACAGTTTTTGGAGTGTCTTGTAACCAAGGAAATCGAGCCCCTTTTCCGTTACCTCGAACCGGATACTCCGGGGCTCCGCATCTCCCACATCGCCTCGGCCGCCGTGCCGAAGTTCGGGGCGTCGTTCTTCAGGTTCATCTTTAAGCGTCAGATAGCCATGTTCAACAAGACGTTCGATAAGCTGATGGAGAAGTTCTTCGAGCAGCGACCCGCGAAACTTTCCGTCGTTTTCGGCGAGCATTTTCTCAACATCGTGCTCGGTAATAATCTCTTTGTCGAGCAATGCCTGCAATATCGCTTTACGCAATGCGTCGAGCGAGTCGTCCGTTTCGGACCGTCGCCGGGTCCACCAATAATCGTCATGAAACCCGGAATCGAGCATCCGATCAGATAAAGATTCCATAAGTTCGCCGAGATCGACGCCGAAGACGTCGAAACCCCGGAACCTGGAATAGCGGATGAATTTCATTCGTTTAACTCAATCTAACACACGAGAAACCGCCCCCCAAAGAATTGCATTGCCTTCAAACACACCAAAGCGTTTGGTTGGCGCCGAAATCGTGAAACCATGGTTTCGGCATTTCACAACAACATAGCACTAAAGTTCCTGTTTACTGATATTTACTGTTTGTGGCACGCTCATTGCCATGTTCAATGTAGCCGATTGGAAGGCCCAAAAGGCAGAGAACAAGTAATTGGGGGAAAGGAACGATGAAAAGATATCTAACAGCATTTTTGATGATGGCAATGATGGCGGTAATGATTCCGATCTTCGCCGGATCGGCAGATGCCCAAACGCGACGTTATCGTACACGTGATCAGTACTCGGAACGCTATGACGACCGCAACGTTTATCAGAGACACCGCAATCTGATAAATATCGGGATCGGAACAGGTGCCGGAGCACTGATCGGTGGCCTCTTGGGCGGAAAGAAAGGTGCACTTATCGGAGCGGCCGTCGGTGCCGGTGGTTCGGCACTTTACACCTACAAGCTGAATCCGAAAACGAAACGCTACGAGCGAGTGTACTACCGTTAAAAACGAGTCGAGCCGGGGAGGAGAACGCCGTGAGGGGTCGAAAGGCCCGTCACGGTTTCTTTTTTAGTTCAGTCCTTCAAGATCCGTCAGGTCTTCGTAGATCATTCCGCGCCTGTCCTGCTTTGCTTTCGTGACTGCCTCAAATCCGCCGTCCTCATTTCGCGAGATCTTGTTCTGAGCGTACAGTCCTTCGAGAACGAACTCACAGGCAGCAATGAGCACTGCCGTTTCGCTACGATCGAATTCCAAAGGGACGAGAGTGGTCTCGATCAGTTCGGGGACTGCGTCGAGGAGGATCGCGCATTCCGATGCCGACGCTGTATCGGACAACAGTAGTTTGTTCCCTTGATCGAACCACTTGACCGCCGTTCCAAAGTCGATCCCTAGAAAATAGCCGTCGAAGACCACGCCAGTCGCACGCTTGATCAGATCACGGGTCACTTTGGCCGCGCCCATCTGCTCGCCTTCATATTCGAGCTCCATTTTTCCGGTCATTGCCGGGATCGCTGCGTAAATATCAGATATTCGTGGCACAGCTTCAGGCTCACCGGTGATCAGGGCTCGCCGCTCGGCGTTCGAGATCGCAAGTTCGAGAGCGGTGATCGAAAAACGCTGTGAAACGCCGCTGCGCTTATCGATCCGCTGATCGTCGCGAGCCTCGAATGCGATCTGCTCGATGATCTCGGCAATAAAATCCGGAACCGCGACCTTTGTACCTTCCCTCTTGATCCAGGCCTCTTGTTTTGTGATCTCGGAGCTAAGAAGGACGCTTTCGGGATAATGAGTCATTATCTCGGCACCGATGCGGTCCTTAAGCGGTGTGATTATCTTGCCGCGAGCGGTGTAGTCCTCCGGGTTGGCCGAGAAAACAAGCATCACGTCGAGCGGTAAGCGTATCGGATACCCTTTTATCTGTACGTCGCCTTCCTGCATCACGTTGAAAAGGCCGACCTGTATTTTTCCTGCAAGGTCGGGCAGTTCATTGATCGCAAAAATGCCTCGATTCGCTCTCGGCAAAAGGCCAAAATGAATGGTCAGTTCGTCCGACAGTAAATGGCCCCCCTTCGCGGCTTTGATCGGATCGACGTCGCCAATGATGTCGGCGATCGTAACGTCGGGTGTCGCGAGTTTTTCTACGAATCGGTTGTCCCGGTGAATCCAATCGATCTTGGTCTCGTCGCCATGCAGTTCGATCTACCGCCGGCCGTAAGCGCTCAGCGGCTCAAACGGGTCGTCATTGATCTCCGATCCGGCGATGATCGGGATCTCCGGGTCGAGTAGGTCGGTCAGTTGACGAATTATTCTCGATTTAGCCTGGCCGCGAAGGCCAAGCAAAATGAAATTATGTTTGGCGAGAACCGCATTCACGATCTGCGGAACGACCGACTCGTCGTATCCCAGAATTCCCGGAAACAATCTTTCACCGTTCTGCAGTTTCGCGATCAGATTCGCCCGCATCTCGTCCTTAACGGAACGTGCCGCGTATCCGCTTGTTCGTAGTTCGCCCAATGTTCGTGATTTGTTCATATTACGGCAGCCTGTCGATCGTTTGTTGCCAAGCGGCTTCTACTTCAATGCGCCAATAAGATAGAGTACCGGTTCGTCCCCGACAACACGTGCGGAGTGCATCGTGTTGGCCGGCATGAAATCGCGATCTCCGGCTGAGAGCACAAATGTCCCGACCCGTTCGATAGTCAATTCGAGCGAACCTGATATCACCCAATGCGATTGATCTTCCGGATGGGAATGGGGGCCATAAACCGTTTCGGGTCGATCTGACCATTGAAAGACCGTATATCCCTCTGACGTCATTTCGAACCGCAGCATCGCACGATTCGGCGCGTAAGGTTGCAGCCAGCGATCGACTCGATACGACTTATTCATAGCAACGATTCTACCTTAGCAATTGGTCGCGCGAAAGAAATTCGAACTCTGGCAGGCTGAGCAACTGAGAATTTCTACTCGCGAAAGTACACCAAAACAAAAGAAAGCCCGGGCCGCATGATCGCATGAGCCCGAGCTTGCCGGTTGCATAACTTACCAAGCTTCACCGCATTCAATATACGTATGTGTTGGCATCGATCATCGCGTCGGCGATCCGCTGCCTTGCGGAAATGGTGTTGACCGGCGAATTGTTCTTGGTAAACCTTTTCAAGGCGACCAACAGCGTGCGGCCCTCGTCCCCTTCAGCGATGGCGGCGATGGTATTCTTCGCCTTGGCTTCGATTCGCTGAATGGCATCATTGCAGAACACGGCAGCCATATCGACGTGACGCCCGGCAGCAACTTCACCGTTCTTCTCGGCATACTTCTGGGCCCTTAGAATCGCCGTTTCCATCTGATACGCATCCATAATGATGTCCGCACAGTTGATCAATACTTCCTGCTCGTCGCTCAGAGCCATCATGTACTTTTGCGCGGCAGTACCGAGCGTCATCAGTGCGATCTTCTTCGCATTCTGGGCAAGCTTCTTTTCGGCGGCAAGCAACCCTGTATCCTCATCGAATGACATCTGCGGATTAAGTATCTCTTCCTGTAGTGCCTTTGCAGCCTGCAGCAAGCCGAGCTTTCCTTTCATCGCCCGCTTCATGAGCTGCCCCGGAATCAACATTCGATTGATCTCATTCGTCCCTTCGAAGATACGGTTAATGCGCGAATCGCGATATGCCTTCTCCGCCGGATAATCGGCCGAATATCCATATCCGCCGTAGATCTGGACCATCTCGTCAACCACGTAATCGAGGGCTTCAGAGCAGGCGACTTTGTTTATTGAAGATTCGACCGCGTATTCTTCTATCGACTGAAGTTTTTTTGCGCCATCGGCACCATCGCCGATCAAGGCATCGATCATCCCGACCGTTCGGTATGTGATCGACTCGGCAACCCAGGTTCGGATCGCCATTTCGGCAAGTTTGTGTTTGATCGCGCCGAACGACGAGATCGGCTTGTTGAACTGGTGACGCTCGTTGGCGTATCGGACGGCCTCATGAATGGCGAGTTTTGCTCCGCCGGTGACCGATGCACCGAGCTTGAACCGGCCAACATTCAAAACATTAAATGCGATCTTCGCACCGTCGCCGACATTTCCAATGAGGTTGCCAACAGGGATCTTTGCATCCGACAAGATAACCGCCGTGGTCGATGAGGATTTGATACCGAGCTTGTGCTCTTCTGCTCCCGGACGGCAATTTTCCGAACGCGGAACAAGGAAGCACGAGAACTTATCTTTCTCTCCGTCGACCTTTGCGAAGACGAGATACACGTCGGCGAATCCGCCGTTCGTGATCCACATCTTCTCGCCGTTCAGGATGTAATGCTGGCCGTCTTCCGTAAGCTTTGCGACGCATTTTGCACCGAGAGCGTCCGAGCCCGAACTCGATTCCGTCAGGCAGTATGCAGAAACGATCTCGCCCGAAATAATGCCGGGTATCCATTCTTTCTTAAGTTCTTCGCTGCCCCAATAGAGGATCGGCAACAGTCCGATCGAGGTCTGAGCACCGTAGGTCGAACCAAAACCGCTGCCGCGGCCGACCATTTCGGCAATGATCGCACCGGTCGTTTGATCGAGCTCCATTCCGCCAAGTTCTTCGGGAATGTTCGCACCAAGAAGACCAAGTTCGCCCGCTTTTTTCAAAAGTCCTCGAGCGATCTCCCAATTGTGCTTTTCAAGTTCCGGGAGATTCGGAACCACTTCATTATCGATATATTCGCGGCAGGTTTCGCCGATCATTCGATGTTCGTCGGTAAAATCTTCCGGCGTAAACACCTCGGCAGTGGTCTGTTCAGCGATCAAAAACTCGCCGCCTTTCATATATTCCTTTTCCATTTTCGCGTCCATTTTAACTTAGGCTCCTGAGCTGGATTTGATCCTATTATATTACTGAATGAACGTTCATTCAGTCAAGGTCTCATTTCGCGCCGCTTCGTGCTATTCCGTGGATAGAATCCTCTTCGGAACCACAAAATAGACACAGTCGCGTGAATTACTCGCGCGAACTGATCCTCTTCAGTTCTTCCTCGAAGGGCGGGGGTAACTTAATTTTTTCGTACACCCTCCATTCTCGGGTCCCGTCATTACCAATATGAATGACATTGGTATCTCCGGTTCCCAAATCGATGAAAATGACGTACCGATTGTTGACACAGTTCTGTCGTTCACACCCGGTCATCATCAGGAAGTCCCCGAACTTCTTAATCGGCATTTCCACGTTCCAGAACTTTTTCATGGTCGCGTAATCCGACCCCATGAGCTTCCTGAGTTGCTCACTAAACACCTTGTTCTGCCAGAGTTTACTTTCCGTGACAGTCTTTCCGACGATCTCACGGGCCGCCTTTCCGGAGGGCGTTAGATCGCGGGTAAAGGTCGAGTTCTGCGCAAAGGTGTATGCATTCTCGCTCCGGGAGTAATCATTTGCGTTTGCCTGCGAATTTACATCCGCAGAACGATTGACGGCCGTATTACTTGCCGGCGATCCGCACGAGATCGCAAACGAGGCACAAAAAGTTAGCAGAACCAGCCACTTCATCTCGAAAGCTCCCCGTCGCTCTTCCCGAAAACGATCGTGCGACCTGGAAAAAGCCAGACTCCTCAATCGATCCGCTCGAAGATCCCGGCCGCGCCCATGCCGCCGCCGACGCACATTGTGACCATGCCGTAGCGGGCATTGCGGCGTTTCATTTCCTGCAGGATCGTCGCAGTCAGTTTCGCACCTGTACAGCCGAGCGGGTGGCCGAGAGCGACGGCACCGCCGTTGACGTTGACCTTTGACGGATCCATTTCCAGCACCTTCATTACCGACAATCCTTGTGCGGCAAATGCTTCGTTTAGTTCGATAACGTCGATCTGATCGAGCGTAAGTCCCGCGAGTTTCAGCGCTTTCGGAATCGCATAGACCGGCCCAATGCCCATTTCTTCGGGCAAGCATCCTGCCGTTGCGAACGAAACAAACCTAGCGAGCGGCGTCAGGCCCAACTCTTTAGCCTTGTCTGCCGACATTACCACCGCAGCCGCGGCACCATCAGACATTTGCGACGAATTACCCGCCGTGACCGTACCTTTCGCATGAAAGACGGCTCGCAACTTCGCAAGGCCTTCGAGCGATGTATCGGCACGCGGGCCTTCGTCCGTTTCAAACACGACTTCCTTTCGGCGCACGCGGCCTTTTTCGTCGAATTCATCGACGCTGATCGTCATCGGCACGATCTCGTCGCGAAACTTGCCTTCCTTGATCGCGGCAAGAGCTTTCTGGTGCGAATTGTAAGAGAATTCGTCCGCCTGCTCGCGCGTGATCTCGTATTTCTTGGCGAGGTTCTCGGCGGTCAGTCCCATGTTCAGGTAATAGTCGGGATAGCTGTCGGCGAGATGCGGGTTCGGGCGAAACGTGTTCCCGCCCATCGGGATCGCGGTCATCGATTCGAGCCCGCCGGCAACGATCACATCGGCGCCGCCCGTCGCGATGCGGTCAGCCGCAAGCGCGATAGTCTGCAAGCCCGACGAGCAATAACGGTTGACCGTCATCGCAGACGTTTCGACCGGAAGCCCGGCCAATATTGCCGAGGTCCGTGCGACGTTCATTCCCTGCGAAGCCTCCGGAAATGCGCAGCCCATTATCACGTCCTCGATCAGCGACTGATCAACGCCCGCTCTCGCGACCGCTTCCTTGATAGCGGCCGCGCCCATCTCATCCGAACGCGTGTTCTTCAACGTGCCCTTCGGCGCCTTCCCCACAGCCGTCCGCACGGCCGATACGATAACTGCTTCTTTCATAATTTTTCCTTATCTAGTCCAAAGCTTTTCCGCCATCAACGGCAATATCGAGGTCAGTGATCCGCGTGACTCCGTAACGTTAAAACCGTCCGCCACACACTCAAATGTTGAATCGTGGAAGGAGAAAACGTAGTGATGGCGACGCCAATACGTTTCCGGTTTATGATACGGGTGAGCAGAATTCAATCTTTCAAGCTGTCGTATCCAGGAAGAATCAAGTACCTCGAACGCGCCGTAAGGCGTCAGACCTCGTTTTGCCAAAGGATGTCCACTAAAGGCTTCGTCATTTGGCCAACCAAACATGTAGTGATAGCAAATTTCGATTTCAAGAATCGCCACGGGTTCGTCCGACGCCTCGTCTACTATCCGCACGGAACTTCCATCCCAGCCTTCAGGGGTGTCCTGAATGTAGTAGGCCAAAACAACTTTTCCTTCGTCGCTCAAGACAACGGGCATAGGGGCACCGACCGAAGATTGCGGTACGTTTTCGAGATTGAGTACTTTATCTTTTCTATCTACTTGATACATTCTCGATCTTTTTCAACACGCGGTTCACGTCCAACATCCTCGCCGTTCCCTCGCCGCCGCTTGTGGCCCCAGAGGCGAACCAAGCCCACTCGGCATGTGAGAGCCAATATTTCCGAATGGCTTCTTCAGTATGCCCCAGAGCATCGCCCCACGATTCGTAGAATGCGGCTTTCTGGATCAGAAGATCGCCGTATGGATCCGGCTTGCTCGTCGCTTCAAGCATTACCGGTTCCGCCTCTTCAAATCGCCCTTCGTCCACCAGTAAACGCCAGTCCGTCATATCGCGACCTCAACTTCGACGACCTCCACGGAACGCAAAACGACTGGATCGATCTCAATCAAAAACCCACGTTTGCCGCCGTTGACATAGATTCGCTTAATATCGAATATGGTTCGCTCGGCGTAAACCGGCATTTTCGTTTTCGTCCCGAATGGCGACGTTCCGCCGACCAGATATCCTGTCAATTTCGTTGCCTTTTCCGGCGTTACGGACTCGACGGATTTGACCCCGAGAAACCGTGCAAGATTCTTTGTCGAGACCTCGCGATCGCCGTGCATCAGCACGATCAGCGGTTTCCTCTCGTTCGTTTCAAATACCAGCGTCTTCACCACCGCGTGGACATCCACACCCAGCTGCCTCGCCGATTCCCTCGCCCCGCCTTTCTCTAGGTAATCGTATAGGTGGGGAACAAACTCGACCTTCTTCTCGCGAAGAAACCGAATCGCTGGTGTTATCGGGTGATCGTTCGACATTGCCTGTAGCGAAAACACGACGCAACGTGATCGTTCGCCATCCCAGTCGCCTGCATGAACGCGTACATTATCGTCGAGCCGACGAAATTGAATCCGCGTTTCTTTAAGTCCTTTGCGAGGGCGTCTGAGATCTCGGTTTTTGCGGGGATGTCACCCAGCACCTTCCGCTTACCGTCGATGGGCTTTCCGCCAACGAACGACCAGATGTAGACGTCGAACGAGCCGAACTCCTTCTGCACTTTAAGAAAGGCCTTCGCGTTTGAAATTGCTGATGCGATCTTCAGTCGGTTGCGGATGATGCCCGGATTCTCGAGCAGCTTCGCCTGCTTTACCTCGGAATACCTTGCGACCTTCGCCGGGTCGAAGTTATCGAACGCTTTCCGATAGTTCTCACGCTTGGCAAGTATCGTATCCCAGCTTAATCCGGCCTGTGCACCCTCAAGGATCAGAAATTCAAAGAGCAAACGATCATCGTGCACCGGCACGCCCCATTCGGTGTCGTGATAATGGATAGCAAGCTCGTTCTTTGCCCAATCGCACCGCTTCATTTGGTTATCCTTGCCATTTTAACAAAGCACCTATTCGGATCGTCGGTCGTCTTGGGTTCGCCTGTGATCTTTACCTATCAGCCAGATTGACGAAATTGCGGCCGTTATCGCGAACCCTAATGTCTTTTTTTCTTGTAACAGCTTTCAATTTTCTCGAAGTTGTGCACGGACGTTCCCTGAACAATATCCGCCGAAATGTTCGTTTCGCCACCTGGGGTTTCGGTCAGTTTGAGCCCGCATTTTACCGACCCACCACCAATATTCACGAAAAAGACGCCGCCCTTGTCGCTTTGGAAACCGCTCATCTCGCCCGTCTTTTTCTTATGTTGCGGACAGCAAACCTTTGAAAATTCCACCGGCTCGCCGACCGTGTCGCACGACGACGCAACGAGCGTCAGTGTCGCACTATAAGAAACGAAATCGTTTTCATAGATTGCCCTCGCGTTTTTTTGCGATGTAGATCGTCTTTTCGATCCGGGCACAGACATCGCCTGACCTATCCTTCAATTCAAGTTCGTAGATCCGGTCGATCGATCTTGCGTCCTCAGCGAGGCGTTTGATCTCGTCCACTTCGTCTTCGCTCAATATAAGATCGACATACAGCGTTTCCTTTCCGGGCTTTCGAAATCTGATGGTCGCGGCCTTATCCCAAACAGTGTAACCTCGGCCGAGGATCTTTATCAGCATCAGCATGTAGATCGGATCGACCGCTCCGTAGATGCTTCCGCCAAAGACGGTGCCGACGTAGTTTCGAGTTCGCCAGTTAAGCGGCAATTTTACCCGGACCTCTTTCCAATCGTCAGCAATGTATGTTACCCGTCCACCGGTGCCGCGATATGCAGGGAAAAGGTTGAATCCCCACCTGAACCGTTTGCTTTCGAAACTCTCCGGCATCTTCTGAAACGGCTACGTCGGAAAACCGTCAGCCTCCATCACACGTTTTGCCTGACGGATGTGCCGCTTTGAATGTTCGATCAACACAGTGAACGCATCGTCGAGTCTGTATGTGAAAACCGCGAGGAAGGGTGACGTGACGACTGTCTTTTGCCGATCTGCCCTTGCACAAGCCTCAACCTTGCCGTTTACCTCGGCGATATGGTCGACGAAGCGATTCACGATGTCGCCTTCTATTTCGCTTGGCGGAACTATCGATTTAGACGGGGCCTTTGCTTTTTTCGAATCGACCATGACGGCATTCACCAGAAACCGACCGCCCCATCCTGTGAACGGTGACCAATTTTCCCAAAACGAGTTTTTTCTGTTTCCGGAAGCGAGACGGTCAAACTCGGGGTAAAACGATAAGTTGGTCTTGATTATGTGGTCTAGGCATTGGGCAATGCTCCAGCTGTTTTCAGCTGGTTTCCAGTTAAGTTGCTCGCCCGAAAGCGAACCGAACGACTCTCTAGCGTCTTCGGCCACGCGCCGCATTTCCTTTTTGATGAAGTTTATTCGATCGTCCATTTTTCGCCTCCTGCTATTCAAACGCGAAAAACTCACCCTGCTTGTTCGCTTAATTTCTTAACGGCTTTCCTGTCTTCAACATCGCAGCAATTCGTTCCTGTGTCTTTCGTTCACCGCAAAGTGACACAAATGCTTCGCGTTCAAGATCAAGCAGATATTGTTCACTTACGAAGGCAGTGTGATTGATATTACCGCCGCTCATGATGTGTGCAAGCTTCTTGCCGATCAATTCGTCATGCTCCGAGATAAATCCGCCTCGCTTCATCATATGCAGTGCAAGCTTCATCGCGGCCTCGGCCGATTCGCCCATCACCATAATGTCGGTACGCGGAATCGGAGCAACGAAGCCGGCAGAATCGAGATAAAGCACTTCCTGTTTGGCATCTGCGATCAAGCGGTCGCCGTTCATCGATATCGAATCGATATCCCTGAAAAATCCCCAGGCCTTGCCCTCCTGGGCCGACGTTGCGACCTTGCCCATGCCGATCATTTCGAATGTTTTCTTCAAAAACGTCAGCGGATCGGCGTCGGGTGTTCTCGCCGCAGCGTCCATCGAACGCATAGTCATTTCCTTGGTGCCGCCGCCGGCCGGGATTACCCCGACACCGACCTCGACAAGGCCGATATATGTTTCTGCCGCCGCCCGCACACGGTTTCCGTGGATAGCTATCTCGCATCCGCCGCCCAATGTGAGGCCGTACGGCGCGGTCACGACCGGTTTCGACGAATATCGCAGCCGCATTATCGCCTGCTGAAGCGCATGGACCATCATGTTGATGTCGTCCCACTCTTCTTCCTGAGCGGCTAGCAGGAGCATCATGATGTTCGCACCGGCCGAGAAATTACCGCCTTGATTACCGACGACAAGGCCTTTGAAATTCTTTTCGACCTCATCGATGGCAAAGTTGAGCATCGAGACCGTGTCGCCGCCGATCGAATTCATCTTAGAATGAAACTCAAGACATGCGACGCCGTCGCCGAGATCTACGAGCGACGCACCCGGGTTCGATTTGATAACGCCCGTGCGCTCCTTCACCGACCTTAGAACAATGACCCCAGGTCGAGCGGGTATCTCTTTGTACTCGCCAGCAACGAGATCGAAATACCACGCGACCCCGTTCTCATTCTTATAGAACGTCTCGGCTCCTGTATCGAGCATTCTTTCGACGTTCGCGGGCACAGCCTGGCCTTCGGCCCTCATCCGCTCGACCGATTTCCTCAGGCCGATCGCGTCCCAGGCCTCAAAGACCCCGATCTCCCATCCAAATCCCCATTTTATCGCGTTGTCGATCTCGACGATCGTGTCTGCGATCTCTGGAATTCGGTTTGCCGCGTAACGTGATATTCGTGAAGTGGTTTTCCAAAGGAATTCTCCGACACGGTCTTCTCCCCAAACGAGCTTCTTCACTCGCTGAGCCCTGTCGTCGATCGCCTTCGCCGCATCGAGCGAAGGAAATTTCGTCTTGACCTGAGGCTTGTATTCAAAGGTCGTCAGATCGAGCTCAAGTATCTGGCGTTTTCCTTCGGCGTCGGTCGATTTCTTGAAAAATCCGCCTTTGGTCTTATCGCCTAGCAGGTTTTTGTCGAGCAGCGTCTGGATCAACTCAGGCAGCCTAAAGACGTCACGGTCTTCATCATCCGGAACTGCAGGATACAGATTATTGGTGACGTGGGCAGTCACATCGAGGCCAACGAGGTCTGACGTCCTGAAAGTCGCCGATGATGCATGCCCGATCGCTTTGCCGGTCATCTGGTCGACCTCGGTCGGCGTAAAACCCATTGCGATCATCTCGTGAATCGTCGCCATCATCCCGAAAACACCGATCCGGTTAGCGATAAAGTTTGGCCTGTCCTTTGCCGGCACGACACCTTTGCCCAATCGCTGGTCGAGAAAACCTGAAACCGCACAGGCGATCTCGCCGCTCGTCTTTGTGCCTGGGATCACCTCGACCAGTTTCATGTAACGGGGCGGGTTGAAAAAATGTACGCCTACAAAATGCTGTTTGAAATCATCTGAAAATGGTTCGGCGATCGAATCGATCGGAATACCGCTCGTATTCGAGGCGATCACGGCACCGGGCTTTCTGAATTTATCGACCTCGGCAAAAAGCCTGTGCTTTATTTCGAGGTTTTCGACGACTGCCTCGATCACAAGATCACAATCTTTCAGTTTCGCCATGTCATCGGCAAAATTCCCTGTTTTGATCAGCTTTGCGTTGTCGCCCAGCATGAACGGCGCCGGTTTGAGTTTCTTTGAAGCCTCAAATAGCGAGTTCACGATACGGTTACGCACCACTGGCGATTCGAGAGTCAAACCCTTTTTCTCTTCATCGGCAGTCAGTTCGCGCGGTGCGATGTCCAATAACAAGGTCTGTATGCCGGCATTCGCCAAATGCGCTGCAATGCCTGCGCCCATGGTGCCGGCCCCTAAGACTGCGGCTTTTCCGATATTCATATATTCTCCGGATCGATCTGTTGTGTTGAAAGTCCAGTTAGTATAACTGAATGAACATTCATTCAGCAAGCTGATTTCGTATTCCCGATACGAAAAAAGTTGACAATTTCAAAGGTCCGCATTCATAATCGTCGCGTCACCAACAAATAAAGGCTGATCAGATCTTTCGTCCGTATTTCGTTGTAACGGAACGCGTTCATTATCGGTCAGCTTCAATAATGATCCTGGAGAAATATCAATGAGAAAGGTTTCTTGTTTCGTATTGCTGTCCCTGATCTTCTGTATCTCGGCCGCCGCGCAATCGACTGCTGCAAACGGAGCCACATCGGCCGACGATGCCAAACCAAAAACACCAGTCTTTCGTCCGACAAAAGCACAGATCACCCAAGTGCAGGAAATGCTTAAGTCAAAAGGTATTTACAGCGGCTCGGCGACCGGCAAATATGATACTGCCACACGAGCCGCCATTCGCATCTATCAGAAAGACAATGGTCTCAAGTCGACCGGTACGTTGAATCGGGCGACGCTTGAGAAAATGGGCGTCGAACTGACCGACTCGCAAAAGCAGATACCGATCTCGCCGAATTCATATGCGTCAAACGAGACCTCTGAAGCAAAGACCGTGAAAACCGCGGCAACAACCAGCAAGCCGAAGAAAGTCATCTTCAGTGCCACAAAGGGCCAGATCACCGAAGCACAGGAGAAGTTGATTTCGGGTGGAATGCTTAGCGGCGAAGCGACCGGAAAACTCGACCCGGCAACTCGTGCCGGTTTGAAGAAATATCAAGAAATGAATTCGCTAAAGGTAACCGGTACGCTAAATCAGGCAACCTTGGAAAAAATGGGGATCGAACTGACAGAAAAACAGAAAGAGAACGCAACGTCGCAGAACTGAACGTTGAAGAATCGCTCTTTTATCCAGGTGCGGCAGACTGTTGTTCCCGTCTGCCGCTTCATGTTTGATTTAGGATTTCGATCGGTGCAATTCAATATGAAAGCAATTACATTGGTGTTGGCTGTTATTCTTGCTATGGCATCGGTCGCACTCGCTCAGTCGCAGAAAGAGGCTGAACAGATCGAGGTCTCGGTTTTGGCGGTAATGATGAACCAGGCCGCGGCATGGAACCGAGGCGACATCGAGGGCTTCATGGCCGGTTACTGGCGATCCGATGCCCTGGTGTTCGTCTCAGGGGACAAGGTCACACGCGGATGGCAGGCCACGCTGAGCAATTACAAAAGCAGTTACAACACCGCGGCGAAAATGGGCAAACTGGCGTTCACTGATATCGAGGTGACGCCCCTATCAAAGGATTCTGCGGTCGTTCTCGGCAGTTGGGCACTCACGCGTGACGCCGATAATCCAAAGGGTAAGTTTACGCTGATCTTTCGCCGACTGAAAGAGGGATGGCGGATCATCCACGATCACACAAGCTGAGACTGGAATTTGAGCCGAATGAATCGCCCGCGGAGCCGCCGCTTCGCAAATGGCCCATGTTGTGATCCTGAATTTTTCATTGCCGCGACGGTTGTTTGGAACTTTTCATTTCTGCTATCGTTTTCGTCCTTGAGATGAAAAGAGTATTTCTTGCTGCGACTTTCTTCCTTGTCATTTCAGTTCCGACGTTTGGCCAGATTGAGCCTTCGTCAACGAGGGTCATATCTGCCGACCCGTCAGCCGGATTTTTCTACCCGTACTATCTTTTCGTGCCAAAAACGGCGGCACCTGCGGGATCGCAGAAAGTTGAAAAGCCGATCCTGGTCTCGACCAATAATACCGGAACAACGAACGACGATCTTTCGGTTCATGAAGCAAATGTAAAACGAAGGATCGCACAAATGGCGCTGGCTTTCGGCAAACTTGGCGTCCCGATACTCATGCCCGTGTTTCCGCGTTCGAGCTCCGAATGGACGATCTACACACATGCGCTCGACCGCGATACCCTGATCACCGACAAAAAAGAACTAAAACGGCTCGATCTGCAGTTGGCCGCGATGATCGACGACGCTCGAAAACGCCTTGCCGAAGAAAAGATGCCGACCGACCGGCGCGTACTGATCTATGGTTTTTCTGCCGCGGGTATGTTCGCAAATCGATTTGCATTCCTTCATCCAGAACGTGTAAAGGCAGCTGCGATCGGTTCACCGGGCGGCTGGCCGATCATTCCGAAAGGCGAACATAAGAGCCGGATGCTGCGATTTCCGATCGGAACTGCCGATCTCGAAACGGTGGCCGGCAGAAAGCTTAACATCGATCAGTTAAGAAAGGTGCGGTTCTTGATATTCATGGGTGACAAAGACGAAAATGATTCAGTGGTTTTCAAAGATGGATATGAGCCCGAGGACACAGATCTGATCTTTGAGCTTTTCGGCAAGACGCCACTCGAGCGTTGGGCAACAGCAAAAAGGTCTTATGCCGACGCAGAGCTTTCGGCTGAATTCAGGCTATATGCCAATATTGGCCACACAATGACACCCGCTATCATCGGCGATGTTGCGGCGTTTCTCGAGTCAGCGATGCAATGATGTCGAGCACGATTTGAAGGAAGCCTCGGATTGGTCTATATTCCAAGCATCTCACATCAATTTCCGAGGTCTTAAATGAAAAAACTCGCCGTTTTACTTTCGATCGCTCTATTTGCAGTTGCCGGCTATTCTCAGCCTTACTCGATCCAACAATATTTGAGCGTCAAATCTGCCGGTTCACCGGCCTTTGCGCCTGACGGGAAGGCGATGGCCTATTTGACCAACGTGACCGGCACGTCGCAGGTCTGGGTCAAGAAACTGCCGAATGGCGAGACAAAGCAGCTTACGAATTACGACGACAACATCAGTTTTGTCCGCTGGCTCGAGGACGGGACCGGGCTCATTTTCGGCAAGGCCCGCGGCGGTGACGAGAATACACAATTCTTCTGGATGAAGCCGGACGGCAGTGGTGTCCGCGCATTGACGAACGACCCAAAGGTACGACACAACTTCGGCTTTGTTTCCAGAGACGGAAAATGGATCGTTTATGCCTCAAACAAACGCAACCGCAGCTATTTCGATATCTATGCAATGGAGATCGCGACCGCGAAAGAAGAACTTCAGTACCAGCAGGACGGCAATAATAGTGCCGTTGCGGCAAATGCTGACGGCACAAAACTGATCATTTCGAGGTCGGGCGGCGAGCTCAGTCTCGACAACAATCTTTATTTGGTCGACGTTCGGTCGAAGATCGAGATCTTGCTGACGCCGCACGAAAATTCGGCCCAATTCGGCGATGCCGGTTTCCTTCCCGACGGCAAATCGCTTCTGTTCGCGCATAACGATAATCGCGAATTCTATAGCCTGGCGAATTTGCGGCTCAGGAACGCGGCGAATGCTAACGATTGGAGACCGGACAATCGCGAGGTCAGAATTCTCGACGACACACAGTGGGATGTCAGCGACGTAGCATTGCCGGATGCGGCAGCTCGGTTTGCATATGTGATCAACCGCGAAGGTTTTTCTGAAGTCTTTATTCAAGACATCGAAACGGGCGGAAAGCCGCTGATCACGACATTCCCGAAGAAGCCGACAAAGGTCGCTCTCCCGGCGCAGGGTCTTGTCGGCGGGGTCACATTCTCGAAAGACCAGACCAAACTCGCATTTTCATTCAGTTCGTCGAAGAACAACGGTGATATATGGCTTTATGACATCGGCACAAAGAAACTCGCGCAGATAACCGAAAGCGACCGTGCCGGGATCGATCCGAGAACATTCGTAACGCCGGAGCTTGTTAAATTCACCACGTTTGACGGCAAGGAGATCCCGGCATGGTATTACCCGCCGCAGGGCGTGGAATATCTCAAGATGCGAAACCAGCCGAAGCGCACGTTCGCTTTCTCCAAAAATCTTGGAACACGCCTGCAGGCGGCAAAGGTCCCCGTCATAGTCTCCGTCCACGGCGGGCCAGAAGGTCAATCGCGTCCGGGATTCAATCCGTTGTTCCAATATTACCTTTCTCGCGGTTACGCCGTACTAGACCCGAATGTCCGCGGCTCGACCGGTTACGGTAAGACCTACACACACCTCGACGACGTCGAGAAGCGCGAAGATTCGGTGAAAGATCTTGCCGCCGCACATGAATGGCTGGTCACTAAGGGTGGAGCTGATCCGAAACGCATCGCCGTTATGGGCGGAAGCTACGGTGGCTATATGACGATGGCCGCGATCACTCTATATCCAGACCTTTGGGCTGCGGCCGTGAATACGGTGGGCATTGTAAATTGGGAAACATTCTTGCAGAACACTTCCGGCTATCGCCGCCGCCAGCGCGAGGTCGAATACGGCAGGCTTGATCGCGATATCGAGTTCTTACGCCGCGTTTCACCCATCCGCAAGATCGACAAGATCAAGGCACCGCTTTTCGTCATCCACGGTAAGAACGATCCGCGAGTGCCCTACACCGAGGCCGAGCAGGTCGTTGATGCTCTGAAGAAACGCAACGCGATCGTCGAATACAAGCTATACGACGACGAAGGCCACGGCATCTCAAAACTGAAAAACCGGCTCGATCTTTATCCGCTCGTTGCCGATTTTCTCGACAAATACATGAAATGATCAGGCTGTATGGCCTCGATATAACGAGTAAAGGCAGTTCAACGACCGTTTTCAGTCGTTCACCTGCGATATTGATATTTCCTTGTGGGTTGCGTTGGATTCGCGTGCGCCGTCAAGAACTTTTTGGATCGTTACGCCGTCAGCAAATGTCGCGGCGTGTTCGATACTGTGATTTCCGGTCATGATCGCTTCGACGATCTTCGGTGCGAACGCCATGAACCCGCTCGGGAATCCGGATTCAAATATCCCGTCAATGCTTGGTGGATACTCGACCTCGACTGCGGACCATTCGCTTTCTCCGCGTTTCGCAACAAAAATATCTCCACGATGCCCGACCCGCATCCAGCCATCGCTACCGACAAACTCGATCTGATTCAGATATGTCGGCCCTTCGATCATCGAAACTGAGATAAGCCCGGTCGCATCTTCCGTCAGATCGCCATCAGCGAACCGCAGCAGCATATTCGCTTCGTCATCGGTGGTGACGTCTTTTAAGCCCTCACCGAACGGCCTTTGTTTGACGTGCGTATGCAACTGGCAGATCACACTGGAAATTTCTGTGCCGAGAAACCATATGAGTGAATCGATCACGTGAGAATTGATCGCACCCAAGGCTCCTCCGCCGAAGGTAATGTCTGACCACCAATCCCACGGCTGCGTCGGGTCGCCGCGGTGCGGTGCCTGAAACAGATATTTCGCATGCTTGACCTTACCGATCGCCCCTTGCTTCAGCATTCCCTTCGCCTTTAGCCTCCCAGGCAGGAATCGCAGTTCGTGGTCGATCAACGCAAGCACACCTGCCTTGGTTGCAGCGGCTGCCATCTCCTCTGCCTCCGCGACGTTCATCGCCATCGGCTTTTCGGCGAGAATGTGCTTGCCACACCCGAGAGCAAACAAGGCCATTTCCTTATGCAGGTTCGGCGGAGTGGTGATGCAAACCAGATCCACCGCATCGTGTTCGACCGTTTCGCGCCAGTCGTCGGTGTAATGAGCGATGCCAAAATCTGCGGCCGTCGCGCGGGCATTTGCGATCGTGCGGCTTGAGACCGATACGATATCGGCATTCTCGCACGCCAGAAACGCCGGGATCTGTACTCTCCTCGCAAACCCGGCACCGATAATCCCAATACCTACTTTCTCTTTCATTATGAGAATTAAGACATATCCGTTAGGCAAAAACAAAAATCGCCGGTTTTAAGCCGACGATCCGGGTTTCGAATTGTGGAGCATGGGTCAATTACCGCCAAGCTCGAGGCTGGGTTCCGCAGCCTTCTTTCGTTTACTGCCGTAGCGTAGAAAATGGTCGTAAGCCTCGCGATCTGCATTGCTGATATCGACGATTTCGGCACCGATCAAAAATCTCTCGCTCGAAAGATGCAGCCCGACACGCTCATAACGCCGCCCGATGATCGTCATCTTGACCTTTCCGCCCGGCAGATCGATCTCGGCGTTAAGCCTGCGATCCTGGCCAACAAGATAATTTTCGCGAACGCGGATCGACGAGACAACGAAGCCGATCCCTGATCGGCTAAGGTCAAACGTCTCTCCAGTTATGTAGATCGAGTCGCTCGAGGACCGAAGCTTACCGGTTGTGAGTGTCGGGGCAAAGACGATTTTGATCGGAGCATTGTGCTTTCTTCGGGCGGAATGCGACCTTTCTGCGAAAATCCCGGTGATTTTTCCGATTAGCTCTCTGATCATCTTTTCTTGCTCGGTTACATGATGATTAACGCCGTAATGCAGGTCACTTCAGTGGCTGCCCTTTTTTGTCCGCGGACGTGACACGCGGTGTTCCGTCCGAAAGTTTCAGTAGATACGAAATCCGGCCGGTCTTGCCGTAAACCGCGGGTGTCGCTGTCGCCTGATAGGTCCGGCCTTCGTTCCCAAGTTCGACGGCATAGACATAGCCCGTCGACTCGCTCGTCTCGATGTCGGCAGGCAGGAACCCGACGCCTATGAGAGTTTTGATATCGCCATAGCGGCCGTGATTTTGCAGCGAATGTGCCATCTGGGCCTTCGCGATACGCTCGAGCATTTTTCGGGCTTCTTCCTGATGCGTATCGATCTTGAGCGCATAGAAGTAGTTCTTCCCTTCCCGCTTTATCTTTTTCTCGGTTTCCGCGTCGACGCTGAGGATTATCCAGTGATCGCCCGAACGCTTTAGCTCGAGTTGTTGAAGTTCCAGCTTTTCGTCGTCCGCACTCGGCAACTTTGCTGTTACTGTTGCGTTGTCGCCCGAGACTATTTCACCGTTTATTTCGATCTCGGCCGGAATCAGCTTTGCGATCGCTTCGAAATCAACGGCAAATTCTTTCAGCTCTTCGTCCGTGAGGCCTTCGATAGCAGGTTTCAAATTGGTCAGATGGATCGCTTCCCTGATCCGCTTCTCGCGAAGCTTGGCGTAAAATACCCGAACCGTATCGGCCGGAGAATTCGGGAGGATCTCGATCGTCGCACCTCTTGGCGACATCGCTACCGGCTGGCTTGCAACCTTCTTCTGCGCTTCAGCGAGCGCGGCTTTTTCGATCTCAGCTTCTGACGCCGCGACCGAACAGCTCAGAGCCATTAGGCTCGAGACACCGATCGACACAACAAGGAAAAAGGGCTTCATCAACTTTGGATACATCAAGTATTGACTCCGAGGGTAATGATCAATTCGCCGAACGATATTTGGCAGAATGCCCTTTAGGTGCCAAGGGCAAAGTTTGCCTCCGGAAACGGCGTGCTGGAAGCAAAAAAGGGAAAAAGACACGCCGTTGGGATTATAGCGTGTCTTTTATAAAAAGGTAAAACAAAATTTCAAAAGGTGTAAATTTTGTTTAATCCGACGGTAACGCCGTTTCCTCGTCTTTTTTGCCGAAGATCAGGTCGCGACCAGCAAGATACAAGAAGCCGGCAAGCACTGCAAATGGCAACAGCCCGAGAAGGTCGGCCCATGGGCCGTCATAGAATGGATTGTTTGCCTTGGCCCATTCGCTCAACGTTTCGACGAATCCGCCAAAATATACCGCCGAAAGAGCAATAAGGATGCCTGCCAATGCACCGCCCGCAATATAGCCCGACGCAAGCAAAACGCCTGAGCTCTTGTCGGTTTCAGCGATAAACTCCTCTTCCGTCAGATCTTTATCGCGCAATTTTCGCTTGAGATATTTATCCACGCCCCATCGGACCAGCCCGCCAAAGAAGATCGGCGACGATGCGGAGATCGGCAGATAAAGCCCGACAGCAAACGCCAGCGACGACACGCCGCAGAGTTCAAGAGTGACTGAGATCATTACGCCGAGCAGGACGAGCGCCCAGGGCAGCTGTTGGCTCAATATACCCTTGATGATATAGCTCATTAGTGTCGCCTTCGGCGCCCGGTATTTTTCGACCTGCTGATAGACGGGATTTCCGTCCGCATCAATGCCGGTTTGTGCTTCTTTGATAACACCGTTTATGCCCGGATCTACGAGGTATGCGGGCTTGCCCTGCATGTTTATCAGATACTTTCCGGCCGGCCCGAGGTTCGCGTCGGTGTTATGCCAAACGCGGTAATTTGCTTTGTCCTTTTCGCCAAAATACCCGCCGACGGTCTCTGACCTGAAATTGCTGCCTTCACGGACAAGGTCTTGTTCCGATACCCGAAAATCCGCCGCGAATGCTGTTGGTTCGACAGTCTGGTAGACCGAAGACGAGTCGTTGAGCTGGATAAGGATCGGCCCAAGTAGGAGTGCCGAGGCGAGAGCTCCGATAAGTATAGCCGACTGTTGTTTCCACGGAGTTCCGCCGACCCAAAAACCCGTTTTCAGGTCCTGAGAGGTCGTGCCGCCATTCGAAGCGGCGATGCAAACGATGCCGCCAACGCTGAGAGCTGTAACGAAATAGGGGTCGGCCGCCGTCCAGCCGAGCAGCAAAAATGCCAGCGAAGTAAAGAGAAGCGTTGCGACCGTCATCCCCGATATCGGGTTCGACGAAGAACCGATCTCACCCGTCAGCCTTGACGATACCGTCACGAACAGGAAACCGAGAATTATGATCAATATTGCCCCAAGAATGTTCATCTTGAGAGCCGGCAGGAATGTTATCACCACGATAAGGGCCAGAATGCCGCCGATCACCCATTTCAATGAGATATCCTGCTCGGTTCGCGGGATCGCAGTGGTATTCTTCTCTCCGTTCTTGCCGTTTTCCCGCTTCGCCTGCATATCGGCGATGCCGCCGCGAATGCCGTGCCATATCGTAGGCAGCGACCGCACCAGGCTGATGATGCCGCCTGCTGTCACGGCTCCCGCACCGATGTAAAGAATGTATTCGCTCTGTATGCTTCCGGCGCCTTCGATCGGCATGTCCTTGATCAGCGTCCGTGCCGGTGCGAGCGGAGCGGCGAGGGCATCGCCGAAGAATCTGATCATCGGGATCAGAACAAGATAGGCAAGGGCACCCCCGGCAAACATGATGCCGGCGATCCGCGGGCCAATAATGTACCCGACACCGAGCAAGGCCGGATTGTTCTCGAGCGAAACGCTGCCGCCCTTGAACGGTTCGTTGAACTCCTTGGTCGGGTATTCGCGCCAGCCGCTAAAGACCTTCATCACGATGTTGTAGAGAAAGCCGATACCGAAGCCGGCGGCAATTATCAGACCGCCATTCGTGTCTGCCGCCTCGCCCTTTTTTGCGATCTCGGAATGCGCTTTCGATTCATCTGAAGCGCTTGCTATCAGCACCTGCGCACAAGCCGTGCCTTCCGGGTATTTCAGCAGGCCATGCTGGTCGCGGATAAGCGCACGCCGCAGAGGTATCATCATCAAAATGCCGAGCAGCCCGCCGAGAACTGCGACCATCGTCACCCGCCATACTTCGAGGTCAAACCCGAGTATCAATATCGCCGGCATTGTCACGCCGAGACCGAAAGCGATCGATTCGCCTGCAGATCCCGTCGTCTGAACAATGTTGTGCTCAAGGATGGTTGCATCACGAGCACCGAGTTTCGATAGTATCCGGAAAAGCGTGATCGAGATCACCGCGACCGGTATCGAAGCCGAGACCGTAAGCCCGACCTTGAGCACCAGATACAACGAGGAGGCGCCGAAGACGATCCCAAGCAGTACGCCGACGATCAGTGGCCCGGGCGAGAACTCGCGGAGGTTCGTAACCGAATCGGGAATATATGGCTTAAAATTCTCGAGAAATGGGTTCTTCATAAGGGTTCACGGTTTTGAACTTTTTCCCCGCAACTATACGCCCCATTCTCAATTATCTGCAAATCGGCTAAACTCACAGAAACCTTTCAGCGGAGTTACCAATAGATGAAACACCAATCTGCGCTTTTCTGCATGAACCGATCTTGCTTCACCCTGCGATTGCTCTTTGGCTGCAGGTCAGCCGGCGATCGACTTAAAACCCGTTCTTCGCGAAGTGCGGTCCTGACGATCGCGGCTTTGCGGCTCTGCGGGATATTTCTAGCAGTAACGATCGCCGCCGTCTCACAGGTCCCGACGCCGAAGGACGTACTCGGCTTCACGCCTGGTGATGACCGAAAGCTCGCCAGTTGGGCCCAGGTTGTCGACTATTTCAAAAAGCTCGACGCCGCCTCCGATCGGATGATCTTCGAAGAGATCGGCAAGACCACGATGGGTGCACCGTTCGTCTATGCGACCGTCAGCTCGCCCGAGAATATTAAAGACCTCGAGAAATACAAAGGCATCAACGACAAACTTGCCGACCCGCGTTGGGAATTGACATCAAGCTCGATACCACGAGATCGCGTTCGGCGATATATCGCCGATGGCAAGACCATTGTCCTGATCACGTTCGGCATCCACTCGACCGAGGTCGGCTCGACCCTATCGTCGATGCTCATCGCCCACCGGCTGCTAAGTTCCGACGAGCCCGAGATCAAAAAGATCCTCGACAACACGATCATCCTGCTCGTCCCGAGCCTGAACCCTGACGGCGTCGACATCGTAAAGAATTGGTACGACAAAACGCTCGGCACGCCGTACGAAGGCACCAATCCGCCCGAGCTTTATCACAAATACGTCGGCCACGATAACAATCGCGACTGGTACGCCTTCACGCAGGTCGAAACGCAGCTAACGGTCGATAAGATCCACAACGTCTGGCACCCGCAGATCGTCCACGACGTCCACCAGCAGGGAGCGAACGGAGCCCGGCTCTTCCTGCCGCCATATATGGACCCGGTCGAACCGAACGTGCCCAAACAGATCGTCGAGGGCTACACGGAACTTGGGCATTGGATGGCCAACGACCTCCGCAAGAAAGGCCTGCAGGGGATAACGACCGGAACGACCTACGACGCATGGACACCCGCACGCGCCTATTCGCACTACCACGGCGGTGTGAGAATCCTCTCAGAGACCGCATCCGCACGGCTCGCCACGCCGATCACCGTCAAGTTCGAAGACCTCCGCGGTGCCTCCGGCGGGCTCGACGCGAAGAAGGAGTCCGACAAGTTCGGCCCGCTCTGGAAAGGCGGCGAATGGAAACTCCGCAACATCACCGACTACATGACCTCCGCCGCGTTCTCGCTGCTCACCCACGCTAGCGACAACCGCGAACGCTGGCTCTCGAGGTTTTATGAGATCGGGAAAGAGGCGGTCCGGCCGAGGAAGGATGGGGAGTTGACTGGTTTTGTCCTGCCCTTTGATAAGTCAGATTCGAACGCAAACAACTTCTTCGAGCATATTAGACTTGTAAAGCTGCTTGAGCGGGCCGGCGTCGAAGTAGAGCGGCCGAAGGCGTTTAAGGTTGGCACGGGCGAGTATCCCGAGGGCTCAGCGGTGATCAGAATGGATCAGCCCTATGCGAACTTCGCAAAGGCCATATTGGAAAAGCAGACGTATCCGGATCTGAAAGGTGCACAGGGAATGCCAATCGCCCCGTACGACGTCACGGCTCATACATTGCCACTGCTGATGGGGGTAACCGCGACTGCGGTCTATGAGAATTTCTCTACGGAACCAGCCTTACAACACGGTAGGGGGTCAGGCGGAGGCTGTACTAATCCGCCGACCTACTTAATTTACAAATCATATCCTCCTTCGATGGACGAGGGCTGGACACGGTGGCTCGTTCAGCCGAGCCAGGGTTACAAACCTCGTTGCTCAAATTTCCTTAGTCTCGTAGATCAGCAGATCCGAAACGATACCTTTTTCAATTCGCGGGCGATCATCTTCCCCGACCAGTCCGCCAACCAGATCCTCAACGGCTACGCGAAAGGCTCGATGCCGGATGAGTATGTGGGCGGAGTTGGGAAAGAAGGCGTTGAGAATTTGAAAAAGTTTGTCGAGGCGGGCGGGACGCTTGTGTTCCTGAACGAATCGTCGCGGTTCGCGATCGAGCAGTTCAACCTGCCGGTCAAGGACGTCACCCAGGGCCTTCCGCGAAAGGAGTTCTACATCCCCGGCTCGATCCTCCGCACCGAACTCGACCTCTCGCACCCGATCGCCAAAGGAATGCCCCAGCAGTCGATCGCCTGGTTCGAAGACAGCCCGGCATTTGAACTGCTTTCCGGGCAAGGGAGCGGTATAGGCGCGGGGATGTCTCTCACCGCGTGGCAAAAGCCCGACGTCCGCATCATCGCGTCCTATCCGAAAGACCCAAAACAGATCCTTCTTTCAGGCTGGGCTCTCGGAGCCGAAAAGCTCGCAGGCAAAGCGGCTCTCGTGGAGTTCACCGTCGGAAAAGGCAAGATCGTCCTCTTCGGCTTCCGTCCGCAGTACCGCGGCCAAAGCCTGGCGACCTTCCCGCTGCTGTTCAACGCAATATCGCAATAGCGGCGTTTTCGGTGTATTATGTCTGCGATCGTTCACCAACCGAATTGAGGAGAAGCCCTGAATGGACTTTATTTCGAGCACGAATCTATTGTTGCTTTTTGCGATAATTGGCGGCGTCGGATTTGTGTTTTTGCTGGCATCGCTCGTCCTCGGCGACATTTTCGAGATGTTCGGCGGCGAAGCGGATCTCGGAGGCGACAGCGGTGTTGATTTTGGGTTTCTCGATAGCCGCGTGATCGCCGTCTTTATCACGGCATTTGGCGGATTCGGATCGATCGCCGTTTGGTCCGGATTTGGTGCGGTCGCAAGTTCGATCGCCGGTCTGCTCGGCGGTGTCGTGTTCGGTGGTGTCGTTTCGGCATTCGGCCGCTTCCTGGTCGGCCAGCAGGCCTCGACAACCGTTACCGACTCAGATCTGGTCGGGCGAACGGCACAGGTCACGGTCACGATCAAACCCGGCGAGCTCGGCCAAATTACGACCCGCGTCGGGGACGAACGCGTCGAAAAGCTTGCCCGGACGTCTAGCGGCGGAGAGGTCCGGCCCGGATCCGTCGTTAAAATAACGGCCGTGGCCGGCGACTCGGTGATCGTCACTGAGGAATCTTCTGAATAGAGCCCGCCGCGGCATTTACGATCTTAAGCCCTTTACCTGAGGAATATTGCTATGGACCTTTTGTTTGACTACTCGACGCTGCTGATACCGATCGTGATCCTTGTGATCGTCGTTGCGGCCCTGATCGCATTGATGCTGATCAGCCGCAATTATATCAAGGTGTCGCCAAATCAAGCGGCCGTAATTTCGGGCCGCAAACGAAAACTTGCCGATGGCTCGATCGCCGGTTATCGCCTGGTTCGCGGCGGTGCGACGCTCGTCTTTCCGTTTCTTGAAAAGGTCGAGTATCTGGATCTAAACGTAATTACCGTCCCGCTCGCAACCTCGCGTGCTTACACGGTGCAGGGCGTACCGGTCAGCGTAAAAGCAGTCGCAAACGTAAAGATAAAGGGCGACGACACGTCTCTGAGATCGGCGGCGGAACGCTTTCTGGGCATGCCGCAAGAGCAGTTTCATCGGCTCGTTTTCCAGACGCTTGAGGGCCACCTTCGTGCGATCCTCGGTACGCTCACCGTCGAAGAGATCAACAACGACCGCCAGTCTTTCGCGCAAAAGCTCACCACCGAGGCCGCCGGAGACCTCGAGAAAATGGGTATCGGGCTCGATGCTCTGACGATCCAGGAAATATCCGATGAAGAAGGCTACCTCGACGCGCTCGGCAAACGCCGCACTGCCGAAGTAAAACGCGATGCTGAGATCGGCCAGGCCGAGGCAAATCGCGATTCCAAGATAAAGGCCTCGCTTGCTCTGCAAGAGGGCGAAAAGGTCCGGCTTGAGACCGAAGCCCAGATCGCCCAATCGCAACGCGAGACCGAAATACAAAAGGCGCAAGTGCAGGCCGAGATCGAGGCCGAACGTGCAAAAGCGAGCCAGGCCGGTCCGCTCGCCGACGCCAAGGCCCAGCAGCAGGTGACCGCCGAAGAAGTTCGCGTCGAAAAGGTCCGGACGCAGGAAATGATCTCTGTTCAGGAACAGGAGGTCATGCGCAAAGAGAAAGAACTCGAGGCGACCGTCGTCAAGCAGGCCGAAGCCGACCGTAAAGCCGCGGTTCTTCGTGCCCAAGGCCTGCAGGAAGCAGCGATCCTCGAAGCCGAAGGCCGCAAACAGGCGCAGATCGCCACCGCCGAAGCCGAGGCTCAGACACTCGAACGCGAGGGACAGGGCCGCGCAGCCGCGGTCGCCGCCGAGGGCAAGGCAGAAGCAGAAAAGATACGCGCCGTCGGCCTCGCCGAAGCCGAGCGTCTCCAGGCAAAAGGCTTGGCCGAAGCAAAAGCGATCGAGGCACAGGGCCTTGCCGAAGCCGCCGCGATCAAGGAGAAGGCGGCCGCGTGGCGCGAGTTCAACGATGCTGCCCGCCTTCAGACGATCCTCGAAAAGCTGCCCTCGATAATCGAATCGTCGGCACCGGTATTTCAGGCCGTCGCGCAGCCGCTTGGCAATATCGACAAGGTCGTGATGATCGATCAGGGCGGCAACGGCGACGGTCACCAGAGCGGCATCAATCGTTTTGCTCAGACCGGCCCGACCGTGATCTTCTCGCTGCTTCAGCAGCTTCAGGCGCTCGGACTTAATTGGCCCGATGTTCTTGCGCAGCTTGGAATCGAGCAAACCGGTGAGAAAAGCGTTTCCCCGACAAAAGAATCGCCAAAGACGGCACCGCCTCCGCCGCCGAAACCGGTCGCCGATTAGCCAAGTCAAAAAAGCGGAAGCTCAGCTTCCGCTTCGTTTTTGCCAGCCCATCGACCATCAGTCGCGCGTTTCGGGTCGATTATCTCGTTTCGCCGTGCTAGTCTCTATCCTTTCGTACAATGAGGGAAGAGATAAGAGAAACACGTCTGGAAAATGGCCTGACGATCCTGACCGATAAGATGGCCGGTGTCCGATCGGTGACACTCGGGTTCTTTTACAGGGTCGGGTCGCGTCACGAACCGCTCGAACTGAACGGGATATCACATTTCATCGAACACACGGTCTTCAAGGGCACAGAACGCCGTTCAGCCCTAGAGATCGCCGTTGAGACCGATCGGCTCGGGGGCAATCTTGATGCCTTCACCACACACGAAGATACGGCTTTTGCGATGAAGATCATAGATGACCGCTTTGATCAGGCGTTCGACCTCATCGCCGATATGCTGACCTCTCCGCGATTCGACGAGATAGATCTCGAAAGCGAGCAGCGCGTGATCATCGAAGAGATGAAGATGATCGAGGACTCGCCCGAAGAATATCTCGGTGATATTTTTCATTGCGCATTCTTTCCCGACCATCCGCTCGGGCTTTCTATCGCCGGAACGCCCGAAACCGTAAAACAGTTTGGCAGCGCAATGACGTCTGAATATCACCGGCGCTCCTTTTGCCCGTCGAATTTGGTCATTACGGCCGCGGGCAATATCTCGCATGACCGATTGGTCGAACGCGCTTCTGCGATGGATCTTCAAAGGTTTGCCGCGAACGAAACGCCGAACCCTTTCGACATCGCATTGCCCTCAGCTGCCGCCCCGATCATCGTCGAGCACAGATCGGAACTCGAACAGGCGCATCTTATAATCGCGTCGCCTTTTGTTAACGCCCGGGACGATCGCCGTTACGCTGCCGATCTGCTGACAAATATCATCGGCGGCGGCACCTCAAGCCGTTTATGGCAAAAGGTTCGTGAGGAACGCGGCCTCGCCTACAGCGTCGGCTCATCTGCAGTGCTTTTCAGCGACTGCGGAATGTTCTCGGTTTCGGCCGGAACGTCGCCCGAACAGGTCGGCGAGGTAGTGGATATTGTCATCGATGAGATGCGCTCGATCGTCAGGAACGGCATCCGCGCCGAAGAACTTCAGCTGATGAAAGATCAGGCTCGGGCCTCGGTCCTCCTCGGCCTTGAGGATTCTGCCACGCGTGCAGCGACGCTCGCTCATATGGAGATGACGCACGGCCGCCAGATACCGCTTGAAGAATCACTCGCGAAACTTGCTGCGATCACGATGGACGACATTGTCGCGATCGCACGCGATTCTTTTCAGACCGAGGCCGTTGCATTCGCTGCCATCGGCGACTTTAGTGACTTTAAGATCGACCGTGACCGACTCACGATATAGCGCTTCAATCCCCGACATTTCAGGCCTTGCATTTAAGTAGAAAAGTAGTATGTTTCCGCTGGAGGCGTTCGTATGACCACAAAGCGGTTATTCCTCTACTTGTTCATTGCTTCAGTCTTGCTTAGCGCGATCATCGGCATCGGTGTAATGCTGTTCGGCGATTTTGGCGAGTTTGAGACCAAGATCATGATGACAACGCTGACGGTCACGGTGACAAGTGTCCTCGGCCTCGCATGCGGCGCATGCTTAGAAGCAGGAAAGGGCCGCATTATACCGATCGCGGGTATCGTTTTCGCGGTGATATCGGGTGCTCTCTGGTTGATCATGCTGTGGAGCGCTTTCGACACCAAAGCCCATAATTTTCCGCATTTCGTGATGTCCGCGACGCTGCTGGCATTTGCCTGCTCGCACGTCTCGCTTCTATCGCTTGCAACGCTCGACCGCCGGTTCACCTGGTCGCTTATCGCCGTCCACGTATTTGTCTGGTCACTCACGGGCCTGACGTTGTGGGTCATCTGGGCTCACATTGACCCATCGGAGACGATGCTTGCCCGCATCATGGGAGTGCTTTCGATAGTAGTTGCCGCACTCACGGTTGTCACGCCGGTCTTTCACCGTCTTAGTGCGGGTGACGATGATCTCGCGAAGATCGACGCTGAGATCGAGAGATTGAAAGTCAAGGTCGTCGAACTCGAGGAAAAGCGAAATGCTTCACTCGTTCGCGAACGGCCAGAGGACGATTCAAGATCAGAGGTCAGTTAGCGTAGTCGATCGGGTCGGCTATGCCCGCTTGTTCGAACCCGCGGAGTCTAAGTGCGCACGAATCGCATGTTCCGCAGGCTTGCTCCGAGCTTCGGTAGCATGACCATGTAAGATGCAGCGGGGCATTCAGGCTGACCGCCTTTCTTACGATCTCAGCCTTGGAGAAATGGATGATCGGCGTCCGTATCTCGATGCAGGATTCGGGCCTTGTTCCGGTGTCGATCACCTTTTGGAACGCCTTGTAAAACTCCGGCCGGCAATCCGGATAACCGCTCGAATCTTCCGCGACCGCGCCGATGTAGATACTCGTCGCGCCGATCGCCTCGGCCCAACTCGTCGCTATTGCAAGCATGTTCGCGTTGCGAAACGGCACATAGCTCGTTGGGATCTTCGTCGAATCAAGATCGGCCTCAGAAACATCGATACTGGGATCCGTTAATGACGAGCCGCCGATCTCAGCCAGATACTCGATCGAAACGTCCAGACGGATCGCGACGTCGTAGTGATCCGCTATCTCATTGAACGCCCGGCGTTCGCGTTCCTCCGTCCTCTGGCCATAAGAAATGTGTAGCATCGCCAACTCGTCATTCTCGGCCGCAGCCATTGCCGCCGTAACGCACGAATCCATCCCTCCTGACACAAGAACGATCGCTGTCACCTGGCAAGCCCTTCCTGTAATATCTGCGACAACCGCCAGATCAGTTCGTTGCCCATGTCGTCCATTATGTATTGTACGACCGGCATATCATCGACGGTGATCGCCATTGCAATACGGCCTCGGCGGGTATAGACGATTCCAACGTCCGATCGCAGACGGTCAAGCGAACCTGATTTCGAGGCGACCGGCACGGTATCAAGCGCATTCCGGCCGATGCCGTCTTTGTAATGCTGTCGTCTGAGGATGGCGATCATCTCTGCAGAAGCCTCTTTCGAAACGACCTCGCCGCGCTCGAGCATTTCCAACAACCTCACCATATCTTTTGGGGACGATCGGCCGATACCAAAAAGCTTGTTCAAGGGTTCGTCATACGCCTTCGCATCGCCTCCGCCGCCGACCTTGCGCAGGGACAATGTGTCCTTCAGGCCGAGTTTTGCCATATGGTCGTTCACCGCGTTGCTTGTAACTTTGTCCAGCACTATGTTCGTCGCCGTATTGTCCGACAAGACGATCATCAGATTGGTCGCGGTTCTCAGATCGATCTTCGAACCATCAGTGAATTCACCCAGGATGCCTGAACCGCCGACCTTATTTTGTTTGCTGATTACGATCTCATCGGTCCAGGCGATCTTGCCCTCGGCAACCTGCCGAAATACCTCGGTCATTATCGGCAGCTTTATAGTGCTTGCGGTACGGACCTGTTCATCCGACCGCAGGCCGTAATCCTTTCCCGTGTCGAGGTTCTTCGCATAGATCCAAACCCTGCCCTTGAAATCACCGATCGCGGCTTGGACTCTTGCGTCGATCGACTGCGGTGCGGCAGATCCAGGCCTCGATTGAGCAGAACCGATCGAACTCAGGATCCCTAAGATAGCGACTAAGCAAGTTGATCTCCAGACATTCATATTTATATAGATCGTACGTTGGGACGTGAAATTCAAACGCCTCTCGCGTCCGCTCCCCAGATGTATTTATGCAATTGAAGATTCAGGCGTACCCTTAACTGGCTGCGAGAAACGGCCTCCGCGATCTCGGCAAGATTCTCAATGCCGTAAACCGGCGATATCAAAACGTTTTTCGCCCGGGTCTCAAGTGCGTATTTAGCTATAATGTCCTTCGCATACTCCCAATCCGCAAGATCTGCGACGACAAACTTCACCTCATCCTTGTCCTGCCGAAGCCATTCCAGGTTCGGCCAGTGGTTTCTGTCGGACTCGCCCGAAGCGGGGCATTTTACGTCGAGAATGATACTTGCACGCGAATCGACCATTTCCGTTGACACGAAACCGCCGGTCTCGATCAGAACCTCATAATTCCGATTGCAAAGCGAAGTGATGAACGAAAATACATTGTTTTGAGCTAGCGGCTCACCGCCGGTGATCTCGACAAGGTTGCATCCGAATTCGTCGAGCCGTGTCAGTATCGCCTCGAACGACATCCTTTCGCCGCCTGTGAAAGTATATTCGCTGTCGCACCAGACACACCGCATCGGGCAGCCCGTCAGCCGGACGAATGAACACGGACGGCCGGCATGCGACGACTCGCCCTGAATCGAAAGGAATATTTCGGTTATTCGAAGCTCGGTCAAAATTGCTGACTAGCTTAGCACAAATGGCGGTTTCAAAATTAGAAGGGCCTACGCAGAATTGCTTTCAATAGCTCCTTATGTCTGCAACACCGAACTTTACCTCACGAACGTATTCGGGTTCGGGCGGCCGGTGGCGGCATCGATCGGGATGATCTGTGTGCTCGAGGCCGAGCCGAGCATGAACCACGTCGCCGATGTGACGGCCTGGCCACCGCAGCACCGCTCTCGGCCTATCTACGCCCGCCGATTTAATATTACATGGGCCCATTGCAGATCATGAAAATCGCTGCAGATCGCGCAGATCGGCAATTGATCTGGCTGCGACATGGTCCAAGATCGAGGTGTGAGAGTTGAACGGAAAATTTGGCGGATGAAATACGCCTCGATTTCACGTGTTTCAGCCGCAAAGTTTGTTTCATGGAAACACACGTACTCCGCGGTGAAACGAAACAAGCAAAACACCGACGCTGCTATCGTTGGTAATAGATCAACAGCGGGCCGTCCATACTTTTATCGACCGATTCACTTCATTGTAGTCGCCGCTCTTTGCCGCTTTCTCAGTTTCAGATACACTTCCGTTATATGCGACAGCAGCTAAAACGATTCATCGAGCAAATGGAGAAGAACTCCATCGCCATTTTCCCAGCCGCACACGAGGTAACGCGGAGTTATGATACGGAGTTCAAGTTTCATCAAGATCCGGATTTCTATTATCTGACTGGCTTCCCCGAGCCTGATGCGATCGCGGTTGTCGACCCCCAGAATTCAAAGTCGCCATACACGCTCTACGTCCGTCCGCGCGATCCGTTGATGGAGACATGGTACGGCCGCCGCGAGGGAGTCGAAGGAGCAGTAAAGAATTATGGCGCCAACCGAGCAATTTCGATAGATAGGTTTGCCGCCGATCTACCTAAGATCCTTGATGGTCGCGAAAAACTCTATTACCGCTTTGCGGTCGATAAAGCACTTGACCAGCAGATCTTGCAGTACCTTTCGGGCCAGCGTGTGCGCCGGCTAAAGACCGCTTATCCGCCGCATACGATTATCGACCCGACGATCATTACCGGCGAGATGCGTCTCCATAAATCGCCCGAAGAGATAGAACTGATGCGGGTCTCGGCCAACATCGCCGCCGACGCACATATTTTGGCGATGAAAAAGGTCAAACCTGGAATGAACGAGGGTCAGGTCGAAGCCATGATGGAAGCGTTTATGAAAGACAAAGGTGCGTCGGGCGTCGCTTACAACTCGATCGTCGGCGGCGGAGCTAATGCGACTATCCTGCACTACATCGAGAACAACATGCCGCTGAAAGACGGCGATCTTATCCTTATCGACGCTGGAGCGCAGTATAAAGGATACGCGTCCGACATCACGCGGACTTTCCCTGTAAATGGTAAGTACACGCCGGCCCAACGCGAGGTTTACGACGTTGTGTTGGATGTTCAGCTGAAGTGCATCGAAGCGACCAAGACCGGCAACACGATCAAAAAGCGACAGGAATTTTCGATCGAGCTCTTGACCGAAGGAATGGTAAAGCTCGGATTGCTAAAGGGCAAAACGGCAGACCTTATCAAGAAAAAGGCCTTCTTGAAATACTACATGCATGGAGTTGGCCACTATCTCGGCCTCGATGTCCACGATGCGGGCCGCTACTTTTCCGATCAGGAAGCAAAGCACTCACGGCCGTTCGCACCAGGGATGGTTCTGACCGTGGAGCCCGGAATTTACGTGCCACCGGATGATAAGTCTGCTCCGGCGAAGTATCGCGGGATCGGGATCCGCATTGAAGATGACGTACTCGTGACGGAAGACGGCAACCGAAATCTAACTTCAAAGGTCACAAAAGATCCTGACGAGATAGAAGCACTTATGAACTCGAAGCGGCGATAGCATCTAAACCCCCCTTCGTTCGATCGGCCTTGAAGAATACAAGGCCATTTTTTTGTGGAAAATTATTGGTTTTATGTGTATTATCTCAAAATGCTCTGCAACTTCGGGTGATTTCGACGGAAAGCGGCTTTCCCCTGTTTATCGCGGATCACTGTTTTTTTGTTACTGAGTCTTTTAAGGATTGCTGTTATGCCCACACGACGTTCCCGCCTTCAGCGTGTCTTATTTACTTGCGCTGTTTCTCTCGGTTTTTCATTATCCATTGGAGCTCATGAGGGTCACCGTGACCGAAACGGCCGCGGACCTAAGGTCGAAGAACACGTTAAGACCGATTTCGGTTTCAAGGGGTTTCGCGATTTGAACAAGAAGCTGCATGAAGATTTTCTTTCATTCGACAACCGTGAAAATCTCGGGATCGCTGCTAACACACATCAGTCGCCGTTTAGTCTTAACGGCCATTTGAATGGTGCTTGGTCGCCGACGTTTTCGCTTCCGCTTGTTCCAATACATGTGATGCTTCTCACCAACGGCAAGCTTCTTATGTGGGATTCCGTAGGCGACCTTCCAACCGAAAACTATCCAAATCATAATTTTACTCGAGCCTCGCTTTGGGATCCTGCGACGAACCTCGTAACAAACGTCAACAATAATACGACCGGATATAACCTCTTTTGTGCCGGTTTTGCCCACTTACCTGATGGCACGCCATTTTTGGCCGGCGGTAATTTGAATCGTTTTTTGCAGGGCATTACTGCCACGCACTATTTCGATCAAAGCAATAATTCGTGGTCGCTTGGGCCGTTTATGAACGAAGGAGGTCGTTGGTATCCCTCAGTTACTCCGTTGGCCAGTGGAGAGATGTTGATCACTTCTGGAAATCCAGATACACCAGAAGTCTATACTCTTTCCGGTAACCTTCGTGGTCTGAGCACGGCGACATGGTCGATGCCCTTATATCCATGGTTGCAGGCTGCACCAGATGGTCGTGCGTTTTACTTCGGACCGAATGACGCAATGCGTTACTTGAATGAAACGGGTTCCGGTTCGTGGTCCGCTACGTGGGGTCGCGACGGTCTGTTCCGTGAGTATGGATCGTATGCCATGTATGACATCGGCAAGATAGTCGCTAGCGGAGGCGGCAATTCAACGCGAACGACCGTGCATATTGACATAAGGAATCCGAACATTCCACCAGTCGTCACAAATCCGGCAAACATGATACATCGAAGACGGCAGCATAATTTGACTATCTTGCCGGACGGGTCGGTCCTTGCAACGGGAGGAAATTCCTCAGGTGCAAACCTACTGGATATTAATAACAATGTGTATCAGGCGGAACTCTGGAATCCGGTGACACAAACATGGCGGGCACTTTCGAGCTCTGAAAAGATCCGACAATATCATTCAACAGCGATCTTGTTGCCTGATGCCCGCGTCTTTACCGGCGGCGGCGGCATATGCGATGTTTGCTACGCCAACGATTATCTCGAGAAGAATTTGGAGATCTATACACCGCCGTATCTTTTCGACCAGGATGGCTCTGGCAATCTCGCGGCACGTCCATCGATCGCAGCGGTACCAACTTCTGTTGTTTATGATCAGTCTTTTAGCATCGCGACGCCCGACGCTCCGGACATATCTCAGGTGGTCATGATGCGTGTATCGTCCGTAACTCACGCGATCGACTTTGAACAACGCCGAGTCCCGCTTGTCTTCAACATTGCAGGCGACAGTGCTATCGGAACGGGTTTGACGGTAAAGGCTCCGCCAAATTCCAATATCGCGCCGCCGGGTTATTACATGCTCTTTTTGATCGATTCGAGTGGTGTACCGTCGGTAGCCGAGATGGTGAGAGTGGAATACGGATCTGATCTTGGTGCCCCTTTGATCGTCGAATCATACGGTGGACAAAGCCAAGTGACGCTTTCGTGGATCCCGGTTCTTGGTGCGACTGGCTATACGATCAAATACGGGACGTCTTCTGGAAACTATACTGATACCGTTCAGGTTGGAAGTGTGACGACTGCCACAATAATGAACCTCCCGGTTTCGCAATATTATTTCGTCGTCAGTGCTTCCGGCAACTCTGTTGTTGGCGGCAATTCGAACGAGGTCGTAGTTTCGAATGTCGGGCCGACGTCGGCTGCGGTCGAGCTTTCTGGTAGAGTGTTAGGTCCCAACGGTGTGGGGATCCCGAATGCTCGTGTACGACTCCAAGGTCAAGACGGCGAATACCAGCGAAACGCGATCACGAACTCGTTCGGATATTATGCGTTCCGGGATTTAGAATCGGGCAGTGCATACATCGTTTCTGTTGAATCGAAACGTCATTCCTTTCAAGAGCCAACGCGATTTGTAACTGCGAACGAGAATCTATCGAACATCGATTTTGTCAGTGATCCGTGGTAATAATTAGATCAGAGTCTTGAGCTTTTTTTTCTTTTTTTGCTCGACGGCCGCAACCCGTAATGAACCTTAGCCTTATCGCCTCAAACTTGCCGATGTTATTTTGTTCGCTGTTTGTTGCGATCCTCTTTTTGCAGTCCGGATTCGACAAGCTGTTTGATTGGAAGAGCAATCTCGATTGGCTGACAGAACACTTCGCGAAGTCAATTTTCGCTGGATCGGTTTCGATGATGTTGGCAACGCTCACACTGTTAGAGATCGCCACAGGCTTCCTCGCCGCCGCAGGCCTGATCTATCAGATCGCGACCGGATCTGCCTATCTGGTTTTCGTCGCGTCGATCGTTGGAGCGACCACGTTGACCGCACTGTTCTTCGGACAACGTGTAGCGAGAGACTATCCCGGTGCTGCGGTTCTTGTGCCTTATTTCTTGTTGATGCTTACGATGATGTATCTGTCTAACCCGTTCAAGCCGAATTAAAGAGGAAAGCCCTTAATAAGTCGCCCGTTTTCCACCCTCCACCCGCTTGATCAACCTTTTGATCTCGGCTTGATCGAGATCGTGGCGATATACTGCTCTTTCACGGTCGCATCATTTTCCTTTCTATTCGGTTCCAACGACCTTAGTTCGACCACGAAGCCATCGTATTCGATCGACTGATGTGATCCATTGGTTTCGATCTCATATTCGCAACTGTTGTCATTTTCAATTATCGCGATCTTTATCCGGGCAGTACCGGCCCAAATACAATTCACTCCTTCCGGGCATCGAGAATCCTCGATCACGTCAAGAAATTTTATCTTCAATCTACCACCATCGAATCGTTTGGTCTTGCCAAAGGTGACCTTCAGTTCATTCGCGTCTTGAGCAAGCGTAGACATTGATGCGAGGGAAAGAACCACAACGATCGTGAGTGCAAGTAGCTTCATAGTGTTGGGACGCCTTTGGGCAGATCGCTCCAAAAGGTCAGACGGCGAAGATCGCTTCACGGTTGCAGACTATTTCAAGGTTTGCAGGTTCATCTTTAACCCGTACGCCGACTTTGCATCGACCGTCTAACATACCATTATTGCGTTGCTGCGGCTCCGCCAGATCGGAGTTTCGCGATAATTGCGTTCGCAAACTCAGCTGTCTTTGCCGTTCCCCCCAGATCTTTAGTTATCGTAGCTCCTTCAGCAAATACCTCAAGCAACGCTGATTCGAAGGCCCGTGCTGCCTCTCGCTCTCCGATGTGCAGGAGCATTTGGATCGCCGAAAGCATTATCGCCGTTGGATTTGCGATCCCTTGGCCGGCGATGTCCGGAGCTGAGCCATGGACCGCCTCGAAAACCGCTCCTTGTTCGCCGATATTTGCACCCGGTGCAAGCCCGAGTCCCCCGATGAGGCCCGCACAAAGATCTGACAATATGTCGCCGTAGAGATTCTCCATTACCAGTACATCGAACTGTTCTGGACGCATTACAAGCTGCATACAGCAATTGTCAATGATCTTATCGTCGGCTTCGATCTCGGGAAAATCCTTGGCAACATTGTGGAAACACTCGAGAAAAAGCCCGTCAGAAAGCTTCATGATATTTGCTTTATGAACGGCTGTGACCTTCTTTCGTCCGTTATCGCGCGCATATTCAAATGCATAACGTGCGATACGGGTTGATGCCTTTTCCGTGATGACCTTCAGGCTCTCGACCACACCTGGAATGACGACATGCTCGATCCCAGAGTAAAGTCCTTCGGTGTTTTCACGGACTATCACCAGATCCAATTCGGGATAACGGCATTCGACATTTGGTAGAGCCTTAACGGGACGGACGTTTGCATATAGATCCAGAGCCTTTCGCAAGCCAACATTGACCGATGTGAATCCTTTGCCGACAGGTGTCATGACCGGGCCTTTCAGTGCGACACGATTCTTCTTTATCGAATCGATCGCGGAGTCGGGCAACGTCGTCCCGTATTTCTCGAGGGCTTGTGCCCCGAGAATATGGGTCTCCCATTCGACGTCGATCCCTGTTGATTCGATTACGCGAACCGTTGCTGCAATGATCTCTGGGCCAATGCCATCTCCCGGAATAAGTGTGATTGTGTGTTTCATAAATTCAGAAGATCGTATGTTTCCTTTACAATCATTTTATGGTCTGCAAACGATTTTCCAAAAAGGGCAAATTGCATTGACGATGATCACCGACGTTTTGATCGTTGGCGGAGGCGTGATCGGACTCAGTATAGCCCGAGAACTGCACCGTCGCGGGATTCGGAAAATCACTATAGTTGAAAAAGGCAGATGCGGCTTAGAGGCGTCATGGGCCGCTGCGGGAATGCTGGCACCGAACTCTGAGACAGAAGTCGTTGACGACTTTTACCGCCTATGCAATGAATCGAATAGCATGTACCCAGGTTTTGCCAATTGCTTGATGGGCGAGACCGGCATCGATATCGAGCTCGATCAGAACGGAACACTTTTTCTGGGCTTCACTGAAGAGGACGAGATCAAACTCGCCGCTCGCATTCAAGATCAGAGAAAGGCTGGGATCGACGCCATTGAGCTGGAGCGGCAGGAAGTTTTCGAATTTGAGCCATTTCTATCACCAAATGTGAGAGGTGGAATTTTCTATCCATCGGATGGACATGTCGAGAATCGTAAGCTTCTTGCTGCTCTTTGCGTTTTTGCCAAGTCGAACGGGATCGATATCGTCGAGAATATTTCGGTCGATTCGATAATAATTGAAAAAGGGCGGGTGGTGGCCGTAAGTTCGTCAGAGGAACCTTTTGCAGCCGATGTGGTCGTGTTGGCAACGGGCGCGTGGACCTCGTTCATCAAACTTGGTCCAGATCTTTGCCGGCTTCCGTTGAAACCGATCCGTGGACAAATGCAGTGTTATCCGTCCGGCGAGATCAATGTCCATCACGTGGTTTACAGTCCTCGTGGTTACGTAGTGCCTCGAAGAGACGGGCGTATTCTTACAGGGGCAACGATCGGCGATGTTGGGTTCAACAAGCTGGTCGATCCAATGGAATCTGTCATGCTGAAACGGGCCGCAACAGAGATCATTCCGGCCCTTTCGCCTCTCACACCGTCGGGAGAATGGGCGGGCCTTAGGCCGTTTGCTCCTGACGGACTCCCTGTTATTGGTAAAATCGAAGGTCTGGGTGGCCTGTTTGTTGCTTCTGGACATTATCGCAACGGCATCTTGCTCGCGCCGATAACAGCAAAGCTAATGGTCGAAATGATTCTAGATGGCTCGAATCAGGTCTTCAACGGAGCATTTAGCCCTTCGCGATTCTGGTCAAAGCAGAACGTCACTATAAACTAGTAATTTGAAATATGTTTCGTTGTGCCCCGATCGCTTTTCTGCTACTGGCTGTGTTGTCCGCAAGCCCGCAGTCTCGGCGTGTTGCTCCGGCGACCGTTCCGCCCTTAAGTGAGGGTAGCAACATCCGATCAGATCTATCTGCTAAGGACATGTTTGATGAGGCAAATGCGTATTCGCGGATTAAGTTTGCGGAATTTGAACAGAAAAAGATCCCTGTAAGCGAGTCTCTGCGGTTGCAGACGGAACGCGAAAAGAAACAGTTGGCAGCAAAGTTCGCAGCCATGCTTAACGCACGCAGCGAGCTTACCGCCGAGGATCTGTATTATCTCGGTTTACTGCATTGGATCGCCGAAAATCTTGAGTTTACGGCTGAGACATTCGAGCGATATCTGCGATCGGCGGGCCGTGAGCCGGAAAAATCACAGCGCGGCCGCTCATTGATCGTCGTAGCGAATGCCAAATCAAAACGGCTCGATCGTGCGGTCAGTGTATTGAATGACTACCAACGGTCGACACCTATAAAGCTCACGGAAGTCGCGAGAATGCATAGCGAGATCGCTAAATCGTACCTGGCTGAGCGAAAATATGAGGACGCCGGCCCTTACGCTGAACAAGCGTATCGCGCGGCAAAGGCACTGATCACCGAACCGGCAGCTCGATCTCGCGGGCTCGATGAATTGCTCGATGCCGGCATGCTGGTTTTTGAGGCTTATCGGGAACAATCGAACATAAAACAGGCCGATGCAGTTCTGTTAGATATGCGTATGATCGCGGCAACCATTGGATCACCGACATTCTATTTTTATGCAGCCGACAAGCTGATCACCTATCAGATCGAGAGTGGCCGCAAACCAGTTGCGCTTGAAACTTACCTTTCAACGCTTATCGACGCCGGAAGGTCTTTCCAGATAAAGGGGCAGCAGAATGATGTATTGCAGCGTCTGAAAAAACGCGAGAAACACTATAAGATGCTGGGTGATCCCGCATTCGAATTGCTCAACATTGATAAGTGGTTTCCCGGGGAAGCGAGAACCCTGGCATCAATGCGTGGAAAGGTGGTCTTGCTGGATTTCTGGGCTACCTGGTGTGCCCCGTGCTACGACGCATTTCCTCATCTTTCCGAGTGGCATCGTGATTTTGCCGACCAGGGATTCGTCGTTCTCGGTGTCACACGCTATTACGGCAGGGCAGATGGATCCTCTGTCGACAATCAGACCGAGATCGAGTTTCTAAAGCGATTTCGAGTTAAGCACGACCTGCCGTACGATTTCGTTGTCGCTAAGGACCAACAGGCTCAATTACAGTATGCGGCCACGGCATTGCCTACCGCGGTACTGATCGATCGCAAAGGTATCATCCGTTATGTCGAAACTGGTTCCAGTTCAAGCCGTCTCGACGAGATGCGCCAAATGGTCGTGAAACTATTAGCCGAACGATAATCAGATGGCAAAGGACAATGCAAAGGCGAGCAAGAGCAAGACTCAGGGGTTTTACGACCGTATTGCGGATTTTCATAATATCGCTCTCAAGCTCAATGGTTATCGCGCTTCGGTCGCGAAATATTTGCGTTCGTTAGACCTTGATGTGAGCACTGACTCGATGATCTTGGACGCCGGAAGCGGGACCGGTATCGTGACACTTGGTTATCTTGATTCCGGTTTGCTGTCCAAAAACATCATCGCTTTTGATCTCTCGCACAAGTCTCTCAAACTGGCATCGGAACAATTTGCGAAACGCGGCGCCAGTTACGTCGAAGTTGTGCAGGGAAACATTCTCGAATTGCCGTTTCCGGACGAGAGTTTCGATCTTATCCTGACCTGCGGTGTGCTTGAATATGTGTCGCTTGACGCAGGTTTGGCAGAGATGGCCCGGGTATTAAGACCTGGCCAAAAATTGGTCTTGATCCCGGTCAAACCTTCGATCGTCGGCTCGGTCCTGGAGTATCTGTATAAATTCAAGATACATCCGATCGAAAATGTACGATCGACTTCAGAGCGTTACTTTAATATAGTCAGCAATCATGAATTTCCGTTAAAAGAACCGATCGCCTGGTCAAAGACGATCTTCCTGCTCGAGAAAAAATGAACCGGCCGTTATTTGTCCTTTTCCTGTGGGTGGAAACATACCAAACGATCGACCAACGCCATTGATCATAGGGCACCGAGGTGCGAGCGCTCTAGCACCCGAGAATACACTTGCCGCATTTCGTCGTGCGATCGATGACGGGGCCGACGGCATCGAAATGGATGTCCGGCTTGCGAATGACAATGTAGCCGTTGTCGTTCATGACGCCGATCTGATACGCACGGCGCGCATCTCGGGCAAAGTCGGCAAAATGACATCTGGCCAATTGTCGCTTGTTGACGTCGGGACGTGGTTCGATCTCGACAGTAGCAACGGTTCAACATCCGAGTTTCGCGGTCAACATATACCGACTCTCGATGAAACTCTATCATTTTTAGGAGAATACTCCGGCCGGATATATATCGAACTAAAGTGTAAAGACTCCGAGGTCGAGAGTCTTACAGAGGCGGTCGCTCGGTCCCTAAGGTTGTATGGCAAAGAAGAACAAATAATCGTCAAGAGCTTCAAACTATCGGTGATACCGCACATCAAGCGATCGTGCCCAAAAGTAACAACTGCGGCGTTATTTGCCCCGAAGATCATGACAGTGCTGCGAAAGGAAAAACACATGGTCAAGATCGCCGTCGATTTTGGCGCTGACGAACTCTCAGTGCATTACTCTCTTGCAACGCGAAAACTGATGGACAAAGCTCAACATCGCGGACTGCCTGTAGCGATCTGGACCGCTGACAATCCGCGATGGGTAAAGCGCGCATTGAAACTTGGGGTGACGGCCATTATTACAAACGATCCGGCTCGCCTTTTGAAGAAGCGAGACGAATTGTTATGTCGGTGATCCGCCACTTACTTAGGACGCGAAAAGCGAGCCTCATCGACCTCAACCCCGTGCTTGACCTCGCTTGTTGTCATTACGATCTCGAATTGCGGAAGCACCGTACGTACCTTGAATGGCATCTTGATTCCGTCGATCTCACGATAGTCCTCATAAAATATCTTGGCCGGCTGATTTCCTTCGGGCGAGACCAGGGTTGAGTCGGTTCGAAGTAGCTGCCCGGTCTCTGCATCAAAGTACATTATGTCTGCCGGCAGTCCTTCGGATGTCGCCGCGAGAATTAATGCCGGACGACCGGCGACGGTCTCTTTTCCTGTGACCTCGAGTTTTGTGTACAGCTTTTCAAGATTCACTTCCCTGTAAAAATTGCTTGTCAATAGATTCTGCTGAAGTTCGAGACCCGTCCGTTCCCTACCACCCTGTATAGGATTGACAGTCCACGAGGTCTTGCCGTCGGCACCATCAGCAAACTCTCCAACACCCGCAATCGTCATCCGCGACGCCGATCTAGCTTCGGGCGCCTGAAGCAATTCGAAGGTCCCTTTTAACCCCATCGGTGAGAGCTCCACATTACCTTTGGTAAGTCGTGATCGTAACTTCAGATGGGCTTCCTTGCCACCGATGGCCGCAACATACTTATCGATCACATTCCGTACGCTCGGCAACGCCGGTTTTTCAGCAGGCTTAGTCTCAGGAACTGCGGCTTGTTGACCGAACAAAGCTGATACGAACGAAAAGATAATGAAAAATGATGCTGAAATGTACTTTCCCATTTATTGATCTCCCTTCTTGTTATTGATTATGTCCATTGCACGCCGGAGCTGTGTGTCCACTCCGTCGAGCAAGAGGTTGGGGTCGAGTTCCACGGTTTCATCCGGAAAGACTCCACGGCCCTCGATCAGGACCGATTTAGGCGACTTGTAGTCTGAGATCGCATACTGAAAGGTCGCACCGGTCGGCAGTTTTGCGAAAACCGATGGAAGGACAGCGCCTGCGGTTTTCGAGCCGATCATCTTCGCTCGACCTATTTCCTGAAGGCCGGCAGCAAATATCTCGCTTGTTGATCCTGAACCGTGGTCAACCAAAACGACGACCGGCCCGAGGTATGGTTCGGTTTGGGGATACACGATAAACTCGAGCGAAGTGGCCCGCGATCTCATCGATCCCAGGGAAACGCGATCCTTTACGAGCAGTCCTGCAAATCCGGCTGCCATACCGCCGACGCCTCCGGGGTTGCCCCGCAGATCTACTACGATACCAGCAGCATCGCTGAATTCTCGCATCGCGGCTCGGATCTTCGTCATTTGCGGGATAACCCACATGCTGAATCGAATGTAGCCGATATTGCCGTCGAGCCGTTTCGACTCGAAGACGACCTCCTGCGCCGGAAAATTACCCATCGGCTGAGACATTTCTCCGGAAAACTTGACCCGCCTTAAGTCGTGTACAGAGGAGGCAGATCTTACCGCCAATTCGAGCCTGACGGTGCTGTCCGGTTCGCCTTCGATCGCCGCTTCGATCGTACGCTCACGATAGACATTCTTGCTTGCTTCCGTCAATTGGCGCCCCTTCATTGCATCCTCGAGAGGTTTTAGTATCGATGCGACCGACTTGCCGTCGACCGCTCTTACTTTCATTCCCGGCCGGACCTTCGATGCGCTTGCAGACGAACCTTCCGAAACGCGAAACACGACCGGTTCGCCGCCTATCATTTTGATCTCCACCCCGACCGTGCCCGAACCGCGAGCAGCCGAGGAGAAGTTCGGATCCTCTGCAAAAATGCCAAAATGAGATAGCTTTAGTTCACCGAGCATCTGTCTCAGTATCCGATACAATTCGTCATCGGTTTTTGCTGCGTAAGCCTGCGGTTCATATTTTGTGCGTACACTTTTCCAATCGATACCGCCGAAAGTCGGATCGTAATGATTATCATTGACCGTATTCCAAACCATTTCGAACGCCGCACGCCGTTTTTCCGCAGGTGACATTTCGGCTCGGTTCGACGTTACCGCCGTGGTTTGAGCACTTACACCCGGAATTAGATAGCATACAAATACGAATGCGAGAATAAAGATAATTCGTTTCATGAGTATTCGACTTAGACTGATCTTTTATACGTCATCTCGATTTCATCCGTTTCAATTTTGCTGAGATTTAATCTGGGTTTAATATTGACGAATCATAAACAACAAAAATGCCTGACGGCTATAACGAATGAAATATTACAACACCGTATTAGATCTGATCGGAAATACACCATTGGTCAAGATCAACCATTTGACCCGGCAGCATAAAATAAAGGCACAGATATTTGCCAAAATGGAAAGCCTCAACCCGGGTTATTCTGTAAAGGATCGCATCGGCGTTTCGATGATCGACTGGGCCGAAAAGGAAGGAGTATTAAAGAAGGGCGGCACTGTCATCGAAGCAACCTCCGGCAACACCGGCATTGGCCTCGCTCTTGTGGCCGCGGTTCGTGGCTACAAGTGTATTTTTGTTCTTACCGACAAAGTATCTGTCGAAAAGATGCGATATCTGAAAGCGTTAGGTGCTGATATCGTCGTTTGTCCCTCGGCGGCAAAACACGGAACACCCGATCATTACGTCGAAACGGCTCGACGTATTGCAGGCGAGACACCAAATTCGTTCTACCCCGATCAGTATAATCATCCAGCTAATCCCTCAGCCCACTATCGGACCACCGGACCCGAGATCTGGGAAGACACTGACGGCAAGATCACACATTTTGTTTCGGGTATCGGAACGGGCGGCACTATCAGCGGAACGGGGAGATTTCTCAAAGAGATGAACCCTAAGATCCAGATCGTCGGGGCTGACCCGTATGGCTCTATCTTCAAAACGTTCAAGGATTCGGGACATGTACCCGAGGCAACACCATATTTGGTCGAGGGTATAGGGCAAAGCCTTCCGGTCGGAAATGCCGACATGAAGATCGTCGATCAGATCATCAACGTTACCGATCGAGAGTCTTTCGACCTGGCAAGACAGTTATCTCGGCGCGAAGGGATCTTTTGCGGCGGCTCCACGGGAACGAACTTTGCTGCCGCTTTGAAGGTCGCCGCGGACCTCGATGAAACCGGACTTATCGTTTTCATCGTTTGCGATACCGGAGAGCATTATCTGACAAAGTTCCATTCAGACGAATGGATGAAGGAAAAACTACTATTGGAACCGCAGCGGATGACCGCCGGCTTGATCGCCGAAACAAAGAATTCCGGCGCTCCGGCGGAATTGATCTTTGTAACGCCGAACGAGATCGTGAGCATAGCTTTGGCAAAGATGAATGAGGCCGGCGTTACTCAAATTCCTGTTTTGGACGATAATCGGTCTGTTGGGAGCATTCGCGAAAGCCGCTTGCTGGCGAAGCTTTTGGTTGACCGAGATCTTCTCGATTCGAAGGTCGGTGATGTGATGGAAGCTAGTTTTCCCGTCCTTGATGTAGATACCACGCTGAAAGACGTCAAGGCAAAGCTTCAGAAGTCGCCGGCCGTTTTGATCGAAGATTTCAAACGTATCACAGGAATAATCACACGTTCCGATGTTCTTGACATGCAACGTTAACGACCATTTATTGAATGGAGGGAACTAGCTATGAACGATCTGGAAAATAGCACGGTACAACCCGACGTCGAAGACGAACTGAATACTACTCCGCCGAACCCGGCATCGTCTGCGATTCCGTCGCCACCGTCTCAAAACAAAGATGGTTGGACGATGCCAAAGCCTGTATTCAGGCAGAGCAGCGGCCAGCCGGCGAATCGTGAAGATCGCGCGATCGAGGGCTCTGAAGATGTGACGGCCATACCGAACGCACCGGAATTCGATCCCGTTAATGAATCGAACGGCGTCAACCAATTTTACGAAGAGCCGGCGGGTGATTCGTCGATGAACGCCGCTGCAGGCGGGCAGGTCGAGCCTCAGCCCGAGCTTTCGGAGCTTCTCGATCCCGAACCCACAATTGAGACGGCCGTCCCTCAGGTCGAGCCAAAACGTGGTGCGATGCGCTCGGTGATGTTAGTGTTCGGCGTGGTCGTGATCGTTGCATTCATCGCGTTATTTTTGGCGGTCGTTTATTTTCTCTTTCTCAAAGCTCCTGTTGTTGACTCGGCATTTTGAAGGCAAAACGCTCTGCAGTTCCTCGTCAACCATCGGACCAGATTCAGGCCGACGTGTCTTGGAACCGTCGTGTTCTGGCGGTTTATTTCGAGTGTTCGCCGTTCAGTATTTTGACAGATGCCAAAGGCAAGACTAATTTTTGATGGCCGTGAGTTCTATCTGGGCTCGGGAGTCGCGACGATCGGGCGAGCGCCCGACAATTCCGTCTCATTTCCGGATGACTCGAACGTCTCGCGAAATCACGTCGAGATCGAGCAACGCGGCGATTATTACTGCCTTGTTGACCTCGGAAGCAGTAACGGAACAACCGTAAATGGACAGCGGGTCGAGGGCGAGATCTACCTTTGGGACGGTGCAAAGATACTTTTAGGTGGATCAGCCGAGGTCATTGTTCAGTTCGCTGATGAGAGTGGCGATTTCGCGGAACTCCCCGCTGACGGCTCAGCACCGGGTCTTTCTGATGCGGCCTCCAGCTCTGATATGGCAACTGCTCAGTCCGCCAGCGCCACTGCTGCGGAGCAGCCTGTGGGGTCAAAGAAGATGTTGCTTGCTGCAGGCGGCGTTTTCGGCCTGGCAGTTGTCTTTGCCGGTGGAGCCGGCATCCTTTATTACAGTAGTTCGTCTGCATGTAACGCAAAAGCGGTGATCGTCTCGCCGGAGCCGGGCGACACACTGTCAACCCCGACAGAGATCGAGGTCGACGTTTCGAATGGCGGCTGTGTCGCACGGGCTGCATTTACGATCGACGGTATCGAGTTTGCCAGCACGGATGAAATACCATTCACCGCAACGATCGACCCTAATGATTTTCCGGAGTTCGCAGATGGTTACGACCATGGGCTCGCGATCGTACTTGAGGACGAAGAGGGAAACCGAATCGAGCAGAACGAACCTGTAATGCTAGCATTCGAGACCAAGTCGATAACGAAACCCAGGGATGCCGTCCCGGCCAATATTGCCGATCCCCGCCAAACCCCGTCAGAGCCGAAGGCGGAAAGCGTTACTTTGATCGAGATCAACGAGATGTCAAAGCGATTCTTGAAGCAATTTCCGGCGAGTTCCTCGTATAGTGTGTCGAATAAACAGTTCTTGTTGGAAATCCAGAAAAAGACCGCCGAATATGCCCAACCGGGTTATTACGATCGCGCCGCCAGATATCGCGATGCGATCAACGTCGCGTTCGTTCGTGAGCAAAACCTTGACGCTCCGCTCGGTTTCGTTTTGGCGATGAGCCGTAGCCGATTTGTACCTGATAAACAGGGCAATGACGAAGGCCTTTGGCGAATGACCAACGAATTTGCAAGCTCAAATGGCTATACAGGGCTTTGCGGAACTGAAACGCTTGCCGAGGCTTCGCAAAATTGTGCAGCAAAGGCAGCGTCACTATATATGAAGGCTCTCGTCTTCGGCGTATTTGATGGAGATGTTATTTACAGCGTTGGGGCATTTGGGAAATCACCACAAGACGCCAGTGTTTGGAAATCAACATTGCCGGCAAATCGAACTGATATCTGGAACTCGATAAAGACAGCCCCGGAACGGGAACAGATCGTTCGCTTTTTTGCTGCCGGAATCGTCGCTGAGAACCCGCAGAAATTCGGGTTGAAAAGCGAGCGGCAACTATCCGAGTTGTTCAGGCTGGCATTGTAATATAATAGGAAGTGTTGGATATATCGTTAACATTCCCGACGCCGGATGGTTCGCAAGAGATAGTGATCGACCGCGACAGGATCACGCTTGGACGCGGGACGGACGTCGATCAGCGATTTGCAGATAATAGTCTTTCGCGGGTGCACGCATCGATCTACCGCGAGGGCGACCGCGTATGGATCGTTGATGAACATTCGTCAAACGGAACGTTTGTTAACGGCGAGGCCGTAAATCCTTCGGGTACGCCGCTTAAGAATGGTGATTCCATTCGTCTTGGAAACGAAACGATCTTACGCGTGCATGCCGAAGAAAGGGCCGCCCCGGCGGCCGCCGTCACGCCGCCGGCTGAACGTTCCAAAGTAACCGTTGCTTCGGCGTCGCCTGCCAGTATTTTGCCGGTCGCGCTCATGGCATTCGCGTTTCTCATATTCAGCGTTTCGGGTTTCTTCATCGTTTACAAAGCTCTTGGGATCGGTAAGCCGGAAGTGGTTCGCGACGATACTGACCTTGACGATGTCGATGAACGACCGACGCCGAAACCATCGATGAAAACAAACTCGAAAGAAGACAAGCCAGCGAGAAACTCGGCCGAATTGACGTCTCCGACACCCGGCCCGTCACCTGAGGCCAGTCAGACAACGGCAATTTCGACTCAGCCAAGCGGAAAGAACTATCTCGCTATGTCGGAAACTGAGAAACGCCAGTATCTCAGCGATAGAGCGATGCGGATAGCTCAGGTTATAGGCAATCGCGGAAGCGAAGAGATTCCATCGGCCGCACTTGATAAGATCAAGTCGTTTACTGACGCGTATGCGAAACGTATAAATGTAAAGCCCTTAGGGGGATGCAAATTTGGCGATAATCTCGAGGTTACTTACGCCCGTGCATCAAAAAACGCTCCGTTTATCGTCAAGGCATTCAACGAGAAAGGGATCGACCCGCGGATAGGTTTGTATTTGGCTATGATCGAATCCGAGCATTGTGTTTGCCTTCAAAGCCCGACGGGTCCGCTTGGGATGTTCCAGTTCACAAAGGCAACAGGCGAGATCCATGGTCTAAAGACCGTAAAAGGTGCCTCTCCCACAAATCCCGATGAGCGCTGCGAACCGGAGCCCTCAGCGAAAGCGGCTGCCTCATACATGAAGGCTCTCACGGGACGTTATGGCACGGGCCCGGCAAGTGTGCCGCTTGCGATCGGCAGTTACAACAGCGGCGAGGGTGGATTGAGTTCGAACCTTACCAAAGCCCTTGAATCGAACTCAGGGTTGCCGCGCGACTTCTGGTCCCTGATCTCAAAGGGCGATATTTTGTCAAAGCAGTTTCAATCAGAGAATTTCAAATATGTCCCTAAGTTTTTTGCGGCCGCGATCGTCGGCGAGAATCCGCAGGATTTTGGGATGAAGCTTCAACCGATCTCAACGTATACTCGATGATCGGCCGGGTCACGAAGGTGGTTAGCCCGCGATCTGCCGGTTGACCTTTTGACAAACCCAAACACCGTATATGCAGTTGTTGCGTCTCATATTCAATGACGAATTCGGTAATGAACGCGAGGTCGTCGTGGATCAGGATCGATTCGTGATCGGACGCCATTCTGCAACTGATCTTAGTATCGCCGATCCCCGTCTCTCCCGCGAACATCTTTATATCGAACGTCTTTCCGGGTCGTATTTTGTCGAAGATAAGGGTTCCAGTAATGGTTCACGATTGAACGGAACGGAGATCTTCGAGCCGGTCGAGATCCGGAGCGGCGACGTCTTGGACCTCGGGGGCGGTGTCATCATTCGCACCGAATTTTTCGCCGATCAAGAGCGTGTTCCGACCGGTTCTTTTGCGAAGCCGGTCCCTGCCGAACGATCGCGGATCGTTTCTGAGAGTGGCGCGACATCGCCGCATCCACACGCGAAGTCAGCATCAGGCGGATTTCCGACTTCCCTGTTGCTGATCGGGCCGCTTGTCGCCGTGATCGTTCTGGTTTTTGCAGGCGGGCTGTTTTTCGTATTGAACGGCGGAAGTTCGTCGAACAATCAGGTAACTACCGACGATGGTGATGATCCGATCGAGATCGACGACGAACCGGTAACCCGAGATCGCCGAATTCGGTCGAACGATGTCACATCAACCTCCAAGCCTGAATCGAGTCCGACCGCGGCCCCGTCGAATTTGAGTTCGGGGAATAGCGAATCGGTGGTGCCGCGAGGCACAAGCGAGACGTCAAAGGTGGAGGAACACGGTGCTGCCTTTCTGCGTCGGATCGCGATCAATGACCCGAAAGCGTTTCTTACCGGCGAACAGGCTGCGAGAGTCAACAGTAAGATTAAGCAGCTCAGCTCATCGTCTGCGCTTGCGGCAAATATCAACTCGGCGAAAAGGAGTTCGTCCCAACTCGCGGCACTCGCTCAATCCAAAAACCTCAAGCCGCAGTTCTTGGCTGTCGCTGCTATTGCCAGGCTCGGCAGCAATAAGGGCGACGTAGTTCAAACCGCGCAATCCCTGGTCGACGTTCTCGACAAGCTCGGAACGCAGATCGGCAACGAACTCGCTGATGACGCATTGCTGATGATAGCTGCTTATGATCAGGGAAAGGCGGGCGAATTAATGAAAATGCGAAACATGCTTCAGGACCTCTCCAATAAGTTCCCTGAAAGCTCGCGTTCAATTCGAACGATCTGGTTTCTGCAGAAAAACGGCAAACTTACGAATGCCGAGTTTGAAAACGCTCTTACATTTCTCGCGGTGGGAATAATAGCGCAAAATCCAAAGGACTTTGGCGTCACAGCCGAGACTCTTGTTCTTTAAATTCACCTTTCATCTACATCTCGGCACCATTGACGTTATCCCCGGAAGAGAAACAATATGGAAAATGAACAGTGGATCACCGGTAACATAACATTGAAAGTTGCCGGACAACCCCTGGATCTAGAATTAACGGTGCCCTCAGATCCCGTGAGGCCCGATCGGATGCTGCCCGTATTTCAAAAAATGACCGATAGCTTTGTGGAAATGAGCGTTGCCGCGGCAGCCGCTAACGGCGAAAAGGTCTCGTGTGCAAAGGGTTGCGGTGCCTGCTGCCGACAGGCCGTACCGGTCTCGGTGATCGAGGCCATCAGATTGGCTGAAGTAGTCGAAGCCATGCCTATCGAAAGGCAGACATTGGTCAAGAAGCGGTTTGCCGACAGTTTGGCCCATTTCGAAGCGATCGGCTGGTTCGACCGAATCCGCGATCTCTCGGAAAACCGTCGTCAGGATCCGCAACACGAACTTGAAAAGAAGATCAATGAAGCGGTCATGGAATATTTCGGTCAGTCGATCGAATGTCCGTTTCTCGAAAACGAGTCTTGTACGATCCATGAAGATCGACCTTTGGCATGTCGAGAGTATCTCGTGACCTCGCCGGCCGAAAATTGTGCTGATCCGACCAATGCGAGTATCGACATGGTGAATGTCTTTCTTAAGCCGTCGAAACCGATCCGGTTCCTCGGCGTTGATCCGGCCGCGGTCAGATTTATTCCATTGATCGAGTCGCTTGCGGTCGCAGAAGCCGGGTCGGAGGTCCTTCCTGAAAAGTCCGGTGAGCGCTGGCTGGCCGAGTTTTTTACGGTCCTGACCGGCTCACCGATACCGGAAAGTTGATTTATCGGTGCATTTCTCTTTGTCGTCATAACTGTAATGTTACTAACAGAACGGCGGTATTCGAGGTGCAAAAGAAACCTGCGCCCGACTGTTTACTAATTCGCTAACTCGTTTTACTATTTACGTCTAAATCTTGTTATGAGCAAATACCGCAAAATCGTCTGGAACGAGGGGATGCTCCTGACTCCGCACCATTTTCAGCAGTGGGACAATTATCATGAAGAGCTGCTGCATTCGCGTGCCCAGTCGATGATGCAGTTTAACTATGGCGTATTGGACCTTCAGGTAAACAATGAAGCTATAGCCAACGGCAACTTTCAAATAACGAATTGCCGTGCCGTTATGCAGGACGGCTTGATGATCAATGTGCCTGACGCTGAGGCAGTCCCTGACCTGCGACCCGTTGGCGATCACTTCAAGGTCGAACAGGAACGACTTGGCGTTCATCTGGCTATACCGGCCAAGAAAGCCGGTGAAGCCAATTTTCAGGCAAGTGGTGCGTCTGCCGGGTCAAATCTTCGCTTTCACCAGGAAGGCTCGATGGTCAAGGACGAAACGACAGGGTCGAACGAGCAGCCGATCGCTTATGCAAAAAGCAACCTTAGGATAATCTTTGACGACGAACTGCGCGACGGATTCACATCAATGAAGATCGCCGAGCTTCAGCGAACCCCGACAGGCCAGCTAAAGATATCGGATGAGTACATCCCGCCGATTTTGAAGTCGTCGGCATCTGGCTGGCTCGTCAATATGCTCCGGCAGATGGTCGAGATATTGATCACCAAAAGCGGCAGCCTTGGTGAACAACGACGGCAGAGCAATGCCTCCCTCGCCGATTTCACAACATCGGAAGTTGCCGTCTTCTGGCTGCTGCATACTATCAACTCGTCGATACCGACGATGTCTCATTTCTTTCGGTCGCCCGTTCTTCACCCCGAGCGACTTTATCTTGAAATGGGAGAACTCGTCGGAAAACTGATGACATTCGCTCTCGAGTCGCACCCGAAAGACATTGTGAAATATGATCACGACGATCTTTATTTCACGTTTTACAACCTATCGACTCAATTAAAAGACCTGCTCGAGACCGTGATCCCGAGCCGGTGTGTCGCGATTCCGCTCGAAAAGACCCGCGATACACTATATGTCGGCCGAATTGAAGATGAAAGGTTGCTCAAGGAAGCCGGGTTCTACCTTGCGGTTCGAGCACAGATGCCCGAGTCGAAGATGATCGAAGGAGTACCGCGGGTCGTAAAGATCGCGTCACGTGATGTGATCGATTCGGTCATCGGATCTGCGCTGCCCGGGGTCGTGCTGACCTACACTAATCCTCCGCCGGCTCCGATCCCATCTCGTGTCGGTTTCAAATACTTCCAACTCGATTCGATTGGGCCTTACTGGAACGGAATTACCGGCTCAAAGGTAATCGCGGTTTACGTGCCGAACGAGATCCCGGACGAAAAACTTGAGCTATACGCTGTCAAACCATAAGAAATATGGCTGATCCCGCTAACAAAAATGATCTGATAACCTTTGCCGGGCCGGTATTTGACCTGATCTTGAGGTTGAAGGCCGGAATCGTAGTTCCCTCGAATGAACTTCGCCCACAGATCGCGGGAATGCTGCAGGATTTTGAAAAGCGTGCTGAACGATATCGGTTCAATCACAAGATCGTACAGGTCTCGAAATTCGCTCTTGCTTCATTTGTCGACGAGGTCGTCCTCACAAACAACTTCCCGTTAAAGAACGAATGGGAAAAGTATCCGCTTCAGCTTGAATATTTTGGCGAACAATTGGCGGGCAATAAGTTTTTCGACAAACTGGACGCGATGCTAAAGCAGATCGAGACCACGCAAGATGCGGTCGAGGTCTATTATTTCTGTATGCTGCTTGGGTTCAAGGGGCGATACGCTATCTATGAACAGGATAAGCTTCTGGCAACAATGCAGCGTACCGCTAATGCACTGGTAAAGGTCGGAAAGATACAGTCGGTCGAGCTTTCACCGCATTGGCTTGCAAATGATCAGCCGAAGCCGCCTGAAAAGCGAGGAATGCCTGTTTGGGCAAAACTCGGCGCCGCCGGCGGTCTAGGTTTAGGGATCATTGTCTATTTCGTTATGTTCTTGCTTTCTATGAAGTTCTTTTGGGACGCGGCGGAAAAGCTCCAACTGTAGTTTGCGCTTTTTACGACCGAGTTTCTCTTCGGTGTTTCGACTGTTGGGAAACCGATCGGATGAACTCTCAGGATTCGATTGGACTTAGCTCAATTCATCAGGTTTTAACGGATTATGTCGTCCTGGCACGTTGGTCAACTAAAATACGCACTCGGTCTTGGCAGTATCATGTCGTTTTACGGCATTGTCACGATGATCGTGGTGATGATGCCCGAAGGCAGTGTTGGCCGTAATCAAAAGGTCGTCGTCATCGTTCTGGTTTTGTTAACGATGCCTTTTACGATGCTTGTCGGCTTTCTCGCCGCTCGCCGCTCGAAAAGGAAAAAGGAAAAAGAAGAGGCCGCTGCGGCGGGCAAGGACGCCGGAGAAAAAGCTGTACCTGAAAAAGCTGCCGCAGAGGTATCAGCTCCGGTCGGTGAAAATGCAGATCTGGCATCGAGAGCCGAAGAAGCGGTTCAATTCCTAAAGAGTTCGAATCTTGGCGAAAGCGGTAAAGACGCGGTTTACTCGTTGCCTTGGTATTTGGTCGCAGGTGCACCGAAGGCCGGCAAGAGTTCGCTCGTGATCAGTTCGAATCTCAATTTTCAAACACTTCCAAGTCAACGACAGTCGGAGCAGAAATTTGTAAAGCCGACGCAGAGCGTCGATTGGCGAGTAACAAGCGACGCGGTGTTTTTGGACACCGCGGGTCGATATCAGACCGAGGGAGTCGATGCCGATGAATGGGCTTCGCTGATCGAAAATGTCAAGAAGTATCGTTCTAATCGGCCCTTAGATGGCTTCCTGCTGATCGTCAATGCTGAAGACATACTCAAATCCGATGAACGTCAAAACGAGGAACTGGCGAAAGTGCTGCGCGCACGGCTTGATGAAGCGATTCAGCGACTCAAGGTCAGGTTCCCGGTCTATTTGATATTTACGAATGCCGATTCGATAGAGGGCTTTCGTGATTCGTTCTCGAGCTCGAAGAACGAGGACCGCACCTTGGTTTGGGGTGCTACGATTCCGTTGGAAAAAAGCGAGAACGCGCAAGCTATGTTCGACGGGGAATACGAGTTGCTCCATAACTCGGTGATGAAGCGTCGTCTTATTCGCCTATCGGCTCCATTCGCTCCCGTTCGCCAACTCAGGATCTTCAATTTTCCGCTGCATTTCGGCTCGGCGCGCCGCAAATTCGGCGGTTTTGTTAACGCTCTATTCCGTCCTAACCCGTTCAGTGAAAACCCGTTTCTGAGGGGCTTTTATTTTACCGCGGTCCCTGAGACAAAGGCCGCACCCGGATCACCGAAAACCGCCGGCAGCGGCTACTTTACTCAGCGTTTGTTCCGTGACGTCATTCTTCGCGACAAAGACCTTGTCAAGACGTTTCTTGCTCAACGCCAAAGGGTGCCTATCTTCGGATGGTTCATGACCCTTCTTGGATTATTCGCTGTATTGGCAGTTTTAGTAATGGCGGGAGTCTCTCTGTTCTCAAATCAGGCGATGCTCGATCGTGCGGTCGTCATCGGGGAAAAGGCGTTGGTTCTACGACGCTCGGATGCTGGAAAGGACATCCTTGCTAAGAACGAAGAGGAAGTCAGGCGCGAGATCCGAACTATCGATGAGATGATGCCGCTATTGACGATGTTGGATACCAACGATCGTGATGGTGCTCCGTTATACATGCGGTTCGGGATGTATTCAGGTGAGAAGATATACGAAAATCACCTTTTGCCGCTTTACTTTAACCTTGTTGAGGGTCGTTACAAGGGCCCGACGGTACGGCGGATCGAGGCAGAACTTCGCAAATTCGCCGACGGACAGGGCGTCTCGAACCCAGGGCAACTGACAGAAAAGGATGAGCAACTGCTCGACAAGCATTACAACTTGCTCAAGGCATATTTGATGATCTCGGGACAGTACAAGGAAAAGGCCGAGGCGACCCATATTGCAAACACTTTGAAGGAATACTGGGTAACGGAATCAAAGGTGCCGGCCGATATGCGGCCGACGGCCGAGCAGCATCTCGAGTTTTGGGCAAAGCAGGTTGACCGCGATCTTTATGACGGCAACTTTCCGCGTATTGAAATGAACGCGAAATTGGTCGAAGATACGCGACGCAAATTACAGGCCTTTCCGGCGGTTTACAGGTATTACAGTAACCGGATCACCGAGATCTCGCGTCAGGTCGATGAAACCGGACCGACAACCGTTGACGCCATAAAGGCAAAGTACGGAGCCGATGATCCCGCGGGATTTGTTTCAGGCACTTATCGCGTCCCCGGGGCGTTTACAAGGGTCGGTTACGACCTGATGAAAAAAGCTATCGCGGAAGCGGATCAGAAACTTAGCGAAGACGACTGGGTAATGGGCGAACTTGGTAAACGCGAACTCGCCCAATCGACCGATGCCGCCAAACTTGATGACCGATATCATCGCGATTACGCGGATCAGTGGCGAACGTTCGTAAAGGGCGTGCAGGTGAGGCCGTACAAAAACAAGGACGACGCTACCGACGCTCTTCGTGTTTTTTCGTCGGCAAATTCGCCAATGAAAATATTGGTCATTGAGATCGCGAAGAACACTGATTTCTCAAAAGCGGTCGATACGGGTGGATGGCTCGACTGGATCATGAAGTTTTTTTCAAAGGGGAAAACGGAGACCGCGACGGCGACCCAACCGGAAAAGGAGTTCCGGCCGTTGTTCGTTTTCGTCGGAACCGCTGAAGATCCCAAAAACGCCCCTATCGAGAAGTACCAGGCCGAAATGGGCAAGGCATTCAATGATTTCAGCGGGATCTCAGAAGACAGAATGAAGCGGATAGCCGAAGAAATGGCCAATGATAAAGACCCGCTCAAGATCCTTGCTCGAGAAAAGGCGATCACCGGCCTGTTGAGCACATTCAGTGAATCGTCGTCCGGGCAGGAATTGGCAACTCTTTTGCAGCGTCCGATCGGCAACTTAAAGGGCCTGCTCGGAGCTGATGCGAAGAGCCAATTGGCAAAAGCCTGGACCGATGAGATCATCCCGGCGGCTCGCGAGATCGAGAAAGGATACCCGTTTGAAGATGGCCAAGGCGAAGCCGACCTGACCAAGCTCACGGCATATCTCAATCCATCTGACGGCAAATTCTCAAAGTTCTATGAGGATCGCTTGAGCAAGTATTTTGAAGAATCCGGCGGACAGCTTAAGGTCAAGGCCACTAGCGAAGTGCAGTTCAGCGATGAATTCGTTGCATATCTGAATAGTGCAATCAATCTCAGAAAGGCTCTATTCGGTACAAGTCCGACACCCAAATTCGATTACGAATTTACACTCCGCCCGGTCAAGGACGCGATCGTCGAGGTCAAGATCGATGGTCAAAAGATAACGTCAGAAGGCACCGGATCGATCAAAGGAACCTTCCCCGCTGCCCAATCCGCCGAAACGGGCGTTCTGCTTAGCCTGGTTTCCACTAGCGGGGGCTCGACACCATCGTCGACATCGCCTTCAGGGTCGAACACATCTGAAACGCCATCGTCTAACCGGACGACTGCACCGTCGGCCATCCCGAATACGTTCCAGGGCAACTGGGGCTTGTTCAGATTTGTCGATGCTTCGAGGTCCGAGAAACAGCCCGGCGGCGAATATCTGTTGAGTTTTTCGGTCAGCGGTAAAGCAGTAACGGCGACGATAAAACCAAGTGGCGGCGATCTTTTTGACAAAAATACGTTCCGATCGGTGAAAGCTCCACAGACGTTCATCAAGTGACCGGATCAATGCAGAGGATGCCAGATTATGAATGACGCAAAATTGAATCTCGATAAAGGCGATCTAAAAGCTGCGGTCGAAAGCGCGCTGAATTTGGTCAAGACAAACCCGACGAACGCTACAGCCAGAACATTTTTGTTCGAGCTGTGCTGCTTTTCGGGAGAATGGGAACGGGCCGAAAAACAACTCGAGGTCATCGGGCATCAAGACGTAAATGCGATGATCGGCGCAAATATATTTCGACAGAATTTCAAGGCGGAGCGCGACCGGCTCGCTTATTTCGCCGACGGGGTCAAACCCGAGACGATGACGGCTACGCCGCCGCATTTCGCGGACATGCACAACGCGAACAACCGCGTTCGCGAAGGAAACATTGCCGAGGCACGTCAGATATTGGATAGTGTCGAAGAGAGTCGGCCGGCGTACGCATGTACGATCAACGGCGAAGATCACTCCGACTTTCGCGATTATAACGATCTGACCAGCTGCGTGTTCGAGGTCCTTTTCAAGGATGCGTATATTTGGCTGCCATTCGAACATGTCGAGAAGATCGAATTTATTAAGCCGAAATCACTGCGGGATCTTTTCTGGATACAGGCGAAGGTCGAACTGACGAACGGTACCAATGGCGAGATGTTCTTCCCGGCGTTATATGCGGGTTCATGGAAAAGCGAAAACGATCTAGTTCGGTTAGGCAGGATGACTGAATGGAAAGACCTCGGCGAAGAGCTCTTCGTCGGAGAAGGAATGAAACTCTTTTGGATGGACGGCAAAGATCGGTCGATCCTGGATCTTGACACTATCGTTTTTAAGCATCCGAAAGCGGCCGAAGTTGGCGAAACGGCCGATTGAGTTTTTTAGTGATTTATTTCGCGTTTTCGTTTATTATAAGGGCACAAATCCCAGTGAGTTTCAGCATTCGCCCGAGTTCTTGAGTAATCTTAGGAGTTTTTTTCGATGAGTGAAGAACTACGACAGCCACCGGTCGTCGACCTTGAGGCACTACTTCGTCCGATCTCTGATGAGAACCCGTCGGGCGAATCGCTCCGTTACTCCGGACTTTACGACGAGATCTCAGAGGCCCGCCGTGCGGACGAAGTTTTGAATCAAGGCGAGTGGCAGACGGAACTTAAGGTTGCTGATTACCGTAGGGTCATCGATCTTGCTGTACCAGCCCTTACCACTCAAACGAAAGATCTTCAGGTCGGGGTTTGGCTGGCAGAGGCTTTGCTCAAGCAGTATGGTTTTGCGGGACTTCGCGACGGCCTGAAAATGCTCGCCGGCTTTCACGATATCTTTTGGGAAACCGTGCACCCCGAGATCGATGAAGGCGACATGGAGGGGCGTGCAAACGCAATCTCATGGTTTGATACGACCGGAGCTTTCGCCGCGAAGCAAGCACCGTTCACGGGCGGCGAGGGTTACAGCTTTATCGATTGGGAAGATTCGAAGACGTTTGACATACCTGACAATCTTGAGACCCTCGCCACTGAAGATCAGGCCCGATACGCGCAATTAAAGGCACAGGCCGAGAACGAACGCCGCGTAACGGCGGAAATGTGGCGAAAAGAGAAAGCAGCGACTCGGCGTGCAAGCTGTGAAAAGGTAAACTTCACGCTCGAAGAATGCTGGGAGGCATTTAACGCCCTCAATAAAGTTACCGAGGAAAAATACGACCGCAATCAGACGCCTGGGTTGAGTACGCTGCGCAAATCACTCGAGGACATCCACGGGCAGGTCAAGAAGCTCCTTGAAGAAAAGCGGCAAGAAGAGCCTGACGAATCCGACGTCGAAGAAAGCGAATCCGCGGACGGCGAAGGATCCGCCGACGGAGCCGCAGTCGGACGAGCAGGCGGAGGCCCTGCGGGGCCGATACAAAACCGTAAAGACGCGTTAAAGCGATTGGCCGATGTCGCCGATTTCTTTCAGAAGACCGAGCCGCATAGTCCGGTTTCGTACCTCGTTCAGCGGGCCGTTAAATGGGGCCACATGCCGCTTGAATCGTGGCTCCAGGATGTCATCAAGGACGAGACTATCCTATATCAGCTTCGTCAAACATTAGGCTTCAACACTGCATCCGGCGACCCGAATGCTCAAACGAATCAGGGGTAGTCAGCAGCAGTTCCGCATCTGCCGGGATTTGTAAATGTGAGTAACATTTTGAATTGAAATATTACAACTAAAGGAGATAAGTCAATGCCAACAAAAGAGAGTTTACAGCATAAGATCGACCGGGTGCGGCCGCCAAGGGTCCAGATCACCTACGATGTTGAGGTCGGCAACGCGATCGAACTCAAAGAACTTCCCTTCGTGATCGGCGTAATGGGCGATTTCGTCGGTAAACCGGAAGAGCCGCTGCCGGCTTTCAAGAACCGCAAGTTCGTCGAAGTCGATCCTGACAACTTCAACCAGGTGCTCGCCGGAATGAAGCCGCGACTTGCCTACACTATCGACAACAAGCTTCAGGATGATGGGAGCAAGATGGGCATTGAGCTTAAGTTCAACAGCATCGAGGACTTCGAACCTGACAATGTCGCTCAACAGGTCGAACCGCTGAGAAAGCTGGTTGAAGCCCGGCAGAAACTGGCCGACCTGAGGTCGAAAATGGACGGAAATGAAAAGCTTGAAACACTGCTCGAAGACGTGATCTCAAGTGCCGACAAACAAAAAGAACTGAGCGCGGCGCTCGGTATCGATGCGAAGGAGGACTAATCGAAAATGGCTACACAAAAAGGAAAAGAAGCCGCAGTAGAAACCGTCGAAACCACTGGCGAAGTCAGCTTGCTCGACAAGATCTTGACTGACGGCAAAATGGCGCGTGACGATTTTCAGAAAGAACGCGCAAAAGACATGATCGCTGAGTTCGTCAATCAGGTAATGAGCGGCGAACTGACCATGACCAAGAATATGGATGTGGCGATCAATGCTCGCATCGCAGAGATCGACCGCCTGATTTCGGCCCAGATGAACGAGATCATGCACCACGAAGATTTTCAGAAACTCGAAGGTTCGTGGCGCGGTCTCCACCACCTGATCAAGAACACGCTCACCGGGCCCCAGCTCAAGATACGTGTGATGAGCGTTACTAAGAAAGAGCTCTTGAAGGATTTCGAAAGAGCCCTCGAATTTGACCAATCGACCCTCTTCAAGAAGATCTACGAAGACGAATATGGAACGTTTGGCGGCGCTCCTTATGGTGCGATGATAGGCGACTTTGAGTTTGGCAACCACCCGCAGGATATGGCCTTGCTTGAAAAGGTTTCGGAAGTTGCTGCGGCCGCCCACGCCCCGTTCCTGAGCGCAGCCTCGGCGGATCTCTTTGGATGGGACACGTATTCAGAAATGACGGAGGTCCGTGATATTACCAAGATCTTCGAGCGTGCTGAATACATGAAATGGCGCAGTTTTCGGGAATCGGAAGATTCGCGTTACGTTGGCCTTACGTTGCCGCACGTGCTCATGCGTGAACCCTATGGAGCAGCAACGAAACCGACAGAATCGTTCCGCTTTGAAGAAGACGTTGACGGTACCGACCACAAGAAATATCTTTGGGGTAATGCTGCATACGCGCTCGGAACAAGGCTCACAGAGGCATTCTCCATGCATGGTTGGTGTGTAGCCATACGCGGCGTGGAAGGCGGCGGCCTGGTCCAGGGCCTTCCGACGCACACATTCGAGACCGACGAAGGCGAAGTCGCTATGAAGTGTCCGACCGAGGTCGCGATCACCGATCGGCGTGAAAAGGAGTTTTCGGATAACGGATTCATACCGTTGGTACACTGCAAAAACACCGATTATGCAGCATTCTTCGCGACCCAGTCGGCAAACAAAGCGAAGAAGTACGACTCAGATGCCGCAAATGCGAACGCCCGGCTTTCGTCGCAGCTTCAATATATTTTCGCGGTTTCTCGTTTCGCCCATTACCTTAAGGCGATGATGCGTGACAAGGTCGGTTCATTTATGTCGAGGAAGGAGGCAGAGATGTTCCTTAACAAATGGATATCTCAATACGTTCTTGAGAACGATGTTGCCCCGGCCTCGCAAAAGGCAAAGTATCCGCTGCGCGAAGCACGCGTCGACGTCGCGGAGATACCTGGAAAGCCCGGTTGTTATCGTGCCGTTGCATTCTTGCGGCCGCATTTCCAACTCGACGAACTCTCGGTCAGTCTGAGATTGGTCGCCGATCTTCCGCCACCGGCGAAATAAATTGTGGGATATCCGCAATTTTCGCGGTTATTTGGCAAAAGCAGGCTTTCGTGTCGTCTCTATCCTGTAAGCGAGTAGGGACCACAACGAGTCGGGACGAAAGCCTACGATGGACCTGTTGGAGAGACAGGATTATTTCGATAAATCTAAAAGGAGCATAGATACAACATGGCAAGTGCAGATTATTATTTGAAGATCGATACGATCGAGGGCGAATCGGAAGCCGTCGGTTTTGAAAAGCAGATGCAGATCGAGTCGTGGTCATTCGGAGCCAGTAATTCAGGTTCAGCAGTTCAGGGAACTGGTCTTGGCGTCGGTAAGGTCAGCCTTCAGGACTTTCACTTCGTTGTCCAGAACGGCAAAGCGTCGCCGCAATTGTTCCTCGCTTGTGCCAAAGGCAACCACATCCCGCAGGCGATCCTTTCCTGCCGCAAGACCGGTGGTGACGGTAACCCGTTCACGTACACGAAGGTCACTTTCGGCGACATCGTGATCTCGTCGTTCCAGACTGGTGGTTCGAACGGTTCTTCGATCCTGCCGATGGAGCAGATCTCGTTCAACTTCACCAATATCACAATGGAGTACTTCCAACAGAAGAAGGACGGAACGGTGGCATTGACCAATACGACCAGCTACGACATCAAGAAGGTCGAAGGCACCGGAGCCTAAACCTGCTCGTTCAGCGATCTGTCTGCCGCTCAGACCGGGGCGGCAGGCAACATTTCGTTTCTCGAAAAGTAACCGTTCCCGCCATACCGGCGGGAGCGTGTTTTTCTGATTTCGGCCTATGTCTCGTAGTGATCTAGAAACAAGAGTTACACCATCGCTTCTGGATAGGCTGATCGATCTGGATCCGCGTATGTCTCAGGAGCCGCCAAAGTCGCGTTCCACCTCGCTGGCCGAGTTGAAACAAGCGGTTCGACGTGACCTTGAATGGCTATTGAACACCCGCTGCCATATCGAGACGCTTGATGATCGATTAGAGGAAGCTCCGCGTTCGGTCGCGTTTTACGGATTGCCCGATTTCACCGGCGTAAGCGTAAAAAGCCCGATCGAACAGCGGCGAATGACCAGCGCGATCGAATCGGCACTAAAGACCTTTGAACCGCGTTTCCTCGACCTTCGAGTTGAGCTCGAACCGGTCGATAACATCGACCGCCAACTGCGTTTTCGGATCGAAGCAACACTCGATATCGAGCCAACGCCCGAACCTATAGTCTTCGACTCGGTATTGCAGGCAGGTACGGGCGGCTTCTCAGTCGTCGAGAAGTGATGCCGCAAGTGGAATGTCCGCTCGCGAAATAGCCTTGTGCCCCATAGCGGAAAGCCGCCTCACGGACAAAGATGCGCGATGAACTCTTAGGATATTACGAACGCGAACTCGTTTTTCTGCGCCGTATGGGCGCGGAGTTTGCCCGAAAATACCCAAAGATAGCCGGCAGACTTTTGCTCGAAGGCGAAAAGGTCGAGGATCCGCACGTCGAAAGAATGATCGAGTCTTTTGCGTTTCTCACCGGACGCATCGGCCTAAAGCTCGAAGACGAACTCCCCGAAATTACCGAATCGTTCATAAACGTTCTCTATCCGCATTATCTTGCCCCGATCCCGTCTATGGCGATCTCGCAAATGTCATTCGGTTCACCCAACGATAAGATCACTTCCGGACAGGTTCTGCCGCGGGGTTCGAAGCTGAATTCTCGGCCGGTTGACGGAACGCCGTGCCAGTTCACGACTGCCTACGACGTTCAATTATTGCCAATAGAGCTCGAGTCTGCCTCGCTCGATTCGCCCGCGCCAAAAAACTCGCAGGGCAAATACGCCGAGTGTGCCATTAAGTTGAGCATGCAGTGTTATGGCGGAGCCAACCTGCACGAGATCAAGATCGGCGGCGAAACGCCCCCCGAGTTTTTCAGATTTTATCTCGACGGCGATCCACAGCTTGTGTTTCCGCTTTATGAGATCATTTTCAACCAGGCAGTTTCCGTTGAGTTTCGGCCAAAAGATCCGCCGTTCGGCGCCGGCACGATGAAGACCTTGACGGGAATTCAGCTGAGGCTTCCCGATCCTATCGTAATTCCGGCGAAAGATGCGATAAAGCAAGTAGGTTTTCGTGATTCGGAGAGCCTTTTGCCCTTCACAAAGCGATCGTTCAAGGGCTATCGCCTTTTGACCGAGTACTTTTCCTTTCCCTTCAAATTTTTGTTCTTCGATATCTTTGGGGTCGATAAGGCGATCGCTGCAAAGTTCGGGGGTTACTTTGATGTTTATATCCATCTCAAGGACGTAACGCCGCCCATTGCCCCCGTCGTTACCGAGACCTTTCGAATGGGCTGTACGCCGATCGTGAATCTATTTTCGCGTCTTGCCGACCCGGTTTACATTTCACAGCAGAAATACGAATACCATATAATCCCCGACATTCATCGCCAGTCGACAACCGAGATCTACTCGATCGACGGTGTGTTTGCTTCGGATCCACGGACCAACACGACTCGCGAATTCTCTCCATTTTACTCGTTGAGGCATGCATACGGTGAACAAATGGAAAAGTCGTTCTGGTATGCCGTTCGCAGGCAGTCACAGAGGCCCGATGATGAGGGAACGGAAATACACATGTCGCTGGTGGACGCCAATTTTGATCCGTTCGCGCCGCCGGTCGAGGTGCTTAATGTGAGAACGACATGTACGAACCGTGACCTTCCGGCAAAACTGCCATTTGGCGGAAAAGAAGGCGACTTCGAGGTTGAAGGCACGGCTCTTGTCTCGCGGGTGAGATGTCTCACCAAACCTACTGAGACACTGCGCCCGCCGCAAAAGCGATCGGCACAGTGGCGGCTTATTTCGCATTTGAATTTGAACTACCTCTCCCTGGTGAACGGCGACGACGGAACACCTGAGGCATTGCAAGAGATCTTGCATCTTTACAATATCGGCGATTCCGCCGTTACTCGAAAGCAGATCCTTGGTATCGTTGGCATCGAGTCCAAAAAAGCAGTTCGACAGATCGGCGGACGTATCGGCACCGGCTTTGTCCGCGGCCTGCATACGACCATCACATTCGACGAGGAACAATATGTCGGCAGCGGGATGTTCTTGTTTGCCAGCGTTTTGGAACGGTTCCTTGCTCTTTATGCATCACTGAATTCGTTTAACCAGTTGACGATCAGGTCGGCTCAACGCGAAGAGGACATAAAGACCTTTCCGCCGCGGGCCGGGGAACAGGAATTACTTTAGACGAACGAAGCAGAAGCAACCTGCACACGCCGGATCGGGCATTCGTCCGGTGTGCAAAGCTCGTCGACCCGGCCAGAAAGCCGATCGGGACGTGAATAGAGCTATTTCAAGCAACAAGTGGAGAATCGAACACTAAAAGAACGGCTGTTTGACGAACCTTACCGGTTCGAGTTCTTTCAAGCCGCGCGGCTGTTCGAAAGACTATTTCCGGGACGCAAGGCCGTCGGCGGCGTAGCTCTACCCGCCGAAGAGCCGGTTCGATTCAGATCGCGGATCGCATTGGATTTTCCCTCGAGCGAGATACATGAGATCCACGTTGACAACACCGAGGATCCCGATAAGCCGCTGGTCGAGATGCTGATCAATTTTATGGGAATGGTCGGCCCGAGCGGTGCCCTCCCAACGCATTATACGGAACTCGTACTCGATCGCATCCGTCATCGAGACACGGCAATGTGGGCGTTCCTGGATATCTTTACCCACCGCTGTGTTTCGATGTTTTTTCGCGCATGGGCGAAATACCGGTTTCCGGTTGCCTACGAGCGCGGACACGACGATTTCACCGCATACCTATTCGACATCACCGGCTTGGGAACTGACGGATTGCGCGGCCGCATGGGCCTACAGGACGAGTCGCTCCTGCCCTATAGTGGCTTGATTTCGCAAAAGCCCCATTCCGCGACGGCGATCGAAAATGTTCTTGGCGACTATTTTCGTATAGAAGCGAACGTGCTCCAGTTCTTTGGACAATGGCTCGACCTTACCAAGGACGACATTACTTACCTTGGCGTAAAGAATAGCTCTTTAGGTACCACCGCCATCATCGGTTCGCGGGTTTGGGATCAGCAGTCAAAGTTTCGCGTGCAGCTCGGCCCCCTTTCGTTCGTTAAGTTTCAGGCATTTTTGCCGAGCGGATCAGCTCATGCAGCATTTAGGTCGATACTGAAGTTTATGGTCGGCCTCGAATACGACTTTGACGCAAAACTTGTGCTCAAGGCTCAACAGGTTCCGAGCTTGATATTGACGACCCGAGCCGTCCGCAAACCGATGCTAGGCTGGACAACTTGGCTAAAGACAAAGCCGTTCAATCAGGATGACGAACAGGTGGTCTTGTCGATGAATTGAATTTCAGATCGATCGGTTTTTCGAACTATTATGTGTTCAAGAAATTCGCTTTACTAGAATCTCAACAATTAGGAGAAAAGTTATGAATGTTAATCTAAAATCTCTGGTCGGCCGGTTGAACGACGTGTCCCGCAACGCACTCGAAGGAGCGGCCGGTCTTTGTCTTTCCCGCACAAACTACGACGTTGAGATCGAACATATTCTCGCCAAGCTGCTCGAACAGGATGATACCGATCTCCATAAGATATGTTCACACTACGAGATGAATATCGACAGGCTTACAAAGGATGTCAGTGTCGCCCTCGATCGGCTTAAGAGCGGCAACTCGCGCACGCCCGGGTTGAGCGACCGGATCCCAAGATGGATCCAGGACGCATGGCTGCTCGCCTCGGTTGATTTTGGTGCAGCACGTGTCAGATCCGGGCATTTACTGCTCGCGTTGCTTGCGAACGAGAGCTTTGCCCGTATCGCTCGGGAAATTTCCAAAGAGTTTAGTCACATCTCGCTCGAATCCCTGCAGACCAATCTTCCTGATATAACTGCCGACTCTGCTGAGGCTCGGGATGCAGTTGCTCTTGGCGAAACGTCGGGCGTTTCTGGTGGAGCACCGGTCGCGTCGGGAGTTCCCGGCAAGACCAAAGCTCTCGATCAGTATACCGAGGACCTTACCGCAAAAGCGGCCGCCGGCAAGATCGATCCGGTGCTTGGGCGCGATTTTGAGGTTCGCCAGATCGTTGACATTTTGACCCGTAGGCGTCAGAACAACCCGATACTCACAGGTGAGGCAGGCGTCGGCAAAACCGCGGTCGTCGAAGGGTTTGCACTTCGGATTTCTCAGGGTGATGTGCCCGATCCGCTAAAGAACGTTTCGGTTCGATCGCTCGACCTCGGGCTTTTGCAGGCTGGTGCCGGCATCAAGGGAGAATTCGAACAACGCTTAAAGGGCGTGATCGACGAGGTGAAGGCGTCGCCGCAGCCGATCATTATGTTCATTGACGAAGCTCATACGATGATCGGCGCCGGTGGAGCTGCCGGGCAGAACGATGCGGCAAATCTGCTTAAACCAGCGCTTGCCCGTGGTGAACTTCGTACGATCGCGGCAACGACCTGGGCGGAATACAAGAAATATTTTGAAAAAGACGCAGCTCTCGCCCGCAGATTTCAGGTCGTAAAGATCGAAGAGCCGGACGAGCCAAAGGCGATCGCAATGATGCGCGGCATCGCTGACAAAATGGAAGGCCATCACAATGTCCGGATCCTGGATGAAGCGATCGTTGAGTGTGTAAAGCTTTCTCATCGTTACATCACGGGCCGTCAGTTACCGGACAAGTCGGTTTCGGTCCTGGACACCGCTTGCGCCAAAGTAGCTATCGGTCAGGGTGCTACCCCGGCTTCGGTGGAAGATGCAACCAGGCGAATTCAAAATCTGACTTCCGAGATCGATTCGCTCGAGCGCGAAATGGTTACCGGAGCCGAACATGAAGATCGGCTGACCGAACTAAAGGCGAGCCGTGCCGAGACAGAAGCCGAACTTGCCAAGCTAACTGAACAGTGGAACAAGGAGAAAGAACTGGTCGAACAGATCCGGAACATCCGCACAAAACTCGAGATGTCGAGGCACGAAGGTAAGTTGGCGGATCTGGTCGCCGCATCAGGCGATGCCTCTTCTTCCGCATCCGCAGCTGCTGCAACCGCCGAAACGGACAGTCCAGTTGGTGACGAAACTGGTGGTGCGGCTGCGGCTACTGCACCTGAAGCCACGAAACCGATCGACACCGAATTCTTGAAGAGTGAACTCAAACGGTTGAACGCCGAGCTCAAGGACGTTCAGGGTGAAAATCCGTTGATGCAACCCGTCGTCACGGGGCAATCGGTCGCCGAAGTCATCTCAGGTTGGACGGGCATTCCGATCGGAAAGATGGTCGCGGACGAGATCAACGCGGTGCTCAATCTGTCTTCGACGCTTCGCGAACGCGTTCTTGGGCAGGATCATGCTCTCGAAGCGATTTCGCAGCGTATCCGCACGGCTCGGGCCGGCTTGACCGATCCGAAACGGCCAATAGGCGTGTTTCTTTTGGTTGGAACCTCAGGTGTAGGTAAGACCGAAACGGCACTCGCCCTGGCCGAATCACTCTATGGCGGAGAGAGAAACCTGATCTCGATAAACATGAGCGAGTATCAAGAGGCCCATACGGTTTCGAGTTTGAAGGGCTCGCCTCCCGGGTACGTCGGTTACGGGGAAGGCGGCGTTTTGACCGAGGCCGTAAGAAAGAAACCGTATTCGGTCGTTCTCTTGGACGAGGTCGAAAAAGCTCACCCTGACGTAATGGAGCTTTTCTTCCAGGTCTTCGACAAAGGCGTTTTGGAAGATGGCGAAGGTCGTGAGATCGATTTCAAGAACTGCATCATCCTTTTGACGTCGAATGTCGGCACAGACACAATTATGAAGCTTTGTGCAGATCCGGATACAATGCCCGATCCGGACGGTATAGTAGAGGCGATCAAACCCGAATTGAATGCGGCCTTCAAACCCGCACTTCTCGGGCGGCTTGTCACCGTTCCCTACTATCCCATCTCGGACGAGATCATGCGACTGATCATCAGGCTGCAGTTAGGCAAAATAAAGAATCGCATCGCGGACAATCACGGTGCGCAATTTTCTTATGACGAGTCCGTCATAGAAACGGTAGCGAAACGCTGCACTGACGTCGATAGCGGAGCCCGAAATGTTTATAACATTCTGACGGGAACGTTATTGCCGGAAATGAGCGGTGAAGTGCTTTCGAGAATGGCCTCCGGTGAGGGGCTGAAACGAGTTCACGTGTCGATCGGCGAAGGTGAGTCGTTCACGTACGAAATTACCTAATCGCGTCGACGATTGCTGGCTCTTTCACGGACTGTCACACGAATGGCATTTGTGTGACCGGTCGATGCAAAGAGCATGAGGTTAAAGGAAGGTGGAGTGCATCGTTTAAGATGCGGTGCACTCTGCATCAGAGATTATGGCCACCACGCAAGACAATCGGCTATTGAGAATAGCGACGCCTTTAGGAAAGGACTATCTGCTCCTGGACAATTTCAAGGCTAGTGAGGGGTTATCGCAGTTATTCTCGATCAGCGCCGAGCTATTGCACGAAGAGACGGACAATTCGTTCAATCCCACGATCATCGACCCCAAGAATATCATCGGTAAAGGCGTGACGATCTCGGTCGGTTCGCCTGATGGTACAACCCGTGATTTCTCGGGCATGGTCAATAGCTTTATGCAGGGGAATCGCCACGTTCGTTTTTCCCATTACAGCATCACTATTGTCCCGCATATCTGGCTGCTGACCCAGAATTCGCAGAGCCAGATATTCCAGCAGATGAGTGTTCCGGACATCCTGAAAAAGGTCTTTACGGGCTTTGATGTTAAGTATGAATTCCAGGAGACTTACGAGCCGCGAAATTACTGCGTACAGTACAGAGAATCAGATTTCAATTTCGCCTCACGCTTGATGGAAGAAGAGGGGATCTTCTATTATTTCGAACATAAGGATGGCAAAGATCTTATGATCGTTGCCGACACGCCTCAATCTCACCGCGATTGTCCATCAAAAAAAGACATTCCGTTCTTTGTCAAGGTCGGCGAAAAGCAGGACTTTGTCGGTGCGATAAATTCATTTCTCAGCGGCCACAACCTTCAGACAGGAAAAGTAACCCTTTGGGGTCATAATTTTCAGCTTCCCGATAAAAAGCTTGAGAAAGAAGAAACGAGCAAATTCACATTGGGCGACAATAAGTCGCTGGAACTCTATGATTATCCCGCAGGTTACGGTCGGAAATACGATGGCATTAAAACGAGCGGCGGCGAACAGTCAGGCGACCTTCAGAAGGTCTTTCCGGATCGCGAGCGAACGGTCAAAAATCTGATGGAAGCTCTCGATTCGAGGGTAACTCAGGCTACAGGCACGTCTGATTGCTGCTCGATCACCGCAGGCCATCGCTTTAATCTTATCGACCACCCGAATCGTGATCTTAACAAGACACACACCATCGTAACTGCAACGCATTCCGCCGAACAAAGCCCGGATTACGTATCCGATCAGGCTGTCAATGACCCATATACCAATACATTTACGTGCATCGAACAAGGTGCTGGAAAACCCGGGTTTCGTCCGTTAAAGACGGCCACTAAACCGATCGTTCAAGGCAGCCAGACGGCTATCGTTGTCGGCCCAACGGGAGAAGAGATATTCACAGACAAATATGGCCGGGTCAAGGTTCAATTCCACTGGGACCGCGATGGCCAGGTCGACGCAAACAGTTCATGCTGGGTCCGCGTCGCTCAGACGTGGGCAGGAAACAAATGGGGTGCGATGTTCATTCCGCGAATCGGAATGGAGGTCCTTGTCCACTTCCTTGAGGGCGACCCCGATCAGCCGATCATCACCGGCTGTGTCTATAATCCGCAAACAATGCCGCCCTACACGCTGCCGGATGAAAAAACGAAATCGACCGTCAAGTCAAATTCGTCGCCGGGCGGGCAAGGGTTCAACGAGTTTCGCTTCGAGGACAAGAAAGGTTCGGAGCAGATATTCGTTCATGGCCAGAAGGATCAGGATATTCGGATCCGAAATAACCGGCGCGAACTTATCGGAAACGACCGTCACCTGATCGTAAAAAGAGACAAACGCGAAAAGGTCGAACGCGATAAGCACATTATTATCGAACGCGATCAGATCGAGAAGATAGAACGCGACAAACATCGCAAGGTCGAAGGAAAGATCGCCTATGACACAACGGGCAGTGTCACCCACAAGATCGGCGGCAGCCTCGCTGAATCGGTCGGCGGCAGTTACGCTGTCGATGTTTCAGGCAGTTACACCATCACAGCCAATACGATCGTACTCGAGGCGACCACGGGACTCACGATCAAAGTAGGGGGAAATTTTGTCACCATCAATTCTGCCGGTGTGCAGATAAACGGCACGATGGTGATGATCAATTCCGGCGGAGCTGCATTGCCCGGATCTCCGGGATCACCCGTCGATCCGTTGCCTCCGGATGAAGCCGAGATCGCAGACAATGCAGATCCGGGGAGCGATGCTCCGACATACAGAAATCAGCGACGCGCGACGCCGCCGGCAAGGGTGCCTTCGTATACAAAGCCGACGCATAATCCAAAGTCGCCGAAAAACAAGGATAAGAAATCTTGGATCGAGATCGAACTCAAAGACGAATTGGACAATCCGGTCGCGGGCGAGCGTTACCGCGTGACGTTGCCCGACGGTTCGACGATCGCGGAAGGAACCACTGACGAGAATGGGCTTGCAAAAGTGACCAATATCGACCCTGGCAGCTGTCAGGTCACGTTCCCGCGATTGGATGATTCTTCGTGGGATCCAAAGTAATGACAGAAAGGAATTACACATCGGCGTTTGCCGCGACACTGGCTTTTTTTGCGATCCTGTTGCCGCTAACCGGCTGCTCGGGTTCGACCGTTCATTCGCAAGATAACGCAAACAGAAGCCGGCAACCTGCAAAAGCCACTCCGGACGTTAAAGGAAAAAAGATGAGCGCAGAACTTAAATACCCGACAGTCGACAAGATAACTGCCTTTAGACAGCTTGACTCTTATATCTTCGACATTCATTACGGGAGGAAATCGGAACCGAAGAACCTAGATCCAGTTCACGTCGAGGAGTTCATTCGGGAAAAGGTCGACCGCACGAAGGAGCCTCAATCATTCGAACGCACACGGAATGTCGTCGATATTTACGATCTCGCAACTGTGGTCGACCATTTTACCAAATTATTGGTCCGCGACGAGAAGGACGAACGCGGGATCTTGCAGTCGATCCAGTCGGTCAGGCTGCTTGCGGAGCAAGGCGACGGGAACATGCAGAAAAAGGCGTTCGATTATTACGAGTACCTCGTTAAGCACCCTGTTTCAGAAACCGCCTATGAGGCGCTTGTTGAAGCTGCAAGTTCATTCAGCACGTCGTATTCGCCGGCAACCTTGCTGGACACATTAAAACGGCAATATCCGAAGCTGAAAGAAAAGGGAAAGACAGACTACTACATCGACGGGGTTGCCGAGCAGGTCTTTTCATTGATGAACGGCCGGCTTCCGCAATTGGTCGACCAAATCAATGCCCGAAATAGCATTCTGAATATAGCCAAACCCGAAGATCGCATCGCAAAACTGACCGCTATCTACCTCAGCCAGGATGACCTGACATCGCCGGAACTCGAACGCTGGTCGGCTCGCCAATTGAGACGATTATCTCGCGAAGGGCAAACGGAAACGATAATCGCCGTCATACGAAAGGCTGCAACTGCCATAAAGGCAGGCGGTTTCAAAGAGGAGGAAGAAGAGAGTTTCCTATTGCGTGCAGCAAGGGCGGTCCGATTCTTTGGAGGCGAATTGAGTGCGGATGAGAAAGCACTCGTCGCCGCTGGCAGCGAGTATCAGGTCGATTATCTCGATAGGGATCTTTTTTAGGAGTCGTATTAGATGGGTAAGTGGATAACAGCACAGTCAAGCGACACTCTCTGCGGTCTCGCCTCGAAGAACGGGTTTCTTGATTGTAAATCGCTTCGCGACCATGAGTCGAATGCCGAGTTGAAGAACCGTCAAATAAAGGCGGGCGATAAAGTCTTCATTCCCGACATCAAGCTTGACCAGCATACAGCGGCAACAGAAAAACGTCATTCATATGTGAAGAAAGGCGGGCTGGCGACCATCCGGTTCGTCCGCGGCGGTCGGGACAATCAGATCAAGACCGAACGTTCGATAAGTCGTCTGCAGATCAGCAATTTCCCTACGGACAAGGCGGGAGCAGACGGCACAGCAGCGTTTGGCGGGCCGGCAAAGTGGCAATTCGACGCAAACTCGTTCGCCGATCCTGATTCATTCAAGATCGAGGTCTCTGACCGGCGAGCGACAAGCGCTACTCTCGACGTTGAACTCCAGGCCCTTCACCCGGTCTACAAAAGCAAGCTGCTTGTCGGCCACGACCTAAATTGGTCAAGTGCGGCCGAGCGCGATAAGCGAAAGCTTGCGGTCAAGGTCCATAAGGCGACACCTGTGCCCGACCAGCGTTTTCGTTCACCGTACCTCAGGCTCGTTGTGGATGAGACGGATAAGGCCGCAAAACCACAGCAAACGCTTCTTGTAACTGACGACCAGCCGAATGAAGAAAAGGTAGAGATTCTCGATCAGCGGGTACGTGCGACCTACATGATCGAAAAATGTCCGGCGGGAGGCGACGCCCGTTGCCGCGTTACGGCCGAGGCTCCTGTAGGGGGACGCGATAGGTCCAAAAAGCGGATAAAGGTCACGGTCGGGATCGTTCGCCAGAACGTCGGAGATGCGACCGGTTTCAACGGGGTTACAGAAGCGATGATCCGTCATCGGGTCTTCCGTTGGCTCCGGCGAGTCTATGCCCAGGCGGATATGGCCCCGGTATTGGTCGATCCGAAGATAAGGATGCTCGATCCGCCGCCGCGCAATATGCTGACGGTCTCTGATATCAACGGATTGCCGGCCACGGGAACCACCGCCGCCGGGGCCGCAAGCTCCAGAATGTCGTTCACCGTTACGACGAACCGAAGCGATGGCACATCTGTAAACAAAAGCGTAACGCTCAATATCCCCCGCGCCGCATCACCGGCTGCGAGGCTCAAACCGAAAGAGGTAGCCGATCAGATCGTTGCGTTGATCAACGATGTGAATTTCTCGGCTCGAGCGTTTGTAAATGCCGCTTCGACCCGTTCGCTTCCGACATCGCGATCGGCAGATATTCTCGTGAGCGACAAACTTGGAGGACGTGTTACCGTTTCGGCCGTATTGAGTACCGACACTGGAGCTACGCTGACCATGGCCAACGTGAACCTTAATGGATATCAGAATTCCGATGGCGACGATATGATGAACGGCACGCTCCACGAACGTCAGCTTTTGAGGAACTACGACACCGGTTCGAACCGAATGGACTGTTTCGTGATCGGAAAGTTCAAGGGCACTGCAAGTACGCGTGGCCGTGCGTACATTCCGGGCCTTAATATGCCCGGAAATTATCGGCCGCCAAAGGAGATCGTGAATAGCTGTGTGATGGGAGCAACGTCGTCAAGCGGAGCGGTCATGGATGCAAGCAATAATCTCCCATATACGTTCCCACACGAACTTGGCCATGCACTTCTCGATTGTTTCCATACGTCTACGCGATCCGAGCTTATGGCAAGCGGTGGAACCTCCGTCGCTCCGGCCGTTGATGGGACTAAGCGACTTTGCGATGATCCGATTCAGATCCGTTACGGAAACTGGGATCCAAGCAAGGATTTTGTCAACGATCCTAACCCGACGATGAATGTAGATTTTTCAGCTGCGGCTCGGCTCGGGACGATCGACCCGTCAGTTTTTTCGAGTTGGTAATACGCAATTGAGAGGAACGAGAACCTATGCCTACAGGACCAGCAGCCAGAATTACCGACAACGTTGTCCACCCGCTCCCGCCGGTTTTGACGCCGGGACCGGGAAGTATGAACGTGCTGATCGGCTTTTTGCCTGCATGGCGGGGGATCCCCGCAGCCGCGGCGGCCGCTTTACAGGCGGCAAAGCAGGCCTCGGATATTGGGATTCAGGCCGCTGAGGCGGCCACGATGGCAGCTGCAGGCACGCCTGGCGCACCGGCGGCATACGCCGCGGAACAGGCGGCCAAAACCGCCGCACTCGCCGCATTGAGTGCAACGATCAGCGGTATGGCCGGAATGTCGGACATTCACGCGTGCACAACGCCGTCGCCGGTACCGCCTCACGGCCCGGGTGTTGTCATCGACGGTTCGGCGACCGTAATGATCAATAATATGCCGGCTTGCCGAATGGGCGATACGATCATCGAACCTCTCGGCCCGCCGAACAAGATAATGAAAGGCGAAATGACCGTGATAATAGGCGGATAGAAAAAAGGCTGTCAGCAAATTGACAGCCTCTTTCGTTCTCACTGTTGATCTACCTAAGGCCGCGTCATTCGTTCGGGGATCACAAGCTCGTCAAACTTTTCCGCCGTCAGCAGCTCAAGCTCAACTGCCGCTTCCTTCAATGACATTCCCTTCTTATGTGCAAACTTAGCGATCTTTGCGGCGTTGTCGTATCCGATATGCTGGTTCAATGCGGTAACAAGCATCAAGGAGCTGTTAAGGTATTCATCGATCTGGTCCCGGTTCAACTCGATCCCGGCGATACAATAGTCCACAAAACCGTGGCACGCGTCGTGTATAAGCCGGACGGAATGCAGGAAATTGTGGATCATGACAGGCTTAAATACATTCAATTCAAAGTTTCCTTGTGATCCTGCGAACCCGATCGCTGCGTCGTTGCCCATCACCTGAACCGCAACCATCGTAATCGCTTCGCTCTGGGTCGGATTGACCTTCCCGGGCATGATCGACGAGCCCGGTTCGTTTTCCGGAAGCGATATCTCGCCGATCCCGCATCTCGGACCGCTTGCGAGCCAGCGAATATCGTTTGCGATCTTCATCAACGAACCGGCGAGCGTTTTTAATGCACCGGATGCAAAGACGACTTCGTCGTGTGCAGACAATGCGGCAAACTTGTCTGGATGCGACCTGAACGGCAAGCCGGTAAGTTCGGCGATCTTTGCGGCGGCCCGTTCCGCGAATTCGGGATGAGCGTTCAACCCCGTCCCGACCGCTGTACCGCCTATTGCAAGATCCATCAAGCCGGGAAGCACGATCTTCAATCTTTCAATGTCGCGGTCGATGAGGTTCGCCCAGCCGTTAAACTCCTGCGTTACGGTCACCGGCGTTGCATCCTGGAGGTGAGTGCGGCCGATCTTTACGACACCTTCGAATTCTTTCGCCTTTGCCTTGATCGCGTCGCTTACCTTTTGCACCTCCGGGATCAATGCGGTCAGTCGCTCCGCGGCCGCGATGTACATCGCTGTCGGAAATGTGTCATTCGACGACTGCGATTTATTGACATCGTCGTTCGGATGAATCGGCTCTTTCGAACCCATCTCTCCACCAACGATCTCGATCGCTCTGTTCGAGATCACTTCGTTGGCATTCATGTTCGTCTGAGTTCCCGACCCTGTCTGCCAAACCCGCAGCGGAAAGTGAGCATCGAGCTTGCCGTTGATCACTTCGTCGGCCGCCTTCACGATCAGCTCCAACTTATCCTGCGGCAGTTTTCCAAGATCGCAATTAACGATCGCCGCCGCCTTTTTCAGGATGCCGAGGGCACGGATCACCTCTCTCGGCATAGTGTCAAAGCCAATGTTGAAGTGTTTCAGCGAACGCTGCGTTTGCGCTCCCCAATATACATTCGAGGGCACCTCGATCTCACCCATCGAGTCAGTTTCGATCCGAGCTGCCGCCGCCGTTTCTTTTGCTTCTGCCATATCTACTTTCTACAAAGACACCACGTTTTGAATCTTTACCATTATCACCAAAAGCGATCTGATCGGGCAACGCTGATCCAAGTGATCAGGGATCCCGGTCACAATATGCCGGTTTCCGAGAGACAGCGCTCTATTCGTTCGACCGTTTGTTCTATGTCATTGTCAAGCCCGATCGAGAACCGGACAAGTCCTTCGCTGAGGCCCATCGCCTCGCGTTCTCCGATAGGTATCTCCGAGGACGTACTGTGTCCCGGAGCACTGAACAGGGTCTTGAAATATCCGAGACTGACCGCCAGGTAGCCGACCTTTTCTTGCTGCATACGCGTCATCAGATCATTCGCATTTACAAGTGTGCCGACGTCAATAGCCAACATCCCTCCATAACCATAGCCCGGATTCATGAGCGTTTTCAGCAGAGTATGCTGGGGATGGTCGGCCAGTCCGGGATAATAGACCTTGAGGCCGAGTTTCTTGAGTCTCTCAGCCAGAAACAATGCGTTGGCGCTATGCTGCCTCATTCTAAGGTGAAGCGAATGAAGGTTTTTCAGGATACTCGCCGCACGTGTACTGTCAAGAACGGCTCCGAGCAGCATCGATGCCCCGGCGTTGATGTCCGTGAGTTTGTGTATGAACTCACTGCTGGCGCAAACGGCCCCGGCCACACAATCGCTGGTACCATTGATGAACTTGGTCAAGCTGTGGACGACAATGTCGGCACCGAGGCGTATTGGCGAAAGGATCATCGGGCTGAACGTGTTGTCAACAACGAGTTTTAGGCCGTGCTCTTTGCATAAGGACGCAAGAGCCGTAATGTCAGCGACTTCCAACAACGGGTTGCTTATCGATTCGCAATAGATCGCACGCGTACGCCCGTTAATGAGCGAGCGGACCTCCGTCGAATCGGAAAGGTCGACGAAGTGGGCCGTTATTCCTAGTCGCGGCAGGAAATTCTTAAAGAATGCGTACGTGCCACCGTAGATCGTCCGCGATGAAATGATCTCATCACCTGTGTCGCAAAGCTGCAATATCGTAGATGATATCGCCGCCATTCCCGAAGCCTTTGCTTGAGCCGCCTCGCTGTCCTCCATTCGAGCGAGGGCATCGGAAAGAAACTTATTGGTCGGGTTCCAATGCCGCGAATAAAGGAAGCAGCCTTCGATCTCGTGCTCGAAAAGCTCTTCCATCTTGTCCGGGCTAATGAACGTGTAAGTCGATGAATCCGTGATCGATGGATTAACATCGCCAAATTCACCAAAGACCAGATAATCCTGGATCGCATTACTAGGATCGAAGCCGCTCGATTTCATCGCTTTTAGGTCGTTATTCGCCAGGTTTTAGACGACACTGTCGGTTCCCCGGCGTCCGGAAACATTATAGGGGGCGGCTGTATCGAATGACACAGTAAGATCGTGACCGATGATCGCAAGCGGCTCTATTTCGCCTTTTCGATCACTTCATCGGCAGGCCTTTCGAGCGCCATTCCGCGGTTCCGCCGGTGACGTTGTAGATCATCGTGTAACCGTTTCTCGCCAATATCTCGGAGGCCTCCCTCGATCGACGCCCGGTCTCGCAGATCATATAGACCGGCTCATTCTTCTCGATCCGGTCGAGATTCTGTTCAAGTGTATCGAGCGGAATATTGACCGCCCGATCCGCATGCCCGGCCTTGTATTCTGCCGAAGTCCTTACGTCAACGAACTGTGCATAGGCGAGCCGTGTCTTCTCGGCCGCATCTGACGGCGAGATATCGGTGATCGCGGCAATCGGCTTCTCTGCAGGCGGCGTATCGGTCCTTTTCGGGCCGGTCGAGCACCCATAGATAAAGAGCAAGCAGAGCGCTAATAAAAGTAATGCTGTTCGATTTGATTGAAGCTTTTTGAGCATATTAAGGGTAAGAGCGCGAAATTTCGCACGCATAACCGTCTTGTGACTAGTCTCAACGGCATTATACGCAAATGCCGTTCCCGACGATCTCAATGATCGCGGCGATAGGCGACGATGAACCTCTGCTCCGGGGTCTCGTCGTCACCCGGCATTACGTCAAAAGAGATCTGCCTAAGACCGTTATCCGCAAATCGCCCCAATTCCGCTCTCGACATTGGCCACGGAAGCTCGTTGGGTTCTTCATCATCTTCGCGGCCGCGAGTCACAACGACAAGTTCGCCAAAGGGTGCGACGAATGCCGCAATCGAGTCGATCGTTCGAGCACGCATCTCTAACGGCAACGGCTGGATCGTATAAACTTCAAGGACAAAATCGAAGTTACCGAGCCATTCTCGAAATGGTTCGAAAACATCCATCACCTCGAATTGAATATCTCGATCCGCGTGGAGGCGTTTCGCCCATTCTATCGCGGTTGGAGAAATATCAAATGCAGTGACCTTGAAGCCGAGATCGTCGAGATATCTGGCATCGTCGCCGAGTCCGCATCCGACGACAAGTGCTTTCCGATCCGCCCCTTTGAGCACGGTCCTTTCGGCCCACGTTCGAAAATACCTGTTCGGTTCGAGGTCGGCCCACGGGATCTTTTCATTGTCGCCCGCGGCCTCCTTATACAATGCCTCGAACCATCCAAGTGCATCGCCCCGCTCGAGGTGTTGCGCGGCAAGTTCCTTCGTCCTTGCTCTGCGGTCGATCTCGGTTTCCTTCGTTTCGGTCATTCGAAAGGCGTCTCCGTTTCTATCGGCAATCTGGCATCGTTCCAGGCCTTCCAGCCGCCGGCCATCGAAAGGACATTCGTGTAGCCCATTTTCTGTAGCATATCCGCCGCGAGTGCCGAGCGGTATCCGCCGCCGCAATAGAGGATGATCTCGGCATCTTTGTCGGGTATTTTCTGGACAATGTCGCGTTCTATTATGCCGCGCCCCATGTGAGCCGCTCCTGCAACGTGGCCCGCCTGCCACTCGTTATCCTCCCGGACGTCGATCAAGTTGGCCCCGGCACGCTGCCGATCGACAGAATCCACGACAGAGATCTCGGTGATCCTCGATTTTGCATCATCAACTATCGCCAAAAATTCAATAGAGTGCTGCATTGTGTTGTTTGTCTTGGCAATACGGCTCAAGAGCAGCCATCACCTCCGACTTTTTGCTTGTTTCCATCTTACCGTTATAATAAGGCTTTTGGCACACATTTAACTAGACGAGGCATAAGACATTGGCAGAACAATTTGACGTCACTATCATCGGAGCCGGCCCGGGCGGCTATGTCGCTGCGGTTCGTGGAGCACAACTCGGACTAAAGGTCGCTATCATCGAAAAGGAAAAGGACGCCAAGCTCGGCGGAACCTGCGGACTTCGTGGCTGCATACCGACAAAAGCGCTGCTGAACGCGGCTCATCTTTATCAAAAGGCAGGCGAGTTTGAAAAGTTTGGGCTAAAGGTTTCAGGCCTTGAATACGATTGGGCCGGCGTTCAAAATTATAAATCAGGAATCGTCGACAAGAACGCCGCCGGTGTGACCTATTTGATGAAGAAAAACAAGGTCACCGTCTTCAACGGCCATGGAAAGATAGCCGGAAAGGGCAAGGTCGAGGTCGCCCTCGCAGATGGCAAAAAAGAGACCATCGAGACCAGGAACATCATTATCGCGACCGGTTCGGTCGTAAGGCCGATCCCGGGCTTTGAGGTTGATGGCAAGCAGGTCGTCAATTCAGATCAGATACTTGAACTCGAGAGCGTCCCGAAATCGATGGTCGTCATGGGCTCGGGAGCCGTTGGTGTTGAGTTTGCGAGCGTTTATCACCGCTTTGGCTGCGAGACGACGGTCATTGAATTGCTTGACCGGATCGTGCCGATCGAGGACGCCGATGTCTCAAAGGAACTCGCACGTGCCTTTAAGAAACAAGGCATTAAATGCGAGACGGGCATCAAGCTCGATAAGCTCGAAAAGAACAAGAAAGGAGTTAAGGTCTCCGGCAAGAACGCCAAAGGCGAGGACATGACCTTTGAAGCCGAGATGCTCCTCGTCGCCGTCGGCCGAATGCCCTACCTCGAGGGCCTGGGCCTTGAGAAGACCAAGGTCGTCGTAAACCCCCGAGGGACGATCAAGGTGAATGATTATTGCGAAACGGACGAGCCGGGTGTTTACGCAATCGGCGACGTCATCGACACCGCCTGGCTGGCTCACCTCGCTTCGAAAGAAGGCATTCTGGTCGTCGAAAAGATCGCCGGCAAGAAGGTCGAACCGATCAAGCAGAATCTCGTGCCAAACTGTACCTATTGCGATCCGGAGGTAGCGAGCGTCGGCCTGACCGAAGCGAAAGCAAAAGAGGCGGGCTATGACGTCAAGGTCGGCAAGTTCCCGTTCTCAGCATCGGGCAAGGCACGCATCCTCGGCGAGACCGACGGCTTTGTCAAGATCGTCGCTGAAAGGAAATACGACGAGGTCCTCGGCGTCCACATCATCGGCCCGCACGCGACCGAACTTCTTGCCGAAGCCTGCGTCGCCATGGCACTCGAGACCACCGCCGACGAACTCGGACGCGTTATCCACGCCCATCCGACCGTCTCAGAATCCGTTATGGAAGCCGCGGAAGGTGTTCACGATCTGACGATTCATATGTAGCTGTCATTTTGGCTTCCCGACAGCATATGGACCTGCCTTCAAGCCATTTCCAGCTAGGCGTACCGTTTCGGCGATACGCCTTTTTCTCGTCTCAGCGCGCTTTGCGCTGAATATCCAGGCCAGGATGTTCTTTTGTACAGATGGAGAAAAACCGAGAAATTTCGTTTGTGCGCCGGTATCTGAGGCGAGTGCGGAAAGCAAGTCTTCAGGCAGTTCAAGTCGGTCGCTTCGGTTTAGTGCATCCCACGACCCATTCCTCTTCGCATTTTCGACCTTTCGTATTCCAGCTTCGGCCATCGAACCTTCGGTCAACAGGCGCTCAACTCGATTCTTGTTCGCTTCAGACCAAACACTCTTATCCTTTCGCGGTGTGAAGAGAAGGAGCGAACGCTCACGATCAAGCGCTCGAGGCAGGCTATCTATCCAACCAAAACAAAGCGCTTCTTCGACTGCCTCATCATACAAAATGTTGCGGTGGCCGCTTTTTTTCTTGTAATAAACCAGCCAGACACCATCGCATTCCAGATGGTTGTTCGCGAGCCATGTGCGCCAATCATCTCGGTCATGCGGCTCAAAAAAAGCGAAAGTATCGATCTTTCTTGCCATTTGGTCAATCGGTCATCGTCATGCCGCTCGCACGATCTTGAATGCGAATTCGCGCTTGAGGTCGGTCGTTGCCGAGAGGTGTATCCAGAGCATAGCGAGCGGCTCAAGCAGACGTGCCTTAGCAAGGCCGCCGATCGAGATGGCGTCAAAGCCGATATCCGCGGCGAGTTTCCGGACCGTCTCAATCGCCTCGGCATCGTCACCGCAGACGAACATCATCGATCCGCCCGGTGTTGCCATATTTGCGAAACCGGTTTGATTGAAGCACTTCACAACCCTTGCCCCTTCTGCAGCGGCCGCGAGTTCCTCAGCACCCGAACTCGTGAAACCGACCGTGAGGTCAAGCCCATTTGGGGTCATCGCAAGAGGGTTCGTTGCATCGATGACGATCTTGCCCTCAAGGTCTCCGCATTGCGAGAGGACTTCGTTTGCTGCAGAATACGGGACCGCAAGCAGAATGGCATCTGCATCGGCCGCCGCATCGGTAACCGACATCGCCGGCCCGGCCAATCGACCGTCGCTGTAATCTGCAGGCTTATTTACGCCGAAAGTGACGTTGTGCCCGACTTCAATAAAGCGACGGCCCAGCGTCGCTCCAACATTTCCTGCCCCAATGATCGCTATTTTCATAGTTATTCTCCAAGTGCCTGCATTATCAGCCGGGCCGTCTCGCTGCCCGAAAAGTTCTGCTGGCCGGTGATCAGATTACCGTCGCGAACCGCAAACCCTCGCCACAGTCCCGCCTGGATGTAATTTGCCCCGATCTCTCTCATCGCGTCCTCAACCCGCCAGGGCATTATATGCTGTCCTTCCGGAAGCATCCCGTAGTCCCAAACGGCACGGTCGGCAAAGTCTTCTTCAACGTTCGCAAAGCCCGTGACCGTTTTGCCGTTTGCGAGATACTCGCCATTCGAGAGCTTCGCGAACTTCAGTATCGCTACGCCGTGGCAAAGTGCCGCCGCGATCTTCCCTGCTTCATAAAATTCGACGAACTTGCTGCAAAGGGTTTCATCCGCCTCAAAGGTAAACATCGGCGACTGCCCGCCGGCGATGACGATCGCGTCAAAATCGTCTACCGAGATCTCGCCCACGCTTTTTGTGTTTTCGACCAGTTCGGCGAGAACGGGCGTATGTATAAAGCCCATCGTGATAAGGTCGGAGGCGGAATATCCGCTCGGGTCGCGAGGGTCGCTCATCGTGTCCGCGACGCACTTGCCGCCCGCAGGCGAGAATATCTCTACCTCATAACCCTTCTCGGTAAATTCGAAATAGGGATGGGTAAGTTCCGACCACCAAAAGCCCACAGGCCAACCGGTCGTATCGGACATAGCCTGATTTGCTATTACCATTGCTACCCTCTTCGGCTTTGACGCATTCACCACGTTTGCATTCTTAAGGCTCATTGAAATATCCTCCTCTGGTATCAATGATAGTATGGCGTACAGCGGCATATACTATCCAAATAGTAAGTATGAAAAAGGACTGCGACGATAATTCAAAAGGATTCTGCCCTGTTGAGGCAAGTCTCGAAATGCTTAGCGGCAAATGGAAAGGGCGGATATTGTGGAAGCTCTATAACACTCCGACCATGCGTTTTGGCGAACTTCGGCGTTCGCTTGGTTCGATCACCGAGAAGATGCTTGCACAACAGCTTAGAGAACTGGAATCGCTTGGTCTCATCAAACGGCATATCTATCGCGAGGTGCCGCCTAAGGTCGAATATTCGCTTACGGAATTCGGTAAGACGCTCGGCCCGATTCTCGACAAATTTGCTGAGTGGGGTGTCGCACATCTAAAGAAAGTAAGATCGCTAGCTAAGTCAGCCTGAATTGACGGTACTTGAAATAGTGGCCATATAAGAAGAAAATTAGGGCTTTTATGCTCGCTACTAAAACATCTTATCCAAAAGCCAAGATCAAGATCCTACTGCTTGAAAATATTTCTGACGCCGCTGTACATGAACTCGAGGCCGCCGGCTACACACAAATAGAACGTCTCGGCGGAGCTATTAGTGAAGAAGAGTTGATCAAAGCAGTAAAAGGCGTCCACCTGATCGGCATAAGGTCAAAAGCCAGGATCACAAAAGCTGTCCTCGATGCCGCGGATAAGCTTATTGCGATAGGCGCCTTCTGCATCGGCGTAAACCAGATCGACCTACGGACGGCCGCCGGAAAAGGCATCGCTGTATTCAACGCCCCGCACGCAAACACTCGTTCCGTCGCCGAGCTTATCATCGGGCTTTGTGTGATGTTAATTCGAAGAATCCCGGACAAGAATGCTGCCGCTCACGACGGCACGTGGATGAAAGATGCGAAAGGCAGCTTTGAGCTTCGCGGAAAAACCCTCGGCATCATCGGCTATGGCAATATCGGTTCACAGGTATCGATCATGGCAGAAGCGATGGGGATGCACGTGATCTACCACGACATCGCCACTAAACTGCCGCACGGCAACGCAAAGCCCATCCGTGATTTGAAAGAGATGCTTAGACAGTCTGACATCGTCACGCTGCATGTACCATCGGACGCGACGACGCACAACATGATCAACGCCGAGACCCTCAAAGCAATGAAGAAGGGCAGTATCCTTCTCAACTATGCTCGCGGCGATGTCGTCGATCTGCCGGCATTGAAGAAGGCACTTCTTTCCGGAAAACTCATTGGCGCTGCCGTAGATGTCTTTCCTGAAGAGCCCGAAAAGAACGGTGACCATTTCGACTGTATCTTGCAGAACCTGTCGAACGTCATCCTTACGCCTCATATCGGCGGATCTACAGAAGAAGCACAGTCGAATATCGGACTCGATGTAACGGCCAAGCTGATAAAGTATCTCGATCTCGGAACCAGCGAGGGCTCGCACACCGTTCCGCCGGTCAACCTACCTCCACAGTCCGGCACTCATCGAATCCTGCACATCCATCGCAATATTCCGGGCGTGCTCGGCGAGATAAACTCACGACTATCAGCTCACGGGATAAACATCGTCGGCCAGTATCTGAACACGTCCCCGGAGATCGGCTACGTCATTCTCGATGTTGAGTCAAAGCTCTCAAAGGAGGCTTTCGAGCTTTTGAAAGACGTGCAAGGAACCGTGCGTGTGAGAATGGTCTATTGAGATGAAGATCATCATACCAGGCGGAAGCGGACAAGTTGGAAGGGCGCTGGCAAGTGCATTTCATCAAGATGGCCACGAGGTTGTGGTATTGGCCCGTTCGCCTGCTAAGAGCAATTGGAAAAGCGTAAAATGGAACGGCAAGTCGCTTGGGCCATGGAAAGACGAGATCGATGGGTCTGATGTTGTGATCAACCTTGCCGGACGCAGCGTTAATTGCAGATACAACGAAGCGAACCGCCGGCTTATAATGGATTCCCGGATCGATTCGACCCGTATCATCGGCGAATCGATTTCTCAGGCTTCAACCCCACCGAAGGTGTGGCTGCAATCGAGCACGGCAACGATCTACGCCCATTCATTCGACCATCCGAACGACGATGTTACGGGAACTCTCGGCGGCAGCGAGCCTGACGCCCCTGATACCTGGAGATTCAGCATCGACGTTGCGAAGAGCTGGGAACGAGTCGCGGATCAAGCCGATACGCCGAACACGCGTAAGATTTTGATGCGGTCCGCGATGATCATGGGGCCGGCCCGTGGCGGGATCTTTGACACCATGTTAGGCATCGTCCGGTTCGGCCTGGGCGGCACGGCGGGCAGCGGCCGACAGTATATCTCGTGGATACACGAAGATGACTTCATTCGGGCCGTCTATTGGTTGATCGAACACGATGAATTCTCCGGGCCTGTGAATATCGCATCGCCAAATCCGCTTCCAAACCGTGAGTTCATGCAGATATTTCGCGAGGCCTGGGGAACACGGTTCGGGCTTCCGGCCTTCGAGTGGCAGCTCGCCCTCGGGGCATTCTTGATGCGAACCGAAACCGAGCTTATTTTAAAGAGCCGCCGCGTCGTTCCCAAATTGATGACGGATTCCGGCTTTACATTCGAGTTCCCCGAGTGGAAATATGCGTGTCGCGACCTTTGTTCGCGGTGGCGAAAGGAGAATCAATAATATGTTGCGATTATTTTTGGGACTGTGCATTCTCGCGCTGGCCATGACCGCAGAAGCACAGTGGATAAAACAGTCAGTCAATACGACGGCCTCGTTCCGCGGGCTTTCGGTCGTAAATGAAAAGATCGTCTGGGCAAGCGGCACTGGCGGCACCGTGATCAAGACAATTGACGGCGGCAAAACGTGGACAGTTATGACTGTGCCCGGTGCCGAAAAACTCGACTTCCGCGACATCGAGGCGTTTGACGCGAATACAGCATACATCCTCAGCATCGGCAACGGCGATGCCTCGCGGATATACAAGACAACAGACGGGGGCAAGACATGGGAACTACAATTCACGAACAAGGACGAGAAGGCATTCTACGATGCGATCGCTTGCTGGGACCGGAATAATTGCATAGCAATGAGCGATCCGGTCAATGAATTTTATCAATTGATCGTTACAAAAGACGGCGGGAAGAATTGGACCTTCACTGGGCCCGACAAGATGCCGCGGGCAAAGGCCGGCGAGGCCGCTTTTGCGGCGAGCGGCACCTGCCTCATCGTCAATGGCAAAACGGACGTATTTCTCGCGACCGGTGGCAGCGATGCTCGCGTTTTTCGCTCGAACGACCGCGGACTCTCATGGTTCGTCGCCGATACGCCGATCACTAAAGGCACGCCCGGCAGCGGCATTTTCTCCGTCGCGTTTCGCAATGCGCTCCATGGAACAGCGGTCGGCGGCAACTACGAAAAGCCGACTGAAGCCACGTATAACCTCGCATTTACTCGCGACGGCGGCAAGACCTGGTACTCTGGCGAAGGGCTCTCCGGATATCGTTCGGCCGTTGCTTATATCGATAGCACAACGATCATCGCAGTCGGCACCAACGGCACCGACATCTCGCGCGACCGCGGTGCAAAGTGGAAAAAGATAGGCGATGAGAACCTCAATTCCGTCGCCTCCAAAGGCCCCCGTGCGGTCTGGGCAGTGGGTCCCGCCGGAGCCGTTTACCGCCTTTCAAGTTGATCATCCGCGGCTCCGAGGCATTTAATTTGCAATGATTTTCAAAATCCGACGCTTGTGTCTCCCCGAAAAATCGGCAGATCGCGATTTTCTCTCCGGCGTTTGTTGGATAAAATCTAGCCAATGGTCAAGAAACGAAGTGTAAGACTCACAGAAGCTTTCAAAGATTTTTTCGAGAACGAGCGGGCCGGTGCGATCATTCTTATCATCTGCACGCTCATCTCGCTTACTGTTGCGAACACCGCATTTGGACCTTCCTATCTTCAATTTTGGCAAGGCTATCTCGGGCCGTTGAGCGTTGAACATTGGGTCAATGACGGCCTGATGGCGATCTTTTTTTTGATGATTGGCCTAGAACTCGAACGAGAGATATATGCCGGCGAGCTATCGGACTTTAGGAGTGCTTTATTGCCGATCTTTGCTGCCATCGGCGGTGTCGCGGTTCCCGCCCTTATCCACTTTGGCTTCAACTCGGGGCTCCCGACACAGGCCGGTATCGGCATCCCGATGGCGACCGACATCGCTTTCGCCATCGGCGTGCTCGCCCTGCTCGGTTCGCGTGTTCCGGCTTCGCTTAAGGTATTTCTGGTCGCCCTGGCGGTCATTGACGACCTGATCGCTGTTATTGTGATCGCGGTGTTTTACACGTCTGAGCTTTCGGTCGGATACTTGGCAGCTTCGCTCGGAGTTCTCGGACTGCTCGTCGTTATCAACCGCCTTGGCATGATGTCCCTTATCCCGTATCTTATACTCGGCGCAGTCGCTTGGCTCTTTATGCTAAAGTCCGGCGTACACGCGACCATCGCCGGCGTCCTTCTCGCCTTCACGATTCCCTTTACGCACAAGAGGGATGACGCCGATTCGCCTTCTTACCGGCTCGAACACGCGCTTCACAAGCCGGTCGTCTTCTTCATACTTCCGATCTTTGCCTTGGCAAATACAGGCATAGTTTTAACTGCGGATTGGGCAAGCGACCTGACCTCTCCGAATAGCCTTGGGATCATCCTCGGGCTCGTCACCGGCAAGCCATTCGGGATAACGCTTCTCGCCTTCATTGCTGTTATGATAGGGCTTTGCAAGCTTCCGCTCGACCTCAACTGGAAGCATGTTTTCGGTGCGGGTATGCTTGGAGGGATAGGGTTCACGATGTCGATCTTCATCACAAATCTTGCCTTCACTGGCTCGGCCGACCTGATCAACGATTCGAAGATGGCTATACTATTGGCGTCGTTGACGGCTGGCACATTAGGGTTCCTTTTCCTCAAGCTGTTTGGCCAACCGAACATCGATGACTTAGATATGGACACAATGGACTACGAGGCCGACAATGGCGAGGAACAACCCGCCTGACTTATGGCAAACGGATTCTCAAGCGTTCCTTTCAAGACGGAGACGAACCACGGCTTTACGTCGGTCAATGGGATCGCAAAGTTCTCAACGGCGGGCGTCGTGCTTGAGTTCGAGGCAAAGCTTTTCGGCATCATTGGCGGCGGAGTAAAAGAGGTCCGCCTTCCGATGGCCGAGATAATGGACATCCGCTTCCGCAAGGGCTTTATGAAACGCGGTGCGAAGATCGTTATTCGCACGCAAACGATGGCCGCACTCGCCGAGCTGCCGAATCAGGACGGCAAGCTGACACTCAAGCTAGCCAGGGAAGACTGGGAACGCGGACGAGCGGCCGTCGAGGAACTCGAGCGGAATCTCGGCGAATACCAGGCCGAACTTCCGCCGGCCCACACGCCGCTTTCGCAGGTCTTTTCCGAATCTGACCCTGACGAGCAAGAAACCAGAAAGCTGGGCACTTAGAGTCTTTTTCAAAAGGAACAAGGCTCACAAGTCCCATCATATAGGAGAAAGCCATGCCGAAATTCGTTATCGAACGTGATATTCCCGGAGCCGGCTCCATGTCGCCTGATGACCTTCAGGGAGCCTCGGCCAGATCTTGCAGTGTACTGAACAAACTCGGCGCCGAGATACAGTGGATCCACAGTTATGTTACCGATGATAAGATCTACTGCATTTATACTGCACCCAACGCCGATTTGATCGAGGAACATGCCCGCGAAAGCGGCTTTCCAGCAAACCGTATCTCGGAAGTGAAAGCTATCATCGACCCCACCCGAGCGGGTTGAGCAACTGCGAGAACGCCGCCGATCTAACCTTTATCGATTGATTTTTACGACAGAGCGAAACCGATGACTGAAGCAATGCGAACACCTTAAAGAAGTTCAGAAGCTATCATTTTTCGGACTGGAGTAAAATCAATGCGCCATTCACCCGTCTCCGGCAGAGGCGTTCTTTTCGCCGTCTTGATCGTCGCCGCTTCGTTTCTGGCAACCGCTGCACAATCGCGAGTCGAGAATTTCGGTTTGAAGGATCAGGGCGACAAATACGTCGAGGTCAATTTCCCAAGCGATCGGCCGGTCGTCTTGATCTTCGGCGATCGAAAAGGGTCGAAGCAGATCGAGGGTTGGTCGGCTCCGATCTTTAGGAAATTCGACGGAAAGATCTACATGTTCGGCATTGCGTCCCTTGGCGGCGTGCCGAGCTACGCACGCGGGCTCGTTCGCCGTCTGATCAAAAGACAGACCCAGTTTCCCGTACTTCTTGACTGGGGCGGGAAAGTTGCCGCAAATTTTGGATATGAGAAGGACAAAGCCTTGGTCGTGTTGATCGGAAAAAACGGCACCGTTCTGATGAAAGAGACCGGTGCCGCTTCCGACATCGAACTTGGAAAGATCTTCTCCGAGATCGAAAAGCAACTCTGACGATCCGGGCCGTTCACGTCGAACTTGCAATGGAGATCGATGGAGCGGGTTCCCAGTCGATCGGGATTTGTGTGACGCTGTGGAGATAGTTGCTGATGGTCTTGTCACCGATAACGATGAGTACGTCGATCAGATTTGCCTCAGTGTAACCGGCGTCAAAGAAATTCCGCTTCGCCTCGTCTGACGGCCGGCCTCGATTCTGGGTTGTCTCTCGTACGAACTCGGCAAGGGCGGCGATCTTCTTATCGAAGGCAACCGTCCCGCTTCTGATGTCGATGATCTCATTTTCCTTAAGGCCGCTCATTTTGCCGATCGTGGAATGCGCAGCAAGGCAGTACTCACAATTGTTTATCTGACTTACGACGAGATTGATCACCTCGCGCTCTTTAGCGCGAAGGGTGCTTTTGCGATTTTGAATGGTAAGATAATCGTTAAGAGCAGTTTCGTTCTTGGCATAGAACGCATATAGATTGGGGACAAAGCCGAGCATGCTATTCAGCCTATCGAAGATCTGCTTGTTCCCCTCTGAAACATCTTCCCTGGTTGGCACGTTGAATTCGATCATTTTTCTTCCTCAGTATTTTCGTTTTTGGTCGTTGTGACCTTTTACGATCCTACCGACGTAACCCTTTCTGGGGAATAGAGCAAGTTCCCGAATACATGTCGAAATTTCCCTGTGCCTATTTATTTGCAGACTCACGGAACACTGTCGGACTCAGGCCGGTTCGATTCTTGAAAAACCGGCTGAAATGAGCCGGATCATCGAAACCAAGTTCATATGTGATCTCCTTGTCACTCATTTTCGTATAAAAGATCAGCCGCTTAGCTTCAAGTATGATCCGTTCCTGGATCAATTGAGATGGCGACGGGTGTGAGAGCAGGGCGAAGTAGTTAGCGAGTGTCTTAGGCGATCTGTTCAGCTGCGAGGCGTAATAGCTGACACGGTGCTCACGTTTGAAGTGGTTCTCGACAAGCAGATTGAACAACCGTACGATCTCAAATCTATTGTCATCTATCGGTATTCGATCGAGATACTGACGCTTGGCGATACGCGTCAATATGATGATCAGACGGACAAGCAATATTCTGATCATCTCACCCTGGATCCTGTCGGAACTTTGGAATTCGTCCTTGAATACTTCCAGCAAAAGTTGCAGTTTTCGCGTTTCGAAATTGTCAGGCCGAACTATCAGATTGCCTGAAGAGCCGTAGAACAGGAAGCCGGCGCAACTCACTTCACGATCGTGGTCAACTATGCAATAAAACTCCCTGTTGAACTGCCATGCAACAATGTCTTCCGGACGCGCGAAACGAAACGATTGATTCACCATCATCGGAAGGATCGCGTTCGAGGGCAGGTCTTGTTCGACTTCGTCGATAATTGCACGCTGCTTTCTTCCCTTGTTCCATGCGATAGTCAAGAACCTATTGGCTCGGTCACGAACAAAGAACACGCGGTCAAAGCCTGACTCGCCAACGGTGAGTACGGCTTCGCCGCCAGAATCCTGGTTTCGGTATTTGAACTGCACCCCTTGTTCTGCCGAATTTTCTATCTGTTTCCAGCCATTCGCGGGTCCTGCTTTGGAGTTAGTTTGTATTCTTTAGGCGGTTCGGACCCGATCAGGTGTTTAACGAAGTAGTCCCATCGTCTTCGCATCATGTAATAGTTGTCCGCGCCATATCCATGTCTCGCATTGGGATAGATTATTAGGTCAAAATCTTTATTCGCCTTGATAAGCGCATCAACAACGAGGTAAGTGTTATACGGGGGGACATTATCGTCCATATTGCCGTGCGCAAGCATGAGCTTGCCTTTCAGGTTCTTTGCGAACGGCTGATTCGCTTGATCCTCGTAATTGTCTTTACCAGCCTCATTCTTTGTTAAGAGACCGATGTACCTCTCGCCCCAATCGTCTTCATAGTTCCGATTATCATGGTTACCCGACTGAGAAACACCAACCTTGTAGAAATCCGGGTACCGGAACATCGCCGCGGCCGTTGCATAACCGCCGCCCGAATGCCCCCAAATTCCGACCCGTTCCAGATCCATAAAGCTGTTCCTGGCGGCAAGCTGCCGAAGTCCGGAGATCTGATCCTCGAGGGTATTATCGGCCATATTTCCGTAACAGACATCGTGAAATGACTTAGAACGATCGGGGTTACAAGTTCCATCTATTATGACAACCACGAAGCCTAGTTCTGCCAACGCCTGGTGATCGCTTCTTGAGGCTGTGAAAGACCGGTTGCCGACGCCTCCGCCCTGCGGACCGGGATAAATGTAATTTACGACCGGGTACTTTTTGGTGGGGTCGAGGTTCGTCGGAGTATACATCAGCCCGTAAAGGTCCCATTTGCCATCCCGCGATTTGACCGTGATCGGAGTGGGCGGTTTCCAGCCTGCTGCTCTGAGCCGCGAGACATCGACCTTTTCCAGATCGACTACCAGCTTGCCGGCCATATCGCGAAGCACCGCGACCTGGGGAACGTCGGGTTTCGAGTAGTTGTCGATAAAATACTTCCCGTCCGGTGAAAGCGTTATCTGATGATGTCCGTCTTCGGGCGTTAGTAAACGAAGGTTGTTGCCGTCAAAATCGATCCGATAAAAATGGCTGAAATACGGATCGCGGCCTGCCTCTCGTCCATTAGCCTCGAACCATATGACTCGGGCTTTTTCGTCCACCTTCAGAATACGCGTCACGACCCAGTTCCCCTTTGTTATCTGGCCCTTGACGCGCCCGGTCTGAAGGTCGTACAGGTAGAGGTGACCCCAGTCGTCGCGTTCCGAATACCATATCGCCTCTTTGGCTGCAGGAAAGTAACGCCAATTGATCTCGCCCTGGCCCGATTCATACTGAGTCGCAACTTTTTCTTCGAAGACCTCACGGACATCGCCGGTTGCCGCATCCGCAATGCGAAACCGCGCTTCTTTGTGATCGCGTGAGCTGGAGACGAACGCAAGCGATGTTGAATCCGGACTCCACTCATTATCATCGAAGGCACCGGAACATGAGATGTCATCGCATAGCGTTCCACGACGGTCATCTGAGCCGATCTTGAGACGTATCGTCCTGCCAGTCTCCACATTGATGATCACACGAAGTATTTTGATGATCTCTTTATCTTGCGGCAGCGGGTATTTCCAAGCTTCGAGTTTTGGTGCTCCGACGTTCGTTGTTGCAAGGTACATTTCGCTGACGTGCCGCTGATCCTGTTGATAGGTCGCGACCTTTTTTGAATCAGGTGACCAAAGCACGATCGGGCGATTGCTTTTGCGCCAGCCGGCATTGTCGGTCGCGTAGCCGAAATCGTTTACACCGTCGGTCGTCAGCTGTGTCTCTTTTTTCGATGCGATGTCGCGAACCCACAAGTTCCAGTCCTTGATATATACTTCCTTTGTGCCGTCGGGCGACCGGCTCGCACCGACCAGCCGTGCAGGACCTGCCGGAGCCGCAGGGATTGTTATTCCAATGTCCGCGGGCGTAGCACCCGTACGTTTTGAGCCTCCGACCGGGTCGACAAGTACGAACTCACGTCCGGTCGGGGTCATGGCCTGGTACCAAAATCGCCCGTCCGGCAAAAATGTAGGCCGGACGCCACTGCGGTCGATCAGCGGAGCTGTGCCGTATGCCAGCATTTTTTCGGCGCGTGCATAATCTTCTGCCGAGATCACACGTGCGGGCTGCGCATTTTGTGCTACAACAACCGATGTCAGAAAGATGAGCGAAAAGACGGCGCGTCGAAGTGATTTTTTGTTCATGATTTTTGCTGTATTCTATTCTTTACACGCAGCAAAACACAACTTTGCTTATCGACGTATCGACCTGGCAGCGATGCAAATAGATCCGGGAAAATTGATCAGCGTGCATCCAACATCACCGATTTTGGTTCAACGAGCCTCCATCGTTGCCGCACTCTCCTTTGTGTTCTTTCTCGCTATGCTGCTTACTTTCTACCTTCGCCAGCAGATCGGTTATTTCATGCTGGGGTCTGCATTTCTGATCGTTCATCTCGCAACACTTGCGGGGATCTGGTTGCAGAAACGAAACACAGTAAAGCTCTACGAAAACGGACTTTACCGTCGTCAGAGTTTTGTGGCCTGGAAAGACATTTCATTGGCCAGGGAAAGCGAAGCGGCCGGTTTGGAAATTATTAGCACTAATGGCAAGAAGTTGATCATACCGCGGTCGCTTTTCGCATTCGCCGTAATCGCCGACAAAGTCCGCTCCATTGCACCGACAGGTAATTAGCTCTGCCGGTCTGCTTTTTTTTAGCTCAGCAGTTTAGTATTCTAATTGTTTGATATAACCTTTCTGGCCCTCAGGATCGGACACGGAGAACTTATGAGCATAGAAGTCGTAATGCCGCAAATGGGCGAATCGATAACCGAAGGAACAGTCTCAAAATGGCTCAAGGCAGTCGGCGATAAGATCGACAAGGACGAGGCGATCCTTGAAATTTCGACAGATAAGGTCGACGCAGAAGTTCCAAGTCCGGGCGAAGGCATTCTCCTGGAAATAAGGCACCAAGAGGGCGAAACCGTAGAGGTAGGCTCAGTTGTCGCAGTGATCGGATCGGCTGGTGAGCAGGCCGCCAGCGACGTTCAGATCAAAGGTCCGGAATCTGCGGTCGCAGCGGTTATCGAGGCCCCGGTTCCCGAGATTCTCTCCGAATCGACACCTCCGTCCCCGCCGCCGGCAATCCCATCGACGCTTCAATCCGCGAACACCGCAAGCGCCACCGAGGTCGTAATGCCACAGATGGGCGAATCGATAACGGAGGGAACTGTCTCTAAGTGGCTCAAATCTGTGGGTGATCGGATCGAGAAGGACGAGCCCTTACTTGAGATATCGACCGATAAGGTCGATGCCGAGGTTCCTTCTCCCGCCGCAGGACAACTTCTGAGCGTTTTGGTAGCCGAGGGAGAGACCGTCGAGGTCGGCTCGGTTTTGGCCTTGGTCGGGGCTGAAGGAACAGTGACGTCGAAACCAGTTCAGGATCCGTTGCCAGCCGCAAGCCTTGCTCCCGTGGCACAAGAGGATAGACCCGTCGTCGCGGCAGTTATGCCAAAAGTCGCCAACGGCGATTCGACCGTAGAAGACCTGCGCCGTGCAAAATCGAGTCCCTTGGTTCGCAACATAGCGAAAGAGCACGGCATCGATATTTCGCGTATCCATGGTTCTGGGCTGAGCGGACGCGTTACGAAGCAAGATATTCTTTCGTATATCGAGACGGGAGCGGCCCTTCGGCCGGAAGACCTGCTGGTACGGCCGCCATCTGCGACTCCGGCGACCATGCAAACGGCAGTTGCAGTAAAGGAAGAATCGGCGCAGTCTCGAGTAACACCTGCCGCTGGTGATCGCGTTGAGAAAATGTCCGTTATGCGGAAGAAGATCGCTGAACACATGACTTTCTCGAAGCACACGTCGGCGCACGTCACGAGTGTCTACGAGATTGATATGACACGAGTCGCAAAATTCCGCGAGAGCAAGAAATCTGAATTCCAATCAAGGTTCGGCACAAAGCTCACGTACATGCCGTTCATCTTTCAGGGTGTCAATAATGCGATACGTCAGTTTCCGATCGTCAATGCACAGGTCGACGGCGACAGCATTATTTATAAAGGCGACATCAATTTAGGAATGGCGGTCGCTCTCGATTGGGGCTTGATCGTACCTGTGATCAAGAAGGCCGACACTCTATCGTTATCGGGCTTGGCGTTGGCCGCGAACGACCTTGCGGATCGAGCTCGAGCTAAGAAACTCAGTCCTGACGAGGTTACCGGCGGGACATTCACGATCACAAATCCCGGCGTCTTCGGCGGTCTCTACGGGACACCGATCATAAACCAGCCGCAGGTGGCGATACTATGCGTCGGGACCATAGAGAAACGTCCGAAAGTTCTCTCGACCCCGGACGGGGATGACTATATTGCTATCCGGCACATGGCCTATTTCGCACTGACCTACGATCATCGGATCGTTGACGGTGCAGATGCGGAACGCTTCCTCGCTTTCTTGAAAGCGGATCTTGAAACCGGGAATTTCTCGCTTTAACAAAAAAAACGGTGGACAAACCGTTTGTATATTTGTATTCTTCGAGGTATTGCAGTCGTTTCTTCATTTGGCCACTACTGGCTTTGAGTAATTTCCCTGTATCGAATTCGGACACATTTCAGTCGCGATCATCTTTCTGTATAGATTACAGACATGTCAATTCCTTAAATCCAGCCTTTCTAACATGTTCATAGATAAGGGGTTGTACGATTTTTGTAACTTCGTGGTTCGTGGCACGATACTTGATATGACTGTCTGTGGAGAAATTCGATCGAGCACGAAAATGTCGACAGATGATTTTCACAAATTAAAAGTTGGTCGCGGGTATGAACGTCTTTAATACGTTAGCAACCATACAGGTTCTACCTACGTCTATTGTGCGGTTTCGGGTTTTTGGAATGTTACTTCAGCAGAGGAGTCTAGTTATGTTTAAGAAAATTTCACTTTTTGTATTGGCACTTACGATCGGTTCGGTCAGTGTATTCGCCCAGGATGCTCAGACCCGAAACCTCGTCAGTGGGCAAAAATATAAGATCAAAGGCGTTGTAGTCGCGAAAGAGAATGACAGTACGTTTGTTGTTCGCGATGCGGTCGGGGTCGACACGCGAGTTGTTGTTGCACCTGAAGCAAGCATCAAGAATAATGCTCTGTTTGGTGGTGACCGCTACCCCGTGAACTCGATCGTCCGTGGTTTGAACCTCGAGGCCGAGGGGCGCGGAGACGCAAGCGGTAGCCTTGCCGCATCTAAGATCCGATTCGATAAGAGCAACCTGCAAACAGCTCAATCGATCGACAGCCGTGTAACGCCGGCAGAAGAGCGATTGACTGCTGCGGAACAGAATGCACAGCGTGTTTCTGGCCAGATCGATGAATTGATGGCTATTTCGAATGCCGCTCGCGGTGGTGCAAAGGCGGCTCAGGATACCGCCGATGCCGCGGTTGAAGGCGTTAATGCGACCAATCAGCGCATTTCGGCACTCGATGAATATGTCGTGCAGTCGTCGGCTACGGTAAACTTCAAGGTCAACAGTGCTGTATTGTCACCGGAAGCGAAGGCGCAGCTTGACGAAGTTGCAACCGCGTCGATGACCCTCAAGGGATATGTTATCGAGGTCACAGGATTTGCTTCAGCCGAAGGCTCAGCAAAGAAGAACAAGGAGCTCAGTGACCGAAGAGCACAGGCTGTAAAAGATTATCTGATCATGACGCACAACATACCGCTTCGTCGGATCGGGACGTCATACGGCTACGGTGTCCTGCAGCCGGTCGCCGACAACACGACTCGCGAAGGCCGCGAACAGAATCGTCGTGTTGAGGTCAAGCTCCTCGTCAGCCGCGGCATGAACCAGAACGTTGAGGTTCGTCAGGTAGCGACGGATACTGACAACGAATAGTTGCCTTTTTGCCTTTCCCGAAGAAGACACGAGAGCGGGTGACCGTTCTCGTGTCTGAATCCTTTCTCCGGATCGATCCCTCTTTCTTCTCCCAAACCCAAGTTACTATGCGAAGCAATAAAGCGACAGCACTTTTCAGTTCGTTGATAATAATATTGTTTTTGTCAATATTTGCGGCTGCACAATCAGCTACGCCGACGCCCAAGATCGCTGAGGAAGAAGAGGTCATCAAGGTCAATTCAAGGCTGGTCGTTGTTCCGGTCTCGGTCGTAAATTCAAACGGCGAACCGGTTCTTGGCCTGTCGCTTCCCGACTTTCGGCTCGCGGAAGAGGGCCGTGCACAGACGATCGAAAGCATCGGTTCCGCTGAAAGTGTTCCGCTTGAGATCGCTTTGCTTTTTGACGTTTCAGCAAGCACGGATTCGATGTTCAAGTTTCAGCAGGAGACTGCTGCGAAATTTCTGCTCGAAGTCCTCCGTCCTGACGACAGGGCGACGATCTTTACTGTCGGACAGAAACCGATCGTAGTGCAATCGCGCGATACAGCCGAACGCTCGGTGATCGCCGTCAAATCGATAACGCCAACCAAAGAACAGACGGCGTTCTACGATTCATTACGAGCTGCAGCCGACCATCTGAATAAAAATGCGCCGCAGGGTCGGCGAAAGGTTCTTGTGATCATTTCGGACGGTGAAGATACGAATAGCGAAGGTGTGACGCGCGCGATATGGAACGCAGAACGCAAACTGACAAGCAATATCGAAGGGGCAAAACTTCGCGAATTGAGAGTAAAAGCTCGAAACACGGCTAAAGTAATGGAACAAATAAGGGTCTTGAAATCGCTCCAGGATGCCGATACCGTTTTTTATTCGATCAATCCTGCAGGCAGCTCTCTTCAGCTTAATTCAATGAGTCAGTTCGGCCAGGAAAATATGCAAAAATTTGCAGATGAGACCGGCGGCACTGCATTCTTACCTAAATTCTTGCCGATCGATACGCCCGATCAGTATCAAAACGGCACAAATATGCGACTGAACACCGAGCTTCTTGAGAAGATCTTCCGTCAGCTTGGAAACGAACTTCGGGCGCAATATTTGGTTCAATATTATTCAGAATCTGAATTTCCGAATGAGAAATTTGTAAAGCTCAATGTCGCTGTGAATAATCGCGCAGGCGTCAGAGTCAGGGCCCGACAAGGATATTACGTTAAGAACTGAAGCAGCCAGATAATTGTTTGCTGCGAGAGCCGCCGAAGTGTGCGGCTCTTTTGTTTTATCGGCACTATTTATGGAGATCAGGCGAGACATACAATTTGCTCGACCGATCATATCGCCTGGCGGATTTCAGCTGTTCGACGAACCTTAGGATTCGGCGTCGGTGAAGGTGACGATTTCGGAGTTGGCGTCGGTATCGCGATCGCCCCCATCAACGGCTCATAATCCGGCGTCGGTGTAGTCAGTGGTATCGGCAGAAACTTTCCGATCTCGACACCGTTCACACCTTTCACTGAGAAATATGCTCCGCTAAATGCGCTTACGAATATCGCAAATGCCGCCGTCGCGAAGGATGAAACGCGCTTTTTCACCCTTGCCCAGCCGACCGGGCAGTCCGTGGTCAAGATCGTTCCGTCCGCACGCCGGTAATACCGTACGCAGAGCCTTCCCTCGCTTTGCTGCAAAAGGTCCTCGGCGTCACGCTGTGTCATCCCCGAAAGGTTGTAAACATTCAACTTGCACTGGCCGCAAAAACGCTTTCGCTCATTCCCGAACATCGATTCCCAATCGGCCGAGCACGGGCTCGCTATCTTGATGTTGTGCACGTTTACTCTAAAATTCGACATAGAAAAACTCCGTTCGAAATGGCATCAGCATTCGCTGCTGTCCTAATGAACGTCATTCGTCACGTTAACTTGCAGGAAAATCTATTCCGAAATTGTCCGCCGGAATTTGTGCGTCACCGGTCTTCTTCGTCCCACGCCGATGGCGTTCTTCGAGATGATCAGGGTCGGCGGGAGCTGACGGCGTTTGAATTCATTCGCAGGATGCTCGACCTTGTTCAGGATCCAATAGACCTTGTCGGGATCGTTACCGGCGGCGATGATCTCCGCTGGCGAAGCCTTTTGCTCAAAATACATCTTCAGGATCGGGTCCATTACCTCGTAAGGCGGCAGGCTGTCCTGGTCAAACTGGTGCGGGGCGAGCTCTGCTGACGGCTTCTTTTCGATCACGCGAACCGGAATTATCTCGCGGCCCGCGCGTTCGTTAAGTTGCCTCGCGACCTCCCAAACCTCCGTCTTCAGCACGTCACCGAGCACTGCAAGCCCGCCATTCGTGTCGCCGTAAAGCGTGCAATAGCCGACGGCAAGTTCCGATTTGTTCCCGGTCGAGAGTACCAGCCGCCCTTCCGAATTCGAGATGGCCATCAATATCACGCCGCGTATTCGCGATTGCAGATTTTCCGCCGCGAGCGATTCTCCGCCTTTTGTCGGAACGCGCAGGTTCAACTGATCGACCAGCACATTGAACGCGTCCGAGATCGGCACGATCCGGCTCTCGCAGCCAATATTTCGCACGAGTTCTTCGGAATCCGTAACGCTGCCCTCTGACGAGAACTGCGAGGGCATCATCACGCACAGCAGATTTTCCGGCCCGATCGCCTCGGCCGCGAGTGCCGCGACAAGTGTCGAATCTATCCCACCCGAAAGCCCGAGGACCGCTTTCCTGAACCCGTTCTTTGCCGCATAATCGCGAATGCCGAGAACGAGTGCCTGATGTATCGCCTCGATCTCACTGCCAGTGATGCCGCGTGCGTCGGGCTTTCGGACATCCATTTCAACGGTCTCAACAAATTCTTCGAACGCCGCAGCCTGCAGGATGATGTCGCCTTCTTCATCGGCGATCAGGCTCGCACCGTCAAAGATTATTCCGTCGTTCCCGCCTATCTGGTTCACGAAGACTATCGGTACGCGGTTGGCTTTCGCACGATGCGCGACCATGTCGCAACGGAGCTTTATTTTGCCCTTGTTATACGGCGATGAATTGACCGAAACGATCACGTCCGCGCCCATCGCTATCACTTCATCGGTCGGGTCGGTCTCGTACAAACGGTCTCGCCAAAACGTTTTGTCGTTCCAGAAATCTTCGCAGACCACCACGCCCAGCTTTGTGCCGTTCACCTCGAACAGGCGGCGATGTTGGCTCGGTTCAAAATATCGCGGGTCGTCAAAAACGTCGTATTCGGGCAGCAGCGTCTTATCGGCAAATCCGATCAACTGGCGGTCATGAATTACCGCCGCCGTGTTGTACAAACGACGCCCGTCGTTGTCCTCGTTTCGGCGGATCGTACCAACAACCGCGGTAATGCCCCCGGTCGCCTCGATTATCGCCTTTAGCGGTTCGCCCGCCGACGCGATTATGTCGTGGTCCTGAAACCAATCCTGCGACGTGTAGCCGTGCGTTACGACCTCGGGAAACACGACAAGGTCAGATCGATCTGACTTAGCTTTCGCGATAGCATCGACAATTTTTTTGGTATTTCCGGCGATGTCGCCGTTGGTCGTGTTGATCTGGGCGATAGTGACTCGCATTGTCGAATTAAATGAAGCTAAAGGCGGCTTCACGTAAAGCAAAACCGCCTGAACTTGGTCGAATGACCTGTGTACTCACGGTCATGTTTCAGACAGCCGAGTCCTCAGATTTCTTCTTGACCATTGTCAACCGATTTCCGCGCTCATTATAGGCAACCTCGTCCATTATGTTGTAAATGAAAAGAACGCCGCGGCCTGAGGATTTGAAAAGATTTTCGGGATCAAGCGGATCTGGGATGTTGTTGACATCGAACCCTTCGCCTTCGTCCTCGATAGTGAACCGAGCTTCCTTGCTCGAAACTTCAGCGGAAACGCGAACGAGTTTCTCTGCATCGAACTTATTACCGTGCTTAACGGCATTCACGAAAGCTTCGTCCAGGGCAATGAACAGATTTGATTGCTCCGGCTTGATCACTCCGAGTTTTTCAACCCGCTTCATCAGGTATTCGAGTATTACATGCATCAGCGAGATGGCACTCGGGAATTCGAATTCAATATACTCGTGAAGATCCTGGACAAACTCGATCTTATCAACAAAACGCGTCTTGTAATCCAGGATCGTTGCAACAATCTCCTTGAGTTCGTCTTCGTTGAAACCGTCGCGCCTAAAGTTTGCTGCACAGATCTTGAAGGCTTTGATATGTTCAGCAGTGATACCCGCAGGCAATTGAGGTAAGCAGACCGGTCCGTCGCCGTTGGCAGGGGTCTCGCATGCCGCCTTCTCAACATCCAGATCAGTGATCACGAGATCAAATTTCTCGATGTCATCGAAAGCAACTGCTTCAGCTCTGGTCTGAGCGATGTGTACTTCATGACCATCATGTGAGAAGACTTCGTCAAGCGAACTCGCGAGGTCATCATGGTCATCAATTATCAGGATACGTCTATGCATTACGCCGGCAAACGACAGAAATAGATACGATGAGACTCTTTAACATGTTGCAAATGATACCTTAGGTTGCTAACAATTTTCTAATATGTCGGAAGATTTCCAGAAAGCCTATCAGTTCGACTCGCTTGATCGATTTACATTGAAACAACGTATCGTCATCCGGACGGTCGGATACTTGGGGTATCTGATCGTACGGCTGATTGGATCGACGATCCGATTTGAAAAGACCGGATGGGAGAACTTCGAGGCTATAAAGGCCGCCGGAAAGATCCCGATCTATTCATTTTGGCATGACCGTATCATAGCCGGGACATATTTTTTTCGTGAACACGGAATAATCGTCCTCTCATCTAGCAGCTTTGACAGCGAATATACCGCCCGCTGTATCCAGCGTCTCGGGTTTGGAATAGTAAAAGGCTCGTCAAGCCGCGGCGGCGCTCGAGCCTTGGTCAGAATGATACGAATGATGAAGAGCGGTTTCGAAATGGCATTCACGATCGATGGGCCACGCGGGCCGCGATACAAAGCGAAATCAGGCCCGATCATTCTTGCCAAAAAAACCGGAAATCCGCTGATGCCTTTTGTCATTGAATGTGAAGATTACTGGACGTTGAAGAGTTGGGATCGTTTGCAGATCCCGAAGCCGTTCACAAAGGCCAACCTGATCATTGGTGAGCCGATCTTTGTTGAATCAAGGGCTCGCGACAAAGAACTCGAAGCAAAGATCGTCGAACTCCAAACATCGCTTGATGAACTTGTCCTTCGCGGAGAGAAATGGAGAACCGATCAGAGCTGATCCGCCCGACCGGCGGTAAACACACTGGCACCCATCAACACAAATGAGATCCAAATGAGGTCAGCGAGCAGCAGGTGTCCTAGCTGCATCACGATCGGAGCAAGCAGCAAAAGTGTCGCTCCGCCGAATATGATCTGCACGATAACCAGTATCGAAACGACATTTGCCCATTTGGAGACGAGAGCATCCTTATTCGCAGCTTTTCTGATCATGTCCGACAAAAATATCAGAAACACGGCCGTAAAGATCGAAAATATCGGATGTAGGATCCGCAAACGCAAAAGAATGTGAGAATTCGGATCGAAGTCTTTCGCGATGCCCTCCGCGAGCGTCTCGCTCGGGAAAAGCATATTGGTCAATGCGGCCATCGAACCGCTGATACCGGTAACGAATATCGCTGCGATCCCTAACGCCAATAGGATCCAGACCTTGGCTGGCCCTCGCAGGACGAATCGTCGGTCACCGCTCGCGAACCATGCGGTGAGTCCAAGAAGCCCGATGAGAACGAAGGTGTTGATCAAATGGCCGGCCGTCCAATACGGCCTTGATGGCGTCCAATTTGCGGCGGTGTTTCCCGTTAGCACCAAACCGCCTCCGATCGCCCCTTCGATAAGAATGAAGACGAGCGATAGCAAGGCAAGTCGCCGTACAAGATGGCGTTTTTCGAACTTGCGAAATGCCCAAATTACCAGACCGATCACGACAAGTCCGGCGAGCATGCTCGTGACCCGGTGCGAGAATTCGATGAGCGTTTTGAGTTCAGGAGCGGATGGGATTGCCTCCCCATGGCATGTTATCCAGTGTTGGCCGCAACCATCGCCGGAGTAGGAAGCCCTGAGAAAAACGCCCCACAGAATAACGACGAGGTTGTACGCGAGAGCAAACCATGCATACTTTGCGAACGCCGTCAGTTTGTTGTTTTCGATCATGATGTTCTGTCGGAACGAGGGCTAGTTTCAATTTACACCACGAGCACTCAGCCTCAAAAGAGCGTTATTATTAGTTTGTCTAAATGAAGGAACGGATCGACAAATTACTCACCGACCGCGGCCTTGCGCCGTCGCGCACAAAAGCACAGGCGATGGTGATGGCGGGCGTCGTGCTCGTCAACGACTTCCGGGTTGAGAAACCGTCGCAAACCTTCGAATCTGACTCGAACATCCGAATAAAGGGCGACACGCCCGATTCGCGGTATGTCGGTCGCGGGGGTCTGAAGCTGGAAAGGGCTCTTTATGCTTTTAACATCGATCCACAGGGCTTGACCTGCTTGGATATCGGGTCGTCCACGGGCGGTTTTACAGACTGTCTACTTCAGCACGGAGCGGCACACGTTACCGCAATAGATTCCGGAACAAACCAGCTGGATTGGAGGCTCCGCTCCGATCCACGTGTTGACGTCCGTGAAAACACCAATGCCCGTGAACTGTTGCGTGAGGAGTTTTTCTCGCCGTTCGATCTCGCTGTGATGGATGTTTCATTCATATCAGTCAAGAAGATCCTGCCCGTCTTGATGCCGCTGCTTATCGAAAACGGTCGAATCATCGTTCTGATCAAGCCTCAGTTCGAGGTCGGTAAGGGTGAGGTTGGCAAAGGTGGGGTCGTTCGTGATCCGGAAAAACACGACCGCGTTGTTCGCGAGGTGAATGAATTTGCCCGTGCCATCGGCATGACGCCGGCCGGGTTGATAGAATCACCGATATATGGAGCAGAGGGTAACAAGGAATTTCTTGCCTTATATGAACTCGACTGACGAGCAAACAGAGCCACGGTTCGTCGAAGGCCGCGATTACTATTTCGAAAACGGCCTGCTTGTCATGACTGCCGAATGCCTGCTACGCCGAGGTTATTGTTGTGGCAACAGGTGCCGCCATTGTCCGTACGAGGGTCACGCAATGACCTCTACTCAAAGCAAGAATTCTTCGAGTTCATTGTGAGATGGCGCGGTGTACTCGACGACCGTTTCTGTTGACGCGGTATCTTGTTTCAGCCGGGCTGGGCGATCTTCTACCGGTCTCGGCGTCACCGCAGGTTCTGATTTGACAGGAATGTCGAGAAAGTCGATCGGCGTCCGAGCAATTTGTACCAACAACTCCGGAGTGCAGCAGACCCTTTCATATTTTTCCAGTTCAAGCCGCATTTCATCACGGTCTCCAAGCCAGTCTAATGCGGACTCAAGGGTTTCACGGCCGCCCGCGTCCGTCGGCCAGAGGATTCGATAATGCACCCATTTGCCGTCTCGTCTGGCTTCCACTAGGCCGGCATTGCGCAGATATGCCAAATGCCTCGATATCTTCGGCTGGCTGTCTCCGAGTACCTCAGTGAAAAAACAGACACAGACTTCGTTCCTACGCATGAGGTTCAGCAAGCGGAGACGCGTCTTGTCGGCGAGCGCCATGTAGAACCGTTCCATGTGATCAAGATCGGTTGAACTTCCCATGAGAAAAAAATAGCATAGATCGGGAATTTTGTCTTGACATATATGGATATTCAGAATATATTCGCTCATACATATATGTTGATGCGTATATGAAGTTCAAAAGGAGAGTAACAAAATGTCGCAAAAATCAATCACATCTCTTAAACCGCATATATCGTTGAACGTGAAAAACGTTTCTGACAGCGTGGAGTTTTATTCAAAACTCTTTGGCATCGAACCGATGAAGTTCATAAAGGGAGATACGACCACCCACTCGGTTGTTAAGGAGCAGCGCGGGGAGGAAAGCGTAAAGCCGAGGTTTGGCTACGCAAAGTTTGATGTCGAGGACCCACCGCTGAATTTCGTCCTTAACGAGGTCCCGTATACAGAAGGCGGTGGCCTTTCGCACTTGGGGATCCAGGTCGCGACAACCGAGGATGTCTTAAGGACCCGCGAAAGATGGGCCGAATCGGGACTATTGACCGTCGACGAAATGAAGGTCGACTGCTGCTACGCGCTGCAGGACAAGACGTGGGCACGCGATCCCGACGGCAACGAATGGGAAGTCTTCGTCGTGCTTGAAAACACCGAGCCCATCGCCGAGGCGTGCGGGTGCGGTGAAAAGGTGGCACATACCGAGCTATCAACCGCGGCGTGTTGCACACCGGGCGAAAAGGCGTCTACCATTGGGGCGACAGCGGCACCTTGCTGCTAGATCGGAGGCCCGATGTACGAACACTCTTTCTTCACTTTGTCTGTTCACGCAGGCGAGGACCGCGACGCGAATTTCGGTGCACTTTCTGTCCCGATCTATCCGGCGTCGGTCTTCGCCTTTTCTGACGCCGATGAGGGCGTCGCCATTCACAATTACGAAAAGCCTGGTTATTTCTACGGGCGGCTAGGCAATCCCACTGTCGATGCGCTGGAAAAGGCGATGGCCGAACTCGAACGCGGCGAGGCCGCCCTCGCTCTTGCTTCCGGAATGGCTGCTGTTTCTGCAGCGGCATTCACGTTGGTAAACTCGGGCGATCACGTCGTCGCACCGGAATCGATGTATTCCACCACGACGAATTTCCTTAACCACATAGGCGAGCAGTTCGGCATTGAAACGACGTATGTCAATGCCGAGGACGCAGAGGCTTACGCAGCTGCTATCCGTCCCAACACAAAGATGTTTTGGGTCGAATCGCCATCAAACCCGCTTGTAAAGATCACCGACATCGCCGAGGTTTCCGCGATCGGCAAACGTGCCGGGATCGCCACCGTGGTCGATAACACATTCGCGACGCCTTATAACCAGCGGCCGCTCGAGCTCGGCGCAGACCTCGTCATTCACAGCGCGACCAAATACCTGGGCGGACACAGCGATCTTTCTGCTGGCATCATTGTCGGCGGCCGCGATCTGGTCGAAAAGGCCCGGCACGGAGCTGCGAAATACTACGGAGGCAATATCGCTCCGCAGGTCGCTTGGCTCGTGCTCCGCGGGATCAAAACCTTGGCACTCCGGATGGAACGACATAACAGCAATGCATCTGCATTAGCATATATGTTACGCGAGCATCCCAAGGTCATGTCCGTGCATTACCCTGGCCTTGAATCTCACCGCAACCACGAGATCGCAAAACGTCAAATGCATGGCTTCGGCGGGATGCTCGGCGTCGATGTCGGTACGGTCAAAGCCGCAAAATCCGTCGTAAATAGTCTTAAAGTATGTACTCTTGCCACATCACTCGGCGGCGTCGAAACGCTCATCCAGCCAGTCGCATTGATGACACATGCCACGCTCTCGCCGGAAGATCGGGCAAAGGCCGGCGTTTCCGACGGGCTTTTGAGAATTTCTGTCGGAATTGAGCATGTTGATGATATATGTCGTGACATATATGACGCGTTAGGTTAGTGGAGGAACTACTAACATGGAACATCTCGTCGTACTCGCATTCGTTTTCCTGAACCTTTTCATGGTGCTCGGCGCCGTCGATCTCTTTTATTTCCACATTTGGAAATACCGTCTGCACACTCGCGTCGAAAGCCGCTATGAGCACAAGCTTCATATGGCATTTGCGTTTCTGATGGTGCCGGTCGCCTATCTGCTCTTCTATCAGGACTTCGGTGGTTGGGCTCTCTGGGCGGGCGTCGCCGCTGTCGCCGCGGCACTCGGAACTGAGCTTCTCGATGTATTTTCTGAGAACGACAGCCGTGCATCGCTCGGCGGGCTTTCGACCGCGGAATATGCTCTCCACGTCGTGTTAACCATTCTAAAGGTCGCGGCGTTCGCATTTATCTTCGCATCGAAGCCGACCGCGGCGTGGAGCTTTTCCTCGCCTCTTGTTCTCGGCAGCTATGGATTCATGGGCGAGATTATCGCCCTCAAAGTAATGATCGGCAGCATTGCGGTCGGTATATTGCATCTCGTTTTACTGGACCGACGCATCGCCGCACTTAGCTGCAAGAGCCTGTCTGAGATCGTCGATTGCAAAGGATTTTCGTGCTGTGAACCTTGAGCATATGCGGTAATACGCATATGATATTGGTATATATGTCACATACCGCATCTGAGCCTCTGGGTGGTGTGAGAAAGCTCTCGTTTCTCGATCGTTTCCTAACGCTGTGGATATTTGCGGCGATGGCGTTGGGCGTCGGGATCGGCTATTTTGTGCCCCTCACGGCTGACTTCATTAACCAATTCCAGGTCGGCACGACGAACCTGCCCATCGCCATCGGCCTGATCCTGATGATGTACCCGCCGCTGGCAAAGGTTAAGTACGAAGAGCTGCCGTACGTTTTCCGGAATACAAAGGTACTTGCCCTTTCGCTGGTGCAGAACTGGATAATCGGGCCGCTGTTGATGTTTGGCCTTGCAATGCTTTTCCTTTTCGATAAGCCGGAATACATGATCGGTCTGATCATGATCGGCATCGCCCGCTGCATCGCGATGGTCATCGTCTGGAACGACCTCGCCCGCGGAGACAATGAATACGTCGCCGGGCTGGTCGCATTCAACAGCATTTTTCAGGTGCTCTTTTACAGCGTTTACGCATACATTTTCGTCACGGTGTTGCCGCCGCTCTTCGGCGTTTTGGGCGCGACTGTTGACATCAGCATCCGGCAGATCGCCGAAAGTGTGCTGATCTATCTCGGCATTCCCTTTTTCGCCGGCATGATCACGCGTTTTGTGCTGATTCGTCTAAAGGGCCGCGAATGGTACGACCACGTTTTCATCCCGCGCATCAGCCCCATTACGCTCATCGCACTGCTGTTCACCATTGTCGTGATGTTCAGCTACAAGGGGCAGTTGATCGTCGAGATACCGTTCGATGTGGTCCGGATCGCGATACCGCTGGTGTTCTATTTCGTCATCATGTTCTTCTCGGCGTTCTATCTGGCAAAGCGCGCCGGAGCGGATTATCCGAAAAGTACGTCGCTGGCATTTACCGCGGCGGGAAACAATTTCGAGCTCGGCATTGCGGTCGCGATCGCCGTTTTCGGCATCAATTCCGGCGTTGCGTTCGCCGCCGTCATCGGCCCGCTGATCGAGGTGCCGGTGCTGATCTTGCTAGTCAATGTCGCGCTCAAACAACGCAGCAAATTCAAGGAGGCCGTGGCATAAATGGTAGACGCAACCAACCCGACTATTCTCGTGCTATGTACCGGAAATTCCGCCCGCTCGCAGATGGCGGAAGGGCTTTTGCGATCTCATCTTGGCGGCCGCTTCGATGTTGTCAGCGCAGGAACACAACCGAGCATCGTCCGACCAGAGGCCATCGCCGTGCTTGCAGAGGTCGGCATCGACATCTCCGGCAATCGTTCAAAATCCGTCAGTGAATTCGACGGCCGTGATATAGATTACGTCCTCACCGTTTGCGACAATGCGAAAGAAAACTGTCCATACTTCCCCGCGAAGACCAGACTCGTGCATCACGCTTTCGATGACCCTGCCGAGATCGAAGGCGATCCGGAAACCAGGGTCGAGTCCTTCCGCAACGTCAGAGACAAGATCGAGGTATACATCAAGAGTGATTTTGTGCCGAATGTGCTCGGGTTGTAGAATCGCGAAGAGATGGCATTCATTCTCGCATTTGACCAGGGCACGACCAGCAGCCGTTCGATGGTCTTTGATCACGACGGTCGATCGGTAAAGCTGAGTCAAAAACCCCACCGACAGATATACCCTCAACCCGGTTGGGTGGAACATGATCCGGTCGAGATCTGGCAGGCTCAGATCTATACGGCGACCGAAGCGATCCGCGAGTTTCCGAAAAAGGCGATCCGAGCGGTCGGAATAACTAACCAACGGGAAACCACAGTGATCTGGGAACGGGATACCGGACTCCCGATATATGACGCCATCGTCTGGCAAGACCGAAGGACCGCGGCGTTTTGCGACAAAATAAAAGCCGAACATGCTAACGAGATCAAGCACAAGACCGGCCTTGAGGTTGATGCTTATTTCAGCGCGAGCAAAGTAAATTGGCTATTGAACAACATTCCGGGCGCTCGCGAGCGAGCCGAGGATGGCGAACTCGCTTTTGGTACGATCGATTCGTGGCTTGTTTGGAAACTCACAAACGGCAGAGAGCATGTCACCGACGTTTCAAACGCATCGCGGACGATGTTGTTTAACATCAACTCTCTTGAATGGGACAACGAACTCCTATCTCTTTTTGATGTACCCAAGGCGATTCTCCCTGAAATTCGCTCTTCATCCGAGGTGTATGGTGCAATCGAAGTTCCTGAGGAACTGAGCGGGATCACGATCGGAGGCATTGCTGGCGACCAACAAGCTGCGCTGTTCGGTCAGACGTGTTTTTTGCCGGGTTCGGTCAAGAACACCTACGGTACCGGGTGTTTTATGCTCCAAAACACCGGCGATTCCCCGGCAACGCCATCCGCACAAATTCTTTCGACAGTTGGCTGGAAGATCGGCCGTCAAACGACCTACGCGATCGAAGGCAGTGTCTTTATCGGCGGAGCGGTCGTTGAATGGCTTCGCGACGGGCTCAAGATCATAAAATCGTCGAGCGAAGCTGAGGAGTTGGCGAATTCGGTCGACGACAGCGCGGGTGTTTACTTCGTGCCCGCATTCAGCGGTCTTGGCACGCCGCATTGGGACCAGGATGCACGAGGCCTGATCATCGGCCTCACACGGAGCACTTCACGGGCACATATTGCCAAAGCTGCGATCCGTTCGATCGCGTTCCAGACCGCCGATCTTCTCGATGCTCTATGCTCGACTTCTGGTGTAGGTTTGCACGAACTTCGGGTCGATGGCGGAGCTGCACGCAACGATTCACTTCTTCAATTTCAGGCTGATATCCTTCAACTTCCCGTGGTTCGGCCAGAGGTGACAGAAACGACCGCACTCGGAGCAGCATACTTGGCCGGACTGGCAGTTGGCTTCTGGTCCTCTACCGCTGATCTTGAGGACCATTGGACGATCGAACGCCGGTTCGTTCCACTGATCGAAGCTTCAGAGTCAGATGAACTTCGGGAACGCTGGAAAGATGCCGTCGGCCGATCTTTACGATGGCACAAATAAAAAGAGGACGCTTAAGAGCGTCCCCAAAAAAGGAAATTGAATCAAAACTAGACTTCGTTGTTCTCGCCCTTTGACTTGCTCATTTGCGGAGCTGCCGAAGCCTGGGGGAGCGGGGCCCCGACCGCGTCGGATTTCGTTAGCGGCGACTCGTCATCGGTTTCGGGCAAGGCATCGCTGATGATCATCTTGCCGGCATGTTTTGTGAAAATAAGGACCGATTTGGCAGTGTCAAAGTCAACGGTTACAAAGTCGCCGGTCTCTACTTGCTGCGTCGCGACAAGGTTCGATAAGGGGTAGACCAAAAATCGTTCGATCGACCGCTTAAGATGCCGCGCTCCGTACTTCAGATCGATGCCCTCGCCGAGCAAAAACTCCTTCGCGGCGTCAGTACACTCGAAAACGAACTTGGTGCCGGCTGACTCGGTGATCCTGTCTTGAACCGACCGCAATTCGATGTCGAGGATCTGCCTCAGGTGGTGTTCTTTCAGGCTTCTGAACACGACAACTTTGTCGATCCGGTTCATGAACTCGGGCGAAAACTTTCGTTTCGCCGCTTCGAGGGCCGTGCGGTAGATCTTAGTATCGATCTCAGTGTCTTCCTGCGGTTTACCTTGTTTGACAGGTGCAAAACCGATGCCGCCCGAGATCATGTCAGACATTTCACGGGCACCGAGATTCGATGTCATGATGACAACAGTCCGCGAAAAGTCGACGCGTCGGTTGTCACCCAATGTCAGCGTCGCTTTGTCGAGTATTCCAAGAAGCAGTTGCCACAGCGAATCCGAAGCTTTCTCGATCTCGTCAAACAAGACAAAGGTCAGCTTTGTTTCTTCGGTATGGGCCTTATCAAGGTTCTCCTGGGTCAGCATCGGCGATGTTTCGCGGTGACCGAGATAACCCGGAGGCGACCCGATAAGTTTTGCGATCTCGTGCGAATGCTGAAACTCAGCGCAATCGATCTTGACGACCGCATGTGGATCCGCAAACAGCACCTCTGAGGCGGCTTCGACAACCCGTGTCTTTCCTGAACCTGTTGGCCCAAGAAACAACATTGTCCCGATCGGGCGGGCAGGATTGTTCATTCCCGCAAGGTAAATCTGGAAAAGGCCGCTGACTCTGCGAACTGCGCGTTCCTGTCCAACGATCAGCCGCGAAAGCTTGTCTTCGAACTCCGCCGCTCTCGGACTCTTTCGATCCGGATCGAGCAAGATGCCCTTTTCCGCGTTTTCTCTCTTTTTTGCTGTATCGTTTTTCATCTTTCCTGACTCCTTGCCGGAACGCCCAAACCAGGCCCCTTACTTCGTCTTGACGTTTTTTCAAAACCGGATTTGCACAAACCGCTGAGGCAAAACCGTCGTCACTAATGATGATTTCAATATATTATACGTTGGCTGGACTTTAGAATCTGGAAGGAAAGGTCCAGAGGACTTTGAGGTAATGTGCCGAAGACGGCACCGTCCTTTTGAATTATTAACACAATCCTCGACTGCATTGCAAGAAAAATCCAAACGTTTTCTGGATTTCCATGTTTAATCGTAATATTCGAGGCCGAGGTGTGTGATCAATTCCTCACCCCGCATATGCCGCAGAGTATTCTTTAGTTTCATGAGCTGAATAAAAATGTCGTGCTCAGGATAGAGCTCTGGAGCAGTTTGCGGAGCTTTGAAATAAAATGAAAGCCATTCCTGAACCCCGCGCATCCCTGCGCGCTGTGCAAGGTCCATGAACAATGCAAGATCAAGAGCAAGCGGCGCGGCCAATATCGAGTCGCGACAAAGGAAATCGATCTTTATCTGCATCTTATATCCAAGCCAGCCGAAGATGTCGATACTATCCCATCCTTCTTTGTTGTCGCCACGAGGCGGATAATAGTTGATTCGGACGACATGCGAGAATTCACCGTAGAGGTCGGGATAGATCTCAGGCTGAAAGATATGCTCCAAAACCGATAGCTTCGACTCTTCTTTGGTCTTGAAATTCTCAGGATCATCCAATACTTCCCCGTCGCGGTTGCCGAGGATGTTGGTCGAGTACCACCCGTCGAGCCCTAGCATTCGCGATTTCAGGCCGGGTGCGATGATGGTCTTCATCAGCGTCTGGCCGGTCTTGAAATCCTTGCCGCAGATCGGAACACCTTTCGTTTCCGCGAGCTTGGTGAGTGCGGGTATGTCGACACTCAAATTAGGTGCCCCGTTTGCAAACGGTACGCCGGACATTAACGCAGCATAGGCATAGATCATTGACGGAGCGATCAGAGCATCGTTGTCATATAGTCCACGTTCAAATGCTTCGATGGTACCGTGAACCTCCGATTCCTCAAGAAAGATCTCGGTCGAGGCCGCCCAAACCATGACAAGCCGCTCACAACCATTTTCAGACTTGAATTTCGCGATGTCGTCAATCAACTGTTCGGCAAGCTCCATTTTATTCTTACCGGTCTTGATGTTGTCGCCGTGGAGCCGCTTTACATAATTCTGCTCAAAGACGGCCGGCATCGGTTTGAGACTTTCCAGCTGTTCCGATACCTGGTTCAGCAGGTCCTTTTCGAGCACACCTGCTTTCATCGCCGCGTCGAATGCATTGTCGGCAAAAATATCCCATGCGCCGAAAACGATATCGTCCAGTGTTGCCAGCGGTACGAAGTCTTTTATTTTCGGGACGTTGTTTTCTGTCCGTTTGCCAAGCCGGATCGTTCCCATCTGCGTGAGGCTGCCGACCGGCTTCGAAATACCACGCCTGATCGATTCAACACCGGCGACCAGTGTCGTACTTACTGCACCAAGGCCAACAAGCAAAATACCGAGTTTTCCCTCGGCCGGTTCGATCACAACACCCTTTTCGATCATCTTTTCCTCCCCGCGATAAGTTAAAAAGCATAGCTTTAGCGGTTTGCATTAGCAAACGAGGTCGAGCATACCTACTGAAACGTGGATCGGATAGCGAGAGATCGACTAGGAGAGCACCATCACCTTAGATTCGCCGGTGACGACCTCTTGGGCGTTCTGATTCGTGCAGATGGTCTGAAGCGTGACGATGCCTTTGTCGTCGCGGATGTGCGAGACCGTTGACGTGACGGTAACTGAGTCCCCAACAAATACCGGGGCAACAAACCGCATGGTCTGTGAAAGATAGACTATCTTCCGCTCGGCAAACTCCTGCCCGAGCACGGCCGAGATGAACGCACCCGTCAGCATCCCATGCGCGATCCGACGGCCGAACCGCGTCTTCGCCGCAAATTCCTCATCCAGATGTATCGGGTTGAAATCACCCGAAATCTCAGCGAACGCCCGAACAAGCGCATCCGTAACCTCGCGGGTACGAGAGAAAGAATCACCGATTTTTAACATTGCAATTACTGATTCCAAAGATGCCCGAGCAAATCTTTTCCACGTGTCGGCTACCGGTTGTAAGCATCGAGGAAATCTTCTCGCGAGATACCCGACTGGCTGCAAAGCGATCTGAGCGTAGATGACTTTATCGATGGATGATTCGGCATTGTCAGAGGAGTTCGGGTGCCGTCCGCATTTTCACGGACCATCGCAATGTGCTCTCTTTCGCGAACAACAACGAAGCCAAGACGCTCCAACGCCTTAACGACTTTTTTCTTTGGGGCATCAACAGGAAACTTTGACACTATGCGCCCAGCGAGGTCTCGGCAATAAATGCTTCTAGGATAGGCGAATCACTCTCGAAGGCCTCCGGGCCAAAAGTCTCGATGTGAAACTGTATTGCCGAACGAATATCTGCGAGAGCCTCATCGTAGGTATCGCCCTGGCCAACGACGACGCCCTTCAACCCCAGCGGATACGAGACAAAACCATCGGGGTGGCGTTCAAGAATTATCTTCAACGAGTTCATAAAAGGAATATTAACATAGCTTTATCTGGCATAAATACGCAAATCGATCTCCGCGAAGATGTTATCGCGGGATTCTAATTCGGTCAGGAGTTAGAACCTTATTTCCATTATTCCAGCTGCTTTAATAAATTTCTTGCATACTCGTGGTCCGGATCCAAAGCTAAGATTTTTCTACAATTGTCCTGAGATTCGGCAAATTGGCCGAGACCGAACTGGGAGGCAGCAATGCCGTAGATGATCGAAGAGTCATCTGGCGATAGTTGGGCGGCCACCTGATAGTGTTCGATCGATTTCTGAAAGTTACCGAGTTCGTAATGAGTCGCGGCCAGATTGAAGCGCATCTTCAGGTGATCTGGAAATTCTTTCACCGCGGTTTCAAGTAAATAAACGGCTTCGTCCGTTTTGTTTTGTTCAAGGAGAGCGAACGAAAGATTATGCGTCGAATCTTGAGGCCGGATCTCTTGATCTATACACTCTCTGAAAACCTGTTCAGCTCTTTCATATATTTCAAGGTCAAGTAGGTGATCGCCAAATGCAAAAAGTTCATTTTTTTTCCTGGTGTTCATGAACGTGAGAAACGATTCATCAGTTACCAAGGCCCTGGTTGGATCAGGATTTCCAACATCAAATCCGTCATATACATCAACCGAGTATTTTGTGGCAATCTCGGTTAAGGCAAGACCACGCTGATAAAGCGACTCGGGCGTGTGTGATTCGGTCTTCTCAACGTGGAGCCTGAATTTGCCGTCTTCAATTTGTTCGAGGCTAGCTACGGTATAACCATTCTTCAGTACTTCCTCGCTTAGACGCTCAAGCCCATGACGTTCTTTGTCGAAGAAGAAGTACCCAAATAGATGTGGAGTTCTTAGATCAACCCCCTGAGCTTCCAGCCGGATGAAAATTTGACGGATCTGCTCGATTCGCACTGAGTTCTCGGTAACCATATTTTTCTGGTTGCAGGAAACAGAAATGATGCAGAACAATATTGACAGACTGATAAAGTGCACGTCTCGGTATTTCATTCGTTCCCTCAATCTCACGTCCAACCCAACCGATCTGCTAACTAATTTGCACTTCGATAAATGCTAAAATCGATCTCTGCAAAGATGTTGTCTCTGGATTCGATCTCTGTCAGGAGTTCGAGTTGTTCCTCGGTAAGAGTGACTCCTTTAAGCGTTTCCGGAGCACCGCCACGCCCGTTGCCGACGCTTTGCTCCAGCATCTTGGCAAGTAGATCGAAGCGGTGGATATGCGACTGAAAGCGCCGCGACGAATACTCGACCGTCGTGCCCTGGTAGATCTGAAATGCCCAGTCGGACGACTGCGCTAAGAGCAGTTCTCTAGCCATTTGGTTAAGTAACCGGACCGATATATCCGCGCCATCGTGCACCAAACTAACCGGAAACGACGGAGCCTCGGCGGCTGCAAACCGGTCTGCGTATTCTGTCATTCGCCGCTCTGCGTCGTGTTGGTACGGGTACATCCACGCGTTGTTCTCATTTAGCCAGACTTTGTAATAGCCGTTCTCGCCCCACGATGATGCCGTCGGTTGCTGTACCTGGATCGGGATACCGCTGTCCAGAAAATCGCCCGGCGTCACGGCCGCGATCTCGTTCTGATCCCAGTGCATTTTCCGAAACAAAAAGTCGATGAACTGCGGCCCCTCGAACCACCAATGCCCAAACAACTCCGCATCATAGGGCGACGTGACGAGCGGCGGATGGCCGTCAAAGGTCTTTCGAAGTTTGTGTGCCTGTTTTATCCGTTCGCCGATAAAGTGCATCGCATTCTCAGCGGCTTTCTCGGTTGCGAGCTTCGGAATGTAGGGCTGTTTGTGTTGCTGCGGAACATTCCGTCCGGTGATGCGGTGATATTTCAGCCCGAGATGCCGTCGATTGCCATCCGCATGCAGATAAGGTTTCAAATAATCGATCGGAAGATCCCAGCCGATATCCCGGTAAAACTCGCGGTACACGTCATTTCCCGGATAACCGGTCTCAGCCGACCATACCTGCTGGCTGGTCTCGATATCGCGTGCGAACGTCGCAACTCCGTTCGGGCAGACGACCGGCGCATGCACCCCGTATTTAGGCCGCGGATCGCCGTATAGAATTGCGTGTGTGTCCGAAATAAAATACTCAATTCCGAATTCTTTAAGGATCTTCTCGACACCCGGCTCATACGCACATTCTGCCAGCCAGATACCTCGTGGCTGACGGTGAAAGTGCTTCTTGTAATTTGCGACCGCGATCGAGATCTGCGCCCGACGGGCTTCGGGCGTTGATATCAGCGGGAGAAAACCATGGGTCGCGCAGCAAGTGATGATCTCAAGAACGCCTTCGTCCTGAAGCTCCCGGAATGCGTTTATCAGGTTCCGTCCGTATCTGTCGTTCCAAAGGCCTAGGGAGTGCCGGAGATTATCAGCGTACATCTCCGCCACAGCCTGAAACTCAATTGCCTCAGAGCTCGTCCGATTGACCTCTTTTTCGGCCAGGTCCAGAAGATTCTCGAGGTGCCGTGTATACCGTTCCTGCAGTAGCGGATCGGCAAGCATCTCCGAAAGAGGCGGCGAGACATTGATCGCGACCCGCGGGGCAGCGTCGGCGTCGTGGAGATTTTGAAAAATGAAAATGAGCGGTAGATAGACCTCGGTGATCGCTTCGAATAGCCAGTCTTCCTCAAGGAATTCGGGGTACTCGGGATGCCTGACGTATGGCAGGTGGGCGTGGAGGATCAGGCTGAAATATCCGACTGGCATACGGTGCAATTATTAACAGGAAGAACAGGATAAACAAGTCAATACATTTAACCTAATCATCCCGTGCTTCCTGTTTGAAATCACCGCAAGCTACCCGGCTATGACGCTATGAGAGCCAAGTGGTTCAAATTTGGCAGATCTTTCAAATCCGCGGGGTTTCGTCCTCAACCGCGTCCGGCGTGGAAAATTGACAAGGCTTGAACCGAAAACGGCTGGGCCAAATTCTTCTTCCTCTGCCATGAGTTCTTCCTCATCGATCTCGAATTCTGACTTCAATGCTGCGAGGGCATCTTCCTTGGTGACGTTGTCGATCATTTTCTGAAGCAATGAAAACAATCGGTCACCGATCCGAAAACGCAGCTGTTCAAGCGTCGCACCGGCAGCCAATGAAAGCATCGCGTACCGCATTTCATCGGCATCGATCCCATCGAATGACGAGCCTTTGTTTCCCGTCATTCGGCCGAATGCCCGTTGCGTCGCATCTTCTGCCTGAACCGGATCGTCCCCTGCGATCGCTACGTCAAAAGCGTCCTGTCTAAATCCGGCAACATCCAGAACCTGCGCGAACTTTTGGGCCGGGATGCGCCAATCGGTATCGGTCGCGATTCGGGGGCTCGGACTCTTTCGGGGCGTCTGAACGGTGTTCGAGTACATCACTCTCACAAACGGTCGGCTCGGCGAATAAAATCCGATCTCGGCACGATACTCGCTGTCCGCCTCAACGTTGAACCACCAGTTGCCCTCGGGTTCGACCGCGTGATACTGCTCCGAATCGCGCTTTAGATCGATCAGTTTTAGCACGAACGTATATTTGCTCGATTCGGTGCCCAATGCCCTATTTAGACGCTGGAACGGATTGTTCCTGATCGACCAGTAAAAATAAAGCTTGTTCGGTGACTGCATTTGCAGCCAAGCCCGATTTTCGCGGTTCAATGCCGGCAATTTAGGCAATGCCAGTTCCTTGAATACCGAAGAGGCTTCTTCCGAGGCATCGATCGTAACTGCTTCCTCGTCCTCTTGAGCTTGGAGGGTAGGTTCCTCGGGCGCATCAGCAGATCGCTCGGAAATAAAGACACTCGAGCTCGGGCGATCCTTTTCGTCCAATACAAACTCGATCACCTCTTCCTGAGGCTGTAAAATTCCGTCATTAGGTCGTTTGATATTCGTATTACTCATATCGTTATAAAGCGTTCGTAAAAATAAATGAAAATTATGACGCCTCCGGATGCAACATACAAGCCGGAGGACAAGAATTAACGTCGATTTTAGTGGATTATTTCGATCTTGTAGCAGATCGCAGCTTGATGTCTACCTTGCCGATCGATGCATTGACCGTAGACCTGACCGGGATGCGTTGAGCGTCATCCGTGATCCATATCACCATCGAGCCCTCACGCTCGATCAAACGTCCTTGGCCAAAGACATCAGGCTCGACACGAAAGCACCAAACCCTTCCGATCGCCGACTTGATGCGTTCACGAGCAGTGACCTTCACCGGTATTTTGTAAACAAGCCCCGAATCACTGACCGATATCTCGAACGTTCTACCGACCGCCAATGGCAACAGCCTCAGGCTGTATATGCCCGAAATAATATCATGAGTCGAGCCCTCTATTTCAGAAGCAATCCTCCGCGGAGGTCGCATCGGATCCTTTGGATCGGTTTCGGTGTAGGTCACTCTTCGCCCGTCGTAGTCGAAAAAAGCCTCCGAGTCACGCACCCGTTCCTTCTGAACATCGTGCTTGACTGTCTTAAGGGCGTAAAAACGCTCGCGGTCTATGGTTGAATCGATACGTTGAAGAAAACTGAATCGGAATAGTTTAAGAAGTGTGCCTTTAGACCGAGCCTCGGCTTTGATCAGGTAGTCTTCACCGCCGGGTGAATCCAAAACGGTGAAAGTAAGCTCCGCGACCGAAATGCCGCTGATGATCTTGGATAATTTTCCTTCGAATGTCAGCACCTCTCCGACCTCGAACGGAGCCTTGGCCCGCGGCACGTTGGTATTGGGCTGCGAGAACGCCGCGCCACAGAGAGCGATCAGAAAAATAGCAGCATTGAATAATCTAAGAATCGTTCGCTTCATCTAACCTTGGAGAAATAGATCATCTTCGCAGCGAGAATGCACAGGCCAAAGATCAAACCCAATCCAGCCTGATATTCCCGGTGTTTCAAGTATAGCTGAAAATCAAAATTCGCGTCGATCTTTTTCCATGGACTCAGTCGCGGAAGAAACAACGGCACGTTATCAACAAACTCCTGAAACTCGGCTCCAAATCGTTCTTTCAGGTCTGATTCTTCGACGCGCATAACAGGCAAATAGATGCCAAGGAACAAAGCCGCGGTGATCAGGCTGAGCCACCATACTCCGGCCCCGATCGTAAATCCGACTGCCAGTAAAAAACTGCCCAGATAAAGTGGATTCCGCGTGAACGAATACGGCCCGGTGACGGCAAGCTTTTCATACTTATGTATGTGGCCTGCGGCCCATGCCCTGATCAAAATTCCGATCGTTGCGATCACACCGCCGACTGCAAGTGTCAAGGCGGTCGGCTTAGCGAAGAAAATAAAAGCGGCTGAAAGCACGAATCCCAGCGGGACGCGAAATCTCTGCAGCATTCTTTTGTTCTTTGAGATCATTTCGATTTTAGGTCACTCATTGTCGGTCACGGTCCGTCTCGGAGTTCGTTAACCGCTCGCTGACGGCTTGAAACACCCGATCGACACTGATGTCCATACAGATCCAATTTCCGCATGTCCGTCGGTGACACTCTATCCGACACCCTATATCGTAACGTTCCACACAGATATCGTTCTCGTTCAAACTGCCGTTACGCCACCATTCGGTCGGCCCGAAAATGCCCACTATCGGAGTTCCGGCAGCGATCGCTAGGTGTGTTGGGCCCGTGTCGCCGCCTATATAAACCGCCGCCTTCTTTGCGACCTCATAAAAGCCACGCAAACTTGGCTGTATCGCGATCGCTTTGCCGGACCTGCTGTTTGCTAAAACTCGTTGAGCGAGTTCGACCTCATTCGGGCCCGTCGCGACCAACGATACGAGACCAAACCGCTCTGAGATCCGGTCTGCCAACTCGCCGAATTTCTCCGCATGCCAGAGTTTTGTTACCCAGCCGCCGGCGGGATTCAGAATCGCAAATCGGCCGCCTGCGCCAGATATTATAGCGTCAGCCTCGTCACGATGAGATCTATCGGGAAAGATCGGAAACTGGATCGTTTCTGGCTGTTCACCGATGCCTAACGCGGCGTTGGCGAGCATCAGGTTTTTTCTGACAACGTGCGTCTTAGGCGGTATTTTCACCGCGTCGGTGAGAAATACCCTGCTCGTCGGTTCGCGGAGCTGTTTTCGCGAGAATCCCCACCGCTTTTTCGCACCTGATATTCTCGTCACCGCCCCCGATTTTAAAAGACCTTGAAAATCGATCGCTACATCGTAATCCCGCTCGCGGATCATTCGAGCATAGCGTCCGATCTCGAGCACCATCTCTTCGACGACCATTCCGCCACGCAGCGAGCTTGTGTCGATCTCCAACAGATTGTCGATCATCTCATTGCCCCGAAGTATCTCGGCAGATCTGGCCTCAGCGACCCAAGTGATCGATGCATCTGGCAGGGCAGTTCGAATCGCATTCAGAGCAGGCAGTGTGTGGACAATATCCCCAATAGCCGATAGTTTTACGATTAGGATCCGCACCGACGTCTATGGTATCTCGCTAAGTCGAAATAGCCGAATGCAGGCGATATTTCTACCGTCAAATCCGTTGGCCTCAAAATTCTACTAGAAAAATCACGCGTCGTTAAGTTATTCTATTTATAGGAGTCTCCGCAGCCCACCGCTCCTTTTCTATGCAAAAGCCCGAACGAAAGCAACGCGATCTCCGTCCGGCACTCGTCTTTTTAAGCGGCGAGCTTATTGCCGTACCGATCCCGCTTGAGCGCGAAGAGGTGGTCTTGGGACGGGCGGTAGAGGCTGACGTCCGCGTAAACGACTCAAAGGTCTCACGACTTCACGCTAAGATCGTCACTACCAGTTCGGGCACCGATGGCGCAACGAGGTGTGTGCTTTCGGATCTTGAATCACGAAACGGAACGTTTCTTAATGGTCAGCGGATAGAAGAAGAGGTGTTGAGCAATGGTGACAAGATACTGATCGGCGAGCACCTGCTCCGATTTGACCTCTTGGACGAGATCGACCGTGAATACCAGCAGCAGATACATCGCCTCATTTCTCACGACGACCTTACAGGGCTCCTGTCAAGTCGCTCATTCTTTTCGGAGTTGAGACGCGAATCGGCTCGCGCAACTTCCGAAGGCAGGACCTTTTGTGTCCTGATGATGGATGTCGATCACTTTAAGGACGTCAACGACAAATACGGACACCTTACCGGAAGCAAGACGCTTGAGGAGATCGGCGCTTGCATTATCGCCAGTATGCGCAGCGGAGATGCGGCGTCTCGATTCGGCGGCGAAGAATTTTCAGCGTTTCTTTTAGACGCCGACCTTGCACAAGCGATGGTCGCTGCCGACCGAATCCGTGCGACGATCGCGGGCACCGATTTTTCGGTCATCCGGCAGGGAAAACCAACAGATAAACACCGCGTTACGATCAGTATCGGCATTGCGACCTTTCCAGACGATTCGAACGATCCGATCGAATTGGTCGAAATGGCCGATTCTGCCCTTTATCGAGCGAAACGCGAAGGACGCAATCGGGTCTGTGCCTATCGCGAACTTTCGCCCGATGATGTCAAACGTGATTTGCCGGCCCGTCGCGACTAAGTTTTGCAACATTAGATCGAAGCTCCGCGTGTAAGACGCGGAGTTTTCTTTTGTGGTAAACTCTGGCTGTCGCCCGACACTGATTTATTCGAGTTTTTATAGGGTTTTTTGCCGAGTGATAACCAAACTTAACCTAGCTTCAGATCCGTTTCGCAACCGAACGACACCGTACCTTGTTTCCATGCTTTTGCTGGCGGTATCGTTCATTGCCGCTTTGCTTTTATATTCCCAACTTAACGAGAACCGCAAGCTTAACGAAGTCGCGACAAATCAGATCCGTGAAATGAAGGCTGAGGTCGATCGTCTTAAAGGAGAGGGCGAAAAAGTGCAGCAGCAGCTGAGTCCTCAGCAGCGCGACCTGCTGGTCGCTTCACATAAACTCGTCGCCAACAAGTCCTTTGGGTGGTCACGTCTCTTTTACGACATCGAGTCGGTGATCCCCGGCAGTGTCAGTGCTTCGAGGATCGTCGTTCAGAACGTTTTTCGCGAAGGCGACCGTGTTAAGGCCGAATTGGACTTCACGGTCGTCAGCCGTGATTATCAAGCAGTGATGGCAATGATCGCGAACATGAACGGCTCAGGCGTCTTTCAGGCCGAACTCAGGGGACAGAATCTACAGTCGAATCAAAGAATGACCTTCTCTGAGTACACATTGCGATTGATCTATACTCCGCCGGCAGGCGTCAGTCAATCGTCCATTGACATCGCGCAGACAAATTCAGGAGGCGGTGTCGAATGACCGATAAAAAAGCCAACACTTCTGAAAGCGAACATGATCTTGCGGAGATCACGGTAAACGATTACGGCAAGACGATCGATACGACCGTTGTAGTAGACGAGCCGGGCCGCAGTGTGATCCTAACCGATGATACTGCGATTGTTATCGATAAACCGGCCGAGCTTCACATTACTCCGTCAAACCGGCCGCGAAAGGTTAATGCCGGAATGTGGGGCCCCCTTGAATTGGGCGTTTTCGGAGCCGCATTATTTGTACTTCTGGGAGTCTTTCTCTATTACCTGTTGTTCGTTGCCCCGTCAGCGCGCGAACTCGAACGAAACAAAGCCGAACGCGACCGTCTCGAGCTTGAGCTCATTTCAGCTCAATCGAAATACGGTAACATCACAAGTACCGAAACTCAGGTAGCGAAACTGGTTTCGAGCGTCGATGAGTTTGAGTTGAGCTATCTACCGGTCGCGGCAAACGGTCGAACATCGCTCTATCAGCGATTGAACGGTTTGATCGTTGGGTATGGTCTCGTAAATACGAATGGGCCGGCTTACGCGCCGCTTGAGTTGGCCGACCAGGATCAGATGAACCAGAATGATGAAGAACGCGGCCGCGAACGCTTTCGAAGTCTGTTTCCCGGCGTCTACGTGACAATGACAGTAGAAGGGCCGTACCAAAATCTGCGGCGGTTCATCCGCGAGATCGAAACCGGGAACGAATTCATTGTGATCAGTTCGGTTGAGCTTGCACCGTCAGAGTCGACCGCCGGAACGAACCAGTCGGTAGCCGCAACAGGACCGCCGGTCGAACAGCGCACGGCGACAATCAATCCGATCACCGGCGAACCCGTTCAGACAACGCCGCAGGCTCAAGCACCTCGCGGCCGCACTTTCGGTGAACGTGTGGCTCTCCGTTTGGAAATGGCGGCATATTTTAGGCGTCAGAACGTGGCTGCCGAATCGGAGCCGGGCCAGTAGAACGGCCCGACCATATCGCGCGACGGGAACTTTTTCGACGTCGTCGCGTGTTTGAATTTAGAACGATCAGATGGCATTTTTAGAAGGCAGATCACCAAGCGAACGAAACAAGCTGATCGCAGCCGTGGTTCTCGGCGTGCTTGCTTTGTTCTCGCTGTATATGGCCTTTGGATCAAGTCTTTTCGGCAGAAGTTCGAGAACTGCGGCCACACCGACACCGACCGCATCGCCCGGCCGATCGACGCAACGCGACCTGACCGCGGTCAAAATGCCAACCACATCTGAACAGAACTTTGACTGGCAGACGACGCCGATCTTCTATCGGCCTGGCAGTTTTTCAGCACCCGATCCGGGGCGGAATATTTTTTCTTTCTACGAGCCGCCTCTGCCAACGCCGTGGGTCCCGACACCTCCGCCTCAGACACCGATCCATACGCCGGTCCCGACACCGACACCTCATATGTTGGTGGCATACGTCACGCCGCAGAGCGTATATGCCGGTTCGCGTGGATTCAGGCTTGAGATAAACGGAGACAAGTTCTCGCCGGATGCCAAGATCTATTTCAGCCAAAGCGAGGTACCGACGACCTTCGTCAGCCCGCAGCGGCTCGTCGCCGATATTCCGGCCAGCTTTATTACGACCGAAGGTCCAAAGCAAATAATCGTTCAAACCCTCGACGGTACGAAATATTCCAACCAGATAATGCTCTCTGTCCAGGCACCGCCTCGGCCGCAGTTCCAGTATGTCGGGATGATCGCACGGCGGCTCGCCAACAACGACACGGCGGTCTTTCGCGAACAAGGAAAGCCGACCGAATTCAGTCATCGGCTCAATGACGTCATCGCGGGCAGATTCAGGCTGATCAGTATTTCTTCTGCAGAAGTGATCGTCGAAGACACCAATCTTGGTTTCAGACACAAACTCGAGCTGTTTCGCCCACCGCCGGGATCAGTGACGACTTCGTTGCCGGCAACCGGCCGTCCGCCGTCCGGTGGCAGGCCCGGAGGATTTGACCAGGGATTTCCGTCAGGCGGACTGCCGCCAGCGAATGTCAGCCCAGGTTCGATTCCAGGCATCCCGGATAACATACCGCGGTACATCCCGCCCGCGAATGCGGCTCCGCGACCGACACGACCGCCGCAGGATCGGCCAAAGGATGATGACGATGACACCGATGGAAAACCGCGATAGTCGGCGACCAGAAGCGGGTATGACCCTGATTGCCGTCATGGCGATCATGACCATACTTGCGATCGCACTCCTCGCAGTTGCACCGTCAGTTCAGCAGGAGGTACAGCGGGAAAAAGAACTCGAAGCGATCCGTCGCGGTGAAGAGATCGCGAACGCGATCCGCGAATTCGTAATTCACCACCGCGGAACTAAACTGCCTGAGTCGATCGACGAACTTCTCGAAGGCCTTCCGCAGGGAACCAAGACCCGAATGATTCTTCGTCCATCTGCCGCTATCGACCCATTGAGCGAAGATGGCAAATGGCGGCTGATCGAACCGGAACCACAGGTCCTCGCGTCGTTTGCGAAACGCGTGCAGACGTACAACAACGGTTTGCTCCCGACGAATCCATCGCAATTGTTCGACAAATATTCGATCATTATCGTCAACTCGCTGAACACCGAAAGCGAGGACGACCTCACCGAACCTGATGACTTCGATATTGTGACGGATAACGCCCCGTTCATCGGTGTCGCGAGTCAAAGTCGAAGCCGATCGGTATTGACCTATTACGGTATCGAAAACCACTCCAAATGGGTCTTCACCCCACTCTTCCGCGGCGGCGGAGCCAACTCTCCCGGGCCGCCCAGGTCTGCCGCACCTAACTCAAATCGCTGAAGCACGGTCGTTTTCGTTCGCTTAAGCCCCAGTGAGGTTAGGTTCAATCGAATTCGGACCCGTGCTTTCTGTTTTCTACAACCTCCTCAGGGGCGGCCTTCACGGCCGGCGGCGAAGTCGGAAACAGGTCGAAGCCTGCTGCCTCAAGTTCAGATTTGACAGCGATCGCGGCGCGGTCAAATACACCCATCGGCCTATTCTTCGTTGTATCGAGCCAAAAATTCGCGGTAATGCTCACACCGCTGTCTGTCAGATCTGTAACGAACACATTCGGCGAGGGTTCTGCTACGACACCGTCGGTTTCGGTCAACGCGATTCGGACGATCTCTTTCGCTCGATCGATATCCTCATGAAAACCCAGGTTGAATCTCAACGTCAGGCGGCGTTTCGAACCAGCGCCTCTGATCGTCAGAGCACTCGAATACATGTCGCCGTTCGGAATAAGAACAAGCTCGCCGTCGTCTTTTCTCAACGAAGTGGCGCGCACTCCGATGTACTCGACCTTACCTTGATTCGTGCCTACAAATATATAGTCGCCGATCTTGAACGGCTGGTGCCAGAGGATGAGTATTCCTGAAAGGAAATTGTTGAGAATATCCTTTGTGGCAAAGCCGATAACAAACGATGTGAAGCCGAGGCCGGCGATAACGCTCCCAAGATCGAACGACGGTATTACGACCGTCATCGCTACAAATACTCCCAAAACGATGATCGAGCCGGCGATCAGTCGTCCAAAGAGTATTCGCAGCCGAACATCGATCGATGTCCTCTTGCTGCCCGCAAGAAAGATCCGGCGAATTATCTTCGAGAGTATCCAAAATAGTAGAAGGACAATAAGCCCGGCAAGCAAGAACGGTAAGCGGCCGAAGAATGACGTGATCATTCGATCAAGAGATTCGAAAACGGCTTTATTGATCTCAGTGCCTAACTGGACTATCCAAGCGCCCCATGTCGAAACTTGCAGTGCGAGGTTCATGATATTATTGGTCTTTTCGCATCTACGATATCAAATTGCCCATACTTGTTTAATGGTCCGGTTGATATTTTGCGTTATTTGAATTAGAATAATTCTAAGCTCAAAAGGAGGCATCATGGAACTTCATAACACCAAAATCGACCTTGCAAAAGGAAAGCGAGAAAAACTCGTCGCTCTACTCAACCAATCGCTTGCCGATGCGATCGATCTGAGGTCACAAGCAAAACAGGCCCACTGGAATGTTAAGGGGTCGAATTTCATTGCTCTACATGAACTTTTTGACCGCGTCGCAACCGAAGTAGAGGTCCATGTCGACGATATTGCAGAAAGGGTCACAACGCTCGGCGGAACGGCTATGGGTACGGTTCGGATCGCTGCCGAGAGATCATCACTTTCGCAGTATCCGATGGAGATAATCGATGGTACGGCGCATGTGGATGCGCTTTCGACGGCCCTTGCTGATTTTGGCAAGAAGGTGCGAAAGAACATCGACGCCACAGACGAACTCGGCGATGCCGACACGGCCGATCTTTTTACAGGTATTTCGCGCGGTATCGACAAACTGCTTTGGTTCGTAGAAGCCCACAATCAGGCTTAAAGACCTTTAATTTGGGTATATCAGAATTCAGAAAGGACATTGATCACGGTCAATGTCCTTTTCGTTCTTCCGAATAAGGACGAATCACTTCGTGAAGTCGAAGACGATATTTGCGAATGCCTTCACGCCGACATCGAGCCTGCTGTCGTCGATAATGAAGTCCGGGGTGTGATGTGGTGCCGCGGCGGCAACGCTCATTCCCTTTGGCATCCCGCCGACCATGAAATAGAATGACGGGGCCTTTGTGCTAAACGATGAAAAATCCTCGGCACCCGTCACCCAGTTTGCTTCTGATACATTCTCCTTACCCGCAGCTTTTTGAAGCGAAGGCAGCATCTTCTCCACGAGTTCCGGAGTGTTATAGGTAAGCAGGGCCTTATTCTCGATGTTTACCTCGACAGCGGCTCCCATACTCTCGGCGATATTCGTTGCGGTCTGGCGGATCTTTTCGTGTACGTCCTTTTGCATCTCGGCGTCGAGCGTGCGGATCGTTCCGGCCATCGTCATTTCCTCGGGTATGATATTTTCGCGGACGCCGCCCATAACGCGTCCGACCGTAATTACGACAGGAGCCTTAGGCAATTCACTTCGGCGGGCGACGATCATTTGAAGTCCGGTGTAGATCTGAGTTGCCACGGCGAACGGATCGACACCCAGCCACGGATATGCACCATGCGTCTGTTTGCCCTTGATCTTTATTGAGAACCAATCGCTCGCAGCCATTGTTGCTCCCGATTTGTATTTGATCGTACCGACCGGCGTTTGCGAATTGATGTGTATCCCGAAAATAGCATCGATCTTTGGGTTGTCCATCACCCCTTCTTTGACCATCAGCGGAGCCCCGCCTTCTTCGCCGGCAGGCGGACCTTCCTCAGCAGGCTGAAAGATGAACACGACAGTTCCCTTTATTCGATCCTTCATTCCGGCAAGAACCTCGGCTGCACCCATCAGCATTGCGACATGCGTATCATGGCCGCAGGCGTGCATCACGCCGACCTTCTGGCCGTTATATTCCGCGGTTTCCTTCGAAGCGTAGGGCAGCGAGTTACGTTCGGTTACCGGCAGACCATCCATATCGGCACGCAGGCCGACCACAGGCCCCGGCTGCGACCCTTTCAAAATGCCGACGACGCCTGTCTTCGCAACTCCCGTTCGGACCTCAAGGCCGAGCTTCCTTAAATGTTCTTCGACGTATTTGGCAGTCTTGACCTCGCGGTTGCCGAGTTCAGGATACTGATGCAAATGGCGCCGCCATTCGATTATCCTCGGCATTAGCCTGGCGGTCGCCGCGTCAATATCGCGGCTCATGTCGAGCGGGAACGCAGAGATACTTAAGCACAGAAGTACGAATACAGAAAGAGTAATGCGTTTCATATTTTTCTCCAGCAAAATTGAGGTGAATCAATTGTAATCGGAGCGGTGAAATATGCAAACGCCTACTTCTTCATATCCGCAACGGCCCTTCGTAGTTCCCCGATCGTAGTCACAGGACCGTGAACCGGTATTATCGTCTCAACCACCAGGCCGCTGGAATCGATCCATTTGAGAAAGTGCGCTGAGGTTTCGTTCGCGATCGGGTAATCGCCATTCGCAGGCCGATTCAATAGATCTCCTTGAAATACGGCCTTGATCGCGGGGATGTAAGCAACGAGCATTTCCTCTGCGTGCGGACCGGGCCCGATGTCATATATCTCGACCGCAACGGCGTTTCCGTTCTCCAAGACGCGCTTTCCGTTAGTTAACGGTTCGATCTTCAGCGGCTTCGGAGCAAGAGAAAACGAATCAGGTTCCGCAGTGAATGCGGCCTTGCTCACCTTTTCAAAAAAAGCACGTTCGCCGGGTGCGACGATCAATGCCGATCCCTCCGCCAAATAGGCCCGGATCCCGCCGGCGTGATCGTCGTGATGATGCGTTACGGCAAGGTACTTGATTGGCTTTCCTGGGATGGCTTTCTTGATCTGCTGTATCGCTTGTTGTGACACACGGTCGTTCCCTGGTGCTTCCATCACAAAAATACTGTCTTCGAGATCCGCAAAAAGCACATTGTATCCACCGGCAACGGTCGTATAAATACCGTCGGAGTGTTTCGTGACAAGTGCCGGGGTTGCTATTGTCACAGCACGCAGGCCGGGCGGTATCTTGAATTGGTCGGGCTGAATTTCGGCGTTGAATATCACGTTCGCAATGCGAAAGTCGTTCGTGATCTCTCCGTTCACTGCGTTCACTCTTCCTGAGGCAACAATGCGGCCATTAACCTCGCGTTGTCCTGTAAAGAGCGTTTCGAGAACCGAATCGCCCGCAAACCGATCGGTAATGAAGGTCTCGAACTTTGATAACAAGCCGGTCTTTTGGTCGACATAGAGTGTCAAACGGGCCCCATCGCTCGATACAAAATCGATCAGGTCGTGGTTTCGACGGTCATATGTGGCGGTGCCGATGTACCGAAGGCTCTCAGCACGTTCCAGAACATTTAGCAGGACGATCTGCGGCAGCCATCTTGTACTGGCTCTAAAGATTCCCAATCCAGCCGGGCCCGCCTGATTTGCGGTCTTTCGGATCAGGTCAAAGCTCGTCCGCGAGCCGGCATCAATGACAAAACCTTGATGCCAGTTGAATCCGCCGGGGTACTGTCCCCTCTGAGTTTGAAAAGTGCGGGCATTCTTAAGGTCTATGATCACCTCGCCTGTGTACGGCGTACGGTCGAAAGTGTCGGGTTTGCGGCTTTGGTTTCGGTGAACCGATTCGCCTTCCACGGTGATCGATACGCTCGTTATCGCATTCAATGCTGCGAGACCGCCGTACGCGTTCACGGACCGGTCGAGCACACGCTTACCTTGAGCAAACGCTTCGCGAGTAGCCTCCTGCGCAATTCCGTGTATCGCGAGCAGAGTTACGAAGAATATGGCATTCACTGTTCGACCAAAGATCATAGATCCCCCGTTTAGTTTCGCTGGCCTAGATTTAGTGCGGGCTTGATCTCGCCGCGATGGCACGTGGTGCAATTGACCGCAGGCGATGCACTCTTTAGATTCTTGATCCCCTTAAGCGTCGTCCCGTTCAAGTCCGTGACCATTCGCGCCATTTCGCGTGCTATCTGTTTTTGAGGTTTATCTTCGGCTTCGTATCGACCGGCCGAATGACAGTGGGTACAGTTCACACCAAGCGACCGCGAGTAGCCGAATTCCATTATCGCCAGGATGCGAGCAGCAGGCATCGCCTTCATACTCGTCATCTGCAGGTTCTTGAAGACCGTCTCCGCGCGCTCGTTCTCCTTACCCTTGATCGCTTCACGTAGCTTCGCCAATTCCGCAGCCTGATCGAACTCGGGTAATGGTGACGGCGACGGTTCCGCCTGCGCGAACAAGCTCCGCTCAGTGACTGGAACCGGAGAAAACATCGCGGTTCCTAATGTCGATAGGACCGCCGCTATGAGACCGTTCATCACCCAGCTCTTTCTTTTTCTCATTCAGCCCTCCGAAACGCATCAGGTGAAACAAAACCGCAGTTCAACGCAGCCGCTGCCGTTGGGCCAAGCAATGATCAACCTTTGAGTTTGGCGATCTCCGCTCGAATTAGTCCGGCTTCCAGTGACCTTTCATTCACTTTTAGACCCTCATCAAAGACGGCACGGGCCTTATCAAGTTGGCCCGTCTTCACCAATGCCTGTCCCAACGTCAATAAGAGCCGCTGTTGCCCATGGTGTGAGAACTGTAGGAACATCGGTCCCATTCCCTTGCGCATTCCCTCGAGCATTCCGACCACGTATGGAGCCATACCGTATGAATCAGGAAGCCAAAGGTAACTCGCGCTTGCGATCGAAATGACAGCTCCGTTTCTTGCGTCGACCTTTTCAGCCTGCTTAACTAGTTCGAACCCGCGGTCAAAACTCGCCTTCTGCTTCGCTGCATCATTCTTTTCAAGACGGCGAGCACGGATTATATGAAGCGCACCAAGATACACCAATGCTTCAGCATCATCCTTTTTAATCGCAAGAGCACGCTCGAGAGTTTTTTCCGCTTTTGGTGCCGCGTCAGCGTCTCCTTCGCCAAAAAACTGGAAAAAATAGCCCTTGCCCAGTTTTCGCGTCAAATGAAGGTCGTCGGGTTTAGCACCGACTTCCTTTTCGAGTTTGGCGATATCTTCCGGGCTCGGAACACTGCCAGCGACAAAATCCTGAGCCAACTGGCCAGGAATTTGTCCGTTGGCCAGTATGGAAAAGCCGGCGAGGATCAATCCGCCTAAAAGGGTAAGAACGGTCACGCGAGACGAACGAATCATGTAGCACCTCCGATCGAGATCTGATCGCGACTCCCTGCCTTCACTTGAACGATAGCTTGGTATTCGCGCGATTAGAGTTGGAACGAATTTCGATGTTCTCAGGTTCCCGAATTTTCAGCCGATTCGGAACGACGCTCAATCTCAGATCGACTCTACTGCTCGGAGTCTCGTACAAATTCACAGATCTCGACCAGGAATCGGGCGAGCGTTTTGCCCCCGAGCGTGCCAGGTGCACTTGTGTTTACCTGAACTGCCACTGCGATCTTTTGTTCTGGGAAATACATCATGTCCGTCATATATCCGGGGAAAAATCCGCTGTGACCGTAGGTAATACCTGACTGCGTTGGGCGAATAATGACGCCCAATCCGTACTTCACATTCGGTCCAAGTTTCGCCGGAACGCCTTCGAGCATTTGCGGCACCAAAGAAGCATCGAATGCCTTTCCCTCGTACATCAGCTTTGCCCAACGCGCGAGGTCGCGGCCGGTCGAGGCCCATCCGCCGCCGGTCCATTCGAGTTGCGGATTGACGATGAATCTGCCGTTCTCGATCATCTTGTCCTTTCCACCGAAAGGGTTATTCGGCCCGGCGTAGCCCTGCACCACGCCCTTCATTACCGGCCCTTCCTGCGGAATAGTGTTCGTTAGCTTAAACCTATCGGTAAATCGCCTCCGTGCCTCGCGATAGAACTCTTTGCCCGTCAATTTCTCGATGATCATTCCGAGCACAATGTAATTCGTGTCCGAATACTCCCAACCCTTTCCCGCTTCGAAAGGTGGTTTTTCGTCAAACAAATATGCGAGACGGTCCTCGGGAGTCCAGACCTTGTAAGGGTTGGCGGTCAGAAAATCCGTGAATTCCTTTTTGAACTCATATCGAACGAGTCCGCTTGTGTGATTCATCAACTGGCGGACGGTTACTTCCTTTGCGTTCGGCAAGCGCGCGAACCAAGGTTCCTTGCCAAAGAACTTCTCGATCTTGTCATCAAGCTTAAGCTTGCCTTCTTTGACGAGCTGCATCGCCATTGCCGCCGCGAATGTCTTACCCGTGCTCCCTGCCGGCATCCGGTCGCTGGGCTTCATTGGCGTCTTGGCCTCCCGGTCCGAATATCCGATCGCAAGCCCGAATGACTCGCCATCAGGCAGCACGACACCCAGCGTCGCCCCCGGGAACTTGCCCGCCTTGTGCCACTCGTCCAGCTTGAGTTGGATCCCTTTCTTAAGGACGTTCGTCCCACCCGCCGTGACAGATCTCTGAGCTGAAAGTTCGAGCGGGATCATCAACGCCGCAACGAAGACGAAAATATATCTGGCGGATCGTTTCATTCTTTCACCGATCATTTAATTTGTGCCGGGCTTTCGAACATAAATAAAGTCGAATGTGGTCGTCCACGTTTTTCCGTCATCCGACGAGTTTTGGCCGTGCTGACGAACGTCACCATTCGGCAAGTGGGAAAAGGTCATTCGCGCGATGACCTTTTTTCCATTTTGGGTCGAAACCGAATCGAGGACCATCTTTCCATCGACAAGTCCGCCGACGTACTCTGTCCATCGCCCCTTATCATCGACCCAGGTCTGGTGCCACTTTCCATCACTTGTGTTAAAGAGATTGAAACTCTTTCCGGAGGAAACCGGCGTTGACCAATTCTCAAAAATGATGCATCCACCCAGAATGAGCTGAATGCTGCTCGTCCCGACCGTGATGCCCTGAGTGTTTTTCGGCAGCCATTCACCGATCCAGAAATCAAATTGGCGGTGCTCCGGCCTTGCTTTACAAGGGTTGACCGTCTTGTCAGATCTATCGACGAACGCGAGGAATCTCGGGTCGGCCTTGAATGGAGCGAAGTCGGCTTCGGCCGTGATAGATTCGGGAGCGATGCCGCCAAGCTTCAGGCTGCCGTCGAGAACTTCGTACATCCTTGAAGTGTTTCCGGTTCGCGCGTAGCCTCGAGCGAGAGCAAGCGCAAACACAGGGTTCGGCGAGATAGTTTGGGCTGCCTCGAGATATTTGATCGCTTCATCGTTACGCTTCAGTGCGAGGAGCGACAATCCCAGGCGATATCGCCCGCCGGCGTTCTTCTCCTCTGCCGAAACGATCCTCTCGTAAGCCGCAACTGCCGAAGCCCAATCCTGTTTCTGAAAGGCGTCGTTAGCCGCAGCACGCATTTCCGGTGTAACGACGCCGGCTGATTGGGCGTTTAGAGGGACTGCGGCAAAAACGTACAAGCAAAGAACCACGATCTTTCTGCGCATCTGATCCTCCTTTTTTCAAAGAGCCGGTCACTTGCTGACCGGGATCTTCATTGCTTTTTCTTTTTCCGTGCAATCTCCCGGGTCGATGGTCGACGCGCCGTTCGCGATCTTCCAACCTGCTTCGGTTCTGACCAGATTGAATTGATTAATACCGCAATGCGACAATTTATCGGCTGAATAGAATACGTATCGACCCCAGACCATTGCCCAATCACCGCTTACCTCGACCTTTGGATCGTACATCACTTCTTTGATCGCTCCGGGCTTAGTGAAGAATTTGGTGAAGGCTTCGCCGTTGATCACGCTGATCCGCGATTTGCCGTCGCGGGTCTTCTGAATTGCGACGAGCTGATTCTCGGCCGTTCCAGTAGCGAGTATTCCGGCTGCATTTGCGGCGGCCATTTCGTCGAATAGCCTGTTCACGACTGCTAGAACAGCCGCATGGTCGTCCGATTTCTGGCCGAACGTAGTTCCGGCTGCAGCAGCCGACAGAATTAGTGCAATAAGTATTTTTTTCATATTTGTTTTTGCCTGTTACCCCTTTGGTCTATTTGTGTTCAACATATGAACCCGCTATTTTTGGGGCGATCTCATTGAGCCACCGGTTAAGTTCTGCCTGGGTGTACCATTTTCCTTTCAACATCACCCCGGCCCGGTCGTAGGTTGCCGAAATGTCATCGAGCGGGTTGGCATTAAGAAGTACAAGGTCGGCCCGTTTGCCTTTCTCAACTGTCCCTACCTTGTCGAGCGTCCCCAAATACTCAGATGGGTTACGGGTTCCGGCAGCAAGTGCGGCATAGTTTCCGATCCCCGCGTCCCGCAAAGCCTTGAGTTCATGATGCATTGCGAAGCCATATAGCCATAAGAACTCCGGCGTGTCAGAACCTGCCATTAGCTTTCCGCCCGCGTCGTGGATCGCTTTTATCAGCTTGTTCCGCGCATCGATCCATTTCAGCTTGCGTTCCGAAGAGACCTGTGTGATCAGCCGCGAGCGTTTGTACCAGTTCAACCACTGCTCCTGAACTTTTGGCGGGTAGAATCGAAAATCCGGTTGCGAACGGATCGATTCTTCGCTTCGAGGCAGAGCAAATGTGTTCTTGAAGAAATGCTGGGTCGGATTCGAGAACGGATTTGCATCGACCGACCTTTTCGCAACCATCGGTATCTTTGCTTCATCGATGAAGTCAATGCTCTCCCAGTTGTTCGGATCAGACATATAAAGGTCCGAAACCGAGCCTTTCATCGGTGCGTCGTCACGGAGTATTTGCTCCATGTATCCGTCAAGGTGATCGATCTGCTGCTTCGCCTTCCAAGCTCGCGGTGCCGTCACATATTCGCGGTCAGCATGACCGACGACGCGGATGTTCTGCTTTGCGGCCTCATCGATCGCGGCTTCATAGACGTCAGCTTTGACGAAGGTCGTGATCTTTATGAAATCGTATCCGGCGGATTTCGATCGACGTACGGCCTCGCGCGCCTCTTCTTGCGTATTGACGACGAAGTTGTTGCCTTGTTCACGGCCGGTCAGGTGCGGTGACGCGACGAATATCGTCGGAGCGATGATCTCGCCGATATTCGACTGTGTGCGGTATTTGAGCAACTCGGGCGTGCCGATCATAAAACGGATAGTAGTAACGCCGTTTGCGACCATCACGCGAAGTTCGTCCGGAGCAATAGAATCAGGATACTCGTTGCCATCCGACAGCAAATGCGTGTGCATATCGATAAGGCCGGGAATAAGGTATTTTCCCGTCCCGTCAACCCGGAAAGCGCCTTTTGGCACCTTTATTTTCTTGGCGTCACCGATCTCGGTTATCACACCGTCCTTCACGATCACGGTCTGGTTCGAGAGAATACGCTCCCGATCCATCGGTACGACGTTCACGCCAACGAACGCGGTCGTCTGCGCCGACCCGCCGATCGAGGCCAAGCCAACAACTAGTGCGAGGATCAGTATCTTCATATTTTAAGTTCGAATCCACCCATATTGCGTGTTCGACGGCGATGCACCGGCCGCCTTGTATCTTGATTTCAGCTTGGTAACATAATCGGACGGGATCGCCCTCATTTTTGCTTTCACGTCGATGCCGTAGACCTTTGCCGAATTGAGACCGAAGATCTTCTCTTTCACCGGATCCGTAAGGGGCTTGAAGCCAAACCGCTTTTGCAGGTCATCGGGCATTTGCAGTCGGCGGAATGCCTCGATCTGCCATTGCGGCGAGCCCCACCAGATCGAATCCGTGCCCCAAAGCACATGGTCTTCCCCAAAAGCATCGATCATCATCCCGAGCATGTATGCGCACAGCATAGGCTGTGTTATCACGGTCATCCCAAACGTCGTGCCGAGGTCCATATAGACATTCGTCATTTTTGGATTTCGCTTACGCATCGAACAGAGATCCGAGACCCAGGGAACATCGCGTATCGTTCTGAATCCATCGTTCACCGCGGGCATTGCGTCACGGACACCTTTCAGCCCGGCATGATAGATCAGAAAGTTCAGATCCGGGAAGTCCTTCGCCGCCTTTTCGACATCTTTTGGCGAACTGTGGTCGACCTCCCATCCGGGTAGAGGCAGGCCCTTGTGCACGCAGATGTTCTTGATGCCGATCTTTCGCGAATATTCGTAAAACGGATAAGCCACCTTTTCATCATCCATCCACCATCCGACACTGCCGTCTGCGAGCGGCTGTCCGGGGTAACCTTTCCAAGCCTCGACCTTCAACTGCTCATGCTGGCGCTGCATTTCTTCTAGATTCGGCTTGCCGAGATCGGGTGAAAAAAGGCCGTGGGCGATGATCCGTTTTGACCTTGCGAGGCCGTTGATCTCTGTGCGAGTCTCGATCATCTCGGCGGGCGTGAGCACATTCTGATCATTCGTTTTCGCAGGCAGTCCGGTGATAACGGCCATAGAGGTGTCGCTGTCGAAAAACATCTCTTTGATATAGTTAGCAAGATAGAGATCTTCCCATTTATGCTCGCGGCCCTCGATCGCTTTGTTGCCCCACGCCGCCCCGGCGGCGCGATATCCGGGAATGAGCGGCGGCGTCTGAATTATCTTCTTCGCCCCGACGTGATGTGTGTGAATGTCGAAAATGAACGGTCTCTTCGGAAACTTCTCATCTGTCGCAAACGAATCGAAAAGCTCGACCGTCGCAACATCAAAGAAATTGCCGAATACGCTGTTCATTGCGAGAAACGCCGCGGCCATTCCGCCCGTTCCGGCGAGAAATTGCCGCCGTGAGACGCCGAGCCGCTGGCTGCTCTCAGTAGCGATCTCGATCAGGCGATGTTCGACGCGCCGCTGCTCGGGCGTTTGATCCGGCGGGGCAAACTCCTCGTTCGACACGATTTGCGTCGGTATCGGCAGCAGCCGGTCGTCAACATCACATTTTTGGATCCAGCCCATAGCTCAATTCCCGGTTTCCTTCAGAGGCTTATCGACCTTAGGCCGCACGGGCCGGTTTGCGAGGTCCCAGCCGGTGGCAAAGATGGTCTTTGTGACCTTTTCCATCGACTCGAAATTGATCTTCTCGATCGAATCCGAGACCTGATGATAGTCAGCATGGCTGCCGTCCATATAAAAAATGATCGGTATGCCTTTCCTCGCGTAGTTATAGTGGTCAGAGCGGTAAAAGAACTGCTCAGGGTGATTCGGGTCGTCATATTTGAGGTTAAACGTGAGATTGAGGAATGATTTGTTTACCGCATCGCTCCATTCGCCGAGCTCGGTGCTCATCATGCGCGAACCGATCGTAAAGACCTCGTTCTGTTTTGGCAAGTCCTTATTCTGCGGATGATTCTCGTCGCCGGGATTTTGGTAGCGGCCGATCATGTCGATGTTCAACTGAGTGATGATCGACGTTATCGGCACGGTCGGATTGTTGGCGAAATGCTCGCTGCCCCACAGCCCTTTTTCCTCACCCGCGTGCCATATAAAGAGAATCGAGCGTTTCGGCTTCTGCGTGCCTTTGGCAAATGCCTCAGCAATGGACATTACCGCTACGGTCCCACTGCCGTCGTCGTCGGCGCCGTTCGATATCTTGTCCGGGCCGGGAGCGAAGGGGTTCATTCCGATGTGATCGTAATGCGCCCCGATGGCAACATATTCATTTTTCAGGACAGGGTCTGAGCCTTCGAGAATGCCGACCACATTCTGCGTGTGAATAACCTCGGTCTTTGCCGCCACTGTAGCGGATATCTTCTTCTCAGGCTTTAGGTCAAACGCCGTGTGGTCGGCGAGCGCCTGCGTTTTGTTGAAGATCGCCGTCGCAGTTGCCTTCTCGCCAAAGAAAAGTGTCGAGAGCAGACGCGGGCTCGCAGTTATCGTCGGTATCTTGATCAACGGGGGCTGATTCCCATACGAGACCGAGCCCTTGTCGCTCTGATTCCACCGGCTACCTTCCCAGTTGATAAGGTTGTTGAAGGTCGGAAAGTTGATGACCGCTTTGGCTCCATTCGTCTGCGCATAATATGCCGGCGACATCCAGTCTGCTCCCGGCGGGCCTTTCAGGTCGTTGAATGTGATGCCTTTCGGCAGGCTGTTAACGACAACGACGATCTTGTCCTTTACATCGATGCCCTCAAAAGCATTGATATTCTTGGACTTGATCACCCAACCGTAGCCTGCAAACACAACTTGTGCATCATTTATCGCGGCGCCCGTGATCGACGTAAGAAAATCCTTTCCGTACTCATAACTCTGGCCGCCAAGATCGAGCCGCGTATCGCGAGCGACGACCTTGTCGAGCGTCAATGGGACCCTTTGAAAGTAGCTTCCGTTATTGCCTGCAGGTTTAATGCCCCACCCTGCCAGATGCTGAGCGATGTACATCGCAGCAATATCAAGGCCGCGTGAGGGCGTATCGCGTCCTTCAAGCTCATCGGACGCGATAAAGGTAAGCCATTCTTTCAACTGTTTTGCGGTTATGGATTCGACATTTCCAAAGCTTGGCGTCGATTGCTTGGCCGCTTTGCCGGATTTTTGAGCATATACCGCCGGTGTTCCGGCGAGCATGAACACGACGAGGAAAAGAGCAATAGATCGTCTTAACATAATGATTTCGAAATATCCGTCAGATTCTTAAATTCCAAAGACGGCTATCCCATCGGGGCCCTTGCCCGGATCGACGCGGCCGGTTATCTCCATTTTTTCAAGATCGATCTTGAGCACGGCGTCGGGCTCGACCATCGTGACGAACGCAGTCTTGCCGTCTGCGGAAAACACGATGCCGAGCGGCACGCCGTCGAGTTTCATTCGGCGGAGTTCTTTGCGGGTCGCCGCGTCGATCACGAGCAACTCTTTCGCTGCGATCATTGAACAGATAACGTGTTTACCGTCAGGCGTGAAACGTACGCGATACGGCCTGCCGCCCAGGTCAACGCGTCTAACGACATTGTTCGTCGCCGTATCGATCACATCGATCCCGGCGTCCTGATTGAGACCGACCCAGACTTCTTTCGCATCCGGTGATATGTCGATCGCTTCAGGCTGCCGTCCAACGGGTATCTGCGCGATTGTCGATCCGGCCGGCGGGACATTCTGCAGTGTAAAAGCAGTGACCGAATTCGAACCGATGTTCGCGGTATAGAACCGTCGTTGATCATGACTCCCGGCGATCATATGCGAGGCATTTTGACCAGTGCCCATCATCCAATCGACCTTGTTCACGGCCGGATCGTATCGTGCGATCGCGCGGTTGACCTCGGCCGTAAAATAGAGCTTTCCACCGATCAGTTGAATGCCATGCGGCCTCATTAGTGGTAATAGATCTACTCTCCGCGTTTCTTTTGCGGTCGCAGTATCTATCACCGAAAGCGAACTTCCCGGCGTCTGCGCGCCGTAATTTGCCACGTACGCGGTCTTGCCGTCTTCCGAAAGAACCACTTCGTGCGGTCCTTCTCCTGTCGCGACCTTTGCCCGGACCGCAAGCGTCATCGGGTCGAGTATCGCCATTGTTGCGTCCGATTTGTTGAGTACCACAAGGACCGGCTTTGTTTGACCGATAACCACGGTGTAGTTCTTGAACACGATCAAGAAACCGAGGAATACGATGGCAACGAGCTTCTGTTTTTTCGACATATGTTGGTCCTGAAAGGAATGACCGTAAACGGATTTTAGTCAAATGCGTATCAGTTCGTCACAAAATTGTGACGAAACGCACTTCGGTGTGACGAGTTGATCTAAAAAACGCGGACAAGCGGCATTGCAAACGGAAAAGTTCGAGCGTGGTTGAACTCGAATGGTCGAAACATCAGCGTTCATGCCGCGTTTTCGAATAATTCGAGAAAGCGTTCGCGGTAATTACGGCTTAACGACAGCTCGGTATTGTCCCTGAGTATCACAGAATAATCGCCGCTGAACATTGGATGAAGTTCCTTGATCCGATCAATGTTCACAACTGTCGAACGATGTATTCGAAGAAATTTGTCGGGGTCGAGTTTAGCCTCGATACCGTTCATCGTTTCGCGGATCATATGTGAATCGCGGCCGACATGAAGTTTTACATAATTGCCCGCTGCCTCGATCCAGTCGATCTCGTCTGTTCGCAGAAAAAAAACGCGTCCCACTGATTTGACGACCAGCCGGTCGAGGTATCGCCTTTCGGCTTTGAGGCCTGCGATCAGCGACGTAAGTCTTTCGTCGAGTTGCCCTATTTGTTTGTGCTCGATGTTCTCCCGGGCACGTGCAACGGCGCGATGGATGCGTTCGCGGCTGAACGGTTTCAAAATATAGTCGAGCGCATAGACGTCAAAAGCCTGCAATGCATACTGGTCGTATGCAGTAACAAAGATGATCGTTGGCAAAGCTCCGGGGCCGAGAGCCTTTATCACTTCGAACCCATTCTTTTCAGGCATCTGAATATCAAGGAATACGAGATCGGGCTTTTCGCTGCGAATCGCGGCAATTGCATCGATACCGTTTCCGCACTCGCCGATAACATCGACATCAGGCTCGTCGCGCAAAAATCTCTTCACACGCTCGCGGGCAAGTGGCTCATCGTCGATCACGAGAGTACGAAGTTTCATCCAACCACGCTTTCCTTATAAGGAATTTCCAGCTTTACTCTGACCCCGCCGCCGCCGTTTTGCTCAAGATCAAATCGATGATCCTTTCCGTAGAGGTGTTTCAGCCTTCGCCGAGTATTCGAGAGGCCGACACCCTCAGGCGGCCTGGTCAGTCCGGTTTCGGGCAGCCCGATGCCGTCGTCACAAACCGTTACCTGTAGATGGCCGTTCGTCCTCATTGCGCCAATGTCTATCCGGCCGCCGTTGGCACGGGGACCAATGCCATGCTTGATCGCATTTTCAACTAATGGCTGCAGGATCATATTCGGGACCTGAGCATCAAAAATGTCGGGGCCGACGTCGACAACAACTTGAAGCCGGTCTCGAAAACGCATCTGCTCGATCTCAAGGTACTTTCGCAGAAACTCGAGTTCCTGTTTGAGAGAGACTTCCTGCACCTCGAGATTTTGAAACGACATCCGCAGCAGATCGCTGAGGTCATTCAACATCCGATCGGCTGCGTCAGCGTCATGGTGGATGAGTTCCGAGATCGCATTAAGTGTATTGAACAAGAAGTGTGGGTGAAGCTGCATTTTCAGGACCTGCAGCCTCGATTGGGCAAGGCGTGCCTCAAGCTGTGACGTCTGAAGCTCGCGTTCACGATATTTTTGGTAATAATTGAAGCCTGATTTTATCCCAACTACACCCCAATAAATGAGTATGCTGAGATGCAAATTGATGAATACGAAAAACTTATAGGCCTCAGCGAAGCTCGCAAACTCGCGGCCAGGAGGATACCCAAGTCGGATCAGGATAAACGCATCGATCGCTAGTTGAACACAAGCGATCAATAGACATGCCACAACGTGTGTCGGCAACGAGGATCGCCAGCGGCCTTCATCCAGCGGAAACCGGTTTGTCAACCACAATATCAGCGGAGACAAGCCGAACCAAACATATCCCGACACCATTTGCCATGAAAGGATCTGCCAGAATGGCACCGGGTTTCGCGAAAACTGATTCTGCAGCGCGAATTGACTTGCAAAAAACAAAGCGAAGAGCGTCCAGACACACCAGATCGCAGCCCATTTTGCAACTCCCCGTTTTGCCGAAGCACCTTCAGCCATCGCATTGATTTGTAGCATCGATCTGCGATGCTTGGCAACACACGTGTGATGAACCGAAGTATTTCGCTTGCAGGATGCTATTTCAGCAACGTCCGACAGTTATTCTCCGGATGTACTCTTCCGAGGCGATCTTCTGCATTTACAATGAACGCGTTCCGAATCAGAAGGTCAAGATTCCAGAAAACAAGATCACTCACGAACACCTTCGCGCCCGTCGCAATGAGATCCGCGCGCGACTGTCGAAGTTAGAGCATGAAATGAATGCGGAACTAGATCGCGATCCGGACGAAAGATCGATACAGCTGGAACAGTAGGAATTGACGCTCGGACTCGTCGATTCGTTAAATCGAGAAATGGCTGAGATCGAGAAATTACTGTTGGAGGCCTGATGACGTCGACGCTTATTTTGAATCAGCCTTTAACCTCTCTTCAAACAAACGAGTCGAAACGGTCAGGAAATCGTGGGCGGTTATGATGCCAACCAGCTTGCCGTTCGTGCAGACCGGCAAACATCCTATCTTCTTTTCTCTCATCAGATAAAGCGCATCCAGCGTTTTGCATTCCGGCTCGATGCGGATCGGCTCAGGATTCATTATTTCCCTGACGATCAAATTAGCTGAGACGCGCTCCTTTTGCCGCGCAAAAAAACTGAGCAGGTCGCGATGTGAGATCAGCCCGACCAATTCGCCCTTGTCGTTCTCGACCGGGATGTGACGGATGTGTTTCCAATCCATCATGTTTGCCGCAAGGTCGACGACATCGTCAGGCCTGACCGTAAACAGGTCTCGCGACATGAACTGTTCGACCGTCCGATAATTGTCAACCCATTCGGTGGTCGATGCGATCGCTGCAAGAGGCCATTCATGGAGCGGCCTTCCGTCGTCCTGATTGCTCATCATGCTGGATGTAAGCGTCCTCATTCTGACATTCGTCTTCGCTGCTTTATCCATGCTGGCAAGCGAATCAAGGACCCATTTCGCACCGGTCTTTTCGGCTGTTACCCGTTCCTCGAGAATACCGGTATACCGCTCGACATCGGCCGCAAGTATACCTGCATTCTTTAGGCCTTGACGGGCGGTCGGAAGCAATTCGCTGAGGATCAAGTCGCGAGCACTGTACGTCCGGCCATCGAGCCACGTGAGCTGCGAACGCAGGCCGAATCTGGCCGCACTGAAGAAATTTGATTTCGCATCGTCGAACGACATCAAGCTGTTAACATCACCATATGCTTCGGGCAACGCCCTCATCAGTCCCAGAAAGAAGGCTGAATTGGCCATTTCATCCGCGACTGTTGGCCCGGCGGGCAGAAACCTGGCCTCGATCCTTAGGCTCGGCAAGTTATTCAAGATGCCGTAGCATGCCCGATTCCACCGCCAAACAGTGCCATTGTGCATTCGCCAGGCGTCAAGCCGCGGAATACGGCCGCTTTCTAGTACTTTCAGCGAGTCTTCTTCAAGTTCGCGTGTGAGGATTATTCGAAAACGCGCGACATCTTCATGAAAGACCTCGAGGATCGAATCGCCAACCCATTCGCGCCCGAAAGTGACACGCGCAGGACGGCTTCGCTCTTGATGTGCCGGACCGCGCTCGTCGACGGATTGTTGAAAAAGAGCAAGCCTCGTTTCGTGCCAGAGCCTGTGAGCTAAAAGAAGCGGGGAATTTACCGCAGGCGCCAGCACCGGCGCCGAAATGGCCTGGGCCCAATTGTAATATCGCGAAAAATTTGCGATCGGAACCTGAATGTGTATCTGAAAACTCGTATTGCAAAACTCGATGAACGTATCGTGCAAATGCAGGCGTATCTCATCGAGGCCCTTGATATGTACCATCCGGTCGTCGCCATGCAGGGCGGTCAATACACGATTGAGCTGCGCATATCGCGGGCTCGGCGTAAGAAAGTCCTCGACCAGATCAGATTTCTGGATCGTCGGCAGGATGCCGCACAAGACGACACCGCCGCCAAACAGTGTCATCGTTCGTTTCACCACTCCGATGATCTCGTGGAGTTCCGCCTCCATCCTACTCAGACAGTCGCCGTCAAACGCAAGCGGTGTAAGATTGGCTTCAAGATTGAAACGCCCTATTTCGGTCGTGAGACGTTTGTCCGCGGCAGCTTCGATGACCTCGACCGCAAGAGGCGCCGGATGCATCGACGAATCGACAAGGAACATCTCCTGCTCGGCTCCGATTCGGCTTGTGTCTGCTTCGAGCGTCCCTTCCTGGAGCATTTTCTCAAGAGCATGAAGGTCGTTCAGAACCGCCGTCGTAAATGCACGAAGTTCGGCCTCATCTGTATTGGTCGTAACGCTCTTTTCGCCCATTGAGTGTCTTTTTGCAGGTCGGGACGATTTTACAGCACTTGAACAGAAATTTTGTGACGCACGTCACCGTTCGCTAAACGGACTTGAGGTATCGAAATTGCGTCGGGCAACTATTAGTTTGTCGGCGTGCCAACGCAGCTTGCGGAATCCGAGCAAGTGAAAGATCTGAAGCGGAAAAAACCTGGCGATCACCGTATCGACCTCGAGTACATTCGGATCGTTCCCAACTCGTCGTACCGCCGGCAGCAGGTGGATCAGGCTCCCTACCCGAATCCGCCTGAGTACGCCCGACAGCCAAAGCCAAAAACCGGCTACTTGCCGGCCGATAAAGAATCCATCTTCGCCTAGTGCCTGATATAGCGGCATGAGCATCAACCCGCTCTCGGACGCAGTTATCTCACCGGTATGGTCGCGGGCAAGCAATTGTCCGTGCTCGATCGGATCGAAATTCGAAAAGCCGGGCCGCATTTCGAATTGATCGTTTTCGGTGATCGCGTGGCGATATCTCACCTCCACGATCCGCGATCGTCCGGAACTTTTCTTCAGCACATCTCGAAAATGTTCGACATCGATATCTTCCGAACGTTCGATGATCTGTGCATTTTGCAGGCCTAGCCAAATTAAAGCTTCGTGGGTGTCGATGGTCGACGCGGCAAAGTGCTGACCGCCCTCAAATCCAAGAGTAACGGCACCGCGGTTATTCAGATATTCAAGAAGCGTTCCCTCAAGCTGCTCTTCGATCCCAAGCAAGATCGTTACCGGAAACCGAAGTGCAAAAGTCCGGTTTCTCAATGTATCGCCCACGGTCGCAAACGGAACGCCGGCAGCCGAGGTCGAGTGAAGGTCGAGGACATAGACTTCGTTGCGAGCCGAACCGAGAATCCCGATCAAATGTTGAAGTATCTCGACCTGTTCGAAGTCCTCCGACAGCTTTGGCGGGATCGAAGACCCGGGCATGCTCCGCGCAACATTTTCGGGCGTCCAGTGTCGATTAAGGTCAGAATCAATGAAGCGGACTGCTTTTGCGATCGCTCTTGTGTTGCCCGCAAGCAAAAAGACCCTGCCGCTGATCTTGGGTTTGAGTCTCTCGAGTTTTTCGGCAACGCGGCGAACGGCGTGAAGTCCGGCCGCCTCGTTCCCATGAATACTGCCGAAAACGATCAAGGTCGGACCTGCTTCGTCGCCGCAGGCTTCGTAGATCAGGTGTTCTCCGGCCCGGATCTGAGCATGACCTGGGTTCGAAACTAGATCGGTGTCGGTCTCTTCCATGGGTCTGGTATACTTGTTTCGAATTGTCGATTTTTCTTCGTTCTTTAGCAAGCTATGACAGAATCCGATGAACTTATCGGCACCGTTAAGGGCCCGGGCGACGCTCCGCACGAGTATCTGTTCCTCACGCCTGACAACAAGAAGACCCGCATTGGCGAATTTGTCTATTACTTGGCTGAAGCAGGAAACGAGACCCGGCAAATTTTGGGGACGATCAAATCGCGCCGTCTGATCCGCAGTCTACCCGATGCGTTTCTTGCGGTTCCCGGTATCAAGCCGTCGGCGATTTCGGCGTTGATCGGAAGTGACCCGCAACCTGAGATCTATCAGATAACAGTCGAAACGATCGGCTATTTTAGCAATTCGCTCGGAAATTTCGTCAACCCTCGGATCCCGCCAGATCCCGGTGATGTCGTTCACCTTGCATCTAGTTCGACGCTCGCATCGATCTTGAGCCCGAAACATCCAGGTGAGACAGGATCCGCGTCGATCGGGAGCCTGCTCACCCGAGAGGAAGGTGAGGTGCCTATCGTTCTTTCCATAAAGGACGTCGTTTCTACTCACCTTGCGATCCTGGCGTCGACCGGCTCGGGCAAATCGTATACTGCCGGCGTGCTTGTCGAAGAATTGATGCGACCGTATAACCGGGCTGCCGTTTTGATCGTAGACCCGCACGGCGAATATCACACTTTGGCGTCAATACAGGGTGACGAGCAGTTCCTCGGGACCGACGGATATCGTCCGGAGGTTCGGATCTATACGCCAGACAAGATCAAGGTACGATTTTCAACGCTTACCGAGGGCGACGTCAAATATCTGCTTCCCGAAGGCACATCGGACAAGATGCTCCACTACCTTGGTCAATCGTTCAGATCGCTGAATGAGCGTTTGCGGGCAGAGGGCCGACGCGATTACCTGTACAACTATTTCGACCTGCGCGAAGAGGTTCAGAAACAGCAATATGGCAAGGACGATTCAGGTGCGGGCGACGGCGGTAACGTTTCGTCTATTCAGGGGCTTCTTTGGCGTCTTGATTCGCGTTTCGATAGGCCCGATTCGATCTTTCATCCGCATGAGCACATCGAACTCGGCGACCTTTATCGTCCCGGCAGGGTGACGATCCTAGATCTGTCGGATATCGAACAGAGTTTGCAGCAGGTCATCGTCGGCACACTTCTGCGTCGAGTGAACAAGGCCCGCGAATTGACGGTCCGCGAACACGTCGATAGCGGTGAGACCTTTCTCGACTATCCGGTGTTCACTCTGATCGAAGAGGCCCACCGCTTTGCACCGGCGGGTGCCAGCGTCGTCTCTACCAACGTTTTAAAACAGATCCTGAGCGAGGGGCGCAAATTCGGTGTCGGCATTGGCCTGATCACCCAGCGGCCGGGCAAGCTCGATCAGGACGTGCTATCGCAATGCATGACACAGATCATAATGCGGATCGTGAATCCGATAGACCAGCAGACGATCGCTCAGTCGGTCGAAGGCACCGGCCGGGCAATGCTTGCCGAACTGCCGGCGCTGACGAAAGGACAAGCGATCGTCTCAGGTGTAGGCATTAACACTCCGGTTATGTGCAGAATACGGCCGCGGGTGACAACGCATGGCGGAGAGACCTTTGACGCTCCGTCCGAGTGGATGAAATGGCATTCCGGCGGTGAGAAAGAGAAACGTGATGAGATCGAGGCTCCGTACCTGAAACCGACGTCAGACAAGAAACCGGAGAGAATAGGCAAGATACGTATATAGCGTCTGATCAGCGGTCGTTCAACCGATAAAGCTCTTTTCCCTCATTTCCGGCAAGATCTTTTCTGACAAGCAGCACGAGGTCGACCCCGGGCCGCAGCGGGTATATTCCTACATATAAATGACTTGCCGAATACCGCCGGATCACCTCGGCGTCCTGTTCGCGTTTTTTGGCGACGATGATGTCGGCGTCGCGCGTTTCGGTAAGCTTGCCGTGAAAAACAGCATTCGGATGATCTTTCAAATACCACACCAACGGCCAGTAATCCGGCGAGACGACCTCGACCGATGCTTGTTTACCCTTGCCGCTTTTCTCGGCATACGATTCGATCTGTCTGACCATTTCTAAGAATTCGCGCCGTGTATGAGCGTATACGTAAGGCATCTGGTCATCATCGTACCTGACGAAATTGATCTCGTAGGTCTGATAACCCAGAACAGCGGTCGCGGCGATCAAAAGGGCAGCGGCAGCCGGACGCATCCATTTCGCGATCTCATTTATGGCATATCCGCCTGCAATACATGCCGGGAGCAAGAAGGATAGCGCTAGCCAGGGTGTTTTGTATGGAATGATCGTGTAGGCGAGGAACAAGCCGAGTGTCCATAGTCCCGCAAACATCGCAAATCGGTGCCGCGACCGATAAAATGCGATCGCGGTACCGAGGGCGGAGAGCACGACCAAAGGCGATTCGATCCTGATCGCCCACTTGATATACGCGAAAAGTCCGTTGTCCGCATGATCGCGGCTGCCCGTTTTCGTCCAGATATTATATGCCTCGAATGCCTGCCCGACACCTTCCGGATAACTGAAGAACGACGAGAAGAACAAAACGAAGATATACAGAAACAGAACCGCGCCGGCTAGCATTAGCAAATACAGATCTATCCCCGAACCCATTGCCTCACGAAAACGCGTCCATGTGAGATCGCCGTCCGAAAGGTCGTCCGCGGCTGACTCGCCTCTTGCCTTGGTCAATACAAGCCGCCAGAGCCATACGAAACCGGCTGCTATCGCCATTGTCCCGAGTGTGATGAACGCAGTCTCTTTTGTCGCAAAAAGTAGAGAGACGCATGCTGACGCGAGCAAGAAATAAATGGGCCGGCCGTCTCGCCAGGCCATCAGCATTCGAATTACGAGAAAGACGAGAATCGCTTCAACAACAAAAAAACCGACCCCGTAAGAGACATATCTTGAACGGTCGTCGCCTGCCAACGCCGACGCGATGTTGAGCGTCGACGGAAAAAAGCAAACAAGAAGCAAAAGTGCGGTCCAGCCTATCGCAATTGGCCCTGCCCTTTCCTTTTCGATGAATAAGACCACCGCAACGACAAACGCGAGACTTAAAAACACGAAGAATATCTCATGGATAAAATACCTTGAGATGAAGACCATGCCCGGAGAAAGAGCCAAAAACCAAGCGGCCGATAGAGCTCCGATATGCCCGATATACCTGCGAAGAAAAAACGCCAGAACAACGGTCAAAACGCCCCAGATCGCAACGCTCCATCGCACCGGGATCGTTTCGAGGCCGAACAATTTGGAAAACGCCAGCGATATGTAGTAAAGCGTTGGGCCGTGGTAGTTTGCCGGATCGTACTTGTATACGCCGTCGCGGAAGAGATTGGTCAGAAACCAACCATTTACACCCTCGTCGTGATGAAACGGCTTGAGGCCGAGCAGCACGAATCTCAACGCCACCGCAACTGTGGTCACCGCAGTACAGCTCAGCAGCCACACAATGTCGAACTGCTTTCGTCCAGCGGCAATGTTCTCTTCGCTATGAGTGTTCATTCAACTATCGATCCAATGACCGAACCCGGTAGACCTTATATTGGCCCGACTCCACAATCACCGGAAATTGGGCAAAATAGCTTTCATTAGGAGCCAACGTGTTTCGCTCTTCCGGTGAGATCAGAACGAATTCAATGCCATATTCCCGTATCAAGGCCGTCGCCTGCGGCCCGCCGCGATAGATCGACCTCACATCAGATTCGCGTTTGCTGTAGTCGATGCCGTGCGACGAAAGATGGCCTGAATACCGCATCAGCGAGGGCCGGCCGGAAAGCAACACCGCCGAATTGTAGGTCGGGGCATTCAGGAACAGTGAATCGGGTCGTGTCGACGCTCGAATTCGATTCGCTACTGTGATCGCGTCCGAATCGAACACACGGTAATTTATCTGCCCCGAAACCGTTCGCCATACATCAAGTGAGCCGCTAAATATCAGAATTCCTGAAGCAAAAATTGCGGAGATTCGAGCCCAGCCATTTTTGTTCCACGCCCATGCTACCGCAAATGCAACGAATGGGATCGACATCACGTACCAATAGATAAGGATCTTGATGTTGTCCCACTCCCACGGTGCAAACTTGACCGTATTTGAGACGACGAAAAGAAAAGCGAATGGTATATAGAACATGACGACAGGCCATCCCATCGATGTTCCTTTTTGCTTGTCTTCGTGTCTTCTTTTGTGCTTTCGCTTGATCTGATCGGTCGATTCGGGCTCAATATTCGATTCGCCTTTCGATCGAACGATGAGGTAAACACCAAGCGCAATAAAGGGTATAACAAGCCCAGTGTTCTTCAACCAAAACCAAACGACGTTGTCGTCACGACTGTCCCAGCCGAAATGCCACCCAACGAACTCCCTCGCTTTCGTAGCGCTTCCCGTCATCGACCAGATCAATTCCGGCACGGCTACAAGCGCAACGAACGCCCCAAAGATCAGCAACCTGATTGTGCGCGATCTGTCAGGGCGAATGACGAGCAGGAAGGAGCAGACCACGAACAAAGCAGCGAGGCTGTGAAGGTGGATCAAAACAAGCATGCCCGACAATAAGCCCATTATGATCAGGTTGGGTTCGCGAAATATCCAAGAGATCGGTGGTTTCCCGGACGTGACCGTCGCCGTTTTGCCCGTCTTTGTACTTTCGTCGGGCAAAAAGACCTTCCAGAGAAATCCGATGACTATAAGCGCTATCGGCATCCCGAGCAAGAGGCTTCTCTGCGTCAGGAACAATGTGATCAGCGAGTTTCCCCACCTAAACTCGTCGCCGATGGTGTAATCTTTAGGCAGGGCATTTAGAAGTTCGAGGAATCCACGAGATTGTGCCCAGTAGTCACCCAAGAACCACACAAAACCGAAGCCGCCGCTGAAAAAAAGAAGGAATGGCGCGACCTTCGCCGCGACGCGGTCGTTTGTCAGCCGAAGAACCAGCCTTTCGAGAATTACGAGCAGCGACAAAGCCCACGCGACATTCTGCACGAGCATCGCTTCGCGGACACCAACGCCCAGTTTCATGAACATCGCCGTTACGAGGTCGGCGATGAATGGGTACGAGAACTTCGCACCTGCGAAATTCGGATTCTCGGGCGGAAACAAGTTGCCTTCGGTAAACGAAAAGATCGCCCCGAGATGAAACGGCAGATCGCCCAAATTGTTAGAGCCGCCTGTGAAGATGCCTTGATCTGTGACGATCATTGCCCGGTCAAAGAAGAAAACAAAAAGTGCAACAAAGAACGCGTAATAGACAAAACGAACGAGTTTGATGGCATTCGCACCCTCGATCTTGCCCTTCGCCCTGGCCAGATCGCGGCCCAGCAGTTTCTTACGGCCAGGACTCAGCAACAGCAGTAACGGAACCAATGTCAATGCCATCGCGAGAACCACCGCCGGTTGACCGAATCCGATCGCCGAACCTAAAACGAATCCGGCAGTTCCGCAGACAGCGCTGCTTATTACAGCTCCGGCAGCGAGCCTCCACAACAGCGGCTCGTCCTCGTCGATAAGATAGGTCAACCCGACGCCGCCTATCGCGACCAGCAGAAATAGAAGAAGTGCGAAAACCATTCGATTAGACTGACTAGTCTGCCTGATAAGTTAACGTACTTTAGCGTTACGGCAAAGTTTCGCGGTGACGACCCGCCGACGTTAGAAATACCAATCGATATCGGCTATACTTTCCCGACTATCCATAAGCATTCGCGATGTCAATTCGGAGGGATTTTCAAATGAGGGATTATTTGTTTTTGGTGCTGTGTCTTTTTTTGGCTGTGATGACCGCAACTGCGCAGGAAGTTCTGAATCGGAACATGCTCGTCCTTTCAGATGATCTTGGAACATCGGTCAATGGGTCGCTTCGCGATCGGGCAACGATCAGGGGTATCCAGAATATTTCGGGCAGTTCCGGGATCGCTTTTACCGATGATTCGATATACCGAACCGATTCTGCAGGCCGCGAATGGAAAAAACTGGATCTACCTATCAGCCGAGGCTCTATGATCGCGGATGTCGAATTTCGAGACAATCAGACCGGCACCGCCTTGATCGCAGATCATCTTGGTGATCTGCTTGTGCTCGCAAACACCTCTGACGGTGGCAACACATGGCAGGCGCACCAAGTTGTTCTCCCGGGCATCAAGAAGATCGAGGTGTCTACCCGTGATGCTCGAATCGCTTTCGACGGTCGAATGACTTATATCGAATTTCGGATTCAGACATCATCCAACTTTGAAGGGTCTGCGATATGGTCATCATCAGATGGAAGATCGTGGAGATTCGTTGAACGTTCGCTCGAAATGCGCGCTATCGACGGCACCGAAGCGTCGACGTATTCGGGCGATTGGACATTGTCCACCGAAGGCCGATGCGTCGGATACAAGACCGGCTGCTATCAGGCATCGATAATCTCGATACGCGGCATCGACGCGACGCCGCCCGATGTCGCTGCGGCAACCGAGAAAGTCCGAGCAAGAGCCGAACTCGAGGCGGCATCTTCACCGTTGTTCTCGGCCCCCCCGGGTGGTACGACGCGTATCAGTCTTAATCGCGGCTTTGACAAATGTACCGCCGGAACGGTTTCTCAGATGCTAACGTGGTGGAACAACTCGTGGTTCTACGATTCCAACATCTATATGAGCGGCCGTAATCGAGCATGCTCTCAGCCGCAGCTTACAGCGGCCTGGGTCGACCAGGTCACAGCTATGGGCTGGGGCTTGATCCCGACGATCGTTGGTTACCAGTCGCCATGTATAAATTCTTCGAGTCAGACGATCCAGAAGCACAGCTACGACCCGGTTGTATCCGAACAGCAAGGCCGCGGCGAAGCCGATATCGCGGTTGCCGACGCGATAAACCTCGGGCTTACAGCTGGTTCGATACTCTATTACGATATGGAACGATACGATCCGCCGACGCCCGACACACTCGGGTGTCGTCCGGCGACGGTCGCTTTCCTGAAAGGCTGGACGGACCGCGTAAAAGAACTTGGGTACAAATCAGGAACGTACGGCTCGCCGAAGAATGCCCAGGAAGATTGGGTAAATCTGCCGCCGGCAAGCAAGATGGACGCGATCTGGATGGCCCGTTGGGACAATGTTCCCTCGGTATGGACGTATATCACATTTCCAAATTTCCCAACGAATGAATGGGCAAACCATCAGCGTATTAAGCAATGGGAGGCTCCGCACAATGAGACTTGGGGCGGTGTGACATTCAACATCGACGGCAATATCTCAGACGCTCCGGTTGCAGGGCTCGCGATTCCTCGAAACAAGAATGCTGATTTTGACGGCGACCAAAGGACCGACATCAGCGTATTTAGGCCAGAGACCGGTGTTTGGTATGCGCTAATGAGTTCGAATGGCGGCTTCTCAGCGATCGGTTTCGGACTCGCGAACGACGTCCTTACACCGGGCGATTATGATGGCGACGGCAAGACCGATCTTTCGGTATTCAGGCCTGAGAATGGCGGTTGGCATTTCTTGACGAAGGCAGGATTTTACTCATCGCGTGCTTTTGGAACTACCGGCGATATTCCCGTCCCCGCCGATTACAACGGCGACGGCAAAACCGATGTTGCGGTCTTTCGACCTTCGACCGGGATCTGGTACATTTCCAATTCCGACAGTCGCGGCACATACACCATTCTTCAGTTCGGACTCGACGGTGACAAGCCCGTTTCGGCCGATTATGACGGTGACGGCAAGGCCGATGTATCGGTCTTCAGGCCCTCGAACGGTGCTTGGTATTCGCTTCGCAGTTCGGACGGCGGATTCACCGCCGTTCAGTGGGGATTGGCATCGGATCGGCCGGCGCAAGGCGATTTCGACGGCGACGGCAAAGCCGACCTTTCGGTTTTTCGTGACGGCATATGGTATCTGCTTCAGACGACTGCCGGTGCGGCCGTAGTCCCATTCGGTTTAGCGGGTGATATCCCCTCGACGGGCGACTATGACGGCGATGGTCGAGCCGATTTTGCGGTTTTCCGGCCGTCGACCAGTGTTTGGTATCTGCTGCAAAGTCAGAACGGATTTGGCGCGGTTCAGTTCGGCCTTTCGACCGATCGATCGATACCGAATGCTTATTTGCCTCAGCAGTAGACTTAAGAACGCCGGATATTGACGAACCGCCTCTCGCCGCTAAGGCATGGGCGGTTCGTTTCATTTATTCTGAGCTGCGGATTGAACTTGTACTCAGATCAAAGGTAAAATCATTGTTTTTGTTGGTCGGCTGATCTCAAATCTATGTTACAGGCTGGAATCGTTGGGCTTCCCAACGTTGGAAAATCAACACTCTTTAATGCCCTTACCGCGCAAGAAGCTGCGTTGGCGGCAAACTACCCTTTTGCGACGATAGAGCCAAATGTGGGGGTCGTGGCCGTTCCAGATGAACGCCTTGCTGTCCTCGAAAAGATGAACAAGGCTCAGAAGACCGTGCCTGCAACTGTCGAGTTTGTCGACATTGCCGGACTAGTTCGCGGGGCTTCGAAAGGCGAGGGGCTTGGCAACCAGTTTTTGGCGAATATTCGCGAAACACACGCAGTGATCCAGGTCGTCCGTTGCTTCGAGGACGAGAATATCGTTCATGTCGAGGGAACTGTCGATCCGATCCGCGATATCGAGACGATCCAGATCGAACTCGCCCTTGCAGACCTTGGGTCGATCGAGAAGCGTAAGGAAAAGGCCGTTCGGGGTTCAAAGTCGGGCGATAAAGACGCAAAACGCGAGCTCGAGATCATTGACAAGATCTTGCCGGTGCTTGAGGAAGGACGCCCCGTTCGGGCCGCAAACCTGACGGACGACGAGCGTGAGATCGTCAGGAAGTGGTTTCTGCTTACATCAAAGCCGACGATCTATGCTGCAAATGTTGATGAGGCAACGCTTGCCGATCCGGCGTCTAATCCACACGTCCAGAAAGTGATCGAGCACGCAAAAACGGAAAATTCAGATGTCGTTGCGATCTGTGCAAAGCTTGAGGCAGAACTTGTTGCTCTTGATCCTGCCGATCGGGCCGATTATTTGAAGGATCTCGGCCTGGACTCAAGCGGTGTCGATAAACTGATCAAAGCGGCTTACCACATGCTCGGCCTGATGTCGTTTTTGACCGCAGGTGAAAAGGAGGTGCGTGCATGGACCATTCCGATCGGCACTAAGGCACCACAGGCCGCAGGCGAGATTCACACCGATATTGAACGCGGCTTTATTCGCGCCGAGATCGTGAGCTATGATGATCTCGTTGCCTGCGGTTCACGAAAGGCCGCCAGCGAAAAGGGCCTCGCCCGTCTCGAGGGTAAAGAGTACGTGATGCAGGACGGAGATGTCGTTGACTTTCGATTCAATGTTTGATCCCGATCCAGATATTTCGACAAAGTGATTTCCGTCACATTTGGCGGAGTCTCGAAGTAATATATTGTTATAAGATGAACGTCCGCTCAATTACAACACGGGTTCTCACGGTCTTCGTTCTGGCATTTATTTGTCTCAACGGATTCGGAGCGCTTTGTGTCGCCTATTGCCAGACGGTCGAAGCCTCTTACGAGAAAGCCGACCATTGCCCCATTGGCAATGGTCTTTCAACAAAGGCCATGTTGGCGGCGGTTCCGGATGTTCCCGCAGTTACGGACATTGGCGCGGACGAAGACTGTTGTCCGCTCACAGTAACCTTTGTCGCCGCTCCGATCGAATCAAAGCAGCAGACGCCGGCACCTTCGGTCATGATGGCCGAGCTGAGTTACATCGATCACGTTCTTTTGAAGGTTGAACGACCTTTTTCGAATTCGATACCCCCATATCGCGGTCCTCCTATCGATCGTCGCTTAGATAGGGTCATGCATTGCGTTCTTCTGATCTAGCCTTTCGCCTCACCTTGCTTTGAGCCTTTTTATCGGCTCGCATGTCTACTTTGGATGCGCGTTCAACATTTTTGGGCGTTGCATGGTTATACAGATACTCAAGTTGAGTCAGGAGAACTTAAAATGAAGAAACGTAGCTTTTTATTATTTAGCATCCTCGCTGTTTTTGCGCTCGCTATCGCCGCATTCGCTTATACTCAGTCCGGCACTGATCTAAATGCTTCTGCTTCGTGCTGTAAGAAGAGTGACTCGTGCCCGATGAAAGCAAAGGGTAATGACGAGAAGGGCGAGCACGCAAAAATGTCGTGCTGCTCAAAACATAACGGTGAGCACGCAAAAACCGAAGGCAAAGGCTGTTGTGACTGCTGCGGCGATTCGTGTCCAATGAAAAAGGACTCGTCAGGAGCAGCATCTGATGCTGTGAGCGGTTCCGGCGAAAAGAATTGCTGTGAGAACTGCGCATGCTGTAAAGAGAAAAACGAAACAAAAGCCTGACCTGACCGCAGACGGGAGCCCGGTCTTTAGAGGGCTCCCGCAACTCAATATCTATTCGAAATGAAAAACCAAACCCTGCTGGTTTTTGCCCTTCTTCTTTTTGGTCATTCATTGTCCGGCGCGATATCCGGCCAGACCAAACTCGTCGGCCAGGTCGTTTGCTCTACATGTTGGTTCGAGGCACCCGACCGCAAAACATCACCATATGGCAATGCCGCTGATATTCAGTGTGCTGTCGATTGTTCAGAATTGGATATCCCGCAAGCCCTTGCTGTAGAGGATGCAAAAGGCTTTACGCTTTACATTTTGGAACCAGGACGATACAAGCCCGCCAAAAAGGACTTTCTCGATCTTGTTCCAAAAACGGTCGAGGTCGAAGGTGAGGTCCGAGTCGAAAAGGATAAGCGCATTATCAAGGTAAACGCTCTTCGTGTTCTCGAAACCCCTGCATCCAAACCGGCTCCTGTTCCCGAATTGGCGACCTTGAGCCTCAAAGACCTGACCGGAGCGGAGCAATCGCTCGCCGGCTTGCGTGGGCGAATCGTTGTCCTCAATTTTTGGGCGACGTGGTGCGAGCCTTGCAGAAAGGAAATGCCCGACCTTGCTTCGATCCAGAACGATTATGCACCTTTTGGCGTTCAGGTGATCGGAGCCGCCGGTGATCCTGCGGCACAATCGGCAACAGTTCTGAAATTCATTCGCGAAGTAAAGGTGAATTTCCCGGTATGGATCGGAGCGTCGGCCGACGACATGGAGCGGTTCGGTGTCGGGCGCGTGCTGCCGGCAACTGTTGTGATCGATCAGCAAGGGAAGATCGTTTGGCGCGAGATAGGCATTATAAAACCCGATGCTCTCCGTAAAGAACTCGACAAATTGCTGCTGCCAAAGGTGTCGCAGGCTGAAAAAGCCGCAATTGCACAGAAGTCGAAAACCCGGAATGCTTCTCTTGTGCCTGCTTGACCGGTCTGACCGGGCGAAGGCCAGGCTGTCCGGGGGACGGCCGATAACCCAAAAAAGTTCACTCTTGGTTTCCGGTTGCTCAGCGGCCAGGTCGATCGGGCCGCCGTGCGCTCAACGCTGATATACCGATTGCACCCCCGATTCCACATCGGTGTCGAATACAATCCGAAGGTCGGCGAGCTTCACCCCCTGATCACCATAATTCCGGTCACCGAGACAAAAAACCGTCCGGCGATAATTTTCGGTATCAGTTCGGACCGTATCGGTACTCCAAGCGGAACATCGGTCTACCTGACCGCAAGCAAGGACCTGCAGCATTGGACCGGCCTTCCGATAGCACCATATGGCGGCATTGTTTATGGGTCCTATGAAAAGAAATTTCGGTTCATCGGCGGACTGAATATCCGTTTTCCATACCGCCTTACCTCGTTGATACAGTTCGACGGTGTAAAGGCACATCCGAGTCTGACCTACACATTCAACGACGCTCACGGCCTTACATTCTTGATGGTCGGGGGCAAGGATCCCGGTATGACGTACACGTTTTCATTTTAGCTTGCATTCCGCCTGATTCTGGGCGAAAATCAAGCTCTTCCGGTAAATGGCGCCTTCGTCTATCGGTTAGGACGCAAGATTCTCATTCTTGAAAGAGGGGTTCGATTCCCCTAGGCGCTACCATTTATTCCTGATCCCGATCTCAATTTTTGCGTGAGCGGTAGCGTTCGAGAAAACGCGCGATGCGGCCGATGGCCTCGTGCAGGTCGTCGACGTTCGGCAGAAAAACGAGGCGAAAATGGTCGTTGCCAGGCCAGTTAAAACCGGTCCCTTGAACGATCAGCACCTTTTCTTCGGCAAGCAGTTGACATGCGAATTGCTGATCGTCATCGATCGGATACATTTCAGGGTCGAGACGCGGAAACATGTAAAGGGCAGCCTTTGGCTTGACGACCGAAACGCCGGGAATCTTCGTCAACAGTTCGTATGCACGGTCACGCTGCCGATACAATCGTCCGCCCGGAGCCACGAGATCATCGATGCTTTGATAGCCGCCGAGAGCCGTCTGTATCGCCAACTGTCCTGGAGTGTTTGAACACAAACGCATTGACGAGAGCATATTCAGCCCTTCGATATAGTCGGCAGCGGTCGATCTGCGGCCCGAAACGATCATCCAGCCCGCGCGATATCCACACGAACGGTAATTTTTGCTCAAACCGTTGAACGTCAAAAACAGCACGTCGCTCGCTAAAGAAGCAATGCTCGTGTGGGAATTGCCGTCGTAGAGCGTTTTATCATAGATCTCGTCGGCGAACACGACGAGATGTCGTTCGCGTGCAATATCGACGATCGCCTGAAGGGTTTCGACCGAGTAAAGAGCGCCTGTCGGATTGTTCGGATTTATCACGACAATTCCGCGGGTGCGTGCCGTTATCTTCGATTCGATATCCACGAGATCAGGAAGCCATTCGTTCGATTCGTCGCAAAGATAGTGAACGGGACGGCCGCCGGCCAACGAGACCGATCCGGTCCAGAGCGGATAATCGGGCGCGGGCACCAGCACTTCGTCGCCCGCATCAAGAAGAGCGTTAAGCGACATCGTGATGAGCTCGGACGCACCGTTTCCAAGGTATACGTCATCCACACTTACGTCGGCGATATGTTTCTGTTGAGAATAATGAACGACTGACTTTCGTGGAGCAAAAAGCCCTTTGCTATCCGTATAACCCGCCGCCGCCGGCAAATTTCGGATCATATCCTGGACTATTTCGTCCGGCGGATCAAAACCGAAAGCCGCAAGGTTGCCGATATTCAGTTTGATGATGTGCTGGCCCTCTTCCTCCATTCGCTGAGCGAGGTCGAGGACGGGGCCGCGAATGTCGTAAAAGACATCAGCGAGCTTTCCGGATTTCAATATCGTTCGCAACTAAGGTTCTCCGCTATTGTTTGATGACGGACATCGGGCTAAATGGGGGCTGTCGATGAAGTAGAAAATGGCATGCCCTCGGTAGGATTCGAACCTACAGCCAACAGATTATGAGTCTGCTGCTCTAACCGTTGAGCTACAAGGGCATGAAGTTAGAAGTGTAAATCAAACCATTAGACCGCGCAAATGTTGCGTGATCCGAGTTCTCGAAACTAGGTGATGCCGCCGAACGTCGGCGGCGGGGGCGGCGCGCTCACGGTCGATGCTCCGATCTTTGCAAACCGCTGTTCCTGCCGGTTCGTGGTGTCGCGAACCACCATTATAGCGAGCGCAGCGGCAACCATCGAAAGAATGCCAGTGGCAAGGAACATCATTCCCGTTAACTGGACCCGGTCCATGTTTTCAGGATCGAATAGATTTCCCGTCACATTCGAAGCTATGTTCGAAGTGATCCAAAAAGCCCACCAAAAGCCCATAAATGCCGGTGCACTGTGCAGACTTGCAGAAAGGAACGCAGGTTCGTCGGCAACTTCTGGATCACTCTCGCACCAGATCTCACGCATCGCCTGGAACGGTTTAACGAGATTCGCAAAGGGAATGAACCACCAGCCAACGGCCCAACCCGGCGTAAATCGCAGATCTGTCGGACGAAGGAACTCAAGGTTCTTATGCGCCCTGTACATCCAAACCAGGAACAAAACGACCGTCGCGACATAAAACGGAAAACGGAGCAAAATAACAAAACTCTGAAGCATCATCCAAAGCGACAAGTCAACGGGTTCGTCAAGGTTGACCGACATCGCAGGATTCACCATCTGACCGACGCTTAGCCCAACCGAAATGAGATCCGTTACCGCGATCAGGGCCAATCCTCCGATCGCAAAATATGAAAGATTCCTTGCGGATCGATATCCCTCTACCATTTTGTTTTTCCTTAAGTCCTTTTCTGGTGTTGAACGTTAGAATTTTGGCTTTAGCTTGCTGACCCGCTTGTATGTGCCGCTTGCCGTGACGTTGAATCCGAAACCGCAGGCTGAACCGGAATCGACATCAAAAACTTCGATCGTTCCGGTTCGAACGAATCTTATGTTGATCCGGCATCGGCCAAACTCGTCCGAGGCAAATACGGCGGTGTTTCCGCTGATCGTCGCAAATCCATCGATCTGACCTATATTAGCCGAAAGCCCGCCGTTGCCGTCAATATAAGGATAAACGAGATCGAACGACACTTTCAGCCGTCCTTTGCCGAGTGTAAGGATCTTGATCTCGTTTGCAGAATCTTTGAACCTTCCCTTGAAATACGATCTAAACGTGCCGTTGACCTCCGACGCCGGAACGGCTCGAGTCGACGCTTGCGCCAACAAATTCGGCGCGACGATCAAGAGAACAATAAGCAAACGTGGAAGGAAAATGGAGGTCATTGCAAACGAATTCCTTTAAGTTGCCCGATTTATCTGCTATATTTTTGCCTGACTCTCTTCAAAATTCAAACAAAACACGAGGAAAATTGATGAGCTCAAATGCAGCGACGTTTAATGCCGCATCAGATGCGGCCGGACACGACAAACATCCTCCCGGATTGTATGCACTTTTCGGAACCGAAATGTGGGAACGTTTCAGCTTCTATTCGATGCTGGCATTGTTCACGCTATATCTTCGTGATCCGACCGAGGGGTTTGGCTGGACCGCGTCCGAGGCAACGTCACTCTACGCCAACTATTTGATGTTCGTCTACGCCAGCCCGCTGATCGGCGGATTTATCGCCGACCGTTTCACGGGCTATCGCAAAGCCGTGATGATCGGCGGGTTTTTCTTCATGGCAGGCCATGGCCTGTTGTCGATTCCTGCCGTCTGGGCAGTATACCTCGCGTTAACGTGCCTAGTTATCGGTAACGGCTTCTTCAAGCCGAACGTTTCGACGATGGTCGGCAACCTTTATCCGGAAGGCAGCCACCTCAAGGACCGTGCCTACAATATCTTTTACATGGGGATAAACGTCGGTGCGATGCTTGCTCCGATCGTAATGGAAGTCGTTAGGGCATACTTCGGCTTCCACGCGGCATTTGCGGTCGCAGCGTTCGGAATGGTCATCTCGGTCGCGATCCTCTGGAAGTTCAAGAACATTGTCGAAGATCCGAATGCTCTTGCCGATAGACAGACGGCAAGGGCAAACCGGGCCGCCGGCATCGTCGAGACTCCGGCCGAGATCGAACACGTTGATGATGGCGGCGACGCCGCGAAGGCACGCAACAAACAATCGTTGATGGACACGGTCCCTGATTGGAAGCGAGTAGCCGCACTGATCGTGATCTTCTTGATCGTTATCGTTTTCTGGATGGTGTTTCATCAAAACGGGTCGACCTTGACCTATTGGGCCGACGACAATACTGCGTGGAATGTGACCGGAACGATCTCGAACGCGATCAATCCGATGTGGATCATCATCCTCACGTTCCCGCTCGTCTGGTTCTGGGGCTTTCTCGATAAACGCGGCAAAGAGCCTTCGACACCGACAAAGATGGCGTTCGGAATGCTTCTCACCGGCCTTTCGTTCTTCGTTCTCTGGTACGCGGCAACGCTCGGTGAAGGCAAGACCTACACAGCGGCCGAGATGCAGGGCGGATCGTTCCGCATAAACGAACGTGTCGTCAACAATCTGAAAGCCGAAGGAATGTCCGCCGAAACGCTCGAAAAAGTGATGGCGGCCAAGACTCATGAAGGCAAGAATTTGATCGATGATGTCAAATTCTCTCCGGAGACCGACAAGGCCACCGGCGTCAAAACCGAAGGCATCGACCGACTGATCGCTGCGATCGATAAGGTCGCTCCGGGCGAAGGTTCGAAGTATAAGGATTCGATCTTAAAGCACGCATACCTCTTCCAGGTCTCGCCTTTCTGGCTTCTGCTGGCGTACGGCATCCTGTCGCTCGGCGAGCTGATGCTGTCACCGATGGGACTTTCGCTCGTTTCTAAAGTTGCTCCTATCCGAATGCGAGGGTTGATGATGGGCGGCTGGTTCGTAGCTACGGCGATCGGCAACAAGCTGACGATGATCGGTATTTACTGGAGTATTTGGTACCAATCGAAGTTCTTTATCGTCCTTGGGTGTATGGCCTTGTTCATGGCCGTGGTACTCGCATTGTTATTGAAACCTCTGAAAAAGGCGATGCCAGGAGTTTAGATAGGCCTTTATTCACAAAACACGAAACGGGAGATAAAACGATCGACTTATCTCCCGTTTCTTTAGTTTATCCGCCGGTCTGCCGTTCGCGAAATGCGGTCATTGCCTCTGCCGCTCCGGCGTGAATGATCTCGGGTTTGTGATATTTCCAGTATTTTTCGAACTCTTCTTCTGACAACTCGGTCATTTCCGCCCGGGTCTTTTCCTTTAGATAGTTTTCGGCCCATTCGCGTATTTCCGGAATCGTATTCAACGCTGTGCGTGCTCCGTGCATCAAATTATCTCGTTCCATATATTTTATCTCCGTATGCTAGATTAAATACTAACTGCCGTGACACACGCGGGCAAGACCTGGACCCAGCCGCCGGGCTCCGTTACGGCTTTTCAATATCGGTTAGTCATTGGGAGAATCCTAAGTGAAGAAGTTAATTCTCAGCACATTGCTACTCTCGCTATTCGCTTCCGGCCTTGTTTCGGGGCAATCGCGGTCTGCCCAACGCTCTGCGGCTACGAATACGCCGGCAGCCGCATCGAGGCAGGATTATTCCGTACCCTTCGTCAACAAGACTCTGAGCAACGGCCTCGAGATCATCGTCCTCCCCGATCCCAGCGTTCCGATCGTTACGGTCGAGCTTGCCGTCCGAAATGGTTCATTCACCGAACCGCCTGAACTCAATGGACTGTCGCACCTTTACGAACATATGTTCTTCAAGACCAACAAAGCGACACTGTTGATGCAATGTGAACCCTTTATTCTGCGAGGCGGCGTGAATCCAATATGCAACGAACCGATCAGGCTAAAATCGCAGATCGGGGATGTGAGCTATCTGCGGAACATTGAAACCCTCGGCATCTCGTATAACGGCTCTACCCGCGAAGAGGTCGTCAACTACTTTTTCACTACAACAAGCCCGTATGTCGCGACAGCGATACGGGTTATCAACGATGCGGTCCGTTACCCCTGGTTCAACGAGGAGGAATTCGAGAACGAAAAACAGGTCGTGATCGGCGAACTTGATCGCAATGAGGCGAATCCGTATTCGTATCTGTTCAAAGCAACTAACGAGAAGCTATTTTACAAATACCCGACCCGAAAGAATCCAGGCGGAACGCGGCAGACAGTCGCCGCGGCGACCACCGATCAAATGCGTCTGATTCAGTCGCGTTATTATTTCCCGAACAATGCCGCACTTATCATAACCGGTGACGTAAAGCCGGATCAGGTCTTCCGCCTGGCGGAGGAAATAATGGGAAGCTGGGAAAAACGAGCGGTCGACCCTTTTAAGGAGTTTCCGCTCGTAGACCATCCTCCGCTTACAAAGAGCGAAGCCGTTATAATCGAAAAGAATACCGGTGAAGAAACCCAAAGCGCTGAACAGAACGTTTTTATTCAGATAGGTTGGCACGGCCCCTCGATCGGGAAAGACGATGCCTCGACGTACGCGGCCGACGTCTTTTCGTATATTCTCCAGCAGCCGGACCATCGTTTTCAGCGAAATTTGGTCGATAGCGGCCTCGCTTCGGCCGCATCGATAAATTACTACACTCAGCGAAACGTCGGCCCGATCACGATCTTCCTGATCACCACGCCTGAAAAAGCTAAAGCTGCCCTTGCCGCTACATACGCCGAGGTCGCCCAGTTCGGAAGCCCGGGCTATTTCACGAACGAGGAACTCGAGAATTCGAAGACGATCCTCGAGGCAAGCGATCTGTTCGATCGCGAGAAATCGAGCGAGTACGCCCACACCCTCGGGTTCTGGTGGTCATCGACCGGCATCGAATACTTCCGCGGTTATCAGAAGAACCTCCGTGCGGTCTCACGTGCTGATATTAACCGTTACGTAAGCACCTACATAACCGGAAAGCATCGTGTGGGCATCGCTATGCTCTCCCCCGATGCAAAATCGAAAGCCGCGCTCGGCGAAGCCGACTTGATCGGATCAAAGTGATCTGGCATTGGTAAAGATCTACGCGTACCAGAATATTTATCATCGGATAGCAGCGACATGCCGCACAGTTTATTTATGATTATCGCAAAACGCACTATAACCATTCTTGTACTGAGCTTTGTGCTTACTGCGGCCGCCGCCGCGCAGACCGGCAAGATAGATAACGTCGCTCAGCAGGCGTCGCTTGTGACCGAGTTCGAGGTGAATGGCATGAAGGTCCTCGTCAAACGGCGAGCCTCGGCACCGACCTTCGCCGCCGGGCTTTTCGTCCGCGGAGGTGTTCGAAACTACACCGAAGCCAACGCCGGTATCGAGAATTTTGCCTTGAGTGTCGCGACCGAGGCCGGCAAGAAATTCAACCGCCAACAGGTCAGACGCCAGATCGCTTCGACCGGAAGTTCGATCGGAGCGGGTTCATCGCGTGACTATAGTTCGATCGCATTCGTTTCGACACGCGAGAATTTCGACCGCATGTGGGAGTTGTTTGCCGACGTCGCCATCGATCCGGCTTTCGCCGCAGATGACGTCGAACGGATACGGCAGCAGTTGATCGCGGGCCTTCGCGAAGCTGAAACAAGTCCGGATGCCGCGCTTCAGGCGGCGCAGGAACGCTCGATCTATGCCGGTCATCCGTATGCATTGAACCCGAATGGCACGATCAAGAACGTGTCAGCCTTTACGGCGGCCGACCTTCGAAATTATCACCGATCGTTGATGCAGACGTCACGGCTTCTGCTTGTTGTTGTTGGGGACATAGATGCCGAGCAATTGAAGGCGAAGGTAACACAATCCTTCGGTAAATTGCCCCGGGGCAATTACAAAGAGGCCCCGCTGCCGCCCCTGGATTTCTCAAGACCGACGGTCGACGTCACAACACGGAACATTCCGACCAATTACGTCCAGGGAACGTTTGCGGCGCCTTCTCTAAATAACCCCGACTATTTCGCGATGCGCGTGGCGACTACTATCCTTCAGCAGTTGGTCTACGAAGAGGTTCGAGTCAAGCGTCAGCTTTCATATGCTCCGAATGCCGAGCTAAATAATTTCGGTGCGAATACGGGAACGATCTACGTGACATCTGTCGATGCAAATCAATCTGTCCAGGTGATGCTTGCGCAGGTCAATGACCTGAAAACCCGTTCGCTGAACGATCAGATGATCGCGGGGATGGCAGGCCAGTTCCTTACGAATTACTATGTCGCACAGGAGACGAACTCTGCTCAGGTTGCCGAGCTCGCCCGTTATGAGCTTATCGGCGGCGGGTGGCGAAACTCCTTCGAGTTCCTCAACAAGATACGCGAAGTGACCGCAAAGGACGTTCAAGCGGTCGCCAATAAATATATGAAGAATGTCCGCTTTGTCGTGATCGGCAACCCGCAGGCGATAGACGAAAAGATATTCAAGGGCACATCACAGTAGCCATTGCTCCAGTGGCTTCGATCTGATCTTTAACGATGAAGGGCGGCCTGCAGCCGCCCTTTTTGCATTCCGGTGTCATCCATCCTTCGTTCTCCGCTCCGTTTGCGATGGCTTCGACGGTTCGCTTTTCGGTGCCGGATCACGTTGCTTTGGAGGATCGGAGCGCGGCGGCGGTTTCGATTCAGACGGATCAGGCCGACGTGTAGGTTCGGACCTTGGCGGCGGCTCGTAACGCGGGGTCTCGCGAGGCGACGGATCGTTCCTCGGCTGCTCTTCGCGTCTCGGCTGCTGCTGAGGCATTGTTACTATCGGCCGCGGTGTCGAACGCTCAGGGGTGTAGCTTTTTGGCTCACTGCTACGCGTCGTCGTCCTAACCGGTGGATCCGCTCCTGGCGTCTCGACAACCGGCTGTTGAGGTTCGGAACTGCGCACCGTTCGTTCGACCGCGCCGGTCTTGCGCGGCTCGGTTGAACGCGTCGTGGTCGGACCTGTTGGCTGAGGCAACGGGTCATTCTGAAGCGGTGGCCGATTGCCCAGCATCCGCGTTGTTCTAAGCTGTCTGTCGAGCGGTTCGTCAGGGGTTCGGGTCGAGGCACCGGTTAGCCCGCGTGTTCCGACCTTGGCCGCAGCAGGCTTTTCGGTCCTGATCTCGCGGCTGATCTTTGACTCTATCTCGCGATAAATCGGCAGGATCGGCGGTGTCTCGCCTTCATTCGGCACTTTCGAAAGGACCGCTCGAGCGGTCGAAAGCGGCGGCCGCCTAAGGTCTGCCTTTCCGCGTCCGAATTCTGATGCCGGAACCGTAACCACCCCGGTCGGCGGAACAGTTTGGAGCGGCGGCGTCAACTTTCGGGCCGTCCGCTGCTCGTTCGTAATGACCGGTCCGGGGGTCTGCGGGGTCGGTGTCGGTATCGGCGTATTTGGGCTGTTGACGATCGTCCGGCCAGGCCCTTTGTCGTCGCGTCGTGAACGCGGATTCCGCGAATTGTAGTGTCGATTGTAGTTGTAATATCCGTAGTGATAGGGCAGCGGATACCAACAGACGTTGTTGCTGTAGATCGTTATCACCACTAGAGCCGGACGCCACCAGCTTCTCGAATGCCTGTAATATCCGTATGGCGACCAATGCCAGTAGCCGTTATGCCATATCCATCGACCATAATGGTAGGTCGCCCAACCCCATGGCTCGTCGTTGATCCAGGTCCATCCGAAAGGTGCGACCCATCGCCAGTGGCCATACCGATATGGCGACCAATCGGAATATGAGCTTATCGACGTTCGAAAAGGCCGCCAAACGTATCCATACTCACGGGTGTATACCCAGTCGCCGTTATCATTCAGTTCTTCCGCACCGTATATCTCTCGATCATAGTAGCGGTCGTAATGCGCTTCGCGAAGCCGTTTTGCGATCAGGTCCTCACGATCCCGGACCCAAAGATCAAAGTCGTCCCCGATCGCGGAAGCGACGGTCGTTTCCCAATCACCGGCAAATGCGCCGTCGATCTGAACACGAGCGCTACGCCCGCTTCTAAGTGTGAAGCCCGATGTGCTCGAATATATGCGTGCCTCTCCCTCGTCACCTACAGCCACACCGATCTCGCTCTCATCCGGCTGGCCCGCATCGATGCGGTATTTTCCTGACCGCAGAACTGCAACGGTCGTTCGCGGCGCATCGACCTCAAAATATCCGAGTTCCGGATCAAAATCGATGAGACGCACGCTCACGCTGCCTTGCGACGCGCTGACCGCTATACCTTCATCCCTGAGCACTGCGATCTTTACCAGAGCATTCTCTGAAACGCGGATGTGCTTGCTAGGCGTAAACTGGATCTCAAAGCGTCCGTTGGCCGACGTCGCCACCTCGTCCCCCTCGACGATCGGGAGATTCAACACTGCCTGTTCCCATTCATCGGTGTCAGCCCGCCGGATCTGCACGTCGCCAGCGATGAAGCTTATCCGGGCGACCCTATCGGTCACCTCGGGTATCTCGTCGTCGAAAGCCGACACCGGAAGCGCGGCTGAAATGAATAGCAAGGCCAAAAAAAGCGGAAGCGATCTCTTGTTTCGGGGAAACATAGTCGTATGGGCTCCTTCGCAGAATTCTTAAGGAAGAGAGTGCCAGATCCTCGAAACAACCTCGTGTATGGCACTTATGCTATACATTCAGCAAATCCTGTACCGAAAATCGAAATCGAGATCGCTCGGTTCACCATCCGATGTTCACGGTACAAAGATCGTCGAAATCTGTCCTCAAAGCGACGATTTCGTGCGGATCTCAAGCGAGCGGAAACCATTTCGTGCAGATCATCGATCAAAGATCGACCCTTTGTTTAAGGATATATGGCCGGGCCGCGATGTAGAGCTCGCCCGCGTCGTTGAGCACAATACCGAATGCCTGAAAGGCATCGATCGACTCTATCGGACGGCCGTCTTGTCCGAAGATCGCGATCTGACTTGTGTCGGAAAGATAGATCCGTCCTTGCGGATCAAGGGCGATGTCGTTTGCGGAACGGACCTCCGTGGTCACTCGGTTAAGAAATTTCCCTTCCGAAGAAAACTTGATTATGTCCTTACTCATCCGGTCGGTCAGAAACATCGTACCGCTTCCGTCGACTGCGATCTTCTCGAATCCGAGGTTTGTGCTGGCATCTTTTGCCGCGTCCTTAAAGTCCCGCAGCAATTTCAGTTGTCCGTCGAAGATCGAGATGCCCCGTCGGCCAGCTGCGAATATGCGTCCATCGAGCCCAACGGCAATATCCCGAAAGCCGTGGTCATCGAACTTGTGGAGCAGTTCGCCGGTTTCACCGTTGTGTGCCCGAATTCCCTTGTTTGTGACCATGTAAATGATCCCCTGGCGATCGGCGTCAAGCCCGTAAAGGAGCATGCCCGGTTCGCCATTCCACTGCGATAAGAACTCGCCCTCGCGATCGAAAACCTGAAATCGCCCGCCGGAGTAATCTGCGCTGTAAATTCTGCCCTTTCCATCAACCGCAACGTGTCGGTTGTCCTTGAACCTGCCGGCCCCGGTGCCCTCGCCACCGATCCTTAACAGCTCGGTTACGCTCGGAGCCTCGCTTGTACCATCAGCCGATCTAGTTGCCTTGTTCGCGTGTTCCACGCTTGGAACGGCTTCATTGCCGACACTCAACGCCACCACCATTGCAACGATCAAGCCAGTGAAGATGAGTGCACCGATCGTGAAGATGAGAAACGTCCCGCCGATAGCAATGCCGGCGACCTTTACAGCCTCACCGTTCACCGGAGTGGCCCGAGACCCTAGGCTGAACTGCTTCGCTGTCAGAACGACGCCTTCGCCGCGTTCAAGCGCTTCGACGGCTTCCTTTGCTTCCTTTAAGCCAGCACCGAACGTCTCGCGAAACACCTTTATTGCCTCGATCTTCTTGCCCGCCGTTATCAAACGCCGGACCTCGGCGATCCTCTCGGCATTTCCTGATATTCCCACAGCTGATCCCGGATAGCCTGTACCACGATAAAAAAGGTCAGCCGGAACTATGACCGTACTTCCGCAAAAACTGCATTTCTGCATCGTTTTCCCTTCAAACTCCAACGGAGCTGAGCATGAGGCGCATTTGAATGTCTCTGGCATAATGTCTGTCATTCGGAAACATCCGGATCCAATACAAAACGATACGATACTAGTTTTAAAATGAAAAAGGCGGGAAAGCCCGCCTTTTATGATCAATCCTCTGAAACAGAGTTATTTCAGACCACGGCTCCCGGGTAGCTGGAACCGAGTTTCGCCGGCTCACCGGCCGCGAGGTCATTCAGAAGCTCATAATGAAAGTAATCAAACTTCATCGAAACCTGTGGTTCGACCCGTTTTTCATACATCTCACGTGAGCGGTCTATCGCTTCGCGAAGTCTGTCGTACAGGTCACCAGCTTCTCTACCCTCGATCACCTTTTGTTCGTTATAAAGCTTGATCTCCGAGACAAGGAGCCGTGCGAAACGGCGTGCATTGTTGTGGAGCTTGCGTTCCTCTTCAGGAACATCAATTGGCAGGTCGATCGTTCGCTCGCTGAAACGACTGCGCCCAGCGGTCTGGACGGCTGATTCGCCGATCGGCTGTGTGGAATAACCGTTGACCGCCGGAGCAGGTTCTTCAGCAACGGCGGGTGCTTCGAAAACAGGTTCGGGTGCCGGAACAAAATCGGCTTCCTGCCTGATCTCAGCAACGGTCTCGATAGGCTCTGCTGACGCTTCGGTCTGCACCTGTTCAAAATTCGGCTGCGGCTCAACGTACGGATCGAATGCAGAATCTGCAGTTCGTTCGATCTCAAAACCATGGGATGACGGCGCCTCGGCTTCGACAGATCCCACGTTTGAAACTTGAGCATCCTCGTAAACTACATCACCGATATATTGATCTGATACGGCTGGTTCGAACTGGTCTGAGACTTCCGAAGCTACCGGCTCGGCGACCTCGCCGTAGGTATCGGCTGATTCGGGTTCGGCGATATCAAAACCGGTAGTCACCGGCGCTGCATATTCAACAGATGGGATCTCGCTTGCCGTTTCATATTGCGGAGCCTCAAATTGCTGTTCGGCTTCCGAGAAGTGTTCGGCCTCGGGAATATCCGGCTGCTCGGCACTGACTGCCGCTTCGGGCATCGTATAGGCCGGAGCCTGATATGTCGCCGGAGCTTCCTCGACTCTCGCCGCTTCAGGTTCTGCTGTCGGCTTCTGGGGTTCGGGCTGAACCACCGGGTGCTGAGCGGCTGCCCGGAGTTCGACAGTTATTCCGGCGACCCGAACAAGCGTTTCAAGAGCGTCATGATTGACCGAAACCCCGGCCGTTCCAAAATCCGCATAGAGCACCGCAACGCCGCGTCCGCGAGCAATGAGCGGTATCGCATACATCCGGTCAGGACGCCCGAATCCAACCGGCTCAAGAAATAGATTGTCGTCCGCGAGCTGGCCAAAAGCTCCCTCTTTTGTCGAAAGCGAATTTGCCGCACGGGCAAGCAACGTATCAGCTGCCATCGGCACTTGTACGGATAAGAGTCTTTCGTCATTCTCGGGCGAGCCTTCACCAAACGACTTCCACCCGACGAATTGATCGTGCTTGACGATGAAGAACGCGCCGCGAGCGGCGAAATTCACCGCATTGTCCACCAGCGATTTCAAGATTGCGGCCTGTGACGTTTGGCTGCTGATATCGTTGATCGCATTCCGGATCTGATCGTAACGCGCCGGAGCCGCCTCGGTCTCGCCTTTTAGCTTCTCGGCCTCGCCAAATGCAGCGGCCGTGATCTGGGCACCATCGTCGCGGGCAAGCCGCAGATGCTCGACCACAGATTCGGCAAATCCCTTATCAAGTGCGGGCGCGGACTCAAATCGAGAGGACAGAACACGAAGAGCTTCGTCCATTTGCGATTTGTGTTTCGCAAATTCGGTTTCGAAGTTCTTTTGAAATTCCGACACGTCTCGACGGACTGCGGCAAGAGTGTCGTTCAGATAATTCTCGAACTCAGTTCTGAGACTAACCTCGAGTTCTTCACTAGTCACTACGGTTTGTCCTCCAAATTTTGTAAATACAACACGACTGGGAAAGCTAGCGGCTGGCGTATTTGAGCAGAAAGTGTAGAGCTGCGGACGAAATGACAATTCACGTAAAATCGCCACCCATTGAATTATTGCGTTTATTAAGCTTTTATGTCAAGAAATTCTTGCCTTTGAGGAAAAGCAGGCCGATCGAAGATCAAACCGCGATCACCTCAAGCTCAGGATCGACCTCTTCCTTTATCATGTTCTCGATCGCCATAAGGGTTCCTGTAAGCGAACTCGGACAACTTCCGCACGCGCCTTCGTATCTGATCTTGAGCGTTGTTTCGGTCAGTTCGACGATCTCAAGCCACCCGCCGTCACCCGCAAGATAAGGGCGGATCCGTTCATCAAGCAGCGCATTTATTTCGGCCAGCTTCGGGTCATCAGATACGACGGCAGCGATCGCTCCGCCGACGGTCTGCGCAGCCGACCCGGAGCCGTTGCTGCTCTTCGTGCTCTCTGCAGCTCTGATCGGCACGGCCAGAAGCGGCAGGATCTCGTCCCATTCGGCATCGTCGGTCTTTTCCACCGTAATCATCTTGTCCATGTAAAAGACCGAAACGACGTCGCCGACGCCGAAGATCGATGCTGCCAGCTCATCGCTTGCGGCAGATTCTTGAGTCTTATAAGAGTGCGAGGTCCCGTGTGAGACTGGCTCCTTTAGAATGAACTTTACGGCGTTTGGATTGGGTGTTTCCTGTATATCGGCGATCTTTGGCATTGCTTATGTCTACTTCAAACTTCGGAATTGGGCATACCCAATTTAAACCTTACATTTTAGTCAACATTATAAACACTTTTCCCTTCGTTTGCACGTCAAATAGTGGCCAAAACACAAAAATGCGAGCGAATCAGACGTAGAAACGCCCATCGCCCGCACCTCTGCGGAGAAAACACGACCCGCGAAACCGGATGATTCGCATCCGCCTTCGCAAAAGCAAAAGATTATTCCGTTATATGGATATCTTCGTTCTTGTTCACTCTCCCTGAAAGGAACATCCCGCCAAAAACGAGAGTTACGATAAGAAAGATCACGACCCCGATCAAATACATGGTATTTGCCGGACTCTTTACATACATATAGAACGAGCCTGCTGTTAACAGCAACCCAACAACGGCGATTAGCCCACTAAGAGATCCCTTCACAGTAATCACCTCCGAATATCGATGTCGGTCCGTAATTTAGAAGTTTCGCGGGCTTAATGTCGAGCCCTAACTACTTTTGATTGCGGCCTTTAGAGACTAACAATACTGCCTGTCAAACTAATTGTAAATTAACTGCCTAATAGTAACCCCATAACTATCGGAAAGGCAAGCATTCTTTATGCTTCGATAAGCGCCGCGGATCTTTGCCACCATCATTCAAAAAGTCGTCCTGAAATGACCCTGGGTATCCGCTGAAGATCTTCGATCGAATGAACGTCTTCCCAGATCTTTTCGTCAAACATCCCTTTCACCAAACCTGCCTGCCCGGCCCCGATCTCGAGCAAAAGACGGCCCCCGGGCCGCAGCCGCTTGGGCGCGTCGCGGATTATCCGTTCTAATACCCTCGACCCATCCATTCCATCGGTCAGCGCGTGCTTCGGCTCATGATCTCGAACCTCGGGCTGAAGAGTGGGAATTTCGATCTGTGCGATATACGGCGGATTGGAGACCACGAGATCTGATCGAGTTTCGCCTATCGCATCAAGAATGTTCGTTGCCAAAAGGTCGACCCGGTCCAGGACATCAAGATTCGCTGCGTTTGACCGGGCGACCCTGATCGCCTCGACTGAAATATCCGAAGCGGTTCCTTTCGCTGTTTTGACGTTTCTCAAAATCGAGATCGCGATGCAGCCGGAACCCGTACCTAAATCAATGAAACGGGGCCGGTCGAGGCCTTCTAAAGTCCTTATTGCCTCACCGACAACTATTTCGGTTTCCGGGCGAGGTATCAAAACGAATGGGTTCACAAAGAACTCAAGCCCGTAGAATTCCCTTTTGCCGACTATGTAGTGAAACGGTTCGCGCAGCGAACGGCGTCTGACGGCCTCACCGAACCTTTCGGCTTCGGCCGTGCCAAGCTCACGTTCCGGATGAGCGAAAATAAACGAGTCAGGTCGATCGAGAACAAATGCAAGGAGCAGGCGAGCCTCGCGTGTTGGCTGTTCGATCCCCGCAATCTTAAGCGATCTCGATGCCTCCGTGATCGCAGCGTCGATCGTCATCGGGCTCCGTCGCCCTTGTATACTGCCGGGAGCGTTAGCAGAATGATCTTGAGATCAAGCCAAAGCGACCAATTCTCGATGTAAAAAATGTCCATTCTCACCATCTCGTCAAATCGCAATCGATTGCGCCCTGACACTTGCCAAAGGCCTGTGATCCCGGGTTTCATATCCAGCCGCTTCCGATGCCAGAGTTTGTACGATTCGACCTCGTAAGGTATTGGCGGACGCGGCCCGACGATGCTCATATCACCTTTCAGCACGTTAAGAAGCTGCGGCAGTTCATCGAGGCTCGTTCGGCGAAGCCAGCGTCCGATGGGTGTGATCCGCGGATCGTCCTTGACCTTGCCGAATACCGGTGTGTCGGTTTCGCCGACATTCGCATCAGGGTCGCCTTCGATGTTCTTTCGGTAGGCGTCGCGATGAACGTTCTCATCCGCGTCGGCGAACATCGTCCGAAACTTGTAGCAAAGAAAGATGCGGCCATCCATCCCGACGCGTTCTTGTCTGAAAAGTACCCGGCCGTTTGAGCCGAACTTCACTGCCGCCGCGATGACCAACAGCAAAGGTGAAACGATGATGATCGCCACGGCTGAAATTAAGATGTCAGACAATCGCTTGGTAAGCCGCTGAGCTTCTGAAAGCGGCTCGCGGAAAAGCCGGATCATCGGCAAAACGCCGATCTGTTCAACGCTGGTCTTTTGCGGCAAAAGGTCAAAAAGGCTTGGGGCAAAACGGAACTCGACCCGCCGGCGGCGGCCGACCTGCATCATTGCCTCAAATAGTCGGCTGCTCTCGATGCTCGTGTCCGTTATTATCACTTCCTCAATTCCAAGTTTTCGGATGATGTCAGGAAGATCGTTGAATTGGCCGACGATCGGGACCGAAGCCAGTTCCGTCAGTGACCTTGATTCGTCCGAGGTGCCAACCGCCGCTACGACGCGATAACCGAGACTTGGATCCTGCCTGAGCTCAGCGATCGTTTGAAGGGCCTCGGCATTGGTGCCGACGACCAGCGTCGGTTGAAGGTTGACATCGCGTCTGCGAAACATCGTCTGGACGTATCTGATCGCAGTGTGAAAAGCCAGTAGAAGAAAGAGTGCGAAGGCGAAATCAATAAGGAAGACACTACGCGAATATGAGAAATCACGGAACGCGAAACCGCCCCGAAACATGAACGTCCACGTAACGATCAGCAGAGAACCAACTGCCGCCGCCTTAAAGACCTTGATCGCCTCATTTGCATAGGAAAACGCCCCCTGAAACCGAAACACGCCCTGATACGCCAGCATCGCGACGCGAATGATCATCGCAAAATAAAGTACACCGGCATATGGGACAAATTCTTGTGACCAGGCCCAGGCCGATGCCGAAAGAACCGGATGCCCCTCGCGAATGACAAAAGCCGCCAGGAACGAGGCTGCGGCCAGGAGCATATCCGTAATTGCCACAACCAAAGCGATCAGCGGCAGCACGGCACGCGGCACCCGCCGCGGCTCCATCGCGGGCAGCGACGCGTCGAGACTCTCCGATACCTTTGATGCTCTCACGTTCTACCGTTTAGTTCGAAGGACAACCGCACCGATCCTCGCGTCGCGATCCCTATGGGTCGATCCTGCGAACGCGAGGCGGGAATGCTAACGAAAGATCCTCAGCCTCAAGTGTAAGGTTAGGATTATAGTACGGGTCTTTGGCAAACAGTTCCGGATACTTCGATGCCAGATTCCTAACATTTTCGAATTCATGGACGATCGGCTTCGATCGTGTAAACATCCTGGCCCATGGCGTCCAGACGATTCTTAAGCCCGCCTTCCTTAAGCGCAGACAAACTTCCACGTCTGCCAAACCGTTGGTCGTATTGTCCGGGTCGAATCCGCCTGCCTTATCAAAACTCATGCGCGACATGGCCATAAATTCGATCCCGACGGCTGAGACGTTGTTGTCGGCGGCCAGACGTACGAACTCTCCCGGGTCATCCGCATCGTAACCAAAATGCGCCCTGCCCAAACCCTCTTTTATTCCCAGAACGTACCCGCCGTTCAAGACTTTTCCCTTTGAATCCACGACACATCCGCCCACCGCTCCTATCCCGGGCTGAACAGCCCTCGAAACCAGTTCCTCAAGCCATTTTTCTGATGCTTTTTCTGCACCGGCGTCAACGAAAACAATTACTTCGCACTTGCTTTCCTTTGCGGCTTCTTCCAGCGCACTGAACACGCGGCCCTCAGAGGCAAGGATGGTTTTGATTGCCCCATTATAACCTCCGAACGGTAGTTGAAACTCGCATCTAGTGTGACCAAATGCGATCACGGCAACTGAAGGTGGCGTCTCCAATCGCAGAATTGTCCGATGAAGCTCACCCCGGCCCTTTATAACATCGGCTTTAGTGCAGGTTCTATCATAATGTTCTCGGATCGCGGTTCGGGCTCGTTCATGGGCATATGTTTTTTCGCCTGAATCAAAAGCGACCGATCCGTGAATTGCCCGCCAATGATAGAGCACAAGCGGAATATGCACAATGCTGCTGTCCTCTATACGCTCGATAAAGCGAAGACACAGATCGTAATCCTGGCTTCCCTCGAACCCAAGTCTGAACCCGCCGACATCCCTTAGTGTCTCGGTCCTGAATGCGCACAAGTGCGTTAGAAGGTTGAACGAAAGAAATGCCTCTGGGCTCCAATCGGGCTTGAACATGGGCTGGAACCGGCGCCCATTGGTGTCGATCTTGTCTTCGTCTGAGTATAGAAGATTGGCCCCCGGTTCTTTGTTGATCGCCGCCGCCAATTGAAATAGAGCGTCTTCGGCCAGCAGATCGTCATGATCCATAAGCGCAGTAAATTCTCCCTGCACCATATCGAGGGCGGTGTTCGAGGCCGCGGAGATATGACCATTCTCGTCTCGAAACGAAACATGAATGCGATCATCATTGCGGGCATATTCGATCAAGACACGTCGAACATGCGTCGAAGGGGACTTATCATCGGCTATGCATAATTCCCAGTTTTGATATATTTGTTTGCGGACTGACTCGATCGCTGCTCTCAGATATCTTTCGTCGACGTCATAGACCGGCATTAAAATCGATATCAGCGGTTGATAATCAAAGTCCTCGATCTTCTGTCTTATTGCTTCCCGCTCATCTTCGGTCAACGTATCGTACTTCGCGATCCAAGCGGTGTAGAGACGATCTCTATGCGACGTCCGTCGCAATCGCTTTAAAGCGAAATAAGTGCCACGGAATCCGCCGGCTCTAAATATCCTGTATGCCTTGCTGAATATTCTCGGCATCATCACGAATACTAAGATCTCGAGAGCCTATTGAACAGTGCCTCGTACTGATCGCTTATCTTTTCCCAACTGTATTCTGCTTTGACCCGCTGCTGTGAGCGTTCCCGATAGTCAAGAACTCGTGCCGGGCGATCGGCGATCGCCTGCATTTCGCGTTTTAGTTCTTCAACGTCCGCGTATCCGATCCCGGCATCACCAAGGACCTCGACATTCTCGACCGTCGAATACGCCAAAACGCAGTTTCCATAGCCCATTGCCTCGATCAAAGCCGGATGTGTGCCGCCGACCTCGGTCGCATGGATATATGCATAGGCATTTTGCTGCAGCGATTTATAGCGCTGGCCGAAAACAAATCCGGTAAAGATCACCCTTGGGTCATCGGCGGCAAGGCGGCGCAGCTGTTTCTTGTATTCATCTGCGTACGGCGCATCGCCGACGATCACGAGTTTAAGGTCGGTCTCGATACCACGAAACGCCTCGATAACCATCGCGGCGTTGTTCTCAGGCTCGAGCCTCGAAACGTATAGGAAGTAACGCTCCGGCTCGACACCAAACTCCGATACTGCTTCTGCATCGATCTCCCGCTCGACATCGGCCCCGTAAGCGATCATCGTCGAATCAACTCTGTATTCCGTCTTGTAGTAATCATAGATCGCCTTGGCATCGGTGACGATCTCGGTCGCAAACCAGACCGATGCCCGCTCGCCGATCGAATAATAAAGCTGCCCCAGCCAGTTCCACTTTTTCCGTTTTCGCTCGAGCCCATCGACGTTGATCGCAACGGGTGTGCCTGTCCAGGTCAGCATGGGGATAAAGACCGCGTTCGCGGCATTGCATAACAGAACGACATCGAACCTCTGCGAGACCGAATGAACTGCCGAAAGAATCGTGTGCACGACCGTGTCGAGATATTTGTGTTTCACTGTCGGGAGCACCTTTAGATGGACGCCGCGATACACCTTCATGGTCTTCGGCACGTGATGCGAACGGCAATATACAGTCACCTCGTGCCCACGTTCAACAAGGCGCCACGAAAGCTGTTCGGCAAATGTCTCAAAACCGCCGTAGTTTGCGGGTATTCCCCGTGTTCCCATTATCGCAATGCGCATTTCAGTGTCATGAGAGATCTGCGTTCGTTAGGCACGGGATGACGGACCGGAGTAAAAAATGATAACGAAATCCAACGTAAAGCCAAAAAGTCTATTCTTTACAACTTTATAGTCTGAAATTCCCGCGTCCCTTAGTAGCCCCTTCAGGTCGTCCAATGTTAGCAGGTTCATGTATGAACCGGTTGCCCATTCCTTGCCTATTGCTCTCAGATACCATTCAAAAATGGGTTTCGGACCAAAATGCAGTAACGGCGTCCGTGTGTGCACCTCGACCGGGAAGTGGCGGTTCGGAGTCGTAATGAAAGCTCGGGCTGATACCCTCTTTATCTCCAGAAGGAAATTGAGTTGCTGTTCTCGCGTTCCAACATGTTCGATAACCGCGTTCGACCAACAAATATCGAAACTCTTGTCGCCAAAGGGAAATGAATTACCGTCATATTGAACGCATTCAACAGTCGGATATGACCTCTTAAAATTCGACGGCGCTTCCAAACTAAGGGCGGTCAGATTTTCGAGATATGGATAGTGCTTCTCTATAAAGTTGTCGGTCTCCGACATTTCATGGTCCGAACAGCCGACATCAAGGACGCGCGTCGACTGCGACGGGGCCAACTCATCGACAAAGGTCTTCCATTTTCGCTTCCGATTGAACTTAGAGATCTTATATGCGATTGACATTGCTCTGTCGTACTAAGCGCAGATCACCAACATCGACGAACCATGTTGAAAGCCGGACTCATCAAACGTCGGGACCAGCAGTCACCTATTGATCATTTTTCTGCGTTCAGGAAACATTCTTCGATAACCAACTGATCGCCATAAGCAATCCGGGTAATGATCTGGAATTGTGATTTCAAATCCACATCAGAGGGCAATGGCTGATAAGGGGGACGCCTCCCGTAACTCAAGTAAACCAGATTTCGCCACTAACGTCGAAAGTCACAGCCGTGATCACCGGTCTTCACGGCCTAACCCTGTTACGCGGCGGAAATGCGAGGCCATAGCCTGCACGCTCGAACGAGAGATTCGGATTGTAGTTTGGGTCGCTCGCAAACCACTCTGGATAGCATTCGGCGAGTTTCGACATCGCCTCAATGTCATTCATAGACTGAGGTGACGAGACCTCGAACTCAGCGAATGGTGTCCACACGTTTCGAAACCCTGAATCCATCAATTTCAGACATAGGTCAATATCCGCAAGAGGTTTGTACGGATCGAACCCCACGACGGCATTTAGGGCATTTGTCGAAATTGCGATCATTCCGCCTCCCGCCGCAGTGACATTGCGCATCATCATCAGCTGTTGAAAAGATGTAAGCCGGGATCGGTCGATACCGGCAAATAGTGGCCAAACGCGGCCATCGCCGAGCACAAATCCGGCATTTGCTATTGCTCCATTCTGAAGAACTGCGAGCCCGCCAACAGCCCCTATCTGCCGTTGGCACGCAATACCAATGACCTCGATCAGCCAATCTGAATTCAAGGGTATGGTATCGGCATTTAGAAAGCAGAACACCTCGCCGGACGCTTTTTCTTGGGATGGCACGATCTCAAAATTCGAATAATTGGTTCGCGATTTGATCGCCTCGGCGTCACCTCGAGTGATAATACTCGCCTTGGGCTGGTGGGAAAACCGGTACCGTACCCGGTGGTGCCCGGGAAAGCCCTCCTCACTCACCGCATCGATACCCTTGCGTTCGAAGTGCCTGCTTATTGCGCGCCTAGCGTTTTTTATCGCATACGATTTACCTTCATTGTCGAGGGCTACGCTACCCTCAATCGCGCGCCAGTGATAAAGAATTCGCGGAATGTGCCGGATCTGTCGTTCATCAACGAGTTCTGTAACCCGAAGTATCAGGTCGTGATCTTGGCTGCCGTCGAATTCGCTGTCAAAGCCGCCGACCTCGCGGATCAATTCGGTACGATAGCCGATCAAATGTGTCGCAACGTTGCCTGCATAGATCGATTCGCGTCCCCAAGAAGCCTTAAATCGCGGGTTGAATCGTCGACCATTTTCGTCAATGAGATCCTCATCGCTATAGACCACGGCTATGTCACTATGTGTGGCGATCTCGTAAGCAACCCAAAACAACGCGTCGCGGGATAGTTCGTCGTCATTGTCCATCAGCACGCAAAATTCACCGGCAGCAATTTCGAGAGCTGAGTTGGTAGCAGCCGAGATATGGCCATTTGTCTGGCGAAATACGACCTTTATCCGGTGGTCAGCCTCAGCAAACTCAAGGAGCAGCGGCCTGATGTGCGCTGCTGTAGATGCATCGTCAGCTATACAAAGTTCCCATTCGTCATAAGTCTGCTCGATGACCGAACGCACTGCAAGACGAAGCCATCGTTCATCGACGTTGTAAACCGGCATCAAGATCGAAATTAGCGGTCGACGTGTCAAACGAGGGGTCAACTTCCCGGTATCCGCATATACCAGGCTATCGATCCATCTTTGATATTCCACGTCACGCTGGCGGAGAATATGCAGCGTTCGAAAAATACGCGCCGCCCGGCCAAAGCCGTAATTTCGCAACACCTCGATCAACTTATTCAGCTTGTTTAACGTCATTCTGGCATTGATAGGTGCCTCTCTATTTCTTTAGCCAAAATGGCATTAGCACTGCTGGTTCTGCGAATGGAATCATCGGCATTTCTTTCATTTTTCTCGCCCCGCCAATATCGGAGAATAGAAACAAAAGACTCGGTATCACTTTTCGGCATTGTCACAGGAAAATACTGATGATTTTACGAAAGGTTTCGATGTCGAGAGTGCTAGTTGGATGCTTCACTTGCCTTCCTCGATCGATCCCGGACATAGCGATCATCCTGTTCGAGTAAAGGCCGGATCGGGAGCATTTCGCTGCCGTTATTCCGAGTGTACTTTTTCAAAAACGTCGAGCGTTTCGCGAGCCGCGCGCCTCCACGAGAATTTCTTTGCCTGTTCAAGGCCTTTTAACCGCAGTCCATCGCGTAGTTTTCCGTCGGCATTCAACCGCTTCATCGCTTCGGCGATCGCAGGGACACTGTATGGATCTACTTGAATGCCCGCATCACCGACGACCTCTGGCAAACTTGTGCGGTCGCAAACGATAACAGGGGTTCCGCATTGCATGGCCTCAAGTGGCGGCAACCCAAAGCCCTCAAAGAATGAAGGGTAGACGAAGAACTTTGCAGACGAATACAACGCTGGCAGATCCTCGTCGGGGACGAACCCGGTAAAGTGAACTCGGTCTTCGACGCCATAATTAGACGCTGCCGCGATACTTTCATCAAAGAGCCATGCATTTTTGCCAACGAGAACCAGTGGAGGAAGTTCCGTCCCGGCCTTGATCAGCATCCCGTACGCCTGGATCAGGCGAACCAGGTTCTTTCTCGGCTGGACCGAACCAACCCCGAGGATGAATTCACCGTCTAGGCCATATCTCGCACGAACCGCTTTAAGAGTCGATGCGTCTCGTACTGGTTTATAACTATCGTTTGCGGCGAGGTAAACATTTGTGACCTTCTCAGGTAATATACCGTAGGTCTCGATCACATCGTTACGCGAGTATTCGCTGCAGGTGATTATATGTTTCGCCTTCCTCGCTGTACGGCGAATGGTCACCTTCATCTGTGCGCTGCTCCGTTTATTGAAAGTCTCGGGCAGATGCTCGAACGCAAGGTCGTGGATCGCGGTCACGATCTTGGCCGGACAAAATGGTGGTGCATTAAATTGGCAAAAGAAAATATCGGCCGGGTGAAGTCTCAACTGACTTGAAAACGAATAGAAATATCGCAATATTCTTGAACGGTGCCGAAATCGACGCACCCTAAAATTGGACCATCGGCCTTGATAAATTTCGATCGCATGTGGCTCCATCACGTAAAGCGTATATTCGTTTTTCTGATCGATCTCCGCAAGACTCTCGATCATATTGGTGATATATGTGACATTACCGGCAAGCTGAGTGCCAACCGTATGTGCGTCAATCGCGACTCGCATAGAATTTATTTGTCGGACATGTCCGGTTTGAACAGCCAGAATACACCATCACGTAGTTTTTCGATGTTAGTTACGTTAAGCGATAAGGGACGAGAATGCAACGGTTATTCGCTGACGATCTTAGTTAAGTTGCCGTAGTAGAAGATGTGTAAAGCGTCCGAAAAACAATTCTCTTAGATGGCGTCGCTGTTCCCGATCGCAACGAGCTTTACCAGCGTCATTCAAGGCTGTATTGTGTCAGCGTCAGAAAGGAAAGAATGTAAGAACTGAATCAATATGACTCAAACCGTCGGTTCTCATCGACTTTCGACTCACAGAAGAAAACCGTCTTACGAGTTGCGCTTCGACTTTCATCGAACCGTTGTGATTGTTCGATGATCAATACGAATTCGTTGTGTCAACAATAGATAAGGCTACGAATGCATCAATCGACGCGGACCTCACTTCGCAACTTGAAACTTGCACAGTAAAAAGCAATCTGGAACACAATCTCGGAATGATCGATGTCCTCATGTCAACATACAACGGTTCGCTGTTCATTCGTGAACAGATCGAATCGATCCTCAGTCAGAGTTTTTCGGACTTCCGTCTGATGATACGTGATGATGGTTCTCAGGACGACACCGTTTCCATCATCGAAGAATGCGCTTTGGCAGACGAGCGAATCAAGGTAATACGGGATTCCGACGGAAACCTTGGGCTAAGACGATCGTTCATGCGGTTGCTCGAGGCGTCGACCGCGAACCATTTCATGTTTGCAGATCAGGACGACGTTTGGCTTCCCGACAAAATGTCGAGATCGTTTGAACGGATCTCAGAACTCGCCAGCCGGTATGGCGACGATACCCCAATTCTCGTCTTTACCGATCTCGCGGTCGTCGACGATGAACTCGCCGAGATCGACGGTTCGTTATGGAATTATCAGAGCCTCGATCCCGAGGTCGCGACGGATTGGAAAAAGCTGCTCGCACAAAATGTGGTCACCGGATGCACGATCATCGCGAATCGTGCCGCGGCTTCTGCGTCATTGCCGTTCGCAATGCCCGAAATGATGCATGACCACTGGGTTGCCGTGAACACCGCTAAATTTGGAAAGATCGATCACCTCGACATTCAAACGGTCTTGTATCGACAGCATCGAGGTAATGCCGAGGGCAGCAAGAATTTCGGGTTGATCTATGCCTTGTATAAGATCCCGGCGATCATAAACAATCGGTCGTTCTATAAGCGGTCGGCAACACACTTTGGCGGCGTCTCAGCAACCGGGCTGATGGTTAGAAAAATGTGTTTGAATTTCGGCCGATTCTACGACTGATCGCAGCAGTTAGGACGATAAGATCCGTCCGCGGGCAATTATCCGGCTTCTTCATCGTCACAAAGCGAATTTTCTCGTGAAGATTCATTGATCGCGGAATCGAACTCAGCCAAATGATCCGCAAGGATATCGGCGAGTTTCTTTGATTCCTCTGCGATGATAGAAAGATAATCCCGCGCCTGGCCCTGGATGGAATCATCCTCCAGAAGCAGCTCCGCAAAGCCCATGATGCTTGTAAGCGGCGTTCGCAGATCGTGAGAAAGCCGGTGCAGGTCGGTCGATCTTGCAGGTTCGTTTCGTTGATTCTCCATTTTGGATACCGGCCGGCCCGCGTCACCCTTAATGTACGATCTCCCGCGGTTCATTTGGCTTCCTGATTATGTCCCACGTCAGACATCCGTGCAATCAATAACGCTTACCCGGCTCAATGTCCCACGCCCGCAGGTTTTGCCCTTTCCTCAGAAGTCGGCCATAATATGGCCTTGTCCGGGACATCGGAAAATGAAGTTTTTCAATCAGGTTCGACTTCTGCTGATCGGCATTTGGCTTGGGGCTGCCGTCTATTTTATTTTCGTGGCTCAAAGCGCCTTTGCCGTTCTGCCTGAACGGGAGCTCGCCGGTGCAGTTGTCAACCGAACTCTTGCGATCTTGAATTACAGCGGATTGGCGATATCGCTGATTCTTCTGGCCACGTCGCTTGTCGGGCAAGCGGCTGCAGGTAAGCTCTGGCTTTGGACAGAACGTTTTCTCCTGTTGGTAACAGCTGTCAGTTGTGCGATCGGGCAGTTCGTCATCGCTTGGTGGCTGCTATTGCTTCGCCAAGAGATCGGAAAGCCGATCGATCAGGTCGCGACAGATGACCCTCTCAGAATGCAGTTCAATGCGATGCATGAATATTCGGTGTGGGTTCTTATCGCCGGAATGATCGCTGCTTTGCTGGTGTTTTTTGTCGCTGCGAACCGCGGATATGGCCCGACAAAGCGATCAGGCCCTGACAGTTTCGATTTTCAAAACGATTTTAAGATCTAGTTTGTATGGAACTTATCGAGAAACAAAGCGAATTTTTATCACTTCTAGCCCGATGGAATGGGAATGAGTCACTTGCCGGTTATCCGTTCATTCGCAATGTTAACGCGCCGTTCACGCCCGTCCGTCGTGCATTGCCGATGCTGAATCTCGGTTTGATCACGTCTGCCGGTGCTTATATCGACGGGACAGAGCCTTTTGAGACATCGTCTCGTGACGGCGACCTGCAGTTTCGTGAGTTTCCGGTCGAGGTCGAAGCAATCGATCTGCGTTACACCGCCAAAGGCTACGATTCGAAATTCGTTTCTGAAGATCGAAATGTTCAGATCCCGATCGACCGATTGAGTGAATACGAAGCGAACAGCGTCATCGGACGCCTCAACAACGTATGGTGGTCGCTCAGCCCCTGGATCCCGAACGCTGCGCGTGTGGCGGAAGAACTCGCTCCTCGGATGGCGGAACGCTTGCACCGATACGAAATTCAGGCCGTACTGCTCGTGCCGGCTTCACGATTGTGTCACCAGACGCTTGCCATCCTTGCCCGCGGCATCGAAAGCGCAGGCATACCGACGATCATGATCTCGGTCGATAAGGAACTCTCAGAATCGATCCGCGCACCGCGAACGGCCTATTACGACGGCGAGTTCGGCTGTGTAGTTGGAAAACCGAATTGGCGCGAACACCAGCTGCGGATCCTTGATGAGACGCTTCGGTGGACAGAGACGTTCGATCAACCTGGCACCCGGAAGCTCGCCGTCGAGCTTCAAACGCAGGTTGAAGCGGCAAGGGGCGAGCGCTGACGATCACGAAACCGCTCTGCGCAACGTTCGGTCAGAAGCGGACGGCGGGCACCTGTGATGGGTCTTGCGGCCTAGCCTCCCATTTGCCAGCTCTTGATCATTTCCAGCGGATAGACCAGCATTACGATATTCAACAGTAGGCTGTCGCGGATCCACCAAAGCAAGATCAATTCGACCACAACGAAAAACATCAGCGACCGCCACCAGCCAAATCGAACGGCGATCCAAAATCCGATGCCGCAAGCAGCAAGATCTCCAACCGAGTTTGCGATCGAATCGCCAAAATAGTCCATTGAAGCCGTATTTTCGCGGTACTTCTCGATAATATAATTTGTGTTCTCGAGCACTTCCCAAGCTGCCTCAGCGACCATTGCGATCGCGAACCGCCATTGAATATCTAGCTTCGAGATCGCAAGCCCGGTCAGCCAAAAAAACAAAACACCGTGAAGAACATGGGTGAATGTATAAGGGTCGATCAGATGCTGTGACGTGTGACTGCTATTCCAGGCCTCGTGAACGTAGACCGAATAGTCGCCCAGTTTGCACCACCAAACCCGCCCGAGCGCATAGAGGGTCGCAGCCATCGATACAGTGGCCAGGACCGATACCGTCACTGAGATCGTCCCGAACACTGACGTTTTTTGTTCTTCGATCCTTTTCATAAGCTTGGATAATTGTCTTAGGATGACGGATCAAATACAAGTCCGATAGCGCCGACCGGAGAACGGCCGGTCTGCTTGTGCGAATCTTGGTTCATGGCGTTCGGTCCGCGTCGTTGCGAACGGTCACGGGTTGAGTAAGAATCTAATGAACAATGCAGCGAGACCGCACACTTGAACTGGTTCGGAAACGAAACGAACCGTGGGACATCGTCGTAATTGGCGGCGGAGCTACGGGTGTCGGGTGTGCGCTAGATGCAGCGAGCCGCGGTCTCGAGGTCTTGCTCATCGAACAGCACGATCTGGGCAAGGGAACGTCGAGCCGAAGCACAAAGCTCTTACATGGCGGGGTGCGATATCTCGCACAAGGCAATATCACTCTTGTTCGCGAAGCGCTTTTCGAACGCGGGGTGGTTTTTGCGAACGCTCCGGGCTCAGTAGCGATCCAACCGTTCATCGTACCTTGTTACAGCGTATGGCAGACGATCAAATACACCGCCGGACTAAAGTTATACGATCTGCTTGCGGGCCGCAGAAGCCTCGGCAGGTCGAGAATTCTCAAGCGAAACGAAACGATCGAACGGCTTCCGAATGTTAACCAGAAGCACTTAAGGGCCGGCGTTTTGTACTTTGACGGGATCTTTGATGACTCACGCTTGCTCATTGAACTGGCCCAAACCGCGGCCGTATCTGGAGCTTCGATCCTGACCTATGCAAAGCTCGTCACGATCGAAAAGCGTTTGACGTCACCTGAAAGCCGGATCGAATTCGTCGATCTCGAATCCGAAGATCATATCGAAGTTATGGCCAGAGCGGTGATCAACGCTACGGGCGCATTCAGCGATCAGGTCCGGCAATTGTCCGATCAAGACGCGGGACCGTTGTTGAAATTCAGTCAGGGCATCCATCTCGTCCTCGACCGGAGGTTCCTGCCCACCGACGACGCAATGATGATACCTGTGACGCCGGACGGACGAGTGCTTTTTTGCATACCGTGGCATGAACGGCTGCTTGTCGGGACGACCGAGACGCCTATCGATCGTCCGGTCGCTGAACCCGTTGCTCAGGACGCCGAGATAGGCTTTGTGTTGGAGGCGGCCGGTGCCTATTTGAGCGAAAGGCCGACGAGAGATGACATCCTGAGCGTATTCGCTGGAATCCGTCCACTTATCGGCTCATCTCAGAAAACTGCAACTTCGCGGCTGTCACGCGAACACCGTATCGAGGTCGACCGCTCTGGTATGGTCACCATCGCCGGTGGAAAATGGACAACTTACCGGAAAATGGCCGCAGATGCGGTCGATCGGGCAATAGAGGTCGCCGGACTCCGAAGCGTTCCGTCCAGGACCATCGATCTCCCGATCGTTCATCGGTCGTCTGAGACAACCGATCGCGAACGTCTGTGCGCCGATCTGCCATACACCACCGGTGACGTCAGAAATGCAGTTGTGAATGAATTCGCGCGGTCGATCGAAGACGTCCTTGCCCGCAGGACCCGCATATTATTCATTGATGCGCGAGCGGCGTTGGAGATCGCACCAGATGTCGGTGCGATCGTCGGCGAATTACTGGGATGGACCGAGGAAAAAAAGGCTAAGGAGGTCGAGGAATTCACGGCAGTCGCAGCAGGCTATCTGCCTCGGCATGCCTAGGATCATTTTTCCGGGGCCTCATACGACGTACCGTCCGAATATACCACCTTGTTTATTTTGACTGCGATCTTCGTCGTCCGGTGTCGAATGTCAGAGACGATGTCAACGGTCAGCGGTTTCGAATATTCCTTTCGTTTGGAACCGGTGACATTCCGCTTGAATTCCGATGCTTCGTTCGGCGAGAGCGACTTGCTTGCCGCAAAGGTATAACGGACGATCTCGTCTCCGCGAGGGTCTGTGAAAACGAACACGGCTTCAAACGACCTCACGGTCTTGACGCCGGTGTTTTTCAGCTTCATCGCGACATCGAATGAAGTCTCGCCCTCATCAAGCTTCTGAACTCTCTTCGGCGCGGCATTCGGATCCTCGGGTTGGCGTCGCCATTCGCCGTTGATCCCGGTTCGCTGGTATTCGGGACGCGGCGGAGTGCTGCCTATCACACCGTAGTCTTGATGCGGAAATTGCGGCATCGCGACCGCCGATCGGTCGGCTTCGAAGGGCTTCCAGGAGTACTCTATGACCTCGATGCCCGACGGATTCTTTTCAGAATTCTGAGCTTGGGCAAAAACGGAAAAAAAGCCAAGAACCGCCAAAATTATGAAAAGGCTACCGTTACGCATCGTGTTCCTCCTGAGAAGATCGACCCTTTAAATTCGGAAACTCATCAAGACCGGTGATGACGGGATTTTAGTTGGAATGGAGATGTGATGTCAAAGACTTTTTCTGCGCTATGACGGACGTGACGTCGTTTTGCGAGAGGGATTACTTTCGCTGTGAACGATCATTCCGTCGTGATCTCGTCTTCGCCATGGAGCGCTGCATTTAGCGTATGCCAACTCAGTGAGGCACACTTCACACGTGCGGGAAACTCCAGTACGCCGGAAAATGCTTTCAGTCTGCCAAGATCGTTCTCTTCCGTCTCGATATCAAGTTCGCCGGTGACCATTCGGTGAAACTCATTGAAAAGCTTGTCCGCTTCGTCCCTCGTCTTACCCTTTACGGCCTGTGTCATCATTGACGCCGAAGCCTTGGATATGGCGCAGCCTGACCCTTTGAACGCGACATCGCCGACCTTGTCGCCTTCCATTTTTACATAGACCTGCAGCGCATCGCCGCATAGCGGATTATTTCCCAGTGCGGTCTTGTCTGGATCCTCGATCTCGCGAAAGTTCCGCGGGTTCTTGTTGTGCTCCAGTATCGTTTCCTGATAAAGCTCGGTTAATTCTGACATCTAGAACAATCCTACAACATTACCGTTCTCATCGATATCTACACGCTCGGCCGCAGGATGTTCGGGCAAAGCCGGCATTGTACGCATGTCGCCGCAGATCGGATAAATGAAACCGGCTCCGACACTCGCCCGCACCTCTCGGACCGGAAGCGTAAATCCGGTCGGAGCCCCTTTCAGCGTCGGGTCGTGGCTGAGGCTGAGGTGTGTTTTCGCCATACAGATCGGCAGTTTGCCAAAACCGTTTGCCTCGTAATTCTTTATCTGGTCATCGGCAAACGGCGCATAGCTGACGTCGTCAGCACCGTAGATCTTTTTCGCGATCGTTTCGATCTTCGCCTTGATCGGCTGATCGAGGTCGTAAAGAAATTTGAATTCGCTCGGTTCGTCGGCAGCGGCGATGACCATTTCGGCGAGTTCGATCGCACCTTTTCCGCCATCGGCCCAATGTGTCGAAACGGCCGCTCCGAGCGCGCCGCTTTCGATCGCGATCCGCTTTACCGCCTCGATCTCTTCGGGATTATCGGTCGCGAACGCATTTATCGCGACGACCGGCGTAACGCCGTGGAGCTTAATGTTCTCTATCTGCTTTCGGAGGTTTGCGGCACCTGCCTCGACGTCGGCGACGTTGTTCTCCAGCATCTCGGGCGGCAGCGGCTTTCCGGCGACGATCTTATACTTTCCGCTGTGCGATTTTAGCGCTCGGATGGTCGCGACGATGACGGCCGCATCGGGCTTAAGGCCCGAGTAGCGGCACTTGATGTTAAAGAATTTCTCGGCACCGATGTCGGCACCGAAACCGGACTCGGTCATCAGATAATCGGCCGTCTTGATGCCGATCATATCGGCGAGAATACTGCTGTTGCCGTGGGCGACGTTGGCGAAAGGCCCTGCATGTACAAGCGCGGGAGTGTTTTCTAGCGTCTGCATTATCGTCGGGCGGATTGCATCGCGCATCAGCACGGTCATCGCACCGGCTGCACCTATCTCTTCGGCGGTAACGGGCTTCTTTTCATGCGTCAAACCGACAACGATCCTGCCGAAGCGCTTCCTCATATCCTGAAGCGAGGTGGTCAAGGCAAGGATGGCCATTACCTCCGACGCGACCGTGATGTCAAAACCCGTCTCACGCGGGATGCCGCCTTCCATCCGCCCGCCCAGACCGATGATGATCTTGCGAAGGGCACGGTCGTTCGTGTCCACCACGCGTTTCCACGTGATGCTGTGCGGGTTAATGTTGAGCGGATTGCCGCGGAGCAGCTTGTTGTCCACCATCGCCGCCAGCAAATTGTTCGCCGCCGTCACGGCGTGGATGTCACCGGTAAGGTTCAGGTTAAACAATTCCATCGGCACGACCTGCGCAAACCCGCCGCCAGCCGCACCGCCCTTGATCCCGAACGTCGGCCCCTGCGATGGCTGCCGCAGCGTGACGACGGCCCGCTTGCCCAAATGCTTCATCGCCTCGCCCAACCCGATCAGCGTCGTCGATTTCCCCTCCCCCAGCGGCGTCGGCGTTATAGCCGAGATGTCGATGTACTTCGCGTTCGGCCGGTCCTTGAATTTCTCAATAACATCCAGCCGCACCTTTGCGACGTAAGGACTACCGTAAATGTCGATATCATCCCCCCCAAGCCCGAGCTGCTCGGCGATCTCAGTGACGGGACGCAGGTTCGCGTGCTGTGCGATGTATAGGTCTGAATGCATTCGAGAATTATCCTGCTGTTGTGCAGCGCCGGAAAGTGACAGAACTCACAATGATTGCCAATAACACCAGAAAAGGTCGCGGGAATACCTAAATTAGTTCTGTTTGCAGGGCGCGTACAAATACTCCCCTACTTTTCCTCTATCGTAATTTTCCGCAAATAGTGGAGTATCGAATTCTTTGCTTATCAGGTTCCCGATCCTCAAAATGCGTTTCGCATTCTCCGTGGGCTGATGTGTAGGATTATCCACAATATACCGCTGCGTCTTTCCTTTTGATCTTACTTCAATATCAAAACCATCTCCGTCCTCCCAGCCTGACCACGGCTCTGATCCTGAAAGGTCCAACAGACCCTCTCGAAGTAGCGTGTTCCACAACGCATTCCAATCCGATTTGGGCGTAACACTTCTCACGTAGAAACAGCGTAACCGGCTGCCATCGCCAAAAAGCTCCGCTGACCAAGCGGCGCCAACGCGACGCAGTATAAATATTTCGCCGCCTTCAAGAGCTGTCCAGCGCCGAATGCGAATCTCTTCAAACTCAACTGGAGCTGTCGCTTTAGGAGCGCAGCTGCAGAAAACTATCAAAATCAAACTGGAAACTAGAAATCTCAACATCCAAACTTACGCGAAAACCTCGATTACTTTCTGCACCGCATCCGCCAACTTATCCACTTCTTCTCGCGTATTGTAAAACGCGAACGACGCACGTGCGGTAGCGGGCACGTCAAAGAATTGCATTACCGGCTGAGCACAGTGGTGTCCGGCACGGATCGCGATCCCCTGTTGGTCTAGAATGGTACCGATATCATGCGCGTGAATTCCCTCTATCGTAAACGAAAGAACGCTCGCCTTTTCGGCCGCCGTTCCGATTATCGTCACTTCCGGAATATCTGCGAGCCGCTCGGTCGCATACTCAAGCAACTCGTGTTCGTATGCAGCAGCGGCTTCAAAATCGAGCGCATTTATGTAATCGATAGCCGCTCCGAGCCCGATAGCGTTTGCTATAGCAGGTGTTCCGGCCTCAAACTTCTCGGGTATCGGAGCATATGTCGAACGCTCGAGCGTTACCGTGCGGATCATACCGCCGCCCGTTTGATACGGCGGCATTTTGTCGAGCCATTCACGTTTGCCATAAGCCACGCCGCTGCCGGTCGGGGCGAACATCTTGTGTCCGGAAAAGACAAAGAAATCTGCGTCGAGATCCTGCACGTCAACCGGAAAATGGGGCACACTTTGGGCCGCATCGACGCAAACAGGCACGCCGAATTTGTGCGCGGTCGCGATCATCGCCCTCACCGGGTTTACCGTTCCAAGTGAATTTGAGACGTGCGAAACTGCAACGATCTTTGTGAGTTCATTGAGCAGATTCTCGTATTCTTCGATGATCAGCTCGCCGCGTTCGTTAATTGGTATGACACGGATCTTCGCACCGCGTTCCTCGGCAACGATCTGCCACGGAACGATGTTTGAGTGGTGTTCCATCTGAGATACCAATATCTCGTCGCCCTCGTTGATGAACCGCCGGCCATAGCTCGACGCCACGAGATTGACGCCCTCGGTACAACCCCGGACGAATATACATTCCGCCGCTTCTTTGGCGTTGATAAATCGTTTGACCTTTTCGCGGGCCGCTTCGAACGCATTTGTCGCATGCTGTGACAGGTAGTGAACGCCACGATGAACGTTTGAATGTTCCTCGGCAAGATACTTTGACCCGCGGTCGATGACCATCTGCGGAACCTGCGACGACGCAGCGTTATCAAGATAGACCAGAGGCTTGCCGTTTACCTCTCGCGCCAACACCGGAAAATCCTTTCTGACCTTTTCAACGTTCCAATTGCTCATTGTTCCTACTGCGGTCATGTTAACAGCCCCCTCGATCAGCGCTTGGCTGCCGCGATCGCCTTCGACTTTGCGGTCACCGGAGGCACGGGCCTGGTTCGCGCTTTTTTGGTCTCGCGTTCGATGTATTCGCGCAAAGCCGTCTCGATCGTCGCAGCACGGCGTTGTTTTTCACCGGCTATCTCGTCGATCTTTGCCAACAAACTTTCTTCAATTATCAATGATGTTCTGATTCTCATTATCTTATCCTTCCAACTTTGTGTTGAGCCGATGCAGAACGGCGGCGTCCAGATCGCTTTTTATACTATCTATCCCGATCTTATTTATGATCTCTTCCGCAAATCCGTACGTAAGCAGATTTCTTGCAAGCGTTTCCGGCAATCCGCGCGTGAGCAAGTAGAAAAGTTCTTCTTCCTCGAGTTGACCGACGGTCGCACCATGCGAACACTTTACGTCGTCGTTAAAGATCTCAAGCTGCGGTTTTGTGTCCACACGTGCGTCATTCGACAATAGCAGATTTTTGTTCGACTGCTGCGCGTCGGTTCCGTGCGCATTTTCGCGGACAAACACCTTACCGTTGAATACTGCCCGCGAACCGTCGTTCATCACGCCCTTGTAGTTCTGATGCGATGTGCAGTTCGGTACCGTATGATCGATAATCGAGTGAGTATCCGAATGCTGCGAACCGTTCAGCATATACAGGCCGTCTACCCACGCCTCACCGCCCTCGGCAACAAACTTCAGTTCGATATCATGCCTTGATATCGCGCCGCCAAAGTTGATGTTGGTCGCATTGTAGGTTCCCCTTTCTACGCGGACCTCTGTAACACCGTAATGAAACGCTTCTGCCGATTCCTTTTGAATACGATAGTGGGTCAGGTTCGCGTTCTCTTCGACCAAGACCTGAACCGCCGTATTTGTAAAGCACCGGCCCGTTCCCTCATAAGATTCAACGATCGTTGCCTTACTGCCGGCACGGGCAATTATGATCACGTGCGGAAAGATCGCGTTTCCGTCCTCGGCCGCAAAATTAAGCTCGATCGGGTCGATCACGGCCGTTTCCTTTTCGATCTCGAGGACGGCAATATCGGCAAATGCCAAGTGAAGAGCGGTGAAGCCATTTCGGCGAAAGTCGAATCGTTTCAGATCGTCTATCGCCAACGCCGCCGGCGAGTTCGAGCGTCCGCTGTCTATCGTCCAGTCGGCCGTCGCGATCGGAGCAACGTTCGTATATTTCCAGTCCTCATGCGTGAGCGACGGAAATCCCTTTGACGCGAATTCCGCAAATGCTTCCTCACGGATCGATCGAAGTTCAAGATCCGATTCATTGGCGATCCGCTTCTTAAGATCTTCCGTAAAATGTGTTTTCATTACGGCTGTTGATAAAACCATTACTAAAATACCTTAACCAAACTAAATTTCTGATCTGCCTTCACCGTCCGTGCTTTGTCCATGACGAGGTCATGCGCCATCCTTAGCTTCGCTTCGTTCTCCGCTTTCGGTCTCGCATCGTCAACAAGCGGTGAGCGTTCGTGATCGAAGAGAAAATCATGGCGCGTCAATATATACTGTACACCCAATGCCGCTGCCCTTGCTTTAAGTTCCTCGCCGTTTCTTGATTCCCATACCATCCGGCGGAGTGTCCAATCCTCGAACAGGTAGTCCGAAAAATACGGCCGATCGAGATGATAGGTGTCGCGCCGCATGTTTATAAGCCATACTTTTGAGTCCGGCGCCGATTCAGTGTTAAGCCACTGATAGTACGGGTAGTAGTCGATATTGCGCGCTAAATACGAATCAGGGGTTTCCCCGCCCAGCACGACCCGAAGCGGAGCCTTTTGCGCGAACCAGGCGAAGGTCACCAGCAGCATTGCCGCCGAAGCCCCGGCCAACCCTGCTTCAAACCACTTAGAGCTGCCTGCAAGTTGACCCGCGATCGCTTGAACAGATGCCGCGATGCTTATTGCCAGCAGCGGGACGATCGGCAACAGATATCGGATCTGCTGGCTCGAAAACAACCAGAACAAGAACATCACCGCGGCGATGGCCGCAAAGATCCTGGCCTCGACGGGGAGCTCGAATTTCCAAAGAGAATGGATAAGCAGCGGCAGCCCGATCAGAAATGCGATGCCCAAAACGCCGTCGAAATGCGTCGCGATCTCAGGCTGAGCCGTGACCGAAATATTCCACGGCGCAAGCAGATAGTCGAGCGGCGATTTTTCATATCCGCCGTATTGCGAATTCATCATTTGGAACAGGTTAGAACGCTCGACGTCCCAACCCGGAGCCTCGGCCGGCACGATGCTCAAATAAAACGGAAATATCGGGCTGCCCGTTTCTGCCCACGTCCGCACATACCACGGCGATGCGATGACTCCGGCCATCAGCAAAGCCCCGAATGCAAACGCCGCGATCTTCCCGACGCGGTCCGGTTCGGCCGCTTGTGCTTTTCTGACACGAAACAAGATCAACAGGGCAAATGCCGCAATGACGAAGAGCGTGGTCAGCTTTGACGACAATGCCGCACCGAGGAATATCGCCATTAACACCAGCCAGCTCGTTTCCGACGTCTTCCACCAACGAGTCAGGACATAGGCCGCGAGCAGAACGTACAATGCAAGTGCGAGGTCGATGTAAGCGCTTGATGCCACGTGATAAGCCGTCGGAACCGACGCAACCATCAGCACAGCGATCAGCGACCAACGCCGCGAAATACCGATCTCGCGGGTAATACCGAACACCGCTGCCAGCAGAAGTGGAAAAAAGAGCCAGATCACGCCACCCGCGGCGGCCTCACCAACGCGTCCATTGACGAGGCTGCCTAAGAGCATCGCCCAAAGGCTGTGCATTTCGGTCCCGAGCGCGAGATAACTGGCAATATTGCCATCGACAAATGCATTGCTTCCCTGGACGATGAATTGCTTCGGTACGGAAAAGTGATAAAGAAGCGTGTCTTTTGCGGTCGGCGGGGCGAGACTCGTGATCAACGAAAGCCCAAGCGGGAACGAGATCAGTAAAAGCAATGCCTTATCGGCAAGAGTCGCCCGTTCGGGGACACGGCTTTCTTCTTTTACTTCTCTGACGCGCTTAAGACTGAAAGCGAAAAGCAACTGGCCAAGAACGATCGCGATGACCGCAGCCGTTGCCGAATACAGCCCAACCGTCCCCAGGACGAGCCAGACTACTGACCAAACAGCCGCCCCCAACGCGGCCTTGGTTGCCAACTCGAGAATATGCGAATGATCGTCGCTTCTGACCGGCCGGATCGCAGAAAACGCAAAATGTCCGACACCTAACCACGAGCCAAAGATAAGTGCCGCCCCAACGGCAGCATAAAAAGCGGCGAGAGCGCCCTCGCCAAGCAAAGCGCCGCCGCTGAGATCGCCAATGAGCTGGCCTAGCCGCCCGACATCATCGCCGCGGTTCGCAAAAAAAGCGATAAGCAGAACCGTCGCCCACGCCGCCGTCAGAACGGGAACAAGCGACCTTTGATTCGGTTGTGGATCCGCCTTTGCCAAATCGTTATTCCCTTTCAGCCTGTTCCAAAATCTCCGACAGATCGGGTTCCAACGGCATCGGCTTCAGCGGATGTACGTTCGCACCGCCGGTGTTCCCTTTCGGATAGATACCGAGCGGCGTTTTTGTCGCAGCACCGCCGATACGCAAAACCTGTCCAACTATCTCGTTCGTGTCCCGTTGCCGAAACCCGTGCTTTAGCATTAGCCAGTGAACACGCGTGTGCTGATAAGTGCTCGATTGACCCAAGACATGTGCTCGCTCCAAATGCCGAAACGCCGCCTCGGCCTCGCCTGCGGCTGAAAGCCTTTCGGCCTCGGCGATCTCGATCGCGATGTGTCTTTCGATCAAGGTCTTCATTTACTTAGCCGCAGATTTAACCCAATCGTATCCCTTTTCTTCCAACTCTATCGCAAGTTCCTTGCCGCCTTCCTTGACGATCTTGCCGTTCGCCAAAACGTGCACGAAATCAGGATGAATATAATTGAGCAGACGCTGATAGTGCGTTACGAGAATGATCGCGTTATCGCTCGAACGCAATTTGTTAACGCCCTCGGCAACTATGCGAAGCGCGTCGATATCAAGCCCCGAATCGGTCTCGTCCAAAATGGCGAGCTTCGGTTCAAGCACTGCCATTTGCAGTATCTCGTTGCGTTTCTTTTCGCCGCCCGAAAAGCCTTCGTTGACGGAACGCTTGAAGAACTGCGGATCCATCTCGACGATCTTCGCCTTCTCTTTCAGGTAGTCATTGAACTCCAGCGGGTCGAGCTCTTCGCGGCCGAGATGCTTCATCTTCTCGTTGTAGGCGATCCTGAGGAACTGCGAATTAGAAACACCCGGAACCTCGACCGGATACTGAAACGCCATAAAAACGCCTTCGCGGGCGCGTTCGTCCGGTTCGAGTTCGAGCAGGTTCTTGCCTTCAAAAAGCACCTCGCCCGAGATCACCTCGTAAGTCGGATGCCCGGCCAACACCTTTGACAACGTCGATTTCCCTGACCCGTTCGGCCCCATGATCGCGTGGACCTCACCCTCATTGACCTGAAGATTCAGCCCCTTTAATATCTCTTTTCCATCAATGCCTGCATGCAGGTCTTTTACTTCCAGCAACATAGATTTTATCTGACGAGAGAGATCACCGTGATCTCAAAGTCCCTTTGAAGTTCTTAAATACTCTGAGCGCTCCGTGAGCTTTGTGATGAGACTTCAACGAAGATCTCACCCTTCAAATACAGGGTCGCGTGGCCGCCTATCTTTACGCGTTCACCCGCATGCTTGCAAAATAGCTCGCCTCCGCGTGAACTGAGCTGCCGCGCGAACATCTCCGTTTTACCCAATTTCTCTGCCCAGAACGGTATCAGATTGCAATGCGCCGAACCCGTAACCGGATCTTCATTGATGCCCGCCTCGGGTGCAAAGAAACGCGAAACAAAATCGCATTCTTCGCCCGGCGCCGTCACTATCACGGCATGCGTCCGAATTTTTGCAAGTGACGAGAAGTCGGGCGATATCGATCGGATATCATCTTCGCTCTCATAAACCAGCATGTAATCGCGTGAACGGTATATTTCTATCGGCTCCCGCCCGATCGCCGCGACCAAACCCTCGGGAGCATCAGCCCGAGCAGCCGGCCTCGACGGAAAATCAAGCACAAGCTTGTCGCCATCGCGCTCAACGGTCAGCATTCCGCTCTTGGAATGAAAACGCAAAACCGGTTCGGTCGCGCCAAGCTGATCGAACAACACGAATGCCGTTGCCAATGTTGCGTGGCCGCAAAGGTCGATCTCGAACGTCGGCGTAAACCATCGAAGCCCGTAACCGTCATCCTGCCTGACAAAGAACGCCGTCTCGCTCAGGTTATTCTCGAGCGCTATATTCTGCATTATGTCGTCCGGCAGCCACGCATCAAGCGGCACGACCGCCGCGGGATTGCCGCCGAACGGACGGTTCGTGAAAGCATCTATCTGAAAAATACTCAACTTCATTTCGCCACCGTAATATGTAGGCCGTCAGCTGCATTTCGCTCCTCGCGGCGCCATGCCAAAAAACCGCGCACATGAAGCGTGAAGAAAACGACACTCCCCAATATCAAGGCGATGCTGCTGATCAGAAACCCGACAGTCATCCAGCTCAAGCTTGCGATCATCATTACAAGGAAGCCCAAGCGGTTTCGGTTGCCGAGCAAGTAGACTCCGGTCAAACCCGCCGCCGTCGCTAACCAATCTATGCCGTAATATTGCATAACACGCTACTTGCTCAAGACGGCAACGGCCTCGATCTCTATCTTCGCATCACGCGGCAGCCGAGCCACCTGCACCGTCGAACGAGCCGGGAAAGGTGCCTTGAACCGCCTCGCGTAGATCTCGTTCATCTTTGCGAAATCGTTCATATCCGCAAGAAAAACCGTCGTTTTCACAACATCGTCAAGTGAGGACCCTGCGGCCTTTAGAACGGCCTCGAGATTACTGATGGCCTGGTCCGTCTGCTCAGCGATGCCTCCGGCAACGAGAGCGTCGGTTTTCGGATCGGTCCCGATCTTGCCGGCAAGGAAAATAAATCCATTCGCTATGATCCCATGCGAATAAGGCCCGATAGCCTTAGGCGCGTTTTCTGCGGTAACCGCTCGTTTTGCGGCGGTCTGTGCCACGGCCTCGGTGCCGGAGGATTCAAAAAGCATGACCGATCCGATCGCCGCTGCAAGCAGCAATAAGATCGCAAGCGAGCCCTTCCTCAATGTCATATCTCTCCTAAAAACTCACGTCACGCACGATCGCAAAATAGATCGGCATGCCAAAAGTGATATTGAACGGAAACGTCACGCCCAAAGCCATCGGAATGTACAAACCCGGATCCGCTTTAGGTGCCGCAAGCCGCATCGCCGCCGGAACGGCAATGTACGATGCACTCGCCGCCAGCACCGCGAACATCAGTCGGTTCCCGACGTCCTGCGTCACCAGCCCGCTTATCACCGCAACGGCCGCCCCGTTGACTATCGGCGCTAATATCGCGAACGCCGTAACGAACCAGCCGTATTTTCTAAACGCACCAAATCGCTTCGCCGTCACCATTCCCATCTCAAGCAGGAATATCGCAAGAAATCCCTTGAAGATGTCTGTAGTGAATGGCTTGATCCCCTCGGCCTGTTTCGTATCGGCGACGATCCCGATGATCAAACTTCCGAGGATCATCAACACGCTTCCATTCGTGAAAGAATGCTTGACGATGCTCTTTAGATCCGCACTTTGTGAATCATGGTCTGGATCATATCTCATCATCAGGATCACGCCGACAATGATCGCCGGCGATTCCATCAATGCCATTACGGCCACCATGTGCCCGCCGAACGCGACCCCCTGCGCCTCAAGGAATGATGTCGCTGCAACGAACGTGACCGCGCTTACCGACCCATACGTCGCCGCCACTGCCGCCGCATCGCTGACGCTCATCTTCCGCTTCAGCACAAAGAACGTGTAGATCGGTATCAAAGATGCGATCACCACGCCGAGAATAAGCGACAGCAGTATCTCGGTGGTAAATCCACCATGCGACAATTCCTGTCCGCCTTTGAAACCGATGGCAAAGAGCAAATAAAGCGATATAAACTTAACCGTCGTCGGCGGTATCTCAAGATCGCTTTTGACCAATGTCGCGACGATCCCCATGACAAAGAACAGCAGGGTAGGATTCGTCAGGTTCGATATAAGGATCCCTGTATCCATCTGTACTTATCCGGCTCGCACCGCCGCGATCGCCTGAATCTCGATCTTCGTCCCGAAGTGCAGGTCCTTTACCGGCACTATTGCCCTTGCCGGACGATGATCGCCCATCACCTCAGCATATTTCCTATTCACCTCGTCCCACAGTTCCATATCCGAAACATATATCGTCATCTGCAAAACATGCTTCAGATCGCTGCCACCCGCCTTCAACACCGCCTCGACATTCCTTAGCGCGAGTTCCGTCTGCTCTCCGATATCACCCGTAAACGGCTCGCGCGTGTCGAGCGTCATCGGCAACTGGCCCGATACAAATATCAAACCGCCGTGCTCAACGCCCGGCGAATAATGCCCCTTCGGCTGCGGTTGATCTGGTGGTTGGATCTTATTCATTTTGATTCTTTCTTCTCAACGATTCGAATCTTTCGTTCATGAACCATATCGCCGGTATCAAGCTCAACCTTTCGCTCCTCACCCTCAGCGAAATAATATGGAGTCCATTTTGAGATTAGCAACTCACCCTCAGGCGACCATCCCTCGGCAATGTAACCGTCGGGAAGTTCAAACTTCGCGAGGTTAAGTTCTCGAAAGGATTCGGGCGTTATAGCCCACCATACCCTGCTGTACCCAAATGCCCCCGTGTCATATTGATAGACAATGATCCGACTTTTTCCATCGGGTGCCACTTCATTACCAAGCAGAATAAAGTGTTCGTCAGTGGCCCTTCGTTCCGCTTCCTTGTCGAAAAGACTTAACAGGCACCCAGAACCAAGCACAGACAAGCTGAGGGTCAGTGTCAGCCCAACAGCTAATGCCAAAACGCGAAGCGGCGTCATCCAACACTTCCTTCCAATTTCAACCCCAACAATTTCGTCGCCTCTACCGCGTACTCCATCGGCAATTCGCGGAAGACTTCCTTGCAGAATCCGTTGATGATGAGCGAGACAGCGTCTTCTTGCGAGATGCCGCGTTGCTGCAGGTAAAAAAGCTGATCTTCGCTTATCTTCGAGGTTGTCGCTTCGTGCTCGACCTTGGCAGTGTTGTTCATTACCTCGATGTAGGGGAACGTATTCGCCTCCGATTTGCCGCCGATGAGCATCGAATCGCACTGCGTGTAGTTACGCGCGCCCGAAGCTTTCGGCATGATCTTCACCAGGCCGCGGTACGAATTGTTCGACCGACCCGCCGAAATGCCTTTCGAAATGATCGTCGACTTGGTGTTCTTGCCCAGGTGGATCATCTTCGTTCCCGTGTCTGCGATCTGGGCGTTGTTCGTCAAAGCGACCGAATAAAATTCGCCGATCGAATTATCGCCCTGCAGGATAACGCTCGGATATTTCCAGGTGATCGCCGAGCCGGTCTCGACCTGCGTCCACGAGATCTTCGAATTCACACCACGGCACGCACCACGTTTGGTGACAAAGTTATAAATGCCGCCCTTGCCCGTTTCATCGCCCGCATACCAGTTCTGCACGGTCGAATATTTGATCTCTGCATCGTCCAAAGCAACCAGTTCGACCACCGCGGCATGAAGCTGGTTTGTATCGAACTGCGGCGCCGTACAGCCTTCGTTATACGCAACATATCCGCCTTCTTCCGCGACTATCAGCGTGCGCTCGAACTGCCCCGATTCCTGAGTGTTGATGCGGAAATAGGTCGACAATTCCATCGGGCACCGGACGCCTTTTGGAATAAAGACGAACGAGCCGTCCGAGAACACTGCGGAGTTCAATGCCGCGTAATAGTTATCACCGACCGGCACGACCGAACCGAGATATTTCTGGATCAATTCGGGATAATCCGCTACCGCCTCGGTGAACGAACAGAAGATCACACCTGCCTCGAGCAGCTTTTTCTTGAATGTCGTCGCGACCGAGACCGAATCAAAGACGGCGTCGACCGCCACATTAGCCAGCATCTTCTGCTCAGACAGCGGTATGCCAAGCTTCTCGAAAGTCTTGATCAGTTCCGGATCGACCTCGTCCATCGACGCCTTCGTCGGCTTCTGCCTTGGCGCCGAATAATACGAGATGTTCTGAAAGTCGATGTCAGGGTAGGCGAAATTGGCCCAATGATCGGGCTTTTCCATCGTCAGCCACTTTCTGAACGCTTTGAGCCGAAATTCGAGCAGCCATTCCGGCTCGTTCTTTTTCGACGAGATCAAACGCACCGTTTCTTCCGAAAGCCCTTTTGCGATGGTGTCGGTCTCGATATCGGTAACGAAACCGTACTTATATTCGCGATTTGTGAGTAATTCTGCTGCTGTCGACATCGTGTTCTCCGCGGTCTCCGAGTTCAAATTCTTTGCGGTTCGATCGTCCGATGAATTCCTTGTATCTGATGGAACATAGCATCGACCGATTCTTCATTTCCGACCAGTTGGGCAAGCGTTATCCGCGAAAGTGCATTTTCTACGATCTCGTGCAGACCAACGATCACGGGCCTGATGCCGCAGTCGCCGGTGTGAACGCATTTATCCATTACGCCCGTGTAGCTCTCGCAATGTGCGGCCAGAACGTCCTCGTCAAGCACCTTTATGATCTCGTTGAGATAGATATCGCTCGCCGGACGGGCAAGAAAATAACCGCCTTTGGTGCCGCGCGTCGAATTCACGAACCCGGCCTTATTAAGCAGCCACATCAGCTTACCTGCATTCGCCGACGAGATGCCTTCGAGTTCTGCGATCTGCGGGAGCGTCAGGCTTTCGCCCTCGCTCAAATTTGCAAGCTGGACGAGGCACCGCAATCCGTATTCTTCCTGTGCTGAAATTTTCATAAGCTATTCAACTGTATAGGGCCTGGCATTCTCAGATAGGCTGATTATCTCAAATCATTACTTTTTGGTCAAGATTGAAGGCCATTGGAGAACGGAACCATGAAGGCCCATGAAAGACAAGAGATCGAACCACCTGTTTATCGGAAACTCGGCCGATTGACCCTCATCCTTATTGGGCGTTCCATCTTTTCCGGATCTTTACCGCTCGTTCAATAATATCGGCGTTTTCGAGGATCTTGAGATGCAGGTCGTTATCGAGCCCCGGATTATCGGCGAGAAATTTATTCACTACCGCCAACGCCTCCTCGCTTCGCTGGCCGCCGATAAACGCACCGAGCCAGCCGTTGACGAAGAATATCTTGCGGTTGCGTTTGTGGTTAGGCAGCTCTTGCAAGGCCTTTTGAAGATACGGCAACGTCAGCTCCGAGTGCCGTATCGAGTTCCACGGCCCAAACGCCGCCTCTATCCAGCTCTCTGAAATTTCTTTGTTCTCGGTGAAGTCCTTCCAGTATTTTGCCTTGTTCTCCGCCGTTGCGATGCCCGCCCTCGCGGCATAGGCATATCGCTTTGCATCGTCGCTCGTCTCCGTCTTCTCAAGCTCCGCCAATAGTTTCGGCGCATCCGGATCGCCCAGGATCAACAGCCGCGCAACGATGTCGAACCGGTCCTTAGTGCGAAGTGTCAGTAGCCCGACCGTGAGGGTGGGCTCAACGCGGCCCGTGCTCAACGTTGAGCCGTTACTAACATGAGGGCTACCGACACCCGCCAACAGCTCCTTCAACACGCCCCGAGCCTTCTCACCCGCCGCGATATTCAAAAACGCCCGATAGTACGTGATCCGCTGCCCGAGCGTCTCCGAAGTCTTCATCCGCTCGATCAGCAGGTCCTCGACGCGTGTCCGTAGCCCGACACCCGGGGTCCCCGCCGGAGCATCTCCGCGTGGGGTGGAGGCCGTGAGCGAGGGCTCAACGCGGCCCGTGCTCGATCTTGAGCCCTTACTAACGTGCGGGCTACGGACACCGTCGCCGTCTTCGATGTAGTAATTCATCGCCGTCCCGATGCGGTTCAGCAGCAACGCGGTCGTCGATTCGTCGTCAATTGCAGAAGCCCGTGCGTCAGTAAGGGCGTTACTTCCGGCTTGAGCGTTACGCCCTTGCTCACGCGCGGGCTTCTGCAAAACCCGCACCACCAGCTCCACGTATTCCCGCGGATCAAGCTCGCCTTCGCGAACGCTGTCCCACAGCGCTCCCCACATCATCGACCGCAGGAACGGGTCCTTTTCGTTCTGGATGTTCTTCAGGACATACTCGCGGCTCTTCTCGTCGAGGAGGAAAATGCCGTAGCCGTAGTCTTTATAGTTTGGAAAGACGACTGATGGGGGCTCAAAGGTCAAGTCACAACTTGATGTTTCGTTATCTCCGCTAAACAACTCGTCTTCGGTCCAACGGAACCCTGACGGAAAGCTGATGAAAACTTGGAATCGTTCCTCCACCGGTTCGCGACCCTTTTGAGCTGTTGCGCGGAGGCGGTAACTGAAACAACCTGCTCCTTTGACGTCTGATAATCTAATGAGTTGAACCCCTGGCTGCGTAACCCACTGCTTCGCCCACGTTTTCAGATCCTGTTTACTTGCGCTTTCAAACTCTGATACCAAATCTTCCCAACCCGCATTCCCAAACTCATGCTTCTTCAAAAACGCACGGACGGCGGTTTGGAACTTGTTTTCACCGAGATAAAACTCCGCCTGGCGGAGGAACGCGGGGGCTTTGTTGTAGACGATGTTGCCGTAGGCAGATTTGGCGGCGGAGAGGTTTGGTATCTCCTGATAGATGGCCGTCGTGCCTTTGGTGGAATCGGTCTGGTAAGCGGCCTGTTTGACGCGTTCGTAGAAGACCTTCCACGCCAGCATATCGGGCATGATCTTCTCCATCGCCTTGTACGCCGTAAACGTCGCAAAGCCTTCCTTTAGCCAAAGGTCGTCGAACCACCGCATCGTCACCGTGTCCCCGAACCACTGGTGTGCCGCCTCGTGAAAGATCAGCAAAGCCCGCGAAATATGGTCGTTCCGCGTCGGCTCCTGCGGAAAGATGATCGCCGATTCCCGCAAAAAAGTAGCTCCCGCATGCTCCATCCCGCCAAACGGAAACTCCGGTATCAAAACCAGATCGTACTTTGGAAACGGGAACTTGTAATCGAAATACTCCTCGAAATATCTCACCGCCTCGCGGTTGAGACGAAAGACTTCAGCGGCGTGCGGCTTGAACTTGGCCGCTTGCGACTTGCGGACGTAGATGCTGGTCTCCGGTGTCTGTAGCCCGACCGTGAGGGAGGGCTCAACGTTGTCGTTGCGCGACGTTGAGCCCTTACTAACGTGCGGGCTACTGACACCCGATGCGGAAACCCGACCTGTAGGGAGGGTGTTCTTGTTGGCTGGCGAAGAGACACCCTCGCTACGGCTCGGGTTTCCGCCTGTGACCTTTTCGAACGGTCCGGCCGCGAAAGCGAAGACGTAGGTGCTGATGGGTTTGGTTTCCGCAAAGACGTCGGTCCAAGTTGGATTACTGACCTTATTGTGCGGATGGCGCGCTAAGTCCTTGAGATGTGTATTTCGTTCATCGGCCAGCAGCGAATTACTAATAACATTCCAAGCCGCCGGTGATGTAATCGACAGGCTAAACTTCGCCTTCAAATCCGGCTGATCGAACACCGGGAACGCCGTGCTCGCGTCGCTTGGGACAAAGAGCGAGTAGATATACTCCGACCCGTCCTCTTTATCCACATACCGCGTGATCGCCGACCCGCTGGTCAATATCGGCGAGGTGAAATCCAGCTTGATCACGTTCTCGCCCACAACCACGCCGTCGCGGAAGATGAGGTGCTCGTTTTCTTCGGAGTACGACATGTCGGTACCACCTACGGTAGCGGGCGGCGAGGACGTAATTGTCACAGGCCGACCGTTAACGGAAACATTCGAGATCGTCGACTTTTCTTCGTGACCTTTTATCTTGCGCCAGTCGAGAACAATATGGGGCACACTCCCTACCGGTCGTGTTTCCGCCTGTGCGGTTCCGCCACCAGATACCGCAGGTGGTACTGACTCCTTCACTCCCCAACTCCCTTTCTCCGCCACTCGCACCCGCACTTCCATCGTCCCTTTCAGCACCGGCGACATCTTTTCGAGCGTCAAGTTCAGCTTGTAGCGGACGTCGCTGTAGCGCTCGGCCCGCCATTTCGCGAGCGTAAGCGAAACTCCGGGCTCGATCGGTGGGGCGTCAGGCGTCGCAAGCGGCTGAGCCATCGAAGGCTGAGCAAATGCCGAAATGTATGCCGTCAACAAAACGGCCGGCAGGAGCATCTTTTTCAAATTGTGTTTGGCCATATAGCTAATATATGATGCCGAAAAAAATGAAAAGTCGTCTTCTGCAATAGAATAATCCGCCTTTATCAACATGAAAAGGAGTGTTCAAAAAGATGAGTGCTTACGAACAATGGAACAAGTTGAACCCGAGCGAGAAACTCGCGATCGCTCAATATCCCGCTCTCGGAACCGCCGTACCCGTCGCAAAAGACAAGGCGTTTGCTGAAACCGTAAAACGGTTCGGCCATCAGGGACGTAATGATAATTCGGACGCCTTCAGGCATTGTTATTGGTCAGCTTTGCTGACCCGTGACGTTGGGTTTCTCGCGGCGTATGCATTCACAACGGCTCACGAGGATGTCCCCTCAAATCCACCTGCTGAAAAAGAGATGGACCTTCATAATAATATGCAGGGAATGGTCATCGGCATCAGGCATAAGGGAAGCAGCGATGACCAGATCTTGTCGGACGCATGCTTTTCGGCGCTGGCAGCGGGAAAGCTCAAGGTGATCAGTCCTTAGCTACGAAGGCAAAAGAACAAGGTTCATTTCATTCGGATAACGCCATGCTTGACTGATGGAGTTGGCTCAAGCGTATCGATCCGAAAGTTCGCTGCGGTGAACACAAGATCGGAAAGGCGGTTGCTAAAGCGAGAAGTTGAAATTAACGAATCCGGTCGCTCGTACAGGCTGGCCATCGCGCGTAAAGGGTTTGAACCGCCATTTCTTTATCGCGTCGCGGGCCGCCGGCTGCAGCAGTGTCGGGCCGCTCGCCTTATTGACCTCGGCGACCTCGCCATTCTCATCAACTTCGATCTCGAGGCGAACGACACCGGTCGCACGCATCTGGCGGGCCGTCGCAGGGTATGTCGGCGGCTGCTGTTTTGTGGCGTAATTGATCAGCGACCCGACCTCGACCGGGCCCGAAGACACGGCCGCCGCCGGCTTTTCAGCTTCCTCATCCTTGGTATCGTTTGCTTTCGTCCCGCCGCCGACCACCAGCACCGGGCGCTGCTGAACAGGCTTGTTATCTGCGGGTTTTGACTCCGGGACTTCGGGCGTGTCGAGCGATGCGACCGAGGTATCGGACGGGACCGAGGTCTCTTTGGTCGCCGCGATCGTCAGGGGTTTTGAATTTTCGGCGATGGTGTTCGTGACCGCGGTCTCGGTCACGGCATTGAGGATAACGCTCTGCGAACTCGCCATCTGTTCGCGCGAATCGGCGATCTCGTCGCGCCAACGGCGCGCATCATATTCGTCGCGGCCTAAAGCACTGCGTGCGGTAACGGCTTCTTCGAGCAAGGGTATCGCGACGGCGATCTTCTCTTTGTCTTTGGCGATCTCTTTTGCCTGTGATACGACCATCTCGAGCGTTGATCGCATCTGCTCGATGTCCGTCACGGCTTCAAGCGGCAGATTGCGTTCGGATACGGCCAACCCGAGCCCGCGATAACGGTCGGTCTGATTTCGCGCACCCTTGACGACCTGTCCAGCGACCGATGGATAAAGCACAGACGAATTTGAGTTGTTTGCCTTGTAGGAACGGAATGCTTCGGTCAGAAGCTCCTGTGCCCGCTTGTAATTGCCTTGTTCGAGAAAACTGTTCATCAGCAATACGGCTGCCACGGCGTTTACCGATGGGTCGGCCGATTCGCGGCGGATACTCTCGAGTTCGTAGACCGCGGCCGGATAATTGCGCACCGCGATAAAGGCCTTTGCCTTCGAGATCCGCTCATGCATTATCTCGCCTGCGGTCGGTGTTTTAACAGGTGTCTGCGTTTGGGCCTCGGGCGATCTGGCCGGCTGAGGTTGGGTCGGCTGCGAATTCTGAGCGTAAGCCGATGATATGAAAACGAAAATTAATGAGACTATCGAAGTGTATGACTTGCTGACTTTTAGCGGCATTTCAGTCCTCCTTTCCGACTTAAATTCTCCGTAAAGGCCAAGCGAACTCCTCGGGGTAAGGCTCACTCTTTATGACCCGTGCGTCACATACCGCCGTTCGGAAAATTATCAAAAAGGGCTTCTGTTAAAGCCCGCAACTCAATTCTTCAAACTTTCGATGATTTTATTGCGGTATGTGATTGCTTCCTGTTTTATAGCATTTTCGTTCAAAGTGAGCAACCGCCGGTTTTGCATGACGATCCGTCCGTTGATGATCACCGAACTCACATCCGAGGCCTTGGTCGCATAGACAAGATGCGAATAAACGTTAAAGAACGGTGTCTGATGAAGGCCGCTGAAATCTACGATCGCAATATCGGCCCGCTTTCCGGCCTCGAGCGAACCGATCAAATCGCCAAGGTGTAGCGCACGTGCTCCGCCGATCGTCGCCATCGTAAATGCCTGTTCGGCGGTCAGGACCTTCGGATCGCCCAGATGCAGTTTATGCAGTTTTGCCGCGGTGTCCATCTCTTCCCAAAGGCTAAGGTCGTTGTTTGACGCCGGGCCGTCGGTGCCAAGCCCGACCGACAGACCTTTTTGCAGCATCAGCGGGACGGGTGCGACGCCGGCCGCGAGCTTCATGTTCGATTGTGGGTTGTGCGCGATGCCGACGTTATATCGCTTCAAAATATCCAGCTCTGCTGCGTTTGCCTGGATTACATGCGCAGCGATCGTTCGGTCGTTAAAGAACGCGATCTTCTGCATGAATTCGATCGGCCGCATCCCTTCGTGCTTCTGCTGGATGAACTCGGTTTCTGTATTCGCCTCGGCTAGGTGTATGACAAGCGGCGCCCTTAGCCTGTCGGACATCGCGCGGGCCTGGGTCAGATTGTCTTCGCTAACGGTGTATGGAGCATGCGGGGCGATCGCCGGAACGATCAAAGGGTCGCCCTGCCATCGCTTTATGAATCTCTCGGTGTATTCCAGGCCCTCGGCGAAAGTCTTGTTGTCGGGTGCCGGAAAATCGAGCACCGTTTCACCGAGCACGCCGCGCATACCGGCCTTTTTCGTCTCTTCGGCGATCGCGTCCTCGAAATAGTACATGTCGCAGAACGTCGTCGTGCCGCCGCGGATCATCTCGGCAAGGCCGAGCCGCGTTCCTGCCCGAACGAATGCCTCGTTGACGTTCTTTGCCTCCGCCGGAAAGATGAACTTGGTCAGCCATTCCTGCAGGTCCATATCATCCGCAATGCCGCGGAAGAGCGTCATAGGTACATGCGTGTGCGTGTTGATCAGCCCCGGAATAATCACCTTTCCCGCAGCGTCGATCGTCCTCGCCAACCGCATCCTCGCCGGCATCGCCGACCGCTTCCCAACCCACACGATCTTCTCACCGCGCAGGACAACGGCGCCATTCTCGATCACGCGGCGGTCTTTGTCCATCGTTACGACAGTCCCGCCAACGATCGCAATATCGCCGGATCGAGCCTGGCCAAACGTCGGCACAATCGCCAATATCAGTAGCGAAAATAGGATTGCAGTGCTAACTAGTCTCTTCATTTCAAAAATTTCGAGTCGAATTCTTGTCGTTTTGCTCACTCCTCAACAAAATAGTCAGAGTCAATCCGTTTGATCTCGTATGCGTTTACTGTAGAAACGCCAACGTTGAAGTCAATCATGTACTCAGCGAGCTCTTCGCCATCGATTAGAATGATCTTGTTGTCTATCGCGGCAGCAAATTCACGAGCTTCCTTAGAAAAATCTGATGTCGTTATGAACACGCCCTTCCTCGCCCGTTTGCCTTGAAGTGCACCAGCAAATTTCTGTATCTCTGGGCGGCTCACGGTACCCTCCCACCGTTTGGCTTGAAGGTAAATGACGTCTAGTCCGAGTCGATCTTCCTTAATTATGCCGTCGATGCCCTCGTCGCCGCTCCTGCCGACCGCCTGACCCGCATCTTCACGCGTGCCGCCGTAACCCATCTTTACCAACAGTTCGACAACAAGACGTTCAAAGAATGAAGGAGTACACGACTTAACTTTTTCCAACACTTCAGAGGCAAGATTAGATCGGATGTTAATGTATGCATCATCCAACACCTCGTCAGGTGTTTTTGACTCAACTGGTTCAATTGGGGCACTAACAGTTCCTTCGGTCACTTCGGCGGCCCCTTTTCCATTTCTTTGACTTCGAAATGCCAAGTACTCCGGAAACTCCTCCAGAGTTTTCATGTCAATTCTAGGCATGTTCCTGCTGAGCAACTCGAGTCCGCGTTCGGTAATTCGAAATGTACCGCGGCCAGCAGCTTCGATCAGATGGGCTTTTTTGAAATAAGTAGATATCCAATGTACGCGATTGATAAGGCGAGTCTGTTTCCCGCTCGGCACCATCTCATTCCTCTCTTCTGAGGTAAGCTGATAGTGTTCCGACAACAAGTTAGCTATCTCCGAATACCCATGTTCCTGGCAATCTCCAAGGAAACCGAGAAACGGAAGCATCATCGTCTGGAAGTCGGGTACAGCCATATTTATTTAAGGAACTTCGAATCGAACGCACGCGGGAGCAGATCGCTCATCATGATGGTCTCGGTCTTGCCGTGGAGATTCGCGAGGATGACCGGCACATCGCCGCAGAATTCCCAGATGATCTGCCGGCAGACACCGCACGGCGGCGTCAACTCTTCGGTATCAACGACTACCGCGATCCGGCCGAATTTAGTTACGCCGCGGGATATGCCTTTCCAGATGGCAACGCGTTCGGCGCAGACCGTTAATCCGTAGCTCGCCGATTCGACGTTGCAGCCGGTATAGATCGCGCCGTCCTCGGTCTCTACCGCGGCACCGACCTTGAAATTCGAGTATGGAGCATATGCCCTTTTGCGAACGTCCGCGGCGGCATCGATCAATTCTTTCTCGGTATGTTTCATCTACTGAGTTACGGCAGCCTTCTCTTCTTTAAGCCTCTCGCGAACAAGTCCGCAAAGAACCTCGACCGTGATCCCGGGCTGCGCCGCTTCGGGTATGATGATGTCCGCATGCCGCTTGGATGGCTCAACAAACTCGAAATGCATCGGACGTATCGTTCGTTCGTATTGCTCAAGGGTCCGTTCAAACGTGCGGCCGCGTTCGTTTATGTCGCGCCGAAGGCGGCGGATCAATCGTACATCATCCGGTGTGTCGACAAATACACGCAGGTCGAGCAGGTCGAGCACACGCGATTCGGCAAAGATCAATATTCCCTCGACGATGACCACCGGTTTTGGCTCGATCGTTATGATCTTGTCGCTTCGCGTGTGCGTGACAAAATCGTAAAGCGGCATTTCGACCGTCAATCCCTGTTTGAGCCTGATCAGGTGATTGACCAGCATGTCGCTGTCGATCGAATCAGGATGATCAAAATTCGCCTGATGCCGCTCGTCGAGCGGCATATCAGCGAGGTTCCGATAATACGAATCCTGTTCGACCAGGACGACATTCGTTTTCCCGACAGCGTCAACGATCGACCGCGCTATGGTCGTTTTTCCAGAACCTGTTCCACCGCAAATGCCAATGATCATATTCTCGCGACGATCCGTCGAAGCAGTTCTCTGAATATCTCGGCTACTTTTGCGCCGGTTTCCATTACTTCCTGATGATTGATGCTTTCGCCCGTCATGCCGGCCGCAAAATTCGTGATGCACGAGATACCGAGAACCCTCGTTCCCTGATGACGCGCCGCGATCGCCTCGGGCACGGTCGACATTCCGACCGCATTCGCCCCGAGCTGACGGTACATCCTCACCTCGGAAGGCGTTTCGTATGTCGGGCCCGAAAGTGCGCAGTAAACGCCGCGATGTAGAAAATCGATCTTTGCTTCGTCGATGCCTTTCTCGAACCGTTCGTGTGCTATGGCATTTGCCTGTTCGTCCGCGATCTTTTGCAGCTCCCGGTCATAAACTTCGGTCATATCCGGAAACCGGGGTCCGAACCGCGTATCATTCTTGCCCCGCAACGGGTTGACGCCCATACAGTTAAGGTGGTCGGTTATCAGCATGAGGCTGCCTGGGCGAAACTCGGATTCAAGGCTGCCGGCGGCGTTCGTGAGGATCACGGTCTCGATACCGGCCCGGCCGAACGCGCGCATCGGAAACATCACTTGTTCCATCGAATAGCCTTCGTAATAATGGAAACGGCCCTGCTGGACCGCGACCGGGATCCCCTCGGCTTCACCAAGCACCAACTGGCCGGCATGCCCTTCGACGGTCGAGACCGCGAAATGCGGGATCTCGGAATAGGGAATGTGAACCGCATTCACGAGGTCATCAGCAAACGCCCCGAGCCCGCTGCCCAAAACTATGGCGACCTTCGGTTCCCCCGAGTATTTCGATCTGATGAATTCTGCGGCTTCTGTTGCCTGATCGTAGTTCATTCCGGATCTGACCTTGCCTTTGATCAATTTTCTTTGCGGTACGGCACACCGAGAGCCTTAGGAGCACGCGACAAACCAATAAAGCCTGCGAGCACGATGATCGTCAGAACGTAAGGGATCATCTCGATGAACTGCACGGGTATGCTCTCGCCCGACGGCAGCTTAAAGGCCCCCTGGATCTGAATGGTCAAAGCCTCCATGAATCCAAAAAACAGGCAGGTCAGCAAGACAGGCACCGGCCTCCATTTTGCAAGGATCAAAGCCGCTAGAGCTATGAACCCGCGCCCGGCTGTCATCGACTTTGTGAAAAGCGACGATTGCCCGGTTGAAAGATACGCTCCGCCGGCAGCTGCAAGTATTCCCGAGATAATGACCGCCGTGTACCGAAGCCTTGTCACCGATACACCCGCGGCGTCCGCGGCAGCAGGATTTTCGCCGGTTCCTCGAAGACGGAGCCCGAACGGCGTTCGATACAATACGTACCAGCAGATCGGCACGAGAGCAAAAGCAAGTATCGAGGCTATCGAAATGCTGTTGAAGTAGTTAGGCAGCTGATCGGCTTTATCGATCTGCGGTGTCGAGCCTGTCGAATCGTAAATGACGCCGCTTATCAAAGCCGGCAATCCGATCATAAGAAAGTTGATCGCCATCCCCGCAACGACCTGATCGGCCTCAAACTTGATACAGGCAACTGCGTACAATGCCGCAAGCAAACCGCCTGATACGATACCGGTCAAAAATCCAAGATAGGGATTGCCTGTCTGGAATGTGACCACGGCCGCCGTGAATGCACCAGCCAGCATCAAACCCTCGAGCGCAATGTTAATTACCCCCGATCGCTCTGAAAAAAGACCGCCGAGAGCCGCAAAGATCAAAGGCGTTGCCGAACGTATCGCAGCGAAGATGAGTGCGAAAGTAAAGATCTCGCTCATGCCTTTGCTTTTCCTCCCTTGCCTTTGGAATAAATCTGCAGGCATGCGACAAAAAGGATTATGATCGCCTGCAGGACCCAGCCGAGATCTTTCGAGACCTTTTGTGTGAATGCATCCACAAAGATCTCACCGCGCAGAAGAACTCCGAAAAATATCGCCGCGATAAATACCCCAAGCGGATGATTGCGGCCGAGCAGAGCGACCGCTATCCCGAGAAATCCCCAGTCGGCGGAAAAGCCGACCTCGAAATGGTGACGCGTTCCCATCACCTCGCCGATCGCTACCATCCCCGCCAGCATACCCGAGATCGTCATCGCAACCACGATCTGTTTTTTCGGCGAGATCCCACCGTACTCGGCAGCCGACGGGTTTTCGCCGACGGCTCGTAGCTCGTAGCCCCATTTTGTCTTCCAGAGAAAGACGTAAACCGCGATGCACATCAAAATGCCGATCAGGAATGCAACGTTCAGCGGCACATCCGGCGGTATGAATGTTAGGAATTGATTTAGCCGCGGGATCTCGGCGGCCGCGCCGATCTCGGCCGTTCGCTGTATCGGGTCACCCGGGATCTTATAGTAATACTGTGTGAAATAACCGACGAGGGCGATCGCGATGAAGTTGAGCATGATCGTGTTGATCACCTCATGCGCGCCGAACTTTGCCTTCAAGACGCCCGGTATCGCGCCCCAAAAGCCCCCGACAACGATCGCCGCCGCGATACACATCGGAACCAGTAGGAGAGACGGCAGACTTGCCCATGACCAATTTTCCTCTTTACCAAAAATATTTACGACCGTTCCGCCAAACTTGATGCCGACCCAGGCGGCGGCAAATGCCGCTACATATAGCTGTCCCTCGGCTCCGATATTAAGCAGTCCGCACCGGAAGGCGACAGCGACGGCAAGTCCGGTAAAGATCAATGGCGTGGCGTAATGCAGCGTCCAACCGATGTCCTTTATCGATCCGAACGAACTCGTGATCAGCCAGCTATAAGCGTCGATCGGATCATCGCCCAGTATCAATATGATGACACCGCCGACGATGAACGCCGCAGCAACAGCGATCAACGGCCACAGAATTTCACGGAAGATCTTCATTGGTCAGCCTTGCGCCGCAAGCCTCGGACCGTCGGGTCTCGGCTTGTATCTCATTGGAACTTATGAGGAACGACGATTAAATATACCCGACAATCGGCTGAAGTGTCATCCCAAAAACCAACAAAATCCGTTATGCGCGATTAAATTTGGTCACTCGCTAATTTTAACTTGACAATATATGACTCAAGTTTTATTATCCTATCAGACTAACTATTTAGTCATTGAACTCAATCAACTAGTACTTTTTTGGAGGATATGACCATGAACGTTGTTAAATATGACCCTTTTCGTGAGCTACGCGGCTTGCATGACGAGATGAATCGGCTTTTTACGGGTGTTGTCCCAGCTGGTCTGAATCGTGATGAGTTCATTCGAGGCGCCTGGAGCCCGAGCGTAGATATCTTTGAAGACGATTCGAAACTGATCGTCGAAGCTGAACTCCCGGGCATGAAGCGTGATGATTTCGAGCTTACTGTGGAAAACAACGTGCTGACGCTCAAAGGTGAGAGGAAGTTCGAGAAGAAGACCGAGGGCGACAATTATCATCGCATCGAGCGTTCTTACGGATCGTTCACCCGCCAGTTCACTCTGCCGCAAACGGTTACAGCAGACGGAGCGACGGCTGATTTTGAGAACGGCATTTTGCGGATCGCATTGCCTAAGCGTGAGGAGACCAAGGCTCGCAAGATCGAGATCTCAGGCTCAGGCACCGAAGCTAAGGCCATTGAGACCGAGGCCAAGACCTCGACGGCCGGCGCCTAGTTTGCTCGTTGAGATGAGGACGCAGAGCTACTGAGCGATGCTCAGCTTATGACTCTGCGTCCTTTCGTTTGTGCGTTAAGATAAATATATGAGATTCGACAAATTCACCATTCGAGGTCAGGAAGCTGTTCAAGAAGCGATCGCGGCAGCGGAAAAGAACCAAAATCAACAGGTTGAGCCCGAACATATTTTGCTCGCAATGCTCGAACAGAAGGAAGGTGTCGTGCGTCCGATATTCGGTAAGATCGGAGCCAACGCCGGACCGATCGTCAGTGAGCTCCAGTCCGCGATCGAGAAGTTTCCAAAGGTTTCCGGCGGACAACAGTTCTTTAGTTCGCGAACCAACACGCTCTTTCAGTCGGTCCAGAAAGAAGCGGAAAAAATGCAGGACGAATACGTTTCGACCGAGCATCTTCTTCTCGCAATAGCTGATGAAAAAGAAGGTGACGCCGGACGGATCCTTCGCTCGAATGGCATAAACCGCGACGACCTTGAAAAGGTGATCACCGAAATGCGCGGCGGTTCGCATATCACGGAGCAGAATGCCGAGGAGAATTTTCAGGCCTTGGAGAAATATGCGCTTGATCTGACCGATCGTGCCCGCAAAGGAAAGCTCGATCCCGTAATAGGTCGGGACGATGAGATTCGGCGAACGATACAGATACTCTCGCGACGGACCAAAAACAACCCGGTTCTGATCGGCGAACCGGGCGTCGGTAAGACCGCAATTGTCGAAGGCCTTGCACAGCGCATCGTTTCGGGCGACGTTCCCGAGACCTTGAAGAACAAGAGGCTGGTATCGCTCGACCTTGGGGCGATGCTCGCCGGCGCAAAATATCGGGGTGAATTTGAGGACAGGCTCAAAGCAGTTTTGAAAGAGGTCGAAAAGGCAGAGGGGCAGATCATCCTGTTCATTGACGAACTGCACACCCTCGTAGGTGCGGGCGCATCTGAAGGCGCTATTGATGCATCAAATATGCTCAAGCCCGCGTTGGCCCGCGGCACGCTTCGGGCGGTCGGTGCGACGACACTCAACGAGTATCAAAAGTATATAGAAAAGGACAAGGCTCTCGAGCGTCGTTTTCAGCAGGTTTACGTCGGCGAACCGAATGTCGAAGACACAATAGCTATACTTCGCGGATTGAAGGAGAGATATGAGGTTCACCACGGCGTTCGCATCAAGGACTCGGCGATAGTTGCTGCTGCGACATTATCGAATCGCTACATCACCGACCGATTCCTGCCGGACAAGGCGATCGACCTTATTGACGAGGCTGCGTCGCGGCTTCGTATCGAGATCGATTCCTTACCACAGGAGATCGACGTCCTCGAACGCGAGATCCTGCAGCTCGAGATCGAGCGACAGGCACTTTCACGCGAGACCGACGAAAAATCAAAGGAGCGCCTTGCCGACATCGAGAAACGGATCGCCGATCTGAAGGAAAAATCGTCGGCGATGAAAGCGAAGTGGCAATCCGAAAAAGAAGAGATCGAGAAGATGCGGACGGGTAAAGAGCAGCTTGAACAGGCAAAGCTCGAACTTGAACAAGCCCGTCAAGCCGGCGATCTGACCAAAGCGGCAGAACTGCAGTACGGCCGCATACCGGAGCTTGAAAAGCAGTTGAAGACTGAGCAAGATCGTCTCGAAGACCTGCAGAAAGAAGGTGTTTTCCTCAAAGAAGAGGTCGATGAGGAAGACGTCGCCCAGGTGGTCGCCAAATGGACCGGAGTTCCGGTGACAAAGATGCTCGAGGGCGAGATGCAGAAGCTCGTTTCCATGGAAGACAACCTGCGCAAGCGGGTGATCGGCCAGGACGAGGCATTGAACGCGGTCGCGAATGCTGTCCGGCGTGCTCGAGCCGGATTGCAGGACCCGAACCGTCCGGTCGGATCTTTCATCTTTCTCGGGCCAACAGGCGTTGGAAAGACCGAAACGGCCCGAGCCCTGGCAGAGTTTTTATTTGACGACGAACGGGCAATGGTAAGGCTCGATATGTCGGAATACATGGAAAAGCACGCCGTCGCACGAATGATCGGCGCGCCTCCCGGCTATGTCGGTTACGAAGAAGGCGGACAGTTGACCGAAGCGGTGCGGCGAAGACCTTATTCCGTCGTCCTTTTCGACGAGATCGAAAAGGCGCATCCTGACGTATTCAACGTGCTTCTCCAGATACTTGATGACGGCCGTCTGACCGACAGCAAGGGCCGCGTCGTTGATTTCAAAAATACAGTTCTGATCATGACGTCGAACCTTGGTTCGCGCGAGATCCAAGCCTCCGCGGAAAATCCGTTGGCTGATCGCGATATCAAAAACGATGTCCTGCGAGTATTGCGCGACCATTTCAAACCCGAATTTCTTAATCGTATCGATGACATCGTCGTGTTCACGCAGCTGTCGCGAGAACAGATCGCTACGATCATCGATGTTCAGCTCGAGAAGCTTCGGGCAAACCTTGCTGAGCGCAGCATTGTGATAGAACTCGACGATACAGCGAGAGATCTGTTGGTCGAGCAGGGCTACGATCCGGTCTACGGGGCGCGCCCCTTAAAGCGTGCGATCCAATCGCTGATACAGAATCCGTTAGCGGTGAAGTTACTGAACGGTGAGATCGGTGCCGGACAGACCGTGCGAGTTTCAGCCGAAAGCGGTGAGATGAAGTTCGAATCGGTTTCGAGCGAACGGAAGGCAGTAAGCAGTTGAGCTCTCTGAGTGCGGGCTGTGGGCTGCCGATCGGTCGTGTTAGCGAATTATCCGTTCGCCTACGAGCCGTCCTCACCAGGTCGCGTGTCGAGATCTGTGTGCTTTCAATAAAGCGGCCGAAGGAATAGAATTTAGTTCGATGTTAAAGCGAAAGAAAATGAGTGAAACAGACCACCTCATCGAAGACCACAAAGATACTGAGGAGATCAAGATCCCGGTGAATGACAAACGCCGGTTCAACGATCTGGGCGAGCGAGTTGCGGAAGATCCGAAACCGGTCAACGCAGAGCCGGTTCGTTCACAAAAAGAGGTTGAATTGGAGACCAGGCTCAAGGCAGAGGTCGAACGCCGCGAAGCCGCCGAAGCGAAGCTTGTGGGTGTCCAGGCCAAGTTTGACGAGGCGAAGAGCGGGCTTGAGAAAGAAACGGCTGAAATGCGGGCCCGTCTGATGAAGACGCTGGAAGATAGAGCGAGTCAAAGTAAGTTCAACTTTCTGGTCACACTTCTTCCGGTTCTCGACAACCTAAATCTCGCGGTCGCCGCGAGCGAGGCCGATCCGTCGCTCGACAATCTGCGCGAAGGTGTTCGCGGTACTGCGCGTTCATTCGAGCATGCATTGGCCAGCGTAGGCGTCGAACCAGTCCTTTCTACTGGGACATTGTTCGATCCTGAACTTCATGAGGCGGTAGATATGGTGGCGGTTGACGCTGAATTGGATGGGAAGGTCGTCAAAGAATACTCCAGAGGATATCGTTTTGGCGACCGGCTGCTTAGACCGGCGCGGGTTCAGGTCGGAAAAGCTATGTCGCAATCGGCCGTTGAATGATCAGCACTGTGGCGATTTCGCTTGTTTCGTAAACGATGACAAACCGAATTCGGCTCTGAGAGTTTCTTTCAGAGCCGTTTCCTTCATGAACGCCGGTTGAGTCGATCTAACGAGCGTGAATCCGTTTATCACCAAGATTCGTATGAGAATTTGTGCATATTTTCGGTCATCGGACACATCGAATCAGGGTGCAACATTATGCTTGTATCGAATCGGGATTGAGGTGATACAATAGAAGTCGGCTCGACCGTTTCGGACAAAGGATACCGAACAAGGCAGTACAAGATTTATGGCAGATATTGACGCTTATAAGGACAAATTCAGCGAAAGCGGCCGACGTGTTTTGGAAACCGCGCTCGACGCTTCAAGGAAGCACGATCAAAACTATGTTTCGATCGAGCATATCCTTCACGCAGTCGCCAACGAAGAGGACGAACTCTTTACGTCGACAATGCGGGATCTTGCTGTCGATCCGCGGTCGGTCAAACTGTTGATCGAAAAGCGAATGGAGACCGGGCGTCAGCACACGGGGAAAGGATTTCGCATTGCTCCGGAGACGACGGAGTTATTCAAGCGCGCGATGGACCGGGCCCGTTCGCAAGGCCGTCGTGTGATAGATGGCAGCGACATTTTCTATGTCCTTTCCAACGATGAACGCAGCATCTTGAACGATGTACTCCAAAACCTCGGGGTTCCGTCCGATGAGGTCGCTCAAACAGCCCGGACGCGAATTCGCAAGAGGGAAAAAGAGGAAGAGCGTGTCAGGCAGAAATACGAGCTTCCGAGTTTTCTCCGCCATTTCGGCGTATCGATGAACAAGCTTGCCAGGCAGGACAAGATACCGCCGACGATCGGCCGCGAGAAAGAGATATTGCAGATGATCGAGATCCTTTCGCACCGCGAAAGGTCGAATTCCCCGATGCTTGTTGGCGAACCCGGTGTCGGGAAAACCGCCGTTGTCGAAGGTCTCGCGCGGCTTATCGAGCTCGAACCTGAAAAGGTTCCGGCTCGGCTGCGTGATTCTCACATCGTCCAACTTCAGATGGGCGGCCTGGTCGCCGGAACAATGCTTCGCGGCATGTTCGAAGAGCGCATCAAGGGCATCATCGATGAAGTAAAAGAGAAGGACAACATAATCCTCTTCATTGACGAAGCCCATACCATCATCGGCGCAGGTGCGGCGATGGGAACAACCTCCGATGCGGCCAACATGTTCAAGTCGGCCCTGGCTCGTGGCGAGCTGCGGATCATCGGCGCGACGACGATAACCGAATACAAGGAATATATCGGTGAGGACGAGGCACTCTCGCGGCGTTTTAGGTTGGTCAAAGTGGATGAACCGACGATCGACGAGACGAAAGAGATACTATTGGGCCTGCGGCCGCGGTTAGAGAAAAACTATTCCGTCACGATCTCGGACGAGGCGATCAACACCGCGCTCGAGATGTCGCCGAAATATATCCGCAATCTTCACCTCCCGGACAAAGCGATCGGGTGGCTGGATACCGCCTCGGTGAAGGTCGAGATAAACGAACCTGAGAAACTGGTCGTCCGGCCCGAGCACATTATCGATGTGATCTCTCAGGAATCGCGCATTCCGAAGGACATGATCTACCGCGAGACCTCTGATCGGTTCTCGCAAATGGAGATGGACCTCGCAGGCCGCGTGATCGGGCAGAAAGAAGCTGTTAGATCGGTGGCCGAAAGGCTCAGGCTCAACAAAGGCCCGCTCAAGGACAACCATTATGCTCCGGACGGCGTTCTACTTTTCCTCGGCCCGACCGGTGTCGGAAAGACCGAACTTGCAAAGGCCGTTGCCGAATTCATGTTCGGCGATGAGAGCAAGATGGTCCGGATCGATATGTCGGAATACGGTGACGGGACGGTCGGTATCGAAAAGCTTATCGGTATGCCCCGCGGGATCGTTGGGTCTGAACGCGGCGGAATTTTGACCGAACAACTGCGTGACAATCCGTATACTGTCCTTTTGTTGGACGAAGTCGAGAAAGCCTCGCCCTACCTGATGAACATCTTCCTTCAGGCATTTGACGAAGGCTGGCTGACCGACGGCCGCGGCAAGAAGGTCTATTTGTCGGATGCGATCGTAATAATGACGTCCAACCTTGGATCTGAAAACTTCAAGAAGTACGAGAAACCTCTTGGCTTCGGCCAGAAAACTCTTGGCGATATGAAGCAGATCAAAGGCGACGTGATGAAAGCGGCCGAGACCCGGTTCACTCCCGAGTTTCGTAACCGCATCGATGAGATCATTGTTTTCTCGCCGCTGACAATGGACGAAGTTCGCGAGATAGCTCGCCTTTATCTTGCTAAAATGAGAAAGCAAATGGAGCGACAGGGAAAGGTTGTCGAGATCACCGAGCCGGCGATCGATATGTTGACCGAAAAAGGATTCAGCCCCGCCTATGGAGCTCGTTTCTTAAAGCGGCACATCGACCAAAAGGTAAAACTTCCGATCACAAACCAATGGAAGTCAGGGACTCGGTTCACTGTCGACGCAGAGGACGGCGAGATCACCGTCAGGCCGAACGAGGCACTCAGCCTGAACTAATAAGCGATCCTGGATCTGCCGATAACCTTTCAAGGCCAAGGCTTTGGTGCTAACATGCACCAAAGCCTTTCGAACATTAGAGTGAGAATATGAAAAGCACGATCTTTTTTTGCGGCGGCCGGGAAGCATCTATTTCGTTCTCACCTGTCTACATCGTTGGGCTGGCCGTTCTTTTCTTTTGTTCTGCCGCGTTTGGCCAGACCGATCCGCCAAAGCAGACACCGACTAGGCCCTCCGCGGTCAGTTCCGCATCGCCGCCAGGCCTGGGCCCGACAAAGCCTTACGAATTGATCGAGAAACCTCAGCCCGGCTATACCGAAACGGCTCGATACAACGGGGTTGAGGGCGTTGTGCGTCTAAAGGTAGAGTTTCTTGCCACTGGCGAGATAGGTGAGGTCATTCCGATGACCTATCTGCCGAATGGGCTGACCGAAAGGGCTGTTGCTGCAGCGAAAAAGATCAAATTCAAGCCGAAACTGATCAACGGCAAACCGGAAACCACGATCGTCGATGTCGACTATAATTTTAGTATCTTTTACGAGAACGATGATAAGGACGTTGCAACACCGGCGATGATCACAAGCATGCCGAAACCGGAGATCAAAGCAGCCGAATTGCCGGCTTCTGCCGCTCGCAGAATATCGGTCGTGTTATTCCTCGGTGCAGATCGTCGGGTATCGGTCTTTCGGTACGTTACTGAATTGCCGGATTCGATGAAACCGCGCGTCGTCGAAGCGGTAAAAAAGATCAGGTTCAGGCCGGCTGTTCACCGCAGCGGCAAAAGGACCAGTGTCACAAAAACGGTTGTTTATGAGTTTTAGCTGCCAGTCTGCCAAGCTCCGTGCGTTCGCTATCGGTCTGTTATTTATCGTGACTGTCATCCCAGTTACGGCTCAAGATCGCGAACGCGATGAAAAGGCCGACGCCGTTATTTCGAAGGCCGTATCGTTCCTCGGCGGCGATAAATACCTCAATGTCACGTCTCAGCTTGGTCGCGGACGGTTCAGCGTGATCCGCGATGGAGCGGTCATTTCGTTTCAGGCGTTTCACGATGTGATCGTTTTTCCGGATAAAGAGCGGACCGAGTTCAAAAGCGGCAAAACCAGAACCGTGCAAACAAACATCGGCGGCTCTGGGTGGATTTACGACGGCGATATGGAAACCATCAAGGAGCAGACCGAAGCCCAGATTGAGAGCTTTAAGCGCGGCCTCCGCGTCAGCCTTGACAACCTCCTTCGCGGTAGTTGGCGAAAAGAAGCCAGCCTTGCTTACGTGGGAAGGCGACCGTCGACGCTTGGCAGGCGAAATGATGTTGTCAGGTTGACGTACGAAGATGGATTGGTCGTGGAATTCGAATTCGCCGCAGACGATGGTGCACCGCAAAAAGCTATATACAAGCGAACGAATTCGGAAGGCGAAGAAACCGTCGAAGAGGACCGATACGCTCAGTTCGTTGATACGGGAGGAATTCGGTCTCCGTTCATAATCGACCGCTTTACAAATGGGTCGCACACCTCGCGGATCAATTACCAGTCCGTAGAATATAACGGCCGATTTCCCGACTCGACGTTCGCAAAGCCCGCCGACCTAAAGGAAATGAAGAAAAGCTTCAAATTATAGTTCGGTTCAGGGAATCTGATCATTTAATCGAAACGCACGGTCTTAAAACGTTCAGGCGATATGTGTTGTGACGTTTGAAACCGTTTCCGTCACGCTCTTTGTTTCGGTGTTTTGCGATCATCCGCAGCAAGATCATCTTTAGTGCGGTGAAGAACAGGTATTTTGAGAATCTAAGTTTATAACTTGTTATTTCCTCGATCTTTTCGGCAGCGGGTTCGATGACCCTTTGTCGGAAGTCCTGAAGAAGGTCAAAATTTGGTGCGATCCGTTCGGTGAGGTCGATGTCCTGAATACACTCGAGCTCGAGGTCCCGGCAAGTTCGTAAATAATCTCGATATTGGTGTCCGCCGCCGATCGGTGACTTTCCGTTCTCTTCACACTTGAATTTGTCGCATACGATTATCACGCCCGAGGCGGTTAGCATTTCAGCGGCTTTCGAAAGTGCGGCGTAGCTCTCGACATACTGAAAACTCTCGGCAAAGAGAACCACGTCAAACTTGCGAGCCGGGACAAAATCCTCGAAACCTGAATCATGAACAATGATCCCGGGAACGTTCCTTCTTGCCTCCTCGTTCAACATGAAGGAAGGCGACAGGCATTCGACGTCGTAGTGCAGATCCAACAGTCTCTTCGCAACCGAACCTACCCCGCAGCCAACGTCAAGAACGCTCCGAGCATTAGACGGGATGGTCGCCAGCAGCAGATCGGTATACGCATCTTGTGCATTACCGATATTTCGGATGTTCAGTTCAAGATCGTCTGACCAAAGGCCATAATGCAGCGAGCGGGAATCCGCAAAATACTCGAGGAAAATTTGGCCTAGGATAAGCCCGTATTCCCGCCCGCGCATCACGGTCTTCGAATTGTGTTTCCTTAGTTCAAGACGTTGAGCATTCGTCCGCTGCTGCTCCGTTTGCAATGGTTCGTCAGCAACTATGGTGGAGATTTCGATGGATTTCACGCATTGACCCCCCCGGGCATTTGTTGTCGATGCCGCATTATGCCATGGCCAATACTCGGTGCGAAAAGAAGATTGTTCCGCTCGGGCAACGATCGCGGCAACCGCATTCACTTGTTAAACGAAGACCCGTCGAAATGAAAAGAACTGCAGCCGATCGAACTTCAGCGCCAACCATGTATTGGTCACGACTAGGCAAAGATTAGACGACTGTTTTTCTTTGTTGTCAATCTTGATCCTCAGATCCCGATCTTCGCGGAGAATCCAATAAAGAGTGTTTTGGTTTGAATTGAATGATCGGTCAGATCGCCTGCCCTCGTGCCTTTCATTTCGTGTTGAACTTTCTTAGGTACAATCACAATGTCCGCAACCGGCCTAACGATCTACTGATCAACCTTAAAACTGAAGAACAAGACCCGTCTTGGCAGATTCGATGCTTTCAGATCTGCCTGGCCTAATTTCACCGTTCGTGACCTAGAACCGAAGTCTCAGGGAATGTGTTCTACGATGGTCAGCGTTGTATTAGGGCTGTTCGAAACGGCGTTTCGGAGAGCTGCGAACCCTTGTCGTCGAAGGAAATGACCCTCCACTTAAAGGCCCCGCTCGATAATTTTGAATGAAGCCACGAAGGGGCCCGATAGACCGATCGGGAGGCAGGAAGAAGTGCCTGAAACCTTAGCGCATTATTGTCGTCAAAAAACTCGATCCGATAAAAGGACGCACCATTCATTGACCGCCATGTGAATAGAGGCGGATCATTGGTCGGCTGCAATTCTGCGTCGACTGCGGGCGTGATCAGCGCCGATGCTGCCCAATCGCCCGATACGCCCCCCGAAACAAAGAACTTGAAAGTCGGCATCGGAAAACCTGCGACCGCACCGCCATTAACGACTCCGGGGCCGACACCTATGACACTCAGATTTGAGTCGGCTTCTTTGTCGTCCACCGCTTCGATTCGCAGGAGAAGTAAATATTGGCCGTCGGCATTTAACGGAAGTTTATCGGCGTTCTTGAACTCAAGCGTAAACTCGCCGTTCGGCCGAAGGAAATGGTAAAAACGCTCGACCTGGGTGAATCTGCGTTGACCTGATCGGTCCTCAATGGGAAGGGTGGCTTCCGTTAGCAGATCGCGGTTTGTCGGTAGCTCCTCCCCGGGGAGCACTAGTTCCCAGCGGCCCCTCAAACGGCCCGTTCCGTTATAGCGGATCTGCACGCCTTTTACCGGTAGTGGCTGACCTCGTCGAACGAACACGATAGGTTCGTCGGTTTCTGCAAGGTATCTTACGTCCGTGAGAGCAAACGGTGTGCGTGCGCCTCCGCCGGCCATCCGACACGTGACAGAGACGAACTGATCCGGGCCGCCGAGAGAAGATATGAATCGCCTGACATAAAAGAAACCAGCATCCCCACCGGTGTCGGCAGTTTGAAAGGCGCGACGCACGACGGCTGACGGTATGGACATTATGTCGGTCAGGCCGAGATTGCCGCTTGTCTGCGAGAGGTTGTACCGAGTTGGCAACACACCGTAGATCGTATCCGGGCGACACTGAAGTCCGATCGCGGGTGGTGCGGCCGGAACCAGCTGTCCGCACCACATCGCTTCTGCCGGCGCATATCCCGCGGGTATTTGTCCGAAAGTTAGGAACACGACACTCGGGTTTTGTGAGTTTACATTCACACCGGTCGGGTTTACCTGTATCTGACTCGCGACGGTCTGAAAGCCGACCAGCAGAATGCCAATTAGCAAGGATGGATATTTGAGCGATTTTGATCTCATTACAGGATGTTGAATGTTAGGCCCGCATTGAAGCCCTGAAAACGATTAATGTCTCGAATGACGAACAGCCGGTCGATCCTTGAACCGTAGCGATTTGAATAACGGATGAAAAACTGTGTCTCGAACTTTCGGTACTTTTTCTTACCAATGCCGAACCGGTAAGACAGTTGGGCGTCATACTCGATGTTTCTCGAATCCGTGATGTTCGTTAGATCTCCGGCGATAGTAGACGAGATATTTGTATTGAAAGAAACATTTTTGACGACGAGATTCATAATGCTGATGTTCGATCCGATCCGCCATTGTTGGTCAACGCGCCCGGTCTCGAGATTGCGCTGACTTTCGCGGCTGAGATCGAAACCGATCTGAACATCCCTAAAATGACTGATCGATACGTTGAAAGAATTAACATTGCTGCCAAGATCAGCTCGTTCTCGCCCCGGTTGTCTGCTGTCCTGGAACGCCTGATTAAAGCGATAAGCAAACCGTATCTTATCTGTGATAGGCAATTCGGCATTTAGGCTATGAACGACATTTTCCTGATCCGGCACCTGAGAAAGACTGTTGAACTGGCCGCCGATCGGGAGCCGATCGCCGAATTGATGCACGCGTTCGTAGGTATACGATAATCTCGGAAGATACTTGATCGGCTTTTTAGGATCGAACAACGTGCCCGGCGAAAACGCAAAACTGGCATAGTGGCGCCGATTCAGTGTTCTCAGTATTGACAGAATGTTCTCGAGATTATCGTTGCTTCGTAGGTGTCCCCAGTTGAAACTGATATCGCCAAAGTTCGCGGCGATCTCGAACTGGTTCTGCTGCTGGTCGGCCTGACTGGAAGCTGCAACGCTTCGAAACAGCGGTTCTATCTCTTCGTGCCGAAACGTTCCCGAAAGCCCGAACTTTCTTTCGTCAAAGAGCTTTTTGTCCTTTATGATGTTAAAGCTCAATTCCAAAAATCGTGCGCCGCGGGTAACTGCACGAATCTGTGTAAGCTGAACCCCCTGTGACAAAAGGGCATCGGCCCGGTTTGTAAATCGGCTGCTCGTGTAGCCGCCATCAAAACGAATCCTTTCCTGCTTGTCTTTGAACTGAATACGAAACGTCCCGCCGTAGCTTCTTTCGGCATCGTTCACGGTTCGCTGGTTGAAATTGTCGAGCGGAAGAAGCGATCCGCGCATTGCGGTAACCTCAAGACGGAGCCCTCCGGGACGCTCTTTAATGAACTCGCGCGCGAACGTAATTCCTAATATCTGATGTGATGATCTCGACAGCCCGGCAAAATTATCAAACCCGACGATCGACGTTCCGTTCATGGCCGAAAAGGTCAACTCGTTCTGTTTCCCGATCGGGATCGTCAATCCGAGCCCGCGACTCGAAAAGCCGTTTATGAGGTGCCGCTGCGAGCCGAACGAGATATGTCCGAGTTCGGCTTTGAACCTTCCCTTTGCAGCCTCGATGCGATAACTCGAAAGATCTACGGACGGTGCGCGATCGCCTAGCTCGCCGAACCGCAAGGCTTCGTTTTGGCGGCTTGAACCTGCTAGATCGAACTGTCCGCCGATCGACCAGCCAGCCTTGGTCACCTTTATCTGAAAACTCGCCTGGCCGGCCGTATCGGTGAAAGCCGGTCGCTGCGGTCTGGCCGATTCGGGAAAGAAGTTTATGTTTCGTTCGCCCTTGAAATTTATGGAGATCGATGGCGTAAAATCGACCTTGGTTTTCGTGGCTTCGGGTGAACCACTTTTCGGCTCTGCTACCTTAAGGTCCAATTCCCTGACCAAACGCCAGGTATTGCCGTTCTCTATCGAATAGACCCGCAGCTTATTTTCGCCAACCGGAAGGGGAAAGAGTACGGGTAAATACGTCAGGCGGTCTTCATCCCTTTCGAACATCGCTGTCAGATCGGTATCGTTCAAAACCACGGCGTAACCTCCGGGCAGAATATCGCCATCGAAGCGGACCTCGATCTTCTCATTGGGCTTGACCCCTTTCTCTGAGAACGATGCGGTAACATTCGTGATCCCGTATCGCTGTTGGGCATTTCCGGTCAGCAAATTCTGCCAATAGGTCAGATTCACTACAAGGAAGGCATATGAGATCAAGATCATTCGCCGACGCCAGTCGACGCTGCCGATGCTCTCTCTGATTATCTTGGACGCCATTGGATTATCTGCGGTTCTGCGGCCAGATCAGAGCAGATTGCTGTGAACTGGCCAACGGCCCAATTTCTCACTTCTAATGGTCACAGGAACTTTCGAATTCTCGGGCACCGTCGCTCGATCAGAACGTGGCGCCCATTCGCGGTCCGAACGGCGATCTTTGCGGTCTCGGCCGCCTGGTTCAACTGCGGACCAGATCTTCAAATGTCGCCGTTCTCGCCTTTTGGACGCTCCGAGATCCTATGAGGCCGGAATCCTCTTTATCGTCAACGTCACGACCCGGGAATTATCGGCATAGCACGATAAACAATCGTTCCCAAAAGCGACCATATAGCCCGTGACCGATGCCTTCCATTCACGTGGCCCCTTGCCGACAAGTATCTTGCGGCCCATATAGGTGATGGGATTTGCATTCTGGCTGTGAAACTCAACAACAAGTGCCATGGTCTTATAATCGGTGTGCCTTCGCGTATTGCCATATGGCCCGGTGTCGTTATAGCCGTCGGCATCGGTCTCCTTAAGGCCGTTGTTCCATCCTGGACTCGCTACGGTAAACCGGTATTTCTGGCCTTCGATCGCTTTGATCCCGGTATAGTTCCATGGCTCGTTCGCGCGTACCGTGATCGACTTCGATTCGTTCATCGCAAGCGTGTCAGCGAAGAGCAGATTGCCAATCGAGTAGGCCGGATCAGATGAGAATATGGTCCTTGGCACGTTTGCCGCGACGACCGATGTCGCGCTGGCGATGATCGCAATTGTGAAGATCGCCTTGATCGTTTTCTTTTTCATTTTGCTTACCTCCTAAGATTCATTGGCCCTCATAATGTGGACGCGTTCAAAGCTTCATTTCATTCGGTTGCTTTGCGTGTTCGAAATATGGGTTGTCGCCGTCCACAGCTTCACGGACCCGGAACGTTGAACTGAAACGCTCGCGGGGCCGAACAGAAGCTGTTTGCGCCTTGCCCCTGGAATATCGCGCAGACCCGAACCTCATTGGCTACGCCCAGCGCAAAACCGGTAAAATTCTCCTCTCGTGCGGTGCCATTTTGTGTGTCTGACACGCCTATGAAGTTGCCGCTTACGGCGCTCCGCAATTGCACCTGGAAGCGCAATGGGTTGGTACATGTGTGTGACCAACGAACACGAGCAGTTCCCGAGCCAATAAGCTCGACCTGGCCAGTGATCGTCGGGTTGCAGCTTGCTGCCTGGCCAATGGTGAACGGCATGTTGCCAAAGCAAAGATCGCCGCCGTCTGCCGATGAGTACTTCGAACAGACATTGAAGGTATAGTTGTCCGCGGGCAGATCGGCCACATTCAATGCTTGTCGCGTCCCTATCCCGCTACCTGCCGGACGTTCGAATGTGTTCGCTAAAATTCCTAGTCTGGTATTAAAGATCCTGACCCTATATCCTGACTCGTAGGTGGACCGATCCATCCATGACAGTTGAACGAATGGCGTGACAGTCGTCGACTGTGTTCCATTCGGGCCCGTTAGGTTGACCGCAACCAATCCGTCCGGTGCCGCCAGAGTCTCTGCGTTCGGAGTTGTTCCTGCATGACAAGTGAGGCCAACGGCGACGATGCCTTTATCGTTGTATCTGCCGTGGAAGCCGCGCCCTATCCTGTCCGAGCATCTGTCCTCGCTCCATGACACTCGGTCACTCGTCGGGCTATACGGCGCTGTCATACTTCTCGTAATGTCGTTCGGGGCACCGAAATTGGGGATCGATCGATCCATTTTCCAGCAATGCAGGTTTATTTTGACGACCAATCCGTCTCGGGCGCTCCCACTCATACCTTTGACCGCATATCCTTCTGGGCAGGTAGCCGTAAGTTGTTGCGGCATAAAAGGATAAAATCCCCCTTCACCGCCGTCGGTTGTCGCGCTGTATGTAGTTGAGCCCAGCCACTTTCCCGCTGTCGATACCTTTCTGCACAATGCCTGTAGTTTCCCTAACCAATATCCTCCCTTACCTCGCAGCCCGATGAATACCTTGTCGTCCCCGCAGCCGTGACTGTACTCCGTTCCACCCGAACCGCCACGAGCCGGCAATTTTACGAAGTCGCAATAGACCGGCAGGGCGAATGCGCAAATGGCCAAAGCGAATGCCATGATCGAGTGTCTTAAAACTCTCATTCTCTTGTTTCTCCTTTAGTTTCTTGCGCCGGGCAAAGCCCCTTTTATTCGACCCGCTTGATCGTTAGCGTGACAACACGCGAGTTGTCGCCGTAACAGCCTTCACAATCGTTCGCAAAAGCGGCCACGAATCCCGTTTTTGTTGCCTTCCACGTCCTGCCTTTTGCGATAAAGAACGATGTTCCCGTGTATGAATATTTATCCTGATAGGTGTAGAGCGAACCGACCAAGGCCATCACCCTGTGGTTCGGAAAACGAAGAACCCATCCGGGCGGTGTAACTGGCATTAAATATCCTTCGGCATCGGTTTCGATCGATCCGTTATTCCAGGCCGGACTCCCCACGGTGAACTTGAATGTTTGGCCATTGATGAGCTTTACGCCCGTCCAGTTGTGTTCTTTGTTTGCCGAGACCGTGACGGTTTTCGATTCGTTGACGGCAAGTGTTTTCGCCAGCAGGAACTCACTGCTGCCATAGAGAGGTTCCAGGCTGAAGACACTCCCAGGGCGCTCGGCGGCGGTCTCTATCGTTCCACCGAATAGCAGCGTCGCAAAAACTAAAGTTAGCCTGAGGGAAGTTCCGATCGACTTAGATTTTCTTGATTCCATCTTATTCCTCGAAGTGATTTTGCGATTCGAAAAGCTAGTGTAACCGCAGATTTTTCTTGTCACGGAACTACGCGAAACTTGTGTTAAGATTGGAGGAAAAATTATGGAAGAAGATGTTTCGTTGCTTTTGCAGGCGGTAGGCCGCGGTGTCGACGATCCGGATCGCGATGCCCTGGATAAGCTTTTGCCTATTGTTTACAACGAACTGCGATATATTGCCTCGAGCTTCCTGCATCGCGAACATGCGGTTTCATTGCAGACGACGGAGTTGGTTCATGAAGCGTACTTCAAGCTGACCAAACAGCGGACCGTCGATTGGGAAAATCGCGGACAGTTTTTTGCGATAGCGGCAACGGCGATGCGCCGTATCCTGATAGATGCGGCACGCCAGCGAAAAAGTCTGAAGAGAAACGTTGAGAAGATACCCATCGATGATGCTCCATCAATCTCGGTGGAAGTCAATCAGGACCTGCTCGAGTTGGATTCAGCATTGGACGAGCTCGCCCAGTTTGATAAGAGGCAAGCTCAGATTGTTGAATTGCGATACTTTACCGGCCTGACCATCGAGGAAACGGCCGAGGTGATGAAGATATCGCCGTCAACCGTCAAGGACGAATGGACAATCGCCAAAGCCTGGTTATATAAAAAGCTGAATTGTTGACCGACTGATTTGTTTCATTTTCCGCGTATTTCACTGATACGGCTATGGATTTGGAAAAATGGAAGATCATCAAAGGCCTTTTTTCGACCGCAGTAGAACTTGCGCCTCACGAACGCGGCGCGACCCTTGAAGGGGTTTCTTCCGAGATCCGCCTCGAGGTCGAACAGCTCCTCGCCGCCCACGACCAGAATGGAGGCTTTATCGAAGAACCGGCCATCGTCCATGAGGGATTGGCCGATCCCGCGGCTGACGATCCGTTCATTGGCAAAACGGTCGGTAATTATCTGATAACCAAAAAGATCGGGTCCGGAGGCATGGGGCTAGTATTTCTGGCCGAAAGAAAGGATTTTGCCCAAAAGGTCGCGGTCAAGCTGATCAAACGCGGGATGGACTCAGAGGCGATCCTTAAGCGTTTCTATTTAGAGCGCCAGATCCTCTCGAGGCTAAATCACCCTAATATCGCTCATCTTATCGATGGTGGAATGACCGATGAAGGGCAGCCGTATTTGGTGATGGAATTTGTCGAGGGCCGTCCGCTTCTTGAGTTCTGCGCTCTTCATAAATTCAGTATCCGGGAAAAGCTCGAGCTGTTTCGGAAGATCTGTACCGCGGTCAGTTTCGCCCATCAAAATTTGATCGTCCACCGTGACATCAAGCCATCGAATGTTCTGATCACCAATGACGGAACACCCAAACTGCTTGATTTCGGTATCGCGAAGCTGCTTGACGCGGATGCCGAGGGGACAACTGCCCAGATCAAGATCTTCACTCCCGAATACGCTTCGCCAGAGCAGTTGAATGGATTGCCGATCACAACGTCCACCGATGTCTATTCGCTCGGAGTCGTCTTATACGAACTTCTAAGCGGCGTCCGCCCGTTCAATTCGAGCGGAAAGAGTTACCAGGAGATCGCGAGAATGGTGCTTACCGAAGAACCGGCTCGTCCCTCATCGGTGGTCGGGGGATATTCGTCATTTGTCGGGCAGACAAATGAAGATTCAACGCCTGCAACGAATGATGAACGGTCCGGAATGCTCCATGATCCGCATTCAACATTTCGTAGCTTAAAGGGCGATATTGACAACATAATCCTTAAAGCGATCCGAAAAGACCCGGAACGTCGTTACGCCTCGGTGCAGGAACTCTCCGAGGATCTTCGAAGAAACCTGGCCGGTCTGCCCGTGTCAGCAACCGCCGATTCGCGCAGCTATCGTTTTAGAAAGTTTGTCGGCCGACACAAGTTAGGAACCGCGGCTCTCGCACTCGTACTTTTATTGTCGGGCATAGCAGTTTCGCAGAGTATTGTCGCCAACCGTGAACGAGCCAGAGCGGAACGACGGTTGATCGAAACTCGAAAGATAGCCAATTCATTGATGTTCGAGGTTCACGACTCTCTAGCCACACTTCCCGGTGCGACGGCATCGAGAGAGATCTTGGTCAAACGCGCAATGGAGTATCTTGACGCACTACACCAGGAGGGCGAAGAAAACCCTGAGTTAATGCGGGAATTGGCGATCGCTTACCGAAAGGTCAGCGATATTCTGGGACACCCTGAGTTTTCAAGCCTTGGAAAGCGTTCCGACAGTCTCCTTTATTGTCAGAAGGCATTCGACATACATTCGAGACTCTTGGATGAGGACCCATTGAACCTCGATTCATTAAGGGAGCTGGGCTCGATCACCGAGACATTGTCTTCAGCTTATCCCACGACAAAAGGCGATTGGGACGAGGGGCTGAAGTACGCACGGATCTCACAGAAGACGCTGGCGACCCTGTCTGAGATCGAGCCGACCGAGGCTAGATGGAAAAGCCGCCTTGCCAAGCGATACAACTATTCTGCCTTTATCCTCGAAAGCAAGCACGACCACCTGGCCGCCGCAGAGGATTACAGACTGTCCCTCCAATACACAGAGGAGGCGATCGCGCTTGCTCCCGATGATCCGTCAGTGCTCGTACCCGCCGCATCGGTTTTCAGCATGACCGCACGGCGACTGGGGGACGTTGATTACAACGATTACGGGAGAACGGAAGAGGCTTTGGTCTACCTGGAAAGGGCACTCGCGATCCGTACAAAGCTTTTCGAACGCGACCCAAACAACGTCGGGCATAAGCGGTCGCTGGCGGTTGTCTATGATGACCTCGGGGTGCTTGCCGATCGAAGGGCGGATCATGCCGCCGCCAACGAGTATTTTAGTAAAGCTCTTGTTCTCTTCGATGAGATCATTGCGAACGACCCTAAAGACATAATGGTAGCCACTAACAAAGGCTATAACCTTATGAAACATGGCTCTTCCCTGTCGAACCAGGGAAGAGCCAAAGAGGCTCTCGGAATGCAAAAACGAGCTGTAGCTCTTCACGAACGATGGGTGCAGACCGATCCTGATTCTGTTGACACGATCACTACGCTGAGTCTAAGTAAAGAGCACCTTGCCGATACGATGTTCAAGCTGAAGAGTATCCATGAAGCGCGTAGCACCTATGAAGCAAGTCTCGGAGACATCCTGAAGGCATACAGCCTGTCGAAATCACCAACCTACGAGATCATCATTCCCGCGGCCCGTCTCCATTTAAAGCTGGGTAAACTCAAGGGCGCGAATACGAGAGAATGCACCTCCGCACAGAATCACTTCAAGAGCGCGTATAAGTTACTGGATGATTTCAGGCAAAAGGATCGTCTCAGCCCCACGAACACCGCACTTTACGAAGAGATAAAGACCCTCGCCGATACATTTACCTGCATCGGTTAAAAAAGGCCCGTCCCTTAAATGGAGACGGGCCGGTCCGCGAAGATCCGCATCGTATCATACGAACGCGAAATCGTATTGCGCTTGATGGATGTGCGGATCGGATGTGACATCCACATTTCCCAGATAGGCCTCGATCTCTTCCAGCACGTTCCGTTCGCTGGTTCGCATCGCTTTCGCGACATCCGGGTGTATTCGCAGCGTCGTTTGCCTGACGTCGTCGAGCTGTTTCGAAAGCCTTCTTGCCTCGGCAAGTATTTCATAGCAAACCGTCGTCGGCGATTTTACCCAACCCGCGCCTTCGCAGTATTCGCAAGGCGAACACATCGTGCGTTCAAGCGATTGCTTGACACGTTTCCGCGTCATGATGATCAGCCCGAAATCGTTGAACGAAAGCACCTTTGTTGGCGACTTGTCGGTCGAAAGGGCCTCTTGTAAAGCCTGCGAGACCTTATGGCGATTACGCCGGTCTTCCATGTCGATCAGGTCAAGAACGATGATGCCGCCAAGATCGCGCAGCCTTATTTGTCTGGCGATCTCGTCAACCGCCTCCATGTTCGTTCGGGTGATCGTATCTTCGAGCCGTGCGTTCCCCTTGCCGACGAACTTGCCGGTATTAACGTCGATCGCGACGAGAGCTTCGGTCTGGTTGATCACGAGATAACCGCCTGATTTTAGCCATACACGCGGCTTCAATGCCTTGTCGATCTCTTCCTGCACGCCAAAAGCTTCGAGGATCGGCTGTTCACGTGTGTAGAATTTTACACGGTTTACCAAACGGGGCTGAATGCGGTTGATAAACTCGACCGTGCTCAGATATTCTTCTTCACTATCGACCCTGATCGCAGTAAAGTCGTCGGAAAGCTGGTCACGAAGCAAGCGTTGTACGAGGTCAAGGTCCTGATGGACAAGTGCGGGCGATTTCGCTTTTTCTGACGATTTCTTGACATCCTGCCAGGTTCTTACCAAATATCGTGCGTCCTGCCGTAAATCTTCTTCCGAAATACCGATACCCGCTGTTCGAACGATAAATCCGCCCGAGGGGATGTCCTCGTCCTGCCTGATCCGCTGGATCAGCGTCCTGAGCCTTCCCCTTTCGCTCGATGATTCGATCTTTCGCGAAACACCCAGATGCTCGATGGTCGGCATATAGACCAAGAACCTGCCGGGCAAAGCAATGTGAGAGGTTATCCGGGCTCCCTTCTTGGCGATCGGCTCCTTTGCGATCTGGACCAATATCTCTTGTCCTTCCCGGAGGAGATCAGAAATGGTCGGCTGTGGCCGGCGTTCGCCTCGATCGTTGCGATCCTGACGCTTGTCGTCACGCTGATCGTTTCGACCACGCTTGTCACGACGCCCTCGATCGCGCCCGCGGTCTCCTCGCACATCGCGTCCTTCTTTGGCCTCACCATTAGTGGTTTCATCAGGTTCGACCGTTGCGACGGCGTTGATCTCCTCAGCCCCGTTGGATTCGGTTTCGGCCGTTTCATCGTCAGCGAAAACCTCGGCAGCAGCTATTTCGATGTCATCAGGGATCTCGACGGCGACGTCCTCAAATCCAAGAAGCTCCGCTGGAACACCTTCGCCGTTCGTCTCGGTGCTATCTGCCTTTTTACCTCGCCCGCCTCGCCTTCGGCCCCGGCCTCCGCGGCGCACGGTCATCTCAGACACGTCCGAAGCTTCTCTTACGCTTGCTTCGGCGTTTTCCATTATCTCCGCTTCGCCTGCCGGTTCATCGCCTTTCTTAGATGATGCTGCCGCGGATCTTGATTTTGCCGATCGTGACTTTGGCTCAGATGTCCGGGACCTTCGGGTCTTGGTCTTCTTCGTATCAGTTTCGCCGGCTAAACCCGCGGCACCGTCGTCTACCGTCTTTTTGGGTGAACGTGAGCCGCGCCCCTTCGCCGTTTTCTTTTCAGCCTTCGCCGCCGGTTCGTCGTCTTCATCCGCGATACGCTCAAAACCGCTGCCCAGATCGGACATTGAAGGAAGAAGTGATCCGACCTCGGCTTCGTCGATACTCTCCATGTCGAATTCGACCGCCCGCACCTGATCGACGATCGCTTCCTGCATATAAGCATCCTTAAACATCTCACCGGTGTCTTCGTCATCGATCACTCGTTCGAATCCCGAGTCTTCAAACTCGAAGATCGGCTCCGGAGTAACATTCATCGTCGGCTCTTCCTCGACCCGGTTCTCGGGTCGTTCGCGGTCGCGCCTTCCGCGGCCGCGTCCCCGGCCCGGTTTTTCGGCCGCCGGAAGCTCCTGGCGAAATTCGCTTGTCTCGACCGGCCCTTCACTCTCAGAGAGCGGCTCGGCTATCTCCTGCACGGCCTCCATCTGTTTTTCGCGTTCGATCCGTGCGCGGTCGATCCTTTCGTTCGCTTCGCGCTTTGCATCTTCGGGCGACGTCTTCTTGGATTTCTCCATTACGATCCTTTCGATCTCTTCTTCTTCATCGAAAAAGTCCGAAACGTAAAGAAACGCATCGCGCTCAAGCCCGATCGAAACAAAGGCCGACTGCATACCGGGAAGCACGCGTTGAACCCTGCCTTTGTAAATGTTGCCTGCGATCCCCGAATTCTCTTCGCCACGCTCGATGTAAAATTCGGTGACGCGGCCATTATCCAATATTGCGATCTTCTTCTCGCGTCCATTGACGCTGATGATCATTTCTTTCGACATAAAAACTGTTCCTTGGTTGTTAAAGTACCGGCGCCCGAAGACCGTAACCGTTCAGGATCTAAACTTGCGGATTTGACAGACGACGACCATGTCCATGAGGCCATGGCTGATCACGCGATTGATTTTACTTCTGATCCGTTGTCACAAGCGAGACGCCGGGGACGACGAGTGTTGAGTTGTTTCACGCAGGAATCGGTGTCGATCAAAGCCAAGTCGCCTGCCTCTGGCATTAGGGAGCACATATCTATCAACTTGATGATCGTGCTCAACCTGTCAAAATCTATAATTCAGCGATCTGATGCTCAAAAATCCTATCTTGTTTGCAGTCTCCACGACGATTCGCAGAAGCTCTTCGGGCAAACTCTATGAAAGTATAGACGAATTCTTGCGATTGTTAAATCCCGATTCGCTAATTATTACCTGCCTTTGTTTTTTAAGGCGCCATCCAGATACAATTGTGAACGTTCAAATCAGGCAACTCGCGCGTTATGGAAGTCTATTTTCATCTGATAAATCAGCCCGACGAGGTCGCTAAGGCTTGTTCAGAGCTGCGTTCCGTCGAGATTTTGGGCTTCGACACCGAGACCACCGAGCTCGATCCGTATCGCGGAGATATCAGGCTGATCCAGTTCAGCACAGGTAAGGGAGCGACGATCTTCGACCTAAAGCCTTTCAAGGAGCGCGGCGATCTCCGGAAAGATCCTGCTCTCGCTCCGCTTCGTGATCTCATCTCCGATCCAACGCGTACAAAGATCGCTCATAATGCAAAGTTTGACGCAAAATGGGTTCGTCATCACCTTGGATGCGAACTTGGGGGTATTTTCGATACCTACCTAGCGAGCCAGTTGATCGCTGCCGGAGATACCGAACGCCGACATTCGCTCGCAGACGCGGCTCAGTATTTTACCGGAACCGAGTTGGACAAATCTCAACAGGTCAGCGACTGGGGCTCGGCGGAGCTTTCACAGTCGCAGATCGAATATGCGGCGCGCGATGCGGCGATCCTCCTTCCGCTCCGTGAAAAAATGGCTGAACGCCTTGGCATCGATGATCTTGAACGAGTTGCCCGACTCGAATTCGAGTGTGTCGCCCCGATCGCCGAAATGGAACTCAACGGTTTCTTTCTTGATGAATCGCGATGGAGGGAACAGCTGGAAAAGGCCAAAACGGCGCAGGCAGCGGCATCGAACGAACTGCAGGACATGCTTTCGGCCGGCGTCGCACAGGCAACGTTGTTTGGGAGAGCGGAAGTGAACCTTGATTCCCAGGCTCAGGTAACTGCTGCCCTGGTGAACCTTGGTGTACCGGTCCCGGATTCTACCCGCGCCTGGCAACTGCAGCCGCTGGCAGATCAGTATCCTGTGATAGCAAAACTGCTTGAATATCGCGGAGTGCAAAAGTCCATTACCAGTTTTGGCGAGAACATACTCGAATACATCGAGCCTGCGACCGGACGGATACACGCCGATTTTCGTCAGATCGGTGCGCCGACAGGGCGATTCTCGTGCTCGAATCCGAATCTTCAGCAGATCCCTCACGAACCGCAATATCGGCGTTGCTTTAGAGCTCCTGAGGGGAGGAAATTGGTGATCGCTGATTACTCGCAGATAGAGCTCAGAATACTCGCGGATTTCTCGAATGATCAAAAGTTTATCGATGCCTTTATCTCGGGCGAGGACTTTCACACGACGACCGCTGCTCAGGTATTCAATGTCGATCCGAACAGCGTCACCGCAGATCAGCGTTCATTTGCCAAACGTCTGAATTTTGGGGTTGTCTACGGTATCGGAGCGCAGCGCTTCGGGTTAATGACCGGCCTTTCGCAGAACGAGGCAGAAACCACGTTACGGAAATACTTTTCGACCTATCGGGGCCTGGATGCTTGGCTTCGCGAAGCCGCAAGTACCGTCACGACCGAGCGGATCGCCCGGACGGGTTCTGGCAGAATGGTCCGATTCAGATTCGATGAGAATGACCGTCAACAGGTCGCTTCGGCCCAGCGGAATGCGAAAAACATGCCGATCCAGGGCACGTCAGCCGATATTTTGAAGCGAGCTCTTCGGTTGCTTCATGATTCGATCCGCGACACATCGGTAAGATTGGTCAACATCGTTCATGACGAGATTATTGTGGAGTGCGACGGATCAGACGCGGAAACAGCTGCAATGCAATTGGAAACTGCAATGGTTAAAGCCGGCGAAGAATACGTCAAGCGTGTTCCGATCAAGGTTGATGTCCACATTGCCGACGAATGGACCAAATAGCTGTCGATGTGCCGGCCTGTGTTCTCAGGGCGGTTGAAAAGCCGATCGGCCTAGCTTGCCGCCGCCTCGTTCGCGGCGTTGTTCGAGCTGATATACAAGATGCGCGTGCAGCTTTCGCAAGTAATGATCTTGTCTCCGCGCTTCACCTCAAGCTGCATTTGCGGGCGAAGAGACATGAAACACGCCGCGCAAGAACCATTCACGACCTCGGCGACCGCTATCCCATCACGGCTTCGCTGAGCGAGACGGTTGTAAACGGACGCAAGCTGCGCCGGCAGTGTATCGAAGACCTCAGCTCGTTTCTTGGTCTCGGCTGCAAATTCGGCTTCGCTTCGTGAGACCACTTCGTCAAAGCTCTTCAAAGCTTCGTTTCGCTTGGAATCAAGACCGCTTATCTCGTCCGCCCGGTCAGCAAGTTCTTTTTCCACCTCTTCGGCCGCCGTCATTTTTTCGACGATCTGATTTTCGAACGCAGCGATCTGCTTTTGCAGCGCATCGGTCTCACGCATCGCGGTTTCGTATTCTTTCTGATTTTGCGCGTGTTTCAGGTTGCGATCTGCACGTTCCAAATACGTCTTGTTCTCAGCTATTTGACGTTCAAGTTCTGCACGGTCGGCGTGCAGCGCGTCACGGCGGTTTTGTATCTCCCTAATAGAAAAAGCGTGCTGTTCGAACTCCTGTTCAATTTCAGCACGCTTCGCTTCTGCAGTATCAACGATTTGTTTTAGCCTTCGAAGGTTCGTATCGGTCTTCTGTAGGTCTATCAATTTCTCAAGCTCTGATCTCACGGTTTGAATTTCTCCCTCTACTTGTTCCCAATCCGATATTTTACACCTTAGCGGGCGCAATACAAAGCCGGGCGCATATCGGGCTCTAACCGAACAGCGTATCAAAGTGTTTTTGAAGATCGGCTCCGGTAAACGGCCGTCGAACTTGCCCGTCCTGAATGACCCTCCATCCCGGCGGATCTTCGTCACGCGTAAGGACGATCTCAGCATTCGACTTTGGCATCCCAAAATGAGTGATCCGGGCAAACGCGAGTGAGCCCGAACGCATGAATCCGTCGGCTGGGGTCCGCGTCCAACCTCCTTCGATCGTCAAACATCTGACCCCAAGCCGGACCTGCAATCGCGACCCGACCATATTGGCACCACGATCCTCGAAATTGTGAGGTTCGGTTCGTTCGATCGATGTTCCGGCCGAAGCTCGGTTGGATTCAGCCGCAATAGAGATCGCCGAATCAAGAAGCCATTTCAGCCCGGCAGCTCGTAATGTGTCATTCACGGCTTTTAGCGAAAGGTAATCGACAACGTCAGAACGCCCTGATACTTTCGCATTTTCAATGGCCTGTGCGAGCATCTGCGACCATGCCAGATCGAGTTCGTTCATTAGCTGAGGATAAGACCGCGTCGGGCGCTATTGCAATTTCGTGCTATCATTTTTTATTGACTGCGACCGGCTCTTAGTATTTCGAAAGTCGTATTTTGGCTTTGCGCCTGAAAGGGCCGTGTTTTTATGAAGATCACCGTTTTAATTCTTGCGTTACTTTCGCTGCAAATATCGATCTCGTCGCAGCGCCCAAGTTCACAGCCGCAGACATCGTCAAGATCCACCACATCGAAACCGGCCGCGTCAAAAACGAAACCGAAGACAACGCCGAAAACAAAGTCGACACCAAAACCGGCGGTGGAGCCAACGCCGCCAAAGTCAGATCCGGAAACGGAAAAACAGGATCTTGAAAAGATCCAGGCATTGGCCTCGCCCGACGAACGGATCGCTGCATTCGATGCTTTTCTGATAAAGCATCCCGAATCCCGACATGCCGGAACGGCACGAACTTATCTTGCCGCCTCATTGGCCTCGTCGGGCGAGGCAAGGCTGAATTCCGGTGATACGGCCAGTGCTGTCGATCTTTTCAAACGCTCGGTCATTACCGCACCTGACCCGCTCGACCCGCGGCTTGCCGACGATGTATTTGCAAAGATGCCGTCGGCAGTTTTCTTTTCCGGCGAAAGGTCAGCTTCCTTTGAACTCGCCGCTTCGATCGAGAAGCGTTTTGCAGGGAATGCTGCCCGTCTGCTTGCTCTCTCCGGTTTTTACTTGAGCGTCGAGAACGGTACTGAGGCAAAGCGTCTGGCCGAGGCGGCAATTGGGGCCGAGCCGCCGTCATCGGTCGCATATCAAACGCTGGCGATGGCAAATCGCCTCAATTTCGATCTTGAAGGTGCGGCGACGGCGTATTCAAAGGCATTGGAGCTTGACCCTACGTCGCAGTTGACCAAGCGAAGCCTCGCCGAGATCAAGCGTGCGACAGGAAAGAGCGATCAGGCCGAATCGTTATATCGTGAGATACTTTCGGCGAACGAAGCCGATACACAGGCTCGCAACGGCCTTATCCTTGCAATGTTCGATGCCGGCAAGAAAGAAGAGGCCGAGATCGCCCTCAAACAAGAGATCGAACGAAACCCGACCAACCTCATACTCTTCGCCGGGGCGGCTTATTGGTATGCAGCGAATAACGATGGTGATCGGGCCGTCGAACTTGCTTCAAAGGCCATCGCGATCGAACCCCGTTATATTTGGTCGCATATCGCACTTGCCAGAGGGTTGATGCTGCAGGGAAAGCCGGTTGATGCGGAACGCGTCCTTGTTTCGGCCCGTAAGTACGGAAATTTCCCAACCCTCGAATATGAGATCGCCATCTCACGCTTAAAGGCCGGCTTTTTTCGCGAGGCAGCCGAGGAGCTCGAAAAAAGCTTCACGACCGGCGAAGATCAGGTCTCGACCCGTCTGGGCGGCAGGATCGAACGTGCTGACCGATCGTTCGACGACATCCTTGCTCCCGAACGCCAGGCCAGCATTCTTGCTCCAAAAGGCCCCGCTGATAAAGCCGATTCCGAGAGTCTGCGGTCGCTCTTTCTGCTGACACGTTTGGTCAAAAAGGACGATGCCGATGAAACGGCTCTTGCTCAGGCGGCAGAATCGTTTGTGGCGGGCGACGATCCGATGAGGTTTCATCGTCAGATCTTTGCCGCCTCATTGCTCCTCGACAAGAGAAAGGCCGTCGGAAAGGCTTTGGACCTCGTCGCCTCAGCTACCGGGCGGTCAGACGGCGCTTTGAGCGTTGCCAATCCGTCAGCTGCGGTCATGGCCAGCGAACTTTACGAAACACGAGTGGCCGCGTCGATCCGTAACGAGTTTCTTGTTGTACCGGATGTTCCCAGACAGACGCTGTCTGCGATTTTGCGCGGTCGAATAGAGGAACTCACCGGATATGCACTGCTGCTCCAGGGAAAGCCCGACGAGGCTTCGATCCGGCTGCGGCGTGCGATCAGCGTCCTGCCTGAGAAAAGCGCATGGTGGCGGACGAGCAAATGGCGGCTGGGCGAAGCACTTGCGGCTGAGGGCAAAGTCGCCGAAGCCCTCGAACAGTTTATTCAAGGCTACGACACGAGCAAACCGGATATTGTTAAGTACATTACGGTCGAAGGTCTTTACAAAAAGCTCAACGGTGGGACCGACGGACTTGAAGCTCGCATCGGGCCCAATCCCCTGCCGCCGAACGTGCCTAGCCAAATAAGCAGTGAGCCGAAAACCGAGAAGGCTGTTGCCGAGAATAGTTCGCCGGAAACTGTCGTCAAGCCCGAGGACGATGCTGCCAGATCGCGATCCGAAGTCGTTGCAAGACCGGAAAATTCTCGCGAAACTGTAAAGGTGGCGGAAACGCCCGCTCAGCCGAAGGAAGAAGTAAAACCCTCTGAGACCCCGGCAGTCTCATCCACGGTCACTGAAAAACTGGAGCCGCCTCGAACCGACACGGAAACTGCAAAGCCGAAAGATGAGAAGCCGGCCACAGATCTTCCGGTAAAGGACGAATCGAACAACATCGAACCCGAACGATCGCCAAAGCCTGACCAACCGCCGACCGAGCGTATTATCGGGAATGACCCGCGGCAACCAAAAACGGAAGCGGCAAAGCCCCTTTTTGAGCCCATCGTAATAACGATCCCTCAAAGGACCGATCCGGAAAAAACCGCCGCTGCGAATAGTGGCCCGCCGACAGAAACTAAAACGGCCGGCGGCGATTCTGAAAAACCGAAAGATGAAACTCCCGCCGGACCGCCGCCGACGAGCGATAACGACCGGCCGATCGCGAGATCACAGGAACCTGAAAATACCAAGACAGAACAGTTGGTAGCCGAGCAAAAGACCGTAGAACCGAGCGCTGAAATACCGAGCGGATCGATGCGGCCTAGGATCGTCCCATTGAAAGAACCGCTTACGGCGATAAAGCCCTGTACGATCGACGTCAGTCAAGAGAACGTTTCTTTGATAAATAGCGGCGGAAGCGTCGGTATCCTCGTCGGTATCGATGGCTCGAACGACGTGAAGACCGTCAACGGTGTCTCCAGCGATCCTCAGGACGTCGAGGTCAAATTCGAACCCGAGATCGCCGGTGTTGCGGGCAGAGCGTTTTTCGTGATCCGTTCCTTGAGCACCAGAACGGGCTCATACAAGGTCGAATTTCAATCTCCATGCGGAAAAAAAGACATCACCGTGAACGTACGCTAGCCGGAAAGTCCGCACCGCGTTTCGCAGCCCCCGATGAAAGCGTTGCGAGCGACGCCAGTATCAGGAAATAGAATCCGTTCGATGTTGTTCGCAGCGGAAAATCAAAAAAGCTGTGGACGAGTATTCCAAAGCATCCTGCCATTCCGCCGATCGAGACCGCGCGGGTGAGACCGTCGCTTGAGTTTGCGATCGACCGCAGTCCAGACCTAAATAAAAGAAAGACGAACGATACAACGATCGCAAGGCCGACCACGCCGCCATCAGCCAGCATCTGCAGATATTCGTTGTGGGCATATTCGACCCGAAACACCCCATTCCGCGTATCAAATGCTGTGAACGCGACACCAAAGGATTCAAGTCCGGCACCGAACACCGGATTAGCAGCAAAGATCTTCAGGGCAACGACCCAAAAGTGCAGCCGCCCGCTCGTCGGGTCGGGGGGAGAGCCATCGAGTCCGATCCCTCGAAAATAGTTGTCGCCGGCTCCCAGAAACACCGCCAGGCCGATGACGATCATGATCCCGGCGATCGCCGCTGAACCGGCGATGATCATCGACGGCGCACGTCCGCCCGTCGTCATTACGGCGTCCGATCTGTCTCGGCCATTCCTCGTCGAAAACGTTGCCGTTATCACAAAAGCGATTACGGTCAAGAAGCCAATGAGGCCGCCCCTCGATCCCGTAAAGATAATGGCGAGCGTCATAACCAATATCGCTGCCCAAGCGAAGATACGCTTGTCCCGGCCGATCGACCTTCCGATAACAAGGGCGAGAGCAAGCCCCGCGGTCATTTGCATGAACGATGCGAAATGATGCTGATTGACGAACGGCCCGAACGGGACTGCCTGCGGCGTTGGCCGCAATCCGTAGATCGCTTCGAGGTCGGCAAGCCTTTGAAGGATCCCGAAGAATGCCAACAACGCTCCGAATATGATCGTAATTACCAATGTGGCCAGAATTCGGCTTCGGTCCCGGACGAAAGTGAGAAACGCGGCGAAGAAAACGATAAATACGACCGCCCTGACAATGAATATCCGGGTCGAATAAGGATCGATCGAAAGCGTCCTCACTACGTCGGTCCCGATCAGCTCGGAGCCGACCCCGTGAGCCGCGAACGGCAGCAGCTGGACAGCACCGAGCAGGGCCAAAGCAAGAAGCGGCAGCTGGAGCGCATTCAGATTGATCTCCATCCGACCCAACGAGATCGAATCGGCTATCCATAATGCGACAATGCAAAACGCCAGAACCGCAAGTATGCCGATCGCTGAACTGTCTACGGCACCGTATGCAAGCGTCGATATTACCGGGATCGTCAACAAAAAGGCGAATATCGCCCGGTTAAATGGTGTTTTATGTTCAATCAAGTTCTTGCTTGAGCGATCCATTTGATCATGCCGTTATGCCTGAGGCTCTTCGATCAATTCAAGATCGTCAAACCAGATCTCGCCCGAAAGGGGGCAGAGCGTTGCGACGCAGTTTTCGCGTATTAACGACAATACGATGCCGTCAGTACCAACAGGTATTCTGAATCTAGTTTTCGAGCTTGCCCATTCAGAGTTGTTCATAAGAACCTCACTCGTAGCCAAAGCCTGTCCATCGGCAGCACTGATGACCTTCCAGCGGAGACCGATGCTTGTTTCGAGTTTTGCCCGATAAAACAACTGAAGCGTGTAGGCCCTTCCAGGTTCAACCGCGATCGTTTGCGACAACTGCCGGTCGATCTTTCCTCGTTCCGCGGGATTGAAGACAAGTACAAGACTGTAGCTGCCCGAGCGTTTATGCCCGTCGGTTAAAGCGATCTGTGGCGATCGGCCAGTGCCGATTTGCCAGTCAAAGATCGAAGCGGTTGGCTGTTTTACCGGTGATTCAAATCCCCCGTTTACGATCTTGCCTCTCAACGGGCCTTCGTCATCGCCGCCGATATCGTTCGTGATCGTTACCGCATTTCGAAAGTGCTTCGATTCGATCATGCGGGCTAAAAGCCCTTCACCCTGTTTCTTCAATGTCGAAGTCTTTTCACCTTTAGGCAATTCGCTCCATATTGCCATCGAATCGTCGAGGCGGCCGTCGCGAGCTATCGTCACCGCCAGTTCGCCAAGCGCTTCAGTCGAGCCGCGCAGATATCGTCTGGCTATCGCTGCATCGCCTTCCGCGATCTGCCAGGCGAGACCGGCCGCAGGAGAGGCATATTTTTCATCGCCTCCGACCGCCCCGATGATCTCGTCGAAACCCTCCTCGACCGAACCCTGACGGACAAGCGCATTGCCGACTGACCATCGCACTGACGAGTAGTTCGGTGCAAGCTCCTTTGCCTTTCCAAGTGCTTTGAGGCCGCCTTCCCTATCTCCTCTACGTTCGCGTGCCCGGCCGAGCTCCAACCAAAGAAAATAGTTATAGGGTGCGAGCGCCGCTGCTCGTTCATAATGATAACTCGCACGCTCGAAATCTGAAGGCTCAAATGAGCCGTCAAGCAAAAGCGCAGCGGCGTAATGCGTTTGCGGATCGCTCGGCGCCAACGTCACCATCAGTTCGGCAAGCTCTTTCTCCTCGGCCTGCATTGCAGCTGTATTCGCAATGCCCCAGACGAATGACAAGCCAGCAAAAACGAGCATTGCGAATCCGAACGCCAAAAGGAGCAGGCGTTTCGAATTGGTTTCGATCGCGATCGTGAGGTTTTCCACTTAGCGGTTTGCGGGCGGCCTTTGGCTATTCGATGTCCAGGGTCTCGATGTGTATCTGTGCTCTCTTAAGACCGACACCCGCATCTCGACATGAACGTTTTATCTCGGCGATCCGGTCGGCATCATTCTCGCGAAATGAGATCAGGACCTCGTCTGCCTCCTGTTCACGACAGATCTCGGAAAGATCGTTTTCGGGGAGCAGTACCTTGAGCCCATTTATAACCTTATCTTTCTTTCGAGGATCGTCGTCAAGAAAGCCGATCGGCCTAAGCTGCCACTGCGGATTGTTTCGCAGTTCTCTCAAAACCATTTCACCGCCGTCGCCGGCTCCGTAGATCAGAACGCGGCGTCCATCGCCTGCATGCGGCATCGGCAATAGCTCGCGTATCATTCTGAAAGCCAGTCGGCTACCGACGATCGCAAATAGCAGCAGCACGCCGTCGAGAAAGAACACGGCGCGCGAGAAATTCTCGAACCGGTAGATCAGCAATACTGCTACAACGCTCAGAACGCTTGCCAGAGTGACGCCTTTGACGAATGTTATCAGGTCGCTCACACTTGTGTACCGCCAGAGTCCGCGATAAACGCCCGTTACAAGAAATGAAAAAAGTTTGATGACGACCAGCAGCGGCAGCGTCTGGATGAAAAGAAGCCAGTTTCCGCTTTCCTCAAACGAACCGAAGAGAAGTACATAGCTCGCGTAATAGGCCAGCGTGATCAAGAGAACATCAAGGATCACCTCGAAAATACGTCGCTTGTAAGAAACATCTACCAAGAACGCAAAGACGGCGTTGTTCTTTTTGGCAAGATCCTCCTGGCGTTCATCGTAGACCTTGACCTTCGAAAGATAGACCCCGATGATCGCAAGAATGATCGTGAAAAAGGCGATCAGGGCGAGACTCTGTGTCGTTTGGAGTTGGCTGACGATCAGCGAGAGCACACCGGCAGCCAAAGCAAATCCGTAGATCATTAAAACTGCCGAACGCTCGGAGAGGCCTAACGCGACCAATCGGTGCGATGTGTGGTCGCGGCCGCCCTGTGAAGCCTTTCTGCCCCACATTTTGCGCAGAATGGTGACGAACGTTGTGTCAAAGATCGGAACAAACAGAATCAGAACAGGGACCGCGAGGATCGAGAAGATACCGCGTGAACGGCCTCCCGTGCTGCTCAACAGTACCGAACTTGCCAGCAAGAACCCAACGAACATCGATCCGCAGTCACCCATGAAGATCGACGCGGGATTGAAGTTGAAGATCAGGAAACCGAGCAAGGCTCCAATGAATATCGCGACGAAGACCGCTTCGGTGGTCTGTCCGTTGACCACTAAGCCGATCACTAGTGACGCGGCGGCGATCGCCGCAATGCCTGCGGCCAGGCCGTCCATGTTGTCGAGCAGATTTATCGCGTTCGTGATGCCGACGAGCCAAAAAACGGTGATCCAGACATCGAAGAGCTCGGAACCGGTCAACGGCAGCCGCATTCCGGAACCGACAATGATCGAGGCCCCTACAAGCTGCCCGATCAACTTTTGATACGGCTTTATATTAACGATGTCGTCCAAAAGCCCGACAAAGAAAAGAAATGCCGCGGCCCCAAGCATCACCAGCGACTCGGTCGATCTCGGGACGAAGGCAGCATACATCGCGATCGTCGTAAGGAAGATCGCAACGCCGCCGAGCATCGCAGTCGGACGCTTATGCCATCGGTCGGATTTTGGTTTTGCAACTTGGCCGAATCGCCTGGCGAAAGCACGAACGGCGACCGTTAGGATCGCAGATACGGCGATTCCGACGATGCACGCCAATATGGGACTAATCGAGATGTGCTGCATTAGGGACGCAAACGTACACGTTACAATTCGCTTGCCTCGGCCGTCAATTCTCGGTACAACCTGTCGACATCACTAATGAGACGTTCTTTCGAGTAATTTTGGACAACGAACGAACGGCCAGCCTCGCCCAGGCTTTTCCGTAATCTTTCATCTTTTGCAAGATAAATCAAGCCATTGATGAATCCGTCAACTGCACCTGCGGCAACACCGATCCCTCGCTCACAAACGTCAAAACTTTCAAGACTCTCGTTTTTCGTGCCTAAGAGATCGACGACTCCGCCCACAGAGGTTGATATCACCGGTCGGCCGGCCGCCATCGCCTCGATCAGAGACAAAGGAGTACCTTCGTTAAGCGACGAAAGGGCGACGATATCTGAGGCTCCATAGATGCTTGCGGTATCGCGGCGATTTCCGACAAATGATACACCGTCGGCGATACCAAGCTGCAAAGCCTCGGTCTCTAGTGATCGCCGCAAATGGCCATCACCGCAGACGATCAGCCGGATATTCGGCAGGGCCTTGTCGTTTGCCTTTCGATAGCCGGCGACCGCATTCAACAAAAGCGAAAGATCCTTGATCTCGGTCAGGCGTCCAACGAACGCGACGACCAGATCATTCTCCGAAGCCCCGATCGAGGAGCGTATCGTGTCATTGCGTTCACGAATAGCCTTAAATGGTGAAAGGTCGATTCCCAGCTTGATCACCCGAAACTGGTTCGGATCTCCGACCCTGAACTTTGAGCTTATCTCTTCGAACTGCTGCTCTGTAATGACGACGATCTTATCGGTAGCCGTGCGGGCAAGAATCCTCTCGACGGTCAAAAAGAAGTTTGTCTTTAGCCTGCCGTAGTAGCTGTGAAAGACATGCCCGTGGAATGTGTGCACTATAACCAATCGGCGCGGCCGACCGATGAGTGTACCAGGTGTAAGCCATCTGTATGCGAAAGCGGCAAGCCGGCCGATCGTTCCGGCCTTTGCTGTATGCGTATGAACGATATCTGGGTTCAGATTCTGAACCAACCTGTATATCTTCCAAAGCGACACAACGTCGAGCAGAGATAGTTCGCGGCTCATCTCTTTTATGTAGATCGGTTCTAGTCCGTGATCTGCCGCCAGGTAGCTCATATCCTCTTCGCCGTCCGGCACCGTGCCGGCGACAAGCGTTGACCGATAGCCATGCTCATTCAGTCCCTCGGTCAGCCAAACGACATGACGGGCCGGCCCTCCGACATTAAGACGAGCAATTATTCTGAGGACCTTCATCGGCGAGGGGTGAGACGTGCGAGAAATGGTGTCGCGTGGGTCTTGATCGCTAGACGCTTCATATATGAGGTGCGGATCGCCGCCCGCACCGATGATCAATCCATCCGAAAGATCGTTTCCGGGTCGTCTTCATGCCGGATCTCATCGATCGGCTCTTTCTTCCCGTGGCCCATATAGAGCCGATTCGGGCAGTTTATCACCATGCCGTCCACATTCCCGATGTTCTTATATCCGTGGACGACGCCTTTCGGGACCACGACCGCCAGCGGATCCTCGGAGCCAGCCTCGAACGACATCATATGATTGAAGGTAGGTGAATCGGGGCGGTTATCCCACATCCGCATCTTAAAGGTCGATGGACCTATGAAACAAAAAAGGTCTGCCTGGCCGACGTGTTCATGAGGACCGCGTTGAATGCCAGGCTTCGTGAATGAAATATAGGACATTACGGGATAGAACTCTTCGGCTAATTCGTCATGTCGAAACAGCTCGGCCAACCATCCTCGCTCGTCAAAATATCTCTTCAGCGGATAGACGACGACACCTTTTATCTCGCCAACGACAAACTCTGAAACTCTTTTCGCTGAATTGGACATAACCGAAATCCTAAGTTCAAATGGTTGTTCTGAGACACGGATCGGACAGCTAAACGTTGTTCGCACCGGTATCGGCGACCATGTTCGATGCACGAAGCAAACTCTCGAACGTGCCCGCATCGGTCCACCAACCGTCAAGCTCGTTCCACGTCATTTCGCCGCGCGCGATGTAGTGATTATTAACATCTGTGATCTCAAGTTCGCCGCGGTCAGAGGGTTCGAGCGTCTTGATCACGTCAAAGACCGTGTTGTCATAAAAGTAAACGCCTATCACCGCATAACTCGACTTTGGCTCAGTGGGCTTTTCCTCGATCTTCAGGACGCGATCGCCGTCGAGTTCGGGTACCCCGAACCGCTGTGGATCATGTACCTCTTTGAGCAGGATCTTCGCGCCGTTCCCCTGGGTTCGATATGCGTTCGCTGCATTCAAGATGTTCTTTTCAATGATGTTGTCCCCGAGAACAACGCAGATCGGTTCGTCATCGGCAAAATGTTCGACCAACGAAAGGGCATCGGCAATACCCCCCTCACCTTCCTGATAGGTGTAGTTCAGGTGCTTTAAGCCAAAGTCTTTGCCGTTTCCGAGCAGCTTCAGAAAATCGCCGGCCGAGTTTCCGCCGGTCACGATCATTATGTCGTCGATGCCGGCATTTATGAGCGTCCGGAGCGGATAATATATCATCGGCTGATCGTAGACCGGCAGCAGATGCTTGTTCGTAATTTTTGTAAGCGGAAAAAGCCTAGAACCAAGCCCACCCGCCAGTATCACACCTTTCATTGATCGCTTCTGTAACCCAACGCCGTCCAAAACGATGTATTGCTGAACTTTATCCGTTCAAGACCTGCCGCAATCATCATCTCCTCGATCTCTTGTTTTGTAAATCGTTTCTCAAGTCGGGTCCCGAAGCGATCCAATGCATCAGTACGCATTGTATACAAACTGTTGTCCCGATACTGAGCCAACGGAAAATTTCTTATGTTCACTCCGGCGGTCTCGCCGATCTTCGCAAGTCTTGCCAGCGGGAAGTAGACCAAAACTGCGATCGCCTGACTGATTGCAAATCTGATCTGGTGAGGCGTCCGGCTGATAGCCCTTCGGAAAATATCGCTGATCGTCCAGATCGCCCGGAACCAAACCGGACGATTATCAAAGCGATAATAAAGGTAGAGCAAAAACGGTGCGCCCTTTTTGATCTTCTTTACACATTCGCGGAGTCCCGCTTCTGTGTCGGGCAAATGATGCAAAACGCCCAAGCTGTAACCGAAATCGCAAGACTCATTTTCGAGTGGGATGTTATCGACACCCGCTCGATGAAAATCGCAGTTTTTCAATTCTGACAGATTCCGACGCGCGACCTCCAAAGCATCGCTTGGATCTATAAGATGTAACTTGCCCACCCTTGGAGCAACCAACCGGGCCCAACGGCCACTACCGCAGCCGAGATCGAAACCGACCGCCTCTCCGGTCAATTCGTTCCAAGGAAAAATATTGAAATAGGCATCGAACATCCGCTGAAGTTCGTCCTGATCCAGATCTGATTGATCGAATCGGGACCACTCATCGCCAAATCCGGCTACCACATTTTCATCGATATTGCCGTTCATTAGTCGATAAACCGCTGGAACCAGAGTTCGAGCATCAATAACGTCCAAATTTGAAATGCGTGGTCGCGCTTACCATCCGTATGGTCATCGACATAGCGACGGATCACCTCTGGCCTTGCGATGCCGCGATTCATTGCCTTTTCCGCAAGTAGGAGCTCTCGTACAAACGGCCGCATTTCTCCTCGAAACCAATTACCGACCGGCACGCCAAAGCCCATCTTCCTTCGATAAACAACGTCTGCCGGGACCAACCGGGCTGCGACCTTTTTTAGCAGCGATTTAGTTTCGAACCGTCTCATTTTTAAAGACTCGGGAATCGAAGCTGCAAATTCGATCAGTCTATGATCTAGAAATGGAGATCGAGCCTCGAGCGAATTTGCCATCGTCGCAATATCAACCTTGACCAGCAAATCGTTCGGCAAGTAAGTCATTTGATCCGCTAACAGGTTCGAGTCCAAGTTCCCTGACCCGTTTGACCGTGCGAACCATCGATTTACGAATTCAAAGGGATCCGCTGATCGAATCGAAGAAGAAAAACCCGCTGTGTAAAGCTTGTGCTTCGCATCGCGGTCAAACGTCGACATCCAGCGAAAATACCGTTCTGTCGTAGGAAGTCTTGCCGCCCGTAAGAAACGCTTTGCGTCCCTCAGACGTGAACGCTTTAGCTCTGATGTCGGCAAAAACTCGATCGGTTTTTCCAGTAATGACCTTCGCAAAAACCCAGGCAGCCTGCGGTACGTTTCGGCGGCCTTCATTGCTGCATACCGCTCGTAGCCCGCAAAGCTCTCGTCGCCTCCGTCACCGTTTAACGCAACTGTGACGTGTTTTCGGGTTTCCTTTGCGACGTAGTATGTCGGTATCGCGGACGAATCGGCATACGGTTCACCGTAATGCTCGACCAAAGTCGGCAGTATCTCTAACGCATTCGGCCGAACGATAAACTCATTATACTCAGCCCCGACATGCTCGGCGACGCGTTTCGCATATTTGAGTTCGCTGAAATCCTGTTCTTCGAATCCGATCGAAAATGTCTTCACGGGACCCGAGCTTTCCTGAGCCATCAAGGCGACAACTGTTGACGAATCAACCCCGCCGGAAAGGAACGCACCAAGCGGAACTTCTGAGATCATCCGCAGCTTCGTGGATTCGCGTAGTATCCGCGTCGTTTCGTCGATCGCTTCTTCTTCCGTTATCTTGATCTTCTTTGAAAAATCCGGGAGCCAATAACGCTCCATATTGACCTGTCCTGCTTTCCATTTCATCCAATGGCCCGGTTCAAGTTTGCGTATCGACTTGAAGGCGGTCATCGGTGCGGGGACACAGAGATAAGACAAATAGGAATCGATCGCCTCGTTATCCACTTCGCGTGAAATATCGGGGTGCTGCAGGACGGCATTGAATTCTGATCCGAATATCAGATCGCCATTTTGCTGAAGCGAATACAGCAGTGGTTTTTTGCCGACGCGATCGCGTGCAAGAAACAAGTCCTGCTCGGTTTCGTCCCAGATAGCCATGGCGAACATTCCCCGGAGATGCTGTAAACAGTCAACACCGTATTCGTCATAAAGATGAACGATCGCTTCGGTGTCCGAATTCGTATAGAATCGGTGTCCGCGTTTCTCCAGGTCTTTCCGTAGCTCTTGATAGTTATAGATCTCGCCGTTAAATACTATCCATTTTGTATTATCGGCATTACGGATCGGCTGCTTGCCGCTCGCGAGGTCGATTATCGATAATCTTCGCATCGCAAGGCCGACATTTTTGTTCACATAAAAACCGTCATCGTCCGGCCCGCGATGCAGGATCGCCCGGTTCATTCTTTCGAGGACCTCGCGGCTTGCCTTGCGGTCTCCGTTATTTACGATTCCGACGATTCCACACACGGGATCAGTTTGCCCTTATCACATTCAGTCCGCGTCTGTTGCGGTTGATGCGACCTGTTATCAATTGCCAACCGGCCTTGCGCTGGGTTATTGCGACTGCGACCAGCATGAAGAATAGCGGCATAACGGTTTGCTTATGCCGCCAAGCCAAACCAACGTTCGAGAGTCCCCAGATCTGCATTCCAGCATACAGAGCGCAAAACGCAAAGATCGGCGCCATGTCAACGAACTTATCGCCGAAAAAGATCCGTATGGCCGGAAAGCCGACGATCAGAATCGCGATTATAAAGAGATTCTCTGCCGCCCCGAACGCATTACGCGCGGTTCCGCTGAAGGCCTCCCATGGAAACGGTGCAAGAAAGAAATAGACAGTTGCGACCGGGATCGCAACCGAAGTTGATTCAAATTCGGAATAAATCTCAACACCCGAACCTGTTGTTTGCGCCATCCCTTCACGCCATGTATCCACCTGAGAACTCAACCGCTCGATTCGCTCAAAGTCGCGGGAAATAGCACCGCCGGCACCCAGAAAGATCATTATGGAAGCGACCAACGCTGAACCAAACACAACATTCCGAAAAAGATTCTTGGGGCTAGCAACGAGAAATCTGAAAACGGCCGCAGCTGCTAGCAAATAGAGTGCATAAAAGCGCATCGTAAAGACCGCGAGGAAAGCGGGTATCGATGCCAGCCCGTCTTTGATGCTCAGCCCATTCGGATTTCGGATCAAAAAGTATAGAATCACCCATTCACAGAAGATCACGAGCATCTCTTTCGCGGTGCTTGCGGAGAGAAGGATGTTAGACGCCCAGAACGTGACCAGTACAGCGGCGATTCTAGCGGTCGGCGAATCGAAGACTCGTTTCGCAATTCTGAAAATAACTATGACCAAAGCTGCACCGGAAAAACTATTCACGGCGGAAACGATCATTCGGCTTTCGCCGCCTGCAACAAAGGTCGGAATCGCCCAGATCAGCCCTTGGCCAATGTTTTGCCTTTCAAAAAAGACCTGACCGAGATTGTTAACAAATCCGTCAAAACCATTCTCATACCAGTTCTTCGCGAACGACCAGCCAATTGCGTACCCTGACGAATCTTCGTCTCCGAAAACATTGCTAAGGCCCCATCCGTAAAGCACCATGCCCATCCACAACCGAATTGAAAATGCCCACAAGAATACGTTCACCTGAAAATCGGTATCTGGATCCCTCGCGTTTCGTGTGAGGTAGAACGCACCCGCACCACCGAGTATCAGGATCAAGGGAATCGCCATCAATTCGTCGGGCTTATCCAGGAAGAACACCAAGCTCTGCAAGATCATTGCAAAGAAAGTGAACATAAAGACAAGCTTGCCCGATTTGATCATCAGATGTTACCGATCGCGAATAACTAAGTTGTTCTCAAGCACAAGAGCATCGAAGTTCGCGTTCTTAAAGGTATTTATTGCGTCATTCGGCGTGCAGACGATCGGTTCCTGAACGTTGAACGATGTGTTGAGGAGCATCGGGATGCCAGTGATCTTTTTGAATTCGTCGATCAGGTTCCAATACCGCGGATTAGTTTTCCGGCTTACCATTTGTGGACGTGCGGTTCCGTCAACATGCACGACCGCCGGTATTCTTGCCTTATATTCCTCGGCAACCTGGATCACCGTGATCATGAACGGGTCGTGATGCTCAACACCAAATACTTCGCGGCCGTGCTCTTCCTGCATTGAGGGCGCTAGGGGCCGAAACCACTCACGCAACTTCACTTTGTGATTAAGTATCTCACGCATGTCCGCACGCCTCGGGTCCGCCAAAAAACTCCGAGCGCCCAATGCACGCGGCCCGAGTTCCATCCGTCCGTTGAACCAACCGACGATCGCTCCTTCGCTGATCATCTTTGCCAACCGCGGCAGCAACTCGTCATCCTTAAGCGTTTCGTATTGCAATCCGGCAGAATCAAGCGCCGCCCGGCATTCTTCGTTCGTGAATCCGGGTCCCCAGTAAGCGTGATTCATTTCAAATCCGCGCGGATTGCCCAGCTTTTGATGCCAGACCATCAACGCCGCGCCAAGCGAACATCCTGCGTCACCGGCGGCCGGTTGCACGTAGAACCGCTTGTACGGAGTCTCGTGAAAGATCCGGCCGTTCATCACCGAATTGAACGCGACGCCGCCGGCCATGCATAAATTCTCTTCACCTGTCATTTCCTTCAACTGTTTCGCAAGGTAAATGGCCGTTTCCTCCACGGCTTTCTGCGCAGAACAGGCAATGTCCCAGTGATGTTCTGTCAGTTCCGCACCCGGCTCTCTGGCCGGCCCAAGCTCTTTGATGATCGCATCAGGAAACTGATAGTGTTTTGCCAGATGATGGTCAAGAACCTTTATATTGAACTTAAAATCGCCACGTCCGTTCGTGGTAAGGACCTTTTCGCGAAAGAAATCGTAATGTCGCGGTTTGCCGTATGCCGCGAGCCCCATCACCTTCCACTCGTCGCCGGCAAACATATCGAATCCGATATAGTTGGTCACAGCCGAGTAAAACTGCCCAAGGCTGTGCGGCAGCTTGATCCGTTTCAATACCTCGATTTTGTTGCCTTTCCCCTTGCAGAAGAGAGTCGTCGTGTCTTCACCCGTCCCGTCCCACGTCAATATCGCCGCCGTTTCAAAGGGTGAAACAAAAAAAGCCGATGCGGCGTGGGTTTGGTGGTGCTCCAAATAATGAAATTTGAAATCGCTTGGACCAAAATGTTCGCGAAGCCGCTTTGGATGTTTGAACATTCCTAAGTAGCTTTCGCTGACCTGCGCTACCCCGCGATCGGCGCGTGCTTTGAACATCGCCGGCGAGATCAGACCCGCCTTTAGTGCCTGCATCGCCTTGTGCCTTAAGATCCAGGGTTTCCAATAATGCCCGACGTGCTCTACGTCCCCAAGCTCAATTCCCGCCTGGTCGAGACAGAAACGGATCGCCTTATACGGAAACCCGAGATGATGTTTCTTTCGCGAAAAGCGCTCTTCCTCGGCCGCCGCGATCAGTTTGCCGTCCTTGATCAGAGCTGCGGCCGAATCCCCCAAAGTTGTTAGTCCCAAAATATACATTGCCAGAAAATTACTTTACCAAACTGTGCGCCGCCAGTTCAGCAGTTGCCGTCTGCACGCGATCATCGGCTTCCTGCTGAGAAACCCACGCGAGAAGTTCTTCCAAACCGGCTTCGAGCGTTACCTTCGGTTCATAACCAATTAGTGATTTCGCTTTCGTTATGTCAGAAACGCAGTGTCTGATGTCACCTTCACGATACTTACCGACGATCTCAGGTTCGATCTCCTTTCCGAGTCCTTTTGCCAAAAGCTGAGCGATCTCGCGTACAGAGGTCGCTCTGCCGGTTCCAACATTCACCGCCTGATAATCCGCGCCATCGTTTTCGAGCGCCAAAAGATTTGCCTGGACAATGTCTGAAACATGCACGAAATCGCGTGACTGCAAACCGTCCTCAAAGATCATCGGAGCCTGATCGTTCATCAGCCGCGACGAAAATATCGCACAAACGCCGGTGTAAGGATTCGATAGAGCCTGCCGCGTGCCGTAAACATTGAAATAACGGAACGCCACGGTCGGGATCTTGTAAGCTCGGCCGACCGCCAAACAATATTGTTCCTGGTCTTGTTTCGAGACCGCGTAGACCGAGGTCGGAAAAAGCGGCTTTTCTTCGGTCGTGCCTACGGGCTCGAGCTCGACATCCCCGACGCGCAATTCCCATTCGTGTGCCGCAAGCTGTTCGTCGGAGCGAAGCGGTGGGTTGACGGTCTCGCCTGTCGCCGGATTGCGATAAGCGCCTTCGCCGTAGATCGACATCGACGACGCCACGATCAGCTTCTTGAACTGATCTTTCCGCTTGATCATTTCCTCAAGCAAAACGGCCGTACCCAAATCGTTCGCCTTCACGTAGCGGACGATCTCGTACATCGATTGTCCAACGCCGACCTCAGCCGCTTCGTGATAGACCACCTCAATGCCGTCCAGAGCCTTGGCCACCGCATCGGCATCGCATACATCTGCGCGGATAAATTCCGCGTTCGGGTTCAAGTGCTCCGGAACCTTGCCGCCAATATGCACCTGCTCAACTATCGAATCCAGGATCCGAACGCTGTGCCCCGCCTCAACCAGAGCATCAACAAGATGCGACCCAATAAACCCGGCCCCGCCAGTAACTAAAACGTTATAAGAACTCATCGAACGCTGATGCCCGTTTTTCCGACAGCTGAAAACAAAATGTCGGCCAAAACCGCCGACCATCTTTCGACCGTATAATTTTCTAAAGCCTCTTTCCGGGCCGCTTCGCCCATTTTCTGCCGTAGATCGCCATCTGATAAGAGCCTGTCGAGCCAATTATACCAATCTTCAGCCGATGTCGCATTGAAATGGGTCTTTTCATTTACGCCGATCTCGGCACAGACCCCGACGGGCGACATAACGAACGGAACGCCCGATGCCAGATACTGGATCGCCTTAAAGCCGGATTTCCCTTTAAGCCATTCTTCGTTCGCTGACGAGCTCGTGATTATCGGGTAAAGTCCGATATCGAGCGAGGCGAAATCTTCCGGTTCGCGTTCGAGCGACCACGGCAGATTCTCGACCTCGACGTTCGTAATAGAAACCTCCGCTCGACCCGTACCGACAAGTTTGAGCTTGAATTTGTGTATCGCAGCCAATCTTTCCAACACAGGAAATACCGATTCAACCGAAGGAAACGTGGAATGGGTGCCGATCCATCCGATTATGGGCACGTCGTTGACGCGGCCTGAAGGTTTGAAGACTTCTGTATCGGCAATTGTCGGTACAACGTGGGCTATGACTCCTTTGGCGGTCACATATTCGGCGATAAACCTGTTCCCGCAGATCACGGCATCGGCACGGCCGATAAGCCTGTCAGTCTTGCCGAAGAATTTCATCGACGAGCCGAGCGAACCGTACGTCGGGCTTTTGTAGGGAATATACGTGGCATCGTCCAGATCAAGCAGCACAGGCAAACGGCCGAGCTTGACCGTGAGCCATTCAAACAGCTCAGGCCCGAAGAACATCGCTTCACGCTGGACGAGGACCGCGTCGTAACTTCGCGATGCAAAAACGTCACCGAACCGCTTCGCTACCGAACCGACCAAACCGGCGGCCTTCCCGATCACGCTCCCGCCGCTGTACATCTGCTCAAATTGTCTATTGGTAAGAAACGGCCGGACATCAACCTCGATCGCTCGTTCCCGCAGCGGCCCAACGAACTGCTCAACCCGAAACCGCGTCGCCGCCGCCTGAACCGGAAAGTTTGAAAGTGCGAGTACACGCATCTATTCTTTAAATCCGACCGCTGTCCAATATGGCTCGTCGCCGAACTTTATGTCTTTCAAGCCACAGCGGATCATCATTTCCTCGATCTCCGCTCGCGTGAATCGATGTTCAAGCCTTGTACCAAATCTATCTAGAGCATCGGTCCGCATTGTATAGAAACTCTTATCGCGATACTGCGAGAGCGGCAGGTTACCGACATTCGATCCGAGCCGCTCGCCGAGCAAGCTCAGCCGTGCCAAGGGAAAATAAACCGTTGCAGCTATCAGCTGGCTAACGCCAAATCGGGCACCGTGCGGCAGGCTGCTGATAGCACGACGGAAAACATCGCTGGCACGCCAAACGGCCCGGAACCAAGTCGGACGGTTGTCGAAACGATAATAAAGATAAAGCAGGAACGGAGCCCCTGGTTTTAGTTTTTCCACGCATTTCCGAAGACCGGCCTCGGTATCTGGAATATGATGAAGCACGCCGAGGCTGTAACCAAAATCGCAACTCTCGTTAACCAGCGGAATATCGTCAACGCCGGCCCGATGAAACTCGCAGTTCTCTGACCCGGCAAGATTCCGCCGTGCGACCTCTATCGCATCGCTCGGGTCAATCAGGTGCAGTTTGCCAACCCGTGGAGCAACGAGCTTTGCCCACCTACCGCTTCCACAGCCAAGATCGAACCCGACTGCATCCTGCGACAAGCGATCCCACGGAAAAATCGAAAAATAAGAATCAAATAACCGCTGATGCTCCTCAGCCGAAAGCTCCGACTGATCGAAACGCGACCATTCGTCCCCAAAGCCTTCAATTACACTTGCATCAGCGTTTTCCATTTAAGAGTTCAAAATCCTTTCGTACAACCGCCTGTAACGGACACCGCCGACGTATTCCAGATCAAATTCTCGAGACGCAACATCACGGCAATACTGGGAGACGCCACCAAGTTCCTCGATCTCATCAATTGCACCTGAATACGCAGCAGGGTCAAACTGTTGGATCAAAGCGCCTACACGAATGCCTTTAACGAGCTGATCAACATCACCGATCCCTGCATTTGCCACAATTGGCAGGCCGCAGGCGAGATATTCGGCGTTTTTTGTCGGCGATGATGCCTGTTTAGAATAGCATGGCTTGATGAACGAAACCGCGAGGTCAGCCGCGCTTAGATAGCGTGGGATCTCGGTGGAAGGAACTTTGGCGATGAAATAGTCGCTTTCGAAAAAGCCTTGGGCTTTCAATAATGGTTCGATCATCTCGTGTTTGCTTTGTGTAAGGATCAACACGAAGGTTTCAGGATCACGCTGGCGCATCGCGCCAAAGAACTCCGCCGTTTCCTCAGCCATGTACCAACCGCCAAACGCACCGACGTAAACACCAACGCGTCTTTCGCCGATGCCCAACTCTTCACGAACGGCCTTCCGCGATTCAGGAGTCGCCGTAGCAAATCGCTTCATATCGACGCAGCAAGGGATAACCTCCACCGGACGCTGTTCCGATTCATCGAACAAAATCTCTTTCGCTCGTTCCGTCAAAACGACGAACGCATCCGCTTCCTTCAATAGCCAACGCTCGACCCGCTTCGCACCGCGATAAAGCCAACCGTTCGCCGGCCAAATACCGGCGTCGGTGTACTCCTCAGGGAAAAATCCGCGAATATCAAAGAGCAATTTAGGTTTCCGCAGCGAGAACTTCCTCGCCAAAGCTCCCATCAGAGTCGGGACGTGCACACGCCCATGCAAAACATCAAACCGCCCGATCCTCCGCCAGATATAAAAAGCCCCGCGAAAGATATCCCAGGCCGTCGCCGCCGCTGAGGGCCGTTTATGATAAGGCAACCAATCCCACTCAATCCCCTCTGTCCGAAGCTCCGCCCTAATTCTCTGAAACTCCGCAAGATCCCCCGCCGCCCGGTTTGGCTCAAACGTCAATAGCGAAACCTTGATCGTGACAAAAGATTCTTTGCCCAGAGTCCCCGCGTCCGGCTCCCCTCCTTGATACGGAGGTGTGGCAGCGGCCTCTGACGGGGTGGTAGCAATTACTTCTTTTACGCGACTCTGCGTCTTAGCGTTAAATATCCCCTTCCCAATTTCACGCAAATACGGAAGCACCTGCGTCTGAACCAGCGACTCCCGCACCCCGAAATAGCAAATGTAAAGCGTCCTAGGCATTCCTTTCACTTGCTATTTGGGCATAGAGTTCCTCCCATTGCCGCGCGGTCGAAGTGGCGTCAAATCTCGCGGATGCCTTTTCGAATGCTCTCATCCCAAGAGATTCTCTAAGCTCTTCATTCTGGGATAAACCGATCATTGCACTTGCCAACTCCCCTGGAGAGATGGGGTCGATCAGAATACCGTCTTTACCATCCTCTATCACTTCGCTGAAAACACCAATTTTGGAGGCAATGCACGGCAATGATTTATACATCGCTTCGACCAAGGCCACCGGCAATCCCTCTACTAATGATGGAAAAACAAACACGTCTGCATAATGCAGGAGATCTCCCACATCGTTTCGCCTGCCAAGGAAACGGACCCTCTCTGACAACCCAAGTTCCGCTGACATTTTCTTAAGTTCTCGCTCGAGACCTCCCACACCGACTAGAAGCAAATAAGCACTCGCTACGGAGTCGGCCACTTCTGAGAAAGCCTGCAAGATCAATCGATGATTCTTTTGCGGATCCAGTCTGCCGACATTTAAAAAGACAAATGCATCTTCCCTTAGCCCCAATTCGTTCCTGAGCCTTGCGGGAGCCTCTGGGTCGGACGTCATGGCCCTTATGTCAACTGCATTGTATATCGTTCTTATGCCCCGCCCCTTGACCTTGAAATTGCGTTCATAAGACCGCTTTACCGTTTCGGAACAAGCAACAAAGTACGGCCTGGTCATCAGAGCAGTAACGCGATCGATCAATTTCAAGGCGGCGACCTTATTGGGGTTCCAGCCAGCAGAAGCGATCGTGGATGGCTCGTAATCGGGAAGTTGCCAGGACGTGATCAACGGAGTTCGGTCAAAAGGAAGTACGCTAAGCCTCGATACTATACTCGCATCGTAAAGCCATGAATGAATTACATCTGGCTGATGAGTCCTGATTATCTCGCGAAAGCGAACCGTTGCAGAAATCAATGGTCGCTTCCCATGAATTCCAAGTTCGATCAACTCTATGCCATTGCTGACAAGCTTAGGACCAAAGAAGGAAGCGTCAGATATAACGCAAACGGAGTGCAAAATTCGATCTCGCGCGGTATTCAAAACCAAACCGACAAGCTGTCGCTCTGCCCCGCCACTTAAAAGAGTCGGAATTAAATGAAGAACGTTGAACATTGACCTTCTCTCAGCTGTGTTCGAGCGATTCTTCATTGCGATGCCAGCGTTGCGGCAATGTTCCTAAACTCGCTAAGCATTACCTCAATATCGTATTTTCGCGCAATTGTTCGTGATCTGTTCGATAGTTCGGTCTTTTCGTTTATCGTAAGATTCAAATACCAGACAATTGCAGCGGCCACACGTTCAGTATCGACAGGTACAACCATATTATCGTTCACCAGCGAAACAGGCTCTCTAGTTCCCGTCCAATCGGACACGATGCACGGAACACCAGCAAGCATCGATTCAAGAACTGCCACTGGAAAAGCGTCGCCTCGACCGATATGTACATAAAGCGAAGACTGTTGAAGGTAATTCTCGATCTCTGACGTTTTTCCTGCAAAATTCACCAGCGATCTCGCTTGTGGGTATGCTTCGAAAAGCGAATCTACGTCCCTCGGCGACCAGTCACCAACTACGTTCAGCTTTATTCCTGGTATCGCTTTTGCCGCAACAGGCAACGCATCGAGGAGCACATCGATTCCTTTATACCAAGCCCTCCATCCAATAACCCCGTTCGCTATGAAAAGTACATTTAAACTTTCTAGATTCGGTTCAACCGCGCACAGTGACTTTTGTCTTTCCACGCTTGTGCTGCTACCAGAAATGTAGAAAATCCGGGGTTTTGTTTTGCACTGAGAAAGAACCTTGTTTGCCAACTGCTCTTGCATACGACCAACGCAGATTAAAGCATCGTAGCTTGACAAAGTTTTCACTAGAATCCGCCGTGTCCAAGGCGAGTAGAAATCGACTGAAAGAAAATAAAGAGTCTCGCTTGCCATCAACGCGACGGCTTTCGGTTGTTTGCGAAAAGGCCTACTTTTCTTAGCAAGAATGGCGACGGCGTGAAGTCCTTCACTTAGGATCACCGAGTAACGTTCGATGTGCGGAAAAAATAGCCCGCACACTAACATACTGAAATATCGAAACACTTTCGAGGTATTTCGATCGTGCCAGCGCATCACGAAATCTACGAAGTAAAAATCGGCATTCACAGACTCGGCCAAAGATCTGTGAAAAGGGTGCGGTCCGGGTCGACCATGCACAAATGCCACTCTACCGCTGGAATCTGTGTCTTCGACATTAGGGTACAAATCTTTACTCGGCATCCGCAACGGTGTAAATAGACGCCAGGTTCCTTATCAACTCGGCCTCCTTCATGAAATCGTAGTTCCGAACGACTTGAGGGGTAACTGGTTCGAGCGAGGATCGGTTCGCGAACGTTGAGAAACAATCAATCAACCGAGAACACCTCCAATTTATTAGTTCCTGGGAAACACAATCGATCTGTGCACTATCACAAAATTTTCGGAATTTCTCTGCTGTCAAACTCATTGCCCGCCACCGGCTGTCATCCACAAGTCCTACCCTGCCAAGTTGACTGCGAATCGGTGCGGGAATCAATTCAACTCTGTGAAAATACGCTTCAAACATTCCCAAATTAGAATGATGAATGAAACCACCTCCGTTAGGCTTTAGTTTTTCTTTCAATTGGAGGACGTACGATTCTATCGAATCGGATTCCACATGGACAAGCGAATCGAAACTGAAGACGAAATCAATCGAATGCTGCGGTATCATTCCGAGAGACTTTCCGTCGTTTACGAAATATTCAATATGTGAATCGTTGTGAAATCTCTGTCTACAAGCATCAATACATCTATCCGAAAGGTCGACAATCAGTAGCCGCTTGCAATACCGGCGCAAAAAGTTCGTCCAGCGCCCGAATCCGGGAGCAATCTCTAGTATGGTCTCACACGGGAGGAAAGAGTGTATCCTAGGGTAAATTGAGCCAAACCATTGGGCTTCCGAATTTCCCCAAGCCTCGGACCATTCCTCACCATTGTTTGCCCAATCATACGAGGAATTCCAAACTTGTATATTTTGTTCAAGCCTTGGCATAAGACACAGACTCTGATTTTCCCTTGTTGTAGACAGGGGTAATGTAGAACCACTCCTGATGATGCGGTCTTTCGGACAAAAGTAGTCTTCGGGTATTTAGGTCGAACCTTTCAATTTCTTCGTACTTATACTCAAAGACTTTCTTTATGTCCGGTATGCTATCTATCACTTGAATCGAATGAGTATTTTTAAACCGCGACCGCAAAATTCCTGTTATGCTCATATCATAACAGTCGTGAGTCTCGATTATTAGGTCACTGTCAAGTAGAGAAGGGATTATTTCATTGGTAAAGAGCCCTAGCTCGCAACCGTCGCAGTCACATATGATCAGTGCTCTTTTACCTTTCGTAAGTTTTGCTAATTGGTGTGAAGTACATTCGCTAGAAATTACAATGCGATCCAAAACACCATTGATTTCCGCTGTTTTGGCGCACAATTCAAGTGCCTTCTGATTCAAATCAAACGCAAAAATACGAGCGTCTTTAGCCCGTAGCGCGAGCCCCACCGCATAATAGCCTTCGGCACATCCAACATCAATGATTACCTCGTAATTGTTCATACAAACAGCTTCTATAACAGCATGAAGTTCTCTTTCATAAGAACCTAACAGTTTGGGAAATAGTGCACTACTTATCGAAGTCTTTTCGGAGTAACGCATCCCAACAAAAGGACCGCTTTTCACAGTCATATTCGGAATACAAATATCTATTGCCTCACCGATTAAAGCGTTTTCCTCGGTACCCTCATACACCTTCCGTTGAAAATCAAGAAACCAAGAAAGACGGGCTAAACTTCGTGACGAAAAGCCCCAAAGCTTATCATTTTGGACCCACATGGCTAGAAAATACTTCAATATCGATTTCATTTTAGATCTTAACCAATTACCCGGGAACACATCTCCAAATATCGATTTCGGTAATGGTCTATCGTAAAACCACTCTCAACTTTTTTTCGTGCTTTTGCTCCCATCTCAATCGACCTAACTGGATTCTCCATCATATAGCAAAGTCTCTCCTTAATCTGATCTGAATTCTTTGCATTAACGATGAACCCGTCTTCGCCGTCTGTGACCAAATCTTCACCGCAACTGTGGTCGGTGGCAATTACCGGAACGCCGCATGACATTGCTTCTAACACAACGAGTCCAAATGCATCATTAATTGAAGGAAATACCAAAACGTCCGCATCTCGGTAGTACTCCACCAATCGATCGCGCGAGACGCCGCCTGTTACTGTGACACGATCATCTTGGAACTTCTTAAGAATGGGCAGAATCTCTGGCAAAATTGGCCCAACCATTATCAGTTCCACATCCTTTCGTTTAATGCCAACAAATGCCCTCAACAGGTACTGGATTCCTTTCAATAATTCCAACCTTCCGACATAGAGTATCCTAAACGCCCCTCCACGACGGAAGGTTCCCGGTGTAAATTTTATAGAATCGACACCAAAAGGCGTTATGGCTATTTTGTTCTGATTGATCCCATTGTCGATAAATGATTGTTTTGAGTAATTCGAAAGTACGTTTATAAAATCAGCAGTCTCATATTCCTCATTGATACGTTTAACCATTCGGTCCGGAAAAATGCTGTGAAATCCTGTTCGTCCCTCTCCCCATGCTCGATATTCTTCCGTGACGAGATCAGTCCATGTTGATATGTGGGACATTTGGTGCTCTAAAACAACCCGGGCCCCAAACTGCTTCGCCTGCAACATACTGGACAAGCTTACCTGTAACCAGCCAATAAAAAGGTCACATTTCACGAGGCGATTGGCGAAGATTCTATCGGCTAATGGTAGCAACCATGAACGGGGAGTTTCGAAATATTTGTAATGCGGAACCCGTCGCCAAGCCGCCCATACTGAACGCTGTAAGAGTCCGAACGATCGAAACACCTCTATTTTACGCTCATTACTTTCAATATTTTCAATCGCAAGTTCCGGGAACGTCCAGAGAGCCTGCTTAAGCAGCCCGGCAGTCGCCAAGGTCTCGACAATCAGTGAGCCATTCTGGCCTGGACCGACAGAAATCGAAATGTTCGTCATACGATACCACTCCCCCCAGAAGCGGACCTAGTTCCGAATCTTGAGCATACCCAAGTCAATTCCTCTTTCTGCAGGACCACGTACCAAACAAACAAGCAGTAGGACAGAATCCCGACGCTAATCAAAAGCGGTAACGTGACCCAGCCATCGATAATACGACCTAATATAAAGACGGCAACGAGCGGAATTGAACTGAGTACCAACCGTCCGAACCGGCCACTCTGAAAACTAACGTTGCTGACCGAACGGGCAAGGTAAAGGACCGCAAAAAGATCGATAATTGCGCGAACACTCCACGCCGCAGCGGCTCCATAAATTCCGAATCTCGCCGTGAGAAGCCAGACGCAAAAGAAATACGGCACGAGTTCTATCCAATAAAGGGTGGCAAGGGCGTCGGTTCGCCCGGCGGCCATAATTGCGGCAGACGGCACGTAAGCAAGAAGATTGAATCCTAAGCCAACTGCGAGAATATAGAATGGTACTGTGCTTTCTCGGCCAAATTCTGCGCCGGCCCAAATTGTAAAGAACCCTTCGGCAACAAACGATAAAAAGACGAGAACTGGCAAAACCCAAATGACCGTCATCGTGATTGCGACCGAATACATCGAATTTCTCTGGATTCGGTTTTCCTCACTCTGCAATCTAGCAAATGCTGGAAACAGCGATTGGACCATTGAGGCCGAAAACATGGTTAGCATCCCAGCTAAGGCAAAGGCTACTGAGTAATAAGCTAATGAAGTAACCGATACAAGGCTAGATAGCAGGCCTTTCTCGATATTTCCAAGTAACATGCCCGCGATACTTGCGATAATGAAGCCGCCGCCGAACTTCGCCATTCGGCGGGCAATGTCGGTTTCGATCGTGGTGCCGGTGAGGTGCGGGAGGAGACGTCGCGAGACTATGAGGTGGCCGGTGAGGTTTAGGATGCTGGCGGCTAGGAGGACGGTTACGGCGCCGACGATTCCGTAGCCGAGGTAGAGGAGGAGCGGCGTTGCGAGCAGGCCGAGTATGCGCGAGCTGGCGTTTATGAACGTGTTCAGATCCATTCGGAGCCGGGCGAGTTGGGGCGTGTTAAATATTCCGCAAAGAAAATTTATGACGAACGTTATGGACGCGAGCCTAAGTGCGAGCACGGCGTCGGAGGAAAGCTCGGGCGGAACGTTGAACATGCCGATGATCTGTCCGGCGAAAAAAATTAACAGTGCCGCGACAGGTACCGACGTCATAAGGGCGATCAAAGCGGCGGTTCGGACGATGCGGCCCTCTTTCTCTTCGTCACCCTCGGCGTATGCCTCTGAACCGAATTTGGTCGAGGCCATCGACATCCCGAAATCGGCAAAGCCCAAATAGGTCGGGATCAGGCCGACGAGGATCAAAACGCCGTAGCCTTCGGCTCCGAGCAGGCGAATCGTGAACGGCGTGGTGACCAAGGAAACACCGAGCGGTGCGACCTGGCCGGCAAGCGTCCAGAGGCTTCCCTTGACGACCTTGGTCGTCATCCCCGCGGTCGATGGCGGCATCCTGTCTGCCTTCGCTTCAAGGGGTTCAGGGATCATTCCTGTTTTATCTTGCAAATCGGACATTCAACTTATTCGTGACCCAATCGATCTCATCTTGTTCAAGTATCGTTCGCCATGCGATCAGGCCATAAACAGCGAGCGACAGCAACGAAAGCAACGCGATCCAGATATGAGTTTCTGCGTAATACAACATTGCTGCAACCGGCACGAGCATGATGGCTGATCCGGCCGCAAAACCGGCTATGCCCCGACGGCCAATCGTTACGCCTGCGATCCGATTTGCGAGAAAGAAATGTGCGGCCGCGTCGGCGATGACACGCAGGCTCCAGGCCGCCGCGGCTCCGGCGGCCCCGTATCTTGAAGCAAGAAGCCACACGACTGCGAGATATGGGATCAATTCGATCCAATACAACTTCGCGAATATGTCGGTCCGCCCCGAGGCCATGATGATCGAATGCGGAACGTACGCAAAGATGTTGAAAAGCAATCCGGCAAGCAGCAGATAAAGCGGCAATGAACTCTCGCGGCCAAAATCGGGGCCGGCCCAGAGTGTGAAGAAGGGCTTTGCGATCAGAGCCAGAAACACCAATGCCGGCAGCGACCAGATCATGCTGATCCTTATCGCCCTCGAATAGATCGAGTTGAGCTGAACCTTTTTTTCGGTTCCCTGCAACTGTGAAAATGCGGGAAAGAGCGACTGAACCATCGAGCCCGAAAACAACGTCAGCATGATCGCGAACGAAAACGCGACCGAATAATAAGCCAACGCGGTCGTCGAGACCGTCGAAGCAAGTATTCCCTTTTCCGCGTTGATCAGAGCAACACCGGCAATGGCCCCGATCACAAAGGCACCGCCATATCTGATCATCGCCCTCGCCGCCGTACGATCGACCGACATTCCTAACAGCTGAGGCAGCAATCTACTCGAAACGACGATGTGACCGGCCAGATTCATTAGTGCGGCCCCCAGGGCGACAGTCACCGCGCCAATGATCCCATAACCGAAATAGAGCACGATGGGCGTCAATATTGTGCCGACGATCCGGGGACCGGCGTTGATCATCGAGTTCAGATCCATTCTCAAACGAGCCAGTTGCGGCGTGTTCACGATCGAACACAACAGACTCACGACAAACGCGCACGCAGCGATCTTAAGCGCGGTCGAAGCCTCAGCACGAAATTGCTCACGGACGTTGAAGACGACATCAACGATCGGCGTCGAAAAAACTACGATAAAAAGGGCGATCGGTGTAACCGCCGCAAGGGCAATGGCGGCAGCCGTTCTAATCACCCTGCCCTCTTTCTCAGGGTTGCCTTCGGCATAGGCTGTCGAGCCAAATTTGGTCGACGCCAACGACATTCCAAAATCGGCAAAGCCGAGGTAGTGAGGGATCAAACCGACGAGTACCAAAACCCCGTATCCTTCGGCACCTAGGAGACGAATCGTAAATGGCACCGTCACTAGCGTTACAAGCAATGGCAAGGCACTGCCGGCGAGCGTCCAAATGCTGCCCTTGACGATCTTCGTCGTCATACCGACTGTCGAAGGTGCCTGATTCTCGTAATTGTCAGGGGAAACGATAGTGGTGTCGGGCGTCACGTGAGTAAGTTTATTGATTAGGCCGACGGCGGTCAATTTACCGAAGCAGAGAGCGTAATGACAAACACTCTGCATCCGGAACGTGGCGGAAGCGGCGTTCCTATCGCTGACCTACGAACTTGAACTCGCCGAATTTGTCAGGAACGTGGAAGTTCGGTGTCTCGGTCCTGGTCGGCTGCCAGGCTAAATATCCGCGTTCAGGCCCTTTACCCACGCACCTAAGTATATTCCCCCGCCAAACATCACCTGTTTTCGGCTTCCTGCCAAACGCCTCCCACGGGATCTTCATCGCCATCCGCACGCGGCCATCCTCGATCCGGGCCGCAGTCTCCATGCCCGATCTGTAGTCCCAATCGGTGATCCGCTCGCCGCTCGTCAGGTCGATCGCAACATCAAGCCATTCGCCCGTCGGCGCCACCTCAAACTCAAAATATCGCCGCGGCGCGCTGAGATCCGGCGCGAGAAAGATCTCGACCACGTCGCGATCCCACAAGTTCATCGTTTTCTTTGTTAGATCCGGACGTGAAGATACGATCAGTTCCTCAGCCTGTTGAGCTTCAAATAGGGCATAAAAAGCAGTATCGGACCAGATCAACTTTGCTTTGAATCGGCGTGTTTTCGGGGCCGCAGCCCCGCTCCAATAGTTGGCGACCAAGATCCAATTGTCACCGCCCTGTTTGGCATTTAGAAGATCGCCGATCAAATGATCGCGGGAAGAGTAATTGATCTCAGCCATGGGGCGATCAGTCGCTGCGTTGGATCTTATTAACATAGGATCGAAGATGGAAAAGACAGCGACCGCAAAGATCACTATCCAGAAAGTTCGTGGCCGAACGAGGGCCCATCGTACCTTCGGATCTGCGCGGGCGCACGATCCGGACAAACAGGTTAAATGACGGATCTTTTGTCGCTTTTTGTTCAATGCCGCAAACACCGCGTTTGATTTACGATAACCTCACGGGATACTATCAAATAACACCGTTTCACAACATTTTCAATAGCAACTAGGTCCGTTTTTCCGATGCACGAACTACCGCTGCTGATCAATATAGCTGTCGCCCTCGCCGCCGCCTTTGTCGGCGGAGCGATCGCCCGTGCCCTGCGGCTGCCAACTTTGGTTGGATATATGATCGCAGGCATCGTTATCGGGCCGTTCACGCCCGGATACATCGGCGATGTCAATACGATCAGCCAATTGGCTGAATTAGGCGTGATCTTCCTGATGTTCGGCGTCGGCCTCCACTTTTCGATCGGTGACCTTTGGAAGGTGCGCAATATCGCCATTCCCGGAGCAGTCGGACAGATGCTGATCACGACCCTAATGGGCTATCTGTTCGCACAGTACCTCGGATGGTCGCGTGGTGCGAGTTTGGTGCTTGGCCTTGCGATCTCGATCGCAAGCACGGTCGTGCTATTGCGCGGTCTGATGGATAACGGCCTGCTCAGCACGCCCCACGGGCAGGCCGCGGTCGGCTGGCTGATACTCGAGGACATCGCAACCGTACTCATCCTTTTGTTGATGCCAACACTGGCATCGGGCGACGGCGGGTTGGATTGGAGCAGCCTTGGCTTGACGCTGCTCAAGGCCGCTGCCTTTTTTGCGGCGCTTGTGTTCATCGGTCGGAAAATGATCCCTTGGATCTTGACCGGTACTGCCAGGTCGGGGTCACGCGAACTGTTCATTCTCGCGGTTCTGGCGGTTTCCGTTGGTATCGCCCTCGCGGCAACAAAAATATTCGGCGTATCGATCGCTCTCGGAGCATTTGCCGCAGGCGTCGTCGTGAACGAATCGAAACTCAGCCATCAGGTCAGTGCTGATCTGGTCCCGTTCAGAGATGCATTCACGGTACTGTTTTTCGTATCGATAGGCATGCTCGTTGATGTCAGTTATCTCGGTGAGAACATCGCCGCCTTGATCGTCCTCGTGCTGCTCATAACTGTTGGCAAATATATTGTTACGCTCTTGATGGGCGTCTTCATCAAGCGTCCGGCCCGGACGTTCCTGGTCGTTGCGGCGGGCCTCAGCCAGATCGGGGAATTCTCGTTCATACTTGGCCAGGCTGGTTTGGCTCTCGGATTATTGGGTCAGGACCAATATTCGATGATCCTCGCCGGAGCACTGCTATCGATAACGGTGAACCCGCTGATGTACCGGACAACAAAACCGGCAGAGGACCTATTGCGGAAAATGCCCGGAGTTTGGCGGCTTCTCGATCGTCATCGTGACGTTGCAGAGATCGCCGATCACATCTCCGATCATGTTGTCGTTATCGGGTATGGCAGGGTCGGGCAGCACATCGTTAACGTACTCACGAAGCTCGACGTCCCGTTGGTCGTTCTCGATTCTGATGTAGATCGTGTTGAGGAACTCACCGAGCGCGGCATTCCCGCCTTATACGGCGACGCCGGCAACTCAGAGGTTATATCGCATGCAAGCCTGAGCCAAGCCCGCCTCCTCGTAGTAACGACACCGGATGATGCGGCGACCAGCATTATTGTCGCGGCGGCCCGAGCTGAGGCACCTGACCTGCACATTGTTGCCAGAGCCGCCACGGACACGAGCGTCCCCCAGCTATACTCGCTTGGCGCCCATCACGTGATCCAGCCAGAGCTTGAGGGCGGCCTGCAGATAGTGCGGCGTACCTTGCTCGAACTTGGCTTCTCGCTCCGAAAAGTTCAGCAGTATACCGACGCGGTCCGAAGCGATCGTTACAACCTGGCGATAAATACGGACGAAGAACGGCATTTTCTTAACGAACTGCTTGTGGCGAGCGACAACATCGGCTTGAGCTGGCTGGCGCTGAGCGATGACAACGAATTGGTCGGGAAAACGGTCATCGACTCGAAACTGCGTGAGGTCACCGGAGCTTCGATCGTTGCCATCTCGCGTTCAGGCGAGATCATTGCAAACCCGCCCGCTAAAACTAAATTGATGAAAGGAGACGTGATCGGGATGATCGGCGACGACGCGCAGATCGAGAAGGCAAATGCAATGCTTACCGGCATCGCGAACTCTTACGGGTCAAGGAAGTAGGTGCAGATCGGAATTCTTGAATGTTGTTTTCTTTGAACCGATCCGAACCGGTTTCTCGACATTCGTTTTCAAAGTCGGCGCGTAGAATTGCGAGATCAACTCGTGTTTGCGTTGGCGACCGACGAAATGCCGAAAAAGCTAGTGGAAATTTCCCTCTTTCTTTTCGATTCTCTTTGACCGTCCGGCGAAACGTTTTATTTTGCGGTGTTCAGAACCGTCTTTACAGCCATCTTGGCGAGCTTCCATGTGCGGTTCCAGTCGATCTTGCCGCCATCGTCGCGGCCCATGATCTTGCTGACGAATATCTTTCGAAAATCAGCGCCTTCGCGTTTGAGCATGAACTCCTTGGCGTAGGGCTTCGCGGTTTCAAAGAAGTTGAACTCGGGGTCGGTGATGATGCCGATGCCTTCGAGCGTCATCAACGCACGCATGATGTACGTGAAGTTCGACGGCAGACGAAACGGATAATCGTACATCACGTCAGCGAGGTCGTAGGTCAACTCTTTGAAATTGACGTCCTTGAGTTTCAGGTTCAGATGAAACTCGAACATCTTCTCGACCACCGGACGAACTGACGATGGGTCGGTTCCGGGTTTCATGAAATCGAGATCGATCAGGTCCTGTGCGATTCCTGCGGGATCCTTCCCGACAATGTGGAAAAATGCATCGATCATCTTCGACTGCAGTTCGGGCGATATGCGGCCGACCATGCCGAAATCGAAGAACGCAAGCCTTCCGTCAGGCATCACCAACAGATTGCCGGGATGCGGATCGGCATGAAAAAAGCCGTCCTCGAGAAGCTGTTTGAGATACGTTCGGATCAGCAGGCGATTTACCTTTTCTGGTGAAATGCCCTGGCCATTTAGCTTTTCGAGGTCGGTGACCTTTGTGCCGTGGATGTACTCCATCGTCAGCACCTTTGAGGTGGTCGAACCCCAATAGATCTTTGGTACGTGAACGTTGTCCCAGTTCTTGAACGATTCGCGGAACCGCTCGGCGTTGCGCCCCTCGGCGGCATAATCCATCTCTTCGTGGATCGTCTCGTTGAATTCACGCAGCATGCCCGACCAATCGGCGTTCTCATTCAGCTGCGGAAAACGCTCGGCAAAATCGGCCACCTTTTTTAGAATCTCGAGATCGCCTTTTATCGTTGCTTCGAGATTCGGCCGCTGGACCTTTACGGCGACCTCTTCGCCGGTATGCAGCCGGGCGCGGTACACCTGTCCGAGCGATGCGGCAGCGACCGGCGTAAGTTCAAATTCCCTGTAAACCTCGTTGATCTTGAGGCCAAGCTCTTTCTCGATCCGTGCAAATGCGATCTCGTTGTCAAACGGGGGGACATTGTCCTGCAGCTCTCCAAGCGCAACAACGAATGGAAGCGGCAGGAGGTCGGCGCGCGTTCCCATCGATTGCCCGATCTTGATGAACGTCGGGCCAAGCTCGATCAGCTTCTCTTTAAGCCAGATCGCCTGCCGCTCTTGATTCACCTCACGGTTGCGTTCGCTGCCGAGCATATACCAGCGAAGCACGAGCAACAGCTGATGCAGGAACCACAGCTTGATGCCGTAAAGCTTCTCACCGTAAACGGCAGCTCGGGTAAGCCGTTCGGCCGTTCGCAGCCGCTCGCGGGCATGCCTGAGCTGGCCTTTCCGATGCATCTCGTATTGATCGAGATACAAATAGAGCGCAAGTTTGCCGATAACTGCAGAAACGTGAGCGATTCGAAACCAGCCGCGGATACCCGTATAGCGGCTCTGGACCTCGGCCTCTTTTTTGGCAAGGAACTTTTCCTCGGCGATCAGCTGTTCGTTCGTTACGTACTTTGCGATCGGCAAAGCATCGGTCTGAGTCATCGCCCGCACGCCGCTCGCGCTGCCGTTTCCCGGCGAGAGTGCCCTTTGCTTTACCCCAGTATCTGTTGTGTCGTTCATCGATATTCAGGCCGCTTCGTCGGTCTCCGTGCCAAATTGGAGGAGATAACCGTTGTTGTCGAAAACGGCAAATTCCCGCATGCCGTAAGGAAAGTTTTCGATGCCATAGCAGACACGAGCTTTGCCTTTTAGTTGTTCCCAGAGGCTGTCGACATCATCGGTGGTGAAGTAGAACGAGCCCGTGAATTGAGGCCGGTCGAACGCAGTATGCTCGTTTGGCCGTGCAAGCATCAGCCCCACATCGTCCTTTGATATCGAGGCCCAGCCCCATTCATCGTTGAACTCCTTGCATTCAAAGCCCAAGTTATCGACGTAAAAGGCGATCGTCTCTTTTAATTTGTCGGTCGTGAGCATCGGCCGCAGCCCGGTCAATCTCATAAGATCTCCAGCATATTCCTTACGCCCCGATGCCTGAAATAGTTCAGCGCGCGGTCCGAGTCACGTTCGATCTGCGACTTCAACTCGTCTATTCCGTTGAACTTACGTTCGTCGCGGATCCTATGAAGAAACCTCACACGGAGGACATCGCCGTAAAGATCGCCGTCAAAATCGAACAGATATGTTTCGATCGACGGATCGGCATCAGATTCAAACGTTGGACGAACGCCGATATTTGTTATGCTTCGCCGCCACGTGCCGTCAACCAGCGTCGCCGTCGCATACACACCAAATTTGGGGATGACGCGGTTGTGTGGCCGCAAGTTGGCGGTCGGAAAACCGATCGTATGGCCGCGTCGTGCACCTCGCTCGATCACACCTTCGACGCCGTACGGACGATCGAGCATTCGGCGAACGAGGTTCACGCGGCCTTCGGATAGAAGATTGCGGATCTTTGAAGAACTTATCCGATGGCCCCTGAGCCGCACCTCGGGGACCTCTTCGGCGACGAAGTCCAGCTCGGAACTCATCTTTTTCAAGAGAGCGATATTGCCGCCGCGGTTGCGGCCGAAAGCAAAATCTTTGCCAAGATGAACCTCTTTGGCATGCAGCCGGTCATGGATTATCTCGGAAATGAAATCTTCGGCTGGCTGCCGTGAAAAATCGAGGTCAAATTGGATGACGATCGCCTGTTCGATGCCGAGGACCTCAAGATTGGCGAGGCGCTGGTCGAGTGTCTGCAGCAGCGGCGGAGACGATTCAGGATGAAGAACGGCTCGCGGGTGGGGGTCGAACGTTATCGCCGTCGGAACCGCGTCGACCGCCCGAGCGCGTTCAACGACCGTCTGCATTATCCGTTGATGGCCGAGATGCAGCCCGTCAAATACGCCGAGCGTCAAAACGGTCGGCTTCTGTATATTCGCGTTCTCTGTCCCGTGAAATATCTTCATTCCGCTAATCGCCCAAGTGCTTGCCGGGAACTAAATAGTTTCGCACATAATCGGCGACTGCTGAATCCAGCGGCGTGGTCTCGGCGGTGTAACCGGCCTCGCGGATGCGGGTGAGATCTGCCTGTGTGTGATATTGATATCGGTCGCGCAGATGTTCGGGCATGTCGATGAATTCGACCGACCTCGGACGATCAAGAGCCTTGAAAATCGCATCGGCAAGTGCGTTCCACGTATTCATCCGGCCCGAACCGACGTTGAACAAACCGCCCGCGTCATTTTCCAAAAAGTGCAGCGTCATCTCGACCGCGTCTTTCACATAGACGAAATCGCGGCCGAATTCGCCGTCGGCGTAATCGGGATTTGCACTTTTAAAGAGCTGAAGCGTTCCGGTCGAGTTGATCTGATCGAACGCCTTGTTCACCAGCGAACGCATATCGCCCTTGTGGCTCTCATTCGGGCCAAAGACGTTGAAATATTTCAGGCCGACGATCTTTTCGAACATGCCGTTGCGCGCCGCGAACCGGTCAAAAAGATGTTTCGAGTAGCCGTAAATATTCAGCGGCCGCAGTTTGTTCAATTCGTCGGTGCCGTCGTCCATCCCGGCCGAGCCGTCGCCGTACGTCGCCGCCGACGACGCGTAAATGAATCGGATATCATTCTTCACCGACCACCGCGCCAGATCCTGCGTGTACTGATAATTGTTCCGGATCATGTAGTCGGCGTCGGTCTCGGTCGTCGAGGAACAAGCCCCGAGGTGAAAGACAACATCGGCGTCCTTGAACTCGTCAAGGTCGTCCATGAGGTCGTAGGCATCGATGTAGTCAGCAAACCGGAGCGGCACCAGATTCTTCCACTTGTCCGTCTCATCGAGGCTGTCGACGATCAGGATGTCGTCGTATCCAAGTTCATTCAGCCGCGAGACGACCGCACTCCCGATGAACCCCGCTCCGCCGGTTACGATGATCTTATGTTTCGACATAAAGAGAAATGATACACCCGAGACACGATCGGTGCATATCTCGGCCGGTTCCGTTAGGTTTCCTTAAGCTTTCCGCCGCTGATCGCGTTGGCGATGGCAAGGTAGCGCTTTGGGAAAAGGCGTTGTATCCAGCTAAGGAGTTGTGCGTCGGGCCCGACGATGATCCGCGGACTGCGTTTCTTGATGCCCTTGATGATGATCTCGGCGGCCCGGTCGGGCGTGGTGGTTGAGAGGTTTCGGTTCATGCGGGCGAGGCGTTGTTCCAATTCGTCGGCGGTGATCTCGGAGCTCTCAGCGATGCGTGCGCTGTTGGCGATGTTGGTTTTCACACCGCCTGGGTGAACGACCGAAACTGCGATGTTTGTGTCTTCAAGCTCGTGCCTTAGAGCTTCGGTAAACCCGCGTACCGCGAACTTGCTTGCGCAATAGGCCGTCTGCCCGGGCGGTGCGACAAAGCCGAAAAGGCTCGAGATATTTACGATATGTGCCGATCGCTCTTTCTCCAGATGCGGCATGAAGAGCTTCGTCCCGTGCACCACGCCCCAGAAATTCACGCCCATCAGCCATTCGATCTCATCAAGCGAGACTTCCTTGAGGGTACCGCCGAGCGCAACACCGGCATTGTTGATCACGTGGGTCACACGGCCGTGTTCGCTGATGACCGCATCAACAAAAGCCTGCATCGCCTCGCGGTCAGCAACGTCGACTACGTGCAGCGACACATTTGCGTCGCCAAGCATCATTGCGGTTTTCTCCAATCCCTCACGATTCACATCGGCGACCGCGATACCGGCGACGCTTTCTCTCGCAAATCCCTTTGCCAAAGCACGGCCGATTCCCGAGCCGGCACCGGTGATGACGGCGACGCTGTCTTTTCTGAGTGTCATAGAACTTTACTTGCCGCGGAATTCCATCGTCCCGTCCTCGAGCCGGCCATAGCGAAGCATCGAAAGATCTTTGACGTAATTTTGATGCAGCCGCCATGGCATTTTGGAACCCTGGCTCGGTATCTCGCCGAGCGCCCTCAATATGTAGCCCGAATTGAAATCGAGCGCCGGTTCCCGTGTTACGCTCTCGTCATTCAGCCGCGGCGTGCAGCTCGTATATCCTTTCGCGTCCATGTATTTGATCAGCCGGCAGACGTATTCGCTCGTCAGGTCGCATTTCAGCGTCCACGATGCGTTCGTGTAACCAAAGGCCTGCGCCAGGTTCGGCACGTCGTTGTACATCATGCCTTTATACGCAATTTTCTTTGACAGATCGACCGTTTCGCCATCAACGACCAGCGTCAGCCCGGCCATGATCTTCAGCACGAGGCCGGTCGCCGTGACGACGATGTCCGCTTCGATCACGTCGCCGCTGGCAAGCCGCACCCCTTTCTCGGTAAACGTCTCTATCGTAGCGGTCACCACTGACGCCCTTCCTTCGCGGATCGACGCAAAGAGGTCTGAATCCGGGACGAGACACAGGCGCTGGTCCCACGGGTTGTAAGTCGGTTTGAAATGCGTCTCGGCGGCCTCGTGCCCAAGTTCTTTCTCGACGCCTTTTGCGATCAGGCGCTTCATGAACGACGGCCGCTTTTTCGATATCTGGTAAAACAGCATCTGCCGAAGAATGTTTTTCCAACGCGTTGCCGCGTACGCAGACTTCGCTGGAAGCACGGCACGCAGCCCGTTCGCGATCTTGTCCTCGGCGGGCATCGACACAATATACGTAGGCGAACGCTGCAGCATCGTCACATGCGCTGCCGTTGCTGCCATCGCAGGAACAAGCGTCACCGCTGTTGCGCCGCTCCCGATCACAAGCACCCGCTTGCCTGCGTAGTCGAGGTCGTCGGGCCAAAATTGCGGATGCACCACCATGCCTTTGTAGCTATCAAATCCCGGCCAATCGGGCGTGTAGCCCTCTTCGTATTTGTAATAACCGGTGCAGAGATAAAGGAAGTTGCAGGTGAACGTCGCCACCTGACTCGGCTTTTCCTCAACGTCTTCGCGGCTTTGCGGGAGGTTTTCGTTTTTCCTTGAGCCCTTACTAACGTGCGGGCTACTGACACTCACTTCGACCGTCCACTTTCCGGTATCCGAGTCCCACGCCGCACGCCGCACCCGGTGCCCGTACCTTATCTCTTTCTCAATGTCATATTCGCGGGCCGTCTCGCGGATGTATTTCAGTATCGACGGCCCGTCGGCGATCGCTTTCTGCTCTTTCCACGGCCGAAACCGATACCCGAGCGTGTACATATCCGAATCCGAACGCACGCCCGGATAGCGAAACAAATCCCAAGTCCCGCCGCTCGCCGCCCGCCCCTCAAGTATCGCAAACGTCTTCCCCGGAAGCTCCATCCGCACCTGTGCCCCGGCCCCGATCCCCGAAAGCCCCGCACCGATAATTAGGACATCAAAGTGCTCGATATTTACCCCGTCCGCCATCCCTGAGATGATATAATATTCCCGTGGATATTCGCGATGTTAAGCTAGATAAGTCTGCCTTTAAGGTCTTCAGCAGCTTTGAAGAAGCGGACGAAGCCGACCGCGAACACTGGCGGAACGCTTCCTACGAAGATCGCCTTCTCGCCCTCGAACTGATGCGGCAAAGCGCCTATGGATACACCGATCCGGCTACCCCAAGACTTCAAAGAGTTCTTGAAATTGTTAGAGGCGAATGAGGTCAAATATCTGCTGGTCGGCGGCTATGCGGTCGGTGTTTACGGCTACCCGCGGCCTACGGGCGACATCGATATTTGGGTGTCTAATGCTCCTAAAAATGCTGAACGAGCAATAGAGGCTCTTCGGCAATTTGGCTTTGATTCACCGGACCTTTCGCCGTCGCTCCTAATGCTTGAGAAAAGTATAATTCGAATGGGAGTGCCGCCATTCAAGATCGAGGTCATCACTCACATCGATGGCGTCAAATTCGATGAATGTTATCCTCGCAAAAATCGGATCGAGATAGACGGCTGTCCCGCGTCAGTCATCTGCCTCGAAGATCTACTGATCAACAAAAAAGCCAGCGGCCGCCCAAAAGACATCAATGACCTGATCGAGTTGCAGGGCTCAAATACGTAAACGCTCTCTGGACGCTTTGCCCCCGAACTTCGAGAATCACAAATGGCTCCCCGGCAACTCCATCCGCACCTGTGCCCCGGCCCCGATCCCCGAAAGCCCCGCACCGACTATGAGGATGTCAAAGTGTTCCATAAACGTCATGTAACATGCTTATTGAATTATGATATCAAGCTTCCTTGCTCAAGATCAGATCGCTGCGTAATGCTTTCTCAATTCAAGAATCTAGTCTTCAAAACACCATGTCCGGACCATTTTCACAATATGGAAACCACTTCCGTCACGATTGCTCTCAAAAAAAAGTATTGAAATATCATTTGTTTTCGGAAAAAAAGTAAGGACATTGTAGGTCAGCGGGCTGCCCTCAGCCCCGAGCGACGCCCCACAGCCAACACCACGAATCGTTTTCCTCAAATTTGTTATTGTATTGACGTCTTTACGCACATAACGTTGCACATGTTTGTGTCCATGCAGAATGAACGAAACGTTTACATTTGCACACCAATGAACAAACTCGTCAGCATCCTGCATTGCCAAAAACCTCTCGTCGGACACCCCAAATAACTCTAAACCTCGTTGCAAAATTGACTCAGCAGCGGTTTCGAAGGAGAAAGGATGATGATGAATTAGAGCAATCCTTCTAAACCGAGCCGCTGTTTTACTTGCTTTGTTATCCGAATTAAGTCTGTTCTCAATTTGTTCGCGTTGTAGTGGAGATACTGAGCCCCGAGCAAAATTCTTTCCTATTGATGAATTAAAACCCAAAAAAATAATTTCATTCTGTTCGTCAACATAGTAACGATGCCATTCGAGATGTTTTACTCGCTTGTCAGTTTCACCGAATCCGAGAAGGCTATTACCTAGCCATTTTTGATCATGATTGCCTGGAACTACCAAAACCTCACTTTCTGTAAGATGAAAGAGGTCATTCCGAAAATCTTCAAAGTCTGCTTTGTCTCGGTCCAGAAAGACTTCAAACAAATCTCCCGTTACCACCGCACGGGAATACTTTGTTTTTCCACTCCAAAGCTGGTTCTTCAGTTTTGTTCGATTCTCCCAGGCAGAAGAAGTACCAAAGTGTAGATCACTCAAATGCAAGATTTTTCTATCAAATGAATGATTTGATCGAGAGCTAAAAAACCCGTCAATTCTATCAATCAATACGCTACGATCTTCGGATGATCGCAATATCTTGCTTAAGATGTCCAATTCATGTCCAGACGAAATAAAACCGCTTTTCCCACTCGGTGACCACATAAGAACACCAGAATTCATCAGATCCGAGTCTGCAAACGTCACCAACGGTGGAACCGGATCTAAACAGTAAAGCTCTTGCTCGTTTTGTGACGCATCCTGCATGTGCTCAGAAAATAGATCAAAAACTAAGGTTCTCTCGTCCGTCGAGTCCGAAAAGTGCGTAAGGTCCTTATAACAGTCGGTGTTTCTCCGAATGAAACTCATCCCGAATAACAGGTTTGCTCGAAAGTCGTTTCTGATACCGTTGACAATACTCTCAAAATGTTCCTCGACCATGAAGATCTTGAACCACCGCGAGGATCTCCCTTTTTCTGGCATTTCTACAAATGAATGTGGGTTTCTGTCAAAAATCTGATGCTCAACCGATGTCTGTCGCTTAAGAATCTGACCTGCGCTATCGATTGTTTCAGCAAATTTCCTTAACCAGCTTTGTGAAGCGGACAGGAAAATTTTCTGTCCGGTCACATCAAGGGATTCAGATAAGCCAAAGAGTAGGTCACGCAGATGATGGCGCTTAATTCGAGGAAACCGTACTGGATCCGAAATCGTGATATATGCGAGGACATTGAGATGATCTAACGAAAACTGCCATCGTATCGGTTGTTTTCTAAGTGGTGGCAACATCATCGTAAGCAGCTAAAGCAAAACGGATTTTCCAATCACGAAAATTGTACAATCAAATTGGTCGAATGTGGTGGCCTATACAGGCGATCACCACCCCAGAATATAAGCAAACATCCGCGGGGCGACGATCGAGGCGTTTCATAGATTCTTGCTATTTCGCCTTTAATTCTACCATCAGATCATAGAGGCTTTTGATCTCGATGCCATCCTTTCCGGGAAACGAATCAGACTCGGCATGGACCACGATCTTTCGCTCGGGTTTGATATCGTCGCATGCCTCGTAAAATCCGCGAGCGAGGGGGGTGGCGGGATTGCGCTTTACCTCGATAGCCCATCTTTCTTTGCCGCCAAACGATAGAAGAATATCGATCTCGGCTCCGCCTGCCGTTCGGTAATAAAATGCTTCTGCACCGAAGGGAAGCACTGACATTATGTTTTCCAGAACGAACCCTTCCCAGCTTTTCCCGACAATCGGATGGCCGAGCAGTTCGTTAAGATCACCAATATTCAGCAGCGCGTGCGTGACGCCGCTGTCGCGAACAAACACTCTGGGTGACCGAACAAGCCGTTTCTTTATGTTAGCCGTATAGGGCTGCATTTTTCTGATGAGCAGCAGGTCAGCCAATAGATCGGTGTATCGGCTGACGCTGACATTTGAAATCTCGAGCGATGATGCCAGCTTGGTTAGATTGATGTTCGTTCCTTGAGAATGAGCGAGCATCGTCCATAATCGTTCAAGCGTGACCGCCGGAATCCGCGGTCCAAATATTGGCACATCTCGCTCAAGGTAGGTTTTGATAAAATCCCGCCGCCACCGCAGGCTGGCTTTGTCACTGGCAGAAAGCAGGCTTTCGGGGAAACCACCGCGAAGCCACAGGCGATTCAGTTCGTTTAATTCATTCGGGGCATTCAAGAACTCATCGGCACAAACCGGAAAAAGTTCGAGGTATGATATCCGTCCGGCGAGGCTCTCGGATGATTGGCGAAGCAGGTCGATCGACGCTGAACCTAAGAACAGAAAATGTCCGGTTTTATTTCCACGTCGTCTCTCGGCGTCGATCAGGCCGCGAATCTCCCTAAACACTTCGGGTAGCCGCTGCACCTCGTCCAAGATGATCAGTTTGTCGCGATTTTCCCGATGGAACGCCGCAATGTTCTGGACTTTCTGCAGATCTATTGAATCCTCTAGGTCAAGATAGACCGACGGGATCGATTCGCTGATCGCAAATGCCAACGTAGTCTTCCCGACTTGCCGCGGCCCTAGCAGCGCAACCGACGACGCGTTTCGCAGTCGCTCTGAAAGTTCTGATTGTAAGTGTCGCCCAATCATCTATGTAAATCTAACATACAATGTTAACTTTGCATAGATATTTACCACCCCAAAATATACGCAAACATCAGCGGAGCCACGATCGAAGCATCAGATTCGACAATATATTTCGGCGTTGAGGCTTCGAGTTTACCCCAGGTTATTTTTTCGTTCGGTACGGCCCCGGAGTATGAGCCGTAGCTGGTCGTAGAATCGCTGATCTGACAGAAATAGCCCCAGACGGGGACGTTCTCTCGCTGCAGGTCTTGATGCAGCATTGGGACGACGCAGATCGGGAAATCGCCCGCGATGCCGCCGCCTATTTGGAAAAAGCCGATGGTCGAGTCGTCGTTCGCATTGTTCGTGTACCAATCGGCGAGCATCGTCATATATTCGATGCCGGTCCGGACCGTGTGGACGTTTTCGACGTCGCCGGTGATCACGTGGCCCGCGAACATATTGCCCATCGTCGAATCTTCCCAGCCCGGCACGACCATCGGCAGGTTCTTTTCCATCGCGGCGTACATCCACGAGTCCTTCACATCGATCTGGTAAAACTCTTCGAGCGAGCCATTCTTTAAGACCTGATACATGAACTCATGCGGGAAATACCGCTTGCCCTCGGCCTCGGCACGCGTCCAGACCTCGACCATCGCCTTTTCAAGCCGCCGCATAGCTTCGTGCTCGGGGATGCATGTGTCCGTCACGCGGTTCATGTGTCGGTCGAGCAATTCCTGCTCATCTTGAGGCGTCAGGTCGCGGTAATGCGGCACGCGTTCGTAAAAATCATGCGCGACGAGATTAAAGAGGTCTTCTTCGAGATTCGCACCCGTGCACGAGATGATCTGCACCTTGTCTTGCCGGATCATCTCCGCCAGGCTCAATCCCAGCTCCGCGGTCGACATCGCTCCGGCGAGCGTGATCATCATCTTTCCGCCGTTGTCGAGGTGCCGTACGTATCCATCGGCCGCGTCGATCAGCGCCGCCGCATTAAAGTGCCGATAGTGATGCTTGATGAAATCAGTTACTGTTCCGTTCATTTAGGTAGATGATATTCGCAAGTCGAGAATATAATCAACGTAACCGCCGTGACACGCCGAATAAATGTCATTTGTATTTAAGAACATTCTTTGGGTAGACTGCGTCGGGGCGATTCTGACCGGCACGTTGCTGATGATCCTTAGTGGGTGGATCGCTACGCTTTATGGTCTTCAGCAGTGGTTCGTAATTAGTCACGCGTTCGTCCATTTGGCATATGGAACGTTTTCCCTCTCGCTTTCGGTGCGAAAGATACGGCCTATCCGGCTAATTAAGCTGCTCGTTTCTGCAAATGGAGCGTGGGCATTGATCTGCTTTTTTCTCGCGGTTTTCTTTATGGGGAATGCCTCAATCTTCGCCGTTGCTCACTTTTTTCTCGAAGGTATGTATGTTGGCGGTTTGGCTTTGATCGAATGGAACCGGCGTGAAGAGCTAGGAAAAGTCTAGGCCGCGTCTGCATCTTTGATGGGACACTATCGAGGCATTGAGCTCGAGAAGGGTTACTTTTTACATATCAGGAGGAGTTGCTTTGGAAACCGACACTGTTGATAAGAAGGCCGCTACACCGTGGTGGTTCTGGACGTTCGCGGTTTGATGGTGTTATTGAACGTACTAGGTATGGTACAGCTGATCGAGCCTTATCTACTGTCCGAAGCCGAGAAGGAGGAGCTAATATCTCCAAGGGGTCTTGAGATCATGAAGGCCGAACCGATCTGGGCGACGGTCGGTTACTCGCTGGGAGTCATAGGGTCGTTTTTGGGTTCAGTCACAATGCTGCGACATGGCACCCGTCGGCTTTCTCGCATCTTCTTTGCTGTTTCGATACTCGGCTTGCTGACCCAGCGTGCCTGGTTCTTCCTGTTGAGTGGGCTGACGCACCTAGTCCCGATGCCTGTGATGCTGCTTAACCCGGTCGTGGCAGCCCTGATCGCCATTTGGATGCTCAGTCGCGTGTTGCGGATCGCTGAGCAGAACACTGTGGATTAATTCCAAATCACCTGTCCGCTTGGAGGAAAATTCCACGATCGCATGATCAATCCTCCAGTGTGTCGAATTCTAATAAATCAAAAGGCCTCGTTAAAGCTTACATCACCAGCAACCGCCACCTGATAGGCTGACACGCGGCGTTCGAAGAAGTTGGCGAGCTCCTGGACGTCTTGCAGGTCCATGAAAGAGAATGGATTTTTCGCTCCGTAGACCTTTTGCATCCCGAGCATCGCAAGACGCTGATCGGCGATGAATTCGAGATACTGCCGCATATCGGCGACCGAAAGGCCCGCAACGCCTCCGCTCAGAATATCTTCGGCAAACTGCATCTCACATTCGACCGCTTCGTCGAGCATCGTCACGATGTCGCGGGTCATCGCGTCGTCGAATAAGGCAGGTTCTTCATTGCGAACCGTGTTGACGACCTCGAGCGCAAAATTCATGTGCGCCGATTCGTCGCGGAAGACCCAATTTGTTCCCGCAGCGAGTCCGTGCAGCAAGCCCTTTGAACGCAGGAAATAGACGTATGCGAACGCCGCGAAAAAGAACAACCCTTCGATACAAGTGGCGAAGCAGATCAGGTTGAGCAGGAACTTACGCCTGTCGTCAGCCGTCTGAAGCGAATCCATATCCTGGATCGTATCGATCCACTTCATGCAGAATTCGCCCTTCTTCCGGATCGACGGAATGTTTTCGATCGCCGCAAAGGCCTGTTCCCGCTCATGGTGATCCGGAATGTACGTATCGAGCAGCGTCAGGTAAAACTGCACATGCACCGCCTCTTCGAAAAGCTGACGTGAAAGGTACATCCTCGCCTCAGGCGCGTTGATGTGCTTGTACAGATTCAGCACCAGGTTGTTCGACACGATCGAATCGCCGGTCGCAAAAAAAGCTACCAAACGGTTGATCATGTGCCGCTCGGCCGACGTCATCTTTGTCCGCAGGTCGGTGACGTCCGTCGAGAAATCGACTTCCTCGACCGTCCACGTGTTCTTGATCGAATTTTTATACATCTCATAAAAATCCGGGTACTTCATCGGTCGAAGCGTTAAGTTGAATCCTGGGTCTAGTAACATAAAAATAAATATCAAATGCTGAATATCGAATTTCGAATGTTGGAAAAGAAGCTACTTCTTTGATCTAGCGGTCTTGATTGAAGTTACAAATATTGCAATCAATTGATCGGTCTCGTTTTGTAGATCTTTTAATTTTTCGGTGGATATAAAATCACCTTCGACCAAAAGTTCTAACCAATAAGCCGTCTCGTCTAATTCTTGAAGACTGCTTGCCATTTTACTAATGAACTCCGAATCGGATCGCGATCTACATGCTTCTCTATATTGTGCTCCGACACTTGTGCCGCTTCGCAGTATCTGTTTTCCAATGACCTGTGCATCAGGTTACTTCGGCAACGAACGAAATAGTTTAATTATTCGCAAGGCGAACTGTTTTGTTCGCGATTTGAGATCAAACTCTTTCATTCATCATTCGATATTCGTTATTCGAAATTTCTCATTGGCACGCGTCGCAAGCTTCTGGATTTTCCAGCGAACACACAAGAGATTCTTCATCTGTGTAAACCTTTTTCTCGACGTCCGCCGGCAGGTCCGAAGTCTTGAATTCCGCCGTGACCTGAGCGATCTTTGTCGCGGGACGCGAACGCAGGTAGTAGGTCGTCTTCAGGCCCTTTTGCCAGGCGTACATATACATCGACGAAAGCTTGCCGATCGACGGACTTTCCATGAACAGGTTGAGCGACGCCGATTGGTCGATGAAGGCGCCGCGGTCGGCCTGCATATCTATCAGCGAGCGCATCGGGATCTCCCAAGCCGTTCTGTAGATCGCCTTCAGTTCGGCATCAAATTCATCGATCTCCTGCACCGAACCTTCTGCAAGCTTGATCTTGTTTCGAATGGCATCGTTCCAAAGCCCGAGTGCCTTTAGCTCCTTGACCAAATATTTGTTTATCTGGACGAAATCGCCCGAAAGAGTTTCCCGCTTGAATAGGTTCGAAACCTGCGGTTCGATACATTCGTAGCAGCCGGCGATCGAGGCGATCGTCGCAGTTGGTGCTATCGCGATCATCAGGCTGTTGCGAAGGCCGGTTTTCATGACCTTTTCGCGGAGTGCATTCCATCTGCCGATGTCATCCGGCGTGACGCCCCAAAAATCGAACTGAAGATCGCCCTGCGCCGCACGCGTTTCAGCAAATGCAGGATGAGCCCCGCGTTCGAGTGCCAGATCGCTTGATGCGTCGAGTGCGGCGAAATAGATCTCTTCCTGGATCTTTGACGAGATCGCTTTCGCCTCGTCCGAATCGAAAGGCAGCCGAAGTTGGAAAAAGACGTCCTGAAGACCCATCAGCCCGAGGCCGATGTTTCGCCAACGTTTGTTCGATTCAGAGGTGCTCGGTATCGCGTAATAGTTGAGGTCGATCACGCGATCCAGTTGGCGTACCGCCAGGCGGACGTTGCGGCGAAGCTTTTCAAAATCGAACTTACCGTCATTTACGTAGCGTGCGACGTTTATCGATCCGAGATTGCAGACCGCGGTTTCACCATCGCTGGTTACCTCGATTATCTCAGTACAGAGATTCGAAAGGTGCACGACATTTTCGCTTCTCGCGGTCTGGTTCGACTTTCGGTTGCACGAATCCTTAAAGGTCATCCAACCGTTTCCTGTCTGTGCCATCGTCCGCACCATCTTTGCATACAGATCCCGTGCTTTGACCTGCCGGACAAAGATCCCTTCGGCCTCAGCTTCCGCATATGCCCGTTCAAATTCCTCCCCGTAAACATCCGGAAAATGCGGAACGATCTTTGGGTCGAAAAGCGACCACATTTCATCGGCCTGGACTCTTTTCATGAAGAGGTCAGGTATCCAGTTGGCGATGTTGAGGTTGTGTGTCCGGCGGGCCTCGTCACCCGTATTGTCGCGAAGCTCAAGGAAGTCTTCGATGTCGGCATGCCAGGTTTCGAGATAAACGCAGGCGGCACCTTTTCGCTTGCCGCCCTGGTTAACGGCCGCGACGGAAGAGTCGAGGGTCTTAAGCCAAGGCACAATGCCGTTCGAATGACCGTTAGTACCGCGGATCAGCGACCCCTGCGAGCGAACGCGATGATACGCGATGCCGATACCGCCCGAGAATTTAGAAAGCATCGCGACATCCGAGTACTTTTTGTAAATGCTCTCGAGACTGTCCAACGGCGAATCGAGTAAAAAGCAGCTTGAAAGCTGTTCGTGTTTCGTGCCGGAATTGAAAAGGGTCGGCGTCGACGGAACATACTCTAATGACGAAAAGAGGTTGTAGAGTTCGATCGCCTCGGTCGGCGTTTCGGATAAGCCGCAAGCGACGCGCATCCAGAAGAACTGCGGGGTCTCGATAACGTCGCGCGTTACCGGATTCTTCAAGAGGTAACGATCGTAAAGTGTGCGGAGACCAAAAAATTCGAAAAGATCATTGCGGGTCTGGTCTATCGCGTCATTCAGCTTACGGCTGTTATCCGAAACGAACTTGACGACACGCGGAGCAATGAGGCCTTCGCGGACGCCAAATGCGATCGACTGCGAGAAAGAGTGAATCTCCTGATTGCGGACCTCTTTCTCAATATATTGATTGAGCAATCGGGCACCAAGACGCGAGTATTCCGGCTCCTCAAAGATGAGGCTGGCCGCCGTTTGGATCGATAGTTTATCGAGTTCCTTCGTCGTCGCTCCGTCGTAAAGGCCGCTTATGGTTTTGGTCGCGATACGAAGACTGTCGACACTCTGAAGTCCGGTACAACAACGCGAGATCGCCCGGACGATCTTATTGATATCGACCGGCTCGTGTGTCCCGTTGCGCTTTGTCACGCGCATCGTTGTCTGGGCCGTTTCTTCGGTTTGTCGTGCGGCGGCGGTTTGGCTTTGTCCGATAAATGTATCCATTGTTTCGGCTCGTTTTCTCCTGGTCTTTAAGCTCGTTTTCGACCGATCCATCCGGCGACATCGGAAAAATGAGAGAGAAAGATTCTCCTTCCGGCTTGGTCGATAACAAGCTCGGCGGTCGCTGCAATCAGTCTGGTTTTTTGGATTGCAGGTGGGTCCTTAGCGCAAAAATTAAAGGGCTGTCTCCTGCAGTGGTAATAGACTATATTGTGTCGTTAACACTTTGTCAACACAAAATGTAGTGGTTTTTAAACTATTTGCTAAGTCGCCTTTTTGCATCATTTAGCGCGCGGCTGATGAGGTAACGCATTAGAATAATCGATGTCGGGCGGTAACCATTTCAAATACAATACGTTGTGGTCCCAATCGCAGAGAAAGACGATTTGCAAGCCCCAAGATCGTAAGCCGTAGAATGTGCTTATTCGATCACAAGACCGTCAAATGCCAGCTCTACGTTCTTGGGTAAGAGCTTTGAGTCACGTTGATGCAGTATGTCGTGATTAAGGTGTGTAAGGTAGGCTCGCTTCGGCTTCAGATCCGCGATGATCGCAAGAGCTTCTTCGAGATTCAAATGCGTGGAATGCGGTTTTATCCTGACGCAATCGAGCACGAGAAGGTCAAGGTCCCGCAGCCCATCCATCGAGTCCGGCGGGATGGTTTTCAGATCGGTCGCGTAAGCAAAATCGTTGAATCGATACGCGACGACCGGCAGTTTGCCATGGATGACCTCGAGCGGCGTTATCTCTACATCGCCGATGCAGAATGGCGAACTATGGACGACGGTATGCGGGACGAGTTGCGGCAGTCCGCCGCCAAAGTGGTTCGGTTCGAAAATGTATTTGAAAATGCGGCGAAGATCGATCCACGCGATCTCGTTCGCAAATATCGGCATCGCACCGTAGCGGAAATTGAGCGGGCGAATATCGTCCAGTCCGAACACGTGGTCGACGTGGCAATGGGTGATCAGGACAGCATCGAGCTTGCGAATGTTCGCCCGAAGAGCCTGTTGCCTAAAATCGCTCGAGGTGTCGACCAGGATAGTTTTTCCGGCATGCTCGATCAGGATCGATACCCGCAAACGCTTGTCGCGCGGATCATCCGATGAACACGTCTCACAGTCGCATGCGATCGAAGGTACCCCGGTCGATGTCCCTGTGCCAAGAAAAGTAAGTTTCATAGTGGTCCGGTCAACCCTGATGTACAGGGTGGCCTCGAAGGTGCTCTCGGACTTCCAAGCAGTTCTAAACCCCGCGTACTATTTCTTTCCGAGGATGTCCGCTCCGGAGAATTTTTGTGCCGCTTGGGCCTTGAGCTTCTCTTCAGTCGCTCGGACCATTGTGACGTACTGCATCCTCAGGTCTGCGAGCAGCCCGTCAAGGAGCCTTGCTTCCTGGCTGTGCAGATTGCCCTTTGTCTTTTCGCGGATCATTGCCAGGACATCAAGCCAATATTTGCCCGTATCCAGGTCGAGCGACCGTTGCCCGGTTGCCGGATGGGGTACCGCACCAAGTGACGCGGCGGCATTCGTCGCGAGAGTTGAGAGAAAATTGACAAAACTCGCCGGTTCGTCAGCACCCGGCATCTCTTCGTCGTTATCGATCTCATCCGAATTTGAGTCCGTCTGATGCCCGGGTGTTTTTGATGCTTCATTTTTGGGCATCGCAGCGTCGGACGGCTGAGCAGCAACGGGCTCTGGTCTCGGCTCTGCCGCCCGCGCCGTATCTTTGTCTAGTTCGACACCTTCCTTTAATGAACCGTCGGGGTTGAATTTACGGCGGTCGACCACTTTCAGCACAACGTCTTCGTGTTTGTCTTCGTGTCCGGTCATAGAATAGGATCCTTTTCATGATAGTAGCATTTTGAAATTCGGTCGGGAAAGCCTGGATCGATAACGAAACCGCACGTCGATCTATCAGAGTGCCGTGTCGCGGCATTAAGCGATGGCCCGAAACCAGAATGCCCGTCTAGACTTATCCGCGTCACTGGACTTAAATACACATATGTCTGAGAAGTTTGATGAACTCGTGGCGGTAATGGCGAGGTTACGCGCGCCGGGCGGCTGCCCGTGGGACGCTGAACAAACGTACGCATCCCTTTCACAGTATCTTCTGGAAGAAGCCTACGAGACCTTCGACGCAATCCAGGAGGCAGACGCCACGGGGAATATCAACGATCTGCGCGAAGAGCTCGGCGATCTCTTGCTGCAGGTCGTTTTTCACTCAACGATCGGCGCCGAGCGCGGCGAATTCACGATCGATGATGTTGCCGAAGGCGTGACGCGCAAACTCATCCTCCGTCATCCGCATGTATTTGGCGATGTAAAACTTGACCGCGCGCAGGACGTTCTGGACAACTGGGACACGCTGAAGGCGAATGAACGCAAAGCCTCCGGAAAAAAGGAACGAGGCGGCGACTCCGTGCTTGACGATGTACCGGTGCATTTCCCCGGATTGCTCGAGGCCCTTAAAGTAACAAAGAAGGCGGCAAAGGTCGGTTTCGATTGGCCAAACACAGACCAGATCCTTGATAAGGCCGATGAGGAGATCGACGAACTCCGAGAGGCGATCGAAACCGGCGATATGATGAACATCGAGGAGGAGATAGGCGACCTTTTATTTGTGATCGTGAACCTCGCCAGGCAACTGGACGTTGAGCCCGAAACCGCGCTGAAGCGAACGAACCGCAAGTTCAGGCAAAGGTTCCGGTTTATCGAAGACGAGTTGAAGAAAGCGGGAAAGGATATCTCGGATTCGACCCTGAATGAGATGGACGAGCTTTGGGACAAGGCAAAGACGGCATCGAAGTCAAACTAAGCTGCAAACATTTCCGACAAAAGATCAACGATACGATCGGCGGATTTCTTGTCGATAACACCGATCTTTTTTACAAACCGGGTATGGTCAACCGCTCGGATCTGATCTAGTATTATCCACCTTTGTGCATTTAAGAAATCGGTCGGAATGCGTGTCGGGTAGGTAGCATTGGTTGAGGCGATCGGAGCGATCAACGCGTGGCCAAGATTGCGGTTCATTTCATCAGGCGAGATCACGACGCCAGGACGCGTATTTTTTGGGTCATCCGAGATCTCGTCGTCCAGATTTATGAGATAGACCTCAAACCGCGTCACCATTGCCACTCCTTCCGTTCAAATTCAGCCCCAGATCCGTCCTGCACTTGAAGATCGTCATCGGCCTCGGCGAACTTCTTGAAGATCGCGTCCCAGTCTCCGCGGGGCTTATTCAAATTACGGATCAGAATGCCCTCGGGAGTGAGCTGAAGATCAACTTCACCGGAAATTCCCGTTTCCTCGAGCATCATTTTCGGAATTCTGATCCCCTGCGAGTTACCGATCTGAATTATCTGGGCTTTCATTATTACAATGTAATTACAATTGCCGTAAAAATCAACCTCTCGGACTTCGAGGTCAGGCGATCACTTCGAGACCACCCATATATGGACGCAATACGTCAGGGACCATCACTGAACCGTCGGCCTGCTGGTAGTTCTCGATTATCGCGATCCATGTCCGACCGACCGCAAGCCCGCTGCCGTTCAATGTGTGCGGAAACTCCGGTTTCAAGCCGCCCGCCCTGCGAAACCGCATATTCATTCGGCGCGCCTGAAAGTCACCGCAGTTCGAACAACTTGAGATCTCGCGGTAGGTGTTTTGTGACGGCACCCATACTTCGATGTCGTAGGTCTTTCGTGCTCCAAAACCCATGTCGCCCGTAGACAGGACGACCGTTCTGTAGGGCAATCCGAGAATTTGGAGTATTTTTTCTGCATCGGCAGTCAGGGTCTCGTGCTCTTTATCTGATTCTTCGGGCAGACATACCTTTACAAGTTCGACCTTTTCGAATTGGTGTTGTCGGATCAGTCCCCGCGTATCGCGCCCGTGGCTTCCGGCTTCACTGCGAAAACACATCGAATACGCCGTATAGCGTTTTGGCAATTCGTTCGCATCCAGTATTTCATCGGCGAAATAATTGGTTACCGGAACTTCGGCCGTCGGAATTAGCGCAAAGCCGCGTTCGTCGGTCGTGTGAAAAAGGTCGGCTTCGAACTTTGGAAGCTGGTTTGTACCGTACAACGCAGTCCGGTTGACAAGATATGGCGGCAGCGTTTCGGTGTATCCGTGTTCGCGCGTATGAATGTCGAGCATGAAGTTCACCAACGCCCGTTCAAGCCGGGCGCCGGCGCCGTTCAGAATTGCAAAGCGTGCGCCTGCGATCTTCGTCGCTCGCGCAAGGTCGAGAATCCCAAGTGCTTCCCCGAGATCAACATGATCCTTAATTTCAAAGTCGAACGCTCGCGGTTCACCCCATTTACGAACCTCGATATTTGCAGTTTCGTCCGGCCCGATCGGAACGTCATCCGCGGGCATATTCGGGAGGTTAGCGAGCAGCTCGCTCATTTGTGCCTCAGATTCCTCACGCTGCCGCTCCAATTCGGATTGCCGCTCCTTTAGGCCGGCAACTTCCTTTTTCTTCGCCTCGGCCGTTTCGCGGTCGCCCGCTTTGATGAGGTCGCCGATCTCTTTGCTGGCAACATTTCGCTGTTGGTTGATCGAGTCAGATTCGCTGATGATCCGCCGTCGACCGGCGTCCATTTCGGCGAAACGGTCAAGGATATCCGGCGAAAAGTTGCGGTTTGCTAAAGACGCGCGAACCGCATCCAGATTCTCACGTACAAAATTGAGGTCCAGCATATTTAGAGTTCAAACCCGAGATTTGTCTCGCAGGCGGAAACGCCCTAAACTTTAGGATTGACTTTGACCCGGGCAAACTCATAATTTAGCAATCTTTATATGCATCAAACAATTCGAAAAGCGGTTTTTCCGGCTGCCGGCCTCGGCACACGATTTCTGCCTGCAACCAAGGCATCCCCAAAAGAAATGCTTCCGTTGGTCGATAAACCGCTGATCCAGTATTCGGTCGAAGAGGCTGTAGCCTCAGGATGCGATTCGATCTTGATAATTACGGGCCGCGACAAAAGCGCCATCGAGAATCATTTCGATATCTCGTTCGAGCTTGAGCAATTGCTTAAAGAGAAAGGGAAATTAGAGATGTTCGAACAGGTGCGTGCGATCTCGGACATTGCAAAGATCAGCTACACAAGGCAAAAGCAGGCCTTAGGGCTCGGACATGCGATCTACCAGGCAAAGGACTTTGTCGGAAACGAACCGTTTGCAGCGCTATTGGCCGACGATCTCGTCGATGCCGAAAAGCCTGCACTAAGGCAAATGATCGAGGTCTTTGAAAAATACCAGGCACCTGTGATCGCAACGATGCAGGTTGAAGGCGAAGCGATCTCTCGCTTTGGCGTCATAGATGCCGACGAGGTCGAGCCCGGCATTTTCAAGATCAATGACATGGTCGAAAAACCGGCCTTCAAGGACGCTCCCTCGGATCTTGCGATAATCGGCCGTTATATCTTCACGCCTGACATTTTTGACGCGATCGAGCGCACGACGCCCGGAGCCGGAGGCGAGATACAGATCACTGACGCAATGAGGCTCCTGCTCAAGGAGCGGCCTTTCTATGCTGTTAGGTTAGAGGGCACGCGGCATGATGCCGGTGACAAGCTCGGCTTTTTGATCGCTACGGTTGAATATGCACTGAAGCGTGACGACCTTGGATCCGACTTCCTGACATACCTTCGATCGCTGAAGCTTGATTAGGTTTTTAGCCGTTTCGGAGGTTTTCCATCGGCTTAGTGCGGGCAGCCTTGAATGCAGGATAGATCGCCGCGATCGTGCACAAAAACAGAGCCGCCGCGGATGGCAACGCAATATCGTAGAAACCCGGCGAAAGCCTGACGTTCCCGACTGAATATACTTGCTGATCAAGCCTGAACACTTCGAAGTAGTTCGATAGCTCGCAGGCCGCGAGGCCGAGAATGATTCCGGCTGTTGTCCCGATCAGCCCCAACAAAAGCCCCTCAATGACGAAGGTCGAGACGAGCGATCGCAACCTCGCGCCACAGGTCCGCAAGATCGCGATATCGAGCCTTCTCTCGTTGACCAGCAGCGTCAGGGTCGTGGAAATATTAAAGACCGCAAGCAGAACGATCAGCGAGATGATAATAACAGCGGCCCGCCGCTCAAGGGTCATTGCCGCGAAAAGAGGTTCGTTCGCTTCCTGCCAGTCGAGAACTCGAAGATCATTTTCTGATCGCTCGCGAATTTTGAATGCTATATGCCGAGCGGCGTAAGCATCTGCAACGCGCACATCGAATTGCGATGCAGCAAATCGCTCGTCACCAAATATGGCAGCGAAAACTGGGGGCGAAACACGAATAACGTTCGAGTCGATCTCGAAAAGACCTGTTTTGAAAGTCCCGCGGATGCGAATTTTCCGCATTCTGGGCGTCTCGTTTTTCTCGAGGATCATCAGTTCAACAACGTCGCCCGGCACGATTCCGGCATTCGCTGCCAGCTCGAAACCTATCTCGGCGGCCCCAGCCTCGGCGTCGTTCGGCATTTCGATCGTTCTGATCAAAATATGATGCGAACTTCCGGGCCCGATCAAGACCGCCGGTGATGTGGATGATCCGGTCACGGCAACCACCCCTTCAATTGCCGAGACCGTTCTCTCAAGTGCTCCTGGGTCCTCGATCGGTTCGCGGTCATTCCGAAAGATCGCGATGTGGGGCGATTGCCCAAGGATCTTATCGCGCAGTTCTTGTTGAAAGCTCCGTGCGACCACCAGGGCCACGATCAGACATGCGACCCCGATCGCTATTCCTGCGACTGCGACCGCTGCAGTGTAGCGGACCAGGCCTCGACGCCGGGCAAACAGCGTTTGCCGGAGCAGTTTTATCTGTAAAAGCACGCCTTGATTGTAATCTCGATCGCCGCAATTGTTAACCCCGCCTTTTATTCGCTAAACACATCGATTTTCGCTAGAATTCAAGTATCAAAATGACACGGGAGCCGTTTCGCCATCAGTGCATTAAATGCCGTTAGCAACTATCGAAGAAGCCGCCCGCGATATACGCGATGGCAGGATGATCATTATCGTCGACGATGAGGATCGCGAGAACGAGGGCGACCTGGTCTGCGCGGCCGAATTGGTAACGCCTGAAATGATAAATTTCATGGCTGTTCACGGCCGCGGCCTCATATGTCTGCCGCTTACAGAAGAGCGCTGTGACGAGCTTCAGCTTCTTCCCCAAACAGCCGCGAATACTTCCTCGATGGGCACCGCGTTCACCATATCGATCGAGGCTCGTGAAGGCGTGACGACCGGGATCTCGGCCGCTGATAGGGCTAAGACCATCCGGACAGCGGTGGATCCTGCAACAAGGCCGTCCGACCTTGCTCGCCCGGGCCACGTCTTTCCGCTTCGGGCAAAACGCGGCGGTGTTCTTGTAAGGGTCGGACAAACTGAGGCGAGCGTTGACATTGCTCGGATCGCCGGGCTCCAGCCGGCAGCGGTGATCTGCGAGATAATGAATGACGATGGCACGATGGCTCGAATGCCGGAACTGGAAGTGTTTGCCGAGAAACACGAACTCAGAATAATCACGGTTGCCGACCTCGTACGCTACAGGGTAGAAAAAGAGCTGCTCGTTCAGCGCGTTGTTGAGACTGATCTGCAAACGGAATTTGGGACGTTTAACGCAGTCATCTACCGGAATGAGATCAACGGTGAGACACATGTTGCTTTGGCGATGGGTGAAATTTCCGGGACAACCGACCCGGTATTGGTTCGCGTCCAAACCGAGAATGTTACCTTCGCGATGTTCGGCTGCACTCTGGGCGAGGCGGCACCAGCTATACAGGGTTCGTTGAAGAAGATCGCTGAAGCAGGTCGCGGCGTGATCCTTTACCTGAGGCAGCGTGAGAACAACCTGGATCTCGTGAACCAGCTGAAAACCTACGCTCTGATGCGCGAACGAGACATTGATTTTCAGACCGCAAAGCGTGAAACTGGATACGGTAATGTCCACGATTACGGTATCGGCGCCCAGATATTGAAGGATCTGGGTGTGAAAAAGATACGCCTTTTGACCAACCATCCCCCGAAGATAAATGCACTCGAGGCGTTCGAGCTCGAGATCGTCGAGACCGTAAGCCTTTGAGCCGGTACACTTAAGCAATAGTTCGATGTCTGAGCAGGAAATCGGCAGAGAAGATCCGGACGGCGGAAGCGGCCATGAGCCCAGCCCTGACACTGTACCGCGACGGCGCGGTTGGCGTCGACGCGTCTTTGTTGCCGGCGCCGCCGCAGCAGTATTGGTTCTGATCGTCGGGGTCATTTCGTTCATTGCTTATCGTTATGGCGTAGTTGATGACCTTGTAAGGTCACAGTTTCGGGCAAAAATGGAACGCATCGGGATAGTCTTCGATGCAGATGCCTTTAGCCTTACGCTCGATCCTTTGGAGCTCCGACTTCGAAATGCGACGTTCAACGATCGAGTAAGCGGAGAAAAGCTCTTTTTCATCCGCGAGGCCCGCATCGGCCTTTCGGTGACCAACCTTTTTGCCTGGCAGCTCACTCGTGACATCAACGTCGAATCGACCGATATCAATGGAGCCGAGGTCTGGGTCAAGTTCAACGAAAACGGTCGATCGAACTTCTCTAACCTCATCGAGGACACCACGTCTTCAAACCTGAATTTTAGATATGAAACGGCTCGTGTATCGATCGAGAACAGTGTCGTCCATATAAATGACCTCTCACGCGACATTGCCGGTGACGCAAATAACGTCAGGCTCCGGATCGAACCTGAGCCTGGTCAGATCGATTCCGAAGCTCGCTATCTGATCGATCTTTTTTCATCTGATTCCCGATTCATATATGATGGCCGGTCTCTCGAGAATATTGATATCCGTTTGAAAGCCATTGCCGATCGTAACGGTGCCGATATAACCGAACTCCGCGTCGAAACTCCGATCGGCAGTTCAAATATCTCCGGTCGTGTGAACGACTGGGCCTCGCTGAGGTATGACCTGAACATCGAATCGACCGTCGACCTGACCCAGAGCTCGAATACGTTTTCGCTGGGAACTGCACTTCGCGGGGTAGGTAATTTCAAGGGCCGCGTTTCAGGACAGGGCGAATCATACAGGATCGAAGGCTCGGTCGACGCCGAATCACTTGCCGCGGACGGCATTTACTTAAAGGCGATCGATGTAGAAGGAACCCTCGAAGGAACAAACAGCAACTACGAGGCAAACGGTCGAGCTGTGGCTGAACTCCTTACTTTTGAAGATTTTCGGATCGAGTTTCCGCGTATCGCGGGCAACGTACGCGGGACCGGAACGGACTTTCGATGGGTCGGTGAACTTCAGGCAATTTCTGCTAAATCGAGATCGCTGTCTCTAGGCGGCCTATTTCTGTCGGATGCCGTCGCAGAGTACAAGGATCGAAAGCTCTTGGCCGAGGTCGGCAACGGCAGGGCACAAATGTTCTCGATCGCAAGCTCGGAGTTTGAAGATCTCAGGGCCCGCGACCTAAAGATCGCCGCTCGAGACGGATCATTCCAGATGTCCGGGCCGGCAGCAACGGCGAAGTCATTCAAAACCCCGGATTTCAAGATTCAAGCGGTAACCGGAAGAAATGTTGATGTTCGTGATAATGATGGCAAAACAACTGTCAAGATCGACGGAATGACCGCGGACAGGGCATTCCTGAAAGATAATAGCGCGACCAACATCAGGGCCGATTCATTTGTCCTCGAAGATATCCCGAACCGAACCGACATCAAGCTTAAGAACCTCCGTGCCGATCGTGTCGATGCCCCGGGCACCACGATAACCGGTGTCGTTGCTCCGTCGGTTAATATTACAGACGACCCGATCGACACAAAGATCTATTCCGATGACCTGCGGATCGCCCGGATCGAAGGCGGCGGAGCAACGCTCGGGAGCCTGAATATCGCCGGGGTCAGGCTAACGATTCGCGAAGGGCGGGTCGAAGGCTCGTCAGCCGACATTGACGCCGGTGACGTGACCATTGCAAAAACAGGGAGGCTGCCCGACGGTGGCAAGCTCGAGAACGTAAAGATCGTAAAGCCTATCTTTGTTGTCGAACCTTCGGGCCGCTATCGCGCCAGTGCCGATATGAGTATCGGCGGCGGAATAGTCGGGAATATTCCGCTCGGCTCGGCAACCTCGGCGGTCGTCGTTGATAGCGCAGGAATCGAGCTCACGGGACTGAGAGCAAACTTGATGGACGGCCGTCTTGATGGTGCAGCGCGGATCTCGTATAGCGACCGTGACCGCTCAGTTGTTAAGGCTGCGTTCGTCGACCTCGACCTTTCAAAGCTCGTTGCGATCCAGTCAGGTCGGGTATTTCCATTCGAAGGCAAAACTACAGGAGACGTCGACCTGACATTTGACGGTACCGATTTCGGTTCCTCAAGCGGCTCGATAAATGCCGGTATCACTGCCAGTGCCGGAGGTGCAGATAGCGGACGGATCCCTGTCAATGGCCGCATCGACGTTGACGCCAATAACGGTTTGTTTACAATTCGCGAGGCGAGACTGACCACGCCGCAGAGTACGCTGGGCGCGACCGGTCGATTCGACCTTGGCGGCCAGGATTCAATTCTCGACATCGCGTTGAACTCAGGCGACGCAAGCGAAGTTGAACGCTTATTTCGGATCCTCGATATCTCACCGGATATCGAACAGCAAATGGATTCGCTGAAGGTCCAGCTTGCCGGAAATGCGAAGTTTGAGGGAAGGCTGACTGGTCAATTTATTGATCCGAGCATCAACGGCCGTGCGAGCGTCGAGCGTGTCGCAATCCGCGGCCGCGAGATCGGTTTCGTTGCGACCGATGTGATCGTCACTCCCTTCGCGATCGATCTGAGTAAAGGTGAACTAAATGAAGCAGGCGGAGGCTCGGTAGAATTTGACGTCAACATTCCTCGAAGCGGCAGCAACAACACTTCGGTCAACGCGGTATTGCGTGATGTCAATGCCGGAAATCTGATCGCGGCCGTCCCTGATTGGCTGCCCGAGCGTCTTCGTGATTTCCAGGGAAGGACGTCCGGCAGCGTCGAGCTCCGAGGCTTACCGAACGAATCCACAGGCGAGATCAATCTTGCTTCAGAAAGCGGTATGATCGCAGGGCAGCCGTTTGATTCGCTTCGAGCTAAGGCGGTCTTTGCCGGCACCGCGATCGACATCGAGACCGCGGAGATCCGCGTCGATTCGGGTATCGTGTCGGGACGCGGACGTTACGACCGGGCTTCGACGACATTCGATGGAAACTTTGTTGGAAGTAACGTCCCCTTGCCTCTTGCACTTTCGTTCCTACCAGCGAACGAGACGATTCCGGTCATCCTTGGAAATACGGATTTTACGTTGCGGGCGAACGGCAGTTTCGACCGGCCTTCGTCGATCGACGTCAATTTTGCCGGTACGGCCCGTGAGGTGGTTATCAACGAAAATCAGTTCGGAGATATTTCGTTCAAGGGGATCACCGAGCGTCAGGTTCTCAACGCTGATCTGACCGCTACGCTCGACGGAAAAGCGCAGGTGTTTAATGCGACAGTCGATTTTGCGAAAGACGAACTCCCGTTTCGTGTCGAACACAGGCTTGACCAGAGCCCGTTAAGGCCATTTTTTGCTCTTGTCCCGAGGCTTCGGGGGATCTCGATCGGCGGAACGGGAACCGGCGTTGTCGAATTTGGCGGCAATCTTACCGTCGTTGACGGATCGGGCGATAGGGTCTTTTCGACCGATGCCTTAAGGGGCTCGGCCCGGTTTTCTCAGCTTTCGCTTCAGCTCCAGGACACACCGCTCGTCGCGACCGAACCCGTTTCGGTTACATTCAACACACGCGGAATAACATTTGAAAGTGTCCGGTTTGCCGGCGGCGGTTCGAATTTGACCCTTTCCGGTACTAAGGCATTGACCGACGACGGCATAAACAACCTGGCCCTCGACGGACGAGTTAATCTTGCGCTCCTTAACGTATTTCCGGGAATATCCGCTGCAGATACGTTTTTCGGTGGTTTTGCGGATGTTTCTATGCGGCTTGCCGGCGTCAACACGACCGCGCGGGTTACCGGGACCGCAAATATTGATAATGGAGCGATCGCCACCTTTATCGGGACAAGCCGTCTTACCCTCGATCGGCTTCAGGGACGAGTGATATTCACATCTAATCAGGCGCAGATCGAACAGGCGACCGGATACCTCGGCGGCGGCCGATTTGTCGCCAGCGGCGGAGCTTTGATCGGTGACGATCTGAGACTTGCTGCGTATCAGATCTCGCTGAATGGTACAAACATCACCGTTCCGCTTCCTGAGAATTTTGTTACGACCGGAGATGCACGGCTCGAGATATCCGGCCGCCGGATCGGTACAGATCTGACGACCTTGATCGCGGGATCTATCCTCGCACGGCGAAGTATCTATAGTCGCGACATCGACCTGGCAAATGTCGTTGGCGCGCGTCGCGAAGGTACATTGACGAGCGGCCCGTCATCGGGGTTTGTGCCGAGATTCGACCTGTCGATCGAGGGCCGTGATGCTTTAGTAGTTCGAAATAACCTCGCCGACCTGACCGCGTCAGTGTCGCTGCGGCTGACGGGTACCACGGCGGCTCCGCAGCTGTCAGGACGAATCACGGCTAATAGTGGAACCGTGTTTTTCAGAAAGGACCGATATGTTGTGCAGCGAGGCGTCCTCGAATTTCCGCCAAATACCGCGATCGAACCCATCATCTACTTGCAGGCTGAGACCGAGATACAGGGCTATCAGATCTTCGTGAATCTCGCAGGCCCATTGACCGATACCGAGAGTCTTACGGCCGCATTGCGTTCAAGCCCGGCGTTACCCGAGCAGGATGTCGTTTCGCTCATCACTACAGGCAGCCTCTCGAACACGGCTGCGGGCATCCCAACGCTTGCATCGACCGGGCTCAACACGGCGGCCGAGATCTTGACCGATTCGATAATTAACAATCCGGCAAGGCGAGCTACCGACAAACTGTTCGGTTTGAACGTTTTCGAGATAGATCCGATCATCTCGGGCGAACGCATCAATCCATCTGCTCGCCTTACTGTCGGTCGGCAGATAAATAACAACTTACGCGTCACGTACGCCACCAATCTTTCACAGGATCAGAATCAGGTGCTGGCGTTCGAATACAGGGTCTCGAATAGATTGTCCGTTGTTGCTCAATACGAGCAGAGAGCACTGAGCAACGTGACGCGGAATCGCGACAATTTCAGCTTCGAAGTTCGTCTCAGGAGGAGGTTCTAAGGTCTCGCAGCACGGCTGTAATTTCTGATCCGAACGACGATGCCCGGCTTTGAACAGATAAATAAGCAACCGGTTGCTCGCCTTTCCTCGGCGCGGCGAAGATACCGGTCGCCTTTTTTTCGCGTTCCCGCTGTTATCGTGGTCATTTTGGGGGTCATACTGTTCGTTCGCGGTCAAGATCGGTTCGAGGGCCGCGAGATCGCTGATATCTCGATAGCATTCGAGGGAACCGATACCAGTATTTCCTCGGCAGAGCAATACAGAGTCATCGCGCGTGACGCACTCGGAAGCCGCTATTCGGCCGTCGGCGTACGTGATGCGATCGCCGATCTTTATAGCACTGCACAGATCGCAGCGGTCACCGTCGAGGCCGCCGATGCAGCCAATGATCGCGTTGGCGTTCGATTCGTGATCCGCCGTAAGACCGTCGCCAAGCGTGTCTCGATCGCGTTGGTCAACGGATTGGAATCCGGGGTTACCGAACAGGAATTGCTTCTGCGGGTAAATTTGCTCGATCCGGGCACGGCGATAAACGAACGCTCGCTCCAGAGCAATGCCGATCTGATCGTCGAATATCTTCGTGATCGCGGCTTCTATCGTGCTGAAGCTCGGTTCGAACAAAAGCCGATCGCCGCCACGACCGATGTCGAAGTGACGTTCCGCGTTACACCTGGGCCGCAGGCCAGGATCGAAGCCTTCGATGTTTCGATCGATGGTGCCGATTCTTCCCAACTGAAGTCGGTCATCCGCTTACAGCCGGGCGAGCGATTCTCACGCGCTGGCCTTGCACGCGATATCGAATCCGTCCGCGATTCCCTGCGTTCTAAGGATTTCCTCGCCCCGCTTATCAACGAGCCGCGGATCATTTTCGATAGCGAGACCAATGCTATAACGGTCACATTGACCGGTTCGGCGGGGCCGAAGATCGTCGTGAATGTAGAAACCGACAAAGAGAAGATCGGGAACTCGACCCAAAACAGGCTGCTTCCGATCAAACGTGAAGGCACGCTCGATTACTCGGCGATCATTGAAGGTGAACGCCGGCTTGAGAACTTCTATCAGGAGCGAGGCTATTTCTTTGCAAACGTCGTTTCTGTCTGTTCGGTCAACCCTCCATTGGCCGGTGACGAGGGTGTGACCGCGGCCGGCGAGACGAGTTATCGCTGCTCGACGCTGACTGGGACTGATCTCACCGGACGTGAGGTGAAGATCGATTATCGCGTCGACCTCAACCGCCGTCTAAAGCTCGTGGACATTCGGCTGCGGGGCACCGACCAATTTACGATCGACGAGATCCTCTCAGTGCTTGATTCTCAGGAAGCCAATATTCTCGGGATCATACCGATCTTTGGTTATGGGCGTGGCTATACGAGCCAGGCGATACTCGACGAGGACGCCGCGACGATCCGTTCGCTGCTTCGCGAACTCGGGTACCGTCAAGCCGAGGTGCGGATAAACCAGGGTGTCTCCCCCGATGGTGAGAACCTGATCATAACCTTTATCGTCGAACAGGGTGTCCCGACACGTGTTTCCGACGTCGAAATACGGGGGAATATCGCGTTCAGCGAGGCTGAGTTAAAAGGTCAGCTTCCCGAGATCGTCGGAAAGAATTTTTCCCGTGCAAGGGTCCGGAACGGGCAGCGTCTTCTCGCTGAATTCTATTCAAACCGAGGTTACTACGACGCAAAGATAGATTTCTCCGTTGACGAGTTGCCGACCGACGCCGTGTCCGGTGAAAACCGTTTCAAGGTCATTTACAACATCGAAAACGAAAATAAACCCGTCTTTATCAATCGCATTCTTGTAAATGGGAACGTCCGGACCAAAACTGAAGCGATCCTAAGGGCGCTAGCTTTGGAAAATGACGAATTACTCAGAACTGCCGACATCTATACAAGTGAACAGAACTTATACGGAACCGACGCATTCGAACGGATCGACATAAAACCCCAGCCGGTCGGCGACCGGGCCGATGGCGGCCGACTGACTGACGTGATCGTTGATGTCCAGGAACAGAAGCCGCGGCTGCTTCAGTATGGCGGCGGCTATTCCACCGACCTGGGATGGAGTGGTTTTGTTGATCTCCGTCACTTTAACCTTTTGGGCAACCTGTGGCAGGGCGGTTCAAGGCTGCGTTGGAGCCAGCGTCAGCAGATAGCGCAGATCGATTTCATCAATCCGCGTTTCATCCGGGACGGCAAAGCGAAATTCGCTCCGTTGACGATCTCGATCCAGTATCAACGCGATTCGACGGTGACACGCTTCTTTCGTTCCGCGTTCGACCGCGGAACATTTGGCATAGTCCAGCGAGTCGATAAAAACGGAGTACCTATCGACGAATTCGGTAATGCCGCGGGTGATCCAACACTGAATCGGCTCAGCTTTTCGGCCGAAACAAATCGCACTATCAGCAGGCGCGACCGGAGCATTGTGTTCTTTCGATACCGGTATGAGGACGTCCGTCTTTTCAATACTCAGAGTCTGTTGATAAGCGATCTTCTGGAGCCGGATTCGCGGATCCGAATTTCCGGTTTCAGCACGACCTATGTGCGTGATACAAGACGCAACTGCAATATCAAATACTCGATCCTGGATATCATCGCCCGTGGAGATGTCGGCGAAAAGTGTCGGTATAATGCCAGCGATCCGACCAACGGCGACTACTTCACGGCTGAGTACAGCGGATCGGTTCCGGCTCTGGGCGCCAATATCGGCTTTCACAAGTTTCAGGCTTCTTACAACTATTACTACACATTCCCTAGGCTCAAGAATACGACGATCGCCGCCCGCGGAATTCTCGGGCTCGCAAGTGTCTTCTCGAACGGCAACCGATTTCCCGCCGAGTACTCTCAGCTGAACGGACTCTTGCCGATAAGTGAACGATTTTTTGCGGGCGGAGCGAACACGCTTCGCGGTTTCGAATTCGAATCTGCGGGTCCGCGAGTAGTGATCGTTCCCGAGGGCGAGTTTCGAAACAGCGACGGAGAGGTGGTCTTTCTTGATCCGTTCACTATTCCGTTTGGCGGAAATGCTCTCGCCGTGATCAATGTCGAGGCCCGTATCCCGCTTTCGAAGTCCGTTCGAGCTGTCCCGTTCTACGATGGCGGCAATGTATTCAAAAGGCCGCGCGATATCTTCACCAAGCCATCTGCCGCCCCGAACGATGTTGCCGGCCAGAATGCAATTTCAGCATGGTCTCATACCGTCGGACTCGGCTTTCGGATCCGCACGCCGATAGGTGGTGAATTTGGCATCGACTATGGATTTCTTCTTAATCCGCCAACGTTTCTGATCCCGCAAGGCAATGCTCCGAACGCGTTTTACCGGCTCGGACAGGGACAGCTTCATTTTCGATTTTCGCAGGCGTTTTGATCGGTCGGTTTGTGATTTTTCGAAGAACGTCTAGTTGATAGCCGACGAAGCGATCATCCTTAGCTCCTCTGCATCGGCTATCTGATCCGATATGTTTTTCCGGTCATGGGTTGCGGTGACCTCGATCGGATCGATGATGGCGTCGATCGTTGTGCTGCTTGATTCACCAGGCGGCTGCAACCCAGCTTGGATCTCGGTCGGGATGGTGACGAGTTTTCTCTGACGATTGATAGCCTTCGTCAGGTACATTGCTTTGTCGGCTGCTACGATCAGCTCGTCAAAGGTCTCGCCCTGGCTGGGGTAGCTTGCTGACCCAAGGCTTATTCCAACGCCGGCAAAGGCTTCGTCGTTCACCGGCATTACGAAATTGCTCACGGCCTCGACGATCCTCCGCTTCAGGCGTTTGATATCCGCAAGATTGGTCTCGGGAATGATCGCAACAAATTCGTCGCCGCCGTACCGCGATAAGAAGTCGTACTCGCGGAGCTGCTCCCTTATCACGCGTCCTACCTCTTTCAGCATATTGTCGCCGGTCTTGTGGCCATAGGTGTCATTGACACTCTTGAAGCCATCTAGATCGAGAACCAGCAATTGAAAGCTCGAATCAGTTCGGCTGGCACGCGTGACTTCCTTATCAAATTCGATCTGCAGGCTGCGCGAATTCGGGAGTCCGGTCATCGGGTCCGTCAACGCGTAGATCTGTGCCTCTGCATGTTTCAGTGCTTTCTCGATCGCATCGGCCGCTATTCTCGAAACGGTATCAAGAAGCCGAACGTGTTCGTCCTGATAGTTTGAGAGTTCGCAGGAATAGAGGGAGACCGCGCCTATCAGCTTTTCGTCGGCAAGTATTGGCAATGAAAGCATCGCCGAATAGTCGCGGCCGATCTCAGTATCAGAAAACGCAAAATCGAGAGCCGGATCTACGTTCTCGACCGGTCTGAGCTTTTTCAGTGCGTATCCGGTTGCTCCTTCGCCTAGTTTGATCTGTTTGTTGCTCAGAACGGACCTGTTCAGACCATGGGCATAGGCAGCCGTTGCGGTCTCGCCCGATTCGTCAAGCAAATATACAACGCTGGTATCGAACGGTATGAACTCGGCGATCTTTCGGGTGAAAAGCGACAACGTCTCATCAAGGTTCAATGAACCGCTGAAATCGCGTGCAAGCGAGTAAAGCGTGAAGACTTCGTGATTGGCACGCTTGATCTGCTCCACGTAATTTGGCGTCGCACTCTCATCAAGAACTATCGAACCGACCGCGGGTCCCTCGATCGTCTTTTCGTACGTCAATCCCTGCGCGTCGATCTCGTTCTCGAAAATACGGAGGTTTCGCAGAAACAGATCAACGATGGTCGGGTCAAACTGTGAGCCGGCTCGCGACCGCAGGAAATCGCAGGCTTCGTCGCGCGGCACCGCGTGCCGGTAAGGCCGAGCTCCGCGGAGTGTGTCGAACGTATCAGCGATCGCTAGAATTCGTGCAGTTATCGGGATGTTGTTACCGCGAAGACCCTCGGGATATCCGCTCCCGTCCCAGCATTCATGGTGATACTTTACTATCGGAACGACGGGATATGGGAACCCGACCTTCTCGAGTATAGAAGCACCGACGGAGGAGTGGATCTTGGTTTTCTCCATCTCCCCCGGTGTTAACCTCCCCGGTTTATTCAATATGTGGTCCGGCACCGCAAGTTTGCCGATATCGTGAAGAAGTGCTCCGGTCCGCAAGGCGTTTATTTCGTCATCGCTCAGGCCCATGACGTTCCCGATCCCCACAGCGTAGATCTGCGTTCGGCGAACATGGCCGATCCCGACCTGATCTCGAGCGTCGATCGCCGTTGCTAAGGCTTCGACCGTCGCCATATGAACTCGGCTCGCTTCAGAGATCTGCCGGGTCTTGAGTTCAAGGCTTCGGATATGGATCTTGAACGCAATATCGGCAAAGATCACCAACGGAAGGATCACGAGTCCGAACTCGATGCCAAAGTGGTTAAAGACCAGAAATAGAACGATCGTGGCCGAAAGGGTCGTGAAGTAGCCCTTTGCGATCTGTTGGACGGGAAGATCTTTCACTCGATGTTCGACATCAGTTGTCGTATTGATGATCGCGGCAAGTGCAAGACTCACAGCAAAGTGAGTGATCGCCATTAAGAAAGACGCGGCGACAACCTCGTTGGGAATATTGAATCCGCCGATCGCGGCCGGTTTTGAACCGGCATAGTAGATGAGTGAAACCTGAAACGCCAGAGCACCCAAAAATGCAGCGATCGTGTCAGACGCGATCCGAAGCGCGTCGTTCATCGTGTATTTCGAAGCTGATTCCTTTTTCGACGCAGAAGCCAACGATCCAAGTATTGCTGCTCCGCCGACGCCCAGCCACATCGCGCCCCAGAATGCCAGCACGACCTTAGGCCGAAATTTGATCTCGGTTCCGGGAACACTCATCTCGTACTTCCCGATCAACGAGGCAACGATCGATGAGACAGCGATCACGACAAAGCTCACAAACGTGTAACTAAAGATCTGATAGAACGAAAAGGCCGCAAACAGGGCAGCGACGCTCAATATCGTCCATCGAGCCAGATTTGACCTCAGTCCTGGATTGTTTCCGCTAATGTCGTCCATTTGACGTTTGAGAACCCCTTATCCTGCCAGCGTCGATCGGTAGTCGGATGATCATTTGACCCACGCCGGGTTTCAGCACGAAGCAGCGGAAGGCTTTCGGCCTGACGTGCTCTGCTATAGGAATATCAAACGTTGTGCCAATTATTTGGTATCCTAAATCCACTTGATTTGTTGGGTTTTCGGTCTTGCCCGTAAGGAATTGTTCGATGATGCCGTCATATTGAATGCTCATATTGACCGCGAACGTTCAAATTGAAAGAAAGGACGAATCCCCTGACCCGAGATCGCATATGTTCAAATCCCACGATCGTCATCTTCGAGTTTTTTTGGTCGCTCTTTCTGCGATCTTTGTGGCGGGCGTCGCGTTCGCTCAGGACAAAACCGAAGTGATCCGTGTCGAAACCGATCTTGTTTCATTTGAGGTGACCGTTACCGATCCGCGAGGGAAACCGATAAACGGCCTGCAGTCGAGCGATTTTCGGATCCTCGAGAACGGCAAAGAAAGGCAGATCGATTTTTTTCAGCCGATCAGAAATGTCGAACTCCAGCGTCCGCTGGTTGTTGTCTTCGCATTAGATGTATCCGGCAGTATGACCGAGGCCGAGCTCGATCGGCTCAGATCCGCAATGGATCAGTTCATCGCACGGCTTGCGAATCCTGATTCGTATTTTGCGGTGGTAGCCTTCGCGATGGATGTCAAAACGGTCCAGGACTTAACGAATCGCCGTGAAAAAATAGAGAGATCTTTAGGTAAGATCGCGAAAGACCGTTCGGGGCTTTCGACGCACGCCTACGACGCTGTCGATCATGCGGTCAGAATGATCGAACGTCGATCTCCGCGATCGATACGCAGCCGCATTCCGAAACGGGCGGTCGTGGTGATTTCTGACGGATTTCCGGTTGGAGATGTGGTTGCACCGAGAACCGTGATCGAGCGGGCACAGGCCGCCGATGTAAGTGTCTTTTCAGTGATCATGCCATCTTATTCCCGGCTGCAGGGAAGCAAACGGCCGCTGATGACCCCGTTCGAATCGTCAGGGATCGTGACTCGGACCGGCGGCGTAAGCTTTTATGCGAATGAAAACGATCTCGACCCGCTGTTCAAAGCGCTGGCCGAGCAGATAACGTCATCCTACGTGGTTGCGTTTTATCCCGACGAGAATGATCCTGAAGACTATCGAAGGGTCAAGGTTGAATCAAAAAGCGGATTTGTCGTTAAGCAGAACCGAACGGGTTACACACTCAAACGACAGGAGTAGTTCAGAGAATCGGAGCGATCAGTAGCGGTCGTCGTCATAATCATACGAATCGAAATCCTTGTCGACGCCCAATTCTTCGTCATCCGTATCACCCCGAAGATCCAATTCGAACGGATCAAGACCGACAACTACCAGGTCGGAACCGCACTCGTCGCACGATACACGGTCACCTTGTTCGGATTCTGCGTCAACATAAACTTCTTCGTCACACTCCGGGCAAATCGATGTTGGCATTTTTGGTTTTCTCCGAAAATCTAATAAATTTAGAAGTTATTAGGAACGATCCTTTTCTCATTTGAGAACCTCTCAAATTTACATTGAAATCCGGCGACACCGCAAGACTCGCCCCAACTATTTTTCTGAAGAAGAAATTTCGAATGGCCAGCGGAAGATAACGCATGCAATTTCCATTCTCGATCAGGGACGATACTGACTTTGATGTTACCGGCTTTGGTACTAACGCCGTCGACTTTCTTATCAGTGTTCCGGCATATCCCGATTTTTCAAAAAAGGTCGAGTTGACCGACTACGTCCAGGCGGCCGGTGGAGAAATTGCCACGACAATGGTCGGGCTACAGCGACTCGGCCTGAAAGCGTTGTATGTCGGGCGGTTCGGCGGCGACGCTGCCGGCGATTTCGGAATGAAGAGTCTGATCGAAGAGGGCGTCGATATTCGTTTTTCCGAAAAGATCCAGGGCGCATCGACACAGATCGCCTTCATCATCATCGATACTAGAAATGGCGAACGGACCGTCATCTGGCAGCGTGACCATCGGTTGGCGTTTACCAGCGAAGACGTTCCGATGTCCGCCGCAGGTTGCTCAAAGGTCCTGCACATGTCCCCGCATGACACGGCGGCTTGCAGGACGCTAGCCGAGGCCGCCCGCCGAAGCGGCACCATCGTGTCGCTCGACATCGATAACGTTTTTGACGGGCTCGACGAGCTTTTGCCGCACATCGATATTCTCATCACCTCAGCTGAATTTCCTTCAAAGCTTTTCGGGATCAGAGACGCTAAGGAAGCACTGACCGAGATGCATTCCAGATATGGAGCGCGCGTGGTCGGTACTACGTTAGGGGAATCAGGATCCCTTCTATTATGTGAAGGCTCGTTCATCGAAACCTCCGGATTCGCCGTGCCCGGCGGATGCAAGGACACGACAGGGGCGGGCGATTCGTTTCGGGTAGGTCTGATATATGGCCTCCTGACCGGCGAAACGGTCGAGGAATCGGCTCGCATGGCAAACGCTGTGGCGGCGCTAAAATGCCGTGCGGTCGGGGCGAGAACTGCGCTTCCGAACAAAACCGAACTCCGTGACCTGATGACCGGAAAGTGAAACCGCAATAGATAATCCTTTGATATCCGAGGCTGCCGGCTATTGACCTTTTATGGTTTGCCGGTTTCGATCTTACACAGTGAACCGCTCTAAGGCTGAGAATCGACGTTAAACACGATTAAAAATATATGGACATTGTGGTTCGCAATGGACTATAATCTTCCGGGCATCTCCCTTTCCTTATTAGCCCTGCTTCCCTCCTTCGTCAGCAACCTAATTCGCTGCTTGCCTTCTGACCTATGGATTCGAAGATCGGCCTCATCGCTCAGCTTAATGGTGTCTTCCTGATCACCATCCTCTCGCTATTCCTTCGTCGCTCCCTAAAGCTTACGGCGCTTAAATATTGGACGATAGCCTGGCTATGCCTCTCGTTTGCATTGATATCACTTCGCCTCGCTTTCGATTACACCCAACTTGGGTCGCTGTTGTTTACCTATTATTTCCTCGGCGAATACATATTCGGCTTCATGCTCATCGCCGGTATCCGCAGCCTTGATTCAGAGCAAGAGATGCAGCCGCGAACCGAGATGATGATCGCACCGTTTTTGATCATCGCGGTCATTCTGCCTCTGCTCGCTTCCGATTTCAACGAGATCTTACCGATCCATTTCTTGATCGTCGCCGGGTTTTTTGCTTTTGCATTCTATTCAGCAAGAAAGTCCGCTCTGCGAAGCTTTGGCTGGCACGTACTGCACGTCGCGCTGGCAATGCTGGCCATAAATTTCGCTGGATATTTCTTTGTCTTCACCATGCGCAACGCGGTCCCGTTCGCCAATCAGATCCTGGCATACAATTCGGCGGTCAATCTGGTCCTCCAGACGTCACTCGGATTCGGAATGGTGATCGTTTTGCTTGAAAAGGTGCTCGCAGATTTTCAGACGGCCAATAAACGTTTACAGGATGCACACAAGCGCCTCGAGGAGCTTGTCCATACCGATCCGTTGACTGCCGCGTTCAACCGACACGCGTTCTATGGATTTGTTCGCAAGGGTAACGAAGACGGTACCACGGTTGCCGGCTGTGTGGGTTTTTTTGACATTGACGGACTAAAGAATATCAACGATTGTTTTGGACATTCCGCGGGCGACGCGGCGATCAGGGTCGTCGTCCGTTCGATACGCGACATAATAAGGGCAGAAGACCTGATCTATAGGTGGGGCGGCGACGAATTTTTCGTAATTATGGTCAGCATGGATGCGGAAATGGCCGAGACACGGATGTCCCGACTTGAAAACCTGTTGCGTAGCGTAAAACTCGACGGCGTCCAGGAACCGATGACGATAGGAGTTTCGTGGGGATTTCGCGATTTTACCGATATTGCCGACCTCGAGAAAGCGATAAGCGATGCCGATGCGGAGATGTATCGGCGCAAACGCGGGCGGCAGACTCAAAGCATCGATCCGGCGAATTTTGTACCGACGGCTTCACGAAATATCCCGACGATCGACATCACTCAGTAGCCTTTCGCTGGCCGAGATCCGGGCCGGGACGAGCGTACAAAAACAGCCGCGGAGCCGGGGCGTCTTAGATCGGGCGACAACTCTCCATTCCCCAGGGCGTAGACGTCGCACTAAGCAGCCCGTTTCGCACTTCGGCAAATTTCCAGTCGCTTCGCTGCACGATAACCCCTTTCGAATCCTCGGTCCGATTTACAAAAGCGATTTCTGTAAATAGCTTAGCATTGCGGTCGCTGAGACTATCGGTGCTAATGACGTCGCTCGGCCCGGCCGTGCTGAAAACACGCAGCTCCTTTTTTTCGCCGGGTGTTATATTTGCAACACATACAAACTGCCGTCGAACAACATTTGAAGGCCTTGCTTTCTCGACAAAGCGAAACTCGACGAACACGACCTCTACAAGTGTACTGCCGTCATTCCTGATCTTCACCGTATAGGCAAAACCGTTGACAGGTTCTGCCTTTCGCTTTCGCGATTCCTGAACGTTCTTCTCGATAGCAGAGCTGCGCCCGTCGATCGTTTGGTCATTCGGATCTTGTGCTCCGGGTGTTTGCTGGGCGCGGGCGGCTCTCTGAAAATTTCTGTTTTCGGGGATCATTTGAGGCACGGCAACAGCTGTTTCGGCACTTCCGGTAAATGACCTCCGCTCGCTTTTCCATTCAAAAGCGACCACGCTGACCGAAAGAGCGTCGCTTTTTTGCTGTGTGAACGATACGGCTGGTGTCAACACCAAAAGCAGGAAAGCAGATGACGAAAGTCTCACAACTCACCTCCGAGATCGACATTTAGACGTGGGAGCAAATTCAAAGGGTGCCCGATTCGCTCAGAGCTTATCATTGAAGAAACCGACGACCAACGCCCATGCATCGCTTGCCGCAACTGCATCATAGACCTCGGACCGCGTATTATTAAAGAATGCGTGATCAGCGTCATACTTTACGGAGTGAACCGGAAGCTCGAACCGTTCTGCTGCATCTTCGAGTGCGGCGACTTTCTCGGGCGTTATCCATCCGTCACGCGTTCCCGAAACAAAGATCGTTGGCGTTTTGAGTTTACTTAAGACGTCGTCGTTCGGAATATCGCCGTAAAACGGCGCAGCGGCACTAAAGCCTTCAAGCGTACAGGCCGCTCGAAGCGCGAAGGTGCCGCCCATGCAGTATCCCGTGATCCCAAAATGCGAGATATTCAATGCTTCCCTGGCCTTCTCAACGGCCGCTGATATCGTCGCGATGCCGTCCTCGATCGAAAGGGCATGCATCATTTTCGAAGCTTCGTCCGCGTTTACAGCGATCTTGCCGTGATACAGGTCCGGTGCAACAGCGATAAATCCCTCTGCGGCGTATCGATCGGCGATCTCCTTTACGTGGTCGTTCAAGCCCCACCATTCGTGGATCACCAAAACGGCACGGCCGTTCGGGTTTACGGGTTTGGCTACATAGGCTGTGGTTTCGCCCGCGGCCGTCGAGAACAAGAGATGTTCAGCAGACATAAAGATCCTCCCAAAGATTCGTTTCTTCAGATTATAAACGAACCTTTGGGAGGACGTAACTCATGGACCGAGGTTGTTCGATCCATTGGCTCATATCTAGGTTAGAAAAATCTGATCGAATACCCGAACCTAATACCGCGGCCGACCTCAGGCATAAGATCCTTAATAAAATTGACGTGGTTGCGATAGAGCTTATCGGTCAGGTTATACGCATTAAACGAAAAGATATGAGCGTAATGCTGCCGACCGATGGTGTAGGATCCCGCTATGTTCAGTATCCCGTAACCCGCAGTTCGTGTTTCGAGCGGAAACGTCTTTGTCTGAGCCGATGCAAAGACGGCCTCGGGCCTTATGCTCAGATCTTTGTATCGAAGATCAATCCCGATCCTTGCACGTGCCGGAGGGATCCGGGGAATGTTCAAGTCATTGTCGGTGAGTTTTGCCCTTACTGCATCGAGGCTGATAAATCCTCCGATGTAGTTGTTGAATGTGACATCGGCGCTCAATTCCGCCCCAAAATAGGCGGCATCCGCCTGCTCGTAGCGTCCGACAGGCAGGCCGTCTTCGATGTCAACATCACCATCGCCGTCCTCATCCTGCGGCGCGAGAAATACAAAGTTGTCGATACGGTAGTAATAGACGTCACCCGTAAGCCTGAACCTGCCCGACTGGTGACGCAGCGAAAAGTCGATCCCGTTTGCTCGTTCGAGCCTTAGATCTTCGTTCCCGATCTCGAACGTTACCGTTCCGATATGGGGACCGTTGTTGTACAACTCCTCAAGTGCCGGCGCTCGGTTCGCATGTGTGTAGTTCACGACAAGTGCCCCGCCCTGCCACAGTCCGAAATTTACCCCGACACCGCCTGAAAAAGCAGTGAAGTCGCGTTTACGCAGCTCGGTGTTCTCAGGGTCGTAGCTGTTCCTTTCTACACGTCCGCCAAATTGGAGCTTCACCCGGCCAAAGTTGAGCTCCTCGAGGCCGAACGCGGAGAACGCCGTGTGCCCCACCTTTCCGTCGATCAACTGCTCAGCACCCTCGACCTGATAGTCACGGTCAAAGCCTTCGAAACCGAATCTGCCGGTCAGTTTCTTATATGCCTGCTGTTCAAAAACAGCCCGATAAGAAACCGTCTTGTTTGAAAATACCGTACCGATCGAATCCACGCCGTCCTCGGTCTCGATCTCCTGATGACGGTAGTCAGTGTAGTCGAAATTGTAGGTCAGGCCGTTCACGAACGAGTTCGACAGATCTCGAAAACCGCCGTTGAAGCGAAGGTTGTGACGCCGCAAACGGAGATCGATCTCTTCATCTACTTCTGGTAGCTCACCTACGACCTCCTTCTTTTTTCCGCCTTCGAACAAAGCCGCATAAGGAACTCCGTAGCGCCTTACGTCGTAGCTGTAATTGCCGTTAAAGAATGCTTTTTCACCGAAATAACCCATTCCGCCCGAGGCAGTATTGGATCGCGATGAAGAATTGTCGACGCGGCCTATCGGCGATTGATAGTCGCCTGTTCGCGCGGCACCAAGATTCGCGCGAAATAGCCAACGTTTGATCCCATATTCGGCACCGCCCGAGAATGCGCCTTGGCGATCCGCCGTACCGCCAACAACCGTCGCGAACCCTCGAAATCCGTCGTGATAGTCGTCATTATGGTGTCCGATAACGTTGACCACTCCGCCAAGAGCATTGCTGCCGTAAAGCAATGTCGCAGGCCCCTTTACGACCTCGATGCGCTCGGCGCTCAACGGATCTATCGGTTCTCCATGATCACCCGACTGCGACCCGACCGAACCATTACGCACTCCGTCTTGAAGGACGAGTACGCGGTCACCGTCAAATCCTCGGATCACCGGCCGCGATGAGCCCGGCCCAAAGCTCCGCTTCGCAACGCCGGTCTCCGACTCGAGAACCTCACCGATCGACGTTGACGCACGTTCCGTGATCCGGGTCGATCCGACCGAGTTCACCGTTTGAAACGAATCGAAGACCGATTGTTCTGCACCGGACGCAGTAACCGTGACCTGTTCCTTTAGGGACGCGATCTGGAGCTGAAAATCGATCTTCAGATCAGCACCGGCCGCTACATTAACAAAACGTGTTTCGTCCGAAAACCCTTCGATATGCACAAGCAGCGTATATCTGCCAGGGGCGACGTCGGTCAATCGATAATTGCCCTCGGTGTCGGTGCTTGTTGTCTGCTTTGTCTGGATGATCTGAACAGATGCGTCGTGTAAGGCGGTGTTTCCGCCAAAAGTGACCTTACCGCTGATAGATGCATTTTGAGCGCTGACTGCCGAAGTGCATATTGCCAGCATCATCAAACCGAAAAAAGTTCTCATAAGTTTTCGTTCCGTAACGTTGATATTTCAAATAGATATTGTCGGCGAGGTCAGCCTTTAAGATCGACAAGTTTTTAATGAGTGGCTGAAATCAGACAATGAGCGGTAGGTTTCAATTCGCCTGTCTTATCAGATCTTTAGCAGATTAGTGCGCAGGACCTTCGACTGGATCCGGCTTGAGGCGAGTTCCTGCCCGTTTTTCATGCTTACCAGAAATGTGCCGCCGGGCATTGGCGCGATTCTCGATATCGATTCGAGATTGACAACAGCACTTCGCGATAAGCGAATGAACTTCTTCGGATCCAATCTGACCTCAAGGTCTTTCAGTCGAAAATTGATCGTGTACCGCTTATTGTCCTGACTTGTGATCCTGAGCAATTCTCCGTCGGCAACGATCGATGAAACATCACCGACCGGCACCAGAACGATCTCTTCCTTAATTCGCACGGGGATGCGCTCGACATAGTCTCCGGGCGTTGCCGGACCGTAGACGCTTGTCGCATTTTTGAGCTTTTCCGCTTCCGTGGCCCGCCAATCCTCACGCTCGAGCCTCTCTGTCGCCCGAGCGATCGTTTCTCGCAGCCGCTTGATCTCGACCGGCTTCAGCAAATAGTCGACCGCATTGACCTCAAATGCGTTGACCGCGTGATCATCATAAGCGGTCACGAACGCAACGAGCGGCATCTCATTTTTTGTCAACGAACCGACGACTTCGAGCCCCGAAGCTCCGGGCATCTGAAGATCAAGCAGCGCGAGATCGGGCTTTTTCGCTTTGATCAGATCGATCGCATCGATCCCATTTTCAGCCTCGCCGATCAGATCGATATTCGAGATCTCCGCCAGAAGCGATTTTAGGAATTCCCTCGCGGGCCGTTCGTCGTCGGCAATGACTATTCTGATCCTGCTCATATCCTTGCAACTTTCGGCCTGCTCGTTTTCCGCCCCGTCGGACTGGTTACGGGTAATGTGATTGTTGCGACCGTATGGCCATTTTCGTCGATCTCAAGCCCGAGTCCGGCATCAGGGCCATAGTAGGATCGAAGCCTGCCGCGAACGTTTGATAGTCCGACACCGTACGGTTCGTCGACATCGAGATCGCCTTTGCCGGAGCCTGTATCGCTTACCTCGATCACAAGTTTTTCGCCTGCGTCGTCTATCTCAGCGGAGATCCCGATGTGTCCGCCTGACCTGTTTTCCGATATGCCGTGTTTTATCGCGTTTTCGACGATCGGCTGGAGGATGAGCGCGGGTATGCGCATTTTCGCTATCTCGTCGGAAACGTCGATCTCAACCGTGAGACGTTCTTCGAATCGCGCTTTTTCAATATCCAAATAGCTTTCGATGATCTTCAATTCCTCGCCAAGCGTACAAAATTCGTCGGACGATCTTAAGACCCCTCGCAGGAGTCTTGTCAGCTGCAGAAGCGTTTCAAACGCACGTTCGGGCGACGACCTTATCAGGTAGCCGATCGTGGTCAACGCATTGAAAAGAAAATGCGGATTCACCTGCGCACGCAATGCCGTCAGCTGAGCTTCGGCCGCGAGCTTTGATATTTCTTGTTCGCGATATTCTTGCTCGCATCGCTCGTGGATCACCCGAAGCGCATCGATCCGACGTGCCGCCGCAAGCGAGATAGAAGCGAGCATCGTGATCTCGTCCGAAAGAAGCCTTCGTCCGCCGTGAAACTTCGACAACTCAATTTGAAAATACGGCGGTTCTGCGGTCGGAACAAACACCTCGACCCGATCGGGCTGAAAATCGACGAATGTCGCCGTTCCACGATCGTGTCTTTCAGCGATCTCGTACCACTTTGACCCTTCTGACGTAAGTGCCTCAGCCAGGCGGCCCGAGGCGACATCGAGAACGTCGTTGCTCGAACCGAGATTTTCGAAGGTCTCTGTCAATTCAGTTTGCAGTTGGGCATAGTCGATCCGCTGAAGGACAACCTTGTCTACAAACAGGACCGCGAGCCTATGCAGCGAGGGATAAACGAGCGCTGTTGCGATCCAGAGGATCAATATGAGGCTTATGGCAAGAACATCGTTTCTATCGTGGGTTTCGTGATAACGCAACAGCGGAGCCGCGACCAGGACGTATAGCCCGAACGCCACCATCGAGAGCAGGATCAGCGACACGGCTCGCTTCAAGAATAGATCGGCAAAGGCGAACCGGTAATTCTGATAAAGGATCGCAAGAGCGAGCGGCAGCGACGATTGATGTGCAACGAGCTCGATCAGCCACGAACTTCCTTCTCGCTTGTCGACGAAATGAAGGCCCGAGACAGCGAATATCAGCAGAGCGGTCGTCCAGATGGCCCGCTGCGTCAGAGTCTGTCGAAAATAGACGAAAACGAGGCCGACAGCGAGCGAAACAGCCCCGAGAATGAGTACCATCAGTCCGAAGCTTGAGGGTACGACCGAACCGCTGGCGGCCGCGACGAAATGAAGCGTCGCCGCAAACGAGCTTACGGCGTAGGCAATGTAGGTAAGCGGTGTCCATCGCGCTTCACCATTCTGTGCTGAATGGACAACAACGGACGGCAAAAAGCCGAGAGCTGAATAAGCGGTCGCGGTCAAGAACGCGAGATTAGCGGACGTGCCGAAGTCTCCGAGAACGAAAACAGACATCTCGCCCACGTTCCAGATCAAGCCCAGCAAGGACGTCACCAGCAGCAGCTTATGGGCAAAGCGAGCGCGTTCCTGACCGCGGTGCTGGAGGACCATCGCACCTAACAGGCCATAAAGCGCCATCCCGACCGCAAAGCCAATGCAATTCACCAACAATGCCGCATTCAGGGAATTCATTTCGTCGCTGATACCTTAGTCCCGCATCAATGATCCGCCAAAAGCCATATTAACAGATAGTCGTTTCAGCCCAACAGACAGTTGTATCGGCAAACGAATGAAGCGTAGTATTATCCAGAAAGAAATTCGATCGGATGATATGAAGCGACTGTTTCTAATGCGTCACGCGAAATCAAGTTGGGATTCGCCGGGATTGTCTGATTTTGAACGGCCGCTAAACGATCGTGGCCTGAATACGGCACCCTTCATGGCCGAGTTGATCTCTCGGCGAGGCTTGCTGCCGGAATTCTTCATCAGCTCGCCGGCCGTCCGCGCAATGCAGACGGCCAAGATCGTCGAGGAAAGTTCCGGTTCGAATGCCGTCCTCCGGTTTGACGAACGCATTTACGAAGCAAGCCCCAATACGCTCCGACAGGTGGTTTCCGAGATCGACGACGCCATCGCTTCGGTAATGCTGATCGGTCACAATCCGGGACTCGAGGGCTTCATCGATTTTCTTACATCTGAGCATGAAAGCATGCCGACCGCAGCCGTCGCGACCATCGATCTCGAGATCGAGCAATGGACATCGCTTGCAAAGAATTGCGGGCGTTTGGTGTCGGTCATTCGCCCTAAAGATGAGGCCCAAAAGGCCGGCGGATAGGCCGGGAACCTCACACCCGAGGAAGCTGTAACATTTAACACAATGGTAACAAAGAGTTAATGACGCCTTAAGTTGCCAGGCATAGACTGCCCTTTTGCGTACAATTCTGTTCTCATTCGGTTAACCACCAGCATCTATGCAGCAAAACATACTGATCATTGAGGACGACGCCGATATCGCCGAGAGTCTTCATTATAATTTCAAGCGAGAAGGCTTCCGCTCGATGATCGCAGAATCGGGAGAAAAAGGACTCCGCCTCGCTCTCGATGACAAGAATTCACCGTCTCTTATCATCCTTGACCTTATGTTGCCCGGGATGAGCGGGATGGAGCTTTGCCGCCGTCTCCGGCGTGAGCACGCAACTGAGAACACGCCGATAATCATGCTGACCGCAAAGGCGGCCGAAACCGATAAGATCGCCGGGCTTGACACCGGAGCCGACGATTACATCGTCAAACCATTCTCGGTCAAGGAGGTTGTCGCACGCGTCCGTGCCGTGCTTCGGCGTGCCGAAAAGGAATCCCCTCCGCGTTACGAAGATGAACGAATGAGCGTCGATTTCGATGACATGCGGGTAATGGCAGACGGGGAATACGTTAAATTGACGAGGAAGGAATTTGCCCTGCTTGAACACCTGATCAAGAACAGCGGCCGGGTTGCCACGCGTCAGCAGCTGCTCGATAATGTCTGGGGTTATAGTTATTTTGGCGATACCCGCACACTAGATGTTCATATACGGCGATTGCGTCAAAAGATGGGCGAATGTGGTGGTTGTATCGAGACCGTTGTGGGTGTCGGTTATCGGTTCGTCGGCTGCAAATGATCGCTCCTCAAAACAGAGACGAAAGCATCGAATTTCATGGCGCACATTCTCGCCGATTGCTACATTCGATCATCGATTCGATCCGCGAAGCCGTTCTTGTCGTCGATCCCTCGATGAAGATCGTCGCCTCAAATGCCTCTGCAACCCGAGCTTTTTCCCGTGAATATCCTGATCTAAAAGGCAAACGCCTTAGCGAGGTGATGCGCGACCTAAATCTGCACGTGGCGTTTCGCCGTGCATCGACAGAGAAGGTCGGCACGGACCTGAAAATAGAGCTTACAGGCAACGAAAAGCGGGTTTACGATGTCCATATCGCGCCTTTTGAGCTTGAAGGTGAGGTTTATGCCATCGGTATGTTCTACGACGTTTCACAGATCGAACGTCTCGAAAAGGTCCGTCAGGAATTCCTGTCCAACATCTCTCACGAACTTCGTACGCCGCTGACCTCGATACTCGCCTTTGTCGAGACCCTTGAGGACGGAGCGATCGACGACCGCGAAAACAACCGCCGTTTCTTAAGCACGATCAGGCGGAACGCGGAACGAATGCACGTACTCATTGCGGACATTCTTGAGCTTTCCCTGATCGAATCGGGCAACGTCTCGATCGACGTCAAAAAGGTAAGGGTATCGCATTTGATCGACGAGGTCTTTGCAACGCTCTCGTCAAAAGCCGCCGAAAATGATGTGGAACTCATCAACGTGATCTCGTCCGAGGAAAGGATCGATGCCGATCCGATGCGGTTGGAACAGATGCTGACGAATCTGATCGATAACGCGATAAAGTTCAACCGTTCGGGTGGGCGCGTTACGGTCAGTATGGACCGCAATGACGAAAGTTATTTCCTCAATGTGTCAGATACGGGCGAAGGTATTCTCGCTGCTCACCTTAACCGGATATTCGAGCGCTTTTACCGTGTGGATCGCGGACGCACACGCGACGTTGGCGGAACCGGGCTCGGTCTCGCGATAGTCAAACACCTCGCACGGCTCCATGGTGGTGAGATTTCCGTAAACTCGGCGCTCGGACATGGAACGGTTTTCACGATCCAACTTCCCATTCTTCATACACTTACCGTGTGATCGATTTTTCTTTCCACATAAGCTCGAACGTGATATAATTCTTGTATTAAGCAGGCAATTTAGGTCACGCGGACCGCAGGTTTACGGGTTCGTTTTGTTTGGTCAACTCTCAGGTTTTTTTGGGGGCAGAACACCTATGGATCTCAGCATCGGACAGAAGGTCGCGTATCCAAGTCAGGGCGTTTGCATGGTCGAGCAGATCGAACGAAAGATGATCGGCGACTGCAGCATGAGTTTCTATTCTCTTCGAGTTTTGAGCGATAACTCAACGATCTTGATCCCCACGGAAAATGCCGAAAGCGTTGGTGTGCGCCCGATAATATCGTCAATTCAATGCAAGGCCCTGATCGAGAAACTTTCTTCGAGCTTCGAAAGCGCATCGAGCGATTGGAAATCGAGGTCGCGTGAGTTCACCGACAAGCTCAAGTCCGGCGACGTCTTCGAGGCGGCTGACGTGCTCAAGAAACTTACGTTTCTTAGCCGCGAGAAAAAACTATCGTTCCGTGAGCAAACTTTGCTGGACAAAGCCAAGTTTCTTATCGTTTCTGAGATAACGAACGCCGATGCCGCTGACGAAGAACTGCTGCGGGACGAGATCGAGAGACTTGTTGAGATCGCGTGCAACAAGCATTCGGCCGAGCATTTGAACGTAATGTCAGCCGCTATACATTGAGGCCATTAAGGCCTTCGATATTTTGCTTTGACGACGGTCTTGATATTTCCCCTGACGTGAAAATCACCGACGATCTTGACCCTTAACGGGTCACAGGCCTCGACAAAATCTTCAAGAATGATGTTTATGACGTGTTCGTGAAATACCTTTACGTCGCGAAACGAGTTTATATACATCTTGAGGCTTTTCAACTCGATGCACCTTTCGTTCGGAACATAACTGAGCCTGATCACAGCAAAGTCCGGAAAATCAGAAAACGGACAGATCGCCGTAAATTCAGGTATCTCGAAATCGATCCAGATCGGCTTGCCTGAAAACTCGTATTTGAACGTGTCCAGCGGATAAAGCCCCATCTCGCCTCGCGGTGTTGAACGGATGTCAAGATTCTGGAGATTTTCCGGAGGCAGAATTTTGTCGTCTAACATACTTTTCTCTTTTTACTGAATTCACGAGCCGACGCCAGATCTTCGATCCCGCGTGAGCGCAGATCGCTCAGAAGATTCAAGAAGATCCGTGCCGTTGCCCGGGCATCATCGCTCGCACGATGATGATTTACCAGGTCGATAGAATAGTGGCGTGCGACCGTGTTCAGTTTATGATTCTCGATATCGGGCAGAAGTTTTCGCGACAACTGAACGGTACACAGCGACGGATTCTCGAGACAATAGTCTTCGTATACCAACCCGATCTCATGATTCAGGAAGCCCATGTCGAACCGTGCATTGTGAGCGACCAATACCGAATCGCCGATAAATGCCAAAAATTCATCGGCGATATCACAAAAGACCGGTGCGCCGCGAACCATATCGTCGCTGATGCCCGTCAATGATGTAATGAATGACGGTATCGGAGTTTCGGGGTTGACCAGCGTGTGAAATTCCCCTTCGATCTCACCGTTGACCACCCTGTATGCTCCTATTTCAGTGACACGGCAAGGCGGAGCCTTAGCTCCGGTCGTTTCAAGATCGAAAACAACAAATGAAGTGTTCGAAAGATCGATCACGCCATGGTCGCGGCCGACAAACTCGACGTCGTCGCCGTCGCCTACGATCGCCAGGCGCGAGTCGCGTTCGACCAATTCCTGAACAAGCAAGCGTGCGATGAAAGGCTCCGGTTTCTTGATCTTCATCACCCGATCGACGATCCTGACCGCCGGAGCCCGCCCACCAAGCGACTCAAGCAAACTGATCGTATCTTTGATCAAAAGCGATTCCGAAATGAGATTTGCAGAAGGAGCCATTCACTAATCATTCTATCGGCAAAACTTCAAACCGCAAGGATTCGAACGAAGCGGCCGCAGTCCGAATTGGGAAGAATCGCTTTTTTTTGACATAATTCGGTCTTCGGTCGTTCGAAAACATCAGATCTACACAATATCGGAAAGAACGGATCTGTAAAGACAAACAACATTCAAAGATGGGGCCGGACCAGATACTTCAGCACTTTCGCGACACAAACGCTCTTCTCGACGGGCATTTCATACTTTCCAGCGGCTTGCATAGCCCACTGTATCTGCAGTGCGCCCTTGCGCTCCAATATCCTGCCGATGCCTCGCGTTTCGCCCGTCTGATCGCTCAGAACTTCGACCGCTCTGATATCGATACGGTCGCCTCGCCGGCGATCGGAGGCCTGATCATCGGGTATGCGGTAGCAGCGGCGATGAACGTCCGGTTCATTTGGACCGAACGGCAAAATGGCGAGATGACGCTAAGACGAGGCTTTGGTATCAGGCGTAACGAACGGGTTTTGGTCGTTGAAGACGTTATCACCACTGGCGGATCGACGCGAGAATGTATTTCGGTCATCGAAGCCAATGGCGGCAGTGTTGTCTCGGCCGCATCGATCGTCGACCGCTCGAACGGGAAGGCCGATGTCGGAGTCTACCGCATGTCGCTGCTGTCGCTCGATGTCCCTAGTTATACAGCAACCGATTGTCCATTATGCGAACGCGGAGACGTAGCCGTGAAGCCGGGAAGCCGAGCGAACATTTCGAACTGAACGATGCGAACGTGCTGTTTTCTTACGATGGACGACCTCGCAGGCTATGTCAGCGACGACGATCTGGCCATTGTACCGCTTGAGAGACTCGGATGGCAGGTTGAAAAGGTCTCGTGGCGTTCTGAGAAGGTCGACTGGAACTCATTTGACGTGGTCGTGGTTCGAACGACCTGGGACTATCAAAATGCTCCGATACGGTTTCTTGAAGTGTTGAGATCGATCGAAAGCTCATCAGCACGTCTCGAGAATCCGTTGGCGCTGATGGAATGGAATCTGGATAAACGCTATTTGTGCGAACTCGAGGCCGACGGCAATTCGATCGTTCCGACGATCTGGGGAAATGGGGTATTTACCAAAACCGAGTTTTCGGGCTGGCTTTCATCGCTTGGAACCGACGAGGTCGTTATCAAGCCGACGATCAGTGCAACTGCAAAAGATACATTCCGGGCAAAGTCGTTCGACCCCGATATCGCAAGCGTGTTTGAAGGCCGGGGCTACATGGCTCAGCCGTTTTTGCGGTCTATCGTTGACGAAGGTGAATACTCGGTGTTCTATTTCGACGGCGAATATAGCCACACGATCCTGAAGACCCCGAAACGTGACGATTATCGCGTCCAGGAGGAGCACGGGGGCGTGATCAAAGCAGTAGAACCGCAGGCGGACCTTATCGCATCGGCCCGATCGATCGAAAACTCGCTACTGCCGCGACCGCTCTACGCCCGGATCGATCTTGTGCGTGACGGCTCGAAGTTCCGATTGATGGAACTCGAATTGATCGAACCTGCTTTGTACTTTCGAATGGACGACCGCTCGGCGTCGAGATTTGCGATGGCCCTGAACAGACGATTTAATGAATTATAGGTTTCTTATCCAGTACGACGGCACCGACTTCCACGGTTGGCAGGTGCAGGAAAATGACCGAACCATACAAGGCGAACTCGAGCGCGTTATCGGTACGCTTGAGGATGCTCCGGTCAAGGTGGTCGGTTCAGGGCGAACCGACGCCGGCGTCCACGCTGAAGGCCAGGTCGCCAACGTAAACATGAATCGCAGATTCACGCCCGATAGGCTCCGGGCGGCCATCAACGGCAATCTGTGGCGTGACATCCGCATCATGAATGTCGAACTTGCTCCGGAGGACTTTCACGCTCGTTTTTCGGCCCGAAACAAGACCTACCTCTACCGCATCGTGAATGCGCCGGTCATGACGCCGTTTTGGCGTCGGTTCGCCCACCACGAATCACGTCCTCTCGATATTGGCCGGATGACCGCTGCCTCTCGAATGCTGCTCGGTGAACACGACTGGACAGCCTTTTCGTCGGCCCAGGCCGACGGCGAAAACCGCGTGCGAACAGTGACTGACTGTACCATTCAGACCGTTTGGGATCCGCGGGCTCGTGCGTCGATGATCGAATTTTCGATATCTGCGAACGGATTCCTGCGTTATATGGTGAGGTCGATAATTGGCACGATCATCGAGATAGGGCGCGGCGAAAAGGATTCTGATACAATTCAGACGGCAATTGTCACGGGTGACCGAAGTCTTGCCGGAAAGACCGCTCCGGCACATGGGTTGACGCTTATGAAGGTCGAGTATTGACGCGTTTTTCGGCTCGCGAATGGTGCGGCTAAACGCCGAAACGAAGAAACGCAGATCGGCTGACATGTGGATCTTTTTATTCGCGTTTCTTTGATCGCTGCAGTTTTCCGTCTGAGCTTAGCTCGGACGGGATCGCATTGACCCGACCCGTACTGGCCGTATTGCGTTCTCGACGAGCGGCCTCGGTAAAGTTCGCCGCAATTCTTTTGGTACATGCTTATTTATCACATCACAACTCCAGAAAACTGGGAAAAATACAAGGATCGTCCGTCGTTTCAGACCGAGAGCTTACAGACCGAGGGTTTCATCCATTGCAGCTTCGACACGCAATTAGAAGCCGTAATCAAGCGGTACTACAGCCAGCGGCCGAAGATAGTCATTCTCACGATCGAAACCGATAAACTCCTGGCCAAGCTCGTCAATGAACCCTCGACCGGCGGCGAATTGTACCCGCACATATACGGCAGGCTTAACCACAATGCCATAGTCAACGTCGAGGAGCGGTTGGTCGCCGCAAAAGATACGACGATCGACTATTGGTCGGATAAATGAGTGGCGGCTTTCCGCTCGCACGCAGATGCATAAAAACTTTGCCCATATCCCTGACCTTACGCCGACCGACGCGGAACTTCTCGACGAGATCGACCTCGATCGGATGCCGAGGCATATCGCGGTGATAATGGACGGTAATGGGCGTTGGGCTAAAATGCGGGGAAAACCGCGAATATTCGGGCACAGAGCCGGAGCTGAGTCTGTCAGGTCGATTCTTGATACGTGCACGCGACTCGAGATATCTGCGGTTACGCTGTACGCATTTTCTACTGAGAATTGGAAGCGGCCGAAAGCCGAAGTATCAGGCTTGATGTCGATGCTCAAACGATATATCCGAAGCGAGATGCGCGAGGTCGATGCGAATAACATACGGTTTCAAGCGATCGGGAATATTCAGGGCCTCGCGCCGGACGTCCAGAAAGAGATCGCCTGGGCGACCGCCCAAACGGCTTCAAATACCGGAACGATACTGAGCGTTGCCTTAAATTACGGCGGGCGGCTTGAGATAGTCGAGGCTTGCCGAAAGGCGGCCGCGGGACATAACGGCTCGCCGGGCGAGATAACCGAAAAAGATATCGAACAGAATCTCTACACCGCGGGCCTTCCGGATGTCGACCTTTTGATCCGTACCAGCGGTGAATTGCGGATCTCCAATTTCCTCTTATGGCAGATCGCCTACGCCGAGATCTATGTCACCCCGACGCTCTTTCCTGATTTTCGACGGGCTGAGATCTTTCGAGCGATCATCGAATATCAGAAACGCGATCGACGATACGGCGGCCTCAAGTCATAGCCATGAAAACACGTCTGTTAACTGCCGCAGTTGCACTGCCGATCCTTGTTGCTTCAATAATCCTACCGACGTACGTACCCGGCACGGTTTGGATCTTCGTCGGCATCGCCGTTTTGGCACTTGCGGCCGGGCTGTTCGAGTTCTTTATTCTAACTAAAAAGCTCGAATTGAAGGCAGATGCCGGTATTGCTTATCTCGGAGCCGCAGCGATCGCGGTTGCGTTCATTTTTGACGCTCCGGCAAAGGCTCCGGACCTTTTGCTCCTGACACTGGCTGCATTCGTCGGAACGGTTCTTATCTCCCAGACGTTTCGGTTTCAAAAAGACTTCTCGAAAATGCTGACGGGTGCGGGAGTTACGATACTAGGTGTATTGTATCTGGCGTTCCTCGGCGGATTCTTGATCTCGATACGTGTCGGATTCGAAAGTTCGCCGGGGCTCTCGACCCAGCTGTTGCTTTTCTTTTTTGTTGTGATCTTCGGCTCGGATTCGGGAGCATACTTTGCGGGCCGTGCGTTCGGAAAGCACAAGCTCGCACCGTCGATCTCGCCGGGAAAAACGGTCGAAGGCCTGATCGGAGGCCTCGTAGCCGCCGCCGGCTTTGCAGCGCTGTGTACATTCATGTTTTTTCCGGAGCTGCCGTACAAATTCTCGATCCCGCTCGCCGTGGTTATGGCCGTTGTCGGCGTCCTCGGCGACCTGACGGAATCTGCGATGAAGCGGGGCTCCAAAACCAAAGACGCCGCCTCGATCCTTCCCGGCCACGGCGGCCTGCTCGACCGATTGGACAGTTTGCTATTCAACGCACCAATCCTGTATTATTTTGCTCGGTTTTATTTTTAGCGATGAACGCCATTTTACGAGTTGACGGCAATAATACGTAAGGACGGAAACGTTTTTTCACGACGTTCCGCCTTCCGACTGTCTCAACCCGGAAGGCGTTTTTATTTTTATGCATGATGTATTGGGAAGTTTAGAAAGAACGCATTCGTGCGGCGAGCTTCGCGAATCGCAAGTCGGCAAGAACGTCATTTTGATGGGCTGGGTCGCGAAGAAGCGTGATTTCGGCGTTTTCACGTTCATCGACCTTCGCGACCGCGAGGGCGTGACACAGGTTGTCGTCAGCGAAGAGACAGCGGCCGAAGCTCATGCTAAGGCGAAGAATCTCCGCGGCGAGTTCGTGATCGCGGTGAAAGGCGTAGTCGTGAGCCGAGCTGAGGGGACGCACAACAAAAAGCTTGCGACAGGCGATATTGAGGTCAGGGTCTCAGAGATCTTGATTCTTAACGACGCTAACGTTCCGCCCTTTCAACTTGAAGTTGCCGGCAGCGAAAACCTTGCCGCGGAGGACACGCGGCTCAAATACCGTTATCTCGACCTTCGCCGTCCGCAGCTTCAGCACAACATTCGCATGCGTGCCAAAGCCGTAGCGAAGATCCGCGAGTATTTCGATAGCCGCGGTTTTGTCGAGATCGAAACACCGATATTGTTGAAATCGACGCCCGAAGGCGCTCGCGATTTTATCGTCCCGTCGCGGATACACACCGGCAAGTTCTTCGCTCTGCCGCAGTCGCCGCAGATCTTGAAACAGCTGACAATGATCGCCGGATTTGACCGTTACTACCAGATCGCCCGCTGCTTCCGCGACGAAGATCTCCGGGCCGACCGCCAACCGGAATTCACACAGCTCGACATGGAAATGTCCTTCGTCAACCGCGAACAGGTCTATCGCGAAATGGAAGGGATGTTCAACCACGTTCTGAAACTGATCGGCGTCGATCTGCCGGCCGAATGGCCGCGAATGACATATGCCGAGGCGATGCGACGCTACGGCTCGGACAAACCCGACCTGCGATTCGGCATGGAGCTCGTCGATCTGTCGACCGAGCTCAAAGAAACGGATTTCGCTCCATTTGCCGAGACCCTTGCGAAAGGCGGCGAGATCAAATGTATCGTGGCAAAAGGTAAGGCCGATTACTCGCGCAAGCAAACCGATGAGCTGCAGGAGTTCGTCAAACGATACGGAGCCGGTGCTCTCGCCTGGATAAAAGTTGGCGTCGAGGCGGCAGCAGAAGTCGGAACCGGGAGCGACGGGGTCATTACCTCGTCGCTCCTCAAGGTCCTGGGCGACGAGAAGGTAAGCCAACTCGCCAAGACCTCTGGTGCCGAGCGCGGAGATGCCGTCCTCATCGTAGCAGGCAAAAAGTCGGTCGTGGCCGCAGCTCTCGGCGCCCTTCGCATCGAGATCGCCCGGCGCGAGAACCTGATCGACCGCAGCAAGTACGAATCCCTTATCGTCACCGAATTCCCGATGTTCGAGCACGACGAGGAGACCGACCGCTACACTGCCGCTCATCATCCGTTCACCTCGCCAATGGACGAGGACCTTGAGAAGTTCAAACAAGCGGTCGAAAACGATGCGGACCATCATCTGCTGGGTGAAGTGCGTGCCAAGGCGTACGACGCCGTGATCAATGGATACGAATGCGCCGGCGGGTCGATCCGCATCCATCAAAAGGACGTGCAGGCCCTAAATTTCAAAGCACTCGGAATGACGCCTGAGAGCGCCCGCGCACAGTTCGGCTTCTTCCTTGACGCCCTTGAATACGGCACACCCCCGCATGGCGGTTTCGCCGCCGGCATCGAACGTACGTGCATGATCCTCGTCGGCACCGAGAACATCCGCGACGTCATGGCGTTTCCAAAGACGGCCTCGGCTCAGGACCTGATGATGGACTCTCCGGGCGAGGTGGATGGCTCGCAGTTGGACGAGCTTGGGATCAATGTTGCAGTACAAGCGAATCAGAATGATCGATCCTAGCCTCTCTCGCAAGGTATGTTATAGCTGGATAGCGGCGGCGGCGATGTTAACATGACAATTGGTTTCAGGCCGTGGGTGAATTCGATTTATTGAACCAATCAGTTTAATTTGTCGTAGAATATCGGTGACGATGGCCAAAAAGTTTGATACAAATCCGCTCGATCCGGAATTCCCGGAAAAGGCACGAACGGCTGCTGAAACAGGCCCGGCGGCGGTTTACACCGCGCCCCAGAGATCCCCTTTCAGTACCGCCGAATTCCCTCGCTCGCCCGGGAGTGTGACCGAAGAAGAGACTCGCAGATTTGAAGGACCGCAGTTCAATTCTTACGCTTTCCATGGCGGTCAGAGTCCGGCCGTTTATCAACCGGTGGGCCTTACCGATATGAATCAGGCTTCGAGCCGAAAGGTCGCCAAAGCCGGTCTGCCGGAAAAGTGGCTGATCGGCCTGCCGTATCTGCCCTTTTCGATCGGGCTGGTCGCAGGCCTTATTTTGCTTCTGATACTGCCGAAAGAAGAGACCAAGGTCCGATTTCACGCTGCACAGGGCCTGGCCGCCCACGTCGGGATATTGATCGTTACGACGATACTGGGCTTGGTCGGCAATGTCACCGACCTTGCCGAACTCGGCAGCGGCATCTTCACGCTTGTCACGACCATCATGCTCATCGTTTTTGCGATCAAGGCGTGGAAGGGAAAGCCGGTTCACATTGAATCCGTCGATGATCTTACGAATTGGCTCGAGGAAAAGATCGGCCCTATCAAGTCGTAATTTCGAACAAAATTCACGATGTTTTGCTCTGGTTGCGGTACCCAAATACAAGAAGGCTTAAATTACTGCAGCAGGTGCGGGCGGCGGATCGATAAAGATACGCGCGACGCTCTCGCCGGAATGAGTTCGTCCGTCATAGCCGCATACACCGGTGGTGTTGGATTTCTCGCGTTCATATTCGTTGTATTGATCTTGGCGAAGAATGGATTTCCATCCGGTGATATGACCAAGATAGCCTTCTTGTATTTTGCCGCGCTCTTTGGTATCTGTTTCCTGATCCTTCGACAAGGTTCATTTAAAACGACCGGCACATTGCCTCGATCAGTGGACGCTAACGGTGATCCGGCTGCTCCGGTATACCTGAGGCCCACAGCGACCGCACAGCTCGTCGACCGCCCGGAGGCCGAGATCGGCAGTATCGTTGACCACACAACACGCGACCTTGAAGAAGTCACTGCCCAGAGAAAATAAAACGGAATGTACTGTGACCGCTGCGGAAAACAAATAGACGAGAGCCTTAACTTTTGCAAAAGCTGTGGTGCACAGCTTAGAAAAGGCGACGATCAGACAAAGTCGATCCTGGGATCGCTTGTTTCGGCATTGATCGCCGTCGCTGTGGTTGGCCTTGCGATACTCGTCGGGTTAATGGCCATCCTGCTCGATAAAGTTCCAAACCCCGAACCGGTATTCATCTTCGCAATATTCTATCTTGCAACACTCTTCGGTATTTGCTTCATGATCATGCGGCAGATATCGAAGTTGATCGACAGAAAGTTGGGCGACCCCGCTCCGTTGGCAAAAACATCATCGATCGAATCGGTTCCGCTGGTCCAACTCCCGCCGAAAGCGACAAATCCTTTGGACGAATTCCAGCAGCCGGCGAGTGTGACGGACCATACAACACGAACACTCGAAAAGGTCCCGGTCAGCGAGCGTTAGGCATTCCCGCCAAATACCTCTTTCAGCGCCTCGGCGTACTCAATTATTGCCTGTTCGCCGTTGCCGGTGTAGATCGATCCGTGCATTGACGCTACGGTCTTCGGTTTCAAGGCCGCTATGCGTTTTAGCGTCGCATCGGTCTTCGGTGTATAAGGCAAGTAATCTGCCAGCGGGCTTGCCTGCATTTCCAACATCGCCTGACGCACACGATCCGTAACGCTCTCCGAGGTCAACGGAGCAACATCGCCGTTCTGATGTAGAATATCAGACGAGAATAAGACACCGGCTGTCGTATCGAACAAAAGTCCCGCCTCCCAGTTATGCGGGACGTGCGGTGTCGCCAGAAACCTGAAGTTGTGTCTGCCGGTCGAAAACTCCTCGCCGTCAACCATCCCTTTTGCCGGATTCTTCGGTGCAAAATCATCCACACTTACCATCTTTCCGACCATACTGACAACCGCCGTTGCACGTGGTGCGACCGCTTGCCACTCGTTGAGTGAGCCGCATTCATCTGCCTCGAAATGGCTGAATCCGATCCACCGCAGCGTTGAAGGGTCGATCAGCGAAGCTACCGCCTCGCGAACGGCCGGAAATAATGCCCGCATTCCTGTGTGAAACAGCAGCGGCTCCTCGTCACGGACAAGGAATTGGCTGAATCCGAGGTTTGCCTCTGAAATGAAAGTGTTGATCCTAAAAATGTCCGGTGCGATCTCGGTAATATTTGTCATCGTCGTAAACGCTCCTCGGGCCTATGCAGGTCCTCGACCTTATACGCGTTCCCGGACGGCAAACAATGTCATGCAACGGCCGGGATCTCGGCTTCGGGTTTCGCACCTCTCTCGCCTCGGAGTTTCAAAAATGCCGTGATAATGAGAAATATTGCCAGCCCGATCAAGATAAGCGAGGCGACACCATTGACCATCTTGATATCCAGGCCGGTCGATGCCTGAAAATTGCCGATCACCAGTGACCCAAGCGCCCAAAGCGTAATGACAAGAATGAACAGCATCGGCAGCAGCGTGAATGCTATACGTTTTCGTGCTTGATATAGCCACGCCGTGATCGAGAGAAGGGTCAATGCCGCGAGCAGCTGATTTGACGCCCCAAAAAGCGTCCAGAACTCTACCCACGAACCAGGCTTTGCATAGAAGATCAGAACGAACGGCAAAGCGACGGTTGCGAGAGTTCCGATCACAGCACCAACACGGCCTGGAACGCCGATCAACTCCTGAACAAGATAGCGGCCGAGCCGCATGCCCACGTCGAGCGTGTCGAATACGAAGGTCGAGAATGCCATCGCTCCGAACGTAACCGCGAACGGGAGGTTTTCCTTTCCGATCAGTAGCGTCAGGAATTCGCCAATACCGTTGCCATAGATCTTACCGGCCGCGAATGCCTTGCCGTCGGCGCCATAAAGCATCTCGTTGCTTGCGATCATCACGACGACCAGCGCGATGAATGCGACAAAGCCCTCTGCCAGCATCGCTCCGTAGCCTACCGGACGGGCATGTGACTCTTTGTCCAACTGCTTTGATGTGGTGCCCGAACAAACCAGTCCGTGAAAGCCCGAACACGCCCCGCAGGCGATCGTTACGAATAGGAACGGAAAGAGCATTCCGGTCATTCCGCCTACGTCGAACGACTTGAACGCGGGCTGCTCGATCGTGTATCCGCCGAAGAAGATCCCGACGATGCCGACCGCGATCGCCGAATAAAGGACAAACCCACCCAGATAGCCTCTTGGCTGAAGAAGCGCCCAAACCGGGACGAGCGACGCCGCTATGCAATAGAGCAAAATGACGATGCCCCAGGTTTGATGGCTATAACTTAAGACGTTCGAGAAATTCGTCCCCAGATACGCAACCCCGAAAACGGCCGGAACAAAGACGACCGTCGAAAGCCAGAGCGGCGGTCTTAAATAGCGCTCGACCAGACCAAGCAAAATGGAAAGGAGCAGGTAAGCGACCGAGGCGAATGCGACCGCTCCACCGGGGTTGAAACTGGTTTCACCGGCTAATGCCTCGTCACCCGATACAAAAGTGCCGGCCGTGATATCGGTAAACGCCACGATCACGTAAACCAACGCGAGCCAGATAAATGCCATCATCGCTCTGCCGGCAGCACCACCGAGTTTGTCGCGAGTGATCTCGGCGATGCTCTGAGCGCCGTGACGGACGGATGACGTCAAAGCTGAGAAATCGTGAACGGCGCCGATAAGCACTACGCCGAATGCGATCCATAAAAGGCATGGCAGCCAGCCGAACGCCATACAGGCAATGATCGGTCCGGCTATTGGTCCGGCCGCCGCTATCGCGGAGAAATGCTGGCCAAAAAGATAGAAAGGTCTGATCGGCTCGAAATCGAGCCCGTCTTTATGCGTATTCGCCGGCGTCGCCCGGGCATCGTCCAGCTGAAATTGCCTTGCGATCCAGCGGCCGTATCCGAAATAGCCGAAGACGAGCCAACCGATAAAGACGACGGCGAGAAGTGTGAGCATAGGCTGTGCGGACAATAGAAATAACTAAAGAGATGACGATAAAATCTACGACAGCATAACATCAGGTTTCAAGCCCGCGGAATCTTGACAATAATTTCCGGATTAAGTACTCTTGTTCATAACAATTTGGCAAGGGGAGTAGATAGCCCTCCGCGGTCCTTTAGGTCGTCAATACGAGCAGCAATGCTCCGGCCCAATGGCAAAGTATCAAGACCTTGCGCGACATGTTGATGTCCGCGCAGGGTTTTTTCTTTGCGGACGTGAGTTCACTTCGTGGAGGATCACGTATGAGTCTGTTTCCGTTTGCCGAATATTGGTGGTTTTACCTGGCATTCACCGGTTTTGTTCTTTTGATGCTTGCGCTCGACCTCGGTGTCTTTCACCGAAAAGAGCACGAGGTATCGATCAAAGAGGCGACGATCTGGAGCGCCGTTTGGGTCTCGCTTGCCCTTTTCTTCAATTTCCTTCTCTATCAATACACTCTTTGGAGGTTTCCGCAGGACGAACGCCTGATGGCGACGCCGGGTTTTGTTCCGGACGTCGCCGCCTGGAACGTCTCTCTCGAATTCCTTACCGGCTACATCGTCGAGAAATCGCTTTCTGTAGATAACATCTTTGTCTTCGTCATTGTCTTTGCATATTTCGCGATACCTGCGGTCTATCAGCACCGAGTGCTGTTTTATGGCATTATCGGCGCCCTGATCTTCCGTGCGATCTTTATCGGTGCGGGATCGTGGCTGATGCAGTTTCACTGGGTCATTTACGTCTTTGGCGGTTTCCTGATCCTCACGGGCCTCAAGATGATGTTCGGCGCCGAGAAAGAGATCGATCCGGAAAAGAACTTCGCGATACGGCTATTCAAACGGTTCATGCCGGTTACACCTCAGCTCCACGGCAAGCGATTCTTCGTCCGCGAAAACGGCCGGCTCGCGGCGACGCCCCTTTTCATAGCTCTTCTTTTCTTGGAAATGACGGACGTTATATTCGCCGTCGATTCGGTTCCGGCGATCTTTGCAATAACGGCCGAACCAATGATCGTCTTTACGTCGAACATATTCGCGATCCTCGGTTTGAGATCGATGTATTTCATGCTCGCCGGCGCGGTAAGCAAGTTTCACCTGCTCAAATACGGCCTGGCGGTGGTTCTTGTTTTCGTCGGGCTCAAAATGGTCTGGCTCAACGATGCATTCGGCGGGAAGTTTCCGGTGACCTGGTCGCTCGGGTTCATAATTACGACGATCGCGGCCTCGGTCGCGGCGTCGCTGATGTTCCCGGTAAAGATAGAGTCAATGCCCGGTGACGAGGCCGTCCCGGAATAAGGCCCGTCTTAAACCGCTGCCGAAGCTATGCTAGACTTCGATGGTATGCATACCGATAAATCGATACAGGAGATCTATTCGCCAGAAGGGATCTGCTTCGGCTGCGGCCCCGCCAACGAAAAAGGCTTGAAGATACGAAGTTTTGAAGAGAACGGTGAGTTCGTCGCCGAATGGCACGCGGAACCCCATCATCGAGCATTTCCGGGCGTCTTGAACGGCGGCATAATCGGGGCCTTGCTTGATTGCCATTCGAATTGGGCGGCCGCCATCCATCTGATGAAACAACGCGGCGAAACCGCAGCTCCATGCACGGTGACTGCCGATTTCCATGTAAAGCTGCTGAGGCCGACACCTGTTGACGGGCCGATCACGCTTAAGGCTCGCGTCGTTGAAGCGAGCGGAGATCGAGCGACCGTCGAAGCCGAACTGATCGCCGGGGGCAAGGTCTGCGACACATGCCGCGGAACATTCGTCGCCGTCAAAGAAGGACATCCGGCATATCACCGGTGGTGATGGACCTTGATTTGATCGGTGTCGAATGCTCTCGCGAATTGCTTTTCGCATTTATCGATCAACCCCAGTTTTGCAAGCCAGCTCTTTTGTTCGATCATCAGCTGCGGAAGATGAACGACATCGGAAAGCGCGTAGTCAACGAGTTCAGGCGTCCAAACACCGTCCCATCTGCGGGTAAATTTTGCACGCTGCGATTTGTCTAGATCGACGGCGAAGTAGCGGTAGAGCGTTTCGGCAAGCGAAGCCGACTGGTTCGCCCCGCGGGTCAGAACCTTTTCGGCTATCATTGTGTCATAAATATTTCGTACCGCGTGGCCGGCATCGTTTAGGAATTCAAGGTCGAACTTGGCGTTGTGAAATATCTTTACGATACTGTCGTCGGCCAGCAGATCGGCAAATCCCCCAATATCGACGCCCTCGCTCAATGGGACCAGAACGTTATACTCGCCGTCTGAGAACTGGATAGAGAAGAGTTTTCCTACGCTCGAATTGAACCCCGACGTTTCTGTATCGCACCCGAGCGCTCCGGCCTTTGACAGGCGATCGCAGGCTTCGGCGATCTCTTGGGTTGTGCGGGTGATGAGAACTTCCACAGGTTCATTACATTTTCACGCAAAGCCGCCGATGACGCAAAGACGCGTTTTCCCGGGCTGATGACTTACCGTCTTTGATCGATGCGGAGTATTATGAATGCCTGAGTACGCATTATGTCCACGATCATTAACGCAACCGAGGCACGAGTGCTTGGCAGTCTTGTTGAAAAGCAGCTGACCACGCCCGAATATTATCCGCTCACACTCAACGCCCTGACGGCCGCGTGCAATCAGAAAAGCAATCGCGAACCGGTGATGTCGCTCGGCGAGAGCGAGATACTCGCCGCCATCGACAGCCTTCGCGACAAGAACCTTGTCTATCTCTATTACGGAAGTTCGAGCCGAACGGTAAAGTACAAACACATGTTGCCGACCGTCTTCGATCTGGATGCTGCCGGCGTCGCAGTCATCGCACTTTTGCTGCTTCGCGGGCCGCAGACGGTCGGCGAGCTTCGCGGCAGGTCTGACAGGCTTCATGAATTTGGCGGTTTGGGCGAGGTTCAGGAAACGCTCGACGAACTCGCCAGCCGCCCGGAACCGCTTATTGTCAAACTCGAACGTCAGCCTGGACAGAAAGAATCGCGTTTCGCTCATCTATTGTCCGGTCCGGTCGAGGTTGTCGCTTATTCGGGTACCGGGTCTGATGCTCCGGCAAATGATGGCAGCACTTTGTCGCGGATCGAAAGGCTCGAGAACGAAGTCGCCGAACTGCGTGCCGAGATCGAAACGATCAAAAGCGCCGTCGACGACTTCAAGAAACAATTCGAATGATCGGCTCAGTTCATTGATGAAGATCGCTTTCGATCGTGAATTGCCGGCTCGCAGAAAGTGCAGAGTTTTGCTCGTCTCTCGCCGTTAGTGTGAATACCCAAATGCCTTTCAGACGTGCCCTTCCGCGAAGTATTCCCGTCGTTGCGTCGAGCTGAATTCCGGGTGGCAGGGTACCGGCAGAAACCGTCCAGACGTAATTCCCGGAACCGCCAGCGGCCGCCAGTGTTTGATAGAAGTGCCTCAGATAAAGGGTATCGGGCAGTGCGGTGGTGACCATCTGCACCGGGGCTGTTGAGGTAAATTCGAATGCACCAAGATCGAACGGACCGCTGACCGGCCGAGATGAGCTCATTCGATGTCTCACATATTGCCGAACAACGTTGTGATCAGGTATCGCGTCCGGGTGGAGCGCGGTGCCTGCATCGATCGCCGGCGAATCAGCCGCAAGAGCGAGATCCTGGGTCGCCGTATCGACGAATCCGGGTGACGTACCTGTGATCATGGTCGTTCCCCCGGTCACACTGCCTGTGAATGCCCCGCCCTCATGCGAATTTCGCCAGCCGGTCTTTGCCCAGTTGTTTGCAAGGGCAAGCGTACCTGCCTCGGCAAGCATCGCCATGTTTGTTCCGGCGGCGGTGTTAAAGAGGATGTTGCTGCGCGAATCAGCGGTCTCATCGTTTGTCGAAAGCCGCATCACAACGGTCGTCCCGGCCCTGATCGAGTACAACGTGTTATTGTAAAAATAAAGCTTACCTTTGCGATAATTAGCGGTCGTGCCGCTGTCGCCGCCATAGTGAACCGCCTGATTATTACCGCCGTCCTGTTTGATCAGGACATTGCCGTAAACGAACGTCTTTCGGTATGCCGGATCATTTCGGATGATCGCCGTGTCTTCGCCGTCGACCATGTCGATGTTACGGTTTCCGCCTTCGATCCAGTTGTAACGGACGACAAGCCCGGCCGAGCGGTCTTTCAGATTGACCCCGGGCGAACCTGACCGCAGCGGCCCGAACCGGTTGTATTGAAATGTTATGCCGATCGCCGCGGTGTAGTTGTTGTGTTGAAAGATGCTGCCGACGATCCCGTTGCCGTAGATGTAATTGCCCTCAACAAGGATATTCCGCGACACTGCGCTGTCGTTCGATGCCACAAAAAAACCATTTGCGCCGTCGGTTATTATGTTGTTGCGAACGGTGATATGTTCGCCTTTCTCGACAAAGATCGGTGACGCTGCCGAGGTGTAGTTCTGAACGACGTTGTTTCGGCCGGTGAATTGATAATCCGGGTGTGCACCGCGGATCTCCAGGTTCTCGATGATTATATGTCGCGGCATTGTATCCGCCGGGACGTTCGATCCGCCGATCTTGATCACGCCGCGTTGCTCACTCCAAAAGTTGAGGTTGCTCGGCGTCGTCGCCCCATTGCCGTCGATCACGGGAAGTTCGCCATTCGGCCCCGGAACGCCGCTTACCGTTATCGGGTTTTCGGCCGTTCCCTGTCGGCAGATCACCCATTTTTCCTTGTAGGGCTGCGCCCTCCAATGGATAAGAACCGTATCACCCGGCTGCAGGGTCGCCCACGGAACCTGTCCGATCGATGTCATGGCCGTGCCTTCTCTCACTTCATATACAGCCGATGCGGCATCGGCCGTTGACGATATCAGTATTGCCAGAACGACTGCGAACTTGTTGAAATGCTTCATAACGACGGGTTTCTTGGGAGAAAGGCTGGAGTTGTGTGGTGTTAAAACTTATTTTACATCTTCAAAGTCTATCACGCCCGACTTGGTCGAGTAAACAAAAAAGAGCCGGCATCGTGCCGGCTCAAACTCAGGAGAACGTTGCAATATGACTAATTTCGCGACCACGCGCCTATCTTCTTCTGCACGATCTTCTCCACCGAGATGTTAGGGTCCTCGGCACGAGCCTGTCGTACGTAAGCGGCATCGATCTTAAAGATCCGTAGTTTTACGACATCTTCAGGATCAATGTCAGTGAGGCCTTCGTTCTTCATTTCCGCAAGAAATTCGGGTGTTACTTTGAAGATCCGGTATTTGACCAGATTCTCGAAATCGGTGACGCCAAATCCCATGTCCTTGATCTCACGAACGTATTTAGCGTCGATCTTGAAGATACGTGCCTTAACGAGTTCCTCCATTCCGAGATTCGGAAATCCGGTTGCCTTCATCTCAGCCATGAATTCCGGGGTGATCTTAAAGATCAGCGCCTTGAATAGATCGTCTGTGTCGAGCTTTCCAAAGTTCGCGGACAGAAGGTCATCGGCAAATGCGAGCGTTAGGTTCAGAGTCGCAGCCGAAAAGAGCCTCTCGTCATTGAACTCAAAACCACGGCTTCGCATTCCCTGAACGAAACTTTCGTTTGCGTTGAATTGAAACGTTCCGGTTCCTGCACCGTCGGTGAACGAGCCTTCGCAATCAAGTGTTCCGGCCTCACGCACGATGCTGAAGCGTACACGCCCGTTTTTTGTCTGTTCCGGCGTCAGGCCTCTGAGATCGTCGTACGAAAAGAACGATCCGTGAGAATTCTTGCCATATTTTTCGGACTTTCGTTCGAAAGAGATATGCAGTTCTCCAGGCTGCTTTTCCTTTGTCGAGGCCCGCCAACTGCCGGTCGCTGCACTCTGTGCTGCGATCACATACGAGCCGAAAACGATGATAATAAATGCCATCGCCGAGCCGGCAATGGTTCTGAAATATGAGTTGTTCATTAGATGCCTCCGCAGATCATTTATTTTTTGTTTGGTTGCCCTACGCCAGAAGAACACCGTGATCTGGGGAATTGTGACAATAAAATTGAACGGGTCTTTCACCTTGGAATCAAAAAAAACCCGGGCACGAGGCCCGGGCATACGTGTAAGCGTGACCGCACGATCAGGTTCGGCGTCGAGCCGGTGCCGCTTTCTGAGGTGCGAGCTTTTGCTCTGTTTTTAGATATTCGACCGCTTCTTTAACGCTTGTCTTTAGCGGATGCGTATCGGGGGCGGTATCAGCAAACTTTTGCATGAAATTCAGCCCTTCCTGCATCTTCGCTTTGTCATCTTCGATAACGCCAAGGTTAAAAAGCGAAAGGCCGATACCTGCCATCGCGTCGGCGTTATCCGGCGCGGCCTCGAGAGCGATGCGATATGCCGCGATCGATGGTTCAGATTCACCAGCCTCGCGCAGGATGTCGCCAAGATTGACTCTTGCTTTGAGGGCCAATGCCGGATCTTTTTCGACCACGAAATACTGATCGTAGATCGGGATCGCATCCATCGCTTTCGTCACATCCGCCTTTGTCCTAACGACAAGTCGATATGTCTCGACCGCATTTGCCAGGATATTTCGACGATTTGCTTCGAGATTCGCCAATACGGCCGCATCGGTCGTTTTCGCATTCTTTATTACCGTCAGCCCACGTTCGAAAGCCTCGATCGCACCAAGGAAGTCGGCCTTCGCCTTTGCCATTTCCGTTGCTTTGTTCGCCGGATCGCCTTTTGCCGAGCGTTCGTATGCCTCGAAACCGCGTGTTCGCAATGCGGCGCCCTTGTAATTGAGCAATACCGGTGCACTACCCTCGAACTCCGGATCGGCATTTATGCCCTCGTCAAACTTTGATATCGCAAGATCGTAATTCTTCGACTTGAATGCCGCGTCACCGTCTTTCAGGGCTGCGTTCACGATCTTGTTCACATTTTCTGCTTTCGCCTTTTCGGCATTATATTTTTCAAGCTGTTTCTGATATTCCTCTTCTTCTTTCTTCAGCTGCTCGGCGTTCTTACCATCCAACGAAGGCGCCGTCTGCGACGCCAGGCTTCGCACCTCGGCCTCGGTATATACCTTGCCATCACCAGCGACAACCAGGATCGAGATATCCTCCATCCCGGCACGAACGTTCTGGTAGACCGTCGGAGCAATTCCCTCGCCGCTTACCGCAAGCACATATTTGTAAGCGAGCCCGAATCCGACAAAGTTAAATTCGCCTCGGCGATTTGTCTTTGTGGACGGGGCTTTGCCGCTCTGAACATCAACGCGGTAAGGCTCAACAAGGGCTCCGGCGACGGGCACTTCAGTTCCGTCAGCCTGCTTTGCCTTGACCACGCCTCGCACGATCGCAGTCTGCGAAAAAGCGACCGACCCGAAGACCAACAAAAGACACAGCCCGCCGACTGCCGCAAAAATCTTGTTTCGATTCATAACTCTACCTCCGATCGTCTGCCGAGACATTGCCGAACGATTTCCTATGATGCAATATTTTCGGCCGGCGTTTATTTACTTTCTGCCATTTTATCTCAAGTAGGCTGGATTTCCGAAGTTCACCTGCCTGATCGGACCGGAATTTCTTACGTTAAGGCATGAAAATACCCGCTTGTGTGTGCTAATTTAGCAACTTCGGCCTAGGGGCCGGATAAACGTCTAAAGCGCTATGAGCGATCGGATATTCAATTTCAGTTCAGGGCCGGCGATGTTGCCTCTGCCCGTATTGGAGCGGGCTCGCGACGAGATCCTCTCTTTGAATGGTCTCGGAATGAGTGTAATGGAGATCAGCCATAGATCGTCGCACTTTGAGCGTGTGCTACACAACGCACAGTCCGGCCTGCGACGACTTCTTGGTATTCCGGGTAATTATCGTGTTCTTTTTCTTCAGGGCGGTGCGTCGATGCAGTTCTCGATGGTTCCCATGAACCTGTTGGATCGTGACAATGTCGCAGATTACGTCATCACCGGCGCATGGGGCGAAAAGGCTCTGGCTGAGGCGAGCAAGTTTGGTCGGACAAACACCGTGATTTCGACGCGCGAAGAAGGTTACCGCAGCGTTCCGGATATCGAATCGCTGACCTTTAGCCGCGACGCCGCGTATGTTCACTACACATCGAACGAGACGATCGAAGGCGTCGAGTTCGGACGCGATCTTGACGCCGGCGGAATACCGGTCGTTTGCGACGCCTCGTCGAACATACTTTCGAAACCGATCGAGGTCGACAAATATGCATTGATCTATGCCGGCGCACAAAAGAATATAGGCCCAAGCGGTGTGACGGTCGTGATCATACGTGACGATCTTCTCGAGCGCCGGCCTCAGGGCCTTCCATCATTGCTCGATTACCGCACCTTTGCAGACGCCGATTCGATGCCGAACACGCCGAACACGTGGGGAATTTACCTTATTGGCCTGGTTTGTGAATGGCTGATGAATGAAGGCGGACTCGACGCAATTGCGGAGCGGAACCGGGCAAAGGCGGCGAAGATCTACGCCGCGATCGATGCGAGCGATGGATTTTATACCGGGCACGCCGAACGAGCCGCCCGGTCGCTTATGAACGTGACCTTTCGGCTGCGGGATCAGGAGCTCGAAGAGCGCTTCGCTTCCGAAGCCGAAAAAATGGGAATGGACGGCCTAAGAGGACATCGTTCGGTTGGCGGAATCAGAGCTTCGATCTACAATGCATTCCCGACAGAAGGCGCCGACCTGCTGTCAGAGTTCATGCAGGACTTCACTTCCAGGAATGGCTGACATGCCTCTCCGGGATCCGTCTCGGACTAGATCGCGCAGATCGCCGCTGCCAGGCTTGGTTCTTCGTCAATAGCCACGGTTCGCAGATCTATCAATACCCTCTCATCCTCTATGCGTGCTATTACCGGAAGCTCGGATCGACGCAGGCGGCTTTCGATCTTTGACGCCGACATCTCATCGCTGTCCAGTGCGATAAGGCTCGTATCGTGATCGATACCCGGAGAAGAACCGCCGCCGATGACCGACGAGCCGCGAATCACTTCAATGCGAATTTTCGTGTCCGCTGGGAGTGAATTAGAAAGTGTTTCGGCGAATCGGAGCACGCGGTCCTCGATCTCGCTGGCCGACATCGATAGCATCTGTAATACAGGTATCTCGCGAAAATGTGTTTCACGCAAATATGCTGCGAGGGTAGCCTCGAGCCCGGCGTAAACAAGCTTTCCTGGACGCAAGGCCCGATAGAGCGGGTGTTTACGCAGCTTTTCTATATGTTCGGTTTTTCCGGCGATTATCCCCGACTGAGGTCCACCGAGAAGCTTATCGCCGCTGAAGGTGACCAGATCGGCACCGGCTGCGATCGATCGGCCGACGAGCGGCTCGCCTCCCAATCCGAATTCCTTCAGGTCGACCAGCGCACCCGAACCCTGGTCTTCAACAAACAAGATCTGATGTTTATTAGCGATCGCGACCAACTCTTCGACCGAGGGTGCAGACGTAAATCCCTGGATCACGTAGTTGGACGGATGTACGCGAAGGAACATCGATGTATCGGCCCCTATCGCTCTCTCGTAATCGGCTGCTTTCGTTCGATTCGTTGTTCCAACTTCTCGAAGGATCGCCCCCGATTGTTCGAGCACATCAGGAACGCGAAAATCACCTCCGATCTCGACAAGTTCGCCTCGTGAAACGATTACCTCTTTCCCTTTGCCGAAAACCGTAAGCACCAATAAAGCGGCTGCCGCACAATTATTGACTATCAGGGATGCGTTGGCACCGGTTATCGAACAGATCATCCGCTCCGCGGCGGCTGCCCGTCTTCCGCGTTTTCCGGTACCGATATCGTACTCGAGCGTGCAATATCTTGAGGCCGCATCGACGGCTTCAGATGCTTCCACGCTCAACGGCGCCCGGCCGAGGTTGGTGTGAATGACAACGCCGATCGCGTTGATGACCCGACGAACACTTGGCTCCATTTCTGACCTGATCTCCCGATCAAGACGCCCGATTATCAGCTCCTTTAGTGAATCGCGATCGTATTTTTGCTGACCGTCCTTTCCCTGTTCGCGATTCTCAAGCATTTCATCCCTGACATCGGCGATGACCCTGCGGACCAAAGCAGCTCCAAGGGTCGAACCGACCGACGCCAATGCCCCATTTCCTACAGCAGTCCTGTAGACCTCGTCAACGGACGGCAGATTCACAAGTACATCCTTCATTGACCGCTCACCAGGCTTGCTCATCGCATCCTTCCAACTTCCGTACGCCGTTTCTGAAACGACGGCATTATTGCCTATTTATTTATTGGTGGGCTTCCACCCTCTATACCTTCCGACTCAATATTACAACAATGCGTCCACTTGGAAATTCGTTCGAAAGAAAAACCTCATCCCGCATAGAAGCTACGGTTGCGATCGATCAGGAACTATCGCGTTTAGAAGACTCGATCAGAAGGCTGAAGATCGAATTCGATATTTTCTTCAATGGTGCGGTTCGTCGTCCGCCGCTCGAGGCCCGAGCGAGGCTCGAGGCCAACATCAAGCGGCTCTCTGACATTCGCACGCTGACATTCGCTCAGCGATATCAGCTTAACGGGCTGATCTCACGATTCACGTCGTACCGCGAGTTATGGCGGCGGACGCTCAGAGCCAGAGGCGAGGAACTTGTCTAAAATCAAAAAGCGAATCCAAGTCCGGATTCGCTTTTTCTTGTTTACCGACTCTGTAGGAGAATCGAAGACGGTACAATTGGAATAACAGTCAGGCCACTTTCATCACGTTTTCGGCCTGCGGCCCCTTTGGACCATTGGTGACCTCAAACTCGACTTCCTGACCCTGAATTAGGGTCTTGTAGCCATCTCCGGTGATCGCGCTGTAATGCACGAAAATATCCTGCTCGCCGGGTTGCTCGATAAAGCCATACCCTTTGGCGTTGTTAAACCATTTGACCATACCTACAGTTTTAGACATTTTGCGAATTCCTCCTACAACTTCAAAAAGATCCCTGAATCTAAAATACAATCTGTCGATCGACCTTTGAGGGAAACAGTTCCGCCGCAAAAAAATGGGGCGGGCGCAGGTGTAGCCCTAACCTGAGTCGGAGACAACAACCAAAGCCAAATATCAAATCTTAAACTGCAAGATTATTAGAAACTATCGTGTGTGCGTTTTGATTGACGAATGAGAATTTACTTATATTTACGGCCACTGTCAAGAACTATTTGGGCCTTTTGAGCTATTTTTTTGAAAATTGACATAAATAGCCTCATGAACGATGATTGGGTTAAATTGGGCCGTCGATTTCACATAATAAATGGCAAATGAATACGGGGAAGAACCGCCGCTCTCGTACAACGAATATCTGCAGGTGAGCAGGCTCATCGATCTTCAACGCCCTCTATCTGAACCTCAAAGCCACGATGAATTGCTATTCATTATCATTCATCAAACGTACGAACTTTGGTTCAAGCAGATACTGCACGAGTTGGACGCGTGCATCGGATGGATGAACGAGGGCCGCTTGTTTCGCGCCAACCACTCGCTCCGCGGTGTGATATCGATCGAGCGAATATTGGTGACGCAGATCCACATCCTCGAATCGATGGCGCCCATCGGCTTCCTCGAATTTCGCGACAAGTTGAACCCCGCCAGCGGTTTCCAATCGATGCAGTTCCGCGAGCTCGAATTTTCCTCCGGAGCCAAAGACGAAAAGATACTGGCCTCGTTCGAACAGGACGAATTCGCTCATGCGCGACTTAAGGTGCGATTTGATTCACCGTCCCTCGCGGACTGTTTCTGGGAACTCGTTGGAAGGAGCGGTCTGGCCGCTGCAAGCCACGACGAACGGATCGAAGCGACTGTCGAGATGCTGGCCCATCCTGAGAAATACGCTGAACTCTACAATATGCAGGACCTGCTCATCGAACACGATGAGTTGATCATCGCATGGCGATACAACCACATTCAGATGGTCGAACGCATGCTCGGGATGAAACGCGGCACCGGCGGCTCGGAAGGCGTCGGGTACCTGACATCGACATTGACAAAGAAATTCTTTCCCGAACTCTGGGAGGCCCGAACGCATCTGAAGATCGAGGATATTCGCAATGAAAATGCTTGAAAGAGTGTCGGCAAGGCTGCTGTTCCTGTTCATCGTCGTGTTGTGGCCCGCGGCATTCGGGCAAACGGGCGAAACGGTCCGGGTCACCATCCTTCACCTTAACGACACTTATCAGTTCACACCGGTCGACGGCGGTAAATACGGCGGTCTGGCACGCGTGATGACGCTTAAAAAAAATGCCCTGAAGGACAATCCGAACACCCTGATGACCCTCGGCGGTGACACGGTTTCGCCGTCGGTCGAGACACGAACCTATCGCGGAGCGCAGATGATCGATGCGTGGAACGCTGTCGGACTCGATTATTCAGTACTCGGCAACCACGAGTTCGACATTAAGACGCCGGAACTGATCGACCGTATAAAGGAATCAAAATTCACCTGGCTTGGCTCGAATGTCATCGATTCAAGGACCGGAAAGATATTCGCTGACCTTCCGCCCTACATCATCCGCGAATTTGGCGGGGTTAAGATCGGGTTCGTCGGCTTTCTGCTTCCCGAAACGAAGGAAACGTCGTCCATCGAAGAATCATTGAAGGTCACGGACTTCTGCGAAACCGCAAAAGAGCTGGTCCCTAAAATGCGGGCAAAAGGGGCGAATGTCATCATCGGACTGACGCATCTTTTCATGGCTCAGGACAAGAAACTCGCGGGATGCGAGAAATTCGATCTTATCCTCGGCGGCCATGAACACACGCTGCTGCAGTCGTCGGCAAATGGTACACCGATCTTCAAAATGTGGGCCGACGCTCGCGAGGTCGGCAAATTCGATCTCTATATCGATACGAAGAGCGGGAAGCTGGCCAGCATGGATTGGCAGATCATCCGCGTTACCGATCAGATTCCGGACGCTCCGGAGTTCGCTCCTGCCGTTTCGAAATACAGATCGCTGCTTGACCAGCTCGAGGTTCGCGTCGGTGCGACCGCCGTCCCGCTCGACGCGCTTTCATATTCGGTTCGGACGAAGGAGACCGATATCGGCAACTTCATTGCGGACGCATATCGCAACGCCGTCGGCGCGGACATTGGTTTCGTGAACGGTGGTTCGATACGTGCAGACCTGTCATACAATCCAGGCCCGTTGACGAAGCGCGATGTACTTTCGATGCTGCCGTTCAACAACCCGATCGTAAAGGTCGAAGTTTCAGGAAAGCTGCTTTTGGATATTTTGGAGCATTCTGTTGCCCGAAGCCGCGAAGACAACGAGCCCGGCCGTTTCCCGCAAGTATCGGGACTGAGGTTCACATTCGACGCAAGCAAGCTGCCCGGCCAGCGGATCGTCGAGGCTATGGTCGGCGGTAAACCTATCGACCCTGGATCGAACTATACCGTTGCGACGTCCGATTTTCTCGTCTCACGCGGAGGCGATGGCTACACGATGTTCAAAGACGCAAAATTGCTTATCGCCGCCGACAAGGCACCGAAGGACTCTGAGGTTTTTGAGAAAGCGATCAAAGAATCGCCAAATGCAACGATCTCGCCGCGGGTAGAAGGCCGGATCAGAAGACTGAATTAAACAAACTCAGCAAAAACCTCGTTGGAGAACAGCATGCCCTTGCGAGTCAGACGGAGACGGCCGTCGGCTGACTCTACGAGGCCTCTTTCAATCAGCTCAGACGACTTTAGGCTTAGTTCCGCTCCAAAGCGCCTTTCGTACGCTTCGATGTCGACACCCTCATTAAGCCGCAAGCCCAGGAACGCGGTTTCCGAACCGATATTCACGATTTCCCGGAAAACTTCAGCGGAGCCTTCCTCTTCGATCGACGAGACGTATTTCGCAGTATCACGTTCGTTGGCATAGCGTTCGCGCCCATCGAATGAATGAGCCGAGACGCCAAAGCCGTATACCGGATCGAGCCGCCAGTATTTCGTATTGTGCCGCGATTCAAATCCGGGCTTTGCAAAATTTGAGATCTCGTATTGTTCGTAACCCGCGGCGGCGAGCCGGTCGAGCATCATCTCGTACATTTCGGCGGCGAGTTCGTCGTCGATCGGTGTCCGGCGGCCGCTGCGGACCTGCTCGGCCAGCGGCGTGCCTTCGTGAATTTCGAGCAAATATAGTGAGAGATGTTCGGGCTCCATCGCTATCGCTTCATCAAGATTTCGCGACCAATCCTCAATTGTTTGTCCCGGCAATCCGGCGATGAGGTCAAAGCTGATGTTCGCGAAGCCCGCCTCGCGGAGCAGCCGGTACGTTTGCCGAGCGTCGTCGGCATCATGGCCGCGGGCCAGGAGTTTGAGGTCGAATTCGTTAAAGGTCTGGACGCCAAAACTCGCACGGTTTATGCCGAGCTTTCTCAAGGCATCGAGCTTCTCAGGCGTAACCGTGCCCGGGTTCATTTCCATCGTGATCTCGGCCGATTCAGCCACAGAGAACACCGAGGTCACAGCGTTTAGAATTCTCTCTATCTGTTCGGCCTCGAGTAGCGAAGGCGTCCCACCGCCGAAGTAGATCGTGTCGATGTGAGAGGCAGAAACCCGACCCGTAGGGAGGGTGTCGTCTTGTTGCACCGTACCGACACCCTCGCTACAGCTCGGGTTTCCGCCTTCGATCTCGCGGCAAAGCGCGTCGACATACCGCTCAACGGCACCGGAGTCGCGATAAACGTCCGTCGCGAAGTCGCAGTAAGAACACCGCGACTTGCAGAATGGAATGTGAAGATAGACACCTGGCCGCATGTTCTTAGTCTAAACGGTATCGAAAGTCTGTCCAGTGAGAAAAAGTATTGCGTCGATTGGTGATCGAGTGTTCTAATATCCTCACTTTGTTATCGCGAATTTTACTTATCATCTTCATTGCCATTACGGCAATCGGTTGCGGAAAGGAAAACTCGACGGCTGACGACAATGTTCGCCAGGCGGTTGTGATATCAGCAGCCAAAACATCGCCTACTCCGGTTCCCGAGACAACATCAGACGCTGAATTAGAGTACAAAGGTGTAACGATCGATCAAATTTTTTCGATCACGGCGCAGATTTCAGCAATTGACGACGATGGACGTGAGAGCAAGGCCGACCTCAATGCCGGCGGGTATGTCTTGAAGATCGAAGACTACGTACCTCGTACACTTGAGCGCAACGCAAAAGTGATCTTTAGGTTCAAAAAACGTGAGGTCGGTGGCTACTGGGCAACGTTGATTGGCACCTCGGCGTTGCTTGGGCCGACTTCGACCCAGATATACGCGGTTGTTTCGGGACCGGGCGGCGTTTGCTGCACGAATTACTCGATAGTTGACGTATCATTGGATCGACCGAGGAGTATTTATCAAAGCGAAGATTTTGGCAGTTTTCGCGATGCTATGGAAATATTCGATGCGGAAGGGGATGGAATCTATGAGCTAATGCAGTTTGATTCATGCTTCAGATACTTTATGGATGACTGTGGCTCGTGCTCACCTGAGCCGCGAGCGTATTTTAAGTACGACAAAGCAAAAGGTGAGTATCTCCCGATTGCTGGCATTGCTCAAGATTTCGTTTTACAAGGACATCAAGCGTCAGAAAAGTGGTTAACAGAGAAGTCTGCAGTGCTAACGCGAACGGGGGATGTCGGCCTTGGCCTCGACATTCGCCGTAGTGCTCTTGCGCATATGGTCGACCTCGTGTTCATCGGAGAAGAACAAAAGGCGTGGCGTGTCTTCGAGAAATATATCGACGATCCAGATGGAACGACACGGCGGGAAATAAAGCGCCGCCTTCGGGCCTGCAAATTCTACAACGCGCTTAAACGTGAAAAAAGGTCGAAAAATCCTCGATGAGAATTCACTTTCGAGCTATGGCACGGCGCATCGTGTACTACTGAGGTGCCTCTTCGAACTGATAGAAGATCTCTGCGCCGGGGCCGAGCGGCAGTTCGAGCAGGTACCAGGCGACAAGAAAAAGCGTCCAGCCGATAAAGAAGACGATCGAATACGGGATCATCAGCGACATTATCGTGCCGATGCCTGCCTTCGGGTCATACTTCTGCGCAAAGGCGACGATCAGCGGAAAGTAAGACATCAGCGGCGTGATGATATTGCAGACGCTGTCACCGACGCGGTAGCAGGCCTGCGTCAGCTCCGGCGAATAACCTAGCAGCATCAGCATTGGAACGAAAACCGGGGCCATCACGGCCCATTTGGCCGAGGCCGAGCCGATAAAAAGATCGAGAATGATAGAGAGTATGACAAATGAGATGATGAGCGTGATGCCGCCGAGTTCGAGCGAACGAAGCACCTCGGCACCTTCAACGGCGAGGATCAGCCCGAGGTTTGACCAATTGAAAAAGGCGACGAACTGCGCGGCGAAAAACGCAAGTACGAGATAAACCGACATCGTCCGCATGCCGCCTTCCATTGCGTGGACAACGTCGTCGATCTTCTTGAAGCTCTTTGACGCAAAGCCGTAAACGACGCCGAAAAGCACGCCGCCGAAAAAGACGATGGCGATGATTCCGGTAAGGAACGGCGAGCGGATCAGGCTGCCGGTCTTCGCATCGCGGAGAAAGCCATCCTCGGGTATCGTTCCCCAAAGGATCAGCCCGACGAAAACGGCAACGGCGATCGCGGTGTAAAGCAGTCCTCGCTTTTCGTCTGCGTTGAGCCTTTCGAGCTTATCGGCAACAACGTCGCCCTTGTATTCGCCAAGCCGCGGTACAACGACCTTTTCGGTTATATAGGTGCCGAGAATGGTAACGAGGAAGGTCGAGGCGGCGAGAAAGTAGTAGTTTGCCGCCGGCGTGACGATATATCCCGGGTCTAGAATTCGTGCCGCTTCCTGCGTCAGCCCGGCGAGCAATGCGTCGGTCGGAGCAAGCAAGAGATTGGCCGAGAAGCCGCCCGAAACTCCGGCAAACGCCGCCGCGAGTCCCGCCAACGGATGTCGGCCGACAGCAAGGAACATCAGGGCCGCAAGCGGGATCAAGACCACGTAGCCGATATCGCTGGCCATGTTCGAGATAACGCCCGCAAAGACGACCACCGCCGTCAGCAGCCGCTTCGGTGAGTTCATCACCAACACGCGAAGCACCGCACCGATCAACCCGCTTGCCTCGGCGACCGTGATGCCGAGAATACCGACCAGCACAACGCCGAGCGGGGCAAAGCCGGTGAAGTTAGTGATCAGCCCGGTGAGAATTCTATGCAAGCCCTCGACCGTAAGTAGATTTACCGCTTTGATCGTCTCTTTCGTGCCCGGGTGGACGACCGAAACATCGGCCCACGAGACAACCGCCGAAAGCACGAGGGCGAGCACCGCGAGAATGAAGAAAAGGAACGCGGGATTTGGGATCTTGTTCCCGACCCGTTCAATGCGGTCGAGAATGCGAAAATAGAAGGTGTCCGGCCGGGCATCTGCGGGCGGTTCGGTCTGAGTATTTTCCATATTCAGCTCTTGCCCGGCAGGTTTCCGGACCTATGTTCAGCCAAGTTCGTGTTCGAGCGCCGATTCCCAGATGGCCTCAAGCTCTGCGACGAGAGAGGAGACAGCACGTTGGCCATCAAGAGAGATATTCAGAACATCATCGCGCACAGTACCGATCACCGCAAAGGGAAGTCCGGCGGCGAGCTCGCGAACTCGGTCGAGATTCTCCGTGGCAAAGCTGATGACGACGCGCGAGGGCGACTCGGCAAAGAGCGTCGCCTCGGGAGAGAGGCCGTTGGTTTCGAGCAAGATCTCGGCACCGAGAGCCTCGCGGCCGAGCGATGAGAAGCACGATTCAGCAATGGCCACGGCCAGCCCGCCTTCGGAACAATCATGCGCCGAACTCAGCAGTGTCTCATCGGCCATCGCAAGTAACGCACTCTGAAGCTTGCGTTCAGCCGCGAGGTCGATCGAAGGCACAATACCGCCAGCGATCATGTCCTCCGTCGACCAGCCTGCGACCACGGATGCGTATTCGCTGACCGAAAGATCGTTGCGGGTCGCACCAAGAAGTGCAATGAGGTCGCCCTCGTTCTTGAACCCCTGCGTGATCATCTTTCGGGTGTCGTCTATCAGCCCGACCATTCCGATCGTCGGCGTGGGCAGGATACCCTTGCCATCGGTTTCGTTGTAGAACGAGACATTGCCGGAGACGACCGGCGTCTCAAACGCTTCACAGGCTTCAGCCATGCCGTCGACGACGTCAGAGAACGAACGCATGACCGCCGGCCGTTCAGGCGAGGCAAAGTTGAGGCAATTGGTAACGGCGATCGGCCGTGCACCAACGCATGCCACGTTTCGTGCGGCTTCGGCAACGGCCAGTTTCGCCCCTTCCTTCGCGTTGACCGCTACAAATCGGCCGGGGCCGTCAAGACACATCGCGATCGCCCGACGCGTTTCCTTCACTCTTATGACCGCCGCATCCGCTCCCGGCAGCACCGCCGTGTTCGTTCTCACCATCGAATCGTATTGCTCATATACCCAGTGCTTCGATGCGATGTTAGGCGAGGCAAGAAGCCTCATGAGCGAATCGGAGACCGAGATGGGTGCGGATGACGAGAGGATGTCAACATGGCGTTCTTTTGTCGTTGCCAGCGGCACCTGAGGAGACATCGGCCGTTCGTATTTCGGAGCTTCGTCGGTCAATGCGATCACGGGCAGATCGGCAACGAGCGCACCATTATGGACGAGCTTGAGGCGATCGCCCTCGACCACGCTCCCGATAACGACCGCGTCGAGGTCCCATTTATTGAAGATCTCAACGACCTCTTTTTCGCGTCCCTTCCGGGCGACGATCAACATTCGCTCCTGCGATTCGGAGAGCATCATCTCGTATGCGGTCATTCCCGTTTCTCGCTGCGGAACGAGCGTAAGGTCTAGTTCAAGGCCGGTACCGGCGCGCGCTGCCATCTCGACCGACGAACTTGTCAGGCCTGCCGCTCCCATATCCTGAATGCCCTCGATCGCTCCGCTTCGCATTGCCTCAAGACACGCCTCAAGAAGCAGCTTTTCAAGGAACGGGTCGCCGACCTGCACCGTCGGGCGTTTCTCGAGAGCCTCATCGTCAAACTCGGCTGAGGCCATCGTCGCACCATGAATGCCGTCGCGGCCGGTCTTCGCACCGACGTAGAGTACCGGGTTGCCGATGCCCGACGCTTTGCCAAAGAAGATCTGGTCTTTCTTGACGATGCCAAGCGCAAATGCATTCACCAGCGGATTCAAGCTGTACGATTCGTCAAAAACGATCTCGCCCCCGACGGTCGGCACGCCAAAGCAATTCCCGTAATGGCCGATGCCCTCGACGCAGCCTTTCAAGATCGACTTGTTGCGATTACCGTGTTTTGGATCGTTCAGCGGCCCAAAACGCAGACTGTTCATCGCAGCGACCGGCCTTGCACCCATCGTAAAGACGTCTCGTAGGATCCCGCCGACGCCTGTCGCCGCGCCTTGAAACGGCTCGATGAAACTGGGGTGATTATGTGATTCGACCTTAAAGGCAATGCACCAGTCGTCACCTATATCGACCACTCCTGCATTTTCGCCCGGCGGAACTATCACCCGCGGACCCGTCGTCGGAAGCCGTTTGAGGTGTATTCGGGAAGATTTGTATGAGCAGTGCTCCGACCACATCACGCTGAATACACCCAATTCGGTCAGGTTCGGCTCGCGACCCATTATCGAAACGATCTTTTCGTACTCTGCCGGCGAAAGGCCGTGTTGTTCAACGATTTCGGCCGTGATCTGTGTTTCGTTCATCATCTCTTTGCTTTCCGAATGGAAAACGAAACTGACATTCTAGACGGTTTGATGTGCCGTGTCGATTTGCGGAAGGAAAAATGGCCGCCGGTCCTCGGCAGCCATTCTTGGTATCGCATTTGCAGATTATAGACGTCCTGATGTCGGATCGTTTGATATTACGCCATCACCGGCATTCCCATCGCTGCCCACTCCTCTTTCGAAGGGCCATAAATGCCCGGTACCGGCAATCCTGCCTGGCGCATCAATATCGTCATCTGCCCGCGATGATGGGTTTGATGGGCGATCAAATAAAAAAGCGTTTGTCCGCGCGACCATGTCTCGCCGTACATCTCGTCGGTCTGCATCAGAGTTTCATCGGTCCAGTTCGCCGATACCTGCTCAGCGACCGATCGCGCGGCCGCTGAATATGTATCTGCGATCTCAGCGGCGGTCAACGGCATTGGAGCCTCCGGCTCAGGTGCATCGATCTTAAGGCCAACGAGACCAAGCATCTCGCCTAGGGTAAGCGTTAGGTGCCATGCCAGGAATCCGAGTGTCCGGCCCTCGTCGTAAGCCATTTGTCCGAGCGATCCGTCGGACAGGTTTCTCAACGCCTTCTCGGTCATTTCCGCCTCATAGGCCCAATCCCTTTTGAAATCTTCGAGCTTTCTATACATTTGAGACTCCTTCTGAAATGTTGTTGCGTCGATGAAACTAACACACTCTAGATCGCCGGTCAATACTGAAATGCTCAGATCCGCGAGTTATTTGGTTTCTTGGGCCGGGATCAATTTGTTCAGGGCCGTTTTCATCGTTTCAAGCTTTACGACGCCTTGATGCGAGTACGCAATGCCGCCGGTCTGATCGAACAAAATGGTGAATGGAAGTCCGCCTTTCCAGTCCTTCGCGATCAACGAAATTGCCTGCGATTCGTCAGGCGTTATCAAAAGGTAGGTCGGCATCTCGGCCTTCATTTCGGCAAGGAATTTCGGCACGCCCGTGGTAAGTTCCTCTTCGAAATCGAGAGTGATGGTTATGAAGTCGATCTTGCCTTTATACTCGCGATCGATCTTTACGAGATCCGGAAATTCCTCGCGGCACGGGCCGCACCACGTGGCCCAAAAATTGATCAGCAACGGCTTCCCCTTGGGCTTCAAAAGGTCGACCAATGCTTTTTCGTCTATTTTCGTGACGACTGCCCTGGTCTGCCCGGCGTCAGATCCGGCTTTGGCGGCAGGCGCCTGCCCGTGTGCCGACGAGAATATTGAAACGAAAAGCCCTGTTATCACCAGGGCTTTCGTGCTGATCGAGGTGAAAGATCTCATGACTTTGAACTACTTGCCTGCCAAGCCGACGCGCTTGATCGTACATCCGAATGCGTTGGTCTTGGTCTTCTCGATGGGCTTGTTCATCAACGCCGCATCGAATGCCGTCCGTAAATACTGCTCTTGGATGTTCTTTCCCGACCGATCGTTGTCGATCGCACCATGATATTTAAGAACGTTGTTGGAATCGAAAAAATAAACCTCAGGCGTGACGGTCGCCCCGAATTTGTCGGCCAGTTTATTATCGGTATCGATCAACATCGGAAACTTGAAATTCGTTGCCGCATCAGACGTTACCCACTCGAGCGATTCAGCCTGCCGGTTATTTGAATTGACACCTATGAAGTTGATGCCCTTGGCTTTGTAGTCGGCAGCAACGGAATTGATGCGCTCGATGTACGCCTTCACTACCGGGCACTGGGCAGACAGGAATATGATGACCGCGCCATTCTTGCCTTTTAGCGAATTGAACGAGTGCTCCTTGCCGTCGGTGCCGGTCATCGTGAAATCTTCAAGCGTGGCTCCGACCTCGATACCGCCTGCAGTAGCGGTCGGGCTGAAGATAAATGTCGCGAGCGAGAGGATCGCAAAAAATACAAAGGCCTTTTGTTTCATAGCTCCATACTCCTTATTCACGTAGATTTTCTAGAATTTTAACAGCCGCCGTCGCCCTGCACAAGACTTTTGAATGGTTGATACGGATTTGTACGTCGTTCAGTTTCGAATTCGATCGAAATCGGGATATAGATTCGGCCGCGTTCGTCGAGAGCAGCCATCGATGTGCCAACAGATTTTTTAGCCGGACCGATCTCCGTGGATCGCGCAGGTCAGCCAAACACCTTTGGTATCCGCCTTTGCAGGCCTTTCGGCAGAAGGACCTCCATTGCGTCATCTACCGTTACAATGCCTGCTATATCACCTTCGTCGTCGATCACCGGGAGAGCAAGCAAGTTGTATTCAGAGATCGTCTGGGCAACATCCTCGGCCGAATCTGAAGTATGAGCAAAGCGAAACTGGGTCCGCATTACCTCTTCCAGCTTGAATGTCGGCTCGGCCAATATCAGGCTCCGAAGGCTGATCAGGCCGCAGATCTTCCATGATCCTTCCTCCTCGACAATGTAAAGGTAATAGATCATGTTCGGCGTTTCAGCCATTTCGCGAAGACGGGCGATCGCCTGACCGACAGTAAGGTCCTTCGGAAAAACGACGAACTCGGTGGTCATCAACCCGCCTGCGGTATCGTGCTCAAAGTGCATCAATTCCGCCACGTCGGCCTTTTCGTCGTCTTCCATCAGGTCAAACAGCTCTTGTGCTTTTTCGTCCGACAATTCGCCGAGAACGTCGGCAGCGTCATCCGGCGACATTTCTTCGAGAATGTCGGCGGCGCGCTCTTCGTCCATTTCCTCGAGAATTCGGGCTTGAGCTTCGGTCGACATCTCTTCGAGCGTATCGGCCGCAAATTCGTTATCCAGACTCTCCACGACCTCGGTCCGATGGATCGGCGACAGTGTTTCCGCAAGTTGGGCGATCTCGACGGGGTGTAATCGAGAAAGCTTGTCCTTCGAAGATTTGAGCTGCACTGTTGCGGTCGCCGTATCGGTCGCAAGATAGCCGACGTCCGACCAATCGAGAACCTCTACCACACGGCTGCTGCCATAAAAGCCCTTCGGCATCAGACGGCGGAGAAACCCCTGAAAGCTGACATCGGCTCCCGAGACTCGCCATGTGTCGCCTGCCGGGATTATTTGAACATCATTAACCCGAACGACCCGTTTCCCATCGACGTCGATCAACTGATTGTCGAGAACGTCTTTACCCAGCAGGACCTCGCCCTCGCGACGCTCGAACGGGGTCAGATTGAGCTTTGCCGAACTCATTCGCGCTCCAAATTCGCCGAATTCCGCCAGATTTCGCTGTGGAATAAAAAAGTTTCGCCGCCGAAGACGCGCGACAATGCCTATCACCGGCGGATAATCTTCGCTCCCATAGCGGACCAGAACATCGTTGATCGACGCGATCTTTTCGCCGCGCGCATCAAGTATCGGCCGCCCAAGAACTTGCGAAAGGTAGAGCATTAGCTAAAAGGTATCCTAAAATTCCGCTTCGGCGAAACACTTTCGCATAAATATCTTCACGAATTTCGATTTTTATGTTACTCTGACAACCTCGATGCAAAACATCATTTTGCATTTCTAAAATTCTTTGAAACTCACCCGTAAATCAGACTTTATACTCTAAAGGGAGATTCCCGTTTTTGTTCGTCTTGAACTCCCGTCTCACCCAAAAAAGACAAGATCCAATGAAGCTGTCCGTCTTTACCATTCTTGCCATCCTCGCCGCCGCATCTGCGTCATTCGCTCAGAACTCGTCGCGTACGTTCGACAACTGGGATACGTCGAAAGGCGTGCAGGTCTACAGCCCGCCGGCACCGATCGCAGCCGCAACTACAAAGAAAACGACCAAACGTGTAAAGCGAAACGGCAGGTGGGTCGTCGAGGTTGTCGAGAATATACCTCCGAAGGTAAAGCGTACGGCGTCGACACAGAGTGTAAGCGACGGTTTGGCCGCTCGCGAGACCGCAGCTTCCGGACGGCTAACGCGTTTGGCGATGGGGTCGAGTACGCACCTGAAGGGATTCACGACCGGAAACGCGCTCCACGATTCGCTGATCGTCGAATCGAGCCTGCGATACAGGATCGATCCTCTGCTCATTTATGCCCAGATGCACCAGGAATCGTCTTTCAAGATCAGGGCGACATCTCACAAAGGTGCGAGCGGCTTGATGCAGCTGATGCCCGCGACCGCCCGACGGTTTGGCGTTACGAGCATTTACGATCCGAAGCAAAATATCGATGCAGGGATAAGGTACATGAGGTGGCTGCTAGATACTTTCAATCAGGATGTCGTTCTCGCTCTCGCGGGCTACAATGCCGGCGAAGGAGCGGTAATGAAGTATGGTCGAAACGTTCCGCCTTACCGCGAAACGCAGGAATATGTTAGGCGCATAACTGCCCGCTACAATGCGATATCCGATCCCAGCTATGTGAGCATGGCTCGGCCACTGAACGGCCAGTCAGCCCGTGTTGACCAGAAGGATTCTCGACCGCTAACCGTGTACGAACCGGACCCGCTTGCCGTAAGACTATCAGATGGCAAAATGATGTTGGTGAATCAGTAAACACAAACTCTTAGAGTTCACCATCGTAACTAAAACGAGAAACTATCAAGAACGGCCCGACCAAATCGGCCGTTTTTTGTTTGCGAAGTTTGGAAGTTGAAACTGAAATCCTTAAACTAGGCGTATGTTTTGCGTCATTTGCGGGCACACCAATACGGACGATGCGGTATTCTGCAACAAGTGCGGCCGCCGAATCGAACGCGAACAGGAAACTGTCGTTGCAAAAAAGAATATCGAGGCCGAGGTCGGCTCCGACGACGTTCAAATTTTCTCGATAACGCCGACTCTGAAGTTCGTGATCGTCGGTTACGTTTTGGCGGCGATCGGTGCGTTCTTCGTCAGCGCTCTGTTTAGCGTGCTTATTCCGGGTGTGACGGTCTGGGTCGGGGTTGCACTCGGGATGTCGCTTTTTCTGATACCGGCGCTTTATCACGTCCGGCAGCGGCTTTCGCGTTATACCTTAATGGGCTCGAAGATCGAGATCGACCACGGTCTCATTTCGCGCACGACGCAAAATATACCGCTTCGCCGGATCCAGGATGTGACGGTCTCAGCGACTATCTCGCAGCGGCTGCTCGGCCTCGGCGACGTTGTCGTCGACAACGCAGGCACCGATGGCGGCCGGATCGTGTTCAAGAATGTCGATTCGCCCCGAAAGTATGCAGATATGCTTTTGAAACAAATGAGGCGGATCGAATAGATCACCGCCGCCGAACGCTCGCACGGCGTCTTCCGTGCTCTTCTGATTTCTTTAGATCCTGATGCATCGAATTTTTGTTACTGGAGGGGCCGGATTTATCGGTTCAGCGTTCGTTCATTTGCTTCTCGCGGAGCAGGCTGACGTCGAGATCGTAAATTTTGACGCGCTTACCTATGCCGGCAATCTCGAAAACCTCACGGGTCTGGACGACAAGCGTCATAAGTTCGTCAAAGGCGATATCTGCGATCATTCCTCTGTGATGGAAGCTCTTCCTCACGGGTGCGACGCGATCTTCAATTTTGCCGCTGAATCGCATGTTGACCGGAGCATCGCGTCGGCCGGTGAATTTCTTCGGACAAATATCATCGGAACGCAGGTTCTGCTGGATGCCGCGCGCGAACGCAGCGTCAGGCGTTTCATTCAGGTATCGACGGACGAAGTGATGGGAAGCCTGCCTGACGCGAGCCTCGAGCTCTTCACCGAAGGATCTCCGCTGCGGCCCAATTCGCCTTACGCCGCTTCGAAAGCAGGTGCCGAATTCGTCGTGCGTGCCGCAAGAGAGACTTTCGGCGTCGATACGGTTGTAACACGGTGCGGAAACAACTATGGCCCGCGGCAGTTTCCCGAGAAATTGATCCCGCTGATGATAGCAAATGCGATGGCCGGCCAACCGCTGCCGGTTTACGGTGACGGCAAGAACGTTCGGGATTGGATCTATGTCGATGATCATTGCCGTGCCGTTTGGCTCGCATACAAAAAAGGAAGATCCGGAGAGACATACAACATTGGCGCGCGAAATGAGCTCGAGAACATCAACGTTGTGAGATCGATCCTTGCCGCGCTTGGCCGTCCCGAGTCGCTTATCACCTACGTCACCGATCGGCTCGGCCATGACCGACGTTACGCCATTGACCCTTCCAAGGCCGAGGACGAACTCGGCTGGTCTCCGCAGATCGCCTGGGAAGACGGCCTTTCACGCACTATCGACTGGTATCGCGACAACGAAAGTTGGGTCGACCATGTCCGAAGCGGCGCATATCTCGAATATTACGCGAAGATGTATGGCCATAGACTAAGCGGCCAGATCTGAACGCACTATTAAGGGATCGTCCAGCCTGAATATTTCTGGCGATTCCGATCAAGAAAATTGGATCAATTACCTGATTTGTGAGATCTGCTGAATGAGAGTTCTTATTGCGGGTGCGAACGGAATGGTTGCCCGGGCCGCGGCGAAATATTGTCGCGATCAGGGTGACGAGGTTCATGCGCTCACACGGGCCGAAATGGACATCACCGATCTGGACGCGGTCAACCGCACAGTAATCGCGATCGCTCCGGAAGCCATCTTCAATTGTGCGGCTTATACCAACGTCGATGGCGCCGAGAAAGACCGGGATGCATGTTTCGCGGTGAATTCCGTTGGTGTTGAAAACCTCGCAAAAGCCGCTTCTGAAGTTGGCTCGAAATTCGTTACCATCTCGACCGATTACGTGTTCGACGGTAAAAAGGACGGCTTTTATTTCGAGGACGACGAACCGCATCCACTTGCGGTCTACGCGGAATCCAAACTCCGCGGTGAGCAGCTTGCCGCTGCTGCTGATCCGCGATCGGTGATCGTGCGTTCCGGTTGGATATTCGGGCCGGGCGGTACAAATTTTCTAAGCATAATGAATGACCTCCTTCGCGGCGGGCGAGCAATGACCGCAATCAGTGATTCGTCCGGAACGCCAACGTATGCTGTAGACCTGGCGGCACGTATGCGCGAGCTCGCATTGCTCGATGCCGCGGGCATAATTCATGTTAGCAACAGCGGCTCGGGCACAAGCTACTTCGGATTTGCTGAAATGGTTTGCGATCTGGGCGGATACTATAAACAGCTCGTGTCACCTATTGCAGACTCTTCGCTCAAGCGGCCCGCATCCAGGCCGTTGAACTCGAAACTCGCCAGCCGGCGATCTGCTTCCTTTGGCCTCGAGCCTCTGCCTGATTGGAAAGATGCGCTCGACCGATTCATCCGTTCAGAAAGCAAAAAGGCGGACACCGCTTGAAGTGTCCGCCTCTCGTCGACCTCGTTTAGAGGGTTAGTTACCCGTTCGTATTGTGAATATTGCGTGCGTCGTCCATCAATGGCGTAGCCGTATCGACCTCGCTCTTGCGGTAATAGTCATAATAACCCGCTCCGTAATACTCATATTCTACCGAGCCGGATTTGATACCATTCAGTACGACGCCGTAGATCCGCGCTCCTAAATTGCCCAGCCGCTGCTTGAACCTCCGCATCAGATGGATCGAACTTCTTCCTGCCATTGCCACCAGTACAACGCCATCGACCTGTGTTGATAGGATGGCCGCATCAGTAAAGGATATCGCCGGGGGCGAATCGATGATTATGTGCTTATACTTGCCGCGAAGAAATTGCAGCAGATTGCGCATCTCGTTAGAACTTAGAAGTTCGGCGGGGTTTGGCGGGATCGGACCGCTAGTGATCACTTTCAGACGCGGAAGATCACGGCAGGTCTTGATCAGGTTTTGCGTGTTCCGCTCGCCGGAAAGATAATTTGTCAGGCCTTGCGTATTCTCGAGGTCGAAATGCGAATGAAGTCGCGGCCGCCTGAGGTCGCAATCGACGATCACGACATCTACGTCAGACTGTGCGAGCGTGATCGCTGTATTGATGGCAGTGGTCGTTTTGCCTTCTGACGGCTGAGACGACGTTATAAGTATCGTCTGCGGCGGCTTTCCGGCCGAAGAAAACAGCAGCGAAGTACGCAGGTGGCGATAAGCTTCGGCCATCGGCGAGTGGCGCTCTTCAAGTGTGACCAGGCCCGTCGACGGAGCCCCGCCGTTACCATTTCCATTCGCAGCCAATAGACGAAGCCTTCGTTTCTCAGATCCGAAGTAATGCGGTATCAGGGCCAGCGTCGGCAATCCGACGTGACGGCCGATATCCTCAGACGTCTTTACAGAATCGTCGAGGTAATCCAAAAGGAACGCCAATCCAAGTCCGGCGGCAAGCGAAAGCAGAAACGCGACGAGGATGTTGCGGCTTCTCTGCGGCCCGACAGGGTAGGCACCTCCGGCATTTGCCGCGATCTTGATATTGTCCGGCGCCCCGCTCTCGACCTCGAGCTCTTTTTCCTTTAATCGCTGGGTGTATGTGTCCAGAAGGTTGCGTTTTGTCTCGATCTCGCGCTTTAGCGTCGTCAGCTTTGTCTGGGCCTGCCCCTGAACGTTCGCCAGAGCGGCTTCCTTTTCGTAGGCGTCAAGAGCCTGTGCCTCCTCACGTCGTTTTGAATCAAGCTGTGCCCGCAGCGAGACGAGAGCTCCGGTCACGGCGTCCTTTTCGATCTTTTTCTGATCGCGATCAATGATCCCCGATACTTCGCGTTCGGTCTTGTCCTTTGTTTCCTTGAGCGAGGCTATCTTTGCCTCTTTCTTCCCTACTTCGGGATACTCCGGGGTGTATTTGACCAGGAGCTCCGCCTTTTCGGCCTCGGTTTCCTGTATCTGCTTTTCGATGTCGCGGATCTGGTCCTGGAGTTTAGCCTTTCGCTCGGTATTGAGCCTTATCGTGTCCTGAAATATCTTGTTCTCGTAAAGATCGGGGATGTTCATCCCTTCTCCACGCGAATTTGCCGTTAAAGCCGCGTTATATCGCCCCTCCAACTGACGGCGGGACTCCATCGCCTTGAGCCACGTCTCGCTCAATGAACTCAACCTGCTTGCTGAAAGGTCCTGGCCGCGTTCCTGCAGCGGCAGGCCGCTTGACCGCATTTCCGCGATCAGATCTATCTCCTGCTGCGCGATCGTGTTCTGCAGTTCTTCGATCGACTTTGCCAGATCGGCCGCCGAATTCTTTGCCCCCTGTGTCTCGCGTTCTGCGTCCTGCAGTTTGAAGACCTCGGCTATCTTGTCGGCGACCTTTGGCGCCAAAGCCTGATTGGTGCTCTTCACGCGAACATTTACAAGATTGGTGCGTTCTACCTGATCGACTGTCAGGCCGCTGAACAAAATGCCAGCATACTGATCTGCACGCTTCTCTTCGTCTGGCGAGAGTATCGTTCGCGGACGCTCTTCGCCAAGCAATTCCGGTTCGCTTACGACCGGCAGCGCGCTCGGCACCTCGGCATTCTGGCCGGAACCCGTGAATATAGATCTTATCGAGGCGAGTATGCCTCGCTCGCTTGCTCCGAAAAGATTTGGTTCACGGTATAGCCCGAGGTCGATCACGACCTGTTTGACCAGATCCCTATTCCGAAGGAGCATTAACTGCGTCTGGTAGTAATTGGCGTCCTGTCCGAAATTGATATTGATCGCGTCTTTAGAGGTTACTTTGGGCCGGCGCGGTTCGATGATCATATCAGTAGTTGCCTGATAGACCGTCGGCTGGCGGTACATATAGATGGCGGCCGCGGCCGTAACGATCGTGACGATCGCGATAATCAGCGGAAGCCTTTTGTAAACGATCCGAAAATACTGTTGAACGGTACGTTTACCTTCAATGACCTCTTCGTCGTAAAACGAAGAATAGCTCGAACCGTACTCTGATGCATTCGCTCGCAGATCCGCCGATTTTGGCAAAGGTGTTAACCGTTGGTCTTGTTCCATACTGCTTTCTTGGCCTTGCACGTCGCCGACACGACAGAACTTGCGCAATCTTGTTTTATACCATATATCGGCGGTGTTTTCACGATTTTTCGATCTGATCACGCCGAATCGACCGTACTTGAGCCCGTCGATCCGATCGCAGCAAGGCCGTTGTTTTGTTTCGCGATCATCGCGAATGTTATAATTACCGTTTGAGTTTATTTCGATCTTTGCCGGTTTTATAGGTTTATATGACTACTTTTTCCGAAAGGGCAGGCGTCGAAGGCGGTTTTGATTTTGAGCTCGGCATATCTGATTTCAATTTCTCCGACCTTTTTGATGCCGAAAAACTTCGCGAGCTTGCCGAACGATTCTACGCCGAGGTCTCGGACAAGGAGCCTGCGCTCGGCGACGCTCTGAACAAATACATCTCTGCCCATGGGAACGGCTACGAAAAGCGCGTTGAGTCAAAGATACTGACCGATGCCGCACCTTTTCTTTCTGATTTTATCGCAAGGCTTTTCCGAATTTCGAAGGAACGCTCCGAATTGGAACGCTCGATCCTCGAACAGAACCCGGTCTGGAAGTATAAGTTCTTCGTTCAGCGTCGGGCAGTCAAGACCTACAAGCCTGAATCGGTCGGCGAATTTGATCATTCGGAATTGAATCGGGCCCTCACTGATCTTCGCAACGAAGCCTTTGGTCATACGCTGGTTTACGATGACGAGCTTGGTATTGCGACGATGGCCGCTGCATTGATCGATGCCGAAGAATCGCTGGGAAAGGACGAAGAACCCAATGCCGGCGCTCGTGAAGCGGTGGCAAATATTCAGCGGACATACGATAAGTTGAAAGACAAGACGTTCGGAAAGGTCTACTCCGATTTTGTCCTAAAGACCGACGCCGCGGGCGAATTGCTCACGGTCAAAGCAGCGTTGGCGATAGTCGAAGCTTGGTCGGCTGCGGAGTTCTATCGTAAGGAAAAGCGATGGAAAGCGTTCAAGACACCGCATGCGCTCGATTACCAGAGCCTTGTTCATCTGATCCGGCCTGAAGCAGATCTGCCGAACGTGATGCGCGGAAGCGACGACGAGCTGCGCCGGCGTGTCGGCTTCAAGCTGACCGATGATCGCGGCACCATGCGTGACGCGCTCTATGAGATCGACTATTGCATGATCTGTCATGAGCGCGATAAGGATGCATGCCGCACCGGGCTTCGTGAACCGGACGGTACGGCAAAGAGAAATCCGCTCGGGATCAAGACCGAGGGCTGCCCCTTGGACGAGCGCATATCTGAAATGCACCAGCTCAAAAAACAGGGCGACCCGATCGGTTCGCTGGCGCTTGTGACGATCGATAACCCGATGTGCGCCGGTACCGGTCACCGCATCTGCAACGACTGCATGAAGGGGTGCATATTTCAGAAACAGGAACCCGTCAACATACCGCTCGCCGAAACAGCGACGCTGACCGACGTGCTCGGTCTTCCTTTCGGCTTTGAGATCTACAGCCTTTTGACGCGTTGGAACCCGCTAAATGCGAAGCGCCCGTACGCGTTACCGTATAACGGCAAAAATGTGATGGTCGTCGGGCTTGGGCCTGCGGGTTACACACTTGCACAGTACTTATTGAACGAAGGGTTCGGTGTTATCGGATTCGACGGTCTCAAGATCGAACCGCTTCCGTCGGAATGGACCGGCGACAATGGCCGACAATGCCCGAAACCGATCGTGGATCTCAGCGAGATCACCGAAGAGCTGGATGAAAGGATCCTCTCGGGTTTTGGCGGCGTATCGGAATACGGCATTACGGTCCGCTGGGACAAGAACTTTCTGACGATGGTGCAACTGATGCTTTCGCGGCGCAAGCGTTTTCGTGCCTACGGAGGTATCCGTTTTGGCGGCACCGTTACGATCGAGGACGCATGGGACTTTGGTTTTGATCACATAGCGATCGCAACCGGCGCCGGACGCCCAACGATCGTCCCGATGAAAAACAATCTGATCCGCGGCATCCGGCAGGCATCCGATTTTCTTATGGCACTGCAGCTGACCGGAGCGTTCAAGAAAGACACACTTTCAAACCTGCAGGTAAGGCTGCCTGCGGTCGTGATCGGAGGGGGCCTGACCGGGATCGATACCGCGACCGAGATCTTTGCTTATTATCCGGTACAGGTCGAGAAAATGCTCGACAAATTTGAGGACGTCGTCGCTGAGTTTGGCGAAGAAGAAGCACTCGGCAAATTTGATGGCGAAGAGCGGGCGATGCTGCTCGAATTCCTTGAACACGGCCGCGAGATCAGAGCCGAGCGTGCGCGAGCCGCTGCGGCTGGCGAAACACCTAATTTTGTTCCGCTTGTTCGCTCGTGGGGTGGAGTCTCGCTTGTTTACCGAAAGCGCCTGCAGGACTCGCCGGCTTACCGGCTCAATCACGAAGAAGTACAGAAAGCACTGGAAGAAGGTATCAACTTTGTCGAATTGATGTCGCCGACCGAAGCCGTTCCTGATGAATTCGGAGCGATAAAAGCACTCAAATTCGAGCGCGTCGACTATGATGCCGGATCGGGAAAATTCACGAATACAGGTGAGTCACACGAAATGCCAGCGCGAACCGTCTGTGTGGCTGCGGGAACCTCGCCGAACGTGATCTACGAGAAGGAAAAGCCCGGCACGTTCGAATTGGACGAATGGCGCCAGTTTTTCAAACCGTTCAAGGTCGGGCAGGACGAAGCGGGAACGCTTCGATTGGCCGAAGCGGAAAAGGGCGAGCCCGCGTTCTTCACTTCGTATGAACGCGACGGCAAGTTCATCTCATACTATGGCGATAATCATCCGCAATATGCAGGAAATGTCGTAAAAGCGATGGCGTCGGCCAAGCATGGGTATCCTCACGTTGTGTCGCTCTTTGCCGAGGAATTGGCAACGCGTGGAAAGCTCCCGCAAGCCGAACGCGATGCGATCTTCGATCGGCTTACCGCGACGCTTGATGAACAATTACGAGCTTACGTCGTCAAGGTCGATCGACTCACCCCGACGATCGTTGACGTCATTGTCAAAGCTCCGCTTCAGGCACGAAAATTCGAGCCGGGCCAGTTTTATCGCCTCCAGAACTTTGAGTCTTCGGCGCCGGTCGTTGACGGCACACGCCTCTTGATGGAAGGCCTCGCTCTGACCGGTGCGTGGGTCGATGAAGAAAAGGGCCTGCTTTCGATGATCGTACTTGAAATGGGCACATCGTCGCGGCTCTGCTCATTGTTGAAAGAAGGCGAAGAAGTTCTCGTGATGGGCCCGACCGGAACACCTACCGAAATTCCCGAAAACGAAACGGTTCTGCTCGCCGGCGGCGGGCTTGGCAACGCGGTCTTGTTCTCGATCGCAAGGGCATTGCGGGACAAGAACAATCATGTCGTATATTTTGCCGGCTATAAGAACGGCGCCGATCTTTTCAAACGCGAGGAGATCGAGAAGGCGACCGATCAGGTGATCTGGGCGACCGACGCTGGCGACGAGATCCGGCCGATGCGGCCGCAGGATTCGCATTTCCGCGGCAACATCGTCCAGGCAATGGCCGCCTACGCCGAAGGACGTTTCGGCCAGACGAAGCTCAGTCTCAAGGATGTGGACCGGATCATAGCCATTGGCTCTGACCGCATGATGAACGGGGTCCGCGAAGCGCGTCACGGCCTTTTGAAGCCATTCCTGAAAGACGAGCACGTTGCGATTGGTTCGATAAATTCACCGATGCAGTGCATGATGAAGGAAGTCTGCGCACAGTGCCTGCAGCGGCACGTAAATCCGCACACCGGCGAGGAATTCTGGGTCTTCTCGTGCTTCAATCAGGATCAGCATCTCGACTTCGTCGATTTCAAGAACCTCAATGACCGGCTGCGTGCGAACAGTGTTCAGGAAAAGCTGACGAATCTTTGGCTTGACCGTACGTTCGGCCGGGACGATTTCAAGAAGCTCTATGGCCGGGCGGCATAAACTGCCGAACTTGGGATAAATAGAAAAGCGGCAAGGTCATCGACCCGCCGCTTTTTTTCGCATCAGATCCGCAGCTATTTTCCCTTCGGTCTCACAAGTCTGAGATTCCATGTGATCTTGGTCTTTCCGTCGGGCGAGGATTGCGATCCCGACAGTACGTCTTTGTTCTTTGGGTCGACCTTTCCCTCGGCATCAAAACTGGTCGGCTGCAGCTTGCCTTCGGGCAGTGATCGCGGTTCTTCGGGCGTCGGGGACTTCTCCGAAGGGCATCCTGAATAGTTTCGCTTTGTTTCGATCTTGCCGTATATGATGCCGGCCGGTGCCGTTACCTTTATTGAATAGCTGCCGTCGCCGTCGATCGAAATATATACCGGCATCGAGTCGGTGCCCTGGCCGAGCTGTGTGGTGGTCTCTGTAAATTCTTCGCTGAAATTTGTGAAGTAGGGATTTTTCCCGGGTTCGCGGCAGCGAACCTCGCCTCCCGAATTTGAACTCTTCTCGAACGTGAACCGCGTCCTTTGCATCACCCGTGCGTTTGGCGAATTCACCGATGTTCCGGCTGCAGGCGTACCACTGAGCGATGCCCTGATCGTGTGCTGCATGTTCGACGATTGGGTCGTAGTTCGTTTTACGTTTCGTCTCACCGCGTGGGCTGCTCCGGCGTCGTTCGTTGTCTTTGTCTCGCTGTCCAAAAAGTTGTAATTGATCGTCCCGGTCCAATGTGGTTTGCAAGTATCGGCAAGGTAAGGGCCGAGGTCCCGCACTAGTTTGTCGGCCACTTCGCTTTCGTTTCCCATCGCACGCGTCACCGTCGTTGCTGACCTCGTGTCCATAACGGATGCCGAGTAAACGGTAGTGCCGCCCGGCCCCGGCATCGCCTGAACGCTCATCACCATACTGGATCCGAGCCGTTCGCCGATAGCTTTAAGGGCCGCATCGGAATCACCGCCCTCGAGGATTTCACGTTCGCGCTCATCCTGTAATGCATCGCGCAGATCCTGATCGTCCATTGTTTCGACGCAGGGTTTCTCCTTCTCCAAAGCTGTCCGGATCTTATCTCGCAGACCCCTGGTCGCATTCTCTCCGCCGTTGCTCGACCTGGTTGTGTCGTGAATAACGATGGACGAGGACTTTTGCTGACCCTGCGGAAACGCATCGATCACGAACGACCAAACGAGAATAGACAATGTGACGAGTATTGCGAAACGAATGTCCGTGCATGACGCCATTGCAGCCTTGTGTTTCATTGCTTCAACCCTCCCGGACGATCGGGATCACGACAGGCAGGTTACGGTGAATGCAGCGAATGGACGGTCGTTTTCGCACTTCATTTTGACCTGCCCCAACTTCAGTTTCGTGCCTTGTTAGCTTAAATCAGTGACGGGCGTCACCATTGGGTCGAATACTGTCGATAGTTCTCACAATACGCATCGGCAGAATGGTGAGAGACGATTTTCGAATCAGATGGCCGACTTGGCGTGAGAATTCTAAAGTCCTTGAATGCTCGCCAGATCGCCTGCGTGGCGGCCGGCTCGCTTCTACTTCGAGGCCGGAACTGCAACCTTCGCTTTCAGAGATTGGCGTGCTGCCTCTACGGCCCTTGCGGTGTGAAGCAATAGCTGGCCGGTGGAATTCTTGTCACCGGTCTGCTCAAGCAATATCCGCATCTCGCCACCGTTAAGACGAGGATTGACGGCAAGCATTTTCGCGGCTGCATTTGTGACGTTCGGCGTGGCCATCGACGTCCCAGAAGGATACGATACCTCGCCTCCCGGCAAACGGGCGGGAACGCGTTCACCATTTGCATACAAGGTGACTTCAGGGCCCTTGTTGGTGAATTGGGTAGCTTTTCCCGATCGGTCGACGGCTCCGACAAGGATGAAGTTTGGCAAGGTGAACCGGGTCGCCGGATTCGCAGTTTCGACAGACGTGCCGCTGTTACCCGCAGCTCCGACGAAAAGCACATTTGGGGCTGCCTTCATGCCCGCCTGCAAAACGCCCCGGATCTTTTCAACCGTATAACGCGCCAAATTTTGTCTGTCTTCCAATGTCATTTCCGGGGCGCATTGCCGCAGGTTGCTGAGATAGCTGGCTTCGAAACGGCCCCAGGACATGTTTACAACGCGGGCGCCGCTGCTCACCAAAAACGCAAGCAGATCACGAATCGAATCGGCCTCGCGGTCGGCCAGTTCGCGGTTCCAGCACGGTACGGGCGGCGAGCCGTGCCACCACTCCATTCTGGCAATGACGATCTGTGCTTGCATATTGCCTCTGACGGCAATGTCGGCGACGGCTGTCCCATGAACATATCCGCTCCAACGGCCAATAGCGGCATCAAACTCGCGACGCTCCTCCGCAGACATCTTATTGCGCCTTTCGTTAAATTCCTTTACGTTCGGGCTCGCCACCAGATCCGCCATGTCGTCAGAGGCTTTTAGAGCTCGGTTAAGCTCGTCGCGCCGCGTGGCAAACGTTGACGGCAGGACCTCCATTGCCGTATCTTCCCTGAGTTTGAAGGAGTTGTAGCCTCGCAACAGTGCTTTGCGATCCACGCCCTGAGCGATCTGACCGGGAAATAGTGTAACGTCCACACCGCTGTCCCATATCCCGATCCGAACGGCTGGTGCGTTCTTTTTCCGTTCGATCACGGTATCGCGCGATGCCCAGAACTCGGACTGCGGTTCGAGTACCTGTGCGTCGACAAAATAAGAACCGGCGAAAACGGTCGCCAGCAAGATCGCCGCTAAAACGGCATGTCGCATCGGCACATTTACCTCCTCAATCCGGCCTAGACATCGATATCCGGTAAAACACCAACAACTTTTCCTACCACATCGCCGCGCCGATTCTTGACCGGCATGGGTGATATCTCCGTCAGATCATCGTGTTTGAGAATTTGCAGGCGACGCAATATCTCAACTGCGATCACGGGCCGAGCCCGACGGTCGTCACCATCTTCGATCTTGACCGCGATGCCAAGCCCACCAGGAAATCTCTCAGATGGAAGAACGCCGCAGAGCCAAACGCCCTCGGCTCCGACCTTCGAGATGATCTGCCCCTGTGCTGCCTGCATCAGCAAAGTATCTAGCCTTTCACTGCCGCCGATCAGCTCGGGAAACTTCGTCATTGCCGCGACGACGCGGCCGCACGCGGCTTTCAACCCGGCGTCGAGAACGTTCGGCGGCGCGACAAGATTCAGAATTCCGTGAGCCATAGCGATGACGGACATCGCAAAATTCGGCGCGGCGCAGCCATCGATCGCCGTTCTTATCTTGGTTGCCGGCACGCCCGTAAGCGCCGCTACCGCTTTAAGGATCTCCTGCTGCACCGGATTCTCGATCTGATCGTATGTTGCGAGGTCGGCCCCGATATGCTTTGCGACCGCGAGCATTCCGGCATGTTTACCCGAGCAATTGTTGTGAAACTGTGACGGATATTCCCCCGCGCGCTGCATCCGCTCGGCTTCTTTCTCGTAAAAAGGCAGATGTGCCCCGCACCGTAAATGAGCTTCGGTCAATCCGATCCGCTCGATCATCAATTGCGCGATCCGAACGTGGCGCGGCTCGCCCGAATGCGATGCGCAAGCGAGCGCAATCTCTTCTTCCGAAAACCCGAATGCGTCCGCCGCCCCGGTTGTCAATAACGGGACTGCCTGGAACGGTTTTGCAGCGGATCGCGTGAACGTTACCGTCTTCGGATCGCCATATGTGAAAACCGTATTTCCATCGCCATCTATCGCGACCACATGTCCCCGATGTAGCGATTCGACCGTTTCACCGCGAAAGACCTTTGCAATTATCTTTGAAGGCATAAAAGTAACTTGATTGTGAGAGGCAAATGATCAGCGATCGGTTTTAGTGTTTCGGAACCCCGGTGCCATGATACTCCTACCTCTTCCCCGCGGATGCGATCATCTCACGGGCGTTCTCACGGGCAGCATCGGTTATCTTTTCGCCGGCAAGCATCCGGGCTATCTCTTCGATCCGTTCGGCGTCATCGAGCTGACGAATGGTGATCGAGGTCGACCGCTTTCCCATCGATTTTTCCACGACGAAGTGATGGTCTGCTTTCGACGCGACCTGTGCCTGATGCGTGACGCAAAGCACTTGTTGCGCAGCTGCAAGGCGTTTGAGTTTCATTCCCACGGCTTCGGCAACGCGGCCGCCGATACCCGCGTCGATCTCATCGAAGACGGATGTCTTGCTGCCGTTCTGCTGATTCGAGACCGACTTCAATATAAGCATCAGCCGCGATGCTTCGCCGCCCGAGGCGACCTTCGCCATCGGCTTCGGCGATTCTCCGGGGTTGGCCGTGAAGAAAAACTCGACGCGGTCAGAACCGTCCGGCCCGAAACGGGATTCGTCGTCGCCGTTATCTATCCTGACTTCGAACCGCGCTTTCTCGAGCGCGACGTCCTTAAAATTTGTCTCGATCTGCTTCACAAATCGGCCGGCGGCGGCGCGGCGCTTTTCGTTCAACGCGGCAGCGGCATCCAGGTAGGACTTTCGTCTTCGGGCGAGTTCGGTGTTGAGTTCCTTTTCACAAAGTTCGGCAGTCTCGATATTCGATAGTCGTGCCTCCGATCGAGCGTGGTGTTCAATTGCGGTCTCTACCGTACCGCCGTACTTTCGAGTGACCCGGGCGATCTCAGCCAATCTCGATTCGATCGCTTCAAGCCGCTCAGGCGAAAACTCGAGATTGTTCTGGTAATCGCGCAGGGTTATCGATACGTCTTCAAGAACGGCCGTTGCGGCATCAAGCCCTTCGAAATAATCTTTGAAGCGATCGTCATATTCGCCGAGCTGTCTGATCCGATCTACGGCCTGGCCGAGCGTCGAAACGGCCGATCCGTCCATCTCATAGAGCAGCGAAAATGCCTGCGAACTAAGTAACGAAAGCTTTTCGATATTATTCAGCCGCCGCTTTTCATCCTCAAGCTCGTCGCTTTCGCCTGATCTTAGATCGGCTCGCCGGATCTCATCGACCTGAAACCTGAGTATATCGACAAGCTGTAGTTTCTCAGCTTCGTCGCTTTTAAGCGTCTTGAGTTCCTCGCAAACGCTGCGCCACTCTGCGTAACAGACGGCTGCGTTTTCACGCAGCGATCCAGTTTGTGCAAAATGATCGAGCATTGCCAGTTGCGACGAGGTTTCGAAGAGCGAAGCCTGATCTCCTTGGCCGTGAATATCCACCAAAAGCGGCCCGATTTTTTTGAGAAAGGCGGCTGCGACGAGCTGATCGTTCACAAAGACACGGTTCTTGCCGGCAAGCGATAGGTCGCGGCGAATAACGATCTCGGCCTCGGAACCGCTTTCCAGCTCGACACCGGCCTCTTCGAAGATCTGTCGTACCTCGTGGGTACCATTGATCGAGAACACACCCTCGATCCGCGCGGACCGTTCGCCCTCTTTGATCAGATCCGTCGAAACCCGTTCGCCTGTAAGCGCCGCGAGGCTGTCAACAATGATCGATTTTCCTGAACCCGTTTCGCCTGTCAACAAATTAAGACCGGGGCCAAATTCGGCCTCGATCGAATTGATCAAAGCGATATTTTCGATCCTGAGAAAACTGAGCATTACCTGCAATTACCTTTTGGGCACGACACCTGCACCCTTGATCCATTTTCCGAGCGATAGGATCGCGTCCGGAGGAAATTCTTTCTCTATGTCAGGTACTTTCCAATCGATCTGGCGATCCCGTTTATAGAATAACAGCTCGGCAAAGTTGCCAGGCTTTATCGGCTGGATCCTGCCAACAATATGAAAATTGCTGGCGTCATATTCGTCAAGTCCCCGCATTGAGATCGACCCGACCGCCCGAACCATCGCCGGGGCAACGAATGCGGCTCGTCGGCGTTCCAGATTTATTCCTATGTCGGCCGCAGCTCCCGCAGCGGTCGCGACGTCGATGACGGTGCCGCCGCGAAAGACGATATTCATTAGCCGGCGCCCTGAATTGCTTGGTAGATACTCGTAGTTAGACGGGCTAAAGTCCTTTTCCGTTCCATCGGCGACGACCTTTAATGCCGTCATCATTGCAACGAAATTCATCTTGACGAGGTACATTTCGTCTTTGCCGTGAAGCCCGCCTGTTTCGATGAGTATTACCGGCGTTCCCCATTTTGAGAAGTTATCGCCAAACGCTGTCGGAGTCCATTCATCGTCGTAACGGGCAATGTGGCCCGGGATGAATTGGTTCAAGGCCTGGATCATCGCCGCGACGATCCGTTTGTTGCGTTCATGTCCGTCACTTGGCGTTTTTGCTTCGTCGCCGTAAACGACCAGGAACGAGATCGCCGCTTGTTTATCGGTCTGGCCCGCAGCCGTTAGCGCCTGCTGATTATGAAGGTTGAAGCCTATCTCCGGCTGCCAGCTGTCTCGCAGCTGCTTTAGAAGCCGGCCTTCCGGCGTCTTCAGATCGAGGGCGTCGCGGTTGATATCAATGCCTTGCAGATTGCGGCGAATAAAGACCTCGGCACCGTCAGGGTTGAGCATCGGAACCGCTCGGATAGTGACCTTTTCGGCAATCCGCTTTGCCCATTCCTGATCACGATTTTTTTCAAGTAGCGTGAACATATCGATCAATGCCGATGTCGCGGTCGGTTCGTCGCCATGCATCTGAGACCATAGGAAGATCTTAAGCGGGCCTTTGCCCCATTCGATCTGATAGATCTCACGATTGGCGTTGCTCCTGCCGACCTCGTTGACCTTGAGCCCGAGTTTTAAAAGGCCGTCAAGGTAGAGCTTCAGGTCCTGATGTCTGAGATTAGACGGCAGTTTGTTCGTCACATGTTCCTTGTCCCATATTTCAGCAAGCTGGGCGGGAGTTTGTGAGAAGGTCTGCATTGCAAAAATAAGCGCACCGAGAGCCAGTGTGGACACGAATCTCATATGCTCTAAGATAAACTGCTTGTTGGATATACGGCAAGCAACGGACCGGGAAGCAGACCCGACCCTCGTTGTCCGACCGCTCAGACCGGCGTGCGGTCTCCGCTCTTACCGATACAAACGATGGTAGATGAAGCAGAACTGAATGAAGAGTGCACAAAGATGTGCGATCGCGCCGGTTCGCGTGCTTTATCTGAGCGTAAGAACCCTGAGCAGTTCGGCAACGCTCCACGCCTGTGCGGGACAGCCCCGCGGTGAGTAGGGCGGTACGGCATCGAAGATCTCCGATACCTGTCCAATTCCGGCTTCCAGAAGATGATCTTCGAACCCCTTAATAAGTCCTGCGATCCGTTCGTCAAAGTCAGCCTCGTCCGAATGAACCCGGACATATGCATCGATGAACGGCCCGATCAGCCATCCCCAAACCGTTCCCTGGTGATATGCCGAATCGCGATCGAAAGGCGAACCCGTGTAAACCGGTACAAAGGCCGGGTCGCGCGGTGTAAGCGAACGCAGCCCGACGGGCGTCAGGAGCTCATCTTCGGCTTTCTTTAAGACGGCTGGCCAACGGTCCTCGTCAAGGATCGGGTATGCAAGCGAGATCGCAAATAGCTGATTGGGCCTTACTGACGCGTCGCGTGTTCCGTTCTCGATAACGTCAAAGAGACACTGTTCGTCTTCGTTCCAGAATGCGCCGTTGAAGTTCTGCCGCGCAAGGTCGGCCATGGCATCGAATTTCGTGGCGTCTTCGTCGTGGCCGAATCGCTCGGCAAAGTTCGCCATGATCCTAAGAGCGTTGAACCAAAGCGCCTGGATCTCGACCGGTTTCCCGGTTCGCGGCGTGATTACGAGATCGCCGATCTTTGCGTCCATCCAGGTCAGCTGAACACCTGGCTCGCCGGCGTAAAGGAGACCGTCGGTATCAACGTGAATGCCATAGCGAGTGCCCCGCATGTGGTAAACGATGATGTCCGCCAGCTTGTCGTAAAGCTCGGTGTGCACCAGATCGTTGTCGCCGGTCGCCTCAGCATATGCTCGTACAGCTTCGAAATACCAAAGCGTGGCATCGACCGTGTTGTATTCCGCCACGTCACCCGCATCGGGAAACCGGTTGGGTATCATTCCCTCGGAAATGTGCTTAGAGAACTCAATAATGATGTCGCGGGCGATCTCATGACGTCCCGTTGCGAGCGTCAGCCCCGGCAAGGCGATCATCGTGTCGCGTCCCCAATCTGAGAACCAGGGATAGCCGGCAATTATCGTATGGCCGTTACCCCGTTTTACGATAAACTGGTCGGCCGCAAGCACGAGGCGACGGGCAAGATCGTTTTCGACACCAGCCTGGCCGATCAGTTTGTTTCGTCGTTTGACCTCGGCCTTTTCAAGCTTCGACGCATCTGAGGCCTTCGTCTTCGAAGTTGAAACGATCATGTCGGCGCCGACCTTGAGATCATACTTAATCGAGAATGGTTGAAAGAGATCTTCGTTAGAATCAAAACCGCGTTCGGCTTCGATGCCATAGTGGAAATTGCGGTACCAATAGCCGGTCTTTTCTATCTTTGTGCCATTGTGAGCAAAATGCACCTCAGGCAGTTCATCAAGCGGCCGCATTGTTACGACGCCGTCGGCTGTTTCGAATTCGCCGCTAAGGTCATCGGTCTCGCGCCGCAGATGGTGGTAATCGGTGAATGCGATCAGCGGGCGCAGTTCGAGCATTATCGTTCGTCCCTTAAGTACTCTGCTATTGATAACTTTGTATCGAATAACGGTCGTGTCGGAACCCTGCGACATAAAGAGCCGCTTTTCGAGCAATACGTCCCCCAGACGGAACGTCCAGATCGGGAACGGATCGAGCCGAAATTCATCGATGAATTCGAATCCGCGAGGATGAATGCTGCCGATATAATTATTCGCCGAGAGTTCGAACTGCTCACCGTCGACCGTCACCGTCTCTTCGACCTTTGAGACCATCGTTATCCGGCCAAGCGGCGGACGAGTTGCAGCCGTAAGTATGCCGTGATATCGACGCGAATTAGCACCCGAGACCGTACCTGAAGCAAAACCGCCGACGCCGTTGGTCTCAAGCCATTCACGGCTGGTCGCTTCATCGAATTTGCTGCATAGGTCTCGGGAAAGTTTGATCATCGTAGGTCTAAATCGATCGCCATACCGCGATTATTCCATCACATGTGCTTTCTCGGCCCGCTCGCCGAGGATCTCACGGTAAAGCGATTCCGTCTCGTCTATCATCCGATCGAAAGAAAATCGTTCGGCTGCTCGCTTTCGCGCTTCGTCCCCCAACGACTTCATCCGATCCGGGTCTTTTATCATCGCAGCGATCTTCTCGGCAAGAGCGACCGGATCGCTGACCTCAACGAGCTGGCTCTTATCGACGACAAGCTGACGCGCCCCTTCAGTATCGGTCGCTACCACGGCCTTGCCGTGGGCCATCGCCTCAAGTATGGCCAGGCCGAAACTCTCGGTATGCGAAGGTGATACGAAAAGATCGATCGCGGCATAGAATTGACGTGTGTCTTCGAGCCAATCGAGCCAGAGAAAACGGTCATCGAGGCCAAAGACCGAGACCAACCGCTTGAGGTCGCGGCGAAATCGCTTGTCCATCGAATGGTCCTGCCCGACGATCACAAATCGGCTTGCCGGAAATGCGTTTGCGACCTGCGGTGCTGCAAGAACAAGGTCGCGTTGGCCCTTTAACTCCTTAAGTTCGCCCAGCGTACCGACCACAAACGTATCTTCCGGGATACCGTGTGCTTCGCGAAATTCCTTCCTGAACTGCTCGGCCTCGTCTTCCGGCGGTGCCTTTACATCAATGCCGTTCGCGATCACCGCGACCTTGTGTGATGGAAATACTCGCCGAAGCTCCTCTCCGACCGCCTCCGAGACGCCGATCGCACGTTCGACGTTCTTTAGAGCATACTTGTTGAACGGCTTGAGCGGAAAGAGCACATGCCTGGTAATGACGAACTTTGCATTCGGGGCCGCCATGCAGGCAATACTCGCCGGAATGTAGTCGCGTGCCACATGAGCGTGGATCAGGTCGATCTGGTTGTCGCGGGCAAATTCGGCTATCCGCATCGCGCTCAAAACGCCGAATGAGTTTCTGATCGAGACCTGAAATATATTCGATGTCGGCAAGAAGCTGAGGCGGTGCTGCCATACGCTTGTGGGCCTTAATGCTGCAAATACCTCGTGCCCGCGTCTCTGCAGGCCACGGCACAGATCGACCACATGGCGCTCTCCGCCGCCATAAGTCCGCGCCGATGATATCTGGAGTATCCGCATTGGCCTGAAAAGCTAATCTTAAGGCCACGGCGGGAAATTACCAAAAAGAAAAAGGCACGCCCCAAAACGAGACGTGCCTGACCTAATGCTTCACAAGCGTGAAACTAGAATTGGAAACGTGCAGCAAACTGTACCTGACGTTCACGGAACAATGTGCTGTCAGTACCCGTGACCTGGCCGTACGACGCGTTGTAGTTCAACGTACCGGTCGTGCCTGAGCGGTTGTACTGGGTGCTGTTCGTCGAGAAGATGTGAGTTTTGTTGAGGAGGTTGAATGCCTCAGCCAAAAACTCGATCGACATCGTTTCGGTAAAGCGAAAACGCTTTGAAAGCCGGAGATCAATGTTCGTCAGGGCCGGAAGCCTCTCCGAATTTCGACCAAGTATCGGATTCCAGTTTCCGCCGTTCGTTCCGTTCAAACTTGTTCCTGAGATCGTCGCGCTGAACGGACGTCCCGAGAAGTAGTTTAGGATCGGAGCAAGCGACCAGCCGTTCAGGACGTAGTTACCGATCGAGGACCTGCTTCCCTTGTAGAAGTTCGGCGCCCAAACGGCACTCGCGACGATGCGGTGGCGAGTGTCGAAATTACTGAATCCCTGGTCATAGCTGCCGTCGAAGATATCGTACGGGCTATTGGTCTGTGTGAACGTTGCCGAGTTCTGATTGTTGTCGATCGAACGCGACAGCGTGTAGCTGGCTGAGAACTGAAGACTATTCGTGAAGCGACGCTCTGCTTTGAACACGAACGCGTCATACTGCGACGTGATGGTGCTCTCGATGCTCGTCATCGCCTGTGTTCCGGCTCCCGGTACACGACCGTAAAGCGGAAGCGTGAAGGTCCGTCCATCAAGCGGGCCGCCGACAAACGAATAGTTCGTCTGGCCGGTCCGGACAAAGTTCTTGTCGACGAAGGTCGGCAGATTACGACCGAGGCTGCCGATGTACGAGACCGAAACGACCGTGTTCCTTGCGAGCTGGTGTTCGAGGATCACGTCATACTGGTGAATTTTCGGAGCTTCGAAGTTATCGGCAAAGAAAACGACCGCTCCGCCGGCTGCCGTCAGCTGCGACGGGCTCAAGACCTGCGGGAATATCGGTGAATTCGCAGCGGTTGCAGCGACCTGAACCTGGAACTGGCCGCCCGGATTGCCCGTGTTTACAAGGGCGTTGTACGCCGTCGAGTTCTGGATCCGGCCAAAATAGATACCGTAACCGGCACGAACCGAAGTGCGGCCATCGCCGAAGATATCGTACGCCAGGCCGATACGCGGCCCGAAGTTGTCATTATCGCTCGGGATCGACGAAGTTGCCTCGGCCAAAGTACGTCCGTCGTTCGGGATCACGACCGTGCTGCTGTTAGGCAGAACAGCTTCCGGAAGGCTGATGTACTCATAGCGAAGGCCGAGGTTTACCGTCAATCGCGGGGTCACACGAAAATCGTCCTGCATGAAGAAGTTGTAATCCCAACTCTTCATTACCAGGCCGGGCGAGCCGATGCCCTGCTGGTAGTTGCTCGTATAGCAGCGGCCTACCGTGCGGGTTCCGGTCGCACAGACAGTGGCACCGGGCAGCGGTGTCACGTAGTTGACGTAGTCAATGATGAAATCATTGATGTTGTTATAAGAATATGCACCGGCCTCAAATCGAAGGTTCGCGATATCGTCTTCGACACGGTTGATGTCGGCACCGAATTTGATGTTGTGGCGTCCGCGGGTGACCGTAGTCGTATTCGCAAACTGCCAACGGGTCTCATCTGGAAACTTCGGACGCTCGAGGAAGGTCGGGGTACCAAATTCAAGTCCGTTCGTAATGAAAACGTTCGGCGAGCGAACGCCGCCAACCTGCGTGTTCGAGGTCGTCGGTTCACCCGGAAGCGGCGGTGTACTGAATTGATATTCGAGGTCGCGTCCCCACTGGAATCGGAACTCGTTCAAAATGCTTGACGAGATCGACGAAGACAATCGGCCGTTGACCGAATCGACTTCGACGAAGTCGTCGCCAAAATTCGACCGGCTTCGGGTATTTACGGCCTGCGTCTGGATGCCGTTAGGCGATTCCCAGCGGAGGCGGTTGTAACTGATAGCGAACGAATTCTTATCGTTAATGATCCAGTCGATCTTGGGGAAGAACAATGTCTGGTCGCCCGATCGCGGGGTCTCGCCTGTCAGAGAATTAAGAAACGCAAGGGTCGAATCGATCTGTGCGTTGGTCAAGCCGCGGCCTGTAAGCAGGGTGCGGTTCGCAGTGTTCAGAAAATTCGGATTCGAGAACACGCCCAAACCCGGGAAGTTTCGCTTTTGCTGGTCGTAGCTGAAAAAGAAGAATAGCTTGTCCTTCGCTATCGGCCCGCCGATCGCGCCGCCAAAGCGTTCGCGAAGGTCTTTCGGTTTAGCGGGGACGAGCGTAGAAACGCCGTTTATAAGGACCGAGTTGAAAGCGCGCGGGTTGCGGGCTCCGTTTCGGTTATTGCGGTTGTAGTAAAACGCTTCGCCGTGAAATTCATTCGTACCGCTCTTTGTCACAGCGTTGGTCACGCCGCCCGCCGAACGTCCATATTCTGCCGAATAGTTCGAGGTGTTGACCTGAAACTCGCGGATAGTCGATTGGCTGATGACGTAGCCTATACGCGTACGGCCGCGTTCTTCCGAAAAGAACGCCTGGTTGTTGTCGCCGCCGTCAACCGTATTGTTGTTCAGCAAGCCAGAAACGCCGCGAAAGCTGATCAGGCCAAATGTTCCGTCAGGAACTGCACCCGGTGTAAGAAGAGCGAAATTCGACCAACGGCTGCCGTTGATCGGCAATTCATTGATCGCGGTCTGGTTTATGTTCGAAGCGTTTGAATTGTCGGTCGTATTGATGACCGGCGCTTCTGCTGTGATCAGGACCTCGGCCGATTGACCTTCGACGACGAGACCGATGTTGACGTTCGTGGTCTGTCCGACCTCAACGATGATGTTCTCAGCGGTGAAGGCAGCGAAGCCCGAAACCGTCGATTCCACCTTGTAGCGGCCAGGCTGCAGATTGATCACGCGATAGTCACCGTTACCGGTCGCTGTCGTGGTCGTTGCTTGATTAGTGCCTAAATTCGTAACTGTAACCGTCGCGTTCGGGACTATCGCTCCCTGCGGATCGGTCACGCGACCGCTGATCGCTCCCGTTACGGTCGACTGAGCATATACCTGCCCAAGCCCGACGATTAGTCCCAACATTATCATGCCGAGAATTCTGAAGCTGAAGTTTTTAGTCATTTGTTTTTTGACCTCGTTTTTTATTGATATTGTGCAATATTGCCGTTCAAATAGTTAGGTCTTTCGGATATTTTGGATTTTTCTATTGATTTTTGAATATCCGATGTTCCCTCGCTGAAGCTGTTTCCGAACGAAACAATCACCTAATTCCCCGGAAAAATCGTATAAACTGTTGTACTTACATACCTTAACCCTGTTCGCACGAAAGCCCTCATACGTTTGAAGTAAAGGCCGCCGCGGGAACTGGTTTAGATAGTGTTTTCAAAAGGCAAATCGAGTTCCTAAGTTACTTCGTCGCCAGATCCGCACGGATAAACTTAAACAATACGGCTTAAAGATTAAATGCGGGTTACATCACCCCAGTTTTCTCGGCTGATGCGGCCAAGCCTGATCAACGCATGAATAAAACCCTCAAAATTCAGAATCCGACATGATCTTGCTTACGAATCCGGGTATGACGGCCGTAAATCATCGAAATTTCTGAATTTACGGGAAACCTTTTTCCCGCTTGTGCATCAAAGCGATTTGTGAAAAGATACGCAAGCGTTTTTGCAAATGTAAAGGGTCGATTTCCCGGATAATTGCCGGAGAGCCGGAACTCCTTTTAGAAAAAGGCGTTCATCCATCTAGTTGAAACTTGACTTTTTTGTAAAAATGGCGTAACTTGTCGGGTCTTGTTCTGTTATTTTTGATCATAGGACAGAGGGAAGTACTTTCTAAATAAGAAAAAGGGGGTTATTTATATGGCACAGATAGAATATGCGACGTCGTCGTACAAAACACCGCTTCACCACAGGATCTTGGCAAATATGCCCGTGAAAGCGAGCTGGGTAGATGCAGAAAGCGGTCAGAAGATCACAGTGGACGGGATAACCGAGAATATCGGCGAATCCAGTACTTTGGTAAACCTTGAGGTCTTGCCGCCCGTTGGCAGCGAGGTTCGGCTTCGGATACTTGAAGAAGAAAAGACGCTGATCGACGTCGCGACCCGAGTTATTCGGGTCGAACGCGACCCGAGCAAACCGCTTGCGGCTCTTTCGGTTCTCGACGGGCTGAAAAAGTGGAAAAACACCGCAATGGAAGCCGCCGAGCGTTGGGTAACCAGGCATTGGCAGTTGAATTACGAAGAAGAATGGGTAAATTAAACGTTCTTTGGATGTCAGTTTTGAATTAGCGGGGATAGTTCTCCGCTTTTTCTTTTTCTTTACGGCCGCCTTTGCCTAAAGACAATAGCGGAAAGCCAACTGCATCGGCCTCTGCGGCATCATTGACTACAATGAGATCTTTCATTTCGATCACGTTCCTGCTTATCATTTGCGCCGTGAGCTTCGGCCAGGCTAAGCCATTATCGCAGGCCGAATACGTTCGATTACTTTACAGCCTTGAAAAGAACATCGCCGAAAGATCTGACTTGATAGACGCGCTTCGTCGTCGCGGAATAGATTTTACGCTCACCGACGGCCTTCGATCGCTTACGCGAACAAAAGGCCGAAACGACCAGGAACTCCGACAAGCCCTCGAAGAGGCCAACCGACGCCGGATCGACCCAAGCATCGGCAAACCGCCTTCGGACAAAGAAGCGTCAGAGCTGCTCGCCAAAACCAAAGAAAAAACCCTTGCTGCGATCGAGGAAATGCCCGATTTCGTTGTCAAGCAGCTCATTCAGCGTTCCGCTGCATATGCGGGGACGAATAATTTCAGAAACCTCGACCGTTTGGTCGTAGCCGTTAGTTATCGGGCTTCAGGCCAGGAAGAATACAAGGTGCTTTCGGTAAACGGGGCGGTCCAGACCAACCCTGAACCGAAACGGACCTATGAAGAGGTAGGCGGGACAAGTTCCACCGGTGAATTCGTTACGGTACTGGCTACGATCTTCAAGCCCGAAAGCGAGACTCGCTTTGATGTCGTCGACACGGATACGATAAGAGATCGCAGAGCGATCATTTTCGAATTCAGCATCGAGCGGGACAGGGCCAAGCAGCAGATAATCGCTTCGGGCACGGTCAAAGACTCGACGATCACCGGAATGAAAGGACGGCTCTGGATCGATCGTGACCTGCACCGCGTGCTAAGGATCGAAAGCGAAGCGACCGAGATACCCGAATCATTCCCGATCCGGTCCGCTCGGCGGATCATCGAATACGATTGGGCCGCGATCAGCACTGAAAAATACCTACTTCCGTCACTTTCCGATGTCCGGCTGACATTCCGCGATCAGAGCAGGGTCTTCGAATCGCGCAACGTCATCAGGTTTCGCGAATATCAGAAGTTCGGGACCGAGGTCATTATTGTCGAGAGCGATGATGAGCCGGTTCAGGAAGAGAAGCCGCAGGACCGCTGAAGGTGAAAAAATACTATTCGGACAGATCAAGGATAAGGTCCTATGTCGTTTTTGCGGCATTGTTGTTATGCCTTATCCTTTCGTTTCGGGCCGCTTCGCAATCCGGCCCGCCAAAAGAAGAAAATAAACGCGAGGCTGATTTGGTAGAACTCATCCGATTGGATAATTCGATAAAGCTCGATATCCGCTACGCAACATCAAATAACTTTGTCGGCAAGGCCGTTTACCCTGAGGCACGAGCATTTCTGCAAAAGCCCGCGGCCGCGGCCCTGGTTCGCGTCCATCGGCGCCTTGCAAAGCAGGGCTTGGGGATCGTTGTCTTTGACGGTTACCGCCCATGGACGATAACAAAGTTATTTTGGGAGGTAACGCCCGCGGACAAACGTAAGTTCGTAGCTGATCCTGCTCGCGGGTCGAAACACAATCGGGGCTGTGCCGTCGACCTCAGTATGTTCGACCTAAGTTCCGGGAAACTCGTCCCGATGCCTTCGGACTTTGATGAATTCACCGAACGAGCTTCACCAGACTACACGGGCGGAACAGACGAGGAACGTAAGAATCGCGACCTGCTCAGACAACTGATGGAAGCTGAAGGCTTCACCGTAAATCCGAACGAATGGTGGCATTTCGACTATAAGGATTGGGAAAGCTATGCGATCTATGATCTTTCGTTCAATGAGGCCGAAAAAATGTACTGAGGTTCGTCATTACACGAACGAAAGACGCCGCGGGGTCGTGCCCTCGGCGTCTTTTTATTATCAAGGCAGTTCATGCATTCGTCTGCATCATTCTGCTGCCGGTTTTGCCGCTTCCTTCGGTTTGATCGCCTCGATCTGAAGCACGACCTTGACCTCGTCGGCGATCGCCGGAACGCCGCTCGGAAGATTGTTGCCGTAGTTCACTCCGAAATCACGTCGATTGATCTTGGTGTCGGCGGTCACACCCATTCGCGGTCCCTGGCGGTCGTTGCCGGGCAAAAATCCCGTTATCTTGAATGGGAAGGTCATCGTTTTGGTAACGCCCTTCATCGTAAAGTCGCCGGTGACCATAAGGTCAGCTCCTTGCTTTTCTACCTTGGTGCTTGAAAATGTCATCTCCGGGAACTTCTCGACCTCAAAGAAATCCGCTGTTCTGAGGTGATTGTCACGGCCAGCGACACCCGTATCAACGCTTGTCATCTTTGCAGTGAACGCCACTGACGATCTTGAGACATCCGCAGCATCATATTTTACAGTGCCGGTAAAATCACGGAAAAAGCCCGGAACTTCGATAAGTCCCATATGTTTGACCTTAAAGCCAATGAACGAATGGGCCTTATCAAAATTGTAGGTGCCGGATTCGCCTTCTGCGTTGGTTGAACCATTGACTACGAACCTCTCAGCGAACTGCTGCTCGACCGCATTTGACGAACCGTTCGACATTAAAAAGACGGCGAAAAGAACCACCATCGCGATGAATATTGATCGTTTCATATCTTCACTCCCCCGAAATTCACAAATTTTTGTTGATCGGAACATTTTCCGAGCTATTTTACCGTCAGAGTCAGGCTAAACGAAGCGCGCTTCACATTTTCGGTCGGCCGTTTTCTTACAAAGACAAGGTAATCGCCCGATTCGCGTGCCGTAAATTCATATTCAGAGTAGCGGTCATGATCGGTCACGAATTCAAATCCGTCGCCGATGATTCGAAAATCGAAAAGGCTGCCTCGTGGCTTCGATGTGACCTTCAGGCGGACAGTTTGCCCTGCGGCCGCCCAAAACACATGGTCCATTTCCTGGCCGTTCGAAAGTGTTCCGCTGGCCGTAGCTGTCGACCTGCCCTTCGCGATCGCGATCCGCTTCGGTTCGGCTTTGCCGCCTTGTGATAGCACGTTCGGTGCGATCAAGATGACGAGCAGCAATATCTTAATTGACCACGAATACATAAAGCGCCGTTGTACCGAGAAATCACGTTAGCGTTTTGCTACTATAGCCGAATATGAGCAGACCTGAAAGAAACGAATACGCCGAATTTTACGAAGGATACGTCTCGCTTGTGACCGAGGACGATATTGCGGCGGTGCTTGCCGAGCAGCCGGCCGCAATGCGATCGGCCCTTGCCTCCATTAATGACGACCACGGTGCCTACGCTTACGACGACGACAAATGGTCGATCAAAGAGGTCATCGGACACATCATCGACGGCGAACGGGTGTTCGGGTACCGATTACACCGTATCTCTCGTGGCGACAAAACACCGCTTTCCGGGTTCGAACAGGAACCCTATGTTGAGCTTGGGCGGGCCAATGATCGGCCGCTCGAAGAGCTCTTTGAGGAATTCGAACTTCTCCGTAAGGCAAATGTCTTGATGCTGACCCGCTTCAGTGACGATCAGTGGACGTTTCGCGGCACCGCCAGCGACGCCGAAGTTTCGGTACGTGCCCTTGCGTTTATCATGGCCGGCCATGCACGCCACCACATCAACATCCTTCGTGAACGATATCTGGCTTAGATGAAGTTCGACGCGATGATCATCGGCGGCGGGGCGGCCGGCCTTTTTTGCGCGATCGAGGCCGGAAAGCGAGGCCGCCGTGTCCTGGTGATCGAGCACAACGCCGAGGCCGGACGCAAGATAATCATATCGGGCGGCGGACGCTGTAACTTCACCAATCTCAACACCCGCCCTGAGAATTTTCTTTCAAACAACCCGCATTTCGCCAAGTCGGCTCTAGCCCGCTTTACCCCGCAGGATTTCATCGATCTGGTGAAGAAGCACCATATCGCATTTTACGAAAAGAAACTCGGGCAGCTCTTCTGCCGTGAGCGCTCGCATCAGATCGTGGAAATGCTGCTCGACGAATGTCGGCGCGCAAAGGTCCGTATCGAGACGAATTGTTCGGTGATGTCCGTTGCCAAAGGCAGCGGATTCCTCGTCGAAACCTCGAAGGGAACGTTTCTGGCCAGCAACCTTGTCGTGGCAACAGGCGGCCTTTCATTCCCAAAGATCGGTGCGACCGACCTCGGTTACAAGATCGCGAAGCAGTTCGGCCTAAAGGTCGTCCCGACGCGACCATCGCTTGTCCCGCTTGTTTTCGCTTCCGGGATCAAGATCGATGGTCTAGCCGGCGTATCGATCGACACGAACGTTACTGCGGACGGCCACAGTTTTCGCGAGAACATCTTATTTACGCACCGCGGAATGTCGGGCCCGGCAATTTTGCAGGCGTCGAATTATTGGCGGCCTGACACGCCGGTTGCGATCGATCTGGCGCCGGACGTCGAACTCGCTGCCGCACTCGGCTCGCACGCCCGAAGCCGGAAGATGCTGGTGAATTACCTTTCTGAGATCTTGCCGCATCGGTTCGTCGAAAATTTTGCCGAAGGACGTCTGCCGAATAAGCCGATCGACCAGTTAAGCAAAAAAGACATCGATCTGGTCACGGGAGCGCTTCACGATTGGAAGGTTAAATTTCGCGAGACCGAGGGCTGGAATAAGGCCGAGGTTACGCTCGGCGGGATATCGACTGATGAACTTTCGTCGCAAACCATGGAAGCAAAAAAGGTTCCCGGCCTTTATTTTATCGGAGAGGTGGTTGATGTGACCGGCTGGCTCGGCGGATACAATTTTCAATGGGCCTGGTCGTCCGGTCACGCCGCAGGGCACGCGGTCTAGCCATCGCGAAAGTCGGTGATGTCCATTCCGTAGGTCTTCTTCACATGTTCTTCTTGAGCCGCGGTGACGTTTCGCAGGTTCTCAAGACGCCTTTGGCTCTTGCTAATATGTGTCTTTGCCCGTTCGGCCATGTGTTTCAAAAGGTCGCGTCCCTCGGCAAACTCGGCCTCGCATTTTCTGAACAGATCGAACAATTCTGAAGCCTCGTGCTCTTTACCTTCCTTCGTCAACTCCTTCAATCGATTGTGGACCTGTGCGATCTGACGGATGCACCGGACAAGCTCGTCGCCGACCGATGTGCCCGTGACCATCTCGGGGCTGACGCGGTATTCGCTCATCAATTTGTCGAGCATCTGTTGGTCGCCGGACGAATATGCCCGGTTGAGTTCGGTCATAAGGCCATGACGCCTTTCCTTTTCATCGCTATCGAGAGCAAGGTCGGGGTGAATGACACGCGCGATATTATGATAGGCCTTTTTTGCTTCCGGAGTCGGTTCCCAGAATTCCGCTTCTTTTTCAGCAGCGGCTTTCGCTCTTGCAGCTGATTCTTCGGCCAGACGACGCAGTTCTTCGACCTTTTTCTTTATCTCTTCGTCGTCGGGCACAAGCTTTAGTTCTTCTTCGGCGATCTGTGCGTCGATCTCGTCCTGTTCGGCGTAAAGCCGCCCGACCTCGATCGTGTACCGGGCCTCAAAGCGCTCGAGTTCCCCTCGAAGATCGATCACCTCTTCTTCCCGGTCAGCCAGCCGGTCTTTGAGACGCTCCAGAATTCGGCGTTTCTTGACCAGCTCTACTTCTTCGGGTGTTTTCGGATGCATAAAGGTTGAATTCTACAGCAGTCCCTGAGACGTTCAAAAGACCGGTGACCCCGGCGGTCTGCTATGATTCAGTGATGCAGTTGCAAGTGCTCGGTTCGGGAACTTCGGTCCCGCATTTCAAACGAAGCAGCTCGGCATATTGGCTCGAGACCTCGGGCGGTTCGATACTCCTCGATTGCTCGCCCTCTTCGCTGCATCGGATGGCGGCTGAGGGATGTGACTGGGCATCGCTGGATGCGATCTGGATCTCACATTTTCATCTGGATCACGTCGGCGGCCTCGCCCCGTTTCTTTTCGGCACCAAACACGCACCCGAGACCCGATCGCGGGCGAAGCCGCTGCGCATCTTCGGCCCGATCGGCTTGCAGGCATTGCTGAGGAGGTTTGACGAAGCGAATGATTATCGCTTGCTCGAGCAGCCATTCCCGATCGACGTCATCGAGGTCGAAACGCTGCAGCCATTCGAGATGGTCACCGGCGTAAGGGCCGTCGCGGCAAAAACGCCGCACACAACGGAAAGCCATGCGATCCACATACAGGACGATGACAATGTGTCTCTCGTTTTTACTTCGGACACCGGATTTGCCGAACCGCTGGCGGCGCTCGCCCGCCATGTCGATCTTCTCATCCTCGAGTGTTCGTTCTTTAAGGACAAACCGATCGAAAAGCACCTCGAACTTGCGGAGGCGATCTTTCTGATCCGCAAGGCCGCACCAAAACGCGCGTTGCTGACGCATTTCTATCCAGAATGGGACAATGTGGTTTTTGCCGAGGCGATCGCGAGGTTCGACCCGCATTGCGAGATCATCGAAGCAACCGACGGCCTGCGTATCGAACTGAGAAGGGACGACACCAATAGTAAGAACTGAAAACCGGGGTCAGGCTTTCAGTTCTTGATATTGATTCGAATTGAGCGGATCTGCTCTTTAACCGTTCACGTTCCGTTTAGCCATCGCCATCAGGTCTTCGGGCATCCATTTTTCGGTCACCTTATCCTCGGCTTCTGAAATGCGCGAGCTGCGGTGCCGCCAGTCTTTCGTCGGATCGTCTTCGCGGCCAGATTGCTTCGGGTAGTTCTCAACTTGCTCGAGGCTGATGATGATGCCGTGAGCCACGTCGTTCCAGTCATCGTTCTGAATGCCCCGAAGCACGATCGGCAAGCCTGCGGTCCAGTCCTCTTCCGGAGCTATATTGTCATATTCCGGGATTGTCAAATATGCCGTTTCCGGCATCGGTTTTCCGCTGAACTCGCTGACGATCTGGGCAGAGACTTCCTTGTAAGAACCGTTTGGCTTCGCCGCGCGTATCTCTAAGGCCCGGCGGAAAATATCGGAAACTGTCGGTCTGTCGCTCATATTGTTTTTGGTAGTTTACCACATTACGTTTCGAATTTCTTTGCCGAACAAGGGCTGAGGGCCGTTGGGAGCCGCTATATGTTAGTCTTTGTTTCACCGTTATGAACCGACGAATCTATCAACTCCATCTGATCCTTGGCATATTTGTTTCCGTTCCGCTATTGGCCTGGGCCTTGAGCGGTTTTCTCTATTCATTGCCGAATACGGTCGAAGGCGGCGTGGTCGAGAATATCGACACCGGCCGTGTAATGATCGCGCCGGCCGACGCGGTGGCAAATGCCAGCGAACTTGCCGGCCGCACGCTCCCGATCACGGCCTTAACGTTGCTGATGAAAGACGGCCGGCCGCAATATCAGGCGATCGGCGGGCTAGGTGCCGAATCGATATTTATTGACGCCCAGACCGGTGCCGCGACGTATTCGAAGCCGCCGTCGCTGAGAACGCGTTTCTTCCGCGAAGCTCATTTCTATTTCTTTGCCGGCTCGTGGCAGGTTCCTCTGCTGATCTTGTTTTCTGGCTTGGCGGCCTTATCCGCACTCACGGGCATCTACCTGAACATCGCTTATTGGGGAAGCCGATTGTTTGGCAGAAGAGGTGCGGCCGAGTGATCGGGTCGAACCAATACTTGTTTTGCGACATCAGAACCGTTAGGCTTTTCTATAATCAATCTTATGAAGGTCATTACAGCATTTTCGATCGTTCTGCTTTCATTTGTTTTCGTATCGGCTCAGAACGAGCAATCGCCGATCGTTGCGAAGACGATCAATTACCGCAATTGGAGTTACAAAAATCTCAGCGGCGACGGCCAGACCGACTTACGCGCGTTCACTCAAGGCAAGAAGTTGGTGATGGTGGTCTATTGGGCTCCCTGGTGCCCAAACTGGCGTCACGACGTCGCATTTGTTCAGGGACTTCACGAAAGATACGGCGATAAAGGGCTTGCGGTGATAGGCGTCAGCAATTACGCCAAGGTGAGCGAAATGAAGAACCACACATCATTTTACAAGCTGACCTTTCCGAACGTCTTCGATTCCGTCTCGACCGCCGACCGGCTGACGACCGAACATTACCAGCAGCGTACGGTCGCCGGCGACACACGGAAATGGGGAACGCCCTGGTACATCTTTCTTGAACCCGGAAAGCTCGAATCACAGGGTGATGTCATCGCCAGGAATGTCGATCTGGTGAACGGTGAGTTGATAAAAGACGAGGCAGAGAAGTACATTCGCGAAAAACTCGGCCTCGGTGCGAACGCGATCGGAAAGATCGGCAAGAATGAGATCGAGGTATGCGACCCGGCAACGAATGCGTCCGCTTTGAACAAGCCGTAGGCCGGCTTCATTGTTACCGCATCGCAACCAGCGTATCAGAGAGCTTTTCGACCACAAGAAGCAGCGGCTTACCCGATTCGGTGAATCGTCCTGATCGGGCAAGGTCTTCTGACTGATTGCTCAATTCAGTTATCCCCTGTATCTGCACCAGGTATCTCTTGAGAGGTTCTTTCGTTCGAAATTCCACCTCAAGTGTAGCCAAGCCCGCCTGTAGGTTTCTGATGGCCTGGATCACCTCGCGCTTGTTCGTCTCGTTCTGATCGATGGCTGCCTGGACGATCTTCTTGGTCCTCGCCTCCTTGTCCAGATCCTCAATTCCACGCGCGATGCCCCCGAGAGCATAAATGAACTTTGTTACATTTTTTATCTGGATCGAGAGCTTTTCAGCGCCGCTTTTGGTGTCGGCTACCGTCGCCGCCGGCACCGTATTCGTCGTTACGACCTTTGGCGTCGGCGGTCGTTTTGCCGGCGTCTTGCGGGTCTGGGCGTCGGCCCCGAAAGCGAATATAGTGGTCGAGACGACCAAAACCGATAGAATTCTCAATATTTTCATTAGATAGCCTGCCTGTTCAAAACCAATGTAAAATTTTATCATAGTATAGATGCACAAAAGGCAGCTAGAGGTTCGACGTCTTGGCCGGATCGACTACGGTTCGGCTCTGACCCTGCAAAGATCGCTTGAACACGAGGTTATTGGACGTCGAGAGCGAGACTACCTCTTATTGCTCGAGCATCCTCATACTTACACGATCGGTCGACGGGCGAAAGAAAGCGGTATCCTGGCCTCGGCAGAGGTTCTGAGAAGCCTCGATGCCGAGGTCTTTGAGACAGACCGCGGCGGCAAGGTCACATATCACGGCCTTGGCCAGATCGTCGGATATCCGATCATTAGCCTTTCACCGGATCGCGAGGACGTTCATAGATATGTCCGCGACATTGAGGAAGTGCTCATCAGGACCATGGCCGATCACGGCATCGAAGCGTTTCGCATCGAAGGTCTGACGGGTGTCCATACTCCCGACGGAAAGGTCGCGGCGATCGGGATCCATATCAAACGGTGGGTCACGACTCACGGTTTTGCACTCAACGTGAACACCGACCTTAGTTATTTTGATTGGATCATTGCCTGCGAAGGTGAACCGGTCACTTCGATGGACCGTCTGCTTGGCCGCGATCTCGATCTGAGACAGGTCGAAGACCGATTGATCGCGAATTTTTCGGCCGTTTTCGGGATCGAACACGTTCTCGCGGATAGTTCGATAGCAACAAGCATGGCTACAGCCGCTGAAACGGTCGTTTAGGGTTATAGAATTTTGGGGGAATTATGAAGTATATTTCGATCTTTTTTGCCGTGACATGCTCAATGATGCTGATCGCATGCGGCGGTGCTCAAACCGAACATTCGAACCACTCGAGCAATGCTAATACCAACGCGGCACCCGCCGGGCCCGTAAACCTGTCACCTGCGGACACGCCGCAGCGCATCAAGGACATGATGGCGGCTCGGGGCGAGCAGGATTCGGCCGCACCCGAGGTTGAGATAACTGCTCCGGTTGACGGCGCCACGGTCGAATCTTCCACCGTTCGGGTTCAGCTTGCCGTTGGCGGAGATCTGAAAGGCTACAGACCCGGGATGGATCCTGAGACAAAAATGGGCAATCACATCCACGTGATCCTCGACAATCAGGCTTACGAGGCCTATTACAACATCGAGCAGGAGTTTGAGCTCCGAAACGTCCCCGACGGCGAACACACGCTCCGTGTATTTGCCTCGCGGCCGTGGCACGAAAGCTACAAGAACGAAGGTGCATTTGACGTAGTGAAGTTTACGGTCAAGAATGGCGGAGCAAACCTCGATCTGCCGGCAACGACCAATTCCGGCCAGCAAATGTCGAATTCGAATGCGAATGCGAACACGAACGCTGCACCAAAGCCAACACCCGAGGGTAAGGACATGCCCGCATCGACCGGCGGTGCGATCGATGTCAAAAAACCGCTATTGACCTATAGCCGGCCTAAGGGCGAATACAAGGCGGCGGACGCTGACCCGATAATGATCGATTTTTGGCTGGCAAATGCAAAGCTCGTCGGCGACGGCGGTGAATATCGCGTACGCTATTCGGTCAACGGCGGTGAGCCGAAAATGATCGAAAAGTGGGCACCGCTCTGGCTTTCAGGCTGGACCGCCGGAAAACATACGATCAAACTCGAACTCGTCGATAAAGACGGGAACGTCGTCGACAACGGCGGCTATAACTCGACATCGAGAGAGATCACGGTCGTAAAGTAGCTGTGATTATTCGAAGGACGAGCCCATTTCGGACTTACAGAGACCGACATTATCCCGGACGATCATGAACTGGACCTATCTCGCCATAGCCGGATTGCTTGAGATCGCTTGGGCCGTCGGCCTGAAGTACACTGAAGGCTGGACGCGGCTGGTGCCCAGCCTTATTACCGGTGCTCTGATGATCGCGAGTTTTTACTTCCTTTCGCTTGCTGTAAAAACACTCCCGATCGGAACAGCTTATGCGGTTTGGACCGGTATCGGCACGGTCGGTGCTGCGATCTTGGGGATGTTTTTATTTGATGAGCCCAGGGATATTGTCCGTATCGCCTGTATTTTTCTGATAATTGCCGGTATCGCGGGCCTCAAGCTGACCTCAGCGAATTAAGCGATTTCAGAATTTCGTTATAGAATTGAGGTTTTCGATTATTGAGAACCTCTTTTCTTTTGGAGCAGAGTTTTTTTATGAGACGCGACATAACCTCGTGGTACAGCCACAATCTGAACATGGACATGCCGCTTGTGGCATACGGACACGCAGGCTACCCGCTGCTGATGTTCCCGACGGCAGCGGCGGATTATCTTGAGTATGAACGGTTCTATCTGGTGGATTCGATCAAGTGGTTCATTGAGAACGGCCTGATACGCGCGTATTCGATCAATTCAGTTAATAAGTACAGCCTTTTGAACAAAGAATCGCATCCGGCATGGAAGGTCGAGATGCTCGCGCGGTATGACCGCTATATCACCGACGAGGTGCTGCCTCTTATCCGGAACGAATGCGGCAACGACGCCCGCCCACTCACGACCGGAGCCAGTCTCGGAGCGTTTCTCGCGGCAAATACCTATTTCAAACATTCCGATGCGTTTCGCGGAACCATCGCGATGAGCGGAAGCTACAATATCTATAATTATCTTGAGAGCTACTTCGACGACAACGTCTATTTCAATAACCCGATGATGTATCTCAAGAATCTCAACGACGATCATCACCTTCCGCGGCTTCGCAATGCAGATTCGATCGTCATCGTTTCGGGCCAGGGTTCATATGAGGCGCCGGACCGCAGCCGCGACCTATCGGGCGTTCTGCATTCGAAAGGGATCCCTCACCTGCTCGAGCTATGGGGACACGACGTAAATCACGATTGGCCGTGGTGGCGAAAGATGCTCCCGTATTATCTCGGCAGATTTTGTGAACGATAAAAGTGAAAGCCCGGAGCGAATGACTCCGGGCTTTTTTGCGAAAGCACATTCAACGCTGAACTGCGAAAATTAACCTTCGCCTTTCTTGCCTTTTCGCTTTGTCCCCTCAGGAGCCGACGGCGGGTCGTTGTTTCTTGCGGGCGGCGGCTGGGTGACCGGGCGAACTGGCGGCGGCGGGTCGTTGCCCGGATTGGACCGTTGAATATCGATGCTCTTTTCTGTATCGGACCCGGTCCCTGCCGGTGCAGCGGTCGTCGAATCGGCCGATTCAGGCTGGCTCGCCGTCGTCACCGCGCCTGACTTTGCAGCCTGCAGATCGGCACGCGCGAGCTTTTCAAGTTCTTCGCGACGGTTGCGTTCCATCAGTGATCGGATCTCTGACGGCATTGGCGGCGTCCGTGGAAAACTCTCGCGGGGCTTATCTTTCATGAACGGGATCATGAACGAATTGAAGATCGGAAGTGCCGTTCCGCCGCCGGTCATGCCGGCACCGAGCGATTCCTTTCGAAGCGGATTTCCCATCCAAACGCCGGTCACGTACGACGGCGTATAACCTACAAACCAGACGTCGGTGTGTTTGTTGACCGTACCCGTCTTGCCTGCCAGCGGATGGCCGCCCGCACTCGCACCCGGAGCCGTCCCGCCGCCTGAGGTGACGCCGCGCATCATATCGACCATTGTCAATGCGACATATTCGCTCATCACCTTCGAGCTCGATCCGTCATATTCTTCCAGCAGCGAACCGTCACGGCTGTAGACCTTTCTGATCAGATGCGGCTGCATGCGGATGCCTTTGTTCGGAAATGCCGAATATGCAGCGACCATTTCGAGCAGCGAGGCTTCGGACGCACCGAGCGCAGACGGCAGACTCGGGGCCATCGGGTTCGTGATCCCGAACCGCCTCACCATTTGTCCGCCGGCCTGGATCCCGACCTGTTCCAGAAGGTGGACCGCGGCGAGATTGTACGATTTGGCCAACGCGACCTTCATCGGAACATTCGGATGGCTGGGCGAACCGTCGTAATTGGAAGGCTGCCAACCACCGCGCTTGATCGGGGCACCGCTGACGAGCATATCGGGGGTCATGCCGTCTTCGACCGCCGCCGCATAGATGAACGGCTTGTACGCCGAGCCGGTCTGCCTCAAGCCCTGCGTCGCGTTGTTAAAGCGATTCGTGTGATAGTCGTAACCGCCGACCATCGCGACGATCTCGCCGTTCTTGGCGTTGATCGAAACGATCGCCGCCTGAACCTCGGGGACCTGTGCCAACTCGACCTCGAGTATCTGATTCTGATTGTCTACCTTCTTGATCAGGAACTCGGCGAGAAAGCCGGGCTTAAGCTCGTCCTTCGGACGCTTCCCGCTCCGGCCCATGTCCTTCGCTCGCACCACGGCCTTGTACCGGCCAAATCTTACACCCACTTCATCGGCTGCCGGATTGGCCCGAACGACAAGGCCCTTGATGTATTCGCCCTCGTCATATTCGTCACCGTACCAATCGGCGTGTTTGTAGGTGTTAAGGACCTTTGTAATGTCCTTTTCATCCGTCAATGGCTGTCCGTCCGGATCAACAAGCACGTTCTGGTAATCCGAACGCCACTTTCGTCCGCGGTCATAGGCCCGAAGTTTTTCTCTGATCGTTTTGGTCGCTATCTTTTGCGCTTCTACGTTGATGGTCGTGTAAACCTTCAGCCCGCCCTGGGCAACGCGCGTCGTATATTTGTCTTCGAGGTACTTACGGATCTCTTCGACCGGATAATCCCAAGGCGTCGATTTCGGAAGCGCCTGGTAATATGCCGTGTCGGCAAGTTTGATCGGTTTGGCTTTCGCGGCCTCAGCCTCATCATTCGAAACATACCCGTATTTTGCCATCTGATCGAGCACGATATCGCGGCGTGCCTTGGCCTTTTCCATGTTCCGCGTTGGCGAATATTCCGGCGATTTCGGGATCGCTGCAAGCAGAGCGGCTTCTTCCAGATTCAGCTCTTTCAGGGATTTGCCGAAATAGGTCTTCGAACCGGCCTCAAATCCATACGCGCCCGCACCAAGAAACACATAATTCATGTACATTTCGAGGATCTGACGCTTGGTATAAAAACGCTCGATCTGAAGAGCTACCATCCACTCGTTGATCTTTCGCGAATAGGTCTGGTCCTTGTAAAGGAACAAGTTCTTGGCCAGTTGCTGAGTTATGGTCGAGGCACCTTCCATTCTGCCGGTCGTGAAGTTCTTGAAGACAACGCCGACAATACGATAGGGATCGATACCGATATGATCGTAATACCGGTAATCTTCGATCGCGAGAAGTGCGTTCTCGACATTTTTCGGGATGTCCTGCTCTTTGATAGGGATCCGCTTTTCGATCGCAAATTCGGCAAGTACGGTCTCGCCGTCGTCGGCATATATCGTGGTCACCTGCGGCGGCCTGTATGTTGCAAGCGCAGACACTTCGACGGAGTAGCGCGAATTATTCAGATAATAAGACGCAAGTACGCCCGTGATCGCACCGGCCGAGACCGCAAGAAGGACCGCCATCAAAAACCAAAGAGCTTTTGTCCCGAGTCCGCTCCGCGATTCTATCGACCCGACCTCTCGTTCAACGATCTTTCTTTCTCTTGCCATAAAAACCTCAATGACCTTCCGGTCACCACTTAATTGACAAATCTACGCATTCGGATACTGACCACGAACCCGATCGCAAGGAATGTCGAAAGCAGCGCCGACAGTCCGGCGCTCATTAACGGCAGCGGTACACCGATGACCGGCAGGAAGCCAAGCGTCATTCCGATATTCAGGAATATCTGAAACGCAAGCGCCGTCGCTATCGACATTATAACAAGCATCCCGGCACGGTCGTTAGCTTCGCGAGCTCCGCTGATCAGGCGGGAGATCAGCATCGCGTATGCAAAAAGGAGCGCGATACACCCGACAAAGCCGGTATTTTCCGCCGTAACTGCAAAAATAAAATCTGTTTGCGGCTCGGGCAGGAACTTCAGCACGCTCTGAGAGGTCTCGCTATCGCCCTTGATGCCGGAAAGTCCGCCCTTACCGACCGTGATCATTGACTGGACCGTGTGATAGCCGTATCCACGCGGATCGGCGCTTTCCGGATCGATGATCGCCATGACGCGTTCTTGCTGATACCGTTTGATAACGCCGGTCTGGATCCCGACGTAAAATGCGGTCGGCACGAATATCGCGGCCGCCACAAGAGCGATGACAACGTAACGGATCTTGATCGCAGAAAGAAAGAACACCGCGGCGAGGATCGGGAAATATGTGATCGCCTGGCCTGCATCCGGCTCAAGCATTATCAACCCGACCGGTCCGGCGAGTATCGCCAGGCCGACAAAGACCTCCTTTAGCTGAAGCGTTCCCGATTTCCGGGCACCGAAGTATTTTGCGAGCATCAGCACCGTCGGGATCTTGGCAAACTCTGACGGTTGAAACTGCCCGATCACGGGTAAACGCAGCCATGCTTTCTGCCCGTTGACCTCGACGCCGAGCGGCGTTATCACCAAAAACAGCAACAGCAGACCGACAGCATAAAAGACCGGAGCGGCATCGATGATCCGGCGATAGTCAGAAAAGGCGACTATCACGAATGCGAACATCGCGATCGCCAGCCCGATCAGCTGCTTTGACCATGTATCCGCATTCGGGACCGCATTATGGATCTGCCAGACGCCAAAACAGGCGATGGCAATAGCGACAATGGTCGTCAACCAGTCAAAATCACGCAGATCCCGTCTTTCGATTATCGCTACCATCTTCTATTCTCAGCCGTTACTTTTTTGCGATCTCGTCAGTCTGAACCGGCCCGCCGCCGCGTTTTGCCAGATAAGCCTCATAAACTCCCTTCACTGCCGGAGCGGCATGGCTTCCGCCAAAACCGACGTTTTCGATCAGGGCGATGACGGCGATCTCCGGCTTGTACGCCGGAGCAAAGCTGACGAACCAGGCGTGGTCTTTCTTGTCGCCAACGTCCTTTCCGAGTTCAGCGACCTGCGCCGTCCCGGTCTTGCCAGCGACATCAAAGCCGGGAATCGCAATACCTGCCGCCGTTCCGCCGCCGTTTACGACGGCCCACATTCCTTTGACCATGACCTCTTCCTGCTCAGGGGTCATCGGGATGTCTTTCGGTTCGGGCCGCTGAAATCCGAAACCCGGCCGTGCTTCAAAATTATCCGTACCGCTTATCGGCTTGAATTCCTTAAGGAAATGCGGCACATACATCTTCCCGTGAGCGCCGATGCTTGCAACTGCCCTGAGCATCGAGATCGGTGTAACCCACACCGTGTCCTGACCGATCGAGGCATAAACCGTGCGGATGTCGCTCCATTTGCCTTCGCGTTTTTCGATTATCGGTTTCCAGCTCTTCGGCGTCTGCGAGACCTTTTCATTCGGAAGATCGATCCCGCTCCGCTGGTCGTAACCGAACATCTCGATCATTTCGATCAGGCCCTCGACCTTCATCTTTAGCGCGAGCCGGTAATAATAGCCATCGCACGATTTGGTGATCGCGTAGCTTAAGGGCGGCGAGCCGTGGCTGCCCATACAGCGTGTGAATTTGTTTCCGATCTGAATGCCGCCGCCGCACGCCATGTTCGAATTCTGAACCGTGATGACACCCTGCTGCAGCGCCCCGAGCGATTCCGGGATCTTCCATGTCGAACCGGGCGGATATCGGCCCTGGATCGCACGGTTAAAGAGCGGCCGCTGAGGTTCCTGCCAATATGCGGCGATCTGTTTGCGCCCTTCACGTGTCTTGCTTCCCTGAACGAAGACGTTGGGGTCGAACGAGGGCCACGAAGCAAGGGCAAGTAATTCGCCATTGTTCGGATCCATCGCAATGATCGTTCCGCGCTTGGTCACCGAGGCCGCAAGCTGCTGTTCGGCGGCCATCTGGAGGTCAAGATCGATCGTTGAAACAAGATCCTGGCCCGATTGCGGCGGCACGACCTCGATCTCGCTTTGTATCCGGCCGCGGCTGTCCACGATCACTTTGCGGTAACCGGGCCTGCCCCGCAGAAACTCATCGTAGTATTCCTCAAGTCCGCCCTTGCCGATGATATCGCCCGGACGAAAGCCTTTTTGCTTGAACGTCTCGGATTCGAGCTGCTTCGGACTTATTTCTCCCACATAGCCAAGGACGTGAGCCATGTTTGTGCCATGCGGATAAAATCTTTGCGGCTGGAGTTCGATCCGAAGCTCAGGGTATTCCAACGAATGAGCCTCGACCCAAGCAATGTCCTGCATCGACGCATTGTCTTTCAGCACAAGGGTCTCAAAATCGTTTTGCTTTTTGATCGCATTAAGCCGCTCGATGACGAACTGAGGTTCGAGGTTCAGCCCTTCGGCATATTCATCAACACGTTCTTCGACGGCGATCTGCTTGAGAGGTTCATTCGAGAGAACGACATTAAAGGTGGGCCGCGAATCTACAAGGATCTTGCCGTTCCGATCGAAGATGGCCCCCCGAGGCGCCGGTATCGGGATCAGCCGGATCCGCTGGTTCTCGGCACGTTCGCTGTAGTAATCGCCCTTGACGACCTGCAGGTAATAAAGCCGAACACCGAGTATCGTAAGAAGCAGAAACGCTACGATCTGTATCGTTCCGATCCTTGCTCCGAGATTCTGAGCATTTTCGTTCAACTTCATAACAAAGGTGCTCTATTTTCCGAGCCTTATCGGGTTGCGCCGGCGGGTTTGCCGCTTGGTCGGAAACATCTCACGCTTTCTTGTCTTCGCCCGCTCGGCAAGAAAGTAATCAAGAAAGATATAGATCATCGTTCCGGCGATCGTCGTACCTATCAGAGTGTACGAAACGATCACAAGAACCTGTCCGGAAGGATCCTGGCCAAGCAGCCGGTGAACGCCGTAATATACGAGATCGTCCAATAAACAAGCTCCCGCTATGACGGGTATCCGGAGCAAAAGGTTGTCCAAATATACCCTCCTGGCGATCTCGGAAACGACGAAAGCAACGAGGGTTTTCGAGAATCCGTTCGCTCCCAGAAGCCCGCCGCTGAGGGCGTCAACGGCGAGTCCGGCGAAGGCTCCGAAAAAGATCGCCCTGAGTGCATTTCTCTGCAGCGCGGCGTAAACAACGATGATCAGCGGGAAATCGACGTAGGCGAACGGCTCGGCAACGTTTCGCAGCGTCCATTGCAAAAGGACGGCGATGATCAGTGCAACTGTTATTTTTACGTTATCCATCCGTTACGTCGCAGGCCGTCGGTCGTGGCCCCATCATATCCGCCGCCTCAACCTATTGTTTTGTGTTCTCCTTTCGAGCATTTGGCAGGGTCTTTTCAAAATCCTGTCGCGGCGGCGGCTCGTAGAGCAATACGCCGACCTCCTGCATCGAACCGAGCCTTGCGCTTGGCCGAATGAAGATCTGGTGCGGTGTCGTCGCCGACCCTGAGACGACCTCGACGATCTCGCCCACTTTCAGGCCCGCGGGATAAATTCCATCCTGCCCGGTCGTGTAGACCGTTTGTCCCGGTTCGACGACAACGCTCCCTGAAACGTACCGCATTTCAACAATGTCTCTTTTGCTTGTACCACTTACCACGCCGAGAGCGTTCGATTCGCCGATCTGCCCGATCACCGCGCCCAGCCCCGATTTGTCCCGCGTGATCAGATCGATCTGAGAGGTAAGCGGCCCGACCGCCGTGACCCGGCCGACAAGACCGCCATCGGTGACGACAGGCATGTTCAATTTTATCCCGTCGAGGCTGCCGCGGTTGATGATCGAAGAATCGAACCAAACGGAGGGATCGCGGCCAATGATGCGAGCGGTAAGAACTTTGTATTTACTTTCTTCGGAAAGCCCTAGAAGTGATCGAAGACGCTCGTTTTCCGAGACCAGGTCCTGATTGCCCTTAAGCTCGACCTCGAGTTCCTGAACCCGCTGTTTCAGCTGATCGTTCTCACTCTGCGCAGATCGGAGCGACGAAATCGAATTGAAATAGTTGTAGACCGCCGAGCTGACCGTCGTCACCGGCGACTGAATGAAATCGGCACCGGTCTGAGCCCAAACCCTTATCACGCGTCTGCCGCTGCCGATCTCACGCGCGTCAAACGCCATGAGGATGAAATTGCCCAATAAAAGCACTATCACCAGCCACGGCGTCAGTTTCCATACTTCTTGTTGACTGCGCTCAACCATTTCAAACGAAGGATAAAAGCAAAAGGATAAAGGACAGATCCCAATTTCGAATTCAGATCCTTTACCCTAAATCCCGCATTCTTGTTCCTCTTTAGCTCCCGGTCATCAGCGAATTGTCCCATTTGACGCGTTTCAATAGTTCAATATCAGAAAGCATCTTGCCGGTGCCTAAAACGACCGACGAGAGAGGATCATCAGCGATCACGACAGGCAGCCCGGTCTCGATCATCAGGCGTTTGTCGAGGTTCTTGAGCAGTGCACCGCCGCCGGTGAGGACAATGCCGCGTTCGACGATATCGGCCGAGAGTTCCGGAGGTGTTCGCTCGAGTGCGACACGAACCGCATTTATGATCGTCGAGACGGCGTCCGAGAGTGCTTCGCGGATCTCCTCGTCGGTCATCGTGATCGTCTTCGGGATTCCCTCGATCAGGTTTCGCCCGCGAACGTCCATCGAAAGCGGCTCTTCCAGCGGAAACGCGCTTCCCAATGCGATCTTGATCGCCTCGGCGGTCCGTTCGCCGATCAGAAGGTTGTACTTACGTTTTATGTACTGCGTGATCGCATCGTCCATCTCGTTGCCTGCGACCCTTACCGCACGCGAATAAACGATTCCCGACAACGAGATAACGGCGATATCTGTGGTTCCGCCGCCGATATCGACGACCATGTTCCCGTGTGGTTCGGTGATGGGCAGTCCGGCGCCGATCGCAGCCGCCATCGCCTCCTCGACCAAATAGACCTCAGAGGCCTTCGCCCTGTAGGCCGAATCTTCAACCGCCCGACGCTCGACCTGTGTGATCTCTGACGGTATGCCGATAACGACCCTCGGCCGAACCCAAGATTTGCCATTGTGAGCCTTACGGATGAAATGCTGCAGCATTTTTTCCGTAACCTCAAAATTAGCGATCACACCGTCTTTCATCGGACGGATCGCAACTATGTTGCCCGGCGTACGGCCAAGCATTTCCTTGGCGTCTCGGCCGACGGCTTCGACCTGATTGGTTACCTTGTTGATCGCAACGATCGACGGCTCGGAAACTACGATCCCGCGGCCCTTTGCATAAACGAGCGTATTTGCCGTGCCAAGATCGATCGCCAGATCGCTGGAAAATAAACTGAATAACGATTTTAATGCCATTTTATATATATCCCGGGGATAAAAACTCCCGTTAGCAGATCAAGATTGTTTGAAAAGTGTCCCCGCCCAAAACACCGTACAAGGTAAGATTTTAGAAGTGACCAGATCCCCAAACGACTAACCTAACAGCATACACCCATTCGACTTTGTTTTTCCACCGTAAACCTTTATTTCTTTTGGTTTTTTCGCCACTTTTGTAAAGTCGGAACGTGTTCGATCGGGAACCGCGGCGAACGCCAGCAGCGGGAGTTACTGCTTTGCTTCGCTTTCCGGTCATCGGAGAATAAAAAAGACGGCGTCTAAGCCGTCCTTTTCTAAGGTTTGAAACTTCGCACCGGCCGTTACGGTTGTGCGACAAAATTCAGATCCGAAATGTGGTCGTTGACCGGCACATTTTGCGATGCGAACGTATGCTGCTTCGACCCGACAGCAACCGTGTACATACCGCCGGTCGCAACGTTCGGGAATCGGTAATGTCCGAAAGGATTTGTGAGCGTATACCTCACATTCCCACCGGAATCGGTCATCGAGACCACGGCGAGGTTCACACCACGTCCGTCATTGGTCGTTACACGTCCTGAGACGGTTACATTCACTGACGGGCTGCTCGGTGCCTGGATCTGCACATTGATCGGTTCGCCGGTCTTATAGAACCCGATCGTGCCGGTCCTGGTCACCGGAGGACGATTGGAATCAAACCGGAAACTGTACATCGTTCCCCAGCGGATCGCATTCGCATTCGGGTTCTGTGCGAAGGTCTCTGAACTCCATGTCATCATTCCATTGGCCTGCGACTGGGCCCAAGGCGCGTTGCTGAAACCGGCATTACCCACCGTTCCATCGCCGGACCAGCCCGGGTGTTGCGGCGGTGAATGGAAGCCGATGTTGCTCAGCGTTACACCGGCACCCGTCGGAACCGAAAACGACTGTATCGCCCGATCGATATTTTGGTTATAGATGACGTATTCGTAATGCCAAACGCCCGGCGACGGATTTGTTACCTTGTAGGCGATCGCCCCGATACCGTCTGTTCCCGGTGCAGGCCTGATCTCGACCGAGACCGAGCCCGTCCACGCGTCTATCGCGGCTTTTCCGCGAACTGTCGAGGACGCGGGTGAAAAGCTAAAAGGGCTGGCGGTTCCCGATACGTTATATCTCCGGTACGAGACATTGTTGTACATGTTGCACTGTGTCGGGTTTGAGACGCACCAGGCGTATTCATGCGGTGTTACATACTGGCCTTCGGCGTAATAGGTCGCACCCTGGTTGAGCGAAGTGTTAAGATCGTCGATCTCCGTAAGTATTCGGTGCGCCGGCCCCGGATGTGTATGGCCCGTATGGCTGTTCGGCGGTGTTGCCGAATCTCCTCGCGGGAACGCACCGGTGAACGGATTGATCCACGCACGCGAACCAAGGCTCGGCCCTGCATTGAGGTTTGCCGAATAGGGGTCGGAACATCCCGAACCAAGCCGCGAGCCTCCGACACCATTGCAGCCGAAACCGCAGATGTTCTGCGTGAGTGCAGTAAAGCCGTGCTTGACGTTCGACTGACCGATCTGCTCAAAGCGTTCCGTGTTATCGGCTCCGCCGCTCATTCGGTAAAGATTTTGCGGGATGACCGGATGATCGTTGTTCGGCAAGGCAAACCAGTTAAGGTCGATCGTGCCGGCGTTACATGAATCCGTACCAAGAGCAAGCCCAACATAACCACCGCTCGCACTGCCAAATTGAGCAAGGCCGTTGACATCGCCAACGATCACATCCGGGCCGGGGACGGTTCCCGCTTCTTCCGAACTGATCGACGGCATAACGTTCGAGACGATATCACCATCAACGATCTCTGTCACCTCAATGGGCTTCATCGTTGCCCGGACCGAGACGGAACCGACGATCGCTCCGGCATCTGACGGACGGCCAAGCTCAGATGCATAGTCGTACGACAAGACCAGGCGTCCCGAGTGGATATCCAAAATGTCTCTTCCCGGTTCAAAACTGTATTCATGCCCCTCTACATAGAACAACAACAAGCCTGAATTGGTGTCGCGGACGGCAAGCTCGTGCGGAGCCCCGACCTCTGTACGTTCGAACATCAGATTGCGCGAGATACTTCTTGTCCTCGAGGGCAGCGCGGCCGATTGCTCAGGCACGATCTCCATCGAACTCGGAATCGGCCCTCGAACCTCATCGTTGTAAAGCATCACCGTAAAGAACGAATCGTTTACAATGCCGAAACGCATCGATGTCAGGACTGATCGGGTCTTGACCGCGTTAGGCCGGCTGAGGCGATTGAGATCGACATCCATTACGACCGTACCTTCGGCGACGATCATCTTTTCAAGAATGCCGGTGTTTGCCTTGGGGCCATATTGGTCAAGGCCGGTCAAGAGATCGACCGTGCCATTACCAAAGAAGATCAGAAAGGGAAGAAACGCTGTCGCTATAGTTTTGAGCATAGTGTCGGATTGGTGCCTGTTCGGCTTAGTGGAGACCTAACCCCTTGTTCGGAGTCGTTTTCTAAAAACGTTCTTTTCTTTTACACTCTTTTAGGTGATTAAATCAACCCTTTTGGGCAATTCACTTCTGCCGGTACGGGTTTGTTTTGCAGCAAAAGCATCGGTAATAAACCATAAATGACATATGAAAAGCGGTTGTGAAGGCCAAAGGGTATCTAAAAAAAGATCTGTTCCGCTGCCTGTTTTGCCAGGCAGCCCGCCCGAAAAAAACGATATTCGTGCGTCTCGTACGAGCCGCTGGCGTGCGGCTGCGCTGATCGCTCTCAATCTATTGATGATTGCCCACATCGTTCAATGGGCGGTAATGGGAAAAACGATCTCACCGATCGAACCATCGGAAGCGATGTATACGCTTCAGACAGGTGCGGTCAATGCCGGTGCGATCTTCTTCGCCCTGGCCATAACCGCCACGCTCATTTTCGGGCGCTTTATCTGCGGCTGGGGCTGCCATGTCGTCTCGCTTCAGGACCTATGTGCCTGGATGCTCAAAAAGGTCGGGCTTACTCCGCGTCCCTTTCGCTCGCGACTCCTAGTTTGGGTTCCGTTGATCGTTGCTCTTTACATGTTCATTTGGCCAACGTTTTCCCGTTACATTACGAAAACGCCTAATGAACCTCTAATCCCGCAATTCACCAACCATCTCGTCACGACCGAATTCTGGGCGACCTTCCCGCCCGTCTCGGTAGCGATCCCATTCCTTTTCATTTGTGGCTTCATGACCGTTTATTTTCTGGGCTCGAAAGGATTCTGCACTTACGGCTGCCCCTACGGCGGCTTTTTCGGGATCGCCGATAAGGTCGCACCCGGGCGAATAAGGGTAACTGATGCATGTAATCAATGCGGACACTGCACCGCGACGTGTACGTCCAATGTGATCGTTCATGCCGAGGTTAAGCAGTATGGCATGGTCGTCGATCCTGGCTGTATGAAGTGTATGGATTGCGTCAGCGTATGTCCGAACGAAGCCTTGTACTTTGGTTTTGGAAAGCCTGCGGTCGGCGTGAAACAGACCGTGCCTCGAAATTATTCGATCACCTGGCCCGAAGAGATCTTCGCCGCCGTAGTTTTCTTTGCCGCCTTTCTCGCCGTGTGGAATGTTTATCAGCTCGTTCCAATGCTGATGGCACTTGGGGTTGCCATTGTCACAACGTTTGTCGCTCTCCGAACGGTCCGCTTGTTTCGCTCCGGCAACCTCGCCTTCTATCGCTACAGCCTCAAGACCTCCGGAACGATCACGCTCGCCGGGTGGTTATTCCTGACCTTTTCGGCAGCATGGATCGGCCTGAATGCCCATAGCGGCTGGGTGAGGTTTCACGAGCGTGCCGGAAACATCGCTTTCGAGAGCATACGGCTGCCCGACGAACTTGCTCTTGCTCAGGCTGATCCAAGGCAGTGGCTGAGCCCGGCTGACAGTGCCGCGATCGCATCCGGAAAAGAACATTACCGAACTGCGGCAAAATGGGGGCTCTTCACCAATGCCTTTGCCCTGCCAAAATTTGCGTGGCTCGAATATCTCTCCGGCGATACAGCAAAAGCGGTTACCGCGCTCGCCGCCGCCGCGGAATATCAGGAAGGCCGGGAGAAAGCGTTGAGCCTCTATTATCGCGGTGCGATATTGAACCGTTTGGGCCGGCACGACGAAGCGTTGACGAGCCTCGATCAGGCGCTCGCGGAGCGTTCCGACCTGATCACCGCATTAGAGGAAAAAGGCGAATCGCTCTGGCAGATCGGTCGAAAGGAAGATGCTGTTGCGGTCTGGAACGATGCCGCGAACCGTAATCCGGGTTTGGTGCTCGTAAACTACTATCTTGCCGGCGCGGCAAGCACGCTCGGAAAGCCGGAAGCGGCAAGGATGTACGAGCAAAAAGGCGAACGGGCAACGCCTCGGGATCCTTACTTTTATTGGATGCTCGGCCTCCGCCTGAAGAGTGTCGGTATGACGGCTCTTGCGGAACGACAGTTCGAGCGAGCCATCCAGTTAGATCCGCGGTTCCGCGCAAGACGGAACGTCAATTGATCAAAGTTCATCGGCTAGAATCGAAAAGCCTCGGCGTCCGCAGAGAACGCCGAGGTACTGACCAACGCCTGAACCGTTCCTATTAGGTAATCGGTCCTTACCTCACGAACGCATTCGGGATGGGGCGGTCGGTGGCGGCACCGAACGGGATGATCTGCGTGCCCGAGGTCGAGCCGAGCATGAACCACGTCGCCGATGACGGGCGGAAGACCGCGGCGTCCGTCTTTCCGTCGCCGTCGTAGTCGCCGGGAACGGGCGTGT